>Ga0196962_10000002_pt1 | contig 780007 bp, 636 predicted proteins | sample S3v_20metaG_FD_183186 | JGI IMG/M metagenome (GOLD analysis project Ga0196962, IMG submission 183186) | Soil microbial communities from Anza Borrego desert, Southern California, United States - S3+v_20 | ecosystem: Environmental > Terrestrial > Soil > Desert | place: USA: California...
CTACTTTTCACCTGCACTTGAAAGAGTGCGAGTGGCGCTTTAACCATCGGCACGATAACTTGTATCGTGCCCTGTTAAGACTGCTGCGGGAGTACCCGCTTTGACTGTCTTAACTTCATCAGACCCTTAAATCATTATGCGTACATCCTAGTTGGTCATGTAAAGAGATAGACTGGGTGCCTGACGAAAAGGGACGTTCTTTGCAAGTAGGACTTCGGTGGCATGTTGAGGGTTCTGATTATCTTTCGTGGGTCCTAGGGATAGCTCCATTTGATACCATGCCTTTCACTCGCCGCTTTGTGGGTGCGCCGTTTATCGCACTTGTACTTCGTTCACGCCCTCCAGCCAATTTTGCTCAAGCAAGCCCAGAAGACGGGCTAAATCCTTCACACCTTGCCCACATGGACGACATGCTGGGTGATAATGAGGAGATGCGGACAAAGCGTAGCGACGCAACAAAGCGGGGTAAAATTGCGCTTCTCGGAAGTGAGTTGCGCTCTACCGCACGCGCTAAAGTTACTTTTTCTTTGCCGCTTTGGTGCCGCGAGATATTAGGTGACGTGCTAATCCCGCTTCAAAAATCGTAAGCGAGTTTCAGAAGCCCCACAAACGCGATTGCTAAACTCTGCCAACCTAATCTTCGTCAATTCTGGAACTCCATCAAAACCGCGAGCCACAAACAAAGCGCAGCCTGACCGGAGGCTTATCGGTCAACTTAAATAGTTTTTGGACAGGAGAGGATCTTTAGGCAAAGCCTATGAGTTGTAAGAATCTGGCCTTAAAATTATTTTAGATAAATTTGCCAAAGTGACTACTGAACTAGAGGTTCGATTATTGCGCCAAGTACTGCTAGACCAATCTCAATCCACAAAAGCCGGCGTGCTTGCTTCAAAGCGTTCTTTATCGCTTCGTAATCATCCACGTCCTGGGCTGTAATGAGGATACGATAGAACATTACCGATGCCATAACTATTAGCATGATAAAAACCGTCATCCATGCTGTATTGGCAAGCATCTCGAATGTTGCTAGCAGAATGGGCAGAAACTGCTTAGTAGCAAAACCCGCCTTAACATCGAACGGGAAACCAACATTTCGCCCTACATATGCGACGGCAGCCGCTCCTAATAACAGCAGCAGCGGATAGGCAATTCCTCTGAGCCACGCTTTCTTCCGTTGTTCATCCGTTTGCAGCAGGTGTGGGTTGAGTACAAAACGCTGCTCCATCATATGCCCGACAGACAAAAGGATTCGGGAAAGGCGCGGTCTGACAGGATAGCCGTACTGCCTCATTATATCGGGTGTGGCCAAGGCGACATCGCCTCCGAATTCTTCTAGGACTTCCGATGGAAACCCCGCCTCCACCGAATAAGTTCGGATAAATCGAAGACTGTCCTTGACCCACGTTCTGACTAGGGCGCGCTCATCGCGGGACAGTTTTTCTATTTCCTCGAACAAGATATAAGTCACATAAACCAGATCGCGCGGGAGGCAGTCATCGCCAGATGCCTTTTGCAGGCAGGCCTGTCTTAATTTAGGCCGTAGGTCTTCCGCCTGCGTATGCTTCGCCCACATGTATGCAACGACTAGATTCTTAGCGTCGTTAAAGATCGCATCGGCGTGGTTTTTCAGTTGGGCGTCAATACACCGAACGAATTGCCGGTAAAGGTCGTCTTCGGCGGGGAGCTTACTTAAACCTAGCGCAACTAGTACTGTCGCCAAGAAGTTATCGAAAAGGCCACGATCCGGGGAGAAAAACTTCTCGACCATCCTACCGAACCTACCGTTAACCTCTGGGCAAGTGCGATGCTGGCATAAGGCAAAGATAGCCAATCCGAGGGCAGCTAAATCCCGGTCCGTATAAGAGGACACTCTGCCATAGTTGACTTTCTCTTCAACCCAGTATCGCCAAGTATCGGGTAGGAATGCTAACTCTTGGTTCGTATAACCTGTTTCAAGGATGGCATAGGTATAAAAGGCAAGTCCTAGTGGGTCATGGTCATCTACGTCAGCGAGCGTGCAGTCGCCGACCGTTACGCTCGCCACCCCGGCGAAGTCGTTCCGGATTGCTGTGACGATTACGTTGTGCGTATCGAGCAGGGCAGTATAAGACATTCCATCCACTCTGCTTGTATCATACACGAAACAAAGTTGCACGTAAAATATGCCATGAATTTAGACGCAGGATAACCCCCCGTAATCTCTAGGGTCAAACAATTTCTTTAAAGAAACCACATTGTGGTATTGATCTTGTTTGACATGGCATTCTGAGCCCCCTTCCATTGCGTTTCGGAGAAGACCGCTGTGAACTTGGCGACTAAATTAGAAAAGAGTAGCGTCACTGGGTCGCCGACGACGGGTGTGAGCGTTTTGTAGTTAAGCCGCGTCAGGGCGAGGACTTGATTCGTTATATCGTCAGCAGAAACAAATGGCTCTGGATATTGGTCGATAGTTATTTTCAATATCGCCGGCGTTCCGAGTCGCTTCTTTGCCAAATCGGTGTGCCCTGTAGTCGATAGGAGCACTTCCCTTTCAGATATCTGCGCGTAATGTGCGCGTGGGAAACTGCCATCAGGTGTCTGGATGTCATAGAGGCGAGACGGGTGACTTTTGTCGATGGCGATGTAAGCCACGCGGAAGCCTTCTCCGGCTTTTTCCTTAAGCACGGCGTTAACGCGTCGCATCTTTTCTTCCGAGAACCTCTGATAATAGTGCATCGCAACGGAGCGTGGTGGTTTACCCCGTTCCTGACTAAAACGGGTTACAGCTTTGGAGATCACGTCCGCCAATTGGTCCTCACGGTTGTCGGAGTCGTACAGTTGCGAGGTACTCTCGAAGAACATCCATCTTCCTTGCTCGTCAAACACATTGGTATAGCCGATGTAGCGTGGGTGAGCGCCAGCTCTTGTCGTCTTCGATATCGCTTGGGATAATCCAATTCCTAGGATCATATCAAAACCAACCAAGTTGTTAGCCAGCACCCACGGATACCCTCTTGCTTTAGCGAATATCGCGCTAGCCAGGTTGGCATGTATCCACTGCCCCTTCCCCAATGCGGGCTGTGTTACTGCCTGTGAGGCGAGTCCATGATTTAGCAGTACCGGCTTGACGTTGTAGTATGGGGTGTTCAGTTCAAAGTCAGATGTCTCCTCGGCGAGATGAACGAGCGTAACTTCAGCGGCGGTGTCCCGCCTCTCGTTCTTGCTTCCAAGTGAATCCGCACCGCGCACATAGTTATCTACCGACTCTGATAGGATCTGCTCCTCGTCAACGACCACGAGTTTTGTGTTAAAGAATTGGCGCATCCCGCCGGGCATTATTGAAGTGCCGCGGTTCATGTCTTCAATGAGCTTGCGCAGCAATGTAATCCCGGCCTTCGTGCCTAGCAGCGATAACCTGATTTCAGACTTGTTCTTAGTGAACGGCCCGAACGTCCGTAACCCCCAATAGGGTTGGAGGTGCACAGCCGAACTGTCCGACTTGTCAACTAGAATGGGTGGCTCCGGTAATTGTTTGGCTTGAGGGTAGCCTGCGCCGGCGACGGGCGTTAGGTCAGGCTCGATGCTCACCTTGAGGCTTCCAATGTTTAGAGGGAATACCTCTGCCTTTTTCAGCAGAAAGTCGCGCACGATGTCCTGCGTTTTCTTGAACCGGTCGCGGGCTGCGGTGGAGCTATTAAGGAAAGACTTTTCCCGCGCCAGGCCAACGACATCGTATTTAATCCCTAAATCAAGTAGCACCAGACGGATAATTTCGGGACGCGGCTCTAGGTAAACGCGGGTGGCATCTACCGTTTCTTGTTCGTTTGTCCTAACGTTGATGATGCGGCAAACTTGGCATCCCTCTGCGCCTGCCAGTGTTTCAAGAAGGAAGCCATCGATTCCTTCTTGTTTATCGGAATCTTCCCCAGCTATCCGCACTGACTGGTTTTCGAGCCGGGTTAGGTTGCTTCCGCGCCGTGTGAGAGCATCTATGCTTGCCCGCATCATGAAGACCACGTGCGGATCGACCACGAGGTAGTATTCGTTGCTATCCCCGTCCCAGTTCTCAAGTACCCGGAACTCGAAGCCGGTGTGGGCAGTAAAGATTTCGCTATAGTCTTTTAAATATGAAGTCTTGTCATGGTAAGCGATATAGCCGTGCCAGCCCTTAAACGAGAAACCTTGCTCTCGTAGAGCTTCTCGGAAGCTACGCTCAATAACCCGTCGCAGCAAATCCCCTTTAAGCGTGGTGAGCTGACAATCCTCTCTTTCGTTTAGAAAGTAGTATTCGCCGTCGTGCCTGATGAAGTACTCTTCTGGTGGTTCGGCATTCCTGTCTGATGGCTGGTATTTGTAAATGTCCTTGCCTTTGATGTGAAGGTGAAACCAGTTTACGAATCTGGAGAAAGGCTGAACCCTGTTATTTTGCATGCGGCTAATACCTTTTGGTTTTTGGTGAAGGAAAACCTTCTTCGAAGGCTCTGCAAGTACGCACAGCCAGCCTAACTTACTACTGAAGGCATTTACTGGCAAGCATATCACAACGGAAGTCATGAAAAGCGTTATACAATAAAGGCGACCACTAATTCCCCTAAAGAAAACCGTCTTAATTTACACATTCCGGCGTTTCCCCTTTACCTGTCAGTTTGACCGATAAGCCTCTGATCAGACTTTGTTTCTTCTCACGCAAGATACTCTGGAGTATAATCAAACCGACCAATGTCAGTTTGACCGTAGCGGGAATATTTCTATTTGTCATTAGCAGCAATTAAGGTATGAACAATAAATCGAAACCAAGAGCGGGGATGCGAGTTATGAAGGCGAACATGACATTCGGCAGCATCATCGTGAGGGAAAGAAGGAAGACCGGTTGGAGTCAGAAAGAGCTTGCCGCTCGCATCATGAAAGAGGATGGTAAACCGATCTCGGCCCCTTACCTCAACGAGATCGAACATGATCGCCGAACCCCTACGTCGGATCATCTTATTGAAGAGTTCGCTAGTGTGCTAAAGATCAAGCCACAGATCTTATATTTCCTTGCTCGTAAAATTCCAGCTTACGACATCACCCTCACACAATCAGAGGACACGCGTGTGATGAATGCATTCCGCGCTTTTGAACGTGCGCTGGGAATCGCCGCCGCTTAAATATCCGCTTTAAAAGAAACTGCCGTTGTGGCTTTGTTTCAAAAGTCCATTCTGTTTCATAAGTCAGTATCTTGTTTCAAAAGTACTTCGAACAAAATTAAAGAGGGCGGCGACTGATTGATCAGCGCTTACCGCCCCGTATCTATGAACTGAACTCCTGAAGTTATTTGTCGTCGCCGTCAGAGTCGCCGTCATCACTGCTGTCGTCGCTGGAACCCGTGTCGCCAACGATGGCATCAATGGTGTCATTGCCCCAGGCACCGGCCTCGTCTCCTACAGTCTCCCCTACGCCTTTGCTCTCACCGCCGCCAGATTCCGTATCTTTCATGGTGATGTACCTCCTTAGTGCGAATGATAGTTCAATCTAGGTTCGGAGTAAATGCCCCTTTATCTCCGGCAAAGTCTACGTCCACGTATAACTCATACCTTGAATGGACGAGGCCCACGAGATTGTGACAGAGGATTTTGCAGAGGACTTCGTTGACCTTAGCAGTCTTGTGCTTGCTGCGGAGACGTTCGCCAAACTTCCTAGTTTGGGCGTGGTCTGCTCATCCTTCCGGAGTTAGTCGGGGATCGCCGCGTCCTCTTTTACTCCTACCCGGCCAAACTAGACAACCTCAGAATTAATAAAAAACAGATTGACAGAAGAATGTCTCGGTGATACTCTAATTCACGAATTTGTTAATTACCGAATAGTATGTGTGAGCGAAATAACACGTAACACTCGGATTTGAATGATGAGAATCAGGAAGCATTCAAAACATAGAAGTGCCGTAAAGTTTATAGGCAAGTTCCCCAGCCTGAAACTTAATAGGACTGTCTTGTGGGGGTCTCAACTTGTTCGTGATTTTCTTTACCTACTGGAATTCGATCCGGACGTCCTTTCTTACAGAGAGCAGCCTATGCAGTTGGATTATGTTCATAACAGCGTCCAGTACGGTTACATACCGAGCTTTTTGGTCAAAAGATCGAAGAACCAACAGATAATAGAAGTCAAATCCGAAGAGCAACTAGGTAGTGAAGCCGCCACTATTAAGTATCGCCTGATTGCCTCAATTCTTCGACAAGAAGGTTATGACTTTTATGTTGTCACTGACAAGACTATCCGAGTGCAACCACGCCTAGATAACATAAAGTTTCTCTGGAAATATGCCAGGACTCCGATCACCCCTCAGCACCAAATCCTTTGCCATAATTTAATGCGCCGAAATCATGATGTTGCCTTCAGTGAAGTAGTGCAGTTCTTTGAGTCTCATCACGCGCCCAGGCAAGTAGTTTATGCACTCATGTACCGGGGAGCCTTCACTTTCGACTTAATGCAGCCAATCGATTCCAAGACTATTTTACAGTTATCAGCAATTGCCTTGGCTGACAAAAAGGTGTCTTAAATTCATGGAATATCGGCTAAGAAAAGGGTTGCATTTTAGAGTCCGCGGGCGCGGCGAGTATGTAATTGAAGGGCGCCTTCCTAGCGGAGAACTACAAGTTAAAGACGTAAGTTCCAATGAGTATAAGTCCCTGCAAGAAGGAAGCTTCATCGACTCTCTATTCGATGGGAGTCTTGAAATTCTCGGCGACGGACAGGAGTCTCCTCTCGCCCAGCGCAAGGCCATTAGACTTATAGCCGACGATCTAAGTTTGCTCAGCGAGGATTTAAGACAAAAAACTAAGAGGCGATATTGTTATGTCCGTGAAATCCAAGATCAACACCTAAAGTGTCTCACGAGAGAAACTCTCTCGCCAGTTATCAAAAAGATCAATGGTGAAATTAATGACACTTCTCCGCCGTCGTGGAAAACGCTTGGCAGGTGGTTCAAGCAGTATCGAGCGTCCGGTGAGGACATCAGATCGCTTATCCCTGCCTACCAGCGGCGTGGGAATCGCCGCCCCAAATTTTCAGGACGTGAGCCTGAGAAGGCCGTGGCAGTCGCCAAAATCATCGAAGCGGTTATTGCAGAAAGATACCTGACGAAACACCGTCCGACTGTGGCTTCAATCTGCGACACGATAAATGCACGGATAGCATCGGAGAATAACTTTAGGGATAAAGCCGACCTGCTTATGTTTCCTCATAAGAGCAGCATTTACGACATTGTTAATCGTCTTGATCCGTACGAGGTTATGAAAGCAAGGTACAACCGTAGAATCGCCGACCAGAAATATGCTGCCAGTAGGCAGGGACCGCGTCCATCCCGCCCACTTGAAAGGGTCGAGATGGACCACACTAAGCTCGACATGCTCGTGGTTGATCCGGAGACGAGGTTGCCTGTCGGCAGGCCTTGGATAACGGTCGCCTTGGATAAATATTCAAGAATGATTGTCGGGATGTACATAGGCTTCGACCCGCCTAGTTATCTTTCCGTAATGCAATGCTTGCGTCACGCGATTCAGCCTAAGAATTACGTTAAGGAGCGATACCCTGATATCAAAAGTACCTGGGACGTCTATGGGATCCCAGAATATCTGGTAGTTGATAATGGGCCTGAGTTCCACAGCACTGACCTAGAGGACGCTTGTCTTCAGTTGGGAATTGTTATTGATTACGCCCCTCCCAAGTGCGGTCAGTATAAAGGCTCGGTCGAGAGGTTCTTCAGAACGCAAAATCAAAAATTGCTCCACGGCCAGCCAGGAACAACCTTCTCAAACATTATCGACCGTGCGGAATATGATCCCCAAAAGAACGCGGTCATTTCATTCCGGGCATTCGAGGAAATAATCCACAATTTCATTGTCGACGTTTATCACCAAACCCTGCACAGGGATATACAGAACACGCCGGCGCAAGTGTGGAAAGTTGCCATTACTGAACACCCTCCCCCGCTTCCGCCGCGGAGTTCAGATCTAAATGTTTTACTCGGCTGCATTGAGATGAGGACTATTTCTCACGTTGGTATAGAACTCCATAGCCTTCGGTATAACGGTGAGGACCTGGCACGCTTAAGGCGCACGCTGAAGCCCAGAGAACGTATACAAGTGAAGTATGATCCCGCCGACCTCTCCCTCATCCACATCGCCAATAAGGACAGCGGTCAGTACATACCCGTGCCTGCTGTCAATCAGTCTTACACTAAAAATTTAACTCTCTGGCAGCACAAAATAATTAAACGCTTTGCGAAGCAGATCGGAAAGGATAACTCAAACATTATTGATCTCTGCCTGGCAAAAGAGAGGATCCAAGAAATAATAGAACGCGAATGGCTAACGACTAAAAGAACTCAGACGAGACAAAAACTGGCTCGATTCAAAAACTACGGTCAACGGCCGCCAGCGAGCACTCAGTGGTCAATTCAGGATAAAGAGAGGGAAGAGCTTCCACCGAATCAACCAAGCAGAAGTCTATTACCGTTAAGAAAGGATGGCACGCGGCGCCAGGGCCAAGAACTAACTGTCCCGCTGAAAAGGGCCTCTTCCGGCCTTCGCGTAACTACTCTTTCACAGAAGGGAACTCAACCTGACAGCGATATTGAAATCAGCTTAACCGATAACAAACACGATAACGTGGCTGATCTGGATATGGTTGGCTGGGAGGGCGATTATGATCTACCGAGATAGAGGGAATAAGTCCGGTAAGGACGACACAGATAACAGCAAGGTATCAGCCGAAGAAAGGATACGTCTGACCGAGCAGATTTATATCTCCTACCCGCGACTTAAAGAGGTAGAACAAAAAATTGCGTATTGCCATGAGTTCTCAAAAATGTCCGCAGAGCCGGTGAATTTGTTGATACAAGGAGAGACGGGCACGGGTAAGACAACATGCCTGAAACGTTACGAGCATAGATACCCGCGCTACGAGACGGAAGAAGGGGCAATAGTCCCAGTGATCTCAGCCGCAATCCCCGTCCCTGCTACGGTGAAAAGCCTTGTGACGAAACTCCTAATCGGACTGGGTGATCCCCTAGCGGAAAAGGGAACGGTGGTTAACCAAACCTTGCGCTTTCTACGCTTGATAAAGGCGTGTGACGTACAGTTGATAATCCTCGACGAATTTCAGCACGTGATCGACAGGGACTCGGACAAAGTTCTTAAGACAGTTTCGGACTGGCTGAAGAATCTAATTAACGAATCTAAAATTCCGATTGTGTTGATCGGGATGCCGTACTGTGATGTGATTCTTGAGGCCAACGCCCAGTTGAAGAGGCGGTTTTCATCTCGAATAAGTATCGAACCATTCGGCTGGGATACAAATGAACAACGGCAGGATTTCCGGAAATTCCTCCGTGCCGTAGATGTAAAACTTCCGTTGGAAAAAAGGTCAAACCTGGCCGATGAAGACATGGCCTACCGCTTCTTCTGCGCATCAGACGGCACCGTCGCGAACGTGATGCAAGTAGCCCGGCGGGCGACAACCCTGGCTATTGATCGGTCGATGAAATCGCTCGACCTCGCGGTACTCGCAGAAGCATATGATGAGCGCCTCGCCGCTAATTACCCCCAAAAACCAAACCCGTTTACCGAATAGGCCTTTTAATTGAAAGATTTCTTTAGGTAACAGCAGTTGTCGTGTAGCGTTATTGAATTACATCGCACTATTAGCTTTGCAGTTCGGTAAATGAGAGTTCAATCCAATGGGCAATGTTATCGAACTACTTAGAAGGGGTAATCCTAAACCTGGTGAAAGTCTCTTGGGATTTGTGCTCCGTTTAACTGAGCAGAACGGATACAAGTCACCATCCCTAATATTGAAAAGCGCCGGGATCAAACCTGAGCAACTCAGTCAAACCTGCTCATTCTTATTTAACCCGAATACGAATCTTGAACCGCTTGCAAAGGTAACAGGTGCGAGCTTCTCTGATTTAATACCGTTAACTTACCCCCACGTAGAGTCATCAAGCCCTACTCCTCTTTATCTATTTTATAACGCGCCATTGCCCCACCTTATGTTCCGTGCGAGACGTCCCGCTATCTGTCCGAGGTGCTTGTTGGAAACCGGTTATTGCCGTCGCATATGGGATTTGCTATTTGTAACCAATTGCCCAATTCATAAATGCATGCTTATCGACGTCTGCCCAAACTGTAAAAAACACATCAGCTGGGTCAGGAGTAGCGTGAGTGAGTGTTCCTGTAAGTTTGACTGGCGGAGGATTACTTATAAACAGATCGAAGAGGCAGAATCAAAAGGATCTTGGCATATTTATCTGCTGTGCGGATTATTAAAATCAAAACCGAACGGAAGACATTTGAAGAAACCTGATTTCTTAACCAGACTCGACTTACAAGGATTCATACAAGCAATGCTCTTTATTGTATCTCGCTGTTCAGGCCTTATAGGTCCGAAAAGAGGAAAATTAAAGGGAAAGCAGATTCATGAACTCCACATTTGGGTTGTAAATGCTTTTACTATTTTGGAGAACTGGTCGGACCAGTTTCATGCCTTCCTTGATTGGTACTACTTCAGTGAAAATAATTTACTATTTGGGCTGCCAGATTTGAGATCATTATTGCGTAAGAAAAGAAAGAACATTCAAACAAACTTCTATAATGAATTCTCGTCAAGCCAGTTGGAATTCCTAAGAAAAGAAATAAAACCTCGTATGAAAAGACTAATTTAACTGTCGGATGGAAGCGCAATCCTTCGAAGAGTTGAGTCGAACATAATACCGAAGGATGAATTAGGAATTATGTTGAGCTATAAAGTTAAAATATGATCTTGCAGGATGTACAGTCCCTTATGGGAATTTAGTTTCCTCTTCTCCTTCGTACTAAATCCACCCCCGGAGTTGCCTTCAACCAGGAGCGTCAAGACCATCGAAGCCTGGTCCATCGAAAGCGTCTTGCCCTCAATATGCTCCGTGCCGTTAAATCGTCTTTCCGCATGAGAGGCAACGAAAGCGTTGATTGCCTTTGCGGTCTTTACCGAATCGCTTTGTTTGTCTGTCGCAGTGTTTGCAGTTCACGTTGAGCTTTCCTTTCTGTGTTGCCAGCAGTGCTATTTTGCTTGATCGGTCAAGGAGAGTTGAGGTATGATTTCAGTATTGTCTTGACAGGATTCGCCCAGAGCGTATATAAGCCTATTGTTCGTTGATCTTACGACTGGACTAAAAAGTGGATATAATTGATGAATTCGTCCACCTTGCGCGACTTGCTCTAACTGGCCGCCGGGAAGACGTTGCCCTCTTGTTACGCCGCTCTCTGCCACAGATTCGCGAGATGCGCCCTGAGCGCACAGCAGAGATCAACGCGCTCATTGCTCAGACTTCAGGCGCCCCGCAAAGAGCAAAGCCTGCACTTCCTGACCCTTTACCCGTTGACATTGATTCAAGATTAGAATTACTGCGGCGTGAAGAACATCCGCAAATGCCTGTTGAACCAACTTGGCCCACACTCGTTCGCGAGCAACTTTCTCAATTCATTCAAGAACGCAAGCAAGAAGATCGCCTGGCGGCGGTCGGAGTTATGCCGTCACGGTCTCTTCTTCTAATCGGGCAACCTGGGGTTGGCAAGAGTCTAGCTGCGCGGTATCTCGCAAAGAATCTTAATCGGCCTCTATTAACTCTCGATCTTGCGGCTGTGATGAGCAGTTTTCTAGGACGCACGGGAAACAATATCAGGGCCGTTCTTGACTACGCTCGTCGCAGTCCGTCAATCCTCTTGCTTGATGAATTTGACGCCATTGCAAAGAGACGCGACGATTCGGCGGAGGTTGGCGAACTGAAACGTTTGGTTACCGTGCTTCTTCAGGCTATAGATGATTGGCCGCGCGATGGCATTCTCCTGGCTGCGACGAATCATCCCGACCTTCTTGACCGGGCCGTATGGCGTAGGTTCGAGCGCGTTATTGAATTTCCACTTCCATCGCCCGATGACATCTCGGCAGCAATTAGGATAACGCTTCAAAATAGCATAGACGGAATTTCAGCCACGACAATAGAGTTGCTTTCGGTTCTATTAGAGGGCCATTCGTTTGCCGATGTGCGTAAACTCATTCTAACGGCGAGACGAGAGTCACTAGTCAATGAAACTCCACTTGCCCAGGTGTTCGAAAACCTAGTGCCTAGTTTGATGCAGAAACAAGATCACGCTAGGCGTGTCGAGCTGGCTGTTTTGCTTCACGAACGGGGCTTGTCCGAACGACAGGTGTCACGGCTAACAGGGATAGCAAGAGATACCTTTCGCAATCGCAAAAAGGTAACTCGAACGAAAGTGAGATCGAATGGCTCGAAGATATAATTACCTTCTTGGCAACGGTGAAAAACTCACAGGCCCCGCAGAAAGGCGTAGGGGTGGTGGCGACAAGACTCCGCCCTATGAGTTTTCCCACGCTCAGCAGCGAATAAGTGAGCGGATTGGTAAAGCCGCCGAGCGAATTAAGCAGCTGCCAGCGGAGGCATGCCCCGGCGGTGAGGCAATTCTAACCCTCACAATGCACCCCCGTTATATTTCAAAAACTGATTTTCCAGAGAGTTTGTTGAATTCTCTCGGATTACGTTCCGTGGGTAGCAGGGAAAGAACGGTCATCCCTGAGAAGTGGGGCATAGATAACCATCCGCAAGAAGCATACACCGAAGAGCTTTTTGTGGCCGGGCCGATAAGCCGTATTCTTCAGTTAAAGAAGTATGTTGATGAGTTCACTCCTACTTCAACCGGTCATGAAGACCTCTTACACATTGAGGATATCTCCTACCCGGAACCAACTAGTAAGCTTAAACTCGTTAATGATAAAGATAGCCCTGAAGGTTGGTTAGAGGTTGTACTGCACAACCAGAGCCACGTTGACGTACTTTCTGCGTTCAATGAGTATGCGTCACCGCTCGGAGCTAGGGTGGACTTTGCTAGGCGTAGAGATGTAGGTGGACTGACATTTGTCCCCGTAGCGGCCAATGCAAAGGCTGCGGCCCGATTAGCGGACTTTTCCTTTCTTCGCGTTGCGCGCACAATGCCTACGCTACGCCCGCTTTACCCTTCGATAGTTCGAGCGACTGCTAAAGAATTCGCTACACTCCCGGAAGATACAGCTATAACGGATGGATGGCGCGCATTGATTTTTGATGGCGGCATTCCTACGGGCGAGCGTACAAAGTTGCAGCCGTGGGTTAAGGTCATTGAGCCTCCTTCCGTGGGGCCTAGCGTTCCTGATTTAGAAGCACACGGGTTGGCGGTAACGAGCGCATTCCTATTCGGGCCGATTTCCGATGTGAATGGGCTACGTAGGCCGATATGCCCTGTTGACCATGTTCGTGTTCTCGATTCGGACGTGATAGGTTCGTCCGACCCATACTACTACGACGTGCTCGACAGGATTATGGCGTTCTTCGACGCTGAGGGTCATAGGTATGTATTTATTAACATCAGTGTTGGCCCTAATTTGCCGATTTATGACGACGAAATCACCTTGTGGACAGCACGACTCGATTCACGACTAGCGTCAGGTGAATGGGTTACTACCGTTGCGGCGGGCAATGATGGTGATAAGGCGGCACTTTTTGGTCTAAATCGAATCCAGCCGCCTGCTGATGGCGTGAACCTCATAGGCGTTGGTGCCTGCAACCGAACTTCATCAGCTTGGACGCGCGCTGATTATAGCTGTCCGGGCCCTGGCAGAAGACCAGGATTTGTGAAGCCGGATGGCCTCGCGTTTGGGGGGTCGGAGGATGAGCCGTTCCCTGTTCTTTCTTCCGGTTCGGTTGTCCAGGGAGTTCAAGGAACCAGCGTTGCTGCGCCCTGGGCATTACGTTCAGGGGCTACAATAAAGGCACAACTAGGCCAATCACTAGGGCCACTAGCGATCCGTGCTTTGATGGTTCACCGCGCATTACCAGCAGAAGGTTTGCCTCTATCGGAAATCGGTTGGGGCCGCTTCGAGAGTGATCCCGAAAAACTGATTACCTGTGAAGATAATGAAGCGTTAGTAATATACCAGGGTGACCTTCCCGAAGGTCAGTATTTACATGCGCCGATCCCTCTCCCATCAATTCACTTGAAGGGATATGTAGAGTTAGAGGCTACGTTGGTCATTGCAACGGATGTTGACCCAAGTCACGCTTCGGCTTACACAAGAAGTGGCCTTGAAACTGCTTTCAGGCCACACGCCGACAGGTTTACCAAGTATAAGGACGGCAAAGTCTCCTATTACCCTACAACGGCAGCATTCTTCTCTGAGAGAAATCTATATGGGGGATCAGAACTCAAACAGCGAGAGGGTGGCAAGTGGGAACCTTGCGTTCGCGGGAAAGTAAGAATGCGCGCTACCTCTTTGAAGTCCCCTGCTTTCGATATTTACAATCATCGCCGTGCAAATGGCACAGCCTCTCAATCGACCGACAAGACGAAGTATGCACTTGTCGTTACTGTTCGGGCAGTGCGCGTAAGAGACCTTTACTCGCAAGTCGTGCGGGCATATGCAAACATACTAATCCCACTCCGCCCACAGATTAGGATTGAAGTATCGCACTAGTTACCGGAGCGGTGCCATCGTGCGATAGCCGCCTTTTTGGCAATCTCTTTCCGCTTTTCTTGTGAGAGCTTTTCAGCGCGTGCCTTTCCGCCCTTTTGCCCCCAAGCCTCCCAAGTGCGACTGCGGCAGGATTCTTTTCGGGCTTTGGCTCGTCCTCATCCTCGTCTGCGGTGAGTACGTCAATAATGGATTTGGCGAGCCGGCTCTCGTCCTGAGGATCACGGTGTATGCTTGAGCGTTTAGGCATGGAATGAATATGCCACATCCCCAAGCCGGAAGGCTAGAATTTATTTCCGTGTCGGCAACACAGATTAGAACACTACCTTCTGGTCACATGTTAAGAAAGACGCTCCCACTTTGACAGATCATCTGGAATGCCCAGTTCTGACGTATCATGACCAAACGATGGATTAAAAGTATCCCCCCCCCCAAATCTTCCACTGCTTGTTGGGCAGTTACATAGCTGCCGAGACTCTCCTCCGCAAAGACCGGATGGAATCGTCCATTATGTTCAGCTATATAGAACGGGCCAACACGGGTTTTGTAAACATAGAGTTTTCTCATATTGACTCGGAATGCCCCTCACCGACGGTGTGGCTTTAACTGACCGCGTTTCATCACCCAAATTGTCCTGACAGGCGGTAAATCCTCCGGCAGGTCACGCCCGTCATCAATCAGCAGCTCTACCGGCACACCAGCCGCTTGAGCATATCTCAACAAAACGATCAGGGGCGGCTCACGCTTGCCTGACTCATAGCCTGAAATGTGTGGAGCGTGAAGTCGTGTCTTCGTGTCTCCAAGGCGTTGCAGCATCTGGCTCTGACTTAAGCCAAGGCTCTTACGAATCTGCAACAACTTTTCGGCAAGGCGGGCCGGCTGGGGGCGGCGTGCGTGTCCCATCAGAGGTGCCCTCCCTCCTGGATGCACGCCGGCGCGTTGCTTTTATTATTCAGGCCCTTGACGCTCTTCCCAATTAGGAAGAGAATCGTCTTGGTCATTGTGGAAGCCCGCTGTAGTTCTCGAAAAGAACCGTGCGGGCGTCTCATCACTCCAGATGCGCGCCTGCCTTACACATTTTCGCCGCTGATTATGCGTGAGGCTTGTCCAAACCTCAATAGAAATAAGGTTAATGCTTTATGCCTGGGGAATACGAAGAAGGGACTTATCTCCACGAGTTCACGGAGGCCCTGCCCGCCACGAAGATAGATGCTGGCGCAGTCGCAGCGGGGGCTGTTACTGGCGGCTCCTTCATCCTTGTTGCCCTGCTGGTCGGAGGACTTGGGACGGTGTTTAGCGTAGCTGTCTTCCCGTTCGGATTATTCATTGGTATTCCATTAATAATCTTAGCGGTCTATTTAGCTATCGGTACTGGCGCGGGTTTAGGCACATTAGGAAGCGATATGCGTCCCACATTCATAAAAGGGGAGTGTCCTTATTGTGGCTTTATTAGAGAAGCGAAGCAAAAGACTGGAGAGAGAATAGCCTGCGGTCAGTGCCTAAATATTATTGTGATTAGAGGAACACGATTTTACGTACCGGAAGAGAGGATAAAGAAATTTCGTAAGAAGGATCAACCCATAGATGCTCGTCAAGGTTTGTCCGGTTGATATTCGAAAAGTTGGCCCGGCTTTACTTCGAAGACTTCACACAAACGCGCAATAGTCTTCAATCCTATCATTTGCTGCTCACCCTTCCATAGCTTGTGGCATGCGGCGTAGTTAAGTCCCGTTTCCTTAGCTAGCATAAAGGGATTATTCACCCCTTTCTTCTCAGCAACTTCCTTAACCAGCAATTTAACCTTCGCCATAGTGTGCGGATTGTAATACCAGACTATTTAAGCACAAAGGCGAAAACACAAAAGAAATTCATCTTGACTCGCTACTATCATAAGAGTAATATCACTCTTATGATAGTAAAGATGAAGAGACGTTTCTCAATACGTCAGCGAATCAGCTTATTTATCCATGCCCAAGGTACATGCGCCATGTGTGGCAGGAGGCTAGAACCAGGCTGGCATGCCGATCATAAGCAGCCTTACAGCAAAGGCGGTCCTACGGACACGCTGAACGGCCAAGCCCTCTGCCCTAAATGCGACCAGCAAAAAGGAGCTAATGAACAGTCATGAAAACTCTGCGGGCTTGGCCCGAACAACTCCCCCTCCGGCGATGGCAGCGGCGGGCATTATTACGACTCGATAATGTTAAGAAAAACGATTTTCTGGCAGTCGCCACACCCGGCTCAGGCAAGACCCTGCTCGCGCTGAGAGTAGCGCACAAGATGTTAAGAGAAAATCATGTGGAGCGAGTTGTGGTCGTTTGCCCTACCGATCACCTGCGTAAGCAATGGGCCTCCGCCGCGTCCAGAATAGGCATAGATCTTGACCCTCTTTGGTCAAATGCGGATGGCATAGAAGCTCCCGACTATTTCGGCGTGGTTGTTAGCTATCAGCAGGTATCATTCGCCCCCGACCTGTACCGCATGAACTGCGCGCGGCGAACGCTCGTCATTTTTGACGAGATACACCACGCGGGCGATGACCTTGCGTGGGGGACCAAACTGCGCGAAGCGTTCGAGCCAGCCGCTTTCCGACTCTCTATTTCGGGCACGCCATTCAGGAGTGACAACAATCAAATCCCCTTCGTTACTTACAGGAACAGCAGAAGCTATTCGGACTTTGAGTACGGCTACAAGGACGCCCTCGCCGACGGGGTGTGCCGCCCCATCTATTTCCCGTCGTATGAAGGACGCATTCGCTGGCTGAGCTTTGACGGTGAAACGGAAGATTACTCACTGCTCGATCCTATCGCCCGTATAAAAGCCTCGGAGAGACTTAGAGCTGCCCTTTGGACTCAGGGCGAGTGGATACGCGGCGTCCTGCACGAGGCGGATAACAAGCTCAACGAAATGCGCGCCGAAGGCCATAAAGACGCGGCGGGACTCGTCATAGCAATGGACCAGGAACACGCGAAGCGGACCGGCACGCTACTTCATGAAATTACAGGCATAAAACCTTTTATCGCCATCTCGGAGTCACCGGACGCCTCCGACAGGATCAAGCGTTTCGCCAGGAACAGTGCGCGCTGGATAGTCGCCGTGAAGATGATTTCGGAAGGGGTAGATATTCCTAGACTGCGCGTCGGCGTCTACGCGACCAACGTTCAGAGTGAATTGTTCTTCCGCCAAGCCGTGGGCCGTTTCGTGAGAATGGTCGAGGGCCTGGAGGAGCAGAGCGCGTCTCTGTATATCCCGGCTGACCCGATCCTCATAAGGTACGCGCTCCAGATTAAGGAAGAGCGCGACCATTACCTCACGCATAACGTCGAGAGATTAGATTCACCTACCAGTCAGAAAGCCGGCGGCGGTGGCGGGCGTGATGAGCCTTCCATATTCGCCCCGCTCGACTCCGACTTGAAGCCTCACAGCACCATCTTCGACGGTTCTGCCTTTGACGCGGCCGACCTTGCGCGTGCCGAAGCTATTAGCCGGGAGATGGGCCTGAACATTCCTCGCGCCCAAGTGGCAGCACTGCTCAAGCGAGGTGCCTCTGAGGAGGGCGGAACCCGTCCAACCCGTCATTACCAGCCACCACAGAACCTCGCCCCGCGACCTCTGGAATCAATTAAAGCGGAGCGAAAGCTACTCTTGCGTAAAAGTGTGCAGCGCCTCGCTAATCAACTGGCCCGCAAGCTCGGCGTCGAGCCGCGTGAGGTGCACAGGGAGTGGATTGCGCTCAGCGGCCCTAAGCACGGCCAGGCAACTGAGGAGGATCTTGAGCGCAAGAAGAAGTGGTTGATTGAACGAATTAGGGGAAGGCGTCCAGACCCTCTGCCCGCAGCAGGCACCAGCCTGGCAAAGGTAAAGTAAAAGGTTCTAAGGTTCTTTGGCTGGAGAAATGTTTAAGTGAAAGTATGAGGCTGCTAAGAACAGGAAGTCCCAAGTCTGATGAAAGCTTTATCGGCTATTTATTACGACTGACTGAAATGAATGGCTATCAAACGCTTTCCTGGATGCTACAGATAACCGGAATACGCAACTACGTACAATCCAAATTATCCTTTGCTTTCGATGAATCCCTGGATCTCTCGCCTCTTGCAAGGCTCAGCGGGACGGACAAGCCTGCATTGTCATCTCTCCAATATCTTCCTGTTAATAAACCACGCAGGAAAATGGGTGAATATTCTGTGTTCGGTTCGCCTGTATCGCAATACATGATCCGATTACGATACCCGAAGGTATGCCCGGCTTGTTTGGGAGAAGCGGGTTACGCACGGAAGATCTGGGAGTTGGCGCCAGTCACAGCCTGCCCGATTCACCGTTGTCAGCTTATTGATGAATGCCCATGCTGCAAGAGACGTATTTCATGGGCTCGACATAGCGTAAGCCTTTGTCAACATTGTGACTTTGATTGGCGTGGCTGTGAGGCGCAGGCCGTCGCCGACTCGGAACTCAGAGTCTCACGGCAACTACATCTATACTGCAACCTGCCGCTCTCAAAAAGCACGATAGATCCTGAAACAAAAAACAACCCTATATCCAACACTGATCTGAAGAGCTTCTTATCGGCTTTATTCTTCATAGCGAGCCAGCATGCCGGACTCATGGACACGAAGGGTAAGCATTTGGCACCTTCGATGAGGAATGCTGAAATTCATATCCTTCTTTGTAAAGCGTGGGCTGTCTTTGACAAATGGCCGGATAATTACTTCGATTTTCTGGACTGGCGGCGGACGCAAATAAGAGAATCACAATCAGCGCATGGGTTACAGAGAGATTTCGCCCAATATAAATCCAGCCTCTACAAGCAACTCACATCACCTCAATTAAGTTTCTTGCGAATAGCTTTTGAGGAATATCTAATCACTCGCTGGGATGGAGGCTATACAAATCATCTAAGACGATTCGACGATGCTGCCCGATGTAACGGTAAATATGCGTCAAGAAGAGAGGCAAAGAAACTCCTGAAAGTCGGTGTCAAGAGTATTGATAATCTGATTGCGGCAGGACGCCTCAAAGCTGTTGTGCGCAGACAAGGAAATACGAGGTTGATTCTGATTGAGAGGGCGAGCCTCCTGAATTTCAAACGCGAGCTAGAGCAATCATTGTATTTAAAGCAGGTACAGGGAATATTAGGCGTCACTCATGAACGTGCGCTGGAATTAATTAATTGCAAGCTGCTGAACCCACTTCGCGGCCGGTCAGTAGATGGGTGCAGTGATTGGAGATTCAGTGAAAAAGAGGTAAAAGGTTTACTGGAGCAGATCAAGAAAAAGGTGACACCAGTTACATCTGTAGGAACAGATGGCACGATAAGTTTCTTGATGGCTTTTAGAAAGCTTGGTCGAGCGCAAATTTCAATGGGACAATTTATAAGAGATATTATTGATGATGAGATCTACCCTTGTGGAATAAGCTCAAAGCAGGGACTTGCTGCTATTCAGTTGTCTAAAAAGCAAGTTACAGAATACGTTTACAAGCGGATTCATTATTAAAAACATACAGTGAACAGATTAACCAACCAATCGACACTGTCGAGCTTAAGACCATTGTGTAAGGCAAAGAGAAGAAGAGGTTTATCCTGGCAGATTTGAGTTGATGTAGCAAAGCCTAGGCTGATGTTAAAATACTCATTTGAATCGCGACCTGTGGAAACCAGTCTGATTTGTTTCTACCTCATGACCAGCCTTTAGCCCGGAAAGCTAGTTTTATTGCGGTCCAGACAATTTATGCTGCGCTCTGTTGGGAAGCGGCCTCTCTGTATTTATTTTTTGAACGCGCCAGAGTTATTGGACTGACATCGACTTACTTTACAAAATAGTTTCGACAAATCTTTTGGCCCCCGCTTGACAAATTGGTGCCCGTGCCTTAATGTCCGCGTTTCGTTTTCCCTGAGGCTTGGCGTTGGGTCTCACCTGCCGTCGCTCTCAAGTTCACCTAGTAAATTCGAAAGAAGATTTAATGCAGTCCGCTCGTCTTGCGCCCTGCTTTATACCTGAAAGCAAGCTCTTACATTTAGCCGCTGGAGTCTGTGCATTCACGCAAGAAGTGAAGTTGCCTGCTGAGGATTCTCCATGTCAGAAAAGACTATCTACCGCGCTTTCATCGCCCGCACTCGCTTACTAAGTTTCCGTTTGCTCGTCGCCGCCTTACTTATCACCGGTTTGACCGCGAGTGCCTGGGCTTGGCTTGCGCCTGTCACCAAAGCCGATCAAGCGGCTCTGGCAGCTAAGGCTGAAGCCATCGCCCCTCCCGCCCCAGCGCAAAGTAGTTCGAATCAGGAACGAATAGAGACCGAGGTCATCACTATGCGGCCCCGCGGCTTCGAGCCGACAGAGATCACGCGACCCGCGGGCCGTTTCATTCTGGTCGTAAACAACCGGAGCTGGTTGGAGGAAATAGAGTTGCGGCTTGAGCGTGAGGACGGAAACCGGGTGCGCGAAGTGCGAAGGCATAAGAATAAGCCTGACTGGCGAGACGTGGTTGACCTTCCGCCAGGTCAATATGTGCTCAAAGAGGCTAATCATCCTGACTGGGCCTGCCGCATCACCATCACATCCCAGTAAAAGGCGCAGTTTTGGTCATTGATATCTCAAAATAGCAGTTCCCCATAACCACCTAATAACATTATGAGAACCTCCGCCCTGTCCCCCAAGGTTAATTATCTCGCATGCCTTCTGGCTGCCGCTCTACTATTCATCTCACTTGCCGGAAATGCTCATGCCCAAGGCGGGCTACGGGGGCAGACGCCGATTGGGCTGGCTCCAGGCTCTCCCGCCGGCTCCTATCCGCTGGGCGGCTTCGACACCATCAATCTTTACAACGGCAATCTCAACTTCAACTTGCCGTTGCTCGGCGTAGCAGGAAGGGGCGGGGCACAAACGTCAGCGAACCTAGCGATCAACCAGAAATGGATCGTAAAATCTTATGTTGATGCTGGTAACAATATCTATTACCCCGAAGCCGGTTGGTGGACTCCCCAAAACGGATATGGCCCGGGCCTCCTGATAGGACGTTTCGGCGGGCTGGTTACTATCTGCCCTCAGGGCGATGGTTATGTCTATTATGGTAAAACTCTTGCACGCATCACGTTCACGACGCCTGACGGGACTGAGATCGAGCTGCGGGACCAAGCAACGGGTGGCAAGCCCGCCGATACTCCCAACTGCCCCGCCGGTAACTATCAGTCACGCGGCACGGTCTTCGTCACCGCCGACGGCACTTCCGCAACCTTCATTTCCGACGAGACCATCTACGACAGTACTAACCCCCAGGGCGAGGCGGACTTGTTCTACCCCTCCGGCTACCTCATGTTGCGCGACGGGATGCGCTACCGCATAGACGACGGCAAGGTCACCTGGATGCGCGACCGCAACGGCAATAAACTGACCTTCACTTACGGCGCAGGAGGCGGGGGCCGCGTGACTAAAATCGCGGACTCGCTCAACCGCGAGGTCACATTCGCTTACGACGTTCAAGAGGGGGGTGATTACGGGGTCTGCGATCACATCACCTTCAAAGGCTACGGCGGGGCGGAAAGAAAGATCCGCGTCTCTCATACCACTCTGGAGAATGCCCTGCGCACAGGCTTTTCTCCCCAGACACCCGCGCAATTATTCCCTGAACTTAACGGCTCGGAGAGCACTAATTTCAACCCGACTGTGGCCTCCGCCGTCTGGCTCCCGAACGACCCCGGCGACCCGACGACGATGAGGAAGTACAGCTTTTATTACAACAGCTACGGCGAGCTGGCGCGGGTCGTGCTGCCGACGGGCGGGGCCATAGAGTACGACTGGGCCGCGGGCGCTACGGGCGGGTATGCCAGCGGCTATACAGGCTTGGGCGTCTACAGGCGTGTGACGGCCAGGCGTGAGTACGCTAACGGGTCCACGTTGACGCAGACGATGACGATCAGCCGGCCCGAAAGCGCCGCCGGCGGCCTCAACTTTAACAACCTCGGATACGTCGACGTTCAGTTCGGGAGTGCGGCCGTAGGTAAGGTTAGGCACTACTTTTACGGCAGCCCGACAGAATCTTTTAATAGGGACGCCGTCAGTTATTCCCCTTGGAGGGAGGGAAGGGAGTACAAGACCGAATACTTCGCGGCGAACGGCACCACGGTGCTGAAGCGCGTGGAGCACACCTTCGCCCAGCGTGCGGCTGTGAGCTGGTGGGCGGGGACGGCGGACGCTGAGCCGCCGAACGACACGCGCACTACTGAGACCGTCACGACCCTGGTTGACACTAACCAAGTGAGCAAACAGAGCGCCATCAACCCGCAGACCCTGGAGGTGGGCTTCGACCAGTACAACAACCAGACCGACGTTTACGAGTATGACTACGGGACGGGCGCGCCGGGCGCACTCGTGCGGCGCGCCCGCACGGACTACCTGACGGCGAACCTGATCGGCTCGGCGTCCTACAACTACGCCACCGACATGGCGATTCACATGCGCTCCCTGCCGAAGCGGACTTCCATCTACGACGCGGCCGGGGCGGAGCAGGCGCGGACTACCTACGAGTACGACAACTACACGGCGACGGCCAACCACGCGGGCCTGGTGGCGCGCTCACTCATCAGCGGCCTGGACTCCGCCTACACGACGGCGAAGAAGACGCGCGGCAACGTGACGGCCGCGACGCGCTACCTGTTCAACGGCGGGAATGTCTCAGGCTCGGTCTCCACCTACCGGCAGTACGACGTGGCGGGCAACGTGGTCAAGGCCATTGACAGCCTCGGCAACGTCACCGTCTTCACTTTCACCGACAGCTTCGGCGGGCCGGACGCCGAGGCCCACATAAACTTCATCCCGCAGCCACTGGTGACGCAGTCGGGGACGTTTCAGAGCTACGCCTTCCCCAGCCTGGTGACGAATGACATGGGGCACACGGCCTTCATCCAGCGCGACTACTACACGGGGTTGATGGTTGACGCCGAGGACGCCAACGGCGTGACATCTAGTGCCTACTACGAAGACCATCTCGACAGGCCGACCAAGGTCATCCGCGCGGCGAGCGACGACGACTTACAGAACCAGACTATCTTCACCTACAACGACGCTTCGCGCTTCATCACGACGACCAGCGAATTCGACGCGCATAATGACCAGACTCCACTTAAGAGCCAGATTCTTTATGACGGGCTAGGGCGGACCACGGAGATGCGCAGCTTCGAAACTGCTACGACATTCATCGCCGTGAGGAAGACGTATGATGCTCTAGGCAGGGTGAGGCAGGTCTCGAACCCCTTCAGGTCCGGGACGCCCGTGTGGACGACGACCGCTTACGACCCTCTGGGAAGGGTGACCAGCGTTAGCACCGCGGATAATGCCGTAGTCACCATTAACTACACCGGCAGTACGTCGACGGTCACGGACCAGACTGGCAGGGACCGGCAGGGCACGAGGGACGCCTTCGGTAGGCTTATACAAGTCGTCGAAGACCCCGGCACGGGAGGCCTTGGCTACGCCACCACCTACACGTACGACCTACTGGGTAACCTGCGTAAAGTCACGCAGGGATCCCAGGCACGCTACTTCATGTACGACTCGCTCTCGCGCCTAATCCGTGCCAAGAGCCCGGAGCAGGACTCTAACGCGAGCCTCGCCCTCACCGATCCTGTCACCGGCAATGCGCAGTGGTCAATCGCCTACGCCTACGACGATAACGGCAATCCTCTGACCCGCACCGACGCGCGCAACCTAACGACGGAGTACGGCTACGACGACCTGAACCGCAACACCTCCGTCACCTACAAGAGCGGGACAGTCACGCAGGCGCGCGTCGTGCGCACCTACGACACAGCGACGAACGGCGTCGGGAGGCTGGCTTCTTCTTACTACTACATTGACACGGGGACGAACGCCGGGGCGCACTCGCAGACCACCGTTGATGGCTACGACGCGATGGGGAGGCCCCTTTCGCAGAGCCAGTACTTCTACGCCAACGGCTCGTGGGGCACGCCTTACGTCACACAGAGAACATATAACCTAGCCGGGGCCATGACCTCGCAGACCTACCCGTCGGGCCGCACCGTCAACTACGCCTACGACTTGGCCGGTCGCGCCCTCAGCTTCACGGGCAACCTCGGCGACGGCGTGGCAAGGAACTATGCCACGTCCATCACCTACGACCAGTGGGGCGGGCTGACGCGCGAGCGGTTCGGCACTGCGACGCCCCTCTACCACAAGGAGCGGCGCAACGTCCGGGGGCAGCTCTACGACGTGCGGCTCAGCACGGTTAACGACGCCAACAACTGGAACCGTGGGGCGATCACCAACTACTACAGTGTGCCGACCAACGGCCCCAACCTCACCAGCCCCGACAATACCGTCCTGAGCGGCACGGACAACAACGGGAATCTGCATTTGCAGCAGCACTGGGTGCCCGAGGGCGACGCCACGACGGACATCACGTCGAGCAGCTTCATGCAGCAGAACTACGACTACGACCAGTTGAACCGTATCAAGTCGGTGACAGAATACCCGGACGGCAACACGGCGGCTCCGACGGGCAAGCAGGTCTTTAATTACGACCAGTTCGGCAACCGTTCGATTGACCCGGCCTCGTGGGGCGCGGGCATCAACGAGCAGCAGTTCACCGTCAACGTCGGTAACAAGAACCAGTTGGGTGTGCCGGCCGGGCTGAACAAGGTGATGCAGTACGACCCGATGGGCAACCTCTACAACGACACGTACAGCGGGACGGGCTCGCGCACCTACGATTTCGAGAACCGGATGGTGACGGCCACCAACACGGCCAACCAGCAGAGTGTCTACACGTATGACGCGAACGGCAGCCGCGTCCGCAGGAAGAGCTACGGCGAGGAGACCTGGCAGGTCTACGGGATGGACGGGGAGTTGCTGGCCGAATACGCGGCCAGTAGCGCGCCCGCCTCGTCGCTGAAGGAGTACGGCTACAGGAACGGGCAGTTGTTGGTGACGGCCGAGGCCGAAGGCAGGAAAAACGTGGCGCTGGCTTCCGAAGGTGGCGTCGCCACTGCGTCGTCGCAGCACAGCACGGGGACTGCTCCGGGCGGGGCCATCAACGGCGACCGCCGCGGCATCAACTGGGGCACCAGCGGCGGGTGGGCCGACGCCGCGGCCACGCCCTTCCCGGAGTGGCTGGAAGTAGCGTTCTCCGGCATGAAGACGATTGACGAGATAGACGTGGTCGGCCTCCAGGACGGGTTAGCCACACTTGAGCCGACCGAGGCGATGACCTTCACGCAGTACGGGCTCACCGACTTCGAGGTGCAGTACTGGAATGGGACGGCGTGGGTCACCGTCACGGGCGGGAGTGTGACCGGCAACAACAAGGTGTGGAAAAAGTTCACGTTTGCGGCCGTCTCGACCAGTAAAATCAGGGTCTCTGTCACAGGCGGTGTGGGCGGCAGAGCCCGCATCGTGGAGGTCGAGGCGTGGCAGGCCGCCTCGGTCGCGGCGGACGTGAGGTGGTTAGTGCCGGACCATCTGGGCACGCCAAGAATAGTTGCCGACAAGACGGGCTCGCTGGCAGGCATCACGAGGCACGATTACTTGCCATTCGGCGAGGAGTTATTCGCTGGGACGGGCAACAGGACCCCAGCGCAAGGGTATCCGAGCAGTCAGAGTAGTGGAGGTGTCAGGCAGCAATTCACTCAGTACGAACGAGACATTGAAACAGGACTAGATTACGCACAGGCGCGCTACTATGCAGGTATACAAGGCCGTTTCACGAGTGTTGATCCATTGCTAGCAAGCGCGCGTTTAAGTAATCCGCAGAGTTGGAACCGATACTCCTACGTATTAAATAACCCTCTCAGATACACTGACCCACTAGGTCTGACTGTCCAACTCACGGGCGCAAAAGAGGATCAGGAGCAAGAAGAGCTCAAGAGGGCTATTCGAGAACAGGGATTCGACCTAAACTCTAAGAGGGAAGTGACCAGACTAGGCGGGAAACCCGGTTATGACGTTTCAACAACTGTATATGCCGGAAGTGACACTACATGCCTAATATGCGCTTTGGCTGCCGGCGGAATGGGACTTGGGGGCACCGCAGCGGGCACAGGAAAAATAGTAACTGGTATTCTCGCTGCCGGGGCCGCAGGGATACTTATTACGGGCAGTGGAAATGATCACGGTATTATAGACACTACTGTAGACGGTGATGATGATAACGACTTTAGCATAGATGACGCAGGGAGAGACCTTGATATAAGAGATCACGGTCCACGTGGCCGGGCATTTGAGGCGGAGGTTCTCGAAATGTCTGGCCTTGAAAAAAATACCGAGGCTATAACCGCTCCAGGTATAGGAACCACTATTCCTGATGCAATAACCAGTAGAGAAGTCATTGAAATAAAGGATGTAAGAACCCTATCCCTCACTAAGCAAATCAGAGCGCAACTTCAAATTGCGAGGCAGAGGGGATTAGGGTATAGATTAATCATTTCGGACCGAACGACGCACTTATCCCGGCCACTAGTTGATGCAATTAGAGCGGCCGGTGGATCTATAGTTCGCTATCGAAGGCCGCCTTTAGCTTAAGCTGGAATTCTGAGATCAGTAAACCTTAGAATAGGAAAGGGCTGTGTTTAGCTAACGCTCTAGCCGGCATTATCTCTTTGGTGTAGCGGGATTGACCTATAAATGAAGAGTACGTTATTCATCAACATATTAACGACACGACCTTTAATTTATAAAGAAGAAGGTCGTGAGCTTTTGCAAAGCTGGTTAGAACTAATCCCTGAATATTTCCCATTAAAATATGGGAACTATGAACCACTGAGAGCGGACTTGGACCACAACAATTTAGAGTCCGCCCTAGAACTATGGGCCTGGCCGTTTCTTTTAAAGCGAAATCGTCCCAAGATGGAGGGTGGCGTCTGGATGGGCGGCGGGGCGAGGCCAACGCACGGCTGGATTCATATTGCTTTTGATTTCAATCCAACATTTCAGAGAGGGCTTGTAAATTTCCTTCAGGAAGTGTCGGTAAAGTTCAGTGCGGATTTTGCGTTCTTGCATTTATTAACAGATAGAGAAGTTAATCCAGACGATGGAACTGGTACGATAAGTATTTTAAATAAGAATCATGCCAATCTAAGTGTGACGACTCACGACTTGGTAAAATATATACCGGATGTTTATTGGGGAATGGTTTTTGGAAGACCGTATATGGATTTCTTCGGCGGTGAAAAATTATTATTTTCGCCTGTACAAATCGCTAAGCGGCTCTCCCCCGATGCAATTTATTTACAGCTCAGCGACAACTTGCTCGATTTGGAGACGAATTTCGAAACCCTCAGCGATATTCGAAGTTCTGTCAAAACTCACTTGAATAATAATGCTTTCTTTAACGAGAATCTGGGTGAGAGCCATACCTATAATGCGCCACAGTTTCATTTTTTAACTGATACGTTGATCAGAGATAAGAATAAAGGGTGAGCCATTACTACAATGAGACTTTGCGAAACATCTACAAACTTTAACTTACAGGAATTAGCCCCATTCTTTGAAAAGATTAAGTCGCTAATAGACTCAGGTTTTTCTGATAGAGATATCTCTATAGTTCAGATGGCTGCCGGCAAGATGAGGGACGGAGACGAGAGGACTTTTCAATTTAATATCATTTACCGAGGCGAAACCACCATCCTTAAAATTAATATATTTATGGACGATATCGATTCTCCGGATCTGACCTTTCTCACACGTCCTGATTTAACAGAAAAAATCGACGCCCTGATTTTTCAATCTTTATAACTTCACCACGAATCCTTCCAAATAAGGCAAATCGTCGCAGTTGCTTCACTCATCAGTTAGCCTGACGCCCGTTAGCCTGTAATGCACCAGCTTCTGCTGAGCGAGGAAACCCGGTATCGGGGGTCGGCTATAATTCTTGCTCACGTGGTATGTATGCAGTCTAAATCAAGGCACTCGATGGTAGTAGGAAAATCTTATCATATGCGCGAAAAGTTATGGAAATTCTCACTATATGCGCAAACTCCTTTTCAATTTATGAGCGAATTTTACCCGTAAGTTATTGATTCTTCGTTAAAGAAATTCTCACTTTATGCCCGAACCTACAATCATTCCTGTTTGCGACTGGAAGCATAAGCTTGCCGCTCCGGCAAGCTTATGCTTCCAGGGATCAGAGGGTGGATGGCGACAGCGTAAGGGTGTGGATTAATTTTCGATACCCATCTCGGATTTTACTTCCCGAAGGGCCTGTTTGAAGAGGCTATTCCCTCCTACGGCGAACTGCTGCTGTCGCATCATGAAAGAGATACTGAAGTGAATGTGCAACAGGTTCATGTAGATCTGTTTCAACAGATCATCGCTAACCGTAGCCACTAGCCACTCAGCCGCCGACACCTACGTTGACGGTGACTTGGCCTGAGATATTAATGATGACCTCTCCTCCGTTGCCCTCTGGCTTGACCTCAAGGGACTCGACCTTATCCTCAGTGACTGCCGGAGGGGCCGGCATCAGACTGTTAATCATCTGGCGGATGTCTGGCCTGCTGCCGATACGCTGTGTGCGGGGGCCTGCTGGGCCGTCCTGCTGTGGCGACCCCGTGGAGCGGAATAAAGCCCTGGCCCTGGCGGGAGTTAAGAGGGGCCTGGCGGCGGCGCGCAGGATACCCTGCACACAGCCGAGGCTGCCGACCACAATGGGCGAGGCGCTCGAAGTCCCGCTGAATTGGTCTGTGTACCAGAGGTCTTCATTACCACCCCCTTGCAAGTCGCCGTAGCCGCAGGTAGTCACTTCACGCCCCCAGGCCTGCACGTCGAACATCGAGCCGTGGTTCGAGAAATCTAAACGCGAGCGGTCGGGGCCGTGATTGCGCCCGTGCGTTCCGGGCGGCGGCGCGCCCGCCCCAACGACGATCGCCCCTGTGTCTATGAGGTTACGCCTGAATGGGTTGCGCCATGCGGCAGGGAAAGGGCCGTGAGGCGCGGGCGGGTTAACGTCGTAGATGGCATCGTCAAGGTTCTCCGCTCCGTTGCCTCCGGCCTCGACCACAATTACGCCGCGGCCCACCGCGTAGCGAATCGCCGCCATATCATCGGGCCACCACTCAATGGCGATGTAGCCGCGCTGATCCGTCCGCGGCTGAAAATTCAGTCGCGGGCCTGCGCGGTGCAACTCAATGAGGATGATGTCGCCCGGACTAAGCATGTCGGCGGCCAGTCGGATGGCGGCCGCAGAGCCCCAGCCCGTTGCATCGCCGAAGACCGAGATGGCGCGCACGTTCGCGTCCGGGCAGATGCCGGTGACGCCTAAGCCGTTGCGGTCGCCGCTGAACTCGCCGACGACGGCCGTCCCATGGTTCCTCCAGATAAGATTTGGGTTCTGCTCCCCGCCGACCACCCCTCCTTGATTCTGCATCAGGTCTTCGTGCGAGAAGCGCCAGGCTCCTTCGATGTCTATGATCCTGCTGCCCATCCCGGAGCCGCCGCCGCGCGTCCATGCGAAACGAGCGTCTATGCCGCCCGGCGCAGCGTTCAGGTATCCCTGCCGGGTTGTGAAATCAGACGTGGCCGGCGGTGCCGGCTCAACAGACGGGGCCATGTCATTCAGAAACTGAGGCGGCTCGGCCGGGGGCTTGATGAAAGCAGTTTCCACCGCCTCATGACCGCGCAGCCGCTCGGCGATCTCTTCCAGACGCGCGTCGGGAGCTTCGACGCGGTAGTAGACCGACAAGTCCGGCAGGTCAACTCCTGACGTCTCTGCTGCGGCCGCGGCTCTGAGTATTAAGCGATCCTCACCGAGACCGAACAGCGGTTCCAAAGTGACGCCTTCGGAGAGCATCAGTTCTGCCAGCGGAGAAACATCGGCTCCGGTAACAGAGGTGATCTCCCCGTCCGCCGCCCTCAGCCCCGCGTCCGGGTAGGCGATGACAACTAACTCACGCTCTCCGACCGCTCGCCCAAAACTTGCAGAGTCGGTCGGCTCGGTCACGCCCGCATCCTCACTTCTCGTGCGCCGCCTGCTGTCAGCCTTCTTTGACATAAGAGCTCTCCTTCCTTTCGCCTTTGCTTTCAAGGCATCGCCTCGGGTGGTTTGAGATAGGCCGCCTCAACGGCTTCACAACTCCGAAGGCGGTTGATGACTTCTTCAGCCGTCGTCGTATCGGGTACTTGGACGGTGAAATACTGAGCCAGTTCCGCGTCCTCGACGCCCGGATGCATCGGCTCCAGCGACACGCCCAAGCCACTCGCGGCTTCGGCAAGCTCCCTCGTCTCGGGTGCGTCGTGCTCGCCGCGGTGCAACTTCTGCGCCGCCTCCGGCGTGACCTGTAGCGTTACTCTCATCTTTACTGTGGGTCTGCGCAACCAATCACTTTACTTTGTTTGTCCATGACAGGCTTACAATCATCTACGCTCGGTGTGGGCAGCTTCCTCACCTTATTGGCCTTGATGTAGTTTGTGTACTCAGTAATGGTGTCGGAGGCCACGGACTTGCCCGTCGTGTCGTAGAGAATGTATTCGACAATCACTCCGCCGCTGTGCGAAACGCGGTTGCCGCCGGTGAAGATGTCCCAGATGAGGTTGGTTTTGATGCGATTGTTGCCGCCAGCCTTCACGACCTTGAGCTGAAGCCAGTAACTCTTCCTTTCGGTGTCCTCCTTCAGAACTTCGTTCAGGTTCTCCGCCTTGATGTAGGAGGTGAGGGCGTTAGGGCCTCCGCCAGCCGATGCCTGTACGAGTGTGGCGATGAGTTTATCGACCTGCTCGTTGCGCGCCTTCAACTGTGCAACGGTGTCAGCGATAGCGAGGGCATTCAATTCGGGATCATTCGCGTTGGCAGCACCGCAGGGCTGTGCCTGTAAACCCTGCCATAATTGCGCGCGGGCAGTTTCAAGCTTCTCAAGACTCGCCTTCGCCTTCGCCAAATTGTCTTTGGCCTTAGTGAGTTGTTCGCCTAAGTCTTTTATCTCGCCCGCTAACTCAAAGACGCGCTCCCGTTGCTCGCCGTCCAGTCCCGGGCAATAGCGCCTCAGCCGCGCGCTCAACCCATAGGGGTCGTCGCGGCCCTCAGCCGGATGCCTCGGGCAGTAAGCTTTGAGTATGTTGGCGATTTTGGTTTTCTTCTCATTGATTTGACCTTCGAGTTGCTCAATAGAAAGCTCCAGGTTCTTGACTTTGGTTTCCGCCTTGCCGATGTCTTCGGCGTTTTTCTCGATGTCCGCTAACAGCTTCCCGGCTGTGTTCCTAAGATTCTGAAGGGCATCCAGAAGACCGAGGATTCCGTACTTCTTATCCATGTTAAGGTCAGGGGCGAACATCTTCGGGTAGTAGAGTTCGGCGCTTGCCATGAATCCATGGCCGTCTCGCCTTCTGGCCGCGCGGAAGACTTCGGCCACGAGCGGGGCCTCGTCAATGTCGAAGACCTGCCCCTTGATTTCCACGTTGGTCCTAAAAAAGGAAGTCAGATCAACGAACGAGCCGACCAGGCTTTGAGCTATCGAGAGCGGGTTATTGAACGGCGCCGGAGGCGCGTCGCCTGACGACTGCCGGGGGCAGTGTTCCGGTTTGGTCACCGACTCGGAAAGCAATTTGCAGTAACCGGTACGGAGGATGTCAACTTGGCTATTTGCGACCTTGTAGCTGAGTAGGAGCCGTATGTCCTCTTCGTTGAAGACGGCCAGCTTGGCGACCTTCAGGTCAGGGTATCGATTGATGGCATTTACGAGCTTATTGGCCGCTCGCGCCATCGCCACGTAGGCGACCATCTGGCCCTCTATCAGGGCGTTGTCGTTTATCGTCGTAGTGCCGGAAAGGGGGCTGCTGGTGGGCTTGGGAAAATTAGCCTCAAGCTCGGCCTTGTTAGCCTCGGCAATGGCCTGGCGCAGTTCAGCCTGCGTTTTCTCCTCCTCTAGCCTGAGCACCTCCGCGCTCTTCGGCGTCGGGGTCGGCGAGGGCGCTCCGTCCTGTGCACGGACGCCGTTGTCTCCCAGGGCCGGAATCATTAAAAAGATTACGATCAGCTTCAAGACAGCGAGCTTTGATAAGTGGGTGCGGGACATTCTTGTTCCTCCTGGGCATGGGCAAGCCACTTTGGGATGATTGATTCTCAGAGTAGCCGTTTGGAACATCTCGTGGATGCTTTTCGCGTACTCTCTAAACACTTATGTAAAAGTGTGGGTAAACATTTCGTCGGAGGCTCTAAACTTTTTGCGACCCTTGAAAGTATGCGTCGGCAGAGAAGAGCGCCTTTCCCGGGGGACCTCTTCTAACTGGCGGTAACGCGGCTCTGAGGAAGCCGCGCGAAGACTTACTGGGATTGAATACGAAAGTAGTAAAGGCCGATTTCTTCAGCCCTGCGGTCAGAAGTGACGCCGCTTAACTGCAACTGGTATTCGCTGCGGGAACGGAGGCGCGCAGCGGCCACTCGAAAAAGCACGACCCCGACGCCGCCCACCTTGCTCGGCTTAAGCCCGCTCGATGTTTGCACGGGCTGCCCCGCGTCCGTCATCAACGTTGCTCGATAGCTGCGGTACTTGTTCGTCAATAATTCAAGAGGCAGCACGACGCTGCCTGCGTCCTGCGGAATCGCGACCGTCTGCATTCCTCCCGCGCCTCCACTTCTAACGCCGCCCATTGTCAGTACCGACGCGGTGAAGACGCGAGTCGGCGGTTGGGGGGTGGGGCCTGTGATTTCGGGCGGCCTGTCCTTTTCTTTCAGTTGAGCGAGTTCACGCTCGGCCCGCTCTTTTTGCTCCCTTGCGAGTTGCAGCTCGGCGCTCAGTTGCTCGGCACGCGCAGTCTGTTCGGCGAGCTGCCGCTTCGCTTCCTCGGCTGTCGGGGAATCGGGCACCTGGGGAAGCGAAGCCTGCCTCGCGTTTAGCTGGTTTAGCTCGTTCTGGAGGCGACGGACACGGAGCAGCAGTGCCACGCTGATGAACGTCAGCAGCAACGTCGCGGCCACCGAAATGGCGGTCAGCGGTCGCAGGCTGGTGATAAAGTTCCGCAGACGTTGCCAAAAGGAGACTCGTTGCGGGGGCGGAATTACCGCAGGCGAGGGGCGCGGGTTCTCCCCTCCGGCCGTGACATACTTGTTCAGGCCGACGGCGAAACTGAGTTTCTGCCGCCGCTCGGGCGTCGACAAAAAGTGCTGCTCGAATCTGTCATGCTCGCTGCCGGAAAGGTTGCGAAGCAGGTAATCGTCAATCAACTCGTCCTCAGCGATCAACAACTCCTCGAACAACGCGTCGTTCGTAAGTAGCCCCTCCTCGAAACGGTTCTGCTCTCCTGCCGCCAGCAATCCGAGCAGGTAGGGTCTGGCTAACCTTTCAAGTTCGTCGTCAGCTTTCATTTCGTTGAGCGTCCGCCGCCGGGTTAAAGACTCTCATAATGATTATGAGTAAATAACCGAACCGTTTCAGCCCGCGGCCTCCCCGAGGCACTGGCGCACGCATTCGTGCAGCATGGCTCTGATGCGGTGCGCGCGGATTCTCATGGCGTTGAGCGCGATTCCGAGGCGCTCGGCCAACTCCCGCCGGTTATCTATCTTCGCCCGCTTCTCCTCCTGATAGTACTGGATGACGAATTCGCGATTCTGTGGGGTTAACTTCTGCATGCACCGCTCAAGGCACTCGTACTCCTTCTCGGCGTCCACGCGCGGCTCCGGCTGAGGAGGCAGATCTGTCGGGACGGGCTTTCTCTTCGTGTACTCAAGGTGAACCTTCTGCGCCACACCGTAGAAATAGAGCGCGGGGTCGCCCTCATACCTTTCCTTTATCTCCGGCAATTTTCTGATGACGCGGTTGATCGTCTCGTCGGCCAACTCCTCCGGCTCGCCGCAACCCCGGCAAGAGAAGATTTTGATGAGCCGCAGGCGAATCTGTTCGTAACGGCTGCCAGCTTGTTCGCGATCCGGGTTGAGCCAGGCCAGCAGTTGGTCGAAAGCCTCCTGCGTTAGTGACCACTCTTTTTTTGGCCGGGATGAAGTATCCAACGCTTCGACGCTCCGTTGAAAGTTGCGCCTCTTGTCTCTGAAAACCAGGATGCCGAACAGCGGACGGGTGGCCTCTACCACTTCCCCTGAAGGACGAAGGCCGCCCAGTAATAAGGGGCACGGCGATAAGACTGCCGCCGCCACATTGCGATCTGCGCGTCCCTCAGTGCCTCTGCCGGAGTCATGTGCTTCTTCAGCATGCCTTGATAGAAGTGGCTCATCAATTCGGCGGTGGCGTCGTCATCGATCTGCCACATGCTCGCCACCACGCGCGGCACTCCGGCATACATGAAGCCGCGCGTCAGTCCTATTAAACCCTCGCCGTTGATTCTTTTGCCCAGCCCCGTGTTGCAGGCGCTCAAGACTACCAGATCGGCCGAAAGCTTGAGGTCGTATATGTCGTAGAGTCGGAGGAACCCGTTTTGCGGCTGCCCGCTCCTGTCGAAGAGCGAGAGGACGATGCCGGATAGTTCCGGATGTTGGTCGTCCAAAAGCCCGTGTGTGGCGAAATGCAAGATGCGATATTCGCTTAGTCCCGCCTCTTTCACCAGCGCACGGTTGGCGTCGAAACTCGTAGCCAGCAATCCCTGCCCGGGCGGCGCCTGAGATATGATGTTATTGCCTTCCCTCAAAGATAAGAGTAGACGGCTGAAGGGCAGCGACTGATCACGCATGATAGAACCAGTCGGACTTGAACCTGTGCCTGCGCCATCCCCCCTGGCGGTACTGCCCGGCAGACTTTTGCGTGCCGCTGTGAGCCGCGAGTCTTCTATCTCAAAAACCGGGTCGGCCACCACGGCAAGGGCTTTCCGTGCCGGGGGGCGGCCCTCCGCTTTCCGCTGCAACACGGAGAGTGTCGAGGCCGAGGGGAGGCTCACAATGTTGTGTCTCAGGATGAGTGGGGAGAATCCCTTCTCCTTAGAGGCTGCATCGCCGCGCAAGTCTGACTCGCCCTTGCGAGGGTGTGCCGCGTCGGCGACTGCGGGCGCTGGATCCGGCAGAGCGCTAAAGGGCAGGTACTGTAACTCGCCGTCCGGCACAATCAGCAGGCGCTTAGCTCCGAGTTGCGCGGCGACGGGCGCAAGGATTATCCGGCTGAGGTCGGCGGCGGCATCCCAGTAATGTGCATCGGACTCCTCCGCACGCAGCAGGCGCTCGCGCCGCTGCTCATTTGTCTCTCCGGGCACAGGCTGGCGTGAAGTCAGCAGTTGCTTGACGCGGGCGGCCTTCTTCTCAATCTCCGAACGGGGAGGCAGCGTGTAGCTTTTAATCCCAGTGCGCGTCACAGCCCACAGATAGCTGCGCTCATCGCCCAGCGCATATTCAAGCAAGAGCGTCTGGTCATCCAGCAACTGCTGGATTTCTTTCAGGCTGAGCGGCCGCGGGTCTACGAGCTTGGCGTATCGCGGGCTTTGCTCACGGATGCGCTCCTCCAGTTCGCTATACTCCGTAACCAGACCGTCTATCTCTTTGGCAAGCGCAGCCGCTTCCTCCTTCGTGTGCTTGCCGCTCAGCAGCCTCGTTTGATTCAACGCCTTGACATCCAGTTTTCGCTGCAACGCCTGTTTGCTTCTAATCAATTCCGAGAGCTTCGGGTCTGACTGCTCGCCGGCGCCTATCCGCGCCTCTGAAAGTATCTCGATCAGGCTGCGCGCACGCGCGCTCTCGTTGACCGCAAATGCCGCATCCGCCAGTCGTGCGTCGCGGCTCTCTGCGGCTAACTGCATCTTCAGATCAATATCCAACTCGTAATAGTTCAACTTCGTGGCGAAATACAGAGCACGCAGCCGATGGCCGGAAACATTCGCCCGCAATGACTCGACAATCGAGAGCGCCTCCTCGACAAGTTTGTGTGCTTCGGCTAAGTTGCCACGAGCTCTTTCATCGCGCGCGATGTGATAAAGAGTGATCGTCTCTCCGTCCGGGTCTTTGATCTGTTTCCATAGTTGCAGCGCCAGGTTGTAATTCTCGAACGCACTCTTCGCGTCGCCCCCGAGCGCATAGACCTCTCCCATCTTGTCGCGCGTGAGGGCCAGCCCCCGGGGATTACCTATAGCCTCGTGCACCTGCAACGCCTGGCTGTAATAACCCAGCGCCTTCTCACGCTCGTTCAAAGCAGTGTGCGACATGCCCATAAACATGAACGTGTTAGCGAGCCAGAGATTAGCTTTAGCCTCTCCGAGAAATTGCCTGGCTTGCTCGCAGTGTTCCAGAGCCTCTCGCGGCTTGCCTAGCAGATAATTCGAATAGCAGATGCGCATGCGCGTCGTGCCCCGGCTTCCGGGCTCTTTGAGTGCGTCGCGGATCGGCAGCGACTCTGCAAATTTCGCCAGCGCTGTCTGCGGGTCTCCGAGTGTGTTGTAATACTCGCCGATGTTGTCGAGCGCAGAGGCGGCGAATCCGCATAACCTTTTTGTCTGTTCCGAAGTCTCTGTCGTGCAAGTCTTCAAGTCCTGATTAAGGAGCGATGTGGAGATGGCTAACAATTGAGTATAACTATCCCTGGCGCTTTGCCAGTCGCCCTGGTCATCTTGAATTACCCCGATATTGTTTAGAGTCACGGCGAGGCGTGATTGGTCGCCCAGTTCCTGCCAGATCAGTTTGGCCTGATGGTATAAATTAAGCGCATCGTCGTAGGCGCTTAAAGCGCCATGCGCGCCGCCCATGGCATTGAGCGTCTGCCCTTCGCCCAGACGGTCATTTTCAGCGCGCATAATTGGCAGCGCCTCCTGATAAACCTTGAGCGCGTCACGCAGATTGCCCATCCGGGCGAGAGCGAAACCTGTGCTGTAGAGCGCGCTCGCTTCTCCCTTACGGCTTTTAATCTCCCGGAATATAAGCACGGCTTGCTGGTAATACTCCATGGCTTTCTGCGGCGAGGCGAGCCTCCGGTAGGCATCTCCAATCCCCAGCAGCGTGTAGGCTTCGCCCGCTTGGCTATTCAATTTACGGTAAAGCACAAGGGCCAATTCATAGTGCTCGACGGCTTTATTCAGGTTGCCCGCAAGCCTGTACAGGTTCGCCAGGCCGTGTAGCGAGCGCGCCTCGCCCGAGGCGTCCGCCGCGTCCCGCCAGAGCTGCAAAGCCTCCTTGAACTTTCCTTCCGCCGTCTCCTTCGATTTCTCGCGCTGTGCCTCTGCCAGCGCCCTCTCGGCGGCGAAACGAGATTCGTCGGCTGGCGTCGGCAGGCGCACGGACTCAAGCTTTATCTCGTAGGTTCCAACAATCTTCAGCGCCTCGGAGGGGCGCACTTCAAACCTGTAGCTGCCGGGCGCGCCAGCGATGATTGAGACGGAGGTCGTCCCCGGCGCATTGACCTGCGCCTCAACTTCCCTCAAACGTTCCCCGTCCGGCTTGATGATGGCGACGGCGAGGTCTATGCCCTGCCACATGACAAGAACCTGCGCGTACTGCCCCGAGGCGAGCGCAACGCTGAAAGCGTGCGTCTCTCCCCCTTTGATTTCTTTGCTGATCTGTTCCCCGGGTCGGAGCGCGGTCACGGCGTCCTGAGAGACGTTGAGTCGCAAGGCGAGCGGTGGCCGACGGTCACCTGATACGCTGGACGCATAGCTTAAAGCGCGGGCTTCGGCGCCTGGACTCAAGAGGCGGATGATAATTAAAAGGAGCAAAGGAAAAATATTGGTCGGCATAGTCGAGCCGGAGGGAGTTCGCCTGAGGTTTCGCGCGCGCGCGTTTTTAACGCCAAGCCTTTTGAGCCGAGAGGTGTACGCGACTCTAAGACCGGGTTCTGTACTGCACATTCGCAGCATGTTTTATTAAGTCCTGCCAGTTTACGTACCGGCCGTGAGATTAATGCATTTGCATCCCCTTAAAGCGCGTGGCTCAAAAGACGGGTTTCTTCACCTGTTCGGGTCTGGTGAGTCAATACTTTTAGGCCAGTAAACTTCAGGTCAGTGTGCGAACTGAAGGTTGGGATGCATTCAGCAGTTTTTACTTTAAGGACAAGTCGCACCGCTGCACGGGGCCTCTATTTTCTTGGGGCAGATTTTATGTTGAAAGGATTAACCAGGTCAATAACGAGGCGCCGGACGGCGAATAACAGATGCATTCGCCGTCCGGCGCCTTGAGGGCATACTTTTCGCCACTGTGCGCACAGAGCCGGATAGGTCTTGCCGGAGTCTTTAGCGCAGGGCGCATCCGCACCAGCTGAGCATGGTCTCAAACCGCAAGCGGGGCATCCGTCCGACAAACAGAGCAGGCGGAAACGCAATGCTCAGCCTTTAGCTTTTGAGCCCGCCATCGCAGATGATTAAGTCTGTTTTTCAGCAACCCAGTCATCAGGCACAACTGGCGGAGCTGCCTTTCGGCCTTTAGTCTTTCCGTCTGTTTCCTTGCACTTCACCTCATGCTTGCCCCCTCGGACTACGTCAATTTCATTCCCCTCGACGACATCTCTGGAAATGTCGCCCCAGTAGGTGTGTACGCAATCGCCCTCGACCCTGTCGAACTTTATGTTAGGGGAGGACTCCTTACACTTGCCTTTAATTTTTTTGCCCTTATGGGTGCCGTCAAAGTCACCCGTACCGCCCACAGGGTTAGCAACTATCTCGCCGTCGTTATGCGGCTCCGGCGGATGACTAGTAGTGGTGCTGGGGTTGATCCAGGAAAACCATGTCCCGCTACATCTGTGTGCCATTATCGTCTTCCTCCGTTTGGTTGAATTTATCTTTGCTTGTGCTGGATGGTGCCGGGTTCGAGAAGCCGAGGTCACTTAAAAAGGACTCTAGCCGCTCCTGTGAGTGTCCGGCCAGTTTTTCTAACAGAGCACTGTTAGCAGTGAAAGCTTGAACGAATTTCTCTTCGGCTAAGTTCACAGGGATAGGATTTTCCCGGAGCATGCCGGGGTCTATTACCACCTGCTGCCTGAAAGCTTCGTGATAGACCTTGATGAAAATCCCGAGAGCCGATTCACAGTCCTCCAGAGAATACTCAAGGCCAGCGCCCTTCCCTGTTAAAGAGAGGGACATCAGCGCATCAAACCCTCGTGCATTGTCATCACTGAACAGCTTATCAAGGTTTGCCCTCCCGATTTCCAATTCCGCAACGGACCGTGCCGCGTTGCCCACTACTTCCGCATTGCTCCCTTGCACCTCGAAGACATCGGGATGTTTGGCGAGTTCGAACAATAAATTGCTTTTGACCTTATCTCTGATTACCTTTGGCGCCAGCCAGTACGCCATGTTTCCGTAGAATTGCGCGACCTGATCCAAATCCGACCCTCGCACCGGGTATCCGTGCGGGTCTCTATCACGGATACCACTCAAGTTGGGTTTGACATAGTGATGAAAGGAAGAGTCGGCAACTATCCGCCCGACCGGAATATTGTCACCGTCGTAGGCGACGACGAGCGGGTAGAGTCGCTCTTTTTCGACAAACCGCTTATCCCTCCCCAGTGCGGCCACTTGCGGCTGCCGGGAATTTTCCGGCCATTCCGCATCGAGCGGTAACTTCGGGATAAGCAATTCACCTTCGTGCATGTGATCCGGGAATTTAGAGATGGGAGCAATAGTGTCATCTTCATTCTTATACCAACGGAACAATTCGTGCGGCGCTTTCGGGTCTTCGAAGCGAAGGGTTTGGGTTATCCCGTCGCTCTGCAAAGCAAGGTTATCAAGGTTCTGAACCCCGTCTCCTTCTTGAGTGTTATGGTTGTCCTTCTTCTCAGGAGGGTCGCTCAATACTATTTGGGCAGTCGGCGGTCCTTCCCACACACGCAACTGCCTGGCGCGAGGTATCTTGTACCCTAATGCTCGACCAAGATTGAGAAATCTACTGTGATCGCCGCCGGCGACGAAGGGATTCGTGTTGGAGTGGTCTCCGGTGAACATTAAGCCGCCGCCACAGTCCATCCAGTCCTTCAAATATTTCACCTCTTCGTCGTAGAGCTCAATGCTACAGAATTGAGGCCCCCGGTGAGGGAGATTCGTCTGCGTGTAGCCGAACACCCAGATTTCGTCATAATCATTCAGCAGCTTGCGCGTGAGCAGGTTGGCTCCGTAAACCAACTGCCCGGTGGCTTGGTCTATGTGGCGGTTCAGTAGCTCAACTCGCACCTGCACCAGTTTCCCGATTTTGAACTCGATAAATTTTTTCACGTCGGCCACAGACCATGCGTCGGATGGGTTGAGGCTGATGTCCGATTTGTCCGTATAAAACAGGATGCGTATGGTTTCCATAAAGCCAATCCTCGACTCTCGTGACAGCAATGGTTTCGCGCCTTAGCTCTCAAGCCAGGCAGGCGGCGAGATGGTATCACGCGTTAAGCTGGACAACCACTAATAACACCCATTACCCGGCTCGCTTGTAATAGGGGCACGGACACGCCTTCGTGGACCGTGCCCCCTGAAGAAAATCGGGGCCTTAAACCGGGCAGGCCGTGTCCGCGATGCCCATCAGGAATTCGATGGCGGCGGCGATGCGTTCGCCGACCCTCGGGATCCTCCTGACCAGTCTGACGAGGATTTCCAGCGTCGGGCGTAGCGCCCGGTATCTCTCGCACAAATCGCCGGCATCAGCCTTTGCTTTGACCTCGCCCCCTTTGAGTTCGGCGTCGAGACGTTCGAGGGCATCCGTCTCCTCTCGGCTAAGATTCAACTCTTGAGACATTTTAATTTCTCCTCTTTGTGTTAACGGGCGGCCACCGCAAAGCTGTATCGCGGAGAGCACGCGCCAAGACCGTTTCGTGAAGTCAAGGTTTAAACTTCTCCCTGGCAGAAAGGGACGGTCACACCGTCTCACCGTACTTCCCTCATGCTAATTAGCTACCCGTTATGAATCACGGCTCGCGTGCCGCCCCGTCCGCTCTCTTACTCCTGTATGGAATTACCGGCAAAACATTTCGCGGCTCCGAGTTGAAGGCACGCCGACTTATTGTGGCTGCTCATAACAGCCGGGCCAAGCCTTGCAACGCCTGGGAAATCGCGGCAAACTGAGGTGTAAAGTCACACGGTAAGTCTCACCAGGGCCAGTTTCGTGCGCGAATGGGATGTCATCGTCATCGGCGGGGGAGCGGCGGGACTCTTTTGTGCGTTTCATGCGGGGAGGCGCGGGCGCAGGGTCCTGGTGTTGGAGCACGCCGAAAGGGTCGGGAAGAAGATCGGTATCTCGGGCGGCGGGCGCTGCAACTTCACGAACGTTCACACGACCGCGGAGAACTTCATCTCGGCCAACCCGCACTTCGCGAAGTCTGCGCTGGCGCGGTACACGCCCGCGGACTTCGTCGCGCTCGTCGAAAAGCACGGCATCAGTTACCACGAGAAGAAGCTCGGGCAGCTCTTCTGCGACGGCAGCTCGCGCCAGATCATAGACCTGCTGCTGGACGAGTGCCGCGAGGCGGGCGTGGAAGTCCGCTGCCGGTGCGAGGTGCGCGAGGTGCGCAGGAATGGTTCGTTCATGCTCGAAACGAGCCAGGGAAGTTTCACCGCGTCGGCGCTCGTCGTCGCCACGGGCGGGCTCTCAATCCCCACGCTCGGGGCGACGGACTTCGGCTACAGGCTCGCGCGCCAGTTCGGCCTGCGGATAGAGGAGCCCAGGCCGGCGCTCGTGCCATTCACGCTGGCCCCGCAGGTGCTCAGCCGGCTGGCGGCGTTGAGCGGCGTCTCGCTCGACGCGCTCGTCGGTTGCCGCGGGAAAGAGTTCCGCGAAAACGTTCTGATCACACACCGCGGCTTGAGCGGCCCGGCCGTCCTGCAAATCTCGTCCTACTGGCGGCCCGGCGACGCCGTCTCGATCAACCTCCTGCCCGACGAGGACGCCCTCGCCATGCTGACGCGCGAGCGCGAGGCGGAGTCCGAGCTGGTCAACCTCCTCGCGCGCCGACTGCCGAGGCGCTTCGCCCAGGCGTGGTGCGAGCTCTACGCGCCTTCCAAGCGGCTCAAGCAGTACGACGGCCGGGAGCTTCAGGACATCGCGCGCAAACTCCACGAGATGCTCATCACGCCTTCGGGGACCGAAGGCTTCAGGAAGGCCGAGGTGACGGCGGGCGGCGTCTCGACCGCGGAGCTTTCCTCGCGGACGATGGAGGCCGCGCGCGCGCCGGGGCTCTATTTCATAGGCGAGGCGGTGGACGTGACGGGCCAGCTCGGCGGCTTCAACTTTCAGTGGGCGTGGGCCTCGGGCTACGCGGCGGGGCAGTACGTTTGAGGAAAAACTGGCCCACTTCTGACAGAATCTTTTCTGTTGACAGCGCCCCCCCGTGGTTATATTTTCTCTCTCGATTTTCGAAGCCTTAGTCTCACCAAGCCCTGCGCGGATTGGAGGCAGTCCGATGCCGCCCGCGTAGGGGTCTCGCCCAGAGAAGAAGTACCAGTCAGAGCGGACTAAACGAACCAGCCAGCGGAGTGACGCTCAAGGCTCAATCCCTCGACAGCCGGAGGTGAGGTGACATGACCACGAAGGACAGCGCGGCCGACGGGACGCGCTTCGAGCAGGTCAGGCGTATCCTGCGCGAGGCGGCCGAAGGCCGCGAGGCCGCTTACGGCGGACTGCCCCTCTGGGAGTTCTCGCGCGAGAAGCTGCTCGACGCGAGGCTCCACGGCGTGCGGCTGGTCGCGCCCGATTCGGGCGCGGCCGATGAGGCCGCGTCCTCGTCGTGCTGCGCGCACCACGGCGCGGGCGCGGCCGAGTCAGGCGGGCGGGCCGCCCGCTCAGGGTTAGTCCAGGGCCTGCGCGGCGAGCCCCCGTTCGACGGCTCACAGTTCCCGCCGCTCCCTTGGGGCGGCAAACGGGTCGCGCCCGAGCAGATTCAGTTCGTCGGCGAGTGGATTGACGACGGGTGCCCGGCCGGCGACGAGGAGGAGGGGACCGCCTACAGCTTCGACGTGGACGCCATCAAGACCGAGCGCACGGAGAGCGCCGTCGCCCCGCTCGTGGAGCTGCGGCGCACGCGCCACGAGTTTCGCCCGGCGGCGGCCGGCGAGTTCAAGTTCCGGCGGGGCGAACTCAAGCAGCGCATGAACGTGGACTGCATGGAGGAGTCGCAGGTCGAGCGGGTGCGCGCGGCCTTCCGCGAGCTTTACGAATTGAACAAGTGGCCCGAGGACAGCCGCAACTACAACAACCTCGCGCTGATTCACCAGAACCACTGCCAGCACGGCTGGGAGCGTTTTCTGACCTGGCACAGAATCTACCTCTACGAGTTCGAGCAGGGGCTACAGGACCATTTCCCGGACGTGACGATGCCCTACTGGGACTGGGTCATGCCGCAGTACAGGCCCGCGCAGCCGGACAAGGGCTGGCGACTCCCGAAGGCGTTCCAGGCGTACCTGACCGAAGACTCTCTCCGCTTCCTCGACAAGCACGGCATCCCCACGGCCAAGCTGAAAGACCTCGTGCGCCAGCCTGGAAAACTCGACCCCGCGTTCCCGACGCTGACGCAGTTCTTCACGGCAGTAGTGGACGCCGGGGTCGATAAGCAGTACACGCAGGGCGACCACCGCAAACGCTTCATAGACGCGCTGCTCGACGCCAACTCGCTCTGGTATCCGCTGCGCTACCCCGGCGAGTACAAGGACGGCGCGGGCGAGACTTCGACCATCAACAAAGTGATTCACTACCATTACCCGTCGGAGGAAGACATCAGGCAGATCATGTGCCTGCGCACCTTCCGCGACTTCGGCGGCGGGAGCCTGTACAACGACGCCTTCGGCTTCATGGACCAGAACCCGCACAACACGCTGCACATCTGGACGGGCGGCATGAACCCCCTGTTCGACCCGAACGCGCCCGTGCTGAAGGAGAAGCAGGCCCCGCAGCCCAGGGACCGCAACCGCGCCGTGCAGGTCGCCGGGCGCAAGTTCCACAAGCGCGAAGACCTCTACACGCAGCCCGAGTTCGGCGACATGTTCAGCAACCTGACCGCCTCCTACGACCCCATCTTCTGGCCCGTGCACGCCAACGTGGACCGCCTCTGGTGGGAGTGGCAGCAGCAGCACCCCGACTCCAACCCCGCGGACCTGGACGCAGTGCTCACGCCCTGGAGCTACACCTCGCGCGACACGCTCGACATGTATCGCTTCGGCTACGAGTACGTCAAAAGCAGTTGCATCATCCCCGTCGGGGCCGAAGTCCCCGTCGGCCGCTTCGTCTCGACGAAGATCGATGTGCCCGAGCTCGTGCGCGCCTCCTCGGGCGAGGTCGAAGTCCGCCTGCACCGCGTGCCGCAACTCCCGCGCTCGTGCTTCATACGCGTCTTCCTCAACCTGCCGGGCGCGGACGCCTCGTCGCCGATTGAGGACGAGCACTACGCGGGCTACCTCGCCATCTTCGGCCACGGCGCGTGCTACGGCGGCCCGGGCCACTGCGACGTGCCGCCGCCGCGACGCCGCGACTACGACCTGCGGCCGCGCGACCACAACACGCCGCGCAACCACCGCGTCAACGTCACGCGCTGCGCGCGCAGGCTCTTCGAAGGCGGCGCGCAGAGTCTTCAAATCACGCTCGTCGTCATCGGCGTGGACTACGAGGAAGACCCTGAGCTGCTGCGCCTCGAAGGCGTGTCACTGAACTTCCTTGACTGAAGAGGAACGCTTTTTATGAGCACGAATAATGAGGCGGCCCCCGCGTACCGCATACACCCGGCCATAGGCATCGCGCGCCTCGGCGACAGCCCCGAAGAGTTCTGCATCTCGCCGGAGAAGCCGGCGGCGCTGCCCATAGACTGCGACGCGCAGGGCAACCCGCGGCTCTCGCCCGACGGGACGACGGAACTCGCCGTCAAGAAGTTCAAGGACGCGCAGGGCCGCATCAAGCGGCAGGCCGCGCGCTTCCACCTCTACGTCTACGACGACCGGAGCCCGGCGGGCCGCCCGCTGAAAATCGGCGACCCCATCAAGGGCGGCGGCAACCACGGCGTGCTCGTGGACATACAGTGGCAGGTGTACCTCGCGAACAAGAAGGCGGTCTGGTACGAGTTCGACGCGCTGGCCGGCGAGCGCGGCTACGGCAAGAACCACAAGCGGCGCAACGCCGACATCACCGACGCGGAGGCGCGCCAGCAACTCATCATCGATCCGGGACCGCGCGTCGTCAACGGGACCACGCGGCGCAGCGCCTCGTTCAGCCGCGAGAGCACGGACATCTACGCGCCGACGTTCCCGCCCCCGCTCGTGCCGAACTCCATCGAGACGCTGGGCGAGATTAAGACGGACGCCGCGGGGCGGCTGCTCGTCCTCGGCGGCCACGGGAATTCCGGCACAGCCTTCAGCGGCCTCGGCCAGCCCCGCATCGAAGACTACGCCAACAACGACGGCTGGTTCGACGACACCTCCGACGGCGTCGTGATGGCCCGCCTCGTGATGTTCTCCTCCGAGGTCGGCCGCCTGAGGTTCATAGACGTCGAGTACCCCGCGTGGGTCATCGTCGGCTACCCTGCCTACGTCCCGGAGATTTTGGACATCGTCACGTTGGACGATGTCGTGTACGACCTCTCGGTGCGCGAGTTCGCCTACCGCACGGACATCTACGGCCAGACGGGGACGTTCGACGACCCGCAGCGCATCGACCCGACCGACACGGCGGCGCTCCAGCACTGGAAGACCGGCCGCCTCGAATGGAACCCCGATTACAAGCCCTGGTTCTACCGCGACATTTGGCCCATTCTCTTCCGCGCCGACGAGATGACGCACCTGACCAACGTCCTCGAACAGTCGAACTACCCGCACAACCAGACCGAGCGCGGCAACTTCGACCCGAACAAGTTGTCCGTGCCGCCCTTCGTCAACGAGACCGCCTGGGCGAAAGCCAGGCTCGAAGCGGCGCGCGCCAACCAGTCCGGCGCGCTCTTCATAGACGCGCTTGAGCCGACGCTCGCGCTCCTCGACGAGTGGCTCAGGACGAAAGCGGACGACGGGCTGGAGCGCGGCTTCGTCCGCGCCGTGCACAAGCAGGACATACGCCGCGCGCTCAGGGACGCCATCAACCAGTTCGCGGAGGCCGTTTACCCCGAAGGCGCGCAGGAGCGCGACGCGGACCTCTATTTGAAAAACTGGGAAGACCTCTACGAGCGCGCGCAGGAAGCGCCCGAGACGGACGACTTCAAGAAGAGATACATGGAGGCGAAGTCCGCGCTCCATGACCGCATCGACCAGATAGAGGCGTCGATCCTGGAAGAAGTGGCACAGGAGCCGGGAGTCAAAGAACACCTCGCCGCGCGCGCACTCGACCGCCGCCTCCCCGCGGAGGCCGCGACCGAACAGGACACGCCGCGCCCCATCGAAGACTCCTTCGAGCGCTACGTCAAAGAGTTCCGCACGGGCAAGCTCCTCGAAGACAGCTTCAAGAGCGCGAGGGAGGAGTTCACCTACGACTTCTACCGCATCTATCGTATGTACCTTTACGAGTTGCTCCGCCAGCCGGGCGAGGAGAACGCCTTCCGCATGGGGGGGCGGCCGAACAGCCGCACGTTCAACCTGCCGCTGATGCCCCTGCTCGCCGGCGACAACCCGCTCACCAATCACGTCCCGTCGAAATTCCTGCGGCTCACGGACTACCAGCACTACATCCTCAGGCAGTGGGCCGAGGGCAAGTTCTACAACGAGCAGCGCGAGGGCTGGCTCAAAGACCCGCCGACCTTCGACCCCTACGAGAACTGGGAGAACAAGACCGGGCGCGAACTGGACCAGGGCGTGCTGATGAACCTGCTCGGCGGCGCGTTCTGCCCCGGCGGCGAAGTCGGCTGGATCATACGCAACCCCTCCGTCTACAAGGAGCCCTTCCGGCTGAAGGCCGACCCGGCCTCCTACAACTTCCGCCAGACGGCCGCGCAGGCGAACGCGGGCGCGGTCTCGCCCGACGACTACGTCTCCTCGGTCGAAGACGCGCTCAGCCAGGACAGCGACTACGAGACGGGCTTGCAGCCCGGCGATCTGACGAAGCAGATGGCGCTCCCGTGGCAGTCGGACTTCAACGAGTGCTCGACGCAGGACATCAACGTCACCTACGAGCAGTGGAACAACATCGACCCGGACAAGCAGCACGACCCGTGGATGAAGCTCGAAGAGCAGGTCTGGGAGACGCTCTGGTGGCCCGCGCACCGCCCCTTGCAGACCTTCGAGGTCGTCGGGATGAGCGGCGGGAAGCCCGTGCTCAAGTACCTGAACTGGTCGCGCGGCGTGCCGCAGACCAACGCGGGCGACCTCAAGATGGTGACCGAGTGGCGCAAGCTCAGCTTCGTCGTCAGGAACCCTTACATGAGCGAGAGTGCGCTCGACTCGCCCTCGCCCGATAGGAAATACATCAGCGTGGAGCGCACCGAGGAGTGAAGCGATGAGCGACAACCCTTTCGTCGGGACGTGGACGTACCGCAGTCTCCTGAACGACCCGGACATCAACCAGGACTTCGCCAAGCTTGAGTTCGGCCGGGGCGATCTCGTCATAGAGGAGTCCGCGCCCGAGTTGCTCAAGGGGACCATCGGCGGGCCGGGCTGGTCGCTCACGCTGCACGGGTCGCGCGGCTACGGCTCGCCCATGCAGGTGCGCTTCCAGGGCAGGGGGCTCGTCTCGGGCGAGGAGTGGGTCTACGATTACATAGGCTGGCTCGTCCCCGTCTGGCCCAACAGCGACTCGACGCTCCAGCGCCCGGCCATCGTCGGCTCGGTCACGCGCACCGTCCCGCACTCGTCCGGCAGCGACGGCGGGACCGCGCCGGCGGGCGTCGTCGCCTCGTTCTACGCCGTGCGCCAGGACTGAAAAGGGGAGCGCGAAGCTGCGAGCCATAGAGGTTGTCATCACGGGCGGCGGGCCGGCTGGCACGGCGGCCGCGCTCTCGCTCAGGACGCACGCGCCGGCGCTCTCCGTGGCCCTGATTGAATCCACGGCCTACGACCGCCCGCGCGTCGGCGAGGCGCTGCCCGCGCTCGCCCGCGGCCTGCTGGAGCAGCTCGGCGTCTTACAGGCTTTCGAGGACGAACGTCACCGGCCCGCGCCGAGCGCCGCGGCCTCTTGGGGGCACCCGCTCCCGCGCGAGAATCACTTCATCTACACGACGCACGGGGCCGGGTGGCACCTGGACCGCGCGCGCTTCGACGCCTTCCTCGCGCGCGAGGCGCGTGCGCGCGGCGTAGAGGTCCGCACGCGGGAGCGCGTGTGCGCGGCCTCGCGGTCGGAAGACGGGTGGCGGCTGCGGTTGTTGGGTGGGGAAGAACTCGGCGCGCGCTTCGTGGTCGACGCGTCGGGGCGCTCGGCCGCTTTCGCGCGCGGGGCGGGGGCGCGGCGTCTGGCGTTCGACAGCCTCGTGGCTCACGCGCGCTTCTTCACGCTCGACCGTGAGCCAGAGCCGGGGACTTTAATCGAAGCCTTCGCTGAAGGGTGGTGGTACACGGCGCTGGCCGGGGAACGCCGCGTCGTGATGTGCCTGACCGACGCGGACATCGCGCGCCGCCTGGGGCTCGGCGACGAGAAGCGCTGGCTCGGCCTCCTCTCCGAGACGAGCTGGATACAAAGGAGCGTCGGCCGCGGCGTCACGCAAGGGCCCGCGCTCACGCGCGCCGCAAACTCAAGCCGCCTCGAACCCGTCTGCGCGGCGGACTGGCTCGCCGCCGGCGACGCCGCCTCCACCTACGACCCGCTCTCCTCGCAGGGCATCGTCAAATCGCTCCGCAACGGCATCTTCGCCTCTTACGCCGTCGCGGACTGTCTCCTCAAATCCGACGCGAGCGGTCTCGCGCGCTACGAGAAACTCGCCCGCAGGGAGTTCGCCGCTTACGCGCGGGCGCACGCGCGCTACTACGCCGAGGAGCGCCGCTGGCCCGAGAGCGACTTCTGGCATCGCCGCCACAGGTTGTTTGCTTGAGTGAAAATCCAGAATGCTTTGTATGGCCCCGCGAGGGGCCGCGGGAAATTAGCCGGTGGCAAGCGAACGTAGTTCGCGCGGCCACCGGGACAAGCGAGAAAAGAGATTGCGTCCCGGCAGGGACGCCGGAGAGGACCACTCCGCGGCCCCGCCGGGGCTGAGACGTTAACGGCTCACCTTCCCGGTGGTTTCACCACCGGCTAATGTCCGTCATCCCTCCGGGATGTCTGTAACTCAAAAAAGAAAAACGGGAGGAGCGTCATGTGCGCGCTCCTCCCGCAAAGGCTCCCCCGCGCGCCGTCTGCTGCTGGCTCACGACGCGCGGGAGAGCTTAAGTGTAAGTCCTAGAACTGGAACTTGGCTCCCAGCCTCAGCGAAGAGGGGTACTGGAAGATCGTGCCAGTCCCATAGAACGGGTTCGGGATATCCGGCACGCCCGAAGCTCCCGAAGGAAGCGTGAACGTGGTGTCCTGAATGATCGACCGCTGCGCATTGAAGACGTTGAACCAGTCAACTGTGAAGCGCAACTGACGATTCTCGCCGAGCTGAATCGGGTAGTACGCGCCCAGGTCGAGATTGTAGGTGAACGGCGAACGGTTGTCGCCTTGCTTGATACCACCGGGGGCGTCCGCGGGGATAATCGCCGAACCGCGCGGCACCCCGAAGCCTTCGTTCGGGCCGTAGATCGGGTGCCCGATCAAGGCGTCGAACGGACGGCCCGACTGAGCGCGGAACGAGCCGCTGACCAGAAGTCTCCACGGTGTGCGATAGCTACCGTCAAACTTGAACTGATGCGGCTTGTCGTTCGGCAGACGCCCGTAGGCGTTGTTCAGCAGGCTGACGAGGTCGAAGAGGCTGGTGATGTTCGGGTCAGACTGGCCGTTGTCGTTTCTGAACAGCCCTTCGTAGTTGCCGATGAGCGAGGAGTAGACGTAGGAAGCGATGAACTGGTAGTTGTTCGTGAAGCGCTTCGTGGCCGTGAACTCCAGCGCGCGGTAGTAGCGGCGGGCGCGGCCGAAACGCTGGCCGATGACAGACTCGGCCAACCTGTCGGTCAAACTCTCGCCGGGGTTGAACAGGAAGTACGTGTCGCCGTCGTCGAACGAGCCGTCCTCGATGACCGAGCCCTGCGCGCGGTAGATGCCCCGGGCGCCGATGGAAAAGTCTCTGGCGACCTCGTACTCGAAGCCGGCAGTCACCTCGTTGAGCGTCTGCGGCTTGAGGTCCGGGTCAGGCGGCGTGTGCGCATGTCCGAGATTCGAGGACGACACGCCGCCGGTCAGACCGGTCGGCGCGGGCGCAACGTTAGCCCCGGTGAAGTCATATCGGTCAATACGGATATTAATGTCCGTTTGAGCCGTGTCGGAGAGCGCGCGCACGTTGACGTCGAGCGGAATCGGCGTCTCAACGTAGCGGGCGTAGTTGATGAACATCTTGCCGCGGCCCTGGCCCGTGAAGTCCCAGGTCAGGCCGACGCGGGGCTGCAGGTTGTCCTTGAAGTTGTTAAACTTCAGGGGCTCGCCTTCCCCCTCCTTGCCGTAAGCCTGCTGGTAGTCCCAGCGCAGTCCGAAGTTGAACTGGACGTTCTTCGCGAGCTTGTAGTCATCCTGGATGTAGAAGCTCTCGGTGTCGGTCTTCGTATCGGCGATGATCCTGAAGTCGCGGATACGAGTCTGGTTACGAATGAGGAACGGGTTGGTCGTGAACTCGGCGAGCGTCACAGTATCCGTGGTAGCGGCAGTGATGGTGCCGACGCCGGCCACGTTCTGACCGACGAGCACGGCCGCACGGGTTGTGCCGGCGGCGCTCGGGCAGACAATCGTAGTACCCCTGACCGTGCAGATCAGGAAGCGGCGGTCAACGCGGAAGCCGTTGACCGTCAGGGTCGAGCCAGCGCCGACCGGGGTGTTTTCCGGGTTGCCGAACGTCACGGTCGGGCCAGTCGAAATGTTGTTGATGTCGTACATGTTGCGCACGTACTCGAAACCGTACTTGAAGGTGTGGCGCCCGTAGATTTGCTGGAATCTGGCCGCTCCTTCCACCCTGTCGCGGTTCTCTCGGCCCGCGAAGATCGGAGCGTAGCCACCGCTGAAGTAAGTGCGCTGCAGGGACGCATTCGAGCCGCCGTAGATGTAGTCAATCTGGCCCGTGCCCCCGATGTTGCCGAGACCAGTCTGTACGAGCGGGGCGACGGTGCCCGCCGAGGTCAGAATCGAGAAGTTGTCGAACTGCGCCGGCTGGTTGATGAAGTCGCCGGGGGGGGTTCTGTTGAAACGCTGGAAGTGCATGCCGAACGTAAACTCGCCGATCCAGGTCGGTGTAATGGTCGAGTTCAGGCGCGCGATGTAGTTATGACCGCCAGACTCGGTCGTGCCCAAAAAGCTGTTGGGGTCAGCGCCGAAGCCGTTGGAAGAGCCACCCAGCGAACCGTTTTGATTGATTTGGAAGCCTTCGATCTTCGTGAAATCGCCGAAAGTCGAGAACGTCAGGGTGTTGGACTGGTTGATCGCCCACGTCAGCTTGCCGGCGTAGAACGGCGTCGTGACCTTGTTCTCAAAAGGCACGCGCGTGGACTGTCCGAGGAAGAAATTGGTGCGCCGCTGCGGGTTGAACGCGCCGAAGAACCAGAGCTTGTCTCTCATGATCGGGCCGCCGATGTCGAAGCCGGCGTCCAGTTCCGAGAAGCCGTTGTTGGAAGCGGTAGAGTTCGAGAGGTGCTTGACCTCCGCTACCATCCCCTTCGTGGTGAAGTAGCCGAAGATATCGCCGCTGAACTCGTTACCACCGCTCTTGGTGATGACGTTGAAGATGCCGCCGGTCGCCTTGCCGTACTCGGCACCGAAGGCGCCCGTCTTGACTTCCACTTCCTGCACGAACTCGAAGGGCAGGTTGGCGCCCGAGCCGCCGTAGGCGGGGTCGGTGGTGGTCACGCCGTCGAGGATGTAGTTGTTCTCGGGGCCCGAGGAGCCGCCGACCGAGGGGTCGCGGTCGCGCCCGGCGGCATCGCGCAAGCCCGAGCGCGACGCCGTCGGCGCGATGCTGTAGAGCGACTGCACGGTGCGCTGCGTCGGGAAGTTCGAGAACTGATCGGTCGAGACGTTCGACCCCGTAGTGTTGCTCGACGTGTCCACGGTCGCGCCCGACGTGGCCGTGATGTCGACGGAGGCCGCCGTGCCCTCGGGCTGCAGCCGCACGTCAATCGAAGAAGTCTTCGAGAGGTTGACCTCCACGTCCGCCTGCTCGAAGCGCGCGAAGCCCTTCGACGCCTCGATGGCTACTGAGTATTTCCCCGGCGGGAGGTTAAGAATACGGAAGTGCCCCTCGTCATCCGTCGTCGCCGACTGCGCGCGGATGAGGTTCGGGCTCGTGACGGTCACCGTCACGCCGGGCACGACCGCTTCGTTAACGTCGGTCACCGTGCCCTCAATCGTGCCCGTCGTCGCCGACTGCGCCATCGCGCTCGTCGCAAACAGCGCGAGGCACAGGACAAACAGCAGCGAGGTCATGACTCGCATAGTGTTTCTCATATCTAAGAGTTCCTTTCTCAGCCAATACAGATAGGCTCGTCGGTCGCCCCCGGTCGGAAGTAACATCTTCGACACAGGACTTACGAAAATTCGTAAGCGGGGGGAGCAAGCTTCAAGCCGCTACCGTGAAGACAGGGCAACGACCGTGCCGCCTGACCGTCGCGCGCGGAAAGCCTTCTCAACTTTCGAGATTGGTGGCGAGAGCCGGCGCGCACCGGCCCGCGAATCTTGAAACATTTGGATATTGAGGGGGCTTAAAGTTTAAAGATTTGGATATGGGGAGGGCGCGTGCGACGCGCGCGCGGAGGGGGCATACGAGATTTCGTATGTGCGACGCGTGAGTGAAAGGTCGCGGGAGTAAGGAAGAGGGGCGAGACGGTTTGCCGCGTCTCGCCCCTCTTCGTGTTGACGACCGCCGGGCGGTGTCAGGCCTGATTGTGAACGGACTCGGCGGCCTCGTCGGTGACGAAGCCGCCGACGAGGACGTTAATGTTAATGCCGTACTGCTTGATCTTGGAGTTGAGCGTCGTCACCTTCATGTTCAGGAGCCGCGCGGCGCGCACCTGGTTGCCGTCCGTGTGCGAGAGCGCGCTCTGAATGAGATCGACCTCGAAGCGCTTGACCTCCTCGTAGAAGTCTATCCCGTCGCGCACGTCGAGCGTCGGCACCTCGTTCAAGGTCTGCGCCTCAAGCAGGAGCCTCAAAGCGAGCTGTTTGAGTGTCTTGATCTTACCCGGGGCGTATGTGGAGTTCTCCTCGCCCTCGCGGTTGACCAGGCGTATGTCCGAATGTTCTCTGACTGCTAATCCGTTCACCTTGTATCCTCCCCTTCGGCGCGCCCCGGCTACTGAACATCAGACGCTGAAAGGCGCGCACGATACATGATACGTTCAAGCCACGCAAAGGGTCCGCCTTTTGTGACCAAAGGGCCAGTCCGTGTGACAAATCGGCCCAGAAAAGGGACGAGGAGCTTTCCCCCGTTTACAGGATTTTGCCCAGCGCTTCCTGCAAATTCTCGCGGTAATTGCGCGAAAGCATGAGCTGCGCGCCGCTGTGCAGCAGGATGCGGTACTCGCCGTGGAACCAGGGCTGAAGCTCTTTAATTTTAGCCAGTTGGACGATGGCCGAGCGGTGCACGCGCCGGAATTTCTTCGGGTCCAATTGCGCTTCGAGGTTGCTGATGGTCTCCCTGAGCAGGTGCGACTTCTTCCCGCTGTGCACGGAGACGTAGTTGCCCTCGGCCTCGATCCAGTCTATCTCGTCGGCCTCCAGGAAGAAGACGCGCCCGCCGGACTTGATGACCAGCCGCTCAAGGTATTTCGCGCCGGCCTTCAATTCTTCCAGCAGCGTCAGGATGCGCTCGTCCAGGCGGCCGCCCTTCTCTTTGAGGATGTGCTCTTTGGCCCGACGCCAGGACGCCTCGAAGCGCTCGCGGTCGAAAGGTTTTAGAAGGTAGTCGAGCGCGTGCACTTCGAAGGCGCGCACGGCGTACTGGTCGTAGGCGGTGACGAAGATGACGTGGGGCGTCTGCTCGTCCTTCAGGCTTTCGAGCACCTCGAAGCCGCTCGCCTCGGGCATCTGTATGTCGAGGAAAATGAGGTCGGGCTTGTGCTCGCGGACGGCCGTAACGGCCTCGTCGCCGTTGACGCACTCGCCGACAATCTCCACGTCGCGGTCCGCCTCCAACATCTCGCGAATCATCCCGCGCGCCAGCGGCTCGTCGTCGACGAGCAGCACACGTATTTGCGTCGCGGTAGTCGTCACGCTCAGCCCCTCTTGAAACCCTGAAATGTTTTCTTGCCTGTCGCGCGGCCCGCGCCCGTGGGTAGAGGTTTCCCTACAATGGGAGTAACACCGCGAGCGCGCCCGTTGTGGCAAAAATCTTTACGCTTTGCTTATTAGTTAAAGACGACTCACCGCCGCCCGTCGTTATCGTGCGTGGCCGCTCCGTTCTCTCTCGCCGCAGGTATTTCCAGAGTCACGGCGAGACCGCCCTCGGGGTCGTTGGCTATTTCAAAGCGGTGACGCGCGCCGTAGAGACGATCCAGGCGCGTCTGCGTGTTCGCTAAACCCAACCCCTTCTTGAACAGGCTTTCGGTGCTTCGATTCATGGGGAGACCTGGTCCGTTGTCTCGTATTCGGATACGAAGGAACCCTTCTTCTTGTTTCGCGCGAATTTCTATCTCGCCGGGGGTGGACCGCGGGGCGACGCCGTGGCGGATGGCGTTCTCGACGATGGGCTGGAGGATGAGGTTGGGGACGTGTGTGTCGAGCGCTTCGGGGTCGACGTGGACGCGCGTGGTGAGGCGGTCCTGGAAACGTATGCGCTCGATCTCAAGGTAGCAGCGGAGGAATTCCATCTCCTGCTTGAGCGTCACCTCCTGCGTGCCGGCGTTCTCCAGCGTGAGCCGCAGGAAGTCTCCCAGGCGCGAAATCATCTTCCGCGCGCCGTCCGTGTCCCTGTGCAGGAGGGCCGAGATGGAGTGGAGCGTGTTGAAGAGAAAGTGCGGGTGCAGTTGCATCTTCAGTGCCTGCAACTGGGCTTGCGAGAGTTGAGCTTCGAGCCGCGTGGCGCGCAATTCGCCCTGGCGGTAGCGCTGGTAATAGCTGTAAGCGTAAGCCAGGAAAGCGACTAAGAGATAAGTCCCCACGCCTTCCGTGTAGTTGCTGACGGCGAAGCGCAGGGAATTCTGGAAGGAATAAGGCCGCCCCAGCACCGCCCCGTATTTGAGGGAAAGCAGCAGGTGGCCCGCGATGCCGGTGGCGAAGCTGAGCAGCGTGCTCGCGAAAACATGGACGAGCACGCTGCGCCGCCAGTGTTGTTTCTCGATGGGGAAGCGGTGGACGAGCCAGAGCACGAGCGGTGTGGCGAGCGCCCAGAGGTAGCCCCAGCTCATCTGAACGTAGAGCGCGCGGCCCCACGGGACGGGCTGCTCGGAACGGTAGGCGGCGAAGTACCACTGGAGGGTGAAGATCAGCCCGATGACAGTCCACACGCCGAAGACCAGACCGGCGCGCGCCCAGAGGCTCTGCCACCAACGCCTTTTCGTCACCAACTCATCCATCACTCTTCACATCATCTCAGACGCCGGGCGTGAAGACAACGAAGGCGCACACGTCCGCGGTCGCGCTTAGGGGAAAGCCGAACAGGGGGCGGGAGGTTTTGTGCCATTACGAATTGGCCCGCTGCCGCGTAAGGCCAACCCGCGATTAGGCAACTTCCGCCCGGCTCAAACCAGAACTATGTGACGAAAGGGACGTGAGGCGGGACGAGTCGGCTTTGTGCCGAGATGAAGCGGCCGAAAATTTATTTCGGAGTGCTGATTGGGAGGGAAGCGCTGAACTCTTCTTTGCGGGGAACCAGTTTCCGTCAGACCGGAATCGCCGCTTAAGCGGCGATTGATAGATGGCGTCCTGCAATTCGTTCAGTCTCCGGTGACGGCGAGGGGGGCTCCCGCGTGCGCTTCCTGCTCCTGCTCGCAGAGCACGCGTTCGGCGGCGCGCGCCATCTCGCGCTGGAAGAGGTGGCAGAGGTAGTTGATGTCGAGCAGCAGCGCGCCGCTCTCGAAGCTGCGGTAGAGGTTGATGTAGCCGAGGCTCGCGCGCTCTGTGGAGAGCGGGAGGCGCAGCGTCCAGTAGCGGCCCGAACCTATGACTTCGGCCGGCTCGACTTCCCCGCGCCGCCAGGACCAGCAGATCATGCGGTCGCGCAACTCCATGGCCTGAAGCCGCCGGTCGCTCTTCTCGCGCTCGAACGCGCGCTCGTTGCCTTCCGTGTCGCCGCTCCGGCCCAGCCCGACGGTCGCGTGGACGAACTCGCCCAGCTCCAGCATCTCGCGCACGGCGTCGAACAACTCCGAGAGGCTGCCGGCCTTAGACATCTGGCGGCTCGCGCGCCGTATGCGCAGGTGGTTCGCCGCGCGCAGCCGGCGCTCGCCCAAGTTGCGCTTCATGCTCGCCTTGAGCTCGTCGACTTCGTGGTAGCGCAGCCGGCCGACGGCCAGCACGACGGCGGAGCCCACGACCAGAAGAATCAGCCCCGTCAGCCGGTTCGTCTCGTTGACGAAGAGCAGGGAGGTCAGGCCGAGGGCGGCGCACACGCCGTAGAGGACGAAGACGGCGCGGCGCTGCGACCAGCCGCGCGCGAGCAGCATGTGGTGTATGTGCTCGCTGTCGCCCTCGAAGATAGGCTTGCCGCTCAGGAACCGGCGGACCATCGAAAAGCCCGTGTCGATGACCGGCAGGCCGAAGGCCATCAACGGGATCGCTATCGCGACCGCGGTCGAAGCCTTCTGCGCGCCTTGCAGCGAGATGGCCGCGAGCGTGAAACCGAGGAAGAGCGAGCCCGAGTCGCCCAGGAAGATGGAGGCCGGGTTGAAGTTGTAGCGCAGGAAACCTATGAGCGAGCCCGAAAGGATGAGCGCGACCGCTATCACGTGCGGGTGGCCGAGCATCAGCGAGACGACGAGGATGACGAGCGACGCGAAGAGAGCAGCGCCCGCCGCCAAGCCGTCGATGCCGTCGATCAGGTTGAAGGCGTTCGTCACGCCGACGATCCACAAGATGGTTAAGACGTACCCGACCGCCGCCGGCAGGTGAATCGAGCCGAGAATCGGGAGCGAGAGGTTTTCGATACGCCCGCCCATGACGTAGAAAAATGTGCCGGCGACGACGAGCCCCAGGAGCTTGACGCGCGCGTTCGTGCCCCGGATGTCGTCGTAGAGGCCGACGAGCGTGACGAAGATCGCCGGCGCGAAGACCATCAGGAGTTGCCAGCGCTCCTTCGCCAGCGCCTGCGTGACGAGGTTGTCGACGAGCGAGAGCGCGAGCAGGCTCAAGAGCGCGGACGCGAGGATGGCTATGCCGCCGGTGCGTGGGATGGGCCGGCGGTGCACGCGCCGCGTGTCGCGCGGCTCGTCCAGCCACCCGAGCCGCGCGCTCAGACGCCTGAGCACTGGCGTTAGAACGAGCGAGGCGAAGAGCGAGGTCATGAAGATGGCGATGTACGTTCTCATACTGAGGTCTCCTTCCAATCCGAAACCCCTGTGCTCTTCTGCTGTAAAGCTGAGTCCCCCGTGCACTCCGCGAAAGTCTCCACGTAGGCGCTGACCGCGCGCTCCCTGTCGAAGTTCTGCTCGAAGGTCGCGCGCGCGGCGCGGCCCATGTCGGCGACCTTCGCGCCGTCACTGGCCCAGTCGCTCAGGACGCGCGCCAGTCCGAGGTGGTCGCCCGCCCGGACGACTTCGCCGCACCCGTTCTCCGCGACGATGCGCGCGACCGAACTCCGCGCGTCGCCGACGAAGAGGACGGGGAGGCCGGCGGCGAGGCTCGCGTAAGTCTTGCTCGGCACGCTCAACCCGGCGAGACCTTCGGCCAGCGTGACCAGCGACGCGTCCGCGGAGGCCAGGCTGTAGCGCAGCAGCTCGCGCGGCTGGTAAGGCAGCAGGCGCACGTTAATGAGCCCGTGCCGCTCCGCGAACTTTTCGACCGAGGCTTTCCTGACTCCCTCCCCGACGAAGAGGAAGAGAATGTCCGGTCGGTCGCGCAAGAGAAATGCGGCGTCGAGCACGGTCTTGAATTCGTTGACGACGCCCAGGTTGCCGGAGAAGAGCAGGACGAACTTGCCTGCGGCGTCGAGCTGCTGTTCGGCGAAAGGATTCCGCTCGCCGTCGAGAGGTCTGATCTCGCGCGCGTCGGCCCAGTTGTGGATCACGCGGACGCGCGCCGCGGACTGCTCTCCCACTTTGGCGACGATTCGTTCGCGCATGCACTCGCCGACGACGACGACGCGGTCTGATTGACGGAGCGCGTGGCGGCCGAGCCGGTCGAGCAGGCGCGTCGCGGGGTTGCGCCGATTGAGCGCGCCGAGGGAGACGGCCACGTCCGGGTAAACGTCCTGCACGAGCGCGACCACGCGCATCCCGCGCAGGCGGCCGATGAAGAGGGCGACGAGCGCTATGAACGGCGGCGTCGTCAGGGCCATCACGATGTCGTGGCGCGGCAGCCGCAGGAGCTTCCACGTCGCGCACAGGTAAAAGGTCAGGTAGTCCGAGAGCCGCCCGATTAAATTCCCCTTGCCGAAGCTGGTCGCCCACGCGCGCTCGACGCGCACACCCTTGTAAACCTCCCCCGGCGGCAGGCGCTCCCCACCGTTGTAGCGGCCGCGGCCCGAGAGCGCCGTGACCGACACGCCGCGCTCCACCAGGCTCTCGGCCAGGTCGGTCATGAACTGACTCGTGGCCGAATGGTCCGGGTAGAAGAACTGGTTGAGGATGATGACGCGCATCGAAGGTTTAGAATTACGAAACGTCACGCCTGACGGCGTGGTTGCCTAAGTAGAGAGCGTCCATGCGCGTCTTCAGGAAGCAGTCGATGGCGTGGCGCGGCGTGCAGACGACTGGCTCGTTCTCGTTGAAGGAGGTGTTCAGCAGCAGGGGGACGCCCGTCAGCTTGTAAAAGTCGGTGATGAGCTGGTGGTAGCGCACGTTGGCCTCGCGCGTCACGGTCTGCAAGCGGCCGGAGCCGTCGACGTGCGTGACGGCCGGCACCTCTGCGCGGCGCTCGGGTCTGACCTGGTAGACCATCAGCATGGTGGGCGCGGGGTGCGTCTGCTCGAAGTATTCGCCCGTATGCTCCGCGAGGACGGAGGGCGCGAACGGGCGGAACGGCTCGCGCCGCTTGACGCGCTCGTTGAGAACCGTCTTCATTTCGGGGCGGCGCGGGTCGACGAGGATGGAGCGATTACCCAGAGCGCGTGGGCCAAATTCCATCCGCCCCTGGAACCAGCCGACGACGCGGCCCGCGGCGATGTCCGCGGCCGCCCGCGCCGTCAACTCGTCGTCAGAATAACTTTCATATTCCAGCCCGCCGCGGTCCAATTCCGCACGGATGATTTCGTCCGAAAACTCCGGCCCCGTGTACGCGCCTTCCATCACGTAGCCGCGCTCGCGCTTCATCACGCCGTTGTAAATCTCGTAGCAGACGCCGACGGCCGTGCCGCTGTCGCCGGCCGCCGGCTGCACGAAGACGCGGCGGAACGGCGTGTTGAGCAGAATCTTCCCGTTCATCACGGAGTTGTAGGCCACGCCGCCCGAGAGCCCCAGGTCCGTCAGCCCCGTGCGCTCGTGCAGGTGATTCAGGACGTGGAAGGCGACCTCTTCCAGTCGCAACTGAAGACTCGCCGCGATGTCCTCGTCGCGCTCGGTCAACGCAGCGCCTTCCTCGCGGCGCGGGCCGAAGACTTTTTCGTACTCGCCGGAGAAGATGCGGCCGATTGTCGGCGAGCCCTCGTCCCAGGTCATCTCGACGCCCTCGGCGTGGTGGCGGAAGTAGTCCAGGTTCAACTGAAACCTTCCGCCCTCTTCCGTCCTGATGATGTCGCGGAACTGCTCGACGAAGCGCGGGCGGCCGTAAGGCGCGAGGCCCATCACCTTGCCCTCGTCGCCGTAGTGCGGGAAGCCCAGGAACTGCGTCGTCGCCGTGTAGAGGATGCCGGCCGAGTGCGGGTACTCGACCTGGCCCAGAACCGCAATCTCGTTGCCACGGCCTTCGGCCCACATCGTCGAGATGAAGTCCCCGAAGCCGTCAATCGAGAGCAGCGCCGCGCGCTCGAAGGGCGAGACGTAGAAGGAGCTGGCGAGGTGCGCGCGGTGGTGCTCGACGTTATGGAACTCCGCGCGCACGCGACTTTTTGGCACACCGAGCGCTCCGGCCAGATCGTCTCTCACACTTCTGACTTTCGCCGTGTTAGCCAGCCGGTCCGTCACCGCGCCGAGAAAGCCCCGCCCTCTCGACCTGGCCGCGCGCATCGCCGCGTAAAGAATCTTCTTGTGCAGGTGGGCCGAAGGGTCGCGCGACACGCCGACGTGCTCCACGTCTTCGATTGAGACCCGCGCCTCCGCCAGACAATAGCGCACGGCCTCCGCGGGGAACCCCGCGCAGTGCTTGCGCCGGTTGAAGCGTTCCTCCTCGGCGGCGGCGATGAGCTGACCGTCGCGCACGACGGCCGCGGCCGCGTCGCCGTGGTAGGCGTTAATCCCTAGAACGATCATGCCCGCTTCTGCAATTCTGTGCGGCCGCGCGCCGCCTCTTCCGAGGGCTCGGCCTTCAGCATCTCTTCGAGGCGGATGTCGATCACCATGCGGAACCAGAAGGCTTGAAGGAAATGGAAAATCCCGCCCTGCTTGCCGTCGAGCACGCCGAGCAGCACGAAGTAGCGGTAGAAGAAGTAGAGGAACGGGCGGACGTAGAGCGGCAGCCGGAAGTAGAGCTTCTTGAAGAAGAGGACGCGCTGGTCGGGTGTGCCAAAAAAGCGCGGCTCCGTCTTCCACTCTATCAGCGCGCGCCGCCGCTCAAGCTCCTCGCGCGCGAAGACCTCCGCGTAGCGCAGGTGTTTCTGAAGGTAGAAGAGGATCAGGTTCTCCTTCAGATTCTCCTCCATAATCGGCGACTTCAATTTGCCGAGCGGCCCGCGCACGTAGATGCGCGTGTCCGTCTCCTTCACGTCCAGCTCGCCCGCCTCGCGGTAGAAGAGCTTCAGCATGTACTTCGAGCCATAGCCGCCGAAGCGCAGGGGCTTGCCGCGAAAGACCTGCCGCCGCCGGACGTAGAAGCCGCGCTCCGTAATCTCGCCGCCGGAGAAGAGCGTCTCCAACTCAACCCTCAGCGCGGGCGTGAGCGCCTGGTCGGCTTCGAGGATGAGCACCCAGGGATTTTTAATCGGCAGGTTGTCCAGGCCCCACTGGTAAATCCACGGAATAATCTTCCCGTGCTCGTATGGCAGGTTGACCACCTCCGCGTAGCGCCGCGCCAGCTCGGCCGTCCTGTCCTCGCTCTCCGAGTCGATGACGAAAATCTCATCAATCAGACCCTGCGCGCTCCGCAGGCACTTCTCGATGTTCGCCTCCTCGTTGCGCGTCGTGACGATGAGCGTGACGGGTATCAAGACCTTCTCCTGAATACAGCGCGGAGGGACGACTTAATGCGTGCCCTGAGTTTCGAGGTGGCTGCCGTTTTGAGAAGCGGGAGCGGGCTCGGCGCCTCGGTTGATAATGGATTGGTAGAGCGCGACGAGTTGGGCCGCGACTCTGGGCCAAGCGAGATGCCGCGCGGCGAAGTCGCGCCCGGCGCGGCCGCGGCGCTCGCGCTCATTGGCGTCGCTCATGGCCTCTGCGAGCGCGCGCTCAAGCTCGTGCTGTTCCATCCCCGTCACCCAGCCGGCCCGCGCCTCCTCGATTTCGGCAGCGAGGTTAACTTGGCGGCTGACTAGCACCGGCACGCCGCGCGCGAGCGCCTCCGCCACGCACAGACCGAAATTCTCCTGGCGCGAGGGCAGCGCCAACAGTTCCGCCCCGCGCAGGGCCAGAGCTTTATCCTCGCCGCCGAGCCAGCCCGTGAAGACGATTCGCGGGCTTCCGGCGGCGCAACGCTTGAGCCGCGCGACGTAATCGTCCTCGCCGTCTCCCGCGACGATCAGCCGCCACCCCGCGAAATCCCCGCGCGCGCTCAAAGAAAGAAAGGCCGCGATGAGCGATTCCAAATTCTTCTTAGGGTGCAGCCGGGTGAGCGCCAGAACGTAAGGGCCGTTTCCGAGCGCCGGGTTCCTGTGCCAAAAATCGCCCGCGGCCGCGTCGCCCGCCTCGACGCCGAGCGGGATGACGACGCCGCCCGTGAGCCCGAGCGTGCTCTCGGCTAGACGCCGCTCCTCAAGGGTCGTGTAGTGAACGGCCGCCGCCTCGCGGAGCATGCGCCCGGCGGCGGCGTGCCACAGCAGGCGCTTGCGCCAGGGCTTCTGCTTCATGCTCCAGGGGTCGAGGCTGCCGAGCGGGCGGACTACGTAGGGCACGCGGCTGAGCCGGCAGGCGCGCGCCGCGGCCACGCACGGGTGCGAGAAGACCGCGTGAATGTGTGCCACGTCGAAGCCGCCCGCGTTCAGTTTCAGCCAGCGCGCCAGGCCGCGCGAATAGCCGAACCGCTCGCTCAACCGCCGCGCGAAGAAGATGGTCTCCACCCCCTCGTACATGAAAGGTGTGCCAGTTTCGACCGCGAGACGGCCCGGCCCGTCCGCGTCCGTCGTCGCGACAAGGACTTTCATCCCGCGCTCCGCCACGGCCCCGCACATCTCGAACACGGCCCGGCTCGGCCCGCCGTACCGCGCCGCCACCGCCGGAATCACGTGCAAAACTTTCATAAAAAAGGCACTGAGTGCTGAGGACTGAGTTAAGACCAGTTGCTTTTCCTCAGTGCTCAGTCCTCAGCACTGCTTTACCCCGTGTCTGCGGCACCATTCGACGAGGACGGCCAGGCCCCAGACCCTTGACCAGGAGGTCGAGCGCGAGCGGCGTTCGAAGTTGTGCCAGATTTGCGAGACCGCGTCGGCGTCCAGCCCGGCCGCTTCGAGCGCGCGCTCGTCTCCGAGCGCGTCGGTCACGAAGGGCTTGAGCGCGGTGTGCAGCCAGCGCTCGAAGGGGAGCGTGAAGCCCATCTTCCGCTGGTTGAGCACGGAGCGCGGGAAGTCGCTGCCGACCGCCTCGACCAGCAACTGCTTCGGCTGACTGCCGGACTTCAACCTTCCGGGCAGCGCGTAGACCCACTCGACCAGTTTGTGGTCCAGGAGCGGCACGCGCACCTCCAGCGCGTGCGCCATGCTCATCACGTCCGTGTCGCGCAGGAGCATGTTCGCCATGTAGAGGCTCATCTCGTAGCGGGAGACGTGATTGAACGTGTCCCCCGCGTCGCCGTTCCCCTCGTGCGCGACGAGCGAGAGCGTCTCCGGCGGCAGGTAGTAGTCCGGGCCGGCGCTGAGCGCCTTCCCGTTCCGCAAGCCCAGCAGCGCGACGCGCGACGCGCGCGCGAAGAGCCCGCGCGAGGAGGCGTAAGCTGAGAGGAGGTCGCCGCCCGCGCTGATGGTCGCGGCGATCTTCTGCGAGCGCAGCGAGTCGCCCATCAAGGTCGCGGCGACGCCCGCGAGCCTCTGGCGCGTCGCCGCGCCGAGCAGGCGGAAGGGCGCGCCGAGCCGGCTGACGATTGCCGCGCGGCGGAAACTCGGGTAGCCGCCGAACAGCTCGTCCCCGCCGAGGCCGGAGAGCGCGACCGTTATCCCCGCGCCGCGCGTGGCGTCGGCCACCACCCAAGTGTTGATGCCGTCGATGGTCGGCTGGTCGAGGGAGGCGACCGCACGCGGGAGCCGGGCCAGCAGGTCCTGTTCGGCGAGCACGATCTCCGTGTGCGTCGTGCCGAGAGCGTCGGCGACGCGGCGCGCGCTCTCGCGCTCGCTGAACTCGTGCTCGTCGAAGACGACGGTGAAGGTGTTGGCGCGCGTGCGCTGGCGCGCGAGCAGCGCGACGATGGCGGTCGAGTCCAGGCCGCCCGAGAGGAACACGCCGAGCGGCACGTCCGACACGAGGTGCGCTTGCGTGCTCTCTTCAAGGCGGCGTCGGGTCTCCGCGACGGCCTCCTCGCGCGTCCCCTTAAACTTCTCGCGCGGCAGACGCCAGTAACACCCAACCTCTTTGACACGCCCGTCGGAGCCCACAGTGAGGTAGTGCGCGGGCGGCAGCGAGCGCACGCCCTCGATGATGGTGCGCGGCTCCTGCACCGCGCCGAAGCTCATGTAAGAGTTGAGCGAGACGGGGTCGAGCTGACGCGGGACGAGGTCGGAGGCGAGCAGCGCGCGCACCTCCGAGGCGAAGAGGAAGCCGCCCGCGCCTGCGAAGTAATAGAAGGGCTTGATGCCCAGCCGGTCGCGCGCCGCGAAGACTCCGCCCGTCGAGTGGTCACGCACGGCGAAGGCGAACATCCCGCGCAAGTGTTCGAGCGCGCGCACTCCACTGTTCGCGTACAGTTCGAGCAGCACCTCCGTGTCCGTCCCGGTCGCGAACCGCACGCCTTCGGCCTCAAGCACGCGGCGAAGCTCCCTGTAGTTATAAATCTCCCCGTTGAGCACGACGGTGAAGCGTCCGTCGCGGCTCGTCATGGGCTGGCGGCCCCGTTCGCTGAGGTCAATGATGGAGAGGCGGCGGTGCGCGAAGACGGTCTCGCGGCCCGACTCGCGCTCGCGCCAGACCATGACCCCGTCCGCGTCCGGCCCGCGGTGCGCGAGCGCGCGGCTCATCCGCTCGGCGCGCGCCGCGGCGTCGCGTCCCTCGGGGCTCCCGACGATGCCTGCTATCCCGCACATACTCTCAGTGTGCCAAATCTGCTTTATGTGCCTTCTGTGAAAGTGACGACCTGAGAAACTCGTCCAGGTTGCTCTCGAACTTGTCGAAGGTGAACTCGGCCAGCAGGCGCTCGCGGCCCGCGCGGCCCATGCGCTCGCGCAGAGACGAGTCGCCGAGCAGCCTTACGAGCGCGAGGGCGAGCCCGGCTGTGTCCGAGCGTTTGACCAGCAAACCCGTCAAGCCGTCCGCGACGACCGAAGGCGTGCCGCCGTGCGCGCCGCCGACGACCGCCTTGCCGTAAGCCATCGCTTCGAGGAAGACTATCCCGAAGCCCTCCTTCTCGCTCGGCATCACGAAGAGAGAGCAGCGGCGGTACTCGTCGCGCAACTCAAGGTCTCCGAGCCCGCCCGCGAAGGTCACGTAACGGGCCACGCCCAGCCTGTCGGCGAGCGCCTTCAGGCGCGGCACGTCCGCGCCTCGCCCGACCACGCGGTAGTCCACCGCGCCCATCTCGCGGACGACCATCGGCAGACTCTCTATCACGCTATCGATGCCCTTGTAGCGGTCCTCCTTCTCCATGCGCACGACGCTCAGGATGACAGGCGCGTGCGATCCGGCGGGCGGCGCGCCGGCGGCCGACGCAGTCTCCTCCACCTCCCAGAAGGGGTCCAGTGTGCAGGGGAAGAGCCTGATCTTGCCGGCCTCCACGCCGCCCCATTTAGACAACTCTTCGGACGTGTAGTCGCTGATGGAGAGGACCGCGTCGGCCCTGCGAAGCGCCGCGCGCTGCGCCGCGGAGAGCGGACGCCAGACCTCCACGCCGTAGGCTATGACGGCGGTCCTGACGCGGCGGCCGCGCGCGCGCGCGAGCAGGGCGAGCGGCGCGAGCGAGACGTGCGCAGAGACTACGAGGTCGTAGCGAGCGCCCGTCAGCAGCCGCAGGTAATTGCCGACGAACTTAGTCTTGCTGCGCCCCGCGTGCGCGAAACAATCGAAGCCGCCGTTGACGTAGCGCGCGTCTGGTTCCGAGCCGTCATTCAACACGACCGCGCTCACGGACGCCCCCTCGCGCTTCGCCCAGCGCCCCGCCGCCATCGAGAGCGCGCGGCAGAACATCTGTATCCCGCCCGGCCGCCCGAAGGCTTCGGGCAGCAGGAGCAGAATGCGCTTGTTTGAAAAATCTTGCCCCAAATTATTAGGAAGAATTGACAGGGATGGACAGGATGAAGAAATGCGGAATGATGAATGATGAGCGATGAATTAAAAAGCAACTGTCTTTAATTCATCATTCCTCATTCCGCATTGCTTTCCTTGTCCTGTCCATCCCTGTTTGAATCCGCGCTCAGTTCAAGTGCTTTGACAATTCTCCGACGAGTGCGCGGCGGTAGTGGCCCCACGTCCATTGCTCGGCGCGCTCCCTGGCGCGCAGGCCCATCTCGAAGAGTCGGTCGCGGTTGCGCGCGGCCCACTCCACGCGGGCGGCGAGCGCGTCCGCGTCGTGCGCGGGGACGAGCAGCCCGTCGCGCCCGTCCGTGATGAGTTCCGTGCCGCCCGTGTTCGTGGTCGTCAGCACGGGCAGCCCCAGCGCCATCGCCTCGCCGATGACGAGGCCGAAGCCCTCGGCCAGCGACGGGAAGACGAGCAGGTCCGCGCGGCGCATCACCTCGAACAGCTTCACGCGCGGCAGCCTCCCCAGGTACTCGAAAGACGACGCGCCTTCGGCCAGGTACGCTTCCCCCAGATTGATGGAGCCTGCGAGCCAGAGGCGCGCGTCCTTCAGCTTCAGCCGCCGCCACGCTTCGACGAGGTGCGGCACGCCCTTGCGCAGACCTATCTGCCCGGCGAAGAGGATTGTGAAAGGCGCGTCCGCTGGCCGCCCCCTCACGGCGACCTCGTCGGCGGGCGTGCCGTAGGGAATCTTGACGACCGCCTTGCGCGCGCCGGCCTTGCTGTGCGAGAGGCTCGCCTCGGCCCAGGCGCACGGGACGACGACCACGTCCGCCAGCTCAAGCTCCGCGTCCTTGCGCCGCCGCTTCCAGTCCGGCTCGGCGTGTGGGCCAAAAGAGAGGCCGGGCCTCTCCCGGCGCGCGCGTTCGAGTTCGTGCGCGACCCCCGCGTAGTAGCCGAGCGGCAACTCGTAGACGGCGGCGGCGCGGCCCCTCTTCGCGGCGGCGAATGTCCGGCGCGCGCCGTCCTCGTAGGCGTAGACGGCGTCCAGGTCGCCTTCCAACTCTTTCGAGACTTGCAGGTCGTGGCCGCAGAAAAGCAGGTCGTACCAGTTGACGCGCGCGGTCGGCCCGGCGGGCCTGAGCCTCGTGCCGAGGCGCGCGGCCGCCTCCCAGAGCAGGTGCGGCCGCTGGCGCGCGGCGGGGACGCCTTCCAGGCGGCGGTTGCCTAGACGGTCGAGCGCGTCGCCGGGCAGGCCGCGGGCCGCGGCGGCGAGCGCGCGGTTGCCGGCGAACCCGCGCTGGAAAGAGCGCAGCCAGTGGGCCTCCGCGAACGCGCGCGCGGCGTGGAAGCTGTTCGGGTTGCCGTGCGGGTGCGAGATGGTGATCTTCAACTTCGTGTGCCCGTTGCGTTCAAGTCAGTGCCGCCCGCTTGCGGCGGGCGGCACTGACATTCGGCGTTCGACTCTCTTACGACTTCCGCCCCTCAACGCCTGCTCGAAGACTTTTAAATAGGCGCGCGCCACTTCCCGCGGGCGGTGTCGCGCGAGGTGAGCATCCGCGCCCGCGCGGAGCGACGCGAGCTTGGCGTCGTTCGTCAGCAAGTCATCGAGGGCGCGGGCCAGCGCCGCCGCGTCGTTGTTCGGGAAGGTCACGCCGCACGGCCCTATGGCGTCTGGGAGCCCGCCCCCTTCGGAGCCGACCACCGCGCAGCCGCACGCGATGCCTTCGAGGGCGACGATCCCGAAGGGCTCGTCCCAGCGCGAGGGCACGACCATGACGCGGTGCGCGTTCAGGAGTTGTGCCAATTCCTCGCCGCGCCTGACGCCCGCGAACCTCACCCGGTCGGCGACGCCGAGTTCTTCGGCCTGACGGCGCAGCGCCTCTTGCTCGGGGCCGCCGCCGACGATGGTCAGGCGGGGCGCGAGCCCGCGCGTCTTTAATTGTGCCAGCGCGTCGAGCAGCAGGTCCGCGCCCTTGTCCGAGACGAGCCGGCCGACGAAGACCATCTCGACGTTCCGCTCGACTGACGGTCTCAGGCGAAAGACATCTTCGCGGTAAGCGTTGGGGATGACGACCGAGGGCGCGCCCGCGACGTGCGCGGCGACGGCGCGACTGACGGAAATCCCCGTGGCCTTGCGCGCGAGCAGGTGTTTCAGGCGGTCCCGCCAAATCAAGCGGCCGCCTGGGCGCGCGTACCAGTTGTTGTGCGAGACGACCCACGGGCGAGGCGCGAACGCGAGCGGCCAGAGACCGCGCAGGCTGACGTTCGGCTGAAAGTAGACCTCGCACCACCGCACGAGTCTTAAGAGCCGCAGGCGGCCCGGCCCGCGGACGACCTCGAAGGGAAACTCTTCGTCGTCCGCGGAGGCCGCCGGAGTCAGGGAGACGACCTTCACCTCGTGCCCCTCGCGCGCGAACTCGCGGGCGAGCGTCTGGACTAGGGTTTCGATTCCCCCGACGCCAGGGTGAAAGGCCGGCGAGTAGATCAGAATCTTCATAAGGCTCGTGAATCGTGAATCGTGAATCGAAGAACGGCTTTTCTATTTACGACTCACGTCTCTCCCCAATATTTCGCCATTGAGCAGGGCGAAGACCGTGCCGACGAGGAACCACTGGTAGACGTTCTGCGTGTGGTTGACGACCGCGCCGCCCGCGACGAGCGAGAAGAGCAGCGCGGCGAAGCACGCCGCGGCGAGGGCCTTCGTCTCGCGGTCGCGCACCAGGACGCACGCGCGCCAGGCGGTCACGAGAACTCCCAGGCGCAGCAGCGTGAAGAGCAGAAAGCCCACCACGCCCAGCTCCAGCATGACGCGCGCGGACTCGCTCTCGACGGCGACCGGGATGGTCTCGCCCGTGCGCGCGAGCCCCAGCCTGCTCATCAGCGTGGGGACGCTGTTCTGCGTCGCGCCGATGCCGTAGCCGAAGGCCCCGGCGTACTCGGCCTCCCTGAACGGGAAGCTGAAGACCTCCGCGATGCGCGCGCGCCCCTCTTCGATCTGCTCCTCGCCGCCGAAGGCGCGCTGGTAGAGCGCGTCGACCGCGTGCGGCGCGACGACGACGAGCGCCAGCAGGATCAGCAGGCCGCCGACGGCGAACTGGCGCAGGCGTCGCATCGCGTCCTTCAAAGAGGTGAAGGCGTAGAAGACGACCGCGACCACTAGGAGGTTGACGATGACGCTGCGGCTGCCGGACATGAAGGCCGTCGCCGCCACCCCGCCCATCGCCAGGTAATAGAGCAGCCGGGCCGCGGCGGGCAGCGTCCGCAGCGAGCGCAGCGAGGTGAGGCCGAGCAGCAGCGCGAAGACGACCGGCAGGTAAACGGTCAGCCCAGACACGAAGGAGAACGTGCTCGTGACGCGGACGTAGTAAGTCCCCTCGGAGTCTGCGAAGAGGGCCGTGTCCTGCGTCGCGCCGCCCGTGGCCTCGTCGCTCCAGGCGTAGCGGTTGAGCGCCGAGTCCTGGCTGCCGTCCATGAACTGCCAGACGCCGAGCGCCGCGACCATCAGCGCGATGACCAGATACCAGCGCAGGAACCCCGCCAGCTTCTCCTTCGTCGTGAACATCCGCGGCACCAGGAAGACGAGCGGCATGTAGAGGCAGTAAGCCTTCAGCCCGAAGAGGCTGACGAGGACGTGCGGCGCGCTCGGGTTGGGGACGACCGCGACGGCGTAAATCACGAACGCGGCGAGGAGCACGAAGAAGACCTTCAGTTGACGCCCGACCACGAGCGGGGCCTTGCGCCGCGTCGTGAGATAGCCCGCAAGCACGGCGGCCATCAGCGCGTCCTTGTAGAAATAGACCATCTCGGCGTACGCAGGCAGGAACCACTTCCTCACCGCCCCCTCGACGACGACCACCACCAAGAGCGCCTGCAAGCCCGTCTCCCACCGCCGCCACGCCTGCAACAGCAAACCCACAGCCGCCAGCAACACTGGCGGGGTCGCAACCTTTATCCACTCGGGCTGGGCGAGCGCCGCAAACAAGACTCCGATGCCTATAACGCAAGACAGAAGCGCGACGAGGGGCGGCCGGAACTCCATCCAACGGCGCGCCTCACTTCTCTCCACCGGAGCGTGATGCCGCTCTACTTTGGTGAGCAGATTTGGAATTTGATAGGCCATGCGCGTGCTTCTGTCTTCGCTCGCCCCTTGTCCTTCTCAACCGGCTTCAGGCCGCGTGCGGGTCAGAGTGTAAATATGATTGTCGCCGCCCTTGATTCCTTTAACGAAAGGGCTGACGACCGAGCAGAGGGCGCGCGAGAGACGGCCGGAAATTTCCGACGCCGCTTTGCTGGTCGTGTGGGACAGGATGCGTAGCCCGGCCGCCTTCGACATCTTCTCGAACATGTAACTTTGAATCGGCGTGATGTGTGTGTGGTCGTTGAATCTCTCGTCGCGCCCGAACATCCTGAAGTCACCGCTTCGCAGAAACCTCAAGCGTCCGGCCACGCACTCGACGTTCGGCGTCGTGATGAGAAGGACTCCTTCCTCACTCAAAAGGCTTCTGCACTGCCGCAGGAAGTGAGTCGGATTTTCAAGGTGTTCGATCACCTCAATGGCCGTGACGACAGCGTATTCTTCATCTAACGCCTTCGAGAATTCTTCGTTCAGGTTTGCTCGCACGAAAGACACTCCGTCGAGCGCGAAGGCAGTCTCGTCATTGTCGAGGCAGGTGACGCGATGCCCGTGCTCAATAAGCCGCGCCGCCCACGCGCCTGTCCCAGCCCCCAAATCTAAAATCTTCGAAGGCACAGCGACGTGCCGCCCCAGTCCCCGGAATGCAGCGTCATGCAGACCGCTGACGGTTTTTGGCGCGGGCCTATTGTCTCGGGATTGGACCGAGCCCTCACGGGCTTTGATTAAGCTGTCAGTCGTGATGCTCACTCTCGAACCTCTTGCGCCTGAAGTCTCCCTCCCTTGGCGGCGATAACTTTTTCGACTGCCTTCAAGGTCGTCTCGGCGTTCTCGCGCGGCGACCAGGTGGTCATGCGCGCGCGGGCGGCCGCGCCCATTTTTCGCAGGCGCTCGCCGTCGGGGAGAAGCTCGCGCAGGGTGGCGGCGAGTTTGTCCACGTCGCCGCAAGGGTAGGTGAAGCCGGTCTCGCCTTCACAGACGAGGTCGTGGGCCGCGCCTATCTGGTCGCTGGCGACGACGGGCAGGCCGCAGACCATCGCCTCGTTGACGGGCAGGCCGTAAGGCTCTTCCTCCGAAGTGAAGACCAGCAGGTCCGAGGCCGCGTAAACTTCCGGCAGGCGCGAATACTTGACGAGCCCGGTGAAGCGCACGCGGTCCGCTATGTTCAGCCGCGCGGCCTCCTCCTTGAGCGATTCCATCAGCGGCCCGTCGCCGACCATGACGAGGTGGCTCGCGGGCACGCCCGCTTGCGCGAAGGCGCGGAGCGCGTCGTGCGGCCGCTTGCGCGCGATGAACTTGGCACAAAAGACGGCCACGGGCGCGTCGGGCGGTACGCCCAACTCCGCGCGCGTGCGGGTGCGGTCGGAGCGCGCGGCCGTAAGCGCGATTGCCTCGTTGTCGACGACGTAAGGCGTCAGCGCGACGCGCTCGCCCCTGACGCCGAGCGAGCAGACGAAGCGGCGGCCGGCGGTCGAGGGGACGAGGACCATGTCCGCCACGCGGTTGTAGAGGAAGGGAAGCACGCGGCGCTTCAGACGCGTCTTCCAGCCGGACCCGCCGGACGACGAGAGGCGCGTGGCGTCGGTCGTCAGAATCAGGGGCTTGCCCGCGAGCTTCGCGGCGCAGATGGCTAGCCAGAAGCTCACGTAGTTGTGGCCGAAGACGACCACGCAGTCCGAGCGGAGCGCCAGCCGCACGACGCCAGGATTGACGAGGCCGTAGAACTTCCCGAGGCTCGGCCGCGGCGACCAGTTCGACAGTTGCGTCCAGTCGTAGCCGTCCAGCGCGGGCGTGTCGAAAGCATCCTTGTTCAAGTGCTCGTCGTCGCGCCAGAGCCGCGCTTCGGCCAGGCTACAGTAGGCGGTCAGCGTTCCCACCTCCGCGTGCGAGGCCATCAGGCGCAAGGTCGCCGCCGTCTGAATCGGCTGCGACGACACGAGCAGGACTCTGCGCTTTCCCTCACGCATAAGCGAGATTCTCTTCGGCCGGGAGGCCCGAGCGCCGCAGGCGATTCGCCAGCCGCCCGGCGTGGACGCTGAGCGTGTGCGTCTGATACCAGTCGAAGGCCGCGTCCGCGAGCCGCTGCGCCGCGTCGAGGCCCAACCTTTCGGAGTCTTCGACGAGCCGGTAGTGCGTGCCTGCGCGAAGGTTGTCTGCCTCGCCGCCCTGCCCGCGGTTCGCGACGAGCGGCAGGACGCGGTGCGCGCAGTAGGCCGCGAAGATGGTCGACTTGCCGAGCATGTCGGCCGGGTAGTCAATGACGCCCGCGACAGAGTCCAGGAGAATCTCGGAGACCTCGCGCGCGGTGGTCTCGCCGCAGTAGATGACGGGCACGTCGAGCAGGCGGGCGGCGGGCGAGTCTGCCTCGCGCCCTATGTCCCAGACCTCTTCGATCTTCAGCCGGCGGCAGACGCGATTCAACTCCCCGGCCGACCTGCGGTAGACCTCCGCGCGCCGCCCGCGCGTGCCGAAGACGACCAGCCGGCGGCGGCGCGAGGCGAGCGGCGCTGTCGTCGCGGGCTCGCCGACGCTGGAGAAGACCGGCAGGCTCTCGGCCCCGCGCGCGCCCATCCAACGCAGCCTGCTCGCGTAAAGCCCCAGGCTCGTCAAACTCTCGTCGCTCGCGCGCGCGAGCCGCGCCGCCAGACTTCTCTGCCGCCGCGAGAGCCAGAAAGAACTGGTCCAGGGCGGCCCCGCCGCGTAAAGCTCGTGAAAGAAGGTGAGCAGCCGCCGCCCGCCCGCCTCTTCGCGCCAGTGGCCGAGCGCGCGGACCAGCCAGGCGGGGCAGCCGCGCTTCGCGTAAGCGTAACCGCCGTAGTGCACGAGCGCAGACGCCGTCTCCCCCCGCGGCAGGGCACCGAGCAACTCTTCAACACTGCGCCCGCCCAGGCGGCTGACGCCGAAGCCCTCCACCCGGTCGCCCCCGTCCCACGCCGCGTCCGTCACGACAAAACGCGTCTCGACCTGAAAGCCGTCGCGCAAGCCCCGCGCCAGCCCCAGCGCGTAATCGCCAACGCCGTCAATCATCGGCGGCAACCTGGGCACGATCTGTGTTAACAGCATTGAAGGCGTCCTTCGACTCAGAGCAAGGCCGTCGGCTTAACTTTCTCTGCCAGAGTGCCCTTGGCCCGTTGAAGCAGCCGCAGCATTGGCGTTGGCAGAGTTCGATTCAGAATGGTGTAAGTCTTCAACACGCGGAATAGGTCCGAGCCGAGGACTCGCGAAATTTTGATGAAGAACAGCCACAGCTCAACAACATCGGTCGCAGATTTCTGACTCGCACGCTCCTTCGCGGCAAGCCGCGAGACTTTCGTCTTGAGCGAGTAAAGGCACTTTATGTCTTCGTCAAAATCCTCTTCCTGTACGCTGCTCAGAACCGCCTCCATGTTCTTGAGACCTCTTTCCGTCTTCTCGCTCAGCCGGCTCTCGCCGCCCGCCGTATCGAAGCCTGAAAAGTTGCCGGCGTGGATGCGCCAGACGGAGAGCGGCCGGTCTATGAAGAACGAATCTCCGCGGTTCAGAGTCGCCATCACTAAATATTCGTCAATCAGCATGTCGACTTCCGCCGGAATGCGGATGCCCTTCAGTACGCCGGCGCGCCCAGCGAAGGTCGAGCCACCGCCGAACAAAATCATCTCGCGGGAGAAACGGGACAGCAGTTTTTTCCCCTCTAACTTTCGCCCTCTAAGCGACGTGGGTATCGGCTCAACGATTCGCGCGTCCGTCCTCACGTTCCAGTAGAAGGCGGGGTGCGCGACGTGCACAATGTTCGGGTCGGAGTCAAAGGCGTTGACGACCGCCCGCAATTTCTCAGGGAGAAAAAGGTCATCTGCGTCCAGGTTGAAAAGGTAACGGCCTCTGGCTTGCGCGATGCCGACGCTGATCGCATGGGCCTTCCCAAGATTCCTTTGCCAGAGATACTTGACGCGGTCCCCGTACGGCCGAACCTTCAACGCCGTGTCGTCTGTCGAACCGTCGTCAACGACGATAATCTCAACTTCGTCGGCCGGCAAATCCGAGTTGAGGACGCTGTCAACGGCCTCGCAGATGAAGCGGCCATAGTTGTAAGTCGGAATTATGACGCTAACCAGCGGCCGACTTTTCATCTTGGAACAACCATCCGACTTCCGAAAGTGATTCTACGTAAGTCTTCGCGACCTGCGGCCAATTGAATGTCCGTTGATAGATGTCTGAGACTTCGCGACCTTCCGTAATCAACCCGGCCTCCGCGGTCGGCGGGAAGGGGCGTAACGTCTCGAAGAAGGACTGCAAATCTGCGACGCCGCCCGCACGCGTGGCGAAAACAGGCATGCCGGATTCGAGCATCTCGTTGAGCGACAGGCCCCAGCCTTCGGACTTGCTGGTGAAGAGGCCGATGTCGTGCGCGGCGAGCAGGCCGTAAAGCTCGGCGCGCTTGAAGGAGGGGATGACTTTGATCGTGCCTGTGCGAAGCAACTCGGCCGGACAATCTTTTTCAGCGCCCGCGCCGCAGCCCGCGATGGTGAGGGTGTCCTGCGGGCGCTCGGCGTGCCAGCGCGTGATGAAGTCCAGCAGCACGCGCGGCCCCTTGTGGGCCGTCCAGCGGCCGACCCAGAGAAAGCGCAGGCGGTCGGGCGCGGTGCGGCCTCTGGCCTCGCGCACTTCTGCCAGCGCACGCCTGTCCTCCTCAGAGGGCGCGACGAAGTAGTGCGAGAGCTTGCCACGCCACCAGGGAAACCGGCGGCTCATCCACTGGCGTTCAAGGCTGCCCAGGCAGGCGATGCGCCCGGCGCGTCCCCACCCGCGCAGCAGCAGCGCGGCGTTATAGAGGAAGTACGCGGACTCGAACGGCAGGTACGCCAGGGTCTTGATGACGCCTCGGTCCTTGCGTTCTGTCAGACTCGCCCACAAGTAGGAGAGTTCGGGCTGTACGCTGCGCGCGACGACCGTCGTGGCCGAGCGGCGCGCGCGCCGCGTGATGAGGTTGGCCGGGCAGTCAAGCACGTCGAACGATTCCTGGGCGGCGAGAAATTTATCGAGCCGCGCGCGCATCGCGCGTAGCGTCTGCCACCAGCGCGCGCCGTCGGGGAGCGGGTGCGGCGACCAGAGCGTCACGCCGTGCCCGTGCGCGCCGAGGCCCGCGCCGAGGTTGATGGCGAGCTGGCTCGCGCCGAATTCGGTCGAGAGCGGAGCGTGTGTGACGATGAGTATGCGCATCAGTTCCGGCCGCCTTGAAACGGGATTGTCTGCCAGAATTTGTGCCGCACGTTGTTGACGTAGTGCCGGAGGGCTATGTCTCGTTTCGCGTAATGGTCTTTATAAACAAACTGGTCGCTGACGCTGAGGACGAATTTGTCCGGGGAGAGCGGCAGGGCGTTGTTCCGGTGCATGGCTAGATGAACGAGGGTCTGTTCGGTCGCCCAGGAGGGCGAGCCCGGATACTCCGCCAGACGCCGCAAGGGAGCGTCCCAGTCGAGCCGCTCTTTCAAAAGCATGAAGCCCGCGTTGACCGGCCTCTCTCTTTCCGCTTCGTCGCGAAGAATCGAATCGTCCAGAGAGGCCATGCAGTCCGGCAAGTACCAGAAGCGTCCGCCGTCGGATTCGGCCAGGCGAGCCAGCTCGCTGGCCGCGGGGAAAAAGAGTATGTCCGCGTCCGTGTAGATGGTGGCCCGATTGACGGGCATGGAGAGCAGGACGGCCAGCTTCTTCCCCATCGCCTGCCGGTCGGCGAACGCCCTGACGTACGGCGGCAGATCGACGGCGAAAGCGTCCCAGTCCACGACCGTGACGCAATCACTCGTCCTCCGCAGCACCTCGCGAGAACTCTCCGTGTAGCTCCCGTCCGAGACGATTGTGAACTTGTCGGGGACGCCGACGTGGCGCACGAAGGAGCGTACGCACGCCACCTGCTCGGGCAAATACCGCTCGCCCGAAAAAGAGTAGACCTCGACGGGAATCTTCCGGGACTGCCGCACGGGGCGGCCGACGATGCGGCGAATCATTCGGCGGTAGAGGGAACGCGTCGCGGCCCCCTGCGCCCTCGCGGCGCGGTAAGCAACATTCATTGTCTATGCTCCGCGAGCGCCGACGCAGTAGTGGCGGAGGGTTCATCCAACAAGCCCTCCGCGGGATGCCCTGCCAGATGGCCGCACCCGGTCAGGCCCCTGTAGCTCAGCATGGCGTTTAAGAGCAGCGTCGGGACGAGCGAGAGGATGCCGAACCAGAGCACGCCTTCGAGCGTCGAGATGTTTAGGAACGAGAGCAACAATGCCTGCGTGACGAGCACGGCGGGGATGTTGAGCCACGAGTGTCTGATCCACGCCTTCGTGCTGTTGAGCGCCCACATCATGGTGATGACGCCGCCGAAGGCCGTCAGCGTCATCGTCAACAGAAGCGCGTCGCGCAGATGAGAGTACTTCGCGCCCAGCACCCAGAGCAGTTGGTCCGGGAAGAGGCGCGCGAGCGCCACGACCGAGAGGGCGATGAAGACGCTGGCACCCATGATCTGTAAGTAGCGGCGGCGCAGAACGTCCGGGGACTGGCAGCGGGCGAAGCCCGGGAGGACGATGCTCGTCATCACCGCGCCGACGACGGCGAAGGCGACGCCGAGGCGGCCGAGCGCGCCGACCTCCGCGATGGATTGCGTGCTGCCGAAGAGGGCGACGAGCCAGACGGTGACCTGGCCCTGCAAGCAGTAGAAGACGGAGTTAGGCACCTGGCTCTTGATGATGGAGCGCATCTCCGCGCGGTCCAACGCGCTCGGCTGCGCCGCCGCGTCGATGCTGTCCGGCGTCCATCGCTTGAGCAAAAGGTACTGCGCGAGGACTGACGCCGCGGTCGCCGCGGTCGCCACCGCCGCGTTCAGGAAAATGAAGTAGGCGGCGGCGACGAGCGCCAGGCGCGCGAGCGCGCCCACGAGGTCAATCGCCTGGACGCGACCCAACTGCGAGCGCAGGCGCGGCACGACCATCAGTACGACGGTCGTCAACTGGAAACTCAGCCCGACGAGGACCAGGAGCGTGAGCAGCAGGGCGTAAGACGTGGACGCCCCGTTCGTCCAGAGCAGCCAGACCAGGAGCGGGGCGACGGCCAGGACCGCTATGGCAGCGAGCCGCCGCCGCAATCCGAGGGCCGTGGCGACGAGCTGGCCGAAGCGGCGCGGGTCCTGCCAGACGCGGCCGCCGATGGACGCGAGCCCTATGCCCACGCCCGAGTCCGCCAGGATGCTCATGGTGCTCTGCATCGCGAAGGCGAGCGTGAAGAACGCGTACTCCGTGCGGCTCAGCGTCCTCACCAGCAGGATGCCGCTCGCCACGCCCACCGCCTGCACGACCACCTGCACGACGACGAACTTGCTCAGCGTCTTCCCCCAGCGCAGCAGGCGCGGCAACCGCGGGGCCACGCCTCGCGCGCCTTCGGGGAGCAGGGTCAGGGGCTTCATAAAGCAGTAGGCGGTTGGCAGCGGGCAGTGGGCAGTAAGAAATCGGCGGCGGGCGGCGTTAAGCTTTCGTCCTTAACTGCCTGCTGCCTGCTGCCCACTGCTTCTCATCCCGCGAGCGGGTCCGTGTCGGCCTCGGCGTTGTAGTAGGGGTCTTGCTGGTAGCGTTGGTAGTAGTAGTAATCGACCGAGCGCGCGGTGATGTTGTTGAGGACGACGCCGAGGATTTTCGCGCCGACGTCCTGTAGGAGTTGGCGCGAGCGGCGCGCGACCTGGCGCGAGGTCTTGCCGCCGTGGACGACGAGGAGCACGCCGTCCACGAGCGTGGAGACGAGCACGCCGTCGGTGAACGAGCTGACGGGCGGCGAGTCGATGACGACGTGCGTGTAGGCCGCGGCGGTCGCGGCCAGCAGGCGGCGCATCTGCTCGGACCCTATCAGCTCCGCGGGGTTCGGCGGGACCGGGCCCGAAGGCAGGACGTGCAGGTTCGTCGCCTCGTCCGCTTCTATGGCGTCGAGGATGTCGTCGTCGGTCATCTCGCTCGAAAGAATCGTGCTCAGGCCGTAGCGGTTCCTCAGGCCGAAGATGGCGTGCAGGCGCGGCCGGCGCATGTCCGCGTCAATCACGAGGACGCGCGCGCCCGTCTGCGCGAGGCTGATGGCCGTGTTGACTGCGGTCGTCGTCTTGCCCTCGCCGGGGAGGCTGGACGTGACGAGCAGTGTCTTCGGCGCGCGCCCGGCGGTCGAAAGCAGCACGCTCGTTCTGAGGTGGCGGTAAGTCTCCGCGAGCGGCGAGCGGGCGTCGGCGTGGATTAAAAGCTCGGGGCTCTCGTCGGCGTTCCTCAACTGCAAAGCCTTCGGGGACGCGAGCGCCTTCTTGTGTTTCCTCATCAGCCCGGCCGAAGGGATGGCCGCGAGCGCGGGCAGACGCAACTGGCTCTCGACCTCCTCACTCGTGTGGAGCGTGTCGTCAAGGTATTCGAGGAAGACTGCGAGGCCGAGCCCCGCGCCGAGCGAGAGCATCAGCGCCAGCAGCACCGTCCGCATCCGCGCGGGGCCGACGGGCGCTTCCGGCACGAGCGCGTAGTCCAGGACAGAGATGTTGTTCGGCGTCCCGGCGAGCACCACGTCGTTCTCCTTCGAGCGCTGGAGCAGGCCGTCGAGGAGCACCTTGTTCGTCTCGATCTCCTGTTGGATGATGCGGTAGTTGATGGCCGCCTCGTTCTGCGTGACGGTCTCGCCCTTCTGCTGGTTGAAGGCGTTGCGCAGGGACTGCTCGCGGGCGACCGCCTGGCGGTACTTCGTCTCAAGGTTGGTCAGCACCGTTTTGGCCGCGCCCTCGCGCGCCGCCTTCAACTCACCCTCAAGCACCTCAATCTGCTGCGAGACTTCCTTGACCTCCGGGGCCTCCTCGGTCGCTTCGACCAGAAGTTGCCCGCGCGACTGGCGCAGCGAGGTGAGCTTCGTCTCTATCTCGCCGATCTTGTGCGCGTCCGCTTCGGCCAGTGCGTTGGCCGCGCCGGGGGCGAGCGCCGCGTGGTAGGCGGCCTCGGCAAGCTTCAAGTCGTTCTGCGCTTCGAGCAGTTGACGGTTGAGGCCCGTCAGGCGCTCGACCACGGTGTTCTGCGTCGGGTCGAGCGAGAGAATCTGGTTGCTGCGTGCGTAGGCGGCGAGCCGCTCTTCGGCGCTGCGAATCTGCGCCTGAAGTTCCGCGACGCGCTTTTGCAGGAAGTCGCCGGCCGAGCTGTTCGACTCGGTCTTCTTCTCAAGGTTCGAGAGGACGAAGGTGTCCGCGATGGCGTTGACTATGCGCGCGGCCGTCTGCGGGTCCTGGTGGGTGAAGCGTATGTCGATCAGGCGCGTGTCCTTGTAGAAGCCCGTGGTGCGCGTCTCCTTGACCGGCTCGACTTTCAGGCCGCCCTGGAGCGAAGAGACGAACGGGGCCAGTTTCTTGGCCTCGACTAAGTCGTCGTGCGAGGAGGCGGGCGCAATCGTCGTCGTCAGCGGCACCTCGTCTCCGGCGCTCTCACTCGCCTCCGTCTTCTCGCGGCCGCCGAGGCCGAACATGCTCAGGAGCCGCTGCCAGGTCGAGCGCTTCTGCGCGGCCTGCGGCTGTAGGAAAGCCTGGTTGTGTTCGAGGTCGAGGGTCTTGACGACGCGGCGCAGCAGTCCCGGGCCGGAGAGGATTTGGAGCTGCGTGTTGAAGTAGACGGGGTCGTTCGATGCGTTGTTGAGGATGACGGGACCATTTTTCGCGGACGCTCCCAATGCGGGGTTGTTTTCGAGGTCAACCTGGACGCGCGCCTGCGCCTCGAACACGTCCGGCTTACGCGCGATGTAGACGGCCGCCAGCATCGTCGAGAGCAGGCACACGCCGACGACCATCCACAGCCGCTTACGCACCGCGCGCAGGTACTCGCGCAGCTTGAACTCGTCCTCGGCCCCGTTCTCCACGCCGTAATACGAGGAGAGCGCCGACGGCGACACGGGCTCGGCGTGGGAGTCCAGCTCGCCCGTCTCGGCCTTGCGTTTCGGGACCAGTTGATTACTCTGCTTCATAATTTCACCTGTAAATCACGGGATGACACGCACGGGCATCTGCGCGACGGAGGGGATGACCGCGCCGACGAGGCTGCGGAGGATGCTTTTGCCTTCGGAGACGGGCACGTCCACGATGTCGTTGGCCTGGAGCGCGAGGTCCGTGGCCTGGCGTTTCTCGATGGCCTTGAGGTTGACGAAGATTTCGGTCTTGGTGGTCGTACCCTGAAGTTGGCGTATGACGCGGACGCGGTCGGTCTTGGTGTCGCGCATCGCGCCGCCGGCCATCGCGATGGCGCGCGTCACCGTCAGCGGCTCCTTGAGCGCGATGGCGCGCGGGCTGATGACGTTGCCGACGACGTAAATCTGCTCGGCCTCCGGCAGCGTGATGATGTCGCCCGGCCGCACGAACGGGTTCGCGCTCTCCTCGCCCCGCAAGGTCTCGCTCAGGTCGTACGAGACGAAACTGGTCTTGACGGCGTCCGGCGCGTCAACTTTGGCGGCGGCCGCGTCCGGGGCTTCGCAGACGGAAACTGTGCCGGCGTGGACGACGTGTACAGCGCGGCCCGCGCGCTCGGCCGGGCCGTTGGCGAAGGCGAGGAGTTCGAGCAGGCGGACGCGCCTTTGGAGTTGGAAGCGGCCGGGCGTGTTGACCGCGCCGATGACTGCCACGGGCTCCGACTGAAACTCCTTGACGAACACGTCCACGTGCAGGTTGCGGTAGAACTTCCTGTAGCGCTCGCTGATTAAAGCCGAGAGTTCGCTCTCCGCGAGGCAGGCCGCCTTGATCTCGCCCTCGATCAAGGGCATGCGAATCATCCCGCGCCCGTCGACGCGCACGGCCTCGCGCGACAACTGCGGCCGGTTGTAGACGCGTATGTCCAGCACGTCCCCGGGCCCGATGCGGTAACGGTTATCCGGCGCGGCGGCGGTCTGCGCCCAAACGGCCTGGGTGCTCGCGACCGAAATTAAGAGGAGCGTGAAAAAGAACCGTAGGGGCAGGGCTCGTCCCTGCCCGCGTGTTATCGAAATAGAGCGGGCAGGGACGGGCCCTGCCCCTACGGTCATCTGTTGCCTGTTGACTTTCAAAATGCTCACTTCCTTATTTCTTCAAACGTCCGGGCACACTTCGGCCCTCGCGTGACTTCCCGTCTTCGGAGGGAATCACGCCGGACCCCCGCGAAGGGGGAAGCCTCTGGCGCGAGGCGGCGTCAGGTTTTCAACTTCATCGGAGGCGCATCAAGGGATCGCCGAAGAGTATCCAGGTGCGGCGCACGTCTATGTCGGAGGTGGCGGCCTTGGCCTGCCGGACGGCCTCGCCTAAGGTCGTGGGCGTGCCCGCGAAGAGGTGCTCGTAGAGCTTGCGGTTGACCTCCGATTGGCCCGTCGGCAGCGTGACGCCGGACGAGGCCCAGACGGCGACCGCGCCCCCGTTCTCGACCTTCATCAGCGCCTCGGCCAAACTGTCGCCCGTGTTGCTGTGGTAGTAGCCGTTCATGCACGTCATCGTGACGAAGACCGCGGGCTTCCCGCTGTTCGAAAGCTGTGGCACGTCCGCGATTCTCAAGACCCCGTCGCCGGTCCAACGCTCGAAGCTGCCGTGCCCGACCCAGTTGGCTAGAATCTGCCCCTGGTTGAGGCCGTCGATAATCTGCGAGCGAATCGTGTCGGCGCTCTCGGTGGTGCGGTTGATGGACTGGACGCCGATTGTGCCGGGGACGTAAGTCTTGAGCGCGTCGCTGTCGGCGGCGAAGTCGTAGCCGTCAGCGCCGAGGCGGTCTGCGACGAGCAGCACGCCGCGCCCGGCGTTGTTGGCGGGCGAGTAGCCTGTGATCTTCGCGACGACGCGCTCGGCTTCCGTGACGGTCTGGACGGGCAGGCGGCCGACGGCCATTTCCGGCACGGCGTCCGAGTCGAAGTCCGCGAACCAGTCGTCCATCGCGGTCTCCATCTGCCTCGTGTCTACCATCTTCGTCGGGACGAAATCGAACTGGCCGCGGCCCTGGTAGTTGCGCGGGTCGTAGGAGCCGTCGCCGACCAGGAGCACCCACCGCGGCGCGCGCGACCAGCGCGCCCTGGTCAGCGACAGGAAATCGCGCAAGGCCGCGGGGCTGTGCGCGCCGTAGCTGAACTCGTCGTAAACGTCTTCCACGTCGACGACGAGGACGAGCCTGCCCTGCGAGCGGCGCAGCCGCGCCAGCGGCTCGATTGCCGCGCGGAAGTCCCCGTGAGTGATGACGACCATGTCGGCCCAGTGCGAGGCCGTGCTCCACTTCGAGGGCTGGTTGGCCTTCGTCTCGGCGGGCGACTCCGAGAGGTCGCCCGTGAAGGCGACGAAGGCGCGCGTCTCGCCCGCCCCGGCCTTGAACGTGGCGCTGTAGAGCGAGCCCGCGGCGGCGACCTGCGGCAGAACCTCTTGGGGCTGGCCCGGATTCGTCACGTCGAGGACGCGCACGTTCGCGCCTGTGAAGCCTTCGGCGCGAATGGTCTGAGAGCCTTTCGCGGTGAAGGAGAGGCGGTTGGAGTGCGCCTTGTAGAAGTGCTGGTAGGTCAGCCGCACCGTGTCCACGAGGCTCGTGTCCGTCTCGCCGTTCTGCGCGACGAGCTTGACGTTGTTGTTGCCCTCGCGCAGGACCCAGCCCGGAATCGTGAGGCGCGCCGTCGGGTTCTCCATGCCTTCGTAGTTAATCGTCCCGACAATCGTCCCGTTGACCAGCACCTTGACGCTGTGCGCCTGTAGGCTGACGCCCTGGAGCGAGATTTCGAGCGCGGGCTGCGGGGCCGTGTTGCGGTCGTAGTGGTGCACGTTGAAGACGTACTGTAGGGGCTGCGTGAAGAGCACGCGGCCGAAGAAGTTTTCGCCGTCGCCGTTGAGGAGCGCGGAGAAGTAGAGCAGCCGCTCGCGCACCTCGACCGTGTGCGGGAAGCTGCGCGCGAGCGTCGCAGAAGGCGCGGGGCTGCTGGCGGCGGCCACGCGCTTGCCGGCCGTCGAACCCGCGATGAGCCAGTAGGTGCGCTTGTCTGTCGAAGGCATGTCGAGGCCGGTGCCGTAGAACTCAAGGTAGGCGTTCGCGTCCCAGGCTCCCGAAGGCGTGACGAGCTTGACGGCCTGCTCCACGCCCTCGGCGTAGAGTTGCAGCTTGCCCGGGTCAACGGAAGCAGCCAGCCCCGCGGCCGCCAGTTCAGGCTGCGTGACGCGATACCAGCCCGCCCTGTTCACGCTGATCTTCACGCCCGCGCGCGAGGCCAACTGGTATGACGTGAGCGGCGCTACGCTGGCGGCGCTCGTCGCGGCGGCCGTGGGCGCGAGGGCCGGGCGCTCCGTCACCGGCGCGGCGGCGTTGCCGTTAGTCTCGGAGAGTTGGCTGAGCAGCTTGGCCTGCTGCCGGGGCGCGGCGCTCCCTGGATGGGCCGCGACGGCCGCGACGGGGCCGTGCCAGGTGCGCGTCCCGTCAAGGTCAACGTCTTCGAGCCAGTAGACGGAACCGGCCGTGCCCTGCGCGTCCGGCCACGAGTAGGAGTTGCCCGCGGTCAGCGGCGTCCCCTGGCCCGCAATCAACGCCGACCCCGCGATGAGCGTCGGGTTCAGACGCACGCGCCCGCCGTCCTCTTCGCGGTACACGTTGAAGCCCAGATTATCAACCTCGCGCCCCGTCTCCCACTTCAACTGCACGCCGGACGCATCAGCCGCCACGGCGTCGAACGAAGCAAGCTCGACCTGCGTTGGCGCGAGCGGCACGATTGAGACCGCTCCCATCGCCCACCCCTGAGCAGTCCCGAGCGTCCATAGCGTCGTCGTGTTCGTCGCGCCCGGCTCAGTGCTCCCCGCGCCCACAGAGTTGAGCACCAGGTTAGGCTCGGTGGGCGGCGGCGGGCCGTCGCAGGCCGTACCATTCCACCGCTGAGTTTGACCGGCATCAGGCGTCAGAACCCCCGCCTCGAATCTCGTGGCGATGGTGTCTAGGACGATCTCGTTCGTGGCGCTGGCGACTGTGATTGAGGCGGGGGAAGTGCTCCCGGAGCTTCTAGTGAATGGCCGCGTCGGCGTGACTTGGTTAACGTCATTGAAAGATATAGAGCCTGCGACTGCGTAGTTCACACCCGCGTTCAAGGTGACTTGCACGGTGTTTGTACCGGAGGCGGGCATTCTCAAGATAAACATCTCGACGGCGCTGTTGCCGTCCGGCGATAACGCCGGGGAAATAAGGCTGTCGAGGCGCGTCATTGCCACCCCGTTGTACGTGACGCCGGAAACTCTCGGCGGAGGCAGCCCGCCCATAGGCAAAAGGCTGACGTAGGTTGACACGCTGACAATCAGGATGCGTGAAGTGTTGCTGCTTGTCGTGTGCGACCAAGAGAAACTCCGCGCCAGAGCGGTCCCGTCAAAGTCACAAGCCTGTGATGCACTATCAAAGGATGATGAGGCAGCGCGCGGCGTCGGCGCACCCGTAGTAAAATCAGCAGAGTTGTTATTCGTGTCGTCTTCGCCTCTTGAATTTCTAATAATCGCGGTGGTTGCTGTGCCTGCGGGCGCGGGGGATGTTTCCGAGCAGGTAGGACTGCCGCCCGTCCCATAACCCACGAAATCTCTTATGCGTGTAGTTACAGTTGGGTCTGTTTGAGGACAGTTTACACTAGCGTCTATCTGAGTATTATCAGTTACCAATGCGAGCTTGCCGTTGATAGCCGATAAGTCAGTACCTCCCGAAGCATTTTCCGCAGGAAGAGGAGTGCCTGCCATGGACGTTTGTAGTCTGACTAAATAATATTGGCCGGGAGCAATCGTTCCCGATATTGTTGTCACCTGCCACGCCGCGCCCGTATTCCTATATTGAAGCGACCAGTTGGAGAAAGTGACGGCGGCAGTACCTCGGTTGTAAATCTCAACGAAATCACTCCTATACGTATTCCCGTTTCCGCCGTAAATCTGGCTGATGACGAGGTCGGCTGAGGGAGTCGCCTGCGCTCGGGATGGCGGCGGGGAAGAGAGGAAGTGGTAGGCAGCGAGGGCTAGGGCGGTGAAGAGGAAGAGGGCGAGGGCGCGGCGGTGGCGTCGGCGGTCGCGGCGCGAGGGCTTGAGCAAGGCCGGTGTGTGAGTGTGCCTTTGTGCGGATTTCATACGTCCTCTAGTCCTTTCCTTTGCCGCCAGAGTTTCCCGCCGTCATTCCTCGCGGATTTGCCGCCGCTCCGCCCGAAAACCTCAAATTTCGGCCTGAATATTGAAATTCCCTGTCTCTGGAGTTGCGATTCCGGCCTTCGCACTTGCAACTTTGTCCTTTGCACTTGCAAGTTCGGCCTTCGTACTTGCAAGTGCAAGCCTTGTACTTACAAGTTAAGGCTTTGAACTTGCAAGTTTGGGCTTCGGAGTTGCAAGTGCAAGCCTCGAACTTGCAACTCCGGGCTTTGAACTTGCAAGTGCAAGCCTTGCACTTGCAACTCCGGGCTTCAGACTTGCAACTTTGAAGGCCGGAATCGCAACTCCGGCCTTCGGAGTTGCAAGTCCAAGCCTGGGTTTTGCGATCCCGAGGCTTGGAGTTGCAAGTTCAAAGCCCGGACTTGCATGTCCGAGGCCGGGAATCGTCCTCCCCGGAAGGGGAATCGCGTCCCCGGACGCTTCCGTTAAGTCATTCTGACCAAGTCCTACTGCCCGCGCCTGAGCTTCGGCCGCCGCGTCATGTAGCTCGCGGTCCTCACGACGTACTCGCCCATCTGAAATGGGAAGCGGGGCAGGCGGTTGACCGGGGCGCGCATGCGTATGGTCGCCTGCAAGGGGTCGGGCCAGCGCTTGAGCAGCGCGCCGAAGATGCGTATGGGGCGCTTCCTCAACGTCTCCGCCATCAACTCAGGCGGCAGGCGGTCCATGACGCACGGCCGCTCCCACTGCTTCAGCACTGACGAGACCATCCACTTCGGAAGCCGTCGCGCACGCGCGGCGATTGCCGGGTCGTCTATACGCGCGCCGAGCAGTCGCTCGGCCAGCCCGAGCGCGCACGCGACCCACCCCGCGCGCAAAGGGTCGCTGCCCAGGCAGCGCTCCCAATCAAAACTCTCCGCGCGCGTCTCCAACGCGGCGGCCACGTCCGCGAGCCAGAGGGGACGCCAAGCGCCGTGGCGCAGCAGGTGCACAGAGAGAAAACGCAGGTGGTCTTCCTCAGACATCAGCCGCACGCGACCGCCCCCGACCGCGACCTCGCGCGAGCGCGCGAAAAGCTCGTCCCACTCCCCTGCGCTCAACGCTTCAAGCTCCTCGTGCTCGAAGTCAACGAAAAATTGTTTCGCCTCGGGAGCGCCGAAGAGCGTCAGCGCCTCGTCCATCTGCCCCGGCCGGACGACGAGGTCGAGGTCTCCGCTCGGCCGCAATCCTTTCGCGGGGTACGAGCGCCCGGCGGCCCAGCCCTTGATGAGCAGCGCGTCTACGCGTGCCGACGTGAGCAGGCGGAAGACTTCTTCGAGCTGTCTCTCCTGCAAAGAGGCACGTATGACGTTGAGCTGGTAAGCGCGCTCAAGCTCCTCGGCCTCGTTCGTGAAGCGCAGTTGCGTGTGACGAATCCGCCACCACGCCAGGCCCGCGGCCCCGGAGCCCAGAAGCAGCGGCGTCACCTCCGCCAACTCTTCGGCCGTCAGAGCGGCCCGCGCGGGCTCCTCGCGCCACGCGCCCGTCAGCGCCTCTCGGACGAGGTGCCCGCGCGTTCTGTTGGGGGGCGACTTCTTCATCGTTAGGAGGCGCAGACGTTGCCCGGAAGGCATGTGGCCGGCGGACAGCAGAGGACTGTGCCGCATTGGACGCAGTTGGAGGCGGCGGCCTCGACCGGGGTCGGGGCGACGATGGTCGTAATCAGCGGCAGGGCGACGACGGCCGCGAGCCCCAGACGCCTGACCAACTCGCGGCGCGACAGCCGCGCGGCCGGGACGGCGGCGTCGGCGGCGTCTCCCGCAACGCGCGGCACGACCTGCTCAGTCAGCAAACGGTCTTTCGCCAACTGCTCCAGGGCGTACCAGACGAGGTCTTCGCCGACGGGCGACTTCAAATCCTGCGCGACGAGGGTTGCGATGCGCGCGGGCGTCGTGCGCCCGTCGCAGCGCTTCCAGACGAGCGCGGCCGTGCGGTTCAGGCAATGAGCTTTGTGGCTTTCCCGGTCATAGACGACTATCTCCTCGGGCAGTTCGTTGACGACCAGCCCACGGGTGCGTGCCAGAGGCTTGAAGGATTCGCTCATCACTGTGGACACGTTGCCTCCAGAATATGTGTGCGGCGCTCGGAGTCTGTTGCCTTTGGAAGCCCACGAATTGCGGAGACGGCGCGAGACACTGGGGGCGTCCTGGGCGGAATCTAGACGGCTGCTTGCGAACCCCTTTTTCTTGCTTGAGGCTGAAACTTGTGGCGATGAATAAACGGACTGTATAAGACCAAGAACCATCTGCCGAGTAGCCCAGAAACTATCACGCGGGCACCCAAGCGTCAACATTTCCGGGGCGATCTCGATTGCGGATCGGAAGACAGGTCTTCATTAATACACGATCCGAAATCCGCCCGCGTTCACCAGGTGAGTTCACAGCGATAAATTGCTGAGCTATTATTAAAAGTCCCGGCGGAGTTCCTAACGTTTACACGGAGGGGCAAAATCGAATGGGCTGGAAAGAGAATCTGTTGGAGAGCGAGGCGGAGATTAAAGAGTTGTTGGCGGCGACGAAGCGCATCGCCGTGCTGGGCATCAAGACGGAGAGGCAGGCGGGCCAGCCCGCGTTCTACGTCCCGTCTTACCTGGCCTCCGCGGGCTTCGAAGTGATTCCCGTCCCCGTCTACTACCCGGACGTGACGGAGATACTCGGACGAAAAGTCTACCGCAAGCTCGCGGACATCCCCGGAGACGTGGACCTCGTCAACGTCTTCCGCCGCTCCGAAGACATCGCGCCGCACCTCGAAGACATCCTGGCGAAAAACCCGAAGGCCGTCTGGTTCCAGTCAGGCATACGCAACGACCAGGCCGCCCAGAAACTCGCCCTGGCCGGCATCAAGGTGGTGCAGGACCGCTGCCTCATGGTTGACCACCGCTGGATGAGGTGACAGCGGGCAGCGGGCAAGAAAGCAGGAAGGCAGCCGAGTGTAATTAGCACGGCTGCCTTCCTGTCTTTCTTTTAACTGCCCGCTGCCTACTGCGTACTGCTTTTCGGCGGGCGAGGGTGAATGTTGGGTGGCCCAATTTCTTCGCCGCCGGTGATGCCTGCGTGTTCGGCTCCTTCCGGCGTGAGCTGAATCCAGTCGTTGCCCTCGTCCGTGTAGCGCACGAGCAGCCGCCACTTCTTCTCCAGGTCCTCGAAGGCGCGAACCAGGTCGGCGTTCGCGTACTCGCCCGTGCTCTCGAAGATGGTTCGCGCCAGGAGCCTGTTGTTTCTTTGACTGCGGAAGAGGTCGAAGATGTACTCTTCGACCTCGGCCAGTTTACGTTTCTCCATCGTCCTCCCGCGCCTGAGCGGCCCGGCGGTCGCGCTCGCGTCACTAGCGGGCGCGACTGAAAGCGCCGTCGAAGTAGAGCGGCTCCAGCCCCGAGGCCCAGTAGGCGAGGGCCTCCCTGTCGGGTTGAGAAGTCTCGCGCCCCGTGCGCAAGGCGGGGCCGGAGCCGCCCACCGGGTGGAACTCGATCCAGCCCTCCCACGTCCCGTCGGCGCGGCGCTCGCCGTGGGCTTGCGCCGTGTAGACCCGACCGTCCGCGGCCTCGATCCGTTCCGTGTACTGCTGAATTAATTCTGACGCCACGCTGTTCACCCGCCCCCTACGATTCACATTGTATCACCCGGAATCGCCGCCGCCCTAAGGGCGTGGAGGGAGCCGCAAAGGGCATCCCTCCACGCGCCCGCACCCGGAAGAGTCTGAGGCCCTCTAAAGCAAGACGAGAATCTGGTTCAACAAATTGACTATGTCGGCCAGAGGCCCGCCGGCGTTGAGCAGGTTGGCGACGGCGCAGAGCAGCGAGCCCAGCAGGCCGCCCGTCGGGTCCGCGTCAATGTCGAGCACGATCCTGTCCAGGTGGACTATCAGCCCGAGCAGATTCAAATCGAGCGGGCCGAGTTCGAGGTGCAGGATGTCGCACGTCGCCCCCCCGATGGTGACTAGCATCCTGATAGTCCTCAGAATGGTGCCGATGACGTTGCCGGCCCCGTTCTGGATGGTGCCGGTCAGCGTGCCGACGGCGACGATCTGGTTGTTGACCACGCTGAATTGCTGTATGGCGAAGGTGCCCGTGAATTTCCCGCCCTTGCTCGTCGTCCCCGCGACGGGGACACTGACGCCGCCCGCGGTCTGGGAGGCGAGCGCGGGCGCGGCGCTCGCGCCTCGTGGAGTGGCGGCGGAAATGCTCGCCGGGACGAGCAGGAGCATGACGACGCCCAGCAGCAGGGCGAGAGTTGTGTGTCGAGGTTTCATCTTGAAGTCTCCTTTTCGGCTGTCCGTGAAGGCAGGCACGCGCGCCTCGCCCGACTCAAAAGGGGCTGGGCCTGTGTGCCGTCCGTTTTTCCTGGGGGCCAGCAATCGCGCGCCGCGTCGTCCGCCCGCGGGCCGCGCCCGTACGAAGGCGCTCCGCGAGAATCGGCGAGAGGGACTGCGGGCGGTGTCAAATTTTAGTCAAGGGGTATGAGTGCTTCGGGTGAGGCCGAGAGTAGCGTGACCGTGCGGGCACGACAAGATGGCGATTTTTACAATTTACTGGCCGATTCTACTGGCCCTTGTTTTTCGGAAGACCCGCGCGGGGTCGCTGCGTGCGGCGACGTGACCGGGGGCCCGCGGGCGGCCGCGACTGCCGGCCCCCGGCCGACGGCGGCGGGCGTCGCGAGACCACGCTTTTACGGGGCCGGTAAGAGATTGGGTGGAGGCCGGAGAGGTTGCGGGCCATGCTGCCGGTGATGGCCGTCGTCTGCTCCGCGAACGCCGCGTGGCGCTGAAAGAGCAGCGCCAAAAGCTCCCTCTTCCTTTTGGCCTGCAACAGCGGGGAGTTGTCTTCCGTGAGTTGGCGCGGGTGCGAGGTGCGCCGCAGCAGGAGCGGGGAGACGGCCGCGTGGGCCAGTGAGAAGGGGGCGGCAGGCGGACGCGGAGGCCGCGCGTGCCCCGCGCGCGCGTCCACTCTCGGGCCGCTCCGAAATCGCTCTCTGTACCTGGCGGGCGTGAGGCCGTAAGTCTTTTTGAAGTCGCGCACGAAGTGGCTTTCGTCGGTCACGCCGACCTTCGCCATCACCTCTTTGACGCTCAGGTACGAGGTCTCCAAAAGCTCCACGGCGCGCTCCATTCTGAGCAGGCGCAGGTACTTTGCAGGGGGCAGGCCCGTTTCCTCTTTGAAGAGCTGGTGCAGGCGCGAAGACGACAGGTTGACGAACTTAGCCAGGCGGCCGGCCGGCCAACCTCTGTGAAGATTCTCCTTCATCAAGGAGATGGTCTTCTGCACCCTTTGATCCATGGTTACTCTCTGTCGGGTGGGGGTAACCGCAATCAATTAGTTTTCTCTGACGGCCGGCAAAGCCTGTGCCAGTTCGGGCGGTGAGTTCGGGCGCGGATTTCTTTACTTCGAGACGAGGACGCGCGGGCGGGAGCGTATGATTCGCCCCGCCCGCGCGTACTGCTTTTATGCAACTCCACACCGGAGCGCGCCGCGGCCTACGGCAAGACCATCAGCCTCACGGCCGAGCGCAGGCGCGGGCCGTGGTGGACGCGCTGCGTGGCCTTCTGGAAGTCCGACTCGCGCGCGCGGTTGATGTTGTCCACGAACTTTTGCGGGTTGCGGTCGACGAGCGGGAACCACGTGCTCTGAATCTGCACCATGATGCGGTGGCCCTTCAGGAAAGTGTGGCTCGCGTCCGGCATCACGAACTCCAGCTTCGTCGGCTGGTTCGGCACCATCGCCTCGGGCCGCTCGAAGGAATTGCGGAACCGAGCGCGCATCGGCTCGCCGCGCACGAGCATCTGGTAGCCGCCGAAGTGAACCAGCTTCGTGTTGTTCGGCTCGGGGTCCGGCGCGTCGTCCGGGAAAACGTCGATCAGCTTGACGACGAAGTCCGAGTCCGTGCCCGAGGTCGAGACGAAGAGACTTGCCGTCACGGGGCCGGCAATCGTCAGGTCGCTCTTGAGCGGCGCGGTCTGGTAGACCAGCACGTCCGGCCGGCGCGAGGCGAAGCGCTGGTCCTGAATCATGTAATCGCCCGTCATGCCTATGTTGATGACGTTGATGTGCGGCACAGGCCGGGCGGGGTCGCTCACGTACTCATCATAGCCGCGCGCCGCCCCGGCGACGGCCGGCGGGTTGAAAGAGAGACGCCCTCCCGCTTCAAGATAGAGACTCGTCTCGCGTGCCTTCTTGGGCGGCCACTCGTCGTACTTGCGCCAGCGGTTCGAGCCGGTCTCGAAGACGTAAGCCTCGGGAAGCCGTTCGCCGCACCTGTCCTTGAGCGCGCACTCGAAGAAGGGAAGCTCTATCTTCTCGCGGTAGAACTCGCCCGTCTTCGTCCCGAACTTGATGTCGCCGAGCTGGTCGCCGTCCGTCCGCGCCCAGCAGCCGTGACACCAGGGCCCCATCACCAGGCGGTTCTGAATCCCAGGGTTCTTCTTCTCGATTGACTCGTAGGTCTTGAGCGCGCCGTAGAGGTCTTCGGCGTCGAACCAGCCGCCGACGGTCAGGACCGCGGGCCGCACGTTGTGAAAGTGCTGTAGGGTGCTCCGCGCCTTCCAGTACTCGTCGTAGTTCGGGTGGGCCATCATCTCGTTCCAGAAGGCGACCCCGCCCTTGTAGTACTTGCGGTCGGCGTTGGCGAGCGGACCCATCTCCAGAAAGAACTTGTAGCCGTCGGGCGTGCCGTGCTTGAAGGTGGGCCGCGCCCCCTCGGTCGTGGGCTGCGGGCGCGCGAGGCCGAAGCCCGAGAGGAAGTTGAAGCCGTGGGGCAGGAAGAGAGTGCCGTTGTGATGAAAGTCGTCGCCGATGAACCAGTCCGCAATCGGCGCTTGCGGCGACGACGCCTTGAGCGCGGGGTGCGCGTCGAGGAGTCCCATCGCGGCGTAGAAGCCAGGGTAGGAGATGCCCCACATGCCGACGCGCCCGTTGTTGTTTGGCACATTTTTGACGAGCCAGTCAATCGTGTCGTAAGTGTCGGTGCTCTCGTCCACGTCCGCGGGGCCGCTCTTGCGGGCTTTGTGCGGGCGCACGTTGACGTACTCGCCCTCGGACATGTACTTCCCGCGCACGTCCTGGTAGACGAAGATGTAGCCGGCGCGCGTGAACTCCAGCGACGGCCCCAGGTAGCTCCTGTACTTGTCCTCGCCGTAAGGGCTGACCGCGTACGGCGTGCGGTTGATCATGATCGGGTACTGGCGAGACTTGTCGCGCGGCGCGTAGACGGCCGTGAAGAGCTTAGCCCCGTCGCGCATCACGATGCGGTACTCGTGCTTCCCGTAATTGGCCCTGATGTCGAACTGCTCCTGCGCCGCCGCAGTCCGGGCGAAGAGCAGGCAGAGAAGGGAGAAGAGAAGCGTGCGGGCGGGCAGGAATTTTATAGGCTTCATAATCAACTCGCTTCACCTCGATTCGGTGTGAGCCGCTTCGTGGCGATCAAGAGTTCGGCGTTGAGGATGGCAGCGCCGGCCGCGCCGCGGATGGTGTTGTGGCTGAGCGCGACGAAGCGGAAGTCCATGACGTTGTCTCTCATCAGGCGGCCGATGGTCGTCGCCATGCCGCCCGCGGCGTCGCGGTCCAGGCGCGGCTGCGGGCGGTCGCGCTCGGCGCGCACGACGAGCGGGCGCTCGGGCGCGGTGTGCAGGCGCAGCTCCTGCGGCAGCGACGTGAAGGAGGAGAAGGCTTCCGCGACTTCTTCCGCGTCGGCCCGGCGCGCGAGCTTCACGCGCACCGCGGCCATGTGGCCGTCCGAGACGTTGACGCGGTGGCACTGCGCGCTCACGCGGAAAGGCGCGTCCTCAATTCGGCCGTCCGAGACGCGCCCCAGAATCTTCAAGGTCTCCGTCTCGATCTTCTCCTCCTCGCTCTCTATGAAGGGCAGCACGTTGTCCACCACGTCGAGCGAGGCCACGCCCGGATAGCCCGCGCCGGAAATCGCCTGCAAGGTCGTCGCGACGACCTCCTCCACGCCGAAGCGCGCGTGCAAAGGGGCGAGCGCCATCGCCAGCATGATGGTTGAGCAGTTCGGGTTGGTGACGATGAAGCCGCCGCTCGCTTCGCGCACGCGCTGGCGTTCGATCAACTGCAAGTGCTCGTGGTTGACTTCCGGGATGAGGAGCGGCACGTCCCCGTCCATGCGGAAGGCGGACGAGTTGCTGATGACTGCGTAGCCTGCTTCGGCGAACCCGCCTTCGGACTCGCGCGCGACGTTGCCCGGCAAACTCGAAAAGACGATGTCGCAGTCGAGCGGCGGGTGCGGGGCTTCGACCACCATGCCGCGCACCTTCGCGGGTATCTCGCCGGGCAGCCGCCAAGTGCACGCCTGCGCGTAAGTCTTCCCCTGCGAGTTGCCAGAGGCCGCGAGCGCGCTCACCTCGAACTGCGGGTGCCCCTCCAGCAACTGCACGAACCGCTGCCCCACCATCCCGGTCGCGCCCAGAATCCCGACACGATATTTCATGTTGCCTCCAATCAAATCCGCATTCCGCAATCAAAGAGCTTCTTTCATCCAACGCACGCCCTCCGACAGCGTTTCCAAGTCGGCGCAGAAGGAGACGCGCAGGTATCCTTCGCCCTCCGGCCCGAAGGCCGCGCCGGGCACCGTGATGACGCCGCGTTCGAGCAGCCTTTCCGTCACCTCCATCGAAGTCCCGTGGCGGCTCACGTCAACCATCATGTAGAAGGCCCCTTCGGGCTCGACCGCGCGCAGGCCCAATTCTTCGCCGACGCGCGCCAGCAGATGGTCGCGCCGCTCGCGGAAGGTCTGACGGTGCAAGGCGCGCGCCCGCTCCGCTTCCTCCGTCCACGCGGCGAGCGCGGCCTTCTGCGAAACGGTCGAGGCGCAGGTCGTCACGTACCCGTGCAGGACGAGCGCGCTCCTGACGACCTCCGCAGGCCCGGCGAGCCACCCCAGCCGCCAGCCCGTCATGCTCATGGCCTTCGACAGCCCGCCGATGACAATCGTCCGCTCGTACCTTTCAGAGATCGTGGAAGGCTTCGCCGCCGCGTAGTAAAGCTCGCCGTATATCTCGTCCGAGATGACGTGAGCGCCTGTCGCCGCGAGCACGCCTGCCATCGACGCCAGGTCTTCGTCCGAGAAGACGCGCCCCGTCGGGTTCGACGGGCTGATGACGACGACGGCCTTCGTGCGCGGCGAGAGCTTGCGCCGGAAATCGTCCGCGTCGAAAGCGAACCCGCCGGACGCCGGCAGCCTGTAAAAAACTGGCACACCGCCCGCCATGCGGACGATGGTCGGGTAGGCGACGAAGCCTGGGTCCGGCAGCAAGACCTCGTCGCCCTCGTCCACAATCGTCATCAACGCGAGGTAGAGCGCCTCCTGCGACCCCGCGGTGATGATGACGCGCTCCGGTTGGCCCGCCAGATACGAATAGTCCGACGCGACCCTCTCTCTTAAAAGGGGCAGCCCCGCGTGCGAGGTGTAGCCGTTCTGCTCCTCGCGTATGACGCGCGCGGCCTCGCGCCGTATGACCTCGGGCGTCGGCAGGTCCGGCTCGCCCAAACCCAAATTGATGCTCCCTGCGCGCGCGCGGTCGAAGACCTGGCGGATCATGCTCTTCTCGATGCCGCGCAGGCGGCGCGCCGGCCGAAACTCGCTCAACGCAAAAAATCCTCCAACTGCACCGCGCGGTCCGTCCGCTCGTCCCTGTACTTGACGATAACGGGCGCGTACAGCGACAGGTTCCACTCGCGCCCGCGCTCGCTCGCGACCGCACGCGAGCCCGGCACCACGACCGCGCCGGACGGAATCTCAAGCTGCCTCTCTTCGGTCCTGCGGTAAACCTCCCCGCGCACCAAGTCATAAACAGGCGTCGCGCCCGTCAGGATGGTCCCCGGCGCAAGCACCGCGCGCTCGCGCACGACGGTGCCCTCGTAGACGCCGCAGTTGCCGCCGACCAGCACGTCGTCTTCGACGATAACTGGCACAGCGCCCACCGGCTCAATCACGCCGCCGATTTGTGCCGCGGCCGACAGGTGCACGCGCTTTCCTACCTGCGCGCACGAGCCGACGAGCGCGTGGCTGTCGATCATCGTGCCTTCGTCCACGTACGCGCCGACGTTCACGTACATGGGCGGCATGCAGACGACGCCCGGCGCGACATACGCGCCCTCGCGTATGCTTGAGCCGCCGGGCACTATCCGCACGCGCTCGTCGAGGCGCGTCGGGCGCACGGGGTAAGTGTCCTTGTCGTAGAAGACGAGGCTGCGGTCCGCGGGCGACATGTCCACGATTCGGCCCATGCGGAAGCCGAGCAGGATGCCGCGCTTGACCCACGCGTTAGTGTGCCAGCGGCCCTCCGCGTCGCGCTCGGCGGCGCGCACCTCGCCGCGGCTGAGCGCCGCCTTGAACTCGTCGAAGAGCGCGAAGTCTTCGCCCGCGTACTCCCGCTTGTCCTGGGCGGCCAGAGCCTCGATCCTTTCACTGAGCGACATTGGCCGTCCCCTTCAAGAGCCCCAGCTCGGTGATGACTTCCCGGACGCGCGCGCGCGTCTTCTCTTCGACGGGGACGAGCGGCAGGCGAAGCTCCTCTTCGATGAGCCCCATCAGCGCGAGCGCGGCCTTGACCGGCCCCGGACTGGACTCTATGAAGTTGACCTCCATCAGCGGCAGCAGCCGGTAATGCAGCTCGCGCGCCTTCTCCCAGCGGCCTTCGAGCGCGGCGTCAACCATCTGTGACATCAAGTCGGGCGCTTCGTTCGACGCCACGGAGATGAGGCCGTCCGCGCCGAGCGCGAGCATCGGGAGCGTTATCGCGTCGTCGCCCGAGAGCACGCGGAAGCCGGGGGGACGCCCGCGCAAGATCGCCATGATCTGCGACAGGTTGCCCGAAGCCTCTTTCGTCGCCACGACGTTCTCGCAGTCCTGTGCCAGTTTCAGAGTCGTCTCGGCGGAGATGTTCGAAGACGTGCGGCCCGGCACGTTGTAGACGACGACGGGCAAGCCTTCGACCGCCTCGGCGACGGCGCGGAAGTGCGCGTAGAGCCCGTTCTGCGTGGGCTTGTTGTAGTAGGGCGCGACGACGAGGACGGCGTCCGCGCCGAGGGAGCGCGCGGCCTGGCTGTACTCGATGGCGTGCGCGGTGGAGTTGCTGCCCGCGCCCGCGATGACGTGCGCGCGGCCGCGCGCGAGGCGGACCGTCTCCTCTATGACGAGCTGGTCTTCCTCCGCGCTCAGGGTCACGCTCTCGCCCGTCGTGCCGCAGGGCACGAGCAGCCGGACGCCGCCGTCGAGCTGCCGCCCGACGAGCGCGCGGAAGCGTTCGAGGTCAACCTCGCCCCCCGCCTTGAAAGGCGTCACGAGCGCCGTCGCACACCCCCGCAGCCAATCAACATTCATAGTCATAAACGCTTCGCCTCCTCTTCTGCTTGCACGGGCTAGGTTTTGAGTGATGCTCGGAGCATTTCGTCAATCATCTCGGTGAATTCGTAGACGCCGCGGCGGCCCTGAATCCAGCGGGCGGCGGCGAGCGCGCCGGCGGCGAAGCCCTCGCGCGAGCGGGCCGTGTGCGTCAGGAGCACCTGGTCGGCCGCGGAGTCGAAGCCGACGCGGTGCGTGCCGGGAATGTGCCCGGCGCGCGTGCTGGCGACCGGAATGTCGCCCTCGTAGCTCGCGGCGAGCTTGTCCCGCAGCTTCAGGGCCGTGCCCGAGGGCGCGTCGCGCTTGCGCGCGTGGTGCGCCTCTTCGATGAAGGGGCTGTAGGCGTCGAACCGCGCGAACAACTCTGCGGCGCGCTCCACGACGCGGTAAAAGAGGTTCACGCCGATTGAGAAATTGGCCCCGTAGACGAGCGCGCCCCCGTGCTCCTCGAACAGACGCCGCACCCCCTCTTCCTCCTCGCGCCAGCCCGTCGTCCCTATGACGAGCGGGACGTTCGCGAGGACGCACAGGCGCGCGTTCGCCGCGACCGCGCCGGCCACGGAGAAGTCAATCGCGGCGTCCAGGCCGCGCAACTGATCCGCCAACTCTTCCCGGCCCGCGTCGCGCGACGTGAGGACGAGCGCGACCTCCTGCCCCTCGCCCCGCGCGCGCTCTTCCACGAGCCGTCCCATCGCGCCGTGGCCGAACAGTGCGATTCTCATCAACCTTCTCCTTCCGCCCCCCGCAGCCGCCGCACCAGCCGCACGTAAAGCTCGACCGCTCTTTCAAGCTCGCGCTTCGCGATGCGCTCGTGCGCGGTGTGAGCGTCGAGGATGGAGCCTGGGCCTATGAGCAGCGGCCGGCCCCAGTCGTCCAGGTAAGTGATGTCCGTCGTGAAGCGCACGACGCACTGCTCGAAGTCTTCGACCGCGAGCATGCGCACGGGCTCCGAGACAGAGAGGTATTCGACCTCCGCGCGCCCGGCCGCGATTCGTTCGAGCGCGTCTTTGACGATTTCGGACGGCGTGGTCAGCCGGACGTGTAAGACGGCCTCGGCCTCTTCGGGCACGACGTTCGAACGCGTCCCGCCCGCAATCGTGCCGACGTTGATTGTCGTCTCGCCGAAGAACTCGTCGCGCGGCCAGTCGTAGCCGCGAACGTCACGGAGCACGTCGAGCAGTTTTTCAATCGCGGACTCGCCGTGCTCCGGGTAAGCCGAGTGCGCGGCGCGGCCCGTCGCCTTCAAGCGCGCGCGCAAAGACCCCTTGGACCCCGTGGCGAGCAGGTTGTCCGTAGGCTCGCCGTTTATCAGAAATCGGCACGAGCGCGCAAGCCCGTGCCGGTTGGCCGCGCGCGCCCCGAGGCTCGCCTGCTCTTCGTCCACCGTGAAGAGCAGCCCCACGTCGTTGATTCCTTCGGCGCGCAACCGTTCCGCGGCAGAGACCTGCGCGGCGATGATGCCTTTGGCGTCGCACGCGCCGCGCCCGTAGATGTACTCGCCGTCTTCGCCGGACGAGACGTGCGGCGGCACTGTGTCCAGGTGAGTCGAGAGCACGACGCGCGGCGGCCCTTCTCCCGCGGCGATGAGGTTCGCGCGGTTCTCCTCGACCTCCTGCAACTCCGTTCGGAACCCGGCCCTCCCCAGATACTCCGCGAGAAAGCGCGCGACCATTATCTCGTCCCCGCTCACCGAAGGGATGTCAATCAACTGGCGCGTGAAGGCGAAGAGGTCCATGTGAAGTCCGGCGAGGCGCTCAGTCGTCGGCCGCGGCCGTCTGGTAAAGCTCGCGCGTGTTCTGCTCGAAGAAGGCTTCGTGCAGCTGGCGCACGGCCTGTTCAGCGTGCGGCTCGTCCACGACGAAGGTCAGGTTGATGCTCGACGCGCCCTGCGAGATGAGCATCACGTTGATGTCGCGCACGGCCGTGAAAATCTTCGCCGCCACCCCGCGTGCGTCGCGCAACCCCTCGCCGACCACGCAGATCACGGCGCGCCCGTGCTCGACCTTGACCGCGCCGATTCTTTCCAGGTCCGCGACGATTGCGGCGAGCGCGTGCGTGCCGTCCAGCGAGAGCGAGACGCTGACCTCGGAGGTGGTGACGAGGTCAACGACCGTGCGGTGGCGGTCGAAGACCTCGAAGAGCGCGCGCAGGAAGCCGTAAGCGCCGAGCATCCGGGCGGAGGTGACGTGGACGATGGTCACGTTCTTCTTGTGCGCGATGGCCTTGACCGTGTGCGGCGTGGCGTCCGTGTCGAAGTTGATGACGGTGCTCTCGGACGCGGGGTCGCGCGAGTTGCAGATGCGCACGGGGATGCCGCGCACGACCGCCGGGAGGATCGTCTTCGGGTGCAGCACCTTCGCGCCGAAGTAGGCCAGCTCCGCCGCCTCCGCGTAAGAGAGGCGCGGGATGGAGCGCGCGCCCGCGACGACGCGCGGGTCGGCCGTCAGCACGCCCGACACGTCGGTCCAGATTTGAATCTCGCGCGCCGCGAGAGCAGCGCCGACAATCGCCGCCGTGTAGTCCGAGCCCCCGCGCCCGAGCGTCGTCGTCATGCCCTCGGGCGTGGAGGCGATGAAGCCGCCCAGGACGGGAATCTCCCCGGCCTCCAGAATTGGCACAACCGAAGCGAGCGACGCGCGCGTCGTCTCTTTCATCTCCGGCTCGGCCTGGCCGAACTGCCCGTCCGTCACGATGCAGCGCCGCGCGTCCACGTAGCGCGCCGGCCGCGAGCCCGCCCCGCGCAGCGCACCCGCCAGCAGGTCGGCCGACAGCCGCTCGCCGTACGAGACCACCTCGTCTTGCAGCGCCGGCCGGTCGCTCGCCTCCGCCGCGGCCGCTTGCAGCAGCGCGGCCAATTCGCACCGCGCCCTGCCGAGCGTCGCCTCGAACGACGCGGCGTCCTCCGCGCTCAGGAGTTCGCGGGCGACCGCCCTGTGGCGCTCGAAATGTTCTTCGAGCGCGAGGGCAGCCTCTTCGGCCGAGCCCTCTTCGGCGGCCCGTTTGAAACTCGCGAGCAGGGCGTCCGTGACGCGGCTCATCGCGGAGACGACGACGACCGGGGACGCGTCCGCCTCGGCGAGCACGATGCTCGCGACGCGCTCGAAGGCGCGCGCGTCCTCCACGGACGTGCCGCCGAACTTCAAGACTGTGGGCGACTGATTCATGCTTTGGCGACTGACCTTTCCGGCCGAAGAAAAAGTTAAAGGCCGGTCGCGCTGAAAAGATACGACCGGCCCCCTGCTCAAAGCTGATGAAAGGCGCGACGCTTTTGAAGGCGCGCGCGCTTCTGAGGATTCTTGAGTCGTAGCTCTCCACCGCCGCTCCGTGCGGTGACAGTCCCGCGGATTTAGCCGCGGCGACCAGCGCGCCTGGCCCACGAAGGATTATCGGCACACACGCGCTTCGGCGACCAGCCCCTTTCACCCGCCCGGTTCCTTTCTCCTTCGTTTCAGAAGACGGGTTACTGATGGAGGTCGCGCCTCTACTTCGGCTTCAAAAGAACTATTAAAAAGACACCAAACCTTAGCCACGACCCCGCGCTCTTGTCAAGCAAACGGATTGCAAGCGGGTTTCGGGCGCGGCTATGATTCGATATATGTTCGAGTACAAGATTGACGAGCGCATGGAGCTTCGCTCGCTCAGCCTCGACCACGCCCGGGAGTTTTTCGAGCTGGTTGACCGGAACCGCACGCACATAGGCGAGTGGATGTTCTGGGTCGGAGACGGTTACTCGCTCGCGGACGCCGAGACGCACATTAGCGTCGCGCTCGGAAAGGCGGCCGCCAATAAAGGAGTCGAGGCCGGCATCTGGTTCGACGGTCAGTTGGCCGGGTGCGTCCGCTACAACTACGTCGACTGGGCGCACAGGAACACGGAGCTGGGCTACTGGCTCGGCGCGGCTTTTCAGGGGCACGGGCTCGCCACGCGCGCGTGCCGCGCGATGACGGATTACGCCTTCACAACGCTCGGGCTCAACCGCGTCGAGATACGCTGCATGAGCGAGAACGTGCGCAGCCGCCGCGTCCCCGAACGGCTGGGCTTCAAGCAGGAGGGCGTGCTCAGGCAGGTGCGTTGGCGACGGGACCACTTCGACGACCACGTCGTCTACGGGATGCTCGCGAGCGAGTGGCAGTCTTCACGAAACTTCTGAAGCGACCTGGCCCGCTTCCTGCCCTATGAGCTGGCGCAGGCGCAGGCGCGCCTTGTGCAGTTGCGACTTGCTCGTCCCCGTAGAGATGCCTAGCGTGCGCGCGATCTCCGAGTGCTCGTAGCCTTCCACGTCGTGCAGGATGAAGACGGCGCGGTAGCCGGGCGCGAGCTGCGTGACGGCTTTTTCGAGCACGAGGCGGTCGACCGCGGGCGCGTGGCCCGAAAGTGCCGCGGTCCTGACTTCGGGCTCGGGCGTCGCGCCGTCCTCGGTCGTGCGCTCGCGTCTGACGGCGCTCTTGCGGAAGTGCATCAGCGTGCGGTTGACCGTCACGCGGTGGAGCCACGTCATCAAGCTGGAGTCGCCGCGGAAGCTGCCTATCTTGCGGTAGACGTGTATGAAGACCTCCTGCGTCAGGTCTTCGGCCTCGGCCGTGTTGCCCGTCATCCTCAGGCAGAGGGCGTAGACGCGTCGGTGGTAACGCTCGTAGAACTCCTCGAAGGCGAGCATGTCGCCCGCCGCGACGCGCTGCGCCAGGCGGTAATCGAAATCGGACGCCTCCGCGGCGGCCGCCGCGCGCTCGTCGTCGCGCGCCCACGTCAGATGAGCTTGGCCCAGCGCCATTGCTTCGTTCATGTCTTTAATTCAACCGGCCCGGTGTGAAGTGTGTTGACGGTAAAGGGGAGGATGACAGAGGCGGGAGCCCGCGGCCTCGGCCCGCGTCGAAGATCGCTTGCGCCCCTCACAAGCAGCTCCGAGCGCGCGCCGAAGCCCTCGCGGCCCCGCCTTTCGCCTGTCACCTCTGGGGAGACCTACCCGATTCCACTAACCAGCGAACGGCAGTGGACCGTTGCGCCGCGACTCGAACTGTTCGAGCAGCTCGTTGGCCCTCTCGCGCTGCTCCGGCGTCAGGATGCCTAAGATTTTCGCCTTCGCGCGTTCCCTGGCGACGATCAGCTCGGAGAGCGTCTGCCCCTGCTCGGCGGCGATGGCGCGCACACGAGCCTCGTCGAACTGGCCGCCGGCGTCCGCCTCGCGCAACTGCTTCCGGTTCTCTTTGAGCTTCTCGAAAAGCGGCCGCGCGCCCGCCAGCTCGTACCCGACGATTTGTTTAATCTCCGTCTGCTGCGCGTCCGTCAGCTTCAGCTCCGAGGCGACGCGCGCGAAGACGCGGCGCGCGAACGGGTGCGCGAGCGGCCCGTCGTCGGTGGCGTTGGCGTGTGCGGTGGGCGCTGCGCCCGACGGCGCGACGCCGTGCGAGCCCGCGTAAACGACGCCCGCGGTCGCGAGCGCCAGAGCGAGGACGGTCATTGCAAAACGATTTCTCATCTTTCTCTCCTCTCTATTTCAACGCGCCGGGAGCTTCGTTTGAAGCGCGCGGCGCTTCGTCCACATGGTTCGCACCTTAAGACGCCGCACCCGCCGCGGTTGACGTAAAGAGTTCGTCAACGGGGCCTAAAGTTTTGTCAATCTCAAAAATCAAGGGGCCGAGCTACTCAACCCGTTCGCGCCTTTGCGTGAGAAAACCGAATCACTCACGCAAAGGCGCTAAGAACCGCCCGCGTTCTTAGTTCTCCTGCTCGGGCGGGGCCGGGCGGTTGGCCTCGAACTCCTTGCGGCGCTGCTCGTGCTCCTGGCGCTTGGCTTCGAGCTGCGCCTTCTGCTCGGCCGTCAGCACGTCGAAGATTTGCGACATCATGCGCGCCCGCGCCACGTCCAGCTCGACGTGAAGGTTCGCCCGCGCCTGCGCCGCCGCGCGCACCGCGGCCTCGTCGAAGGCCCCGTCCTTCACGAACTCGGGCGGCCCGTCCGGGCGCTGCGCTTCCAACTGGTCGCGCAGAGACTTCGTGCTCGCCTCGAACGCGTCCGTGATCTTCTTGACCTCGGCCTTCTGCGCGTCCGTCAGGTTGAGGCCGCGCGCAATCGGACCCAATCCGTCGCGCCCTGGGCCGCCGTGGAAGCCCCTGCCGCCGGGGCCGCGACCCGGCCCGCGACCGGGGCCGCCATCCTGCTGTGCCAATCCGACCACCGCCAACATCAAAAGGAGCGCGCCCGTGATGGCGACCGCCGCGCTCAGCTTCTTCCAACTCTGTGTCATCTTCTCTCTCCTCTTCAGCCTCTAAGAATCTTCAAGTGCGGGAGCGCCCCGCCCTCGGGAGCGCCCCCGTTTCAACCCCCCGCTTGCTCGTCAACGGCTGATGAAAGACTCGTTTGAATCCGACTCTCTCGGCGAGGCCCGAGCGCCTCTCTCATCGCCGCCGTACTATGACGAATTTTTGGCCCGGCGGGACGTAAAGAGTCGGTCAGCGGAACGTAAAGATTTCGTCAAGCAAGGCGCGCACTCTCTTGACACTTCTTTACAAAGAAGAAGCATTGATTTGAGATAGAATGCTTCGGGCGCGTGGCCCGCGCGCGGTGGAGATAGCAGTGGGCCGAAAGTGAGACTGTCCGATGCGGCGCGTGCTGGTGATTGACGACGACGTTGGCCTTTGCGAGTTGGTCGCGGAGTACCTGGGGCCGGAAGGCTACGAGGTGGAGGCCGTGCACGACGGCGAAGCGGGCGTGGAGCGCGCCCTCTCGGGCGAGCACGAGCTGGCCGTGCTGGACGTGATGCTTCCGGGCATCAACGGCTTCGAAGTCCTGCGCCGCCTGCGCGCGCGCTCGCGCCTGCCCGTAGTGATGCTGACGGCGCGCGGGCTCGACGTGGACCGCATCGTCGGCCTGGAACTGGGGGCTGACGACTACCTGCCGAAGCCCTTCAACCCGCGCGAGCTGGTCGCGCGCATCAACGCCGTGCTGCGCCGCGCGCGGCCGGACGCTGCGGAAGAAAAGGCGGAGCGCGAGACGCTCGCGGTCGGCGACGTGGAGATGGACAACCGCACGCGCACCGTCAGGCGCGAGGGGCGGGTGGTGGACTTGACGGCCGTCGAGTACGACCTCCTGAAGAGGCTGCTGGCCGCGCCGGGCCGCGTCGTGACGCGCGAGGAATTGGTCCGTGACGTTCTCCACCGCAACCTCTCCCCCTTCGACCGCAGCATAGACATGCACGTCAGCAACCTGCGCAAAAAACTGGGCCACCAACTGCGCCCGACCGGCTCCGAGCGCATCAAGACCGTTCGCGGCGTCGGCTACATCTATGCGAGTGCTGAGTGCTGAGTGCTGAGTGCTGAGTGCTGAGTAAGAGAAAGCAGTTTTCACTCATCACTCAGTCCTCAGCACCCATCACTGCTTTTTATGCGTAGTCTGTTTCTCAAAGTCTTCCTCTGGTTCTGGCTGGCGATGGGGCTGGTCGTCGCGGCGTTCCTCATCACGACGGAGCTGACGCGGCCGAGCGAGATGTACTCGCGCGGCTCCCTGACGGACAGGTACACCTCCTTCATCGCGGAGACGGCGGCCGTCACCTACGAGCGCGAGGGGGCGGCGGGCCTCGTCCCTTACCTCGAACGCTTCACGAGCCTGTCGGGAGCCCGCGGGCGACTCTTCGACGAGCAGGGGACTGAGCTTTCAGGGCTGGGCGCGCAGCCGGGCGCGTTGACTTTGGTGAGGCAGGCGATCAACTCGAACGGGCGCACCTTCGACGCGCCGGTCGACAAGCCCATGTTCGCCTTCCCGGCGGTCGCGCAGAGCGGACGCCGCTACGTGTTCGTAGGCGAATTGGGCGCGCCGCCGGGGCCGCCCTTCGCCAATCCGCGTTTCCTGCTCCCGCGCTTTCTGGCCGTGATGCTGACGGCGGGGCTGCTCTGCTACCTGCTGGCGCGCTACATCGTCTCGCCTGTGCTGAAGCTGCGCGCCGTGACGAAGCAGGTGGCCGAGGGCGATCTTTCGGCGCGCGTCGGGCCGCTCTTGGGCCGGCGGCGCGACGAGCTGGCCGCGATGGGCCACGACTTCGACGCGATGGCCGAGCGAGTAGAGACGCTCGTCAGCGCGCAGCAGCTCCTGATACGCGACATCTCGCACGAGCTGCGCTCGCCTTTGACGCGCTTGGGCGTCGCGCTCGAACTGGCGCGGCGGCGAGCCGGGGAGGACGCCGCGCCCGCCCTCGACCGCATCGCGCGCGAGGCCGAGAGCATCAACGAGATGGTCGGCCAACTGCTCGCGCTCTCGCGCGTCGAGAGCGGGACGGACGGGCTGAGGAGCGTGACATTCGACCTCGCGGACCTCGTCCGCGCCGTCGCGGACGACGCGGAGTTCGAGGCGCGCGGGCGCAACCGCTCCGTGCGCGTGACCGATTGCGAGCCCTGCCAGGCGACGGGCGCAATCGAGATGCTGCGCAGCGCCGTCGAGAACGTCGTCCGCAACGCCGTCTATTACACGGCCGAGGGGACCGAGGTCGAAATCGCGCTCGGGTGCGAGCAGGTTGGCACAAAACGCTTCGCCACAATCAGCGTGCGCGACCGGGGCGCGGGCGTGCCCCCGGACGCGATTGAGAAAATCTTCCGCCCGTTCTACAGGGTCGAGCACGCGCGCGACCGCCAGACGGGCGGGACCGGACTCGGGTTAGCCATCGCCGCACGCGCCGTCCACCTGCACGGCGGGACAATCCGCGCCGACAACTCGCCCGGCGGCGGCCTCGCCGTCGAAATCAGCCTGCCCGTCACTTAACTCCGGCCGGTTAAAAATAAGAGTTTCACACCACGGCCGGTGATTAATGGTATAGTTGGCCGCGGACGGTCATGGAAATCACGCAGCTCGAATTCTTCTTAAAAGTCGTGGAGGAGGGCGGATTCTCGAAGGCCGCCGAGCGCGTCTTCCGCACGCAGCCCGCCGTCAGCATCGCCGTCAAGCGCCTCGAAGAGGAGGTCGGCGCGCCCATCTTCGACCGCTCGCAGAAGACGCCGACGCTGACGGAAGTGGGCCATGTGGTCTACGACTACGCGCAGCGGATCATCGCGCTCCGCGACCAGGCGCGCGAGGCCGTGGCGGAAATCCGCGCCCTCGAACGGGGCCGCGTCCGCATCGGTGCCAACGAGAGCACCTCGCTCTACCTGCTGCCAGACCTCATCCTCGGCTTCCGCAAGAAGCACCCCAAGATTAAAGTCGAAATCTTCCGCCACGTCTCGGAGCGCCTGCCGCGCGAAGTCCTGGACGGCAACGTGGACTTCGCGCTGATGGCGTTCGAGCCCTCGCACAGCGAGCTGGAATACTTCCCGATCCTGAAGGACGAGCTCGTCCTCATCCTCAGCCCGAAGCACCCGCTGGCGGGGCGCGACTCCGTGGCGGTCAGGGAACTGGGCCAGGAATCCTTCCTCGCGCACAACGTCAAGGCCGCGTCGCGCCTGAAGGTGATAGAGACCTTCGCGAAGCAGCACACGCCGCTCAACATCACGCTGGAGCTGGCGACCGTCGAGACCATCAAGCGCTTCGTCCAGAAGCAGATCGGCATCGCCTTCGTCCCGCGCATGTGCGTCACGGAAGAACTGGAGCGCGGCACACTCGCCTCGATCCCCGTGCGCGGATTGACCTACACGCGCACGCTCTGGGCGGCGCACCGCCGCAACGCGGCCTTCTCGCACGCGGCCGCGGCCTTCCTCAAAATCCTGCGCGCGAATACGCACGACCCCGAAGCCGCTCACTAAAGGCCGCCTCCCGGCAATTACAATCTTTTATGGCCGGATAAAAATAATAACTTTGCTTTTCGCGCGCAGAGGTCTGTAGGATGTGCGTCCTTGTCCTTCGGTGGCACCTTTATGACCCTACAAGACAGAATCAAAATTTTCGACACCACGCTGCGCGACGGGGAGCAATCGCCGGGCTGCTCCATGAACCTGAGTGAAAAGCTGCGGCTCGCGCGCCAGCTCGAAGTTCTCGGCGTTGACGTGATAGAGGCGGGGTTCCCCATCGCTTCGGACGGCGACTTCGAGGCCGTCCGCGCGGTCGCTGCCGAGTGCCGCGGGGTCACCGTGGCCGCGCTCTGCCGCACGACGGAGCAGGACGTGCTGCGCGCGTGGGAGGCGGTGAGCGAGGCCGCCCGCCCGCGCCTGCACACCTTCGTCGCCACCTCCGACATACATCTCGAACACAAGCTCAAGAAGACGCGCGGCGAAGTCCTGCGCATGACGAGCGACGCGGTCGGGCTGGCGCGCTCGCTGACCGCCGACGTGGAGTTCTCGGCGGAGGACGCGACGCGCAGCGACGTCGACTACTTGTGCGAAGTGTTCGCCGCGGCGGTCGAGGCGGGCGCGGGCGTGCTTAACGTGCCGGACACGGTCGGCTATACGACGCCCGGCGAGTTCTTCGAGCTGGTCAAGACCGTGCGCGAGCGGGTCGTCGGCGAGAGAACGGATGTCGTCATCAGCGTCCACTGTCACAACGACCTCGGCCTCGCGGTCGCCAACAGCCTGGCGGCCATCGGCGCGGGCGCGCGGCAGGTCGAGTGCACAGTCAACGGCATAGGCGAGCGCGCGGGCAACGCCGCGCTCGAAGAGGTCGTGATGGCGATGCAGGTGCGCGCGGACCGCCTGCCGTACTCGTGCGGCATACGCACGCGGGAGATTTACCCGACGAGCCAGTTGCTCTCGGCCATCATCGGCTTCGACGTGCAGCCCAACAAGGCCGTCGTCGGGCGCAACGCCTTCGCGCACGAGGCTGGCATACACCAGCACGGCGTGCTCTCGAACCCGCTCTGCTACGAGATCATGACGCCCGAGTCTGTGGGCGTGCCCGCGAACCGCATCGTTTTGGGTAAGCACTCGGGCCGCCACGCGCTCAAGCAGCGCTACGCGGAACTAGGCTATCAGCTCACGGCCGACGAACTCGACGCGGCTTACAGGGAATTCACGACCCTGGCCGACCGCAAGAAGAGAATCTACGACCAGGACTTGCTGTCGCTGCTCGCGCCGGGTGAGGCGCGCGCGCCGAGCGCGCTGAGTCTTGAGCTGGTCGAAGCCGTGGGGAGTTAGATCAGAGGGTAAGGAGATGACGATGAGCGACGAATGCACGTGCGGGCAGTGCCAGGGTTAAGCCGCCAGGTCGCAGCGGCCCCGGCGAGAGAAGTTGTGTTGGCAGCCAACGGAAAAATCACGGCGGGGTGAAATGAGTTTCTCTTTCACCCCGCCGTAGCTTTGCCCGAAACCGGCACAATAAGAAATGATGAATGCGGAACGATGAACGATGAATGAAAACCCAAAAGTCTTTAATTCACCATTCATCACTCATCATTCCGCATCAGTTTAATCGCTCTTTGACATCAGCGCGCCGAAAACTTGTAGATGGTGGTTGACCTCAGGCGGCCGCCGCGGCGCAGGACGGTCGTGGGGAAGTTGGGGTGGTTGGGCGAGTCCGGGAAGTGCTGCGTCTCCAGGCAGAAGCCGGTGCGGCGGGCGTAGGTCTTGCCGTCCTTGCCCTTGAGTCCCGTCAGGAAGTTGCCAGTGTAGAGCTGCACGCCGGGCTCGGTCGTCCAGACTTCCATCACGCGCCCGGTCGTCGCCTCGTAGGCCTCGGCCGCGCGCCGGAGCACGCCGTTGCGGCCGTCGATCACGTAGTTGTGGTCGTAGCCGCTGCCGTTCTTAATCTGCTCGTCGTCCTGGTCTATGCGCGCGCCGATGGCGGTCCGCTTGGTGAAGTCGAAGGGCGTGCCGCGCACCGCGCGCAACTCGCCCGTCGGAATCGAGGTCGGGTCAATCGGGGTGAAGCGCGAGGCGTTGAGCGTCAACTGGTGGTCGAGGATGTCGCCGTTGCCCTGGCCCTTGAGGTTGAAGTAGCCGTGGTGCGTCATGGTCACCACGGTGTCCTTGTCGGTCGTGGCCGTGTAGTCGACGCGCAGGTCGTTCGTGTCCGTCAGCGTGTAGACGACGCGCGCGCGCAGGTTTCCGGGGTAGCCCTCCTCGCCGTCGCGGCTGAGGTAGGTTAGCTCAAGCGCCGCGCCGCCGCGGGTCTTCAGGGGCCGCGCGTCCCAGACGACTTTGTCGAAGCCCTTGACGCCGCCGTGCAGGTGGTTCGGGTCGTTGTTGGTGGCGAGCTTGTACTCGGCGCCGTTCAAAGTGAAGCGGCCCTTCGCGATGCGGTTGGCGTAGCGGCCTATGATCGCGCCGAAGTAGGGCGGGTTGCCCGCGACGTACTCGTCGAGCGTGTCGAAGCCGAGGACCACGTCGTCCATCTGGCCCTTGCGGTCGGGCACGCGGAGTGAAACGACGATGCCGCCGTAGTTGGTGATTCTTGCTTCAGCGCCCTTGCGGTTGGTGAGCGTGTAGATGCTGACCTGTTTGCCGTCCGCGGTCCCGTAGGGCTCCTGCTTGACCGCGGCCCTTCTTTGCGCGACCGCGGCAGTCGTGAACAGCGCCACCAGGCAGAGGACCGAGGCCGCCAGTCTGTTTTTTGAAATCATGCTCTTTTGTCTCCGAAGCGTAGCTCGTGGCCGAAACTGTTTGCAGAACAATAACGAGTAGGGGTTTGAACTGCTTGTCTATTATGTATCCTCCCGCTTGTCAAGAAATTTTATCGGGGCCGGGGGCGCGTGTGATTTTCCGGGGGATTGCAAGTATACTTTTCCAAGACCCCATTCGGCGGAGCTTAATCATCAGGCAGGTCTGCGCTCCCCGCGCCCCCTCGGTTCGGCGCGGGAGTTTTTCATTTGGGGCGTTACGAAATTTTATTGAGGGGGAAGTTGTGAAGTGAAACGGATAGGTGTTCTGACGGGGGGCGGCGACGCGCCGGGGCTCAACCCGGCGATCAAGGGTCTGGTCTATCGCGCCTCCGAGCATGGGATCGAAGCGGTCGGGCTCTACGACGGCTGGCGGAGTCTGCTCAACCCGCTGCCGGAAGTGCTGCCGCTCGACCGCGCGAGCGTGCGGCGCTGGGACCGCGACGGCGGGACGAATTTGGGCTCGTCGCGCACCAACCCCTTCCGCTCGCTGACGGAGACGGGCGAGCGCATTGACCGCTCAAGCGAGGTGCTCGAAAACATCGAGCGGCTCAACCTGGACGCCATCGTGGCCTGCGGCGGCGAGGACACTCTGGGGGTGGCGGCGCGCCTCTCGGAGAGGGGCGTCAACGTCGTCGGTGTGCCAAAAACCATAGACAAGGATTTGGCCGGGACGGACTACACGCTCGGGTTCGACACGGCGCTCCGCAACGTGACCGAGATCATAGAGCGCTCGCGCACGCCAGCCGGCTCGCACGGCTGGGTTCAGGTCGTGGAGGTGATGGGCCGCCACGCGGGCCACCTCGCGCTCTGGGCCGGCGTCGCCGGGCAGGCCGACCTGATCCTGATACCCGAGCACCCGTTCCGCTACGAGAAGGTTTACCACCACCTCAAGGAGCGCATCGGCGACACGAACGGCATCGGGCGCGACCCCTTGCGCCCGCGCTACTCCGTGATCGTGGTGGCCGAGGGGGCTTACGCCGAGGAGGGCGAGATGGTGACGATTGACGACCGCCACGACGCCTTCGGCCACGCGCGTTTGGGCGGCATCGGCGAGGTGCTGGCGCGCAGGATTATGAGCGAGACGCCGTACGACGCGCGCTCGGCCATGCTCGGCCACCCGCAGCGCGGCGGCGCGCCCTCGCCGATTGACCGCATCATGGGGATGATGTTCGGCGCGCGCGCGGCGGACGCGCTCGCCGCGGGCGACTCCGGCAAGATGGTCTCCGCGCGCGGCATCGCCCCGGCCTGCGAACTCTCGCTCGTGGACATCTCCTCCGTCCTCGGCAAACTGAACACCGTGGACGTGGAGCGCCACTACGACACAGACCGCTATCACCTCAAAAACATAGGCATGTGAAGGGGAAATAAAGCAATGCGGAATGCGGAGTGCGGAGTGCGGAGTGAGGAATGATGAATGAAAAGGCAATCGTCTTTCATTCATCATTCCGCCTTCCGCCTTCCGCGTTGCTTTCCATCCCTGTTTGAATTTTATTACCGCGAGGGCGGGCCGAGCCACTCTATGAGGATGGGCTTCATCGCGTCGGCCCAGACCTGGTAGCCCTTGTCGGTGAGGTGCAGGCCGTCGTCCGTCATGCCTTCGTAGAGCCTGCCGTCCTTGTCGGCCAATCGGTCGTTGATGTCGAGGAACCTGACCTTCCGGCCGTCCGCGAAGCGGGCGATGCGGGCGTTTATTTTATTGATCGTCGGCATCACGGCGGGGCTGCCGTCAGTGTTCCGCGGCGTAATCCCCACCAGCAGGATTTTGGCGTCCGGGGCTTTCTTGCGGAGGGCCTTGAGGCACTCCTTAATCCCGTCGGAGACGTCCTTGACGAGCGCGCCGTCGCCGCCTTTGGCGGGGTCCGGGCCGACGTTATTTGTGCCAATAAGTAGGACGATGACTTTCGGGTTGACGCCGTCTAGTTCCCCGTTCAGGACGCGGTAGAGGACGTTCTGCGTGCGGTCGCCGCCCGCGCCGAAGTTCGCGGCCCTCCACCCGCCGAAGTTCTGCCGCCAGTTCTCCTGGTGCGTCGCCTCCCACCTGCGCGTGATGGAGTCGCCCTCGAAATAGAGGTCTATGTTGCCCCTCCTGGCCTTCTCCAACAGCTCGGCGTGCTTGGCCCTCCACACGGGGTCGTCGTTGCGCGCCGCGGGCTTGTCTGCGCCACCCGCCGTCTGCCCCAGGGAGACGCCGCACGCGTAAGCGGCCGCGGCCAGCGTGAAAAGAACGGCGAATGAGCGTGTCATAATGTAAAGTCCCGAATCGGAATTTGACGGAGATGAGTGTGAATTTAGGCACGCCGCGACGGGCGTGTCAACAAGAGGTGAGCATGAGACGAAAGGCTTTGTGTCTGGCCGCGCTTATTGTCTGGCTGTCGGGCGTCTGTTCAATTAAACTTCGCGCGCAAGCCCAGCCCGAGGCTGCCGCGCGGCAAAAGGAGATCGCCGTCACGATAGACGACGTGCCGCTGAACGGCCCGCGGTTCGGGATCGAGAGGTTGCGGGCCATGACCGACAAGCTTCTCGACGGGCTTAAAAAACATCAGATTCCGGCCGTGGGCTTCGTCAACGAATCTCTGCTCTACGTTCAGGGCGAGACGGACGCGCGCATCAGCATCCTGAAGGCTTGGGCGGACGCGGGCGTCGAGTTGGGCAATCACACTTTCTCCCACATGGGATTCAAGACGGCTTCGCTCTCGGACTACGAGGACGATTTCATACGCGGCGACGCGCTCACGCGGCTCCTGATGAAAGAGAGGGGGCAGAAGGTGAGATACTTCCGCCACCCCTTCCTGCAAACGGGGCCGACGCCCGAGCTTGAGAATTCGTTCGAGAGCTTCATCGCCGAGAGGGGCTACCGCGTCGCGCCCGTGACGATAGACACTATGGACTGGATGTTTCTCACGGCTTACAACGACGCGCGGGCGCGCGGCGACGGTGAGACGTTGAAGCGCGTCTCCGAAGAGTACCTGAAATTCGCCGCGCAGAAATTCGACTTCTGCGAGAAGGTCGCGACCGCCCTCTTCGGGCGCCCCGTCAAACACGTCCTCCTGCTGCACGCCAACGAGCTTAACGCGGACAACTTCGACGCACTGGTCGAGGTCATGAAGAACAAGGGGTATCGCTTCATCACCCTGGAGCAGGCTCTGACGGACCCCGTCTACCAGGCTCCAGAGAAGTACCTTCCCACTTCCGACTGGCTGGGCCGCTGGGCGTTCAGCAAGGATAAGAAGTTCGAGCATCCGACGCCGCCCGAGTTCATTCAGAAGGCGTTCGCGGACGCGCAGAAATGAGGGCCGGAGAGTGAGCGGTTGATTCGTTCCGGCGCGAATTTGCGCGTTAGTAAGTAGGCGGGTGTTGGCCGAACGCTCTCGGCGCAGGATAAGTAAGTTTGAAAAGGAGACTCGCCATGAAAAAGACTGTATACGCATCCCTGTTGATGGTCCTCGCGCTCGGCGGCTTTCTCTACGCGGGCGCGCTCAACCGCGCCGCGGGCAGGATTGACGAGGGCAGCGAGGCGGGCGCGCCCCCCGCGGAGCGCTGGGAGTATTGCACCGTCAGCAAAGCGGGCTACACGGCGTCGAACCGCGGCGGCACGTACTGGATAAGTTACTTCAGGGACACCGGCGTCGACATCGTCGAAGTGGAAGAGCGGGCGTCGGAGCAGCAGGGCGCGGCGGTCGTGAAGGCGATTGCGCGCTTAGGCAGCGACGGCTGGGAGATGGTGGGGCAGGCGGATTTGCCCGTCAAGACTGGCCGCCTCGAAGCGCTCTACTTCAAGCGGCGCAAGCCGTGACAAGACCCGCGCCGGTCCGGGGCCGCAAAGAATTGAAGCTGTGACGAACACCGACTGCCTTCGGGGGACGCTATGAGATTCGCCAGGCGCGTCTTTCTCATCGCCGGAATCTACGGCCTGATCGTTCTCGCGCCGCAGTATTTTCTGGAGGCGAAGAACGGGCGCGACTTCCCGCCCGCCATCACGCACCCGGAGTATTACTACGGCTTCGTCGGCGTGGCGCTGGTCTTCCAACTCGTCTTCCTGATAATCGCCAGGGACCCCGTGCGCTACCGGGCCATGATGATTCCGTCCGTCCTGGAGAAAGTGACCTTCGGCGTCGCGGCCGTCGTGCTCCACCTGCAAGACAGAATCCCCGTCCTCGTGCTGAGCTTCGCCGCCGTTGACTTACTCCTCGGCGCGCTCTTTGTGGTAGCGTATGCGAAGACGCCTGAAGAGTGAGGGGAGCATCGGATGGGGCTGGACAAAGCTGAGCTTGAACAACTGCTGGAGTTCGCTGTCGGTCTGGCGCACGAGGCGGGCGAGATCACGCTCAAGTATTTCCGCGGCGCGCACGGGGCCGAGTTGAAGACGGACGGCTCATTCGTCACGGCGGCAGACCGCGAGGCCGAAGCGCACATCCGCGCGCGCCTCGCGGAAAAATTCCCGGACGACGCGGTGGTCGGCGAAGAGGCCGGGGAGAGCGAAGGCACCTCGGGCCGCCAGTGGATCGTCGACCCGATTGACGGCACCTACAGCTTCGTCCACGGCGTCCCGCTCTACGGCGTCATGCTCGGCCTCGAAGTCGAAGGCGAGATGGCCGTCGGCGTGGTCAACCTGCCCGCGATGGGCGAGCGCGTCTCGGCCGCGCGCGGGCTCGGCTGTCACTGGAACAACCAGAGGGCGCGCGTCTCCGAGACGGCACAGCTAGACGGCGCGCTGCTGCTCTCGACGGACTTCGGCCTGTGCGAGCGCTACGGCAAGGGCGCGGCGTGCGAGAAACTCGAACGCGTCGCGGGCGCGCGCCGCACTTGGGGCGACTGCTACGGCCACGTGCTCGTCGCGACGGGCCGCGCCGACGTGATGCTCGACCCCGTGATGAACGTCTGGGACTGCGCCGCGCTTCTGCCCATCATCGAGGAGGCCGGCGGCCATTTCACGGACTGGCGCGGCCGGAGAACCATCCGCGGCGGCGACGCCATCTCGACCAACGCGCGGCTCTTCGACCAGGTGATGAAAACAGTGATGAGTACTGAGTGATGAGGACTGAGTAGGGACACTTTCTTTTACTCAGCACGCAGTAGTCATCACCGGCTTTAAATGAAATTTATGCTCTGATAAAAAGAATTGCTTTGACTCGGGGCGATGGCGTTACTTAAACTCGCGCTGTCCTTTGGTTGGTGCGGATTCTAAACCGCATGCTTGCAGCGTGGCGATTTAAGGCGACTTGCTCCACGTAAAAAACTGCTAAAGAGCCGGGCTGGTTAATCGTCGCACGCTCCGCCGAGAAGCCCCCCGCGCTACTTCTTTAGCGCGGGGGGCTTCGCTTTTGGTCGGCCGCGCGCGCTGAAATTTAAGGAGATGACGATGTCAGACCAACAGAATAACGGCAAACCACACTTCGGCACGCTCGCCATCCACGGCGGGCAGGACTCCGACCCGACGACCCACGCGCGCGCCGTGCCGATTTACCAGACCACGTCCTACGTCTTCGACGACGCGGACCACGCCGCGCGCCTCTTCGCCTTGCAGGAGTTCGGCAACATCTACACGCGCATCATGAACCCGACGACCGACGTGTTCGAGAAGCGCATCGCCGCGCTCGAAGGCGGCGCGGCCGCCCTCGCGCTCTCGTCGGGCCAGGCCGCCGAAACCCTCGCCATCCTGACCATCGCCAGTTCCGGCGACGAGATCGTCTCGACCACCTCACTCTACGGCGGCACCTACAACCTCTTTCACTACACGCTGCCGAAACTCGGCATCACCGTCCGCTTCGTCGACGCCGCCGACTACGACGGGCTGCAAGAGGCCATCAACGACCGGACGAAGGCCGTCTACTCGGAGACGGTCGGCAACCCGAAACTGGACGTGCTCGACGTGGAGCGGCTGGCACAGATCGCGCACGCGAACGGCCTGCCGCTCATCATCGACAACACGACGCCCTCGCCCGCGCTCTGCCGCCCCATCGAGTGGGGCGCGGACATCACCGTCAACTCCGCCACGAAGTTCATCGGCGGCCACGGCACTTCCATCGGCGGCGTCATCGTGGACGGGGGCAATTTTGACTGGAAGGCTTCGGGCCGCTTCCCGGACTTCTCGGAGCCGGACCCGTCTTACCACGGCGTCTCCTACACGGAAGCCTTCGGCCCGCTCGCCTTCATCATCAAGGCTAGAGTCCAGGGCCTGCGCGACACGGGCGCGTGCCTCTCGCCCTTCAACGCCTTCCTGCTCTTGCAGGGCGCGGAGACTTTGCACCTGAGAATGCAGCGCCACTCGGAGAACGCGCTCGAAGTCGCGCGCTTTCTCAAGGGGCACAAAGAGATCGAGTGGGTCAACTACCCCGGCCTCGAAGAGAGCCCGTACTACGCGCTGGCACAAAAATATTTGCCGGACGGGGCCGGGGCGCTCATCACGTTCGGCATCCGCGGCGGCTACGAGGCGGGCAAGAGCTTCATCAACTCGCTCAAGCTCTTCAGCCTGCTCGCCAACATAGGCGACGCGAAATCCCTCGTCATCCACCCAGCCTCGACCACGCACTCGCAGTTGTCGGAAGCAGAGCAGCGCGACACGGGCGTCACGCCCGAACTGGTCCGCCTCTCGGTCGGCATAGAGGACGTGCGCGACATCATCGCTGATTTAGACCAGGCGCTGACCGGGCGCGGGGCTTCGCTGCCGGGGCCGGGCGGTGATTCGACAAACGAGCCGCAAGGTGCGGCGGCCGGCGCGGGCGGAGTCTCGTAAGATGGGCGCGGTCGCGGAGCCGACACGTGAGGGCGATTTCACTTTCGCCGAGGAAGAGCTCTTCGTCCTCGACGGTGGAGGCTCTCTGCGCCCCGCGACCCTGCGCTACGCGCTCTACGGCGAGCTGAACGAGGCGCGTGACAATGCCGTTCTGGTCTGCCACGCGCTCTCGGGCTCGGCGCGCGTGGCGGAGTGGTGGCCCCAGTTGTTCGGCGAAGGTCGCCCGTTCGACACGACGCGCTACTGCGTCATAGGGACGAACGTTCTGGGCTCGTGCTACGGCTCGACCGGCCCGCGCTCGGAGAACCCGCGGAGGCCCGGCCGCGCTTACGGCGCGGAGTTTCCCCTGGTCTCAATCGCGGACATGGTGCGCGCGCAGGCGCTGCTCTTAGAGCACTTGGGCGTCTCGCGGCTTCACACCGTCATCGGCGGCTCAATCGGCGGGATGCAGGCGCTGCGCTGGGCGGTGGACTTCCCCGAAAGGGTCGAGCGGTCGGTCGCGGTCGGGGCCGCGCCGCTCAATGCGATGGGGCTCGCGCTCAACCACCTGCAACGCCGCGCGATCATGAGCGACCCCGCGTGGCGCGGCGGTGAGTACCGCGAGGGCGAGCAGCCCGTCGCCGGATTGGCACAGGCGCGCGCGATAGCGATGTGCACGTACAAGTCTGCGGGGCTTTTCGCGGAGCGGTTCGAGCGCAGGCCCGACCGGAGCGGCGAAGACCCGCACAGCGACCTGGGCGGGCGCTTCGACGTGGCGGGCTACCTGGACTACCAGGGCCAGATTTTCACGGCGCGCTTCGACGCCAACTCTTACCTCGTCATCTCGAAGGCGATGGACAATTTCGACCTCGCGCGCGGGTACGGGACGGAAGCTGAGGCGCTCAGGCGCGTGACGGCGAATCTACTGCTGGTCGGCATCTCGTCGGACTGGCTTTTCCCGGCGGAGGACGTGCGGGCGCTGACTGAGCGCGCGCGTGCGGCGGGCGCGGACGCCGTCTACGCAGAGCTGCAATCCGCGCACGGCCACGACGGCTTCCTGGCCGACGCCGAGGCGCTCGTCCCCGTCATCAACGAGCACATGGACAGAAGGCCCGCGCGCGCGCAGGCCGGGTGTGCCAATTAAGTAAAGGAAGTAGGAGTTACGGACGTGAGCGAGAGTTACAGAGACAGGACGCCGCTGCCGGCGGAGTTGCTGCGGGGGCGTGTGGCGATTGTGACGGGCGGGTCGCGCGGCATAGGGCGCGCGACCGCGCTCCGGCTGGCGGAGGCGGGCGCGGACGTGGTCGTCAACTACGCGCGCAACGAAGAGGCGGCCGAAGAGGTCGCGCGGCTGGCGCGCGCGGCGGGCGTGAGGGCGATAGCCCTGCGCGCGGACGTCGGAAGCGTGCGCGAGGCGGAGGCGCTCGTGGCCCAGACGCTCGAACACTTCGGGCGCGTCGACCTGGTCGTGGCGAACGCCGGCGTGTGGGAGGGGGCGGCGGTCGAGGAGATGACGGAAGAGTTGTGGGACCGCGTCGTCGCCGCGAACCTGAAGGGGACCTGGACGGTCTGCCGCGCGGCCGTGCCCGCGATGAAGCGGCAAGGCTACGGCTCAATCGTCATCGTCAGCTCGACCGCCGGGCAGCGCGGCGAAGCCTTTTACTCGAACTACGCCGCCTCGAAGGGCGGCCAGATAAGTTTCACCAAGTCGCTCGCGGCCGAACTCGCGCCCGTCATCCGCGTCAACTCGGTCGCGCCCGGCTGGGTCGACACGGAGATGAACACGGGAGTCTTCGGCGACGACTCTTACAGGCGACAGGTCACCGACGCCATCCCGCTCAAGCGCGTCGCCTCGGCCGACGACGTGGCGCTCTCAATCGTCTTCCTCGCCTCAGACTGGGCCAGGCACATCACGGGCGAAATCCTCAACGTCAACGGCGGCTCGGTCCTCTGCGGGTAGGGAGCCGGGGCGGGCTATCTGCCTCTCCCGGCGGCGCGGCGCTGTCTCGCGGCGCGCTCGACGCGGGCGAGGCGCGCGCGCACCTCCGCGAGCTGCCTGCCCTGTTGCTCGATCTGCCTGTCCTTCTCTTGCAGCAACTGGTAGAGGGCCTGGATGGAGGCCAGCGCCACGCCGTCTGCGTCCACCGCGCTGATGGACTTCTCGTCCACACCTAAGCCGAACGCGGCGCGGAAGTCCTGCGCCATCGGCCCGAGGTGGCGGACGCTGGCGCCCTCCGTCTTGTAGTTCCACGCTTGAACGGGGACGGTGGCGAGCTTCTGCAGGACGGTGCGCGGGTCTACTGATGTAATGTTGGCCTTCACGCCGCGGTCGCTGTTGTTGCTGAAGGTGCCCGTCACCTTCACCGGCCCTTGGAAGTAGCCTGCCCACCCGCCGTTAATGTTGCTGCCGTACACTGCGGCGCGGTCGGTGTTGAGGTCTTGGCTGCCGCTGCTGCCGCTCACGCCGTGACCGGTGCTGCTATCACCGTGCACGCCGCTGCCGACACTGCTGATGCCGGTCACGCCGAAGCCGTCCGAGGCGGCTATGCCACGCAAAGCGTGAAAGGTGCCGCCGCCCGCGACCACATCCAGCTTAGGCACAGGGTCACTCGTCCCGATGCCGACCTTGCCGTTCGGCATGATGATCATGCGGTCTTGCTCGCCGCCCGCCGCCGGCGCGGTTCGGAATGCGATGGCCGCGCCGGATGTGGAGTTGGCGCCGGAGCGTGCGACGAGGGACAGTGTGTTCTGGAAGGCGTCGAGGCGGAAGCTGTTGCGCGGGTCGCCGCCGTCGTTGGAGAGGAAGAGCGAGTTGTGGCCCGGGCCGAAGTCCGGGGCGGCGGTCAGACCGACGAACAGGTCGCCGCGCACGTCGAGCTGCGAGAGCGGCGCGACAGTCCCGATGCCGACCTTGCCGGAGACATCCGCGACCGAGGAGTTGCCGAAGGAGTTCGGGCCGGTGAACTTCGCCAGCCGGTTCGCCACGCCCGTCCCGCTGATGGTGCCCGAGGTGGCTTTCGTTTGTATCGAGCCGTCCGGGAACCTGATGCCGTTGCCGGCGCCTAAGATTTGGATGCCGCCGTTGACGGCGAGTTTTGCCGCGGGCGCGGTCGTGCCTATGCCGAGGTTGCCCGCCGCGTCGATGACGAGCCGGAACTGATTCGCCGTCTGGTCGAGGACGAAGAACTTGTTGGCCACCCCGTTCAGTGCGGTCGAGCCGCCGGCCCCAGACTGCCAGAACCTCCCGTTAGTCACGTACTCGGTCGTGGTTAGAGCGGGGCCGTTCGTCGATTGCAGCCGCAGGCGCGAATTCGGCCCCACCGCGTGCAGGCTCTGCTGCGGGGCCGTCGTCCCTATCCCGACCTTGCCCGAACTCTCGAACATGACGGAGTTGCCGACCGTGTTGGTGGTAGTGAACTTGGCGATCCTTCCCGTGGTGCCCACCCCTTCGACGGGCGCGGCTGAGGTCGGGGCGGCACTCTCCTGCTTCGGCTCGGCGGTCACTTCTTCAGTCACCAGCACCTGCTCGACCCTGCGGCGCAGCTTGCCGCTGGAAATGCGGTAGCTGACCGTCAGCGTGTACGTGCCCGGCGGCAGCCTCCGCCCTTGCGCGTCCGCCATCGTCCAATCCAGTTTATCGCCGGCCAGCGGCCCGCCCTCGAAGACTACGTCGCCGGCGTCGTCGCTGACGACGACGCGCATGTCCAGCACGTCGCCCACGGCCGAGACGCGCACCCTGTCCTCGTCCGGCGTGACGTTGACGGTCGAGAGCTGCGGCGTCTGCGCCCGCGCGACCGCCAGGAGTGCGTAGAGACTGAAAGCGAGAAGGGTGGCGAAGCGCCCGGCTGTGGTCATGGCTGAAGGACTCCTCGGAAATAGATTCAAAACAAACTGCGGCTGCATGCGGCGCGGACGCCGGGGACAACGGGGCGAAGATTCGTGTCGGGATGTCGTTTGTCGGCTGGTGGGACGATAGGCCAAAAGCGGCCGCCGCGTCAATGGACGGGAGGACCAATTCTGCATTCACGACCGTGACGAACGAGTCGCGCCCGCCGGGTCAGCGTTCGGCACTTTCGAGCACGCTCAGGTCGATGACGGGCACGACCGGGGACACGTCCTCCAACTCACGCTCGCGGGCCGCGGGGGCGCGCAGTTGGGCCTGCGTGGCGTGGGCTTCGGCGTTGTCGAGCATGCGGAATCTGGTCTCGATGAGGTTCGAGACGCTCAGCCCCATGCTCGCGTCGAGCTCGCAGAGCTGCTCGGCGAGCGCCTTGTGCGAGACGCGCTCGAAGGCGCGGCGGAGTTCGGCCGCGGCCGCCTCGGCCCCGTCGGCTATGATCAACTCGAAGTCGTTGCCGCCGCGCTCCGTCCGGCTCGCGAACCCGAGCAGGCTCGTGCGCCCCTCGTTGTGAATCTTCCCCGTGGCGACGATCAGCAGGTGGCGCGCGTCTGTTTCGAGCTTGGTGTTTATCGCGCGGCGCGCGAAGGCCGGCGTCAGGTCGCCGTCCCTCATCACTATCAGGAACGACTCGTCGCAGACGCGCGCCATCATGCGCGCCTCGCCGTCGCCCGCGGGCGGCTCCACAGCGATCTCGCTCTCCGCGATGCCCAGCTCGCGCAGGATGGAGTGCAGCCGGTTGACCAGCCACGCCCCGTCCTCCAGCAGCATGTGAGAGAACTGCGTCGGGGCCAAAACTTCTTCCACCTTCTCGTCCGCTATCGAGGTGCCGCACTCGCTGCACCTCGCCTGGCTGATGGTCACGACCGCCAGCGCGTCCGCCGACGGCAGGCTGAACAGCGTGTGGCCGGACTTGCGGCAGCTCACCAGGACTTCGCGCCGCAGCAGCCCCGCCTCCGAAAGTTTGTCCGCCGCGAATCCGGGCAGCCCCGCCGCGTCCGCCGACGCCGTCACGGGGTAGCCCTCGGCGTAAGCCTCTTTGGCGCGGCGCAGGAAGTCGCGCGTCTCACTGTCCTCCAGCAGCTTGGCGGCGCGCACACGTTCCCTTGAGTTCTCGCGGCAGGCGACCGCAGAGAGAATGTCCGGGTCCTGCTTGACGACGAAGCGGACGAAACCGTCCTGAATCGCGGGCCAGTCCTGCCGCCACAGGGCGAGCGCGGTCGCGCCCTCCTCGCCTTCGCCGCCGCCCCCGCCCGCGTCGGCCTCCCCGACGCAGAGAGTTACCGCCTGACAAAAAGAGTTGAGCTTCCGCAGCGGCTCGGCCGTCCGCGCCTCGTAGACGATGCCGGCGCGCATCCCGGCGGCCGCCCCGTGTTCGCGGCCGCCGAACAGCAGGAAGAAGACGTGATCGCTGAAGCAGAAGATGTCGCCCCGGACGTAAGGGGCTTGCGCGTCTGAGTCGGCCGAGGCGGCGATGAGCCGCTCCATCTCTTCCACCTGTAGGGCGTCGTCGAGCGCCTGCTCGAAGCAGCTCCGGCGAGCCGAGCGGATGAGCGGCGTGAACCCTCTCTCCTGTAGCTTCTCCAGCAGCCGCAGGCGGCCCTCCTGGTTCAGCTCGTGTTCCAGAATCCTACTGGCGAGGAGCAACATGATTCTGACCTCCCGTTCTTGCAAACCGGCCCGCGTCTCAGTCGGGCGAACTGATGCTGACCTCGACCGTCTCCCGGCCCGATGACGCGGGCGAGTAGCGGCGGCCGCGTGCGATTCTGAGTGCGGTCGCCTCGTAGGCTTCCATGCCGGGGCGGTGTTCCTCTACGAAAGCCTGCGACACGCGCCCCCTCTCCACGAGCACGACGACCTTGATGGTCTGTGCGTTTGCGGCCGCGCGAGCGCCCTCGGCGGCCACGGCCCGCGCGCCGCCCCCGGCCGCGGCCGGCAAGACCGCGGCGAGGTCCCTTTTAATCATCCAGCGCGTCAGCAGGGCGACGGTCGCCAGGCTGACCAGGAGCGAGATGACCGCGCTGGCGATGAGTACGCGGCGGTTGCGTCGCCGCGCCGCCGTCTCAAGCGGCGAGGGCGGCAGGGCCAAAACCTGCTTCGGCGCGGGCAGCGCCTCTGGCTCGACGACCGTCGCGGGCATGGCAGCCGGCCGCGCTTCCGAAACGGCCGCGCCGCCGTTGCCCGTGGCCGCTTCGACATCTATCGTCTTCTCTTCCCAGCAGCCCAGCAGCTCGAAAATTACTTTCTGTGACGACTCGTTAATGGAGCGGCGCGGCGGCTGTATCAGCGGGTTGAAGTTGAAGGAGGCGTTGGGCTGGGAGAGCGCGACCAGCACGGCCTGTAGGCCGCCGATGGTGTTGAGCTGGGCGTCGACCAGGTCGCCCTCCACGAAATAGAGCGAGCAAGGGCTCAGCGAATACTCTATGAGCAGGCGGCCCGACTTGCGCTGGTGGCGCAGGATTCCGATCAGGTCGGCCAGCGGGTAGTCGTTCAGGTGTCCCGTCAGGGCTATGAAGTTCGTCCCTTGCATTCAGTCCCTCGAAACTTCGGCGCGGGCCGTCGCCCCGCTCACAAACTCCGCTCAACTCTTACGCAACACGCGCAGGTCGCGCTCGCCCACGATCTCCCAACGCGATCCAGCGCGCCGCCAGCGCAGGAGCTGTAGGACTTCGCCGCGGCGCTCGCGCCCGCGCACCTTGACAGCGTACTTCTTGCGGAAGACCATCTCGGCCGCGCGGCCGTCATCGGCGACGGTGATCTCCGGCTCGGCCGCGCTCACCTCCATCGCCTCCGCCCGCTCGAACGAGCGCGCCTTGTCGTCGCGGACGAACTCCCTGTCGACGTTGCGCGCGCGGTAGAAGACCTCCACCTCCGGGCCGTAGAACGCCATCACCTTCTCCAGGTCGCGCGCGTTCGTGGCGGCGACCCAGGCGTCAAGCGCGCCGCGGAGCTGTGTGCGGTCGTCCCCAGCGGAAGCGCCGGCCGCGCCCGGCGGGGACGACCCGACTATCTGGGCGATGGCCTGGTCGAAGTAGTAATTGATGGTCCGGTAGGTCACCTCCGTCGGCTGCTGCGTCACGCGGCCCCCCTCGTAGACGACCGTAGAGGCGACCATCTTGACCCAGTTGCCGAGCGCGTCGTACTCGTAGGCGTAAACCTCCTTGCCCAGAATCCTTGCGCCTTCGTCGCGCCGCGTCGTCTCCCTGACGTTGCCGCGGTCGTCGTACGCGTACTCCTCGCGCCCGGCCTGCGAGTCCCTCGGAACTAAGTAATAGGAGTTGTCGATTCTCTTGCCCTTGAGGTCGTAGCTCGTCAGCTCCAACAGCGCGCGCGGCTCCTCGACCAGGCTCCCGGAGTTGAGCGAGAGCTTCGCGACTTCGGTCCGCACCCTGTTGACAGGGCCGCTCAGCCCGTCCGTCTCCCTGTCGCTGCCGAGGGGGGCGGGCGCGCCCGGCCCGGCCGCGTCCGGCGTCCGCTGCACCAGGCGGTAAGAGACGGCGAAGCCGACGGCGAAACCCACACATGCCAGGAGAATGATGCCGACCGTTCCGGTCGCGTAGATTTTTCGGAGCATGGGGCGGCTCGACGGAGGCCCTCGGCGCGAATCACGCCGGGCCAAAATCACTCAACTCATACGCGGGGGGCACACTCAAAACGGCCGCGCGGGAAAAGGTCGCCCGAGCCAAAACGACGGCGGCGGCCAACATATCGGGCTCGGTTGCGAGCCAATATACAATATTTTGTAGAAAACGTAGTAGCCGAAATCCCGCGTGAGGGCGGAGATTTTCAGCTAGCCCGTGTTGCGCAGGCCGGCGGCGATGCCGTTGATGGTGGCGGCGAGCGCGTAGTTCAAGTCCTCGCTCTCTTCGCCCGCGCGCTTGCGCTTGAGGAGCGCGACCTGAATCAGGCTCATGGGGTCGACGTAAGGGTTGCGCAGACGGATCGAGCGCGCGAGCACGGGGTTCGTCGCCAGGAGTTCCTTCCTGCCCGTCACGCGGAGGATCATTCGGCGCGTCCGCTCGAACTCTTCCGCGATCATCCCGAAGACGCGCTCGCGCACGCGCGCGTCCGTGACGAGCGCCGCGTAGTGGTGCGCGATGGTCAGGTCCGCCTTCGCCATCCCGATCTCGACGTTCGCGATAAAATCCGAGAAGAACGGGAAGCGACCGGCCATGTCGCGCAGCATCAGCACTCGCCCCTCGTCCCGGTTCGTGAAAGTTTCGAGCGCGTGCCCGACGCCGAACCAGCCGGGCAGGACGTGACGGCTCTGCATCCAGCCGAAGACCCACGGGATGGCGCGCAAATCCGAGAGCCCGCGCGCCTGGCTGCGCCGCGCGGGCCGTGAGCCTATGCGCGCGTGCTCCAACTCTTCGACGGGCGTCCCCTCCTCGAAGTAGGTCAGAACTTCCGAGTCGTCCGCGACGCGCTCGCGGTAGAAGCGGAAGGCGCTCTCGGACATCTCTTCGAGCGCGGCCTCCCAGGCGCTCTCGTCGCGCCGCTCAGCGCCGGGCCGTGCCAGCGCTTCGAGCGAGGCCGCGACCATCAATTCAAGGTTGCGCTCGGCCAGGACCGTATCGGAGTACTTCCAGTTCAAGACTTCGCCCTGCTCCGTGATCTTGAGCGAGCCTGTGAACGCGCCCGCGGGCTGTGCCACAATCGCGCTGTGCGTGGGGCCGCCGCCGCGGCCGACCGTGCCGCCGCGCCCGTGAAAGAGTTGAAGCCGCACGTTGCACTCGGACGCGACTTCGTGGAGAGCGCGGTGCGCCTTGTAAATCTCCCACGCGCTCGTCAGCATCCCGCCGTCCTTGTTCGAGTCCGAATAACCAAGCATCACTTCCTGCCGGCGGCCCCACGAATCAAGCAGCGGCGCGTAAGCCTGTGAAGTCCACAACTCCCGGCAAATACGCGGGCAGTTGCGCAAGTCCTCTATGGACTCGAAGAGCGGGACGGGCATCAGCCCCGGATCGTTCGCTTCGGGCGAGGCTTCGACGCGCACGCCGCAGAGGCGCGCGAGCCAGATGACGGCGAGCACGTCTTCGGCGCGGCTCGCGCCGCTGATGACGTAACTGCGAATCGCCTCGGGCGGGAACCCGCGCTTCAACTCAGCCACCGCGCGCAAGGTGTCCAGCAAACCGCGCGTCTCGTCGGAAGGGGATTCGGGTAAGGCCGCGCCCGAGTTTTCGGCGAGACCGCCGCCGCCCGACAGTTCGCGCACCGCGCGCTCGTGTACGCGCGCGTGCTGGCGTATGTCGAGCGTGTAGAGGTGAAAGCCGAAGGTGTTGACTTGTCTGAGGAGCGGGTCGAGCAGGCGGCGCGCGACGGCACGGCCGCCGTTGGCTTCGAGGCTCTCGCGCATCAGCTTCAGGTCGGAGGCGAACTCATGGGCCGAGGCGTAAGCGTTCTGGTGCGCGCGCTCGTCGCGCGTCAGGCGCAGGCGCGCGAGGACGTAGTCCAGGTGACGCCTGTAGATTTCGTCTTCGGCGCGCGTCCTGTTCGCGGGCGCGACCTCCGGCATGCGCTCGTTGTAGCGCTCGACCGTCGCGCGCAGGGCGGGCGAGACTCCAACCTGCCGCGCCGAAGGGCTGAGGCGGTCCATCAGCTCGATTGCCGTCGCGAGGTAATGATCGAGGATGACCGCGCGCGCCATCTCAAGCGCCTCGCGCGTGCAGCCGGGCGTGACGTGCGGGTTGCCGTCGCGGTCGCCGCCGATCCACGAGCCGAAGCGTAGGAAACTCGGCAACTCGTCGGCCGCGAGGTCTTGTCCGTAGACCTGCCGGAAGGCGTCCGCGAACTCTTCGTAGAGCCGCGGCAGGGTCTCGATCAAAGAACCCGAGTAGTAGTCGAGCCCCATCTTGATCTCGTCGCGGACGATGGGCGGGCGGCGGCGCACCTCGTCCGTCTGCCAGAGGGCAGTGATCTCAGCAGCGATTGACGCCTCGCGCTCGCGCGCCTCCGCGTCCGCGAGCGGCAGGCGGTCGAGGCGCTCCAGGTCGTCCGAGATGCGGCGGCGCTTGAAGAGGACCGTGCGCCGCGCGACCTCCGTCGGGTGCGCGGTGAAGACGGGGACGACGGAGATTTGGCCCAGAAATTCGAGCGCGGTCTCGAACGTCATCCCGGCGTCGCGCATGCGGCGCAGGGTCCCGCGGATTGAGCCGGGCTGCGGCGGGCGCGAGGGCGAGAGCAGCGCGGCGCGGCGGCGGCGCTTGCGGTGGTTGGTCTCGGCCAGGTTCGTCAGCTCGAAGTAGATGGCGAAGGCTTTACTCAGGCGGTAGGCTTCTTCGAGGCCGAGGCGCGCGACCTGTCCGGCGGCGCGCTCTATCAGGTCGCCGGCCCGCGCGCCCGCGCCCTCGCCCTCGCCGTGCGCGGCGTCGCGGTATTCGATGGCGAGCAGCCGCAATTCTTCGACCGCGTCGAAGAGCGCGGGACCGCCCTGCTCCTTCAAGACTTCGCCGAGCAGGCGGCCGAGGACGCGCACGTCGCGCCTGAGCGGCGCTTCCTTCACCTCGGGCTCGTCGCCGATCAACTCCGCGAGCCTAACGGCCTGGTCTTCCGCGCCCCACAACGGTTTCTGTTCAGACACTGCCTTGATACCTCACCCCGGCTTGATATAAGCACGAAACCCCGCCTAAGCCCAGCCCCGGAGGGGCGACATATTAATGGCCCACGGCGTAAGCTGTAGGGAAAGCCGTCAAATAAAATGTGCCAGCCCCGGAGGGGCGAAAGAATCTTTCGCCCCTCCGGGGCTGGAAACCACTTGCCCTCTGCTCGGGGCTAGCCGCGGAACCTCTCGCAGTCAATCCCGTACTTTTTGACTTTGTAGCCGATGATGCGCTCGGTCGTGTCCAGGAGCTTCGCGGCGCGCTTGCGGTTGCCGCGCGTCGTCTTCAGGGCGTCCTGTATGATGTCGCGCTCGTAGGCCTCGACGGCCGCGTCCAGGGAGAGCCGCATGACTGTGCCAGATTCTTCGGCCGTTTGCAGGGTCGGCGGCAGGTGGTGCCCGTGTATGACGTTGGTCTCGCAGACGAGCACGGCGCGCTCGATGATGTTCTCAAGCTCGCGCACGTTGCCGGGCCAGTGGTAGCTCGTCAGCATGTCAATCGCGGGCGTCGAGATGCGGCGGATGCTCTTGCCGTGCTCGCGCGCGTACTTCTCAAGGAAGTGGTCGGCCAGGAGGAGCACGTCCGACTTGCGCTCGCGCAAGGGGGGCATGAAGATGGTGAAGACGTTGAGGCGGTAGTAAAGGTCTTCGCGGAACTCGCCCTCACTGATGGCCCGCTCCATGTCCTTGTTCGTCGCCGCGATCAGGCGGACGTTGACCTTGATAGTCTCCGTGCCTCCGAGACGCTCGAACTCGCGCTCTTGCAGGACGCGCAGGAGCTTGATCTGCGTCGAGACGCTGAGGTCGCCTATCTCGTCGAGAAAGAGCGTGCCGCCCTCGGCCAATTCGAAGCGCCCCTTCTTGCGCGCCTGCGCGCCCGTGAACGCGCCCTTCTCGTAGCCGAACAGTTCCGACTCGATCAAAGTCTCGGGCAGGGCGGCGCAGCTCACGCGGATGAAAGGCTTGCTCGCGCGAAGCGAGTTGTAGTGTATGGCGTGGGCGATTAGCTCCTTGCCGGTGCCGCTCTCGCCGCGCAGGAGGACGGTGGTGTTCGTGCGCGCGACCTGCGTGACCTGCTCGTAGACCTGGCGCAAGGGGCCACTGTTCCCGATGATGTGGCTGAAGTCGTAGCGCTCGCGCAGCTCCTGCTTGAGATGTATGTTCTCGTCGAGCAGGCGCTGCTTGTCGGCCTCGATTAAATGGCCCACTTTTATCGCCTGCGCGATCATCGTGGCGATGATGGAGAGGAACTTGGTGGAGCGCTCGTAGTTGCGGTCGGGCTTGTAGCCCAGGTCGACGCCGAGCGCGCCGACGGGGCGGCCGTTGACGAGGATGGGGACCGAGATGAAGGTCAACTCCTGCTGCTTGAGCGTCCGCTTGCGCACGCCCAGGCGGTCCAAAAAGAGCGGCTCCATGCTGACCTGCGGGACGACGACCGGCTTGCCGGATTGGACGACGCGGCCCGTGACGCCTTCGCCGACCTGGTAGCGCGTGCGGCGCGCGGACGCCTCGTCAACGCCGTGCGAGGCCGCGATGTAGAGGTCGCCCGTGTCCGGGTCGAGGAGCACGACCGTGCCGCGGAGCATGTTGTGATGACGCCCGAGCAAGCCCAGGACGCGCGACATCGCGTCGCGCAGCTCGAAAGTCCCGGCGAGCGTCTGGCCCGTCTCCAGAAACGTCGCCAGCTTCCGCGCCTCAGCCTGTTCCGGTGTCATCTTCTTGGGAGTCGCAAGCGGCCCGCCGCGGGCCGCGCCCTCCTCGTGGATTTTCCAACTCGCTTGAGAGATTGTTATGTCACCCCCGGTACAAAAAGTCAAAAACCAATGCGGAATGCGGAACGATGAACGATGAATGGAAGACGACCGCTTTTTAATTCATCATTCCGCATTCATCACTCCGCATCTCTTCTTTTCTCGTAGGCGGCGATCTGCGCCTCGTGCCGGAGCGTGAGCGCGATGTCGTCGAGCCCCTCCATCAGGCAGCGGCGGCGGAAGTCGTCCATCTCGAAGGCGGCATGGAAGCCCGCGTCGTCTGTGACCGCGCGCCGCTCCAGGTCTACGGTCGCGCGGTAGCCGTGGGCGGAGCGAGCGCGCCGCATCAGCTCCGCGACTTCCGCGTCAGAGAGCACGACGGGCACGATGCTGTTCTTCATGCAGTTGTTCATGAAGATGTCCGCGAACGAGGGCGCGATGACGGCGCGGAAGCCGTAGTCCAGGAGCGCCCACGGCGCGTGCTCGCGCGACGAGCCGCAGCCGAAATTCCGCCCCGCGACGAGGACGCTCGCGCCGCGGTAGCCCGGCTCGTTCAAAACGAAACTCTCGTCCCGCTCGCCCTCGGGAGTGTAGCGCCAGTCGTAGAACAGAAACTGGCCGAAGCCCGTGCGCTCTATGCGCTTCAGGAACTGCTTCGGGACGATCTGGTCCGTGTCGACGTTCGGCCGGTCGAGCGGCGCGACCAGGCCCGTGTGAATGCGGAAAGGCAACATAATCAAATGATGAATGCGGAATGCGGAATGATGAATGAAAAGCCAATCGTCTTTAATTCATCATTCATCGTTCCGCATTTATTTAAACTCCCAGTTGCGTACGTCTGTGAAGTGGCCGGCGACCGCCGCGGCGGCGGCCATCGTGGGGCTGACGAGGTGCGTGCGCCCGCCGCGCCCCTGGCGGCCCTCGAAGTTGCGGTTGCTGGTCGAAGCGCAGCGCTCGCCGGGCCTGAGCGTGTCCGGGTTCATGCCGAGGCACATGGAGCAGCCCGCCTCGCGCCACTCGAAGCCGGCGGCGAGGAAGACCCGGTCGAGACCTTCCCGCTCGGCCGCGCGCTTGACCGCCTGCGAGCCTGGGACGACCATCGCGTGGACCGCGCCGCTCACCTTGTAGCCGCGCAGAACGCGAGCCGCCGCGCGGAGGTCTTCGATACGCGCGTTGGTGCAGGAGCCTATGAAGACGCGGTCGATTGCGATCTCTTCGATGGGCGTGCCCGGCCGGAGGCCCATGTATTCGAGCATGCGTTCGATGGCGCGGCGGTCCGTCTCGCTCGCCGCCTCGTCGGGATTTGGCACAATTCCCGTGACGGGGACGGCGTGGCCCGGGCTCGTCCCCCACGTCACGTAAGGGGCGAGCGCGGCGGCGTCAATCTCGACGGTGGTGTCGTACCGCGCGCCCTCGTCCGAGGGGAGCGTACGCCAGTAGGCGACTCGCTCGTCCCACTTCTCCTTCGGCGGCGCGAAGCGGCGGCCTTCCAGGTAGCTGAACGTAGTTTCGTCGGGCGCGATCATCCCTGCGCGCGCCCCGGCCTCTATGCTCATGTTGCAGAGCGTCATGCGCCCTTCCATGGAGAGGGCGCGCACGGCCGGGCCGGTGTATTCGACGACGTGGCCGCCTCCGCCGTCTGTGCCAATCTGGCGGATGATGCCGAGCGCCAGGTCTTTGGCCGTGACGCCTTCGGGCAGCTCGCCCTTGACGCGTATCTCCATCGTGCGCGGCCTGGTCTGCGGCAGGGTCTGCGTGGCGAGGACGTGCTCGACCTCGCTTGTCCCGATGCCGAAGGCGAGCGAGCCGAAAGCGCCGTGCGTGCTCGTGTGGCTGTCGCCGCAGACTATGGTCATGCCGGGCTGCGTCAGCCCGAGTTCGGGGCCGATGACGTGGACGATGCCCTGCTCGGCAGAGTCGAGGTCGTAGAAGGGGATGTTGAATTCGGCGCAGTTGCGGCGGAGCGCTTCAATCTGGCGCGCGGCGATTTCGTCCGCGATGGGGAGGTTGCGCGCCGTCGTCGGCACGTTGTGGTCCGCGGTCGCCACGGTCAGGTCCGGCCGCCTGACGCGGCGGCCCGCCTCGCGCAACCCGTCGAACGCCTGCGGCGAAGTGACTTCGTGGACGAGGTGCAAATCAATGTAGAGCAGCGCAGGCTGACCCGCCTGCTCGTGGACGACATGCTCGTCCCAGAGTTTTTCGAAAAGTGTCTGCATAAATTCAGTTGGCGGCAGGCAGTTGGCGGTTGGCAGTAAGAGCTAAAAGCGTTTTGCTTTAACTGCCCGCTGCCCGCTGCCTGCTGCTTTCATACCGCATGATAAGCCTGGCGCGCGTTGACGATTTCGGCGAAGGCTTTGACGACGCGCGAGCCCATCTCGGAGGTCGTCAGGGGCTCCGGTGCGCCTGTTCCGCGTTGAAGGTCGGTCGTGCGGCATCCTGCATCGAGGACGGCGCGGACGGCCGACTCGATGTTGCGCGCCTCCTGCTCCATCTGCGCGGAGTGGCGCAGGAGCAGCGCGGCAGACTGAATCGCGCCGAGCGGGTTGGCGATGCCGCGGCCCGCGATGTCCGGGGCCGAGCCGTGCACGGGCTCGTAGAGTCCGACGCGGCCGCCGATGCTGGCCGAGGCGAGCATCCCCAACGAGCCCGTAATCACCGCGGCCTCGTCCGAGAGAATGTCGCCGAAAAGGTTCTCCGTCAGGACGACATCGAAGCGGCGCGGGTTCGTTACGAGGTGCATCGCGCAGGCGTCGACGTAAAGGTGTTCGAGCGCCACGTTCGGGTAATCCGAGGCCACGCGCGTCACGACCTCGCGCCACAGTTGCGAGGCTTCGAGCACGTTCGCCTTGTCCACGGAAGTCACCTTGCGCCGCCGCTTCTGCGCGGCCTCGAAGGCGACGCGCGCGATGCGCTCGACCTCCGCCGCAGAGTAGCGCATGGTGTTGAAGGCGGCGGGATTCGCGGTCTCCTGGGAGAAGCCGCGCGGCTCGCCGAAGTAGAGGCCGCCGAGAAGCTCGCGGACGATGAGAACGTCCGCGTCGCGGACGACTTCGGCGCGCAAAGGCGAGCAGTCGCTGACGGCCTCGTAAGCCACGGCCGGGCGGAGGTTCGCGTAAGCGCCGAGCGCGGTGCGTAGCTTGAGCAGCCCGGCTTCGGGGCGCTCGTCGGGCTTGAGGCTGTCGAACTCGGGAGAGCCGACGGCCCCGAGCAGCACGGCGTCGCCCGCGAGGCAGGCGTCGAGCGTGGCCTGGGGCAGCGGCCCGCCCGTCTCGCGAAGGGCCGCGCCGCCGACGGGCATCTCTATGAACTCGAACTTGTGACCGTAGACGCCCGCGACCGCGCGCAGCACGCGCACGGCCTCGGCCGTCACCTCCGGGCCGACGCCGTCGCCCGCCAGAACTGTTATCTTAAGTCTCATTATTGGCACACCTGATTATCACCGACGGGCGCTTTTTCAGTCTGATTTTTAAGAGGAAGCACGGAAGAGAACATACCTTCACAAAACGAATCATCCTAGAGACGGCCCCGCCGGAAGTCAAAGTTATTATTTTTATGAGCGGGTAAACGGATTTAATGCGGCCGAAGTCCAGACCCCTTCGGGGATAGAACCGGCGTCAGGGCCGCGGACATTTTTGTCCTTGCGGCTTTTTATTCCCGACAAAGATGTCCTTTCCTCTCGGCCGACACGCCTCTTTTCTAATCGAATCGCGCGCGGGCCGGGCTGGCATGGTAGTTGTTAAGCTCGGCCACGAAGTGTTCGAGCCCTCGCGTTCCTGGGGGCGATAAAAATCACAGAGAGGTTTCGCTTGAAGATCAATCTCAACGAGACATCCCCGGCGTCCAGCCTGCGCCGCGCCTTCGTCCCGGCGCTCGGGCTGCTCTGTTTAATCTACAACTCCGCGGCCGCGCTGGCGGACACAGCCGCGCCGTCAGCCGAAGAGCGGCTGGCGAAGATGGAGGCGGCCGCCGCCTCCGCGCAAAGTGCGGGCGACAACGCCTGGATGCTGGTCTCGGCCGCGCTCGTGCTGATGATGACGGGGCCTGGCCTGGCCCTCTTCTACGGCGGGCTGGTGCGCAAGAAGAACGTGCTCGCCACCATGATGCAGAGCTTCATCCTGATGGCCGTCGTCACGCTGCTCTGGGCGCTCTACGGCTACAGCATAGCGTTCAGCGAGGGCACGCCCTTCTTCGGCAATTTCAGTTACGCGCTCCTGCGCGGCATAGGCGCTCAGCCGAACGCGGACTACGCCGCGACCATCCCGCAGCAGAGCTTCATGCTCTTCCAACTGATGTTCGCCATCATCACGCCGGCGCTGATTACGGGCGCGTTCGCCGAGCGCATGAAGTTCTCGGCGATGCTCGCCTTCACGGTGCTGTGGGTGTCCGTCATCTACTTCCCGCTGGCGCACATGGTCTGGGGCAAGGGCGGTTTTCTGAACGCCGTGCTCGGCGGGCGCGTCCCCGCACTGGACTTCGCGGGCGGCACGGTCGTTCACATAGCCTCCGGCTTCTCCGCGCTCGTCTGTGCCATTTACATGGGCAAGCGCATAGGCTACCCGAAGACGATGATGGCCCCGCACAGCCTCGTGCTGAGCTTCATCGGCGCGTGCATGCTCTGGGTCGGCTGGTTCGGCTTCAACGCCGGGAGCGCGCTCTCGGCGGGCTCGCTCGCGACCAGCGCGTTCGTCGCGACTCACTTCGCGGCGGCCGCGGGCACGCTCGGCTGGGTCGCGGCCGAGTGGGTCCGCCACGGCAAGCCCACGGTGCTCGGCGCGATCTCGGGCGCGGTCTGCGGCCTGGTCGGCATCACGCCCGCCTCTGGGTTCGTCGGGCCGATGCCGAGTTTCGTCATAGGCTTTATCGCGGGCGTCGGCTGCTTCCTGATGGTCGCGGTCGTCAAGAAGCGGCTGGGCTACGACGACTCGCTGGACGTGTTCGGGGTGCACGGGACGGGCGGGACAATCGGCGCGATTCTGACGGGCGTCTTCGCGACGAGCGCCGTCAACCCCGTCTTCAAAGACGCGGCGGGGAACCCGCTCCCGGTCGGGCTGGTTGACGGCAACGGCGCGCAGATTCTCAACCAACTGACCGGCGTCGGCGTCACGGTCGGCCTCGCCGTAATTGGCACACTGATTCTGCTCAAAATCGTGGACCTCGTCATCGGCCTGCGCGTCGGCGAGGAGGACGAGATACAGGGCCTGGACCTCAGCCAGCACGGCGAGGACGGCTACAACTTAGACCTCGATCTTACCCCCGTCAGGGCGACCGGCAAGGCCGCCACGTCTTCCCTCGTTACGAACGCAAACGTCCTCACAGAGCAGTTGTAGATAACCAACACCCCCGTAAACAATGCGGCCTGCCTGTCCCACACAACAGGCAGGCCGTACCCCTTTAGAAATGATGAATGCGGGGTGATGAGTGATGAATCAAGAACGCTTTCTTTAATTCATCACTCATCACCCCGCATTTCTTTAGAGTGCTGCTTCGCCGCGCTCGCCGGTGCGGATGCGGATCACGTCGTCGACGGGGAGGACGAAGATTTTGCCGTCGCCGAACTTGCCCGTGTGCGCCGTCTTGATGATCGCGTTGACGGCGAACTCCTCCACGTCGTCCGGGATGATGACTTCGATCTTGACCTTCGGGACGAACTCTATCTGGTACTCGGTCCCGCGGTAGGTCTCCGTGTGGCCGCGCTGCCGGCCGTAGCCCTGGACTTCGCTGATCGTCATCCCGACGATCTCCACGTCCTGCAACGCGCTCCGCACGGCGTCCAGAAGGTGCGGCCTGATAATCGCTTCGACTTTTTTCATCCGATTCTCTCCTTAAAATTTTATCCCCCAGGGACCGCGTCGCCGGGCCGCGACAGCCTTTCTTTGAGGACCGTCTCGACCTCGCGCATGGCCTCGCCCGAGAGCTTCAGCCCCGTGCGGTCGGTCACGTAGAACACGTCGAGCGCGTCCGCCTTCTCGGTCGCGATTCTGGCACAGACGATATCGAGCCCGACGAGCGCGAGCGCGCTCGCGATCTTGTGCGCCAGCCCCGGCTCGTCGTAGGCGTGCACCTCCACCAGCGTCGAGGACGGTGACGCCTCGTTGTCGCAGACGACGCGCGGCAAATCGCGACGGCGCGAGGCCGCGGGGACCGCGCGGCGGCGCGGCGCGTTGCGCGTGCGCCAGCGTTCAACGAGCGCGGCCACGTCCGCCTCGCCCGCGATTGACTTCTGGAGCGCGCGCTCGATGGCCGCGTAGCGGTGCGCGTCTATGGCGTGGTGCGTCGAAGCCTCGCGCAGCATGAAAACGTCCAGCGCGACTGCGTCCTCGCGCGTGTTCAGCTCGGCGCTCAGGATTTCGATGCCGTGCGCGGCGAGCGTGCCCGCCATGTCCGCGAAGAGGCCGTGGCGGTCGCGCGTGCAGATCGTCAGCTCCGTCGAAGTCGTCCCGTGCCGCACCCAGCGCCAGGCGAGCGGCGCGCTCTCTATTTCTTCGACGAGTCGGAGGTGGACGGCGGCCGTCGCGGGCTCCGTGACGCGCAGGTAGCGGTCGGGCAGGAGCGCGATGTGCCGCTCGACCTCGCTCTGCGGAATCGCGTGGTCTAATGCGAGGGCGACCTGCTCCTTGAAGTGCGCGCGCTTCGCGGCCTCGTCAACCGGCGCGTCATCGCCCGTCATGAGCGTCCGCGCGCGGCGGTAGAGGTCCCACAAAAGCGTGCCCTTCCACTCGCTCCAGACGCCGGGCGCGACGGCGTTCAGGTCCGCGTAGGTCAGGAGCAGGAGCATGTTGAGCGAGTCCAAATCATTCACGCGCGCGGCGAACTCCTTGATGACCTGCGGCTCGTTGAGGTCGCGCCGCTGCGCCACGTGCGACATGGCGACGTGCAGCCTGACGAGCAGCAGAACCTTCTCCGTCTCCCCCTTCGTCAGTTGCAGCCGGCGCGCGATGCGCTCCGCAATCTTCACCCCGCGCGCGATGTGGCCGCGCCCGCGCCCCTTGCCAATGTCGTGCAGGAGGAGCGAGAGGTAAAGCAGCGCCGGGTCCGCGACCTCGTCGAAGACCGCGCGCAACTGAGCGCGCGGCTTGTCCTGGCCCGTGTGCAGCTCGTCCAGCGCCTCGACTGCTCTGAGCGTGTGCTCGTCCACGGTGTACTGGTGATAAAGGTCGTGCTGGACGAGGAGGCTGACGCGGCCGAACTCCGGCACGAGGCGCGAGAGGAAGCCCGCTTCGTGCATCAGCCGGAGGACGAACCCCGCGCGCCCGCGGCGGCGCAGCAGACGCATGAACGCGCCCGACGTGTCGGCCGAAGCGCGGAACGCGGGGCGGACGGCTTGCAGGCTGCGGCGGACGACGCTGTCCAGGCCGTGACCGAAGGGGACGCGCGCGGCCTGCGCCAGCGCGAACGCGTCGAAGAGCGCGAGCGGCTTTTTGAGGAAGAACTCCGCGTCGCCGTCGAATTGCAGGCGGCCCTCGCTGATCGAGAACGGCTCATTGCCCTTGACGGTCGCCCTACGCCCCCACCAGCGCCCGCCCTTCGACTCGGCGTCGGCCGTGCGCGCGAGCACCGCCTCAGAAAAGAGGTAGAGTTCGCGCGCCTGGCGGTAGTAGTCGCGCATGAACTTTTCCGAGCCGAGCAGATAAGCGCCGGGCTTGTAGCCCAGCTCCTGTGCCAGAACGGGCTGAACGTCCAGCGCCAGCCTCTCCGTCTTCCGGCGCGCGTGGAAGTGCGCCGCGTAGCGTATGCGCCAGAGAAAGTCGTAGGCGCGCGCGGACCTTTGCGCCTCGTCTTCGGAGATGATGCCGCGCGCGCGAAGCTCCTCAACCGTCGTCGAGCCGAAGCGCGCGTGCGCGGCCCACAGCGCCGTGTGGTAGTCGCGCAAGCCCCCCGCGCTCTCCTTGACGTTCGGCTCCTGTAGGCAGACGGTCTCGCCGAATTTCAGGTGGCGGCTGTCGCGCTCGTGCCCCACGGCCGCGAGGAAAGCGTCCGCGCGCTTGCGCCTGTCTTTTTCGAGCGCCTCGGCCAGCGAGTTGAAGATGCCCCGGTTGCCCGCCACGAGCCGCCTGTGCACGAGCGCGGTCTGTAGGTGCGGGTCCGTGCGCGCGGCCGTCACCGCGTCGCCCACCGTGCGCAGGCTGTGGCCCACTGTCAGCCCAGCGTCCCAGAGCAGGCGCAGCACGTGCTCGGCCACCTGACGGAGTTGCGCCGCGCGGTGGTTGCTGTAGAGGAAGAGGATGTCCAGGTCGGAGTAGGGAGCGAGTTCCGCGCGGCCGTAGCCGCCGACGGCAACGAGGGCGAAGCCACTCTGCGGCTGGACGAGGACGCCCTCGGCCTCGCTCAGGCGAACGGCCTCGCGGAAGGCGTGCTCGACCGCGAGGTCAAGGACGAAGCTGCGCGCCACGGCCGACTGCCGGCCCGAAGCGCCCGTGTAATGGGCCATTCTCAAGCGCTCTGTTTCGAGCTTGAGGAAGGTCCTCAGTTGCTCCGCGACTTCGCGCGCGGGGGCGGCCGCGCCGGCCGGGGCGAGCCGCGCGGCGGCGTGCGCCAGCACCTTCTCGCGGTGGGTCTGCCTGCGGGTGTTGATGTGTGCCCCCGGCTGCGGGGGCGCAACGTCTTGGACTGTAGACACGGGCAGCTTTAATCGAGGGACCGCTTCAGCACGCGCGCGGCCCTCGCCTTCGCTCAAGATACGAGTCTGGTCTTACAAGAACTCCCGCGCTGCGGTAGCAACCTTTGTACCGTAGGGCCGCGCCGGGTCGTCGCCGCGCGAAGGGGCGTTTGCCTGACTAATTCGCGCTTTATTTAAGAATCAAAGTGGGCGCGGGCGCGCGTGCGGCGACATTTTTGTGACGCGAGCGCCGGCCGTGGACATAAATGTCGTCGGGTTCGCCCGACGCCTCCTGGTGGGCGTTTAATTTATGAGGTCCAAAAAATAATAAATTATGCAAAGCGGGCGGCAACGTGTAGATTGTGTGCGTTTGCCGCCTCGCGAATAGGGACTAGCGTTCTCGCGCTCGGGCGGCCGGACCCTCGAAGGTTGTGTATGGTGAATCCAGCATCGCGTCTGATGTCGTTTGCGTCGGTGGTCACGTCACGTCGTCCGCTTCTCCCCGCGGGTCCGGTCGGCGTGTCGATTATCGTCTCCCTTCTCGTCACGCCGAAGGACGGCACGTGATGGCCCGCCGACATTGAACCACTCCTTGAAGGCCATCAACGAACAAGAGTTGGTGGCTTTTATTTATCGAAGGATTTTCCGAAGGATGCTTGAGGCCCCCGGTAAGCAAGGACTGTATGACCCGCGACACGAGCACGACGCTTGCGGCGTGGGCTTCGTCGTCGACTACACGGGCCGCAAGTCTCACGACATCGTCCGCCAGGCCATCAGCGTCCTGCTCAACTTGGAGCACCGCGGGGCGACCGGGAGCGAGAAGGACACGGGCGACGGCGCGGGGATTTTGTTGCAGACGCCCCACGCGTTTCTGGCGCGCGCGTGCGAGGGCGCGGGCTTTGAGTTGCCGCCGCCGGGCCAGTACGGCGTCGGCATGGTCTTCCTCCCGCGTGACGCAAAGGGCCGCCACGAGTGCGAGCGGTTCTTCGAAAAGATCGCGCGCGAGGAGGGGCAGCGCGTGCTCGGCTGGCGCGGAGTGCCGGTGGACGCCTCGCGCATCGGCCCGACGGCGAGGGCCTCGATGCCCGTCATCCGGCAGATTTTCATAGGCCGCGGCGCTGGATTGGCGGACGACCTGGCCTTCGAGCGCAAGCTCTTCGTGATTCGCAAGCGCGTCAGCAAGGGGGCCAAGCGCGGCATACACGAGCGGCGCATGTTCTACGTCGCCAGCCTCTCGGCGCGCACCCTCGTTTACAAGGGGATGCTGACGGCCGAGCAGTTGGCACAGTTTTACCCGGACCTCGGTGACGCGGAAGTCGTCTCGGCGCTCGCGCTCGTCCACTCGCGCTTCTCGACCAACACCTTCCCGAGCTGGGCGCGCGCGCACCCCTACCGCTACGTCGCGCACAACGGCGAGATCAACACCCTGCGCGGCAACATCAACTGGATGCACGCGCGCGAGAGCAAGTTCGAGTCGCGCCTCTTCGGCCGCGACATCTCGAAGGTGCTGCCCGTCATTGACACGGACGGGAGCGACTCGGCGATGCTCGACAACGCTTTGGAGATGCTGACGCTCTCGGGGCGCTCGCTCGCGCACGCGATGATGATGATGGTCCCGGAGCCGTGGAGCGGCCACGAGACGATGAGCGCCGAGAAGAAGGCGTTCTACGAGTACCACTCGTGCCTGATGGAGCCTTGGGACGGGCCCGCCGCCATAGCCTTCACGGACGGCGTGCAGATCGGCGCGACGCTGGACCGCAACGGCCTCAGGCCCTCGCGCTACTACGTGACGAAAGACAACCTCGTCGTCATGGCCTCGGAGGTCGGCGTGCTCGACATAGAGCCGGAGCGCGTCCTGCTCAAAGGCCGCTTGCAGCCGGGCCGGATGCTCCTGGTCGACACGTTGCAAGGCCGCATCATCGGCGACGAGGAGTTGAAACAATCAATCGCGACCGAGCACCCTTACGGCCAGTGGCTCAGGGACAACATCATCAGCCTAGACGACCTGCCCGCGGCTGACGACGTGCCCGAGGCCGAGCCCGAAACGATGCGCACGCGCCAGCTGGCCTTCGGCTACACGGCGGAAGAACTAAAACTCCTGCTCGCGCCGATGGGGCGCGACGGCGCGGAGGCCATCGGCTCCATGGGCACGGACACGCCGCTCGCGGTCCTCTCGGAGCGGCCTCAACTGCTCTACAACTATTTCAAACAACTCTTCGCTCAGGTGACGAACCCGCCCGTGGACGCCATCCGCGAAGAGCTGATCATGTCCACGGCGACGACCGTGGGGCCGGAAGAGAACATGCTTGAGCCGCGCCCGGAGTGCGCGCGCCAGATCAAGCTCCGCTCCCCGATTTTGACGAACGGGGACCTGGAGAAACTGAGACGCCTGGGTGACGGCGGCGCTCACCGAGGCGTCTCAGGCTTCAAATCCATCACCTTGCCGATGCTCTTCGAAGCGGGCGAGGGCGGGCGCGGATTAGCGCGCGCGCTCAAGGAACTGTGCCGCCGGTCGAGCGAGGCCATCAACGAAGGCTACGGCGTCATCATCCTTTCCGACCGCGGCGTCTCGCGCGAGCGCGCGCCCATCCCGGCGCTCCTGGCCGTCTCAGGCATTCACCACCACCTGATTCGCGAGGGCACGCGCACGCAGGTCGGCTTCGTCATAGAGTCGGGCGAGCCGCGCGAGGTTCATCACTTCGCGCTTCTGCTCGGCTACGGCGCGGCCGCGATCAACCCTTACCTCGCCTTCGAGACTCTCGCCGACATGATTCGCCAGGGCTCGCTCTCGGGTGTCGATTACGAGAAATCGGTCGCGAACTACGTCAAGGCCGTGGACAAGGGCGTGGTCAAGATCATCTCGAAGATGGGCATCTCGACCATCCAGAGCTACTGCGGCGCGCAAATCTTCGAGGCCATAGGACTGGGCCAGGACTTCGTCGACCGCTACTTCACCTGGACGCCCTCGCGCGTCGGCGGCATCGGCCTGGACGTGGTGGCCGAAGAGGTCTTGATGCGCCACAAGGTCGCCTTCCCGTCGCGGGCGGCCGCCGCGCGCTCTCTCGAAGAGGGCGGGCAGTACCGCTACCGGCGCGAGGGCGAGTACCACCTCTTCAACCCGCTGACGATACACAAACTCCAGCACGCGTGCCGCGCGAACGATTACAAGGTCTTCAAGGAGTACAGCCGCTCGGTGGACGACCAGTCGAGCAGGCTCTGCACGCTGCGCGGGTTGATGAAACTCAAGGCCACGCGCCCGCCCGTGCCGCTCGAAGAGGTCGAACCGGTCGAGGCAATCGTCAGGCGCTTCAAGACGGGCGCGATGTCTTACGGCTCTATCAGCCGCGAGGCGCACGAGACGCTCGCGGTCGCGATGAACCGCGTCGGCGGCCGCAGCAACACGGGCGAGGGCGGCGAAGACCCCGCGCGCTACTTTCTGGACGCGAACGGCGACTCGCGCAACAGCCGCATCAAGCAGGTCGCCTCGGCGCGCTTCGGCGTGACCAGTAACTATCTGGTCAACGCCGAGGAGCTCCAAATCAAGATCGCGCAGGGCGCGAAGCCGGGCGAGGGCGGTCAGCTACCGGGCCACAAGGTCTACCCGGAGATCGCGCGCGTGCGCCACTCGACGCCGGGCGTCGGCCTCATCTCGCCGCCGCCGCACCACGACATCTACTCCATCGAAGACCTCGCCGAATTGATCTACGACCTGAAGAACGCGAACCCGCGCGCGCGCGTCAGCGTCAAGCTCGTCGCGGAGGTCGGCGTCGGCACCATCGCCGCGGGCGTCGCCAAAGCGCACGCCGACGTGGTGCTCATCAGCGGCCACGACGGGGGCACGGGAGCGTCGCCCCTGACGAGCATCAAGCACGCGGGCGTGCCGTGGGAGTTGGGCCTGGCCGAGACGCACCAAACGCTTCTGCTCAACAACCTGCGCAGCCGCATCGCAATCGAGACCGACGGGCAACTTAAAACCGGGCGCGACGTGGTCATCGCCGCGCTGCTCGGGGCCGAGGAGTTCGGCTTCGCGACCGCGCCACTCGTGAGCCTCGGGTGCATCATGATGCGCGTCTGCCACCTCAACACGTGCCCGGTCGGCATCGCCACGCAGGATCCCGGCCTGCGCGCCAAGTTCGCGGGCGACGCCTCGCACGTCGTCAACTTCATGCTCTTCATCGCGCGCGAGGTGCGCGAGCTGATGGCGGAGTTGGGCTTCCGCACGCTCGACGAGATGGTCGGGCGCACGGAGTGCATAGAGATGGCCGCGGCCGCGGAGCACTGGAAGGCGCGCGGCCTGGACTTCTCCCCGATTCTGTACCGGCCCGACGTGCCGGAGACTTACGGCAGGTATCGTCAGATGGAGCAGGAGCACAAACTCGACAAGACGCTCGACCGGACGACGCTTCTAAGGCTCTGCGAGCCCGCCCTCGAAAATGGCACACCCGTCTCCGCCCGCCTCCCCATACGCAACGTCAACCGCGCGGCCGGCACGATTCTGGGGAGCGAGGTCACGCGGCGCTACGGCGCGCGTGGGCTCGCGGACGACACCATCCGGCTGCACTTCGACGGCTCCGCGGGGCAGAGCTTCGGGGCCTTCCTGCCGCGCGGGATAACGCTCGAACTCGAAGGCGACGCGAACGACTACGTCGGCAAGGGGCTCTCGGGCGGGAAGCTCGTCATCTACCCGCCCGCGGCCTCGACCTTCGCGCCCGAGGAGAACGTCATCGTCGGCAACGTCGCCCTCTACGGCGCGACTGGTGGCGAGGCGTACATCTACGGAGCGGCGGGCGAGCGCTTCGCGGTGCGCAACAGCGGGGCCGCGGCCGTGGTCGAAGCGGTCGGCGACCACGGCTGCGAGTACATGACGGGCGGGCGCGTGGTGGTGCTCGGGGACACGGGGCGCAACTTCGCCGCCGGGATGTCGGGCGGCATCGCTTACGTCCTGGACGAGCGCGGGGATTTCGCGCGCCGCTGCAACCGCGAGATGGTCGAGCTGACCGGGCTCGAAGACGCGGAAGAGGCTGAGGACATTAAGAACATGATCTTCCGCCACGCCGACTACACGGGGAGCGGCCGCGCCACCGAAATCCTGCTGGCGTGGAAACGCTGGCGACAAAAATTCGTCCGCGTCATCCCCAACGACTACCGCCGCGTCCTCGAAGCGCAGCGGCAGATGAAGACCAAAGGTCTGACGGACGAAGACGCCGAGATGGCCGCCTTCGAATTGAACTCGCGCCAGGTCGCACGCGCGGGAGGAAAGTAACGAAGGGGTGAGGGCTGAGGGATGAGGGATGAATTAAAACGTCCCCATTTCATCCCTCATCCCTCATCCCTCACCCTTAATTTATGGGTAAGCCCACCGGATTCATGGAGTATGAGCGCAACCTGGCCCCTGCGCGGCCGGCCGGCGAGCGTGTGTCCGACTGGCGGGAGTTTCACGGGCACATGCCTGAGGCGGAGTTGCGCGAGCAGGGCGCGCGGTGCATGGACTGCGGCGTGCCGTTCTGTCACACGGGCAAGCTCATCAACGGCGCGGCCTCCGGGTGCCCGATCAATAACCTGATTCCAGAGTGGAACGACCTTGTCTTCCGCGACCAGTGGCGCGCGGCGCTCGACCGCCTGCACCAGACCAACAACTTCCCCGAGTTCACGGGCCGCGTCTGCCCCGCGCCCTGCGAAGGCTCTTGCGTCCTGGGCATCAACGACTCGCCCGTCACCATTAAATCAATCGAGCAGGCGATCATCGACAAAGGCTTCGAGGCGGGCTGGGTCACGGCCGAAGCGCCCGCGTCCCGCACGGGCAAGCGCGTCGCCGTCATCGGCTCGGGCCCGGCGGGCTTGGCCTGCGCCGCGCAACTCAACCGCGCCGGGCACAGTGTCACCGTCTTCGAACGCGCGGACCGCGCGGGCGGCCTGCTGACGTACGGCATCCCGAACATGAAGCTCGAAAAACGGGTCGTCAGTCGCCGCCTGGACTTGATGGCGGCCGAGGGCGTGCGCTTCGTCACGGGCGTGGAGGTCGGGCGGGACTACCCCGCGGACCGGTTGACGAGCGAGTTCGCGGCGGTCGTCCTCTGCGGCGGGGCGACGCGCCCGCGCGATTTGGCGATAGAGGGCCGCGAACTTCAGGGCGTACATTTCGCGATGGAGTTCCTGCGCGCCAACACGAAGAGCCTGCTCGACAGCAATCACGCGGACGGGCAATACCTTTCGGCGAAAGACAAGGACGTGATCGTCATCGGCGGCGGCGACACTGGCACGGACTGCGTCGGCACGGCGATGCGCCACGGCTGCCGCAGCCTGGCCCAGTTTGAAATCCTCCCGCAGCCCCCGGCCGCGCGCGCGCCCGACAACCCCTGGCCGCAGTGGCCGCGCGTCTACCGCCTCGACTACGGCCAAGAAGAAGCGGCCGCCCGCTTCGGCCGCGACCCGCGCGCCTACTCCGTCATGAGCAGGCGATTCCTGGGCGACCGATCAGGGCGCGTGCGCGCCGTCGAGACGGTCGAAGTCGAGTGGGTCAGGGGCGAGGACGGGCGCGTGGCCCCGCGCGACATTCCTGGCACAGAAAGGGAGTGGCCGGCGCAGTTGATTCTGCTCGCGCTCGGCTTCCTCGGCCCCGAGACGAACGGGCTGCTCGCGGACCTCGGCGTCGAGATTGACGGGCGGGGCAACGTCGCGGTGGACGAGGAGAAGATGACGACGGTGCCGGGCGTCTTCGCCGCGGGCGACATGGCGCGCGGCCAGTCCTTAGTCGTCTGGGCCATCGCCGACGGGCGTCGCGCCGCGCGCGGCGTTGACAAATACCTGATGGGAGAAACCTCGCTCCCTTAAGTTCCACATTTCAAATTTCAAATCTCAAATTTGAAATTCAAGGTAAGAATATGAGCGCACGAGCGAGCTTGATACGACCTGCGGCCAAAATCTCCCAGACCCCCGAGGACGAACTGTGCCCGCGCGGGGCGGAGATTCTGATGGAGGCGCTGGTGCACGAGGGCGTGGAGCGCATCTTCGGCTATCCGGGCGGCGCGGTCCTGCACATCTACGACGAGCTGTGGCGCGTGCGCGACCGCGTCACGCACTACCTCGTGCGCCACGAGCAGGGCGCGGTCCACATGGCCGAGGGCTACGCGCGTGCCTCGGGCCGCGTCGGCGTCGCGCTCGTCACTTCGGGTCCGGGCGCGACCAACGCCGTGACAGGCATCGCCAACGCCTACATGGACTCGACCCCGATAGTCGTCATCACGGGGCAGGTGCCCACAAAGCTGATAGGCACGGACGCCTTCCAGGAAGTCGACACGGTCGGCATCACGCGCCCCTGCGTCAAGCACAACTACCTCGTGCGCGACGTGCGCGACCTCGGCGCGACCGTCCACGAGGCTTTTCACCTCGCGCGCACAGGGAGGCCCGGCCCCGTCGTCATAGACATCCCGAAAGACGTGTCGGCCGCGCGCGCCTCAGCCTCGCGGCTGGAGAGCGTCAGCTTCCCCTGCGTCGAGCGCCGGCCGCGACTCGACGAGCGCACGCTCAAGCGCGCCGCCTCCGAGATACTTCAGGCCGAGCGCCCGGTGATGTACGTCGGCGGCGGCATCGTCAACTCGGGCGCGGCCGCGGAACTCCTGGCCTTCGCGGAACAGTTGCAACTCCCCGTCACGCCGACGCTGATGGGCCTCGGCGGCTTCCCCTCGGCGCACCCGCTCTCGCTCGGCATGCTCGGGATGCACGGGACCTACGCGGCGAACATGGCCGTCGCCGAGAGCGACCTGCTCGTAGCCGTCGGCGTGCGCTTCGACGACCGCGTGACGGGCAAGCTCGCCACGTTCGCGCCGCACGCGCGCGTCATACACGTCGAGATTGACCCCGCCAACATCGGCAAGAACCGCGCGCCGGAAATCTCGCTGAGGGCCGACGCGCGCCAGGCGCTCGTCGCGCTCGGGTCGGAGATCGCCGCCCGCGGGCCGCAGGCGATTGACGAGAGCATGCGACGCCGCGCCGACTGGTGGGAGCAGTTGCGCGCGTGGCAGCACGCGCAGCCCTTGCGCTTCGCGGGCTCGCGCGACGAGATCAAGCCGCAGCACGTCATACGCGAGCTGCACCGCCTGACCAAAGGCGAGGCCGTCGTCGTGACGGACGTGGGGCAGCACCAGATGTGGGCCGCGCAGTTCTACCCCTTCAAGCGCTCGCGTCAGTGGATCACGAGCGGGGGCCTCGGCGCGATGGGCTTCGGCCTGCCCGCGGCCATCGGCGCGCAGCTCGCCTCGCCGGGCCAACTCGTCGTCGCGGTCGTCGGCGACGGCGGCTTCCAGATGACGAATCAGGAGTTGGCGATGGCCGTGCAGTACGACGTGCCCGTCAAGGTCGTCGTGATGAACAACGGCTATCTGGGCATGGTCCGCCAGTGGCAGGAGATGTTCTACGACCGCGCCTACTCGGAAGTAGACCTCTCCGTGTCGCCCGACTTCGTCAAGCTGGCCGAAGCCTACGGCGCTTACGCGCGCCGCGCCGCGCGCCCCGACGAGTTGCCGGAAGTCCTGGCCGCCGGCCTCGCGCACAAGGGAGTCGCCGTCATAGACGTGGTCGTCTCCAAAGAAGAGAACGTCTTCCCGATTGTGCCAGCCGGCGCGAACTCGCGGGACATGATCGTGCAGGGCGAAGGAGTTTAGGGAATTTTTGATTTGCGATTTTTGATTGGCTAAGGACTAAAGGCTGGTTTGAAAAGTTCTTGTCCTCATCCAATCGCAAATCAAAAATCGCAAACCAAAAATTAATTTATGCGTCACACACTTTCCATCGTCGTCGCGGACCAGCCGGGCGAGCTCTCGCGCATCGTCGGGCTGTTCAGCGCGCGCGGCTTCAACATCGAGACGGTCTCGGTCGGGCAGACGCCGGACCCGCGGTGGTCGCGCGTGACGGTCGTCACACGCGGCGACGACCGCACCATCGAGCAGATCGTCAAGCAGTGCGAGCGGCTCGCCCGCGTGCGCGAGGTGCGCGACGTGACGCGCCAGCCGCACATCGAGCGCGAGATGGCCTTGATTGACGTGGGGGCGGGCGCGGGCGCGGCGCGCCAGGAGGTCTTGAGCCTCGTCGGGGTCTTCCGCGCGAAGGTCGTGGACATCTCGCAGGAGCGGATGATCGTAGAGGCTTCCGGCAACAAGGAGAAGGTCGAAGCCTTCATAGAGCTGCTCCGCCCCCTCGGCATACGCGACATCACGCGCACGGGCTGCATCGCCATCGGCCGCCTCTCGAACCTGGAGGCCGTGCCGGACGAGGAAGAACAGGAGGCAGGCTACACGGCTTGATTGAACCCCTTTGCGCCTCCAGCGTGAGACAGCTTTCCTCATGCACAGGCGCAAAGAAATGACAGCAGCTTTTGAAGCTTGAATTTTTGAGAGGAACTTACTGATGAAGATTTTTTACGACAGTGACGCGGACCCGTCGGCGCTCCGCGAGAAGAGAATCGCGGTCATAGGCTACGGCAGCCAGGGCTTCGCGCAGTCTAACAACCTGAAGGAGTCTGGCTGCAACGTGGTGGTGGGCTTGCGCCCCGACAGCCCCTCGCGCGCGAAGGCCGAAGCGTCCGGCCTGCGCGTGCTGCCCGTGGCCGAGGCCGCCGCCGAGTCGGACGTGGTGATGATGCTCGTGCCCGACGAGCAGGCGGCCGGCGTTTACGCGCGCGACATCGCCGAGTCTATGACGCCCGGAAAATACCTCTCCTTCTCGCACGGCTTCTCGATTCATTACGGGTTCATCAAGCCGCCCGAAGATGTCAGCGTCTTCATGGTCGCGCCGAAGGGGCCGGGCCACCTGGTGCGCCGCGAGTACGAGCGCGGCGCGGGCGTCCCGTGCCTCCTCGCGGTTCACCAGGACCCGACCAATGATGCGCGGCGCGTCGGGCTGGCCTACGCGTCGGCCATCGGCGGCGGGCGCGCAGGCGTCATCGAGACCAGTTTCCGCGAGGAGACGGAGACGGACCTCTTCGGCGAGCAGGCGGTGCTCTGCGGCGGCCTGACCGCGCTCATCAAGGCCGGCTTCGAGACGCTGGTCGAGGCGGGCTACGCGCCCGAGATGGCCTACTTCGAGTGCCTGCACGAGATGAAACTGATCGTGGATTTGATTTACGAGGGCGGCATCTCCGAGATGCGCTACTCGATCTCGAACACGGCGCAGTACGGCGACATGACGCGCGGCCCGCGCGTCATCAACGACGAGACGAAGCGCCGGATGCATGACCTCCTGGCACAGATTCAATCGGGCGCGTTCGCGCGCGAGTGGATGAAGGAGAACGGCCGCGGCCGCCCGCGCTTCCAGGAGTTGGAGACGAAGACGCGCGAGCACCAGATCGAACGCGTCGGCGCGCGCCTGCGTGGCATGATGCCCTGGCTCAGTGAGGGGCGGCTGGTGGACAAGGCGAAGAACTGACGCAGGGATGAGGGCGGAGGGATGAGCGATGAAGGAAAGAAAGACTGCTTTTATTTCATCCCTCATCCCTCCGCCCTCATCCCTTCATTACCGGAGGTAAAGAAAGATGGGTTTGTACGATTGGGACAGGATGACGGCCGAGGAGATAACGGATTTGTATCTGCGGAAGGTCGCCATCGGGGAGAACATCACGGTGGCGCGGGTCGAGGTCAAGGAGGGCGCGATCACGCACGCGCACCGGCACGAGAACGAGGAGATGATTCTCGTGCTCAAGGGCTCGTGGCGCTTTCATCTGCCGAGCGGCGCGGTGACGCTCTCGGAGAACCAGATGCTCAGCATCCCGCCGGGCGTCGAGCACTCAAGCGAGGCGCTCGAAGACACGGTGGCGCTCGACATCTGCGCGCCGACGCGCCTCGACTGGCTCACGGGCGAAGACCGCCCGCTCCACCACGACCCGGACCAGTCGCTCTGGGCGGTATAAAGACTAATGCGGAATGCGGAGTGATGAATTAAAAGGCGGTCGCGCTTCATTCATCGTTCATCATTCCGCGCTCACCATTTGCTTATGAGCAACACCAGAAGCCGTGCCATCACAGAGGGCGTGGAGCGCGCGCCGAACCGCGCGATGCTGCGGGCCGTGGGGTTCGGGGACGAGGACTTCGGCAAGCCGATTGTCGGCGTGGCGAGCGGGTACAGCACGATCACGCCCTGCAACGTCGGCCTGAACACGCTGGCGTCGCGCGCGGCCGAGGCCCTGCGCGCGGCCGGCGCGATGCCGCAGGTCTTCGGCACCATCACGGTCAGCGACGGCATCTCGATGGGGACCGAGGGCATGAAATACAGCCTCGTCTCGCGCGAGGTCATCGCCGACTCAATCGAAACCGTGGCGCAGGCGCAGAGTATGGACGGCGTGCTCGCCGTCGGCGGCTGCGACAAGAACATGCCAGGAGCTTTAATCGCCATCGCGCGCCTGAACGTCCCAGCCGTCTTCGTCTACGGCGGCACGATTAAGGCCGGGCGCTACAAAGATGAAGACCTCACGGTCGTCAGCGCGTTCGAGGCCGTGGGCCAATATTGCGCCGGGCGCATCAGTGAGGATGAATTGTTAGAAGTCGAGCGGCGCGCGTGCCCCGGCGCGGGCTCGTGCGGCGGGATGTACACGGCCAACACCATGTCTGCGGTCATAGAGGCTATGGGCCTGAGCCTGCCGTACTCTTCGACGATGGCCGCCGAAGACGAGGAGAAGGCCGAGAACGCCGCCGAGTCCGGGCGCGTGCTGGCCGAAGCCGTCCGCCGCGAAATCCTCCCGCGCTCGCTCCTCACACGGAAAGCTTTCGAGAACGCCATCGCCGTCGTGATGGCGACCGGCGGCTCGACCAACGCCGTGCTCCACCTGCTGGCGATAGCGCACGCCGCGGAAGTCCCCCTCGACCTGGACGACTTCGAGGAGATACGCGGGCGCGTGCCGGTGCTCTGCGACCTGAAGCCTTCGGGGCGCTACGTCGCGACCGACCTGCACCGCGCGGGCGGCATCCCGCAGGTGATGAAAATCCTGCTCGCCAACGACCGGTTGCACGGCGACGCGCTGACGGTGACGGGCGAGACGGTGGCCGAGGTGCTCAAAAATGTGCCAACGGAGCCGCGCGCCGACCAGGACGTGATACGCCCGTGGCACAATCCGCTCTACAGTCACGGCCACCTTGCCATCCTGCGCGGCAACCTCGCGACCGAGGGCGCGGTCGCGAAAATCACGGGCGTCAAGAGCCCCAGGATCACCGGGCCGGCGCGCGTCTTCGACTCGGAGGAGAGTTGCCTGCGGGCCATCCTGTCGGGCGCGATAGTGCCGGGCGACGTGGTCGTGATTAGATACGAGGGGCCGAAGGGCGGACCCGGCATGCGCGAGATGCTCGCGCCGACTTCGGCCATCATCGGCGCGGGGCTCGGCGACGCGGTCGGCCTCGTCACTGACGGGCGCTTCTCGGGCGGGACTTACGGGATGGTCGTCGGCCACGTCGCGCCGGAGGCGGCCGTCGGCGGCACCATCGCGCTCGTCGAAGAGGGAGATTCTGTTACTATCGACGCGGACGCGCGCCTGCTCCAACTCAACGTCCCCGAAGATGAGTTGAAGCGCCGCCGCGCCGCGTGGTCTCCGCCCCCGACGCGCGCCCGCCGCGGCGTGCTCGCCAAATACGCGCGGCAGGTTTCCTCAAGTAGTCTTGGCGCAGTGACGGACGGCGTTTAAGTCAGTACCGCCTGCGAGTTCTAAGCGATGAAAGCACGAGTGATGAAGTTCGGCGGCACTTCGGTGGGCAACGCCGAGTGCATAGGCCGCGTGGCCGAGATAGTGGCCGCGGCCGCGCGCGAGGGCGCGCCCGTGGTCGCGGTCGTCTCGGCGATGGGCGGCGTGACGAATCGTCTGATCGAAGCGGCGAGGGCGGCGGAGAGGGGCGACGCCTCGGCCGCCGCGGGACTCGCGGAAGCGCTCCGCAAACAGCACGCGGAGGCGATCGAAGCCCTCGTCGGCGACGAGGGCCGCCGCGCTCAGTTGATGGAGCGCACGGCCGAGATTATCGAAGAGACGGCGAGCCTGTGCCGCGGCACGACGCTCCTGAAGGAATTGACGCCGCGCGCGTTGGACGCGATTTCGAGCGCGGGCGAGCGCCTTTCGGCGCGGCTGCTGGCGAGCGCATTGGGCGAGTTGGGACTCGCGAGCGTGGTGGTGGAGGCGACGGAGTTGATCGTGACCGACGGGGTCCACGGGCAGGCGGAGCCCTTGATGGACGAGACGCACGAGCGCGTCGCGGCGCGCCTCCCGCCTTTAATCGAGGAAGGGTTCGTGCCCGTCGTGACGGGGTTCACGGGCGCGTCCACGGAGGGCGCGCTGACGACGCTCGGCCGCGGCGGCTCGGACTACTCGGCGACCATCCTCGGCGCGGCGCTCGACGCCGCGGAGGTCGTCATCTGGACGGACGTTGACGGCGTGCTGACGGCAGACCCGCGGCTCGTCCCGGAGGCGCGCACCCTGCGCGAAATCTCTTACAACGAGGCGGCGGAGCTGGCCTACTTCGGCGCGAAAGTCCTGCACCCGAAGACGCTCCGGCCCGTGGCCGAAAAGGGCATCCCGGTCTGGATTCGCAACAGCTTCGCGCCGGAGCTTCCTGGCACAAAAATCACCGCGACGGGACACCCCACGGCGCGCGGCGTCAAGGCCATCACGGCCATCAAGGACGTTTCCCTCATCACCGTCGGCGGGCGCGGCATCGTCGGCGTCCCAGGCGTCGCCGCCAAGACCTTCGCGGCCGCGGGCCTCGCGCGCGCCAACGTCCTGCTCATCTCGCAGTCATCTTCGGGCAACGACATCTGCTTCATCGTCAGCTCCGAGGACGCCCCGCGCACGGCCGCTTCACTGCGCGAGGCGTTCGCTTACGACCTGAGGCACCAGCAGGTCGAGCACATCACCATCAACTCCGAGATAGCCATCGTCGCGGTCGTCGGCGACATGATGCGCGGCACGCCCGGAATAGCGGGGCGCACCTTCAGCGCGCTCGGCCGAAGGGGCATCAACATTATTGCCATCGCGCAGGGCTCTTCGGAGTACAATGTCTCGTTCGTGGTCGAGGCGGGCGCGATGCGTGACGCGGTCCTGGCCGTGCACAACGAGTTCGGCCTACAGCGCCGCGCCTCCCGCTTCGAGTCCTCCGAAAGCACTCTCTCCAAGGCATGAACTTTTCGAGCGAAAGAGTCCTGACGACCAGCCGCGCCTCGCAACGCTGCATGGAGCCCGGCTGCGCCGCGAGCTACGCGCTAGACGAGCGGCTCTACGTCTGCCCGCGCTGCGGCGGGCTGCTGGACGTTGAGAGTGACGCCGGGGCGGTCGAGGCTTCTGCCTTGCGGCGCGTGTGGGACGAGCGGCTCGCTTCGTTCGACGCCCGCGACCGCAGCGGCGTCTGGCGCTACCGCGAGCTGCTGCCGTTCGCGGACGACGCGGAGGTTGTTTCTCTTTACGAAGGGAACACGCCGCTCTACGACGCGCCGCGCGCGGCTGCTTACTGCGGGCTTCGTGGGCTTGCGCTCAAGCACCAGGGCTGCAACCCGACGGGCTCTTTCAAAGACACTGGGATGACGGCGGCCGTCACGCAGGCCGTGCGGCTCAATGTAGAGACGGTCGTCTGCGCCAGCACGGGCAACACGGCGGCGAGCCTCGCGGCCTACGCTGCGCGGGCCGGGCTACAGTGCGCGATACTGGTCCCGCGCGGGCAGATCAGCCACGCGAAACTGGCACAGAGCCTGGACTACGGCGCGGCCGTCCTGGAACTCGACGGCAACTTCGACGACGCCATGCGCGTCATACGCGAGCTGGCCGAGGACGAGTCCATCTACCTCGTCAACTCCATCAACCCGTTCCGCATCGAGGGACAGAAGACGGTCGCGGCGGAACTCCTGCACCAGCGCGGCTGGCGCGTCCCCGACCACGTCGTCGTGCCCGGCGGGAACCTCGGCAACAGCGCCGCGCTCGGCAAAGGCTTCAAAGAACTGTTCGACCTCGGGCTGATAGAGCGACTGCCCAAGCTGTCCGTCGTGCAGGCCGAAGGCGCTGCCCCGTTCGCGCGCCTGTTCGCGTCGCAGCAAGAATCGGCGGGAGCTTCTTTATCGCTAGAGCGTGCGCTCGCGGACGTGCTCACGCCGGTCGAGCACCCGCAGACCCTGGCGACGGCGATCAAGATCGGCGCGCCCGTGTCGTGGAAGAAAGCCTTGCGCGCGGTAGTGTGGACGGGCGGGCGCGTGTTGAGCGTGAGCGAGCAGGAGATTGCCGACGCGAAGGCCGTCATTGGGCGCGACGGCGTGGGGTGCGAGCCCGCCTCCGCGACGACCGTCGCGGGCCTCAGGCGCATGGTCGCCGACGGCACAGTCGGCGCGGACGAGGACGTGGTGGCCGTGCTGACCGGGCACGTGCTGAAGGACACGGACTACGCCATCAACTATCACCGCGAGACTCTCTACACGCACGACCGCTCGCCGGATAAGACGAAAGAAGAGCGCCGCATCATTGGCACCTTCGGCAACCCGCCCGCGAGGGTGAAGGCGACGAAAGCAGCGATTCTCGAAAAGCTGAGACGCAAGGAAGAAGAATAGACCTCTCGCAACAGTGATGCGCGCCGCAGGCGCGAGAGGAGGTTAGCCGGCGGTGTACCCACCGGCAAGACGTATGAAACAAAGGAAGGACTCGTTGACGGCGTGAGGGGCGAATCTGTCATCGCATTCGAGGGGGAGAGCCGGGCGGCGGGGAAGCGCGCGCCGTCTTTCACCGTGCGCGTGCCGGCCTCGACCTCGAACCTGGGCGCGGGCTTCGACTGCTTCGGCCTGGCCTTGCGCCTTTATTTGACCGTCAGGGCCTCGGTCGTCGCGGAGTCTGAAGAGCCCTGCCGCGTGCGCAACAGCGGCGAGGGCGCGGGCGTCGAGGGGTTGCCGCGCACGGCGGACAATCTGATTTACGTCGCGATGCGCTTTGCCGCGTCACGCGAGGGGCTGGACTTGCCGCCCGTGCGGCTCGCCGTGCACAACGAGCTGCCGCTCGGCCGGGGACTGGGGAGCAGCGCGGCGGCCATCGTCGCGGGGCTCTCGCTCTGCTCGCTGGTCTGCGGGCGCGAGCTCTCTGACGAGACCATCCTGCGCTACGCGCTGGAGCTTGAGGGCCACGCAGACAACGTCGCCCCCGCGCTTTACGGCGGCTTCGTCGTCAACTGCGTGACGGATGACGGAGGCGTGCTCGCGGTCAAGCGACGCTGGCCCGCGGACCTGAAGGCAATCGTCGTCTCGCCGGGCGTGCCGCTGAAGACCGCCGAGGCGCGCGACGCGCTGCCCGGCACAGTCGGGCGCGCGGCGGCCGTGCACAACATTCAGAGGGCCGCGCTCTTCGTCGCCGCGCTCGACGCGGGGCGCTACGACCTGCTGTGGGAGGCCATGCGCGACCGCTTGCACCAGGAGCACCGCGAGTCCCTGGTGCCCGGATTGTCGGCGGCCCTCGCGACGCCGCGCGAGACCGGCCTCGTCGGCCTGGCCCTGAGCGGCGCGGGGCCTAGTGTCGTGGCGCTCGCCACCTCCCGCTTCGCGGAACTAGGCGAGACGATTGCGGAAAGTTTCCGCAGAAATGGCACAGGAGCGAAAGTGCGCGTGCTCGACGTTGACGACGAGGGGCTGCAAACGAGCGCGGCGAAGCATTCGTAATCGCGCGGCTCATTCCGGGATTAGCGTTGACAGGTTTTCAGGGTTTTGCCTATAGTGCAGGGGTCGTCAGCCGGACGAAGAACTTGTTTTGATCGGTCAGCACGAAATGCAGCGCACGCCGTTTTATTATTTCGCCTTTACGTACCGCTTCTCCTACGGGGAGGGCGGACGGCGGGCATTGCGCGCGCGCGAGGATTTGAAGAGTTAAGACGCGAGCGAAAGATTTCAGCCAAAGCCGGCCGCAACCCGACCCAGTTTGAGTTGCGGCCGGCTTTTTTATTTGAAGGGGGAACGAGGTCGCGATGAGCATTGAAGACTGCCGCGCGGAGATCGACGCGATTGACGAAGAATTGCTCCGCCTCTTGAACGAGCGCGCGCGGCTCGCGCTCCTCGTCGGTGAATCGAAGAGGGCCGCGGGCCTCGCGCTCTGCGACCATGAGCGCGAGCGCGAGGTGTTGGGGCGCGCTGTCTCAGCCAACCGCGGCCCGCTGGACGAGCGCGCCGTGACGAACCTCTTCCGCCTCATCATAGACGAGTCGCGCCGCGTGCAGGCCCGCGCGACGGGGACCGCGGCCGGCAGTGAGGAGGAAAGCCTTTGACGAACGGGCAAAGCGAAAACGTGCGCGTGGCCTTTCAGGGCGAGCGCGGGGCGTTCAGCGAAGAGGCGGCCGTGCGACTCCTCGGCGAAGACATCAGCCTCGTGCCGCGCCCGACCTTCGAGTCTTTGTTCGCGGCCGTCGAAGACGGGGGCGCGGACTTCATCCTCGCGCCCGTCGAGAACAGCCTCGCGGGCTCGGTCCACTGGTCTTACGACCTGCTTTTGGAGAACGAGCTGCTGCACATCGCGGGCGAGGTCGTCATCCCCGTCAGGCACTGCCTCGTAGGGTGCCGCGGCGCGTCGTTCGAAGAGGTCAGGACGGTGCAGTCGCACCCGGTCGCGCTGGCACAGTGCGCGCGCTTCTTCGCGGCGAACCCGCAGGTCCGCCGCGTCGCGGCCGAAGACACGGCGGGGAGCGTGGCCGAGGTTGTGAGAACCAATGACCCGACGCGCGCGGCCATCGCGGGGCGGCGCGCGGCCGAAGTTTACGGCGGGCTCATCCTGCGCGAAGGGTTGGAGGATCACGCGGAGAACTACACGCGCTTCGTGCTGCTCGCGCCGTCGGCCCTCCCGGCCGAGGGCGCGGACAAGCTCTCGCTCGTCGTGAAACTGGCACACAAGCCGGGCGCGCTGCACAACGCGCTTGAGCCCTTCGCGCGGCGCGGAATTGACCTGCTCAAGATAGAGAGCCGCCCGATAAAGGGCGTGCCGTGGGAGTACCATTTTTATCTGGACTTGAAGGGCTCCGCCGCGGACGAAACGGTCGCGAGCGCGCTCTCTGAACTCGGCGAGCGCGCGGCGGAAGTCCGCGTCCTCGGCTGTTACCCGTCGGCGCGAAGTTGAAAACTAAAGTTAAGGATAAGCTGATTCGAATGTCCGGCAATCATCAAGAAAGTAGCGTCGTCGTCACTCCGGCCAACCGTTTGGTGGGCGAGATGCGTGTGCCCGGTGATAAGTCCATCTCGCACCGCGCGGCGATGATGGCGTCGCTCGCGCGCGGCCGGTCGGTCGTGAAAAACTTTTCGTCGGCGCGAGACTGCGCGGCGACGCTCCGGTGTCTTGAGGCGCTGGGCGTGCGCGTCGTCCGCGAGGATTCGATTGTCCACATCGGGGACGACGAAGGCGGGGGGCTTCGAGAGCCCGCGGAGGTGTTGGACGCGGAGAATTCCGGTACGACCATGCGACTGCTCGCGGGCGTCCTCGCCGGCCAGCCTTTCGCGGCCGCCATGACCGGCGACGAGTCCCTGCGCTCGCGCCCCATGTCGCGCGTGGCCGAGCCGCTCAGGCTGATGGGCGCGGGGGTCGAACTGGCCGACGGCGGCCGCGCGCCGCTTCGCATCACCGGCCGCAGGCCGCTGCGCGCCGTGCGCTACAAGCCGCCGGTCGCGAGCGCGCAGATCAAGTCCGCCGTGCTGCTCGCCGGCCTCTTCGCCGACGGCGTGACGACTGTCGAAGAGCCCACGCGCACGCGCGACCACACGGAGCGGATGCTGAAAGAGTTCGGCGCGCAGTTGGCACAAAACGGGAACGAGATCAGCGTCGAAGGCGGCGCGCGACTCCGCGCGCGCGACATGCTCGTCCCCGGCGACGTTTCATCGGCCGCCTTCTTCGCCGCCGCCGCGGCCGTGCTCCCCGGCTCGGAACTGGCGATACTCGACGTGGGTCTGAACCCGACGCGGACGGCCTTCCTCTCCGCGCTCGCGCAGCTCGGCGCGGACATTATGGTCGAAGACGAAAGGCTTGAGTGCGGCGAGCCCGTGGGCACGATTCGTGTCCGCGGGCTCGCGTCCGACGAGGCGCGCACGCTCAACGTTTCCGGCACAGTCATCCCGAACCTGATAGACGAGCTGCCGCTCCTGGCCTTCGCCGCCGCGGCGCTCGGCCGCGGGATGGAACTGCGGGACGCGGCGGAGTTGCGCGTCAAAGAGTCTGACCGCATACGCTCGACCGTCGAAAATCTCTCGCGCATGGGCGCGCGCATTGAAGAGCGCGCGGACGGCTGGCGGCTTCACGCGGGCGGCGCGCGCTTGCGCGGGGCGTCTCTCGACGCGTTCGGCGACCACCGCGTAGCCATGTCGTGCGCCGTCGCCGCGCTCACGGCCGCGGGAGATTCAGAGATTGAAGGGGCGCGCGGGGCGGTCGAGGTCTCCTTGCCCGAGTTCTGGAAACTTCTGGAGGGCGTGGCCCAATGAGCGAGCCTTTGTGGGAGCGCGTCTCAATCGTGGGGTGCGGGCTCGTCGGCGCGTCCTTCGCGCTGGCGCTCAGGCGCGCGGGTTTGTGCGAGCGCATCGGCGGTTGGGACTCGTCCGCCTCGGTCCGGGACGAAGCAATGGCGCGCGGGGTGATTGACGAAGTCGACCGCGCTTTCGTTGACGGGGCCGTTTCTTCGTCGGACCTGATTTATCTGGCTATGCCCGTGCGCGAGATTATCAGTTTCCTGAGCGAGCGCGGCGCGCAGGTCAAGCCAGGCGCGCTCGTCACGGACGCCGGGAGCACGAAGAGGGAGGTGTGCCGCGCGGCGCGCGATTCTGTGCCAGCGGGACGGCAGTTCGTCGGCGGCCACCCCGTCGCGGGCCACCACGCGGGAGGGCTCGCGCACGCACGCGCGGACCTTTTCGAAGGGGCGAGCTACGTCTTGGTTAAGGAAGAGGGCGAGGCCGCACGTCCCGCGCTCGACGTTTTGACGGAGGCAGTCGAACGCGTCGGCGCGCGCGTGCGCCTGCTGACGGCCGATGGGCACGACCGCGCGATGGCCGTCGTCAGTCACGCGCCGCAGATTGTTGCGAGCGCGCTCGCCGCAAGCGTCCGCGAACAAGAGGACGCCGACGCCCTCAGGAGTCTCGCGGGCGCGGGCTACCGCGACATGACGCGGCTCGCCTCCAGCCCCTGGCCCGTCTGGCGCGACATCCTGGCGACGAACCCTTCGGAGATAGCCGAAGCCCTCGACGCGCTCGTCGCCAAACTCTCGGCCGCCGGAGCGGAGTTGCGGGAGTACGCGAAGCGCGGCGCGGGCGAGTTGAGCGTCACGGGCCGACTTTTCGAGAACGGAAAATAACGAACACTCTGGGCGAAAGATTATGATTCTTATACTGACACCGAACATCAAACCGGAGAGCGAAGCGTACAGGCAGTTGATGGAGCACCTGGCGCGGTTGCAGGGCATACAGGCGCGCGTGCACCGCGAGCAGGGCGTGGAGCAGTCGCTGACGGAGATTTACCTCATCGGCAACACGTCGGCCATCCCTGTCGAGGAGGTGAGGAACCTGCCCGGCGTCGAGCGCGTCGTGCGCGTCTCCGAAGAGTACCGCGTCCTCGGCCGGCACAAGGACGACCACAGGCCCGCGCACTTCGAGTACCAGGGACTGCGCTTCGGACAGGACACGCTGCACGTCTTCGCGGGGCTCTGCGCCGTGGACACGCCCGAGCACGTCGAGCAGATGATGCGCGCCCTGCGCGACAACAATCAGGTCTGCACGCGCATGGGCGCTTACAAGCCGCGCACGAGCCCTTACTCCTTCCAGGGCCACGGGCGCAAGTGCCTGCCCTACGTCTTCGAGCTGGCCGGCAAGTACGGAATCAAGGTCGTCGCCATGGAGGTGACGCACGAGTCGCACATAGACGAAATCAAAGAGGAGCTTGAGCGGACCGGAAACCCCACGGGCGTGATGCTTCAAATTGGCACACGCAACACGCAGAACTTCGAGCTGCTGAAAATCACTGGCCGCCAGCAGGAGTTCCCTGTCCTCTTGAAGCGCGGCTTCGGCATCACGCTCGACGAGTCGCTGCACGCCGCCGAGTACCTCGCGAGCGAGGGCAATCACAGGGTCGTCTTCGGGCTGCGCGGGATGAAGACGAACATAGGCGAGCCGCACCGCAACTTCGTTGACTTCGCGCACGTCTCGGTCGTCAAGCGCTTAACGAGAATGCCAGTCTGCGTCGACCCCTCTCACTCGGTCGGCGCGCGCAGCCTCGGCCCCGAGGGGATTCTGGACGTGATGCACGTCACGGCGCAGGGCGTCGTCGCCGGGGCGAACATGGTGCTCGTGGACTTTCACCCGCACCCGGGCCGCGCGCTCGTCGACGGGCCGCAGGCGCTCATGCTCGACGAGCTGCCGCACTTCCTGGAAGACGTGCGGATCGCCCGCGAGGCTTACGAGAAGCGCCTCGCACTGGCCCAGCGCCACCGCGGCCTCGGAAGCTAGTCTGCGCGCGGCCGGCGACATAATTGTCCGCCGGCCTTTCGCGCCGCGACAAGAATGTCTCGGGCTGCCGTGCGCGCCCCCGCCCCGCCGGTCGTTAACCTCGCTGCAAGGTGCCTCCGTCATAATCTATCTCATCTGGCTTGCGGTTTGCTTCGGCGGCTGCGAGGGTAGTTAACTGTCATCAAAAGTTTCAGGGGGGAAGTTGATGTCAACGCTTTACGATGTCGCGCGGCTGGCGGGCGTCTCTACGGCGACCGTGTCGCACGTCGTCAACGAATCCAGGTACGTCGCGCCGGAGACCAGCGAGCGCGTCCGGCGCGCCATCAGGCAACTGAATTTTGTGCCAGACCCGGCGGGGCGTCTTCTGGCCCTGCGGAAGAATGAGCCGACGGACGCGCCGCCGCGCGACGCGCCGTCGAAGTGGCGCGATGCGTCCGCGGGCGCGGGCGTCGGCGTGGCGCGCACGATTCTGAGGGTCGTGCGCGCGGCGCAGCCCGTCTCGCGCGCGGACCTGGCGCGGCGTCTGGGGCTCTACCGCAGCACGGTCACGGAAGTGGTCAAGCCGCTGCTCGCTTCCGGCGCGCTGCGCGAGGCGGAGGCGGAGCAGTCGGTCGTTCGTAGACTGGGCCGGCCGCCCGTGGGCCTCTCGCTCGGCGACGCGGGCGCGCTCTTCGTCGGCGTCAACATAGGCGTGCGGCGCAGCCAGGTCGGCGCGGCGACGATTTCCGGCAGGCTCCTCTGTGAAGAGCCTTTCGACACGCCCGCGGACCCTGCGGCCGCGCTCGCGCGCATACGCGCGGCCGTCAAGCGACAGTGTATGAGCGAGCGGGGCCGAGTGCTCAACGCAATCGGCGTGAGCGTTCCTGGGCCGACCGACGCTGAGCGCACGCGCCTGCTCTTCGCGCCGCACCTGGGCTGGGAGGACGTGAAAGTGGCCGAGGCGCTCAGGGGCGCGGGCGGGCGCGAGGCGGCGGTCACGGTGGAGAACGACGCGACGGCCGCCGGACTCTACGAGGCGCGCCGCCGCCTGCGCGACTCGGGCGCGGGCGAGTGGGACGATTTCGTTCTGGTCCGGGCGGGGACGGGCATCGGCGTAGGGCTGGTGCTCGGCGGCGAGGTCTACCGCGGCGCGGGCGCGGACGGCGGGCTGCTCGGCGTGTAAAGCCACATGACGATTGTCGCAGGCGGCAAGCCGTGCGCGTGCGGCAACCGCGGCTGCTGGGAGCGCTACGCCTCGGCCGCCAGCGCGTCGGCGCTCTACGCGGGGGACCGCCCGCAGGTGAGGGGCGGCCGCCCGCCGCGCTTCGTGGAGATAGTCGCGCGCGCCGAGGCGGGCGAAGTGCGCGCTCGCTCCACGCTCGAACGCACCGGCGAATACCTCGGCGTCGGCATAGGCAACGTCATCGGCGGGCTCGGCGTGACGCGCGTCGTCCTCAGCGGCCGCGTGGTCTACGGCTGGAAATTTATTGAGGCGTCGCTCAAGGAGGCGGTCGCGCGCACGATGGCCGGCCGCCTCTCGAATTGGTCCGTCGAGCCAGGCGAGCCCACCGGCGCGGGCCTCGGCGGCGCGCTCGAAGTAGTGATCGAACAGCACCTGACCAGAATCGCGGCCCAATCGAGAACAGCAGCGTGAAAAGAAAATGATGAACGCGGAATGCGGAGTGATGAATTAAAAACCGCTTGTCTTTCATCCATCACTCCGCATTCCGCGTCCATCATTTCTTTAGTATCTCGTTGACCAACTCCGTCGCGCCGTAGACTTTGAGGAGGGCTTCGGTGATGGCGCGGCTGTGGACGGCGACGGCGCGGCCGCCCTCGGCTTCGTCAACGAACCAGTAGCGGTTCGGGAGCTTCTGTATGTTGCTGTCGAAGTTGAGGCCGACGATCTCTGCGTCGCGGTTGACGACGGGGCTGCCGGAGTTGCCGCCGATGGTGTCGGCCGTGTAGACGAAATTCATGGGCGTCGAAAGCTCCAGCGCCGCGCGCTTCTCCTTGTAGCGCTGGGGCAAGTTGTAAGGCGGCTTCTCACCGAAGCTCTCCGCGCGGTCGTAGAGGCCGTAGAAAGTCGTCTTGAAGGGGACGAGGGTCGTGCCCTCTTCGTAGCCGAGGACTTTGCCGTAGCTCAGGCGCAAGGAAGAAGTCGCGTCCGGGTAGACGCTCTTTCCGTAGACGGCGAAGCGCGCCTTCGCGATCTTCTCGCCGGCGCTCGCCTCGGCGCTCTTGATGTTGGCCTCGTTCCACGCGCGCAGCTCGCGCACGACGGGCTCCACCTTGCGGGCCAGCGCGACCAGAGGATCGTCCGATTTGGCAATCGCTTCCGCGCCGCCTTCGAAGAGGGCGCGGCGCACGGCAACGTCGGCGAGCTTCGTCCCCGTAATAACTTTGTGGGCCACTTCCGCGGGCGTCTCGCCGCCGAGCGCGGCGCGCACGAACGGGTCCTCCGCGCCCAGCGTCTTGCGCGCCTCTTCGAGCCAGCCCGCCAGGATCGCTTCATCCATGTCCGCGTAAACGGGGGCGGGCGAGAACAAATTGAGCTTCAGCGATTCGAGTCGGCCGTCGCGGAACTCCGCGTATCGCTGCTCGTTGGGCTTGCGCGATTCTTCGCTGTAGCGCACGAGCGCCGAGGCTATGAAGCCCAGGCGCGACCACTCAAGGGTCGAAAAGGCTATGCGCTTCGACGTGCGCGGCAAGTCCGCGTAGGCCGCGCCGACCTGCTCCCAAGCGCCGCCCAACTCCTGCTGCAACTCCGCGCGGCGCGCGACCTCTGCGCGCAGGGCCTTCTCTTCCGCCTCCTTCTTCGCGAACATGCGCGGGTTGAGCAAGCCCTCCTGCTGGCTCGTCAGGCGCTTGATGGAGTTGGCGAGCGACCTCAGGGCCGAGCCCGCGCGGCGCTCCTGCTCCGCGCCCGTCGCCGCAAAGCGCGCGAGCGCGGCGCGGCGCGAAGTCCAGACCTGCATCTGCAAGGGGTTGCCGACGTCGCGCTGGTAGCGCAACTGGGCCACGGTCATCAGCCTGTCGGTCGAGCCCGGGTTGCCCGAGAGGACTACGAACTCCCCCTCGGCCGGGCCGTTCTGAGACCACTTGAGATAGTCGTCGGTCTTCGCCGGCCGGTCGTTTTCGTAGACGCGGAAGAAAGTGATGTCGAGGTTGAAGCGCGGGTAGGTGAAGTTGTCGTAGTCGCCGCCGAAGAAGGCTATCTGCTCCTCGGGCGCGAAGACGAGGCGCACGTCCGTGTACTTCTTGAAGCGGTAGAGCCAGTACTCGCCGCCGCTGTAGAGCATGACGACCTGGCCGTCGAGTCCCGTCTTCTGTTTCGACTCGCTCTCGATTCTGGCGACCTCTGCGCGGCGCTGCGCGTTGGCCTCCGCGCTGCTCGTTCCCTGTTTGACAGCGCCCTGCACGCGGCGCGTCACGTCCTCGTAGGAGACGAGCACGCTCATCTCCAGGTCGGGGCACTTCAACTCCTCGGCCTGCGTGCGCGCGTAGAAGCCGTCGCGCGACAGGTTGCGCTCGGCCGTCGAGAGCTTCGCGATCTGGCCGGAGGCGACGTGCTGGTTGGTGAGGACGAGCCCGTTCGGAGAGACGAACGCGCCGCTGGATGTCCCGACGCGCACGGAGGAGAGCCGCAGGTGATCCAGCCACGCGTCCGAAGGGTCGAAATTGTAACGCTCCTTCCACTGCCTGCGCGGCGGGTTGTCGAAAGTCCACATCCCCTCGTCCGCGCGCGCCGGCAGAGCGAGAGAGATCAAAAAAGCCGTCACCAAAAGGAGCGAAACAATCTTCCTCATAGTTATCTCCGAGAGTTAATTGTGCCAGTGTATTTCGCGATCACGCCGCGCTCGCCGACGGCCCAGCCGGCGTTTTTTGGCCCGGCGAAGTCCGCGCTGTGGTAGCCGCCCGCGCCTGCGCTCGTCCACGTCTGCCCGCCGTCCGACGAATACTCAGAGCCCGTCGGCCCGACCGCGAAGAGAGTAGGCGCGCCGCGCGATTTTGTGCCGGGCACGAAGACGACGCACGACCTGTAGCCGCTCGGGCCGGGGCCTTTGATGGCGGCCCACGTCCGCCCGCCGTCCGTTGTGACGGCCACGTTGTTCTCGGCCTCGGCCTCCTTCGTGTAATCGCCGCCCACGACCACGCCGTGCAACGCGTCCCAGAACGTGATGGAGAAAACGCCCGCGCTCTTGCCGCTCACTATTGGCACAGTCGCGACCGCCCACGTCCGCCCGCGGTCAATCGAGCGGAAGACGCGCGCCCCGTTGGGTCCGCCGGTCGCGAACCAGACGCTCGTCTTACCTTCGACCGCGATGCACGTCCCGCTCGCGGCGAACGCGCCCTCGCCTTCGAGCGCGGGCGGCATCCCGTCCGGCGGCATCTCCTTCCAGGTCCGGCCCCCGTCCGAAGTCTGTATGATGAGGAAGCGCCCGTCCACGGGGTCGCTCACGGCTACCCCGTGGTCGCGGTCCCAGAAAGCCATCGAGTCGAAGAAGGCCGCGGCGCGCCCGCTCTTGAACTGTAGCTCCCAGCGGCGGCCCCCGTCCGTGGTCTTGTAGATTCTGGACTTGTCGCCTTCGCCGATTGAGAGCAGATAAGCTGTCTCCGCGTCGAAGGCGTCCACGTCGCGGAAGTCCAACTCCGCCGCTCCCGGCACAATCCCCGAAGTCCACGTGCGGCCCCCGTCAACCGTGCGCGCGAAGGTGCCCTTGTCGCCGCTCGCCCAGGCCACGCGGGAGTTGACGGCACTCACGCCGCGCAGGCGGACCGAAGTCCCGCTCGGCTGCGTCACCCACTCGGCGCGCGCCGCCGTGCCAGTCGTCAGGACGAGAAGTAACGCGAGAGAGAGCAGCCTCGCCGCGTGTACAAGGGAATCTGGACGCATAGTTTGACTCGAAAGAATTGGGCCGATTTGTTGTGGCCGCTTCAGGCCAGGCTCTCGACGCAGTGCTCGCGCATGCTGCACCCCTTGCAGCGGCGCGGGTCCGTGTGGCTGCGGTGCACGTCCTCGGCCTCGCGCGCCTCCCGCATCTCTTCCAGTAACGTTAACAACTCGTCGCGCAGCTCCGTCGTGTAGTCCACGGTCACCTCATTGTCACTGTACCGTATGATTCCGTAAGGGACGCTCGCGCCGAGCGCGTCTTCGGCCAGCAGGCAGTAGGCCGCGAGCTGCATGACGTGCGAGTCGTAGGGCCGCCCGCCGGCCGGGCTCCGCGTCGACTTAACTTCGACGGGGATAATTCCTTCCTTCGTTCGGACCAGATAGTCCGGCCTCCCCGTCAGGCCGTACCGCCGCGAGACCAGCGGCCGCTCCTGCTTGACGCCTTCCCGGTTCTTCTCCAATGGCGCGACGCGCCCGACCGCAAAGCCCGTGTCGCTGTAGACGAGTCGCCCCGTGGGGAGGCCGCTAGACTGTTCGGCGCTCCGCGCCGCCGCACTCGCAGCGAGAGCGACGACGAGCAGGACCGCGAGCGCGGCGAGCAAATAGATCATCGCCACCACCACGAGAGTAGAATCAGCACCGCGACGACGACCGCCAGAAAACTGGCACAGGCCGCGACGAACTGTAGTCGCCGCGCGCGCCTGACAGATTTACCGTGCCCCAGATGCCACGCCGTTCCGGCCTCGCGCGCGTGCCGGCCGGCGGTCGGCTCGTACCCGTCCAGCCGCAGCCGCCAGGCGCGCGCGCAGAAGATGTATTCGCCGACCTCCGACGCCCTGATCAGTTTGCCCCGCCCGCCCATCAATCTACCACCGCGTAGGGAATTCGCTCGGCCGCTAGTTTAGAAGCTAACCCCCCGAAACGAAAACGCGGAGACAGTCTGCCTCCAAAATTCGTGTGCCATTCATGAAACACAGTTTCATAAGCGGATGGAAAGTGGTATAATGCCTGTCATGGAAACGAAAGCGAAAAAGGTCGGCGCGGGGCAGGTCGTGGCGTTCTCGCCCGCGGAGAAGCGGGCCGCGCGCAGCGAGCGGATCAAGGTCGCGGAGGCTTCGCCTTACGGCTGGATAGCCCATTCGGAATCGGGCAGCGAGCAGGACTATCGCCTTTACTGCGACCCGGCGGCGCGCCGCCTGGTCTGCACCTGCGCGGACTTCATCTTCAACGGCAACGGCGAGCCGGGCTTCGAGTGCAAGCACGTCTCGGCCGTGCTGAAGTTCATCGCGCGCCAGTACCTGCAACACGACTACGACCCGCTGCGCCAGCAAGCGCAGCAGCAGCGCGCCCGCGTGGCCTGAATCCACGGGAGGTTTTAGAGATGAGCAAAGATTTCAGGTGCGAAGCCTGCAAGAAGCCGCAGGAGAGCTTGCACATGCGCAACACGGACGGCAAGTGGGTCTGTCCAGACTGCATCCCCGCGGCGGAGCTGAAAGAATACCCGCGCCTGCGCGAGCGCCTGAGCGCCCGGCGGGCCGCGCAGACGCACAAGAAGGCCGCTTGAAGAACTGGCACAGTTATCTGTAAAAAGGTGAGAGAAACCTGTGGGGGCAGGGACAGGCCCGGCCCCTGCAATTCTTGACGCTCGTAGTTAGGTTCTGAAAGCGAAGTGAGTCTCACGCCTTTCACGCTCCGGTTCGATTCGGGAACGCTTCTCCTGGACGGCGCAGACCGCGCGGCGCGGGTGCCGTCCGAGTTCCGCTGGGACGACCGCGTCTTGCGCTGGCGCGCGCCGGCCTGGGCTTACCGCCACGTCGTCCGCGACCTCTTCCGCTCGAAGACCCCTTACGAAGACCAGGCGCGCGCCTACGACAAGTTCGACTTCCCCTCCACTTCTGAAACTGAGCCGCGCCCCTACCAACAACAGGCCATAGACGAGTGGATGCGGCGCGGGCGTTGCGGCGTCGTCATCCTCCCGACGGGCGCGGGCAAAAGTCTCGTCGCGCAGATGGCGATTGAGCGCACGAATCGCTCGACGCTCGTCGTCGTCCCGACGCTGGATTTGATGAACCAGTGGTACGACCTTCTCCTGAAATCTTTCCGCGCGGAGGTCGGCCTCATCGGCGGCGGCTATTACGAGTTGGGCGCGCTGACGGTGACGACCTACGCCTCCGCCTTCCGCTTCATGGAGCGGCTCGGGAACCAGTTCGGCCTCGTCATCTTCGACGAGTGTCACCACCTGCCGAGCAGCGCGAACCGCTACGCGGCCGAGATGGCGATAGCGCCTTTCCGCCTCGGCCTGACGGCCACGCCCGAGCGCGCCGACGGCGAGGAGCGCAGCCTCGAACGACTAATCGGCCCAATTCTCTTCCGCCGCGAGGCGCACGAGATGGCGGGCCAATATTTGGCGGACTACAGGGTCGTGCGTCTCAACGTCAGGCTCAGTCAGGAAGAGCGCGCCTTCTACGAACGCGAGCGGGCCATCTTCCGCCGCTTCGTCAGCGAGAAGGGCATCGACCTCGGGGGCTTGACGGGCTGGCAGTCTTTCATCAGGGCGAGCGCGCGCAGCGAAGAGGGGCGTCGCGCGATGCAAGCCTACAGGGAGTCGAAGCGCGTCGCGCTGGGCACGGAGGCGAAGCTGCGCGTGCTGATGGAACTTCTGGCGCGCCACCCGCGGGAGCGCACGCTCATCTTCACGGCCGAGAACGAGATGGTCTACCGCATCTCGGAACAGTTCCTGATTCCGGCCATCACGCACCAGACGGGCATCAAGGAGCGCAGCGCGTGGCTCGAAGCCTTCAACAAAGGCGAGGTGCTCGCGCTCGCCACCTCTAAGGTCTTGAACGAGGGCGTCAACATCCCGGAGGCCGCGGTCGCCGTGGTGCTGTCCGGCTCCGGCTCGACGCGCGAGCACATACAGCGCCTCGGCCGCATCCTGAGAAAGCAGCCGGGCAAGGAGGCCGTGCTCTACGAAGTCATCGCGAGCGAGACGACCGAGGAGGGAATCAGCGACCGGCGCACGAGCGCGGCCCAATTCCGCGAGGCGGGCTACAACGCCTTCTTCGGCCGGGCGGGTGAAGGCTGATGCTGACGGCTGATCTGGCACAGAACTGGCGGCGCGGCGACCAGGTGCGCCCACTCCACGTACACACGGACGACCCGGACCGGCTCAGCGATGCGGCGCAACTCGTCAAGCTCTTCGCGGGGCACGAGGGCCGGCCGCGGCGCGAGCTTGACGCGGCGCTCGAAGAGTACGTCGGCACCGGCACGAACTATAAATTCCTGCGCGGCCTCATCAAGCTCCTGACGGACAGGTGCACTTTCGAAATCAGCGGCGCACGAGACCCCGTCGAGATTCGCCGCGCCCTCTTCCTCAAGGCGCGCGAGCGCCACCCGGTGACGCGGGACGAAGACGCGCGCGCGGCTAGCATAACGGAAGCGGCGCGCGAGCTGGGCGTGGAGCCGGACGTGATGATGCGCTCCCTGTACGCGGACCTGCCCGAGAACCAGTTGCTCGCGGCCTTCAGCGGCCCGGCCCCGGCGGAGCTTCTGAGCCTTTACAATCTGGCACAGGCGCAGGCGCTGCTCTATCACTGCGTGGAGATGCGGCTCACGGTCGGCGCGCAGGACGCGGACTCTTACCGCGAGCTCTTCAGCGCCATCAAATCTTACAGGCTGATTCACACCATAAGGGGAAGCGCGCGCGACGGCTACGAGGTGCGGCTCGACGGCCCCGTCTCGCTCTTCCAGCGCTCGAAGAAGTACGGCGTCCAGATGGCTGTCTTCCTGCCCGCGCTCCTGCTCTGCAAAAATTGGCACATGCGCGCCGAGATCGCGCAGCAGTCGGACGCGGGGCGCGGGAACGCCTTCTTCGAACTAGACAGCAGACAGAAGCGGCTCAACTCTCATTACCTGACGGAAGCGCCGCAGGAAAAGAGTGTCGGCGAGAAACTGGCGGCGGGCTGGGGCCGCGTCGAAACCGCCTGGCGGTTGGAGCCGAGCCGCGAGGTGATAGATTTGGGCGAGAGCGCGTTCATCCCTGACTTCGTCCTGACGCGCGAGGACGGGCGAAAGTTTTACCTTGAGATACTGGGCTTCTGGACGCCGCAGCACCTGCAACAGAGGCTCGCGGAGTTTGAGCACGCCGGCTTCGAGAACTTCATCCTCGCGGCCTGGGACGAGCTGCGCGGCAGCCGCGACCCGCTGACGCGCCCGCCGCGCCACGCGCTCGTCTTCAAAAGGAGCCTCGACCCCGTCGCGTTAGAGTTGGCCGTCGAAGAATTAATCAGCGCGGGGGAAGTAACGGAGTCATGTTGACGGCGGCGAGAGATGACAATGGACAGAAGGTCGCGGCGTGGGAGGTGGAAAGGGCGGACGGGCCTTTCCGCTGTTTCTGCTGCCGCCAAATCGTCAGGCTCAGGAAGGGAGAGATCAAAGCGCCGCACTTCGCGCACGTGCCGCCGGTCACCTGCGAGTACGGGGCGGGCGAAAGTGAGGCGCACCGCCGCTGCAAGATCAGTCTCTTCGAAAACCTGTCGGCGGATGCGCGCGTGCGCAAGTGCGAGATGGAGCGAGACCTCGGCACGGTCCGCCCGGACGTGAGCGCGTACATCAATAATGTGCCAGTCGCCATCGAGGTGCAGCTCAGCAACCTGCCGCTCCGGCGGATACAGTTCCGCACGGCCGAGTACGCGCGCAAGGGAATCTACGTCCTCTGGCTCCCGCTCCACGGTTCGGAGTTGAAAGAAGAGTTGTACGCCCTGCGGCCCTGGGAGGAGTGGCTCCACGCGGCCTACTTCGGGCGGGTCTACTACTGGCTGGACGGCCTGCGCGTACAGCCAGTTCACTTCCGCGACTACTACAGGCGCGTCCGCGGCCGCACGCGCGACTACGAGCAACTGGCACACAGGAAAGTTCCGATTGACGGACGAGAGGCGACCATCACGGACGACTTCCGGCCCGTCAACAGGGAAGCCCGGTCCGGCCGCCACGTCTCGATCCCGCCGGCCAAACTTTTCATGGATAATCAGCCGGACTGGTATTTGAAGTGAGCGTGAAAACAGGCGCGGCCCCGAGCGCCTGGCTGGCTGGGCTTACTTCGCCTGCTCAGATTCTAAGTTGCTGACGCGCTCTTCCAGGTCTTCCTGCTGGTTCTGCCACGTCAGAATGTCCTCGTTGAAGATGCGGAACTTGCGGTTAAGATAGTCCAGGTTCTTTTCGACGCGGGCGAGGCGTGCGTCAAATTTATCAAAGCGCGCGTCCATCCCGTCGAGGCGCACCAACACTTGCTCCCAGATGGGCCGCGTCTCCTTCAGCCGCTGGTCAACCCTTTCTTCTAAGGCGGTCAGCCGCGCGTCCATCTCGTTGAGCCGCCCCTCCATCCTGTCGAGTCGTGCATTCACCCTTTCTTCGAAGGCTGTCAGCCGCGTGTTCATGTCTCGCACGCCTGCATCGAGGGCGTCGAAGCGCGCCATGACGCGTTCTTCGAAAGAGCGGCCGTCGGGCATGTTCTGCGTGGTTTCTTCGTTCATTGCGTGGATTATCACTCCTTACAGAGATTCTGCTCAAGGGTGGAGTGGGCGGGTGGATGAGGCGACTGTAGAACAGGCGGCGGGCTTTTTCAACTCTGGTGTTCCGGCCGTTACAGGTCGGCCCACCAGTCTCCGACGGTGACGCCGTTGAGGGTCTGGCCGGGTTTGACTTCGACGACGATTCGCCTGTGCGAGTTGCAGTTCTCGCCCATGCCGCACTTCAGGTAGTCCGTGTGGTAAGCCTTCTTGCCTTGCATCTCGCCGACGGAGTCGTCGCCCGCGAGCAGCGTGGCGTAAACGAAATATCTCCCCGGAGGCACCTTCAGGCTGTAGTGCACGCCGGCCTCCCAGTCGTCGCGCTTCTCCGAACAGACGACCGTGGCGCGCGTCTCCGCGTCCTCCGCGCAGGCGACCATCACGCCGGGGATGCCGTCGCTCGGGTAGGCCATGCTCCCCTCTATGAAGCCGCTCGCCGGAGTCGGCGTCGCGGTCGGCGTGGGAGTCGGAACGACGCCGCCGGACGAATTGTTCGTGTTGCCCGTCACGTTCGCGTTAGTGTTCCCTGTGTTGCGCGTCTCCGCGACACCCTTTGGGTCGTCCTTCATCAACTGCCAGGCGATCACGCCGCCCAGGCCCAGCACCAGCACCGTCGCCAGAATCGTGAGCGCGACGACCCCGGCCGTGCTCCGCCGCTTCTCGCCCTGCGTCGCCGTGCGCCGCTGCTCGGCTTCCCACGTTGACTCGGCGCGCGGCGTCGCGGCTGAAGACCTCCCGAGCGCGGGGCGCGTCGGCGCGAGAGCCGGGTCGTCAAGCACCTTCGTGGGCGGCGGCTCCGCGCCCGCATCAAGCGCGAGCGTCCTGTCCGCGTCGGCGCGAGCGTCCACGGGCCGCAGGGCCGCGCCGTCTTCCAGGCAGAACCTCAACGTGTCGTCAGTGTATATGCGTTGGCAGGTCGGGCAGCGCTTCATGCGGTCGCCGTAACGGGTGAAAAGATTTTCATGGGGACTCGCCGTGGCACAATTTTAAACCGTGCCGCGGACTATATCACGTTTCCCGGGGGCGCGGCCCGAAGTGAAGGAACATAAACCGTTCTTCCTTGTCGCCGGAAATCGGGTAGAATGCTGCGCGCTCCGGGCAGTCCGGTCGAGTGGTCGTGCGATTCTGAGGGGGAGAGCTGAGAGGGAGACTATGAGTCAAACGGTTCGAGAGGCGACGAAAATCATGCTCATACGCCACGGCGAGAAGCCGACGGACGACCCCCCGCCTTACGGGGTGACCTCGGACGGCGAGCGCGAGAGCGAGTCGCTGACGATCCGCGGGTGGCAGAGGGCCGGGGCGCTGGCCTCCTTCTTCGCGCCCGCGAGCCATTCATTCCAGGACCAGGCGCTCGCCACGCCGCAGTTCATCTACGCCTCCACGCCGACCAGGCGTCAGGGGAGCCGCCGCTCCCTGGAGACGATCACGCCGCTCGCGGAGAAGCTCGCCATCAGGGTCAATTCGAACTACCCGAAGCTGGAGGCGGAGAAGATGCTGGAAGAGGCTTTTCTGTGCGCGGGCGTCGTCCTCATCTGCTGGCAGCACGAGCTGCTGCCGAAGATCGCCAACAAGATACTGGGCAACAAGACGACCGCGCCGCAGGAGTGGCCTGAGGACCGCTACGACATGGTCTGGGTCTTCGACCGCGACCCCAGCTCAAATCACTACAGCTTCAAGCAGGTCCCGCAGAGTCTGCTGATGGGCGACTGGGCCATTCCGATAAGGTGAGGGGCGGCCGTCCCGCCCGCCTTAATTATTCTTCTCGAACCACTCGATGATCTGCGGGTACAAATCCGCGAGCGTCTGGCCTGGCTTGCGGCTGCGGTACAAGTCCACGAGGAAGGCGTCGAACGCCTTGAACTGCGGGAAGCCGCGGCGCTCGGTCATCATGCGGTCGATGCCTTCGATCATCTTGTCCTGCTCCGCGCGCGGCGCGTAGTCCGCGATGCGCAGGCTGACCAGCCCCCAGTTCATGTACTCGTTGAAGGCGGCGATGCCCCCGTAATAGCCCTCGCCCTTGCTCTTCTCCACCCAGCGGTCGCGGTTGCTGATGGCCTTCGCGATGCGGTCGGCGTACTTGTCCGTCTCCGGGTTGATGTAGCCGTGGTTGATCTCAGTGAAGACGATGTTGCCGCGGAAGATTATCTCGGCCTCCTTCGACAGATTCTCCGGGCCGTAGCGTTTCACGTCCTGCGGGTAAGGGAAGTTGACGTGCGGCTGGAGCTCCTTGAAGCCGTTGCTTGAGAACCAGGTGGTCGACTGGTTGTAGGCGACGAGCGGGGAGAAGATGATTTTATAAGTGTCGTAGTCGCTGGAGCCCGGAAAATTCCTGTCGAGCCACCTCTTCATCTCGGCGACGTTCGCCACGTCGCGGTAGAAAGCGATCTGCCCCTCGTAAGTCCGCGAGTTCTCGCGGTAGAACTTGCGGAAGTTGGTCGCGTCGGCGAACGACTGCAACATCTGTAGGTAAGGCCGCAGGGTGTTCGTCGGCTCGTTCCTGAAACCCGTGCGGTCGTAGACCTTGCTCTGGACTACGCGGCCCTTCCCGTCGAACTCGAAGGCGTAGCCGTTCATCTTGAGCGTGAAATACGAGTTGAGGTTCTTCTTAAGCGCATCGTCCAGGGCGGCCAGCAGCGGGTGGTCTTTGAACTTGTCGAACCACGCGCGCACGCGCTGGTAGTAGTCGGAATTCTTGTAGACCAGATTCTTGTCCTCGATGCCGGTCGGGGTCATCGCGAGCGCGACGTTGACCAGCTCGTAGACCTCCGGCACCTCGACGAACGTTCTCCCCTTGTGGCCCTCGCGGTATCTCTTGTCGAAGATGGCCGCGGGCACGCTCCTGACGCCGACGATCCGCTGGTAGCAGAGGTCCGCGCCCTTCTGGATGATGAAGTCGTAGGTCTTGCCCAGCTCGACCGTGAAGCTGATGGAGTCAACGTCCGTGATGAAGGTCACCTTGTGCGGCTTGCCGTTAACGAGTTGCGCCTCGTACACGTCCGGCCTGGCCTCCGGGGCGAGCCGCCAGAAGTCCTTCTTCAGCTCAGCGCCGTCCTGAATCGTGATGACTGAGACGTTCGACTTGATGACCGGCAGGTTCACCTCCTGCGCCGCGGCGGACGCGGCGAGGAGCGCGACGGCCAGGATTGATTTCAGCGCCCTCATCTTCCAGCCCTTTCGTGAGCAGTCAGTGCCGCCCGCCGCGAGCGCGCGAGTCCGCGCCGCGCCCCTCACCCGCCCGCTCGCGGCGGGCGGCACTGACGTGGTTCATGTATAAAACACCGGCGGCCGAAAGTATGTGGCAACAAAGTGCGGGAGGTTGCGGGCCGCGGGAGGAAATTTCAGGGGGGCGCGGCGCTCTTTACAGGCTGTCTATGAAATCGTGGTAGGCGGCGCGGTCTTCGGGGGCGAGCCTCGTGATCTCGACGCCCGCCAGGCAGCCGGCCGCGGGCTCGTCCCCCTTGAGCGGGGTGCAGTAGGCCAGTCGCCCTTCGAGGTTGACGCTGTCGCCCGTTGGGAGGACGAGCACGATCAGCACGGCGCGGCCTTCCTCGTTCAGGCTGTGAGACCCCAGGTGGGAGGACGGCATGACGAGACACAGGCCCTCTTTACTCAGGTCCCTCGTGTGGGCCAAAACGGTGACGCGGAGGCCCTCTTCCGTCTCGCGCTCTGCGGCCGAGACGCTTGCCCTGAGCCTCACCTGGTGGCGGGGCTCGCGGCGGCGGTCGCTGCTGATTGTTTCCCAGGCGGAGGCCATGACGCGTTCTGCGCCCGCGCGAAGTCCCGCGGGCCAAACTGAGCCTTGCGAATCGCCGGCGGGGGTGGGAGGCCGGGCCGGAACCTGTTGTGCGGCCGAAAGGGAGGGAGAGCAATGCGGAATGATGAATGATGAGTTAGAGACGACTGCCTTTTAATTCATCACTCATCATTCCGCGTTCATTATTATCTTTTGTCCAGTCGCCGGGCGTTTTTCCTGATGGCGTCGCTGAGAATGGCGATGCCGCGCAGGTCGCGGTTGGCCCTGGCCGAGAGCTGCACGTCGAGCGTGCCGCCGCTCTGCTGGAAGAGCGGGTTGGTGACGAAGCTCTTGACCATGTTCCTGAGCACGAGGACGGAGGTCTTCAGGCGTATGTCGTCGAAATTCTCCTGGCCCCTGCTCTCCCTGTCCTCGCCCTCGTCTTCGGGAAACTTGATGGTCTCGCGGAGCCGGGTGGCGCGCTTCCTCATCTCGCCGGCCTTCTCGTAAAGCGAGTCGTAGTTCAGCCCCTCGGCGGCGAAGGCCACGCGAATCATCTCGTTGTTGAGCACCTGTATGGCGTTGAAGTCTTCCCTGACCCGCGCGACCAGGGCGTTCTTGCGGCGCGGGTCAACGGGCACTTTGGCGCGCGTCGCGTTCCTGACGTTCTCCAGCTCGCGCTTGCGCAGCGCCTCTATGCGCTCGCCCTCGCGCCTGGCGTTGTAGATTTCTATCGGGTTCCCTGAGCGCTGGGCGCGGGCCGCCGTCGGCAGCGCCAGCACGAGAGCGCCCGCAATGAGTGTCAATAGCGCGAGGCCTATGATCCGCTTCGTTCGATAGCCTTTCATCGTAGTCCTTTCCACGGCGGGCAGACCGTAACGGGCTCACTCAAAATGGCCCGACAAGGGCGGGCGAAAAATCCGTCCCTCCCGAAATGCCGATCTTCCAGTCGGCGAACATTCAATTGAGTCGGAAAACTCCGGCTGGGTGACGACGAGTATAATTCCGTCGCCACTTTTCGCACAATCAAATTTTCGCAGAATCAAATTTTTTCGGGCGGCGCAGGCTCGCGCCGCAAAAGCTCCGTCGGGGCCATCGTCCCCGCTCACACTTGTTCCGGCTCACTTGGCGACGACTTCGAGTTTCGCCGTCTGGTATTTGACGGAACTCGTGCCGACCATGATATCGAACTGGCCCGGCTCGACGACCCGCTCCATGTGCAGGCCGTAGAAGGCTAGCTTGTCGGGCGTGACGGTGAAGGTCACCGTCTTGCTCTCGCCGGGCGCGAGCGAGATGCGGCGGAAGTCCTTCAGCTCCTTGACGGGGCGCGTGACGGAGCTGACTAGGTCGCGGATGTAGAGCTGCACGACTTCGTCGCCCGCGCGCCGGCCGGTGTTCCTGACCGTCACGCTGACTTCCGCGCGGCCCGAAGGCCCTATGCGCGCGGGCGTCACCGTCGGCGTCGAGTATTCGAAGGTCGTGTAGCTCAGCCCGTGGCCGAAGGGGAAGAGCGGCTCCTTGCTCGTGAAGAGGTAGCCGCGCTTGGCCGTCGGCTTGTAGTTGTAGTAGATGGGCAACTGCCCGACCGAGCGCGGGAAGCTGACGGGGAGTTTGCCCGCGGGGTTGTAGTCGCCGAACACGACATCGGCCACGCCCGTGCCCGTTTCCTGGCCCAGGTAAAAACCTTCGAGGATGGCCGGGACATTCTCCGCGATGTAGTTGATGGCGAGCGGCCCGCTGTTAATCAGCATCACGACGACGGGCTTCCCCGTGGCGAGGACGGCTTTGACGAGGTCGTTCTGCCTCCCGACCAGCTCAATCGTGTCGCGGTCGCCGAGGTGGTTGTCGGCCCACGCCTCCTTGTTCGTGTCCTCGTTGCCGCCGAGGACGAGCAGCGCCACGTCGGACTTCTGCGCGGCCGCGACGGCTTCGGCAATCAGCCTCGCGTCCTCTTCGGGCGTGCTGAGTCGAGAAGTGTCGGCCCACCAGTCGCCGCCTTCGAGCGTGATGTTGACGCCTTTGGCGTAGTTGACCTGCACGCCGCGGCCCACTTTTTTGGTGACGCCTTCGAGGACGCTCACGCCGCGGCCGGGGTTCGGGTCGCTGTAGCCGCCGAGGTGCGCGCGGTCCGCGTTCGGCCCGATGACGGCGATTGATTTGAGGCGCGTGCGGTCGAGCGGCAGGAGGTTGTTGTCGTTCTTGAGCAGGGTGATTGAGCGGCGCGCGGCCTCGGCGGCCAGCTCGCGGTGCGCGGGCGCGTTCGTCAGTCGCTCGGTGCGGTCCGCGTCAACGTAAGGGTTCTCGAAGAGGCCGAGGAGGAACTTGGCCCGCAGGTTCCGCGCGACCGCGCGGTCGAGCACGGCCTCGGAAACTCTCCCGTCGCGGACGAGCTGCACCAGCAGCGGGTACGCGTCCGGGTCGGGCAGCTCTATGTCGACGCCGGCCTCTATGGCTAGGCGCGCGGCCTCCGACTTGTCGCCGGCGATGTGGTGCAGGCTCTCCATCTGCGGGATGCCGTAGTAGTCGGAGACGACGTGGCCGCGGAAGCCCCACTCCTGGCGGAGCACGCGGTCGAGCAGCCAGTGGGAGGCGTGCGACGGCACGCCGTCAATCTCGTTGTAAGAGGCCATCACGCTCATCACGTTCGCCTCCTTGACCGCGGCCTCGAAGCTCGGCAGGAAATATTCGCGCAACACTCTCTCCGAGTAGTTGGCCGGGGCGATGTTCGTCCCGCCTTCGGGCTGGCCGTGCGCGGCGTAATGCTTGGCCGTGGCGATGACGTGCTCGTTGTCCACGCCCGGCCCAGGGCCTTGTAGCGCCTTGATGACGGCGACGCCCATTCGCGAGACGAGGTACGGGTCTTCGCCGTAAGTCTCTTCGGTGCGGCCCCAGCGCGGCTCGCGCGCCAAATCCAGGTTGGGGCCGAGCACCTGGTGGCTGCCGCGCGCGCGCGTCTCAAGCGCGGCGACGGTGAAGACGCGCGTGGCGAACTCGGGGTCCCAGGAGCTGGCGAGCGCGAGGGGCTGCGGGAAGTGCGTGCCGCGCTGCGCCATCAGGCCGTGCAGCGCCTCGTCGTGGAAGATGGCGGGGATGCCGAGGCGCGTGTTCTCGACGAGCCACTTCTGTAGGGCGTTGGCGAAGCGCGCGGCGTCGCGCGGGTCCTTGCGCTCGCGCTGGCGCGCGATCTGGCCGATGCCGTGCTGCATCACGACGCGCGCCTTCTCGGGCGAGAAGTCGCCCAGGTCCGTGGAGAAGTCCGTCTGCGGGCGGACCTGCGGGCGCGCGGCCCAGAGGCAGACGAGTTGTGCCACTTTCTCCTCCAGCGTCATGCGGCCCAGGAGGTCCGCCACGCGGCGCTCCACGGGCAGCCGCGCGTTCTTGTAGTCGGGCGTCCTCTCCTGCATGTGGGACGCCGGCACGACCACGGCCGCGAACATCAGCGCGGCGCACAGGCACGCGAGCGAGCGCCGGCTTCTTAAGAAGCGTAGACGAAAAGTTGGTGTAAGTTTCATCGCAGAGTCCATCCAGAATTGGTGTGAAAGACGACGGGGGACGAACCACGAAGACACACGAGACAGCACGAAACACAAAATCCCTTCGTGTCTCTTAGTGTGACTTCGTGCTTACTTCTACTGCTTTAATTTCTAAGCTCAGGCGGTCGTCACGGCCGCGAATTTACTTGAGAGCACGAGGGAGAGCGCGCCCATCAGCGTCGGAATCTCCCCGAGCGTCGAGGGGATGATGCGCACGTCGCGTATGCCGTGGCAGATGCTGTTCTCTTCGACGGACCTCAAAATCTCCGCGCCGATGAGCGGCCACGCGCGGACAACGGGGCCGCCGAGGACGACCGCCTCCGGGCTCAGCCCGCCGATGACGTTCGAGATGCCTACGCCCAGGTAACGCCCCGTCTCCAGGAGCGCCGCCTGCGCGTCCCGCTCCCCGCCGAGCGCACGGTCAACCAGTTGCACGAAACTGACTGCGCCCGCGCCGTCCCCGGCGGCCAGCTTCCTGTAGCGCGCCAGCGCCGCGCGCTCCGACGCGAAAGCCTCCCAACACTCCATGCCGCCCGCGGCGCAGGTGGTCGGCGCGTCCGTGCCTATCGTCATGTGGCCGAACTCGCCCGCGGCCCCGGCCTCGCCCTGGTAAATCTGCCCGTCGAAGACGATGCCCGTGCCGAGCCCTTCTTCGACCAGGACCATGACGAAGTCGCGCACCTCGCGAATCTCCGGCCGGCCGAACCACAACTCGGCGAGCGCCGCCGCGTTGGCGTCGTTCTCGACCCTCACGGGGAGCCCCGTGGCGGCCTCAAGCTTCTCCGCGATGTCCCAGTCGCGCCACCTGAAGTGCGGGATGAAAATCGCCTTCCCGGTCTCCGGGTCGACCAGCCCCGGCAGGCTGAGGCCGATGGCCTCAATGCCCTTGTCTTTTTTGATGAGCTTGCGGACGCAGTCGATGACCTGCCGCAGCGTCTCCCCCTCGCGCGGGTCCGTCAGGAACTGCTCCTGCTCGCGGACGCGGCCCGCGAGGTCGCAGGTCGCGACGAGCGTCTGCTTGGTGCCGAGGTCGACGCCGAGGGCGACGGGGTCCGCGGCGCGCAGTTGGAGCAGGATGGGGGGCCGCCCGCCGGTCGACTCGCCCTCGACCTCGTCAATCAGCCCCTGCTCCTTCAACTCGTCGACGATGAGCGAGACGGTCGAGCGCTGCAAAGCGGTTTCGTGCGAGATGGCGGCGCGCGAGATGGGGGAGCGCTCGCGGACGTAGTTGAGCACGATCTGCCGGTTGATGTGGCGGATCGTGTCCGAGCGCGCGACGCTGGCTTTCTTCAGGTTGATACGTCTCATGGCGAAGTCGAAAGAAAAGCTCTGACGGGGAAGAACGAAACGGCCCGGACTTTGTTCAACAGCCTGAGAAAACTTTGCGCGAGGTTAAGGCTTGATGGATAATCCGTCAAGAACAAACTTTCGGGAGGCGCGTTCGAAGAGTCCTTCAAAACCAAAGGCGCAAAGGGGTTGAGCCTTACAAAAGTTGTGGCGGCGGCCCGTTTGGTGTTACTTTGCCGGACAACACTTTGAGCACGCGCGATCCCTTTGGACAGTCTTAAATTCACCCTTTGCGAGGTCAGAACTGAAGGTGCGAACCCTTAGAAATTTGCCGGCGACAATCGGCCTGTTACTGCTAATGGCTCACGGCGCTCATTCTCAAACTGGCACAGGCGCGCCCCGCGCCGCGAAAATCCGAACGCCCTTGCAGGCCGGCTGGCAGTTCCGCGAGGCCGGCAAGGACGCCTGGCACAAGGCATCCGTCCCCGGCTGCGTCCACACGGACCTGCTCGCCAACAAGTTGATCGAAGACCCTTTCTACCGCGACAACGAGCAGAAACTTCAATGGATAGGGAAGACCGACTGGGAGTATCAGACGACCTTCACGGTCGCGCCCGCAGTTCTCAGGCGGCAGAACGTCGAGCTGGTCTTCGAAGGGTTAGACACCTACGCGGAGGTTTTTGTTAACGGCAAGTCTCTGCTGAACGCCGACAACATGTTCCGCACCTGGCGCGTGGACGCCAAAGGCGCGCTCACGCCCGGCACGAACACCCTGCTGGTACGCTTCCGCTCGCCCATCAACGAGGTGCTGCCCTTGATGGCGAAGATGAGTTACCAACTGCCGTCGCCCAACGACCAGGGCGAGAAGACGAGCCCGCACACGCGCAAGGCCCCTTACCATTACGGCTGGGACTGGGGGCCGCGCTTCGTGACGAGCGGCGTCTGGAAGCCCGTCTACCTGGAAGCCTGGGACGGCGCGCGCATCAACGACCTGCACATCGCACAGAAGCAGGTCACTACGGGAAGCGCGAGGTTGACGGCCGAGGTCGAAGTGGTCGCGGACGCGGACCTGGACGCGACCGTCGTCGTGGATAATCTGACGGGCAAAACAATCGCGGCCCAGGGCAAAGTCAAACTCACGCGCGGCGCGAACCGCGTGCCGCTGGATTTCGTCATCCAAAGGCCCGCGCTCTGGTGGCCGAACGGCCTCGGCGCGCACCCTCTGTATAACTTCAGGGCGCGGCTCTTAACGGGCGGCAGGCTCGCCGACGAGGCGCGCACGCGGACGGGCCTGCGCTCGCTTGAGCTTCGCCAGCAGCCGGACCAGTGGGGCAAGAGCTTCGAGTTCCGCATCAACAACGTTCCGGTCTTCGCCAAGGGGGGCAACTGGATCCCGTCGGACAGCTTCCCGACGCGCGTGACGAAAGAGAAGTACAAGCACCTGCTCGAATCCGTCCGCGACACCAACATGAACATGCTGCGCGTCTGGGGCGGCGGCATCTACGAGTCGGACGAGTTCTACGAATTGTGCGACGAGATGGGGATACTCGTCTGGCAGGACTTCATGTTCGCGTGCGCCATGTACCCCGGCGACCAGAAATTTTTGGACAACGTCCGCGCCGAGGCCGCGGACAACGTCAAGCGCCTACGCAACCACCCGAGCCTCGTCATCTGGGCCGGCAACAACGAGGTCGAGACGGCCTGGCAGCACTGGGGCTGGAAACAGAGCCTGCCGGCCTCGCTCTGGGACGACTACCTGAAACTCTTCCACGGCGTGCTCAAGGAAGTCACGGCCGAGCTAGACCCGTTGCGCCCGTACTGGCCCAGTTCGCCCAGCTCCAACCTCGAAGACGACGCGGACTCGCAGAAGATAGGCGACGTGCATTACTGGGAGGTCTGGCACGCCTCCAAGCCGTTCGAGTTTTACGAGAAGCAGTTCCCGCGCTTCATGAGCGAGTACGGCTTCCAGTCGTTCCCGCAGATTGAGACGGTCAGCACCTACACGCTCCCTTCGGAGCGCGACATACAGTCGCCCGTCATGCTCGCGCACCAGCGCCACCCGCGCGGCAACCAGCTCATACGCGAGTACATGCTGCGCGAGTACCCCGAGCCCAAAGACTTCGAGTCGTTCCTCTACGTCAGCCAGGTCTTGCAGGCCGAGGGCATACGCACCGGGGCCGAGCACCTGCGCCGCATCATGCCGCGCAACATGGGCTCGCTCTACTGGCAGATTAACGACTGCTGGCCCGTCGCCTCCTGGTCGGGCATTGACTACTACGGGCGCTGGAAGGCGCTACACTACTACGCGCGCCGCTTCCACACGGACCTGCTCCTGAGCCCGCACCGCGAGGAAGGCGCGCTCAACTTCTACGTCGTGTCGGATCGCACCAGCCCCGCGCCCGCCGAACTGCGTGTCCGGTTGATGGACTTCGACGGCAACTTTCTGAAGAGCGACCAGAGGAGCTTGACCGTCTCCCCGCTCCAGAGCAAGGTTTACCTGAGCCTGCCGGTAGAGACTTGGTTAGAAGGGAGGGACGCGAAGAAAGTCTTGCTCGCTTACGAGCTTTCGGTGGGCGGCAGGGTCGTTTCCGCCAACAACTACTTCTTCGAGCCCTACAAGAACCTGTCGATGCCGGCCGCGCAGATTGGCACAGAAATAGTGCGGACGCGCCGCGGCTTCAAGGTCGCGCTGACCGCGGACAAATTCGCGCGCGCCGTCTACCTGTCATTGGCGGCCGGCGACGGCTTCTTCTCCGACAACTACTTCGACATCCTGCCGGGCCAAAAAGTCGAAGTCGAATTCCGGCCGCGCGCCCCGATGACGCTCAATGATTTCCGCGGACGCCTCAAGGTGCGCTCGATGAAAGACGCCTTCTAAAAAGTAAGGGAATACTGCGAGCATTTCTTTGCGTGAGATTAAATTTTCACGCAAAGGCGCTAAGGACCCTGACGCCGCCTTACCGCGCCGGCATGCGCAGGCCGAGAGCCGCGACCGTGCCTGGGTCGGGCTTCGTGGTGCCGTCGCGCTTGACGACGACGCTGAAGCTGCCGGCGTAGTCCCACATGGCCCAGCCTATGTTGTACTTTTCGAGCGTCCGGCGCACGTCTTCGATCCAGCGCAGGCGGTCCGCCTCGCGGACGTAGGCGCGGTAGACGCCGAACTCGTTACAGACGAGCGGGACGTTGTGCTTGCGCCCCCAGGCGGCCGCCGCGGCGATCTCCTTGTCCACGCGCGCGGCGTCCCAGCGCTCCTCGCCGTAGAACTTGAGCGCCGCGCGCGCCTGCTCGTTCTCGATTGAGGCCAGCAGGGCGTTGACCGTCTCCGGGCTCGAAGGGTACGGCACTCCCTTGAGGTGCGGCCAGTAACCCGCGCCCCAGGTCGCGCCCTGGTGCGTGAAGTTGTGGTTCTCGTAGAAGTGAAAATTGTAGATCACGTTCCGGTCTGCGAGCGGCTCTATCAGCAGTAGTTGATCGACGGACGACCAGCGCGGGCCGGTCGCGACGATGGTGTGAAGGGGGGCGCCCTCGCGGATCGCGCCGGCCGCCTTCGCCTGTATGCCCATCCAGCGGTAATGGTCTTCGACCATCGGCTCGTTGAGGATTTCGAGCATCACGCGCTCCGGGTCGCGCCGCGAGAGGTGCTGCGCCAGCGCGCGCCAGAAGTCAACGAAGCCCGCGGCCGCGCGGTCGTCCGCGCGCAGCCTGAACTTGAACTCGTCCGAAGGGTGTATGTCCACGACGACCGCCAGCCCGCCCGCGAGCAGCATGTCGAGCGCGGAGTCCAGGTGGCGCAAGTACTCCGGCCTGAGCTGCGCGGGCGCGGCCTCGCCCATGAGCGGGGCGGGCTCGACCGTGAAGCGCACGTGGTCGAAGCCGAGGCCCTTGATGAGCGCGACGTCCTGCGCGGTGGTGTGCGTCTTGAGGTGGTTCTCGGAGTAGTCCGCGCGCGGCGACTGCGCGAACCAGTGGCTCAGGTTGATGCCGCGCTTGAGGCGCGCGTGCCGCCGCCAGGCGAGTTGCGAAGCGTCTGTCGCCTGCGGGGCGGCGTTCTGTGCCAGAACCGCAGGCGCGCACGGCAGGCAGGCGAAGGCGACGAGCGCGAGAAGCGCGAAGGAGACTTTTTTGAGCATGCGCTATTTTTAGCAGGAAGCGGGGGCGCAGGTCTAGAGGGGCGTTTAGATTGAAGGCGCGTAGGCGAATTTGTTGGCGAGGACGAGGGAGAGCGCGCCCATCAGGGTGGTCTGTTCGCCGAGGGTCGAGGCGATGATGTGCGCCGTGGGCAGGCCGCGCCGGACGCTCCTTTCGACGATCTCGCCGAAGACCTCCGCGACCAGCGGCCAGGCCCGCGCGATGGAGCCGCCGACGACGACCAGCTCCGGGCTGAAGCCGACGATCAGATTCGAGATGCCTATGCTGACGTACTTCGCCGTCTCCACGAGCGCCGTGCGCGCCGCCTCCTCGCCTTCGAGCGCGCGGTCAATCAACTGCGCGAAGGTCAACTGGTCGGACACTCTGGACGTGAGGCGACTGTAGCGGGCCAGCGCGGCGCGCCCCGAGGCGAAAGCCTCCCAGCAGTCGAAGCTCCCGCAGGAGCAGGCGACCGGGGCCTGCTGGCCGATGATCATGTGGCCGAACTCGCCGGCCGCGCCGCCCGTGCCGCGGTAAATCTGCCCGTCTATGATGATGCCGGTGCCGACGCCCTCCGAGACGAAGACCATTATGAAGTCGCGCGCGTTGCTCACCTCGGGCCGCCCGAACCACAACTCGGCGAGCGCCGCCGCGTTGGCGTCGTTGTCGATCATCACGCGCAGGCCCGTCGCCTCGGAGACGCGCCGCTCGACCTCCAGGTCGCGCCAGTTGAAGTAAGGGACGTAGAGCGCCTTGCCCTGCTCCGAGTCTACGAGGCCGGGCAGGATGACGCCGACGCCTTCGAGCCCCTGGCCGTACCGCTTCTTGAATTCGTGCACGCAGTCGATGGCGCGCGTGATGGTCTTCTCGAAATCCGCGTCCGTCTCGAACTCCTCTTTTTCGATCACGCGCCCGGCCAAGTCTGACGCGGCCACGGTCGTGCGCGTCGGCGAGATGTCGACGCCGACGGCCGCCGCGCCCGAGGCGCGCAGTCGAAGGAGCGTCGGCCGACGGCCGCCCGTGGACTCGCCCTCGCCTATCTCTTCGACGAGCGCGTCCGCCACGAGCGCGTCGACGATGGTCGAGACGGTCGAGCGTTGCAGGACGGTCTCGCGCGCGATCTCGGCGCGGGAAATGGGCCCGCGCTCGCGCACGTAGTTGAGCACGATCTGGCGGTTGATGTCGCGCATCGTGCTGAAATTCGCGGCCTGGGCTCGCTTGAGGTCAATCCGTCGCATAAGCGCTCTTGCCGTCCTGTCCCTTTAGCTATATCACATTGAATTGCGCGCGCAAACTATTTTTCCGAAGGCCGGGCCGCCGGGCGGCGGGCGGATTAACGATCATACACTTTTGTGATACGGTTGGCGGTGTACAGAGAGACGGCTCGGCCCGCGGGCCGGGCGAGTGAGGAGAGGCCATGTACTGCCCACAGTGCGGCACGGAGGCCGCCGCCGACCAGCGCTTTTGCCGCTCGTGCGGCGCGAACCTGAAAATCATAGCCCGCGCCGTCTCGCTCGGCGAGGCCGTCGCGCGCAGCGACCGCGGCCCGCTGCCGAAGATTAAGGCGATCATGACCGAGCTGAAGGCGCAGCACGCGAGCGAAGAGGTCACGCGCGCGGTGGAGCGCATGAACGAGGAGATCGTCAGCGGCATAGAGCAAGAGCGGGAGAAGAAGGAAGAGAAGCTTGAGCTGAGGCGCGAGAACCACATCGCCAAAGGGCTCGCGTCGATTGGGGCGGGCGTCGGCATAATAATCTTCCTCTACTATTACGCGGCCGTCATAGTGGGCTTAATCCCGCCCGAGACGCTGGCGAAAATTCCTTTCCCGCTGGAGCCCGCGCTGCGCGCCGCCTGGATCGTCGGCCTGATTCCCACCTTCGCCGGCACAGGCCGCCTCATCGGCGGCCTCGTCACCAGGCCCGCGCGCGTGCGCCGACTCAAGGCCAGGGAGGAGGAGAAAGAATTGAAGGCGGCCGGCGAAGCGCGGGAAGAAATCGCCGCCGCGCCCGAGCAGCAGCCCCTGCCCCGGAGCGTCACGGAGGGCACGACCGAGTTGCTGGACGAAAGACAAAAGGCTTCAGTCAGCCAGGGCCAGTGAGGCGAAAAGATGATGCGGCTGATTATTGCGAGCGATTGGGGAGACAGGTAAATCGTGAACGGAAAAGTTCGCTGGGGAGTCCTGGGGGCGGCGAAGATCGCGGTCGAAAAAGTCATCCCGGCCATGCAGCGCGGCGCGTGGTCCGAGGTCTCGGCCATAGCGTCCAGGGATTCCGAGAAGGCCGGGCGCGCGGCCGAGGCCCTGGGCATCCCGAAGGCTTACGGCTCTTACGAAGAACTGCTCGCCGACCCGCTGGTCGAGGCCGTCTACAACCCTTTGCCGAACGACCTGCACGTGCCGTGGACTATCAAAGCGGCGGAGGCGGGCAAGCACGTGCTGTGCGAAAAGCCGCTGAGCCTCAACCTTGAGGAAGCGCGCCGGCTGCTCGACGCCCGCGACCGCACGGGCGTGAAAATCCAGGAGGCTTTCATGGTGCGCACGCACCCGCAGTGGCTCGGCGCGCTCGCGCTCGTGCGCGCGGGGCGTGTAGGCGAGCTTCGCGCCATCAACGGCCTCTTCAGCTACTTCAACCTGGACGCCGCCAACATCCGCAACAGGCCCGAGACCGGCGGCGGCGCGCTGATGGACATAGGCTGTTACCCCGTCACCATCTCAAGGCTCTTCTTCGACGAGGAGCCGCGCAGGGTCTCGGCATTGATTGAGCGCGACCCGGAGTTCGGGACAGACCGGCTGACTTCGGCGATAATGGACTTCCCCTCCGGCCACGCGACGTTCACCTGCTCGACGCAGCTCGCCCCCTACCAGCGCATGCACTTCCTCGGCACGCGCGGGCGCATAGAAGTTCTGATTCCCTTCAACGCGCCTTCAGACCGTCCGATGCGAATCCTCGTTGACGACGGCTCGGACCTTTTTGGCACAAACATCGAAGTGGTAGAGTTCCCCGCCTGCGACCAGTACGAGATTCAGGGCGACCTCTTCTCGCGCGCCATACGCGAGAACACGGCGCAGCCCATCCCTCTGGAGGACGCCGTCAACAACATGGCCGTCATCGAAGCCATCTTCCGCTCGGCGGAGTCTGGGAATTGGGAAACGCCCGACACCATAACCATCCCCGGAGGGGATGAACATGATAGCCGGGGGCAAGCTCGATAGCGCGCCGCCCCCGGAATAGATGGCGAAAAGATTCTGACCCCGGAAGGGTCGCACAATCAATGTTGAGGCGCGACCCTTTCAGGGTCAAAACCGAATCGGTCTGTACGAACCACGCTCTCTAACTATTCCACTCCGAGGAGTCAGCCCGTTAATGACAAAGAAACTGAACCGCCGCGACTTCATCAAGCTTTCGGCGGCCGCGGGTGCGGCCGGCCTGACGCTCCCGTCATTCATCGCCGCCGGCACGCCGCAAGGCTCGCCCCGCCCGCTCAAGTCATTCGATGCGCAGGTCAACGAGCTTCTCGCGCGCATGACGCTCGACGAGAAGATAGGGCAGATGACGCAGGCCGAGCAGGACGCGCTCAAGGACATAGGCGACATAGAGACCTACTTCCTCGGGTCGCTCCTGAGCGGCGGCGGCTCCGACCCTAAGGCCGGCAACAGCCTCGAAGCCTGGACGGACATTTACGACAAGTACCAGGCGCGCGCCGTCAAGACGCGCCTCGGCATCCCGATTCTTTACGGCATAGACGCCGTGCACGGCCACAACAACGTGCTCGGCGCGACCGTCTTCCCGCACAACATAGGGCTCGGCTGCACGCGCAACGCGAAGTTGGTCGAGCGCGCCGCGCGCGTCACCGCCGTCGAGGTGCGCGCCACGGGCATCCAGTGGACGTTCGCCCCGTGCGTCACGGTCCCGCGCGACGAGAGGTGGGGGAGGACTTACGAAGGCTTCGGCGAGTCGCCCGAGTTGGCGCGCGACTTGGGCGAGGCCGCCGTGCGCGGCTTCCAGGGCAGCGACCTCAGCCACCCGCTGAGCGTGCTGGGCTGTGCCAAACATTACGCCGGCGACGGCGGGACCGCCTTCGGCACGGGGCAGTTCGAGCACCCGGTCACGAAAAAGAAGCTGCTCGACCAGGGCGACACGCGCGTCAGCGAGAAAGAGCTGCGCGAGATTCACATGCCCGGCTACCCGAGCACCATCAAGGCCGGCGTCGGCACGATCATGCCCTCGTACAGCAGTTGGAACGGCGTCAAGCTGTCGGGCCACAAGAAGCTCCTGACGGACATCCTGAAAAACGAGATGGGCTTCGACGGCTTCCTCATCTCGGACTACAACGCGATAGACCAGATCACGCCCGACTACAAGCAGGCCATTGAGATTTCCACGAACGCGGGCATGGACATGTTCATGGTCCCGACCAAGTACAGGGAGTTCTTCACGCTCCTCAAGGAGTTGGTCAACGAGGGCAAAGTGCCCATGTCGCGGATTGACGACGCGGTGCGCCGCATCCTGCGCGTCAAGTTCGCGATGGGGCTCATGGACAAGAACCGTTCGCAGTTGGCCGACAGGAGCCTGCACAAGTCGTTCGGCTCGGCAGAGCACCGCGCCGTGGCGCGCGAGTGCGTGCGCGAGTCGCTCGTGCTCCTGAAGAACGCGAAGAAGACGCTGCCGCTCTCGAAGAAGCTGGCGCGGATACACGTCGGCGGACGCAGCGCGGACGACATAGGCAACCAGTGCGGCGGGTGGACGATTGAGTGGCAGGGCAAGAGCGGCGAGGTGACGACCGGCGGGACCACTATTTTGAAAGCCATCCAGCAGGCGGTCGCGCCCACTACGAAAGTCACCTTCGCGAAAGACGGCTCGGGCGCGGAGGGCGCGGCCATCGGCGTCGTCGTCGTGGGCGAGACGCCTTACGCGGAGGGCGTCGGCGACGCGGAAGACCTGTCGCTCGCGCCCGAAGACGTGGCGGCGATTGACAACATGAAACGTGCGGGGATCCCCGTCGTGGTCGTCCTCATCTCGGGCCGCCCGATGATTATTAATCAAGTGCTCGACAAGGCGGACGCCTTCGTCGCCGCGTGGCTGCCCGGCACGGAGGGGCAGGGCGTGGCGGACGTGCTCTTCGGAGACTACAAGCCGTCGGGCAAGCTCTCCTTCACCTGGCCCCGCTCGATGGCACAGATTCCCATCAACGTCGGCGACAAAAATTACGACCCGCTCTTCAAGTACGGCTTCGGCCTTAGTTATTGATAAGGGCCCGTCTCAAAAACTCAGACTCCAAACACTTGCGCCTCCAGCGCGAAACAAGCAGTTCACGTTGGAGACGCAAGTGTTTCGAGCCGGCTATTGAAAACCGTGCTCGGCCGCCATTACCGTATCCGCGCCGCGCAAACGCCGCCCTCTCCCCTCGTCACTGTCCAGGATTACGACCGCTCGTTCTTCCCCGAGATGATTCGTCCTGATAATTTTCGTTCGAAACCACGAGGCAGGAGAGTTATGAGAAAACCGATGCTCGCTTTGCTGGTGGCGTTAGTCGCGTGCCTTCCGGCGGCGGCACAGGCGGCCAGGAATAGACGCCCCGCGCTGCCGCCCGACATCGTCGCGGCGGCAGGCCAGGACTCCGACAGTCTCCTCAAAAAGCCTGCTATTGAGGCCCGCCTGAGAAAGCTTTTGGGGAATAAATATGCTTCGTTCATGGAGTCGTTCGAGACTCTGAGCCCGGTCACGAGGCAGGGGGACTTCCTCTTTTCGAGCGGCTGTCTGATTCACGCCTGCACGCATCTGGAATCGGCAGTCGCGGTTGATTTAGTCAACAGAACTATCCACGCCGCCATCTTCCGCCGGGGTGAAAAGACCAGGTATTTCAACGAAGGCTGCCGGGCGACGCCGCGGGCCATAAGAAACTGGGCCGGTAATTTAAGAGGGGTCAGCAGTCAGCCGAACAACTCGGGGCGCGGAGCTTCGTTCGCCGCCCCCGCTCTTGCCGCGGCGGCAGTTGAGACTTCGCCGCCCAGAAGATTGCGGGCCGCGGCCCCCGTGCGCGGCTTCATCGGCGGCGAGTCGCATGACAGCTACGTGGTCCGCGCGCGCAAAGGACAAGTCCTGACGGTGCGTCTTTCCTGGCGGCGTGAGGGTGACAACCGTGCGTCGTTCTCCGTGAGCGAATCGCCGGACTTCTTCGCCGGCGAGCAGGTGAAGTTCGGGGCCGAGTATGACGGCGGCCGGCGGTGGGCCGGCAAGATCCCGAGGACAGGGGATTATTACGTCTATTTGGTGGCACACCCCTCGGCCCATTACACGCTCGAAGTCGGTCTCAGGTAGCCGGCACACGGGCGCAGGGAAAGAGCGCCGGCGGGTTTAATGATTCCTCAGCCGCTGGCCTGATTTACCGCGGCCGTTTCCGCGCGGGGCGCGATGACGGCTTCGGCGAAGCGCTCCATCTCTTCGAGCTGCGGGCTGCATTGGAGCAGCAGGAGGTCGACGCCCGCGTCCTCAAACTCCGCGACGCGGTCGCGGACCTGTTCGGGCGTGCCTGTCAGGCCGGAGCGCAGGCCGCGGTTGGAGACCGAGTAGTCTTCAAGTGAGACCTGTTGTTCCAGTCTCGTGCCGGCGAGCCATTGCTGATAATTCTCGTAACCCGCGGCCGACTGCTTGACGTCCGTGATGCGCGCGATCTCGCGGCGGACTTCCTCTTCCGCGTCCCTGACAACCGTGTAAGCGGCGACGCCGTACTTCATGGGCGGAAGATTGTGGCGCTCGCGGCGCGCGGCCATGTCCGCGATCTTCTCGCGCACGCGCTCGGGCGGGTCGCCGTGCATGACGTAGGCGTCGCAGAGTTGCGAGATCATCTCCTTGGCCGCTTCGGATTCGCCGCCCGCGTAGATGACGGGCCGCGGCTTGGTCAGTGGCTTCGGCTGCATCACCGCGTCCTCGACGCGGTAATACTTCCCCTCGAAAGAGAAGTGGTCGCGCGTCCACATCTCGTCCACGACGCGCAGCCACTCGGTCGTGCGCGCGTAGCGGTCGTCGTGCTGCTCGAAGTGCACGCCGTACTTTCTGGCCTCGTCCGCCCACCAGGATGAGACGACGTTCAGAGAGAGACGGCCGCCTCCGCCGATGTGGTCAATGTTGGCGGCCTGCTTCGCTAAGAGCGCGGGGTTGTGAAAGGTCGGGCGGACGGCGACCATCAACTCCAAACGCTTTGTTACGGCGGCGAGCGCGGCCGCAGTCGACCACGCGTCGAGCGAGGGCGCGTCCGCGCCCTTGATGTCGTTGAGGTTCAATTCGGCGACGAGCGTCAGGTCGTAGCCTATCTCCTCGCTGCGGCGCGCGAGGCGGCTCGTGTACTCCCAACTCGTCTCCATCCCCTCGTCTTCGACGTTCCTCAGCCAACCGCCGAAAACCGGGAGCCAGTAGCCGTAGCGCATCTACGTGCCTCCTCCTCTAGATAATCGACCAGCCGCGCGTGCGGGTCGAAGCCGACGACCGAGACGGCGTCCGCGACGAAGTTCGAGAGCGCGTTGATGTCGTAGTAGAGAAGCGCGCCCGTGCGGTCGTCCACCATGTACTCTATCCCGCCGAGGTCAAGCCGCGCGGCGCGCGCGATTCTCTCGATTGTCTCGACGACTTCCTCCGGCGGCTCGTAAGCCACGACCTTCAGCCCCGCCTTCGGCGCGTCCGCCAGGCACATCTCGCCGAGGCTCGCGCCCCCGTCCTCGACCTGACAAATCTCCGCCGGGCAGAGGTTGAAGCTCTCGCCCGTCGGGAAAACTTTCATCGCGTAAAGATACTTGCCGCCGAGCGTCTCCACGCGCGTGATGTGGCCGCCGCGCGCCGGGACAAACTCCTGTACGAGCGCCGTGCTGTCAACGCCCAGCTCGACCTGCCCCGCTTCGACGGCGTGCTCCAAAGCGGCGGGCGAGTCGTAGCGCACGATGCCCGCGCCGCGCCCGCCTATGTTGGGCTTGACGACGACGGGGAAGCCCAACTCACGCGCGGCCGCGAGGGCTTCGCCAGGGTGATTGATGACGCGCGTCGGCGGGAACTTGAGCCCGAGCGAGCCGAGCAGGCTGAGTTGCAGGGCCTTCGAAGTCTCCACGGCGAAGGCTTCCGCGCCGTTGACGACGCGCACGCCCTTGCGCTCCATGTGTGCCAGAAAATCCCGCGTGTAGAAGAGCGCGTTGCCGTGGCCGCGCAGGTAGGACGAGGCGCTCATGCGGTTGAAGAGGAGCGCGTACTCGCTCTCTTCGGCCACGGGGTCGAAGCGGTGCCGGCTCGCGTCCAGGCGGACGTAAGGCAGCCCGCGGCGGTCCATCTCCGCGAAGAGCGCGCGGAACCAGTCCGGGTGCTCGTAGTAAACGGCTATCGGAAGCGAGCCCGTCATACAAAAATTCCTCCCGGTGAACACTGTCGAAAAATCTTAGGCAGCTACCTGACGGGCGTCAAACGCAAGGCCGCGCCGCCGCCCGGCGCGAGCTTGAGCGGCAGGTTGCCCACGCGGATGAGCACGTTGCCTCTGACGTCCGAGGTTTCCGTCTTAAGCTCGTCGGGCTTCACGCCGTCGCTGTACATTGTCAACTTGTAACTCCCGCCGCCGAGGAACGCGAGCGGCAGTTGAATCTCGCGCGCCTCCTCGTTGTTCAGCACGCCGACGTACCACTCCTCGCCGCGGCGGCGCGCGACCGCGACGTACTCGCCTATGCGGCCGCCGAGCGCGCGCGTCTCGTCCCAACTGGCCGGCACGACTTTGAGAAACTCCGCGCCCGCCGCCCCCTTGTACGCGCCCGGGTCGTCGGAGACGCACGCGAACGGGCTCTCGTAGACGACGAACATGGCGAGCTGGTGCGCGCGCGTCGTCATCACTTCGGGGCCGATGAACTTGACCTTGAACTCGGCCCGCGTGCGGTTGCGGAAAGCCCCGGGCGTGTAGTCCATTGGCCCGAGCAACAGGCGCGTGAAGGCGAGCGTCACGTTGTGCGTGGCGGTGACGCGCGCGCTCCACTTGTTGTACTCCGCGCCCATCACGCCCTCCTGCGTCAGGTAGTTCGGGTAAGTGCGCGCGAGCCCCGTGGGCTTGTACGCGCCGTGCAGGTCGACGAGGAGGTGATGCTCGGCCGCCTTGCGGAGTACGCGGTGGTAGAAGGCGACCATCTCCTGGTCGTCGCTGTCCATGAAGTCAATCTTGACGCCGCGGATTCCCAGGCGCTCGAAGTGCGGGAAGGCCGCGTCCATCTGGTCGTTGACCAAACGCCAGTGCGCCCAGACCCAGACGCCCACGTTCTTGCCGCGCGCGTAGGAGACGAGGCCGGGCAGGTCTATCTCTGGAATAGTCTTCGTGATGTCGGCCTTGAAGTCCATCTCGGGGCCGTAGCCCGGCAGAGGGCTGTACCACCCGGCGTCAATCAGCATGTATTCGAGCCCCATCTCGGAGGCGAAGTCTATGTAGTGCTTCATCGTCGCGTCGTTCATCCCGACCTTGAACGTCACGCCCTCGGTGTTCGGGCCGGACCACCAGTCCCAGGCGGAGCGCCCCGGCCGTATCCAAGACGTGTCAGTGACGACGCTCGGCGTGCTGAGGTTCGTGATGAGGGTCGACTCTATCAGTTTGGCGGCCTCGCTGGAGACCATGACGACGCGCCAGGGCGTGACGAAACCTTCGGCGGCGACGCGGCCGCGCACGGCGATTGATTGGTCGTCGCGGCGCGGAGCCAGCCGGCTCGTGACGCCGTAGCCTCCGCCCGCGACGCGCGCGAAGTATATTCCGGCGTAGTCTTTCAAGTCGGATTCCGAGAGCGCGAAGGTCGTGCGCTCGTCGCGCGTGCGGCAGACGAGCGGGAGGCCGATGACTGAGTCGGCGCGGATGCGGTCGGAGACGAGGTGGTCGTACTCGCCTTCGTAAGAGGTCTTGAAGCCGCCTAGCTGCAAGGCCCAGCAGTCTAGGTCTGCAGGGAAGCGGAAGTCTGTGCGCTCGGCCGCCAGCTCGAAATCTTTAACGGCGTCCTGCGCCGGCAGGCGGTAGCGAAAGGCCGCGCCGTCGTCGTAGGCGCGGAAGATCAGTTCGAGCTTGCGGCTCGGCGCACTCTTCTCCTCAAGCGCGACCGTCAGCTCGTTGAAATGGTCGCGCGCCTCGCGCGTCTTGCCGGCGACGAGCGTGTACTTTTCGTCGCGCGCGTCGCGCCGCACACCTGTGACGCGCAGGTTCTGCGAGAGCAGTCCGCCCTGCTTGAATTCGAGGCCGAGGGCCGAAGGGATGAGCACCATTTGGCCGCGGTACGAGACCGCGTAGACGGGCGCGCCGCGCTCGTTGAGCGCCAGCATGATTTCGAGCTGCTTGTCGGGCGACACCAGTTTCAAAGGCAAAGCCTCCGCCTGGGCCAAAGCGTCCACGCGCAGGACACACGTCAAAGCCACCAGCAAAACGCAGGTCCGAAATTTCAACACGGAGCGTTCCCCTTAATTTTGATTTAAGAGCTTGAGCTTTCCTTTGCGCCTCCGGCGTGAAACTTTCATCACGCCGGAGGCGCAAAGGGGTTTGAGTTACTGTGACCAGCGTGTGGGCTGGCGGTCCCAGCGGTGCGCGCGCAAAGTTTGCACGAGCCCACCTGGGAGCGGCCCCGCGTCGCTCGCGGCGGCGTTCGCTTCGACGTTTCGGACCTTGCGCATCCCCGGAATGATGGTCGACACGTCCGGGTTGCTCAGGATGAAGCGCAAAGCCATCTCGGGCATCGTCAGCCCGGAGGCTTCGGCAATCGGCTTGAGCCTGTCCGCGCGCTCGACGCTCGGGATCAGGTTCTCCGGGACGAAGTAGGTGTTGCGCCAGTCGCCCTCGGGCCAGCGGCTCTCCTTCGTCAGCGTGCCCGTCAGCGTCCCCTCATCGAACGGCACGCGCGCGATCACGGCCACGTCCCGCTCGCGGCACGCGGGGAACAACTCGTCCTCCGGGTTCTGGTCGAAGATGTTGTAGATGACCTGCACGGCGTCGACCAGCCCGTCGCGGACCGTGCGCGCGCCGTTCCAGGGCTCCCAGCGGTTGATGCTGATGCCGACCGCTTTAATCAACCCCTGGCCGCGCAGCTCGTCAATCTTTTTGGCCCAGCGGTCGTCCCGTCCCCACGCGTCCTCCCAGACGTGAAACTGCATCAGGTCGAAGCTCTCCAACCCGGCGTTCTTCAAACTGCTGTGGACGAACTCCTCTATGTGGTCGGGCGGGAAGGCGTCGTCGAGCGTGAACTCGCGGCGACTCGGCCAGACCCTGTTCTTCGGCGGGATTTTGCTGGCCGTGTAGAGCCGCCTGTCCGGGTTGGCGCGGACGAGACGCCCGAGCAGGGCCTCGCTCCGGCCGTCGCCGTAGACCCACGCCGTGTCGAAGAAGTTGCAGCCCAAATCGACGGCCCGCTGCAAGGACGCGAGCGACTCTTCGTCCTCCGAGCCGGTCCAGCCGCCCATCCCCCACATGCCGTAGCCGACCTCGCTCACCTCCCAATTCGTGCGCCCGAACCGACGATACCTCATCTCTCATCTCCCCTCAGATGTTAGGTCAACCCTTTGCGCCTTTGCGGGAGACTTTCCTCGGGTTACGAATGACTCACGCGAAGACGCAAAGGCGCAAAGTTTGTTATTGTCGTCTGAAGGGCTAAGAGTCTCACAGCCGTCCGTTTTGTCGCAAGCGCGGGCGGCGAGAGTGGGGAAGGCCCGAAGGCTTTTATGCGAGCGAAACGCGCGGACTCACTGGTCGGGGCAATCGAAGGGGGCGGGACCAAATTCGTGTGCGCCGTCGGCACGGGGCCGCACGATCTGGCGCGCGCGGAGTTTCCGACGGGCGACGACCCGGCGCGCGTGCTGGCGCAGGCGGCCCGCTGGCTGCGGCGTCAACAGCAGGAGCGCGGAAAGCTACGGGCCGTCGGCATAGGCTCGTTCGGCCCCGTGGACTTGAATGAAGATTCTAAGACCTACGGGCACGTCACCGCGACGCCGAAGCCGGGCTGGAATAACGCGGACATCGTCGGCCCCGTGCGCGAAGCCTTCCCAGGAGTCCCCGTCGCCTTCGAGACGGACGTGAACGCGGCCGCCGTCGGCGAGCACTACTGGGGCAGCGCCGCGGGGCTGGACGATTTCGTCTACATCACAATTGGCACAGGCATCGGCGGGGGCGCGCTTGCCGGGGGGCGGCTCGTGCACGGCCTGATACACCCGGAAATGGGCCACATGCTTCTGCCGCGCGCTGACGGCGACACGTTCGCGGGGGCGTGTGCGTACCACGGCCCCTGCTGGGAGGGGCTGTGCTCGGGGCCGGCGCTCCTGGCGCGCACCGGCGTGAGGGCCGAAGAGATTCCGGCGGACGACGAGGCGTGGGCTTACGAGACGGAGTACGTGGCGCTGGCCCTCGCCAACATCACGAGCGTGCTGTCGCCCCGCAGGATAATTATCGGCGGCGGCGTGAGGCGCGCGGGCCGACTGGGTCAGGAGCGGTTCTTCCGGCTGATACGCGAGAAGACGCGCCGCACCGTCAACGACTACCTGGCGTCCGCGGTCCTCAAGGACGAGATAGAAAGCTACGTCGTCCCGCCCGCCCTGGGCGACAACGCTGGCGTCTGCGGCGCAATCGCGCTCGCGCAGGTCGCGCTCGGCTCGAAGTAAAAGACGAAAAGGAACCACGAAGCCACACGAAGCGGCACGAAGGAAGATTAACTTCTTTCGTGCCGCTTCGTGTTATGCGCGTGGTTCCTTTTCGTTCGTCCTCTTTCCCTCAGCGCCCTGACCGCAAGACGAACGCGCCGAGGCCGGCGAACTCTGCAACCGCGCTCACGGGGCTCTGCTCCTCCGCCTGACCGGCGGAGGCGACCACCGGGTCGTTGTCCATGATGGTCAGGGTGGCGGGGTTGACGTTGATGATCGCCGCGCCGCCCGTGACCCCGCTGAGCGTCAGCTTGATCGACTCGTTGGCCTCGTCCAGCGAGTCTTCGCTGATGGGTATGGTGAAGGTCTGCGAGGTCTCGCCCGGCGCGAAAGTGAGCGTGCCGCTCGCGGCCGTGTAGTCGGAGCCCGCGGTCGCCGTGCCGTTCGTCGCGGCGTAGTTGACCGTAGTGGTCCCCGTCGTTATCCCGAGGCGGAAGACGGTGATGACGGCGCTCCCGGCGTTCTCCTTGGCGCTGTAAGTCTGCGCGCTGAATTTGAGCGCCGTGCGCGTCCACTTGAAGTTGGCGACCAGCCCGCCCGCGCTCAGGCTGTTTATCTTCAGCGCCTGCGGGATGAAGTAGTAAGTGGACCTGGAGGGCTCCAGCGTGTAGCTGATGCCCGCAGGGATGTTGAAGAAGGAGTACGTCCCGTCGTCCAACGTCGCCGTGATGGCGTTAACGCCGCCGGACAGCCTGAGGGCGACGCGCGAGAGGGGACGGCCCTGCGTGTCCGTGACCTTCCCGCTGATGGTCGAGTACTGGCTGAAGGGCTGGCGCAGGAAGTTCGCCTCCTGGTCGGTCCGCATGTCGAAGATGTAGATGACCCTCGGCGAGTAGACGTAGCCGGCCGTTTCGCCGACGAAGACCTCGTAGTCGTGGCCGGACTGGTGCTCGCCGAAGGAGTAGTAGCCGTTGGCGTCCGTGAAGACGACGCCGACGTGGCCGTTGTCCATCCCCAGGCTGACGCGCACGCCGGAGACGCCCGTGTTGGGTGCCTCCTTACTCGTGATGCGGCCGCCGATGGTGTTCGTCGGCAGCCTGGTGCCGACGAAGTCCACGACCGCGTCCGAGTTCAGGTCGGGCAGGTGCTTGAACTGCGGCTCGAAGGCGTAGGGGCCGTACCACTGTATCGAGAGGGTGTAGCTGCGGTGGCGCTGCACGTTCGGGAAGCTGTAGAAGCCGTTCGCGTCCGTGAGCGTGGAGCCGACGGGGAAGCCGCCGTTCGACGTGACCCGCACGCCCGCGATTGGGTTCCCGGCGGTGTCTCTGACGTGGCCGGTGATGTTGATGGGGATGTAGGTGCCGACGAAATCCGCGCCGGTCTGGTTCCCGCCCAGGTTGTTGAAGACGCGTTGCGCCGGGGTGAAGGAGAACTCCCCGCCCGCGGGCTTGACCGTGTAGTTGCCGCCCGCCGGCAGGTTGGTGAACTCGTAGGTGCCGTCTATCTCGGGGTTGAGCTGGCCGCCGCGAGTCCCCGACAGGACCACGGTCGTGCGGCCGAGGAAGGTGCCGCCGTTGGCGTTGGTCAGCTTGCCCGAGATGGAGAAGGTCTGCGCGGGCGGCGTCGTCGGCGGCACGAGCGGGACGTTGGTCGGCACGGGCTGCCAGCTCGCGGTGCCCAGCCCGCAGCACGGCTCATTCTCCGCGAGCTTGACGTTGCCGAGGCCGCTGACGCTGATGGCGTGAACCTCCGTCAGTTGGTAGAAGGCCAGCTTCGTGCCGTCGGGCGACCACGCGGGGGCGCTCGTCTGGCGGACGTTGAGCAGGCGGCGCGCGGCCGTGCCGTCGCTGTTCATGACGAAGACGTCCGAGTAGTTGTTCGAACTCTGCGTGAAGAGTATCTGCGTCATGTCGGGCGACCACGCCGGCTCAGAGTTAGAGGTCTGCCCGTCCGGCCCGTTGCCGATGTCCCTCAGCTTCGTGAGGCCGCTGCCGTCCAGGTTGACGACGTAGATCACGCCGAACTTGGAGTAGAGGAGCCTCGTGCCGTCCGGCGACCAGTCTATGTCCTTCACGTCCGTGGTGATCTTCGGGAGGCGGGCGTAGCCCGTGCCGTCCGTGTTCGCCAGATAGGTGAACCTGTCGTCGCCCACGTAGACGATGCGCGTCCCGTCGGGCGACCAGGAGAACTTGCTCCTGCGGTCGGTGGAGATGTCGACCACGTTGTCGGCGAGCGTCTGGATGTCGGTCCCGTCGGCCTTCACGACTTGCAGCCTGGTTTGGGAGTCGCCCGTGTTCGGGTCGAACTTGAAGACCATGAAGGCGAGGCGCTTGCCGTCGGGCGACCAGGTGGGGAAGCGCGAATCGTCGGGGATGTTCGGGAACTGGACCGGCGGCTCGCTGCCGTTCGGCCTGACCGTGTAGACGCGCCCGCTGCTGAAGGCGATCTTGATCCCGTTGATCTTCTTGCGGAGCGGGGTGTCGGTGACGGTGACGGCGACGCCCGCGGAGTTGTTGCTCGGGTCCGGGTCGGAGGTCGCGGCCGCCACGGTCGCAGTGTTCGTCAGCACCGTGCCTTCGGCGACGCCCGCGTTGACGGTCGCGGACAGAAGGACCGTGGCCGACTTGCCGGGCGCGAGCGACGTGAAGGTGACGATGCGGTTGTTGCCGGTGCCGCCGCACGCGCCGTCCTGCGCCGCGCACGAGGCGAAGGTCAGCCCGGCGGGCAGGTCGTCCGTCAGCTTGACCTTGTTCGACGGGCTCAGGCCGTTGTTCGTGATCGTGAAGATGTAGTTGACGCGCGCGCCGGGCGCGACCCGGTTGTAGGCGGTCGCGCCGCGCAGGGCCAGGTCCGCGGACGTGACACTGGTCTCCTGCGAGGCCGTGTTGTTGGCGAGCGTGGCCTCGCTCTCGGCGCAGGCGGCGACGGCCGTGTTCGTGACGGTCTGGGCCGCGGACGGCTTGACGACGATGGTGACGACGGCCGCCGTGCCGACGGCCAGGTTGCCGAGGTTGCAGTTGACCGGCCCCGTGCCGCCGCAAGTCCCGCGCGTCGTCGCGACGGAGACGAGCGCGGCCCCGGACGGCAGCGTGTCCTGCAAGGTGACATTCGTGGCGGGCAGGTCGCCCACGTTCCTGACGGCGATCTTGTAGGTCACGTTGTTGCCGAGCTGGACGGGGTCCGGCGAGTCCGTCATCGTGACGGCGAGGTCCACGGCCGGGAGAATTTTTGCGACGAAGGCGTCGCCTAACCCGGCCTGGTTCGGCTGCAACGGGTTCGCCACGGGGAAGTCGCCAGAGCTCGTCATGCCCGTCACGTAGACGCCGCCGGCGGAGTCCACCGCGACGGCGCGGCCCTCGTCGTTGTTGCCGCCGCCGAGGTAAGTCGAGTAGACGAGCGCCGAGCCCGCGGGATTTAGCTGCGTGACGAACGCGTCCATTACCGAGCCGGGCGAGGGTTGAATCGCGTTCACCGTGGGGAAGTTCGACCCTCTGACCACCCCGGTGACGTAGGCGGAGCCGGAAGAGTTGACAGCTATCCCGTAGCCGCGCTCCTCGCCGCCGCTGCCGAGGTAGGTCGAGTAGACGAGCGCGGAACCGGACGCGTTGATTTTCGTGACGAAGGCGTCAATGCTGACGGGGCCGGGCACGTTCTGGAGCCCGCCCTGGACGGGGAAGTTGATGGAGTTCGTCGAGCCTGTCACGTAGGCGTTGCCGGACTGATCGACGGCGACGGCGCGCGCCTCGTCCGTGAACTCGCCGCCGAGGTAGGTCGAGTAGAGGAGCGCCGAGCCCGCCGGGTTGATTTTCGTGACGAAGCCGTCGCTGTCGGCGAAGGCGTCGCCCTTGGCGGGCTGGAGCGCGTTCGCCACGGGGAAATTCGCCGAGGCCGTGCCGCCGACGACGTAAGCGTTGCCGGCCGCATCAATCGCGATGCCGGCGGCATTGTCCGCGCGCGACCCGCCGAGGTAGGTGGAGTAGACCAGCGAGCCGCCCCCGGCCGCCAGCTTGGCGGCGAAGGCGTCCGTCCCGCTCGCGCCGCCCAGGTATATTTTCGAGGCGTCGGTCGGGTCAATCAGCAGGGCGTTGATGGAACTCGTGGGCGTGTTGGTCAGGAAGGCCCAGTTCGCGCCGCCGTCCGTGGTCTTGAAGATGGCCCCGGTGCGGTTAGCCACGTAGATGGTCAGGGGGTTGGCGGAGTCTAGCGCCAGGAAAAGCATCTGCGGCATGGGGGTGGACGGGTTAATCTTCGTCCAGTTGGCCCCGCCGTTCGTGGTCCTGAAGATGCCCGTGCTCGCGGCCGCGTAGAGCGTCTGCGAGTTGTTCGGGTCGATCACCGCGGCGTTGATGGCCGGCTGAGTGAAGGAGCCGAAGTTGAGCAGGCTCCAACTCGCGCCGCTGTTGGTGCTCTTGTAGAGCCCCCTCTGGGTGCCGGCGTAGACGGTCGAAGGCGTCGCCGGGTCAATGATAATAGTGCCGATGAAAACGATGCTGCTATTGCTCAAAGGGGGCAGCGTGTTCCACGTCGCGCCGCCGTCGGTGCTCTTGAAAACAGCGCTGCTGCCGGGGATGGCCGACGCGTAAAGAATCGAGGGCGACGACGGGTTGATGGCTATCGCGCGCGTCTGAAATCCGGCGAGGCCCGAGGGCGACCAACTGGCCCCGCCGTCCGTGCTCTTGTAGACGCCGTTGTTGGTCGTCAGGTAGACGACGGAGGCGTTGGCGGGGCTGACGGCCAGGCGGATGAAGGGCGGAGGGGGTGCCGCCCCGGTCGTGGCCCAGTTCGCGCCGCCGTCCGTGCTCTTGAAGATGCCCGTGTCCGCGGCGGCGTAGATGACGGACGGATTGTTGGGGGCGAAAGCGAGGTCGAAGACGGTCGCGGCCGTGAGGCCGGTGTCGCTCGGGTTCCAACTGCCTGTGGCGTCGGTGGTCTTGAACAAGGCGGTGCCGAGCTTGTTCGGCTGCAAGGCGTTCGCCACGGGGAAGTCCCTGGAATCCGACACGCCGGTCACGTAGGCGTTGCCCGAAGAGTCCACGGCGATGCCGAACCCGCTGTCGAGGCTTCGGCCCCCCAGGTAAGTGGAGTAAACGAGCGCCGTGCCCGTGTCGTTCAATTCGGCCACGAAGGCGTCGGACGAGCCGCCGCGCGAGGGATGGAGCGCGTTGGCCGTGGGGAAGTCGTCGGAAAAGGTGTCGCCCGTAACGAAGGCGTGGCCGGCCGCGTTGACGGCGATGGCGCGGCCCGTGTCGGTCCCGCCGCCGCCCAGGTAGGTCGAGTACAGGACGGCGGAACCCGTGGGGTCCAGCTTGGTGACGAAGGCGTCCGCCTCGCCCCCGTGAGCCGTCTGCAAGGAACCGGCGGCGGCGGGGAAGTTGGGCGAGACGGTGCGGCCCGTGACGAAGGCGTTGCCCGAAGAGTCCACGGCGATGCCGTGCCCTTCTTCCGCCAGGCCGCCGCCGAGGTAAGTCGAGTAGACGAGCACGGGGTCTATGACGAGCGGGCTGGCCTTGTCATACTGGCCCAGGCGGAAGCCCACGCGGCGCGCGCCCTTAATGACGTAACGGCCCGCGACTCCCACCGTGCGCCCGTCCAGTTCCTGGTACGCGACGGGCTTCTTCAGCGTCATCTCGCCGCCGTCCGCCCTGAGCACGAGGTCGCCGTTCGGGGAGATAGAGATGGAGCGCGCGCCCTGAAACTCCATCTCGATAGCGCCGGGGTCCGCGCCGGGCGCGACGACGAAGTCGTATTCGAGCTGCCGCCCGTTGCCGTAATAGACGAGGTCCACGCCGCGGTAAACGTCCGCGTACTTGACCTTCGCGTAAGTCGGAACATTCGTGCGCCACTTGGCGGCGTCGTTGCCGAGCAGGTAATTGACCTTGCCCGGCAACTCATCGAGGCCCGTCAGGCGCGGCTCCGAATTCGCGCCGACCATCTTCATGACGAGCACCTGAGACTGCGCGGAGTGTGAATCGTTCTTCGCCGCGGCGGGAGACGCAGACCCGCGCGACGCCGCGAGCACGAGCACGGCCTCGGTCGGGGTCAGCGTCAAACTGTAGCCCTTGCCGCGCGAGACGAATCGCGCACGCCCCCCGACCTCGTCGGCGACGAAGCTGAGTGGGAGCTTGCCGTAGGCCGCGCCGGCTCTCGCCGCGGTCGCCTGGTCGGCCGCTTCCGGCTGGGGGGGGGCGCTCGATTCGGCGCGGCTCCCGCCGGGCAGGGTGAACAACCCGATTGTGAGAATGGCCGCCAACAGGCAGGACAGAGATATAACTGTGCGCGGTCTGGGCATTGGTTTGACTCCGCTGGTGATGAATTGTCTGGGGAATTTAAGCTAACGGCTATGGCGCGCACGCGTCTGGGCAGAAGGCGGCACGTTGAGGGTCGTTAGCTGGCTTCCTGGTTCGATGCTCCGGCTTGAGGATCACTTCAAGGCGAGTAGCGCGAATCATTTTAAGATAAACCTGCGGAAATGCAAGTGCCTTCGGGCGGGAATATTGGGCCAGCCCGAAGTCGGGCGGGGAGGGCGTCCGCCTCACGGCGGAAGTCGGATGCGCGCGGAGAGGGCGCGGAGAGCCGGGTTCGACTCTCCGCGCCCTACGCGTCTCTGCGGCGAGTCTGGTCGGCTAGCGATCGCTCTGAAGATACTTCTCCGGCAGCGGCGTCTGCGCCGACTCGGCCTCCCAGAAAACCGTGACGACCCACCAACGCTTGCCGTCGTTCATCAACTGAATGCTGTTGATGCCGCGCATGAACGGCTTCGCGTCCTCGGCCTTGTGGCGCGCCTCGTAGGTGCTGAAGGCGTGCACGACGTGGCCGAACTGCTCTGTGCGGCGCGCGACCTCGCGCTCGAAGAAGCCCTGCCCTTCGAGGAAGGGGCCGCTGCGCTGGATGTATTCCTCGGGCGTGATGACGCGCGCGGCGTACTCCTCCTTGCCCGTTAAGGGTGCGTCGGGGGCCGTGCCCGGCGGGCGGCGCGCGAAGGTCGGGATGAGCCGCGCGCCCGGCGCGAAGAGCGAGCGGAAGCGGTCCCAGTCGCGCTTCTTGCCCGCTGGGCCAGAAATTACGTCGTAGAGCGCGGCGAGGATGCTGTCGACGGAGGCCACGTCCGCGGGGTTGGCCGCGGGGGCAGCGGCGGCGGCCTGCGGAGCGGCAGCGGCCGGGGCAGCAGGCGTCGGAGTGGCTTGCGGCGCGGCCTGCGGCGTGGGCGTCGCGGCGGGCGTCTGTGCCAAAACCGCCGGGGCGCAGGCGGCGAAAAGAAGCGTCACGAGTGGAAGCACGAAACGGCGTTTCATCAGAACCTCCTCGGTTGAATTTTTCGCTACTATAACATTACGTGACAGGGTCAGTACCGCCTTGCCGCGAGCGGGCGGGTGCTCAAGGTTGCGGACCAGCCCGCTTGCGGCAGGCGGCACTGACTTTCTGGACCGCGTGGCCTCAAACGATACGGTCGGTTCCCGGCGATGATGAGAGTTATGCTGATGTGCTTTTGAAACGGCATCCGCGGAAGTTCTGCCGCCGGCGGCGCGTCCCAGAGTCGGACAGGGGCGGTCAAATTGCCGGTTGCCAGATGTCGGCTGATTGGCTAAACTCGGGTTATGGGCTTGCATCCTTCTGGCAAGCCTTTGGGCAACAATCATCAGAGCAAGTTAAGCATCTTCCCCGTCTTGGTCGGTGACTATGCTTTTTAAGTGAGCCTCGACGCTCCCCTTTGCTTTATCGCGTCGGGCGCTTGCCGAGAAAGGGTCAATGATAAAATATTCGTGTTCCCCAGCCCCCCGAGGCGTCAATCTGCGCCCGCTCTCATCATTCCTGACACTCAGCATCGCCCTCCTCTGCCTGACCGCCGTCGGCGTCTCGGCGCAGACGCGTGCGAAGCGCGCAGACGGCGGCCCCGAGGAGGAGCGCGCGCGACGCGTTCGCGCAGTTGAAGGGGACGGCGATAAGCTCGACGAGGCGAAGACTGTCCCGCAGAATCCTCAAGTCAGGAAGACTGCGCTGTCCTATTCGAACGCGAGTCAGCCGGCGCTGACCAACGACATCGTGATCATCTCGCGCGCGCCCGCGGCGGCCGCGTCCCGCGTCCCCGTCGCGCCGAAGGCGGGCGCTGCCTCGGCCAGCATCCCTTCGATCTGGCCCGTCGTCGGCTCTCTGCGCAGCGGCGTCGGCACGCGCAAGAACCCGTTCGGCGGGTCGTCGTACGAGTTCCATAAAGGGCAGGACATCAGCGCGCCGATGGGGACGCCGATCAACGCGACGGCCGACGGCGTGGTCGTCATCGCGCGCAGGCTGCGCGGCTACGGCAACGGCATCTACATAGACCACGGCAACGGCATCGAGACGCGCTACGGCCACCTCTCGCGGATAGACGTGATCGAGGGCCAGCCCGTCAAGAAGGGCCAGCACCTCGGGCTCGTGGGCTCCACGGGGCGCTCGACCGGCCCGCACCTCCACTACGAAGTGCGCATCAACGGCCAGCCGACCAGCCCGCTCCTTTACCTGCCGGACCCGGCCCCCGTGCCGCCGCCGCCCCCGGTCGCCCTGCCCGCCGCGAAAGGGAACTGACCGCGCAGCGATAAAATTTCAGACGCCGCGAAGTTGTGACATGACAACTTCGCGGCGTCTCTCTTTGCGGACGCCGCCCAATAGTCGGCCGCTCACACCTGCGTCGTCTTTTGGCCCGACTGTCGCGCCCGCGTTGTTGAATCCAGAGTCGGGCGTTTATCATATCTGCCGCCGCGACGGCGGCGCGACTCGCGGCTTGGGGCGCTGGAAAACATGGACGAACTCGTCGAACTGATTAAGAAGAATGCCGACCTCGTCGTGCGCGAGCTCGGCCCGCTGAGCGACGTGCGGTTCGGGTTCAACCGGGAGTCTGTCGTCTGGGTCGAAGGCTTCATCGAACGGCAACGAGCCCGGCCCGAGCACGACCCCGCCGCGGTGGACGGCCTCGTGGACGTGCTCGGCTCGTTTCTTGGCGAATGCCTGATCGCCGCCGCGGGCGGGGAGTGGCGGTGGTCGGACGGCCAGCAGACTTGGGGCGTCGCGTTCGCGAACGACACGCACGCCTTCCCCTTTGCGAAAGTCCACAAGCAGTTCGCCAACGGCATAGAGGGCGGCGACTCTATCGTCGGCTTCTACGACGTTGCCGTCGATTACATGGCGACGGGCGGACTGACTGAAGACACCCGCGGCCCGGAACAAGCGCCGCCCGGCTGAGGTATGAAAATCGTAGCCCAGACAGGAAGTCACTTCGACCAGGACGAAGCGGCCGCGCACTCCCTGATGAGTGACGTTCTCGCGCGCCCGCTGTTCGCTCACCTCGCCACGTCTTCCGAGGCTGGCCCGCGCGAGTCGCCGGTCTGGTTCATGTGGGAGGAGGGCGCGCTCTGGATCATAGGGAATTACCGCACTGATTCTTTCCCGAAGCGTGTCGAGCGGGACCCGCGGTGCGCCGTCGGGGTCGTGGACTTCGACGCGGCGACGGGCCTCGTCCTCCACGTCGGGTTCCGCGGGCGCGGCTCTCTGAGCCCGCACGACGGGGAAAGAATGAAGCGGCTCCTGGGCCGCTACATGGGGGCCGAGGAGAACTGGGATTCACGGTTTGTCGAGATATTGGACGACGCGGACTACATCTTCGTCCGCTTCGAGCCGGAGACGGCCGTGGTTCGCGACCAGTCGTATCAACTGAACACCCCGGACAAATGAAAGGCCGGCGTTGATAAGCCCGTCCAGTCAAGTCGCAGGCGTTCAGAAGTTGTCTGACACCATCTCACGAAGAAAAGGAGTTTTTGCGATGGCGAATAATGCGGCCGGCAGGCCGGACGAAACCGAGTACGTGCCTGAGTACAGCAAGTACGTCTCGCTCGTCCCCGAGGGCAACATCGTCGGCGTGTTGATCGGCCAGATAGACGACACGACGGCGCTCCTGCTCTCGATCCCGGAGGAGCGCGGGGGCTTCCGTTACGCGCCCGGCAAGTGGAGCATCAAGGAACTGGTCGGGCACCTCATAGACTCGGAGCGCATCTTCTCCTACAGGGCGCTGCGCTTCGCGAGGGACGACAAGACGGAGCTGCCCGGCTACGAGCAGGACGACTACGTCCGCGGGGGCTCCTTCGACGAGGTGCCGCTCGCGGACCTCGCCGCCGAGTTCGCAATCGTCAGGCAGGCGACCGTCCTCCTCTTCAAGCACCTGAGCCGTGACGCGTGGACGCGCAGGGGCACGGCCAACGAGTGCGAGGTCAGCGTCCGCGCGCTGGCACACATCATCGCGGGGCACGAGCTGCACCACAGAAGCGTACTGATCGACAAGTATCTTACCTAGCCCCTCGGGAAATTTGGAGGACGGTCCATGAAGTATCTCGCCGCCGCCCTGCTTATCGCCGCCGCCGTCTCGACCGCGCGGGCCGAGGATTCCGGCAGCAGGTGCCGGGGGCTGAACGCGAACGTCTCGGCGCTCGCAGGCGAGTACAGGGAGTTGCGCGAAAGGCGCAGGCAATTGCCGCAGGGCACGTTCGACCAAGACACACAGGCGGACGGCGGCAGGTTCCACCGCGTCCTCTACTCGCTCGGCAAGGAAATGGGCCGACCGCCTTACACGAGGCGAATTGTCGTCGCGTGCCTGGGCGAGCCGGACGCCGTCAAAAGCGGCAAGCAGATGAGACCCTTCCTGGACATCTATCAACGCGAGTTGAGGAAGGCCGGGCGTGAGGTGTCGGAGAGGCCCGGCCGCGTTTACTTAATCTACCACTGGCGTGGCGGGCACGATTTTCTCTTCTTCATCAGCGAGGCCGGCCGCATAGTGGATCACGGCTGGTGGTTCGCCTACGAATGAAAGCGCGGCGGAGAACGCGATGCCTCCCGCCCCATAATTTCTAATCCCTATGGCCTTGCGCCGTGTCATCCTGCACGCGCCCGTGTGGCTCTGCGTGTTCGGGCTGTGGCTCTTCGCGACGAGCCGCTTTCATCCGACCTGGACAATCGCGGTGTGCGCCACGGCGATACTCGTCTCCGCGTCGGCCCTGGCCGTTTACCTGGAAGCCCTCGTGCTCCGGCCGCGGCTGGCGCGCCGACGGCTGTGGCCGCAGTACGCGCTCTCCCTGCTCGGGGCCGTGGCGGTCCTGGACCTGGCGGCCGTCCTCTCCATCGGGGCCGTCTACGACTGGCTCTGGCGGCCGGACCCCTTGCGCTTCGGCTTCTGGTTCAACGTGCTGTCGGACGGCTTCGTCATCGTGCTGCACCTGGGCGTCGCGGCGTTGGTCACGCGTAGCTGGCGCGGGGAGAGGAAGGCCGCGGCCGGCTGAAGAGTTGACACACTCGTGACAAAATTCCGGGCCGAGACCTGCTAAGATGGCGGGCATGGACAAGGGGAATCAGAATCTAATCGTCAGGCGCACGAACACCGGGCTGGGGCTATTCACGCTGCGGGAAATACCCCGCGACAAAAAGATCATAGAGTACGTCGGCCCGGTCATCACCACGGAGGAGGCGAACCGCAAGGGCGGGAAGTACCTGTTCGAGCTGGACGACGACCACGCCGTCGACGGCAGCGCGCGCAGCAACACGGCGCGCTACATCAACCACTCGTGCCGGCCGAACGCCAAAGGCTACACAACGGGCCGCCGCATCTGGATTTGGTCTCTGCGGGCGATCAAGCCCGGCGAGGAGATCACCATCGACTACGGCAAGGAGTACCTGGACGAGCACATCAAGCAGTGCAAGTGTGCCAAGTGCGGGGCGGGGGCGGGGAAGCGTAACGGCCGTAAACGAGCACCGAAAAGAAGGGATGAGGGATGAGGGATGAAAGGGGCCGAGTAAACGTGTCACCGAATCATTGATTCAACAGTTTTCACTTCATCCCTCATCCCTTCTTTGTTGACTTACGGGCGGCGAGGGCATATGCTTCCGGCCCTCGGGCTGGCCTCATTGATCGGCGCGGCGCTCACGCTTCTCTAGTCCAGCCTTCAACGCTGCTTCTCAACTCGTAACGGAGGACGTGATGAAAAAACTCGGCCGAATCTGCGCCGGACTCATACTGGTGCTCGCCCTCTCGCTTCCCGCCCTCGCGGGTGACATGCTGACGCCTCCCGGCGCGGGCGGCGAGACGCAATTCCCAGGCGTGGCGGGCGACACACAATTTCCCGGTGTCACGGGGGAGATAGGATTCCCTGGACTGCTCGCGGCGCTCTTCTCCTTTTTTTAAGGGGCCGCCCGAAATGAGGGCTTGACTGTCTGGGTGTTGGAATCAGGATGGGCCGAGGGGCGGCGGGCAGAGAGTGTCCGCCGCCCCTCGTTCTGTCAATCGCCTCAGCGCGGCTCTTCGCTCACGACCTGGCCGTTGATGATGACTGTGCGGACGTGCGTCGTGTACTCGAAGGGGTCGCCGTCGAAGAGCACAAGGTCCGCGTCCTTCCCGGCTTCGAGCGAGCCGACGCGCTTCTCTACGCCGAGCAGCCGCGCCGCGTCAATCGTAATCAGGCCGAGCGCCTCCTGCAACTCAAGGCCGTTGGCCGCCGCGATTGCCGCCTCGAAGAGCACGACGCGCGTCTTCGGCACGTAACTCTCGAAGCCGGATTGGAGCGCGACCGTGAGCCCCGCGCGCAGGAGCGTCGCGGGCGTCTCCATGCTGAGGTTCTCCGCCTCGCCCGTCGAGCGGTACATCGTCGGGTGGACGATGACGGGAACGTTCGCGCGCTTAATCTCCTCCGTCACCAGGTAAGCTTCGGACGCGCCGTCGAGCACGATTCTGATGTTGAATTCGCGCGCGAGGCGCAGCGCGGACAGGATGTCCTGCGCGCGGTGGGCCGTAATCAGGAGCGGCGTCTCGCGCCGTATGACGCGCGCGAACGCCTCGCGCCGCAAGTCGCGCGAGTCCTCCTTGCCGCCGCCCGCGCCTTGCGCGCCGGCCTGCGTGCCGGGCGCGGCCGTCGTCCCCACGGGCGTCGTCGTGTCCGTCGTGCCGCGCGCGCCGACCTGCTCGTTGGGCTGCGGCGGCGTGGCCGCGGGGTCCGTGCCGCCCGCGGTCGGCGGCGTCTGTGTCGCGGGCGCAGCGGGCGTCGTAGTCGTCGTGCGCGACCCCTTCGCGACGAATTCCTGGGCGCGTATCAACTCCTGTCGCAGGAGCGCGAGTTCTTTGGCGCGCGTGCCGGGAGCTTTGCCCGCGGCGGCGTAGGCATCGGGGCCGAGCGTGACGGCGATCATGGCGTCTGGCACGAACACAGCCTCGTCCGCCGTGTCGCCCGCCGTCTTCGCGATCATCGTGCCGCCGGAGACGAGCGCGCCTGGGCCGTGCCCCGTGTGAATGGTCGTGACGCCGTGGCCGCGCAGCCAGCCGACCAACTCCTCGCGCGCGTTGTAAGCGTCGAGGGCGCGAAGCTCGGGCTGCATGGCCGCCGAGCGCTCCACCTGGTCCTGGTCGTGCGGCTGGTTGAGGTAGCCCGCGAGGCCGACGACCGTGTGCGCGTCAATCAGCCCCGGCGTGACGACGCGCGCCCTGATGGTCTTGTAGCCCGAAGGGACGCGCACCTCACCCGCCGCGCCGACGCGCTCGATCTTGCCGTCGCGCACGAGCACGACGCCGTCGCGTATGGGCTGGCCGGCCATCGTGTAGACCGTCTCGCCGCGCACCGCGATGGGCGCGCTCTGCCGCGCCTTCTCCTGACCGCGTCTCTCCACAGTCTGCGCCGCCGCCGGCAGGGAGTTGCAGAGGAGGGTCGCTGCGAGAATCAAACGCGTGACGTGTGCTTTCATCTTCAGTAGTCCTCCCCCTCGTAGCAGGTGAAGTGGACGGCCTCGTCGCGCCCAGCGCCGTAGCCGCCGGTCGCGTACAACTTGTCCTGCGGGTCCGCGCGGTTGAAGACGCGCACGCCCTCGACGTAAGTTTCGAGCACGTGCGTGTAGACGCTCAGGGGGTCGCCCGACAGGACGATGAAGTCCGCGTCCTTGCCTGCTTCGAGCGTGCCGACGCGGTCCTGCAAGTCGAGCAGTCGGGCGTTGCCCATCGTCATCGCGTAGAGCGCGCGCTCGCGCGACATGCCGTTGCGGACGGCGATCCCGGCCGAGCGGAGGAAGAGGCGCGAGTCCGTGATGTAGTCGTCCGTGTGAAACCCGAAGAGCGCGCCGACGCGTTCGAGGGCCGCGCCGTTCGTGGAAGAGAAGTCCATCGTCTCAAGCTTACCGCCCGGACTGTCCAGGACGATGATGGAGGAGCCCGCGCCCGAGCGCGCTATCTCGTCCGCCACCTTGTAGCCCTCGGAGACGTGGTGCAGCACGACGCGGAAGCCGAACTCTTTCTGGAGCCTCAAGACCGTCATGATGTCGTCGTGGCGGTGCGTGTGAAAGTGGACGATCAGCCTGCGGTCGAGCACGTCCGCGAGTTGTTCGAGCGCGAGGTCGCGCGGCGGCAACTTCGTCTTGTCGCTTGCGGCGCGGCGCACCTTCTCGCGGTACTCCTGCGCGCGGACGAACTGCTCGCGCACGAGCGCGGCGCTCTTGGCCCGCGTCCCCGAAAATGGCCCAGCCGCCGCGCCGGAGCGCAAGGGGTTAGTCCCGTTAGCCATCTTGATGCCGTAGAGGTAGCCCCCTCGGGCGTCGCGTATCAGCAGGTCGTCGATGGTGCGCCCGTCGCGGACTTTGAGGTAGAGCGTCTGGCCGCTCAGGAGGTGGCCGGAGCCGGGCATGACGTTGACGGTGGTGATGCCGCCGGCCTGCGCGCGCTGAATGCTCGTGTGGCGGACGCTGAAGCCGTCGAGCAGTCGCACGTCGGGCTGTATGGGGGCGCTGCCGTCCGCGCCCGCGCCGCCGCCGATGTGGCTGTGCGAGTCTACGAGGCCCGGCATGATGACGCGCCCCGCGGCGCTGACCGTCTCCGCGTCCGCCGGGACGCGCGTCGCGCCCTTAGCGCCGACGGCGACGATCTTCCCGCGCTGCACGACGAGCACGCCGTCGCTAATCACCGGCCCCGCGACGGGGATGATGGTCGCGCCTGTGAAAACAACCGGGCGCTCCTGAGCGCGCGCGGGCGCACACAGGCAGAGCAGCGCGAAGACCAAGACGCAGAAAGATTTCATCAGGTGTCCTTTCATCGAATCAGTCGAACTGTTTCTTGAACTCTTCAAACTCCTGCCGCAGCGCGTCGAGTTGCTCGCGCAGGGTCGCCACCTCCTGCTCAAGGGCGTGGAGCCTGTCGGCCCTCGGGGTGACGTGCGGCGCTTCCGCCTGTTCCGGCACAGAAAATTGCTCGGGCGTCACTTCGCCTGAGAGCAGGTGCGCGTAGCGGACCTCTTTCTGGCCCGGCTGGCGCGGGAGCTTGAGGACAAGTGGCTCCGGCTCCTTCGCGCTCAGGGAGTCGAGCGTCTCCTCGACCTCCTGCAAGCTCTGGAAGTCGTAGAGCCGGTCGGCTCGCCCGCGCAGCTCGCCCGGCGTCTGGTGGCCCCTGAGCATCAGCACGCACATGACGGCCAGCTCCCGCGGGCTCAGGCCGAAGACCTCGCCCGTCATGTGCTTGTACTTCGGCACGCGGCTCGTGCTGCCGTAAAAAAGATAGACCAGGTTCTTCGCGCGCAAACTCTCGGCGGCCCGCTCGACGGTCGCTTCGTCGTACGAGACGACGGGGCTGCGGTTGCTCTTCTGGTTGCACGCCTGCACGAGCGCGTTCAGCGTCAGCGGGTAATACTCCGGCGTGGTGACCTGCTTCTCGACCAGCGAGCCGAGCACGCGCACCTCCGCCTCGTTCAGTATCGCGGACATGGTTCCACCTGTTTTTCGGACGGGCTGTAGCGGGTAAAGCAAGAGACAACTTATTTGGGCGGGGCGGGAATTGTCAACGCGCACCGGGCAGGCTCTTGGATAATTCGATGACGCGCTCCCGAAATCCGAAGCTCTCGTAGAGCCCTCGCGCCGCGCCGTTCCGCGCGTGCACGTTTATCCTGACGAGCTTCGCGCCCCGCTGCGCGGCGTACTCTTCGGCCTTGCCGAGCAGGGCGCGGCCCAGCCCACGGCCCCTGTGTGCGCGCAGCACGACCAGGTCGGAGACGTAGGCGTATTCGTACTCCTCTTCCTCGATTGCCCTGGACAGGATTTTGGCCCAGATTGAGACGAAGCCGACCACGGAGCCGCCCGCCTCGGCGACGAAGACCTTGCCCTCAGTCTCCGAGCAGCGGCGGAACATGTAGCCCAGGTATTCTTCGGCGGACGACTGGCCGTCCCTCAGGTGCGGGTCGAGCAGGCGCTCGTCGTCCTGCAACTCCACGTAACACTCGCGGAGTTCGGCGGCGTCGCCAGTCTCGTATTCCCTGATTTCGGCCGCGGCCATCGCGTCGAGGTCTCCCGCCCAGTAAGAGTACGGTCAGCCCTCTTACTATAAGCCGGCCCGGAGGAAAAGTGATAGACGCCGGAACGTCGGGCTGAGTCAGTTGCCTGTCTGAAACCCGCTTCAGAAGAGGCCGCTGGCTGTGCCAGTTTCGTAGGCGTACCAGAGGCCGAAGGCGATGCTGAAGGCCCCGGCCGCCGCTTGCAGGCCGTGGTGTATGCCCGTCAGCTTGCGCGCGCTGAAGATGAACGGCAGGGCGATGAGGCCGGACATCAACAGCATCCCGACTATCGAGCCCAGGCCGAAGACGGCCAGGTAGAGCAGCCCGAGGGCCGCGGACTCGATCTGCGTGAGGACGAGGAGCGTGAGCGCCGCCGAGCCCGCCAGCCCGTGCATCGCGCCGACCAGCAGGGGCTTGAGGCCGATGCGGCGGACGGCGTGCGAGTGAGGGCCGGGCGATTCCGTGTGCGCCGCGTCCTGTTCGTGGAAGTGGACGTGCGCGTGGGCCAATCCGTCGTGGTCGTGCCTGTGGATGTGAACGTCACGCCGGCGGCGGAGCGCCCTCGCGCACGCGGCGACGCCGAGACCAATAATCATCAGGGCGACGCCGAACTCCAGCCAGCCGGAAACCTGCTCCGGGATGGTGACGCGCAGCGCGAGCACGACGACGCCGACCGCGACGAGCGAGATCGTGTGCCCGATTCCCCAGACGCCGCCGACGAGCGCCGCGCGCAGGAAGTTGCGCTGTTCGCTGACGATGGTGGAAACGGCGATGACGTGGTCAACTTCGGTCGCGTGCTTGAGGCCGAAGACGAGACCCAGGCCCAGGATGGCCAGCGCGCCGACCGAGGCCAGTTGCGGCTCGGCCGCAGCTTCGCCCCCCGCCCAGAGGTTGTTGAGGAAAGCCGGCGGGTTGATTCCGGCCTGCGAGAGCGCCTGGTAGCAGATGACGAGCCCGACGCACGTCACCACCAGCGCGCTCACCGCAGGCAGCACGCGGACCAAGCGCCCGCCGCCGGCCACGCTCTTCATCCAGCGCCCCGCGTAGACGAAGGCCAGCCCGATCAGGGTGAGCGTCGAGGCCAGCCCGATGCTGAAGGCGACCACCAGCAGCATGCCGTAGCCGACGCGGTGCAGGGCGATCGCCGAGAGGAGCACGACCAGGGCCGAAGGGCAGGGCAGCAGCCCGCCGGAAATCCCTAGCGCGAGCAGGCTGCGCCAGGTGACGGCGCTGCCGTCCGCGCCGGGCGGCAGGTGCGAATGCGCCCGCCCGCCGTGCGAATGCGTGTGCGGCGAATCGTCGGAGTGGTCGTGCGCGTGCTCCCCGTGTGAATGGTCGTGCGCGTGGTGAGTTGCGGAAAGTCCGAGCGCGGCGCGCAGGCGGCGGACGAAGAGGCCGAGGCCGATGGCGACGACGATGCCGCCCGAGACCAGGCTGAGGACGGGGAATAGTTTTTCGGGGACGACGTACTGCGACGCGAAAAGCGTGACGAGGCCGAGGGCGAAGACGCCTACGGTGTGCGTGACCGTGACGGTCAGGCCGAGGAAGACTGCGTGCTTCGCTGTCCCGCGCGAGCCGACGAGGTACGCGCCGACGACCGTCTTGCCGTGGCCGGGCGAGAGCGCGTGCAGCGCGCCGAGCGCGGCCGCAATCAGCAGCCCGAGGAGCGCGCCCCAGAGCGTCAGATTTGGCACAGCAATCAACTCGGCCAGATGGTCGCGCGTGCCGGTAATCGCTGCCCCGTCGCGCGAACGCAGGGCGGCGGCCCCGGCCGGGGCGGCCCCCTGCGCGAACGAGAATTCGGCCGTGCGCTCGTCGGGCGGCGCGGCGAGCATGTCTCCGGGGTACGCCTTCAACTCGTCGGTCAGCCCGGTCCCGAAGGCCGTGCTGTCGAAGACGGCGGAGCCCTGCGCGGGCGCGACGACGATTTCGCGCCAGCCCACGCGGGTGCCGTAATTAGTGTCCTCGAAACGCAGGCGGCGCGCGACGCCCGAAGCCGCGGGCGCGAACGCGCCCTCGAACTCGCACTCCAAGCGCAGCGTGCGCAAGCCCCCGGCCCCTTCGGGCGTCGTCACGCGCTTCGAAACAGTTTCGAGCGGGACGCGCGCGCCGTCGAGCGTGATGATTAAAGCCGCGGCGTACTCGTTGACGGCGCGGGCGGCGTAAGCGTCGAACTCCGCGGCGGACGTGACGCCGTCGCCGTCCGCGTCAATCGCCTGCAACGCCTGAAAGGCAGGAATCTCGGCCATGTCCACGACGTAGCGTATGCGGACGCGGTCGGCCCCGACTTCGAGGCGGCTGAAATGGTTGATGGTGAAATTCCCCAGGGGGTGCGCGACCGCCTGCGCGCCGAAGCCGAAGGCGAAGAGGGCGGCGAGAATGACGGCCGCGTGCCGCGTCCGGCGAGAAAGGCTGAACATGATGGAATTCCCCTCTTGAACGTTTCAGGCGTTGATGTCGCGCAGCGCTCGTTTCGCCGCCTCCGCCTGTAGCACGTCGAACTGCGGGTTGATGTCGAGCGCCGCCTTCAGGTACTTCGCGGCCCTCCCGCGGTCGTCGAGCGCCCTGTATATCATCCCCGCGTGGTAGAGCAGGCGCGCGTCGCGCGTCCCCAAACGCAGCGCCTCATCTATCGCCGCCTTCGCCTCCGCGAGTTGGCCCTTTTTGTAGAGACACCAGGCGAGCGCGTCGCTCGTGTGGATGTCCGCGCGCCGCTCGCGCTCGCGCCGCGCGATCTCCAGCGCCTCGTCCAGCTTCGTGTCGTGGTCGGCCCAGAAGACGGCCAGTTGGCGCGAGTAAGTGCCGGCGGCCGCGCCCGCGCGCTCGACGAACTCCACGAGTTCGTACTGCCGCTTCGCTTCAACCGTCTTGCCGAGCTTAGCGTAGATGTCTCCGAGCGCGACGGCGGCTTCGGGCGAAGGCGTGCGGTCCAGAGATTTTTGGTAGAGCGCGACGGCCGCCTCCGTGTCGCCGGCCGCGGCGCGGGCGCGCGCCTTGGCGTTGAGCGCCAGCGGGTAGTCTGGAAAGTAAAAGAGCGCGCGGTCGTATTCGCGCTCTGCCTCGGACGGCTTGCCCGCGTTCACCAGTTCGTCGCCCAGGTGAACCAGACACCACGCGAGCGCCTCGGGGTCGCCGGGGTCCGCGGAGGCGACGGCCAGGCGCATCGCCTCGATAGCGCCTACGGTGTCGCCGTGGAGCGAGCGCAGGTACGAGGCGCGCGCGTAGGAGGCCGTGTAGGGCCGCACGTCCAGCATCGCCTGCACGGCACGCCGGGCCTCGTCGTACTGGCCCAATTCGACGTGCGCGTCCACGAGCGCGCCGTACGCCTCGTAGTCGCGCGGGTTCTGCGCGACCGCGCGGCGGGCCGCCTCGCGCGCCTCACCGAAGCGGTGGTAGGCGAGCAGCAGGTAGGCGCGGAGCCTGTTGGCCCCCTGGTTGTCGGGCGCGACCTCTTCGGAGCGCTTGAGCGCCTCTTCGGCGCGCGCGTTGTAACCGAAGTCGCCCGTCTCGCGCGCCTTCTGCATGAAGGCCGCGGCCAGCGCGTTGTAGCCGGCGAGCGAGTCGGGCGCTTTCTTGATGAGCACTTGCGCCGCCTCAATCCGCCGGTCGGCCGGCGTCGCGCGGCTGTCCAGAGCGGCCGGGGCTAACTCGCGGCGGGCCGCTTCTTCGGCCCGCGGGGCGTTCGACTTTAAGACCGCACGGACTCCGAAAAGGAGCGCGACGACCGCGAGCGCCGTGACGAGGATGGTTGTTGGTTTTTCTCGCATGGTCCTCTTGAGTTAGAAACTATCCAGTAATGTCCTCTCAACTCCTTCGCGCCTTTGCGAGAGAAAACCGTCTCACGCTGGAGGCGCAAAGACGCAAAGGAGTTGAGCTTTGAGTTCGAAGTGAACTCAAAGCTCAACTTCCTTCGCCGTGCGCTTACGGCCTGGGCGTCGGCTCGGGCCTGGGCGTCGGGCTGGTGACGGTGGTGTCGGTCGAGCCCACGCCGCGCGCGTCGTTGGTGGTCGGCGAGTCGTAGCCGGCCCACGGCGTCGCCAGGTACGGGAACCTCGTCAGGAACGGCCTGTCGTTGGTGTTGACCCCGTCGCCAAGCTGGTTGTTCGGCGCTTTGTTGAAGGCGGGCGTCAGGGGCGTCGCGCCCGCGAGCGCCCGAATTTCGATGTCAACCACGTCGTCGCCGACGCGCCTGCCGTTCGGGAAGCCCCCGTTGTCGCCGCCGAGAACGCCGAGGCGATTCGCCGTGCCGATCTCGCTCGCCGTGCCCGGCGTCGGCGGAATCCCCAGGTTAAGTCTCAGCCTCTCCTGCGGGACGGTGTCGGCGGGCTGCCCGCTGAAAGCCATCACGCTCGGGTTCGAGGAGGTGTTCTGCTGAACGTTGATGCCCGGAATACCGGTCAGGAAGATGGTGGCGATGTCGTTGCGCGGCTCCGGCGGGGTGTTCACGCTCTGGTACACGTCGACTAAAGCGCCGCCCGGCCCTATGGGAGCGCCGGGGCCGATGAGCCGCGCAGGCTCCGGCCTGAGCACGAAGTTCAGGAACTGCGCGTCCGAGCCGGGTAGGGAGGCGTTGAAGCGGTCCTTCATCCCGAGCGGAATAATCACCTCGTTGATGAGCGGATTGCCGAGGCGCGAGACCTGGACCAGATTGCCCGAGGCGGTGGAAGTGCCGCTGCGGTCCTCGGCGAGCGCGGTCATGGCCGGGCGGCTGGCCGCCGAGTAAACGCCGATGACGGCGTTCGGATCGTTCGGGCCGGTCGGCGTCCGGCGATTCGCCGTCACCAGGCTGATGGGCAGTTGCATGGCGATGGTGTGGACGTTCAGACCAGCGGTCCCGTCCACGCCGGGCGCGTTATTCCTCGGCAGAAGGTGCGCCGAGTTGAAGGGGCGCAGGCCCAGCAAGTCGAAGGCCGAGCCGGTGTCCACGAAGAAGCCCTCGTCGCGCGGCCCCGCGAAAAAGAGCGCGCTGCCTTCGGCCGTGAAGCCGACGCGGACGGCGCGGCTCCCGAGGTTCGCCTCGTAACCGGGCGTGGAGCGCGGCCCGATGTTGGGCGGCGCCACCTGGAACGGGAAGCCCTCGGGCGAGCCGGGCGCGCGCGTGCCGGGCTGGACCATCGCCGTCGTGGTGTTGGGCGCGTTCCCGCCGACCAGCGTGATGTTGTAATACTGCCTGACGTTCAGGTCAGGGTCGGTGAGGCCCGTCACCTGCCCCGTGTTGTAGAGGAAGGTGTCGTCGTTGAGCACGACCGTCTTGAACCTGAACTGAATCTGGAAGTCCGTGACGGCGTCGCCGTTGTTGTCGATCCTCATGGCGTAGACGACGTTATCGTCGAAGTTGTAGAAGTTCGGCCCGCCCTGCGGCAGTTGGAACGGGATGAAGTTCATAATCAGGTTGACGCGCGTCGGGTCGTTCGGGTCGACGAACGCGTAAACGTCGGTCGCGTCAACCGAAGGGTCCCTCGAAGTCCCCGGTGCTTCGCGGTGGCTCGACGCCGCGACGGGGGCCGGGCCGCTCGGGCCGATAATCAGTGACGAGAGCACCAACGCTGCGACGGCCGCGGCTGTCAAAATTCTTCACATGTAATCTACCTTTCCTTGCTCGCCCGGATTCCTCCTGTCAGGCGACACACTCCGGGCGTCGAGAGCGCGCGCGCCACGCACACCGTTGGGAAAGTTCAGGGCCGACGAGGGTGCGCAAACTGAATCAACCCTGAAGCTGGATAAAGCCGTCCCCACCCGCGGACACACTTAGTGCGCGGCGAGATGGATTAAAATCTCTGCTGAAGGAATGAGACTGTCGGACAAATTACGGGCGACCCGTGCCGGGCAGATTGCCTTCCGGCTGTGTTATTTATATCCCGACTTAATGTCTTTGAGTGTTCGTGAGGAACAAATGTGTTGCGGCTGTGGTCCAGGTGTCACCGCTTGAGAAGACTTACTGCCGGCCCGAGGGCGTGTGGATGCTGATCCGCATCCGGCGCTGCCAGTTGCTGCGCGGCACTTCGCCGGTCTCGATCTGTTCGAGCGTGTCGCGCAACTGCTCGCCGCTGACCTGCCTGAGCTTCATGTAGAGCATCGCGACCATGATCGAGATGAGCGGGACGATGAGGATGTTGAGGAGCGACAGCAGGTGGCCGTAAATCCTCGCGGCGACCTTGCCGCCCTCGCCCTCGAACCGCGCGAGTCCGGCGACGAGGCCGGTCACGACCATCGGGATGACTATTTGCAGGAAGACGACCTTGACGACCGTCAGCCGCGCGCGGCTGACGAGTTCGCGCGCGCGCTTGAGTGCGGCCTTCTTCTCCAGCCCTTCGAGCAGGACGACCGGCGCGTAGAGCGTGTAGCGGACCATCATCACGATGCCCGGCACGATCAGGAGGATGAAGCCGAGCAGAATTCTGATGCCGACGCGGACACTGGTCCAGAGGAATGGCCGCCAGCGCTGCCTCAGCCGCGCGAAGGCCAGGCGCATCTGCACGGGCCTGAGCGGCGCGAGCGTCAACTGCACGACGAGCAGCACGGTCACGCCCGCGATGACGGAGTTCGCCAGGAAGGAGGTGACGACTGAGAGCAGGTTGACCGCGATGGGGACGAGGATGTGCCAGGGCCGCCGCAGCCACTGGTTCGCCTGGACGACTTCCACGAATATCTGGAGCGCCACCATCAGGGCGACGGGGATGTGCGCCAGCAGGGAGATTTTGAGGAAGAGCGGGAAGTGTTCGCTGTAGAGCGCGAACGAGCGGCGCAGCAAGGACCCCACGCCCTCCATGTTCGCGCGCAGAGCGTTGGCGTAGGCGGCCGCGCTCTCGGGCCGCCCCGCAGGGTCTTTCGCCATCGCGCGCTCGACTAAGGCCGCGACCTTCTTCGGCACTTTCTTCTGACTCTTCGCCCTGAGCGGCGGCGGCGGCGCTTCCTGGTGCAGGCGCATCACCGTGCGCAGGTCGCCCGCGAAGGGCGTCTCGCCCGCGAGCATCTGGTACGTGATGACGCCGAGGCTGTAAATGTCCGAGCGCGCGTTCAACTCCTCGCCGCGGCACTGCTCTGGCGACATGTAGAGCGGCGTGCCGAGGAGCGAGCCGACCTGCGTCAGCACGTTACCGGCGTCTGTGCTGACCCCGGCCGCGCGCCCTCCCGTCTCCGGCTCGAACCGGAGAGTCTTCGCCTCGCCCTCACGGTCTTCGGCCCGCATCAACTGGGTCTGGGCTTCAGCCGGCGTCTGCTCGCGGCCGTCCGCCTCGCGCGCCCCGGCCTGCTCGTCGAAGATGAGCGTCTGACGCTCGTCGCCGGCCCCCGCAGACGTGTCCATGAGCGTCGCGGCCTCGTTGGCCGTGCTCGCGGCCGCGGCCTTCGTCACGGCCGGCGACTGGCCCGCCGCGACGGTCGCCCCAGGCTCTCGATTGCCCTGCGGCGCGGTCTCGGTGCGGACGGGCGCGCCCGGCGGGAGCCTCACGCCGTCAAGTTTGGCGACGCCGAAATCCAACACCTTGATCGTGTAGCCGCCGCGCCTGTTCGGCTCAAGCCAGATGTTGTCCGGCTTCAAGTCGCGGTGCACTATGCCCTGCTGGTGCGCCTCGTCCACGGCCGAGCAGACTTGCTCCAGAATGTCCACGACCCAGTCGAGCGGCAGGCGCTTCTCTTCGGCCAGAACGTCGGCGAGCGTGCAGCCGTCCAGGTATTCCATCACCAGGTACGCGACGCGCTCTGTGCCAGTTTGCGCGAAGCCGAAGTCCGTCACGTCGACCACGTTCGGGTGGCGCAGGCGGCCCGCGGCCCGCGCCTCGCGCTTGAACCTTTCGATGAACTGCTCGTTGCGCATGAACTCCGGCGCGATGATCTTGAGCGCGACGGGCCGCTCCGTGCCGAGGTGCACGGCGAGGTAGACCGCGCCCATGCCGCCCTGGCCGAGCAGCTTCTCGATGCGGTACTTCCCGTCCAGCACCTCGCCTATGTAGCGCTCCAGGCCCTTCATTTCACACCCACTCCATAGACCCTCGGGGCCGCCTACTTGGTTCGGTACGGCGCGACCTGAATCTCTTTCATCCCTGTCTGCCCGCCCGCGTCCTCGGCGTTGACGACCAGCGTCTCGAAACCCGCGTTCGCGATCCGGGCCATCCCGGCCTTGCCGCGCCGCCGAATAAAATCATCGGCCGCGTCTTCGGCGGACGCCGCCTTGTAAGTGACGACGAGTTTTGTGCCATTAACTATCACGCTCGCCTTCTCGTCGCGCAACTCGCGCCTCAGCCCGGCCGCGACGGCGAGCCTCTCCTCCGCGTCGCCCACGGGCAGAGACGTGTCGGGGGCGGACGACCCGGGCGCGCCATTCCCGCCCGCGGAATCGGGCGAGTTGCGCCCCGCGCACCCGCCGAGAAGTAGACAGAAGGTAAGGAGGACGATGAGCTTCATGCTCCGAATCCTAGCACAGAGCATTTTACGGGCACGAGCGCGTGAGGGTTTCCTCGGTCAGCGGGAAGGGAGGGGGCAGGTCGAGATGGCGCGCATGGCTTCGGCGGCCATGTTGAAGGCGAGGTTGATGGAGCCGCCCTTCTTGCCCGCGCTCAAGTCGCCTATCAGGTAGAGGCCCGGCAGGCTGGTCTCGTACCCTTGCGTCAGCACGGGCACCTCGCCCTCGAACTTGATGCCGACGGCCTTCAGGAAGTTGAGCGGTGTCGTCCCGCCGAGCGCGTAGACGACGCGGTCGAACGTCTCGGCCGGGTGCCCCGTCTCCTGGAAGACGGCGCGCGGCCGCCCGCCGTCGTCTTCGAGCGCGCTGATGTTGCTCTCGCGCAGGATGCGGACCTGAGCCCGGGTTTCGAGCGCCATCAGGCTTTCGAGGTTGACGGGGTTGAGGCGCGCGAACTCGCGGCGGCGGTAGGAGAGCGTGACGCGGTTGCCCTGCTGGACGAGGAACTGGCAATACTCGGAGGCGGTGTCGCCGCCGCCCACGACCAGGACTGCCTGGTCGTTAATGACCTCGCTCGTAATGTCGTAGTGGACGCGCTTCGCGAGCGCGGGCGGAATCTTGTACTCGGGCTTGTTGGGCTTGTCGAGGATGCCTATGGCGATGACGCAGCGCACGGTCCGGTAAGCCCCGCCGGAAGTCTCGACCGTGAAGCCGCCGCCGTCCTGGAGCGGGCGTATCCCGGTGACGCTCTCCTTGTAGTGAACCTGCAACTGGCACTCCTCGATGACGCGGTCGATGTAGGTCAGCGTCTCCTCCTTGCTCATGTCGGTCAGGCACATGACGCCCGTGCAGACGGCCTTGATGCCCTTGTAGTTGGCGAGGACGGGTTTCGAGGCGGGGTAGAACTTGCGTATGGCCCAGGAGTGGGCGTCGCCTTTTTCGAGGACGACGATCTTCTCGGCGGGGATGCCGACGCCGCGCGCCTCGGCCGCCATGCTGATGCCCGCGGGCCCGGCCCCTATGATGACCATCTCGTACACGGCGTCCTCCGTCCGGCGAGGCAGGGGTTTGAAAAGCGCCGCCAAGCATTGTCCAGGAGCGCCACGGCTGTCAACGGAAAAGCAGTGATGAACTTTGCGGGATGAATGAAAGACAACCGCCTTTTAATTCATCCCGCAAAGTTCATCACTGCTTTGTACATATCTCGTCTGCGAAGACGACCCAGCGGCCGGCGGCGTCCTGCCGCTCCCAGAGGGCGTGGAAGCGGCGCTCGTTCTCCTTCGTGATCGTCTCCCGGATTTTGGTCTCGCCGGTCCTGTCGCTCGCGACCCCGTCGAGCACCATCCGGCCTGACTCCCAGCCCGCGCTCTCTATCCGCACGAAGAGGCCGCCGCCCGTGAAGGCGAAACGCTCTATCTTCTTGCCGTCCTGCCGCCAGAAATCCGTTGACACCCTCTCGCCGTTCTGCTCGACGACCCCGACCACCCAGCCTCCCCTCAAGTCGTCCTTCACCGTCCAGCGGAAAGAGAGCTTCGGGTTACTCTTCATCGTGACCGTCCAGGTCCCTTTGAAGTAGTCGAGGTCGGACGGCGTCTGCGTGGTCGAGGATTTGGTCGCGTAAAAGAACGCCTCGGCCGCGAGCAGGGCGAGCGCCGCGGCGAGGGCGATTCTGGTCCGGCTGTTCAGTCGGAAGGCTTCGGTCCGCATCAACCCCCTATACGACGGGGCGCGGAAAATAGATGCAGCGAATCAAAGCGAAGGGGCGATGGCCTCGGCCGCCTCCTTCGAGGTCAGGACGGCCGCGATCTCGAACTCGACCAAATCCTCCCAGCGCGCCATCCATTGTCGGAAGAGTTCGGGGTCGTCGCATTCCATCAGTTGGAAGCAGCGCCCGAAGCCGGTCTCCGTCCAGCTCTCCACGTACTTCAAGCCTTCGGGCAGCATGCGCCCCCGCTCGCGGAAACGCCTGTAGACGGCCGCCGCATCATTATTCTTAAAACGCTCGATCACCATGAACAGCATACGGTACCCTCTCCGGCGCACGCGCCCCCGCAAGACATCGCGCAGGAGTTCGCAACCGATAACCTGACTCAAGAATATCGATGGTTATACTGCCTGCTTGACGCCAAGCAGAAACGTCCATGAAATAACGAGGGGAAGAGAAAGGGGGAGGCGCTACGCCTTTGAATGTGGTGCGCGCGTCAGCACATCCTCTCACCCGGTCTGGTCGGGTATTCCCATGTCCGAGCGGGTGAGCGACTGCAATCCCTGGCTTTCTTCCCGACCCCCTCTTGAATAAAGTCGCCTGGTTTCTGCCCCCGTGAACCGGCATGATTTAATGAGTAGCGATACATAATCGGCTTCATTGCCGATAACCTCCGGCTTGGTTATAATCCAGCCACGTGGCGGGGTAGCTCAGCTGGTTAGAGCGCGTGATTCATAACCACGAGGTCGCCGGATCATGCCCGGCCCCCGCTACCAAATTCTTATTAACGAAGGGGCAGAGTCATCTTCGATGGCCTGCCTTTTCTTTCTCTTTGTTCCTTTGACTCCAGTGTTCTTTGCGGTGGCAATTGGCACATGGAACCCGGCATTTAGCAATCTCCTCTTGCAGCGACTTAAGAGTTACTCGTCTCTCTTGTCGCCCAATCGTAAACTTCTTATCTCGCGGATTAATGTGGTGGAACTCTAAACAGGCAGGGTGGCTCTCCCCGCATTCCGGGCAACTCAGAGAACTTTTATATTCCTTGAGCCAGGCTTCGATCCTTTTGTCTCTGTTTCTAACATACGCGATGTGGATCGCTTTATTCTTCTGATACCAACGTCGCATGTACCGGCGCTGATACTCACGTCTTTTCTCAGGGTCTTTTAACGGCATAACTCTCCGCCTCTCATTTTTGCGGGTAGAGTGTTACGCTCGGACTGCGGCTTAAAGCTTGGGTGGGTGGGGCGGCATTATACTACGGGCGCGGCGTGAGGGGAGGGGGGGCGTGCCGCGTCTTGCCGCCGTGAATTGCTCCCGGCCGCCGTGGATGCACCGCGCGGACTCTTAATTCACCGCGCTTCATCATTGCAGTGGACGCTGCTACCCGCATGTGTTAAATTTTCGGTGTTCAAGCCCGGCGTTTACCGGGCGGCGGCCCTGTGGGAGGGGACGCCGCCTACCACCCTTCCGACGGGTTTCCGAGCCAAGTCTAAATTGAAACGGGCCGCCGATTAGGCGTTTATATTCAATCTACTTGGCCGAACACGCCCTCGACGGTGACCTTTGACGAAAGAGAAACACAAGAAGCACGAACCCGGTGTGGTTGATCTGGCGGACGCGCGCGAGCGTCTCCAACGCTCGCGCGCGCGCGGCGTCGGCGCGTCGCGCGAGGAACTGGCCGCGGAACTCGAAGAGATACGCGCTCTGCTAGACCAGGGGCTCTCCAACGAAGTCAAGACCCGGCTCGCCCCGCTCATCAGCAGCGCGCGCCACGAGCCGTCGGTCCTGGCCGAAGCGCGCTGCATCCTCTCGGCCTCGCTCGAAATGCAGGGCCGCTACCGCGAGTCCCTCGAAGCCGTGCAGATGTACGAGTTGCCGGAGGCGCGCGCCAAGCTCGACCGGGAGGCGGTCGCCTGCCTGCGCGTGCAGATAGGGCTCGCCTACAACTACACGGGCGACCACCCGAAGGCCATAGCGCTCCTGAACGCAGCGCTCCGCGAGGAGACGGATAGCGGCTCGCACGCGCACCTCGGGGCCATCTACGCCGCGCTCGCCCGCGTCTACCGCAGCATCAGCGAGTTCACCATCGCGCGCGACCACTCGCAGAAGGCGCTCGACCACTACCGAGACATAGGCGACTGGCACGGCCTCGCCGAAGCCTACTTCGCCATCGCGATGGCCGACACGATGGAGGGCCACTACGAGGCGGGCCTCGAAAACTTCGAGCAGGCGCTGAAACTCGTCGGCGACCACACGGCCCCGTACCTCCTCGGCAAGATTTACTCGAACATGGCCGGGGCGTGCTGGTTCCTCAAGCGCCCGCAGGAGGGCATACGCCACCTCGAAAAAGCCACGGGCTACTACGAGCGCACGGAGCACAAGGCGAGCGCCGCGCTCGGCTACAACAACCTGGGCATCAACCTGATGCTCGTCGGCGAGTGGGACCGCGCGCAGCAGTCGCTGGAGCGCTCGTTGTCGCTGGCCTCGGAGATAGACGAGCGCGGCACGCAGCTCCCAATGGTCCTCGATTCGCTCGGCGATCTCTCCATCCTGCGCGGCGACCTGGAAGAGGCGCGCAAGTACCTGGAGCGCGCCGTCACGCTCGCCACGGAGAACGGCAACAAGTGGTACTCGGGCCAGACGCTACGCACGCTCGGGCGCTGCTTCCTGGCGATGGGCGACGCCGCGGGCGCGCTTGAGAAAGGCCGCAGCGCGCTTGAGCTGGCCGAAGGCATAGGCGACCGCCAGGCCATTTGCGAATCGCGCCTGATACTCGCCGAAGGATTGCTGCTCTCGGGTGACCTGGCGGCCTGCGCCACAGAGCTTCAGAATGTGATGGACGTGATGACCGAGTCGCCCACCGACTTAGCCATCACGGGCGAGGCGCAGCGCCTCTACGGCCTGCTCTCGATGGCGCAATCGGACGCCGGGCTCGCCGCGCAGCACTTCGCGCGCAGCGCCTCCATCTTCGAGATGCTCGGCGACCGCTACCGCAGCACGCGCGCGAACTTCGAGTTGGGACGCGCCTACGCCAGGCAGCAGCCCGAGCGCGCGGAAGAGTACCTCGCGCGCGCCGTGCACACCTTCCGCGAGCTGGGCGCTGCCTTAGACCTCAAGCGCGCCGAAGACGCGCTCGCCGCGCTCGACCACAGCACGCCCGAAAGGCAGAGCGAGCAGTCCGCGCTGGCACAACTTCTGACCTTGAGGCTCGCGGAGGCCGTCGCCTCGCGCGAGTTGCTGCTGCGCGAACTCGCGGCCGTCCTCGACCAGGAGACGGACGCGGGCCGGGTCGTCATCTTCGAGCCCGCCGAGAACAAGACTTACAAGGTGGTCGTCGCCCACGGCTCCCCGAACGACGAGGCCGCCGAACTGGCCCAATTCTTCGCCCAGGCGAAGTCCGACGCCGAGAGGGAGGAGTTCGCCGCGACCCAGGACGGCGCGCTCATCACTCTGCGCGCGCCGAACGCCGCGCCCGCGATGCTCTTCGTCTCGCCGCGCGAGGCCGCCACCCTGCCGGGCAGCATCTCCATCGAGCCGCTGCTGCGCGTCGTCGAGTTGGGACTCGACGTCTGCGCCCTGCGCGCACGCTCGCGCGGGACCGCGGGGCCGCAGAATCAGGACACGCTCGCCGGCTCCAGCCTGATGCCCGGCTTCATACATTCGAGCCCCGCCATGACGCGGCTCGTCGAAGAGGTGCACAAGATTCGCTCGTCGGACGTGACCGTCCTGGTGACGGGCGAGAGTGGCACGGGCAAGGAGTTGGTCGCGCGCGCCATCCACGCGCTCTCCTCGCGCCGCTCGAAGGTCTTCGTCCCGTTCAACTGCACGGCCGTGCCGAAGGAGTTGGCGGAAGGCTATCTCTTCGGCTACCGCCGCGGCGCGTTCACCGGCGCGGTCAACGACTCGCCCGGCGTGATTCGCTCGGCCGCGGGCGGCACGCTCTTCCTCGACGAGGTCGGCGACCTCCCGCTCGACGTGCAGCCGAAGCTCCTGCGCTTTTTACAGGAGGGCGAGATTCAGCCGCTCGGCGAGCAGCGCCCGGTCAAGGTTGACGTGCGCATCATCGCCGCGACCAACACGGACCTCGAAGAGATGGTCGCGCAGGGGAAATTCCGCGAAGACCTTTACTACAGGCTGAACGTCATACGCCTGAAGGTTCCCCCTCTGCGCGAGCGCCGTTCGGAGATTCCGACCATCGTCAACTACTACATCAACCACTACTCGGCCAAGTTCGGCCGGCGCGACATAGAGATCACGCCGCAGGCGGTTGACCTCCTGATGGTCTGCGACTGGCCCGGCAACGTCCGCCAGCTCTGCAACGAGGTGCAGCGCATCGTGGCGCGCGCGGAGGACGGCGCGGTGCTGACGCCGGACCAACTCTCGCCGGAGCTGCGCCGCACGTCCGCGCCCTCCACGCCCCAGTCTTCGATCACGCCCTTGAGCGCCGTGGCCCCCGCGCCCGGCCAGCACATCACCCTGGCCGACGCGCTCGCGGAACTCGAACGCCGCATGATCGCAGAGGCCCTGCGCAAGCACGGCGGCAACATCTCGCGCGCCGCGCGCGAACTCGGCCTCACGCGCCGCGGCCTCTACCTCAAACTCGAACGCCACGAGATGAGCGCCAGCGCCTGAACATCAATGATGAACTTTGCGGGCGGAATGATGAATTAAAACCCGCTCGTCTTTGATTCCGCATTCATCATTCCGCATTTTCTTCAAAAGCCTGGAAGCGTACAGACGGGCGAGTATATAATTGCGGGCGACGCGAGTTGAACGACTGTTCCCCCTGGAGGCATTCCCCCAATGCAGCCGACAAAGCGGCGTATCCTGTGCGTTGACGACGATGCGGACACCTGCAACATGCTCGTCGTCCTGCTCGGGCGTGAGAACTACGAGGTCACGGCCGTCAAGACCGTCAGCGAGGCGCTGGGGCTGGCGCGCGCCGAATCCTTCAACCTCTACATCCTTGACGAGTGGTTCCCGCGCGAGGCGGGCCTCGGCCTCTGCCGCAAGATACGCGAGTTCGACCGTTACACGCCCATCGTCTTCTACTCCGGCGCGGCCTTCGACTCCGACAAGGAGGAAGCCCTCTACGCCGGCGCGCAAGCCTTCGTCGCCAAGCCCTACGTAGAGGAACTGCTCGCGACCGTCCACCGCCTGCTCGCCGACAAGCAGGAGCCGGCCCCCTCTTAAGCCTCCCGGTCTCTCACCGCGCGACGACGCTCGGCCACGCGTCCATCTCGCCGTTCCGCGTCAGGCGAGTCCATTCGCTCCCGTCCAGCCTGACGGAAAATACCTCCTGCCGGTGGCTCAGCCATCTTTCTGAAACGTCTGTCACCTCGACGGAGAAGAAGAGGCGCTCGTCGTCCGCGGAGAAGTCTATGCCGGTGAGGTTGTGAACGGCCGGCGGCCCCATGCGTATGACGTGCAGGAGGCGTATGCTACGCGCTTTCGTGTCCAGCTCTGCGACGTGAATCTCCTCATCCGATTCGCGGACCACGCGGTAGGCGATTTTCCGTCCGTCGTGGGAGACGGCGGGCAGCGTCTCAGTCACTTCGCGCGTCTTCGTCAGGTTGACGGGCGCGCGGTCGTCCTTCATGGACTTGAGGAAGAGGTCGCGGTCGTGCCTGCCCTTCCACAGGCGGCGCGCGAAGATGATGTATTTGTCGCCCGCCACGTCCACGGCCTCGTCCGCTTCCTGCCCCTCCGTGACGGTGAGTTGCTTGAGGCCCGTGCCGTCGGGGCGTATGCGGTAGACGGCCGAGTTCTGCCGGCTGAGCGTGGCGATGTAGACGATGAACGGGTCGGACGCGGACTTGCCCCACTTGGGGTAGAGGGAGCCGGGCGGGGCGTTGGGGATGAAGCGCACGTCCCAACCGTCCATGTTCATCGTGAAGAGTCCGCCGGGCGGGCGCTCCGACCAGAAGACGATTCGCCTGGTCTTGTGATGTACGTCCGGCCAGACGGCGTAGTAAGGGTCCTTCGAGAGCTTGACCGTGTGGCCCCCGTCCGCGTCCATCTTGTAAATCTGCGAGCGCATCGTGCGCTCCCCCTCGGTGTAGGACGCGCGCACGAAAACGACCTGCCCGGCCGTGGATTTATCGGCCGGCGGCAAAGGCGCTCTGCGCGGCGGCTCCGCGCCGATCCTCCCCGCAGACAACAGCGCCGCCGCCCCCAGGCCGAGCGCGCACGCTGTCACGTAGCCGCGGAATTTCATCCAGACACCTCTTCGAAGACGGAAGCGAGCGGGCGTGGATAGTTGATGCCGCCAACGACCTGCGAGTGGCCTTCTCACGCACGCCGCGCGCGGCCGCTTTTGACTCGCCACTCCCGAAGGGGAATAATGAGCGCGGAAACAAATCTATGCTCCTCTTCATCATCATCTCCGTCGTCGCAGCGGTCGTCGCCATCGGCGCGTACCAACTGCTCCTACAGAAATACTACTGGGGGCCGAAAGGCCCGCCCAAAAAGAACGGCCGCGATAAAGACTCGCGCACGGAGTAAGCCGCACGGCCTCCCGGCGACTACTTTTCATCTTCCGCCGCGCCGCTTTGAGTCGCGCCCGTCTCGGATGCGGTTTCGGTCTCAGTCACATTCCCTTCGACACTCTCGGCCACGGTGATTGGTCGAAACATTGCTCTTGCGCCGGCGACGATTAGGCAGACGTAGGAAAGGGTGACGGCTAAACCGAAAATGGTTACGTCCAGGTTGGAGACCTTGTCGCCCCAATCATAAGTACAGACGAAATAAAGAAGCAAACCAACCGTTAAGACGACGACAGGTATGAGTGAGAACGAAAGCAAGTGTTTCCTGCGCTTCTTGGTTAAGCCAAGATAGGCTCCCCACAACAGACTGAAGACCACAGGGATGACCACGGGGAGCACACCGGGGGGCCAGCCGCCCGGCGCAGGCATGCGAGATATGGACGCGGCAATCACCCAGCCGATTGCCCCGCCCAGCACCATGAAGAACACCGAAGCGGCCAGAGGGTTAATAATGTCCGCGGCCACTTTACCGGATGTCGTCAGAAGCAACACCAGGGCGAAGAGGACCAGCGCTATGGCGATGAAAATGTTGGCGCTGGCTAATAAGAAAAGGCGCTCACCCCACCACTTGCGGTAGCTAATAAACGCCGCCGTTTCCGCCATCATTTGCGCGCCTATGAAACAGGAGACAGTCGCCACGACCAAAGCCGCGACTAAAAATGCGCGCAACTCCTGGTCGCGCGATTCGGACGCAGGGTTTGACGACGCAGAATTTGATTCGGCCTGTTGCGGGCCGAAAGAGAGGACCAGGGCGAGCACCGTGATGCTGACGCCCCCGACCGCCACGAGAAAGTTGGTATACAGTTCGGACAGCTTCATGTAATCCGATTCCATCGGAACACACCTCCTCACGAGATATGACACCGCGCCATCTGTCGCACGTCGCAAACGACCGCTAGTCAAAACTCTCAGGCCGGCCTGCTGCCCGCGCGCGCCTGTGAGCGAACGCCTTTATCTGACCGCCGCTATGAAGACATCTTTTGTGAAATACGATTGACATGAGGTCGGGATAAGCAAAAACGTGAGTACGTAAGGGACCCTCTAAAACGGCTGCAAAATATTCCTGTGCCCGGCAGATGTCAAGAACTATTATGCAGCGCGCCGGAATCCCGGCTCCGCCTCGAAACTGCGAGAGTCGCGTGAGGCGTGAGGCGGGCGGCGGCCCGGCCGCGAGGTCTGACCAGGCAGGGCCGCCGCGTCATCGTTTACGCAAAAATTAACTTGACCGTGGTCCCGAAAGGTGGCTTATTAAGAATAAGCAATTCGATCCCTGGAAGGAGCTTTCTGATGAAGAGGATTTTAACCACGTTACTGCTGGTGTTCTCTCTCTCCGGCGTCGTAGTCATGGCGGAGCCCGGGAGTTCCGGCTCGCGCACTGAGGGGAACAACTCGGTCGCGAGTTACGCCCCGCATTCGGCTCTGCTCCAACGGCGCTCTCGTCGCCGCTGGCGCAGGCGCTGGAACCGCCGCACCCGTGTCCATTGGAACAGAGGCCGCCGGGTCGGTCGTCGTTGGGACAGGCGCTGGGACAGGCGCGGGAACAGGCGCTGGAACAGGCGTCGGAATCGCGGTCGCATGGTCGGTCACCAGATGTAGTCGAGTGTGGCGCTAAGCCCGCGAGGCCCGCGCCGTCCACTGCACCGGCCTGCAAAGAAGAAGGCTGCGCGGCTCTGTCAGAGCCGCGCAGCCTTCTTCTTTAACTATCCGTGCGGACCCCGAAGGGCAAGGCCGCCCGCGCCACCTGTAGAAAGCGGCCCGGCGCGGGCGGCCTCTCCGCACAGCCCGCCTCTTCCACGAAAACGGGCGTGCGGTGCGGGGGCGCACGGCCCACCCAAGCCGCGCGCCCCCTTTCTCAGCGGCGCTTACTCCCGCCTTTGGCCGCTTTCTTCCTCGCGCGCGCGAGGCGCACCACGACCTTGTTGGAGTCCTCCAGGCGGAAGACGATGTGGTCGCCCGGCCGGGCGCGTATCTCTCTCAGCAGCGGGCAGGGAACGCGTCCCCTGATCAGCCCGCCGTCTTCCGTGATTCTGGCCCGGTACTCTTCTCTCCTTCTCATTGGCACAATTCCTTATGAGGCCGTCGGGTGATGAAAGCGTGATATGATGCGACCGGTCCAATTTTAAAAACTGGCGACGGCACATGCGCGGCTCAAGCCTCAACCTCAAAAGCTGAGAGATGAGCATCGCCGTTCGGAATGAAAGGTTCATTCTCACGGCGAGCGACTTGATCGGACGCATTTTATACCGTATATGGTATAGCCGCAAGTCTAATTTTGTCGTCCCGTCGGGAGGCGGCTCCTGATGGGCGCGGCGCGTCTTGAGGCCAGGCGTCTCGGCGAGAAGTTGTTGCGGGTCAGGACTGCCCTCGGGCTTTCTCAGTCCGGGATGCTGAGACGTTTGGGCTTTGAGGACGTTCTCGTTTATAACAGAATCTCGGACTACGAACGCGGCAACCGCGAGCCGCCGTTGCCTGTCCTCCTGGAGTACGCACGGCTCGCAGGCGTTTACGTGGACGTTTTGATTGACGACGGACTGGACTTGCCGGCGAAGCTGCCCGCGCGCCGGAGGTGAGTTTTTGGCACAGTTTTGGATTAAGATAGGGACGCGGCGAGCGAGAGCACGTAGCCAACTCTCCACCCTGAGATTGGAAGGCGGCTCGATTGCGCCTTCGCAGCCGAACCGGGGTGAAGTTGCGCGCAACCCGGCCTGGGGTTCTTAAAACCCCGGCCGGGAGTCGCAACTCCCACCTCGGGGATCGCAACTCCGAGCCCAGGACTTGCAAGTCCTGGGCTCGGAGTTGCAAGTTTGGGGCTTGGTTTTGCGTAACAGGGCTTCGAACCTGCAAGTCGGGGCTTCGAACTTACAAGTTCGAAGCCCCGACTTGCAGGTTCAAGCCTTAGACTTAACAAGTTCAAGCCTTAAACCTGCAAGTGCAAGGCTCGAACTTGTAAGTTTAAGGCTTGAACCTGCAAGTGTAAGCCTTACACTTGCAAGTTCAAGCCCTGCACTCGCAAGTTAGGGCTTGAAAATTGGGGGTTCCGGTGACAAACTGTCGCCTCCGGGCGCGAGTTTTGGGCGGAATTCAAGGTTTTCCTTAATAAAAACCGCTGTCGCCCGGACGATTGCGGCACGCGCCGCCAGCCTTCGACCACGTTTCCTCGCACCCTGACGTGCCTCACAAGAGCACGCCACAGTCAGCAAAACACCGCGCGCCTCTCGAAAGCGCCGGAGAAAGGTATCTTCACACCATGCCTACACCGAGTAAAAACATGCTTAAAATCCAGAAAATCCTCAACGCGTGGGAGACGCTCGCGCCAGACAAGAGCTTCGGCGGGATGACGCTCGCGCAATTCCGCGCGGCCGCCCAACCCGCACTCGACGCGCGCCAGCGCGTCGAAGACCTCGAAGACCAACTCAGTCAGGCACAGACCGACCGCGACCGCGCCGACGAAGACCTCCTCGCCAAGGCCCAACTCGTCGTCAACGGCGTCATCGGCGACCCGACACAGGGACCCGACAGCGCCCTCTACGGAGCGATGGGCTACAGGCGGAAAAGCGAGCGCAAGAGCGGCCTGACGCGCAAGCGCACCACGCCACCATCAACCCAGACCACCTGACACCCAAACGGCGGCGCGGTTGTCCGAATTGCTGTCGGACAACCGCGCCGCCCTCTCTGCCGCGGCCGGTACATCAAGTTACTTGCCGCGGCTTTGTTTCATCAGTCCAAATACTGTCTCATCAGTCGGCAGCCTGTTTCAAAAGCAGGGTCGCCGCGGCATCGCCCTTAACTCATCGCCCTTCGACTCGAAAGAGAGTAAACTCGCGCCAGTTAGATAGGGGTGACGTTATGACTATGAAAACAGCCCTGTGGCTCAGCGCCGCGGTAGGCATTCTCTGGATCGGTATCGGACTACGCGACCTGTTCGCCCCCGGCCTCTTCAGCTTCAGCCCGACCGCCGCCAGTAGTAGTACAATCGTTCTCGAATTTCTTGCCGGAGCAGCCTTTCTTTTCTGCGCTTTCTGTTTCCGCCATTCCAGGCCCGCCGCCCACTAGCGCGCGCTTCCTGATCTCACACAGAGTCTGACCACGGCCTTTTTGTGCAGACGTGACTTTATGTGCAAAGCCACTCCGCGGCAAGACGGTCTTGGCGCAGACCAACGAAGTGCTGTGCAAGGTTCTATGCCCTAACCTTTGTGTTGTGCTACAAAGCATGTACGAACTCGGGATAGAGCCTGCCTTCTTAACGGAGTAGGGATGAAGTATCTCTTACTGTCTTTCGGCATTGGCGTTTTTACCATAGCGTTGTTCTATTGCGTTGCCATGTTCGCGGTCAGGCATCAAGAGAGCGTCTTTGCGGTTGTAGGGTATGTGATGGGAGCGATAATAGACCTTCCTTTTATCTATACCTATGGCGCAGACCCTAAACGCCCTCCGTCCATGTTTGTCAGTATTGTTGTCTATCTCTCTGAAGCAATCATCGTCGGGTTGCTCGTTTACTTCATCTTCCTTAAATCCTAGGGAGCAAGACGACGACGACAGCGCAGATCAATGAGGTACTGTGCAAGGTCTTGGCCCATAATCTGTGCTGCGTTATTCAGAGTATGTCTGAGCCTGGTATTGACGTGGAGGTCGGGGCGGCAGAATCTCTCGGTTAGTTCTCACCGTTAGCTTTTCGGGGTCAGACGGCTTTCACTTTAGTTTGACACGTCTGACCCTTTTTACTATCCCCCACGCCCCAAATATCAAAAGGGCAAGATAAGGGATCATAAGCATCACGCCGGTGTAGTAGCAGTCAATAGCCAGGCCGGCTTCATAAAGCGGTATGTCGTCTGCCGGATAAGGCTTGCTGAATTGGTAGTGGCAATATAGAACGCCCGGCAAGTTTAAAACATAAAATAAAGCGGACGGAAGCGGGACGTACTCTCCGATTGTGGATAATAAGAATGTCAGGCTAATGCTCGCACAAAGGCACACAAGCATACGGACAACTATTCTCTCGGTGCGAGTCAGTTGATTCATTTCCCCATCATCCAGCTCTCATCGCGCGCATTGTACCATTAGCCGACTATTTCATCGGAAACTATAGTTGATGAAATAGTCCTGTAATCTTTGCACTTTTTCATCAAAGCCAAAGCTGTGGCATTGTTTCAAAAGTCCACTCTGTTTCATAAATCGGTAGCTTGCTTCAAAAGTGGTACAATGCTGCTCGCTCGGTGGTCAATTCGGGCGTTATGCCAATCGACTAACTCAAGCTTATGAAACGAGAGGATAGCTTCGCCTTATCACCGACAGAGGCCAAAAGGGTAGCGGTGTTATTCGCCGCCTACGGGCTTCTGCTCGCCGCAGCCGCTTGCTACTACTACATAGTCTCCGGGGATCGTAGATCCCCCCTTCCTTACCTCTTTCAAGTAGCGGTGGTTGGCGTCTGCGCGTGGGGCATTAACTCGCGCCGCGGGTGGGCGCTGGTGGTGGGAGGCGTCTTCGCGGCGTGGTACGTTTACGACGGCGTCAGCAACCTGGCCGTGTTGCTGAATGCCGGAGGCATGAATGCCACGATGTCGATTCAGGTAATAATATGGCTCCTGGCGCTCAGGACCGCTCTCCTGATAGTCCTGCTCTCGTTGCTGCTTTTTTATACGGGTCGTGGGCAGAGTAATAACCGCTAACGCGGCCTGACGACTCATTCAACCGGAGCGCCAAAGTCCACGTCAGCGCGGCTTTGCCTCAAAAGTCCCGTTTGCCCCAAAAGTTAAGACGCTGCCCCAAAAGTCTAGTTAAGACGGTGATGAAAAAGTCTGCCGGACAAAACGAGAGCGGCGCAGAGGTTTCATCCGATGCGCCGCTCTCAGCTTGATTGGGAGTGGAGAAAGGCTACATTGTTATAGACGCGAGTTTGTCTTCGATAGGCTGGATTACTACCTTCGCCCCTTCCGGTTTCAGAATCTTCTGTGCCCATTCCGCACACATAGCTTGCCACAAAATATTCCCGCTGCATTTTAGCGCGTTGGCGGCGGCTGTGACCCAATTGTGATGGTCGCCAAGCGTCATGGCCTTGTTGCATTCGTCCATCACGTTTGAAATATCTCGCCCTATCCTCGCCCACAAGTCTAGCCAAACCCTTTCAGCCAATGCTTTGAATATGACGCGCTCGGGGGCGGAGCCCGCTTCATTGCGGGCTTACCTATTCACCTTCCACAGCGACGCGGCGGGCTTCCTCCCATTCGCCATAGCAACGGGTTATCCACCCGCTTTCCCGCTTCTCTTTATAATCCGCCTCATCCTTCGCTGACCTCAAACAACGCACTTCGTACTCTTTATCTATGTCCAGAAGTCTCCTCACGAGGTCTTGATCTACGCACATTGCTGGCTGAGTGAGGCAGACCTTTATCTCGTCGTCTGTTAGCTTAGGCGCAGGCGCTTCCCGCATTGCGGATAGAATTATGCCAGCTGAAAACGTAAGCAGCGCAATAGTGAGGTGAAGGAAAAAGCGTCTCATACCCTCATCCTACCACAAGCGACTTTTCATGAACTTCTTATTCTGATGAATTAGTCGTGTAAAACTTGCACTTTCTCATCAAAGCCCTCTAGATGCACCTGATGTGCGGCGTCAATACCAACGTCGTGACGAGTTGTATCATCACGGATAAGGATGCAGGCGACTCCCCGCAGTTCAACGGTCTGGTGAACATGACGGCTGAAAACTTCGTGCTGAATGAAGTGAGCGCAGACAAAGCCTATTCGAGCCGTGCGAATCTCAAACTCGTTGCGAGCAAAGCGGCGACTCCGTACATAGACTTCAAAGAGAACTCTAAGCCTAACGCGAAAGATGCACAGTGGACTCGCTTCTATCATTTCTATGCTTACAACAAAGAATGGTTCAAGGCTCACTATCACAAGCGCAGCAACGTGGAAACTACCTTTTCGATGATTAAAGGCAAGTTCGGCGGCTCGCTGAAAAGCAAGACCTATCAGGCGCAGCAAAACGAACTGTTGTGCAAGATTCTGTGCCACAATATTTGTTGTCTCATTCAGTCAATCTATGAATTAGGCGTTGAGCCGAACTTCTGGGAAGCGCCTTAATCTGGCAGAAGCGCAGCTAATTTTTCCAAGTCTCCAGCAATTTCTGCTAGGGGGGACGGCCCGGCCAGCATCACGTAAACGCCTTCACGTCTGCGCCCTAATTTCTCTGGCGGGATGCGTCTTAGCATCTCGTCGCGAAGAAGTTCCACTTTAACTCTATAGTCTTTGTCGTACTCAGATTGGCGCTGCGTGTACCATTGTGTTAGCAGCCGACCTTCGAGTTCAAAGTATCTCTTCGAGACCATTTCCATTTCCTTTTTTGTCTTCGCTGATGCAAAGTCTCTCTGCTTTTGCTCTTTCAAGTCGGGCTCCGTTGCTTCCATACGTTGCTGAAAATCGTAAAGAGAGCGGGTGAGTTCAGCCACTTCGTGCCTTAATTCGCTATTTGATTTAGTCGATTTTGTTGAAGTCTGCTCACTTATTGAAGTCTGCTCACCTATTACATTCCGCTCACTTGTTGAAGTCTGTTCACTTGTTGAAGTCTGTTCACTCAATGCCGCATACTCCGGCCCGCGAAATCGAGGGTCTAAGCCCTTCTTGCGATAGGTAACTAACAATAAATCAATATCTGATTGGAATAATCTAGCCTCGTAGTAAATGTAAATACGTCCGGTAAAAGGAATATCTCTCAAGTTCTTATTACTTATTGGGCGCTCTCCTTTCGGGAATTGCTCCATGCCCATAGCTTCTAATCCATCTAGTGTTGTTTTGTATTGGTCAGAAAGAGCTTCGATAACTCTGAAAGTAAGGTCAGTGCCCGGAATGTAATAGGCTAAGAACTTCGTGTTTGTATCGGAGTCAATAATGATAAGGCTTTCAGCCTCTGCTTTCCTGCCAGGTAAGTCTGAAAAGGTGAGGGTATTTCGGTTGTACTTCATTATAGGCCGATTGGGAGCTACAAAGTCAGTCTGAAAACGTTCGCGCAACGTTTTTGGTTTGGTTGGCGGTGCGGTTGGCGGTAGGGGTTCAGCTTGTTGGACGGGCGGCAACTTAGCGTCGCGCTTGCTATTTACATAGCGAATCACCTCTACGGCAAACACCCCGCCTATCCCAAAAGCTAAGAAGCAGCCGATTAAGCGAAGAACATAATTATCGGTGGTTCGTATGCCCCACATAAATACACAAGCCTCCCAAACAATTGCTGCCAGTAGGAAGCACACTTTAGCTTTTTTGTAGTCAACTTCAGCCATTGAGAGGAACCCCCAGCCAAAGCTGACTAAAAGCGGAACCGCGAAAGCGATTATCCAGAGCAGCGTTTCCATAACGGCGCGAAGAGTACCACGACTTTTTGTGCAGAAACGCGAGTTGCACAAAAAGTACCTCGAAAAGCCGACTTCTTGTGCAAAGCCAAGTCTGTGCATACTTCGTTACCACTGTATATCTCGTAATCACTTGCGAGAGTTTGCTCATCAATTGCCTTTTAGCTAACAATTTCGCAATAAATTCCCAATAAAGGCCAAGAAGTCGCGGGTTCTTCGGAAAAGTGGATACGTGCTATCCAACTTGGGGGCTTGGAGTGGGTATCGGAGGAAGGGCGGTTTGAGGGGGTTAAGTGTAAAAATAGTTGGGGTTAGGTCGGGCAGCAAATGTTATTAGGGTGGTGGCACGGGGATTGTAGAAGGAAGGGGCAGATCGTTGATAGGAAGATGGATCAGGAAGGAAGCGGCCTAACTCTTGAGCCTGTCAGGGCGCTCCTCAAAACGCCCTGAACCCTATCAACGGTCTCAATTTCTTATTGAAAATCTTAAAAATTCTATTAAGTGCCAATTCCCCTCGCTGAAAGCGCGGCTTCCACGGTGAGGCACCGAAACGAAGAAGGAGAAACACAATGTTTCGTCGCATCACAGCAACAACGACCCTCGTAGCTCTGGTTCTTGTCTCTCTTGCCCCCATGGCTACCTTCGCTGCCCCCGCAGCCAAGCAGAGCAATCGCCAGCAAAGTCGCCGCCTGGAAAAACTCGCCCCCGAATTCGACGTCGCCGCCAAGTCCTCGGCGACCGTCCGCGTTCTCATCCAGACCAAAGGCCAGCCCTCGGCTTCGCTCGACGGCGCGGTCCAGAACGCCCGCGGCAAGAAGCGCGCGGCCCTCAACGCCGTCAGCACGGTCGTCGCGGACGTCCCCGCCAACCAGGTCGCCTCTCTCGCCCTGCGCGAAGACGTTGTTTACGTCTCGCCGGACCGCCCGGTCAAAGGCACTGCCAGCCTGACCAACGACACCGTCGGCGCGACCCAGGTGCAGACCGCCAAGGCCAACGCGGGCGCGACCGGCAAAGGCGTCGGCATCGCCATCCTCGACAGCGGCATCAGTGCCGACCACCCCGACTTCATCTCCAACGGCAAGTCCCGCGTCGTCGCCTCCGTGGACTTCACCGGCAGCGCCCGCAAGGGTGATGCGGACGGCCACGGCACGGGCGTCGCGGGCGTCGCCGCCGGCAGCGGCGCGGCATCCAACGGTTACGAAGCCAACTACGCCGGCGTCGCGCCGGGCGCGAGCCTGATTGACGTTCGCGTGCTCGACGAGCACGGCGCGGGCCGCACCTCCAACGTCCTGGCCGGTCTGAACTGGGCCATAGAGAACGCCAAGCGCTACAACATCCAGGTCATCAACATCAGCCTCGGCGCTCCGGTCCGCGAGTCGTTCCACACCGACCCGCTCTGCAAGGGCGTCGAGCGCGCCGTCCGCAGCGGCATCGTCGTCGTCGCCAGCGCCGGCAACATGGGCCGCACCGAAGAGGTCGTCGGACAGAGCGCCGACGGCTCGCCCATCTACCGCATGGCCTACGGCACGATCAGCACCCCCGGCAACAGCCCCTACGCCATCACGGTCGGCGCGACCGATTCTAAGGGAACGGCCAAGCGCTCCGACGACGTGGTCGCGCAGTTCTCCTCGAAGGGTTACACCCGCTTCGACCACCTGGTTAAGCCCGACATCGTCGCTCCGGGCCGGAAGATCGTCGCTCCGATGTCGCAAGAGCCGAATCCGACGCTTGCGAACGAGTACCCCGACCGCGTCGTCCGGCCCGTCTCCTCTTCGGCCGCGCAGAACGCTTACTTCAACTACTCCGGCACCTCCTTCGCCGCGCCCGTAGTCGCCGGCACGGTCGCCCTGATGCTCGAAGCCAACAAGTCGCTGACGCCCGCGATGGTCAAAGCCCTCCTGAACCGCAGCGCCACGCGCTTGCAGGGTGCGACCTACGAGAACAAGGCGCAGACGGTCTTCACGCAGGGCGCGGGCCTGGTCAACGCCGCCGGCGCGGTCGAGTTCGCCCGCGCGGTCGTCCCGAACGCCAACAAACTCACGGCCGGCCAGCAAATCTTCCGCCCCGGCACGACCCTCGGCACGCTGAGCCAGTCCTACACCTTCGGCGGCGAGAAGGTCGCGGCCAGCGCCAACGTCCTCTACGCCAACGGCGTCGTCTTCGCCAACCGCCCGGTCCTCGTCAATGGCATCATGCTCGGCGACGGGATCATGCTCGGCGACGGCGCGATAATGGCGGACGGCATCATGCTCGGCGATGGCATCATGTTAGGTGACGGCATCATGCTCGGCGACGGGATCATGCTGGGTGACGGCATCATGTTAGGCGACGCGATGGTGCAGGGCGACCACTTGGTCGTGAGCGGCGGCATCATGCTCGGCGACGGAATTATGCTGGGCGACGGGATCATGCTCGGCGACGGCATCATGTTAGGTGATGGCATCATGTTGGGCGATGGGATCATGCTGGGCGACGGCGCGATGCTGGCGGACGGCATCATGCTCGGTGATGGCATCATGCTCGGCGACGGTCACCTCTACAAGGATGGCATCATGCTGGGCGATGGGATTATGCTCGGCGACGGCATCATGCTCGGCGACGGCGTGGCAATGGCGGACGGCATCATGCTGGGTGACGGCATCATGTTAGGTGACGGAATCATGCTGGGCGACGGGATCATGTTGGGCGATGGCATCATGCTCGGCGACGGGATCATGACCACCGACGGCATCATGCTCGGCGACGGCATCCTCTTCGGCGACCTATAATCATTCAACTTAACCAGGGCAGTGAGAAGGGCGGAGCTGATTCAGGCTCCGCCCTTTTCATTTAACCTGGGAGCGATATTCCTGGGCCAGGTTGCTCGCCCGCCTGAGGGGATTTCGCCGCCGTGTGTTAATAACGCGTCATCCACCACGTTATAGAGTTGGAGAAAGTAAGAGGCGAAGGCTGGAATCCCTTCCCGCGAGACTCAGGATGAAATCTGCAAAAAGCATCGGGCGAAGTGTCGGCGTGCTGTTGTTGTTACAGCTAGCCGCGGGGCTCACTGTGCCATTTATCCTGCTGCGGCCGTTGACGGCGGGCTCGCCCGGTTTTCTCACGGCTGCGGCGGAGAACTCTTTTCAGATACGCTCGGCCGTGTTCATAGCCTTCGCCGGTGCCGCGCTCACCGTCAGTCTGGGCATCACCGCGCTGCCGGCATTTCGGCGTCACAGCAACGCGGCGGCGCTTGCGTTTCTCGTCGCCTGCGCGGTCAGTCTTACGCTCGACGTGGTGCACATCGCCTCCGTCATGTCCATGCTCTCTTTAAGTGAGCAGTACGTGAGCGGAGGCGGGGCGGACGCAGGGCTCTACGGGGTGGTGGGCGCGGCGGTCGCTTCGGCCCGGCGGTGGGCGCATTACACGCAGCTGGTCGCCATAGGCGCTTGGGTCTTTCTCTTCTACAGTTCGCTCTTCCGCTTCAATCTGATTCCGCGCCCGCTGGCCGCCCTCGGAGTCGTCGGAATCATCCTCCAGTTCATAGGGGTCACGCTGCTCATGTTCCTGGGCTACAGCACCGTGGGGGCGATGGCGATGCCGCTGCTCCCGATTCAGATAGCCGTCGGAGTGTGGCTGTTGGTCAAGGGGTTCAGGGAACGTGCCTCGAGCCGGGCCGAGGGCTAAGTTTCAACTCGCGCCTGCCTAGCGCTTTCCAGTGCCCCTTTGTCCCGTGCCAGCCTCCACACGACGAGGGCCAGTCCCATGATGAAGTAGAAGATCATCACCACTTCGGAGTCGCCGAAGTTGTAGTGGACCGTCCCGCTCGTGACGAAGCCCGCGAGCCCGCCCAGAGCGCCGAGGACTACGCCGCGCTCGGCCCACGAACCTTCCTCCGTCGTTCTCGTCAGGCGCAGGAGCATGAGCGCGTAGACGGCCATGAGGATGAGCCAGGCGAGGAGCGCGGGCACGCCGCGCTCGACCGCGAGCTGCAACGGCGTGGAGTGCATGTGGCCCACGGGCAGACGCCCCCCGTCGAAGAGTCCCCACTCGCGCCAGTGAGTCTTGATGGAGTCCATCCCGACGCCGACGAGCAGATGGCGCGGGCTGCTGCGCAATAGGTCGAAGCCCTCACGCCAGACCGTCCCGCGCCAGGAGATCGACTGGTCGCGCGCGTCCAGGAAGCTGACGTTGCGCTGCCGCTGAAGCACGAACAGCCCTGCGACGATGACGGGCAGCGCGCAGGCTGCGAGCGCGATGATCGTCCTTCGGCTGCGCGCTCCCGCCAGCACTATGACGAACGCCGAAACCAGAAACGCCAGCCACGAGGCGCGCGTCACCGTCAGCAGAAGCGCCCCGCCCATCCCCGCCGCCGCGACGAGCAACAGCACGCCCTTTCGACCGAGCTTCCGGCGCAAGGCTATAAACAGCCCGAGCGCGAGCGAGGCGATGAGCTGAAGCGCCTCCGCGTAGGTCGTGTAGTGTCCGTAAAGCCCCGCCGCGCGCCACTCGCGCCCGCGCGACCAGCCCGACACGCCCAATTGTTCGAGCGGCGTCGCGCCCGCGAGAAGACGCCCGCGCGGGACCTTCAGCACAGGCATCCACTCGGTCCTGTAAATCTTGACGAGCGCCGCCTCGTGCTCGCCCGCGTTTGAGCCGCCCAGGGCCGCCGCCAACTCTTCGGGGCTCCGAACGCGCCGCCCGTCAACTTCGAGCACGATGTCACGGTCCTTAATCGGCGTGGGGTCTTCGGTCTTATCCTCCCTGACGAACGTGGCCCCGCGCAGCGGGCTGTTCGAAGCGACGCCTTCGAGCCGAATCCCGCGCCCGGCCACGCGCTCGCCGAAAGTGTAAAGGACGTTCACCATGCACGAAATGATGAGCGTCAGCGCCAGCAGGCGCAGCACGCGCCGGCCGTGCACGTTGCCCGCGACCAGGTACACTATGGTGAAGAGGCTCGCCGCGCGCAGCTTGCCGACGGAGGTCGCGCGGTCGTAGGAGAGAAGCGAAGAGACGACGGTGAGAACGAAGAAGCCCAGGAGCGCGTAATCAATTGGCGTGCGCGGCAGACGCGGGCGCGGGCGGAAGAGGAAGCGCGCCGCCCACAGGATGAGGCCGCAGCCCCAGGCGAACTGCGTGGCCGCAATCGAGTGCGGGGCCGCGGCGGCCAGCGCGAACAGCCAGACAGTTATCGCGCGGTCGAGCCAGCGGGCCGCCCCGTGCTCAGTGGGCACTTCGCCCGCGGGGGCGCTTTCGGCCTTCTCGTTGATGGGCGAATCCATGCCTTCGGGAGTTTCTTGTTAGAATGTCTGGCGGATTATATTCGACCGGCGGGAAAAGAGCATGCGTAAATCAACACGGGCCGTCGCGCTCGTCGTCTCACTCGTTCTCATCAACTCAAGCGCGCCGGGCCAGAACCCGGAGCAGTATCTGGCACAGGTCAGGGCCGTCCAGGACCGCGCCGAGACGCGCGCCGCCTTCGACTACGTCACGGAGCACCGCGACCAGATTCTCCACGAGTGGGAGGAGATCACGGAGGTCAACGCGCCCTCGGGCCAGGAGCAGAAGCGCGCGGCCTACGTCTTCAAGCTCCTCAAGAAGCTGAAGCTGGACGAGGTCCGCTACGACTCAATCGGCAACCTCATCGCCGTCCGCAAGGGCACGGGCGGCGGCCCGCGCGTCGTCTTCGACGCGCACCTGGACACGGTCTTCCAGCCCGGCCTGGACATCGACCCGAAAGTCCGCGACGGGAAAATCTACGCCCCAGGCGTCGGCGACGACACGCGCAACATAGAGGCGCTCCTCGCGAGCATACGCGCGCTCAACCACGCCCGCGTCCGCACAAAGGGCGACCTGGTCTTCGTCTTCACGGTCGACGAGGAGCGCAGCCTCGGCGGCGCGGAGCACTTCGTCAAGGAGAACAAAGGCAAGGTGGATTACTACGTCGCGCTCGACGGCGGCCACGAGGGGTTCACGTACGGCGGCATCGGCATCAACTGGTACAAGCACCACTTCGTCGGACCCGGCGGCCACACGCGCTCGCGCACGCCGCCGCACTCGGCCACATTGCCGCTCGCGCGCGCCATCCAGCGCATCTACGAGTTGGAAGTCCCGTCGGACCCGCCCTCGAACCTCAACGTCGGGATGCTCGGCGCGGCCGAAGTCGTCAACGCGAAGGCGGCCGACGCGTGGTTCACCGTCGACCTGCGCTCGCTGAGCAACGAGGTGATGGCGGACCTGGAGGGGAAGGTCGCGCAGATTCTGAAGGAGGAGGCGGAGCGCGCCGGCGTGACCGTGCGCACGGAGGTGATTTCGGCCTCGCCCGCCGCGCGGATTCCGGGCCACCGCGACTCACCGCTGGTTCGCATCGCGGAGGCCGTGCACCTGGCGATGGGCTTCCGCAACCCGCCCATCACGGAGACGGGCTCGAACAATTCGAGCGCGGCGCTGCGCGAGGGCATCGCCTCCATCTCGACCGGCGCGGGCCAGTGCGGCGACTCGCACGCGCTCACCGAGTGGTGCGACATCGAATCCTTCTACGCCGGCACGAAGAAAGTCATCCTCCTCGAACTCGCGCTGGCACAAATCAGCGACAACTGAGGAGAACGGTCGCGGGCGTTTATTGAGGGCTCATGTAGACGCGCAAGGCGTTGATAAAATCTCTTTCGAAGACTTGAAGCGCACTCTCCTCGTTGCCCTTTGCTCTGCGGCACGAATCGTGGTAGCTGATTTCGTCTAAGGTAATCACGCTGCCGGAGCTTTTGTCTGCTATGCGCACTTCGGCGCGCGCGCTGCCACAGAAACCGGGCCGAATGTCCACGTAAAATTCCTCGGTGGAATTCTCGACCGGTTTGTCCGGGTGGGCGGGCCTGAAGATGAAAGCGTCGTCCCGCTGGTCAATCCGCACGGCCTTCGCCACCAGCGCGGCCCTGGTTTCCGTGAAGGCGTATTCCTTCCCGCTGTATTTCATGCGGTAGTTGAACGAAGTCGCCGTGAAGGCGAACAAGGAGACGCAGCCGATGAAATGTGGCACAAATCTGTACGGCAGGAGCGCGTGGCGGCCACCGCCGTAGGCGTAAGAGGCCGGCAGGATCGAGAGGGCGATGAGGTCCGTGAGGTCAACGGTCCTCGTAACCGGCAGCCACTGGCCCCAGAAATCAATGAGGGGTTGCGAGTAGGCCGACTTCCAGAAGACGAAGAGGAAGGCGGTCAGTGCGTAGACGGCCCGTTTGCGGCGCGGGAAGAGTGTTGTCCAGAAGAGCGGGAAGATAAAGAGGCCGGCGAAGTCCGAGAGCTTGCCGGTCAGCCAGTTGTGGAAGAGCGGCTTGAGAAGAAAGTCGTTCAGGAGCAGCAGGCACAAACCTGCGAGGAAGCCGCGCGACACCAGAATGCTCAGGTCTCTCTTTGTCATTCCGACCTCCGTGCCTTAGTAAGCGTCGTCGCCGCGCAGCATGACGGGCAGCGTGCGCAGGATGATTTTCAAATCGAGCAGGAGCGACCAGTTCTCTATGTAGAAGAGGTCGAGCCGGACCATTTCGTCGAAGGGCAGGCGGTTGCGCCCGGAGACTTGCCAGAGCCCCGTCAGCCCCGGCTTCATGTCGAGGCGCTTGCGGTGCCAGAGCTGATAGGCTTCGACCTCGTAAGGAATCGGCGGCCGCGGGCCGACCACACTCATGTCGCCGCGCAGCACGTTCAGCAGTTGCGGCAGCTCATCCAGACTCAGGCGGCGCAGCCAACGCCCGGAGCGCGTGATGCGCGCGTCCTTGACCATCTTGTAAGCCGGCCGCTCGCCCTCGACCATCACGGCCTCCGCCCTCCCGGAAATGTACTTCCGCTGGTACTCCCTGTGCGCGGCGTCGTCCGCGCCCGTCAGCATCGTGCGGAACTTGTAGAAGAGGAAGATGCGCCCGTCCATGCCGACGCGCTCCTGCTTGTAGAAGACTGGGCCGCGCGAGTCGAGCTTGATGACGAGCGCGATGACGAGCCAGAGCGGCGAGAGCAGCGCGAGCGTGACGGAGGCGATGATGATGTCCGCGGCGCGCTTGACGACGCGCGCCGCGGACCCCAGCGGCTCGCGGAAGAGGCGGATCATGGGGAGCGCGCCGATCTGGTCAATCTCTGTCTTGCGCGGCAGGCAGTTAAACAGGCTCGGCGCGATGCGGAACTCCACGCCGCGCCTACGGCCCACGCGCATCATCACGTCGAACAGCGCGTCGCCCGGCACGTTCGGGTCCGTGATGATGACCTCGTTGGCGCGCGACTCGCGAATCGCCTCGGGCAGGCCCTTGATGTCGCTCACCACGGGCACGCCCTCGAACTCGGTTGGCACAGTTTCGTCGAGCGGGCCGTTCTCGACCACGCCGATGACGCGGTAGCCCAGGCTTGGGCGCTCGCGCATCTCGCTTATGCAGAGCGCGGCCTCGGCCCCGCGCCCGACGACGAGCGTCGGGATGAGGTTGATGTCGCGCCGGCGGACGAAGGTCTGCGCGGCGCGGACCAGGAGGCGCAAAACTCCGAAGGAGGCGAGCGCGAGGAAGAAGTCGAGGACGAAGACGCCGCGCGCGTAGGAGAAGGCGCGGTACTCGAAGCCGCCGCGGTAGAGGAAGGCCGCCGCGACGATGAGGAGCGAGCCCGCGGCCGTCGCCTTGAAGACGCGCCCGCCGTCGTCGACGAACGAGAACTCGCCGCGCAGCCTGTAGAGGTCCAGGTAGTAGAGCGTGACCAGGCGAATCAGGACGACGAAGGGCAGGAGCGCACCGTACGGCGCGAACTCCTCGCTCCAGGCGAGCGCGCCCGCGCCCGTGCGCGCCAGGACCGCGCCCCCTTCGCGCAGGTAGAAGGCGGCGACGAAGGAGAGCGCGGCGATGCCTGCGTCGGCCAGGACGAGCGCCGCCTTGACGGCGGGCATGACCCAGCCGGGCGCTCGCGCCGGCACGCTCACCGCGCGCGCCCCACTCAACGATTCTTTCAGCCCTTCTTCGACCCTCATCGCGGTGCATCGTAAATCGTCAGACGCCGGGGTGGCAAACTCTACGGGGCGTGGTCGTCGGCCGGAGGGCTGTGTGAGGCGGGGTCAAACGCCGCGCCCGCCCCTCAGCCGACGAATCTCGGCCGGGGCGGGCGCGGGCGCGGAATCACTCGCCGAGGATGAGACGAGTTATCCAGAACACGGTCAGTATGGTAAGCAGCGGCCCCGGGATAGCCAGGCGCGCGAGCCAGGCGGACCGTTTCTGGGCCTGCGGCTCCAGGTCGGCTTCTTTAATACTCCATAAGACTAAGAACCCGAGGACGGGCCCGCTGACCACCGCAAGCAAGATCAGCCCCTGTGAGGCGCGCGCCACCCCGGCCCAATTAAAGAGCCAGCCGAGGGCCAATAAGACCGGGAGCCCGACCGGGATTAGCGCCAGCGTCAACGCCGGCGCTAACCACCACGTCCTCTCCCACCATTCGGGCGGCACGCGTTCGCGCGTCCAGACGACGAATCGTCGGCGCAACGAATTCACAGGCTGCTCCGTCATCTGCGCGCCTGGGGTGTTGGCTTTAGCGGGATGCTCATTCGCCAAGTATTAAGTCAGCGACCTCCGCGCGCACGTGCAATGCGCGTCGCGCCTCGGCGGCGCGCTTCTTCTCCAGCGGCAGCGCGTTCAAATCCTCGCGCGTGGTAATGCGTCGGAGCCTGCCTTCGCGGACCAGTTCTTCGTCAACCGCGGCCCAGCGCCCCGCGTAGATAGTCGCGGCCGGGACGCCGAGCGCCGCCGCCTCGCGGTTCATGGTGCCGCCCGCGCTGACGACTAAGTCGGAGGCGGCGACGAGGTTGGCACCGTCGAGCGCCGCGCGCGGGAGAATCAGGTTCGGGCGTCCGCCGTAGGTCGCGCGCTGCGCCTCCGTGCGCGCCAGCACGATGGTCTTAACGTCCGGCCGCGCGGCGAGCCTTGAGAGCAGCTCGTCGAACAGCTCGTTCTCGAAGCGGTGGTAGAGCGCGTCGCGCGCGGGTGGCCGGACCACGACCGCCACGTCTCCGGGGCGGACGCCGAGCGCCGCGAGTGTCTCCGCGAAGCGCGGGTCGGGCTCGAAGTCCGCCAGATAAACGTCCTCCTTCGTGCCCTGGTAGCGGCGGACCTTGCGCGCCCGCGCGCCGTAGCGGCCGAGCGCCTCCCGGGGGAACGAGCGCGGCACGATCACGCGCGACGCGAGACGGAAGGCCAGGTGGTTCGCGGGCTGGTGCTCGTAGTCCATCAGCGTCACGCTCCTTATGCCGAGCGAGCGGGCCGCGGCCACCTGCGCGTAAGAGTTGTGACTGACGGCGAGGTCGAACGCGCGACCGCGCGCCCAACTGCGCAAAGCCATCGCGCGCCCCACCAGGTTCCCGGCCTTGCCCGCGAGAGCGCGCCCGCCGTGACTCCCTATGACTGCGGGGGACAGCCCCGCGGCCTGTGCCAGTTCGATGGTCTGCGCGAAGTCGCGCGCCGTCAGCTCGACCGCCGCCCCGCGCCGCTCGAACTCCGGTATCAGCGCCCGGAAGAACGGCACGTGCGGCGAGTTCGCCAGGTCAATCCAGATACGCATGAGCAGTTGGCAGCGGGCAGCGGGCAGCGGGCAGTAAAAGCAAAACGCTTTTCGTTCTTACTGCCCGCTGCCCGCTGCCTGCTGCCCGCTTTCTTCCAGCAGTCGCGCCAGCGCGTACAGCATCCAGCCTTGCGACCAGCGCATGTAGGGCGTGCGGACGGTGTAGAGGCGGCGGCGCTGGTAGTAGAAAAATCCGCGCGGGTCGCGCAGGTTGCGCGTCGCCCAGAGGGCGATTTTTTGTGCCAGTTCGGGGGCCTTCGGGTCCAGCTCCCGCAGTTCGAGGAGCGCGACGACGGCCGCGCCCGCCGAGTGTGCGTCGGCCGGGTAGAGTCTATCATGGAAGTATTTCGGCCAGCCGTCGTCGCGGAAGAAGGCAGTGCGCCAGAACTCGTAGCCGCGCCGCAGCGGCCCGTCGAGTTCGTCGCCTGAGGCGGCGGGGCACGCGCTCCGTATGCGCGCGAGGCTCGTCAGGACGAAGGCCGTGTGGAAATTGTCGGCCCAGGATTGGAAGTCTGCCGCGCCGTAGGCCCACGAGCCGTCGGCGCGCTGGCGGTTGGCGACGTAGCGCGCGCCGCGCGCGGCCCACTGGCACAATTCGCCCTCGTTCGTCAGCGCGCCCACAGAGGCGAGTGTCTCGGCCGCGAGCAGGCTCGCGTTGAAAACGCGCGTGCGGTCGACGGGCGAGTAGCTCCAGCAGACCTCGCGCTCCGTCTCCTCGCTGCGGGGGAGGTCGTTCAGGATGAAGTCGCAGGCGCTGCGCGCCGTTCGCAGATAGGATTCGTCGCCGAGGTCGCGCGCCGCCTCCACGAGCGCGCGCGCGGCGAAGGCGGTCGGCACGACGGTAGGCGTGCCCCGGGGCGCGAAGAAGGCTCGCCCCTGCCAGTCGAAGTTGTAGCCCCACGCCGCGCCGCCGAACCCTTCGATGCGCAGGCACTGCAAGCGGCCGAGCAGCGCTCGGGCCAGCCTCTCATCTTCCTTCGCACGCGTCCGGCGAAAGTCGGCCAGCGCCGCGAGCGCGAAGAGCGCCGTGCCCTTCGAGTTCTCTTCGGCGGGCACGAGCGCGAGTCTGCGGAAGCTCAGGGGCGAGCGCTTGAAGAGTTGCGTCCAGACGAGACGCGCCGCGCGCGAGCGTTTGAGAGGCGTCGCCTGGAAGAGGCGGCTGTTCAGCGCGTCGAACGGGTCGTGCCCCGTGTAGTCGCGCTCGCGGCACCACTCGGCCAGGCTCTCGTGCGCGCGCTCAAGTTCGCTTGTGCTCACTGCCTGCTGCTCACTGACGTTTCAATCCGCCGCGGCGTCTCGATGAAGCTCTCGTGCCAGAGTTCGAACATGAGAAGTGTCCAGAGCAGCTTGCGGTGGTTGGCGCGGCCCTGCTCGTGCTCGTCCTGTAGGCGGCGGACGTAGGCCGGGTCGAAGAGGCCGCCGCGGCGTATGCGCTCGTCGGAGAGCAGGTCGTGCGCGAGCGGCCGCAACTTTCCTTTGAGCCACTCGGCGACGGGCACGCCGAAGCCCTTCTTGCCGCGGCGCGTCACGAACTTCGGCAGCAGGTCCGCGACCGCGCGCTTCAAAATGTACTTCGAGGTGCGCCCGCGCAGCTTGTACCGAAGCGGCAGGCTCGCGGCGTACTCCGCGACGCGCGGGTCCAAAAACGGCGCGCGCACTTCCAGAGACACGGCCATGCTCGCGCGGTCAACTTTGGTCAGAATGTCTTCGGCGAGGTAGAGCCGCGTGTCGAGGCTCTGCATGCGCTCGACCGGGTCCGTGGCGTCGCAGTCTTCGGCGAGCAGCCGGCGCGCCTCGCGGTAAACGTCGCCGTCGCTGCGGGCCTTCGCCTCGTCGGTCAGAAGCAAAGCCTGCTCTTCGGGGGTGAACGAGCCGAACCAGACGTGGTGGCGCGTGACCTCGTCGTACTTCATGCCGGCGACGAAGCGGCGCGCCTTGTAGTCGAACGACAGATTCTTCGTCTTGACCGGCAGGCGGCGCACCAACGGCTCGACCAGCGCGCGGCGCAGGAGGCGCGGCAGGCGCTCGTACTTGCGCGCGAAATTGTGGCCGGGGTACATAGGATAGCCAGCGAACAATTCGTCGCCGCCGTCGCCGCCGAGCGCGACCGTGACGTGCTTGCGCGTGAAGCGCGAGAGTAGGTAGGTCGGCACGAGCGATGGGTCGCTGAAGGGCTCGTCCATCCACGAGCCTATCTCGCCGACGAGGTTCGCCGCCAGATCGACGCTCAGGCGCTCCTCGTGGTGGTCCGTCCCGAGGAACTTGGCGACGGCGCGCGCGTAGGAAGACTCGTCGAACGAATTCTCCGCGAACGAGATGGAGAAGGTCTTGACCGCCTCGGAGGACGAGCGCACGGCCATCGCCGCGACCGTCGAGGAGTCCACGCCGCCCGAGAGCAGCACGCCGAGCGGCACGTCCGACACGAGCCGCATACGCACGGACTCTTCCAGCAACTCCCTCAAGCGCGCGGCCGCCTCTTCCTCCGACGGCGCGGGCTCCAGTTTCCTGTAGCTCAGGCGCCAGTAGGGCCGCACCTCGACGCGCCCGTCCTCGACCGTGAGCGTGTGCGCGGCCGTGAGCTTGTGTATCCCTTCGTAAATCGAGAGCGGCGCGGGCACGTAGTCGAACGAGAGGTATTGGCGGAGCGCGTCGAGGTTGAGGCTCGGGCGCACGGCGGGGTGTGCCAGTAAGACTTTCGCCTCGGAGGCGAACAGCAGCGTGTTGTCGAAGACGCCCCAGTAGAGCGGCTTTTCGCCGAAGCGGTCGCGCGCGATGAAGAGGCGGCGGCGGCGCTCGTCCCAGAGCGCGAAGGCGAACATGCCGTTCAGGTGTTGAACCATCTCCGCGCCGTATTCTTCGTAGAGGTGCGGCAGGACTTCCGTGTCGGACGCGGAGCGGAAGCGGTGGCCGCGCTTCTCCAGGTCCGCCCTCAGCTCGCGGTAGTTGTAAATCTCGCCGTTGAGGATGACGGAGATTTGCCCGTCCTCGCTGACGGCAGGCTGCTCGCCCGTCTGCAAGTCAATGATCGCCAGCCGCCGCATCCCGAGCGCCACGCCCGTCGAAGTCATCAGCCCCTCGGAGTCCGGCCCGCGGTGCGTCATCCGCTCGCACATGGAGTGCAGCAAGGCCCTCGCGCCGTCGGGCGCGGGCTGGCGCGGATTCAAATTGGCCCATCCGGTGATGCCGCACATAAGAGCAGTTGGCAGCAGGCAGCAGGCAGCAGGCAGTAAGAACGAAAAGCGTTTTGCTTTTACTGCCCACTGCCCACCGACTGCGGCCCACTTCTTTCAAATCCTATCTTCTCGCGCACGGCGTAGATGCGCTTGGCCTGCGACTCGTGGTAGGTGCGCACGAGCATCTCGGCCAGGAGGCCCATCAGGAGAAACTGTATGCCGACGGCGAACATGACGACGGCGATGATGGGCAAAGGCGTCTGGATGAGTGTCGCGTGGCCCGTGAACTTGAGCACGAGGGCCCAGACGGTCGCCACGAGCGAGATGAAAAAGCTCAGGAGGCCGAACGTGCCGAAGATGTAGATGGGCTTCGTCTGGTACGAGGCCATGAACTTGATGGTCATCAGGTCGAAGATGACTTTGATCGTGCGCGACAGCCCGTACTTGGACTTGCCCATCGTCCGCGCGTGGTGCTCGACGGGAATCTCCGTGACGCGCGCGCCGGCCCACGAGGCGTAGATGGGGATGAAGCGGTGCATCTCGCCGTAGAGCCGCACGTCTTCCAGAGACTCGCGGCGGTAGGCTTTCAGAGAGCAGCCGTAGTCGTGCAGGGGCACGCCGCCGATCCAGGAGATGAGGCGGTTGGCGAGCATCGAGGGAATCTTGCGCGTGACCAGTTTGTCCTGGCGGTTCTTGCGCCAGCCGGAGACCACGTCGTAGCCCTCGTCCAGTTTGCCCAGCAGGCGCGCGATGTCCGCCGGGTCGTTCTGCAAGTCCGCGTCCATCGGAATCAGCACGCGCCCGCGCGCCGCGTCGATGCCCGCGGCCATCGCGGCCGTCTGCCCGTAGTTGCGGCGGAGTGCGACGACGCGCACGCGCGCGTCCTTCTCGGCCAGCTCGCGCAGGATGTTGAGGCTCCCGTCGCGCGAGCCGTCGTCGACGTAAATGATCTCCGCCGTGCGCCCGAGCTTGCGCAGCGCCTCGTCCAGCTTCTCGTGCAGCAGGCGCAGGTTCGGCTCCTCGTCGTAGACGGGCAGGAAGACGGAGATGTCCGGCGGCGCGCCCGCGCCGTCGCCCGCGACCTCACGCTCTCTCGTCAAAGTTTTTTCCATCATCATCTGTTTAACTCTTCCGGGCGACGCACAGGGCGGAGACGCCGAACGGGAAATTCATGCGGCCGAGGAAGGCGCTCTCCGCGCCGAGGACGCGCCCGAAGACGCCGTTCAGCGCCGAGACGTTGATGTTGTTCTCCGAGGCGGGCCTGAGGCCCGTCACTTTCATCAAGGCGCGGCCGAGGAGAATCGGCGCGAAGAAAGTGATGTTGGCGTAGGTCGTGCGCTCGACTTCGAGTCCGGCGGATTGGACCGCGCGCCGCAGGTTCGGAATCGTGTAGCGCCGCCTGTGGTGGCTCACGTCGTCCTGCACGCCCCAGAGGAACATGAAGGCCGGGACGAAGAGCAGCGCGCGCCCGCCCGGTCGCAAGACCCGGCGCATCTCCGAGAGGCCGGCCACGTCGTCGTCCAGGTGTTCGACCACGTCGAGGCCCGTCACCAAGTCGAACGAGTCGTCTTCGTAAGGCAGCCGTTCGGCCGCGCCGTGCCGCACGTTCTCCAGGCCGCGGGCGCGGCAGAAGGCGAGCGCGTCCTGCGACACGTCCACGCCGTGCGCCTCGCCGAACTTCCCCAGCATCTCCAGGTTCGCGCCCGTGCCGCAGCCCACGTCCAGGATGCGCGGCCGCGACACGTTCAGCTCCCGCTCCAGGTCCAGGCAAATCTTCCTGACGAAGCTCTCCAGTATGCGGCGGCGGCCGACGAACCACCAGTGCGACCCCTCGACCTCGTACATGATCGGGTAGGTGTGCTGCTGCATCTCCTGCGGCAGCGGTTCGGCCTGGCCTTTTGTGACGCCGGACATTTCTTGAACTCCGCGCGCAAAGGTCGCGCGCTCGCTACTCAATCCTTCCGCCGTGCGACGCACAGGGCGGAGACGCCGAACGGAAAATTCAGTCGGCTGAGCCAGAACCTTTCGGCCCCGAAGACGCGCCCGAGCACGCCGTTGAAAGCCGGCACGTTGATCTTGAACTCGGACGGGGGCCGCAGCCGCGCCAGGCGCATGAACGTGCGCACGAGCAGGATGGGCGCGAAGAAAGTGATGTTGGCGTAAGTCGCTCGCTCGACCTCGAAGCCCGCCCGCTCGACGACGCGCTCCAGTTCCTTCAATTTGTAGCGGCGGCGGTGATTGCTCACGTCGTCCTGCACGCCCCAGAGGAACATGAAGGCGGGGACGAAGAGCAGCACGCGCCCGTCAGGTCGCAGCACCCGCCGCATCTCTCGCAGGCTGGCGAGGTCGTCGTCCAAATGTTCTATCACGTCGAGCGCGGTCACCACGTCGAAGGTGCTGTCGTCGTGCGGGAGCCGTTCGGCCGCGCCGTGCCGCACGTTGCCGAAGCCGCGCTCGCGGCAGAACGCCAGCGCCTCCTGCGAGATGTCAACGCCTTCGGTCTCGCCGAACTCTGCGAGCAGTTCGAGGTTCGCGCCCGTGCCGCAGCCCACGTCCAGGATGCGCGGCCGCCCTTGAAAATTCCGGCACACACGCGCGAGGAAACTCCTGATGATGCGGCGGCGGCCGGCGTACCACCAGTGCGCGTCCTCGACCTCGTACATGATCGGGTAGGTGTGCTCCTGCATCCCCTGGGGCAGCGCCTCGCCGACCTCCGCCGGTCTCACCTGATTTTTAGTTACGCTGGACATCTGGTCTAACCGCACACTCTCTCAGTCAAGCATAAAACGAATCACGGCCGCGTCCAATGCCGGGCCGGGCGTCGAATGGTTCGCCGTCTTCGGCCCGGTCAGCCTTTCGAGCTGGTCGGGCGCGACCGGGCTCAATCGGACGCGCCGGAGCATTCGCAGCGCGAAGGCCAGCGCGGGCCACCACAGCGGGAGCGGCAAGGCTTTGAAGCGCCTCCTGATTCGCCGCGCCAACTCAGCGCCGCTCAAACTCTCGGGGCCGCACAGCTCAAGCACCTGCACGCCCCGCCTGCGCTCCGACAGCAGCGCGCAGGCCGCGCGGACAAAATCATCGACGTGCAGCGGCGCGAATTGCAAGCGGGCGTGCCCGAAAAGGAGCGGCACGACGCGCAGCTTTCGCGCTAATTGTATGAACTTGTCAATCCCCTCGCTCCCGCCGCCGCCGTAGACTTCCGAGGGGCGCAGGATTAAGAGGCTCTCCCAATCGAACCTTTGCAGCTCGCGCTCCGCCGCAAGCTTCGATTCGCCGTACGCGCCGCTCCCCTCGGTCGCGCAGCGCGTGCTGACGTAGACGAAGCGGCGGCAGCCTAACTTGCGCGCGTTCTCGGCCAGCCGCGCCGTGCCGCGCATGTTCACGTCCCAGTACCTCTGCTCGTCGCGCGCGTGCGTCACCCCCGCGAAGTGAACCACCGCGTCGAGCGGCGCGGGGATTTCGTCTAAACTGAACTCGCCCTCCAGCCTCAGGCTGAAGCGGCGCAGCTTCGGGTGCGCGGCCTCGACGTCGCTCTCGTGTACGCCGCACCAGACCTCCGTGTAGGCGTCGTCGTCGAGCAGGCAGCCGAGCACGCGCCCGCCGAGCAATGATGAGGCCCCTGTGAAGAGCGCCCTCATGCCCGCGAGGCCCGGAGCGGGGCCAATCCGCTGCTCAGGCCGTTGCTAACGGCCGCCTTGATATATACCATACGCGCGTGACCGAACCTGACTTCTCTCTCGTGGTGCTCTGCTACCGCAGCGGACAAAGTATCGTCCCGTTCGTCGAGAAACTCTGCCGGACGCTCTCCTACTGCACCTTCACCTGGGAGTTGGTGCTCGTCGGCAACTACGTCGAGGGCAGCGACGACGAGACGCCGCAGGTCGTAGAGGCGCTGGCCCGCACGCGCGACAACATACGCACCGTCGTCCGGCCCAAGGACGGGATGATGGGCTGGGACATGCGCACGGGCATGAACGTCGCGCGCGGCGAGTACATAGGCGTGATCGACGGCGACGGCCAGTTTCCGCCTGAGTCCGTCATCGCGTGCCTGCTCAAAGCCCGCGTCGAGAACCTAGACCTGACGAAGACCTACCGCGTGCGCCGCGACGACGGCCTTTACCGCCGCGTCATCTCGGCCGTCTACAACCTGCTCTTCAAGCTCTTCTTCGGCCTGAAAATCCGCGACGTGAACGCCAAGCCCAAGATCATCCGCCGCACGAAGTACGAGCAGCTTCACCTCGAATCCGACGACTGGTTCGCCGACGCGGAGATCATGATCCGCGCGCAGGAGGCGGGCCTGACCATAGGCGAAATCCCGGTCCACTTCCTGGTCAACGACACGCGCGGCTCGTTCGTCAAGCCGGCGGCCATCTTCGAGTTCATGTCCAACCTTTTCAAATATCGCTTCAGCCGCCGCCGCAAAAAACTCCCGCCGAAGAACGCCGACGGCGGCCGGGAACTCAAGCCCTGACCCGCCCGAAGCCGCGCCAACTGTTCTTGTTGTGCCAGCCGATGGTCACGTCCTGCGCGCCGATCTCCTTCCACCACTTTTCGAACTGCCCGCGCGAGATGTAGTACGCGGTCGGCGCGACCAGGTGGTCGAAGACAATCGTGTGCTGCTCGCGCCAGCCGAAGCCCGAGATGGCCTTCAGGTAGTCATTGTAGAACAGGTGGCGGGCAATCGCTGAGCCGCGCTCGCTGCGGTTGAGCGGGCCGTAGACCAGTTTCGTCGTCGCGTAGAGGGCGGCGGCCGGCAGCTTCGAGAGGTGCAGCAGGGCGCGGCGGTTCAGGCGCGAGGTGAACCGCTCGCGCAAGGGGTCCACGAAGCGCGTGATCCAGCGGTTGTTCTCCGCGCCGTAGACCCACGCGGAGAGGTGGCCGCCCGCTTTGACTTTGGAGGCGAGCGAGCGGAAGCCGCCGGGCGGGTCGGGCAGGTGGTGCAGCACGCCGACCGAGAAGGCGTAATCGAAGACGCGCCTGAACGGCAGTTGATAGATGTCCGCCTGGACGACGTGCGCGTTCGGCAAGTCACGGGTCGCGGCAAACGCCGTCTCGACCGCCGAACTGAGGTCAACGCCTATGTGGTCGCGCGCGCCCCACTCGGCCGAGAGCCGCGAGTGGCGGCCCTTGCCGCACCCGCCTTCGAGCACGACCTTGTCTTTGAAAAAGTCGCGCCCGACGGGCGCAACCCAGCCGAGAAATTGTTCCTCGTACTTCTCGTCGCGCTGCGTGAAGTGCCGCCACTGCCAGCCGAAGTTCGAGGCGGTCGCGGCCTTCTCCTCGTCAATCGCGCTCAAGTCCGCGAAGCGCGGCACGCCGCGCACGACCGGAAAGTGACGCCCGCAGCCCGCGCAGTCGAGATCGCCTTCCAGAATTTCCTGCCCGTCACTCTTCGCCACAGACAGCAGGCGAATGGTGTCGCCGCAGCCGGGGCAGGACAGATATTGAAGCAACCTGTTCTTCATAAACCCGCGGGGCCGTCAGCCTTCGGCCCCGTCGTCTCCTCTTTGAATCCGCGCCGCCCGAGGCGGTTTCGCGCCGCGGACGACAGCCGCCACAGCGCCACCCCCGCGAAGACGGTCAGCAGGCCGTGCATGGGCAGCGTGTAGCGAATCTCAGTATGCGCGGCCGTCCCGGGCACCAGGTAGTAGAGCACGGCCGTCAAAATCAGCGCCGTCGCGAGGAAGTCCCTTCGCGCGGCCAGCCACACTCCTGCTGCCGCGAGCGGCAGGAAGAGGTATCGCGTTACGCTCTGAATCATCCCGAGCAGGTTGACGAAAAGGGCCAGCACGCCGCCCTGCATAGGCTCGGGCAAAGTCTTCCTGCTCGTCACGTTGATGCCGGGGCTTCCGTAATAGGGCAGCGGCTCGCCCGCCACCTTCAGCATCCCCCACATGCGGCGCATCATCACGCCCGCGTACCAGAAGGGGCGCTCTTTGATGAAGGCGAGCGACTCGCGCGTGCGCTCGCGGTCGCGCCGTATGCCGTCGGGCCAGAAAAGCTTGAGCGGGGCTTCCGGCGCGAGCCCCATGCGCGCGCGCTCAACCGCCAGCATCTTGTCGTCGCCGTAGACGAAGCCGTGGCTGCGGCCGAGTTCCGTCTCGCCGAGCCCTTCCCAGAGATTGACGCCGACGGTCCCGCCCGTCGGCGTGAAGTCCGGGAAGACCACGTAATTGCGCACGACAATCGGCGAGACGACGAGCGCCGTGCCGAGTGCGACCGCCGCGCCCAGCGCGACCCGCTTTCGCCAGCCGGCGCGCACGAAAATCAGGAGCGCCAGAGCCCAGGCCGCCGCGAGATAAAGCGGGTTCACGCGGAACCAGCAGGCCGCGCCGAGCGCGAGCCCCGCGCAGAGCGCCCACAGGATGCTCTGTCGTTTGGCCGCGACCAGGAGCAGCCACGCGCTCCCAAGCACGAACCAGGCGGTCGGCGCGTCGGACGAAGGCCACGCGCCGTACATCGCCAGGAGCGGCGAGAGGGCCGCCAGCAGACTGGCCCAGAGCGAAGCGCGCCAGCCGTAGGCCGTGGCCGCGATGCCCGCTATCAGAACGGTGACGAGCAGAGTGTCCAGCACCCACTGCACGCGCTGGAGGGCGTACATCGAACGCTCGCCGGTCAGGCCGTAGACGGCGGCCACCCAGAGCGGGAACGCGGGCGGATACTGGACGAGGTCCGTCCGTCCGGGGTCGTCAATCCAGAAGGGGCGCTCGCGCCCGTCGAGGATGTTGCGCGCCCGCTCGTCGAAGACCCTGTAGGAGCCGGGCTGAAACCACGAAGGGTCTTCGAGGTGCGCCCGCATGAACCGCATCGTCAGGCCGCGCACCGCGAAGGCGAGCGCGAAGATGAGCAGGAAGAGGAGTGCGCGGCGGCGCGCCACGGGCGGGATTTTGGCCCAGCGAGCGCGCGCCTTCTGCCAGAGCGCTGAAAGATTCCGCGGCCGCAAAACGTCTAGCCCTTCGCCTCCCGCTCCGCGAGGAACCACCCGACGAAGCGACGGATTCCGTCCTCGATCTTCGTCCGCGGGTCGTAGCCGAGGAGCCGCCGCGCCTTCGTCACGTCCGCGTAAGTCTGCGGCACGTCGCCCGGCTGAAGCGGCTGGCGCTCGATGACGGCCTCGCGGTCGAGCTCTTTTTCGAGGAGCGCGATCAACTCCCTCAACTCGACGGTCTGCGACTCGCCCAGGTTGAAGACCTCGTACTCGCTCGCGTCGTAATCAATCGAGGCGCGCACGCCCGCGATGATGTCGTCTATGTAAGTGTAGTCGCGCCGCGTCGTCCCGTCCCCGAAGACGGGAATGGGTCGGCCCGCGTCAATCAACTTTGCGAACTTGTGAATCGCGAGGTCGGGCCGCTGGCGCGCGCCGTAGACCGTGAAGAAGCGCAGGCAGACGCACCGTATGCCGTAGAGGTGCGAGTAAGTGTGGCACAAAAGCTCGCCCGCGGCCTTCGTCACCGCGTAAGGCGAGATGGGCTGGCGTATGGGGTCTTCTTCGCCGAAAGGCACTTTCGCGTTGACGCCGTAGACGGACGAGGACGAGCCGAAGACGAACTGCTTGACTTCGTAAGCTCGGGCGAGCTCCAACAAATTGAGCGTGCCGCCGACGTTCGTCTCGTTGTAGAGCGCGGGCTCCATCAGCGACGGGCGCACGCCCGCGCGCGCCGCCAGGTGAACTACACAGTCAAAGCTTCCTTCCTTAAAAATCTCTTCGAGCCGCGCGCGGTCGCGTATGTCCGTCTCGTGCAGACGATACGAGGCGCTCTCCAGGTGCTCGCGCACGTTCTCGCGCTTCACCTCCGGCGCGTAGAAGTCGTTGAAATCGTCCACGACCGTGACGCGCCACGCGCCCTCGGCCAGCAATCGATCAACCAGATGCGAGCCGATGAAGCCGGCCCCGCCCGTGACGAGAATATTTTTCATAGACAGTAATCAGTAATCAGCAGTCAGTAGTCAGTAAAAGCTCTAAAAGCTGATTACTGACTACTGACTGCTGATTACTTTCTAGCGTAAATCCAGAGGTGCCAGCCCCAGCGCGAGGCGAGGCGCTTCTCCATGTTGCGGGTCAACAGGCCGCCCAACACCGGGAGCCAGCGCTTGTTCAAAAAGTGTGTCGCCAGCTCGACCTCGGAGAAGTCTTTGAAGAGCTCGCGCGCCTGGCGGCGCGAGTAGACTCGCGCCAGCGGGTTGCCGGCCCCGTCCGTGTGCTGGCTCAAAAATTCGTCCGGCGCGAGGTACCTCCGCGCGTCTTCCTTCAGGCTCCGCGCGTGTGCTCGAAGACTCTCCACGGGCTCGCCCGTCAGCCTGTGCACGAGCTTCAAGCCGCGCTCGCTCTTCAGGAGGTGCGCGCCCAGGCGGCGCATGACGCGTATGTTGACGCGGTAGTTGTACGAGTCCCTGTGGTAGAGCATGACGACGGCGCGGCCGCCCGGCTTGAGCACGCGGTGAACTTCGCGGACGGCCTTCACAGTGTCCGGCGTGTGGTGCAGCACGCCGTGCGAGTAGACGAGGTCGAAGCTCTCTTCGGGGAAGTCCAGATTCTCGGCGTCGGCCGTGCGGAAAGTGCCGGGCAGGTCGAAGAGTTCGAAACGCTTTTGTGCCAGTTCGACCGCCGCGTCCGTCAGGTCGACGCCCGTGTAAGTGGCCCCGGCCCTGGCGAACTGAGCGCCGTCGGTCCCGAGCCCGCAGCCGATTTCCAGCACGGACAGGCCGCGCGCACCATTGAAGTCCGCGGCCGCCGGAATGTGCCATTCTTTGGCGTAGCGGTGCTCCTCGACGCGCTCGTAGAAGAGGCGCGTCCCCGGCGGCGCGTCCGCGAACTTTGTCCCGCACGGGTTCTGCTGCCAGAAGGCGCGCACGCGCTCTTTCAACTTTTCGCTCGCTTCGGACATCTTTACAACACGCGTGAGACTCGCGGGGACGAAACGGGCGCTCACAGAAGAGGCCCGCACGCACCCGCGCAAACGAAAAAAGTAGCACGCAACGAGAGCCCGCGACAAGTGAGGACGGGCGGCAAATTTGTTGACACCCCGCCCCTTCCGACATATCTTCGCTACTCCCCAAGGTAAGGAGTGAGGAACGCGTATGGACAAGAAGGCTTTGGCCCGCGAATACAAGGAGACCCCGCGCCCGATGGGCGTCTACCAAGTTCGGAATACGGTTAACGGGAAGCTGCTGGTCGGGGTCAGCGTTGACCTCCCCTCGATTCTCAACCGCCACAGGGCGGAGTTGCGCATGGGCGGGCACCGCAACCGCGAGCTTCAGAAGGACTGGGCTGAGTTCGGCCCCGAAGCCTTCGAGTTCGAAATCCTGGACACGCTCACGCCGCCGGAACGGCCGGACTATGACCCGAAAGACGACCTGCGGGCTCTCGAAGAACTGTGGCTCGACAAGCTCTCGCCGTTCGATGAGCGGGGCTACAACGCCAGGCCGAAGAGTCACGCGTGATGGTGGCGCGCGCACGACAGCGGGCAGGGAGACGCCATGAAGCCAATCTCAAGGACGGCATTTTATTGCTGCGGCGTGCGCATGCGGGACGCCGAGCGCAGTGACCCCGTGTGCGGCGACGTCTACGCCGGGGCTTTCATGAACGAGGAGGGGTTGCGAATCCTTGAGGCTTTTAAGGACGAGACGAGGCCGAACGCCTCAAACGTCGCACGGCACCGCATCATTGACGATCTGCTGCGCAGGGAACTCCTCGCCGACCCCAATCTGTGCGTCGTGATTATCGGCGCGGGGTTCGACAGCCGCGCCTTTCGGCTCGCGGGCGGCACGTGGGTGGAGCTAGACGAGCCGCAGGTGATCGCGTATAAGGACGAGCGGCTGCCCGCCTCGGAGTGTGAGAACGAGCTTCACCGCGTCGCGATAGACTTCTCGATTGACTCGCTCGCAGACAAGCTCGCGCCCTTCTCAAACCACAGCCATGTGGCGGTCGTCATAGAAGGCGTCTTCATGTACCTGGAGGAGGCGGAGATCAGGCGGCTGCTTCAGACGCTGCGCCGCCTCTTCCCGCGTCACAGGCTGATTTGTGACCTCATGGACAGGGAGTTCTTCGAAAGCCACGGCCGGACGTTGCACGAGAAGCTCACGGGCATGGGCGCGTCTTTCAAGTTCACCGCCGACGAGCCCGAACAAGTGTTCCTGGAAAACGGCTACGCCCTGACGCAGAGAATCTCCATCGTCGAAAAGACCGTGTTGTTCGAGTCGCCCGAGATGCCGAGCGACGTTTTAGAGACGCTATTGCCCACCCTGCCCGCCGGCTACGCGATTTACGTCTTCGAGTCGCGTTAGTGCCTGCGGGACGAAATGCGAACCTGACGAGCGCTCGAACCGTACACGCCATTGGCGCTCCCCTTACCTTCGGCAATCAATACGCGACGCGTTTGGCTGCTGTCCAACTCTGACTTGAAGGAGGGTCACGGTTCGCATGAAAAGGTTTCACCTGCGAGTTGTCCTGCTCGCCGGTCTCGCGCTGGCGCTCGTGCTCGTCTCGGAATCAATCCTGGCACAGGGCCGTTCAGAAAAGTTGTCGGCGGCGGACCTGGCGAAGATACGGGCGGTGAGCGAGGCTTACGCAGACGCGTGGCTGAAGAATGACGCGGAGGCGGTGCTGAACACCCTGTCCGAGGACGCCGTCCTGATTCCTCAAGGGAACCGCCCGGTCGTGGGCATCGAAGCCATCAAGAAGTTCTGGTGGCCGCCCGACGGGGGGCGGACGACCATCAAGAGTTTCACCATCAGCACAGACGAAGTCGGGGGCGACGGCGGGGTGGGCTACGTGCGCGGCACGTTTCAATTCAGCTTCTCGTACGAGGAAAAGGGGAAGACGACTGAGCTGACGAACGCCGGCAATTACATGATGATCATGAAGCGGCGGGCGGACGGCTCCTGGCGAATCTCGCATCGCATGTGGGGAGACCTGCCGCGGAAGTGACGCCGCCAAAGTCAGTGCTTCACCAGGGCAGGCTGCGCAGGTCCGTCGCGCCTTTGGGCCAGACGCGGGCGCCGAAGGGCAGCACCATCACGTTCAGGGGCGAGACCATGCGGCCCGCGGGCTGTTCGATCTCGACGGGCTCCGTGAGGAGTTGCCAGCCCTGCCGCTCGTAAAAGGGCTTCAGTCGGTCCAGGCAGAAGAGGAGCCCGAACTCCACCTTCATCTCGTCGCGCATGAACTGTTCGGCGTAACGGAGCGTCTTCCGGGCGTAGCCGCGCCCGTGCATCTCGCCGTTCGTCGCGACGCCGCCGACGCCGCCGACGCGCACAGGTTGCCCGCCCACGTCCACCGTGTGGTCGATCAACCCGACGTGGCTCGCGGCCTGCCCGTCAACGTCGAGGACGATGTGAATCTCTTTCGGCCGCCAGGTGTACTTGCCGTCTTCGAGCCCGAAGATGTGTTCGCCCCAGCCGAAAAGCCGCTTGCGCTCTTCGTCCGTCAACTCAGTGACGACGCGTATGGTCTCGCTCACTGGCCCTCCTTCACGATGCGCTCGATGAGTTTCGGGTCATCGGGCAGGAGGCCGGACTTGGGCAGGCGCGGCGTCAAAGTGGCCCAGTTCTTGTCCATCGCGAAGACCTTGCGGAAGAGCGGCAGCGCCTCCTCGACGCGGTTCATGTTGACGAGGGCGACGGCGTGCCAGTAGATCATCTCCGCGTTGTCCGGCACGAGCCGCTCGGCCGCGCCGTACTCGCGCAGCGCGCCCTCGTTGTCCTTCTTCTCGACGGCCAGGTCGCCCGCGTTCATGTGGTTGTAGGCGCGCTGCAAGGTGACGAGCCTGCGCAACTCCTTCAGGGGCTCAGGGTGGTCGTCAACCCTTAGGTCGAAGACGCGGTCGGCCCAGGGCCTGCCCGTCGGCTTGCCGGAGACGACGATGAGCGCGGCGGACTGGCGTCCGCGTATGTCGCCGCCCTCGGCCTGCGCCGCGTCGAGCGCGGCCAGCATGCGCTCGGCCAGGTCGCCCTTCGTCGCCTCGAAAGCCTTGGACATCGCGGGCCACACCTTGTCGTTGAGCATCAGGTTGGCCTGGACGGAATAGTCGCGGCCGACGGTGTGGCCTGCGGCCTGTATGTCGCGGCTCCCGGTCCAGGCGTCCACGCCACCTCGCGCGTCAATCATCGCCACCTGCCGCACGTCGCGCCCCTCGTCGCCCGCGAGCAGCGACTTCAAGGCGTCTGGCGCGCTGCGGCCCATGCGCATCAACTCCAGCCCGAGCTTGCCGTAGCTGGGGTCGACGAAACTCTGCGTCGCCACCGCGCCCACGCCCGCCTCGGCCCACGCCACGGTCGTCCCCACAGAGAACCAGTGCGACTGCACCGCCACGCCCAACTCGCCCGTCGCCGGGTCGCGCGCCACGATGGAATACGTGTGGACGGGCCGCAAAGGGCGCGGGCGCGCCGGGGCTTGAGACTGCTCCTGCGCGCTCGAATTCGAAGTCGGGAACGTCATCGCAGACAACGCCACGATTGCGAACGCAATCATCTCAAGACATCTCTTCATGCTTCACCTTTGTCTTCTTTTCAGGAGTCGTGCGCCGTCGCTTAATCGAAGAGGTCGTCCACGTGCATCGTCCATCCGGGGACGGCGGGCTCCGCCTCGGCCGTCTCTCCGCGGCGGTAAACGGTCGGCTTGTCCGGCTCGGCCGCGCGGTAGACCTTGACGACCTCGTCGCCCAGCAGATCAACGTCCCAAACGACCAGCGCCCCCGTGGCGAAGTAGTCAGCGCGCTTGCGCGCAATCTCCTCGTCGGCTGCGGGGCTGTAGTCGCCGGCGCTTCTAACTTCGGCGGCGAAGACGGGCGCGCCATCGAAGAACTTCATCCCTCCGGGCTCGCCCGTGTAAAAGGCCGCGTCCGGGCTCAGCGAATCCCTGTGAGGCAGGTTGACCTTGAACCCCGCGCTGTCTGTCACCGCCCGCCCCGTCCCCGTCCTTCGCGCGTACTCGCGCAGGCTGGCGAATATCTCACCCGCCGCGTAATTCGGCGCGGCCCCCGTCGGCGACATGACGACCACCTCCCCGTTGACGATTTCGGCCTTGCCGTTGTCGGGCACGCCGTACAAATCTTCAAGGGTGGCGCGAGTCTTCGTAATCATGTGGAAACCTCGTGAAGGGATTTTAACACACGAGGCGCGCGGCCATTGACTACGTCGCGCGCGAGTCGATGAACGTCCGCTGCCAGAGTTCGAGCGTCAGGAGTTGGAAGACTTGCAGGTTGTAGTCTTCGCGCCCCGAGAGGTTGGCCTCTATGATGCGGCGGACTTCGCGCGGGTCGAAGAGGCCGCGGCGGCGCAACGTCTCCTCGGAGAGTAAGTCTTCGACCATCGGTTTGAGCGGGCCGCGCAGCCATGAGCGGATGGGCGCGCCGAAGCCCGCCTTCTTGCGCCAGACCACGTCTTTCGGCAGGAGCGTTTCGGCCGCGCGCTTCAGGATGTACTTGCGCTTGAGGCCGCGCAGCTTCAGGTCGGGCGGCATGCGCGCGGCCAGCTCCACCAGCTCGTAGTTGAGGAACGGCACGCGCACCTCCAGGTTGGCCGCCATCGAGGTCTTGTCGGTCGTCGTCAGGTTCAGGCAGGGCAGGAAAGTTTTCAGGTCCACGTAGAGCAACTGGTTGAGCGGCGCGGCGCGCCGGGCGCGCTCGAAGTAGCGGCGGTGGTGACGGTAGGCGTCGAGCCCGCGCGTCTCCCCGCGCAGCGCGTCAGAGTAGAGGCGCTCTTTCGCCTCGTCCGTGAAATAGGTCCCGTAGCCCAGGTAACGGTTCTCGAAATCGAGCGCGGCGCTCCTGGCGAACTTCTTGGCGTTCCTCAGCGGCGCGGTCAGCCTGCCGGGCAAGCCCCCCGGCAGCACAGACGCCACCGTCTTCATCAGCGGCCTTCTGATTAAACCCGGCACGGGGTCGAGCGCGCTCGCCAGCCGCATAGCCATCTGGCGCGGGTAGCCCGCGAAGACCTCGTCGCCGCCCATCCCCGAAAGCATCACCGTGAGCGTCTCGCGAGCGGCGCGCGAGACCAGGTAGCTAGGGATCGCCATGTCAATCGCCGGCTCGTCCATGTGGTAGACGAGCTTCGGCAGCAAGTCAGCCACGTCCGGCCTGAGCATGATCTCGTGGTAGTCCGTGTCGAGCAGTTCGTTGACGCGCCTGGCCCAGACCACGTCGTCCGGGATGATGTCGTAGCGCAGGTCAGACGCCTCCATCCCGATGGTGTAGGTCGAGACTTTCCGCCCGCCGCTGTGGTTCTTCATCAGCGCGACGATTGCGGACGAGTCAATCCCGCCCGAGAGGAAGGAGCCGAGGGGCACGTCCGCGACCATCTCCATGCGGACGACGCGGTCCAGCGTCTCCAGCACGCGCTCGCGCCACCACTCCTCGCCGCGCCCTTCCTCGATCTCGTCGAAAGAGACGTCCCACCACGCGCGCACCTTCAATTCGTTTTTGTGCCAGGTGAGCACGTGCGCCGGGGGCAGCTTGCTGACGCCGCGGAAGAGCGTGTGCGGGTCCGGCGTCCAGAGGAAGGTCAGGAACTGGTTGAGCCCTTCAGCGTCGAGCGCGCGCTCGACCAGCCCCGTCGCCAGGACGGCTTTGACTTCGGAGGCGAAGATGAAAGACCCGCCCGCGCCGTCCGCGCCCGGCACGTTCGCGTAGTAAAGCGGCTTGATGCCCAGGCGGTCGCGCGCGACAGTCAGCCTGCGCTCGGACTCGTCCCAGATCGCGAAGGCGAACATCCCGTTGAGGCGCGGCAGGCAGCCCTCGCCCCACTCCGCGAACGCCGCGAGCAGGACCTCCGTGTCCGTCGCCGTCCTAAACGGTCGCCCGCGCGCTTCTAACTCTTTTTTGATTTCGAGGTAATTATAAATCTCGCCGTTGAAGGTCAGCGAGAAGCGGCCGTCATCCGAGAGCATCGGCTGGTGCCCCGCCGCGCTCGTGTCAATGATCGAGAGCCGCCTGTGGCCCAGACACGCGCGCCGCCCCTCGTCGTCAATCACTTCACTCGTCCACACGCCCTCGTCGTCGCGCCCGCGGTGCTCGATGCTGTCGAGCATCGGCCCGATGCGCTCCTCCGGGTTCGTGCTAATGATTCCGGCTATACCGCACATATAAAAACCCGTAATAGGTGACAAGAGAAAGGTTCTTTATTCTATCACCTGTCGCCTGTCACGCTCCTTCTGGCTAGCGCTTCTTCGATCAGCGCGCTCACCCATTCGGCGCGCGCGTCCCACGTGCCGCCCTCGACCGCCGCCTGGCGCGCGCGCGCAAGCTCGTCGCCCTCTTCGCCCAGCGCGTCTTCGATGAGCCTCAGAAAATCGTCGCGGCTGCGGGCGATGCGCAGCACGTCCTTCATCGGCTCGTACTCCGGCAGCGGCGCGATGACGACGGGCTTACCGGTCGCCAGGTACTCGCGCACCTTGATGGCCGAGCCGTAGGAGGTGAAAGCCTGCTCGGTCTCCCACGGCAGGACGCACACGTCGAAGCCCGCGGCGTAGCGCGGCAGCTCGTCGTACGGGACCGCCGGGAGGAAATGCACGTTCGGCAGGTTCTCGATCTCCAGGCCGCGCGAGCGGTTGCCGATGAAGACCCAGTGCCACTCCGGGCGCTCCGCGCTCGCGCGCCTGATCAGCCCCTGATCCACCAGCCACGGCTCGATGGCTCCGAAGTAGCCCATGCGCGGGCGCGGGATGCGCGCGACCTCCGGCGCGACTTCCAACTCGCCGCCGCCGACTTTGGCCCAGTGGTCGAAATCCACGGCCTGCTCAAGCAGGAAGGAGCGTTCGCGCGCGCGCGTCGCCTCCGCTAGAAGTTTCCGCCCCGAGTAGAGAACGATGTCGGCCGCGTCGAGAGCGCGCTCGTGCAGGCGGCGTATGGTCGCGGGGTCGGTCGCGTGATCCATCGTGTTCGCGTCGTACTTGTCCGACACCTGGTAGACGACCAGGGACTCTTTGAGGCGGCCGATCACCTCGGCGGCGGTCGGGATGGCTATCCACAGTATAGGGTCGGAGAGGCCGCGGCTGCGCGCGAGCGCCCCGACCTGCGCGCGCAGCATGTGGCGGTTGGCGGCGCGGGCGGCGCGGCTCCCGAAGAAGGGGAGCGCCGCGGGCGACACGACCGTGATGCCTTCGGGCGTCGTGCGCGCCAGCTTCGCGTAACTCTTCAGCTTTCGCGCCAAGCGCGGCAGCAGGTCCTTGTTCCCGAGCGACGCCAGCCCCATCGAGATCGAGTTGACGAAGATGACCCGGTTGCCCGCGCGCGCGAACCGCTTCATCAGGTGGTTCTTCGAGTGCGGGTGGTGATACCACCAGTCCTCGCCGCCGAAACAAACAATGCTTTTTCCTGAGAAAATCGGCACTTTTCGATGATTCTGACGCTGTTTTTGCTCTTAAATTTACCGTTGGGGTACACCAAAGGTACACCAATTTCAGGATAGTAGCACGAGCCTTATTAGGCGCGTGATTCTTCAGGAGCTTGCCCTAGCAACTATGAAAGGAAAATTGAAAATGACGAAAAAAGAACCGCTGATGAAAGTACACAATGTCTGCAATGGTAAGATTGAGTGTATTGTCGGCTTTGAAGGCTGTTACGACGATAACTATGGTCGTTGTTTGAAATGTGGAGTTGAAGGTGAGCTAATTACGGTAGGCATAGACATGGCAAAGGATATAGTACTCGTTCTAATAAAGCCTATAAAATCCCGCCACGATTTATTGGGTGAGAACTCTTCTAATGAGGCATAATCCAATAGTAATTAACCCCGTAAACTTATTCAGTCTTTAGCTTGCTTTTTGAGTGCTTACGGTTGATTCTTCTATCCCTAAGTTTCTCCCAGATTCCACGAATCATTTTAACTCGTTCAGATGTTAACCCTAGTCCATCAATTAAAAGGGCCTTGTCGGTTATGTTTAGGATGCTTTCAATGTCGTCTTGGAGTAACAGCTTGTGAAGCTCGTTAAGGTCTAGGTTTTCAGCCCCGTTAAGCGGTAATGGAAGCTTTTCAGCTTCATTCGGCTCTAGCTCAAGCACACCACCACCATAACTCCTGCCTATGACCTCTGAAAAAGCGAAGGTCAACGAATTTAGAAAAGCTGCTGCTATCACATCACCGCTTCTACCGTTGAGAAGCCTCACCCGATGGATAGTGTCAGTACAGGTTGCCCCCGACGCGTTGACTATAATCTTAGGATAGCCATGCACCTGCCTGAGCATGAAAGCGTCAGGCGTCCAAACTGAAGGAACTATGTACCAAGGATTACGAATACGGCACTTATAGCCAGTATGGAATTCTGCGTCTTCTCCAGTCTTGACGTATTGCTGTGCGGCTATAGGAAGCTCCTCAAAAGGCTTCTTGGGTAGGTCTAGCAAGTAGGCCGGCAAGTTGTTTTCAACGTTGGATTGCCAGTCCTTCTCAGAGAATATAACTCCCCTCAAATGCCCAGAACGACTCACGATACGCTTGTGATACTTTTTTAGAGAAGCAGCTTTAATCTGCTCCTCGTTCAGTACAAAGAACTGGTTTTGCCCAGTTACAACTCCGACATCAACATCAATAACCTTACCTGCTTCAGTAAGGTCAGGGTTCCCCTTCAAGGCTCGCAGAAGTTCAATCTCTTTAGTGTCTAAGAAGTACTGAGTCCACTTCTCAGTGCCGTGATTCATCGGCTTCAATTCAGTATCTGAAAAGTCGGTATGCTTATATGATGCCAGTTCCTCCACCCCTTCAAGTTCGATTGTCCTAATACCTGAATACCTATCACCGTTCTTCTCAGCAAGTAGCAACACCACTTCTTGCTGAATACCCTCAAAAACTAACTTTTTAAAAGTTATTAGAGTTATCTTCTTATAGAACTCGCTCAAGAAGTGGCGCAACTCTGCCGCGTAGTTAACTTGTAGCAACTCAGCAGGAATGACCATCGCCATTCGTCCATGCTCTGTAACAAGGAAGGATGAGGCGACGATGAATGGAACCCAAGTGTTAGTTAGCTTAGTAGGGTTCATCCCAGCTCGCTGCATTATCTCGAAGGCTGGCTTGCGTTGCTCGTCTGGGAAGTTCTGATAGCGAATGAATGGCGGATTGCCGACTATGGCATCAAAGAATCGAGGTTCTCGCTCATCGCAGAATGCAAGAAGCCCTTTATCCGTAAGGTGCTGTTGACAGTAGGTAAAGAAATCCCCCCTATGAATCATCGAATCTTCGGGAGAATAGCCGAGAAGCCGCACCCTCTCAAGTGCTTTGAGACGCTCTTTATTGTCAAGTTCTACGCCATGAACCAATATGACGGCCTTATGCTTAGGCGCACCCTGCGCGACCAATGCTGTTAGGCATTCCTGAAGAATGTTCCCGTCCCCACAGCTTGGCTCTAACACTTGTGCTGTAGGTGATTGGATAGCCCACCGAGCAAGGAAATGGGCAATAGGTTGAGGGGTATAGTATCCACCCCTAAGCTTTTGATAGGAAAGTGCAGGTTTCAAGTCTGCTCCCAGATATATTCTATAAGTTGTGGAATGTAGAGTGGCCTTCACAATTACTTGTGACAGCGCATTTTAATATAGAAACAATACGGAGACAATGAGACAGCTAATCTCTGTCGTGTGGTGGTAGGCTTTTGAAACGGTTCCGGTACGCCCGTTCTATCAAGGTGGAAAATTTTTCTATACGAATGTGAGAGTTGGGGTCAGGGAATTCAGTGCTTATGCGGCCGTCCTTTGGATGCCACAGCACAAAGGCGATTGCCTCGGCTTGGTAATGCTGGTCTGCCGGATTCATGCGGCGTGCAAGCCTCTCAAACACCGCTATCATCTGGTTTCGCCTAGTCTCGCTGATACAAGGTAAAGGGACAGCGATGATGAACCCAACCACTGCATCAGGGTATACGCTGTGAACCGTTGCTGCCTCGGTTGCAATATCATTCACCATATTTTGCCAGTTCTTCATAACGCTCTTCGTATCGTTGAGCGTCTTACTGTCAAAAGCGAACCTTACTCCCTCAGGGGCAAATCCAGTAGGGCGATAAGCAACATCAAAGTTCTGGTGGCGTATTCCTCCCTCAATTCGGGCGGGGCCGATTTCGACGCAGTTTGGCATCGGTGGTGTCAACCGGCGAGGGTTAGGCTTAGCAGTAGGGATGCCGCCCAGCATCTCAGCTAGGGCATGACCTACTGTATAGTCAATAAGGTTGCCAAGCTGCCCAGAAGATTGAGGCGGTGTACGGCTTAGACACATCCCATTCCGCTGCCACGTTTGACCAAAGACGGCAAGTTCATGTTGCGGGATAACAATAGGTGGCATTGCCCTCAGTCTCGGCATTACGCGTCTCTTTCGACAAAGGTGAGAAGTAGAAAAGCAGAGGAAGTTATAACTCCAGTGGTTTAGGTAAATAAAGAGTAATAGGAAAGCCTTCGTCTCATGAGGCTGCACTTGGCTCTTGTTACAATTCTGACCATATGATACGTTTAGCCGCTCACGCTCTGCTTACAATTAATTCGTCGGCAGCCGAAATATTCTTGATTAAATCTCAAGGCTAACCTCATTCATCAAGCGAGGGCTTCATTGGAAATCCTACAATCCATAAGAATTCAGCGCGCGGATAATGGTCAGTACATTGAGGCTGCAATTGTCAGACTGAGCGCTGATGATGCGCGTCTAATGATAGATAACATCTGGTGGAATCTACCCGAAGTGCCTGCCGAGGTTCTGAAACAGGAGGGTGATAATCACTGGAAGTGGGATTCAATTGTCCATCATTACGGCACTGGGGTTCTAAAGGAATGTGTTGCAATCAAATCCAAGGAAGGCTATATAGAAGGGGCTGTAGCTTATAACTTTAACGCTAAATCCCACCTCGAAACGAACGAGGGCTGTGCTTATATTGACAGGGTTTCCACCGCGCCGAGAAATCGTAGGCGGGTGGTAAAGCAGCCCTTATACAAAGGCGTAGGCAGTGCCTTGGTGTATTGGGTTCTTAAAGAGAGTTATAATGCAGGGTTGGGTGGAAGGATAGCCCTAGAATCATTGCCAGAACCGGACACTATAAAATTTTACGAAGCTAAAGGGTTTATCCGTACTGACCTTAGTCAGCCAGCCACTGGGCTGATGGACTACGAATTGCCGAAACCAAAGGCTGAAGCATGGTTAAAGCAGAAAGGAGACTTATCGTAATGAACAACGATGAAATTTTCGATGGATTCGCTGGTAGGGGAGAGATGCCAGAAAGTCGCGTCCGTGAAGATGTTGTTGAGCCGGAAAACCTGATAATCAAAAGTGAAACAGATAGGAAGATGGCGCGGCTTCTAGCACTTCATTCAAAACTACGGGTGAAGTTCAGAAGCAATGATTTATCCACTCTTGACGACCAGACTAAGGAAGCTTTGCTTCAAGATATGTACGACGTGCTGGGTGTAACTCCATTGAAGTAATGTTTAGCTTATCCGTCAAAGAGGCATTGGCACTAGCTGAAGAATTTTTCCCTTACGCCCCAGAAAGAATAGCCGAACAACTTAAAATTCAAGTTCGGCGCAGCCAGTTAAATTGTGACGGCTGGTGTCTTCAGGCAGATGACAATGCAATCATTAGAATCAATAGCGCCACCACCGCCGCCCGCCAAAGATTCACACTCGCCCACGAACTTGGGCATTTAATACTTGGGATTCCGGCGGTGGTCGGTGAATCCATGTTAGGTAATGCTAACAGAAGAAGTGCTGAAGAGCGGGAGGTTGATAAGTTAGCTGCTAGTCTTCTCCTACCTGAGTCGAAAGTTCTTAATGAAATAAAAGAAGTCCCAATTACTGCGGCTGTAATCAAGAAAATAGCAAGGCGTGCAAGAGTGTCGGATATAGTTGTCGCTTTGCGCTTAGCCAACGCAGCTTCTGTGTTCGGCCTAGCTAATGCCTCTGTGGTTTTTTACTCTAACGATAAAATGGTATGGCAATTCTCTGAATCATTAACATTGACAGAAGAAGGCAGTGAAGAATTACTGGAAGAGTGCACAGAAGCCTTTCCAATGGTGGCAAGAATTCCCCATGAAGAAAATCAAGTGATAGTAGCGTCCTTCCTTGATAACCCTCAACGGAACACTAAAACTGTATTCCTTCAGCTTGTGCCGGACTCGGAAGGATTAAAAAAGCTACAAGTAGAGCGTCTCCGTGAAGCGGAGACGGAATTGTTTAAGGGAGACGATACCTTTAGGCGTAGCATAAATGGGCGTTTTGGCAGCTTCAAGTTCAAGGCTGAAAAATTATTAATTGAGGAAGCCGTGGCCCAGTTCGTTCAAAAACTAAAGGATGACCCCCCTTATATGTTAAAGCCTCAGCAAGTCCAGCTACTACTTTCGCCCAAAGGGCGTGAGTACATTCGATTGAAACTACAACAGTGGACTAAGAGCTAAGATGATAGAAGGCGACGAAAACACTTGAGGCGGCGAAGCTGTCACGAACTTTTTACCTTGCAAGTGGTAATTTGGCGCTTGCAACAGCTATTTATGTCTCGGCTTCAGGAGCTTACTGGGAAGCTCTAGTTTGTCGTCTATCAGCAAGTCAGTAGAGATACCAATAGTGCGAGCGTAAGCAAGTAGAAGAGGCAGCGGAGGCTCGCGCTCGCCCCGCTCGAATCCAGAAATGTTCTGCGGGTGAAGTGGTGAAGCCTTGTACTCCAGCCGCTCAATCATCTGCTCCTGAGTAAGCCCTAACGATGCCCGAATCTGCCGCAGTTTTGCCGCCAGTCGAGCTGGCCGGACTCTGTTCCCCCGTCCCATTCAGAGTAGCCCTCCGAACGGAACAAGATGAGAAAGAGCCGTCTTGACTGATGCCCTATTTAGGGAGTTATTCTGTGCTGCCTTGAATCTCGCCCTAAGCCTTAGCGCCGATGGCTTCAGGGCGGCGAACATCAGGTGTGATGTGCTGCCTTAGCTGTCAAGTTCAACTCCCTAAACAGGGAGAAGATAACAAAGGAAGCCCCTAATAGAGAATCGGAAAGCATTTCATCCTCATAAAAGGGAAACAAAATGTCTAACCAGCAAATTGAGCCAACCCTCATCCCTTGCCCCGCCTGCAACGCTCAAGTTTCGAATCAAGCCCGAGCGTGCCCGAAGTGCGGACAGCCTATAAGTCCAGCAAGCGGTCGGGCTGATAACCAACGGACAGGCGTTCCGTTCGCCTCGTTGCCCTTCCAACAATTCCAGCCTGAGCCGCAAAAGATAAGGAATCCTCGCCTCGTCGGGTGCGTAGTTGTCATTCTCGCCCTCACATTGATTGGCACGATTGCCCAGATATTTACCGGCAAACTTATGGACGGCGGCAACAAGAATTCGTCGGTAGCGAATGTCACACCGTCACGAGGGGCCTCGTCTGCTTCAGACCCGAACGTTGCCGAGCGAGTCAGGCAGGGCGCACAGCTTTTCGAAAAGATTAAGTCTTCGCCGCCGAACCCACTCGTGACAGGTGTGGGTATGGAATATCCGGCGCTTACTACTCTTGTTCGTAAAGACAGATGGGATAGGCTGTCGAAGCGCGAACAGGTGGACTTGACCTACTACGCGGAATCCTTAGTGCAGGACGCCCGCAGTAATCCCGCAAAGTACAGCGTCATACCTCCGTCAGCGCCCAGTTACCCCTTATATGAAAAGAAGGTCAGGGATTTATGCGCGGAGTGCTGGGCGGTAGGTATTACTTATCCTTCACCAGACGTGCGGGGCGAAGATACTTTCGACCGGATAGTACTGGGGGATACAGCGTGGGAACAGAACAAGTCTGGAAGCCGAGCTTCTGAGTTTAGGCAGCAACGCTGAGAAAGCAGATTATTTATAAGTCAAGCTCTAGCTTGGCTGCTAATCTTGACAGTAATTCTTGGGCAGACGGGTCAGTGTCTTCAGCCGCAGGGCTGCTCGGTGTCTGGGCAGCAGAGCTGCTCGGAGTATGGAAGGGCACTGGGGCAGAGTTGACAGCAGCAGTTTCCTTGCGCGTTATCCCCAGTCGTGAAGTAGGTGTTATCTCTCGCGGGATGCGCCTGTCAATCGCGGAGCGAACCTTCTGCGCCTCAAGCTCTGATAAAGGCAAACAAGACAGCTTGTCTTCCACACGACGCCAGAATTCTGCACGCACACGCGGGTACTTAGTCCAGTGTTCCTTCACGCTGGCAAGATAGCTGATACTTCGCTGCCGCACTTTGCCAGAACATTTGTCTCGGTAATTCTCTACAATCTCACATCGAAGGCTTTTGTGCCCTGACACCAACTCATACTCACGGAATCTTACGAACATAGAATACCCACTACATTTCCGCCGTGCCCACTAATCCGCATTCGGCACAAAATTCTGCCGCGCATAGGCTGCAATTCTTAAAAGTAGATGCTGGCGATTATTTGCTCATCTTTGCCCACCACAAAGGTCTAGCTGGAGCGCGGGGCTAGAGATAAAGCTAGTCTGAAGGCGATATTTGCCCACTGGGAATCATTGCATTTATCCAGATTCGACTCTCTAATACTGCCCCCTACTGACTTGATACTAGAACTTCCTTAGCCCAGATTTCCCAGCGTTACGCCGTCTGCAATATTCGCGGGCTGTCGCTTCAGCTTCATCAAGATAGTTCTTGCCCTGTGGTATTTTGTCCTCACTGGTCTCGGGATAATTTGCTGACTCCTTATCTGTTTGTTTCCGCTTATAAGCATCGCTCTCAGCACCTGAGCCGGAAGAGCCGAATGGCTTGGTCGTCTCCCCAATGCGATACGTTGTTGGCGTTGTTCTCCAGTACATAAATCACTACCTCACATAATTATTTGAATCCGCGAACCAAAGAAAAATGCGGCGGCAGGAAATGAACCGCTAAGACATAGCGAAGGAGAACCTGCCGCCCTTGCCCGCCACCGAGTACTCAGCTTAGTGGCGAGGTCTTTCTAACCGCCGCTAAGCTATTTTCCGAACATAGCTCTCTGTTAGCCGAAGATATTCCGCAAGTCTCCCGCGCATCTTCTCCTCACGAACCCTTGGCGAAACCTTTTTCAGTTCAGCGATAGCTTCCGACATGGAGAAGCCACGCTTTACTGATATAGCCAGAAATGAAGCGTCTGCCGCCGACCTGTCGCCGTCCTTATCCGTCAAGCACCGCTCGTAGGAGGGGAACTTTTGGGCCTGACCTTTTGATAGGGGGGCAGAGGGCGAGACAGCGGGCTTAGCTACCGGCAAGAGAAGTCCCGCCTCCTCAAGCTCAGACGCAGTAGTTCGTTTGAACGGTGCGACGCTTCGGACACGCACCCTGAAGCCGTTACGCTTCGGCTTGCGGTTGACTGAGCCACACATCCGCATCGCCCCGTTTGCGCCAATGTCCCCGCCGAGCTTCTTCACTAACCGCTCGCGGATTGCTCGCCGCGCCGTTTCGTCTGCGCCGTCCAGAGCGACCCACGCCTGATAGTTGCCAGCCGAAGTCTCGACAGTTAGAAAGCTATAACGTTCAATGCGTGCGAGGTCAGCTTCCTTCAAATCATCAATCTGAATTAATGACGCGCCGCGAGGTCGGACGATGAATGACTCAGAGCGGGTGGTGTTAGCTGATAAGTAGTAAGGCAGCATATCGCGCAAGCCTTGGGGATAATGTATGCGATACTCGGTCCCTTCGCCTGTGCGCTCGTCTCGCATCGAAACATCGTACTGTGTCACGCCCACGCTCTCGAACGCATTCAGAGCCACGACGCTCTCGGCCTCATCCGTGACAGTGTCCCCCCGCCCTGTGTCCCTAACGCTTTCAAAATAAGAATCTCCAATCCCGTCACCTTTTTCACCCGCGTCGTCGGTTTTCCGACGCGGGCGTGTGTTCCTCGTAATCTCTGGAGTCTTCTCTGATGAAATCTCTGATGTAATCTCTGTTATAGTTCCTTCAGTTTCTACGGATTCGATTCTTGAATCAGTCGCGGTTTCATTCTTTAACAATTCGAGTGCCGAATCTCTATTATTTAGATGTTCGAGGAAGGATTCCGAGAATTTTTCTACGACGAGGCGGTAATGAACTGTGGGATTACCATTAGCCTTTTTAAGTTTAGTCTCTAACACGCCTTTAGCTACGAGTAGCCTCGCCGCCTTGCGAACCTGATACTCGCTCAGGAAAATCTCCCGTTTCCAATCCTCATATGTTTTCCAGAACCAGCCGTTAGGCATCGTCGCACGGTCTGTCCAATAGAGAACCTGATTGAGAAACAGCGCGGCGTCGGACGAGCCTGTGTAGCGCACGAACTCGGTCGGTATGACTAACACGTTGTCCCTGCCCGTCAAGGCTTTTATCAAAGTAAGTGCGTCGTCGCGCACGGTGGATTTCCTCCTGTTGCTGCGCTTATCATTTTGAGTTACATTATTCATGTTCGTATCACCATTTAGTTCGAGCCGCGCTGACGCCCATTCGCTTGCGTCGGCGCGGTTTTCTATCTGCAATAAAAAGAACGGAGTCGGACAGTTGCGCTGCCGCAAACGTCCATCCTCCGTTCGCTAGACGATTTATATTTCGAGTTGTGGGGGCAACATAACGGAATCCGTTATGTTGCCCCCACGACCTCTGTAGGAGGAACGTAACCTATCATGAGACGCTCCCCCACAACGATGGATTCTTAGCCCAGTGCCAAGAACTGAACGGGTAAACTGGGGCAGGGGCGCGCGGAATCCGCTGTTCAAGCTCTTCCCTGAATTTCGACACTTCTTCAGGCGGAAGTGCGAGCTTCGCTAAACGCTCGTCCGCCTGCTTCCAAAACCTTTCGCGTTCGTAATACCCACGCTCCTTAAAAGTGCCCTGAAGATGCCGCTCCTTGACCGACCCCATGTATAAAATACTCTTCCGGCGGGGCTTCCCTGTCTCGTCGCGGTAGCTGGTAAAAATCTCCGCCTGAAGGCGCATACCGCCCCCCTTTAACTCAGTCCGTTTCCACTTCAGAAACATAACGATTAGTCCACTAAGCTACTTCTGCTACCCGCTGTTCGTTGGCAGACAGATACTGGTTAATGTGTGATGCGCTGACAAAAATTTTCCCCCCGACGCGGTAACAACTAAGCCGACCACGCCGGATTTCACGCCAAACAGTTACAGGGCTTATAGGCCCAAGTAGATGACCGTTTGCTACCTGCTTGATAGTGTATTTCTGCTCTTGATTCTTATTAGCTTCATTCATTGAACTGTTTTTCACCCTGCTACTAGAATGCTCAACTATAATAAAAGCCCCTGCCTTTGTCAAGGACAAGCTATTGAAAACAAAAGAGTTATCTGGACGGCGGTAAGCTAACCATGCGTTTTACGGAAAACCGTAATGTATTTGTTGTGAGTATGGTCTTTGCAGCAAGAAAAAAGGCTGCCGTATGCCTTATGCAAATACGCGACAGCCTATTTGTTCGTGGTGTGTTACTTGGACGGCCAGTAATTACTAGCTAGTACGGGACGCCGTACTAGGCTCGAAGACAAGTAAATCCCCGACGCCGCATCCGAGTACCTCGCATAACTTCTTTAATGTTGATATGCCAATCTTTTTGAAGTCACCCCGCCAAAGTTGTGCTGCTGACTCCTTAGAGCCGCCGATTTTCTGCCAAAGCTGAAAAGCGTTTTCGATTCCTTTTTTCTTCGCCATGTCTTGAATATGTGACACTACTTCATAAGCCTTCCTTGATACTGTTTGTCCATTTGATGTTTCTTGCGGCTTAATGGATTCCGTGAAACCCGATGCCGATTGTTCTGGCGTGTCTCGGTTGAAAGAAGTGAACAAATTTTGTAAGCCGTCGGGCAAGGTTTCTTCGTCCGATACTTCCTTCCTTCTTTTGCTGGCTGGCCTGTCTGTATCGCCGCCCAACCAAGACATAAAGTCTTCCGCCTTTTTCTTCCTTCTTTTATTAACTGGAGGATATTTCTTAATGGCTTGTTTGTACTCTTCTGTTTTCCCTAGTGTTGTAAGCGTTCTTTTATGAAGAGCAGATATACGATTAACGACAGGCTCATCAGGACTTTCCTTGGCAAGTTCTTTTTCTGGGATTTGCACGCTTGTATAAGCGTCGGAGAAAATTCGATAAGTCCTTCTTCCTTTACGCATACACGCCCTTCGATGCATTAGCTTGTTCACTTCTCTGGGCTTGAAGTCGCTGAGTTTCATATCTTCCCTCATCAGGTCTATTCAAAAGAACACATCGCGGATAGTAAGTGTAGCGCGCAGATAGCGTCAAGCAATTTTTACGGAATCCCGTAAAAACTGCTTGACGCTGGTTACGGAATTCCGTAATATACGTTGATAAACCGCCCTGAGCGGCAACTACTAAAAGGATGGATTAAGAGATGATTGAACTTCGGTCGAAAGAACAGATGCGGAACGCAATCAGGAGGGCTTACCAACTCCGCCCTTTTGTTCGGGTGCGCGGCTTCCGCTGGTACGAGGTAATGTCCAGCAACAACGACTCAGTTTACACAGTCCACTTCTACAAGAGAGGTCGCCAGAGGCTAGGTGAGTGTAACTGCAAGGCTGGCGAACGAGGCTTGATTTGCTACCACATGGCTGGCGCGGCGGCTGTCCACATGGGCATTGCATCCATGCGCCGAGCGGCGTAAGGCGATGGGCATAGGAAAGCGCCAACTTCCCTATGCCCCTTACATCAACCCCTTCCGGTCAAGAAAGGAAAGAAGATGTGCCCCGATAGTATCAACTCGAAAGGTCATGCGGCAAAGCCGAAAAAATATCCCATAAAGCACAAGCGCCCAGTAGGGCGAATCATACAGCGAGCGCCTAATCGTTTTTTAGTGTGGATTCATTCTCACACGGATTCGAGCGGGCAGAAAAAACGCTACACAAAAATGTGGAGTACCTTAAAGGAAGCGGATGCCGACCTCGCGCGGGTAGTGGCTCAGCGTAATCGCGGCAAGGGAGTAGTAGATACCAATGAAACCCTCCGCGCCTTTATAGAAAGATTCTTGAGCGAGGCACACGCCCCCAGAGTTAAGTCTTACGTCAACGGCAAAGTGACGAGAGCGTTTAAGGCGTGGGTCTTCCCGTTCATCGGGTACAAAAAAGTTCGCAGCATAACACCCGCCGACGTTCAAAACCTGTACACCACCCTTCGCGGCAGGATTTCGCCGCGAACTAACGCCCCTCTTTCGGAGGCGACCATCCAGCGCGTTCACGTTCACTTACGCATGGCTCTTAACTGGGGTCTAAAGACAGGAGAATTAAGCCGTCACCCGATGGAGAACGTTACGGTTCGCAAACCGCCGCGCCAAAAGATGGTGACGTTCTCCGAACAGCAGATTCGCCTTTTCTTCCAGAAGTGGGAGGAGTATCAGGCGGAACATCCCTTGCGGATTCCTTACGGCTGTATCTTCCACGTCGCATACGAGACGGGGATGCGCCCCGAAGAGTACTTAGGTCTGCAATTCTCCGACCTTCATCTGGACGACGACCTGCCACACATACGAGTCCAGCGCGTCGCCATCCGCGACATAGCAAAGGGCGGCTGGTGGTTTGACGAGCCGAAGACGAAGGGCAGCGTGCGGAACATCCCCATCAGCCGAGAATTGGCCCAAATGCTGCGGCTGCAACGGCTGACGGTCGAAAATTACAAGCGGCTGCGGGCTGAAGCTTGGCGCGAGAATGATTTGGTCTTCCCAAATCAGAAGGGCGAGCCGATTTACCAATACCTACTTACAGACCTGTTCCGCGAAATTGTCAGGGGCATCGGCTTAGACCCCAAGAAGTATCGCCTCTACACTTGGCGGCATTCGATGGCGACACTGGCGATTGCCAACAAGGTCAACGTGAAGGCTGTTAGTGAAAGGCTGGGGCACGCCGACATCTCGCGGACGCTCGAAACCTATACGCACGTCCTTCCTAGTATGCAGCTTGAAGCGGTCGAAGCCCTCGGCGCGATTGCTTACAAGCGGGATACAGAGACGCGGATTATCAATGCCCAAGCGGCGGAAGGGGACGCGACCAGACCGTGTTAACTGGGTGAAAGGCTAAGATTATGAGGGCGTTGGAGTGGTTCCGACGCCTTTATAAGCAAGGTAAAACTGACGGGTACACCAGAGGTACACTAGGTGAAATGACATTCCTATCAACTCCGGTTAAAGTAATATTTTCTCTTAATCGCCTGCGCGGGTAACACATTGATGGTCAATCGGTTCCCCGCGCGCGCGAACCGCTTCATCAGGTGGTTCTTCGAGTGCGGGTGGTGATACCACCAGTCCTCGCCGCCGAAACAGACAATGCTTTTTCCCTGTAAAATAGCCGTTTCTCTCTCGTGAAATAAGCTTAAATTTCCACCTGTTTAGACTCCTGAGGTAGACAAGAGGTAGACAAGGTAAACAACATTAAGTTGTGAATAATATCATGCGAAAGCATCTGCCCGTACACGCACTAACTAGCTATCGATTTGAGGAGACAGATTACTGGCGGTAGAGGAACAACGTTTAATTGGCACTGCGGGTATAGGCCCTGATAGAACCTTCCGCTAAAGATCGAATACAAGCCGGAGGCAGGCATTTTGGTGCTTAGTTGTTAGCGTGTAGTATTCATAAGCCCGACTTTCGACTGACGGATCGCTGGGTATAATGACGACATTGACCCGAACCGTACAGACAAATAAACCCCTCGGCATTATTTTCTAGGTTTAATAAGGAGGCGGTAAAGAATGGATAGCGAACAGGGGAAGCAGCAGACTATCTTCCTGATTGAAGAGGACGACGAAACGCGCCGGGTGTTGGTGAAGAATCTGCGCAGGGACGGCTACCGCGTGATAGTGGCGCTCGATGAAGAGGACGCGCTGGAAAGAGTCGGCGGCGGACACGTCCACGCCGATTTAGTGCTGGTCAATCTCGTCGGGAAGACTTTGGATGAGGCGCTGAGACTGGGGCGCGGAGTCCGCAAGCACGCCCAATATGACGGTCCCACGCCGCTCGTCGTGATGCCTGAAAAATACAGCAAGGACGTGGAAGGCACGGACGTAAACGTCGAAGGCAACGACTGGATACATTACCTCGGGGAAGAACCCGACCAACTAAAGAATCTTCTCTCCCGCCTCACGTCGAGAGTATAGGCGCACAAGCGGCGGCGATCCTTGATGCTTACCAGGAGAAAACGACTGAAACGCAGCCCACAAGCGCGGAGACGATTCACTGGCTTGTGATTGTCGGTTATGCGGAAAGAGCCTGCTCTATTTTCCGGGGCAGGCTCTAGAATTCGCGGCGCTTTCTTAACAACTAGGCGGCCTTGAGGAACTGATGCAGAACGGTATTTAATTGAGCGAAGTCAACGGGCTTGGTGATGTATTCATTGAATCCTACGGCAAGGGCTTTATCACGATAGTCTGACATGTTATTGGAAGTGCAGGCCACAATCGGCACTTCACAAATGCCCTGAGTCTCGCGTATCCGCCGCGTGGCAGCAAAGCCGTCAAGCACAGGCATGTTCAAATCCATGAATATCAAGTCTGGACACTCACGCTGAGCAATCTCTACGGCCTCCTGACCGTTCGTTGCTTCTACCACGTGGTAGCCAAAGATACTGAGCAACTCCTTCAAAAAATCACGAATACAGTCGTTGTCGTCCACGACTAAAATTACAAGCGGGGCGTTCCCGGTTAAAGCCATGATGAACCTATACACAAACTAAAGTTCCAGCAGGGGACGACAGGATAAATGTCTCTGCGAAAAGATTAAGGCTAGAACGTAGGTTAAGCCCGATTGGTGTTCCTCCGTTGAAGGAATAAGGTTTCAGCAGTAAACATTCCGAATGTACGCCCCGCTAAAACGATAGTCAAGGCTATATGTACGCAACCGTACATATAGCCTGAGGACGGCAAGCAGCAATAGAATCAAGCAACTTTAAGTGATTCTGATGGCTTCGTGTAAATTCTGCCGAAGCGCAAGCCACTGGCGCAGAAGTTATCCAATAGCTTGAGATTGCTGGCACGTCGGCCGCCCCCGCGCTTTCAAGGTACACGGGAGGTGCGCGAGAATTGAAATACTGAAACGCGGCCGAGGGGAACGCATGAGACGCGCGCCCGTGTGTCTAAGTCTCATTCGCCGCGCCGGCCGCATCTATTGTTTTTTATCTTCGAGTTGATACACTACCGGCACACTTGAGGAGGATGGTTGACTCGAATGCCTATTTTGCTCGCCGTCGTGGGCCTGGCCGGGACAGGGAAGTCGGAAGTGACCGGTTACATCAAGGAGAGGTACGGTTATCAGGCGATCTACTTCGGGGGGTACGTCCTGGAAGAGATTAAGACTAGGAACCTGGAAGTCAACAGTCAGAACGAGAGACTCGTCAGGGAAGACTTGCGGCGGCAGCACGGCATGGATGTGATAGCCAGGCTGAGCGCCGAAGACATCCGCAGGGGCCTGGACGGCGGGCATAACATCGTCATCGACGGGCTCTACAGTTATTCGGAATACAGGTTCTTAAAAGAGCTGGCCCCCGGACGCTTTTACACGTTGGCGGTGCACGCCTACAAGGAGATGAGGTACGAGCGGCTCGGCCGGCGGAGTTACAGGCCGCTGACGCCAGCCGAAATTGACGACCGGGACATGTTCGAGCTGGCGAACCTGGAGAAGTGCCCCCCGATTGTGCTGGCGGACTATCACGTGGTCAACGAGGGCTCAATCGGCGACTTGCGCCGGAGGATAGACGCCGTCTTTGACCTCCTGGAGGGCGGGTAATTGAGGGCAGTTGCGTTACCGGCTGCGGCCGGGTATACTGCGAAGCAATCAGGGCGGTTGGTGAATCCTTCCGCCCGTAGCGGTTGACGGGGTGAGGACGTTGACCGCACACATAAACAGGCGCGACGGCTCCCAAGGCTGGCGCGCCTGTTTGCTTTTGCCCTCGGTGCTGGCGGCGCGCGACGGCCGCGTGGTAAAGTTTAAAGCGTCGGAAATTTCCCCGCGGAGAGTAAGTAAACCGTGAAATTCGGCGTCATTGTCTTCCCCGGCTCAAACTGCGATCACGACGCTTACCACGTCATCTCCAAGCACGTCGGCCAGCCCGTCGACTTCATCTGGCACCGCGACACGGACCTCAGTTCCTACGACGCGGTCATCATCCCCGGCGGCTTCTCCTACGGCGACTACCTGCGCGCGGGTGCCCTGGCGCGCTTCTCGCCCGTCATGTCTTCGGTCAAGGAGATGGCCGCGCGCGGCCGCCTGGTGCTCGGCATCTGCAACGGCTTCCAGATTCTCTGCGAGGCGGGGCTTTTGCCCGGCGCGCTGATACGCAACCGCGACCTGCACTACATCTGCGACCACGTCCGCATCCGCGTCGAGACGACCGAAACGCCTTTCACCAACCGGCTGAAGGCGGGGAGCGTGCTCAGCATCCCCATCGCGCACGGCGAGGGCAACTACGTCTGCGACGACGCGACGCTCGAAGAGTTGCAGCGCGAGGACCGCGTCATCTTCCGCTACTGCGACGAGCGCGGCGAGGCGACGGAAGAATCTAACCCGAACGGCTCGCGCGACAACATCGCGGGCATCTGCAACCGCGAGCGCAACGTGCTCGGCCTGATGCCGCACCCGGAGCGCGCCTGCGAAGACCTGCTCGGCTCGTCGGACGGGAGCGGCGTCTTCAGCTCGCTCGCCGCCACGCTGGCCGCCACGGCCGCCGCTTACTGAGTCAAAGAGATTTCCCAAATCGTGATGGACGAGAGAAGAGAAGAGGAGCGAAAGACCGTCTCGCTCGAAGTCCGCTGGGAGGGCGGCTCGGGCCGCCACTCGGCGCGCGTCAGCGACCTCAGCCTCGGCGGGTGCTACCTGGACACGCTCGGGCAGGCGGAGGTCGGCGAAGTCGTCGGCCTGGAAATCAAGATGCCTTCTGGCGAGTGGCTCCCCTTGCGCGGCACCGTCGCCTTCCAGCACCCGGGCCTCGGCTTCAGCATCTGCTTCACGTTCATGACCAACGAGGAGCAGTACCAGCTCACGCAGTTAATCAACTCTCAATCCTGACCCGAAATCCGCACTTGAAGACGGCCGGCAATCACAGGCGGCGAAGGCGAGAGGACACTCCTCCTGAATCTTCTTCCGCGCCCGCGCGCCTGCCTAAACCTGAGTCCGAAGAGATTCTCTCCTGGGAAGAGGTGAGCCGCACGCACCCCGTGCGCAACGGCGTCTACCAGCGCAGCGGGCGGCTCGTCTCGCTTCTGACGGACTTCGGCCGCATCAACCCGTGTTACCCGGACCATTTGGGCGAGACGGAGGACACGCTCTATTACACGGGCAACGGCCGGCGCGGCGACCAGTATCTTAACCCGGGCAACCGCGCCCTGCTCGCGGCAATCGAGAGCGGCCACAGCGTGCCGCTCTTCAACAAGCTCGCGGTCGGCCGCTGGCAGCACATGGGCTTCTGGCGCGTCACGTCGGGCCGCCAGCTCTTCGACGAGCGCGAGAACCGCATGCTCTGGCAGTTCACGCTCAAAAGGGTCCGAAGCCCGAAGTCGGAAGTCCGAACTCGCAGAACTAATCGCTGAATTCTATCGTTTGGACTTTGGACATCGTTTTAGTTATTCTTCCCGTCCCAATGCTGAAAGGAGTTTAGAAGAACATGAGAAATCGCAGATTTGTCGTCGCCGCCCTCTCGCTGCTGCTCGCCGCGTCCGCCATCACGCCGGCCCACGCGACTAACCCTGGCGGCACAGGCATAGGCCAGCCCGTCGCGGACTTCAAGCTGCCGGACACGGACGGCAAGGAGCGCTCGCTCGCGTCGCTGAAGGGCGAGAAAGGCACCGTCATCATCTTCATCTCCGCGCAGTGCCCGATGGTCAGGGCCTACAACGAGCGCATAGAGAAACTGGCACAGGACTACCGCGCCAAAGGCGTCAACGTCGTCGGCATCAACTCCAACGTGACGGAGTCCGCGGACGACATCAAGCGCCACATCAGCGACAACAGCTTCTCGTTCGTCGTCCTGCGGGACAAGGGCAGCAAGATCGCGGACATGCTCGGCGCGGAGCGCACGCCCGAAGTCTTCTTACTCGACGCCTCGAACAAGCTCGTCTACCGCGGCCGGATTGACAACCACAGGGACGTGGCGCTGGTGCAGACGAGCGACCTGCGCAACGCCATCGAAGAGACGCTCGCCGGCAAGTCCGTCACGAAGACGGAGGCCGCGGCCTTCGGCTGCACGATCAAGCGCGGGTAGAGGCGGTCGATGAAGAGTAAAGTCCTTCTAGTCCTCGCCGCCGCGGCCCTCCTCATTCTGCCGGTCGCCACGCCGTCGCAGAAAGGCGGGGCCGCTTCTTCCGCCTCTACGGCGCGCGCGGTCTCCGTGCGCGAGATTGACCTGGACGGACTCAAAAAACTTATCGGGCGGGAAGGCGCGGGCGCTGCCCGCCCGGCCCGCCCGCTCCTCGTCAACTTCTGGGCCACCTACTGCGAGCCCTGCCGCGACGAGTTCCCGGACCTCGTGGCGATAGACAGGGACTACAGGGCGCGCGGCCTGGAGTTCGTCACCGTCTCGCTCGATGACGCGGCCGAGATAGAAACTGCCGTGCCGGAGTTCCTGCGCTCGATGCGCGCAGAGATGCCTGCCTACCTGCTGAACGTCCCCGACCCGGAGCCCGCCATCAAGTGGGTCGACGAGGCGTGGAACGGCGGCCTGCCCGCGACCTACCTCTACGACGCGCGCGGCCGCGTCGTCTTCAAGCACACGGGGCGCGTCAAGCCCGCGGAGCTGCGCGCCGCGCTCGACAGGCTGACGAAAGACGGTGGCGAGTGACAAGCGGCGGGTGACGGGTTAATATCTCCTGCTCGTCACTTTATAACTTATAGCCCGTCACCGCTTTTATGATCACTCCCGAAGTAGTCTCCGCACACAACCTGACAGAGGAAGAATTCGCGCGCATCGAGGCGTTGCTGGGCCGCGAGCCGACGTTCGCGGAACTCGGCATCTTCTCCGTGATGTGGTCCGAGCACTGCTCGTACAAGTCTTCGCGCGTGCACCTGAAGAGGCTGCCCACCACGGGCGAGCGCGTCATCGTCCCGCCCGGCGAGAACGCGGGCGTCGTGGACGTGGGCGACGGCTGGTGCGCCGCCTTCAAGGTCGAGTCGCACAACCACCCCTCCTTCATAGAGCCTTTCCAGGGCGCGGCCACGGGCGTCGGCGGCATCCTCCGCGACATCTTCACGATGGGCGCGCGGCCGCTGGCCTCCATGAACTCCTTGCGCTTCGGCTCGCTCGAAGACGAAAAGAACGGGAGGCGCAACCGCGGGCTCCTGGCCGGCGTGGTCGCAGGCATCGCGCACTACGGCAACGCGTTCGGCGTCGCGACCGTCGCCGGCGAGGTCGCGTTCGACGACGCTTACGCGCTGAACCCGCTGGTCAACGCTTTCGCGCTCGGCCTGGTGCGCCACGACCAGATTTTCTTCGGGAAGGCGACGGGCGTGGGCAACCCTGTGCTGTACGTCGGCGCGAAGACCGGGCGCGACGGGATACACGGGGCGACGATGGCTTCGGCCGAGTTCGACGAGGAGGCGCTGGAGAAGCGGCCGACCGTCCAGGTGGGCGACCCGTTCCTGGAGAAGCTGCTGCTCGAAGCGTGCCTCGAAGCGATGCGGAGCGGGGCGGTCGCGGGGATTCAGGACATGGGCGCGGCCGGGCTGACTTCGTCCTCGTGCGAGATGGCCGCGCGCGCCGGCACGGGCATCGAGTTAGACCTCTCGCTCGTCCCGCAGCGCGAGGAGGGGATGACGGCCTACGAGATGCTGCTGTCGGAGTCGCAGGAGCGCATGCTGATCGTCGCGCACCGCGGGCGCGAGCGCGAGGTGGTGGACATCTTCCGCAAGTGGGACCTGGACGCCGTCGTCATCGGCCGCGTGCAGGAGGGCGGCCACATGCGCGTCATACACAACGCCGAAGTCGTCGCAGACATCCCCGTCAGCGCGCTCACGGACGAAGCGCCCAAGTACGAAAGGCCGATGAAGGGAAGGGATGAGGGCGGAAGCCGGAGGGATGGAGGAGCGGCCCTCGCGGAGGTGCTCTCTTCGTCGGCAACTGCTTCCGAACCCGACGAAGATTTCAACGGTTCTCTGCTGCGACTGGTTTCCGCGCCGAACATCGCGTCGAAGGAGTGGGTCTACAGGCAGTACGACCACATGGTGAGGACGAACACGGCGGTGCTGCCTGGGGCGGACGCGGCCGTGGTGAGAATCAAGGAGACGCGCAGGGCGCTGGCGATGTGCCTGGACGGGAACGGGCGCTACTGCGCGGCCGACCCGCGCGAGGGCGCGAAGCTGGTCGTGGCCGAGGCGGCGCGCAACGTCGTCTGCACGGGCGCGCGCCCCCTCGCGATCACGAACTGCCTCAACTTCGCCTCGCCCGAAAGGCCCGAGGTGATGTGGTCATTCTCCGAGGTGATCGACGGCATGGCCGAGGCGTGCCGCGCCTTCAACACGCCCGTCGTCTCCGGCAACGTCTCCTTCTACAACGAGACCGAAGGGCGCGGCATCCTGCCGACGCCCGTCATAGGGATGGTCGGATTAGTCAACGACGTGCGCCGCGTGGTGCAGCACGGCTTCAAGGCTGCGGGCGACATCGTCGCACTTTTGGGCCAGACGCGCGACGACCTTTCCATCAGCGAGTACGCGGCGACCGTGCTGGGTCACACGACCCCCGAGATGATTCGCGTGGGGCGCGTGCCCGCGCTCGACCTCGGACGCGAGAGGGCCGTGCAGGAGGCGTGCCTTCAGGCGGCCGAGGCGGGGCTCTTGCGCTCGGCGCACGACTGCTCGGACGGCGGGCTCGGCGTCGCCGTGGCCGAGAGTTGTTTCTCCTCGCTCAACCGCGGCTCGGTCGGCGCGGAGATCGACCTGACGGGAACTCTGCCGACCCGCGCTCGACTCTTCAGCGAGTCGCCCTCGCGCATCGTCGTGAGCTTCGAGGAGGCCGCGCTCGGGGAGATGGAGGAGATCGCGGCGCGCGCCGGTGCCCCGCTCACCGTCCTGGGGCGAACCGGCGGCGACCGCCTCGTCATCAAAGCCGACGGCGAGGAGGCCGTCAACCTCACAGTGGCCGAACTCGAAGCGGCCTGGCGCACGTCGCTCGCGACCAAACTGCGCGCCGAAGTGCTGGCGGCGGCCGCGGAATAAAGACGGAAAGGAAGTAAGACCCCAGATGAAGCGAGCGGCACTCGTCCTGTCGGCCCTTTTCTTGCTCGCGCACACGGCACAGGCGCAGATCGGTGGCGCGCAGAAGAAGAAGCCGCCCGCGGACGCGCGCGTCCGCCTGGCCCTGGAGCAGTTGGGCTACAGGTACGAGCTGACGGAGGAGAACGAGTACAGGCTCTTCCCGATTGAGACGGAGCCTTCGGGGACGGACGCCAACGGCAAGCCCACCTACCGCAGCCAACTGGTTTACATCAACTCCGCCACGGAGCCCTACGGCTCGCTCGAAATCCGCGAGGTCTGGTCGCCGGCCTTCTACTCGGCCGGGCCGCTCACGGCCGCCCTCGCGAACCGCCTGCTGCGCGAGAACAATTCCGTCAAGTTCGGGGCCTGGCGCGTCGAGGTGCAGCAGCCCTCGGGCAAGTACCTGGCGATGTTCGCCGCGCAGGTCGCCGCCGACAGCGACACCGAAGCGCTCCGCCTCGCGATCAAAAGCGTCATGCTCATCGCCGACCGCATGGAAAAAGAGCTGACGGGTAAAGACGACTACTGAAAAGCAGTTGGCAGTGGGCAGTCGGCAGTAAAAACCCTCGTCTCGAATCTTGAGCCTTAACCTTTAGGCATCAAGGCTGCCGACACTCAACGCCTGCCAACTGCCCACTGCCAACTGCCCACTGTTTTATGCATTCGCGAATCGTTTACAACGGGCGGCTGCTGGACGCGGCGAGGGCGCGCGCCGCGTTGGTGACGCCCGTCGCGCTCTACGGGCGCGGCGTGTTTACGACGCTCGCCGTGCACCACGGCAGGCCGTTCCTCTGGCCCGAGCACTGGCTGCGCCTCAGGGAGCACGCCGCGCGCGCGGGCGTGGAACTCGGCGGGTTGAACGAGCAGGGCGTCAGGGAATCGCTCCTGCAATTAATCGAAGCGAATGGCGTGGATGAGGGGCGGGCGCGCATCACGCTGCTGGCGACGACGGAGCGCGGCGTCTGGAAGTTGAAGAACGCTGAGCCGGGGCGCGGGGCCGACCTGTTGATTATGACGGGCGACGCTCACGCCGCGTCCGAGGACGGGCTCGCGCTCACCGTCTCGCCTTACCGCATCAGCACCATGTCCGCGCTCGTCGGCGTCAAGAGCGTCAACTACCTTGAGCACATACTCGCGTGGGAGGAGGCGCGCGCGCGCGACTTCGACGAGGCCGTTACTTTGAACGAGCGCGGCGAACTGGTCTCGGCCACGCTCGCCAACATCTTCTGGGTGAATCGCGGGACGATTCACACGCCCGCGCTCGCGACGGGCGCACTCGCCGGCACGACCCGCGCGTGCGTCATGGAGTTGGCGGGCGAAATCTCCGCCCCGCTCGTCGAGGGCGTCTACGACCTACAGGACCTGGGCGACGCCGACGAAATCTTTCTCACCTCGGCCGGCCGCGGCCTACAGATAGTCACCACCTTCGACTTCCACCGCTACACGGTCCCCATCGGCTCCGTCGCCCTCCGCCTGCGCGAAGCCCTGCGGCAGTTGACGCTCGACGCGGACTAAGGCGACGGCTGACAAAACGACCCTGAAAGGGTCGCATGAAATAGCCGGGGGCGGCGCTCGCGCTTATGCGCACGCTTGCCCCCGGCTATTTAGTGCCTCCCCTTCGGGGATACAGCGGGCTTTACTTCCTCGCCAGCACGACCGGGGACTGCTCGGCGGCGCGGATGCGTTCGAAGAAGGTGCGGACCGAGGAGTACTGGTCGGCCGGGATGGTGGCGGCCTGCTGGACGAGGGTGCGCGTGAAGACGAGGTGGCCGTCCTTGACCTCGTAGGTCGAGACGTAGTTGCCGAAGCTCGTCTCCAACTTCAGGGGGGCGGGCATTTCGTCCACGTCGAAACCTTCGGGGAGCTTGACGCGAACGGTCTCGGTGTAGGCGCGCGGGTTCAGGACCACGGGGTGCTTGCGCGCGGCGCTGGTCAGTTGGAGCCAGTCGAGGCGCTCGATGATGGCCGGCTTGAAGACGAGCAGCCGGTTCTGCATCAGTTGCGCGTAAGCCGCGGCCGTGAACTCCACGTCGAGCGAGAAGCGCCCCTCGGCCGTGATGTACGCCGGGTCGACCTTCGAGACTTTCGCGCCCGAAGCCCCGCGCGTGATCCAGTCCTCTATCGCCTGCGTGTACTCGGGCCGCGAGAGCTGGCGGAAGAGGCCGCGCTCCTTGACGGCCGACTGGCCCACAGACCTCTCCTTGACGGTCGCCGTGATGGAGCCGTCGGCCGCGAGGCTCACTTCGGCCTGGCGCTCCAGCTTGTTCGACTCGGGCGGCGTCGTCGGCATGCGCACGAGCGCGCCCTGCTCGCCCGCCGCGACGAGCGCGAAGCTGCCCTGCTCGTGGTTCGGAAGATCGCCCACGGGCGTGTTGTCGTCGGTCGCGTCGAAGATCAGTAGGCGGCCGAGCGCGGCGTGCTCGATGACGGTCGGGGCCTTCGTCTCCGGGCCGACGCGGACCGCGATGATGCAGTGGTTGAACTGGCTCGGGCTGGCCCAGTCCTCGCGCACGTAGGACGGGTCGCCCGAGAAGATGAGGACCGGGTAGGCGTCAATCTTGACGGCCTTGAGCATGGCGCGCATCAGGTTCGCCTTGTCCTTGCAGTCGCCGTACGACTTGGCGAAGACTTCCGTCGCCGAGTGCGGGCGGAAGCGCCCGACGCCTATCTGCACGGAGATGTACTGCAAGTTCTGCACGTAGTTCCCTATGATCTGTATGCGCTCAAGCTCGGTCTTCGCGTCGGCCGTCAACTGGCGGGCCTTGCCCGCGAGCGCGTCGTCGAGCGTGACCTGCGGGTCGCTCAACTCCGTGTACCAGCGCGAAACGTCCGACCAGCTAGAGAAGGTCCGGGCGACGCCCGCCGCGGCCGCGCTCGCGGGCGGGCCGTAGTTGACGGCGACGCGCGGCGCGAGGTTGCTGACCGAAGGGCCCGAGGGCTCGCGCTCGATGTATGAAAGGTTGCGCAACTCCCAGGTGTAGACCGAGCCTGAGACCGCGGGCTCGATCTTCGGGTGGTTGAAGGTCACGCTCGACGCGCCCCAGCCCTGCGGGAGCGTCAACTGGAAGCGCGACTGTAAGACGGGCAGGTCGCTCTGGAAGTACCAGAGCGACTGGCTGAAGTAGGAGCGGCTCTCGCTGATCGTCTGGTAGCCGAAGACCATCCCGGCGTCGGCCTCGCCGGAGGCGTCGATGACCTTGAGGCGGCTCTCGTTGTAAACATCGTTGTTGGCGGCCGCCACGTCGAGCGTCTGGTCCTTGCCGTAGCGCTTGACATCGCCGCCCGGGCGAATCAGCCAGGCGCGCATCTCGCGCACCTTGCCCGTGTCGGTCATGTAGAGTTCGCGCGCGACGGCCTCCCCGCGCCCGCTGTGCTGTAGGATGCGGACGGCGTAGGTGTTGGTCGTGACGACGCGCCCGTCTTCGGTGACCGCGACGGAAGACTCGTCCAGCAGGACGACCGCCGGCACCTCCTTGTTGTAGGCCGGGACTTTCTGGGACGCGGCCTGCTGGAGCCACGGGGGCGCTTCCTCGCCGGCGAAGGCTGCGGAAGCGGACACGAGAATGAGGGCGGAGAGACTTAGTAAGCGGTGGAACATAATCTAAAACCTTTCGACATTGCGGGCGGATTTCGGATTGCGGACTGGAAGGGCTTGAATGCTTTCTTCCAATCCGCAATCCGCCTCGGGCAATCCGCAATCAGTTGGACGCTGTGGCCGCGGCCTGCTTGAGCGTGATGGTGTGGCCGTCCGACTTGTGGACCGTGTCGAAGTAAGCCTTCAACTGCGGGTAGACGGCCGGCTCGTACAGGAGGCGCTCGATGCCGCCGCCCGCGCCGAAGAAGAAGTCGCGCTTGTAGACGAGCAGGCGGCTGTCCTGCGACGCCATGATCTTCACGTCGTACTTGCTGAGGTTCTGCGCGGCGAAGGGCGTCGGCGAGTCCGCGTTGTCCAGCGCGAAGCCCGACGGCAACTCAATCAGCACCTCGTCGTGCTCGGACCACGGGTAGTGGAAGTAGATGCGGTGCGTGCGCCCGCTGGTCGGGAAGAGCGGCTCCACGCCGTGCTGGAAGAAGGCCGGCTGGATGAAGAGGCGCTTGCCTGTGCGCTGCGCGTAGCCGGGGACCCTCACGTGGTACTCGTAGACGAAGGGCTTCGACGGGTCGGCCGGGCTCTCGATCCTGACGTTGGAGAGTTCGGCCGTGCTCAGCCGCCCCTTGACCGTGTCGCGCAGGCTTTGCTCGCGCTCGGCGGCCGACTCGTCTTCGGCATCGGCCTTGCGGTCGATGGCGAGGTGGCCCGTGTACTCTATGCGCACGTCGCCTTCGAGCGTGCCGTCGTCGGCGAGCTTCATCTTGGCCGTGCGCTTCTCCAGAGACTTCTCCGGCCCGGAGAGCGGCGTCTCGGCGAAGACGGGCTGTTTCGGGTCCGTGATGAGGACCTGGTTGGCCTCCTCCTTCCAGAGCAGCATGCCCGGCGGGACGTACGGGTATCCGGGGTTGAAGAAGCGCCACTGCTCGCCGACTTTGACGGCGATGTGCGCCGGGTCGAGGAAGTAGGCGAGCGAGTTGCTGGGGCTGAAGAAAACGTCGCTGCGGTCGGGCGAGAGCGAGAGCCGCGCGTCGAAGCCCGCGGCGGTCGCCATCGCCGCGAACAGCAGGTCAATGTCGGCGGCCGTGCCCACCCCGCGCTTGAGCGTGTCGGAAGGCGTCTTGTTGTCCTTGAGCTTGGCGCGCTCTTCGGGCGTGACGCCGGAGCCCGGCGCGCTCGCGTTCTTAATCTTGGTGCGGACGAACTGGAAGATGCGGTCCAATTTCTGCTCGGGCGTCGAGGCGTCGCCGACCGCCGCGGCCGTCGCCTGCTTGACCTCGTCGTTGACCTTCATGTACGGCTTGATGGCCTCGTACATGTTCTTGCCGACCTCGCTCCAGTACTTCGCGGGCTCGTGCTTTGCCGCGTCCGAGTAGTAGAGGAGCGTCCAGGCGCGGACCTCGTCCTCGGGGGGCATGCGCGGCTCCTCGCGGTAGGCGGGCATGTTGACGAGCGTCGTGCTGTAGAAGCCGTCCTTGTCCTTGACGAACCTGGCGTCCTGGTTGACGTGGTAGTTGAGCGCGCGCATCCCGAGGCCGGGGAAGGGGAACGGCTTGATCCAGTACTTAACTTTCTGGACGGGGATTTCGCGCTGGAATTGCAGGCGGATGAACTGCGCGGACTGGTTGACGCGGACCTCTTTCCAGCGGTACTCGATGATCGAGCCGGGCTCGACGGCCGGCATGGCGAAGGACTTGGCCTTGGCCTTGACGCCGCTGGCGCGGATGATGTCGCGCTCGAAGATGTCCTTCTTCTCCAGCTCGACGACCGAGCCGTCGGGCTTGACGGTGCGCCCGGCGATGTTCTCTATGCGGATGTTGCTGCGGAAGATTTTCCCGAAGAGGATGTCGACTTTGCTCTGCGTCTCGCGCCCGCGCTCGGTGAAGATTTTGATGCGGACGTAGTGGTTGAAGATGAGGTCGCCTTCGGGGTTGTCGTCGACGCGCACCTCCCAGAAGAGGGCTTCGGCGTCGGCGTCCTTCTCGACGACGGGCGTCTTCAGCGCCAGCTCGGCCGGGTCAACCGGCTTCCAGTCGGCGGCTCGCGCCGGCAGAACGGCGGCCGCCGCCGCGAGCAGAATGATAGCGAACCTGGGGGCAGACAGGGGGGGACGGAGGAACTTCATGACTCATTAACCTTTCACCGAGATCGTAAGCAGCTAGCGAGGCGATTCGGCCGGAAGAAGTGGTTGACGGAAAAGGCGGCGCTGTCGGAAAGGCCGCCGGGGGACTGGGCGACCCGAGATTCTAGGGCAAACACGGGCCGGAACGCAAGCCCCCAGCGAGGCCCGAAAGCGGGAATTTCACTCTCAAAATCAGGACCCGCGAAGACGCGCGCGCGAGACGCGAAACAAGTTCTCGGTCAGTGTTGCTTCGCGTCCCTCCGCGGTTTCGGCCTTCCCGTTTCGGAAGCGGGCGGGCTTTGCGCTTTTGAAACTACCGGGCGCGCTGAGTCGGCCGGAGGCGGCTATGTTATAATCCCCGGCCTGATTAAAATCCGGGTTCGATACGTAGAGAAATCGTATTTTCGACTTCAGGAGGAATCGCCAGATGGCTACCGAACTCAAGCGCGCCGGCACGTCGCTCGACAAGATAGAGGAACTCTTGGGCGCGGACGCGCGCCAGCTTCTCGATTACACGTCGCGCACCATCCCCAGTGAGCAGATTCAAGTGCCCGGCCCGGACTTCGTCGACCGCGTCTGGACGAACTCCGACCGCAACCCCTCGACTCTGCGCTCGCTGCAAACGCTCTTCGACAACGGGCGGCTGCGCGGCACGGGCTACCTCTCGATCCTGCCCGTCGACCAGGGCATAGAGCATTCGGCCGGGGCCAGTTTCGCGCCGAACCCGCAGTACTTCGACCCCGAGAACATCGTGCGCCTCGCGATTGAGGGCGGCTGCAACGCGGTGGCCTCGACCTTCGGCGTGCTCGGCATCGTCGCGCGCAAGTTCGCGCACAAGATTCCCTTCATCGTCAAGGTCAACCACAACGAGCTGCTGACCTACCCGAACAAGTTCGACCAGATACTTTTTGGCACAGTAGACCAGGCGCGCGACATGGGCGCGGTGGCCGTCGGCGCGACCGTCTATTTCGGCTCCGAAGAGTCCACGCGCCAGATTACGGAGATCAGCCAGGCGTTCGCCTACGCGCACGAGTTGGGCATGGCGACCATCCTCTGGTGCTACCTGCGCAACCCGAAGTTCAAAGCGAAAGAGGGCGACATGCACGCGGCCGCCGACCTGACGGGGCAGGCCAACCACCTCGGCGTGACCATCCAGGCGGACATCATCAAGCAGAAGCTGCCCGTGAATAACGGCGGCTACAACGCGCTGAATATCGAAAGCTCCTACGGCAAGACGAACAAGAAGATTTACGAGGAGCTGACCACAGACAACCCGATTGACTTGGTCCGCTATCAGGTCGCCAACTGCTACATGGGCCGCTGCGGGCTAATCAACTCGGGCGGCGAGTCGAAGGGGTCGTCGGATTTGGCCGAGGCCGTGCGCACCGCCGTCATCAACAAGCGCGGCGGCGGCATGGGCCTCATCTCCGGGCGCAAAGCCTTCCAGCGCCCGATGGACGAGGGCGCGGCCTTGCTCAACGCCATCCAGGACGTGTACCTCGCCGAAGAGATCACGGTCGCCTGATTCCCGGTCACGAAACATCAAGCCCCGGCGTCCGTGAGACTCCACGGACGCCGGGGCCTTCGCGTTAGAGACGCGCGGGCGCAAAAAAATAGACGCGGAGGGGGCGCTCAAGGGTTGAGGCTCTAGGCAAGCCGGGCGCTCGTGTGCTATACATCAAGTGCACGCGTTACCGATGTTCGCGGCCCGCCGAACGGAAGCGGACGCGAATTGTCGAGCCTGGGTTTCCGCTCTTAAAAGCAATGCTCATCCGGCACGTTCCGCGCCGACCGGGAGCGGGTTAAGTTTAATCAAAACAGTTGACAGACTCCTCGTCCCCGCGAGGTCAGTCCCCCAAAGTTATGTCTGCATCGCTGAAAGCTACCCCCGAATCTTTCGGACACAACGTCGGGCGCTGGCTCGATATTGTCAGAAGTAATGTTCTGTTCAGCTACTGGATAGGCTTCTTCACGGACCCGCTGACGATCCTCTTCCTGCTCGTCTGGGACTTGCTCGTTCTCGGCAGCAACCCGCTGCTGCTCGCGGCCTCGTTCGCGGTCGGGCTGTTCGGCTGGACGCTGCTGGAGTATTGCTTCCACCGCTGGATCTATCACCGGGGCCGGACGCTGTTGCACGCCGGGCACACGCTGCACCACGAAGACCCGAAGATGCTCATCGGGATGCCCTGGTTTTTGAACACGAGTGTGTACATGGGCGTCTGGTACGTCTTCACTTACTGGCTAGAGGCGCGCTACGTTTCCGGCTTCTCTTCGGGCGTTCTGGCCGGATTCATCTTCTACTACTGCTTCCACCACGTGCACCACCACTTCAACCCGAAGAGCGCCTGGTACAGGCGGCTGCGCGCGCACCACAAGGTTCATCACCAGATGCCTGGGACCAATTTCGGCGTGACGAACCGCTTCTGGGACCGCGTCTTCGGCACGACCTACCGCAAAGCTGAAAGTCCTACGAAAAAGAGGGAACGCGTCGGCGCGGCGTAAGACCGTTTCCTAGTTAGAGAGATTCTTGGCGCCTTTGCGTGAGACATTTATTTCACGCAAAGGCGCAAAAAGTTTTGGCTCAATTCGCGCGTCGTCTTTGCAGTCCGTCGGTCTATGCGCGGCGGCCCGAGTCTTGGTATGATGCCGGCGTCATTGTGAAGACGAAGACGCTGCGCTGAATAGACTTGCACCCCGAACAGGCAACAGACGTAGAAACTCTACGGGCCATCGCTGGCGGAGACGAGCAGGCCCTGGCCGCGCTCTATGACCGCTACCGCTTAATCCTTTTCGGCCTCATACTCCGTATATTACACAGCCAGCCTGAGGCGGAAGACGTTTTGCAGGAGGTCTTCCTACAGGTCTGGCGCAGGGCCTCGGATTTCGACGAGACGCGCGGGCGGCCGTTCACGTGGCTGGTCACGCTGGCGCGCAGCCGGGCCATCGACCGCCTGCGCTCCACGGGGGCGCGCGAGCGCACGGCGGGCGAGGCAGCGCGCGCCGTGCCCGACAGAATCTCTGATGCGGCCTCGGACGCCGTCAAATCCGAGCAGGGCGAAATCGTGCGGCGCGCTCTGGCCGAGTTGCCGGAGGATCAGCGCCGCACGCTCCTGCTGGCCTATTTTGAGGGGCTCACGCAAACTGAGATCGCCGAGCGGCTCAACACGCCGCTCGGCACCGTCAAGACGCGCATGCGCTCTGGGCTGACCAAGCTGCGCGAGCTGCTGGGCGGGCGCGCCGGGGAGCTGCTTTAGGCTTAGACAAAAACGGGAACGAAGCGGCGTCCGCGTTGGGGAAGATTCAAGGACGCAGAGAAGATTTTGAGGAGACACGAAGAGTACAAGGAGATGCTGGCGGCGCAGGCGCTCGGCGCGCTTGAGCCGGCGGAGGCGCGCGAACTCGCGGAGCACCTGGCCGCGTGCGCGGAGTGCGGCGCGGAGTTGGCCGCGTGGCAGGACACCGCCTCCACGCTCGCCTACGCGGCCCCGCTCGCCGAGCCCCCGGCGGACTTGCGCTCGCGCATCCTCGCCGGCATACGCTCCGACGGCGCGAAGAGACCGACGGCCAAAGACGCGGTCGTCGAGAGCGGGGCGCGGAAAACGTCTCGGGCCGATTCTAAGGTCGTGCCGTTAGCCAGGCCGGAGCGGACGCGCTGGAGCACTGCGATGAAAATCGGCGCTCTGGCCGCGTCAATCGCCCTCATCGCGATGGCCGCCGCGCTCGTCACGCTCTGGAACCGTTACAACGCCGCGCAGCAGGAGTTCGTACAGCTAACGGACCGCTGGGAAGTGGCCCAGGGAGAACTGCGGCGCGACCGCGAACAGCTCGCGCGCCAGCAGGAGGCGATAGACTTAATCACTTCCCCCAACGCCAGGGTGACCGCGCTCGCGGGCACGGACGTGGCGACGCGCGCGCACGGCAAGTTCGTTTTCGACCGCGACACGGGGCGCGCGATGCTGATGGCCTACGACCTGCCGCCCGCGCCCGCCGGCAAGGCTTACCAGCTCTGGTTCATCGCGGAGGGCAAGCCGCCCATGCCCGGCCGCGTCTTCAACACTGACTCTACGGGGCGCGCAGAGATGAACGAACAACTCCCTTCGGAGGCGCGCGCCGCCACCGTCTTCGCCGTCACCCTTGAGCCCTCGGGCGGCGTGCCCGCGCCCACCGGCGCGAAATACCTCCTGGGCTCCGCGTCGTAACTTCAGCGACAAACACTGGGCCAGCCGCGCAACGTTTCTTCACAAACTACAGGCCCCGAACAAAATCAACACACTCTCTCCGCAGGCCCCGGAAAACTTTTTCTCCCGGCGGCAATCCGGCCCGCCGCAGGCGCGCGTAACTCCTGCCGACAGCCCCCGAAACCTACGAACCGAGGAAGGATGAAGAAGGAAGAACTATGAAGAAGATTTTTCTCATGCTGCTCGTCGCCGCGGCGTCGCTCGCGGCCGGCACGTCAATCGCGCGCGCGCAGAACGGCAACCCCATGGTCGGCGGCGCGGCCATGTACAGCAACAAGGACATCGTTGACAACGCGGTCAACTCCGCGGACCACACCACGCTCGTCGCCGCCGTCAAGGCCGCCGGCCTCGTCGAGACGCTCAAGGGCAAAGGGCCTTTCACGGTCTTCGCGCCGACCAACGCGGCCTTCGACAAGCTGCCTTCGGGGACGGTCGAGACCCTGGTCAAGCCCGAGAACAAGGGGATGCTGACCAAAATCCTGACCTACCACGTCGTGGCGGGCAAGTACGACTCCAAGAAACTGATGAAGCTCATCGAGAAGGGCGACGGGACGGCGAGCCTCAAGACCGTCAGCGGCGGCACGCTGATGGCGATGATGAGCGGCGGCAACGTCGTGCTCCGCGACGAGAAGGGCAACACCTCGACCGTCACCATCGCCGACGTGCGCCAGTCCAACGGCGTCATACACGTCATAGACACCGTCGTCATGCCGAACTAAGGAAGGCAAAAGGAAAAAGAAAAGACCCTGAAAGGGTCTAACGTGATAGCCGGGGGCTAGCGAGTGCGCCGCACGAGCGCCGCCCCCGGAACGGCGAGGGAAACATTTCCGACCCCGGAGGGGTCGCGCCTCAACCTTGACGGCGCGACCCCTCCGGGGTCGGATTCATTTTGGCACATTAATCCGGGGGCGGCGCGAACTCGCGCTTGCTTGCCCCCGGCTATCACGTGCGACCCCTCCGGGGTCTTGTCTTCCCTTTTACCTTTTCCCTTTTCCCTTCCATGACCTCTTGTTGGAAACTTGATACACTGTAGGGCGGTCGCGCCCGCGGGCGCGGCCCGAAGCTACCGAGAGCGAGGAGAGAGAAGTGGCCGAGAAACCGAAAGTGACGAACGAGATTTCCGACGAGACGGGGCAGCACGACGCGCGCTTCCTGCTGTGGCGCAGGTTCTGCGCCGACAACGGCATCCCCGTGGAGACCATGCCCGGCGACCTCAGCGGCGAGGCGAAACAGAAGTGGGAAAAGCTGAAAGCGAACCTCCTGCCGAAAAGCATGAACAAGTGACGGGCGGTAAGACTGCGCGGGCCCGGCGTGAAAGAGAGTTCGCGCCCCGAGCCTCGTCATGGGCGACCTGTCAGTAGCCCGCGGGCGTGAGCCCTGGGTCAGCCGGCCAAACAAGTGTGTGAGCCCTGCGGGGGCGGGACATCATGCCGCCCCCGCAGGGCTCAAGTTTTTTTCTCCGATCCCGGTCGTCGAATCCGTCGCGGGCAAAGATTGCATATCGAATGTGCGAGTGATAAGCTTCGGCGCGGTAAACGACAGAACCGGGTACTTCATAACGAGCATTTCCGCCGGACTTGCTGTTCATCGCGCCCGCCAGTCTCTTTCGCCGGAGGCCACGCGTCTTGGCCGTAGCTGCTGGAACCGTCATCAACCAGTACAAGATCATCTCCCGCCTGGGTTCCGGCGGGATGGGCGAGGTCTACCTGGCCCAGGACGTGCGCCTCGGCCGCAAGGTCGCCCTCAAGCTGCTCTACCAGGACGTGAAGCAGGGCGAGGACTGGGTGCGCCGCTTCGAGCAGGAGGCGCGCGCCGCCTCGATGCTCAACCACCCGAACATCATCACGATCTACGAGGTCGGGCAGTCGGACAACTCGCACTTCATCAGCACCGAATACATAGACGGGCAGACCCTGCGCCAGCAGTTGAGGCACAGCGCCCTCGGCCTGCGCGAGGCGCTGGAAATAGCCATCCAGGTCGCGACCGCGCTCGCGACGGCGCACGAGGCCGGAATCATTCACCGCGACATCAAGCCCGAGAACGTCATGATGCGCTCGGACGGCTACGTCAAGGTGCTCGACTTCGGGCTGGCTAAGTTCGTCGAAAGGCGCATCCTCGGCCTGTCCGCCAGCGACCCGAACGCCGTGACGCAGGGCGAGTCGCCTGTCCCGCCGAACGTCAACACGAACCCCGGCACGGTCATGGGGACCGTCAGCTACATGTCGCCCGAGCAGGCGAGCGGCCTGCACGTCGACGCGCGCTCGGACATCTTCAGCCTGGGCGTCCTGCTCTACGAGATGCTGACGGGACACATGCCCTTCGAGGGCGCGACGCCGACCGAAATCGTCATCTCGATTATTCAGAAGAGGCCGCGGCCGATGGCGCGCTTCGCGCCGGACGTGCCGCTGGAGATGGAGCGCATCGTCAACAAGGCGCTCAGCAAGAACACCGAGGAGCGCTACCAGACGATCAAGGACATGCTCATCGACCTGAAGCGTCTGAAGCGCGGGCTGGACTTCGAGCTGGTGGTCGGCGACGAGCCGGAGCAGGAACTCTCGCGCCAACTGTTGAGCGGCGGCTCGCGCGGGGCCGCGAGGGTCTCCGCCGGGCAGCAGAAGGTTTCCGCCAGCCAGCACAAGGCGCAGGTCACGGAGCAGCTCGTCACGCCGACCGTTTCGAGCGCGGAATACATCTTCAAGGGAATCGCGCGGCACAAAAAGCTCCTGCTCATCGCCGCGGGCGTCATCGTCGCCGCGCTCGTCGGTTACTACTATTACAGGGCGACGCGCGCGATAGACTCCATCGCGGTCCTGCCTTTCCACAGCGGCGGCTCGGCGGCGGAGGCAGAGGATGAGCAGATCGGCTATGAAGTCACGAAGCAGGTCATCAACGGCCTCTCGAAGTTGTCGCCCAACCTCCGCGTCGTGCCGTTCAATGCCGTCCACCAGTTAAAAGGGAGGTCGCCGCAAGAGGTGGGGCGCGAGTTCAACGTCCGCGCCGTCTTAACCATCGAGGCCAAGAGGAGCAGCGACAACCTGACCATCAGCACCGAGCTTGTAGACTTGCGAGACAACAGACTCCTCTGGGGAGACTCCCCGTCGGTAAAATTCTCCGACATGACTCTCGCCGCGCAAAACATCATCGCGGCGGTCTCCGACCACATCGGCCTGAAACTGAGCGTCGAAGACCAGAAGAAAAAAGAGGTCGAGTCTCTTTACATGAAGGGGCGTAACGCCTGGAACAAGCGCAAGGCCGATGACATTAACGTGGCCGTCGGCTACTTCACCGAAGCCCTCAAGCTGGATCAGAACTACGCTCCGGCCTACGCGGGGCTGGCCGACTGCTACAACATGCTCGCCACTTACGGCGCGAGCGCGCCCGCGGACGCTTTCCCCAAAGCCCGCAGGGCGGCGGAGGCGGCGCTCAGTATTAATAATAATCTGTCGGAAGCTCATGCGGCGCTGGCCTACGCGAAGTTCCGCGGCGAGTGGGACTGGCCCGGCGCGGAGAGGGAGTTCAAGGAGGCCATCCGCCTCAACCCGAATTACGCCTCCGCTCACCAGTGGTACGCGAACTTCCTGGCCGCCCAGCGCCGCTTCGAGGAGGCCGAGGCGGAGACTCGCCTCACGCAGGAGCTGGACAGGACCTCGCTCATCATCAACTCCCACTTCGGCCTGATCTACTTCTTCTCCGAGCGCTTCGACGACGCCATCAAGGCGTGCAAAAAGACCATCGAATTAGACCCGAGGTTCTTCGTCGCGCGCAGGTACCTGGGCCTCTCCTACGCGCAGAAGGGGATGTACAGGGAGGCCGTCGAGGAGTTCGAGAAGGCCATAGAGTCTTCGAAGGGCTCGCCCCTGATGCGGGCCGAGTACGCGAGCGTGCTGGCGCTCAACGGCGAGGGCGAGAAGGCGCGGGCCGAACTGAGTAAGCTTGAGGAAGAGAAAAAGACGCGCTACATCTCGGCCTACCACATCGCGACCATCTACGTCGCCCTCAAAGACCGCGACCGCGCCTTCGAATGGCTCGGCCGCGCGTTCGACGAGCGCGCCGACTGGCTGGTCTTCATCAACGTCGACCCGCGCTTCAAGACCCTGCGCTCCGATCCGAGATTCACAGACCTCCTGCGGCGCATGAAGCTCGGCTAGCCGGCTCTTTCTGCAACTGGCGCTCCGCCCCCCGCATCAAAATCATCATCAAAGCGCGAGACCTCGTTCCCCTTTTCTCGCGCCGATCAATTAAAATAAGTACGAACAATCGCGCGAGGTTTTAAGACAATGCCTATGAGTGAGCGCTCGGCCAGCCTGGCCGAAGTTTTGGACGAGATGACGGGCGAAGGCGCGCCCGAGTTGACCGAGCACCTGCCCGACGACGCCCTGCGCTGCTACGCCTGCGGCCACCGCTGTTTAATCAACGAAGGCAAGCGCGGCATCTGCAAGGTGCGCTACAACGAGCGCGGCCGCCTGATGGTCCCTATGAACTACGTCGCCGCCCTCGCCTGCGACCCGACCGAAAAGAAGCCCTTCTTCCACGCCCTGCCCGGCTCCGACACCCTCACCTTCGGCATGCTCGGCTGCGACCTTCACTGCGCCTACTGTTTCACCCCGGACACAGTAGTCATCACCGAGCGCGGCCCCAAGACATTCGGAGAGCTGTTCTCCTCCGCCTCGCGCGTTGACAGTCATCCTGACGCCGAGATTGCCTATCACGACAATCTCCGTGCGGTGGCTGCTTCGGGAACGCTCCGACGGGTCCGCGGGGTTTTTAAACATCCCTATCAGGGTCAACTCGCCGTCGTTCGCCCGTACTACTTACCGGAATTGCGCTGCACGCCGGATCACCGCGTTTACGCAACGACCGATGCCGCAACCTCGCCGACGCCTCTTCAGGCGCGGGAGCTAATGGATAAGCATTACCTGGCGATTCCTCGCCGGTATGCTTTCTCTTCAACTCAAGTCGTAGACGTGGCAGGCGAGTTGGGCGGGCATCAGGCGGCGTATCGAGTGCCCTGGGGATTAACCGCTGGCATGCGACAGGCGATTGCCGAGGCGAGTGCGCGCGGTGAAACGTCTCGGCAGATTGGAATAAGGCTCGGCAAGGATGCTTCTTACATTCGACACGTGCGCAGCAAAATGGCGCGTGGGTTGGGGCAGGATGTCAGGGTGCGCGGATTCATCGCCGAAGAGCAGAGGGTGCGCTTCCCGAACGAACACCGGCCGGGAATACCCTCATTGATTCCTCTCGACGAGGACATGGCGCGGCTGCTTGGCCTTTATTGCGCGGAAGGGTCCGTTTGCAGCGACAAGAATCGTCCGAACAGTCACGTCCTCAACTTCAGTTTTTCTCATGCGGAGACGGAACTCGCCGAGGAAACAATCGGGCTGCTTCAAAAGTGTGTCGGGGTTAAAGCCGCGCGCGTGCAGCGAGCGACGACGCTGGCCGTCGCGGTCAACAAATCTTCAGCCGCACTGTTGTTCAGGTCGTTGGCCGGGAAACGGTCGAACGAAAAGCGCGTCCCTCAAATGATTTTCGACGCACACCGGCATATAGCTGAGGCTTTTCTTGACGCGTACGTCCAGGGGGGCGGCCACCGGTATGACAACGGGAAAGTCAGCGTCACGACCGTCTCCCGCCAGATAGCCTATGGCATTGCATGGCTGGCCCTGAAGCTGGGGCACTTGCCGTCCGTTTACGACACGGCGATGCCGGAGCAAGGTTTTATTCAGAATCGCACTGTAAGGCGCTCGCCTCACCAATACACCGTCGTGTGGTGCGAGAATGCGGCGCGTTCGCGCCGGGTAATTGAGACTGAAGATTACTACCTTGTGCCACTGCGCGGCGTTTCCTTTGTTGAATACGAGGGCGCTGTTTACAACATGGAAGTGGAGGAAGAGCATAACTACCTCGCCGGATTCTTTTTGGTCTCGAACTGTCAGAACTATTTAACGTCGCAAGCGTTGCGTGATGACGCGGCGGGCGTCATGCCGAATATGGTTTCGGTTGACAGGCTCGTGGCGATGGCGAAGGCTTACGGGGCGCGGCTTGTGGGGACGAGTTATAACGAGCCGCTGATTACGGCGGAGTGGGCGGTGGAGGTTTTCAGGCGGGCGAAGCCGGAGGGGTTCAGGACGGCGTTCATCTCGAACGGCAACGCGACGCCGCAGGTCCTGGACTACATACGGCCGTGGACGGACTGCTACAAGATTGATTTGAAGTCGATGTCGGACCGCAACTACAGGCAGTTGGGCGGCGTGGTGGACAACATCCTGGAGACCGTGAAGATGGTTCACGAGCGCGGCTTCTGGGAGGAGATAGTGACGCTCGTCATCCCGGGCTTCAACGACTCGGAGGACGAACTCAGGCGCGCGGCCGACTTCATCGCGAATGTTTCGCCCGACATCCCCTGGCACGTGACGGCGTTTCACCAGGACTACAAGATGACCGAGAACGCCAACACGACCGCGGAGCAGTTGATCCGCGCCTGCGAGATCGGGAAAGAGTCCGGGCTGCGTTATGTCTACGCCGGGAACCTGCCGGGCAGGGTCGGCCGCTGGGAGAACACCTACTGCCCGTCCTGCGACGAACTCCTGATCGAGCGCTACGGCTACCTCATACGCAAGATGAAAGTCACCCCCTCCGGTCACTGCCCCAACTGCAAGACCTCAATCCCCGGCATCTGGAAGCAGTAGGCAGCGGGCAGTGGGCAGTTAAAACAAGAAGCAGCCGGGTTAGTCATCCTCGGCTGCTTCTATTTTTGTCTTTAACTGCCCACTGCCTACTGCTTTTTGACCGTCGTGTCCTGGTGGTAGACGGCGAGCCATTTGCCGTCGCGTTTGACCCAGACGGTACTGCCGCGCGAGCCCGTCGGGGGCAGGACGCCGCCGCCTTTGATGAGGTACGTCACGACGACCGCGTCGTCGTCAACCTTGACGGTCTTGAAGTCGCTCAGCACGGCGCTCGACAGGTCTGCCTCCTGGATGCCCTTGACGGAGGCCGCCTTGTCGTTCACTCCCCACCCGAAGACCTCTATCTGGTCTTCGGCCAGGAAGCCCGCGAAGCGGTCGTAGTCCCCCGTCTTGATGGCGGCCCAGACCTGTTTCTCCCTGGCTACGGGGTCGTCCGCGGCCGGCTCTGTGGATTTCGGCCCGGCGGCCGGCGGGGCTTTCCTGGCCGCGCCTGCCGGGGGCGGGTCGCTTACGGCCGTGTCCTGGTGGTAGACGCCCAGCCACTTGCCGCCGCGGTTGGCCCAGAGCGAGCCGGCGCGCATGGGCGTTCCCGGCAGGGGCTGGCCGCCGCTCGTGCCCTTCATGGTGACGGTGTAGTTGACGACGGCCGCGTCCTTGTCGAGCGTGACGACCTTCCAGTCCGCGAAGGAGAGGTCCGTGAGCGCGAGCTGCTTGATGCCTTCCGTCGTGCCGGCCTTGTCGCGGACGCCGTCGTCCGTGACGTAGACGAAGTCGTCGGCGAGCATCGCGGCGAAGCCGTCGGGGTTCTTCGCCCTGATCGTCTCCCAAATCTCTTTCTCCCTGGCGATGATGGTGGCCGCTGTGTCGTTCGCCTCGGCCTTCGGCGTGGCCGCGGGCGAAGCGCCGGCGTTGGCGCTGGCGTTCGCGTTGGCGTTCGCGTTGCTCGGCGCTTGCGTGGTCGTCGCGCAGGACGAGGCCGCGAGCACGAGCAGCGCGAGCAGGGTGATTCGCTTCATGTGCAGAGACTCCTCGATGGGGAATGGAAAAGGCGACCGTGCTTCTATGCCAAACGGGCGGCGAAGTCAATAGCCGGAGGCCAACCAGAGGAGTGCGCGTTATAACTGAACGGCGACTTCTAAGCGCTTTATTAGGTGTTCAGGAATTTGCGGACGTGCTGTACGACGCGCGCTTCGAGGAGTTGTGAGCGCGCGCCGTGTTTGTCGATGGCGAGCCAGCGGGGCGTGCCCTCGGGCGAGCGCACGAGCAGGAGTTCTTCGTTGGCGGACGTGATGCCGAAGTGGCGGATTCGGCCGCAGGCCAGGCCGTTGCCGGGGACGAAGCCGTCGCGCGGCGCGCGCGGCCAGCCCGCCTCTACCATCAACTGCCGCACGCCCGACTTGAGCGTCAAGAGCGTGCCGACCATCGTCGCCGACCCGACCTCGAAGCGGTGCCCGCTCTGCTTAGTGACCTGCACGCCCGCGCCCCTGCGGTTGGCCTCGCCCGCGAGCAGCGTGAAAGTCTCGAACAGCCACTCGACGCCCGTCGCGCGCGCCTGGTCGTTCGACGCCCGCAGCCGCAGGTACTCCACGAGGTCGCCGCGCCCCTGCGCGCGCGCCCGCCGCTCGGCCTCCGCCAGCACCCCTGACCATTCTTCGTCCAGTTCACTCATGACTCGTGAATCGCGAATCGTAAATCTACAAACCGCTTTCCGCGATTCACGATTTACGTTCCTTAGATGTTATCATGCCCGCTCAACTCGACGCTTTAAGAATATCGCAGGGCTCTTTCATCCCGCACCGTATGACACACTCCAGCCACGCACGACGCGCCGCCGCTTTTGTCATCTCGCTCCTGCTCGTCTTCGGCTCATCCGCCTTCGTTTCTGCCTTCGGCGCGGTCGCGCAGTGTCTGCCCGAGCCGAGGTACGAAGCGCGGCCGTCTGCGCCGCCGGCCGCCGCGCTTCGGCGTAACCGCCCGCGCCTGGTGCTGCTCATCGTCGTCGACCAGTTCCGCTACGACTACTTCGACCGCTTCGAAGACCTGTTCGTCCCCGGAGGGCTGCGGCGTCTGCTGCGCGACGGCGCTTCCTGGGTCAACGCGAACTACGACCACATGCCGACCTACACGGCACCGGGCCACGCCACGCTGATGACGGGCGCGTGGCCCGCCGAGACAGGCATCGTCGCCAACGACTGGCCCGACCGCGGCGAGGACCGCTTCGTGTCGAGCGTCACGGACTCGGCTGCCAAGCTGCTCGGCGGCGCGGAGGGCGACACGGGGTCGAGCCCGTGCCGCCTGACGGCCTCGACCCTCGGCGACGAGTTGAGGCTTCAGACCAACGACCGCTCGAAGGTCATAGGCATCTCAGGCAAAGACCGCTCGGCCATCCTGCCCGCGGGCCGCCACGCCAACGCGGCCTACTGGTTCAACCAGCGCACGGGCCGCATGGTCTCTTCGACCTACTACTTCAACCAACTGCCCGCGTGGGTCCAGAGTTACAACGACACCAAGCCCGCCGACGAGTTCTTCCGCAAGCGCTGGGATCGCCTGCTTCCCGAGTCCGAATACCTGAAGCGCGCGGGGCTGGACACTCCGCCCTGGGAGAACATTGGCGAGGTGAAAGGCGACACCAACGCGTTCCCGCACACCGTGACCGGCGGGTCGAGCGAGCCGGACCAGAATTTCTACCTCGCGCTCGACTACACGCCGTTCTCCAACGACCTGCTCCTCGCTTTCGCGCGGCAGGTCATCACGAACGAGCGGCTCGGCGAGGACGAGGACACGGACGTTCTCTCCGTCAGCTTCTCGGCCAACGACTACGTGGGCCACCGCTTCGGGCCGTACAGCCACGAGGCGATGGACATCACGCTGCGCGTTGACCGCTCGATTGCCGCGCTGCTGGACTTCGTCAACTCGAAAGTGGGATTGCAGAACACGACCGTCGTCTTCACGGCCGACCACGGCGTCGCGCCCGTCCCCGAGCACGCCGCGGCGCTGGGCTTGCCCGGCGGGCGCATCAAGGGCGACGAGGTGCTGCGCGAGATGCGCAAGGGAATCAGCGAGCGCTACAACCCCAGGAACACGCAGCCGGACCCGACCGCCGACTACGTCCAAAAGTTCAAAGACCGCGACGGCTTCTACAACGGCAACCTTTACCTCGACGCGGCCGCCCTCAAGCGCGACGGCGTCCGGCAGGAGGAGGTGGAGCGCACGGCCTGCGAGGCGGCATACAAGGTGCCGGGCATCAGCCGCTGCTTCACGCGCACGCAGCTCCAGTCCGGCGCGGTCTCGCCCGCGGACCCCGTCGCGCGGCGCGCCCTGCACGGCTTCTACGCGCGCCGCAGCGGCGACGTCGTGGTCGTCTACGAGGCGTTCAAGTACCTCGGCGACTTCATCCCCGCCACACACGGCTCGCCCTACTCTTACGACACGCACGTCCCGCTCGTCATCATGGGCCAGAATTTCGCGGCCGGGCGCTACAGCCAGGACGCCACGCCCGCGGACATCGCGCCGACGCTCGCCGCCGTCCTGGGCGTGCAGGCCCCGAGCAACACTACGGGCCGGGTTTTAATCGAAGGCATTACGCAGTCGCGCGCGCCGCGCCGAGACTCACCGAATTAACCTGAAGGTTTTTTATGTTCGAGCTACTGAAACGAAGCAACCGCACGTCCCTGTTCGTGGCAACCGTCGTCTCCGTTTGCCTGCTCGCGACATCCGTCCCGGCGCTGGCCCAGGAGGGGAGTGAACTGCCGGAGTCCGAGGGCAGCGTCACGGACCTCGCGAACGTGCTCGATTCCACTGCCACGCGGCGGCTCGAAAACATGCTCGCCGCTTTGAAGGAGCGCGCGGGAATAGAACTCGCGATTGTGACGGTCAAGACGACGGGCGGCGAGAAAATCTTCGACTACTCGCAACGGCTGGCGCGCAAGTGGGACACGGGCGCGATGCAGAGCAAGGCGAGCAGCCTGCTCCTCTTCGTCTCGGCCGACGACGGGAAGTTCATCACGCAGGTCAGCCGCCGCGCCAGGAATGAACTGCCCGACGGCCTGCTCGGCGAGATGGGCAACCGCATGATGGAGCCCTTCGGCAGGCGCGCTTACGGCGAAGGTCTGGTCTCGGCCGTGGAGACGTTCATCACGAAGCTGGCCGAGCGCCGCGGCTTCAGCCTCGAAGGTCTGGACGCGCCGCGCGGCACGGTGGCGTCGGCGACCACTGCCCAAAATCCTCAGCCGACGACGGCGGCCCAGGCCGGGCGGCCGCGCCAGGTGACGGCTCCCGCCGACCCGCAACCAGCGAACCCGAAGGACGAAACCGGAGAGGCCGCCAGGGAGCAGGCAGAGAAAGAGCCGCAGGGTGAGCCCGCCGTCGCGACGAAAGAGCCCCAGACCGAGCCCGCGGCGACGGAGCCCGTGACCGACACTGTCCCGACGAAAGAGCCCCCGGCCGAAGCCGCCTCGGGGAAAGAGACTAAAGAACCGTCAGCGAGCGAGCCCGCGGCCGCGGAGAACGCGCCGCCGGCAGAGACGGCGAAGAAGTCTTCGCTGCGAGACGTTTTCACGAAAAAGTCGGAGGCGAAAGAGTCGTCCGCGAAGACGGTCGCCGCCGTCCCGCGCGACTCGCCCGAGAGGGCCGAGTTGGACGCGATTCTCGCGCTCCCGCCCGCCGAGCGCATCGAAAAACTGAAAGCCTTCATCGAGAAGCAGTCGCGCCCGCAGCTCAAGACCTTCGCCGCCGAGTTGCTCGTCAGCGCGCACGCCGCGCTCGGCGACGAGAAGTTGAAAGAGGGCGACGCGGTCGGCGGCGTCGGGCAGTTTCAGCTCGCGCTCGACGCGATCCCCCAGGACATGTCGGACACGTTCTTCATCAAGGTCGTCTCGCAGCTCCCGCTCAACCTCTACCTGCGCGGGCAGCGCACGGCCGCCCGCGACGCGTCGCGGCAGATTGAGGCCAAAGTCAAGGACGACCCGAAGCGCCTCGTCGCGCTCACGAGCTTCTTCCTCAGCATCGAAGACGCCGAAGAGGCCGCGCGCCTGAGCAACGCGGCCCTCGCGCTCGCGCCCGAGATGGCCGACGCGCACCAGATGCTCGGCGCGGCGCACCACGTCGGCCTGCGGCTGGACGAGGCCGCGGCCGAGTACGCCCGCGCGCGCGAGTTGGACCCACAGCTAGCGTCGGCGCGGCGCGCTCTGGCGGACCTGCGCCGCGCGACCGGCAAACCGGAAGAAGCGCTCGCGCTTTACCGCGAGCAGTTGGCGGCCGCGCCCGACGACAAGCCCGCGCGCGCGGGCGTCGTGCTCTCGCTCCTGGACCTGGGCCGCAAGGAGGAGGCCGAGCGCGAGTTGGAGGCGGCGCTCAAGGACGACCCGGCGAACATGGCGCTGCTGGTCGGCGCGGGCTACTGGCACGCGGCGCAGGGCGACCCGAAGCGCGCCGAAGAGCTGGCGCTCAAGGCCATAGGGATCGAGCCGCGCCACGTCTGGGCCCACGTCGCGCGCGCCCGCGCGCTCGTCGCGCTGAAGCGTTCGCTCGAAGCCGAGTTGGTGCTGCGCTTCGCACAGCAGTTCGGGAAATTCCCGACGCTGGACTACGAGCAGGCGAGCGCGCTCGCGGCCTCCGGGCTCTACGAGCAGGCGGCCGAAGCCCTCTCGCGCTCTTTCACGATTAAGGACGGGCAGCTCGAAACGCGCCTCGGCGGGCGCGTCCCCGCACGCGCGCCAGACTTCTTAGAACTGCTCGCGCCCGAGCGCCGTGCGGGCATCTTCCAGGCGACGCCGGCCGACACGGCCGCCAACGCGCGCGTGCTCAAAGGGCTCTTCGCCTTCACTAAGGCGCTCGGCGCTGCGGGAGGCCCGGCCCCGGACGCGGCCGCGCTCGCCTCCGCCCGGTCGGACTTCCTCTCGGGCGATGACCCCATGCGCGTCTTCCGCCAACTCTACGTGGCGAGCCGCCTGCTCGCGCGCGGCGTGGAGTTCGACACGGTCATCGAATTGGCGGACGCGGCCGGCGCGGGCGTCGACGCCGGACTGGACGAGCCGGTCGTGACCGTCGCGGCGATGGCCGACGAGCTGCGCGACGCGCACGCGCGCGCCGTCCTGACTGGCACAACTCTCCCGCTCGGCGTCGTCGTCCCGCGCGTCGTGCTCGCGAATATCCTGCGCGGCCGCATCGAAGACCTCAAGGGCTGGGCCTCGTTCAACCAGAACAAGGCCCCGGACGCGGTCGTGCACCTCAAGCGCGCCCTCAGCGTGCTGCCCGACCAGAGCGCGTGGTGGCGCACGGCGCAGTGGCACATGGGCGCGGCGCTCGAAGCCACCGGCAGCCGCGAGGAGGCGCTCGCGGCTTACCTGAAGGCTTACAACCCCGCCTCCCCCAACCCAGTGCAGCGCGCCATCATCGAGGCGCTCTACCGCAGAGTCCACGGTTCGCTCGAAGGCTTGGACGAGAAGATCGGCCCGGCCCAGCGCCTCTCCGCGACGGAAAAGCCGCCGGGCGAGTAGGCGGGTTTTCCAGTGATCCGGCCCATTTCATCCCTCCCGGGGCCCGGCGCGTAAACAGCCAACCGCCGGGCCGCCTGTGACATCAAAAACCCGACCGCACAGGAAGATAGACAATCCTTCTCGCTCGGTCTCGCGCAAACCGTTTATGACCGCCACCAGGCGTCGCTTGGGTTGAAGGGACGATTTCGCCGAATTGTCGTCCCCTTGAGGCCTTTCGCCGGGCGGCGCGCGGCGCGTATAATTAAGGAAATTTCTCAAACTTTGATTGACGACGGACTTCAGTTTATGACGAAAACTCTCTTCCGCGCCTACGCGCTCACGGCACTCTCACTCCTCTGCCTGCTCGTCCCGGCCACGGCCCAGGCGCAGCAGGCTCCCGGCCGCGCACGCTTCGACGTGACCAACTACCGCATCGAGGCGCAGTTGATTCCCGACCAGCACACCCTGCGCGCCGGGGCCGACGTGACCTTCACGCCGATTGACGCCACGCGCTCGATCATCTTCGAGCTGAACGGCTCGCTCAAGGTCGAGAGCATCGAGAAGGCCGGCAAGGCCGTCACCTTCGTGCAGGACGCCGCGGGCGCGGACGCCTCCATCGGCCCGAACGTCCGCATAGACCTCGGCGAAGTCGCGCCCGCGGGCACGCCCGTCACGCTGCGCTTCCGCTGGTCCGGCGGCTTGCAGTCGCCCGAGGGCGGCCCGCTCGCGACCAAGCGCCTGGCCTACGTCGGCACCGAAGGCTCGTATCTGATGTACGCGGCGCGCTGGTTCCCCTTCCACGACTACGCCGCCGACCGCGCGACCTCCGACATCACCATCATCGTGCCGACGGGCCTGCACGTCGCGGGCACCAGCGACGAGCCGGTCGCGCCCGTCGTCGGCAATGACGGCAACACGCGCTACCGCTTCGTGCACAAGCAGCAGGTGCTCCCCGGCAATTTCGTCGCCGGCCAGTACATCACCAAGGCGCTGAAGTTCGGCAACTACGACATACAGTTTTACGCGAAAGTGGGGAGCGAGAGCCGCATCGAGCGCTACGCCGAGTTGATGGGCACGGCCCTCAAGTTCTACACGGAGGAGTACGGGCGGCCCGCCTTCGGCACGCGCCTCGTGGTCGCGCAGATTGACGACGAGAGCATGGACACTTACACCGGCCTCGGCATGGTCTTTCTCTCCGCGAAGCTCTTCGACCCGTCGCGCCCCGTGCCCGAAGAGAGGTTGCAGCGCGAGGTCGCCTTCCAGTGGTGGGGGCAGACCGTGGGCCTGAAGTCCTTCGACGACGCGTGGCTTTCGCAGGGGCTCGCGGAGTGGAGCGCGTTCGCGCTGCGCGAATCGACTCTCCAGGGCGGCGCGCTCGACAATGCTCAGCGCGACATGCAGGAGCGCGCGCTGACCTTCGAGCAGACGGCCTCCATCGCCCGCGCGCCGTCGGCGCTCGACGACCAGTCGGCCGCCTACCAGTCCATCGTCTTCTACAAGGGCGCGATGGTCTTCCGCATGCTGCGCGAGGCGCTCGGCCGCGAGAAGTTCAGAGACCTGCTCCGCGACTACCTCGTCCAGTTCCGCGACAAGAACGCCTCGATTGACGACTTCGAGAAGCTGGCGACGAAGCACGCGGGCGAGAACATGCGCTACTTCTTCGCGCAGTGGATCGAGGGCACGGGCGTGCCTGAGTTCACCTTCGATTACCAGATCATCCGCACGCGCACGGGCAAGTTCCGCACGCGCGGCACCATCAAGCAGAACATAGAGAACCTGCGGATGCCTTTGGAGTTGATGCTCCGCTCCGAGGGCGGCGACAACCCGACCATCACACTCAACCTTGAGCAGAAGAGCGAGGACTTCGACTTCGAGAGCACGGGCCAGCCCGTCGAGGTGGTCGTCGACCCGAACAACCGTATACTCCGCATGTCGGACGACCTGAAGGTCGCGGTCGTCGCCCGCCGCGGCATAGAGCAGATGCGCGAGGGGCAGTACGCGGAGGCGCAGCAGCAGTTGGAGGCCGCGCTCAAACTGGACCGCTCGAACTCGTGGGTCTACTACAACCTCGGCCTCCTCTACCTGGAGCAGCGCAACTGGCAGCTCGCTTTGGACGCCTTCGACTCGGCCCTGAACGGCAACCTCAAGCCTTCGTGGATTGAAGCCTGGGCGCGCATCAAGCGCGGCAACGCCTACGACGCCCGCGGCATGAGGGCTCAGGCCGTCAACGAGTACAACAAGGCGGTGCAGACCGGCATCAACTACGACGGCGCGCAGGCCGCGGCGAAGAAGTTCCTCGCCACGCCCTACAACCCGCGCGACCCGCAGACGCAGGAGTCCGCCACGCGCGGCCCGCAGGACTAGAAGGCCGGGGTAAAAAGGTCAAAGGCGAAAGGGAGGACGAAGAGTAAGCTCTTCGTCCTCCCTTTCGCCTTTGCGTTCAGGGCGGGCAGTCATAGCTGCGAAGCGAAGGGGGCGGGGATGAACTCCGCCCCTTTGCTCTCGATTGGCTCAGTGCTCGCGGCTCGCGCCCTGCGGCAGTTCCCCTTGATAGAGCTCCGCGCCTGAGGCGACGAACTCGGCGGCCTTCTCTTTAAGCCCCTCGCGCAGCGCGGCCTCCTCGTCCAGCTCTTTCCGGGCGGCGTACTCGCGCACGTCCTGCGTGATCTTCATGGAGCAGAAGTGCGGGCCGCACATGGAGCAGAAGTGTGCGAGCTTCGCGCCTTCCTGCGGGAGCGTCTCGTCGTGGTACTCGCGCGCGACTTCGGGGTCGAGCGCGAGGTTGAACTGATCCTCCCAGCGGAACTCGAAGCGCGCCTTCGAGAGCGCGTTGTCGTGAAGCTGCGCGCCGGGGTGTCCTTTGGCTAAGTCCGCGGCGTGCGCCGCGAGCTTGTAGGTGATGACGCCGTCTTTCACGTCCTTCTTATTCGGCAGGCCCAGATGCTCCTTCGGCGTGACGTAGCAGAGCATGGCCGTGCCGAACCAGCCGATCATCGCCGCGCCGATGGCGGATGTGATGTGGTCGTAGCCGGGCGCGATGTCCGTCACGAGCGGCCCCAGCGTGTAGAACGGCGCTTCGCCGCAGGTTTCGAGTTGACGGTCCACGTTCTCCTTGACGAGGTGCATGGGGACGTGGCCCGGCCCCTCTATCATCACCTGGCAGTCGTACTCCCAGGCGATTTTGGTCAGCTCGCCGAGCGTGTCGAGTTCGGCGAACTGAGCCTCGTCGTTGGCGTCCGCGATGGAGCCGGGGCGGAGTCCGTCGCCCAGGGAGAAGGACACGTCGTAGGCGGCCATGATCTCGCAGATTTCGCGGAAGCGCGTGTAGAGGAAGCTCTCCTCGTGGTGCGCCAGGCACCACTTCGCCATGATGGAGCCGCCGCGGGAGACTATCCCGGTCGTGCGCCTGGCCGTCAGCGGGATGTAGGGCAGGCGCACGCCCGCGTGAATCGTGAAGTAGTCCACGCCCTGCTCCGCCTGCTCGACGAGCGTGTCGCGGTAAACCTCCCACGTCAGTTCCTCGGCCTTGCCCCCGACTTTTTCGAGCGCCTGGTAAATTGGCACAGTCCCGATTGGCACGGGCGAGTTCCTGAGAATCCACTCGCGCGTGGCGTGTATGTTCTTGCCCGTGGACAAGTCCATCACCGTGTCCGCGCCCCAGCGCGTCGCCCAGCGCATCTTCTCGACCTCCTCCTCGATGGAGGAGGCGACCGCCGAGTTCCCTATGTTGGCGTTGATCTTGACGAGGAAGTTGCGGCCGATGATCATCGGCTCGGACTCGGGGTGGTTGACGTTCGCGGGGATGATGGCCCGCCCGCGCGCCACCTCGTCGCGCACGAACTCCGGCGTGACGAACTTCGGTATGGAAGCGCCGAAGCTTTGCCCGGCGTGCTGGTGGAGCAGGGAATCGCGGCTCCCGTCGCCGAGCGTGTCGAGCGCGGCCTCGCGCCCCAGGTTCTCGCGGATGCTGATGAACTCCATCTCGGGCGTGATGACGCCGCGCCGCGCGTAGTGCATCTGCGTCACGCGCCGTCCCGGCTTGGCGCGCAGGGGCTGGCGGCGCAAGCCCGGAAACTCTTCGAGCCTTCCTTTGTCGCGACCGCGCGCGTACTCCTCGGCCCCGCGTGTCAGGTAGCCGTTGTCTTCCGGCTTCACGGTGCGCCCCTCGTACTCCTCCACGTCGCCGCGGCCGACGACCCACTCGCGGCGCAGGGCCGGGAGCCCCTCGCGCACGTCGCAGCGCACGGCCGCGTCGCCCCACGGCCCGCTCGTGTCGTAGACGCGCACGGGCGGGTTCTCCTCCACGCGCCCGTCGAACGCACGCGTCGCGTTCTGCGTGACCTCGCGCAGCGGCACGCGCACGCGGGCGGCGCTCCCGCCCTCCACGTAAACTTTGCGCGAATTCGGGAGCGAGACTTCGTCGCTCCGCTTCTCGTTCGTTGTGCTCATCGCTGACCCAAACTTTCTGGCCCACAAAAAGCGGCCCGAAAAAGAAAGACCGTTCCAAGCCATGAAGGGACGGAACGGCCTTCCTCGTGTTTCTCCCTTCGGCGGTACTAACCGCATCAGGTTCAAGGGGTCTCACGCGCTCGTGACTCTCAGCCTCGACTCCTAATTGAGGCTCCCCCGAAAACTTTTCGTCTTGAGGCGGAAGTTTACTACAAACCGCGCCGGCTGACACACCCCGCGGGCGTCAACGTGAAGGTTCGCTTGAACAACGGCTTCGGTCGCGGCGGCGTCCGGGGTAAATTCCTTCACCCCTCCCGCGAACGCCGCGCCCGTCCATGCGGGTGGGACGTTTGTTCTGGCGAATGAATCATTTGTCCCGACGAATGCGGCGAGTGGGGCGGGCTAGGGGGCGAACGGAGGGGCAAACGCTTCATTCGTCGCGGCAAACGTCCCATTTGTCACGACAAACGCCTCATTCGTCAGGCCAAATGCCCCGTTCGTCGCGACCTTTGCCTCGTTCGTCACGGCAAAAGCACTGTTTGTCGCGACGAACGGGGCAAAGGTCGCGACCGCCGCCCTGTTTGTCGCGACCAACGACCTGTTTGTCGCGACAAATGCCTCGTTGGTCGCGACCTTTGCCCCGTTCGTCGCGGCAAATGCCCCGTGGGGACTGGCGAATGCCCCATTTGTCCGCCCGTTTGCGTCAATCGCGGCGGCGAAAGCTCCGTTTCAGGCGCTCGCCTGGCTCCTGCTCTTCAGTTTGCCCAAAAATTTCTGCCGGAACTTGGCGACTTTGGGCGCGACGACGGCGCGGCAGTAGGGCTGCGAAGGGTTCTGCGCGAAGTACTCCTGGTGGTAATCCTCCGCCACGTAAAACTCACCCGCGGGCGCGACCTCCGTCACAATCGGCGCGTCCCAAATCTGCTCCGCGTTCAATTCGGCAATCGTCTTTTCGGCCGTCTCCTTCTGCTCCGGCGAGTGGTAGAAGATGGCCGAGCGGTACTGCGTGCCCACGTCCGCGCCCTGCCGGTTCAGGGTCGTGGGGTCGTGGATGGTGAAGAAGACTTCGAGCACCTCGCGGAAGGAGACGACCCGCGGGTCGAACGTCACGCGCACGACCTCCGCGTGCCCAGTCGTCCCCGCGCACACCTGCCTGTACGTCGGGTTCGGCACGCTCCCCCCCGCGTAGCCTGACTCCACAGACTCGACCCCGCGCAAGTCGTCGAAGACAGCCTCCAGACACCAGAAACAACCGCCCGCCAGCGTCGCCACTTCATTCTGATTCTCTTCCATGAAAACGTCGTCCCTCTAAACTCTCTTGAAAATTTCTTCTACCCGCCGATGAAACTCATCGTGCGCGCGGGCTGCATGAACTCCGGGTCGTTGATGTAGTGGCGCGGCTCCTTCTTCATCACGACCGATTCGATGTAGTCGGTGATTTCGGCCCGCGTGGCACCGTTGCGGAGGACGTCGCGCAGGCTGTGCTCGACCGTGGAGAAGAGGCACGTCCTGATCTGGCCGTCGGCGGTGAGGCGTATGCGCGAGCAGGCCCCGCAGAAGGGCTCCGTGACGGGCGCGATGATGCCTATCTCGCCGGGCGCGCCGTCGGCGAAGCGGTAACGCGCGGAAGTCTCGGAGCCGCGCTCGACTTTCAAAGGCGCGAGCGGGAAGCGTTCTTCTATTCGCTCACGAATCTCGCGGCCCGAGACCACGTCCGCGCGCGACCACTCGTGGCCCGAGTCGAGCGGCATGAACTCTATGAAGCGCATCCACACGTCGTGCTCGCGGGCGAACGCCGCGAAGTCCGCGACCTCCGCCTCGTTGTGGCCGCGGACGATGACGGCGTTGACTTTGATCGGCGTGAGGCCCGCACTTCTGGCCGCCTCCATGCCTTCGAGCACGCGGTCGAGCACGTCCACGCCAGTCATCTTGCGGAACACGTCGCGCTTCAGGCTGTCCAGGCTGATGGTGATGCGGTCCAGGCCCGCCTCTTTCATGGCCTCGGCGCGGCCCGGCAGGAAGTAGCCGTTGGTCGTCAGCGCCAGGTCGCGCAGGCGCGGCTTGAGGCGGGAGAGCTTGCTGATGATGGTCTCTATGTCGCGGCGCATCATGGGCTCGCCGCCCGTCAGCCGGATTTTCTCGATGCCGAGCGCGACGAAGATTTCCGAGACGTACTCGATCTCCTCGTAAGTGAGCATCTCGGACTTCGGCGCAATCGGCGGCTCGCCGTGCGGCAGGCAGTAGAAGCAGCGAAAATTGCAGCGGTCCGTCAGCGACAGGCGAAGGTCGCGTATCCGCCGCCCGTACGAATCTTTGAGTAAAGCGGTCACTTCTCTTCTTTCACAGACGCGAGGCTTTCACGATTATCATCCGAACACAATCATACAGCCGCCCAACGGGCGCTCCAAGCCGCCAGACGGAAAACGCCAGGGCGGAGGCGCTGAGTGCTTCAGTGTTCAAAAGCCGCCAGGGCCGCGTCTTCGGCGGCGTACTCGTCTTCAATAGAGCCTGTCTCCGCGGGCGGGTTGGCGCGTTCCCACTCAATTGTCCGCCGCAGGGCTTCTTCGCGCGGGACGCGTTCTTCGTAGCCAAGCTCGGCGCGAATCCGTCGCGTGTCCGTGGCGAGGTGATGCTCGTAGTCAACGTGCGAGGCTATGTGCGAGGGTAATGAATCTTCCGGCACGGTGACGACGCGGCCGTCCCAGCCTGCGGCGCGGCCGACGGCGCGGACCCAGTCGGCTTCCGCGAGGGCTTCCGCTTCGCCGACGTTGTAGATGCGGCCCGCGGCGCTGTCGTTCGTCAGAGCGAGCACGACGGCTTCGGCGACGTTCTCGACGTAGCCGCGCGTCCATCTCCAGCGCGCCTGCGCCTCGCCGAGCAGGATGGCGGGGCGATGGTCGTCCATCCTTTTCACGTAGCCGAAGAGCCTGTGCTGGTGGTCTCCCGGCCCGTAGACCGCCGGGAGCCTCAGGACAGTTCCGGGCAACTCGGAATCGCTCATCACGACGCGCTCGACCAGAATCTTTTCGTAATGGTATTTGAAATCGTCCGGCCCTTCGGCCCGCGCGCGGTAGGGGTAAAGGTTCGCGCGCAGCGGCGCGTCTTCCGCGAGGGGGGACGCGGCGGGCGCGCCCGTCTCCAAACGCAGCAGGCGGCCGTAAGCGCCGTAAACGTCCGCGCTGCTCGCGACGACGGCGCGGCGCGCGACGCCTTTGAAAACGCCGACGAGCGCGCGCGCGTCCGTTTCCGTGTAAGCGATCATGTCCAGCACCACGTCCGGCGCAATTGTCTTGAAGTCGGCGGCGAAAGAGGCCAGGTCGCGGCGGTCGCCGTGAATCTCTTCGACGCCCTCGGGCAGTTCGGCCCGCGTCTCGCCGCGATGAAAGACGAATACCGCGTGGCCCATTTCCACCAGGCGACGCACTACGTGCGGGCCTGTGAAGCGCGTGCCGCCGACGATGAGAATCCGCATGGTCTGGTTTCCTTCAATCAAGAAGCCGCGGGCTCGCCGGCCGGTTCCTCCTGCTCTTCGCTCGCGTCCGCGAGCAACGCGCGGGCGTTGCGTTGGAGGCCCGAGAGCTTGGCGCGCTTGATGGCGCTCCTGCGGAAACGCTCGGCGTAAGTTTCCGGGGTCAGTTCGAGGATGTCTGCGAGCCGCGCGTTGACCAGTCCGTCGCGCGGCTCGAAGCGCGGCTCATCGCTCGGCTGCTCGAAGCGGTTCCAGGGGCACACGTCCTGGCAGATGTCGCAGCCGTAGAGCCAGCCGTCCAGGTTGCGCGCCACGTCATCAGGAATCCGCTCGTCGCGCAGCTCGATCGTGGCGTAAGAGATACACTTCGTGGAGTCGACGACGTAAGGCTCCGTGATCGCGCCGGTCGGGCACGCTTCTATGCAGAGCGTGCAAGTCCCGCAGTGGTCTTCCGCGGGGCCGGCGTCGTATTCCAACTCAAGGTTGAGGAGCAACTCGCCCAGGAAGACCCACGAGCCGTACTCGCGCGTGATGAGGTTCGTGTGCTTGCCTATCCAGCCTAACCCTGCGCGCGCGGCCCAAGCCTTGTCCATCACGGGCTGAATGTCGACGCAGACCTTGCCCTCCGCCTCGGGCCACTCGCCTTTAATCCAGGCGAGCAGCTCTTTCAACTTGCCGCCGACCACGTCGTGATAGTCATCGCCCCAACTGTAGCGCGAGACCTTGCCCGTCGCCGCGTCCTCGGCGTGGTGGTGCGGCGTGTAGTAGTTGAGCGCGACGGCGACGACGGAGCGCGCGTCCGCGAGCAGCGCGCGCGGGTCCATGCGCTTCTCCGTGTCGCGCGACATCCAGCGCATCTCGCCGTGGAAGCCGCGCCCGAGCCACTCTTCCAACCGCTCGCGCTCTCGCCCGAGCGGGTCCGCGCGGACGACGCCCACCTTGTCGAAGCCGAGCGCGAACGCGCGCTCCCTGATTCGCCGCGAGAGGGTTGAAGCCCGTGAGACCTGCTTTTCCACGCCCAGGATTTTACCTTTTTGCCCGCGCCCTTGCTAAGCAGACTCCAACTCGTTAAGCTCCCCTGTAGCAAACTCTCCCCATCGTGCGTGCGGGCTCACAGGTTCGGGCGGGGAGTCGTCTGCGCGCGCATCAACACGGATGGAAAGTCAGGGGAAGTTTTGGACGGGGCGAAGCGGACACGAGAAGAGGAATCAATCAGGCGCAAGGCGGGGCGCGTCCTCTTCATAGGACTGCCGGGCACGCGGCTGACCCCGCGCACGCGCGCGCTGCTCGCCGAGGTGCAGCCGGGCGGCGTCGTCCTCTTCGGGCGCAACGTCGAGTCGGCTGAGCAGATCGCGCTCTTAAACGCGCAGATACGCGACGCCGTAGACCACCCGGTCCTGATAGGCGTCGACCAGGAGGGCGGCCTCGTCGACCGCTTCCGCGAGATCTGCGAGCCGATGCCTTCGGCGAAGGCCGTGCGCGACGCGGGCTCCTCGGACTTGGCACAAAAATTCGGCGCGCTCTCAGCGCGCGTCCTGCGGTTGCTCGGCTTCAACATCAACTTCGCCCCCGTGCTCGACCTCTCGGGCGACAACCTTGAGAACGGCCTGCGCGGCCGCACCTTCGGCAAGTACGCGGCGGAAGTCTCGCGCCTGGCTGGCGCGTACCTGGACGGGCTGCAAGGGGGCGGCGTCGCCGGCTGCGGCAAACATTTCCCCGGCCTCGGCGGCTCGGACATAGACTCGCACCGCCGGATGCCGATTGTGAAGCACTCGTGGGCGGAAATCCTTGAGCGCGACCTAGTCCCCTTCATGGACTTGATGTCTCACAGGCCGGGCGAGCACCTGCACTCCCTGATGGTGAGCCACGCGGCTTTCCCGGAAGTGTCGGAGTTCATGCAGGCGTGGTTCCGGCGCACGGGCGAGCTGCCCGCGCTCGAAAGTTTCCACCAACTGCCCGCGACCATCAGCGGCAACGTGGTGATGCGGCTCCTGCGGATGGTGCTGAAGTTCGACGGGCTGGTCATCACGGACGACATGGAGATGGGCGCGGTCGTGCAGACGCTCTCGGTCGCGGAGGCGGCGCTGCGCGCCGTCGAGGCGGGCTCGGACATGATCCTCATCTGCGAGCAGGAGGCCAACTTCGTCGCCGCGCGCGACCGCGTCGTCGAGGCGGTCGAGAAAGGGAAGCTGCCCGTCGAGGCGCTCGACCGCTCGTCGGCCAGGATGGACCGCGTGCTGAAGCTGGCGGGCGAGCCTGAGCAGTTCGACCAGGACGAGTTCGCCGCCGTCTCGCGCGACATAGCGGAACTCAAGCGCGCGCTGAAGGCCGCCGAGTTGACCGGCGAATACGCCCCGCCCTTCGGCACGCCCGAAGGCGGCGAGCGCCGCTCCTCAAATTTCTAAAACGCAGTATCGGAACCCGCCCGCCGCCCAAAGCCCTTCCCATATGCGATACGGCGCGCCTTTCCGCACGATATGGGTTGGGCCTGTTACCCCATCTCGCACACGCGCCGTCTGAAGGTGCGTACTTTCCCAAAACTTTCGCTTCTTTCGGACCACCGCCGGGCGCTCTCTCCTTCCGGCACGGAGGTTGCCGAGCCCGTTTCCAGGAAACGCTCTCCACGTTTCAGTGTCCCCGGATGAAGCGTTTCAACCACGGGCCGACCGAATGGCTAACACAATTAAAGCTGAGAAGCGCGGTCGCCGCCACGAAAGAAATCTTGTGAGGAGATAAACGAAATGGCTAACCGACCGAGACTCATCCCGACCCTGATCGCCGCCGCCCTGATGGCAATCTGCCTTCCCCTGATTGCGTCGGCGCAAGGGACTTACGACCCCTGGGGCCGCAACCGCGACAGGGATTATCGCCGGAACCGCGATTACGGCAACTCCGGCCGCTACGGCAACCGCAACCTGCGCGACGTGGCCCGCCGCCTGGACGACCGCAGCGGCGATTTCCAGCGCCACTTGGACAGCTCGCTCGACCGCAGCCGCTACGACGACACGCGCCGCGAAGACAACATCAACGAATTGGCCCGCCAGTTTCGCAACGCCGCGAGCCGCTTCCGCGACCGCGTCGACGACCGCGACGGCGGCTCGAACGAGGCGCGCAACCTCTTACAGGTCGGCTCGCGCATGGACAACCTGATGGCGCGTCTGCGCGTGGACGGGCGCACGCAAAGTGACTGGTCGCGCATCCGCCAGGACCTGCGCGTCGTCGCTGACGCCTACGGCTTAGGCTACGGCGGCGGCTACGGCCGCGGCGACGACTACTACGACAACGACCGCTACCGCCGTCGCCGCAACACCAACAACGACTGGTGGAGGCGCTTGCCCTTACCGCTGAACGGAAATTAACTCACGGCGCGCGGCAACAGTTCGGGCCTCGCGTTATTGGAGGACGAAAGCCCCTGCACACCTTTCAAAGTGTGCAGGGGCTTTCGCCTTTTGCGCGTCTTGATGCCAAAATACAGGGCATGGCAGGCACGCTCTACCTGGTGGCGACGCCCATCGGCAACCTCGAAGACATCACGCACAGGGCCTTGCGCGTGCTCTCGGAGGTCGACGTGGTGGCCTGCGAAGACACGCGGCGCACGCGCGTGCTGCTCAACCACTACGGGATTAAGACGAAGACCGTCAGCTACCACGAGCACAACGAGCGCGAGCGCGCGGAGCACCTGGGCGAGATGTTGGGGGACGGAAGGAGTGTGGCCGTCGTCTCCGACGCGGGCACGCCGGGCATCTCGGACCCGGGCTTTCGCCTCGTCAACGACGCGGTCCGCCGCGGCGCGCGGGTTGTGCCAATACCGGGCCCCGCGGCCTTCGTCTCCGCGCTCGTCGCCTCTGGCCTCCCGACGGACCAATTCTTCTTCGGCGGCTTTCTGCCCGCGCGCTCGGCGGAGCGGCGCGCGCGCCTCGCACAGGTGCGCGCGCTCGACTCGACACTCATCTTTTACGAAGCCCCGCACCGCATCGGCCAGGCCCTCGCGGACGCGCGCGAAATCCTGGGCGAGCGCGAGGCCGCGGTCGCGCGCGAGTTGACCAAGCTGCACGAAGAGATCGCGCGCGGCCGCCTGTCCGACCTGGCCGAGCGCTTCGGCCGCGAGGGCGCGGCGCGCGGCGAGATGGTGCTCTTGATAGACCGCGCGGCCGCCGGCCAAGAGGCGGCCGCGGGAGACTCCGAAGCCGACATCGCCGCGCGCGTCGCCGCGCTCGAAGCGGAGGGCCTGGACAACCGCGCCGCCCTCAAAAGGGTCGCGCGCGAACTCGGCCTCACCCGCTCCGAGGCGTACCGCCGCCTAGTCCGAGGAAAAAAGTGATGGGTGCTGGGTGCTGAGTGCTGAGTAAAAGCGTTTGTCTTTTCACTCAGCACTCAGCACTCAGCACTCAGTACTTATTTATGTCTTCTGAGCGAACACAATGTCCCGCCTGCCGCGCGGAGGTCGAGCCGGGGGCCAGCTTCTGCGAGGCGTGCGGGACGCACTTCGCAGAGACGCCGGCGCGGGAGATTATGAGCGTCGGCTACCTGTTGTCGGAGTTGGCGCGCTGGGAGGAGCAGGGAATCGTCAGCCCGGAGCTGGCGAACGAGTTGCGCGGGGGTTACGAGCGAAGGCGCGAGGAGTTGCGCGCGCAACTGGCACAGAACGGCCGGCGCACGAAACCGCCCTCGCCGCCACCGGAGGCGAACGCCCCGGCGTGGACGCCGCAAGCTCCGCCCCCGCCGCCTCCCCCGCCGACGGGCGCGGATTATCAAGCGGGGCAATTCGCACCGGACCCGAGGGTCTTCCCGCGGCCGCCCGTGGCCCCGCTGCCGGGCGATTTCCGAAGCGCCCGCGAGCGACGCGGCCCGCGCCGCCCGCTCCTCGAAACTCTCGCGGACCCGCAGACCATACGCCTGCTGCTCTACACGGGCGCGGGGATGCTCGTCGTCGGCGTAATCATCTGGCTGCGCGACGTGCTCTACCTCAAGCTGCAAGAGCCCGTGGTGCAGGCGACGCTCCTGGCTATTGGCACAATTGCCGTGACGGTCGCGGGCTGGCTCATCATCCTGCGCACGCGGCTGCGGTTCACGGGGCGCGCGCTGACGCTCGCCGGCTCGCTCCTGGTCCCCGTCAACTTCTGGTTCCTCGTGCGCTCCGGCCTGGTCCGCGACCAGGGGCGCGCGTGGCTCGTCTGCGCGCTGTGCTCGCTCCTTTACGCGCACACGGCCGCGCTCCTGCGCGAGAAGCTCTACGTCTACCTGGCGAGTGTCGCGAGTGTCGCGACCGCCTGGACGCTCATCTACCGCGTCGAGCCCGAAGCCTTCGGCCTCTACGCGCTCTCCCTGATGGCCCTCTCGCTCTTCTTCCTACACCTCTCGCGCCTCTTCCCCCTCGGCGAAGACAACGCACGAGCGCAGGCAGACGGACAGCGAGCCGAGAACGACTCGAACTCCGCCTTCCGCGTTCCGCGTTCCGCGTTCGCTTACCAACTCTGGGGGCCGCCGCTCGTGCAGGTGGCGCTCGTGGGCGCGGCGCTCAGCCTGCTCTTTTACATGCCGCTGCGGCTGGGGTCTTCGCCGTCGCTCGCGGAAGGGATTTTCCGGCTGCGCTCGGGCGGGTACGACGCGGGCGTCGCGATGCTCCTGTCCGCGCTCGCGGCTTACGCCGCCTGGTTCACGGGCCGCCACGTCTACGCGGACAGGCGCGTGCTGCTCTACGCGGCGAGCACGCTCCTGCTTTTCTGGACCGTTTTTCTGGCGACGGACGCGTTCGGGCTCTCAGGCCCCACACAGCTTCTACTGCTCGCGGCCGCGACCGCGGCCGTCGCCCTCGCGGCGCGATTGCCGCACACGGAGGCGCTCGCGCACGCGCTCCACCACGCGAGCATGGTGGCGTGTGTCGCGCTCAGCGTCTCGGCTTACGTCGTCATAGGGGCCGCGCCCGAGTTTACTCTCACGCACGGCGCGGCCCTGGCCTTCCTCGCCGTGACCTACGCCGCGTCGAGCGCGCCGCGCTTCCTCAAAGAACAAGCAGCGGCCGCCGTCGTGTTCGCCTACGCCTCGGCCCTCTTCGCCTCCGCGGCGTTCTGGGTCGCGCTCGTCAGTTTCAACCTGCGTTCCGAAACTCTCTTCTACGCGGCCTGCACGCTCTGGCCTTTCGCCCTCTACTCAGTCTCCGCGGCCACCGCGCGCCTGCGGCGCGAGACGCAGCTCACGAAGCCGTTCGCCCGCGTCGCCGACGCGGAGTTCGTTCTGCTCCTGCTGTCAGCGTCGCTCGTCGCGTTCGAGTTGAACGACGCGCAGCGCCTGCCGTTCGATGAAGTGGAAAGCCCGCGCGGCGGGATGTTCGCGGCGCTCGCGGGCGCGGCCGTCTACGGCGTGCTGCGCCTGCGGCGCGACCGCTCAATCTTCGGGGCGGCGCTGATGGCTACGGCCCTGCTCGTGCTGGTCGCGGCGGCCGGCGACGCCTTGAAGGCTGCGGGCGCGCTGCCCGCCGCCTGGCCCGTGGCGACCGCCGTCATCATCGCGGCCTTCCTGCTGCGCGAGGCCGCGGGCAGGTTACTGCGGGCGGACGACAAGGAGACCGCGGGCGAGAACCAGGCTAACTTCATCGCCCGGCTGTCGCGCGCCGCCGTGATCCATTTCATAACGGACTGCGCGACACTCGCGTGCGCGGGACTGTGGCTCGCCATCCTGTTATCCGATCTCGAAGCGGGCGCGACGAGCCCTCCGGCCGTGCTCTTTCTGGCCCTGCTCTACTGGGGCGAGCGCGCGGCGCGCGTCAAGCGCGCCTGGCCCGTCTACCTCTCGGCCGCGCACGCGGGCGCGCTGTGCCTCGCCGTGCTCTCCGTGCTGCGCCTGGACGTAGAGTGGTTCGCGCTTGTCTCCGCGCTGGCACTCTTCCCACTGTTCTTCGCGGCCGGCAGAAGGGCGCTCGCGGGCGGCGCTGAATGGCTGGCGCGGCCCCTGACCGACGCCGCGGGCGCGACCATGATGCTCGTCGCGGTCGCAAGCGTGGCGCAGGCCGCTCAGTACCTGCGCGTGGGAGAGCCTCGCCTGCTCGCGCCCGCGGTGACGCTCGGCGCGCTCGCGCTGCTCTCCTTCGGCGCGAGCCTCTGGTCCGCGAGTCACGCGCGCGTGAGGTATTTCCGCGCCGGGCTCTTCACGCTCGTCGCGTCATTCACCCTGGCCTGCCTGCGCGCGGGCTTCGACCCCGCAGAGAACGTGGAGCTTTACACCACGCCCACGGCCGTCCTGCTGCTCGCAGTGGCTTACCTGACGGTGCGGCGCTCCTGGGATGAGTACGAGGCCGACACGACTCTGTTACTGTGGCTCGGGAGTCTGCTGCTCGTGGGGCCGCTGCTCGTGCGCGCGTTCGAGTACCGCGTGCTGCTCGGCGTGCCCGCGCCCTGGCGTGACCTCGGCGTGCTCTTCGCCGCGCTCGCCCTGGTCCTCTTCGGCGTCGTGGGCCGCCTGCGCGCGCCCGTCCTCGTAGGGGCCACCGCCCTCGTGCTCGAACTCGCGGCGCTCGCCGTGACGAGCGTCCCGTGGCTACAGATACGCTTGTGGGCTTACATGATCCCGGTCGGCATTCTCCTGATACTTTTCTGGGGGCTGCTCGAATTCCGACGCGAACAACTCCTGCGCCTCCGCCAGCGCCTCGACGAACGCCGCGAAATCATGCGCGAGCGCTTCGGCGAGTGGAGATAAGGCAAAAGTAAAAAGAAAAAGTAAGACCCTGGAAGGGCCTTACTTTTACCTTTTACCTTTTTCCTTTGCCCTCTCAGTGCTCTCCCGTCACGTCCTTCGGGAGCGGCTTGTCGACGGCGGGGCGCGTCGGGCGCTCGGCCAGTTCCCAGAGGGTGACGAAGACTGTGCGCGTGACCTTCTCCATCTTCTGGTAGTCGATCTTGTCCGGGTGGTCGCCGGGGCGGTGATAATCCTCGTGCTCGCCGTCGAAGTAGAAGATGATCGGGATGCCGTTCTTCGCGTAGTTGAAGTGGTCCGAGCGGTAGAAGAACTGGTTCGGGTCTTTGGGGTCGTCGTACAGGTAGTTCAGCTTCAGGTTCAGGTAAGCGTGGTTCGTGTTCTCGCTCAGCTCGCCCAACTGCGTGCTCATCATCTTCGAGCCGATGACGTAGATTTCGTTCGGCCCGGCCAGCTTGGCGTTCGCGGGGTTGGTGTCGCCCTCGGGCTTGCTGCGGCCGATCATGTCCAGGTTAATCTGCGTGACGATCTTATCAAGCGGCACGGTCGGGTTCTCGACGAAATACTGCGAGCCCCAGAGACCCTTCTCCTCGGCGCAGTGCCAGACGAAGAGGACCGAGCGCTTCGGCGGCGGGTTCTTCGCGAGCGTTTCGGCCATCGCGAGCATCGCCACCGTGCCCGAGCCGTCGTCGTCCGCGCCGTTCCAGATGTTGTCGGAGGTGTCGCCCTTGAGCGAGGGCGCGCGGCCCGCGCCGCCCGGAGCGCCTGTGCCAACGTGGTCGTAGTGCGAGCCGACGGCCACGTACTCGTTCTTCAAGATTGAGTCGCGACCCTCGGCGATTGCGACGACGTTCTGCGTGAAGACCTGCTCGGTCTTGGTCGCGACCGCGAGGCTCACGCGCTTGTCCGCGCCGAAGTCGAAAGCCTTGACGGCCTCGGCCTGTTCGCGGTTGAGCATGGCGGCGGCCGTCTGCTTCTCGCCCTGCATGAGCGCTTCGAGCGTCTTCTCCGAGACGGTGACGCGCGGAATCTTCGGGCCCTCGCCGGGCTTCTTGAACTTCTCGACCGTGACACTGCCGCCGCTCAGGAAGTTCTGGCGCAGGCGGTCCCAGTTGGTTAGAACGTTCTGGTTCGGGACGAAGATCAGGCCGCGCGCCCCGTGCGTCTCGGCGTAAACGTCCGGCGTGATCCAGTCTACGCCCTGCTTGCCGGATTGCAGGTCCGCGAACGTGACGCCCTTCGGCAGCCCGCCGCCGAGGACGACCACGATCTTGTCCTTCACGTCAACGCCCTGGTACGGGTCTATGTTCTTGGCCTTGACGACCCAGCCGTGGCCGACGAAGACGAGCGGGGCGCTCGCCGTCCCCGCGAAGTGCTGTGCCAGAATGCCGTCGCCGAAGTTGAACTTCTGGCCGTTGATGTCGAGGCTCGTGTTCTCCCCGTCGAGCTTCACGCGCTGGAGCGCGATGCGCTGGAAGAAGGTGCCGTTGTCGCCCGCGGGTTTCAGCCCCCAGCGCGAGAGGTTCGTGGCGAGGAACTTGGCCGTCAAGTCCAGGCCGCGCGACGGCGTGTCGCGCCCCTCCATCTCGTCCGAGGCGATGAAGTAAAGATAATCCTTCAACTGCGCCGCGGTGATCTGGTCGGCGTGACGGCGTGCGACCGCGAGCGACGTGGGCTGCGTAGTCGCGGCCGCCGCGCCGGCAGTGGTCTGGCGCTGCGCGTAGACGGCCGGGAGCTGGCAGACGAGCGAGGCGGTTAAGACGAAAAACAGGACGAATCTTCGAAGCATACTTCCTCCGCTTGAGTTTAATTCCGAAATTTCGGGAGCGGCCCGGACTGCGGACAAGCTCTGATGTGAGCCGTGCCGTCACCCGTTGGCCGGACCCCCGCGCGTTTTATTCGGGCGATTTTGCTAAAGAAAAGACGGACTTTCCCGCAAGAAGGACTATACGAAGGGTGTGGAATAAATGTTTAGAAGGAATTCTGAAGAAGGAAAAGTGAAGACCCCGGAGGGGTCTTCACTTTTACCTGTTGCCTTTTGCCTTCCGTCAGGCGTGTTGGACTGCCTGCACAAGCTTAGTTAGCGAATCCTTCGCGTCGCCGTAGAGCATACCGGTGACGGGTTTGAAGAAGAGCGGGTTTTCGATGCCGGCGAAGCCTTTGCCCTTGCCGCGCTTGAGGACGACGACCGAGCGCGCGCGGTCGACTTCGAGGATGGGCATGCCGGCGATGGGGCTCTGCGGGTTGTCGCGCGCGTCCGGGTTGACCACGTCGTTCGCGCCGATGACGACCGCCACGTCCGTCGAAGAGAACTCGGGGTTGATCTGCTCCAACTCGTAGAGCGAAGAGTACGGCACGTTCGCCTCCGCCAGCAGCACGTTCATGTGGCCCGGCATGCGCCCGGCCACGGGGTGAATCGCGTACTTGACGCTCACGCCGCGCTTCTCCAGAACGTCGGCCAACTCGCGCACGATGTGCTGCGCCTGCGCCGTCGCCATGCCGTAGCCCGGAACGAAGATGACCTGGTTCGCGTAGGCCAACTGCACGGCCACGTCTTCCAACCCGACCTCGCGCATGGTCCCCTGCTCGCCCTCCGCGGCTTGCGCGGTCGCCGCGCTCCCGAACGCGCCGAAGAGCACGTTCGTCATCGAGCGGTTCATCGCGCGGCACATCAGGATGGAGAGGATGAAGCCGGAGAAGCCGTCGAGCGTGCCCGCGATGATGAGCACGTTGTTCGAGAGCGCGAAGCCCGTCGCGGCGGCCGCGAGCCCCGCGTAAGAGTTCAAAAGCGACATCACGACCGGCATGTCCGCGGCCCCGATGGGCATCACCAGCATCACGCCGAAGACGAAGGCCAGCCCCAGCATCGTGTAGAAGACGGGCGCGGAAGTCGGGAAGATGAGGACGTAGACGAAGCACCCGATGGTGGCGGCCAGGAGCGCCATGTTGAAGACGTTCTGCCCGCGGTAGGTCATCGGCGTGCCGCGCACCAGGCCTTGCAGCTTGGCGAAGGCCATCAGGCTGCCCGTCGTCGTCAGCGCGCCGAGCATCACCTCGAAGCCTATGGCCGTCAGCTTAAACTGGCCCATGCCCGCGCCGTGCTTGTAGTACTCCGCGACGCCGACGAGCGCGGCGGCGAACGCGCCGAAGGCGTGCGAGAGCGCGGTCCGCTGCGGCATCGCCGTCATCGGCACCCAGATAGCCATCGCCGCCCCGACGGTCGAGCCGATCAGGAGGCCCGCGATGATCCACTCGTAGCTGATGATCTCGTGGTGGAGCAGCGTGCCTACGACGGCCATCAGCATGCCGAGTTCCGCGAGGTGCATCCCGCGCTTGGCCGTCTCGGGGTGGCTCAGGCCCTTCAGCCCGAGGATGAAGAGGATGGAGGCCGCGAGGTAGCTGAACTCTATGATGTACTTGGTCGCGTTCACGGCCTGTTCCCGTTCTCGCCCCTCTTCTCGACGGCGGTCTCTTTGCGCCTGAACATCCTGAGCATGCGGTCCGTGATGCCGAAGCCGCCGACGACGTTGATGGTCGCGCAGGTGACGGCCGTGAAGCCCAGAATCTTACTGACGAGGTCGCCCCCCGCACCCGCGATGACGATTGAGCCCACGAGCGAGATGCCCGAGATGGCGTTCGTCGCCGACATCAAAGGCGTGTGAAGCAACGGCGGCACGCGCGAGATCACCAGGTAGCCCAAGAAGGCCGCCAGCGCGAAGACGTAAAGCGCCGCGATCAAAGTTTCAGAAGCCATGAAACGGTTCCTTTCATTTGCTCGTTAGTTCGGCGAGCGCGGCCGCGACGCGCGGGTGGACGTACTCGCCGCCGCGGTGCGTGACGCAGGAGGGGCCGACCACGTCGTCCGTCATGTCGACGCTCAGCTCGCCGTCTTTTATCAGGAGGCTCAGGAAGGCGGTGACGTTGCGCGAGTAGAGCTGGCTGGCGTGGACGGGGACGGTCGCGGCCAGGTTCAGGGGCGACATGATGGTGACGCCGCCGTGCTCAATCGTCTCGCCCGGACTGGCGACGGCGCAGTTGCCGCCGGTCGCGCCCGCGAGGTCAACGATGGCGGCCCCGCGCTTCATGCCGCCCACCGCCTCCTCCGTCAGGAGCAGCGGCGCGCGCTTGCCCGGAACTTGCGCGGTCGTGATGACCACGTCGGCCGTCCGCGCGTGTTTGGCGATGAGGTCGCGGCCGCGCTTCAGGGCCTCTTCGGAGAGTTCGACGGCGTAGCCGCCCGCGTCTTCGGTCTGAAGCCCGCCGAGGTCGACTTCGAGGAACTGAGCGCCGAGGGACCGCACCTGCTCGCCCGCGGCCTTGCGCACGTCGTAGGCTTCGACGACCGCGCCCAGGCGGCGCGCCGTCGCGATGGCCTGGAGCCCCGCCACGCCCGCGCCGAGCACGAGCACGCGCGCGGGCGGCACCGTCCCGGCCGCCGTCATCAACATGGGGAACATGCGCGGGATGTGGTCCGCGGCCATCAGCACGGCCTTGTAGCCCACGACCGTCGCCATCGAAGAGAGCGCGTCCATCGCCTGCGCGCGCGTGATGCGCGGGACCAATTCCATCGCGAAGGCCGTCAGCCCGCGCGCCACGAGCGGCGCGAGCGCCGCCGGCTCGTCCAGGGGGCGCAGGAACCCCAGGACGACCGCGCCGTCTTTCAACTGCTCTATGTCTTCCGCGGAAGGGCGGTTGACGGCGGCGAACACGTCCGCGGCCGCGAGTAGACCAGCGCGGTCTTCGGAGACGACCGCGCCCGCGGCCTCGTAGTCCGCGTCGGCCGCGCCGGCGGAAGCGCCCGCGCCGCTCTCGACGGTGACGGACACTTTCTGCGCGGCGAGCTTGCGGACCGATTCGGGCACGAGGGCGACGCGCTCTTCTCCGGGCTGTGTCTCTCGCAGCACAGTAATGTTCATCCCGTTCTCCTCCGAGAGTTTTGGGCCGATTCTAATTTGACGTGTGCGGCTGCTTCGATGGTCTTCAAAGGGTGCTAGGGCTGCGGCCAGACGAGCCGTCAGCGTACTCCACGCGGACGATGACCACGCGGCCCCTGACGCTCCGCTGCTCGTCCTTGCCGAGCGCGTAGACGCTGACGGTCCGGGTCGGCGGCGTGGCGATCAGGACCTCCAGCCCTTTGGTCTTGCCGGGCGCGATCTTCGCGTCGCTGGTGAACTGGCGGCGCTCGACTTCGTGCTCCGTGTCCGGCTCGTAGAAAACGTAGTCCCAGTCAATCGCCTTGATGGTCTTCGCCCCGGTGTTCCTGACCGAAGCCTTGTACATGAAGACGTAGCGGGGCGGGGCCTTCTGGCGTATGAGCTCGATGTTCGCGTCGTCGGCCTTGGCCTCGCGCGTTATCTTGTCGACCTCCATCGGGCTGCCGGTTTTCTTGGCCTCCTGTATGCGGCGCTCGTTCCTCATGCGGACGCGCATCTCGTCGTAGTTCTCGACGGGGCCGGCGAAGGGGTCTCGCTCCCAGCCGATGCGCTCCTTGCTCCAACTGGATTTGAGGACTTCGACGCCGGGCGGCTCTGGCTGCGCCGCCGAGTTTTGTGCCAGTGCGATGGCCGGCAGGGAAACGACGGCCAGCAGTCCGGCGGCGGCAACGATTGAAGCTCTGCGCATAGGGAACTCCTTTTCTAAAGTCGAAACGAAACGTCGTCTATGGCCTGGGGAGGGGCGGTCTCGGCCCCCGAAGTATAAGCCCCGGCCGTGCCGAAATCCAAAAAAAAATCGGGCCGGAGGAGACTCTCTCCGGCCCGAAGTTTTCAAGTTAACTGGCGACCGCCTCGAAGGGGGCCGCCAGTTTTGGCTCAATTTAGAAAACGTACCTCAGCCCCAGGATGATGCGGCGTTTGCCGCCGTCCGTGCCCCACTGGTTGAGGAAGTTGGCGTTGTTGATGCGGCCCTCGGGGACGCCGAAGTCGCGCGTGTTCGTCAGGTTGAAGAAGTCCGCGCGAAGCTGTAGGCGCTGGTTCTCTCCGAGCCGCGTGTTCTTGACGATGCCGAAGTCCACGCGGTTGATGCCGTCCGTGCGGAGGATGTTCCGGCCTGCGTCGCCGACGCGCTGGGCCGCCGTCACGGGGATGAAGAAGCAGGCCGCGCCCGTGACGGTCGCCCCGCCGCGGGTGCAGCTCACGCCGCCGCCCGCCACCAGTATCTCTTCGATGGACATGCTGCCGAGCGCGAGGCTGGTGTTGATGTTCGGGCGGATGGCGTTGCCGACGAAGCCGACGCGCGGCTGGAAGTTGTTGTTGTCGCGCTCGGGGACGGGCGTGAACCTGAAGCGCTCGTCGCCGCCCGCGGTCGCCACGATGGCGTCGTTGACCGAGACCAGGTCGCCTATGGGCTGGCCCGGACTCTCGTAGCGCAGGCCGAGCGTCAGCGTGAAGTTCGGGGTGATCCTCCACTCGTCCTGCCCGTAGGCGAAGACGTCGTGCCAGTCGTAGTAGAAGATTTCCTGGCCGCCCGCGAGCGGCTTGTTGGCGGTCGCGGTGTCCGCGATGTCGTCGACGAAGCGTTGCAGGCTGCTGTAGACGAGGCGGCCGCGGATGGTCGGGAAGAAGAACTGCTTGAGCTGGTTGCGGCGTATGTCTATGCCGAACTTCCAGGCGTGGTTGCCCTGAGAGAGCGAGAAGTTGTCCTGTCACAGTGACACTCTCCTTTGCTGAACAGCTTGTTGTTGGTGAACGAGTGGAAGCTGACGGCCCCTGGCTAAACCCTTTGAGTGCGAGGTAAAGAGCCCTTGAGTATTAGGTATATAAAGCCCTGAGGAGTAAGTATAGAGACCCCGGGCGGTGTACGAAATTTTAGATAGGCAAGCCACATTCCTTTGGCGGGAAAATTCTCGGCCGGGCGCTAAGGCTCTCAGATTTGTCTGTTTAAGGTCCGCCCCCTGTAGCTCGTCGAAAGCAGGTTATCCAAAAATTGGACGAACAGAGGATATTTTGAATTTTCGGCCGGGTCGTCTGAAGTGTTGGAGGATAAGCTCTGAGGAGACCCGAACGCGTTTGAACCGTCTCGCCCGAACATCCGCGCGGGCTCGCTGCTGAAGACCCGGGTGCGCGACTTGCCAATTATGCGAGTTGAACTTTATAATCTGGATTCGATTTGAGGCCCGTTCGTCTAGGGGTTAGGACGTAGCCCTCTCAAGGCTAAAACACGAGTTCAATTCTCGTACGGGCTATATCAACTTCAAAACTCCCACCCGCAGTCATCTACTATGAACGCTCGTGGCGCTCGCAAGAGTGCCTTTCTTGGCATGCCTCATGGCACGGCCGCCAACCGTCTGCGGAAGATGGTGATGTTCTCTCTCCTGGAGAGGCACGGCGAGAACGTCTGTTTCAAGTGCTCGGAGAAGATCGAAGCGGCCGACGAGTTGAGCATCGAGCATAAGCAGCCGTGGGAAGGCGTCAGCGTAGAGCTTTTCTGGTCCCTGGATAACATCGCCTTCTCGCATCTCAAGTGCAACCGCAATCACCGCCGCGCCGGCGGCGGAGCCAAAAGACGAAAGGTCGGCCCCGAAGGCACCGCCTGGTGTAGAGGGTGTAAGGCATTTCATCCTGTAACTGAGTTCAGCCGTAACAGGACCCGCTGGAACGGTCTTCAATCCTGGTGCAACAAGTGTTTGGGTGAGCGTGTCAGGCGAGTTCGCAGGAAGTAGCGACGTGCCTTCGAATTTCAATCCCCGCTCTCCGCGCCGATTTTCGTCGCGTCCTTTTTGACCTCTTCGAACAGCTCGCCCTGCTCGGGCGCGTCTTCCGCTTCCGCCTTCGCGCGGCTGCGTCGTGCGGCGAGGGCCGAGCGGAGGCGTGTGGAGGCGAGGTGGACGGGCGTTGCGATTTTGTGCCAGGCGTGGGTCGCGCGCAGGTCGTCGAAGAGTGAGTAGGCGACGGGCGTGGCGATCAGTGTGAGGAGGAGCGAGAGCGTCTGGCCGCCGATGACGACGACGGCGATGGAGCGGCGCTCCTCCGCGCCTGGGCCGGTGCCGAGCGCGAGCGGGAGCATGCCTGCGACCAGAGCGAGCGTCGTCATCAGGATGGGGCGCAGGCGGTCGCGGTTCCCCTGCATGATGGCCTCAGAGCGCGCCATCCCCCGCGCGCGCAGATTGTTCATGTGGTCGATCTGCAAGATGGAGTTCTTCTTGACGACTCCGAAGAGCACCAGCACGCCGAGCGCCGAATAAAGGTTGAGCGTGTCGCCCGTCGCCCACAGCGAAAGCAGCGCGAAGGGGACCGCGAGCGGCAGGCTCAACAGAATCGTCACCGGGTGAATCGTGCTCTCGAACTGCGACGCGAGGATCATGTACATGAAGGCTATCGAGAGCAGGAAGGCCCAGATGAATTCGTTGAACGTCCTCTCCAACTCGCGCCCGCGGCCCGAAATCGCAGTCGTGTAGGCCGCCGGAAGATTCAGCTCCGCGACCGCGCCGCGCAGGGCTTCGAGCCGGTCGGCGAGCGCGAAGCCGGGCGCGACGCCCGCGCGCAGGCTCACGACCCGCTGGCGGTCAAGGCGGTCGATGCGCGAAGGGCTCGTTTCCTCTTTAATCGTCACGAGGCTGTCCAGGCGCACCAGCCCGCCGCGCGACGAGGGGACGTAGAGGCGCGAGATGGTCGCGGCGTCCCTGCGGTCGCGGTCCGTCAGTCGCAACTGCACGTCGTAGTCTTCGTTGACGGACGCGTCGCGGAAGCGCGAGACCTCCTCGTCGCCGCCGACCATCAGCCGCAGGCTCGTCGCAATCGCCGAAGTGTCAACGCCCAGGTCGGCCGCGCGCTCGCGGTCAATCTTCACGCGCAGCTCGGGCTTATCCAATTTGAGCGTCGTGTCCGCGTCGACAATCCCGCCGAGCTTGAGCGCGCGCTCGCGCAGGCTTTCGGCGTACTTCGAGAGCGCGAGCAGGTCCGGCCCGCGCAGGACGAAGTCTATGTCGAAGTTGCCGCCGCCGAGGTTGAACGACGGCGCGTTGCGCACGGAGATGCGCAAGGGGGCGAACTTCCGCAGGCGCGCGCGCAACTCCTGCATCACGTCGCGCTGCGTGTAGTTGCCGCGGAAGGCGTCGAAGGGGCGGCCGCGCTTGACGCTCTCCCAGAGCTTCGTCGGCGAGAAGGTGCGCTCCTCGTGCGGCGCGATGCGGACGTAAGCGCCGCCCTGGTTGACGCTGCCCAGGAACGAGCCGCCCGCCGAGGCGAGCACCAGGCGCACGCCCGGCGTCGAGCGTATTTCGTCCTCGACGGCGAGCATCGCCTCGTTCATCACCGGGAGGCTCGTCCCCTCGGGCGCGCTGACGTACACTTCAAACTCCGCCTCGTCCACGTCCGTAGGGATGTACTCCTGCTTGACCACGCGGTAGAGCGGCACGCTCGACACGATGACGAGCAGGGCCACGCCCGCGACAATCAAACGGTGGCGCATCGCGAACGCGAGCGCGCGCGAGTACTCCCGGTCGAGCAGCGCGTAGAACCCGCGGCGCGATTTATTAAGGGCGGAGGGATGAGGGCTGAGGGATGAATCCGGGTTCTCTCCCTCGTCCCTCATCCCCCCGCCCTCATCCCTTAACAAGCGCGCGGACATCATCGGCGTCAGCGTGAAGGAGACGAGCAGGCTGACGAGGATCGCGACCGCCGCGGTGATGCCGAACTGGTAGAGGAAGCGGCCCGAGATGGAGGACATGAATGAAACTGGCACAAAGATGACGACGAGCGAGAAGGTGGTCGCCATGACCGCCATCCCAATGTCGCGCGTCGCCTCGCGCGCCGCGTCCATCGGCTTCATCTTCTTCTCTTCGACGAAGCGGTAGATGTTCTCCAGCACCACAATCGCGTCGTCAATCACCACGCCGACCATCAGGACGAGCGCCAGCATCGTCACGCTGTTGAGCGTGAAATTGAGCGCGCGCATCATGCCGAAGGTGGCTATGACGGACGCAGGGATCGCCACGGCCGCGATTAATGTTGAGCGCCACGAGCGCATGAAGGCGAGCACGACGAGGCTCGCGAGGATGCTCCCCAGGATGAGGTGGGTCTCGATCTCGTGCAGCGCGGCGCTGATGTAGCGCGACTGGTCGCGTATGACTTCGAGCTTCAAGTCCGCGGGCATCTGGCCGCGTATGCGCTCCAGCTCGCGCTTGGCGTTCTCGATGACGGCGACCGTGTTCGCGCCCGACTGGCGGCGAATCTCCAGCATCACGGTCGGCACGCCGTTCAGCCGCGCGACAGACCTCTGCTCCTTCGTCCCGTCCTCCACGCGGCCCACGTCGCGCAGGCGCACGGGCGCGCCGTGCGGGCTCGCGACGACCAGGTCGTTGAACTCGCGCGCCTCCGCGTAGCGCCCGAGCGTGCGCAAAGTCATCTCGCGGCGGCCCGCCTCGACGTTGCCGCCGGGCACGTCCGCGTTCTGCCGGCGCAAGGCGTCGCGCACATCCGTGATCGGGATGCGGTACGCGGCCAGCCTTTCGGCGTCGACCCAGACGTTGATGGCGCGCTCCAGGCCGCCCACGACCGTGACCTCGCCCACGCCGCCCGCGCGCTCCAGCTGCACCTTGACGATCTTGTCGGCCAACTCCGTCAGCTCGCGCAAGGAGCGGTCGGCGGAGAGCGCGACCGTCAGCACGGGCGCGCTGTCGTTGTCGAACTTCTGGACGATGGGCGCGAGCGCGTCTTCCGGCAGGTCGCGTATGACCGTGCTGACGCGGTCGCGCACGTCCTGCGCCGCGGTGTCTATGTCGCGGTCGAGTTTGAAGGTGACGATGACGATGGAGACGCCCGCGCCCGAGACGGACCTGAGCATGTCTATGCCGTCGACCGTGTTGACGACTTCCTCTATGGGGCGCGTGAGTTCGGACTCGACCTCCTCGGGGGAGGCCCCCGGCAGATTCGTCCGCACCGCCACGGTCGGCAGGTCAACCGACGGGAAGCGGTCAATCCCCAGGCGGAAGAAGCTCGCCGCGCCGACCACCACCAGCGCGAGAATAATCATGGCCGCGAACACCGGCCGCCGGATGCAAATTTCCGCGAGCTTCTGCATGAAAATCAGCGGGCGGTTGGCAGCAGGCAGTGGGCAGTAAAAACAAAAAGCATTCTTTCAACTGCCCACTGCCTGCTGCCTACTCCACATTGACCGGCTGGCCCGATTGCAGGTTGCCGGGCTCGACGATGACGCGGTCGCCTAACTGGACGCCGCCGAGGATTTCGGTCCAGTCGGCGTTGCGGCGGCCCGTCGTGACGGGCTTCTCTTTGGCCTTGCCGTTCTCGACCGTGATCACCTTCTCTATGCCCGCGAAGGTGACGATGGCGCTCGTCGGCACGGTGACGGCCGCGCCGCTCTCGTCCGTTTCGATCTCGGCGCTGACGAACGCGCCGGGGCGCAGGGTGCCGTCGTTGCTGATCTCCGCCTCGACAACGAGGACGCGGTTCTGTTCCGAGATGGTCGGACTCAGTCGCCTGATGCGCCCCTCGTAGTCGTGCGCGCCGCCCTCCACGCGGACGCTCACGCGCTGGCCCCCGCGCACGCTCTGGGCCTCGCGCTCCGGGACTTCGGCGCGCAGCCGCAGCGGGTTCATCTTGACGACGGTGACGACGGGCGCGCCGGCCGCCAGGTACTCTCCCACGCTGGCGAGCTTCTCCTGCACGACCCCGTCGAACGACGCGTAGACGTTGGTGCCAGCGAGCTGCTGGCGCGCGAGCGCCAATTCGGAGCGGCGCTGTGCCAAAAGCGCCTGACGGGTGCGCACCTCCTCGACCGCGTCCTGGTAGCGCGCGAGCGCGACCTTGAGCGCGGCGTCGGCCGCGTCGTACTCGGCGCGCGCGATGACGCCCTCGGCCACGAGCTTCGCCGCGCGGTCGCGGTTCGTCTGCGCCTCGTTCAGCGTGGCGCGCGCCTCGCGGACTGTGCCAGTTATTTCCGCGTCCACGCGGTCGTCCGTGCCCTCCGGCGGCAGCCCCAGGCGGGCGCGCGCCTGCGCGAGCGCGGCCTCCGCCTGCTCGACCCTGAGCTGGTAGTCCTGCGCCTCAAGCTGCGCGACGACCTGCCCGCGGCGGACGACGCTGCCCAGGTCAACGGTGATCGAGCGCATGCGCCCAGGCACTTTCGCGCTCAGCGTCGCCTGGTCGAACGCGGCCAGCGTGCCCGTCACGGTGACGCTGCGCCCCACGGGCATCTCTGCCACCTGCACGGTGCGGACCTGCTTGGGCGTTCCGCCTGCCTCGCCCCCCGCCGCGGGCTGGCGCGCCGACGCGGGGTAATCACTCTTGCACGCGGCCGAGGCGAGGGCCGAGAGGGAGAGCAACAGGCACGCGAGCATGACGCGGCGGCGTGCGCGCGGGTCGTGTGCGAAAAGTTTTGCCCGTGTAGATAGGGGCACGGTTAACATTCCTACGGCTTCGGCTTGGTGTCGTCACTGGGGATGGCGACCGTCAGAACTAGAACACCGATGATAGTGTCTACGGCTGCGAGCGGGCAAGCGCGCATAAAAAAGTACGAAGGGCACGGCGGGAAAGTTTAGCCCTCCCGCCGCGCCCTTCCGGGTGAGCGCGTGATTCGCCGCCCGGCGCTCCTAGTTGCGGCTGATGCCTCCGCCGTCGAGCGCGGTGTAAACGTCCGGCGAGTAGAGGCCGAGCCAGGGGTCTGAGCCGGGAGTCTTGAAAAGCTCGGCGTAGACCATCTCGTTGAAATTATCCACGAGGCCGTCCGCCATCCCGGTGGCGAACCAGGCGTGCAGCTTCGTGCGCATCAGGTACTCGTTGCGCACCGTGTCGAGCGCGAGGTACTGCTCAAGGTTGCGCTGCGTGCGGGCGAGCAGCGCCTGGTCCGCGCGCAGGCTCTCGTTCTGGCGTGTGATGAGCGCGAGGCTCGCCTTGTCCAACTGAACGTCCTTCGCGTGGAGCGCGGCGATCTTGTTCCAGGAAGAGATGTCCGTCGCGGCTTCGAGCGCGGTGGCGTCCGCCGTGATGCTCTTCAGGATGTCCACCTCCGTGGCCCTCTTCGAGACGGCGAGCGGGGCGATCTCGATTGCGCCAGGGTTCTGACGCCTGCGCTCGATTCTAGCCACCACGTCCGCGGGCACGCGGCCGCCCGACTTCGACACGTCCGCGGACCATTCGCGCGCAATCGCCTGAATCCGCCCGTTGTGGTAGCGGCGCAGCGCCTCCCAGCGCGCGCCCGCGTCTTTACCGCCGAGTTGCCTGGCAAGCGTTTCGGACTGTGCCAGGGCGCGCATGAAGGCCGCCGGGCCGTAGAGTCCTGGGAGCGCGTCCACGAGCTGCCCCTGCGCGTCCAGGATGTAATGGATGCTGTTGCCCGTGACGGTGCGTTCGAGCTTGCGGCCGTCGCCGAAGTCAATCGTCACGCGCGGCGCGGGGCGGACCGATTTCCAGTGGAGCACGAAGTGCTCGCGCAGGTACTGCGCGACTTCCGTGTTGGCGTAGAGCACCGTGCGGAAGAAGCGGCTGTTGGCGCAACTGAACTCCTCGTCCAACTGGCCCAGCAGGCGGAGCGAAAGGATCGGCTTGCCGCTCGCCTTGGCGGCCGCCTTCGCCTCCTCGAAATCGGTGTACCAGTAGAGCCCGGAGGCGTAAGCGTTGCGCTGCCGGCCGACGGCGTCGAGCGCGGCCGAGAGGCGCTGCCACTCCTGCTCGTTGACGGGTTGGCCCGATTTGGCGAGCGCGATTTCGGCGGCGTGGGCGTCGAGCAGAGTTTGCAGCCCGCGCGGCCCCATCGCGCGCAGTTCCTTGATGGCCGGGGCGGACTCCGCCGAATTTTCCGAGAGGGCCAGGCGCGCCAGGGCTTCGGGCCGCTCGCCCGCGAAGGCGGACGCGGCGAAGGACAGACAAAGGAGCGCGAAAACGGGCGTGAATAGTTTGAAACGCATGAAAATTCTCCTCAAGAAGCGAAGAAGGCATGTACGCGGGGAGACCCGGCCTGCCACTTTGAATGCTTTAGTGCGGGGCGCGTTGCATGCCTCACGCCGATGGACGCTGGGCGGGGCCGGATTTTGCGGGGAGGGGTTGTGAGGTCGGGCGCTGGATGAGTTTCCCAGACGCCCGCGCAGCCCTCCCCGGCGTGGGGTGAGAGTTTTAAGGGCAGGGCGTGGTCACGCCGCCGCAGCGAATTGGCCCGGAATCGCCCCGGCCGCCGCCGCGCGTCGCGAGGACGATGATGACGGCGATGCCGGCGGCGATGGCCGCGCCGATGCCGATCTTCGCGCCCGTCGAAAAATTATTCCCCTTGACCTGTTTGACCTCCGAATAAGCGACCGTCATCGCCGCACCCGTCTTCGCGCCGGCGATAACGGAGGAGTCTTTAGTTATGCTTTCGACGTAGCCTTCGAGCGTGGTCTTGTCGCGCGGCTTCACTTTTATGCGCGGCTCCGGGACGGTGCCCGATTCGTAAATGCCCGCTTTGACTTTCTGTGCCAGCTTCGCGTCTTCGCCGCCGCCGCCAGCGCGCGCCCGCGCGGAGACCGCGGCCGCCGCGCACGTCGTCTGGAATAGCAGTCCGGCGAGCACGAGCGACAAACATTTCCTGAGCATGATTTTCTTCCTCCCGAACTTATTTGCCACTCGGCGGCTTTGCGCCTACAGCGCGAGGAAAACAAGTTTCACGCTGTAGGCGCAAAGCCGTTAAGGGATGAGCCGGCGGGTCAGCTTGTAGATAGTCGTGTCGACTACTTGCCGCTGACGCAGGGAAGCGGCCTCATGGTCTTAGCGTCGAAGCAACTGCCGCCGATGTAGGTGCAACGGCACGAGAACGGACTCCACTCCCAGTCCGGCCCGCGGCTGTAGCAAGCCTGCTCGGCCGCGGGGTCGCAGCCGGTGCCGCCGCTGCCCGTGACGTTGACGACCACGTTGGCCGTGTAGTCGCCGAACCACTCGACTCCCTCCTGCACCATGCGCCACTGGAAGTTGTAGTAGCCGGGCGTGCTCGGCGCGGTGACGTTGAAGTAGAACGTGTAGTAGGAGCCCGGCGAGACGGTCGTGCCGTAGGGCAGGTAGATGCGGTGCGTGCCCCAGGTCACATTGTCATGCGGGTTCTGCGCGCCCAGCTTGTAAACGTCCGAAGTCCAGGTCGTCGTGCCGGAGTTGTACATCGTCACGGAGACGCTGTAGGTCTGGCCGGCAGTCATGCTCGTCGGGACGGACTGCGAGACGAAGATCGCGCCGTTGTAGCCCGGTCCGGGGCCGCCGGGGCAGGAGCCCACGCCGACTGCGCACCAAGCCTGCGCCGTGGAGTTGTACTGCGCGCTGCCCGTGCCGTAGAGGTCCGCGGCCGCGCTCAGCGTCGCGTTGCGGACGTTCGCGAAACCGGCGCTCGGCCAGAGGTAGAGGGCCAGCGCGCGGTAGAAGATGCGCTGCGCCGCGTCGAGGCCGACGCCGGAGACAGAGATCCCGCTCGTCGAATTGGTGCCGCCCTGCGAGAGCAGGTAGAAGGCGTTGTTCTGGATGCCGCTGCTGTAGTGCACGTCTATGCCGTTGTAGTATTGACTGTAGTGGTCAATGCTCGCGCCGTCGGCGCGCGGGTTAGACATGTAGCGCAGCGCGTCGCCGGGCGAGTACGGCGTGAAGCAGTCCTCGCCGACGTTGAAGTCCGGGTTGATGCCCGTGTAGTGCTCGACCGCCGTGCCGAAGATGTCGGAGAAAGACTCGTTGGAGCCGCCCGACTCGCCCGAGTAGGTCAGGTTGGCCGAGAACTGCGTGACGGCGTGCGTGGCCTCGTGCGCGACCACGTCGACGGAGACGAGCGGGCTGAAGGTGTAGCCGTCGCCGTCGCCGAAGTAGCAGGCGTTGCCGTCCCAGAAGGCGTTGTTGTAGGCACCGCCGTAGTGCACGTAGCTGTACATGCGGTAGCCGTTGTTGTCCACGCCGAAGCGCCCGAGCACGTTGTAGTAGTAGTCCCAGGTCTTGATCTGGCCGAAGTGCGCGTCGACGCCGGCCGTCTGGCGGCTGCTGGTGCTGAAGTTGCCCCAGTAGTCGTCCGGGTCTTCGAAGATCGTCCAGGTCCCGGCGTCGATGGCGCTCATGTAGCTGCGGTTGAAGGCCGTCAGGCGGAAGCGGCCCCACTGAATCTGGAAGGTGTCGATCCAGACCGTGCCGCTGTAGAGGCTGTAGCCGACGCCCGTGTCCATGGCGTTGAAGTGCCAGACGATTTTGCCGTCCCTGGCGTCCACGAAATACTGGTGGCGCGCCGTGGCGGGCGTCCCGTCGTTGATTAACAACTCGACCTTGTAGGTCAGCGTCGCCCCAGGCTTGTTCTCGGGGTTGATGACCTGGTGGGGCAGGATGACGAGCTGCGCCTCGGGCGCTTTGGCGAAGTCGCCGCCGTGGCCGAGCGCGGCCTTCGCCGCCGCGATGGCCTCGTCGGCCGTGATCTTGGGCTTGGTGTTGACGCCGCGCGCCTCCTTGAAGACGCGGCCGTTGACGTTCCTCACGGTGCTGGCGTCCGAGTGCGTGACGAGTTGGCCGCCGAAGACCGGGACGCCGTTGAAGACTTGGTCCAGTCTGAGGTGAGTCAGGCCGAGGTCGTCCTCGTTGGCGTCGAGCAGTGAGAGTTCGGCCTGGGCGTTGCTCAGGCCGAATGCCTCACCCTGCCGCTTGAGGTGGCCGATGCTGCGCCCGAGCGCGTTGCTGACCCAGGCGGGCTTCTCGCCCTGACCTTTGCGATAAGTTTTTACTATCTTCCCCTTGGCCGTATCCTTATCCTTGTCTTTAGCCTGCGCCCTGGCCGGCTCCCGCCCAGGCATGAGCAGGGACGAGAACGCCATCACGCACAAGGCGATTATGCCGAGCATCACTACGACTCTTTTCATGGGTGGTTCTCCTTGATGTCAATGAAGTGTGGCTGAGGAGAACGCGCGCGGACGGGCAGCGCCGGGGCGGAGCACGAAAGAGACTCTTTCGGGCGGAATCCGCAAGGGTGAGCGCGCACGCGTCGTCGGCTCCTCAAATCATTAAGGTTGAGCCGCCGCCGCGTTGTGCGCTAAGATGCAGGCTGCCACGCGATGCGTCTTCGGCGCTGAAAATGCGGCGGAGGTCGTGTTGCAAAACGAAAGCTCCGGGGCTGCTGTCAGGCAGCGCCGGAGCTTTCGCTCTAATCATTCCAAACTCTGCGGCGAATAATAGACCGCCCGCGCCCGGACGGACCCCGCCCCGCGCGAAGCCGTGGGACTGCTTCTCTGCGCACGAGACGAGTGGGAGCGAGGCGACGACATGATTCTACCTTCGTCAGAGCGATTGAGTTTCTGATTGTAGCTCGATGTTAAGACAGCCTTCCGATGAAGAGGGGGAGCAGACGGCTGTCTCGTAAGCGACGAGCAAAGATATTGCAAGATTTATTTCAAGGCAACAGGATTTAGGTGTCGAATTCTACTATTTGGTGTCAGAACTCACTGCCCGATTTTCGGGCTCGCGGCCGGCCCCCAGCGCCCGCCTGTACAGTGTCGGCGTCATCCCGTAAGCCTTCTTAAAATCCTTCACGAAGTGGCTCTTGTTGTTGAGCCCGGCCGACGCCATCACCTGCTTGACGCTCAGGAACGTGGTCTCCAAAAGCTCCCTGGCGCGCTCCATCCTGAGTGCTTTGAGGTATTGGTAAGGGGGCGTGCCGGTTTCGGCCTTGAACAAGTGATGGAAGCGTGAGGGCGAGAGATTCACCAGGCGGGCCATCTCGCCCAGAAGTATCTCCCGGTGAAACTCCGTCTCCATCAAGGCGATGATGATTCGCACCCGCCGATCCACGCGTCGTCTCCCTTCGAGTTGAGAGCAAATCGTGGCTGGTGGCGGCAACGTGACCTGGGGAAAGCGCGCGTGAGCGTGTCCGCAGGTCGCGGCAGCCAGCATTGCCGGACCTGTGATCATTCCGTCTGCCAACCAAAACGTGCGGCAATAAAAGGAGAGGTGCCGTCACGGGTGAGAAGTCTGGTCAGCGCGGCCGGGCTAAGAAGACTTCGGCAGATGGCCCGGATTATAGCGCCCCGCGGTTGGAATGAACAGCAATCTGCGGCGCGCGCTTACCCTTTCAAGATTCCTTTAAGCGGCGGGCTTCGGCTTGGCCGTTCGGACGCCTTGGCGGACGACCCAGATACTGCGGCGGTCGTTGACCCCGCTGATGTAGCCGACGAAGAGTCGGTCGCCGCTGACGGCCGCCGCGGGGAGTTCGCCGCTCGCGACGAGCGGAGCGGCCTCGGCCTTGTCCGCGAGCGGCGCGTACATCACGCGGGACGAGCCCGTCTCGGCGCTCTCCCAGACGGCCGTCGTGCCCATCACCACGCTCATCAGCAGGAGCGGGTTGCCGCGCGCCCGGCCCGCGGCCAGCGGCCTGCTCTCGGAAAACGTCTGGCCGCCGTCGCGCGACTCGGCCCAGTAGAGCCCTGGCGCGCCCTTGTCGCCTTCCGTGTACCAGACGGCGCGGACAGTCTCGGACGCGCCGTACGCCGACAGGGCCGGCCCCGATACGGGGCACGAGGCCGTCATCCAGCGGTCGTCGCTGACGATTGTGGGCTGCGAGAAAGTCGCGCCGCCGTCTCCCGAATAGGCGAGCGCGATGTGGCGGAATTCGCCCGGCAGCACCTGCCGCCAACTGGCGTAGACGCGGTCGTCCGCCCCGACCGCGAGCGCGGTCTTGCAGCAGGGGCAGGCTTCCTTCCCGAGGCGCAGGTTATGCGCGAACGAGCGCCCGCCGTTGGTCGAGGCCGCGAAGAAGACTTCGCGGTTGGCCTCCATGTGCTCCATCTTCTTCCCGTCCTTGCCGGGCGGGGGCAGAGGCACGTTGCGCTCGTCGAGCCACACGACGTAAACGCGCTCGTCGCGGCCGACGGCGAGCGAGTGCATCCCGTGCGTCACCTTCTTGCCGTCGTCGTTCACCTTCACGGGCGGCTCGAAGGTCTTCCCCTCGTCGCGCGAGGCCGAGAGGTAGAGGTCCGTCGCGTGCCCACGCTCGCTTGCGACGCGGGCCGTCCAGCCGACGTAAACCGTGCCGTCCGCTCCGACGGCCACGGTCGGCGGGTCGCCGCGCCACGCCGTGGCCTCGCCGCCGTTCGGGTTGACGCGCACGGGCGCGCCCGCGGGCCGCCCCTCGCGGTCCAGGTGCGCGAGCATCACGTTCGCCTCTTTGTTGGGGAGGTGCTCGACCCAGGCGATGAAAGTCGTGCCGTCGAGCGCGGGCGCGATTGACGGCTCGGCAGCGTCCGCGTACTCGGCCGAGATTCGCACGGGTTTCGGCGACGCGTCCGCGTCCGCCCCCGCCTTACTCGTATCTTGCGTGGCCCGTCGTGCGCAGCCCGCGAGCAGAAGTGCGAGCGCGATTGCCGTGATGATTGCCGATCTCTTCGTCAACATATTCTTACTGATGATTCCTTTCAAAAACTGAAGCGCAGGCCGAGTTGAATCTGGCGCGGGTCGCTTGCGGCCGTGGGCCGTCCGAAAGCCGGGAGCGGCACGCTGCCGGTGCCGAAGACGTTGTTGGGGAGTTGCAGGTTCGCGCGGTTCAGGACGTTGAACCCTTCGACGATTGCTTCGAGGCCGAGACGTTCCGTCAGGCGGAACTTGCGGCTCAGGCGCAGGTCGAGCGAGGCGTAGTCGAAGCCGCGGCCCGTGTTGCGCCCGACGCCCGCGGGCCGGTCGTTGAAGTTCGTGTCGAAGTTGCGGTCGTTGCCCGTCAGGACGTTGAACGGGAGCGCCGAGGCGTAGGTGAAGATGTAGCTCAGCTCGAAGCCTTCGAGCGAGCGGCGGAAGGCGGAAGCCTTGTCCGCGCGCGGCGCTTGGATTGAGCCGCTGATGGTCAGGCGGTGGCGCTGGTCGTTGTCGGAGAGCCCGCGCTCGTCGCCGAGGTCGAAGTTGTTCTGCGGCGAGCTGAAGAAGAAGTTGCCCGCGTCGTCAATCGCCTTCGAGAAGGTGTAGGAGACGCGCGCGCTCGCCCAACTGGCCGGGCGCTTGTTGAAGGCGACGACGAGCGCGTTGTAGCGACTTCGGCCGGAGCTTTCGAAGCGCGCGACGTTGCCGAAGTTCGGGTCGGGTCGGCCCAGATTTGGCACACCGGCGGAGGCGGGGAAGCGCGGGACGTTGACGTTGCGCGAGAGTATCAGGTGGAGCCCGCGCAGGTGTATGTAGCCGACGGAGAGCGAAGAGTCCCACGGCAGCTCGCGCTCGACCTGCACGTTGAATTGCTGGCTGTAACTGTTCTCGATCTCGGGGTCGATCCGCGTGACGTTCGGCTTCGTCTGCAAAGTCGTGGGCTGCGCGCCGAGCACGTTCGGGAAGACGGGCGCGCCCGCCTGCGCCGGGGACAACTGCACGACGACGTACTTCGTGCCGTCGCGCTGGAGAGCGTTGGAGACGGCGCGCAGCGGGACGCGGTCGAAGTAGAGGCCGAAGCTTGCGCGCACCACCGTTTTCCTGTCGCCGGGCGAGTAGGCGAAGCCGACGCGCGGGGCGAAGTTATTCGCGTCCGTCTCGACGGGGTCCGGCAAAAATTGCGCGTCGTAGCGCAGCCCCAGATTCAACGTCAAGTCCTGACGCGGCCGCCACTCGTCCTGCACGAAGAGACCTATGTTCGGGTTCGACTGCGACTGCGAGGGCGCGCCGAAAGCCTGCTGGAAGCTGCTGTAGCCGCCCGAGAGAAAATTGTTGAGCGAGGTGAAGGTGTAGACGCCCTGCAAGGCCCCGGGGAAGTCGATGTCCACTCGGTTGTAGAGGAAGTCCGCGCCGGCCTTCAGAGAGTGCGCGCCGCGTTGGAGCGAGACGTTGTCGACCAGCTCGTAAAGGTCTATGGCGCGTGCGAGCGGCGAGAAAGTCGCTGTGCCAAAACTGGCGACGCCGGAGATGTTGACTGCGGGGCCGACATCGTCGTTGACCGGCGCACTCAAACGGCTGCGCGTGAACTGGAAGCGCGCCTCGTTGATGGCGCGCGGCCCGAGAGTGGTCACGTTGTTGGCCGCGAAAGTCTGGTCGCGGTCAACGAGGCTCGTCCCGCGGCTGACGCTGTTGAGGCCGCCGACCGTGCGCGAGTTGACCGCCGAGATGTCGTAAAGGCTGTAGCGCGCGGAGAAGAGGTTCGCGGCGTTCAGCTTGTGGTCCACGCGCGCGAAGAAGTTCGTCGAGTCGAAGCCGCCGGGGACGACGCCCGTCTCGACGCGCGGCCCGCCGTAGCCGACCTGGTTCAGCCGGTTGTTGATGGCCGTGACGGCAGAGGGCGCGATGGTGATGACGTTCGAGTCGTTGCGCCGCGTCTGCTCGAAGTTCGTGAAGAGGAAAGTGCGGTCGCGCTTGAGCGGCCCGCCGAGGCTCGCGCCGTACTGCGTCTGCGTCAATAAATCTTTGCGCGTGGCGAGCGGGTTGCGCGCGTCGAGTCGCTGGTTGCGCAGGAAACTGTAGAGGCGGCCGCGCCAGTTGTTTGTGCCAGTTTGCGTGATGATGTTGACGACGCCCGAGGAGGCGCGGCCGAACTCGGCTATGCCGCCGGAGGTGACGACCTGGAACTCGCGTATCACCTCCTGGCTGTAGAACGTGCCGGCGAGGTCCGCCGCGTCGTCGTTGGCCGAGAGGCCGTCGACGACGAAGCCGTTGTTCAGGTTGCGCTGGCCCGCGACCGAGAGCCCCGTGCCGGGCACGGCCGAAGTCTCCGCGAAGCGCTGGTTGCTCCCCGTGTTCGTGCGCGAGACGGCCGGCACGAGCAGGGCGAGGTCAAGGTAGTTGCGGCCGTTCAAGGGGAGCGCGTCGATCTCGCCCGGCAAGACCGTCTCCGCCACCTGCGTGCGCGCGGCCTCTATGAGCGGCACGTCGGCCGTGATGTTGACGCTGCCGGTCACGCCCGCGACCGCGAGCCTGAGCGGCACGTCGAGCGCCTGTCCGAGCGTGAGCGTCAATCTCTGTCGAAGGGGGTCGAAGCCCCCGTGCTCGGCCGTCAACTCGTATGGGCCTGCGGGCAGGTAGGCGAATCTGTAGCGGCCTTCGGCGTCGCTCGTGGCCGTCTGAGTTTGGTTGGTGTCCAGGTGACGGGCGGTGACGAGCGCGCCGGGGACGGCAGCGCCCGCAGAGTCTTCGACGCGGCCGCCGAGCGTGGCGGAAGTCACGGTCTGCTGTGCCAGAATTGAATAGCCGCACAGGGCGACGAGCGCGGCGACGCGGAGCGCGCGCGCGACGGACCGCGGCGCGAGGGCGCGGGGCGGGGGGTTGTTTCTCATCTCCAATAGCCTTTCGACGGCGCGCGGATGAAAGCGCGCGCCGTCCAATGTGCCCTATGGTCGTGTGGCCGGCGTTCCCTGGGAGCGCAGCATCTCTGCCTGCCATGAGCCGCGAGAGCGCGAACAGGGCGTGACGCTGGAAGGGCGTAAGCTTGCTAGAGCAAGCTTGCAGGCAGAGATGCCTGCGCTCCCAGAGTGCACGCAGCCGGTAGTATTTAGGCCGAAAGGTTGACGAGAGAAGAGGGCGGGGCGCGCGGGCGCGCCTGCCGTGCGTGGCCGGCGGACTTGGGCGAAAGCTGAACGGAGTGGCCCACGAAAGAACGTGCGGTGGGCGGGCGGGGCTGTACCTTGACGACGACTGACGCGGCGTGGCGCGGCCGGCGCACCTGCGAAGAGTTGAAGGCGGCCGCGGCGCACTCGGGCGAGCAGGGCTTCGTCAGAGCCTTCACGGCGACGCTCGCCGTCCGGCGCGAGTCTTTCCGAGTCGAGTGATGTGCCGAAGGGTGATCCGAGGCGTGCGCCGCGTGGCCGTGAGCGGAATGCTCGTCGCCCTGTTCGTCGGGCGCTTCGGCTTCATGCTCGTCGCCGCCGAGGGCTGTGCTGCAAGAGCCCGCCGTGTGCGGCGACTTGCCGGCGCAGCAGGCCATCCCGCACTCGTGCGACGAGGCGAAGGACCCTGTCGGCACGACGCCCGCGAGCACGACGAGCGCCAGCGTCAACGCCAGAAAGATTCGGGCGATTGGCGCGCGGGCCGTGACACATGCTGGGCGCGAGACTGGCACAGGGAAGCTCCGTTCGGGCCGCGAGGCGTTTACCGTTGACGGGCGGATTCTGTCACAAGAGCAAGGCAAAAGGCAAAAGAAAATGGTAAACGACAAAAGTTAAGACCCCGAAGGGTCTTAACTTTTGCCTCGCTTTTATCTTTTGCCTTTTGCCTTACACCGTCGGCGCTTCGCTCGTCGTCGCGGCCGTCTCTATGTCGCCCGCGAGGACGACCGTCAGGTGGTCCGGGCGGAAGTACTTGCGGATCGCGCCGTTGACCTCTTCGAGGGTGACCGACTGGATGATCTGCGGGTAGCGGTCTATGTAGTCCATGCCGAGCCCGTAGAACTCCGCGTTCCACATCGCGGCGGCGAGGCCGGCGTTGGTCGCGAGGCCCACCTTGAAGGAGCCTATGGCCGAGGACTTCTCGTCGGCCAGCTCGTCCGGGCGGATGCCGTTATCGACGTAGTCGCGCAGGACGTTCAGCGCCGAGTTGATGGCCTTCTCGATGTTGTTCGGGTTGACGGAGACGCCGACGTACCACGGGCCGGCCGCGAGAGACGGGGCGCGGAAGCGCGAGTTGATGCCGTAGGTCAAGCCCTCCTGGTCGCGCACGCGCAGGCCGAGGCGCGACGAGAGCGTCGATTCGCCGAGCGCGCTGTTGGCGATCACGGCCGCGTAGTAGTCCTCCGAGGAGCGGCGCAAAGAGGCGGCCGAGCCGAGCAGGATGTCCACGTTGGCCTTGTCCTTCAGGAGCACGACCTCGCGCATCGTGCCTTCCCGCGGCGACGGGTCCGTGACGTTGATGTCCACGCTCTCGGGGCCCGCGAAGCCGCCGAACGCTTCCGCGAACTGCTGTGCCACTTCGTCCGCGCGCACGTCGCCCGAGACGGAAAGCATGAGCGAGCGCCCGCCGTAGTATTTCGAATAAAAGGCGCGCACGTCCTCAGTCGTAATGGAGCGGACGCTCTCCATGAGCTTCTCGCCCGGCGGCATGTAGAAGGGGCTGGCCTCGTCGAAGATTAGTTGCGTGAAGCGCTCGCGCGCGCGGTAGCCCGTGTTGGACTGTTGTTCCTGTATGCCTGCGACGATCTGCTGCTTGAGCTTCTCCAACTCTTCCGCCGGGAACGAGGGCTCGCGCAGCACCTCCGAGAGGGCGGTCAGGACGAGCGGCAGGTCTTTCGAGAGGGCGCGCGCGGCGATGTTGACGGCGAACGGGTCCGCCGAGAAGGCCAGTTGCGCGCCGACCTGTTCGAGGTCGCCCGCCAGTTCCAGCTTGTTGCGCTTCAGCGTCCCGCGCTCAAGCATGTTGGCTGTAATCTGTGCCAGGCCGGGTTTGTCGCGCGGCTCGAAGTAGGAGCCGGCGCGGAACGAGCCGCGGAGCGAGATGGTCGGGGTGGCGTTGTTTTCGAGCACGAGGAGGACGGCCCCCGTCTCAAGCCCCGTGCGGCGGACGCGGCCCGCGAAATCGGAGCGCCCCGCGGTGGCGGGAGTCACAGGCTCGGCCGCGTCGGAAGACTTGTCGCCGCGCGGCGGCACCCCCTGCTGCTCCCTCTCCTGCGGCGTGGTGGAGCCGCCCGCCGCGCCCTCGTCTTCAGTCACGCGCAACCCCTCACCGAGCGAAGAGACTTCGGCGGCGGCCGCGCCGTCGTCGGTCTCGCGGTAGAACTGCACGCCGCGCCGCGACAGCTCTTTCAGTGACGGCGGCTGATGCCCGTTGCCGTTGCTTCCGCCTCCGCCCGACTGCCTGGGAATGAAGTGGCCGACGGTGCGGTTGTCTTCGGTGAAATATTTTTGGGCCACGCGCTTGACCTGCTCGGGGGTGACGCGCGAGATGTGCTTCTCGTAGTCCTGGTAGAAGCGCCAGTCCGCGACCGCCTCGGCCTCGGACATCTGCATGGCGATGTTGAAGGTGCCGTCGCGGCTGTAGGCCACCTGCGCCGCGATCTGCTGCTTGGCCTTCAAGACCTCCGCCTCGGTCAGACCTTCCTCGGACACCTTGCGCAACTCTTCGAGAATCGTCTCCTCGACCTTCTGCACTTCCACGCCCGGGTGCACGGTCGCGTAGACGTTGAAGAGACCTGGGTCGCGGTGCTGGTCAGCGTTCGAGTGCGCGTCCACGGCCAACTCGGTTTCGACCAGCGCCTGGTAAAGGCGGCTCGTGATGCCGTGCGACATGGCGACCGAGAGGACCACGAGCGGGTAGATGTCGTTCTCCTCGGGCGGATTCGCGGCGCGCGCGGCCAGTTCCTCGTTCGAGAGCACGGTCATCTGCCCGAGCACGCCGGGCGTGTGAAAGGCCATCTGCACGAGGGCCAATTCCCCGGCGCGGCGAATCACCAGGCGGCGCTCGCCCTGCTGCTGCGGCTCCTCCGTGTAGACTTCCGGGATGGGATGATCGGGAACAGTGTACGCGCCGAAATACTTGTTGATGAACTCAAGCGCCTGGGCGCGGTCGAAGTCGCCGACGAGGATGACGGTCGTGTTGTTCGGGTGGTAGAAGGTGTCGTAGAACTCTTTGAGGCGCGAGGTCGGCACGCCCTCGACGTCGGCGCGCCAGCCGATGGTCGGGTGATGATACGGGTGCTCGCGGAAGGCCGCCGCGTAAACGGCTTCGTCTAAAACCTCGGACGGCTCGTTCTGCCCGCGCTCAAGTTCGTTGCGAACGACGGTCATCTCGGACTGGCGGTCGGCGTCCGCGATGAGCGAGTTGCGCATCCGGTCGGCTTCGAGCTTGATGGCGAGTTCGAGTTGGTCCGACGGCACGGTCTCGAAGTAGTTCGTGCGGTCGTACCAAGTGGTGGCGTTGAAGGCCGCGCCGATTTTTTGCAGCGTCGCCGCGATCTGCGTGTTCTGTTCCTTGTTGAAGGTCGGCGTGCCCTTGAACATCATGTGTTCGAGGAGGTGCGTGGAGCCCGTGTAGCCGACGGCCTCGTTGCGCGAGCCGACCTTGTAGAGGACCATGACGGTGGCGACGGGCGCGACCCTGTTCTCCACGAGCAAAACTTTCATGCGGTTGTCTAACTTGTATTCCCGAATCCCGTCCGATTCAGCCACGAACGTGAGGCCGGCGGGCAACTGCTCCTCAGTCATTTGACCATTCTTCTCCTTCTCTCTCTTCTCCGGGCGGCAAACACAGAACGAGATTGTCTGACCATTTTTGCCGCGCTTTCGCTATAATCCGGGGACAAGAGGAGATTACCACAATGCAGCCGATTGCCATACGCTACTGCGTCGTTTGAAACTACCGCCCGCGCGCCGCCCGTGTGGCGGACCTGCTCGAACGGGAGTTGAAAGTCAGCGCGCGATTGGTCGAAGGCGACCGCGGCGAGTTTACGGTCTGGGTGGGCGACCGCGTGGTCTCCAAAAAAACCTGGCTCGGCTTCCCCGCGGACGAGAAAGTCTTGGAGGCCGTCCGCGAGGCCCTCGCCGGACAGGAGCAGAAGTGATGAGAAGAACGCTCGTCGCGCTCGCCTCGCGCCGCCCGATGTGAAGGTCCTCGGCCACCTGAAGAGCCCGTACGAGCCGCGCGTCGCCGTCGTCCTGATAGAAGCCTGGCGGGGCTACGAGGGGCCGCCGCACGCCACAAACGTTAAAGTCGTCGGGGCGAGTCTGACCGCCGGATTCAAATAAGAACTCAGTTCAAGAGTCGCGCGGACCCCTGAGGTGCTCCGCCAGCATGTTGCAGAAGAGCGCGCCCTGTTCGAGGGCGTCGTCGAGGGCGAGGTGCGTGTGCGGGAGGTCGTCGAACCAGCGCTCGGGCATGACGGCCTTGGTCGTCTCGCGGAAGTCCGTCTTGAGGAACGCCATCGCGTAGGTCTTGATGTCGAGCGCGAAGAAGGAGAAGGGGCTCGCGCCCGTGAACTTGTGCAGGTACCACTGGACGAACATGTAGTCGAAGACGACGGGGTAGCCGACGAAGACGGGCGCGCCTGGGAGACTGCGGAGCCAGGCGGCGTACTCGCGCATGACCTCTTCGGGCGGGCGCAGGTCGCGGCGCGACGCGGCCCAGGCTTCGGGCTGCGTCTCCCACCAGCGCATCGTATCCGGGTGGCCGCTCGCGCCGGGCAGCATTTCGAGGTTGGCCGAGAAAGTGCCGACGAGAGTCTTGTCCGCGAGGTACGCGGCCGAGGCCAGGCTCAGCATAGAGTGCGGCCCAGGGATCGGCCCGTCCGTTTCGACATCCGTGCTCACGTAGATTTCCGCCATGCGGGAGAAGCTAGCAGAAGTCAGAGCGTGAAGGGAAGGAGGAAAGCAGAAGGCGGTAAAAGCAAAACAGCTTTCTTTCTGCCCACTGCCTACTGCCCACTGCTTTTTACTGTCTGACGCGAGAAGGCCGCGGCGGGCGCGCGTTCTTGAAGGACGGATGACGAAAGGGAAGCTCTCCTGAGTTTGATTTCCGCCGCGGGTTCGGCGGGGTTAGAATGACCGGGCGCGGGACGGTTCGCCCGGCGAGTCTTTGAGATTATCGGCGGGGCCGGTGCCAGGGCAATCCGCCGTGTGACAGTTCCGGGATTGTCACACGGCGCAAACCCGTTGCCCCGCGGGCAAACCTTTCGCCGCCCGCCAGTCATCGTACGTGACGCCAAGCCGCAATTCCCGTCCGACGTTCCGCTTCCACGGAAAGGAGCAACGAAAGTTATGCGCCCCTCTTTCAAAGCCGTCCTGGCTGCGCTCGCCCTTTTACTCTCTCTCGTCGGCGTCGCCTCGGCGCAGGCGGGCCGCCGCCCCCAGCAGCAGGCCCCGGAGGCGAAAAAGAAATCGGAGCAGACGACGACTACTGCGCCCGCCGAGCAAAAGGGCGAGCAGCCGCCGCAGCAGGAGGAGGAAGCGCCGCCCGCCGGAGACCAGCAGGACGTGGAAACCGTGCGCGTCGAGACGAATTTGGTAACTGTGCCAGTCATCGTCAGCGACCGCGGCGACATCTACCTGCCGGACTTGAAGCAGGAGGACTTCGCGGTCTTCGAGGACGGGGTCAAGCAGGAGGTCTCCTTCTTCGAGACAGTCACCGCGCCCTTCCACGTCCTCCTGATGATCGACACGAGTGCGAGCACGCAGGAAAAACTCGGGATGATTCAGCGCGCGGCCATCGCCTTCACGGAGCAGCTTCAACAGGCGGACCGCGTCAAGGTCATCTCGTTCGACAACAGCGTGCGCGACCTCTGCAACTTCACGTCCGACCGCGCCGTGCTCCAGTGGGCCATACGCGACACGCGGCCCGGGACGGGGACGAAGCTCTACGACGCGATGAACGCCGGCATCAAAGCCTTCCGCGGCGTCAAGGGGCGCAAGGCCATCGTCATCTTCACGGACGGGGTCGACTCCTACAGCGACCGCGAGACTTACAACAAGAACGTGCGGCTTCTGGAAGAGGCCGGAATCATCGTCTACCCGATTCGCTACGACACGCGCGCCGACGTGGAGGAACTGGTTCGCCGCCAGCAGCAGCAGGGCCAGATCGTCGACCTCGGCACCATCCTCGGCAGCAAACTTCCGGGCGGCGGGGGCTCGGGCCGCACGACGCCGACGACCTTCCCAGGCGGTACGACCGTCCCGAGCGGGGGCGGCGTGGGGACGACCTTCCCGCGCCTGCCGGGCGGCGTCGTCGTCACTAGGACCAGGAGGGACAACCGCAACGACCCGTACCCGCCGGGCGACCCGCGCAACAACGACCCGACCGTCATCGACCCGTCCGGCACGAGGCGCAACGACCCGACCTACCCGTCGGGCACCGCGAACGACAACATCAGCCGTGAGCTGGACATGATGTACAAGACGGCGGACGCTTACCTCGCGGAGCTGGCGGAGAAGTCCGGCGGGAGGCTGCACCGCGCCGACACGCTCGGCTCGCTGCCCAGGGCCTTCGGCCAGATCGCCGCCGAGCTGAGGACGCAGTACTCGCTCGGCTACTACCCGCAGAAGCCCGAGCGCGACGGCAAGTACCGCAAGATCAAAGTGACGACCACGCGCAAAGGCGCTGTCGTGCGCGCCCGCCCGGGCTACCGCGCCCCGAACGGCGCGAAGTGAAACATCGGCTGAGAATCTGTGCCAACTCGTGGCCCGCATGAACGGAATCTTCTTGACGCTCGCGGCCGCCGGTCTTCTCCTGCTCGCCCCGGCGGCCCGCGCCTGTAGCTGCCTGATTCGCGACCCCGCCTCGGCATTCAACGACGCGAAGGCGGTCTTCGTCGGGCGGATGCTCGGCGGGACCGAAAAGCTCTCCTTGAAGGACGAAGGCGGGAAGCCCTACCACCTCGAAGCCGGGGACGTACGCTTGACCGTCGAAGAGGTCTTCAAAGGCGACTTGCCGAGTGTGATTACCGTCGAGGTCGCCAGCATGAACGGCACGAGCTGCGGCCCCTACGGCCTGGCGCGGGACGAGCAGGGGCGCTTCCGGCTCCAGGGCTTCACGGGCGAAACCTACTGGCTCGAAGCGCGCGGGACGATGACGGCCGGCGGGGGCGACGATTACTTTGCCTTCCACTCCCCGCCGAGGAAGATCGTGCTGACCGAGAATTTGAGGGAGGCCGAAATCGTCCTGTCCGAGAAAGGTCTCACGAGCGGCTGCGGGAAGTAGCGCGCAGGCCGGGCTACCCGTTCAGTCCTATCAAGCGTGCCGGCTTGCGATGCGGAGCATGGCGTCCAGGCTGCGCTCGATGTCTTCGTCGGTCGTGGCCCAGGAGGAGACGCTGATACGCATGGCGGTGCGCCCCTGCCAGACGGTGCCGCCGCACCAGCAGGTGCCGTCCGCCTGTAGGTCCGCGATCACGCGGTTGGTCGCTTCCGCGTCCCCGAAACTCACCAGCACCTGATTGAGCACGACCTCGTTCAGCACTTCATGGCCCGCGGCCCGCAAGCCCTCACTGAAGCGGCGCGCCTGGCGGCAGTTGCGCTCGATTAACTCCGCCACGCCCGCGCGCCCGAGCGAGCGCAGCGCGGCCCACACCTCGACGCCGCGCGCGCGGCGCGACAACTCGGGCGTGAAGTCCGAAGGGTTGCGGAAGGGGCTCGTCGTGGGGAGGTACTCGGCCGTGATCGCCATCGCGGCGCGCAGCGCGTCCGAGTCGCGCACGAGCGCGAGCCCGCTGTCGTAGGGGACGTTCAGCCACTTGTGAAAGTCCGTGGCACAGGAGTCCGCGTCCGTCAGGCCGCGCGCCAGGTGCTTCGTGGACGGCGCGGCCAGGGCCCACAGGCCGAAAGCGCCGTCGACGTGGACCCACGCGCCCCCCGCGTGCGCGCGCTCGCAGATTTCCGTCAGCGGGTCGAACGCGCCCGTGTTGACGTTGCCCGCCTGGGCGCACACGATGGTCGGCCCGTCAATTGGCGGGAGTTTGTCCGCGCGCATCCTCCCGTGCGAATCAACCGGAACTTTCACCACACGGTTGCGGCCGAGCCCCAGCATCCCCAGCGACTTGAAGAGCGTCGGGTGCGATTCGTTGCTGACGATGACGGTGATGGGCGGCGCGCCGAAAAGTCCGTCGGCCTCCACGTCCCAGCCCGCGCGCTGTAGGAGCGCGTGGCGCGCAGCGGCCAGGGCGGAGAAGTTGGCGGTGGTCGCGCCCGTGACGAAAGCGCCCGCGCACGTCAACGGCAGGCCGAAGAGGTCTAAGAGCCAGCGAAGCGCGACCTGTTCAATGTGGGCCGTGGCGGGCGTCGAATTATGAAGCCCCGTGTTCTGGTCCCACGCGGCGGCGAGCCAGTTTGCGGCCAAGGTCGCGGGGAGCGCGCCGCCTATCACGAAGCCGAAGTACCTGGGGCCGGCCATCGCCGTCGTCGCAGGCCCGCAGACCTCATCCAGCGTTTCTATGACCTCTTCGGGCGAGGCGGGCTCTGCCGGCAGCGGCACGTCGAGTTCGGAGAGCCGCGCGATTGCCTCGGGCGACGGGGCGACCCTCCGCTCGTCGAGTGTTTCGAGATACGAGATGGCGCGCCGCGCAGTCTCCTCTAAAAGCTCCCTCATCCGTTCTTCCTCCGATGGCGTCCCTGGCGTCCAGAGAAGATACTCATTCCGCCCCGCGAATGTTCCCGCCGATGATGCAGCATCTTATATAACATGAGTTCGGCGCTAGAATGACCGGACGCCGACCCCCGCCGGGGGCGGAAGATTTATAGCCCAGGGCGTCAGCCATGAGTTAAGAGGCAAGAATAAAATTCGAGCCCCGGAGTGGCGAAAGATTCTTTCGCCACTCCGGGGCTCATCTATTTATTTGATGCTCTGTCCCCACAGCTTACGCTGTGAGCTACTGCTTTGCCGCCTCGGACTGGGCTATTCCGTCTATCAGGGGGCCGTCCATCGGACACCAGTCGCGCAACGGGGGCGTGGCTCCCGGCATGAGGAACGCGCGCAGCGCCGAGCCCTCGCCGCGTGTTGTGGCCCACGCGTCGCCGAGCACCGCAGCCAAAGACTGCTCTTGAGACTTCGGGGCGGCGAAGAGTTGCGGCGGCAGCATCATGGCGGTGAGCACGCGCTCTTGCTCGGCTTCGAGCGGCGACATCGAGGCGGTGGTGGAGCAAGCGTACGCCGTGATGATGAGCGAGAAGGTGCGCACGTGGCCTGTGTCGACCGCTTCCTGGTCGGAGACGAGCAGCGTCCACGTGCCGTTCGGGTTCTGCCCGTCGAAGGCCGAGAGGGGGCTGTTCGGCTTGAACGACCCCGTGAAGGGGGCCTGGGTCGACGTGGTGTTCTGAATCGACGCGCCGGCCGATTCGTCGTCGAGCGTCGTGTTGCAGAAATTCACTCCGCCGTTGTCGCCACCGCCCATCCGGTCGATGAGCGTCACGACTGTCCCCTGCGGCGACCTCAGTTTCACGACGAGGTCACCGACCCAGGTGTGGTTGAGGCCGACGGTCGTGGCATTCACGGCCGTCGTGCAGGTGGTCCCGCCGATCTTGAAGTTGAGGTCGGAGATGCGGCCCGTGAAGCCGCTGACGGCGAGCGGGACGCTGACGCCGGTGGCGTTGTTGTCTGGAATCGCCACGGCCGTGCCGGTGCGCGTCTTGGTGACGGCGGCGGCCGGCTTGCCGGTCGGGACCTTGAAGGTGAGCGTCACCGGGCTCCCGCCGCCCGTGTACGTCACAGTCAGCTTGAAGCTGATGGGCACGCCGCACGGGTAGGTGGACGCGACGTTGAACAGGAAAGGCGTCGCGTTGTTGCCCGCGCCCGTTGACGCCGCGAGGTTCGGGTACGGCTTCGTCCCCTGGCCCGAGACGATGGTCACGCCCGTGCTCAGACTCGTCAGCGTCCCGCTCACGGCGGTCGCCGCGGCGTTGCCCGTGTTCCTCAGCCGGACGGTGAGCTTGTTGTTGCTCTCGCCGGGCTCTATCAGGGTGTCCGCGTCGGCTGTGTTCCCGTCCGTCGCCGTGACCGTGCTGAGGGTGATGTTGGGCGTGGGCGTCGTGGGCGCGCGCGCGATGCGGCCCCACCAGGTGCCCCAGCGGCTGAAGCCGCCAGAGACGGCCGCCGCGTGCTCCTGGATAGTCCACAGGTCCAGGTCGTTGAGGGGGTCGACGACCGTGTTGCTGTAGTCGCCCCAGCGGTTCCGGCCGCCGCCGAAGTCTTTGAAGTAGGGCGCGGCCCCCGCCTTCAAGACCACGTCAGTCCCTATCGTGTTGACGGGGTCCGTGCCCGCGCGGAAGGCGTAGTTGGCGCTCGCGTACTGCTGCGAGGAGAAGCGCGAGTAGCCCACGAGCACGTCGTTGTTCTTGTTCACGGCGATGCTCGGGAAGGCGTAGAACTTCGCGCCCGTCGGGTCGTCGACGCGCCCGCGCTGCTGTATGGCCCCGGCCGGAGTAATTTGCCACCACTGGACCGAGCTGCGCGTCGGCGTCGCCGCGTTGGGCAGGAAGATGGTCTGCGCGGCCCAGAGCGAGCCGTTGCGGTAGACGACCGATTGGATGCGCGAGTCGTTGGTCTGAATCTTTGCGGTCGAGCCGAGCTGCGGCGCGAAGCCGCTCCCGCTGGGGGGGGCGAACGTCCAGGAGTTCGCCGCCGAGACGGGCGGCGTCACGGGGTGCGCGGAGCTGTAGGCCGGTGCCGACGGCGACCCCGTGATGCTGCTGATGCGGAGTTGCGTGTGCCCGTCCCAGTCCTCGACGAGGTAGAGGGTGTTGAGCGCGTTGTCGTAAGTCAGGGCCGGCGTCTGCGTGAAGGCGCAGAAGCTCGCGCCGGCGCTGCAGACGTCGTGGAAGACTTTGTAGCTGGCCGCGGCGGCGAAGCTGTAGAGCGTGGCCTTGTTGAAGACGAAGATGCTGGAGCGCTTGAAGCCCGTGGCGGGCGCGACGGCGAACATGTTGACCGTGACGACGATCCAGTTCTTGTTGAAGCCCATGCGCGGGTAGTCGGCCCAGGCCGTGCCGGCCGAGTCCACGTCAGCCTTGTAAATCTTCCAGTTGCCCGTCGGGTCGCTCGTCTGCGAGACGGCGAGCAGGATGGCCGAGGTCGCGGCGTCGCCGTCTGCGACCACGACGAACATCCAGCGGCTGCTGAACGGGTCGTAGAAGACTTGCGGGTCGAAGGTGCCGGGCTGGCCGAACTCCCAGGGGCCGGGCACCGCGGCGAAGAAGCTGTCGAGCGAGACGGTGCTGACGGTCGCGCCGGCCCTCGTCTGGATGCGCATCTGCGTGTTGAGCGTGACCATCAGGTGGTTAGGGCCGACCGCGCCGTGCGTGTCCGGCGGGATGCTGGTGTTGTTGTCTTCGAGCGCCTTGAAGCTCGAAGAGGGCGCGGGCGATGCCGCGAGGGGCTCCGTGCCCCCGACGGCGGCGGCCGCCTCCATCCCGTCATCCCCGGCGGGAGCGCCTTCGACCTGGATGGTCTTGTTGCGCCGCGCGCGCCCGGGCTCGCGTATCACCTTCGGCTTCTTGTAGACGGAGGGCGCGAGCGCCTCCTTGCTGGCGAGCTTCGAGAAGTTGACGACGACGCCCGTGTCCGTCAGGCCCGACTTCTCCTCGACTTGCTGCGCGGGGCCGTTACCGTCCTGCACGCCGTAGGCGCGCGCGTCCCGCGCCTCGACGGGGCCGCGCTCCTGCACCTGCGCCAGCGCCAGGTAACCGGCGGTGAACAGCGTGACCAGCACGACGAGATGTGGGAGATACTTTCTCATGGCTAAATCCTTTTCACTGGAAAGCGGCGCGACGCTGCTTCGACAGTCGAATCAGTCGGGAGCCCTGGCCGTGACCGGCCGCTTGGGGGTGAAGACGAGTGATGCAGGCGCGGCCCAAATTCCGGGGGCACGACGCCGTGAAGGCGAGGCGTGGGACGCGTGTCCGGCCACCGGTGGAGTTTACTACTTACGGACCAGTGACTTCAAGGCAGTCGAGGTCGGGGCGGGCCTCATTCGCCGCCGTAAAGCTCCTCGATGAGCTGGCCGTATTTCTCGTCCACGACGCGGCGCTTGACCTTGAGGGTCGGCGTCATCTCGCCGCTGTCGATCGAGAACTCTTCGGGCAGCAGCGCGACGCGGCGGATGCGCTCGTAGTCGTGGAGCCCGCGCGTCAACTGTGCCACTTCCTTCTGGACTATCTTGACGGCCGCGGCGTCGCGGCTCCACTCGGCGCGCGTCGCGGGCTTCTGCTCGCCCGCCTCCGACATGGCCCCGGCCAGCGCCTCCCAGTCGGGCACGACGAGCGCGGCCGGCTGCTTGCGCCCCGCGCCGATGACGACCACCTGGTTGACCAGCTCGCTCTGCTTGATGAGGCTCTCGACCAGTTGCGGCGCGACGTACTTGCCGTTCGAGAGCTTGAACAGGTCCTTCTTCCGGTCGGTGATGTAGAGGTGCCCCTCGCCGTCCATGTGGCCCACGTCGCCCGTCATGAACCAGCCGTCCTGGATGACGGCCGCGGTCGACTCAGGGTGGTTGTGATAGCCCTTCATCACGTTCGGCCCGCGCACCAGAATCTCGCCGTCCTCCGCTATCGTCACGTCGATGCCTGGGAAGACGAGGCCGACCGAGCCGGTCTTGTTGTTGTCGGGCCGGTTCGCGGAGACGATGCAGGTCTCCGTCATCCCGTACCCTTGCAGGATGGGAATGTCCGCGGCCCAGAAGGCGTAGGAGAGCGTGGGCGAGAGCGCCGCGCCGCCCGAGACGAAGTAGCGTAGGCGTCCGCCCACGCCCTCGCGCCACTTGGAGAAGACGAGCCTGTTCGCGAGGTCGCGCTTGAGTTCGAGGAGCGGCGGCACGGGCTCGCGCTTGTCCTTCAGCTCGCCGTAGCGCTGGCCCACTTCGAGCGACCACGCGAAGAGCTTGCTCTTCCAGCCGCCCGCCGACATGCCCTTTTTGACGATGCGCTGGTAGACCTTCTCGAAAAGTCTGGGGACGGCCGTCATGATCGTCGGGCGGACTTCGCGCAGGTGCTCGCCGACCACGTCGAAGGAGGCCGCGTAGTAGACGGAGACGCCCGTGTAGCAGAAGACGTAGAAGCAGGTGCGCTCGAAGATGTGCGAGAGCGGGAGCACGGAGAGCGCCGTGTCCGTGTTGTAGATGGGGAGCGCCGAGGCTATCGAGAGCATGTTCGAGACGAAGTTCGAGTGCGTCAGCATGACGCCCTTCGGCTCGCCCGTCGTCCCGGAGGTGTAGATGATCGTCGCCAGGTCTTCTTCGCCGCCGGGCGCAAGAAGCGCGTCGTAGGCTTCGGGGTCATTCCGGTCGCGCTCGCGCCCGCGCGCCTCCAACTCTTCGAGCGTCATCGCGCCCTCGGCCTGCGAGGTGGAGGCGTCCGGGTCGAAGAAGATCATGCCTTCGAGCGTTTCGACCGCTTCGATTCCGGGGCGCGCGTGCTTGAAGACTTTGCGGCCGGAGACGAAGAGCAGGCGCGCGCCAGAGTCTTCGAGGATGAAGCGCACCTGCTCGACGGCCTGCGTCGTGTAGATGGGGACGTTGACCGCGCCGATGCTCAAGATCGCCAGGTCGACGATTGACCACTCGGGGCGGTTCTCCGAAAGGAGCGACACGCGATCGCCGCGGCGCACGCCGATCTCGTCGAGGCCGAGCGCGATGTGGCGGACGCGCTCGGCGAAATTCTCTCCCGAGATGTGGTGCCAGTCGGGCCCGCGCTTGGTGTTGAGCGCGTCGGGTTTGGCGTGCCGGCGGGCGGCGTCGAGGCAGAGCTTCGCGACTGTGTTCAGTTGTGCTTCGCTGGTCGAGTCGGTCACGTGCGGGATACCGGGCGCTCGCGGCGGGCGTCCGTGCTCTCCTTTTTGTTCTCACTGAAACCGAAAGCGCGTGGGTGTTCGGCGGCGCTCACTCCGTAGATGATAATGCGCTGCCCGGCTTGAGCGCCAGCGTGCAGCGCGAGACGCAGACGAGGCGGTCGCGGTCGTCGCGGATTTCGATTGACCAGACGGTGATCTGCCGCCCCTTGTAAACGGGCACGGCCACGGCCGTGACGGTCCCGCGCGAGACCGAGCGGACGTGGTTGGCGTTGATCTCGACGCCGACGGGCGTGAAGCGCGCGAGGTCCGTGTTGAGCGCCGCGCCGATGGCCGCGGCCGTCTCCGCCAGCAGGACCGAGACGCCGCCGTGCAGCAGCCCCGTGTACTGGTGGACGCGCTCGGTCACGGGCATCGAGAGGCGCACGCGCTCCGGCTCGGCCTCCTCGATGCTGATGTCGAGCGTCTTGAGGACCGTCTCCTTCCCCCAGTTGCGCATGTTCTCAAGCAGTGTCGTCATAGTCATTCGGCAATACGTCAGGGTCAGTACCGCCTGCCGCAAGCGGGCGGCACTGACTTCAACGAACGGGCGGGGGCAGAGCGCCGCTTTCGGTGACGCCGGGGATGCCCGGCTGCCGGACGGAGCGGTGTCGCCGCCGCCTTCGCCTCTGCTGCCCGCCCTCCTCGACGCGCCCGTTGATGGTGGCGAGCGCGGCCAGCACCAGGAAGAGGAGCGCGTTCGAGGTCGTGTGGAGCGTGAAATCGAAGAAGCTGTGAACCAGCACGGCGAAGCAGCCGACGAGCGCGCCCGTGGCGACGCCGCGCCGGAACAGGTCTTCGGTCTCGCGCCGCGCGAGCCCGGTGCGGAAGAGCGCGACGACGAAGAACAGCCCGAGGGCGACGCCGACCGCTCCAGCGTCCGAGGCGAGCTGCAAGTAGTCGTTGTGCGCCTGCTCCAGGCGGTAAAGGCCGTTGCGCGTGTCGTAGCGCGTGTAGGCCAGGCCGAAGGAGCCGAGGCCCGTGCCGACGAGCGGGTGGTCTTTGATGATGTTGAGCGTCACGTTCCAGAAGTGCGCGCGGCCGGTCGTCGGGTCCTCCGAGTTGACCGTGCCGACGAGGCGACTCAAGGCCGCCTCGCCGCCGAAGAAGAGAGCGCCGCCGACGAGCGCCAGCACCATCACGAACGCGAGCCCCGCGCGCACGACCAGAGCCTTCAGCCGCCCCTTCGCCCGCCCGCCCTCGGCCACCTCTTCGTCGCCGCGGCGGAAGCCGGCCAGCATCAGCAGGAAGACGATCTCGGCGGCCATCGCGACCAGCCCGCCGCGCGAGTTGGTGACGACGAGCGCGATGCCCATGAACGCGACGGCGAAGATGTAGAGCGGCCGCTTGTCGCGCTCGATGGCCCCGGAGAAGAGCAGGCCCAGCGGGAGCGCCATCGTCAACTCCATGTAGCCCGCGAAGTGGTGGCGGTTGTAGAACGGGCCGAAGGGCGTGCTCTGCGGCAGCTCCTTCAGCCAGTAAATCTTGTTCGGGCTGCTGAAGTACTGAATGAGTCCGAAGAAGGCGAGCGCGAAGCCGAAGATGGTGACGACGCGCACCACCAGCCGCAGCCGCTTCGGGCTGTCGATGTAGGCGAGCGCCGCCGCGAAGTAGACCAGGAGAGCGGCCACCTGCACGAGCGCGAGCCGCGTCGAGTAGGGGTCAATGGAAAGGCTGCCCGCGGCTGTGCCGGAAATCGCGTCGCCCGCGCCGCCGCTTCCTCCGCCGAGCGGGAGGAGTTGGAAGAGTCCGAGCAGGAAGAGGCCGACGAGCGGCAGTTGGAGCAGGCTGCGGCTGACGCGCAAGGTTCGGCTGCGCCAGGCGTCCACGGCCCAGAGGACCACGAGGGCGGCCGCGCCGAGTTCGAAGACGGCGAGCGCCCAGTAGTGCACGGTGCCGTAGGCGAGCGCCGAGAGCACCAGCGCCAGGCAGAGCGTCACGACGACGAAGCGACTCGCGACCGTCCTGACGGGCTCAACGGGTCGCGGCTTTCGGTCCGCTTCCTTTCGCGCCCGCGGCGCTTCCGCCGGCTCCCCCGGCGGCGCGTTGGAGATTGAAGTCGTCATACCAGACAAGGCCAAAAATCGGACAGACCGCGTCGTCGCCGCACGTCTCGCGCCGGACGCGTACCAGCACCGCCTCGGACGCGGCCGGCGCTCTGAACTCCAGCGTCTGCCGCTCCCAGTCCTGCGTGCCGTTCGCGAGCGCGGGCGTGGCGGCCAGCACGGTCTTGCCGTCCGCGGCGTCCAAAACTTCCACGAGCGGCGTCCCCCCGCTCTTCAGGTCGTTCGTGCGGACGTAGAACTCCAGGCGGTAGGCTTGGCCCGGCTCGACCACGACCGTCTGCGAGATGTTCGCGAACCCGAGCGTCGAGGGCGACTTGAACGCCACGCGCAGGCTGCGCGCCCCGCCGTGCTTGACCGCCGGGTCGAGGCCAATCGGGGCCTGCGGGACCGAGCGGACTTTCCACTCGAACGTGCTCGCGCCGGTCGCCTCTATGTCCTCCTCGAAGCCGGGGTTCGACATCTCGCCGACCTGGGCCTTGAGCGCGTCCGCGCCGCCCATGTCGCGCGCCACCACGAGCGCCGAGCGGTGGCGCTTCGCGGAGAGCAGGGCGTTGACTATCGCCTCGCCGCTCGCGCGCTGCTCCTTCTTCTCGGGCGGCGTCAAACTGGCCCACAGGCGGAGCGCGTCGTCGAAGCGCCCGCGCCCGGCGACGTAGACCGCGAGTTCCGCGCGCGCCGCGGCCGAGCCGCCGGCCGCGCGGTTGATGGCGTCCACGTCCTCGCCGAAGACGACCCAGGCGGCGTTGAAAATCTGCGGGCGCAGTTTCGGGTCGGCCTCGGCCGCGCGCGTCAACTCCCTGAAAGCCTCTTCGCCGCGGCCGGCGCGCAGGAGCAGGTTGCCGAGGTGCCAGCGCGGGTCCGCGTAAGAGGGCGCGAGTTCGACGGCGCGGCGCAGCGCCTTCTCGCCGCCGGCTGAATCGCCCGCCTGCTCGCGCACGCGGCCCAGGCTCACCCAGAGGCGGTAGTCGTTGGGCGAGAGGCGGGCCGCCTCCTCGTAGTGGCGGACGGCGTCCTCCATCTCGCGCGGGTCGAGGCTGTTCTTCTTCAGCCCGGCCACGACCCAGTGCGTCTGCGGGTCGTCCGGCGCGAGCCTCATCGCCGTCTCCGCGGTCCGCAACTGCTGCGCCGCCAACTCCTGCTCCGAGACGTTCTCGTAGGTGATCTGCGGCGCGTACTCGGCGACGAAGTTGCCCACGTACCAGCGCGTCGCGTACCAGGCGCCCACGAGCGCCAGCACGACCGGCAAGACCAGCAGCACGCGCAAGAGCGGCGCGCGCCCCAGGTCCACCAGCTTCAATTGGTCGGGTGTTGATTCAGACACGGTAAAAGAAGTACTGAGTGCTGAGGACTGAGGAAAAGCGACTGGTCTTTACTCAGTCCTCAGCACTCAGTACTTTTCATTCGTCGTTGACCTCTTCGATCCTGATTCTCATCCGCTTGAGCACGACCTGGGCCTCCGTGCAGTCGTGCAGGATTTCGGCGACGCGCTCGCGGGAGAAGCGGGAGCTGGAGATGAGCACCTCGTCCACGCGCTGCTCGCGGCAGATGTCGCGGAGCCGGCCGTTGCCGCCGAAGACCTTCAGGCCGTGTATCACCTTGCCCTTCTTGTTGGGGTCGTCGTCGACGAAGCCCACGGGCGCGTATTGCAGCTCGCGGTTGTTCATGAGTTCGCGCAGGAGAAGCTCGCCGCCGTCGCCAGCGCCGTAAATCAGAACCCTACAGCCCTCGCGCGACGTCTGCGTCGGCAGCAGTTGCCGGAACAGGCGGAAGGCCATGCGGCTCCCCGCCAGCAGCATGAACATCAGGATGGCGTCCACGATGAAGACCGTCCGCGAGATGCCCTCGAAGCGGAACGCGAAGAGGATGCCGAGCAGGCTCGCCACCTCGCCGACGACGACGGCCTTCGCGTGGACGACCAGGTCGTCAACGCTCGTGTAGCGCCAGATGCCGCGGTAGATGCCCATCACCAGAAACGCCGCCATCTTGATGAAGACGAGCACGGGGAGCGTCCGCAGGAAGACGCGCCACACGCCGGTCTCCTCCATCGGGCCGAAGCGCAGGACGTAGGCCCCGTAGTAGGCCAGGATGATGAGCACCACGTCGAGCGAGACCTCGAAGATGCGGCGCTTGTAGGAGAGGTCGACCAGGAAGGCGAACAAGGGCTTGTCGCGCGCCGCCTTGACCTCGTCCTCGTCGTAGACCTTGACGCCCGCCAGGTAAACCCCGAGGAGCGTGAGCAGGACAGTGAAGCCTCCGATGGCGGCGAGGCTCACGTCGATCTTCATCTCGCGCACGACCATCGCGATCAGGCCCGAGAGCCCCGCGAACCCGTAGAGCATCCAGACCGCGCGCCGCTCGGACATCCCCAAAGCGACCAGGCGGTGCGAAGTGTGGTCGCGCCCGCCGACGCGGACAGAGCGCCCGGAAAGTTTTCTCAGGATGGTGACGAGTGTGGTGTCGAAAATCGGGATGAAGAGAATCAGGATGGGCACGGCGAGCACGGGCAGGAAGCTGCGCGAGCGCCCGCCCTGCGCCGCGCTCATCAGCGCGGTCGAGGCCAGAAAGAACCCTATGAACATCGAGCCGCAGTCGCCCATGAAGATCGTCGCCGGGTTCGAGTTGTAGACGAGAAACGCTATCAGCGCGGCGGCGAAGACCCCGAGCATCAGGGCCTCCGTGGGCTGCTGGCTCGCGAGAAAACTGAGGGCCAAAAAGATCGAGGCGATGGCGGCGATGCCTGCGGAGAGGCCGTCCATGTTGTCGAGCAGGTTGACGGCGTTGGTGATGCCGATCAGCCAGAAGATGGTGATGACCATGTTGACGGGGGGCGAGCCCGTCCAGGGGAGGTACAGCCCATAATAGATGACGAAGGCCGCGCCCATGATCTGCCCGATCAGTTTCTGGTACGGCTTGGCGTGGAGCAGGTCGTCCGCGAGCCCGACGCAGAAGAGGAAGGCGCTCGCGCCGAGCACGACCCAGATGTAGTCGCGGTCGTGGTTCAGAATCTCGTCCGGCCGCGGGGGCACGAAGAAGAGGTAGGCGACGATGACGAGGGCGACCGAGAGAAAGATGGCAACGCCGCCGAGCATGGCCGTGGGCTTTTTGTGCCAGCGGTCCGTCTTCGGCCTGGCAATCGCGCCCCAGCGCCGCGCCAGCGCGCGCACGACGGGCGTCAGCACGAGCGCCAGCACGAAGGAGGCTGCGACCGGAATGAGATAGACTGGCTGAAAAGGCATCACTGGAACACGGCGGTTGTGATTTTCGAGTTTGTGAACCTGGAAACCCTATTAAATTAGCGGCGACAAATCAAGCGGCGGGAGAAGAAAAACAGGGAACCACGAAGTCACACGAAAGGACACGGAGGGGGCCGAGCTTGCTCCGTGTCCTCGCGTGTTATTTCGTGGTCCGTCGCGCGCGCCCTTACCTGGCCGAGCCGAAGGCGGACTTGATGCCTTCCTTGAGCATCAGGCGGCGGCTGCTCAGGGTCGCCATGTGGAAGGGGACGACGCAGCCGCAGCGGTCGCAGTCGGCGTTGTCGCCCATCATGCACTTGCCCTTCGGCTCGCCCGTCGGCCCGAGCGCGAAAGCCTTCAGGCGGAACTCGCAGTTGTCCGTCACGCGCTTAGAGTTCTTCGAGCGCATCAATTCGAGCGTCGAGTCGAGCATGTTGATCGTGCCGGGGTACTTCTTCTTCAGGAGGAGAATCTGGTCAATCAACTTGTCGCGCTTCTCCCAGTCGAGCCAGAGCGCCTCGTCCAGATTCGTGACGGGCGTGAAGAAGTCGAAGATGATGCCGCCGCGCGCAATCGGCCCCCACTCCTTGACCAGGTCCTCGACGCAGTCGGCCGTGATGGTCGTCAGCACGCACGAGATTTGAATCCGCAGCTCGGGGTGGCTGATGACGTTCTGCTTGATCTTCTGGTAGATGCCGGGCGCGCGCATCCGGCTGAAAGCCTCCTCGGTCCCGTCAATCGAGATGACCCACGTACAGTCCTCCCAGTCCGGCAGCTCCATCGTCCCGTTGGTGACGACGGTGTTGTTCTTGAAGTACTTTCGCCCGACCTCGATCAGTTGCTTGCGCACCATCGGCTCGCCGCCGACCCAGGTGCAGAGCATCATCGGGTGGCCCGCGGCCTTCATCTCTTCGAGCTTCTCGACCCACTTCTCGACGGACAACTCTTTCTCGCCCGCGTGGTCTTCGGCGAAGAAGTAGCAGTGCTCGCAGCGCAGGTTGCAGCGGTTGGTCACGTCGATGGAGCCGACGGCGTACCTGGGCAGGCCGAAGACGAAGAGGCGCGTCACGTTCGCCAGGCGGCGGATTTTCTTAGTCAACTTCATAAGGCAGGCAGTGGCACAGGGTGATTTAAACGAGCGGCCTCGACGGTGAGCTAACGCGACCCGTTCCGCAGAACGGCCAATAATATACTATCGCGGGCCGTATGGCATAACGACGCCGCAGGCCGAGGCGTCCGGGATTGTGCCGAAAATTCCGTCGCCGCGCTCGGTCACTCCCTGGCCTTCTCGCAGCGGGGGAAGGGGAAGACGAGCTTGATGTCCTGCGCGTCGCTGTTGATTTCCATCTTGAGGGGCTTCGTCGTCACCTCCGTGCTCCGGCCGTTCGCCCTGAGGATTTTGTCCAGTTGCGGGCAGTTGGCGTACTCGCCCTCGTAGGTCAGCATCACGCCGTAGAGCGAGCCCCTGAGCCCCTGTAAAACTGTCAGCGAGAAGCGGCCCTGCGCGTCGGTCTTCATGCTCGTCTCGCCGTCGTAGCCCTCCTTCACGCTGTCGGCTTTGAAATTAACGAACTCGCCTTCGACCGGGTGCCCGTCCGAGTACAACAGCACCCCGCGAAGTACCCTGGTCGCCTCCTGCGCGGGGATGTGTATGTCGTAGCCTTCGAGCCGGTCGCCCGCGGCGAGCGTGATGACCGTCGCCTTCTCCTTCTCGAAGACGCCGGGGTAGTAGGCCGCGGGGAACGGGGCGTTGCTGCTGATTTTGTTCTCGTCGTTGACGACGATGAGGTATTCGCCGGGCGGTATCTCGTCAACGTTGTAGCGGCCCCGCTCGTCCGTGCAGTCGAATTTCCAGTTGCCCCTCGTGGCGGGCTTCCCTTTCGGCAGCAGGTTCAGGCAGACGTGCGGCAGCGCGCGCCCGTCCGCGCCGAACAGCGTCCCGCTGACGCTCGTGTCGGCGCTGTAAAGGAAATCCATCGCCACACAGCCCTTGTCTCTCAGCACCAGTTTCGCCGACATCTTGTCGGTGTAGGCGACTTCGCCGAAGCGAATCGGGAACCGCAGCCTCAGCCCGGGAGGGGTCTCCGGCTCGACCTGGTACTTGCCGGGCGGCAGGCCGTAGACTTCGTAGACGCCGTTCTTGTCCGTGTAGACCTCGTAAGTACGCTGCTCGCCCTTGATCGTGACCTTCGCCCCGATGATGTTCTTGACGAGGCTGAAGCCTTTCGCCGGGTCGTCCTCGTAGTGCTTCAGCTCGCCTGAGATGCGCGTCTTCTGCGCGGACGCGGGGAGAGCTTGCAGGTAGAGCAGGTCGTCCGCGGCCGATTCGATGCGCGTGCTGCGGTCGCAGGCGTGAGTGCTCCACCTCCCGCTCTTCTTGTCGTAGTAGGCGTAGAAGAGCCAGCGCTCGCCCTCCTCGTAGACGGCGTCGCACGAAGAGCCCTCGGTGCGGAAAATCACCTGCGTCTGCTTCGTCCCCTTGAAGACTTTCTCGACCTGGACGTAGGCGACCTGGCCCGCGACGTACTCCCTGCCCTCGTCGTCCTTCTGCGGCTTGGGCAGCTCGATTCTCTGGACCGAGCCGACGAAGACCGCGTCGGCGGCCCGGAACGACCCGCAGACCGCGGGGTAGCCCCCGCACGAGCAGGCGCAGGCGACTCGCGCCGAGAAGATGGGCACGCAAGCGAAGACCGCGAGAAGAAAAAGTTTCCTCATGCCATGGGAGAGGCCGAGGGAAAGGGATGAGGGATGAATGAAAGGCTCTCCGTCTTTACTTCATCCCTCAGCCCTCAGCCCTCATCCCTTCTACGTCATCCCTACGGGATATTTAAACGATACCTATCTGTTGGTTGAGGCTCGCGAAGTCGAAGTTGTTCCACGCCTCGATGATTTTTCCGTCGCGGACGCGGATGATGCACATGCCCGTGAATTCCACGGGGTTGTTGGTGGCGGCGACGCCCAACCCGCCGCCCGTGTGGGTCGCGCGGACGAGGCAGCGGGCCGCCGCGCGGTCGCCCTCGCAGACGCAGTCTTCGATGATGACGTTTATGTCCGGGAAGGCGTCGCGGAACTTGCGGAAGAAGGGCTTGAAGCCGGCGGGGCCGCGCAGCTCCTCGCCGTTCTCGTCGAAGAGCCCGTGCGCGACGCCCTCCTCGGCGAACAGCTCGTCGATGGCCTCCTCGCGCCCCTTGTGCCAGACCTCCTCGAACCAGCGGTGCATGACATCTCTGCTTTCCATCTCGTACACCTCCGCGGTTGACACAGTCGGGCGCGCCCGGCGGGCAAAAGGTCAGGGCCGCCCGCTGTGGAAATTGATGACGCTCTGCAAAATCCCGTCGAGCGTCATCTCGGGGCGAAAGCCGACGAGGGCGTTGACCTTCGAGATGTCGGGCACGCGGCGCGGCATGTCCTCGAAGCCCTCCTCGTAAGCCTCGTCGTAGGGGACGAAGACGATCTCCGATTCCGAGCCGGCCAGCTCCTTGACGCGCTGTGCCAGTTCCAGAATCGTCACCTCCTCGCTTGAGCCGATGTTGAAGACCTGGCCCACAGACTGCGGGTGATCCATCAACTTGACGAGCGCGCCCACCACGTCGCCGACGTAGCCGAAGCAGCGCGTCTGCTTGCCGTCGCCGTAGACGGTGATGGGCCTCCCGGCGAGCGCCTGCTTGACGAAGGTCGGGATGACCATGCCGTACTGGCCGGTCTGGCGCGGGCCGACGGTGTTGAAGAGGCGCACGATGACGGTCGGCAGCTTCTTCTCGCGCCAGTAGGCCAGGGCCAGAAACTCGTCAATCGCCTTCGAGCAGGCGTAAGACCAGCGCCCCTTCGTGGTCGCGCCCATGACGAGGTTGCCGTCCTCGCGGAACGGCACCTGGTCGCTCAGGCCGTAGACTTCCGAAGTCGAAGCGACGAGCACCTTCTTCTTCTTCTTGTTCGCGAGCGCGAGGACGACTTCGGTGCCGCGGACGTTCGTCTCGATGGTCCGCACGGGGCTCTCGACGATTAACTTCACGCCGACGGCCGCCGCGAGGTGGAAGATCACGTCGCACTGGTCGACCAGCTCCGCGACGAGCGGCTGGTTGTGCACGGATTCAATCGTGTAGTGGAAGCGCTCGTTGGTCTTCAGGTGCTGGATGTTTTCGATGCTGCCGGTCGAGAGGTCGTCGATGGCGTAGACCTCGTCGCCGCGCTGCAAGTAAGCGTCGGCCAGGTGCGAACCGATGAACCCGGCCCCGCCCGTAATCAAGACTCGCAAAATTTTCTCTTCCCCTTTTTAGATGCTATCCAGAGTCGAAGACTCGTTTTTGACCTCGGCGTTCGGACTTTGGACTTTGGACTCTGCGGCTTCTTCTGTCAACTCGCGGTAAAGATTGGTCACGTCCGCGAGCAGGCGGTCTTTCGAGTAGCTTTGCTCGACGAAGAGGCGGCCGCGCTTTCCCATCTCGTCGCGCAAGGTTTCGTCGTTAACTAAGAGGGCCAGCGCCCCGGCGAACGACGCGGCGTCTTTCGACGGCGAGCGCACGCCGCGCTCGCACACGGCCCAGGGCGCTGCCGTTTTCGCGTCGCTCTTCGCGCCGAGCAGGTCGACGACGCCGCCGACTTCCGTGGCGACGCAGGCGCGCGCGTTCGCCATCGCCTCGATCAAGGTCAGCGGCGTGCCCTCGTTGAGCGAGGTCAGCGCCACCACGTCGAGCGCCGGGTAGAAGTTCTCGGGGTCGCTGCGCGTCCCCAGGAAAAGCACGTCGTCCGCGAGCCCGAGCGCGCGCGCCTGCTCTTCCAAATCTTTCCGCAACTGACCGTCGCCGATGATAACAAAACAAACGCGCCGCGCGCCGGTCGCCGCGCCGAACTTCTCTTTGAAAATCGCGGCGGCCTGAAGAAAGAGCGCGTGGTTCTTGACCTCGGTCAGCCGGCCCACGATGCCGACGAGCACGTCACGCTCGCCCGCCTTCAACTCCTCGCGCAGCACCGGGCGGCGCTCTTTCCAGTTGCTGAAAACCCCCGCGTCGAGGCCGAGCGGGATGACGCGGAACTGGCCCACGCGACCCACGCCGAACTCCTCGTGAATCTCGCGGAACTGCTGCGGGCTGATGACGACTATCCGGTCCGACATGCGCGCCAGCGTCTTCTCGACCAGCAGGAAGAAGCGCGTCTTGGCGCGCCCGTAGTAGCTGTGAAAGATGTGGCCGTGGTACGTGTGCACGAAGCGGCAGGGGCGCGGGCGGCCCATCAGCGTGGCAGGCGTGAGCCAGCGGTAAAGGAAGCCCGCGACGCGGCCCACGGTGCCTGCCTTCGCCGTGTGCGTGTGGACGATTTGTGGGCGCTCGCGGCGGAAGAGTTTGTAGAGCTTCCAGACCGTCACCGCGTCCTGCGGTGAAATCTCGCGGCTCATCTGCGGGATGACGTGCGGCACGACGTCGTTCGCCTCCGCGAAGTAGCCCATGTCGTCCTCGCCGGGCGGCACGACGCCCGCGACGAGCACGGTCTCGTAGCCGGCGGGGACGAGGCCCGCCGTCAGCCAGACGACGTGGCGCGCGGGCCCGCCGACGTTCAGGCGCGCGATGATTCTCACCACGCGCGTGCGTCCGCTAGAGGAATCAGTCCCTGTCATCGCGGCGAACATTGTAAGTGATTCTGCTTGATGTCAACAGCCCCGGCGCGAGGCGCAGTGGCCGCCGAATCGAGTCCCTAGCCGCCGGGCCGCTCCGCGCCGGGGCGGTTGCGGTCAAGCCACGCGGCCGCGTCCTCGGGCGAAGTGACGTCGCCGCCGAGGATAGCCCGTATGAGTCCCCGCGTCAGGACTGTGTTGAATTCTTCGTCGTAGGTCGTCCCGGCCTGCTGCCCCGGCAGCTTCACGATGAAGGGGACGCGCCTGTCAATCTTCCCGTCCGGCGGGCTCCTCCACCAGTGGTCGGAGGAGACTATGACGGTCGTGCCTTCCCACAGGCCGGCCGCCTCCATCTCGCGGCGCAACTCGCCGAGCACGCGGTCGGTCAGCACGAGGTTCCCTTCGTACGTGTTGTCGGGCCGCGAAGAGAGCGCGCCGCGCGAGCGGTCGTAGATGAACGGGTGGTGCGGGACGGGGAAGTGTAGCAAGGTGAGGCCGAAGCCCTTGTCACGCGCCACACCGGTCGCCCGCTCCATGACGTGCTGCTGCTCCAACGTGTGGTCCTCCGCCCTGTCGCTGTCGTACCAGGGTTGGAAGATGCGGAACGTGCCCGGGATTCTGAAGAGGCTGCGGGCCGCCCAGTTGGACATGCTCTTGAGCAGCGTCGGCTGCCCGCGCAGGGGGCTGATTTCGTCAACCGTCGGCTCCCAGAAACAACTCGTCAGGCTCTTGCCTACGACCCTGCAATAAGGGTGATACCAGCCGACGAGCGCCGTGTCGAAGCCCGCGGCGCGCGCGTCCGCGAAGACGTTCGGCTGCGCGCTGAAAGGCACGCTCTCCTGCTCGCCCTTGTAGCGAATCATCAACTCGTCGGGGCGCTCGGGCATGGCCGTCAGGGCCACCTTGCCCGTGACGAGCGAGGGCATCGAAAGCAGCGTCTGGTTCGACGGCGGGTAGGCGTTCGTGGCGAAGAGCGATTGGCCGCGCAGGCGGTCCAACTCGGGGAGTTCGAGTCCGGCCGCGCGGCCCGTGAAGGCCACGCGCTGATCAAGCTCGTCGAAAACAATCCAGACCACGCGCGGCGCGTCCTTTTGGTTGAGCCGCGGGGCGGGCGGCGCGTCCGCCGCGTGGGCCGCGTTGTCGCGGTACTTGTAAGTGAGCCACGCGCCCTGCAAGAGCGTGACGACGGCGAAGGGCGAGAGAATCAGGACGGCGACGTAAGCGGTTCTGATGATCTTCAGCCGCCACTTCTTCAGCGCCGCGGCCGCCAGCACGACGAGCCCGAACACACTGAAGAGGACGAGCGCGGCCACCAGGCTCTTGCGGCCGCGGGCGAGCGGGTCGAAGAGCTGCTGGCGCAGGTCGTTGAGCGGGATGATGAGCGACAGGAGAAACGCCCAGCGCACGGCCCAGACGAGGATTCGGTTGCCCGTGCGCCGCGCCAGGGTCGCCGCGCCCCAGAAGAGCGCGGCCAGGAGCAGCACGTCGATCAGGAGCGCGGCGTACTCCAGGAAGCCGGGATGATATTTCCAGTGGTAGTAGGTGTAGTGCCGCGGGTTCAGGAGGACGACCCACGCGCCCATGAAGCAGAGGTTGGCGAGCGAGAGGGCGACGAGCCCGTCCTTCGTGGTCTTAGACAACTTGTCTCCTCCGCATCATGTAGATGCGCCGGGGCGTGTCGCCCAACTGCTCCGAGCGCACGATCTCGAAGAACCGTGCGGAGACCGCCTCGAAGTACTCGCGCGTCAGGAACTCGTGCAGGTGGTCGCGCCCGCGCGCGATGCGGCGGAACATGGGGTCTTCGGGGGCGACGTACTCGACGACCAGCAGGTCCGTGGTCAGCCGCGCGGCCAGGCCCATAATCTCTTCGAGCGGGATGCGCTCGCTGACGAGCATGTGGTGTATGACGGCGAGCATGAGCACGCCGTCGAAGGAGCCCACGGCCCTGTCGAGGAAGGAGGAGTTCTCCATGTTGCGCCAGCCGAGGCTGGGGGTCGGGCGCGCGAGGTTGACCACGAGCGGCAGGATGTCCAGCTTCCCGGCCGACGCTCGCGCCCACGTTTTGCCGACCACCACGGGGTCGTAGTCTATCGAGACCACAGACGCGCCCGCCCGCGCGGCCAGTTCGCTGAAGTGGCCCGTGTTGCAGCCCACGTCCAAAACCCGGCGCGGCTTCGCCTCGTCGAGAGCCTTCTGGACGAATTGCTCCTTGAGCGGTAAGTAGTCCTCCGTGTACCTGTTCTGCTCCATGTAGTCGGACCAGGCCGAGGCGCGCGCGCCCGCGGGCCGGACGCTGTCGAGCTTTCGCCGTAGGCCCTTCAACACGCGGCCCAGGATGAACTGCGCCTTCTCGGGGCTGCTCGCCGTGTGCTTGCGGTAGATGGAAGGGTCCGAGGCCGCGGGACGGCGCGAGAGGCGGGCCGGCAGCGTGACGAGCGTCAGAAACGGCGGGCGCACGCCCTGAAGTCGCCCGACGAGCGGCGCGACCTCCTCGGGGTCCAGGCCGTCGCGGTTGGGCATGAAGATTTGGTCCAGCTTGATGCCGAAATGTTTGTTGACGAGCAGCGGCAGGAGGAAGGTGCGTGCGAACTGCGCGTAGGCGAGCCAGGTCTGGTCGGCCGGGTCGCGGCGCTCGAACGAGAGCAGGTCTATGAAGACGGGGCCCGGCCCGCGGAAGAGGACGTTGTAGGGCGTCGCGTCTTTGAGGCCGATCCCCGAGGGCAGCAGCCGCTCGGCCAGGTCGAGCGTCAACTCGCCGGCCGCGTGCAGCATCTCGGGCGTCCACTCGTAGGGGAAGCTCGCGAACGGGACGCGCTCGTGCTCAACGAGGAGGCTCTCCCCGTCGCCGTCTTCGAGGGCGGACGCGACTTCGCCGCGTGCGGACAGGGCGCGGGCCTCGTCGGCGTCCAGAAAGTCCGTCCGCACCAGTTTCCCTTCGGCCAGAAATTTTTTTAAGGCGGCGGAAGAGAGGGCGGCTCTGAGGTCGGGCTCGGCGGACTTCTTGACGACTCGTATCACACGGCCGTCCAGAATCAGCAGGCGGCCCGCCGGGTCACGGAAGGAGGCAATCATGAACTGTTAGCTGCGCGCGGAAGGAAACGGCCGCCTCGTTTGTGCCAAACCTACTTGGACTTTTTCGCGAGGTCGGACGAAGACTCGCCCACTTCCCCCGCTTCCGCGGCCGGGACATCTTCGCCTGCGTCCTTCTTCGAGAAGAGGCTCTTGGCGCGGCGGGCGAACTGGCGCGCGTAGAAGGCCGCGCCGATTAGGCCGGCGGCCAGCAACTGTAAGATCAGGGTCCCCGTGCCGGGGTCCGTGTAGAGCAGTATCAGCGTACCGAGCAAATCAGTGCCGACGAGTGGAGAGGACGTGCCGAATAACATAATGCGCTATCTCCCTGGGTCAAAAGTAAGCAGCCGTTAAGGAGCCGTTAATAGGCAGGCAACAGTTGTGAAATGTATGTTAAATGGCGGGTATTGTCAAAGCGGGACCGGGGACTAATGCCGAATTGCGGAACAATAAACAGGGGGGCGGCGCACGAAGGCGGCGGGGGCAGTCCCCTCCTCCTGACCCGCGAGGCCGCGGCGCTTGAATGATTCAAGACAGCTTGCCCCGCAGGTCAGGAAGAGCGGGTTGCCCCCGCCGCCTTCGAAGACTCCCGCTTACACTTCGGCCTTCTGGACGCCGTAACTGGCCGCGCCGGCCTCGGCCGCGCGTTTCAGCTCCAGCTTGTTCGCGCCGGTCTCGGCTACCATGTTCGAGGCGCGCAGGAGGCTCTCGAAGGTTCCGGCGTCGGTCCACCAGCCCTCCAGCTCGTCCCAGGTCAAGTCCTCGCGCTCGATGTAGGCGTTGTTCACGTCCGTGATTTCCAGCTCGCCGCGGCCCGAGGGCTTCAGGGTGCGTATGATGTCGAACACGTCCGAGTCGTAGAGGTAGATGCCTATGACGGCGTAGTCCGACTTGGGCTCCTTAGGCTTCTCGTCTATGCGGACGACGCGGCGGCCGTCCAGCTCGGGCACGCCGAAGCGCTGCGGGTCCGTGACTTTCTTGAGGAGGATTTTTGCGCCGCCGCCCTGGTGGCGGTAGGCGCGCACGGCCGAGCGGATGTTGCCCTCGATGATGTTGTCGCCGAGGATGACGCAGATGGGCTCGCCCGTGGCGAAGTGCTCGACCAGCGAGAGCGCGGCGGCGATGCCCCCCTCGCCCTCCTGGTAAGTGTAGTTGAGGTGTTTGAGGCCGAACGCCTTGCCGTTGCCGAGCAGTTTCAGAAAGTCGCCGGCGTTGTTGCCGCCCGTGACGATCATGATGTCGTTGATCCCGGCGTTGACGAGCGCCTGAATCGGGTAGTAAATCATCGGCTGGTCGTAGACGGGCAGCAGGTGCTTGTTCGTCACAACCGTCAGCGGCCGCAGCCGCGTCCCCAGCCCGCCGGCCAGTACGATACCTTTCACGAAAGAAACCTCCAAAAGAAGTTGGCGGTTGGCAGCGGGCAGCGGGCAGTTAAAAGAAAAACGCCTTCGTTCTTAACTGCCAACTGCCAACTGCCTGCTGCCTACTAATCTATAAATCTCTTAAACCAGAGTTCCAGCATCAGGAGCGACCAGAGTTGGTGCGCGAAGTCCTGGCGGCCGTCCGTGTGCTCTTCGACCATGCGGCGGACGGCTTCGGGGCGGAAGAGGCCGCGCTTGGCCGCGCTCTCCGAGAGCAGGACTTCGCGCAGGAAGCCCTGCATCTGGTTGCGGAACCAGTGGCCGACGGGGACGCCGAAGCCCATCTTGGGCCGCTCCAGATTCTCGGCCGGCAGCAGCCGCTTGAGCACCCGCTTCAAGAGGTACTTGGTCGTCAGGCCGCGCAGCTTGTACTTCTCCGGCAGGCTCGCCGCGAACTCTATGACGTGGTGATCCAGGAAGGGCGAGCGCGCCTCCAGGGAAACGGCCATGCTGGCGATGTCCACCTTGACGAGCAGGTCGTTCGGCAAGTAGGTCATCGTGTCCGTGAGCAGTGTCGCGTCGACGACGCCCGCGCCGTTGGCCCTCCTGAACCAGGGCTCCAGGATGCTCGCCTCGCGCGCGTCCCTCGTCTCGCGCCGGAAGCTCTCCGTGTAGAGCCCTTCTTTCGTGTCCTCGTTGAAGACGCTGACCCAGCGCAGGTAGCGCTCGACTTTGGGCAGAGAGGCCGCGCGCATGAAACGCTTGATGCGCGCCGGGCGGCTGCGCTCGCGCTCCGAGCCGGGCAGCAGCTCGACCGCCTGCTCGACCAGCCCGCGGCGCAGGAGGCCGGGGAGCCGGTGGTACTTCTCCGCGATTCGCATCGCCGCGTAGCGCTCGTAGCCCGCGAAGCACTCGTCTCCGCCGTCGCCGTTCAGGGCGACCGTGACGTGGCGGCGGGTCTCGCGCGCGACGTAGTAAGTCGGGATGGCCGAAGAGTCCGCGTAGGGCTCGCCGTAGTGCTCGACCAGGGTCGGCAGGACTTCGAGGGCGTCCGGGCGGACGATGAACTCGTGGTGGTCTGCGCCGACGTGCTCGGCGACGCGACGCGCGTGGTGCAGCTCCGAAAAATCCTGCTCGTCGAAGCCTATGGAGAAGGTCTTGACGGGCTCCGTCATCTCCTCGCTCATCAGCGCGACGACCGCCGAAGAGTCTATGCCGCCGGAGAGGAAAGCGCCGAGGGGGACTTCCGACATGAGGCGCACGCGCACGGCCTCGCGCAGGACTTCGACGGCGCGCTCGCCCGCCTCCTCCTCGCTCAATTTCACTTTCTTGTTGAAGTCCGGCTCCCAGTAGCGCTCAACCCTGACCTCGCCCGCCTTCCAGCGCAGGGTGTGGCCCGGCTCCAATTTTCTGATGTCGCGGTAGGCCGTGAGCGGCGCGGGCACGCACATGAACGAGAGGTAGTAGTGAAGCGCGTCGCGCTCCACGTCGCGGCCCACGTCCGGGTGGAGCAGGAGCGCCTGGAACTCGGAGCCGAAGACGAGCTGGCCCTTGACCTGCGCGTAAAGGAGCGGCTTCTTGCCGACGCGGTCGCGGGCGAGGAGCAACTCCTCCGTGCGCTCGTCCCAGATGGCGAAGGCGAACATGCCGCGCAGGTGCTTCGGGCAGTCCGCGCCGTATTCGTCGTAGGCGTGGACGATGGCCTCGGTGTCACTGTTGGTGCGGAACTCGTGGCCCAGTTTTTCGAGCTGCGCGCGCAGCTCTTTGTAGTTGTAGATTTCGCCGTTGAAGACTATCCAGGCCGTGTGGTCGCGGTTCGGGATGGGCTGCTGGCCGCCCGCGAGGTCGATGATCGCGAGGCGGCGCATCGCGAGCCCGACGGGGCCGTTGAAGTAGAAGCCGTCCTCGTCGGGCCCGCGGTGCCGTATGGCCTCGCACATGCGCGCGACGAGGTCGCGGTCGACGGGCGGCCCCTCAAAGGGGCCGGCAATTCCTACGATTCCACACACGTCAGATACTCACTTCCGAAAGACGCGGCCTCACTTCAGCCGCCTGATTACCCTGTGGCTCTCCCGCTGTAGCTTCCGGTTCTCCCTCCGCTCCTTGAAGATGACGTAGCCGACCGCGATGAAGATGAAGTAGAAGACCATCAACTGCGCGCGCTGGCGGTAGGCCGTGCCGACGTTGCCCTGGAAGACCGAGTAGGCGATGGTCAGCATCGAGGTGAAAATCAGGATGGGCAAGACCTGCCGGAAGCGGTACTTGATTGAGAACCAGATGCCCAGCACGAGCGCCGGGAACGAGAGCCACCAGACGATCATCTCCGGCATCGTGATGCTCGAACGAAGCGATGTCAACTGCCAGGGGAAGGGCGCGAACAACAAATAGACCGTCCCGATGGGGATGGCGCTCAGCGCGCCCTCGGTCGTCGAAACGTCGACCTCCGTGGCGAAGCCGGAGCCGGCGGTCGTGGCGGCGTCGGAGCGGCTGCGCTGGATGCGGCTCAGGTCCGCGTACTTTTCGAGCTGCACGCCCGCGAAGCGGTTGACGCCGAAGGCGGTCAGGACGAGGGCGAGCGCGCCGACGACCGCCACCTGGCGCAGGATGCTCTGCGCGGAGACGGCGCGCATGCCGATGATGAAGGAGATGCCTATGGCCGCGAGCGCGATGTAGAAGACGTAAAACCTGAGGCTCAGCAGCCCGAAGAGCGCGCAGGCCAGGATCAGCAGGTACTTGACGTTGAACCTCTCGCCCAGCTTGAGCGTGCAGAGCATCGAGAGCGCGAGCAGGAAGATGATCGGGCCGTCCTTGAGTCCCTGCGACGACCAGAGCACGAGCGACGGGAAGAAGGCCGCGAAGATGGCGGCGATGCGCGCCACGCGCATGTTCTGGAAAATTTGTTTGGCGCAGAGGAAGATGATGGGGGCCGTGGCCGCGCCGACCACGGCGTTGATGAATTGAATCGCCAGCAGGTTGCGGCCGATCACGCTGTAGATGCCCGCCACGAGGTAGATCATCCCCCAGCCGCCGATGCCCTCGCCGACGAACGTCTTGACGAGCCCCTGGTAATAGCTGCCGCCGCCGTAAAAGGCGCTGGCCTGGATGGAGCCGAGCGTGTCGTAGGTGAAGGCGTCGCCGCCGAAGAAGTCTTGCAGGCGGAAGGTGAAGATGATGACGCCGATGAGCATCCGCAGCAGCAGCCCGCTGACGAAGAGGCGGAGCAGGAACTGCTTGTCGGTCTTGTCCTGCGAGATGATGAGTCCGGCGATGCCGGCCAGCACCGCGCAGAGGATGATGGCCGAAGCCCCGTAGGCCGGCGTCGGCGCGACCTGCACGACCAAGACCGTCAGCACCAGCGCCAGGATTGTCAGCAGTGCGTTCATAAAAAGGGATGAGGGATGAGGGATGAGGGACGAGAGGGATCAAGTGAGCCGCCCGCCGGAACAGTGTCTCAACGGGCCTTCACTTCATCCCTCATCCCTCATCCCTCATCCCCCTCATGATACTAACCCGCCCCGCGCATCGCAAGCAGGGGCCTTCTTGGGAGGGCGCTCAGCCGCGGCTCTCCTTCCAGCGCAGCATCGCGCCGACCTGCTCGCGGATCATCGAGACGTCCTTGTTGTGCAGGTAGGCCAACTGCGCGAGCGGCGTCCGCGTGACGCGCAGGTAGATGACGAGGTAGACGACTGCGCCGAGGATTTGCGTGAGCGAGAGCGCCCAGGCCGCGCCGCGCTCGGCGAGCGCGGGGATCATCAGGAGCGCCAGCGCGAGCCCCGCCAGGACGTTCCCCCAGGCCAGGATGGAGACGAGCCCCGGCCTGTGCATCTGGTTGATGAAGTAGGCGTCCAGGAGGAGCGCGAGGCTGGCGAAGGCCGTGCCCAGCAGGAGTATGCGCGCGACGGGCACGGCCCCCGCGTAAGCCTGACCGAGCGGGATCGAGATGACCCACGGGACGACCGCCAGGCCGATGAGCGCGACCACGAGCATCCCCCACCAGGTGATGCGCAGGTAGCGGTTCATGGCGATCGTGGCCGTCGGGCTCGAAAGCACGGACATCTTCTGGTAGATCACGTCCTGCATGGCCTGGACGGGGAGCAGCGCCTTCTCCACGAGTTGCTGGGCCACGGAGAAGATGCCGACGGCGACCGCGCCGTGCGTCGCGTTCAGGATGAAGACGGGGAGGCGCGTCCAGAGCAGGGCCGAGAGCGAGCCCGCGTAGCCGCGCAGGCCGAAGTGGAGCATCTGGCGCTGGAGGTCCGCGGGCGGCTCATTCGTCGCCCCGTCCGGGTTCAATCGGAAAGCCATCCAGAGCATGACGACGAACTGGACGAGCATCAGGGCCAGGTAGATGAGCGCGGCCGCCATCACGCCGCCGCCGAGCGCGACCACGAAGATGAGAGTCAGCGCGAGCGAGAGCGAGCACATCACGAGCTGCACGACGTTGACGCGCCAGACGCGCCCCACCCCGATCATCATGCTGTTCCAGAGGTTCGCGTAGAGCGAGAGCGGCAGGATGGCGAAGGCGATGAGCGCGAGCGCGTGCGGGAAGTTCGGGAGCAGCCGGTCGCCCGCGAGCCAGACGATGACGCCGCCGACGGCCGTCACGCCGAGCCAGAACCTGGGGATGAGCCCGAGCACGGTGCGGTGCAGGTAGCGGCCCCACTCGCGGTAGCGGCCGAAGAAGGCGTTCGCGCTTTGCGAGAGCCCGAAGTCGGCGAGCGCCGCCAGCACGGAGACGAGCCTGACGAGCAGGAAGTACTTCCCGAACTCCAGCGGCCCGAGCTTGCGCGCCAGCAAGAGCGCGTTCACTACGACCACCAGCACCAGCGCCACGCGCAGCCCGAAACTGACGACTGATAACCTCAGAGTAGACATCAGGGGAAATGATGAATGCGGAATGATGAACGCGGAATGAAAAGGCCTTCTGTCTTTCATCCCGCGTTCATCATTCCGCATTGCCTTTCACACGTCGTCGGGCAAATCGGGGCGCGTCTTGTATTCGATTAAGAACTGGTCTTCCTTGCTCAGGGGCTTGACGGCCTCGGCCGGGACGCCCGCGATCAGGTGCATCTCGTCGGTCAGCGGCTTCGTGATGACGGACCCTATGCCGACGACGCAGCGCGAGGGGACGGCACCCCCCGGCGCGATGCGAATCTCCGAGCCGACGTAGGCGAACGAGCCGATTTTGATGGGGCGCGTGCGCTGGCGGTTGTGCGTCCAGAGGCTGGAGTTGCGGCCGCCGATGATGGAGCGCCGCCCGATCTCGACCGTGTCCGTGAAATCTATCTTGTGCCCGGTCGTGACCACGCTCCCGTCGCCGAGGATGAAGCGCGGGTCCACGGGGTTGACCACGTCCGGCTCCGTGATGGAGTTGATCTCGTTCATCCGTATGATCTCGACGTAGCGCCCGAGGCGTATCTCGTCGCCGCCGCGGAGGATGTTCAGGTGGCCGATGCGCGCGTGGTCGCCGATGCTCAGGCGCTTGACGCCGAGGACGGCGTTGAAGTGCCCGATGGAAACGTCGTCGGCGATGACGCACTCGTCCGCGTCGATGATGCTCAGGCCGATGCGCACGCGCTTGCCTATCTTGTAGCCGTAGAAGAGGCGGTAGAACGCGCGCTTCAGCGACGACGGGAGCAGCGCGATGAGCAGCAGGTCGAGCAGGCGGAGCTTGCCCCTGAGGCCCGCAGAGCGCGCGGCGCGCACGCGCACGCCAGCCGCGGCTGACGCCTCGCGCGCCGCGGCGAACGGCTTGACCTCGTCGTGTCGCTCTTCCATCTCTTAAAAGCCGTGAATCGTGAATCGCGAATCGTGAATAGAAGAACGGCCTTTCTTTTTCGATTCACGATTTACCATTCACGATCCACCGTTATTTTTCCCGGCCGCCTCCCGCAGCGCCTGTGCCAGTTTGTCCGCCTGAATCGGCACGGTGTAGTGCTCGACGGCATGACGCCTCCCGGCCTCGCCCATCAGCCGCCGCCTCTCTTCGTTCGAAAGGAGTTCGCCGAGCGCGGCCGCCCACTCACCCTGGCCCGCGGCCGCGAGGTGCGTGCGGCCTTCCTCGCCTATCTCGGCGCAACTGCCGACGGGCGAGACGACGAAGGGGATGCCGACGGCCATGTACTGTATGGCCTTGAAGCCGGACTTGCCGAGCGACCACTCGTCGGCGACGATGGGGTAGAGCCCCACGTCGAACGACTGAAAATCCGCTATCTCGCGCTCCATGCTCCAGTCGAGGCTTTCGACTTCGACTCCGGGCAAATCAATCTCGCGCGTGCCGGCCCCGACGACCTTCAGGCGGAAGCGGTGCGAGCGCGAGAGCTCCTGCAAGGCAGGGAAGATTGCTTTCAGGTATTGAAAGGTAGAGTGTGTGCCGACCCAGCCGAGCACCGGGGGGCCTTCGCGCGCGGGCTCAGCAACCGCGGGGCGGAAGCGCTCGGTGTCGACGACCGTCGGGATGACGCGCGCCCGCGCGCCCTTGCCCGAGACGTACTCCGCGATGTGGCGGTTCCCGCAGGTCACGATTTTGGCCCAGCGAATCAGGTCGTCCGTCTTGCTGAACCATTTCAGGGCGCTCCCGAGCCGCCCGTACGTCGGGCTAGTATAGGAGACGTAAGTCGCATCGTCCAAGTCGAGAACCATCGGGCGCTTGCCCCATCGGGTCGTCAGCCACTCGACGACGGGCGGGCCGAACATCATCGCCTCGCGCTGGACGAGCACCACGTCCGCGCCCCGCGCGCGCGCCACGTCGGCGAAGCGCCTGAAGGCCGAGGCGGCGAGCCCCGCGGCCGTGCGCGGCAACTGCTCGCGCCTGTAGAGCGACGCGAAGAGCCGCGAGTTGAGGAACGGGCGCACGTCCAACTCGATCCCGCGCTCACGAAGCGGCCCGACGAATTGCGTCAGCCGGTAGCGCGTCGCCGCCGCTTCCACCGGGTACGAGGCCAGGGCTAGAACTTTCATCGGCTGCAAACGGTAGCATAAAGGCGCGCGTAGCGCTCAAGGCCGAGGCCGCGCACGTCGAAGAGTCTTTCGGCGACGCCGCGCGTGTGCGCGCGCACAGTTTCCACGTCCGCGAGCATCCCGAACAGTTCGGAGGCCGCGCGCCTGTAGCCGTCCTCGTTCAGGTCCGCGACGAGCGCGCCGACTCGCTCCTCCGTTATCAGGAGATCGGAGTCGCCGACGCCCGCGTTGATGACGACGGGCAGCCCGCACGCCAGGTACTCGGCCGTCTTCGTCGGCGACGAGGCGAGCTTCGAGAAGCAGCGCTTGATGAAAGCCACCCCCGCGTCCGCCGCCGAAAGGTAAGAGGGCACGTCGCGCGGCGCGCTCGCACGCACCGTGTAACTGCCGGCCGCCACGTTGCGCTCGCGCATCAAGGCGTGAACGCGGTCGTGGCCGGCGGGCGTGAGCCAGAGGAAGTGCGCGTCGGCGCGCACCTTCAAGAGCGCGGCGAAGAAGTCCGCCATCTCCTCGGTCAGATACCACCCGCCGATTGAGCCGCTGTAGACCAGGACGAAAGCGTCTTCGACGCCCAACTCACGGCGGCGCGCTGCCCGCTGCTCCGCGTCGAAGCGAAAGCGGTCAAGGTCCGCGCAGCAGGGGATGACCTCGTGCGCCACACGGCGTCCGCGCAGGCCGTCCCACTCTTTGATTATGGGCCAAATCGTTTCCGTCAGCGTCACGACGCCGTCGGCGGCCGCGAAGCAGCGCCGCTCCATGCGCTTCGTCAGGCGGTAGCGGAAGCTCCCCTCGCGCCAGTGACCCGCGTCCGCGTACTCTTCGGCCATCAGCCCGCGCACGTCGAAGATCAGCTTGACGCCGAACTTCTTCTTCAGCGAGAGCGCGACGGCCGCAGGGACGTGGGCGCGCGCGTGCACGACCTCAATCCGGTTGCAGCGGACGAGCTCGCGCGCGAGCCGCGCGCCCGCGAAAACGTCGTAAGCGGTCGCGGGCAGCGAAGGCGTCTGGTGGTAGCGTAAGCGGTGCCACTCTATGTCGTCTTCGGCCAGTTGCCGCCGCAGGCTCTCGCACGCCTCGACGCCCTCCGGCTCGAACGCCGGAGCGCGCTCGAAGCTCAGGAGCGTGAAGCGCAGTCCCTCCTGGCGGCTCAGCTCGCGCAGGTACGGGATGACCTGGCTCTGGCCGAGCGGGTCGAGCATCCCGTTGTAGGAGATAAAGAGCGCGCGCCTTCCCTTGAGCGCCGTGTGTTCCATCGGAGTGAAATTTTCAGTTGGCGGGCGCGGACGCGCCCTGCCGACGCCCGCGCCCGGCGAGCTTCCGCACGAACCCGCGGCCGAGCAGGCTCTTGATAAAAAGGACGCCGAGGGGGAGGCTCGCGCCGCCGCGCTTCAGCGAGCGGAAGATGTGCCGGAAGGCGTCCCCGCGGTTGTTGTCCAGGTAGCTGTGAATCGCGCAGAAGTAGTGCGTGTGGCCCTCCAGGATTTTTATCTGGCTCGCGGTCAGGGGGACGTTCTGCTTAATCCACTCCAGGGCGAGCAGCTTCCGCTTGATGACCTCGCGGTTGTCGCTCCGCATCGAGCGCTGGTCGTGGTCGTTGACGAGCATCGTCGCCCTGTCCCTGATGAAAATCTTGTCCTCGGTCAGGTTCTGCAAGAGGAACATCCAGTCTTCGGAGGTCGCGTAACACCTGTCCTCCTCGAACAACTTTAGATTGGGGTTGTCCTTCCTGACGCAGAAGACGGAGCCGATGGGGTCGCCGCGCAGGAAGAAGTCCGTGCCGTACTCGCCCTCGCGTATGCCCTCCAGGCCCGCGGAAGAGATTTGCCCGTCGCGTATGAATTCGTACTTGGTCGCGAGGTAGTTGACGCCGGGGCGCTCCTCTATGATTTCCCTCAGGGTGCTCAGGTGGTCGGGGCGCATAAAGTCGTCGGAGTCGAGGAAGATGACGAATCGGCCGCGCGCCTCGCGTATGCCGCGGTTGCGCGCCGCGCCCCTCTCGGCGTTGGCCTGGCGGACGTACCTGACCTTCTCTAATTGGCCGAAGTCGCGGCGGACTACGTTCTGCGTGTCGTCGGTGCTGCCGTCGTCCACGACGACGACCTCGAAGTCGGCGTCCGTCTGTGCCAGAACTGAGTTGATCGTCTCCACGATGAAGCCCGCGCGGTTGTAGGTCGGGATGACGACGGTGAAAAGCGGCATTAACCTCTGAGGCTCCTCAAGTATTTAATGAGCGGCCGGCCCAAAAAACGTGTCCGCCAGCGCACGCGCGCCAGAGCGGACGCGCGGTAAAACTCCGGGTCGAAAGTCTTGACGAACGAGGCCAGCCGCGCGGCCGTCTTCGTGTCCAGGCCGACGTAGTCGTAGGAGACGTGGCTCTCCAAAAAGTAGAGGAAGGCGCGGCGCAATTCTTCCTTCGTGAAACTCTTCGTCACGCGGTAGCGGTCGTCGCCTTCGCTGTAGAGGCCGAGCCCGCGCATCTCGTCAATCAGGTCGCCTGTGAAATCGAAAGACCGCAAGACCTTGCTGAAGACTTTCGCCCAGTCGCGGGCGAAGCCGAGGCTCTGCGCCACGCTCTTGCTCTCGCCGTGCAGGCGGTATTTCGAGAAGAGGTCTTCGACCGCCAGCATCTCGTAGTTCAGGGCGACGCGGACGAAGAGGTCGTAGTCCATGCCGTAGTGCATGGCCTCGTCCGGGTAGCCCTGCTCGTCCAGGATACGGCGGCGGAAGAAGGATGACGGCTGCGGGAACGGAATGCCCGCGAGGTAGCGCACGCGCAGGTCGCGCCTCTCCGCGCCCTTCACACGCTCCTTGAAATTCTCGCCGTAGAGCAAGGTCTTGCCGTGCACGAGCGCCACGTCTTCGTGCTTCCTGAAATAGTCCGCGGCCGCGTGCAGGGCACCGTCCGCGAAGAGGTCGTCGCTGTTGAGCCAGGTGACGACCTCGCCCGTGGCGCGCTTCAAACCTTTGTTGAGCGCGTCCGTCTGCCCGCGGTCGCGCTCGCTCACCCAGTAAGTCAGCCGGTCTTCGTACAGGCGAATAATGTCAACGCTCCCGTCCGTGCTCCCGCCGTCCACGACGATGTATTCGAGAGGCTCGTACCCCTGCCCCAGCACGGACCGAATGGTCTCCTCCAGAAACTCCGCCTGGTTGAAAGAGATTGTGACGACGCTCAGCTTCATAGAGCAGCAGGCAGTGGGCAGTGGGCAGCCAGAAATTTCGATGCGTAATCTTGAGCCTTAATTTTCAGGCGGCAAGGCAGCCGGCAATCAACTACTGCCTACTGCCCACCGCCTGCTGCCTGCTGCTCTTCGTACCAGTCAATCGTGCGGCGCAGGCCGTCTTCGAGTGAGGTCTGGGCGCGGAAGCCGAATTTTTCGAGCGCGCGCGTCACGTCGAGGCGGCGGCGCGGCTGCCCGTCGGGCCTGGACGCCTGCCAGCGGATTTCGCCCTCGAAGCCCGTGAGCCTGGCAATCGTCTCGACAAGCTCGCGGATCATCACCTCGCGCCCGTTGCCGAGGTTGACGGGCAGGCTCTCGTCGTAGCTCGCGGCCGCGCGGAAGATTCCCTCGGCGCAGTCCTCCACGTAGAGGAACTCGCGCGAGACGCCGCCCGAGCCCCACGCCTCTATGTAGGGCGCGCCGCTCCTGCGCGCCTCGACGCACTTGCGAATCAGCGCGGGGATGACGTGCGAAGTCTCAAGGTCGAAATTATCGAAGGGGCCGAAGAGGTTCGCGGGGAGCAGGAAGATGGAGTTGAACCCGTACTGCTCGCGGTAGGATTGCGACTGGACGAGCATCATCTTCTTCGCCAAGCCGTAGGGCGCGTTGGTCTCCTCGGGGTAGCCGTTCCAGATGTCGTCCTCTTTGAAGGGCACGGGCGTGAACTTCGGGTAGGCGCAGACCGTGCCGGTGGCGACGAATTTTTTCACGCCGCGCAGGCGCGACTGCTCTATCAGTTGCACGCCCATCATCAGGTTGTCGTAGAAGAAGCGGCCCGGGTTTTTCTGGTTGTGGCCGATGCCGCCGACGACCGCGGCGAGGTGTATGACCATCTCGGGTTGCGCGTCTTCGAGCAGACGAATGACGCCCTCGTTTTTGACGAGGTCGTAATCCTTGCTCCGCGGCACGAAGACCTCCGCGCCCGCGTCCCGCAGTTTCTGCACCAGGAAGCGGCCGAGGAAGCCCGCGCCGCCCGTGACCACGACTTTCTTGTAGGGGAAATTAGAAGTGTCCATCAATTAGTTCGCCCGTCCTCAAATTTGACGGGGCATGTTATCAAAAATGGACAGGACTGCGAAATGAGGCCCGCCCCGAGGCGGTCGCAAACTTTCTTGACATCGGCGGGCGATGCTCATATGCTCGGCCGCGTCACGCGCCCTTAACGGAAGCGCGCGATTCGTCCATCCACCCTCGAAAAGTGTAGCCTCAGCCGCCGGCTTGAAGGGATGGCCCCCCTCTCGGCAAAGGAGAATCGAAATGGCCGCCTCACAGCGTCTCAGAAAACTGGCCGCCTTCGCCCTGACCTGGTCTCTCTTCGTGACCGGGTTGACCGCGCTCACGACCCGGCCGGGCCGCGCCTCTGACAAGCCTCTGCCGCCTTCGCCCGTCAACGCCGCGCCACCTGAGAAGGAGAGCGCGCCGAAGGCCGCGTTGGTTGACGAGGCGACGCGAGCCCGCGTCGGCGAGACTTTCAGTAAACTCCCTTTGAGCTTTGAGGAGAACCGCGGGCAGGCGGACGCTGAGGTCAAATACCTGGCGCGCGGCTCCGCCTACACGCTCTTCCTCACGCCGACCGAAGCGGTCTTCTCGCTGTGGAAGCCGGGGGCGGGCGCGCGCGGGCGTGTGGACGACCCGCGCGGCCGGAAAGAAGAATTGCGCCGCGGGCACAAGACGCGTGCAGCCGACCGCCAACCGACGGCGACCGTCCTGCGTATGAAGCTGAAGGGGGCCAACCCCGCGCCCGCCGTCACGGGCGAGGGCAGGACGAAGGCGCGTACTGACTATTTCAAGGGCAACGACCCGAAGAAGTGGCGGACGAATGTCGAGCGCTTCGGGCGCGTCAGGTATGCGCAGGTCTACCCCGGCGTGGACATGGTCTACCACGGCGAGCAGGGACAGTTGGAGTACGACTTCGAGGTCGCGCCCGGCGCGGACACGCGACAAATCGCGTTGGAGTTCGCGGGCGCTGGAAGCGTGAAGGTGGAGCGCGCGACGGGCGAGTTGGTCTTGAAGACGGCCGACGGAGGGGAAGTCAGGCAGCGTAAGCCCGTCGCCTATCAGGGGGAAGGGAACGAGCGCAAGGAGGTCGCGAGCCGGTACGTGCTCGGGGGCGGGCGCGAGGTCCGAATAGAGGTCGGCGAGTACGACCGCGCGAAGCCCCTGGTGATTGACCCCGTCCTGACCTACTCGACCTACCTGGGCGGCACAAACGGCGACTTTGTCTACGACCTCGTCGTGGATTCCGCCGGCATCGCTTACCTGACGGGCTACACCCATTCGTACGACTTCCCTGTAAAGGGCTACTACCGGCCATATTGGGGCAGCGCCGACGTTTTCGTCACCAAGCTGGACACGAAGCGCTCCGGCGAGGACGCGCTCCTCTATAGCACCTACGTGGGCGGCTTCAGCGACGACTGGGCCGGCGGCATAGCCCTCGGCTCGCCCGGCGTCGTTTACGTGACGGGCGAAACCTACTCGACAGACTTCCCGACGAAGAACGAGTTTCAGTCCTACCCGAGTAACCACTGGACGAACGTCAACGACGCCTTCGTGACGAAAATAGACACAAACATCTGGTTCGAGGACCCGCTCGTTTACAGCACTTACCTGGGCGGCAGCTACGCCGACAGGGGCGTTAAAATCGCCGCCGATTCCGCCGGCATCGCCTACGTCGTGGGCCAGACCGCTTCCAAGAACTTCCCGCTCAAGGACCCGTTCCAGAGGTTCCAGCCGAGCCCTTACGACTACGACGGCCCCGATGGCGTCACTTTCATTTTCCACGTCTTCGTCGCGCGGCTGAACACGAACCGCTCGGGCGCGGCCTCGCTCGCCTACAGCACCTACCTGCACGGCGCGGCCGACGGCGAGGAGTACGCCTCCGACATCGTCGCCGCCGGCCCGCCCGGCGTCGTTTACGTGGCGGGCACGGGCTGCTCGCCGGACTTCCCGCAGCTCAACCCGGCCCAGCCGCACGGCGGGCTCCTGGACTCCTTCATCACGAAGCTGGACACGAACCGCTCGGGCGCGGCCTCGCTCCTCTACAGCACGTGCCTCGGCGGCGAGGGCTACGACTGGGCCAACAGCATCGCCGCGGACGCGGACGGCAACGTTTACGTGGCCGGCTCGACGCGCGGGCCCGGCTTCCCGACGAAGAATCAGTACCAGATACACACGGGCGACAACTTCAACTACAACGGCTTCGTGCTGAAGCTGGACACGAACCGCTCGGGGCCGTCGGCGCTACGCTACAGCACCTACCTGGGCGGGAGCGGCCGCGACAGCGCCCTGGGCGTCGCCGTGGACTCGTCCGGCAACATCTACGTGACCGGCTCAACTAATTCACCCGACTTCCCGACGAAGAATCAGTACCTGACGGACCGGCGCGGGGCGGACGCCTTCGTCGCGAAGTTCAACCCGCGCCTTTCGGGCGAAGCTTCGCTCGTTTACAGCACCTACCTCGGCGGACGCCGCGCCGACGAGGGCAGCGCCATCGCGGTGGACTCGGCCGGCGGCGTTTACGTCGCGGGCACCACGTCTTCGCCCGACCTGCCGAGGAAGAATCAGTCCCAGGGGTATCAGGGCGATTCTGACGTGTTCCTCATGAAGTTCGTCGATTCGGTCGGCATCAGCGGGCGCGTGACGCGCGACGGCGCGGCCGGCCTCAGGGGCGTCACCGTCACGCTCGAAGGCCCACAAAGCCGGACGGCTCTTACGGACCGCGACGGCCGCTACGTCTTCGCGGACCTCGTGGCGGGCTTAGACTACACGGTCACGCCCTCCAAAGGCGGCCTGACCTTCGACCCCGTCCAGCGGACCTTTAACGGCCTCGGCGAGAACCAGGCGGACGTTAATTTCATGACGCAGGCGGCCACCGTCAGCGGCCGCGTCACAATTGGCACAGAGGCGGGCGCGGGCCTGGGCGGCGTGAGCATGACTCTGACGGGCGGGCCGGGCTTCGCGCCGCGCACAGTGGCGACGACGGGCGCGGGCGACTACTCGTTCGGCGATGTCCCGACGCCGGGCAACTACAGGGTGACGCCTTCGCTGCCCGACTACGACTTCGGCCCAGAGCAGGCGGTCCTGCTCGACGTGACGGCGAACCGGCCGGCGACGAACTTCACAGCCTCGCTCAAGACTTACACCGTGAGCGGCGCGGTCAGGCTCGGCGGCGTCGGCCTGGGCGGCGTGACCGTGAAGCTTGAGAGCCCGGCCCCGACCGGCTTCGCCGCCAGGATGACGACGACGGACGCCGAGGGAAGGTATTCCTTCCCCAACCTCCCCGCGGGCAGAAGCTACACGGTGACGCCGTCGAAACTCGGGTATCAGTTCGCGCCGGCCAGTCAACCGCTCGCGGACCTCTCGGCCGACCGGCCGGGCGTGAACTTCCCCGTCAAGGTCTACTCGGTCGGCGGGCGCGTGACGCGCGCGGGCACTACGCACGGCCTCGGCGGGGTGACGGTCACGCTGACGAGCCCCGTGCCCGCTGGCTTCCCCGCGCGCACCGCGCAGACCAACAGCCTCGGCTATTACCTCTTCACGGACCTGCCGGCGGGGCGCAACTACACGCTCAAGCCCGCCAGGACCGGCCTGACTTTCAGCCCGGCCGAACACGATGTCGCCAAGCTGGGCGGCCACACCCCTGCGGGCGCGGCGACGAGCTTCACGGGCACCGGGCCGTAATTGATTCGGTAATGCGCCGGTAAGTCAGTACCGCCCGCTTGCGGCAGGCGGTACTGACCTGCGCCCCCAAACAAAGAGACTCCTCCCTGCTTGCCGAAAATCACGTCATTAGCTATCGTAACGAGTTCGTGAGTTCGGCCAAACGCTCTCTATACCGACGAAAACTATCTTTAGACAGGTGTTCTTCTTTTTATGACGAAACGCGCTCTCATCACTGGCATCACCGGGCAGGACGGCTCGTTCCTGACGGAGTTGCTGCTCGAAAAAGGCTACGAGGTTTACGGCATCGTCCGCCGCTCCTCCTCCTTCAACACGGACCGCATCGACCACCTTTACCAGGACCCGCACGAGCCGAACACGCGGCTGCGCATGTTCTACGGCGACCTGAACGACTCCAGCTCGCTCAACACCATCCTGCGTAGGGTGCAGCCCGACGAGATTTACAACCTCGGCGCGCAGAGCCACGTCCGCGTCAGCTTCGACGTGCCCGAGTACACGGCCGAAGTGACTGGCCTCGGCACGGTCCGCATCCTCGAAGCCATCCGCGAGACGGGCATCCGCCCGAAGTTCTACCAGGCTTCCTCGTCCGAGTTGTTCGGCAAGGTCCTGGAGACGCCGCAGACCGAGACGACCCCCTTCTACCCGCGCTCGCCCTACGGCTGCGCGAAGGCTTACGCCTACTACATCACGGTCAACTACCGCGAGTCCTACGAGCTGTTCGCCTGCAACGGCATACTGTTCAACCACGAAAGCGAGCGCCGCGGCGAGACCTTCGTCTCGCGCAAGATCACGCGCGCCGCGACGCGCATCAAGCTAGGGCTACAGGACAAGCTCTACCTCGGCAACCTGGACGCGCGGCGCGACTGGGGCTACGCCAAAGACTACGTCAGGGCGATGTGGCTGATGCTGCAAGCGGACGAGCCGGACGACTACGTCATCGCCACGGGCGAGACGCATTCGGTCAGCGAATTTTTGGACGAGACTTTCGGGATGCTTGACCTGGACTGGCACGAGTACGTCGAGCAGGACCCGCGCTACTACCGCCCGGCCGAAGTCGACCTGCTCCTCGGCGACGCCACCAAGGCGCGCGAGCGCCTGGGCTGGGAGCCCGAAGTGAACTTCAAACAACTCGTGCGCCTGATGACCGAGCACGACCTCGAACTCGCACGCCAGGAACTCGCACGCCACCCCGCCGACGGGACCGCCGCGACGAATAAAGTCCGCTGGGGCACGGTCTAAAACCGGGTTCGAACAAGGGTGGACAGAATGAAGGAATGATGAATTAAAGAACATTTGTCTTTAATTCATCATTCCGCATTCATCGTTCATCAACTGCTTTCAGCCTGTCCATCCCTGTCGATTTCCTACCTTACAAACTCTCGAATCTTCTCGACCACGTAGTTCTGCTGCTCGGCGGTTAACTCAGGATAGATGGGCAGGGCGAGCGATTCGCGCGCGGCGCGCTCGGCTTCGGGGAAGTCGCCCGGCCGGTGGCCGAGGTAACTGAAGCAGGCTTGCAGGTGCAGGGGGATGGGGTAGTAGACGTCCGTGCCGACGCCGCTCTGCTTGAGGTGCTCCGCGAGCGCGTCGCGCCCGCCGCCCCGGACGCGTATGACGTACTGGTTGAAGATGTGGCGCACGCCGTCGCGCACGAAGGGCAGGCCGATCTCCTCGGCCAGCCCCGCGTCCTCGAACAGCCGGTCGTAGCGTTCGGCGTTCGCGCGCCGCGCGTCGGACCAGGCGTCCAGGTGCGGCAGCTTGACGCGCAGGACGGCGGCCTGAAGCGAGTCGAGGCGGCTGTTGACGCCGAGCAGGTCGTGATGATACTTCACGCGGCTGCCGTGCACGCGCAGGGCGCGCAGGCGGTCCGCGAGCGCGTCGTCGTCGGTCGTCATCATCCCCGCGTCGCCCGCCGCGCCCAGGTTCTTCGACGGGTAGAAACTGAAGCAGCCGATTGCGCCCATCACCCCCGCCTGCCGCGCGCGGTCCTCGGCCCCTATGGCCTGCGCCGCGTCCTCTATGACCGGAAGGCCGTGCCGCAGGCTCACGTCCGTCAGCGCGTCCATCTCGGCGCACTGGCCGTAGAGGTGCACGGGGAGGACGGCGCGCGTGCGCTCGGTGATGGCGGCCTCGATTTTCGAAACGTCAAGGTTGTAGGAGGCGGGCTCTATGTCGACGAAGACGGGGCGCGCGCCGAGCCGCGCGATTGACGCGGCGGTCGCGAAGAAGCTGTAAGGCGTGGTGACGACCTCGTCGCCCTCCGCCACGTCGAGCGCCATCAGGGCCAGCAGCAGGGCGTCCGAGCCGGAGGCGCAGGCGACGGCGTGGCGCGCGCCCGTGTAGCGCGCGATTTCGTCTTCGAGCGCGGCCACGTCCGGCCCGAGGATGAACTGCTGCGAGTCCATCACGCGCCGGACGGCCTCCTGCATCTCGTCCCTGAGCGGCGCGTACTGCGCCTGCAAATCCAGAAGCGGCACTCTCATCCTCGGCTCACTCTGCTTCTCGGCCACGCTCATCAAAAATCCCTCATCCGTATGTCCCAAGTTTCTTCATCGCGCCCTCGCGTGAGACTAAATCTTCACGCGAGGGCGCGATGAAGAGTTAAAGCTTTATGACGCGGCCGTCCTGGCTGATGGACTGCTGGGCCGCTTCGAGCAGGCGCACGACGCGCAGGCCGGACTGGCCGTCGGTCAGCGGGCGGCGCTTCTCCGCGATGGCGCTCAGGAATTCGTCGCAGACGTAGTGCAAAGCCTCGGTCGAGTCGAGCTTCGGGACCCACACGTCGCCCGTGCGGTAGCTGACCAGGGTCTTGTACGCGACCTCGGGGTCCGCGGCCTCCGCGACCAGCACGCCCTTGTCGTAGACGCGCACCTTCTCCGTCGGCTCGATGTCGTCGTAGACGACCATCTTCTTGCTCCCGGCGATCAGGGTGCGGCGAATCTTGACGGGCGAGAGCCAGTTGAAATGAAAGTGCGCGATGAACTCTTCGGGAAAGCGCAGCATCACGTAGGCTATGTTCTCAATGCCTCGCTCGACGTGGCAACTGCCCGTCGCCGTCAGGCTGAGCGGCCTGCGGTCGAGCAGGTAGTCCATGATGGCGAGGTCGTGCGGCGCGAGGTCCCAGACGACGTTGATGTCGCGCTGGAAGAGGCCGAGGTTGATGCGCGTCGAGTCGAAGTAGAGCAAATCGCCCAACTCGCCGCCGGCGACCATCTCTTTGATCTTGCGGACCGCGCCCGTGTAGATGAACGTGTGGTCCACCATCAGCGCGAGCCCGCCCCTCTCGGCCAGCTCGATCAACTCTTCGGCCTCGCGGGAGTTCGCCGTGAAGGGCTTTTCGACCAGGACGTGCTTGCCCGCCTGCAAGGCCCGTTTGGCGAAATCGTAGTGCGTGCGGACGGGCGTGACGACGGCGACCGCGTCCACTTCCGGGTCGGCCAGGAGGCGCGTGCAGTCGGTCGTCGTGCGCGCCGAGGGGTAGCGCCGGCCGAGGGACTCCAGGCGCTTCGTGTCCACGTCGCACATCCAGCGAAGCGCCGCGCGCTCGTTCTCCGCGAAGTTGCGCAGCAGGTTCGGCCCCCAGTAGCCGCAGCCTATGACGCCGACGGTGATAGGACTCATCTCTTCTCCGTGAATCGCCGGACGGTTTCCGCGACGTGCATTATCTGCTTTTCCGTCAATTCTGGGAACATCGGGAGCGAGAGCACGCGCGCCGCCTGCCGCTCGGCTTCGGGGAAGTCGCCCGGCTTATGGCCCAGAAAAGAGTAGGCCGGTTGCAGGTGAACGGGCACGGGGTAATGAATCCCGGTCTGCACGCCCGCCTCGCTTAAAGCCTTTTGCAGCGCGTCGCGCCCGTCCGCCTGCACGACGTAAAGGTGGTAGACGTGCTCGGCGTACGGCAGCTCGCGCGGCAGGGCGAGATTGCTCCCACTCAACAGTTCGCCATAGCGTTCTACGTGCTCGCGACGCATTCGGTTCCAGCGCTCCAGGTGTTTGAGCTTCACATTGAGCACCGCGCCCTGGATGCCTTCGAGGCGGAAGTTGTAGCCGATGATTTCGTGCCGGTACTTGCGCTCGGAGCCGTGGTCGCGCAGGAGCCGCACGCGGCGCGCGACCTCCGCGTCGTCAGTCACGACCGCGCCGCCCTCGCCGTAAGCGCCGAGGTTCTTGCCTGGGTAGAAGCTGAAGCAGCCGGCCCGGCCGAGCGCGCCGACGCGACGCCCCTTGTAGCGCGCGCCGTGCGCCTGCGCCGCGTCCTCGATGACAATCAGGTTGTGCCGCCCGGCGATTTCGAAAATCGGGTCAAGGTCGGCCGGCTGCCCGTAGAGGTGCACGGGGAGGATGGCGCGCGTGCGCTCGGTGATGGCGGCCTCGATTTTCGAAACGTCAAGGTTGTAGGAGGCGGGGTCGGCGTCGACGAAGACGGGCGTCGCTCCAGCGGTCGAGACGGCCTCGGCGGAGGCGAAGAAGGTGTTGGCCGGCACGATCACTTCGTCGCCCGCGCCGAGCCCGCACGCCGTCAGCGCGAGCTGGACGGCGGCCGTCCCGTTGCTCACGCCGACGCAGAAGCGCGCGCCCACGTACTCCGCGAACGCCCCCTCGAACGCCTCCACCTCGCGCCCGAGGATGAAACTCGCGCTCTCCAGCACGCGCGCGATTGCCGCGTCAATCTCCGCCTTGATCGAACGGTACTGCGCCTGTAGGTCAACGAAAGGAACGAGCATAAAAAGGGATGAGGGATGAGGGATGAGGGATGAAAGGAGTTGAATGAAAGACTCACCTGACGCCGTGACTCAATCATTCATCCCTCATCCCTCACCCCTCATCCCTCCTTTATAATTTTTGCCGGGTTGCCCGCGACGGTTGAGCCGGGGGGGACGTCGCGCGTGACGACCGCGCCCGCGCCGACGATGGCGCGCTCGCCGATCTCGACCCCGCCGAGGATGGTCGCGCCGGTGCCGACGCTCGCGCCGCGGCGGACGACTGTTTGCTCGACCGTCCAGTCCTCGTCAGTCTGGAGCCGGCCGTCTTCGCGCGTGGCGCGCGGGTACTTGTCGTTGATGAACTTGACGCCGTGGCCGATGAAGACTTCGTCCTCGACGGTCACGCCCTCGCAGATGAAACTGTGGCTGGAGATTTTGCAGTTGCGCCCGACGCGCGCGCCCTTCTGAATCTCGACGAACGAGCCGACCTTGGTGTTGTCGCCGATTTCGCAGCCGTAGAGGTTGACGAAGTTGTAAATGGCGACATCGCGCCCGAGCCGCACGTCGGGCGCGATGACGCAGAACTGGCCCGGCATTAATTCGCCGCCCCGCCCGCCGCGCCGGCACCCGCCGAAGAGGCGTCACCCGCCCCGTCGTCGTCCGTGTAGTAGCTCGAATAGTAGCCGGCGTAATAGTAGTAGTTCGTCGACTCCAGCTTCACGTTGTTGAGCACGACGCCGAAGATGTTCGCGCCCACGTCGAGAAGTTGCTGCTTGGCGCGGCGCACGACGGCGCGCGAGCTGCGGCCGCCGTGGACGACGAGCACGACGCCGTCGACCATCGTCGAGAGGATCGAGGCGTCCGTGAACGAGATGGCCGGCGGCGAGTCGATCACGACGTGCGTGAAGCGGTCGGAGGCTTTGCTGAGCATCTTGCGCATCTCGTCCGAGCCGAGCAGCTCGGCCGGGTTCGGCGGGACCGCGCCCGACGTCAGCAATTTCAGGTTCGGCAGCTTCTCGTAGGGCTGCATCAGGTCGTCCAGCTCCGACGAATCGCCCGAGAGGAAGTTGGTCACGCCCTTCGCGTTCGGCACGTTGAAGTGCGCGTGCAGGCGCGGGCGGCGCAGGTCGCAGTCGATGATTAAGACTTCCGCGCCGGTCTGCGCGAGCATGACGGCGGTGTTGACGGCCGTCGTCGTCTTGCCCTCCGAGGGCTGGCTCGAAGTGATGAGAATCGTCTTCGGCGGCTGCCCGGCCGAGGAGAGCAGGAGCGAGGTGCGCAGGTGGCGGTACGCCTCCGCAATCGGCGAGCGCACGTCGTTAATCAGGGCGAGCGCCGTCGTCTCGTTCGGTTCGGGTTGGCCGTGGCCCTTGCCCTTCAGGCGCGCACGCTGCTCGCTCTTGTTCGACGGGATGAGCGCGAGCGCCGGCAGGTGGACGTAGCGGTCAACGTCCTCGATGGACTTGAGCGTGTCGTCCAGGTAGTCGAGCAGGAAGGCGAGGCCGATGCCGATGCCGAGCGAGAGCAGGAGCGCGATGATGACGTTGCGCGTGCGCGCCGGGCCGATGAGCGCGCCCGAGCGGCTGTACTGCGTGACCGTGACGTTGTTGGTCTTCGTCGGGTCGTCCTTCTGGTTTTCGAGTTCCGCCTTGCGCTGGAGGAAGGTGTTCAGGAACTGCCTGTTGTTTTCGATGCGCTGGTTGAGCACGCTCAGTTGGAGCATGTCGCGGTTGTTCTGCGTGACGCGGCCGTTCTGCGAGGCGTATTCCGCGCGCAGCCTGGCCTCGGTGGCGGCGGAGGCGTCCAGGTTCGCCTTCATCGCGTTGATGACTTCCTTCGGGGCCTTGTTCAAGGAGTCTTCGAGCATCTTGATCTGCGCGTCGACCTTCCTGACCTCGGGCCACTCCGGCTGGTAGATGACGAGCAGCTCGTCGCGCTTCTGCCTGAGCGTGTCGAGCTTGCCGCGCAAATCCTGGATGCGCTTGTTCTCGGCCACCGAGGGGATGTCGTTCGGGTCCGACGCCTTGACCGCCGTCTCGTAGAGCGACCGGAGGACCTTGACCTTGCTCTGCTCGTCGAGCAGTTGCGTGCTCAGGCGCGCCAGCTTGTCGGCCTCTATGTTCGGCGGCGGGGTCATAGTCTTGTCGGACCCCTGCGAGAAGGGGAGGCCCTTCGACTGGATGTAGTTGAACCTCGCCGCCTCGTCCTGCTCGATCTTGGCTTGCAGCTCGGCGATCTTCTCGCCGACGGTCTTGAGCGCCGTCGCGTTGCCGGTCGTCATCCGCTCGGCGTTGTTGTGCGCGAAGGTGTCGGCGTAGGTGTTGACGATGCGCTGTGCCAGTTCGGGGTTGGAGTGGCGGTAGCGCAGGTTGACGAGGTTGGTCCCGACGACCGGGTCGACCGAGAGGTTCGCCGCCAGCGTGTTCTCGTAGGGCTCCAGCTTGGTGAGTTCCTGCTGGGACAACTGCCCCTCCACCACCTTGTCCGAGTCCACGACTTCGAGCTTGTTGGTCTCGGGGGCGAGGGCCGGCTGGGTCGGCTCCTCGCCGTAGACGAGCCTGCGCAGGGCGGAGCTGATGCTGGTCTGCCCGGACGAGCCGAAGAAGGCCGGGTCCTTGTGCAGGTCGAGCGTCAGGATGACCTGGCGCGCGAGCGCCGGGTTTTCCAGGAGCTTCAACTGCGTGTTCCAGTAAGCCGGGTCGCGGTCGCCGCCCGTGTTGATGACGACGCCGCCCTGGCCGGTCTGAAGCACGCTTTTCGTCTTCGTGTCGATGAGAATCATCGCCGACGCCTGGTAGACGGAGGGCTGGCGGTACATCTGGACCGTCACGAGCGAAGTGACGACGACGACCAGCGTCAGGATGAGCCACTTGCGCTTGAGGACGACGAAGAGGTAGTCGCGCAGGTGCGTCGGCTCGGACGCCGAGACGCCGTAAGGCTTCGACTGCGAGAGGTCGCCCAGCGGGCGTTCGAGGCCGCGCTCTCCGGCGGGCAGGGGAAGCAAGCGATTGTCTTGTGAAACCATAATCCTACACCTTAAAGAATGACGATGGACGATAGGCCGCGGGAGATGGAAGACGGCGACACCGTATCGCTCACCTCCCGCCCCAACACAGAAGCGCTAAAGCATACCATCAAAAGCGTGCCGCGGAAAAGCAGTGGGCAGTAGGCAGCGGGCAGCGGGCAGATAAAAACTCAGCGCCTGATCTTGACTGTTAACCTTCAGGCTTCAGGATTGCCAACGCTCAACTACTGCCCGCTGCTTTCCACGAACTCCCTGAGCGCGGCGCGCCAGTCGGGCAGCGGTTCGAGGCCGACTGCCTCCGAGAGCAGGCAGCGCAGGCGCGAGTTACGCGGGCGCGGGGCCGGCCTCGGGAGCGAGTCCATACTCACGCTCTCCAGGTTCGACCCGTCCAGGCCGGCCGCGGCCAGCGCCTCGCGCGCGAACTCTTCGAAGCTCGCGCCCGCGCCGGCGTTGACGACGTGGTAAACGCCCGGCAGGTCGAGTTGTGCCAACTCGCGCAGGCGGCGGGCCAAATCCGCGGCGTAAGTCGGCGTGCCCCAGGCGTCGTTGATGGCCTTGAGGCGCGTGCCCGCGCGGCTCAGCTCGACGACGCGGCTCAAAAAATTGCGCCCGCCCGCTCCGAAAATCCAGCCCGTGCGGACGACCGCCGTCCGCGCGCAGGCTTTCTGTGCCAGCCGCTCGCCTTCGAGCTTGGCCTCCGCGTAGACGCCCTGCGGGTTCGGGTCGTCGCGCTGCGTGTAGAAGCCCTCCTTCGCACCGTCGAAGACGTAGTCCGTCGAAACCGTCAGGAGCCGCGCGCCGACTGCTCGCGCGCCGCCCGCGAGATTTTCCGGCCCGCGCGCGTTCGCGTCGAAGGCGCGCTCGCGGTCCGACTCGCACCCGTCCACGTCCGTCCACGCCGCGCAGTTAAAGACAGCCTCGGGCTGCTCGCGCTCAAACACAGCCGCGACCGCGTCCGCGTCCGCGATGTCCAGGCTCGCGTGGTCGTGCGCGAAAACTTCGTCGCCGAGCGCGCCGCAGTGCGCGACGACCGCGCGCCCAAGCATCCCGCCCGCCCCCGTCACCAGCACTCTCAAGGCGCGCCGACCTCCGTCCCGTACTGCCGCGCGTAGAACTCGCGGTAAGCGCCGCTGCGCGCGCGCTCGACCCAGGCGGTGTTCTCCTCGTACCAGCGTATGGTCTTCTGTAGCCCGCTCTCCCACGTCTCGACGGGCCGCCAGCCCAACTCCGTCTCGATCTTCGTCGGGTCGATGGCGTAGCGGCGGTCGTGGCCGGGTCGGTCCTTGACGTGACGGATTAACGAGCGCGGCTTGCCGAGCGCGCCCAGGACGGCTTCGACCACGTCAATGTTGCGCCGCTCGTTGCGCGCGCCAATGTTGTAAGCCTCGCCGGCGCGCCCGCGCGCCATCACGGCCCGTATGGCGCGGCAGTGGTCCTCTACGTAAATCCAGTCGCGCACGTTGCGCCCGTCGCCGTAGAGCGGGATGGGCTCGTCGTGCATGGCGTTGGCGAGCATCAGCGGGAGGAACTTTTCGGGGAACTGGCGTGGGCCGTAATTATTGCCGCAGCGCGTGACCACTATGTCCAGGCCGAAAGTGTGCGCCGCGGCGCGCACCAGGTGCTCGGCCGCCGCCTTCGACGCCGCGTACGGGCTGTTCGGCTCGAACGGCGAGGCTTCGGTGAAGAACGCCCCCTCGTCCTCGGGCAGGCTCCCCATCACCTCGTCGGTCGAGACTTGCACGAAGCGTTTCACCTTGCGCTCGCGCGCGGCGTCCAGGAGAACTTGCGTGCCGAGGACGTTGGTCCGCAGGAACTCGTCGGCCGAGGCGATGCTGCGGTCGACGTGGGATTCGGCGGCGAAGTTGACGACGGCGTCCGCGCCTTCTTCGAGCGCGCCGAGCACCGCCGCGCGGTCGGCTATGTCGCCGCGGACGAAGCGGTGGCGGCCCCCGTCGAGCCCCTCAAGGTTGTCGGGGTTGCCGGCGTAAGTCAGCGCGTCGAAGTTCGTGATCCGGCAGGACGGGTCTTCGGCGAGCGCCAGTCTGATGAAGGCCGAGCCGATGAAGCCCGCGCCGCCCGTGACGAAAAGTTTGAGCATGGTTTCCTTATAAATGTGCGCTTCGACGGGCGGCCTGACACTCCCCGCCGGCGAGCTTTCTTGAAATCGGCGGGGGCCGTGATATAGTACGCCCGGCTCAAGCGCGTATCCTAAATTTTCCCTATTCTACATCAACTGAGTTCAATGCTGACAAAGCTCCGTCTCAAGCTCTCAAACTTCATCGAGAGAATCGCGAAGGCCGAGGCCGACCCTTACTTTCTGGCACTCTTCCGCATGGGCTACGCGCTGGTCGCCATCGTCGTCGTCTGGCGCACGTACCAGCAGGCGGGCTACCTCTGGGAGCCGGGCTCGTTCTGGTACAAGACGGCGGTTTACTTCATCTTCCCCGCGCTCGTGGCCCTGCTGCTCTGCATCCTCGTGGGCCTCGGCGGGCGCACCGTCGTCATCCTGCATTTCATAGTCCTGTGCTTTCTCAACTTCGCTTTCCCGAACGTCAGGTATTTGGACTTCAGGTTCAACCAGGCGGCCGCGTTCTGGATGCTCTTCATGCGGCTCAACAAGGTCTGGTCGCTCGACGCCTACCTCTCAAGGGAGCGCGTCAGGAAGGAGCCCGCGCCGCCCGCGTGGCCGGTCCATTTTCTGGGCGTGACCCTGAGCCTCTGGCTGCTGAACGCGGGCTGGCTCAAAGTCGTCGACCCCCTGTGGCGCGACGGCCTCGGGTTCTACTACGTCTTCCTGCTGCCCTGGGTCAAGTCCGCCTCCTTCAACTTCCTCCTGGACCACCTGTTCCTGCTCAAGCTCCTGAACTACGTGGCGATGGTCTTCGAGGTCTCGTTCATCTTCCTCTACTGCTTCCGCCGGACGCGCTTCACGGCGGTCGCCCTGGCCGTCGGCTTCTTCATCTACCTCATCGTCCCCTTGCGCGTAGACCCGGTGGGCCAATTCGGCCTGGTCTGGTGCTTAGGCATACTGAGCGTCACGCCGCTGCCACAAAAGTTGCAGCGGGCGCTAAAGCGTTTCCGCAGAGACGAGTCGACCGCCGCGGCCGCCGAAATCCCCGCGTGGCATCTGAGGCTGCGCAAGTACCTGATCGTCGGCTTCGCCGCCTACATCGTCTACCTCTTCGCGGTCTTCCACGTCCGCGCCATGCCCTTTTATGTTTTCAGGAAGGGGCTGGTGACTTTCGTCGGCTACCCGTTCGCGCTGCTCGACGGGACCGAGAAGGCCCTCGCCAAAGAGCCCCGCGCCTTCCGCGGGATGAAGTGGGCGCTCGACAAAGCCTACCGCCCGCTCAAGGCCGTGGACGGGCCGCTCTTCACGCTCAACCAGTACACGACGAGCCTCCAGTTCAACGGCCTCTTCGGCATAGACCACTCCATCGCGATCTTCCTCTACAGGGTCGAGTTGGAGATGGACGACGGCACGCGCGAGGAGCCGGTCAAGGTCTTCAACGAAGACATGACGGCCGGGCCTTACTCGGACGGGCTGTTTACGCCGCGCTACATACAGGGCGCGATGTACGGCGTCACGGGCATGTGCCACAGGATGACGAACAGGCCCGGCTACACGCTGGCCGCGTGGGAGGCCGACGTGCTGAAGAGGCTCATCGGCTTCAGCCTCTTCAAGCTCGGCGAGGAGCGGGCCGCGCACGTCAGGCGGGCGGTGCTGAAGGTCCGCCCCATCCTCGTCCCGTACGACTACGTCGGCAACGCGCGCACCTGGGAGAGTCGCCCCTGGACCGATTTCTACGTGTACGAGCCCGCGAGCGGCGAGTACCGAATCGAGAACCTGCCCGAAAGGTATCCGCTGCAAATACCCCTGAAGACCTTCTCGGACGGCGTGCTGGTGCTGGAGCCTTAGGCGCGCGCCGCGGTGCGGGCGCTGGGCCAGACGCCCGGCCAGGGCACAGGACCAATTTGCGGGCGGCGCGCGCGCCTGCCGCGGCCCGCTCGGCGTCCTTTCGTTCGCCGTTCCGTGACAATTGGCGAGACCCTCGCCGGAGAATTGGCACAGCGCGAGTGAGAAAAACCGCCGTAAAACTGTGCCAAAAAAAAAGTCGTTGACAAACCACGCTCCACTAGTATAGAAGCTGTCCCGCTCAATTGGTGCCCAGAGCCGTCCCGATGGTGCTGTGCCTCGCTTTGCCCCGACTCCACTACGAGATTCTCTTCTAGTGCAGTACAACAAGTCCCTTACTTATCTCCGGGATCGTTTGAGCCGAGTTGATTCTCATTAGCTAAACCCGTGAGCATTACCCTTTAGGCAATAATCAAGCAGATTAGAAGGAGCGCCGCACTATGAACCCCCGCAAAAAATCCTTTGCGAAAATCAATTTTGTCGGATCCTTTTTTCAAACCGCGCGCGATCTTCCCGGCCGCTTCCGCCGGCTCGTACGCCCCCTGGCGGCCCTCGGCCTGGCCGCCCTTTTAACCGCCGCCTTCCTCTACTCGGGCTCTTCGGCCGCTTCGCGCCAGGCCCGGAAGAGTAACGCGGCCGCCACCGACGCGGGGCGTCTGCTGAAGGGCGGACTCGACCTGTCATTCCTGTTCCCCTCGGCAGGCCCGGTCGCGCGCTTCTTCCAGCCGCAGGCGGTCGGAAACATCAGCACCTTCGCGGCCGACTGCACCACGGCGAAGACCTCCTTCGAGCTCGGCGAGACGGTCTGCGTGAAAGTAGATAGCGTGCCCACGTCGAGCGGCTATTTCATCAACTGGCTCGACCCCGGCACGAACATCGTGCACGGGGGCATCGGGGTGACCGACATCACGTCGGACCCGCAGACGTTCACCTACTCGATAGCGCCCAACGCGCCTGTCGGCGGGTGGAAGGCGACAATCGCCGACAACAGCGACAGCTCGATTAACCCCGCGGCCTTCACCGTCACGGCCCCGCCGGGACCGAGCGTCGCGACCTACGCCTACGACAGCGGCTCGAACGCTTGTACGAACACCGCCAAGTCGGTCTTCAACTACGGCGAGACGATCTGCGCGAAGGTGACCGGGCTCGACCCGGCCATCAGCAGGCGGCTCGCGTGGATCGACCCGTCGGGTTACGTCCGGGAGAACGGCGGCAACAACTTCACGCCGCTCACCGCGAACCCGCAGACGGAATCCTTCCTGCTGCCCTCGGCCGACAGTTCGGTCGTGGACGTGTTCACCGTCGAAAACCGCGGGGTGTGGAGGGTCAACGTGGTCTCGAACAGAGGTTCGGCCGTGCTGACCGCGCCCTTCACTTTGCAGGGGCCGGCCCCGGCCACGGACCTCGCGGTCGCCACCGGCCTCGCCAGCGGCGACGAGAGCGCGGGCGAGCCGATCACGTACCTCGTTAACGTCACGAACCAGGGTCCGAACGACGCGGCGTCAGTCCAGTTGTCGAACCCGACGCTGATCAACGCCACCTTCCAGTCCGTCACGCAGACGGCCGGCGGCACCACTTTCACCTGCACCGGCACAGGCCCGGTGACCTGCTCGGCGGCGAACCTGCCCGTCGGCGAGTCGGCCATCTTCGAGTTCACTTACACAACGGGCACGGGCAGCGCGACCCTCGTCAACACGGCGAGTGTGACGAGCTCCACGCTCGAACTCAACAGCGCGGACAACAACGCCATCTCGCCGACGGTTCACGTCGGCGGCGGCGACGGCGGCGACACCTGCACCCTGACGTGCCCGGCCAACATGTTCGTCTACGCCGACACCACGCAGGAAGGCGTCCGCGGTGCCATAGTCGAATTCGGCGTGGAGCCCGCCGGCAGTTGCGGCGCGGTGACCAGTTCGCCGGCCTCCAACACGTTCTTCCCGATTGGCACGACGACCGTCACCACTCAGTCGGGGACGGGCGGAGGCGTTTGCAGCTTCACCGTCACCGTGGAAGAGCCCGTCGCGCCGGTCATTCAGTGCCGGCCCGACGTGACGGTCACATTGGGCGTGGGTGAGACGACAGCCGACGTTGCCGTCGCGAGCCCGCAGGTGAATAGCGGCACGCCGGTCGGCGTCCGCAGCGACAACCTCGCCATCAACGACCCGTACCCGGTTGGCACGACCACGATTACCTGGACGCTGACGGTCGGTGATCACGCGCCGGTGACTTGCACGCAGAGAGTCATCGTGCAGTCCGCTCCGGGCGACGAGCCGCCGACCATCAGCTGCCCGGCCGACCAAGAGGTCACGGCCGCCGACGGCGCGTGCTCGGCGAGCGTTTCAGTCGGAACGCCGACGTTTACAGGCACCGGCGTGACGACTTCGGGCGAGCGCAGCGACGGCTTGGCGCTGAGCGCGGCGTACCCGGCCGGCACGACCATCATCACCTGGACGGCGACGGATTCGAGCGGGCGCAGCACGGCCTGCCTGCAAACCATCACGGTGAACGCGACCGACACTTCGGCCCCGACTGTCACGGCCCCGTCGAACAAGACGTTCAACACGCCGGCGGGCGAGTGCTCGATATACCTCAACGACGAACAGATCGGCTTCCCGAACGCCACCGACAATTGCTCCGGCGTGACGATCACCACGACCGGCATGCCCGCCGGTCGCCAGTTCCCGACCGGGGTGACGACCCTGACTTACACGGCCACGGACGCCGCGGGCAACACGTCCGGGTCCGTGACCCAGACCATCACGGTGAAGGAGAACCCGGCGGTCAAGCCCGTCATCACGCTCAACGGCAACGCCTCGATGACGGTCGAGTGCCACACGAGCTTCACCGATCCTGGGGCGACGGCCGAGGACAACTGCGACGGCGCGACCCCGGTCACGGCCAGCGGCACGGTTGACCCGGACACGGTCGGCACCTACACCATCACTTACACGGCCGCCGACAAGTCCGGCAACGCGGCCGTCCCCGTCACCCGCACGGTGACTGTCGTTGACACCACCGCGCCGAACCTGACGATCACAGGGGCCAACCCGCTCGTCCACGAGTGCCACACGCCGTTCACCGATCCGGGCGCGACGGCCGACGACTCTTGCGCGGGCGACCTGACGAGCGCCATCACGAAGGTGAGCAACGTTGACCCGGACACGGTGGGCGACTACACGATCACCTACACGGTCAGCGACGGCTACAACACGACCACCAAGACGCGGACCGTGCAGGTCAGGGACACCACGGCACCGGTCATCACGCTGACGGGCGCGGTGATCTCGCTCTGGCCGCCGAACCACGGGTACCAGACCATCAACCTGACGCAACTGGTGGCGAGCGCCTCCGACAGCTGCGACTCGGGCGTGGACCTCAGCGACGTGGTGATCACGAAGGTCACTTCGGACGAGACGGAGAATGGTGGCGGCGACGGCAACACGCTCAACGACATCATCATCGCCCCGAACTGCCGCTCCGTGCAGTTGCGCCGCGAGCGCAACGGCAGCGGCAACGGCCGCGTCTACACGTTCACGTTCAAGGTCACGGACCCGAGCGGGAACTCGACGACGGCGACGGCCACGGTGACGGTGCCCAAGAGCCAGAACGGGGCCGGCGCGGTGGACAACGGGCCGCTGTACACGGTCACGAGCGGTTGCAACTGATGCGTCAACAGGGCGACCGGCCCTCAAGGCCCGCAAGCCTTGAGGGCCGGGACGCCCGGCAATCATTCTTCACTTTTATTCTCGTACGAGAGAGGAGTTCGGAAATGAGAAACTTCCTTACCGCAATCTTAAAGTCGAAAGCGATTCGCCGGCTGATGGTCCCGGCCGCCGTCTTCTGCGCCCTGGCGTCAACGTCCCTGCTCTCGGGCGCGGCGCGGCCGGCGACGGCGCTGACCATCAATAACAATTCCGGGTGGGAGCTGCGTCACGTCTACCTGTCGGCCCCGAACAACGACAACTGGGGGCCGGACCAACTGAACGGCGCGGTCATCGCGCCGGGCCAGTCGCTCACGCTCAACGTCGAGTGCGGCGGCGGCGAGGTCAGGGTCATCACGGAGGACAAGGACGGCTGCTTCCTCTCCACCGTCGTGTCCTGTTCGGCCAACGCCGAATGGACGATCACGAACAACGCGACCCCGAACTGCGGAGGCTAGGTCCGCAACCCAGTGCAGTGGCGTCTGGTCGGACCCTGGGCCGTCGGCGAGAGATTCGAAGGGCCAAACAACTTGAGATAAGCAAGGTAATGATCAGGCTACAAAACGGCAATTAACCCCTAAAGGAGATTATGATTATGAGTAAGGTCCGCTTCACCTTGAACATTTTGGCCGCCGTGATTATCACTGTTGCGGCCAGCTCAATGGCCCACGCGCAGGCGACCCGCACCTGGGTCTCGGGCGTCGGCGACGACGTTAACCCGTGCAGCCGCACGGCCCCCTGCAAGACCTACGCCGGGGCCATCTCGAAGACCGCCGCCGGCGGCGAGATCAGCACGCTCGACCCCGGCGGCTTCGGCACGGTGACCATCACCAAGCCCATGACCATCGAGGGCACGCAGGGACAGGGCTACGGCTCCATCCTCGCCTCTCTGACCACCGGCATCATCGTCAACATCACGGCCCCCGCGGCCGGGGCGCAGGCCGGTAACGACAACGTGACGCTCAGAAACCTGTCCATCAACGGGGCCGGGACCGGGACCAGGGGGATTGTTATCCTCTCGACGGTCACCAACTCGCAGGTCTACATTGAGAACTGCCAGATCTTCGGCTTCCGCGCCACAGGCGGCGGCGACAACGGCAAGGGCCTCATTGACAAGCGCACCGCCTCGGGCTCCAAGCTCCACGTCTCGGACACCGTCATCAGGGGCAACCTGGTGCACGGCGTTCAGATCGGCGACGCCACCGGCATCGTCAGCTCAGTTGACGCGACCTTTGACAACGTCAACATCCAGGGCAACGGCATCGCCGGCATGTTCCTCGGCGGCGGCAGCAACGTCAGCGTCAGGGGCTCCGTCATCACCGGCAACGGCGGCTCGGGCATCCAGTCGAGCGAGCAGGCCGGCGGCACGACCGAGACGGAAGTCACAGACACCGTGCTCTCGCACAACCAGACGGGCATCACCGCGGGCTCCGGCGCTTCGGTCGTGCGCCTCTCGCGCGTGACCATCACCGACTGCAACACGGGCGTCAGCGCATCCGGCGGCGCCTTCGTCTCGTTCGGCGACAATAATATTGTCGGCAACGGCGGCGGCAATGCTCTGCCGGCGGCCATCGGCCAGCAGTAACAGGCCGGCTCGGCGCCCTTACTCCGACGCCCTCCTGTCGCCCGCCCCCCGGCGGGTGACAGGAGGGCGCTCGTCTGCCCTCCCGCGCCCCAGTCAACGCCTTCCCGCCCCGCCCGAAACCCTCCCGTTTCCCGGCCGCTTGCTTGACCCTCCCCGACGTGTGCGGCTAAACTGTCACGCTTCATCGAGGTCACTGCCGAGAAGAGTCGGGATTCGACGGCCTTTTTGTCCCCGAAAAGTTTACAAGGAATCAGGTCGAGAGGTTTGAGCACGAGAGAGCTGAAAGCAGTCATCGAACCACAAGCCACCAACGCCGCTCACGGATCGTCGCCCCTTTCCACGCAGCACTTGCCGGAAAAGCCCGTCGTCATCATCGAACCGAGCCGGACGGGTGCGGGCCTCGGCCTGCGCGACCTCTGGGCCTACCGCGAGCTCTTGGTCTTCCTGGCCTGGCGCGACCTCAAGGTCCGCTACAAGCAGACGGTGCTCGGCGTCCTCTGGGTCCTGCTCCAGCCGCTTCTGATGACGGTCATCTTCACCGTCTTCATAGGCTTCCTGGTGCGCATCCCCACGCAGGGCCGCCCCTACGCGCTCCTGGTCTACATAGGACTTCTCCCCTGGACGTTCTTCTCGTCGGCCGTGCTCCAGAGCGGGACGAGCATCGTCAGCAACGCGCACCTGATAACCAAAGTCTATTTCCCGCGACTCATCATCCCGGCCGCGGCCGTCACGGCCCGCCTCGTCGACTTCGCCATCTCGTTCATCATCCTGGCCGGGCTGATGATTTATTACCGCGCGGGGCTGACGGCGCAGGTCGCCATGCTGCCGGTGCTGATCATCCTGGTCGCTTTGACGGCACTCGGCTTCGGGATGCTGGTCTCGGCGCTGAACGTGAAGTACCGCGACATAGGCGTGATGCTGCCCGTCGTGTTGCAGCTCTGGATGTTCGTCTCGCCGGTCATCTACCCGCTCTCGCTTGTGCCGGAAAACTGGCGCGTCGTATATTCGCTGAACCCTCTGGTCGGCATCATCCAGGGCTTTCGCTCCGCGATCCTCGGCGACGCCTTCGACTGGCCGGCGCTCGCCGTCTCGGCCGCCGTCGCAATCATCTTGCCGATTTACTCCGCTTACCTGTTCCGGCGGGTCGAGAGAGGATTCGCCGACATCATTTGAGGGCGACCCCGAAGTTGTGATGAGACCGATCATCAAAGTCGAAAACATCGCCAAGCGTTACCGCATCGGTGCGTCGCAGGCGGCCTACCAGACCTTGCGCGACACCATCGCCGAGAAGGTCAGGACGCCTCTCAGGCGCTTGCGCGGGGGCGGCGCGGGCCGCGCCGAGGAGAGCATCTGGGCGCTCTCGGACGTTTCGTTCGAGATAGAGCCGGGCGAGGTGGTCGGCATCATCGGCCGCAACGGCGCGGGCAAGTCCACCATCCTCAAGATTCTCTCGCGCATCACGGAGCCCACGCGCGGGCGCGTCGAACTTTACGGACGCGTCGCGAGCCTGCTCGAAGTCGGCACGGGCTTTCACCAGGAGTTGACCGGCCGCGAGAACATTTTCCTGAACGGCGCGATCCTCGGGATGCGCCGCGCCGAAATCTCCGAGAAGTTCGACGAGATAGTCGCCTTCGCCGAGATTGAGAAATTCATAGACACGCCGGTCAAGCGTTATTCGAGCGGGATGTATCTGCGCTTAGCTTTCGCCGTGGCCGCGCACCTCGACCCGGAAATTTTAATTGTTGATGAAGTCTTAGCGGTTGGCGACGCCAACTTCCAGCGCAAGTGCCTGAACAAGATGCAGGACGTGCGCGAGAGCGGCCGCACGGTCCTCTTCGTCTCGCACAACATGACGGCGGTGACGAGACTGTGCCAGCGCGCCATCCTCCTCAACGAGGGGCGCGTCATGGAGGACGGCCCTTCGCACCAGGTCGTGAGCGCGTACCTGAGTTCGGGCCTGCGCGCGACGAGCAGCCGCGAGTGGCCGGACCCTTCGGAGGCCCCCGGCAACGGGAAAGTTCAACTGCGTCGGGTCCGCGTTCGCACCGAAGAGGGCGCGAACGCGGACGCCGTGGACATACGCCGTCCCGTCGGCGTCGAGATCGAGTTCGACGTGCTTGAGCCGGGACACGTGCTCGCGCCGAATTTTCATTTCTACAACGAGGAGGGCGTCTACCTCTTCATGGCCGCCGAGCGCGACTCGACGTGGCGCAGCCGGCCGCGCCCCGCCGGGCGTTACAAAAGTACGGCGTGGGTGCCGGGCAACCTGCTCTCCGAAGGGACGATGGTCGTCAGCGTCGCCGTCAGCACGCCCGAGCCCGTCGCCATACACTTTTACGAACGCGACGTGGTGGCCTTTCAGGTCGTGGACAAACTCGAAGGCGGCTCGGCCCGCGGCGACTACAGCGGCCCGATGCCCGGCGTCATCCGCCCGCTCCTTGAGTGGGAGACCGAATACACCCCTGCGGCCGACGCGCAGGCGCTCTCGGAGGGCCAAAGGGCATGAAGGTTGTCATACTCGCGGGCGGCCTGGGGAGCCGCCTCGCCGAAGAGACGGAAATGAAGCCGAAGCCCATGGTCGAGATCGGCGGGCACCCGATTCTCTGGCACATCATGAAGCTCTACGCGCACCACGGCTTCGAGGAGTTCTTCATCGCGCTCGGCTACAAGAGCGAAGTCATCAAGCGCTACTTCCTGGACTACTACAGCCTCAACGGCAGCATGACCGTCAACCTCCGCAGCGGCGAGGTCAGGACGCACGAGAAGGAGTCCGAGGACTGGACCGTGCACCTGATCGACACGGGGCTGCACACGCTGACGGGCGGGCGCGTCAAGCGGCTTGAGCCGTGGCTGAAGGAAGGCACTTTCATGGTCACTTACGGCGACGGCGTGAGCGACATAGACCTCTCGGACCTCCTGCGCTTTCACCGCTCGCACGGGCGCATCGCGACCGTCACGGCCGTCCGGCCCCCGGCGCGCTTCGGCGGCCTCGTTTTCGACGGCGACCTCGTCGCCGATTTCACGGAGAAGCCGCAGATAGGCGAGGGCTGGATCAACGGCGGCTTCATGGTCTTCGAGCCGGAGGTCTTTAATTATCTGAGCGGCGACGACAGCAGCCTCGAAGCCAACGGCCTTGAGGGCCTGGCGGCGGATAAACAACTCTGCGCCTACAGGCACGACCGCTTCTGGCAGTGCATGGACACGATGCGCGACATGCGATTGCTTGAGAGCTACTGGCAGAGCGGCGACGTGCCGTGGAAAGTTTGGGAGTGAAATTAAGGGATGGAGATTAACAGGGAGTTCTGGCAGGACCGCCCGACGTTCGTCACGGGCGCGACGGGGCTCGTCGGCGGCTGGCTCGTCCGCCGCCTCGTCGCCTCGGGCGCGGACGTGGTCTGCCTGGTGCGCGACTGGGTGCCGCAGAGCGAGCTCGTGCGCTCGGGCGCGATTGAGAACGTCAAGGTCGTGCGCGGCGACGTGCGCGACCGGGAGTTGATGGAGCGCGCGCTCGGCGAGTACGAGATTGACACCGTCATACACCTCGCGGCGCAGACCATCGTCGGCATCGCCAACCGCAACCCGGTCTCGACTTTCGAGGCCAACATCGCCGGCACCTGGTCGCTGCTGGAAGCCTGCCGCCGCAGCCCCGTCGTCAAGCAGGTCGTGCTGGCCTCTTCCGACAAGGCGTACGGCGACCACGAGAAGCTGCCCTACGACGAGGAGACGCCGCTCCAGGGCCGCCACCCTTACGACGTGAGCAAGTCGTGCGCGGATTTAATCGCGCAGTCCTACGCGGTGACTTACAAGTTGCCCGTCGTTTCGACGCGCTGCGGCAACTTCTACGGCGGCGGCGACCTCAATTGGAACCGCATCGTGCCCGGCACGATCCGCTCCGTCCTGCGGGGCAAGCCGCCCGTGATTCGCTCCGACGGCCAGTTCGTGCGCGACTACTTCTACGTCGAGGACGGCGCGGCGGCCTACACGCTGCTGGCCGAACAACTGGCACAGAACCGAAACTTGGGCGGGCACGCTTTCAACTTCTCGAACGAGATACAGGTGACGGTCGTGGAACTCGTCGAGCGGATTCTCAAGCTGATGAACTCCGACCTCAAGCCCGAGATACGCAACGAGGCGACGAACGAAATCCGCCACCAGTACCTGAGCGCGGAGAAGGCGCGGCGTGAGTTGTCCTGGGGGCCGCTCTTCACGCTCGACGAGGGCCTGCGCAAGACCATCAGTTGGTACGAGGAGTTTCTGAAGACCTCCGCATGACAACGAACGCCGCCACACCCTTCGCGTGCCGATCCTGCGGCGCAGCCTCGCCCGAGACGATCCTCTCTCTGGGCTCGACGCCGCTGGCGAATTCGCTCCTGACCGCGGAAGAACTGGACAAGCCCGAGCCGGTCTACCCGCTCGACCTGGCCTTCTGCGCCTCGTGCTCGCTCGTGCAGATAACGGAGACGGTGCCGCCCGAAAAACTCTTCAGCGAGTACCTCTACTTTTCCTCCTTCTCCGACACGATGCTCCGCCACGCCGAGGAGATAGCCCGGCGGATGCTGGCAACGAAGCGGCTCGGCGCGCAGAGCCTCGCCGCCGAGGTCGCGAGCAACGACGGCTACCTGCTCCAGTATTACAGGCGCGAGGACGTGCCCGTGCTCGGCATAGAGCCCGCGCGCAACATCGCGCGCGTCGCCGAAAGTGAGCGCGGCGTTCGCACGCTCAACGAATTCTTCGGGGAGGATTTGGGGCGCGCCCTGAGCGAGCGCGGCGAGCGCGCCGACGTGGTCCACGCCAACAACGTGCTCGCGCACGTCGCGGACCTCAACGGCTTCGTCCGCGGCCTCCGCCTCTTCCTGAAGGACGACGGCGTCGCCGTCATCGAAGCGCCCTACGTCAAAGACCTCGTCGACCGCTGCGAGTTCGACACCGTCTACCACGAGCACCTCTGCTACTTCTCGCTGACGGCCCTGGACGCGCTCGTGCGCCGCCACGGCCTCTCGATTCAGGACGTGGAGCGCGTCGCGATTCACGGCGGCTCGCTGCGCGTCTTCGTCGCGCGCGAGGGCGCGGCCGAGCCCGAGCCTTCGGTCCGCGCGCTGCTCGTCGAAGAGGCCGCGTGGGGCGTCAGGGATTTCAACTTCTACCGCGCGTTCGCGGGCCGCGTCGAGAGTCTGAAAGAATCACTGCGCGAGTTGGTGACGGGGTTGAAGGGGAAAGGGAAGAGGCTCGCGGCCTACGGCGCGGCGGCGAAGGGGAGCACGCTCCTTAATTACTTCCAGATCGGGCGCGACGCGCTCGACTTCGTGGCCGACCGCAGCACGTACAAGCAGGGGCGCTACATGCCCGGCGTGCATGTGCCGATTCACCCGCCGGCGAAGTTGCTCGAAGAGATGCCGGACTACGTGCTGCTGCTGACGTGGAACTTCGCCGACGAGATTCTCGAACAGCAGGCCGAGTACCGCCGCCGGGGCGGGCGCTTCATCATCCCGATCCCGGAGTTGAGAATAGTCTGACAAGGAATGCGGAACGCGGAACGGCGGGCGCGGAATTAAACGCCGTTCGTCGCCCAGGACTTTTATGATCTTCACAGAGACAAAACTGAAGGGCGTCTACGTCATCGCGCCCGAGTTCATAGAGGATGAGCGTGGGTTCTTCGCGCGGCTGTGGACGCCGGAGGAGTTCAGCGGGCGCGGGCTGAACCCGCGGCTGGTGCAGGCGAACATCTCCTACAACCACAAGAAGGGCACCTTGCGCGGGATGCACTTTCAGGTAAGCCCGCACGAGGAGGCCAAGCTCGTCCGCTGCACGCGCGGCTCGCTCTACGACGTGGCTCTCGACATACGGCCCGACTCGCCGACCTACCTGCAATGGGAGGCGGTGGAGTTGACCGAGGAGAACCGCCTGATGTTCTACGTCCCGGAGGGCTTCGCGCACGGCTACCAGACGCTGGAGGACGACACGGAGATTTTCTACCAGATGTCGGAACTCTACCACCCGGAATCCGCGCGCGGCCTGCGCTGGGACGACCCCAAACTCGCCCTCCGCTGGCCCCTGCCCGTCTCAGTCATCTCGCAGCGGGACACGCAGTTCGAGTTGCTTTAAGCGAGTTACCCTGAGCGCCTCCAGCGCCTCTGCGTGAGCGGTTTTCATTTTTCACGCGGAGGCGCTGGAGGCGCTCAGGGGTTGAGTGAATCTGTGGCTTGAGTCTTGAAATGTCTAAGCTCGCGGGGAAAAGAGTTCTCGTCATCACGGCGGGGGCACTGCAACAGACGGTCATCAGGAAGGCGCAGGCGATGGGCCTCTGGGTGCTCGCGACCGACAGGAGCGCGGCGGCCCCGGGGCTGAAGATTGCGGACCAGTCGGAGGTCGTGGACACGCTCGACATGGAGGCGGTCCTGAGGGTCGCGCGCGCGCACAAGGTCGACGGCGTCATCACGGAGCAGACGGACGTGGCCGTGCCGACCGCCGCCTACGTCGCGGAGAAGATGGGGCTGCCCGGCATAGGCTACGAGGTGAGCCTCAACGTGACGAACAAGTGGCTGATGCGCGAGCGTTGCAGGGAGGCCGGGCTGCCTGGGCCGAAGTACAGGCGTGTGACGACGCCCAGCGAGGCCGTCTCGGCCGCCGAAGAGATAGGCCCGCCCGTCGTCCTCAAGCCGCTCGACGCGCAGTCGAGCCGCGGGGTGGCGAAAATCTGGGACGCGGCCGAGGTTCCCGCCTGGTTCGAGCGGACCAAAAATCACAGCCGCGACGGCTCGCTCCTGGTCGAAGAGATGATGACGGGCACTGAGTCTTCCGCCGAGGGCTTCGTCGCGGACGGGCGCGTCCACGTCTTCGGCGTCTGCGACAAGGTCAAGTGCCCGCCGCCCTACAGCTACGACCTGCGACTCATCTACCCGGCCTTCTTCCCCGACGAGACGGTCGCGGAGATTCGCGCGCTCAACGAACGGGTCGTCCGCGCGGTCGGCATCACGATGGGCACGACGCACGCCGAGTACATCGTGACGCCCGGCGGCGTGCGGCTGTTGGAGATAGCCGCGCGCGGGTGCGGCGCTCGCGTCGCGACGCACCTGATTCCGGCGATGACGGGCGTCGACCCCGTAGAGGCGCGCATCCGTCAGGCCGTGGGCCTGGACGCGGGGCCGCTTGAGCCCGCGTCTCAAAAATCCGGCCTGCTCGAATTCCTGATGCTCCCGCCGGGGAAGATTAAAACGGTCGCGGGCGTGGAAGAGGCGCGGCGCATCCCCGGCGTCATCGAGGTGGGCTACAACGTCACGGCGGGCGACACGGTCGGCGTCGTCGAGAGCGGCGAGGGGCGGCCCGGCTACCTGCTGGCGGTCGCGGAGAGCCGCGAGGGGCTGCTGTCAATCCTCGAAGAGGTCACGCGCACGCTGCGCGTCGAGATGGAAACCTGAAATCGTATGCTATACTTCCGGGCCTTATTTAACAGTGACTCTCGACAGTCATCATCTTTACCACTCGCGCCCCCCGTGTCAGGGGTGTGGGCAGCCTGTTGAGGGCGTTGCATTCATACGACGAGTCAGCCAATGGACGAAACATTCGAGAGAGAAAAACGCGAGAACATCGGGCGCATGGGCGGGGCGCGCGACCTGCAAGACCTCGCCCTCCGGTTCATGCGCGATTCGAGCGCGTACAAGTACACGTACAACTTCAACTGGATGGGCCTGCCCATCATCCAGTTCCCGCAGGACATCCTGGCGATGCAGGAGATCATCTGGGACGTGAAGCCGGACCTCATCGTCGAGACCGGCATCGCGCGCGGCGGGAGCCTGGTCTTCTACGCCTCGATGCTCGAACTCCTCGGCGGCGAGGGCCGCGTCCTCGGCGTGGACATAGACATCCGCCCGCACAACCGCGCCGCCGTCGAGGGCCACCCCATGAGCCGGCGCATCCAGATGATTCAGGGCTCTTCGACTGACGACTCGACGGCCGAGCAGGTCTACGCCGTCGCGCGCGACTACTCCCGCGTGCTCGTCTCGCTGGATTCGAACCACATGCACGAGCACGTCCTGCGCGAGCTTGAGCTTTACTCGCCGCTGGTGAAGGCGGGCAGTTATCTGGTAGTTTTCGACACGACCATCGAAGACCAGCCCGAAGACTTCCAGCACGGCGGGCCGTGGAACAAGCACGACAACCCGAAGACCGCCGTCCGGGAATTTCTCAAAAAGAACGACCGCTTCGTGGTTGACCGCGGGATCGAGGACAAGCTCTTGATTACGGTCACGCGCGAAGGCTACTTGAAGTGCGTGCGCGACTAGGCGACGAACTAAGGGGGGAAGAAGGAACATCGCATGAAGGAGCAAGACGACATGAGCCCGAGCGTTGAGATTTTGGACTGCACCCTGCGGGACGGGAGCTACGTCATTGATTTCCAGTTCACGGCCGAGGACACGCGGGTGATTTGCAGCGCTCTGGAGGACGCCGGGCTGCGGATGATCGAGGTCGGGCACGGCGTCGGCCTCGGCGGCTCGGACGCAGGCTGCGGCCTCGCGGCCGCGACCGACGAGGAGTACGTGAGCGCGGCGGCCTCCGCCCTGAAGAGGGCGCAGTTCGGCGCGTTCTTCATCCCCGGCATCGGGACGAAAGAGCACCTCGACATGGCCCGCGACTACGGCATGAGCTTCGTCCGCATCGGGACGAACATCACGCAGTCGGACGAGGCCGCCCCGTACATCGAGTACGCCAAGAAGCTCGGCTTCGAAGTCTCCTACAACGCGATGAAGTCTTACGTCGTCTCGCCGGAGGAGTTTTTGGAGCGCGCGCAGAAGACGATTGACGCGGGCGCGGACGTTGTCTACCTGGTCGACTCGGCCGGCGGGATGCTCCCGCTGGAGGTCAAGCAGTACATAGAACTCTTGCGCGCGAAGCTGACGGCGCGCATCGGGTTCCACGGCCACAACAACTTCATGCTGGCGAACGCCAACAACCTGGCCGCGCTCGAAGCGGGCGCGACGATGCTCGACAGCACCGTGCAGGGCATGGGCCGGAGCAGCGGCAACGCGCAGACCGAGATCATGGTGCTGCTCTACGAGAAGCTCGGGATAGAGACGGGCGTGGACATCGTCAAGCTGATGAACGTCGGCGAGAATCTCATCCGCCCGCGGATGCGCACGGCGTCGGGCGTCTGCGCGCTCGACATGACGATGGCGCAGGCGCAGTTCCACTCCAGCTTCCTCGAACGCATAGAGCGCGCCACCGCCATCTACGACGTTGACCCGAAGGTGCTCATCATAGAGGTCAGCAAGATCGACCGCGTCAACCCCTCCGAGAAAATGATTCAGGAGATCGCCGCGCAACTGGCCGAACTGAAGACCGCCGGCGTCGGCAAATGACTCGTGAATCGTGAATCGTGAGTCGTAAAAAACCGTCCTCCGATTCACGATTCACGAGTTTCCGAATTGCGATAAAAACATGACTAAAGCTGAGAGTAAGACGGCGTATTCGATGCTCGACCCGCGCGCCCGGACCGCGGCGGACAACGAGTACGACGCCGGGATGGAGTCTTATTTCGACCGCAGCCTCGGGACGAACATGGACAAGCTGCGCAGCTTCGCCAAGTTCGTCCCGCGCCAGATCATCGGCACGTTCCTCGGCAAGCTCGAACTCTTCAAGCTCGCCCTCGGCGTCCACGGCCACATCGTGGAGTGCGGCGTCTACCTCGGCGCGGGGCTGATGACGTGGGCCAATTTGAGCGCGATCCTTGAGCCGTACAACCACATCCGCCGGATCGTCGGCTTCGACACTTTCGCGGGGGACGCGAGCCTCGCCGAGCAGGACGCCTGGGGCGGCTCGACGCACAAGCCTGGAGGCTACGCCGCCCCCGCGCTCGAAGACCTGAGGGAGTGCGTCCGCCTCTACGATTTGAACCGCCCGATAGGCCACATCCCGCGCGTGGAGTTGGTCGCGGGCGACGCGACCGAGACCATCCCCGCGTACATCGCTGAGCACAAGCACACGGTCGTCGCGATGCTCTACCTGGACTTCGGCCTCTACGAGCCGACGAAGGCGGCGATTGAACATTTTCTGCCGCGCATGCCGAAAGGGGCCATCCTCGCTTTCGACGAATTGAGCCAGGCCGCGTGCCCCGGCGAGACGCAGGCCGCGCTCGACACCATCGGCCTGCGCAACCTCAGGATTCAAAGGTTCCCCTTCGCGACGGCCATCTCGTATGCGACGCTGGACTGAGGGCGTGACGGCGGGCGCGCTCCCAGGGTGAAGAGGTCTCTTAAGTTTTAAGTGGAGTTTTTATGTTGAAGGTTGAGGAAACTGGCACAGTCGCGGAGTTGCTTGAGGACGAGGGCTTGCGCGAGCGGATGCGCGAGAAGGCGTGCGGCGGGACGGTCTGCATCACGCCGCGCGCGCTCGACCCGGAGTTCGTGCGCAGTGTGAAGGAGTATCTGAGTCAGGTCGGCCGCCACTCGCTGCCGAGCCGCCACCCCACGCTGCCCGGAGCCCCGAACCATCACCGCGTCTACCAGTGGGACGAACTCTCCTACGTCAAGGGCTGCTTCCACCAGTTCTCCTTCTTCCCGTGGAACGAAGACGTGTTCGAGTTCTACAAGGTGCTCCGGCCCGCCTTCCGCTTGCGCAACGTGCTGAACGGCGTCCCCGAAGAGCGCTTCCTCGGACAGCGGCCCGAGGACGGCTGCACCGCGCGCATCGCCTTCCAGTTCTACCCGCGGGGCAAGGGCGCTATGAACAAGCACTCGGACCCCGTGGACATACACCAGAAGCTCGTCCCGATTCTGATCCTGTCGAAGCGCGGGCGCGACTACGAGGAGGGCGGCCTCTACTACGAGGACTCACAGGACGGCTCGCGCGTCTGGGCCGACGAGGTCGCGGAGCCGGGCGATGTCGTGTGGGCCTACGCGCAGACGCCGCACGGCGTCGAGTTGATAGACCCCGGCGCGGAGACGGACTGGCTCTCCTTCCGCGGGCGCTGGTCGGCAATCGTGGCGGTCAACAAGCTGGTGACGAACACGAATATCGGCGACGCGGTCGATTTGGAGAGCCCGCGCAGCGACGGGTCGCGCTAGGGTTTCTTTGAAGATGAGATATTTCGACGCTCACCTGGGCTTGCCCAGCCCGGACCGCGCGGGGTTGGACGCGCTCGTGCGCCACGTCGAGAGCGAAAAAGATTTCGTCGCGGGGAATTTGATTCTCAACACGCCGGAGGAGGTCGAGCTGGTCTCACGCCACTTCCACCTTCTCCCGCCCGCGCTCAACACGATTCCCTATTACACGCCCGCGTTCGACGCGCCCGCAGAGTTGAGCCGCAGCGGCTGGTACAAAATCCACCCGCGCCTCCACGGCTTCGAGGCGAAACACATCGAAGGGATTAAAGAGGCGCTCGTCAGCGCGCCCGTCAAATTGAAGGGGATGGTCGTCTGCTGTTTCCCGTGGGGGCCGGACCTCGAACACAACATCAGCCTGCCGCTCGTGATAGAGATCGCCAGGACTCTGCCGGACGTGCCCGTGCTCGCCACGCACGGCGGGGGCTACGAGTCCTGGCAACTGCGGGCGCACGCGGGGCCCCTGAAAAACGTCTACTTCGATTTCTCGGCCACGATGTCTTACTACTTTCGCTCGGACTGCCTGCGCCCCTTCCAGCGCTACCTGCGCCACACGCCCGAGCGCCTGCTCTTCGGGAGCGACTGGCCGACCGGCGACACCGAAGAGCACTTGAACGAGTGCCTGCGCCTGGCGGAAGAGATAGGCGTCTCGCCGGAGGAACTCGAAACGCTTTTGCTCGACAACGCCGCCCGCCTCTGGCCCCAGACGTTCGGCGCAAACTGATTGGACTGATGAGAAAAGAAGATAAGGAAAATATCCTGCGGCTTTACCAGGGCCGGTACGAGGAGATAGGCCACGACGTGCGCACCCTCGGCTGGCACGCGCAGGAGGATCAGTGGCTGCGCTTCAAGGTGCTCTGCGACATCGCGGACCTCTCGGGCGCGAGCGTCTGCGACGTGGGCTGCGGCTACGGCGACCTAGCCACCTACCTCAAGACGCGCTTCGCGAACGTCTCCTACACCGGCGTCGACATCGCCCCGCTCTTTCTGGAGCGCGCCAGGGAGTTGCACCCCGAGCACGAGTTCTTCTGCGTGGACATCGTCGAGGAGGAGTTCGACCGCCGCGCGGACTACTTCGTCCTCTCCGGCGCGATGAACTTCCGCGTGGACGACAACATGAAGCTGACGACCGGCATGATCAGGAAAATGTTCGAGCTCTCAGACAAGGGCGTCGCCATCAACTTCCTGAGCACCTACGTCAACTACGAGAAGCCGCACAACTTTCACCACAGCCCGGAGGAGATGTTCGCCTTCGCGCGCACTTTGACGAAGTGGGTCGCCCTGCGCCACGATTACCCGCTGTGGGAGTTCACGCTCTACCTTTACAAGGAGCCGCGAGAGCCGAGAAGTGTTACCGAGGAGCAGCCCGGAGGAAGTGATGATTAAGGAGATCGAGTACGTCGGGCGGGACTGCGACTGCTGCGGGGGCGCGCGGCTCGACGAGATACTGAAGTATGACACGAAGGCGCGCACGCGCTCGCGCACGTACCTGTGGAGGGTCAGGAACGTGGTGTGCCGCGACTGCGGCTTCGCGTTCGTCTCGCCCGTGCCCACCGAAGGATCGCTCTCGGAGTATTACGCCGACTGCTACTCGTTCTGGCGCGGCGAGGCCATAGAGTTTTCGGTCGAGAACAGGCTGGCGCTCCTGCGGCGGAACATAGAGCCCGGCACGCGCCCGCTGTTCGTGGAGATTGGGAGCAACGCGACCGAGCCCTTCCAGCAGGCCCTGGCCGAGCACGTCGGCGAGTACCGCTGCGCCGAGCTGAACAACGACTGCGCCAGCGACTTCGAGTCCTTGCAGTCGCTCGCGCCCGCGAGCGTGGACATCCTGAGCGCGTACTTCGTGCTGGAGCACGTCACGAACCCCGGCGAGTTTCTGGCACAGTCGGCGCGCTGTCTGAAGGAGCGCGGCCTGCTCGTCCTCGAAGTGCCCAACCTCTACATCTACCCCGTCAACCCCGCGGGCATCGTCTGGTACGAGCACACGAACCATTTCTCGCCGCGCACCCTCGCGGCCGTCGCCGAAGCGCAGGGGTTCGAGTTGGTCGAGGTCAGTTATCAGGATTGCAGTCGCCCCTACGGCTTCGCCGCCGTCTTCAGGAAGACGGGCGCGGCGCGGCGCGAGGCGACGGCGCATGCCGACGAGGCGGAGTACAGAATCGCCAGGGCGTGCATGACCGAGGGGGCCAACCTGATTCAGAATTACTACGCGCAGCTTCGTGAGGCGCGTGAAAGAATCCGCGAGGCGGCGCAGAGCGGATTGCCCATAGTGCTCTGGGCGGCCAACAAGTATTGCGTCGACCTCCTGGACGGGATGGAGTTGCCGGAGTCGGCCGTCATCGTCGACTCGGACCCTGGGAAGAAAGACTACCTGCACCCGCTGCCCGTCCGCCTGCCGAGGGAGGCCGGGGACGCAATCCGGCGCGCGGGGCTCGTCGTCGTCAACACGAGTCTGCACGCGGGCGAGATTCTGGGCCAGATTAGAAGCGAGTTCGGGCGCGAGCTGGGCGAAGAGGAAGTGGTCATCATCGAGCCGGGCTTCCAGATTCTCAAGAGCGCCTCGGGGCGCAGCGAAGCGGCCGTCCCTGTGTCTTAGCCGATTGGGGAAATTATCGTCTATGGAAAAAATTCTCGTCTCCGGCCCGTCGATCACGCAGAAAGAGATTGACTACGTGACGGACGCCGTCGCCAACGCCTGGTACGCGAACGCCAACGTCTACCACGAACGCTTCGAGCGCGCCTTCGCCGAGTACCTCGGCGTGCGCCACGCCATCGCGCTCCCGTCCTGCACCTCCGCGATTCACCTCTCGCTCATGGCGCTCGGCGTCGGAGAGGGCGACGAGGTGATCGTGCCCGACGCGACGTGGATCGCCTCGGCCGCGCCCATCACCTACGTCGGGGCGACGACCGTCTTCGCCGACATCGACGAACGGAACTGGTGCCTCTCGGCCGAGTCTTTCGCCGCCTGCGTCACGCCGAAAACGAAGGCCGTCATCCCCGTAGACCTCTACGGGAACATGCCCGACATGAACGCCATCCTGGCGGTCGCCAAAGAGCACGACATCGCCGTCATCGAGGACGCGGCGGAGGCCGCGGGCGCGGAGTACGAGGGGAAGCGGGCGGGCAGTTTCGGCGACGTGGGCGTCTTCAGCTTCCACGGCTCGAAGACGCTGACGACGGGCGAGGGCGGGCTGCTCGCGACCGACCGCGAAGACATCTACCACCGCGCGCTCTACCTGCGCGACCACGGCCGCCGGCCCGGCGACAAGATGTTCTGGAACACGGAGGTCGCCTACAAGTACAAGATGAGCAGCATGCAGGCGGCGCTGGGATTGGCACAGCTCGAACGCATCGAAGAGTTGATGGCGCGCAAGCGCGAGATTTTCGGCTGGTACAAGGAGGAGCTCTCGGACATTGAAGGCGTGACGCTCAACCCCGAGCCGCCGGGCACGAAGAACGGCTTCTGGATGATGACGGTCGTCTTGGAAGAAGGGCTGGGGATTGATAAGGACTACCTGATGAGCGCGATGGGCGAGAGGAACGTGGACTGCCGCCCCTTCTTCCACCCGTTAAGCTCCATCCCGGCTTACGCCGAGAAGGAGGAGGCGCGCGCCGCACGCTCTCGCAACCGCACGAGCTACCGCATCTGCCCCTACGGCGTCAACCTCCCCTCGGGCCTCAACCTGACCCGCGAGCAGGTCGCCTACGTCTGCGACGCCTTCCGCGAGATTCTGGAAGAGAGGGCGCAGGCCGCGAGCGTTCGCGGTCGTTGACCCTTTGGCGTCATCGTTAGCCGAACATCCCCGGAGGGGATGAACACGAGAGCCGGGGCGAGCGAGCGCGAGCGAAGCGCCGCCCCCGGCTCTCATGTGCGACCCTTTCAGGGCCCCGGTGAAACGCACGCTCGCGGCCCAGGTGATTTCGGCATATACTTTTGACGTATGTCCGCAACGCAGCCTTTAGTCAGCATCGGCCTGCCGGTTTTCAACGGCGAGAAGTACGTCGGCGCGGCACTCGAAGCCCTGGTCACGCAGGACTACGAGAACATAGAGTTCGTCGTCTCGGACAACTGCTCGACCGACCGCACCGAAGAGATCTGCCGCGAGTACGCGGCCAGGGACTCGCGCGTGCGCTACTCGCGGACCGAGAGGAACGAAGGCCCCGCGCCCAACTTCCACCGCGTCTTCGACCTCTCCAACGGAAAATACTTCATGTGGGCCGCGCACGACGACTTGTGGGAGCGGTCGTTCGTGACGAGGTGCGTGGAGAAACTGGAACAGAATCCCGAGGCGGTGCTCGCTTGCAGCTACGTGAGAATCATTGACGAGGACGGGAACACCGTTTCCGAAAAACAACTCGTCGGCGCTCCCCAGTCCGACAGGGCGAAGCGCGTCCGTCAGTTACTTTCCTGCCAGGATTTCGCGTACCCTGTCTACGGCCTGACGCGGCACGAGGCGATGCGGCGCGTGCTCCCCTTGCAGCTCGCCTGGGGCAACGACTTCATCCTCCTGACCAAGCTCTGCCTGCTCGGCACAATCGTGGTCGTGCCGGAAGTGCTCTTCTCCTACCGCACTTTCCAGAAGAAGACGCACGACTCTATGGCCGTCAACATCGGCCTCGCGCCCGGCAACACCATGCTGGCGCGGAACAAGGACACTTACTTCGGCGTGCTGCGGGCCATCCGCGACGCGGACGTTCCGCGCGGGGAGAAGAGGAAGCTGAGCCTGATCGCGGCCGTCACCTTCGGCAGGCAGTGGCCGGGCTGGATCAAGACGAGCCTGCACGCCAACGCTTACCCGAAATATCTCTTGCCCGCCATCAAGAACCGCGAGAGCGGGAACCGCGGCCGCGCCGCCTACTACGCGCTGAGGGCGATGGCCGCCAACCCTTTCTACCTGCTCTCGCGCGCCTGGATCATCCCGCTCGAAGCGGCCGCCGGCCCGCGCCTCGCCGGGCTGGCCCGCAAACTCGCGCGCCGCTTGAGGGACGGGAAAAAGCAGTCGCCGCTCACCAAGAGCAACTGAGGGCGTAATCCCGAAACCGCGGGCGGGTGCCCGCACGACCCGTGAATAAAATGAGCGGCAGCCCCTGGGAAGGGAACTGCCGCTCAGGTCGTCTAAAGTTGGCCCACGGCCTTCAGTCGTCGTTGGTGATGGTGCCTAGCCCCTGCGCGTCGAGGATGGCCGCGCCCGCCGCGCCGCTCAGGTTGACGAAGAAGGTCTCGCTCGGCTCCCTCAACAAATCCCCCTTCGCCTGCACGACGACGGTCTTGCTGGTCTGCCCCGGCAGGAAAGTTAAAGTCGTCAGCGCGACTGCCGTGTAGTCCGTGCCGGCCGCCGCGGGGTTGGTCGCGCCGTCGGCCGTCGCGTACTTGACCGTCACCGGCTGCCCGCTCGGGGCCGAGAGTTTTATGGTGAAGACGGCGGCGCGCGTGCCGCTGTCCGGCTCCGTCACAGCCGCGTTGCCGATGGCGACGGAGGGCGGCGGGTCGTTGTCCGTGACGGTGCACGTGCCTGTGCCGGCCGCGATAATCGCGTTGGCCGGGTTGGACAGCACGAGCTTGAAGTTCTCCGCGGGCTCGTCCAGGAAATCGCCGGCGACTGTCACCGCGACGGTCTTCGTGGTCTGCCCCGGCGTGAAGGTCAGAGTCGTCAGCGCCTTCGCCGCGTAGTCGGCGGGGGCCGTGGCCGTGCCGTTAGCCGTGGCGTAGTTGACGGTGACGGTCTGGGCGCTCGGGGCCGAGAGGGTGACGGTGAAGTTGGCCGTCACGGCAGCGTTGCCCTCGGTCACGGAGGGGCTGCTGACCCTCAGACTTGGCGGCAGGTCGTTGTCCGTGATGGTGCAGACGCCCTGGCCGTCTGCGACTGTCACGTTTGTAGGGTTGGTGAGCTTGATGGCGAACCCCTCGCCGGCCTCCGTCACCGTGTCGCCGACGACCGCCACGACGATAGTCTTGCTCGATTGGCCGGGGGCGAAAGTCAGGACGCCGGACCTGGCGACGTAATCACTGACGGATTTCGCAGCGCCGTCGGCGGTCGCGTAACTGAGCGTTATCTGTTTGGCGCTCGGCTGAGACAGGCTGACGCTGAAGGCGACTGATTTCACGCCCGAGTCGCCTTCGGTCACGCCCACGTCGTTGACGGAAACCGCCGGCGGCGGGTCGTCGTCCAAAATCGCACACGTCCCCTTCCCCCGCGCGATGATTCCGATGGTGGGGGCAGACAGGTTCAGGGTGAAAGTCTCATCGGCCTCGTCCAAGCTGTCTGCGATGAGAGGGACCGTGACCGTTTTGCTCGTCTCGCCGGGCGCGAAGGTCAGCGTGCCGCGGGTGTCTTGATAATCCGAGCCCTGGGTCGCGACGCCGCCGGCCGTGGAATAGTCTACTGTCACGGTGCGGTTGGACGGGGCCGAGAGCGTGACCGTGAAGTCTGCGGCGGAAGTCCCGCTGTCGCCCGCGGCCGTAGTGTCCGCGACAGAAATGCCGGGCGGGTTGGCCGGGAACGACCCGAAAATGCTGATGAAGCCGAACGTGTCGCTTATCTGCCACGCGCCGAGCACTTCTTCGGGCTGCCCGAACACGGCGACCTGATGCTCTATCGTGACCTCGCCCGGAACCGTCCGCTCCCAAGCCCTGGTGAACGTGGGCAGGTTAAAGGCCATCAACTTCTCTGTGCCGACCACGAACAGCTTCGAGCCGTCACGCGAAAACGCCAGGTCGCTTTTGTAAGAGCCGGAATCGGTCACGACATACTGTTTGATGACGGACAGCCTCGTCGGGTCCGTGGCGTCCACCAGGAGGATGACCCCTTTGCGCGGGGTGGACCCCGCCGCCGTGGTGCTCTGGATGGCTAACAGCCTGCGTGTGCCGTCCTCGAAGACCCGCACGCGCCCGCAGCGGCGGTCGCCGCCCATCGAAGTGACGACGCGCGACGCGGCCACGTCGACCACGGAGAAGTTGACGAAATGATTGCCGACGAAGACGTAGCGGCCGTCGCCGCTGAAGGCGAGGCCGGGCGTGCCTATTCCGCTCCACTCCGAAGTCGGGGGGAGCGGCACGTAGGGCAGTGTGACCGGGTCTGTCGGGACAGAAACGTCCAGCAGGCCGAGCGCCCCCGGGCCGTCCTGAAATGCCAGCAGACGCTTGCCCCCGGCCTCGTTCATGACCAGCGTGTCGGAGTAGTAGGTCTGGGATCTTTTGAGAATCGCGCCGTTGACGAGGCTGAAGGTGATCAACTCATTGCTCGCCACGAGGGCGAAGCCCACCTGGGCGCTGCCGCTCAGGACGATGTTCGAACCCCCGTCTATGATGGAGTCTGTAATTTTGGTCGAGGCGAGCTGCGTCAGTTTGCCCGCCGCGCTCACGTCGAAGAGGTAAATCTTGCGCGGCCCGCCTTCGCTGGTTAAAACGACCGCCCGCAGCTTGTCCCCGACGCGCGCCAGTTGCACGCCCAGAGGGCCGAAGCCGAAAGTTTTACTGTCGAATTGTTTGCCCGACACGGGGTCGAAGGTGGTCAGCCTGGCCGGGTGGACCGAGACGGGGTCACTCCTGAGCGCCGCGGCGATTTTACCGTCCGGGCTAACGTCCATCACCGGTCTGATGGAATTCAGGGCGTAGGTGAAATCCCCAGGGAGTTTGAAATGCTGCGCCTGACAGACGCCCGAAGTGAGGAGGCAGAGGCAGACGTACGTCAGGAACTTGATAAGCTTCATAACCGGCTCCGTGCTGGGACCCGACCGATCCCCTGGTCGGCTTGCGGGAAGTGCGTTTTACTTGGGATGCGCTGTCAGAGTTGAAATCAACGACGAGGGGGAATCTTGTCGGCGAACTCGCGAACCATTTCAGATTACAATTCCGGCCGCCAGGTTGCCGCGCAATTCACGAAATCTTTGAATAAATTGGGCTAAATGCCTCTCGGCCCGGTGAGCTTTGGAGGGCCGGGCGCGTGGGGTCAGCGCGCCGCGCCCGTCCCGCCCGAGCACTTTCGCGGCGGTGAGTAGCTTTGACAAATGCGGCCCGTTTACTGAATACTTTTTCGGCAATCAGGTCTGATACTCAGCGCGGAGAGAAAATTCCCCTTGGAAAGAAACGGGACCGAGGCAGAGTCTTTGAGACGTGCGCAGTCTGTGCCGAAGCGCCTCTACGGCCTGCTGCACACGACCGCCGTGGCGGCCGCGCGCAAACTCCCCATCCCGTCCAGGGTCTTCGGCCCGCCCAAAGGCATCGTCAAGGACATGGGGGCCTGGGTCGCGTCCTACAAGAGTAAGCACCAACTGGCGGACGAGGAGTGCTGGTACTCGAAAGTCACGGACGCGACTTTCGTCAAATACCCCGAGCCGCGTTCGCTCTCGCCGGTCGAGAACGTTTTCCGGGACGAGCCGACGGGGAACGTGCCGGAGACTTTCACGGCCTGTCTGCCGCAGGTGCGCGTCATCTCGCGCGCGGGCTGGGTCGTCTCGCCGGACGACCGCGTCTTCGAGCAGTCTTGCAGTTGGGGACAAAGATTCTTCCCGTCGGCGATTGAGTACAACACGCTGCGCCGGCTGCTCAACCCCGTCAAGCTCAAGGGCCACTACGCGACCATCATGGGGCGCGCGTGGCGTAACTTTTATCACTGGAACGCGGAGTGTCTGACAAGGCTCGCGCTCCTGGAGCGCCTGCCGGACGTGCCGCTCCTCTTCTCGGACAAGCTGACGTGGTGGCACAAAGATTCGCTCTCCGCGCTCGGCGTGGACGCGAGCCGCATGGTCGAACTAGAAGACGGGTGCTACGAAGTCGACCGCCTCTACTTCCCGTCCTTCGCGGGCGTCACGGGCGACATAGCCGACTGGGCCTGGCGCGACCTGCGGCGGAGATTTTGGCGTGGGGAAGAGCACAGGCCCAAAGCGGGGAAGCGCGTCTACCTCAGCCGCGGCGGCGCGGTCCACAGGCAGGTCGTCAACGAAGACGAGGTGGTGCGCGCGCTTGAGCGCGAGGGCTTCACGGCGCTTGAGCCGCACCGCATGACGAGCGCGGAGAAGGTCGCGGCGCTCTGCGACGCGGAGACAATCGTCGGCGTGCACGGGGCCGGGATGACTAACGTCCTGTTCGCGCCCGCGGGGGCGACCGTTCTGGAGGTCCTGGACCCCGCGCACACGGTCGGGGTCTTTTACGCGATGGCGGCGAGTCTCGGGCAGGACTACTGGTACCTGACGGGCGAGAACGAGGCGTCGCGCGCCGGCCGCGTCGGGCGCAAAGGCTTCGAGAACCTGGCCGTGCCGGTTGACCTCCTCCTCAGAACGCTTGAGGCGGCCGGCGCGAAAAGAAACGCTCAAGATTTGTAAAGTGTATTTATCATAATCCGACGAAAGAAAGCTGATTGATGAAGCAGACTGTTTTGGTGACGGGCGGGACGGGTTTCCTGGGCAGGTACCTGGGGCTGGCGCTCAAGGAGAATTACAACGTCGTGCTGGCGGCGCGCAACAACGCGCAGAACGCGCTGGTGCAGGAGTTCACCGGCTGCGAAGTGCTCCCACTCGACATCGTCAACATCGAGTCCGTCCGCGACGCCTTCGTCGAGACGCGGCCCCAAATCATCATCCACGCCGCGGCGACCAAGTACGTTGATTTGGCCGAGCGGCAGCCGATGGAGTGCGTGGACGTGAACATCCTCGGCTCGCAGAACGTCGCGCGCGTGGCGGTCGAGCGCGGCACTGAAGTAGTCATAGGCATCTCGACGGACAAGGCCGCCCCTCCCGTGCGCAACACCTACGGGCTGTCGAAGGCGATGATGGAGAGAATCTTCTGCTCTATGAACGGCAAGGCCGGGACGAAATTCGCCTGCACGCGCTTCGGCAACATCGCCTGGTCGACCGGCTCTGTGCTCCCCGTCTGGAAGCGCATGCACGAGACGACCGGCGTCATCGGCACGACCGGCCCAGAGTGCCGCCGCTACTTCTTCTCCGTCCAGGAAGCCGTCAAGCTCGTCCTGACCGCGCTCGAACACATCGAAGAGCTGCAAGGCAAGGTGCTCTCGCGCGACATGAAGGCCGCGCAGGTCCGCGACGTGCTCGACACCTGGATCAAACACCGCGGCGGCCAGTGGGAGAAGATCGCGAGCCGGCCGGGCGAGCGCATCGACGAGGTGCTCATAGGCGAGTTGGAGTTGCCCTACACGACCGAGGTCGAATACGACGGCGTCAAGCACCACGTCATCTCGTTCAACGAGAAGGCCGAGCGCCCGCTGACGAAAGTTTTGACTTCGGAGGACTCCGAGCGCCTGACCGAGCAAGAGATTCTGGCCCTCATCGACAACGAGCCGGAGGAATTTTAGAACGATGCCGCTCCTGCAACACGCCGTCATCATGGCCGCCGGGCGCGGGCAGCGCATGGTGCCGCTCACCGACGAGATGCCGAAGCCGATGGCCCCTTACCTCGGCACGACGCTCATCGCGCAGGGCATCTCGCGCATCATCCACCGCATCCCGAAAGTCCACGTCACGGTCGGCTACAAGAAGGCCATGCTCGCGCAGCACGTCATCGAGCACGGCGCGAGTTCCGTCTTCAACACCGAGGGGCAGAGCAATTCGTGGTGGCTCTACCACACGCTCTTGAAAAATCTGGACGAGCCGGTCGTGGTGCTCACCTGCGACAACGTCGTGGACATCGATTTCGACACGCTCGAAGAGAACTACATTGAGCTTGAGCGGCCTGCCTGCATGCTTGTGCCGGTCCTTCCCGTGGCCGGCATCGAGGGCGACTACATTTTCCACGAGAACCACACGGTCACGCGCCTCAGCCGCCAGGACAAATCCGAGATGTATTGTTCCGGCATACAGATTCTGAACCCGGCGCGGGTAAATGAGCTGACAGAGGATCGCGGCGACTTCTACTCGGTCTGGGGCCAGTTGATGGAGCGGCGGCAGTTGTGCGTCTCCTCGATTTACCCGAAGCGCTGGTTCTCCGTGGACACGCTCGAACACCTGACGATGTTGCAGGAGTTGGCGAAGTAAGGTTGAGATGAGTTTGGGCAGACTGAAGAACGTCAAGGGCATCAGGGGAGTTGTCTACCGGCTCGGCCAGTTGCAGACGCGCACGGCGTTCGCGGCGCGCGGGGCGGCCAACTACGCGCGGCTGCGGTTCGGGAAGAACGGCGAGCGCCCGCAGGTCGGGGCGGTCGTCGTCGGCCGGAACGACGACTACATGTCGGACTTCGCCGAGCGGCTGATCGCCACCATCGAATGGAACACGCGCTACTTCATCGACGAGGTGGTCTTCGTCGAGTGGAACCCGCCCGCCGACCGCGAGCTGCTCTCGCACAAACTGGCACAAAAATTCGAGTGCCTGCGCGCCTACGTCGTCCCGCCCGAGGTCCACCAGGAAGTCTGCGAGAACCCGCGGCTTCAGCTCCTCGAATACCACGCGAAGAACGTCGGAATAAGGCGCGCCCGCTCGCCGTGGATCATGGCGACGAACGCTGACGCGGCGCTCGGCCCTGACGCCGTCCGCCGCCTGCTCCACGCGGAGCTGCGGGACGACAAGTTCTGGACCGCCGAGCGCGTCGACATCCCCTGGCGCGAGGGCCGGCAGCACAGCATCGGGCTCGTCAACAGCCTGCGCTACCGCCGCGTGATTCCCTACAACCGTTTCGGGACGGGCGAATTCTGCCTGGCGAGCCGCGAGTTGTGGCAGCGCATACGCGGCTACGACGAGTCCCTGGTCAAGCACCGCATCGGGTGCGACGCGCGCGGGACGGCGCAGATGATGGCCTTCGGCGCGAGTTCGAACAGGGCCGGGACCGTGCTGCATCTTTCGCACCCGTCCTCCTGCGTCGAGGGCATACGCCCGCACCACGGGCTAGCCGCGCCGCACGAGGAGGGCGTGCCTTACACTAACGACGAGGACTGGGGCCTGGGCGCTTACCGCGAAGTGCCTTTGGGCGAGAGGGTGTGGCGGCTGGAGCCGCCTGCTGCGGCGGCGGTGCGTCAGGCCGGTGAAAATTCGTCTTCGAGGAGCAAGGATGGCGAGCGTGATGCGTGAGTTGGTGTTGGGCGGCGACGGGCTGATCGGCTCGACGCTCGCCGGGGCGTTGCGTGCCAGAGGGCACGAGGTTTCGGTGCTAGACCTCAAGAGCGGCTGCGACCTGCGCGAGGTGGGCGACGAGCCTTTCCTTGAGTGTGACCGCGCCTGGTTCCTCGCGTGGGACACGGGCGGCGCGAAGTACATAGAGGCCGCGGACCAGCAGCACGCGCAGTTCAAGAACAACACGGAATTGTCAGCGCGCGTCTTCGACGCGCTGGCGCGCACGCGGAAGCCCTTCGTCTACACGACCTCGCAACTGGCGGGGCTGCCGAACGCCTACGGCCTGACGAAACTCGTCGCCGAAAAATGGACCGAACAGTTGGGCGGAAAGCTGGCCCGGCTGTGGAACACGTACGGGTGGGAGCGCCCCGACGTGAAGAGCCACGTCGTCACGGACCTCGTGCTCGCGGGGCTCGCGAAGGGGCGCGTGCGGTGCCTGACGAACGGCGAGGAGAAGCGCCGCTTCATCTACAAGACCGACTGCGTCGCCGCCATCATGGGGCTGTTCGATTCCGACCTGGCCGTAGCGGACATAGCCGGCGACCGCTGGCTCTCCATCCGCGAGGTCGCAGAAGAGATCGCCGGGCAGTTGAACGTCGAGACGGAGTTCGGCGAGCGCAAGGGGACGGAGATCATCGTCGACCCCGAAAAACTCCTGCCGGGCTGGCGGCCCCGCGTCAGCCTGAACGAAGGAGTCGCGACCGTCATCAATGACGCCAGAGAGTTTTTGAAGAGCGGGGAAGAGAAGTAATTTTAATGTTCGAGCAATTGTCCAGCGGCATCAGGAACCTGCGCGCGAGGCGGCACACGTCGAAGCTGCGCGGCAAGCTAAAAGCCGAGGTCGAACGGCTTGCGGCGCGAGGCGCGCCGCTCAGGCTCGTCGTCGGCGCGGGCTCGCCCGAGCCGCGCTTGGGCGAGGCGGGCACGCCCTACGAGGGCTGGCTCCTGACGGACGTGGACGCTCTCGACGCGCTCCGCCGCGAGGAGTGGGCCGCGCTCTTCCGCCCCGCGAGCATTCAGAACATCCTGGCCGAGCACGTCATGGAGCACCTGACCGAGGAGCAGTTCCTCGAATTCCTCGGCGTCGTGCGCGACTTCCTGGCGCCCGGCGCGCGCGTCCGCGTGGCCGTCCCCGACGGCTTTCACCCCGACCCCGCGTACATAGAGCAGGTCAGGCCGGGCGGAACTGGCCCAGGCGCGGACGACCATAAAGTCCTCTACACCTACTCGCGCATGGCGGAACTGCTGGCGGGCGCGGGCTGGCGTCATGACTTCCTTGAGTACTTCGACGAGCGCGGCGAGTTTCATCTCAAACCCTGGGACGAACGCGAAGGCATCATACGCCGCTCGGCCCTGAACGACCCGCGAAACCGCGAGCGCCCGCAGAGTTACACGAGCCTCATCGTGGACATCCGCCCCGACTGACCCGACCACAGGACTTGCCGTTTGCGACTACTGAAGATCACAAACTTTTACCCAGGCTACCTGAGCGGCTTCTACGACGCGCGCCCGGAACTCACCGGCCGGCCCTACGGCGAGCAATTCTCCGCGCTCATGGCCGACTGCTTTAGCTGGGCCGATTTCTGGGCGGTGGCGCTCAGAAAGTTAGGCTACGAGGCGGACGAGGTGGTCGCCAACGTCGAGCCCATGCAGAAGCGCTGGGCCGAAGAGCGCGGCGTCAAGTATGACGAGGGCGACTGGCAGGCCGAGATAGCGGTGGCGCAGGTCAAGGCGTTCGCGCCGGACATTCTTTTCTCGGCCAACCACGCGGCCTTCGGCGCTCAGTTCCTGCGGCGGCTGAAAAGTGAGTGCCCGAGCATCCGTCTCGTCGTCGGCTGGTGCGGCGCTCCGTTCGACGACCCTTCGGTCTTCCGCGAGCACGACATAGTGCTCTCCTGCGTCCCCGAACTGGTCGAGCACTTTCTGCGCGAGGGCCACCGCTGTCACCACGTCAACCACGCCTTCGAGCCGCGCGTCCTTGAGCGAATCAACTTGGGCTCCGAGCCGACGATTGATTTCAGCTTCATAGGCTCCGTCGTCAAGCGCGACCAGTACCACGTGCAGCGCGAGAAGCTCCTGCTGGAGCTGGTCAGGAAGACAGACTTGCAGCTCTGGGCGGGCGTCAATCGCGTCGGCGCGCGCGAGCGTTACAGCGTCGGCGCGCGGCAGTTGGCCTACGACGCGGCGCACGGCGCGCGTCAGCTCGGGCTGCCGGAGTCCCTGCTGCGTTCTGTGCCAGTCGTGGGCAAGGCCGCGCGGTGGAAGGCGCGGCCCGCGCTCCCCGCGGAACTCGCCCCGGAGATCGCGCGCAGGGCCAAAGAGCCGCTCTACGGCGTGAAGATGTACCAGACGCTGCGCGACAGCCGCGTCGTCCTCAACACGCACATAGACATCTCCACGACCAGCGCGTCGAACATGCGGCTCTTCGAGGTCACGGGCGTCGGCTCGTGCCTGCTCACGGACTGGAAGGAGAACATCACTGATCTTTTTGAGCCGGGTTCCGAAGTGGTAACCTACAAGAGCGCCGAAGAGTGCGTGGAGAAGGTGAGTTACCTGCTCGGTCACGAGCGCGAGCGCCGCGCCATCGCCGAGGCGGGCCAGCGCCGCACCCTGCGCGACCACACGATCCCACAGCGCGCCGCGCAACTGGACGAGATAATTCGCGCCGCGGTCTGAAGGGCGCGAGGATTCGAAAACGCACGGAGCGTGTTAGAGTGAACCAGTCGATGAGCCAGCTTTTACCGCCGCAAGTCAAGCACTGGGGCAAGGCCCTGCTCCGGCCGGACTACCGCCGCCGGCAGCGTGCGCTCGCGCGCCTGCGCGCCGTCCCGCGCTACCAGCCGGCGACGACAGACATCCTTGAGCGGCCCGTTGACCTGGTCGACTCCCTCTCCTTCGTCTACTCGTTCGACGAGATTTTCGAGCAAGAGATTTACCGCTTCGACGCGAAGACGGAGAGCCCTTGCGTCCTCGACTGCGGCTCGAACATCGGCCTCAGCGTCATCTACTTCAAGCGACTTTACCCGCGCGCGCGCGTCGTCGCCTTCGAGGCGGACGACGAGATTTTCGCGGTCCTCAAGCGCAACGTCGAGCGCTGGGAGTTGAACGAGGTCGAACTCGTCTGCCGCGCCGTCTGGTCGGAGGAGACGACGCTCAACTTCAAGCACGAGGGGGCAGACGGCGGGCGCATTGAGCGCGCCGACGAGAACGTGCACGACAAGAGCGTGCGGACGGTGCGCCTGCGCGACTACCTGGACCGCCGCGTGGACTTTCTCAAAATAGACATCGAGGGCGCGGAGACGGAGACTTTGAAAGACTGCGCCGACCGGCTCGGCAACGTCGAGAATTTGTTCGTCGAGTACCACTCGTTCGACGGCGAGCGGCAGACGCTCGCGACGCTCGTCCGCGTCCTGGCGGACGCGGGCTTCCGCCTCCACGTCCACAGCCCCAACGCCTCGCCGCAGCCCTTCGTCCGCCGCGACCTGAACGCGGGCATGGACCTCCAACTCAACATCTTCGCCTTCCGTTAATGGTCACGCCCGCAACCCGCAATCCGCAATCCGCGAGCCGTCTGCGTGTCGCGTTCTTCAACGCGTCGGACCGCGGGAGCGGGGCCGAGGCCCTGATTGCCAAGACAATCGAGGGGCTCCGCAAGCTCGGCGTGGACGCGCGGCTGTTCGCCATGAACCGCATGACGGAGGCCGAGTACGTCCACGCCTTCCCGCGACTGCCGGGCGAGCGCCGGGCCGAACAGTTGTTGCGGAAAATCACCGGCTGGAACGACTACTTCTTCCCCTCGACGCGCCTGCTCAGCCGCCGCCCCTGGATACGGGAGGCAGACCTCTGGCACTTTCACAATTTACACGGGCACTACGTCTCCATCCCGGCGCTCGCCGCCGCGAGCCGCGCGCGCCCCGTCGTCCTCTCGCCCGTGGACCAGTTTCTCTCGACGGGCTACTGTCCTTACACGCTCGGCTGCGAGCGCTTCCGCGACCACTGCGGCAACTGCCCGCAGATTGATCTGCCTTACCCTGGGCTGAGCCGCGACACGACGCCCCGGCTTCTGGACATGAAGCGGAAGGCCGTGACCGCGTCAGGCTTTCACCTGCTCGTCCACACGAAGTATTTGGCGGAGCATTACCGCTCGACCTTCGTCGGCAGCCGCCCCGTCGAGCAGCTTTACTACGGGATTGACGTTGACGCCTTCCGGCCGATGGAACGCGAGGCTTGCGCGCAGGCCCTGGGGCTTTCCGCGCCCCCGCGCCGCTTCGTCGTCGGCCTCTTCCACAGCTTCGTGAGCGAGAAGCGCAAGGGAATCCTGCCGCTCCTCGAAGGCTTGCGCGAGGTGGCGTCGCGCGCGCCGGGCCGGTTCGAAGTCTTGGTCGTCGGGAACGCGAGCGAGCGCGCGCGCGAGTTCGAGACGCCTGCGATGCCCGTCCTGACGCTGCCGTTCATCAAGGAGGAGGAGCGGCTGGCGATGGCCTTCAACCTCTGCGGCGCTCTGCTCTACCCGACGCAGGCCGACAACCTGTCGCTCACCTGCCTGAACGCGCTCGCCTGCGGCGTGCCCGTCATCAGTTCGCGCGTCGGCGGGCACCCCGAGGCGATTTCCGACGGCGTCAACGGCTTCCTCTGCGACCCAGGCCGCGACGACCAGATCATAGAGCGCGCGGCGCAACTGGCCGCGGACCCGGAACTGGCACAGCGCATGGCTGCGGCCGCGAGACAGACAGCCGCCGAAAAATTTGATATTAACGACTACGTCGCGCGGCTCGTCGGCTACTACGAACAGGTTCTCCGAGGCGACCCGAAAGTATGAGTGCCCCTCCAGACATCAAACGCGAAAGCGAGCGCGCGCCCGTGGTCGTCCTCGGCGGCCTCGGCTTCATGGGCAGCCACATCTCGCGCGCCCTCGTGCGCCGCGGCGAGCGCGTGCGCATCTTCGACAGGCTCTACGCCTCGCACGCCCTGGTCGCGGACATAGAATCTCAGGTAGAGATCGTGGAGGGCGACATCAACCGCCCCGGCGACGTGATCGAAGCCGTCAACGACGCCGGCACGGTCATACACCTCGTCCACACGACCGTGCCGGGCTCTTCGATGGCCGACCCGGCGTTCGACATCACGAGCAACGTCGCGGCCTCCGCCGCGTGGCTCACGCGTCTTTCGGAGACGAATGTTAGGCGCATTCTCTACTTCTCCTCGGGCGGGACCGTTTACGGCGTCCCGCGCGAGCCGCTGATTGACGAAGGGCACCCGACGGACCCCATCAGCTCTTACGGCATCACGAAGCTCGCCATCGAAAAATACGTCGCCATGTACGGCGCGCTCTCGGGCGTGGAGCACCGCATCCTGCGCCCGTCGAACGTCTACGGCGAGGGGCAGCGGCTGCACATAGGGCAGGGCGTGATAGGCATCCTCGCCGACCGCGCGCTGCGCGGCGAGCCCGTGGAAATCTGGGGGACTGGCGAGAGCCTGCGCGACTACCTGCACGTGGAGGATTTGGTCGCGGCCACGCTCGCGCTCGTCGACTACGACGGGCCTGAGCGCGTCTTCAACGTTTCGAGCGGCCGGGGCCACTCAGTCCTCGACATAGTCCGCGTCGTCGGCGAGCAGTTGGGGATTAAGCCGGAGATAGTTTTTCAGCCGGCGCGCGGCTTCGACGTGCCCGTCAACGTGCTCGACCCCGCAAGGCTCAACGCCGCGACGGGCTGGCGCGCGGCCGTCGGGCTGGGAGAGGGCGTGGCCCGCACCATCGACTGGATCAAGGGGCTGCACAAGCACGAGGCCGGCGGCGATGTGATATAAACTGACGGGCGCGCAGAAAAGATGACTCTACCGAACTTTCTCATCATCGGGGCGCAGAAATCCGCCAGCACGTTCATACACGTCTGCCTGGCGGAGCACCCCGAGGTGTTCATGCCGCTCAGCGAAATCCCGTACTTCGAGGACCCGGAGTTCCAGCAAATCAAGCGCGAGGAGTTCGAGCAACTTTTCAGCCGCGTGAGCGGCGAGAAGGCCGTGGGCATCAAGCGGCCGAATTACCTCGCGAAGCCCGAGGTGCCCGCGAGAATCAAGGAGATGGTCCCGGAGGCGAAGCTGATCGCGGTCCTCCGCAACCCCGTCCAGCGTGCCGTCTCGGCCTACTTCCATTACGTCAACAACGGCTTCATCCAGCCCGCGCCGCTCGAAAAGAGCCTGACGCGGCTGCTCGACGGCGAGTACAGGAAGAGTTTCCCGAAGGCGGAGGAGATTCTGGAGTACGGCCTTTACCACAAGCACCTGGAGCGGTATCTCTCCTTCTTCGACCGCGAGCGCATACTGGTGCTCTTCCAGGACGAGATCGCGAAGGACAATCTGGCACAGTTGCAGCGGGCCTACCGCTTCCTCGAAATCGACGACTCTTACGTCCCGCGCCAACTGAACGACAGGCCGCAGGCCGTGGTCTACTCCATCCCGCGATTAAAAATTTTGAGGCTCCGCAACGAGCGCCTCTACGACTACAACAGCGAACGGACGCGCCTCTACATACGCGAGCAGAGCCGGCTCGACAGGGCCGTCTGCCGGACGATTGACAGGCTCGACCGCCACTTCCTCTCGCGCGTCTTCGGCAACGAGAAGCCCGCGCTCGGCGAGGAGTTGCGAAGGAGGCTGCACGAGTTCTACGCGGGGGACGTGGGCCGCCTGGAGGAGTTGTTGGGCGTCAACCTGGAGCGCTGGAAGTACAGAGAGAAAAGGTGAGTCAGTGCCGCAGGCGGCACTGACTCAGGCGTAAATTTTTATGTCGAAGGGCGAAGTCTTTAACGAACTCCTGTCGCGGCTGAACATTCACCCGGTCCTGATAGACATCGGGTCGAGCGGCGCGCCGCCCGAAATCTGGGACCCGATTGCGCGCCACTCCGTCTACGTCGGCTTCGACCCGGACCTGCGCGAGATGCACGAGGTCCCGGACGGCCGCTTCCGCAAGGCCATCACGGTCAACGAGGCCGTCATGGGCGAGCAGGGCGGCGAGAGCGTGACCTTCTACCTGACGCGCTCGCCCTACTGTTCGAGCACCCTGAAGCCCGACCTGGAGTCGCTCTCGAACTTCCTCTTCTCGGACCTCTTCGTCGTCGAGCGCGAGGCGAGCGTCAAGGCGTCAACGCTGAACTCAATTCTGGACCGGCTCTCGCTCGACCGCGTCGACTGGTTCAAGACCGACTCGCAGGGGATTGACCTGCGGCTCTTCAACAGCCTGCGCGACGAGGTGCGCTCGCGCGTCCTGGCCGTAGACATCGAGCCGGGTTTGATTAGCGCCTACCTGGGTGAAGACACCTTCGTCGACGTGCACAGGAGTTTGACTCGGGAGGGCTTCTGGCTCTCTAATGTCAACGTCTGCGGCACGGTCAGGATGCGCCAGTCGGCGCTCGCGGAGGCGGCCCGGCTGGAGCGCGGGATTGACCGCGCGTTCGTCGAACAGAACCTCAGGAAGACGCCGGGCTGGTGCGAGGCCAGGTACTTAAGGACGATAGAGTCGCTCCCGCGCGGCGGCGCTGAAGAGGACCGGCGCGACTACGTGCTGCTGTGGACGTTCAGCCTGATTGACGAGCAATTCGGCTTCGCGCTCGACGTGGGGATGGAGTACGAAAAAGTTTTCGGCGCGGACGACGTGTCGCGTGCGATGAAGGCTGAGGCGGCCGCGCGCATCAAGCGTGCGAGGCCCGCCAGGCCGCGCGGGCCTTCGACGCTCGCCAGGGCCAAGTCGCTCGTCCCGGCCCCGGCCAAGCGCCTGATTAAAAAAATCATTCGTTGAAAACTTTCGTCTCGCCAGCCGATTTTCTGTTTCTCGCAAATGAGCCAAAAACGCGACACGGCCGACACGCTGACGGGGACCGTTAAGGGTCCCGGCGAACTGCCGCACGAGTACCTTTTCATCACGGCCGACAACTGGCGCACGCGCGTCGGCGAGTTCGTCTACTACGTGGCGCGCGACGGCAGTGAGGAGCGGCACATCATCGGCAACATCACTTCGCGCCGCCTCGTGCGCAACCTGCCGGACGTGTTCCTCTCCGACCCGGAGATTCCGCCCGCGGTCGTCTCCTCGTTAATCGGCCTCAACTCCGACTGCGGCGAGTTGTACGAGATTACGGTCGAAACCGTCGGCTACTTCAGCCGCGCGCTAGGGGACTTCGTCAACCCGCGCATCCCGCCCAACCCAGGCGACCCGGTCTTCCTGGCTTCGTCGGAAACTCTCGCGGGCGTGCTCTCGCCGCGCCGCGCAGGCGACCAGGGCTCCGCGCACGTCGGGAGCCTGCTGACGCGCAGCGCGGGCGAGGTGCCGGTCGTGCTTTCGATCAAGGATGTCGTCTCGACGCACCTGGCTATCCTGGCCTCGACGGGCGCGGGCAAGAGTTACACGGCGGGCGTGCTCGTAGAGGAGTTGATGCGGCCTTACAACCGCGCCGCCGTGCTCATCGTCGACCCGCACGGCGAGTACGACACGCTGCGCTCGATTGAGGGCGACCACAATTTCACTGGCCCGGACGGCTACCAGCCGGAACTCAAAATCTTCACGCACGACCGCATCAAGGTGAGGGTTTCGACTCTGACCGAGGCCGACATCAAGTACCTTCTGCCCGAGGGCACGTCGGACAAGATGCTGCACTACTTGTCGCAGGCGTACCGCAAGCTGACGGCGGGCGAGCGCGGCGAGAGAGGGACGTGGGGCTACCACGACTTGCGCGACGCGGTGACGGCCGAGAAGTACGGCGAGGAGGACGGGCGCGGCTCCGGCGGCAACGTCGGCTCAATCGACGCGCTGCTCTGGCGTTTGGACAACCGCTTCGACCGCCCCGACTCGATCTTCTCCGACAACGAGCACATCCCGCTCGACGAGTTGTTCAAGCCTGGGCGCTGCACGGTGCTCCAACTCTCTGACATAGAGCAGAACGAGCAGCAGGTCGTCGTCGCCACGCTCCTGCGCCGCGTCAACAAGGCGCGCATGGCGACCGTCCGCCAGGAGTCGCAGCCTGGGACCGACAGCCACCTTCCTTACCCCGTCTTCGCGCTCCTCGAAGAGGCGCACCGCTTCGCGCCCGCGGGCCAGACGGTCGTCTCCACGAACATCCTCAAGCAGATTCTCTCCGAGGGTCGCAAGTTCGGCGTCGGCATCGGGCTCATCACGCAGCGCCCAGGCAAGCTGGATCAGGACGTGCTCTCGCAGTGCATGACGCAGGTCATCATGCGCATCGTCAACCCCATCGACCAGGACACGGTGGCGAAGTCGGTCGAAGGCGCGGGCCGCCAGCTCCTGGACGAACTCCCGGCGCTCACCAAAGGCCAGGCCGTCATCAGCGGCGTCGGCGTCAACACGCCCGTCATGTGCCGCGTCCGCGAGCGCATCACCCGCCACGGCGGCGAGACCTTCGACGCCCCCGCCGAGTGGGCCACCTGGCACTCGGCCCGCGAGCGCGAGCACCGCGTACAGGACAATTCGGTGCTCGTCAAGCCCGAGAAAAAATCCGAGAAGATTCGCGGCATCAGGATTTGACGGCGAAAAATCTTGCTCGACCGAAAGCGATAAAAATATTGCTCGACTAAAACTGAGGAGGACCGTACGTTGCAGAAAACATCGAAGTTGTTCCTGTTCGCGCTCCTGTTGGGCCCGGTTCTGTTTTTCGCTTGCGGGGGCGTGGCGGCGGCGCAGGACGGGGGCGAGATTACGAAGGCGAACTGGCGGCAGCACCCGAAGATCAGGGAGGTGCGGGCCATCTACCAGGCAGTCAACTCGGGCCGGAAGAGGTTGAGAACTCAGAAACGCAGTTTCGAGTATTGCGAGCCCCACGAGGACACTTTGCGCGTCATCGGGACGGACGCGCAGGGGCGCGTGAGGCTCTACCAGAGGGAGGGCGGGTCGGACGACTCGTCGCTCAAGTTCGAGCACTATTACGACGAGGCGGGGAGGCTGCGGTTCGTCCTCATCACGGGCGGCGCGGTCAGCGGCTCGAAGCTGGAGCAGAGGATTTACTTCGACGCGGACGGGAAGAGAATCTGGGAGGAGCAGAGCGCCACCGCGCCCGGCTACACCTGGCCCGAGGTCTGGCCGGAAGAGCAGTTGCAAGTCAGCGACCCGTCGGCGAAGTTTTCGTCCAGCTCGCCCTGCCCGGAAATAAAGGCGCGCGCCGGCAGGCGTCGGCGCGCGTAGTTAGAACTAGCGGAGGATATTCTGACGGGCGTTCGGGGTCGTCCCCGGCATCAGGCGTCCGTCAAGGTCAGGCGCTCTTTTTCGTAGACCGGCTCGGCGAGGGACTCCAGGTTGAGCGGGACCGCGCCGAGCAGGGTCTCCGCGAGCCAGCGCAGGTTGGCGGGCATGGCCGTGACGACGCACTCCTCCTGCGCGGGCGGGGCGTGTTCGGTCAGGAGCTGAAGCTCCGCGCCGCAGAAGTCGCATTCGCCCAGGTGCGAGGCCACCCAGACCATCCGCTCCGTCTCAAGCTCGCAGGTGCGGTACATGAGGAGCGTCTCCGAGGAGGGGCAACTGGCTCTTTTACAAAATGCGATTGCGCTGAGAATCATGGTCTTTGAAACCCCCTTCGCTGTCCACTACCGCTGAAATAGTCGTCGCACACTAGACTTTTCAACTCGCCAGGCTCGAAGCGCCCACTTGTGAAGGTGGCAGAAGGGGCAAGGTAAATACTGTAGATAACTGTTCGACCCTGTGCAGGGCACTTCGCTTGGTCAAGTTAATTAAAACGTTAATCCCCGCCCGCTTCCAAAGTTGCGGGGTCCGCGCCGCTCATTTTTATCTGCAATTTCAAGGTTTTGGCCGTTTTGTAAAAAGATGTTGCTCAATTCGGTGATTGCTGATAACATCTTTTCTGTGGTCAGGAGGACTTCCAGTTCTCCTTGATTCTTTCCTGGATGGTCGCGCCACTTCCCCCTTTGTGCGGTCATCGCGGCGCGCCCGACGGGCAAAGTCCAAAAACGAGGCAGAGCGGGTATTGAAGCGCCACCTTCCCCAGGTGAGAGTTTGACTCGAAAGTCACCGCCTAAAACACGCTTGTGGTCCCTCTTGAGTCTACGACTCGTCCGATCCTTTCATCTCCGGCCCCGGCGTGCCGTTCGTCCCGGAAGTTTTCCGCGCGGGTTCGACGCCGAAAATAGATGATCAAGCTAAGGGGGCGATCTTACCTTTCGGTTCGCGGGCCAGCGGAAAGCCTGACTTGACCGTCGACCTGTCCGAGAAAAAAACTCTCCAACCCGACATAACCAGCCGCGGGCTTAACAGACAGCGACGATAAATCGGAAGTCAAGGGGGCTGACGGTCTCCTCATCCAGCGAGCCGGGGCGTTGAGAAAAAGTTTCGCTCATGCCAAGCTACACTTTGCGCGACTGCCATAACCATACTGCCGTGAAATCAACCAGCGACAACCAGCCGAAAGGTTCTACGATGAGCGCCATCAGGGAACAGCCGCCGCGCGCCGGAGCGTTCTCCGCCCGGCAATCCCGGAGCGGGCCGTGGGTCGAGAGCCTGCGCTCGTCGGACGTGTCCCGCCTCTGGGCTGAACTGCACCGCATCGTCTGCCACCACCCTTTGGTTCGCGCCTCCCGTAGCGCCGGCCTGCTCGTCGAAGAGGGTTCGCATAACGCCTACACGGACCTGACGCAGGAACTCTTCGTCCAGCTCCTCAGCAAGGGCCGCTTCCAGCACTACCTCGACACGGAGATGACCGACGCCGAGATCGAGGGCGAAATCGGCCAGATAGAACTGACGAACCTTTTGACCTCGGAACTCAGGAAGCGTCACCCCGAGTCCTACCGCCTCGCCCGCCGCATCTCCACCTTGATTCAGTCGAGCGCCAACTTCCGCCGCTTCGACACCTCGGGCATTGACGACGAGCCGCACCGCCGCCTCGCCGACCGCGTCTACGGCCTGAGCGAGTGGCCCATCGACAAGCCGCGCCGCGAGGCGCACGAGCTTGAGCAGCGCATACACATGATCCCTGTGCGCCAGCGCGACACGCGCATGGTGGGCTGCACGGGAGACTCGCAGATCGTCATCGGCAACGCCGACCTGGAAGACCTGATTATTTCGGTCCTCGAAGCGGCCGACGCGCCGGCCGACGTGCGCACGCTCCGCAGCCTGGTCATGTCGCGCCTGCCCGTGATGGACATTTATCTGGTGCCCCTCGGCGGCGACGACCCGGACGAGGGCGGCAATCAGTTCGAGCCCGTGGACGGGTGCGAGAACCCGGAGCAGGGCCTCCTGCGCCGCGAGAGCGAGCGCGAGGCCGCGAATTTCGTCGACGGATTTTTGAAGCGCCTGCACGAGACCGTGCGCGGCAAGGTCAAGCAGTACAACCGCATGCTCGGCGTCCTCTGGCACTGCTACCTGAGCCCGGACCACGCGACGCAGCTCGAAGTCGCCGCGACGCTCGGCGTGTCTGACTCGCTGGTCTCGGACTACCGCCGCCGCATAGAGCAGGAGCTGCGCGCCCTCTCCTTCTCGGAGATCGAGGAAGCGCGCCGGTTCGAGATGGCGCTCAGAGAGCGCGTGCGCGCCCTGGTGCTCATCGGCGACGAAGAAGGTGTGGTAGTTTAGAGGGCGGCCGCGCTGAGAGCCCCGCGGGGGCTTCAGAGGTCGCGGCCCCGTTTCATTCGTCGCAACGCTTTATAGGAGGCCCGGCCGGAGCCGCCAGACGCAGTTGCCCTGCGTCCCGTGAGTTCGGAGCGGACGCCCCTTGCGCTCGAAGGTCAAGAGCCTGGGACGAGGCCGCATCGCCCGCGAAGCGAAGCCGTAAAGCCAGAGTGCCACACATGCCGAGGGGTCGTTCACAGACCGATTACGACGTGCGGCGCACGACTACGAGCGTGCGCCGCGCGCGCCTGTTCGAAAGCGAGGACGCCGGGGAGGCCGAGGTCTGGCCGCAGAGGCGTGCCGGCGGCGACGGCGACGGCGCGGACGGTGCCGTGCCCACGCCCGCGGCGGCCGCGGCCCCCAAGAAGGCCGCCCCCAGTTTCCTGCGGCGCGGCCACGGGCTCACCTACATCGCGCTCTTCCTCTTCACCGTCATCCTTTACGCGCGCCCGGCCGAGTTCTACCCGTCACCGTGGACGGCCTCCATCGCCTTCATCGCGGGCGTCGTCGTGCTCTGCTTCTTCCTGCCCACGCAGCTCGCGCTCGAAGGCAACGTCACGGCGCGGCCGCGCGAGGTCAACCTCGTCCTGCTCTTCTGCCTGACGGGCGCGCTCTCCGTCCCGCTCGCCATCAGCCCCGGCGAGGCGTGGGCCACTTTCAGCGACACCTTCATCCGCTGCGTCTTCATCTTCGTCGTGATGGTCAACGTCGTGCGCACGGAGGCGCGGCTGCGCGGCCTGCTCTTCCTGGCGCTCGCGGTGAGCATCTGGCTGAGCTTCGGCGCGATCAACGATTACCGGCTGGGCCTGATGACCGTCGAGGGCTACCGCGTGGGCGGGCGCGGCAGCGGCATCTTCGGCAACTCGAACGACATGGCGCTCCACCTCGTGACGGTCCTCCCGGTCACGGTCGCGCTCCTGCTCGGCTCGCGCCGGCTCCTCGGGAAAATCTTCTACGGCGCGTGCGCGGCGCTTCTGATTTCGGCCATCGTCCTGACCTACTCGCGCGGGGCTTTCATCGGCCTGCTCGTCGTCTTCGCCTTCATGGCCTTCAAGCTCGGGCGGGGCCACAGGCTCGGCGTGCTGCTGCTGTGCTTCCTGGTCGTCGCGGGGCTCCTGCTCTTCGCGCCGGGCAACTACGGCCGCCGCGTCCTCTCCATCTTCGTCCCGAGCCTGGACCCCGTCGGCTCGTCCGACTCGCGGCGCGGCGAATTGATCCGCTCGATTCAGGTCGCCGTGCGCCACCCGCTGCTCGGCATCGGGATGGGCAACTACGCCACGCAGATGTCCTACCGCGGGCTCGTCACGCACAACTCTTACACGCAGGTCGCGGCCGAGATGGGAGCGGCGGCGCTGGTGCTTTACACCATGTTCGTCGTCGCGCCGCTGCGCCGCCTGGGCCAGATTGCGCGCGAGACTTTCGCGGCGCGCAGGGAGTCGCGCTACTACTACCTGGCCGTGGGCCTACAGGCGTCGCTCCTGGCCTACATGGTCACGAGCTTCTTCGCCTCGGTCGCCTACCTCTGGTACGTTTACTACCTGGTGGCTTACGCCGTCTGCCTGCGCCGGCTCTACGAGTCGGAGACGGGGCGCGAGGTGGTGCCGGAGAGGCAGAAGGCGAAGGAAGAGAAACGCGGGCGGCGCGTCGCCGCCCGCTTGGCCGGGAGCGAGGGCTGAGACAAGAGACATGGGCTTGAGACTGGCGGCTGAAATCCTATTCTGGCTGAGCGCGGCGGCGCTCTTCTACACGTACGTCGGCTACCCGCTGCTGCTCGTCGTGGCGAGCCGCCTGCGCGGCCGCCCCGTCCGGCGCGCGCCCGAGTTCAAGCCCTCGGTCAGCTTCGTCATCACGGCCTACAACGAGGAGCGCGACCTCGCGGCCAAGCTGGAGAACACGCTGGCGCTCGACTACCCGAAGGAGTTGCTGGAAGTCATCGTCGCCTCCGACTGCTCGTCCGACCGCACGGACGAGATCGTGCGCGGGTTCGCGGCGCGCGGTGTCCGCCTCCACCGCCAGCCCGAGCGTTTGGGGAAGACGGCCGCGCAGAACGCCGCGGTCGAATTGGCCCAGGGCGAAGTCATCCTCTTCTCCGACGCCACGACGCATTACCAGCCGGACGTGCTGAGAGTGCTGATGCCCAGCTTCGCGGACCCGACGGTCGGCTGCGCCACGGGCCGCGTCGCCTACACGGACCCGGGCAAAACGAGCGTCGGGCACGGCACGCGCTCCTACTGGAGCTACGAGTTCCTGCTCAAGAAGCACGAGAGCAACGTCCGCTCGCTGATTGGCGTCTGCGGCTGCCTCTACGCGGTGCGCCGCTCGGCCTACGTCCCGCTCTACCACGAGGCGTGCAGCGACTTCATCATCGCCACCAAGATGGTCGAGCAGGGCCTGCGCGCCGTCTACGAGCCCGACGCCGTCTGCGTCGAGGAGACGAACCAGCACACGGAGAAGGAGTTCAAGACGCGCGTCCGCATCATGACGCAGACCATCGCGGACCTCTGGCGCAACCGCGGGATGATGAACCCGCTCAGGTCCGGCTTCTACGCCGTCGAACTCCTCTCGCACAAGGTCATGCGCTACATGGTGCCGCTCTTCCTCTTCCTGGCCCTCGTCGCGTCCGCGGTGCTCGCGCCGCGCTCGCTCTTTTACAGCGTGGCGCTCGCCGCGCAGGTCTTCTTCTACGGCGCGGCGGCCGCCTCTTGGCTGCTTGAGCGCGCGGGCTGGCACAACCGCCTGCTCGCCATCCCGCAGTATTTCGTCCTCGCCAACCTGGCGTCGTTGATCGCCTTCTACAAGTTCGTCCGCGGCGAGCGCTTCGCGCGCTGGGAGCCTATACGCGCGGGCGCGGAACAGGGGGCGCAGAGCTGATGATGAGAGAGAACAACGGGAAACCCGTCCGCAACGCGATGTCCATCGACCTCGAAGACTGGTTCTGCGTGCACAACCTGAGCGGGGTGATTAAGCGCGAGGACTGGGACAAGTGCGAGCTGCGCGTTGGCGAAAGCACGCGGCGCATCCTGAACCTCTTCGACAAGCACGACACGAAGGCCACCTTCTTCGTCCTCGGCTGGGTCGCGGAGCGCCTGCCCGAACTCATCCGCGAGATCGAGGAGAAGGGGCACGAGATCGCCGTCCACGGCTACGACCACCTGCTGCTGACGGAAATCACGCCCGCGGAGTTTGACGAAGACCTCGCGCGGGCGCTTGAGACGCTCCGCGCCTGCGGCGTCAAACAGACCCCGCTCGGTTTCCGCGCCCCGTCCTTCACGGTCGTCGAGAAGACGCGCGAGTGGGCGCTTGCGGCGCTCGAAAAATATAATCTCAAGTACGACTCGTCCGTCTTCCCCGTCGGCTTTCACCCGGACTACGGGGTCGCGGACGCCCCGCTCACGCCGTACAAAATCACGGACGCGCTCTACGAGTTCCCCATGAGCTGCCTCGAAGTCTTCGGGCGCAGGCTCCCGTTCAGCGGCGGCGGCTACTTCCGGCTCTTCCCTTACGCGTACACGAAGCTCTGCATGAAGAGGTGCAACGCGTTGGGGCGGCCGGCCGTTTTTTACCTACACCCCTGGGAGCTGGACCCTGGGCAGCCGAAAATCAAGCTGCCCCGCTCCAAGGCGATTCGTCACTACCGCAATTTAGACCAGACCGAGAAGCGCCTGGACGCGCTCCTCGGCGACTTCCAATTCACGACCGTCAGAGAGGTACTCGGATTATGAAGAATGAGATCGAAGTGCAGCGCAACTTCTGGAACAGCGAGGCCGACGCCTTCGAGCGAATCTACTCGCACGAGAAATCGAAGCTCTCGACCTTCCTCGACAAAGTCTTCCGCAAGGACATGTACGAGCGTTTCGTGTTCACCATCAGGAACTGCGAGCCCGCAGAGGGGCGCAGCTTCCTGGACGTGGGCTGCGGCAACGGCCTCTACTCAGTTGAGCTGGCGAAGAAGGGCGCGCGCCGCGTGGTCGGCCTGGACATCTCGCCCGTGATGATCGGGCGCTGCCAGCAGTCTGCGCGCAAGGAGGGGCTCGAAGACCAGTTGGAATTCGTGCAGACGGACCTGCTGGAGTACAACACGGGCGAAAAGTTCGACGCGAGCTACGGCATAGGGCTCTTCGACTACATCAGCGACCCGCTGCCGGTCCTGCGGAAGATGCGCGAGGTGACGACCGACAAGGCGATTATGGCCTTCCCGCGCTTCTGGACCTGGCGCGCGCCGGTCCGCAAGGTCAGGCTGACGGCGAAGGGCTGCCCCGTCTTCTTCTACACGAAGGCGAAGATCGACCGCCTGATGAAAGAGGCGGGCTTCGCGAGCTGGGAAGTCACGCGCGTCGGCAAGCTCCACTGCGTCGTCGCCAAGACGGGCGGCAAGTCGTAGCGCTTTTCTTTGCGCCTCCGGCGTGAGTGTTTTTATTTCTCACGCCGCGGGCGCGAAGAGGTTGAAGTATGTGCGGCATAGCTGGATTCGTGTCGGGCGGTGAGGGCGCTGTGGGCCGGGGCGTCGCGCCGGAGGAGCGCGCGCGCGTGCTCGACCGCATGTGCCGCATCATCTCGCACCGCGGGCCTGACGACCAGGGGACAACCGTCATCGACGAGGCCGCGCTCGGGATGCGCCGCCTCTCGATCATCGACCTCGCCGGCGGGCACCAGCCGATGGCGGGCTGCGGCGGCGCGGTCACGATTGTCTACAACGGCGAGGTTTACAACTACCGCGAGTTGCAGCGCGAACTCGAATCGCGCGGCCACCGGTTCACGACCCACAGCGACACGGAGACGGTCATCCACGCCTACGAGGAATACGGCCCGAGTTGTGTGGAGCGCCTGCGCGGCATGTTCGCCTTCGCCCTCTGGGACGCGCCCCGCCGCGAACTATTTCTAGCGCGCGACCGCGCGGGCAAAAAGCCCCTCTACTACACGGTCACGCCGCGGGGCACGCTCATCTTCGGCTCGGAGCTGAAGGCGCTGCGCGAGCACCCGGAGTTTCGCGGCGAGATGAATCTAGAGGCGCTCGACGCCTACCTGACGTTCGGCTACGTGCCGGACCCGCTGACCATCTTCCGCGACGTGCACAAGCTCCCGCCGGGCCACCACCTGACGTTCGCGGGCGGGCGCGTCCGCGTCGAACAGTACTGGGATTTCCCCTACGAGGAAGAGCAGTCGGACCCAGCGCGGAGCGAGGAAGAGTGTCTTGAGGAGTTGCGCGCGCTTCTGGACGAGGCTGTGCGCGTGCGCCTGGTGTCGGACGTGCCGCTCGGCGCTTTCCTCTCGGGCGGCGTGGATTCGAGTGCGGTCGTCGGCCTGATGGCGCGCCACACGGACAGGCCCGTCAAGACCTTCTCCATAGGCTTCCACGAGGACAGCTACAACGAGCTGCGCTACGCGCGCGTCGCGGCCGAAAAATTTGGCACAGAACACCACGAGTTCATCGTCACCCCCGACATCTGCGACGTGGTCGACGACCTGGTCTGGCACTTCGACGAGCCGTTCGCGGACTCCTCGGCGATTCCCACTTACATGGTCTCGAAGCTCGCGCGCCAGTTCGTCACGGTCGTGCTGTCGGGCGACGGCGGCGACGAGCTGTTCGCGGGCTACACGCGCTACGCCCTGGACCGCCGGCGCAGCGGCTTCGCGCGCCTCCCGCGGGCCGTGCGCCACGGGCTGATGCAGCCCTTGAGCCGGCGGCTGCCGCACGGCGTCTGGGGGCGCAACTACCTGCACCACATCTCGTCGGAGCCGCTCGACCGCTACGTCGAAGACATCTCCATCTTCACGAAGCTCAACAAGCCGCTGCTCTACACGGACGACTTCCGCAGGCAGCTAGGGCAGAGCGAGGCGGCCGAGCGCTTCCGCTCTCTGGCCGCGCGCTCGCGCTCCGGCGACATGCTGGACCCGCTGCTCTACCTCGACAGCAAGACCTATCTGCCGGGCGACATCCTGACCAAAGTCGACCGGATGAGCATGGCCGCCAGCTTGGAAGCGCGCGCGCCTCTGCTCGACCACAAGCTGATCGAGTTCGTCTGCACGCGCATCCCCGCGGGCATGAAGATGAAGGGGCTTGAGACCAAGCACGTCTTCAAGCGCGCCGTCGAAGGTCTGGTGCCGGCGGAAATCCTGAACCGCCCGAAGCAGGGCTTCGGCGTCCCCATACAGCAGTGGATTAACGAGCAGTTGCGCGGGCGCGTGCGCGGCACGCTCGCGGAGCCGCGGACGGAGCAGCGCGGCTACGTCGAGAAGCGTTACGTCCGGGTCCTGCTGGACGAGCACGAGCGCGGGCGTCGCGACCACTCCGCCGCCCTGTGGGCGCTCTTCGTCCTGGAGTTGTGGCACCGCACGTTCGTCGACGGGGAGAGAAAAGTCAGCGAGGCGGACGACCTGGTCGGGGTGGTCGCCTGAGAGAGAGATATTTTTTCGTGGGAGGCGGAAAGCTGTAGGTGAAAGTCTTACTGGTCGAAGTCAACGAAGTGACGTGGAACCTGATCGACCCGCTGATCGAGCGCGGTCAGCTCCCGACCTTCGCGCGGCTCAAGCGCGAGGGCGCGTGGGCGTCGCCGACGAGCGTCGATTTGCCGCCGCAGCTAGACCCCTGGATCACCTGGACGACCGTCTACACGGGCCGCCCGCAATCGGACCACAACGTCTTCTTCCTGCAACAGCCGCCCGAGACCATCCGCGCCAAACGCATCTGGGAACTGTGCCACGAGGCTGGCCTGAGCGTCGGCCTCTACGGCAGCCTCTGCTCTTGGCCGCCGCAGCCGGTCAAAGGTTTCTACGTCCCGGACACGTTCGCGCCCGACGCGGCGACTCACCCCGAAAGCCTCGCGCCCATACAGAAATTAAATCTCACTTACACGCGCTCGGTCCGCCTGCCCTCGGACGAGGACGGGCTCGCGTTCAAGCTGAAGCTCGGCGCGAAACTCCTCGGCCTGGGGCTGAGCGCGGGGACGATGACGCGCATCGCGGGCCAGCTCGCGCGCGAGCGCCGCCGCCCGCAGACGCGCTGGCAGCGCGTCTCGTTGCAGCCCGCCGTCAACTTCGACTTCTTCAGCCGGCTCTACCGCCGCCACCGCCCCGCGTTCGCCACCTTCCACACGAACCACGTCGCGCACTACATGCACACCTACTGGAAGGCCATGCAGCCGGAGCTGTTCCCGCAGGAGACGAGCGCGGAGGAGCGCGAGAACTACGGCGGCGCGATAGAGCACGGCTACCGCGCGGCGGACGAGCTTCTGCGGCGCATGATGAGTCTGCTCGACGACCAGACGGTGATGGTCGTCGCCTCCAGCATGGGCCAAAAACCTTTCATCACCTCGCTCAAGAAGGGCAAGCGCGTCGGCCAGCTCCGCTCGCTCGACAAGCTCGTGGACATCCTCGGCGCTCAGGGGCGCGTGCGCGCCCTCTCGACCATGTCGGACCAGTTCAACCTCTACGCGGACACCCCTGCCACGAGAGAGCTCGTCCTGAACAATTTGAAGGCCGTTTACATAGACTCGCCGGAGCGCCCGATGTTCAACATAGACGCGGTCGAGAACAGCCTGACCGTCACGCTCAGGCACTACGACGAGACGAGCGAGGAGTCGCGCTGCGTCTTCCCGCACAAGGGCGACGACAATTCTTTCCGCTTCGAGGATTTGGTCTACGGCACGGGGATGGTCAAGTCCGGGTGCCACGACCCCGTCGGCGTGATGATGCTCTACGGGCCCGGCGTGCGGAGCGGCGCGCGCCTCAATGATTGCACGAACCTGGACATCGCGCCGACGCTTCTCACCCTGCTCGGGCTGCCCGTGCCGGAAGAGATGACCGGGCGCGTGCTGAGTGAGGCGTTCGACGAGGGGCGGTTGAATTCGTGATTCGCAGGATTGGGTGCGGGAATTAATTTCGGAAGTCTCCAAAGTTGAAACCGAACGTCCTACACATCATAGACAGCTTCGACCAGGGCGGGACCGAGCGCCAGGCCGTACAACTCCTGCGCCTGCTCGCCGAGAGCGGCCGCTACTCCGTGCACCTCGCCTGCATACACGACCGCGGCGTGCTGCGCGCCGAAGTCGAACGGATGGGAATCGGCCGCGTAGAAGCTTACCCGCTGGACAGTTTCTTCAACCGTAACTTCGCCGCACAACTCCGACGCCTCAGGCGGTTCCTGGCCGAGCGCGAGATAGACGTCGTTCACACGCACGGCCTCTACACGAACGTCTTCGGCATCCTCGGGGCGGCGCTGGCCCGCGTGCCCGCGCGCATCGCGTCGCGCCGCGAGACGGGCGGCCTGCGTAACGGCGCGCGCCGCTGGGGAGAGCGCCGCGCCTTCAATCTGGCCCACGCCGTCGTCGCCAACGCCGAAGCCGTGCGGCGCGAGTTGATCGCTGAGGGCGTCAAGCCCTCGAAGGTCGTGACCGTTTACAACGGCCTGGACGTGACGCGCGTCGCCCCGCGCGAAGAGTTCGCGCGGGGCGACGCGCTCAAGGCTTTAGGCTTGCCGCACGACGGCGAGCGCCGCTTCGTCACGATTGTCGCCAACATACGGCACCCCGTGAAAGACCACCCAACATTCTTGCGCGCCGCCCGCCGCGTCCGCGAATCGGTCCCGCAAGCCGCGTTCGTCGTCGCAGGCGAGGGCGAGTTGATGCCCTCGCTGCGCGACCTCGCGGCGGAGTTGGGCATCGAGCGCGAAGTCTTCTTCACGGGCAGGTGCGAGCGCGTGGCGGAACTCCTGGCGGTCTCCGAGGTCTGCGTCCTGAGTTCCAAAGCGGAAGGCTTCTCGAACGCGATTCTCGAATACATGGCCGCGGCACGGCCCGTGGTCGCGACCGATGTCGGCGGCGCGCGCGAGGCGGTCGCGGAGGGCGAGACGGGGCACCTCGTGGCGGCAGGCGACGAGCAATCGATGGCCGAGCGCATCGTCGCGCTTCTCAACGACCCGAAGCGCGCGCGCGCGATGGGCGGGCGCGGGCGGCGCGTCGTCGAGCAGAAGTTCTCCTGCGAGGCGCAGCTTGAGCGGACCGAAAGACTTTACGACGAGTTGCTGACGAAGAAGGCCGCGGCGCGCCTGGCACGCGGCGTTGACACTGTAGAGAGCGCCGGGCGCATGAACTGAGGTAGCGTGATGAAGATTAAGAAACTGGCCGCCGTGACGCTGAACAAGGTCTTCAGGAATCAGACCTACACGGTGCGGCACGGCCTGGCGAAAGGCTTGAAGCGAAAAGGCGGGCTGGCCTTCCTCCCCGCGGCAATCGCCTCCGCCCCGGAGCGTGTGGCCGAGGAGGGCTTCCTACTGAAGCTGGAACTGGCCGGGCAGACCGTCTACGATGTCGGCGGCGACCAGGGGATTTACACGCTCTTCTTCGCGAGTCGCGTCGGCGACGAGGGGAAGGTCGTCACCTTCGAGCCGAATCCCGAGAGTCACCGTCGGATTGTCGCCAACGTCGAACTGAATCAGTTCCGAAACGTGGACGTGCGGCACCTGGGGCTCGGCGCGGAGAAGGGCAAACTGACTTTCGTCTTCCCGGAAGGCGAGCCCGCGCGCGGGAGTGCAGACGCGGGGATTCAGGCGCAGCTTCTTCAAGAGAAGAACCCGCGCACCATCGAGATCGAGATCAACTCGCTCGACTCGGAGGTCGCGGCCGCCACGCTCCCGCCGCCCGACCTCGTCAAGATTGATGTCGAGGGGCTTGAGATGGACGTGCTGCGCGGCATGACGGAGACGCTCCGCGTGCGCCGCCCCAGGCTCTTCATAGAGGTGCACGGGGCAGACACGCAGAGCAAGGACGACAACGCCCGCCGCGTCGTCAGTTTCCTGCTGGACGCAGGCTACTCTGTCTTCCACGTTGAATCTCAAGAGCAGATCACGCGCGCCAACGTCGAGACGGCGCGGCAGGGGCACATCTACTGCGAGCCGCAGGCGGCCGCGGCCGATTGACGGGCGTACTTCCGACGGGGAGCGCAGCGGACTTGAGTGTGAGACGAGCGAGTGAAAGCGGATTCGGCCACGGACGTAGAGGAGCGTGCTCGCGCGAAGCGGCCGCGCGGCCGCGCATGGCGTCGCGCGCGCCTCGCGCTCGTCGCGTTCGTCGCGTGGTCGCTCCTGGCCTGGACGGCCGCCGAGGCGCTCATCGTCAAGGCGGAACTGGCACAGCCGGACGCGCTCGTCGTCCTCGCGGGGTCGTCCACTTACGTCGAGCGGACGCGCCGCGCGGCGCAACTCTTCCAGGAGGGGCGCGCGCCCTCGATCGTCCTGACGAACGACAACGAGTTGAGCGGGTGGTCCGTGGACGAGCAGCGCAACCCGCTCTTCGTCGAGCGCGCGGCCGGCGAGTTGAAGCGGCAGGGCGTCCCGGCGGAGAAGATCGAAATCGCGCCGGGCGCTGTGTCGAGCACTTACGACGAGGCCGTCCGGCTGCGCGAGTACGCGAACGCGCGCGGCTTGAAATCGATTCTGGTCGTGACCTCGGCCTACCAGTCGCGGCGCGCGCTGTGGACTTTCAGGCGCGTCTTTGAGGGGAGCGGCGTCGCGGTCGGGGTCAGTGCGGTCGAGCCCGGCGAGCAGTCGCCGCGCGCGGGCGTCTGGTGGCTCTACCCTCTGGGCTGGCAGATGGTGCCCGGCGAATACGTGAAGATGATTTACTACTGGGTGAGATATTAAGAGATGAGTTCACACGCCATAGAGATCGCGCAGGGCGAGCGGTTCGAGTTCGGCAAGAACTGGGGCCGCTTCCTGGCCGTGCTCGACGACGAGCGCATCACGCGCGCCGAAGAATCGCTCAAGGCGATGCTCGAAGTCGAAGACCTGGAGGGGCGCAGCTTCCTCGACATAGGGTCCGGGAGCGGCCTCTTCAGCCTCGCCGCGCGCCGCCTGGGCGCGCGCGTCCACTCGTTCGATTTCGACCCGCACTCCGTGGCGTGCGCGCTCGAACTACGGCGGCGCTACTTCCCCGGCGACGACCGCTGGAGAATCGAAGAGGGCTCGGCGCTCGACGCCGCTTACGTCCAGTCGCTCGGCGAGTTCGACGTGGTCTACTCGTGGGGCGTGCTGCACCACACGGGCGACATGTGGAAGGCTTTGGACAACGCGCGGCTGCCCGTGGCCGACGGCGGGAAATTGTTCGTCGCCATCTACAACGACCAGGGGAGCCGCAGCAGCCGCTGGAAGTGGGTCAAGCGGACCTACAACGACCTGCCGCGCTTCCTCCGCCCGCCCTTCGCGCTCGTCACCATCGCGCCGCAGGAGTTGAAGGCGCTGACGCGCTCGCTCGTGACCCTGAAGGTGGGCGAGTACGTACGCACCTGGACCGAGTACGACAAGAACCGCGGCATGAGCCGCTGGCGCGACATCATCGACTGGGTCGGCGGCTACCCGTACGAGGTGGCGAAGCCGGAGGAGATTTTCGACTTCTACAGGGAGCGCGGCTTCGGGCTGACCAAGATGAAGTGCGGGGGCGTCGGGCTGGGCTGCAACGAGTTCGTCTTCGTGAAGAACAGGCCGCGTTAGAAACGAGCCGCGCGTATTCAACATGAGCGTCCCGAGTCAGGACAATCGTACTGCTCGCCAGACCCCTCCGCTATACGTCTGCTGCGTCCTCCTGCTCGCGGCGGCCCTGCTCGCGATGAGCCCGGCCAGGACGGCCCAGCCCGCCGTCGCCGTCGCTGAACGCCTGCCGCCCGATTCTCGTTCTTCGAGCGCCGGCAACGTGCTCCTCGGTGCGGACGGCTTCGCCGACCCGCTGGCAATCGCGTCGCCGCCGCAGGAGCGGGGGAGAATCAGGACTGACCGCAGGGCGTACCCGGAGCCGCCGCTGCCGACGCTGCCGCGCGGCGGGGGGAAGTTCATAGACCCCGTCTTCGGCACAGAGATCATGCGCGCCACGGACGAGGCGGACGGCCCCGCGCCCGGCCTCGGCACCTACTACTCACACTGGCCCACTTTCAACCTGGACAACACGAAGCTCCTGGTCCGCAAGGGCGAGACGGGCGAGGCCGTCATCAAGGGCTTCGACCCGGAGACCTTCACGGTCAAGCGTGGCTCCGCCGCGCTGCCGCAGTCGCTGCCGGGCGGCGGCGGGCCGCAGTGGGAGAGCGCCACCTGGTCGAACCTCGACCCGAACGTCATTTACACTTTCCCGAACTACTACGACGGCGGGATGAAGCTCTACAGCTACAACGTCGCGGCCCGCGCCTTCAAACTGATTAAAGACTTCCGCTCGCTTTCGGGAGGCCCGAAGGACTACCTGAGGCAGATGTACGTCTCGTCGGACGACGACGTTTTCTGCTGGCTGCAAGTGCGCGAAGGCTCCAACAGCAACGGGCCCGTCGCCTACATCGTCTACCGGCGCTCGACCGACACGGTGCTTTATCACAACCCGTCGAGCGCCTACGCCGGAGGGGTTAATGAAGTCCACGTCGACAAGTCCGGCAAGTGGCTGACCATACACCTGAACCAGAAGCAGCCCGACAACACGCACACGCTCGTCCTCAACCTGCGGACGGGCGCGGTTGCCGCGCTCAAGTGGGACGCGAAGGACTCGCCGCCGGGGCACGGCGACCTCGGGACGGAGACGATTGTCGGCGCGGACTCGTTCGCCGGCGGCATCAACAAGCGCCGCCTGGACAAGCCTCATTCGCCCCTGGTCATCCTGCGCTTTGAGGCCGAGCAGGGGAAGACCGACTGGACGTTCGGCCAGCACGGCACGATGTACGCGGACGACGAGAGCTGGGAGACCGTCGGCACGTTCAACGACACGTCAAGCACGCTCCCCGAGTTTCACCTCTTCGACGACGAGATTTTGCAGGTGGCGACCGACGGCAGCCAGCGCATCCGCCGCATCTGCCACACGCGTTCCACGATAGACAACAAGACCAAGACCTCCGGCTACACGGCGATGCCGAAGCCGACCATCAGCCGCGACGGCCGCTTCATAGCCTTCACGTCCAACTGGGAGAAGAGCGGCCGCTACGACCTCTTCATCGCCAGAATCGACCCGGCCCCGCCGCTCCCGGCCGCCCCCACGAACGCGCCCGCCCCGGCCCGCCGCGAGCGCCGGGCGCGCCCTTCCCGGTGAAGGAAAACGACGAACCACGAATCAAGACGAAGCGACACGAAGATAACGAAACCTTCGTGTCGCTTCGTCTTGTTTGGTGGCTCGTCCCTGCTCTTAATTATAGTCCGGTATTAAGCGGCGGGTCGGTTACTGCGGCGGCGGCGGTGGCGCGCTGCCAGCCCGGCCAGTCCCGTGCCCAGTAATATCATCGTCGCGGGCTCGGGCACGGGCGTGAAGTCGTAGCGGATATTTGAGAATATGTAGCCGCCGGGTCCCAGGTTCGGGAAGTAGTTAAGAGTCAGAGTCGCAATCCCGCTCCCGCTAACGTCGGTGCTGAAAATCACGGCGTGGCCGGGAATGTCGTCCAGCGAGTGGACGATGACTGTGCCAGTCATGGTAAAAGACGAGGTGAGGACGAGCGTCGGTTCGGTCGAATCCGGGATGATCACGCCCGGCCCTTCAAAATTTAAAACACTGTCGCGTCCGAACCACCAGGCCGCGTGCTGTACGCCACTGATAGTCGCCCCCCCGGCCCCGTCTAGACGGACCACGCTGTTAGGAAAAATGGTCACGCCCGGCGGGCACGGGCCGGAGCATGGCGAATTAACCTGCTGCGTAATTCCGTCGCCTACGCCCCCGCCCGCGCTGAAGTTGTCCCCGGCGAAATTGAAACCCAAATTTCGCCACGCGTTCCGAGTAAAGGGCGCGCCGCCGATTACGACGCTGCCGCTCGTGAGGACAACGTTATCGGCACGGGCTTCGAGGGGGAAAACAAGCGCGGTGAAAAAAAAGAGCACGGAGGCGAATAACGGGAGCGCGGCTTTGCGAGAGTAGGTCATCTGTTTGTCACCTGAATAATTGAAACCATGACGAGCCGAGGCGGACGGGAAATCTGGCTGACTTCTCGGGTAAATATACCATCAATCGCCCGGTAATTTCATAACCCGGACCAAAATCTTTACGCCCGCCGGACCCGCCGGCCCTTCGAGCAGGCCGGCGGATTACGACTCCCGCCCGGGGGCCGCACGCATGACCCCGCGGTAGATTTCGACCAGAGAGCGCACATAAGTCTCCGGCGAGTAGCGCGTGCGGGCGAGCGCGGAAGCGTTCGCCGCCAGAGACTGGGCCAGTTCCGGGTTTGTCAGGACGCGCGTCAGCGCCGCGGCCATCGCCCGCGGGTCGCGCGCCGGGACGAGCAGCGCGCTCACTTCGTCCTCGACCATTTCGGGGACGCCGCCGACGCGCGTCGCGACGACGGGCAGGCGCGCGGCCATCGCTTCGAGCAGCACGTAGGGCGAGCCCTCGCTGTGGGAGGGGAGCGCGAGCACGTCCGCGGCCGCGTAGCAGGGCCTCACGTCGCTCATCTGTCCCGTGAAATGAGTCAGGGGAAGAATGCCTAGCGACTGGGCGGCCGCTTGCAGCCTTTCCCGCTCCGGCCCGTCGCCGACAATCACCAGCCGCGCCCCGAACTCGGGGCCGGTCTCGCGCAAGTGCCCGAAGGCGCGGAGCAGGTCGATGTGCGCCTTCTCGCTCGACAGGCGGCCGATGGCGAGGACGAGGCGTTCGCCCGAGCCTACGCCGAGTCGCTCTCTGAAGGCGCGCGCTTCGCCCGCGTCCGCCGCCCCGTCCGGGCTGATCGGATTGTGTTGGACCGAAATTCGCTCCGGCGCGACGCCCGCCCGCACCAGGTCGCGCGCGAAGGCTTGACAGACCGTGATGACGCGGTGGGCCGCCGGGAGCGAGAGGCGGTCCATCTGGTTGTAGAGGCGCTCGCGGCGCAGCGTCTTCGTGTAGCCGTGGTGGAAAGCCACCCAGGGGAATCGCCGCCAGAGCCGCGTGCGCTTCATGACGAAATGCGACTTGACGTGGTGGGTCAGCACGATGTCCGGCCCGCGCCGCTCGACCACGTCTCGCAGGCGCGCGATGACGCGCGGGTCAAAGCGCGTGCGCTCGTCGATGATGTCAACCTCCAGCCCGTGCGAGCGCGCGGCCGCGACGAATTCGTTCGGGGATTCGCTCGCGGCGGTAGCTTCTCGCCCGCGCCCGCGCTCGAACGTCACGATGGAGGTCTTTACGAGCGGGGCCGCGGAATCTTTCGGGCTGAGGTCGCGCGCGAAGCGGCAGAAGTCGAGCATGTTTTTGGCCGCGCCCGTGACGGTCTTAGCCTCCATCACCGCGAGCAGCTTAATCGTCCGGGGGAGCGCTCGCGCCCGGCTGCTCGATTCGTCGTCCACCTGTGGCTTGGTTGTAATCACGATGCCATTGAGAAAGGCTTGCGGCCCGCCGGAGGGGTTTTTAAGCTTCGGTCAACTCGTCTTCGGCGAGGAGGCCCTGGTATTTCGCGAAAAGCGCCGTCCCGAGCGTGGACCAGTCGTAGCGCTCGGAGACGAGCGCGCGGCCGCCCGCGCGAAGCCGCCCGCGGCGCTCCTCATTCTCCCCCAGGTCGATAATCGCCTCGCGGAAGTCGTCGCCCGTCTCCGCGAGAATGATATTCTCGCCGTCGCGAACGTCCAACCCTTCCGCGCCGAGTTCGGTCGAAACGACGGGCACGCCCGCCGCCATCGCCTCAAGAATCTTCAGCCGGCTCCCGCCGCCGACGCGCAGCGGGATGATGGAGCAGAGCGCCTCCTGATAGTAGGGGCGCACGTCGTCCACCGTGCCGGTCACCTCCACGCCCGGAACCTGCGCGAGGGCGCGGACCTCCGGCGCGGGCTCGCGCCCGACGATGGTAAAAGTTAATTCCGGCCGCTGCTCAGACAGGCGCGGCCAGACCTCTTTCGTGAAACTCACGGCCGCGTCCACGTTGGCGTGATAATCCATCGAGCCTACGAAGACGACCCGGTGTCGCTCATGCGCGGCAACGTCCGCCGACCGTGCGGGCGCGTCAGGTCGTGCTGTCGCGCCGCGGCCGTCGGCTCGTGCGAGCCATTCGGCGTGCGCCCGGCGGACGGGTTCGTCCGCGTAGTAGGACGTGTCGACGCCGTTCTCTATGACGTGGACGCGCGCCGCCGGCTCGTCCGCGAGCAGCCGCGCGCCGTCCCTGCCGCTGACGACGATGTGCGCGTCGAAGTCGCGCACCGCGCGCCGCTCCAGCGACCTCATCTGTCGAGAGGCCCGCCGCGCGTAAGCCGCGCGCCAGGGGCTCGTCTGCCGCTCGCTGTAGCGCCACATCAACTCGGACTCTATGTTGTGCCAGTCGCAGATGACCAGCGGGCGGCCCTTTGCGGCGCGGATGATCGGCAGGTATTCGGCCAGGTGCACGCTCTCGACCTGCACCACGTCGTAGTGTCGCTCGCCGAGTGCGCTCTCTAGCGCCTGCTTCATCGCGGGCGTCGTGTAGTTGAGGACGGGCAGGGGCGTGCGGCCCAGCGCCCCGCGGACGATTTTCGCGGGCGTGTAGCCGCGGTCACGCGCGACTGTTATCACTTGCTCGTAAAAACGCTCGGGGCTCTCCAAAGCGGGCTGCGCCTGGGCCTCCTGCGCGCGGCGCGTCGGGCCTCCAGCGTCCTCCGGCCGCTCTTCCGATTCGGAGAAGGCCAGCAGGGTGACGCGCGCCCTCCGCGAAAGCTCGCGCGCCAGGTGATAATTGCGCAGCTTGGCACCCGTGTTGAGCGGCCAGCAGACTCGCGGCACGAAATGCAGGACGCGCAGCTCCGCCGCCTCCGGGGTCCTCTCTACAGTCTTCTGCCTGGCTGTGACGGCTGTCTGTGTCAAAACGCTGTGGTCTCCTGCGCGTAGGGAGTTTTTCAAAGGGGTGAGAGAAGAACGAGCCGATTTCCGTGGGATCAGGCTAAACACTGGCTTTCAACGGCGGGCTTTCGGCCCCCGGTCCTCGCGGCCGGGAGCCCCGCCAGTGCTCGATAATACCGGCAATTCCGGCGGAAATCCACACAATTCTCAAAATTTCGCGCGACCCGTCGCGCCCCGCAGCCGGCTAAAATCCGTAAAATAAATAAACCTTGACGGCCATAGGCAAATATTGTTTAATCAAATCGTCCGCCGTCGTCACCGGGCGAGGGCGATGATCTTTCGCAAGCGATGATTGCACACGATAAAGGCAAACCTATCGCGAGGTAGGGGCGCAAAGCCGTGAGTCTCTGGGGCGCGGGACCCGTTTTTCGGGCCGCTTCCATTTTTAGAGATTGTCTGGTTGCCGAAGGCGATCCGAGAGAGCCATCCAAGACAGCTCCGGGCGGATTATCACCCGAAAACCCGTGCGGCTGAAAAGATGGCTGGAACCCCTGCGCTCTGCCAGCCCGTGCATCACCCGCGTTCGGTTCCATCCCGGTCCCCCTTCATCTTCCACCACACAATCTGGACATCACGCGCCCCGTCAACTTCGTCCGGGACTGCCTCCAGGTTCGCCACCTTACCCTCCTCGGTCGAACCCGCGACGCGCGCTCTCATCGCTTTCGCCCAGACTTAACAAACTCTCTGCGCCCTATCCAGAAGGCGCTGCCATCACCGATTAAAGGCACTCCCGCAGTGATGCGGGTTCGCAAAGCCAGGAGTCTCCCCCGCCCGCCGAGGGCCGGGACCGAGATCGTCCGGTTACCGAAGTGAGGTTCTGATTGATGATTCCCGCACGCTCATTCAAGCGGATTACTTTCCGTCTCTTCCTTACAGCAATCCTTGCAGTCTCGCTCCTCACGGCCCTCCCGTTCGCGTGGGGCGGGGCGCACGCGCAGTCGGCACCCGGCCATAAAACCGACCGGGCCGTTTACCCGGAGCCGTCGCTGCCGGCGCGCCCGGCCGCCGGCGGAAAGTACACAGACCCTGTCTTCGGCACAGAGATCATGCGCGTCACGGACGAGGCGGACGAGAACACCGTCGGGTGCTCGACCTACTACTCGCATTGGCCCACTTTCAACGCCGACGGCACCCGCCTGCTGATCCGCAAGGGGCAGGCCGGCGAGGCGATGGTCAAGAACTTCGACCCCGCCACCTTCACGCTCGGCGAGACGATTCGCCCCAGACTCCCGCAACTGCCGGACCGCTCGTCTGCCAGTTGGGAAAGCTCCACCTGGCACCCGACCGACCCGGACGTCATCTACACGTTCCCCTACTACTACGACGGCGGGATGAAGCTCTACAGCTACAACGTGAAGGCCGACACTTTCACGCTCGTCAAGGACTTCGGCTACCTGGCTACGGGCTCCACGGACTATCTCAAGCAGATGTACGTCTCGGCCGACGGCGACGTCTTCTCCTGGCTGCACATGAAGACCCGCGCCGGCTCGGGCGACGTGGTTTACGCCTACCTCGTCTGGCGCAAGTCGACGGACCGGGTGTTGGCGCACACGGTTGACACGTACGTGGGCGGCATCAACGAGGTCCACGTCGACAAGTCCGGCAAGTACCTCGCGATCCCTCTGAACCAGCCGCAGCCCGACGGCACGCTGGCGTGCTTCCTGAACCTGGAGACGGGCGGCATGGACTACGTCCGCATGAACTCGACCGACCGGCCGGACGGGCACGGCGACCTCGGCACGGGGACGATTGTCGGGACGGACATCTTCGACGCCGGGATTCACGTCCGGCGTCTGAACGACGTTCACCGCCCGGAGATGGTCTTCAGGTTCAAGGACGCTAACGGCGTCGACGACTGGACGCAGGACTTTCACGGCACGATGCTGGCCCATGACGAAAACTGGATCACCATCGGGACGTACGACAACCCCAACGTGACGCTCCCGGACTCGGGCGTCTTCGAAGACGAGTTGATGCAGGTGGCGGTCGACGGGAGCGGGCGCTTCCGCCGCATAGCCCACACGCGCACGCGCTACGACAGCCAGACGAGCACGAGCGGCTACTGGGCCCTGCCGAAGCCCTCCGTCTCAAGGGACGGGCGCTACATCGCCTACACTTCGAACTGGGAGAAGAGCGGCCGCTACGACATGTACATAGCCAGGGTCCAGCCTGCGGGGTCGCCCGACCCTGACCCCAACCCGACGCCCACGCCGACGCCCGCGCCCGCGTCGCCGTCGATGGTGGCGGGCGTGCAGGCGAGCGCCTCTGCGCTGGCCGCCATGAGCGCGCCCTCTGCGGGACAGATTAACCAACTGGCGACCGACATACAGTCGGCCTACGGCGCGTTTCAGGCCGAGGCCGCGAAGTTCACTTCGGCGGGCGAGATCGATGTCAACTTGCGTGCCGCCTACTATTTCGCGAGCGCGGCGGCCGCGCTCGCGACGGCGGGAGCGCCCGCGGCCAGCATCCAGGACCGTCTGCTCATCGCCGCCGAGCGGCTCGGCCGGGCCAACAGCGTGATGCAGCAGAACGCGGCCTTCGCCTCCCTGGCCCACGCCTCCAGCGTTGTGCCAGTTATAGGGACTACTGACCTGCGCTCGCAGGCCAGCCTCGCCACGTCCATCTCGGCCGGCAGCCTGGGCTTGATAAGAGGGGACGCGACTGTCAGCCCGCTCGCGCCGGGGACGGAGACTGCCGCGCAGGCGGCCGACGGCTCGTTCCCCTACGAATTGAGCGGCGTCAGCGTGACCGTTGGGGGCCGGGCCGCGCAGGTCATCTCGGTCTCGCCCGGCGAGGTTCGTTTCTACCTCCCGGCCGACGTGCCCGCGGGCACGGCTGAACTGCTCGTCACGTCCAATGACGGCAAGGTCTCGCAGGGCACGGCCGCCATCTCCGCGGTCGCACCGGCCATCTTCACGAAGGCCGGGACGGGGGCGGGCGCGGCCGTGGCTTTCAACGCCGCCACCTACCTGTCGGGCGACTTCGACGTGGCGACCGAGGCCAACTTCGGGGCGGACAAACGCACGCGCCTGATGCTCTTCTCGACCGGCACCGGCACCAACGTTGCCAACAGCAACTTGAACAACGACCCGCTGCTCGGCGTCGTCAGAATTCTCAACCTCGCAGAATCGGTCCAGGTCGAGGCCCGGACCGTCGGCGGGCAGACCCTCCTGCTCCCGGTCGAGTACGCCGGGCGGCAGAACACCCTGCCCGGCCTGGATCAAGTTGTCTTCATCCTGCCCGCCGAGTTGAAAGGGGCCGGGCAAGTCGAGTTGACCCTCATCGCCGGCGGCCAGCGCAGCAACACGGCCACCATCTACGTCAAATAGTGGGCAGTAGGCGGTGGGCAGTTAAAAACCCCGCCTGTTAACGCGACTTTCGCCCGTTAGGACCGAGGGCCGCCGCCACTCAATCACTGCCCACTGCCTACTGCCTACTGCCTTTCGGTGGTAGGATAGCGGGCGGGAGAAGTTTGAAGCGATGCCCCGAAGCCTGACCGCCAGCCGGCCGCCGCGCGACGGCGACGACCCCGACCGCTTTTTCCGCACGGACCACCTCAAGACGGACCTCGGCGGGCGCTCGGCCCGCGGCGGCGTCGTGACTCTCGGCGCGCAGGGCTTCAAGTTCGTGTCGGGCACGGTGGCGACCATCGTACTCGCGCGCCTGCTGACGCCGCAGGACTTCGGCCTCATCAGCATGGTCGCCATCGTCTTTAACTTCGTACAGATTTTTCAGTACCTGGGGCTCTCGACGGCGACGATCAAGTGGGCCGAACTCAATCACAGGCAGGTCAGCACGCTCTTCTGGGTCAACCTCGGGCTGAGCGCCGCCTTCATGCTGTTCACGATAGGCTGCGCGCCGCTCCTGGCCTGGTTCTACAGTGAGCCGCGCCTCGTCTGGATCACCATAGGGTACGCCGTCTCGATTCTCCTCACGGGGCTGAGCATTCAGCACGAGGCGATTCTAAGTCGCCAGATGCGCTTCGCCGTCATCGCCGTCATAGAGGTCGCTTCCATCGTCATCAGCTTCGCGGCGGCCATCGTCGCCGCGTGGTACGGCGCGGGCTACTGGGCGCTCGTCATCAACAGGATTGTGATGTCGCTCGTGACCGTCGTCGGGGCGTGGGCCGCGTGCCGCTGGCGTCCCGGCTGGCCCGCGCGCGGCACCGGCGTCCGCTCCATGATCTTCTACGGCGGCAACCTCGCGGGCTTCAACGTCACGACTTACCTGGCACAGAATCTGGACAACGCGCTGATAGGCAAGTTCTGGGGGGCTTACCAACTGGGCCTCTACTCGAAGGCGTACCAGATGCTGCTGATGCCCATGCAGCAGATCAACGCGCCGTTCGGGGCCGTGGCGGTGCCGGCGCTGAGCCGCCTGGCGGACGAGCCGGAGCGTTACCGCGCGGCGTACCTCAAAATCCTTGAGAAGATTGCGATGATCACCATGCCGGGCGTGGTCCTGATGATCGCCACGTCCGACTGGCTCGTCCTGTTTCTTCTGGGGCCGCAGTGGCGCGAGACCGGGCGCATCTTCATGCTCCTCGGCATCGCGGCCATCATCCAGCCCGTCACCAAAACTTCCTCCTGGTTCTTCTCCACGCAGGGGCGCACGCGCGAGTTGTTCCGCTGGGGCGTGATCGGCGCAGGGATAGCGGTCGCGTCCATCATCGCCGGACTCCCGTGGGGTGCGGTCGGCGTGGCGGCGGCCTACGCCGCGAGCGACCTGTTCGTCAGCACGCCGCTCCTCTTCTGGTACATGGGCCGCCGCGGCCCTGTTCGGACGGGCGACTTCTACCGCACCATCGCCCCCGCCCTCTGCGCCTCCGTGTGCTCGCTCGTCGTGCTGCTCGTCTGCCGGCCGTGGTTCGAAGGCTTCCAGCGCCTCGTCACACGCCTGAGCCTCGCCCTCGTCATCACCATCGCGGTATCGCTGCTGGTCCTGGCGGCGCTCCCGGCCGGGAGACTGGCGATGCAGAATTTCAAAGAGATGCTCCTGCCGCTCCTGAAGAGGAAACGCGGCGCGGCCGCGTGAGAAGAAAAAGCGCGGCGCGGCCGCGTGAGGCCGTGAGCGCGCCACCCCCGTTGAAATCGTAAGATGCCGCAACCCAACACCAACTCCGAAGAGACGCGCGCAGGAGAGGCGAAGCCCCCGGCCGTCAGCGTCGTCATGCCGGCCTACAACGTCGCGCCCTACATCGCCGAGACGCTCGACTCCGTCTTCTCGCAGACTTTCACGGACTACGAAGTCATCGTCGTCAACGACGGCTCGCCGGACTCGGCCGAGCTGGAGCGCGCTCTTGAGCCCTACCGCGGGCGCATACGCTACATCGAGCAGGAGAATGGCGGGGCCAGCGCGGCGCGCAACACGGCCCTGCGCGCCGCGCGCGGGGAGTTCGTCGCCTTCCTGGACGCGGACGACGTGTGGGAGCCGGATTATCTGAGCCGGCAGATGGAATTCCTGCGCGCGGGCGATTACGACCTCGTCTACTCGAACGCGCTCATCTTCGGGGAGTCGCCGCTCGCCGGCAAGACCTACATGGAGACCTCGCCGTCGGACGGCGAAGTGACTTTCAAGAGCCTGATGCGTTTCGAGTGCAGCGTCATCACGTCGGGCGTCCTGGCGCGCAAGCTCCCGATTCTCGAAGCCGGCCTCTTCAACGAGCAGATTCTCAGCATCGGCGAGGACTTCGAGTTGTGGCTGCGATTGGTCAGGCGCGGCGCGCGCGTGGCCTACCAGCGTCAGGTGCTGCTCCGCTACAGGTGTCACCCCGGCAGCCTCTCTTCGACAGACCCGGTCAGCAAACTCGCGCGCCAGTTGATCCTCTTCGAGAAGATTGCCGAGACACACGACTTGAGCGCCGAGGAGCGCGCCGAGATAGACTACGTCTTCGAGAGGCTGAGGGCCGGGAAGGAGTTCGAGATGGGCAAGGCCCAGTTCGTGGAGGGCAATTTCGCCGAGGCGCACCGCCGGTTGAAGACGGCCAACGGGTTTCAGCGGAGCTGGAAAGTGCGCGCCATCCTCCTGCTGATGCGCCTGAGCCCGCGCCTTTTGCGTAGGCTTTACCTGTGGCGTTTGGGGAAACTGGCGGGCCACGGGGGAAAACCGGGCGCATTGGGCGTTTAGGAATTATCGGGCCGCGCGGAACTATTTGATTGATACCAGCGCGCCATTTGATGTACTCTTGAGCAACGCGCGGCCTTCGGCCCGCGCCTGAACTTCTGCCACGACCTGCTTTTGATTCGGGGAATTGCCCTCCCCGGTCCTGAAAGCGATTCCCGCGGAAAGCTAGAATGAGTGTCCCATCCCCCCGTTTCCTGTGGAAACCTGTCGCCGTCGCCGCCGCGCTCGCGTTCGTCTATTACAGTGTGCTCGCGAAACTCGGCGACACCTGGTGGAACGACGAAAACTACTCGCACGGCCTGCTGATCCCCGCGATCATAGGCTACATCCTGTGGCTTGAGCGCGACCGTCTGGCCCGCGCCGTCCAGAAGCCTGCCGGCATCTGGGGCGGGCTCCTGGTCGTCGCGGCAATCCTCGGCCTGTGGGTCGGGACCGCCGGCGCGGAGCTTTACATCCAGCGCATGTCGCTGGTCCTGATGCTCGTCGGCGTCACGGTCTACTTCTGGGGCTGGCGGCTCCTGCGGCTCCTCGCGGTCCCGTTCGGGCTGCTCATCCTGGCGATTCCGATTCCGGCCATCATCTTCAACAAGATCGCCTTCCCGCTCCAACTCTTCGCCTCGAAGTGCGCCGTCTGGGCCATGCGGCTCTTCGACATCCCCGTGCTCAGGCAGGGGAACGTCATCGAGCTGATGCCGAAGGGCGGGCGCGAGACGAAGCGGCTTGAGGTCGTCGAGGCTTGCAGCGGCATACGCTCGCTGATGACGCTCCTGACGCTCGCGGTCGTCTTCGCCTACTTCACGCGGCCGAGGGGTAAGGGCGGCGACGGCGACGGCGGCGGCCGTTGGCTGCCGAATTTGAAGAGCTACGGCTTCTGGCGCGCGGCCATCCTCGTCGGCTCGGCCGTGCCCATAGCCATCCTGACCAACGCCCTGCGCGTCAGCGGCACGGGCGTGCTCTCGCACTACTACGGCACGGAGGTGGCCGACGGCTTCTTCCACACCTTCTCCGGCTGGGTCGTCTACATCGTCGCCTTCCTGCTCCTGTTCGCCGTCGGCTGGCTGCTCGATAAAGTCGGACGCCGCGGCAGTGGCGACGGCGACAGCGGCGGCGGCCGCAGCGTGGCGACGGCGAAGCAAGCCAAAGTGGTGAAGGCCGAGCCCGCCGCGTCGACGCAGACAGCGCCCGCGGGCGTGATTCAGGCGAAAGGAGTCGAGTAAAGATGAAAGCGAAGCTCAAAGACTCCACGCGTTTCGCGCTGCTGCTCGGGCTGCTGGTCGTGGGCGGCGGCGTCGTCAACGTCTGGGAATGGGTCGGCGAGGCGAAGGTCGCGCGCCGCGCGCTCGCGGAGATGCCCTCGCAGGTCGGCCCTTGGCGTCAGACCGGCCCGGACGAGCGCTTCGACCAGGCGACGGAGGACGTACTGCGCGCCGACGACTATTTGTCGCGCGTCTACACTGGGCCGGACGGGCGCACGGCCTCCTTCTACGTCGGCTACTACGCCACGCAGCGCACGGGCGCGACCTACCACAGCCCGCTCAACTGCCTGCCGGGCTCCGGCTGGGAGATGGACGAGGCCGCGCCGGTCACTATCACGCCCGCAGACGGCTCTGCCCCTTTCGAGGCCAACCGCTACATCGTCCGTAAGGGCGACCAGAGTCAGTTGCTCGTCTACTGGTATCAGGGGCGCGGGCGCAAGGTGTCGAGCGAATACTGGGGCAAGTACTACACGGTGGTCGACAGCATACGCCTGCGCCGCTCCGACGGCGCGATGGTGCGCGTCATGATGCCGGTGGGCCGCGACGAGGGGGCGACGCTCAAGGCCGCCACGGACCTCGCCGGACAAATCGCCCCCGTGCTCCCTGAGTTCGTCCCCGACTGAGGACTTTTTCGGGGCTTCGGCGTGAAGGAATCGCGCGCCATTCGGGCGGCGATGAAGTTTTCATACTTTTCGGGAACCGGGCGGCGATTGGTCGTTTTCTAAGACTGTTTTCGCCAGAACCGAACAGGCAAGAGTGGTCTTTTGACATCCTTCGCGGCCCCGCGCTGGAAAGCGCCGGCCGCGGACAATTCGCTCGGAAGCGTTGTGGCGGAACTTCGGCGGCATTGCCCGTCGCCGGGTTCCCGGCGCTGCCGAGTTTTCAAACGAGCGCGGGTTCGATTCCGCCGCGAGAGCCGATTGCCCCGGCTTTCGCCGGGCAGGAGGCCCCGCGCCAGGGAGTTTCAATGAATCAAAAAGAGTGCACCCGCCGCGTCTTCGTCTTAGCCCGCTTCGTCATCATCCTGGTAGCAGCGCTCGGCCTCGTCGGCTGCAAGAGCGCCGAGACTTCTAAGGCCGAGCACGTCCAGCGCGGCGAGGCTTTCCTCAAGGAGAAGAAGTACCAGGAAGCGACCATCGAGTTCCGCAACGCCATCCAGATTGACGACCGGCTCGCCCCGGCCCACTGGGGGCTGGCCCAGGCTTACGAGGGCTTGCAGCGCTTCGCCGAGATGATGGACGAGCTGAAGCGCACCATCGATCTCGACGCGAACAACCTGGACGCGCGGGTCAAGCTCGGCACCTACTACGTCGGGGCCAACGCCATACGCAAGAGCGACGAACTCGTGGCCGAGGCCGACCGGCTCGTCAAGGAAGTCCTCCAGAAAGACCCGAACCACATCGCCGGCCAGGTGCTCCTGGCCGACGTGCTCTTCGCACAGGGCAAGCGCCCGGAGGCGCTGGCCGCGCTGAACCGCGCCATCGAGTTAGACCCGAAGCGCGTCGAGAGCGTCATCGCGCTCGCCAAGTATTACATCCGCACCAACGACATCGCGAAGGCGGAGGAAATCTACCGCCGGGCCATCTCGGTCAACGAAGCGAGCGCGCTCGCTCACAGCGAGTACGCGAAGTTCCTGGTCCAGGCCGGGCGCGTCGACCAGGCCGAGGCCGAGTTCCGCCGCGCCGTCGAGGTCGAGCCGCAGAACCGCGACGCGCGCTTCGTCCTCGCCAGCTTCTACCTCGTCAACAAGCGGCTCGACAAGGCCGAGGAGGCTTACAAGGCGCTGGCCGAACTCGACAAGGACAAGCCCGAGGGCCGCTACATCCTCGCTGACTTCTACTCCTCGGTCGGGCGCTACGACGACGCCATCAGCATCTACCAGGAGATCATGGGCAAGAGCCCCGACTACACGCGGGGCCGCTACCGCATGGCGGAGATCATGCTCCAGCGCGGCGACGCGCGCGGGGCGACCGAACAGGTGGACCAGGTCCTGCGCACCAACCCGCGCGACATGCAGGCGCTCCTCCTGCGCTCGCGCATACACTTGCAGGGCGGCGACCCCGACGGCCCGAAGAAAGCCATCGAAGACCTGAAGGAGGTCTTGAAGCAGGAGCCGAACTCGCGCTCCGGCCTCTACTTCATGGCCGAGGCCACCTTCCGGGCGGGGCGCGTCGAGCAGGCGCGCGTCTTCGCCGGGGACCTGGCGAAGTATTACCCGGACTACCTGCCGGCCAAGCTGATGCAGGCGCAGATTAACCTCGCGACGAAGGACGCGGTCGCGGCCGTGGTCGTCACCAACGAATTGATGGACAGGCTCTCGAAGGAGGGCCCGACCGCCGACCTGTCGCCGCAGATGCTCGCGGAGCTTCGGCAGAAGACCCTGACGGCGCGCGGCGTGGCGCAGTTGCAACTCGGCAAAGTCAAGCAGGCGCGCGAGGACCTGACGGCCGCGCGCGACATCGCGCCCAACGCGCCCTCCTCCTACAACAACCTCGCGCTCGTCGCCCTCTTCGAGAAGAATACGGACGAGGCGACCGCCCTTTACGAGCGCTCGCTCGCGATTGACAACGCGAACTTCGACGCGCTAAATGGTCTCATCAATAACGTCTATTCGAGGCAGCAGCGGTTAGACCAGGCGCACGCGCGCGTCGACCAGGCGCTGGCGGCCCGGCCCAACAGCCCGGCGCTCCACTACCTGAAGGCTCACGTCTACGGCTTCGAGCAGAACGCGCAGGGGGCCGAGGGCGAACTCCGCCGCGCCCTCGAAATCGACCCGAACTACCTGGCGGCCTACTTCGACCTGGCGGCGCTCTTCGTCAACACGAAGCAGCAGGACCGCGCCATCGCCGAGTACCGCCAGATCATCGCGCGCCGCCCGGACGACGCCTCGACCTACACGCTGATAGGGATGCTCGAAGACAGCCGCAACAACACGGACGCGGCGATAGAGAATTACCGCAAGGCGCTGGAGCTCGACCCGAACTCGGCGATTGCGGCCAACAACCTGGCCTGGGCCTACGCCGTTCACGGCAAGGGCAATCTGGACGAGGCCGTCGCTCTCGCGCAGGGCGTCGTCCAGAGGTTCCCGGAGGTGCCCGGCTTCGCGGACACGCTCGGCTGGGTCTATTACAAGAAGGGGCTGCACGACTCCGCGGTCGAGCAGTTGCAGAAGGTGGTCGACAAGGCTGGCGACAGCGCCGGCTACCGCTTCCACCTCGGGATGGCGCTCGCGGGCAAAGGCGACAAGGCCGCCGCGCGCCGCGAGCTCGAACAGGCCCTGCGCCTCGGCGAGAAGCAGCCCAGCTTCACAGACGCCGAGGAGGCGCGCCGCACGCTGGCGACGCTGTAGGCGACAGGAGTAGTTCAAGCAGGGTATCCGGGTCAGTGCCGCCTGCGGCACTGACTTCGCCCGGCCCCGCCGTTGCCCGGCGGGCCGCTCGGCGAAAGTGACCGGGTTTTCAGTCAGACAAGGAGTGCCGAACATGAGTGTCAATTTCCGCCAGAGAACTCCCGGCGAGTACGCGCGCATCCTCTGGAAGCGTAAGTGGCTGATCCTGCTGCCGACGCTCGCCATCGCGTCCGCCATCACCTGGGTCGTGATGCGCCTGCCGGACGTTTACGAGTCCTCCACGCTCATCGTCGTCAAGCCCTCGACCATCCCGACGGCCGTCGTCCCCGCCATGTCCGAAGACATGCTGACGCGCCAGCTGACCAGCATCAGCCAGGTCGTGACCTCCCGCAGCTCGCTGCAACCGCTCGTCGAAAAGTACAGGCTCTACGAGGCCGAGCGCTCGGCCAACGAGGGGATGGAGGCCGTCATCGACCGCATGCGCAGGGACATCAAGGTCGAGCTCAACACGACGCGCAACGACATCACCAACGGCTTCAACATCACCTACCGCGGGCGCGACCCGCGCTCCACGCAGGTCGTCACGGCCGAGCTGGCGAGCAAGTACATCAACGCGCAGGCCCAGGCCGGCGCTCAGGCCAGCCGTTTCACCACGGAGTTCTTCGAGGAGCAGATCGCGAAGGTCAAAACGGAACTGGACGCCATCGCCCAGAAGCGGCTCGACTTCATGCAGAGCAACCTCTCGAACCTGCCGACGACCGTCGAGCCGCTGGGCCGCCAGCTCACGGGCCTCTACGAGCAGCAGAAGGCGCTCATCTCCGACATCGGGCGGCTGCGCGACTCGCAGAACGTGCTCAACCAGCGCCTCGGCGATTTGGAGAAGCAGCGGCAGCAGGAGATAGACAACATCATCGAGGTGGGCAACGACCCGAAGCAGGCCCCCGAGTACACCAAGCTCGCCGACCGCGAGGCGGCGCTGCTCGCGGAGTACAACGAGATGGCTCCGGGGCTCACGAAAAAGAACCCCGACCTGATTAAGAAGCAGCAGGAGATTGACGCCGTCCGCGAGCAGATGCAGAAGGCCGTCGAAGAGGGCAAGGCGCGGGCCGAGGAGAAGCGCAAGCGGTACGAGTCGCAGATGGACCCGCGCCTCAACTCCGTCAAGTACGACATCGAGTTCGCCAAGGGCGAGATCGCGCGCCAGCAGCGCATGCTCGACTCGACGAACGCGGAGATCGGCTCGCTGCAAACGCGCATCAACGCCATCCCCGGCGTGCAGGTCGGGCTCGAAGCCCTCGACCGCGAGTACAAGACCAAGCAGGAGAGTTACGACGCGCTGCTCGAACAGCAGTTGAAGGCCAACACCATCTCGCAAATCTCTTCGAGCCAGCAGGGCGAGTCCATCGCGGTGGTCGACGCGGCGAACCTGCCGGAGCGCCCGGTCGCGCCGAAGCGCCCGCTGCTCATCGCGCTCGGGCTCCTGCTCGGCCTCTCGGCCGGGCTCGGGCTCGCGGCCGCCTTCGAGGTCCCGCGCCTGCTGACGATTCAGACGACGGACGACGCCGAGCACTACACGGGGCTGCCCGTGCTGGTCACGGTCCCCGAGCTGATGACGCCGCAGGAGGCGCGCGCCGTCCCGCGCCGCCGCATGATGCTGCTGGCCGCCGGCATCATCCTCGCCATCGTCAGCATCCCGGCGCTCGCCTACGCCCTCAAGCTGACGCGCATCTTTGAGAAGTTAGTTTCTTAGTGCTGAGTGCTGAGTGCTGAGGACTGAGTAAAGACCTTCTTTCTTTTACTCGGCACTCAGCGCTTCGGAGATTCTTCGTGTACAGAGAATTCTACGGCCTGAAAGAGTTGCCCTTCGCGCTGACGCCGGACCCGCGCTTCATCTACTTCACCCCGTCGCACACGGAGGTGATGGCGAACCTGCACTACGGCATCGAGAGCGGCAAGGGGCTGGTCGTCGTCACGGGCGAGGTCGGCACGGGCAAGACGACCATCCTGCGCTGGATGATGCAGCGGCTCGACCGCACCGTGCTCGTCGCCTACGTCTTCAACCCGCGCCTGACCGTGCCCGAGTTCTACCAGCACATCACGACGCTCTTCGACGTGAAGGACTGGGAGACGAAGTCGGAGCTTTTGATAGCGCTCGGAAAAACTTTGGAGTCGCGCCACGGCCGCGGCCTCCGCACCGTGCTCATCATCGACGAGGCGCAGGGGCTCTCGCCCTACGTCCTGGAAGAGATTCGCTTGCTCTCGAACTTCGAGTCGGACACGGCCAAGCAACTGCAAATCATCCTGACGGGACAGCCCGAGCTCAGAGACGTGCTCAACAACCCGGACCTCAGGCAGTTGAAGCAGCGCGTGGCGCTGCGCTGCGAGATCAAGCCTTTGCCGAACGTCGAGGAGACGGAGCGCTACATCGCCTCGCGCCTTCTGGTCGCGGGCGCGGAGCGCACGGACATCTTCAGCCCCGGCGCGATTGACTACATCTTCCGCTGCTCCGAGGGCATCCCGCGCCAGATTAACAACCTCTGCGACAACTCGCTTTTGACCGGCTTCAGCGCGGGCGAGGAGGTCGTCGGCCGCGCGATCATCGAGGAGGTCGCCGACCAGTTCGACATGCTGCCGCGCACGGACCGCGGCCGGCAGATGGGCGAGGAGCGCGAGGCTCCCGCCCGGATTTTCACGGCCGCGGGCCGCGCGGAGCTGTGGGCCGCGGGCACCGGCAGCGGCGGTCATTCACAAGGGGAAGCGGCGTCGCCCTTAGCCATGCGTGAGGGGCGCGAGGGGCGCGACCGAGCTGAAGACGCTCGGCCCGCGGGGGCGCCCGAAGTTGACGAGGTCGGCGCGGCATTCCGCCGCTCGGGCCTGATGGGAGAAAGATAATGGGCAGAGTTTACGACGCACTCAAGCGTGCGAGCGACGCCAAGTCTGGCGGCGCGAGTAAGAACGAAAAAGAGAAGCGCCGCAACGGGACGGGCAAGAAAATTACGGCCGTCCCCGCGAAGGCCGAGGCGAACGGCGACGAGCACCCGTGGGACAGCTCGCCCCTGTTCACCCGCGCCGCGGCGCACGATTCAGCGTCCACTGCGCACACCGAGGAACGCGCCGGGTCGGCACTCTCCGGCGTTACGGCTTCGCGTGCTGCTGGGGCAACTTTGGACGCTGCCGGGGCGACGCGCGCCGCGGAGTTCATGTCTCTGGACATCTCCGCGGCACGCGTCGAACCTCATCTCATCGCCGTCACGCAGCCGCGCTCGGCCTACTGCGAGCAGTTCCGCTCTCTGCGGACGCGCATCCTGCAAGCCGGCGAGCGCAAGAAGATGCAGGCGTTCGTCGTCACGAGTGCGGGCGTCGCCGAGGGCAAGACGCTGACGGCGCTCAACCTCTCCTGGCTTTTGGCCCAGACCGACGGCGTCAGCGCGCTTGTCATCGACAGCGACCTGCGCCAGCCGTGCGCGGCCGAGTACCTGGGCGTGGACGCGCCCATCGGCCTCTCCGAAGTGCTGTCGGGCGAGGCGACTCTCGAAGAGGCCATCATCAGGCTTGAGCCCGCGGGGCTCCACATCCTGCCGGGCGGCGCGGCGCGCGACGACGTGGCCGAACTCCTCTCGGGGCCGCGCTTCGGCCAAATCCTCGCCAGCCTGAGGCGCATGTTCGACTACATCATCATCGACGCGCCGCCCCTGGGAATCTTCACGGACGCGAACGTTTTGATTAACCGCGCGGACGGGGCGCTCCTGGTCGTGCGCTCGGGCAAGACGCGCTACGCGGCGCTCGACCGCATCGTCGAACAGCTCCCGCGCGAGCGTCTGCTGGGCGTCGTGCTCAACCGCACGGACGAGCAGTTGGACGAGAGTTCTTACTACTACCAGCGCCGCTACTACCGGCGCGAGGACAAGACGGCCACGCCGCCGAAGGCGCAGGCCGCGATGAAGGAAGAAGGCGACCCCTTAGCCGCGACTTAAGAAGTGAAGACGCGCCGCCACAACGCACGCACGGTCCTGCTCATACTCGCCGAAGCCTGTCTGCTCTTCGGCGGGCTGGTGCTCGCCGTCTACATACGCTTCGGCTCGGCCGACGCCGAGTACGAGCTGATAGAGCTTTACGGCTTCTACAAGGCCGGGCTGATGGCCTTCTTCTGCCTCGGCGCGTTCTACCTCTACGACCTTTACGACTTCGCGCGGATGCACGACCGCCGCGAGCTGTTCCTGCGCATGATCCAGGCGCTCGGCCTCGCCTGGGTCGCGCTCGCGCTCTGCTTCTACGTCTTCCCGCACCTGAAGATCGGCCGCAGCGTCTCCCTCATCGCGCTCCCGCTCGCGCTCTTCGTGATGGTCACTTGGCGGATCGCGATCCACTGGCTGCTCGGCCACCCGCAGTTCGGCGAGCGCATTCTCATCGTCGGCTCGGGGCCGCTCGCCGTGGAGCTGGCGCGCGAGGCGCTCGAAAGACCCGACGCGGGTTTCCGCATCGTCGGCTTCACGGACAACGACCCGTCGCTCCTGGGCAAGAGCCTGATTAACCCGCGCGTCGTGGGCCTCAGTTCGGAGCTTGAGAAGATCGTCCCGCGCGAGAACGTGGACCGCATCGTCGTCGCGATGGGCGAGCGGCGCGGGCAGTTTCCCACGGAGCAGCTCCTGCACCTCAGCCTCTCTGGCAACGTCTCCATCGAAGAGGGCGCGTCATTCTACGAGCGGCTGACGGGGCGCGTGCACCTGGACATGGTGCGCCCCTCGTGGCTCATCTTCTCGGGGCGCGGCCGGCAGGCGCGGCTGAACGCGGCGGCGCGCCTCCTGATGCACCGCCTGGCCGCGCTCGTCGGCGCAATTCTGTCGCTCCCGGTCGTCATCGTGACGGCGATACTCATCAAGCTCGACTCGCGCGGGCCCGTGCTCTACAAGCAGGAGCGCGTCGGGAGAAACGGCCGGCCCTTCATGGTGATGAAGTTCCGCTCGATGCGCACGGACGCGGAGAAGAACGGGCCGGTCTGGGCGCTCAAGGAGGACGACCGCGTGACGCGCGTCGGGCGCGTCATACGCAAGATTCGCGTGGACGAGATTCCGCAGTTCTGGAACATCCTCAAGGGCGAGATGAACTTCGTCGGCCCGCGCCCCGAGCGCCCGCACTTCGTCCGCCAGCTCGCCGAGGAGATTCCCTACTACGAGCAGCGCCACCTGATCGCGCCGGGCCTCACCGGCTGGGCGCAGATCAAGTACCCGTACGGCTCCTCGATTGAGGACGCGCGGCAGAAGCTGCAATACGACCTTTACTACATCAAGAACCAGAGCCTCGCGCTCGACGCGGCCATCCTGTTCGAGACCGTCAAGACCATCTTGTTCGGCCGCGGCGCGCGCTGATTTACCGCAATCGTTTTCGGAGGTTTGAAGAAATGAAGATGACGGCAACGCTCAAACGCACGGCGCTCGCGCTCGCGCTCAGCCTGACATTCGTCGCGCCCGCCCTCGCGCAGGACGAACAACAGCCGAAGCCCGAAGAGCAGCAGCAGGAGGCGGCGCAGCAGCCGCAGCAGCCGCAGGAGCAGGCGACGCCGGCGCCGGAGGAAAAGGAGCCGCAGCAGCTCGACGGCGCGCAGGAAGTCGAGACGCCGAAGCAGTCTTCGGGCGCGGACCGGCTGGAGCCGGACGACGTGCCCGTGCTGCCCGACGACGTTCCGGCCGAGGTGCAGGCGGGCCGCCGCGGCCAGCTCTCCGAAGAGGAGGCGGCCGTGGTGCCCTACTACAACAACTTCCTGACGACCTACAGGCTCGGCCCCGAGGACGTCATCTCCGTCTCGGTCTTCGGCAAGGACCGCTACTCGCGCGCGGGCATCACCATCCCGCCGCACGGGAGGATCAGCTACCCGCTCATCCCAGAGGGCGTCTTCGTCGTCGGGAAGACCACCGAGCAGGTGCAGGAGGAGATCACGAAGCGGCTCGTCGAGTACATCATCGAGCCGCAGGTGACGGTCTCGCTCGACAAGGCCGTGTCGGCCATCTACACGGTGGTGGGCGACGTGGCGCAGCCGGGCGTGCGGACGATGACGCGGCGCTACAGCATCACGGAGGCGCTGGCGATGGCCGGCGGCGTCCTCGACACCGGCGACAAGTCGAAGGTCGTCATCCTGCGCCAGCAGCGCGACGGCACGGTCAAGCCGACCTTCGTCAACGTCAAGGAGATCGAGCGCGGCCGCGCCAAGGTGATGGCCTTCCTGGAGCCCGGCGACCAGGTCCTCGTCCCCGGCAACCGCCTGAAGACCTGGAAGCGCGTCATGGACATGCTCCCGGCCGTCAACCTATTCCGCATCTTCACCGGAGGATGGTGAGAAAAGCAATGATGAGTGCGGAATGATGAATTAAAGGCTGCTTGTCTTTCTATTCCTCATTCCTCATTCCGCATTCATCGTTTCAGGAGACTTCCCCCATGAGTAGAAAACCTGTGCAGCCGGCGACGCCGCTGGCGCGGTTCATCACGGATCGCTTGCGCCAGCTGGGCCTCAAGCAGGTGGACTTCTGCCGGCAGACGGGCTTCGACCAGGGGCTGCTCTCGAAGCTCCAATCCTCCGTCATCACGACCGTCAACCTGGAGAGCGCGCTGCGGCTGGCCGACGGCCTCAAGGTCTCCCCCGGCGACATCCTCTCGCTCTTAGGCAAGGACGACTCGGACCGGCTGCTCAAGAAACTCTACGGCAACAACGTCTGCGCCGAGTGCGCCAAAGAGACAGTCGCGCCCGAGCCCGTCCAGGCCATCACCGTCGCCGCCCGCCAGGCTTTCACCCTGGGCCGCGACATGACGCCCGTTCTCGTCATGCTCAGACACCTCTCGGCCGCGCGCCGCCAGACGGCGGAAGCCGGGGCCACGACCGAACGCGCCGCGCGCGGCGGACACTCATGAGAAAAGTGGGCAGCAGGCAGCGGGCAGCAGGCAGTGCGCGGCGCAAAGCGCGCGGCCGCAGTTTGCTGCCCGCTGTTTTCTGTTTTCTGTTTCTACTGCCAACTGCCCACTGCCTGCTGCCCACCGCTCACGCGGCGGGCGGCGCGTGGGCGCGGCAGCGTTCGGGGTCGCTGGCGTGGCTGCACGCGGTCTTCTTCCTGGACGAGCGGCGCGGGTGGGCCGCCGGCGGAAACGGCGTCCTGCTCTCGACCGAAGACGGCGGCGCGACCTGGCGCGCGAAAGCGCGGCCGACCGAAGACGCGCTGCTGGACGTTTACTTCACCGACGAGAGCAGCGGATGGCTGGTCTGCGAACGCAGCATCTACGACTTGAAAGAGCTGGACGAGAAGCGCACTTACCTGCTGCGCACGACGGATGGCGGCGCGTCATGGGACCGCGTCGACGTGCTCGACCGGGACGAGGACACGCGGCTGCTGCGCGCGCTCTTCACGCGCGGCGGGCGCGGCTGGGCCTTCGGCGAGGCGGGCGCGCTCTACGCGACGCGCGACGGAGGCTTGACCTGGGCGCGCCAGCGCGTGCCGACGCGGCACCTGCTGCTCGGCGGACTGTTCCTCGACGGCGAGCAGGGCTGGCTCGTCGGCGCGGGCTCGACCCTGTTGCAGACTTCGGACGGCGGCCAGACCTGGAACGCTGGCGTGCTGCTCGGCCTGGTGCCCACGACGGGGGGCGGCGCGGCCGCGCGTCGCGTGCGCTTCACGGCCACCTCTTTCGTAGACCGCAGCCGCGGCTGGGCCGTCGGCGCGGAGGGCCGTGTCTTCGCGACGCGCGACGGCGGGCGGACGTGGACGCCGCAGGAGTCGAACACGACCGCGGACCTTCTGGACGTGAAATTTCTGGACAGGCTCGAAGGCTGGGCCGCGGGCGCGAGCGGCACCCTGTTGCGCACGACCGACGGCGGCGCGCGCTGGACGGTCGTACCGAGCGGCACTACGCACGCGCTCGAACGCCTCTGCTTCGTGGGCCGCACGCGCGGCTGGGCCGTCGGCTTCGGCGGCACGATCCTCGGCTACTCGCCGGAGGCAGCGCCGGCGCAGCGGCCGGGGCTCACAAGACAAAAGTAAAAACGTAAAAGGCGAAAGGGAGGATGAAAGACAGGCTCTTCATCTGCTCCTTCGGCTTGACGCTGTGGAGGTAGGTATGAGAGTTGAGACAGCCATGTCAGGGCGCGGCGGGGTTGAGTCGGGGCGCGCGACGAGTTTTATGTTGGGCGCGAGTTTCATGCTCGTCCTCTGCCTCTTCGCGGCGGCGCGGGCTCAGACTGTCACGGCGGGGAAGAGTTCGGTGGGCGCGACCGATGCCGCGCCGGCAGCTTCTTCTTCCCCCGCAGCCGGCGAGGCGGCCGACGACGAGCAGGATGCCGGGTCCGAGGCGAAGGCGGCGGAAGAGAAGCCGCGCGCTCCGGCCGCGAAGCGCGGCGACCGGCTGGAGACACTGCGCGCGCAGATCGCGGCGGCGAAGACGAGCGCGGAGCGCTGGCGTTTGCAGCGCACGCTCGTGGAGTACCTGGACGCGCTGGGCCAGAAGGGCGAGGCGCTGGCCGAGCTGCGCGCGATGGCGCGGGCGGAAAAGTTGGACCCCGTCTACTTCTACAACACGGGCAACGCGCTGGCGCGGCTCGGCGCGACCGAGGACGCCATCGAGGCGTACCGCAAGGCCATAGAGCAGCGCCACGGCAACTACTCGCGCGCCCTGAACAACCTGGGCGTCCTGCTCCTGAGGCAGGGCGAGTGGGACAAGGCGCAGGACGCGCTCGTGAACGCGCTCAAGCTGGAGAACTCGCGCTACGGCGAGGCGAGCTTCAACTTGGGGCGCGTCTACGCGGCGCGCGGCGAGGCCGACCAGGCGATTAAGGAGTGGAACCGCGCGCTCGCGATAGCGCCCGACCACGCCCTTGCCGCCGCCGCGCTCGCACGCGCCTACGCCGAAGACGGCAGCCCCGAGCGCGGCATAGCGATCCTCGAACGCTTCACCACGCGCAACGGCGCGAGCGAGGAATTGGCACAGGTCCGACGCGAAATCCTCGCCGCCGATTCGGCGGGCGAGGCGGCCGGAGAACCGGCGACCTCCGGCGACGCGACGCGCCCCGCCTCCGCCGCGAGCGAAGCGGGCGAGACGCCGAAGCCGAAGGCGGCGGCCGCGAAGTCTGGCGCGGCCTTGCGTCCGCTGTCGGTCGACCGCGAGACGTATGACCTGTTGCAGAGCGCGCGCGCGGCGCGCGAGGGCGGCAAGAACGAGGAGGCCGTCAAGCTCTACCGCCGCGTGCTGATGCGCAGCGGCGGCTTCTTCCCGCCCGCCAACCTCGAAATCGCTTACACCCTGAGCGCGCTCAAGCGTTACGACGAGTCTGCGGCCGCGCTCGCGCAGGTGGCCGAGCGCGAGGGCGGGCGCTACCCGATAGCCTTCTACCACCTCGGCCGGCAGTACGAGCAGCTGGGCCAGTTCGACCTCGCGGCCACGGCCTACGAGCGCGCGGCCGCCGCCTACGGCGAGACGAACACGCAGTTCCTCCTGGACCTCAGCCGCGCCCGCGACAAGGCCGGCGACCCCGCGGCCGCGCTCGCCGCGATGGAGAGATTCGTCAGCATCACGCGCAGCCAGGGCCGCCTCCCCGAATGGTCGCAGGCGCGCCTCGCGGAACTCAGGGAAAAAGCCGGACAAAAATAGAAGGCAAAAGGTAAAGTGCCTGACCCCTTCGGGGTCTGCCCTTAAATTTCATTCCGCATCTTCGCCCGCCCCTTCCTTCGCGGCCTCGGGTTTCCTTTCGGGGCGCATGTGGGGGAAGAGAATCACGTCGCGGATCGAGTGCTGGTTGGTGAGCAGCATGACGAGGCGGTCAACGCCTATCCCGATGCCGGCGGCGGGCGGCATCCCGTAAGCGAGCGCGCGGATGTAATCTTCGTCGAGCACCATCGCCTCCTCGTCGCCGCGCTCGCGCTGCGCCGCCTGTTCGAGGAATCGCTGGTACTGCTCGGCGGGGTCGTTCAACTCCGAGAAGCCGTTAGCGCACTCCATCCCCGCGATGAAAAGCTCGAAGCGCTCGGCGACCGACGGGTCCGCGGGCGAAGCCTTCGAGAGCGGCGAGACGGGCTTCGGGAAATCCGTGATGAAGGTCGGCTCGATCAATCCAGGCTCGGCCAGCTCCCCGAACACCTCCATCAAGTCGAGCGCCGTCTTCGTCTCCAAATCTTCTAAGGAGTCTATCGCGCGCTCCGCCTCCTCTTCGGCGCGTGACCACAACTCCTGCATGTCCGCGGAGGCTTCCTCGAATCCCCCCTCCTCTTCGCCCGAGCCGGCCGCGTCTTCGGCCGCGCGCATCTGGCGCACGAAGCCCGCGAGCGTGTGGACGTTGAAGGGCTCGTCGAGCCATTCCTCGTCGGCGGTGAGGTCGAGGACGCCCGCGTATGCCGACTGCCCCCACGCACGCGCGATCGCCTGCTTGATGGTCAGGCGGTCGAAGTGGCGGAACTCTATGGGCATCCCGCCGTAGACGTGCACGACGCGGCCCGTCGCCTTGAGCGCGACCGTCCGCAGCAGCTCCTCGCAGAAGTCCATCATCCCGTTCACGTCCATGTAGGCGCAGTAGAACTCAAGCATCGTGAACTCGGGATTATGTGTCCTGTCTATGCCTTCGTTGCGGAAGTTGCGGTTAATCTCGTAGACCTTCTCGAAGCCGCCGACGACCAGGCGCTTGAGATAAAGCTCGGGCGCGATGCGGGCGTAGAGGTCTATGCCGAGCGCGTTGTGGTGCGTCTTGAAGGGGCGCGCGGCCGCGCCCGTCGCCTTCGGCGTGAGCATCGGCGTTTCGACTTCGACGTAGCCGTGCTCGTCCAGGAAGCGGCGCATCTCGCGTATGATGGCGGAGCGGCGCTCGAAGACTTCGCGCGTCGTCAACCCCCCAGACTCATGCTCGACTTTCAAACTCCCCGCGATTAAGTCCGCGTAGCGCTGCCGCTGCCGAATCTCCGGGTCGCTGATGCCGTGCATCTTGTCGGGCATCGGGAGCATGGCTTTCGAGAGGAACTGCAACTCGCGCACGTGGACCGACAGCTCGCCCGTGCGCGTGATGAAGAGGAAGCCCTCGACGCCGACGAAGTCGCCGTGGTCCAGCAGATTGAACAGCTCCCAGCCCTCTTCGACGAGTGCGTCGTCGTCGTTGTGGACGCCCTTCACGTCCGACTTCTTGACGTAAATCTGTAGGCGCGAGACGCCGTCCGAGAGGTGCACGAAGGCGGCCTTGCCCATCACGCGCGGGGGGCTGCTGATGCGGCCGCTGACGCGCACTCCCACCTTGTTCAACTCCGCGTTGGCCCGCTCGATCTCTTCGGCCGAGGGGCGCTCGCCCTCCGCGACCTGCGGCTCGTGCTTTTTGAAACCCGCGACGACGGCCGTGATCGTGTCCTCGCCGTTCGTCGCGCGGCTGCGCTCGAACCTGTTCGGGTACGGGTTGCCGACCAGGCGGCGCAACTCCTCCAGGTGCTGCGCGCGCGCCTCTGTCTGGTCGTTCTCTTCGATGAAAGGGATGTCAGTCATGAAAGCATCGTAAAGCGTAAATCGCAAATCGTAAATCGCAGAAACCGGCTTTCCTCTATTGACGATTTACGGTTCACGGTTTACGGGGCGCGCGTGGTAGCATGGCGCATCTAAAAAATGAGCGGGAAAGTGGTTTCGATTGATGAGCTGCGCGAGGAGCGCGGGCGGCTGCGCGCCGAAGGGAAGAGGCTGGTCTTTACCAACGGCTGCTTCGACATCCTGCACGTCGGCCACGTGCGCTACCTGGCGCAGGCGCGCGCGCTCGGCGACGCGCTCGTCGTCGCCATCAACAGCGACCGCTCGGTGCGCGAGCTGAAAGGCGCGGGCCGCCCCGTGATGAGCGAGGCCGAGCGCGCCGAGCTGCTCGCCGCCCTGGAGAGCGTGGATTTCGTCACGGTCTTCGACGGCACGAGCCCTCGCGGGCTTATCAGTGAAGTCCTGCCCGACGTTCTCGTCAAAGGCGGCGACTATCAACTGGACGAAATCCACGGCCGCGAGGAGGTCGAACGCTCCGGCGGCCGCGTCCTCTCGCTCCCCTTCGTCGAAGGCGCTTCGACGAGTTCGATTATTGAAAAGATTAAAAAAGTACTGAGTGCCGAGGACTGAGGACTGAGTAAGAGCCTTCTTGCTTTTACTCGGTCCTCGGTCCTCGGCACGCATCACTGTAGTTCTTATGAGTCGCACGGTTACATCGGCGGGCGCGTTGCAGGGCGTGTTGAGGCGCGTGACTGAGGGGGAGGAGTTTGCGCGGCTCCTGGCGCTGGTGCGCGGCGGGGCGCGCGTGATCTCCGTGAGCGGGCTGGCGGCGGGGCCGCAGGCGCGCGCGCTGGCGCTGGCCGCTTTGCAGCGGGAGGTCGGGCGGCGGTTCGCGGTCGTCGTCGAGGCCAACCGCGACCTCGAGGCGTGGGAGCGCGACCTGCGCTTCTGGTACTGCGCGCTGCGCGGCGCGAGCGACTGCGATGAAACCGTGCTTACGCTGCCGTCGTCGGAGTCGGACCCGTACGCGGGCGCGTCGCCGCACGCGGAGACCCTTGAGCAGCGCGCTTTAACGCTGTGGCGGTTGGCACACAGCGAGCAGGACTTCGTGCTGCTGACGGCCCGCGCGCTGGCGCGCCGCACGCCGCCGCCCGAAGAGGTCGCGCGCGCGGGCGCTCTTCTCAGGCGCGACGAGGACCACGCCCCGGAAGAGTTGGTCGAGAAGCTGGTCGCGTCCGGCTACGTGCGCGAAGACCCGGTGGGCGCGGTCGGCGAGTTCTCCATGCGGGGAGGAATACTCGACGTGTGGTCGCCGGGGCACAGCAGGCCGGTGCGCGTGGAGTTCTTCGGGGACACTGTTGATTCCATACGCGAGTTCGACCCGGAGACGCAGCTTTCGACCGTGCAGGTCAAGGAGACGGAGATCGCGCCGATGCGCGAGCTGGCCGTGACGGCCGAAGATTTTCGGCTGTGGGCCGAGAGGGCCGGGGAGCGTTGGGATGATGAGCGGTACGCGCGCGCGCTGCGCGACCGCACGGCTTACGCCGAGGAGGGCGAGACGTTCGCGGGCTGGGAGTGGATGATCTCTCTGGTGCGGGAGCGGCAGTCGAGCGTCTTCGAGTACCTGGGCGACGCGGTGCTGGTGGTCGACGAGCCGGCGGGCGTCGAGTCATACCTCGGCAGCGTTTACGAGACGCTCGCGGCGCGCTACGCGGAGACGGAAGAGGCGGACGAGCTGGGCCTGCGCCCGGACGAGTTGTACCTGACGGCGGAAGAGTTGCGCGCGAATTTGGGCCAGGCGAAGCGGCTTGAGCTGCGCACGCTGGGGCGCGCGGCCGCCGCCGTTGACGAGAGGCTCGTGCTCGACGCGGAGCAGCCGGAAATCTCGCTGGGCCGCGCGCGCGGCTCGTCTGGCCCGCTCTTTCTTTTCCCCGCGGTCGAGGCCGAGGAGGAGGTCGAGTGGCGCGCGACGAGTGTCAGGCGTTACCACGGGCGGTTGCCGGAGTTGGCGGACGAGGTGAGGCGGCGCACCGAAGCGCGCGGCGCGAGCACGCTGTTCGTCATGCACAGCCTGGGCGTGGCCGAGCGCGTCGCGGAGATTCTGGCCGAGTACAAGGTCGAGGCGCGCGTCGTCCTGAGCGACGAGAGCGTGAGCGCGCAGTCGTCTTCCGCCTCGGGCGGCGCGGTCATGACGGTGGGACGCCTGTCGGGCGGCTTCGAGCTGCCGGGCGCGGGGCTCGTCGTGCACGTCGAGCAGGACTTGTTCGACGAGGCGAGCGACACGGCGCTCAGGGCGGAAGGCAGAAAGCAGAAGGCGGAGGGCGGAAAACGAAAATCGAAGACCGCCGCGTTCTTGTCGGACTTCCGTGATTTGAAAGTCGGGGATTACGTCGTCCACGTCGACCACGGCATCGCGCGGTTCGGCGGGTTGCAGACGCTGGAGCTTGGCCCAAATCGGCGCGGCGAGTTCATGCTGCTTTATTACGCGGACGACGCGAAGCTGTACGTGCCGGTCGAAAGGCTCGACCTCGTCCAGAGGTATTCGAGCGCGGAGGGGAACCAGCCGACGCTCGACCGCCTGGGCGGCCTGGGCTGGCAGAAGACGAAGGCGAAGGCCAAGCGCGCGATGCGCGACATGGCGGACGAACTGCTCCGCCTCTACGCCGAGAGAAAACTGGTCGGCGGCTTCGCCTACGCCGCGGACTCGCCGTGGCAGGGCGAGTTCGAAGAGGGCTTCGAGTACGTCCTCACCCCGGACCAGGAGACGGCCATCGAGGACGTCAAGCGCGACATGGAGGAGCCCGTGCCGATGGACAGGCTCCTGTGCGGCGACGTGGGCTACGGCAAGACTGAAGTCGCCATGCGCGCCGCCTTCAAGGCCGTGATGGAAGGCAAGCAGGTGGCCGTCCTGACGCCCACGACCGTGCTCGCCTACCAGCACTTCGAGACCTTCCGCACGCGGTTCGCGGCCTTCCCCGTGAAGGTCGAATTGCTCTCGCGCTTCCGCTCGCCGAAGGAGCAGAAGGACGTGGTCAAGCGCGTCGAGTCGGGCGAGGTCGACGTGGTGATTGGCACACACCGCGTGCTCTCGAAAGACATACGCTTCCGCGACCTCGGCCTCGTCGTCGTGGACGAGGAGCAGCGCTTCGGCGTGGCGCACAAGGAGCGGCTCAAGCAGTTGAAGAAGCGGGTGGACGTGCTGACGCTCTCGGCCACGCCCATCCCGCGCACGCTCAACATGTCTCTGATGGGCCTGCGCGACATGTCGCTCATTGAGACCCCGCCGCGCGACCGCCTGGCGATTCAGACGCAGGTCGTGCAGTTTTCGGAGAGCGTCATCAAGTCGGCGATTGAGCTGGAACTGGCGCGCGTCGGCCAGGTCTTCTTCATACACAACCGGGTGGAATCCATAGACACCATCGCGGCGCTCGTCCAGCGGCTCGTCCCGCAGGCGCGCCTCGGCGTGGCGCACGGGCAGATGAACGAGCGCGAGATGGAGCAGGTGATGCTCGATTTCGTGGACTACAAGTACGACGTGCTGGTCGCGACGACCATTATCGAGAACGGGATAGACATCCCGCGCGCCAATACCATCATCATAAACCGCGCCGACGCTTACGGGCTTTCTCAGCTTTACCAGTTGCGCGGGCGCGTCGGGCGCTCGAACCGCCGCGCTTACGCTTACCTTCTGATTCCGTCCGAGCAGGGGCTCTCGCCGATAGCGCGCCGCCGATTGGCCGCCATCCGCGAGTTCTCAGACCTCGGCGCGGGCTTCCGCATCGCGGCGCTCGACCTGGAATTGCGCGGGGCCGGGAACCTCCTCGGCGGGCAGCAGTCGGGCCACATGGACGCGCTCGGCTTCGATCTTTACACGCAGATGCTGGAGCGCACCGTCGCGGAACTCAGGGGCGAGGCGGTCGAGGACGAGACGAGCGTTTCCATCAACCTCGGCGTGGACGTGGCGATTCCAGAGGATTACGTCTCGGACATGGGGCAGCGGCTGAGGACTTACAAGCGAGTCTCCTCGGCGCGCGACGAGGCGACCTTGAGTGCCATCCTGGCCGAGACGCAGGACCGCTACGGGCGGCTCCCCGAGTCTGTCGAAAGGCTCTTCGAGTACGCGCGCCTGCGCCGGCAGGCGGAAGAGGTGGGCGTCATCTCGATTGACCGCACGCCGACAGGCGTCGCCATCAAGTTGAGCGAGAAGGCGCGCGTCGCGCCAGACAAGTTGATGGAATTAGTCGCCCGCCGGCCCGGCGCGAGCTTCACGCCGAGCGGGGTTCTGCGCGTCGACCTGGACGAAAAAGAGTCGGACAACGTCCTCGAAACCGCCCGCGGCGTGTTGCTCGAAATCAGGGCGGAAGATTAGAATGCAAAGTAATCAGTAGTCAGTAATCAGTAGTCAGCAAAGACTGATTACTGATTACTGACTACTGATTACTAATTAAGGAGTAATAAAACTGTGAAATCCAAATTCATGACGCTCGTCTGGGCGGCGCTGGCGTTCGCCGCGCTCGTCTCTTTGTCCTCGCCGGCGGCCCGCGCGCAGGAGGGCGAGCCGGTCGTTATTGATTCCGTCATCGCGCAGGTCAACGGCGACGTGGTCATGCTCTCCACGCTCAAGCGCGAGATGAAGGAGGCCATAGAGGCTTTCAAGCAGCAGGGCGTGCCCGAGGCCAAGGCCACGGAGGAAGTGACCAAGCGCCAGCCCGAGTTGATCGCCAGCCTGATTAACGAAGTGCTGCTCGTGCAGAGGGGCAAGGAGCTGAACATCACCGAGGAGGTCGAGACGGAAATCAATCGCGAGATGGCGCGCGTGATGAAGGAGCAGAATTTCCAGTCCATCTCGCAGATGGAAGATGCCATGCGCCGCGAGGGGCTCGACCCGGCCACGATTCGCAACACGCTGCGCACGCAGTACATGAAGAACGCCGTCCTGAGTCGCGAAGTCGACATGAAGATTTACTTCCGCCCCGGCATGGACGAGTTGAAGAAGTATTACGAGCAGCACAAGGACAAATTCCGCAAGCCCGAGACCATCACGCTCTCGGAAATCTTCCTGAGCTTCGCCGGCAAGTCCGAGGTGGACGTGCGCGCGAAGGCGCAGGAGCTTCTCAGGCAGTTGAAGGCGGGCGCGGACTTCAAGACGCTCGCCGCCGCCAACTCCGAGAGGACGGACCAGCAGGGCAACCGCGTGGCCGTCCAGAGCGGGGGCAGGGTCGGCACGTTCGCCGTGCCGGACCTCAAGCCCGAGTTCGCCGACTCCATCAAGAGCGTGCCGGCGGGCGGCGTCACGGACATAATCCGCTCGGACGAGGGCATTCAAATCCTGCGCGTGGACGAGCGCGCCGCCGCGAGCGACCCCAAGGCGTTCGACGAGGAGCAGGTGCGCCAGGCCATCACCATCGAGAGCCGCGAGAAAGAGCGCACGGAGTACATGAAGACCCTGCGCAAGGACGCCTACATCAAACTCGCCGACGAGTATAAGGCGACGGTCGGCCCGCTCATCACGCCCGACGCCCCGGCGGCCACCTCGACCAACAGCAAGCCGGAAGCCGAAGGCAACAAGAAACCCTAAAAGCAGTGCTGAGTGCTGAGGACTGAGTAAAGAAAGAAGGTTCTTACTCAAGCACTCAGCACTCAGCACTTTTTTATGCGTTTAGACCTTTTTCTGAAGGCGAGTCGTCTGGTCGCGCGGCGCTCGGTGGCGCAGGCGTTGTGCGAGGCGGGGCGGGTGCTCGTGAACGGCGCGGCGGCCAAGTCGTCCAGGGCCGTGCGGGCCGGCGACGAGATAGAGTTGCGCCGCCGCCAACAGATTCTCCTCATCCGCGTCGCCGCGCTGCCCGCCACGAAACAGGTCGCCCGCGCAGACGCCCGCACCCTCTACGAGATTCTGAGCGACGTGAGCGTCGAGGACGAAATATAGCCGCCGATTTCCGTAGAAGCCACGCCGTCTAAAATACCTTCCAATCCGTGCGTCCGCTTTTAGACCGTTGCCGTCCGGGCTGTCTTAGAAGCGGACTTCGGCCCCGCCAAATTCCCGCCGAATTCGTGCGCCGCCTGCTGGCATACGGGTTGCTCTTTCGCCTTTCGCGGACACTCTCCCAGACGCATGCGTTTTTCAAAGGGGTAATAAGAAGCTCATGGGCATTCTCAGTAATTTCTTCGCCGACGATTTAGCCATAGACCTCGGGACGGTGAACACGCTCGTGTACGCGCCGAACCGGGGCGTCGTTTTGTGCGAGCCGTCGGCGGTCGCGATTCACAAGTACACGAACGAAGTCTTCGCGGTCGGCGCGGAAGCCTACAAGCTTCTGGGGCGCGAGCCGCGCGACACGGAGGTCTACCGCCCGATACGCAACGGCACCATCGAGAACTTCGAGGTCGCGGAGAAGATGCTCAAGGCGTTCGTCAGCCGCGTGCACGGCGGGCACAACAGGAGGAGCCACCTCGTCATAGGCGTCCCAGGCTCTTCGACCGAGCTTGAGCAGCGCTCCGTGCGCGACGCGGCGCGCATCGCGAAGGCGGCGCGCGTTGACCTGGTGGACGAGGGGCTGGCCGCGGCCCTCGGCGCGGGACTCGAATTCGACGACGAGCGCGCGCACCTCGTCGTAGACATCGGCGGCGGCACGACCAACGTCGCGGTCATAGCCTCGTCGGCCGTCATCTCTTCCGTCAGCCTGCGCTCGGCCGGCAACACGATGGACGGAGTGATTCACGATTACCTGCGCTCGAAGTACTCGCTGGTGGTCGGCGAGCGCACGAGCGAGGAGATCAAGAAGGAGTTGGGCACGGCGCGCGCGCCGGAAGACGGCGGTGGCGCGGGGCGGCGGATGGAGGTCGTCGGCAAGGACTTGGTTGACGGCTCCGCGAAGGCCGTCGAGGTCGGCGCGGACGAGGTGCGCGAGGCGATAGAGCCCGTGCTGGCGGAAATCATTGCGGGCGTGCGCCGCGCGGTGGAGGACGCCGCGCCGGACGTGACGGCCGACATCTACCGCACGGGCGTCATCCTGACCGGCGGCGGCGCGCTGATGGACGGGATGCCCGAGCGCCTTCAGAAAGAGTTGCGCCTGCACGTCGTCAAGGCCGACGAGCCGCTGACGGCCGTCGCCACGGGCGCGGGCCGCCTGCTCGCCGAGCCCGAAAGGTTGCAGCGCGCCGCGATCCCTTCGGACGTTCCGGCCTGGCAGATGTCCGAGGAACTGATTGTTAATTGGTAGGAAAGTAGGCGAAAGAAAAGACCCCGGAGGGGTCAAACATGATAGCCGGGGGCAAGCGACCGCGCGCCAGCGCGTGAGCGCCGCCCCCGGATTGATGAAGTAAAACGTTCCGACCCCTCCGGGGTCGTGCTCACTTTTCCCTTTTTACTTTTGCCTTATCTGCGTTTCCTCCGACGGCCTGTCCGTGACGAGTTCGCCGGTGACTTCGACGGCGTCGAGTCTCTTCTGCGGCTCGCGGGCTTCGAGCGCGGCGGAGGGCTGCGGGCCGGCGATGGCTTCGCGCACCGCCATCTGTTCGGGGGGCGGAAGGCTCCTGTAGGAGCGTATGAGCGCGCGCGCGTCCTCTTCGGGCTCGGGCCTCGGCGTGAGCAGGATGAGGCCCGCGACGTAGAGCGCGAGCGTGAAGAAGGAGATGTAGCCGGTCACGGGCGCGAACGTCTGCTTGTCAATCGTCCCCAGCGTCCCCACATCAATGAAGAAGCCCGCGACCGTCTTGGCGAACCCGCCGTCCGACGCGTAGAGGCTCGGCAGGAACATGTACTTGAAGAAGAAGGCCGTGGCGAAGAGCACGGCGATGCTTCTGACCAGCCGGCGCGCGTCGAAGTTCGAGAACTGGTTGTTCCAGAGCGTCCAGAGGAAGAAGAAGCAGAAGATCGCCTTGAGCAGCCCGCGCTCGGGCATCACCGTGTTGAAGGCCTGTGCCGTGGCGAAGTAGAGCGTGAGCAAAGTCAGCGCGTGCGAGACGTTGGTCAGGGCGGGCTTCTCGGCCCCGAGCCACTTGTCAACCTCCACCGCGCGGCCGCGCACGATGAGAATCATCGCCATGACGGAGAAGATGAGCGTGATGAGCGGCGGCGGGTAGAAGAGGAAGACTTTGGTCTCAAGGTCGATGCGCAGCCCGCCCAGGAGCGCCACCGTCAGGAAGATCATCGGGAGCAGGATGTAGCGCACGAGCGCGCGGTTTCTTGAGCGGTTCTTGGCGGTCATTTGCGTGTGCGGAAAACCTTGAACGGGTTGAAATCGCCGATGGTCCGCTCCATGCCCCGCTCCAGCTCCGCTTTCAGCTCGACGGCCGTGTGTATCTGCAAGCCGGGGTCCTCCACCACGAGCGTCTTGTCCGGGGAAAGCTCCAGGGCGCGGTTGACGGCCTCCAGCCCCTGCTGCGAGAGCGCGTCGTCCTGGTAAAGATAGTGCCAGCCTTCGCGGTAAAAACTGTAGGCGATGTAGAACTGCGTGCGCGCGTCGCGCCGGCCCGGGTCCGCCGCCTTCCACTCCTCGCGCGCGCCGCGAAACTCCTCCCTGTAGAAGAGGTCAAGCGCGGCGTTGAAGCGGGCATGGTCGATATCGTAGGTGCCCGTGGCGGCCTGCGCGCCGGCCGTGACCTCCTTGATGCTGCGCGGCTCCGTGGCGTAAATCCAGACGATGAACCCGGCGAAGAGAATCGTCCACGCGATGCCGACCGATTGGATGAGCTTGTGCTGCATTGCTATAATCTCACGGGCCTGTCTGAGGAGAAGCTAGAGGAACTTTCCGCCCCCTGTCAATGGACGGGGCGTGCGCGCGAAAGTTGCGCGCGGGCGGCAACGGTTTCGAAAGGCGCGGACTTCCCCCGGTGAGATATGGACGAACACGTTTTGGAGCAGATCAATAGTTACCGCGAGAGCGCGCAGTCATTCGGCGACGTGGCGCTGGACGCCATGACGCGCGGCGACATCGGCCTGGCGCGCACGGCGTCGCGGCAGGCGGCGCAGTACGCGCGCATCGTGCAGCAACTGGAGAGCGGCGAGAAACAGGTCGCGCCGCAGGACGGGCCCGAAGAGGCCGGCGGGGCTGGCACAGTTTCGGTCTGAAATCTCCGGGGGCGCGCTTAAGAAGTTTAGAGGAGGCGAGTGATGACGGCGGCAATTCTTCCATTCCTTTTCATCCTGACGAGCGCGCTCGCGCCTGGGGCGGCAGCGGAGCCCGCCAGGGACGCCGCGCTCGACCAGGAGTTCGAGATACGCGTCGGCCAGTGGGTGACCATCGAGGGCGAGCGCCTTCGCGTCACCCTGAGCCGCGTCGCCGAAGACTCGCGCTGCCCCGAAGGCGTCCAGTGCATCTGGGCCGGCAACGCGAAGGTCGTGCTCAAATTGAGCAAGGCCCGCAGGCGCGCTTCCACGTTGAGCCTGAACACGGGCGTTGACCCCAGACAAGGGTCTTACCGCGGCTACGAGGTCAGGCTGGTGAAGCTCGACCCGTACCCGAAGGAGAACCGGCCGATCAGGAGGAGAGACTACGTGGCGACGCTGGTCGTCTCCCGTAGGTAAAGGCAAAGGAATTATGAATGATGAACGATGAATGATGAGTGAAAGACGGTTGCCTTTTCATTCATCATTCCGCATTCCTAATTCATCGTTATTATTATGACCACGCCATTCAAGATTCGTGACATCGAAATCAACCCGCCGCTCGTGCTGTCGCCGATGGCGGGCGTGACGGACATCTCTTTCCGCAGGCTGCTCAAGCGGCGCGGCGGCATCGGCCTGACCGTCTCCGAGTTCATCTCGGTCGAGGGGCTGACGCGCGACAACCCGAAATCGAAGCGGCAGATGCGCTTCTTCGAGGAGGAGCGCCCGTTCGCCGTGCAGATTTTCGGCGGTCAGCCCGAGCGCATGCGCATGGCCGCCGAGATGGCCGAGGAGGTCGGCGCGGACATCCTGGACATCAACTGCGGCTGCCCCGCGCCGAAGGTCGTCAAGCACGGCGGGGGCTCGGGCTTGCTGCGCGACTACTCGCGCCTGGAAACCATCCTGAAAGAGATCAAGAAGGCGATCAAGATTCCGCTGACCATCAAAATCCGCGCGGGCTTTTACGACCACACGATCAACGCGGTCGAGACCGCCAAACTCGCGGAAGCCTGCGGCGTGGAGCACATCGCGCTCCACGGGCGGACGAAGGAGCAAGGGTACAAGGGGCGCGCTAATTGGGACCTGGTCCGGCAGATTAAGGAAGTCGTCAGTGTGCCAGTTTCGGGGAGCGGCGATGTCGTGACGGTCGAGGACGCCCTCGCGCGCTGGCGCGAGACAAACTGCGACGGGATTTTAATCGGGCGCGGCGCGATGGCGAACCCGTGGATTTTCCGCCAGGTCGAGGACGCGCTCGGAGGGCGCGAAATCTACCAGCCGACGCTCGCGGACAAGCGCGCCGCGCTCCTCGAATACTTCGAGATGCTGCGCGAGGACATGCCGGAGATGGCGGCCATCGGCAAGATGAAGCAGCTCGCCGGCCAGTTCACACGCGGCCTGCACGGCGGCGCGCTCTTCCGCACCACCATCTACCACTCGCACTCCGTCGCGGAGATTCTGGACCGCATCACGGAGTACTTCGAGGCCATGGAGTCCGGCCGACCCTACTACGGCGAGGCCGGCGCGCCCGCGGTCGAAGAGGAAGCCCCCGTGCTCGACTCCTGCGAAGCCGCGACAGTGTGATTGCGCGGTGATATACGACGAGCCCCTTTACGGGGCTCGGTGTATGACCCTTCTTACGTCGAACTCAACCCTGCTTACTCTTCAACCTCGTAATCCTTAGCCCAGGTCACTGTCTGGCGGGCGAGCCACTCTACTCTCGACGGGAGCGGAGCGGTCTTGTCGCCCGTGTCGAAAATCTCAAGCGTCGCGGCGGCGTCAGCGCCTTGCCGCGGACGGCCGTCGCCGCGCTGCCCCTGCACGTGACGCAGGCTGGCCGCGCCCCACGCGAGCACGAGGATGATGAAGACGACTTTGAAGAGCCTGTGCATGGCGAACCCGCTTACGACTTTCTTCCCTTAGTGGCCGCCGCGCCCTTCTTCGCGCCGCCGCCCGTGTCTAAGTTGGCCGCCGCCGGGTATCCCTTGCCTTTGAGCGCGGCTATCTCCACGACGACTTCCTTACGGCCTTTGACGGAGCGCGTCACCTGCGCGTCCGCGGCGGCGGCCTTCTTGTTGTCGTTCACGTTCGCGGCCGCGCCCCGCGCCGTGTTGCCCGACGCGTTGGAATTGTCGCCCGGCTGCGCCTCGCCGCTGCGCCCCTGCGCGTCGCGCGACATCTCTTTGAGCGCCTTCGTCACGGCGGCGCGCTCCTCTTCGCTCAGTTGTTCGAGCGTCACGCCGTAAGTGGAGAGCACGGCGCGCAGGTTCTCTTCCGTGTTGGTGTCGCGGTCGTAAACGTCGCGGTAGATGTGAAGCTTGCCGTCCTCGACGACGATGGTCTCGTAGCGCAACTCGACCGTGACGGGCCGGGCGAGCTTCACGTCCTTCGTCTCCTTAGGGTTCTTGGCGTACTCCGCGATCTGCTCGTCGGTCAACTCGGTCCCGCTCAACTGTGCCAGAACGCGCGTGAAGTCCTGCACCTGCGGCGTCGTCAGGCCGACACAGCCGTGCGAGGCGAAGGTCCCGAGTTTCGCGGGCGACTTGCCGCCGTGAATCAGCGACGGCAGGCCGATGGGAATCTTGATCGGGCCGAGCGGGTTCAGCTTGTCGCCCGCCTTTACCGTCTCGCCCGGCTTGGCTTTGGTTGACGCCTCGACCCAGGGCTCGTCCGGCGGGGTCCACGTCGGGTTGAAAATGATGTTCGCGGCCTTGCGGTTTCCCGTGGGCAGAGGGAACTCAGGGTAGCCTATGCCGACCTTGTAAGACTTCACGAGCTGGCCGTTCTCGAACACGTCCATGCGGTAGGCGGGCGCGTTGACGACGACGCGCGTGTCCGCCGGCACGGCGTTGAACTTCGCGGGCGTCCCGTGTGCCGCCGCCTTGTCCTCTGCGCCGCCCTCGCCGTTCGCGCCGCTCCAACGCTCGCGCAGGAAGGAGCCGAGCTGCGCGGCCTTCTCTTCGCCGATGACCTCGCGGATGCGTTCGGAGGCGAGCGTGCGCGCGGCGGCGGTCGTCCCCTCGTAATCGTCCGCGTCCGTCTCGCGCAGCTTCGCCGTCTCCTCGCGCGCCACCGAGCGCAGGCGCGCGACCTGCTCGTCCGTCAGCGAGAGCTTCGCCTTGAGCGCGGGCGCGAAAGCCTCGTCCGCGAAGAAGGCGTCGAGCACGGGGAGCGTGACGGGCACGCCGGGCTCGTCCGCCTCGGCGCTGACCTTCACGGTCTGCGGCTGCGCAGGGGCCGGCGTGTTGACGGCTGAATTGTTGTTGGCGACGTTCGACGGCTGCGTGACGCAGCCGCTCAGGATGAATGGCAGGGAGAGGGCCGTGACGATAACTCTTAAGAAAGAACTCATGCCGGGTAACAACTCCTCTTGACCTTTCAAGTTCGCGCACGCGGGCGCTCCAGCCCTGCGATTGCAACAGGCGTTCCCCTTACTCAAGCCCCGTTTCGCGGCCGTTTTTATAAAAACGTGCCAGGAGATTCGGGAAAGATGAATCATTAGCGAACGGGCGCGCGGCGTGAATCGTCCGCAAGAAAGGCAAAGGGTAATTAGGAGAAGCAAAGACCCTGAAAGGGTCAAGGATGATAGCCGGGGGCAAGCAGACGAGAGTTTGCGCCGCCCACGGTAGGATTCAAGAAAACGTTCCGACCCCTCCGGGGTCGAATTCATTTCTAACGTGAGGCCGGGGGCGGCGCTCGCTCTGCGCTCGCTTGCCCCCGGCTATCTCGTGAAACCCCTTCGGGGTCATCCTTTCTTCTTTGTTCTTTTTTCTTTTACTTCTTGCCTTGCAGCAGCGGGTACGGGTTGACGTTGGTACCGTCCCAGTAGCGTTTGGGGTCCGTGACGATGAGGACGGAGAAGTGCAGGTGGTAGTTGCCCGCGCCGGCGTTGCCTGTGTCGCCGACGTAGGCGAGGACTTCGCCGCGGCGCGCGAAGTGGCCTTCACTGATGCCGTCGGCGTAGCGGTCCAGGTGCGCGTAGTAGTAGACGGTCCTGTCGTCCGGGTCTAGTTGATAGATGGTCGTGCCGCCGGGCACGCTCTGCCAGAGCTTGACGATGCGGCCGTCCGACGCGGCCAGCACGGGCGTGCCGCGCGGGGCCGCGATGTCTATCGCGTCGTGCGTGCGCCCTTCCGAGCGCGACTCCTGAAACGTGTCGCGCAACTCTTCGGCGCGGACGCCCGCGACCGGAATCAGGAGCGAGCCGGGCGGCGTCGGCTGAACGGGTGAAGCCTGCGGCGTCCCGCCCGCGCTCGGCGTGCCCTCCGTTTCCGCAGGCGTCGGCGCGACGGTCGATTCGACGCTCGGCACAGGGGAGGGGACTGCGAGCGCGGGCTCCGGGACGGGAGGCACGGCCGCGGAGTTTGAAGACGCGGGCGGCGTGACGGTCGCGACCCGCACGGTCTGCGACCTCCTGCTCATGGCCCAGACGAACGCCACCAGCGCGCCGAGCACCGCGACGATGGCAAAAAGCAGTCTGACGCGCGCGCGATTAGCCATAAGGGAAAGCAAGTGATGAGTACTGAGCGCTGAGTGCCGAGTAAAAGAAAGCAGGTCTTTACTCAGTCCTCAGCGCTCAGCACCCATCACTTTTTTCTCACTTGCTGTAGCCGAGCGGCTTGAGCGGGCGCGGGTCCGTGCCCTCGAAGAACCAGCTCGCGCCGACCTTGAGGCGGTGGTGCCAGGTGGGGAGCCGCGCCGTGTAGAGCGTGAAGCGCGCCTGCCGCGCCAGCGTCCCGCCGAAGGCTTTGCCGCCCGCGAGCACGGCCGCGTTCTCTGTCCCGAGGCTCATGGCCTCGCCGAGTTCCACGAAGTGGCGCGCGTGCAGCCTGCGCCCGTCGAGGAGCGCCTTGATGTTGCTGGCACACAAACTGGCCTGCTGTTGCGCGAGCTGCGCCGTGCCCGCGAGCGTCGGCGTGGCGTCCTTGTAGAAGGCTATGTCGCCGAGCGCGAGCACGTTCTTGTGTCCGCGCACCTGCAGCGTCGGCTCGACCAGGATTAACCCTCGCTCCGTCTTCTCCACGCCCAGGCTCTCTATGAGCGGATGGACGCGCACGCCCGCCGTCCAGACGACGCCCGCCGCCTCGACCTCCGTCCGCTCGCCCTCGTGCTCTATGGTGAAGCTGTTTTCGGTCACGCGCAGCACGCGCGTGCGCGTGTGGACCTCGACGCGCGACTGCTTGAGCGCTTCTTCGACGATGGTGCGAATCTCGTCGCCCATGCCCGGAACGATCTGGTCGCCCATCTCCACGACGAGCACGCGCGGCTCGCCCGGCAGCGCGCGGCGCTTGAAGGCGTCGCGCAGGAGGTCGCCCATCTTGGTCGCGAGCTCCACGCCGCTCGCGCCCGCGCCGACGACGGCGAAGGTGAGCGCGCGGCGCGCGTCCTGCGGGGCCGCGTCCGGCGGCACCTGGTCGAGCGCCAGGCTCATGCGCCGGCGGAGCGCGTCCGCGTGGGCCAGTTTGCGGAAGGGGATGGCGTGCTCCTCCGCGCCCTCTATGTTCCAGTAGTTGGTGATGCCGCCAGCCGCGAGTACGAGCACGTCGTACTCCAGGCGGGCCGCGCGCCCCTCGATGCCGACCGTGCGCGCGCCGAGGTCAACGTCCGTGACTTCGCCGCGGACGACGCGCACGCTCTCGTCCAAAAGCTCCTTGTAGTGCGGCGCGATGTGCCACGCCTCGACCTCGCCGCTCAGGTATTCGTAGAGCATCGGCGTGAAGAGAAAATGGTCCTCCTGGGTGACGAGCGTCACCGAGCCCGAGCCCGCCACGTCGAGCGCCGTGAACAACCCGCCGAAGCCGCCGCCGATAATCAATATGCGAGCCTGTCTGCTGGACATGTAACTTCCTTTTCAGAGGGAGATTTATCTCAGGCCGATAGTAGCAGACAAGCGGCCGGGCGCGCACGGCGCCTGCCGCGCCGGAGGCCCGCGCCTGCCGGCGCTGCGTCCGACTATTGACACGCCCACCGTTTAGTTATATCGTCCCGCCTGTCGTCAAAAAGTCTGTTGCGTGCGGCGCGCTCGCGCCCACGCGTCTCGCGCTCCGAAAGCGCTTCCTTCGCCGCCCGTCAGTTCCCGAGGAGTTTTAAATCGTGAAAAGAGTTTCCCCCCGCGCGCTCCCCCCGTCGGCAGCCGTGTGTCTCTTCCTGCTCGCGCTCGCTCTCCCCTCTTCCGCGTTGGCCCAAAACAAGTCCTCCTCGAAGGGGAAGAAGCAGCCGCAGGCCGACAAGACCCTTTCGGGCACGGCCGCCGCGCCCACGGTGACGGTCGCCCCGAAGAGCGTGGCCGCCACGCACGCGGGCCTGCTCTCGCCGCTCGAAGCGGAGGTCGTTGACGAGATGAACCTCGCCCGGACGGAGCCGCAGAAGTACGCGGCGTTCGTGGAGGAGTACAAAAAGTATTACAACGGGAACCAGCTCATGGTCCCAGGCAGGCAGGGGCTGCTGACGGCCGAAGGCGTGGCGGCCGTCGACGAGGCGATCAACTTCCTGCGGGCGGCGAAACCGCTGCCGCCGCTGGATGTCGCGCGGGGCATGTGCCTGGCGGCGAAAGACCACGCGCTCGACCTCGCCGTCAAGGGGACGACCGGGCACAAGGGGAGCGACGGCAGCACGCCGAACGTGCGCCTGGAGCGCTACGGCCGCTGGGAGAACGTCAACGGCGAGAACATCGCTTACGAAGTCACCACGGCGCGGCACATCGTCATCGGGATGATTATCGACGACGGCGTCGCCAACCGCGGCCACCGCCGGAACATCTTCGAAGCCAACCACCGCGTCGCCGGGGTCAACATCAACACTTCGCCGCCCTACGGGGCCAAATGCGTCATCACCTACGCCGGCGGCTTCACGGACAAGGCGGCCGGCCCGGCCCCGAGTAAGTACTAGGAAGCCCCATTCGGCAAAAAGCTGGAGCCGCGAAGAAACGCGAAAGGACACGAAACAGGGCAATCCTTTTCGTGTCCTTTCGCGTTTCTTCGCGGTTTCTGTTTTTTTAGAATCGAAGGGACCGCGGCCGCGCTCCGCGTGCTTGCTGGACATCGCCGTAAACGGCGTGTTAAATTGCCCCGTCTTTAAATCTTAGCGGTTGCCGCGCCTCAGACGAGGGCGGAAGTACTGCGGTCTGGGAGGACCATCAAGAGCAGTGGCGTTAGCAAAAGAAGCGAAAGAGAAGATAGTGTCGGATTTCCGCACGCACGAGGCGGATACGGGTTCACCGCAGGTGCAGATTGCACTGCTCAGCCAGCGCATCAACGAGCTGACCGAGCATTTCAAGACGCACAAGAAAGATAACCACTCGCGGCGCGGCCTGCTCAAGATGGTCTCGCAGCGCAGGAGTCTTCTCGATTACCTCAAGCGCATAGACATCGAGCGCTACCACGAGGTCGTCAGCCGCCTCGGCCTGCGTCGTTAAGGCCGGGCGGGATCGGGAAATAGTTGACGAACGAGAATTCTTCGAATCTCAAACATACAAAGCCCGCGTCAATCGAAGAGCTTGCCGAAAGTGCCGAACGTGACGGTGCGTTGATCGGGATTCAAGCGGACGCGAGTAGCCCTGAGCATATACAGCAAAAGGCGGCGATGGTCTCACGCAACCGGGGAGACTATCGCCGCCTTTCGATTTTGAAAGCCGTGGCCGGTGACAAGAAAAGTCGCGGGCCTGGAATCCAGAGCCTGGAGTCAAAAACAATTCACGTCTTTTGACTCCAGACCCCGGCCTCCAGACTCCAGACTTCCTCTATCACGATTCACCGGGCGCGACCTCCAGGAGAGAAAAGAAGATGCCAGTAAGGAAATATCTCAAAGAATCAATCAAACTGGGCGACCAGGAGTTGACGGTCGAGGCAGGCCGCGTCGCCAAGCAGGCGGACGGCTCGGTCGTCGTCCGCTACGGCGACACGATGGTCCTGTGCGCGGCAGTCGCCGCCAACACCCAGCGCGAAGGAATTGACTTCTTCCCGCTCACGGTCGAGTACCGCGAGTCCAACTACGCCGCCGGGCGCATCCCCGGCAACTACTTCCGGCGCGAGGGACGCCCCAATGAGAAGGAGACTATAACCGCCCGCCTCATTGACCGCCCCTGCCGCCCGCTCTTCACCGAAGGCTTCCGCAACGAAACACAGGTCATCGCCACCGTCATCTCGGCCGACCCCGACAACGACCCGGACGTCATCGCCATCACGGGCGCGAGTTGCGCGCTCTACCTCTCGGACATCCCTTTCCCGACCCCGATTGCGGGCGTCCGCATAGGGCTCATAGAGGGGCGCTACATCATCAACCCGACCTACGACGAGCGGCGCGAGTCGCGCCTGAACCTGATCGTCGCGGGCACCGAAGAGGCCATCGTCATGGTCGAGGCCGGGGCCGAGGAGGTCTCCGAAGAGATCATGGTCGAGGCGCTGATGTTGGCCCATAAAGAGATCAACCGCCTCTGCCGCTGGCAGAAGGAACTCTACAAGGCGCTCGACATTCAGAAGCGCCCCGTGGAGCCGCCCGTCCTGGACGAAGAGCTGCTCGGCGAGATCGAGCGGAATTACGCGGAGCGCCTGCGCGCCGCGCTCGACACGTCGAGCCAGGACAAGCGCACTTCCTACGCCGCCGTGGACGCGCTCAAGAAAGAGGTCGTCGAGTCTTACCCGGAGGATTTGCCGGAGAAGCGCCAGATGGCGAAGAAGATTTTCGACCACCTGAAGGAGAACATCTTCCGCGACGACATCCTGAACAAGCGCCGCCGCCCGGACGGCCGCCGCTTCTCGGAGATTCGCCCGATTACGTGCGAGGTCGGCTGGCTGCCGCGCGCCCACGGCTCGGCACTCTTCACGCGCGGCGAGACCCAGGCGCTCGTCACGACGACTTTGGGCACGAAGGACGACGAGCAGTTCATGGATGATTTGGAGAAGGGCGAGATTAAGCGCCGCTTCCTCCTGCACTACAACTTCCCGCACTACTCCGTCGGCGAGGTCGGCCGCTTCGGCTCATCCAGCCGCCGCGAGATAGGGCACGGCGCTCTCGCGCGCCGCTCCATAGAGCCCATGCTGCCAGAGGAGTCGGAGTTCCCCTACACCATCCGCATCGTCTCGGACATCACGGAGTCCAACGGCTCAAGCTCGATGGCGAGCGTTTGCGGAGGCACACTTTCTCTGATGGACGCGGGCGTGCCCTTGAAGCGGCCGGTCGCGGGTGTGGCGATGGGGCTCGTGATGGAGGGCAACAAGTACGCGATTCTCTCGGACATCGCGGGCGCGGAAGACCACTACGGCGACATGGACTTCAAGGTCGCCGGCACGCGCGACGGCATCACCTCGCTCCAGATGGACATCAAGATCGCGGGCATCAACGCCCAGATCATGGTCGAAGCGCTGGAGCAGGCTAGGAAGGGCCGCCTGCACATCCTGGGCGTGATGGAGAAGACCATCAGTGAGCCGCGCGAGGACATAGCGCCTTACGCCCCGCGCATCATCCAGATCAAGATCAACCCGGACAAAATCCGCGACGTCATCGGGCCCGGCGGCAAGATGATTCGCTCCATCGTCGAGGAGACGGGCGCGAAGATCGACGTGGAGGATGACGGCACGGTCTCCATCGCTTCGGCCGACGGCGCGGCCGCACAGGCGGCGATTGACAAGATTCGCGGCCTGACGGCCGAGGCGGAAATCGGCCAGACCTACCTCGGCACCGTCTCCCGGATAGTGGATTTCGGCGCTTTCGTCGAAATCTTCCCCGGCACGGACGGCCTCCTGCACATCTCGGAGATAGCCGACCGCAGGGTCAAGGACGTGCGCGACGAGCTGAAGGAAGGCCAGCAGATCATGGTCAAGTGCATCGGCAAGGAGGGCAACAAGATTAAGCTCTCCAGGAAGGCCGTGCTGCGCGACGAGAAGCAGCGCGCCGAGGCCGCCGGGGCCGGCGAAGGCGATTGAAAATAAAGGCGAAAGTCGAAAGTAAAAAGGCAAACGGGAGGGTAAAACTTGTTGGCCCCTCCCGTTTGCCTTTTCCCTTTTCCCTTTCGCCTTTTTTCCTTGACAGGCGGCCAAAAGGCGGGTTTAATCGCTCACGCAAAACTGGAATACCCACAGCATTACGCTTCTTTCTTTAGCAAATAAGGAAAGCCCGCACAGCGGTTTCCATATTGAAACCAGATATTTTGAAAGGCGAGCTCGCGACGCGGCCCCGGTCCCGGTGGTTATCGACTTAGCCGGCCATGTTTTCGCAGTCGCTCCGCCGTCTTTAATCCAAGTTTTGCTTAGCCGAGTCGCCCTGAAGTCCGGGAGGAGAGGAGCGAGCCCCGCTCGTCGGCCGCCCGGATCGGAAAGAGCCTAGAAGGAGATTCCCTACGATGAGGAATCGAGCCGTCAGCCCCGTCGCCACGATACTCAGCGTTATGCTACTGGCAATCGCCGCCGCGTCGCCCGCCCAGGCCGGCCAGGTTGCCTATTCTGATGTCGTCCACGTCATGAGCAACTTGCAGTCGGGCGGCCAGAGCCAGGAGCTGCGCCTGCGCAGCGTCACGCAGGAGGGCAGCACGCCCGTCAGCGGCGGCCTGGTCTCTTCCGTCGGCAAGTCTTCCTCGTCCGACGACGCCAACGCGGCGGGTGCCAACGGCGCAGGTGCCTCGTCCGGCTCGCTCATCTCCACCGCGACCGGCCCGCAGGAGGGCCAGCAGGGCAACGTCGAAGTCATCGAAGAGGGCGACGTGACCGGCACGGTCTGCGACTGCGGCGAAATCTACATTCCGGGCGGCTGGCCGAAGTGGCCGCTCGCCTTCCTCCCGGCAGCCATCTGTCTCATCCCGGACCTGTGCACCGATGAGCCGCCGCCGCCGCCACCGCCGCCGCCACCGCCGCCGCCGCCCATCCCCGAGCCTGCTTCGATCTTCCTGCTCGGCACCGGCCTCTCGGCCTTAGGAGCCGCGGCGCGGAGACGCTACAAGAAGCGCGCGGCCGAGAGCAACCAGTCGGAAACCACTGAGGTGTAATTATGGCGAAAAGTCAGACAACTCGTTCAACTGCCCCTGGAGCGAAGTTCGCCTTTGTTGCTCTGGTCGCGCTCTCGCTCCTCTTCGTCCAGTCTGTGAACTCCGAGGCGCACGCCTCGCCGGACAAGAAGAGGCCCAACTACGGCCGCGTCAAGCTCTCGACCAATCCGGGCGGCTTCCCCGTCCTGATTGACGGGCAGCCCGCCGGCTCGACGACCGCGAGCGAGCGCCTGATTGACCTCGCGCCGGGGCCGCACACCATCGAAATCCTCTTCCCGCAGGAGCGCTGGACGCGCGAGTTCATCGTCTCGGCCGGGCGCATCTACTGCATCGGGCTCGCCTACGCGCCGCGCTCCATTCCGCTCCCGGCCGCGCTGCCCTGCCCGTACCCGGTCAACGTCAGCGCGCCCTCGCAGGTCGCGGACGGCGAGGTCATCACCTTCGCGTCGAACGTCTCATACAGTGGCTCGTCGGCGCTCAACTACACCTGGACCATCAGCCCGGCCGGCGCGCGCATCATCAGCGGCGCGGGCACGCCGAGCATCATGGTTGACTCGACGGGCGTCGGCAACCAGCCCGTCACGGCCATCCTGGTCGTTGACGACGGCTCGGGCGAGCGCGCCTGCCGGCAGACGGCGCAGGCTATCACGAACGTCACGGCCATCCCGCCGCCCCCGGTCAAGTCGCGCCTCTACGACCAGTTCGAGCCGCCCGCCTTCGACGACGTCAAGGCGCGCCTCGACAACCTGGCAATCGAGTTGCAGAACGCGCCGACGGCTCAGGGGCACGTCATCGTCTACGCCGGCCGCCGCAGCCGCGCGGGCCAGGCCGACCGGCTCATGGAGCGCGCGCGCCAGTACCTCGTGACCGAGCGCGGCATCGACAGCAGCCGCTTGGTGTTCACCAACGGCGGCTACCGCGAGACGGACTACTTCGAGTTGTGGCTCGTGCCGCAGGGGGCCGAAGTCCCGACGGCGACGCCGAGCGTCTCCGCGGGCGAGGTTCAGCCCGCGCCCGCGGCCCCGCGCCGTCGACGCTCGCGCCGCGAGTAAGAGAACAGCCAAGCGTGTGACGAGTGACGGGCGACGAGCGAAAGAAATTTTCTCGTCGCCCGTCACTTTTCACTTGTCACCCGCGCGAGGCGTGTGGAACAATCTCTCCCGTAGCTTCCCCTTACAAATTTTAAATTCCCCCGGAACGGCGTTTGGGCTGTGAACTTTCGAAGGAGGATAGTCTTTTATGGCTGAAGGTGATGGCGGCGGCAACGCGGGCGTGGTCGCCGTGCTCGTGATTTTCGTGATCGTCGTGTTGATCGCGCTCTATTTCTTCGGGGTGTTCGGGGGCAGGGGAGGCTCCCCCGTGCCGGACAAGGTTGATGTCAACATTCAGACCAAATAGGATTCGATAAATTAGAGCGAACCTGTCAAAGAAGAGAGGGGTTGTCAGAGTCCCTCTCTTCTTTTCATTTCCCGCGCGGGACTGCTAGACTCGTCAATCGTCAATCGTGAAAGACGGCTCGTCTATTCACGATTGACGATTGACGATTGACGACTCACGAGGACAACGTGTCAGCACCGAACATCGAAACCATCGTCTCTCTCGCCAAGCGGCGGGGCTTCGTCTTCCCGTCGTCGGAGATTTACGGCGGCCTCGGCAGCGCCTGGGACTACGGCCCCCTCGGCGTCGAACTCTCCAACAACGTCAAGCAGGCCTGGTGGCGCTGGATGGTGCACGAGCGCGACGACATGGAGGGCATAGACTCTTCCATCATCCTCAACCGGATGGTCTGGAAATACTCCGGCCATGAGGACACCTTCAGCGACCCGCTCGTTGACTGCCGCGAGTGCAAGACGCGCCTGCGCGCCGATAAGTTGGAGCGACCTCGTTTTACTCAGGAACCCGACAAACTCGTAGACGCCCTACTTGATCCAATGCCGATTGAGGAAGCTATACGAAAAAAACTGCTCCTTTGTCCGAACTGCGGTTCAACTGATTTAACCGAGCCTCGCCCCTTCAACCTGATGTTCCGCACGACCATCGGCGCGGCGGCCGTCGAGGACGACGCAGGCGCGCTCGCCTACCTGCGGCCCGAAACCGCGCAGGGCATCTTCATCAACTTCCTGAACGTGCAGACGACGATGCGGCGCAAAATCCCGTTCGGCATCGCGCAGATCGGCAAGTCGTTCCGCAACGAGGTCACGCCCGGCAACTTCATCTTCCGCACGCGCGAGTTCGAGCAGATGGAGATGGAGTACTTCGTCCGCCCCGGCGAGGACGAGCGCGTCCACCAGGAGTGGATTGACTACTGCTTCAACTGGTTCACGAGCCTCGGCATCTCTTCGGAAAACCTGCAACTCTACGAGCAGCCCAGGGAGGAATTGGCACACTACGCCAAGCGGACCGTGGACATACACTACCGCTTCTTCCCCGAGCGCGAGGAGGAGGCGCGGCAGTGGGACGAGTTGATGGGGATCGCCAACCGCACGGACTTCGACCTCAAGGCGCACTCGAAAAAGCCGGAGGACGCCGAAGGCAAGCGCCTCAACCCGGACTCGACCGAAGACCTTTCCTACTTCGACGAGGCGACGAAGGAGCGCTTCTACCCTTACGTCATAGAGCCCGCGGCCGGCGTCAACCGCACCGTGCTCGCCGTCCTGATGGACGCCTACTCGGAGAGGGTGAACGACAAGGGTGAGAAGCGCGTCATCCTGAAACTGCACCCGCGGCTCGCGCCCATCAAGGCCGCTATCTTGCCGCTCGCGAAGAACAAGCCGGAGATCGTCGGGATGGCGAAGGCCGTCAAGCGAAGCCTCCAGCCCGTCATGCGCGCCGTCTACGACGACACGGGCGGCATCGGCAAGCTCTACGCGCGGCAGGACGAAATTGGCACACCCTTCTGCGTCACGGTCGACCACCAGTCGCTCGAAGACGAGGCCGTCACCGTGCGCGACCGCGACACCTGGGAACAAGAGCGCGTCCGCGTCGCGGATTTACGCGAGCACCTGGAGCGCCGCCTGCAACCGCCCTCGGCGTGAGGCCGGTCCAGAACATATGGCCCTCAACAAGAGTCTGTACAAATTCCTGGGCGTCTCGGCGTTCGTCGTCTGCGCCATGTTCGTCGTCTTCTCGTTCGTCCTCTACCGCGCGGGCGGCAACTACCTGGCGGCCGTCGTCATCTCCGCCCTCGAAGCCACCGCCGGCGTCTACCTCTTGCAGAAGAGCAAACAATGAGCCGGATGCGAGTTGCGGGTTGAAAGACAAGCCCTCTTCAATCCGCAATCCGAAATCCGCATTCCGAAATCAAAGATATGCCAGTCGTTAAAAAGAGAAACCAGCAGACTGAGTCGCGGCTCCTGCTCGAAGGTGACGAGCCCGTCGAGTTGCCGCCCGCGGAGATTGACGCGGCGGCGGTGATCGCGCAGTTCGACAGTTTCAAGATGCACATCCCGGAGCTGCTCGAAGAGTTGCGCGCGGGCTCGGTGGTCGAGCCCGTAGCGGTGATGAACGACGGCTCGACCTTCGCCGTGCACGGCCCGACGCGCACCTTCTGGGTCAAGCTCTGGCACGCGGCGGGGACCGAGTTGGCGCGCATAGAGCGCGCGCAGATCATCAGTTGCCTGCCGGCCATGCGCGGCGTCCAGATCGTCATCGACGACGCGGACGACGACTACGACGAAGATTTTGAAGACGAAGATTTAGAGGACGAAGACGACGCAGTAGACGAAGACGACGATGACGACGATGAAGAAGACGACGAGCCAGAGACGCGAAATGTCTAAGACGGCCTTCGCCCCCCGACGGTAACCTCCGATGAGTTCTTCCCGCCCGCCCGAAAAAGTCTTGAAGCTGGCGCGAGCCGTGCGCGCCGAAGGCGGGCGCGCTCTGCTCGTCGGCGGCTGCGTGCGCGACGCGCTGATGGGCGGCCGGCCGAAGGACTGGGACGTGGAAGTCTATGGCGTCGAGCCCGCGCGCCTGCGCGCAGTCCTCGAAGGGTTGGGGCGCGTTGACGCCGTCGGCGAGGCGTTCACGGTCTACAAGGTCGGCTCGGATTTGGATGTCTCCCTGCCGCGGCGCGAGCGCAAGGCGGGCCGGGGCCACCGCGCGTTCGTCGTCGAAGGCGACCCCTCGATGAGCGTGGAAGAGGCCGCGCGCCGTCGCGACTTCACCATCAACGCGATTCTCGAAGACCCGCTCACGGGCGAAATCCTTGACCCTTACGACGGGCGCAGGGATTTGGAGAATAAACTCCTGCGCGCCGTGTCGGCCGAGACTTTCGCCGAAGACAGCCTGCGCGTGCTGCGCGCCGCGCAGTTCGCCGCGCGCTTCGAGTTCGACATAGACGAAGGGACCGTCGAGCTCTGCCGCTCGATTGATCTCACAGACCTCCCGCGCGAACGCGTCTGGGGCGAGATGGAAAAGCTCCTCCTGCGCGCACGCCGCCCCTCAACCGGCTTTCAATGGCTGCACAAACTCGGCACGTTCGACCAACTCTTCCCCGAACTGAAAGCACTCGTCGGCGTGCCGCAGGAAAAAGAGTGGCACCCGGAGGGAGATTTAGAGGTCCATACCTGGCTCGTCGTTGACCGCGCTCGCGAACAGATTGACGACTTGCCTTACGCGAAGCAGGTGACGGTCATGCTCGGGGCGCTGTGCCACGATTTCGGGAAGCCCGCGACGACGAAGTTCGAGGAGGGGCGTTGGCGCTCGCGCGGGCACGAGGAGGCGGGCGTCGGGCCGACGGAGAGTTTCCTTGAGAGGCTGAACATACACACGCTCGACGGCTACGACGTGCGCTCGCAGGTCGTGGCGCTGGTGCGCGACCATTTGAAGCCGGGCGAGTTTTACAAGAAGCGCGACGAGGTGGGCGACGGCGCGTTCAGAAGGCTGGCGCGCCGGTGCGAGCTCGAACTGCTCTACCGCGTGGCGCGTGCGGACTCGCTGGGGCGCAACGCCGAGTGGATCCCGCGCGACCAGTGGTTCACGGCCGAGGCGCAGGAGTGGTTCATCGAACGCGCGCGCGAGTTGGCGGTCGACGAGCGCCCCCCCGCGCCCATTTTAATGGGCCGCCACCTGCTGGAGATGGGACTCCCTCCCGGCCCGCGCATGGGCGAGCTGACGCGCGCCGTTTACGAGATGCAGCTCGACGGGCGCGTGACGACGCTCGAAGAGGCTCGCGCCGAGGCGCGCAGGTTGATGGAAAGCGAATGAGAAATAGAGCGAACCGCGGAGACACGCGAAACGACGCGAAGTAAGCTCAACCACTTTCGCGTCGCTTCGTGTATCTTCGTGCTTCGTCCCCTCCCCATACGAGCGTGGCCCGGTGCAAACGGGCCGTCTTGTCTACGTCCGACGCGTCAGAGTAAGATTACTCAGCCAACTTGCCCTGCATAATCTCTTGCGGCCGTCCCGAAAGTCTTTAAAATGGAGTCAACTATTTCCAGGTAATTCCAAAAGGCCGCGATGAGCGAATCAACCACCCAGTTTTACGCCTTCGGCCCCTTCCTCATTGACGTCACGCGCCGGCTTCTCTCGCGCGACGGCGCGGCCGTGCCGCTCAAGTCCAAAGTCTTCGACCTGCTGCTCGCGTTGGTCGAAGGGCGCGGCCGCCTGCTGGAGAAAGAAGAGTTGCTGAAGGCCGTCTGGCCGGGCCAGTTCGTAGAGGAGGCGAATCTGTCCGTCAGCGTCTCGGCGCTCAGGAAAGCCCTCGGAGAAAAAGCCGGCGAGCACCTTTACATCGTCACCATTCCGGGGCGCGGCTACCGCTTCGTCGCAGACGTGCGCGAGCTGAAAGGCGAGGACGCGGCGGCGAATGAAGCCGAGCCGCTGGCGGCGCGCGTAGAAACTGGGCCAGAAGTCGAGCTGGAAGGTTCCCCGCCGCAGGCGGAGGACGCGGGCGCGCCGCCGCCGAGGCCGCGCGCGAACCCGCCCACGAACCTGCCGGTTCAGCTCACGCCCTTCATCGGCCGCAAGTCTGAAGCGGCGGCCGTCGAAAAGATGCTCAGGCGCGAGGGCGTGCGGCTCGTGACGTTGACGGGGCCGGGCGGGACGGGCAAGACGCGCCTGGCGCTGCACGTCGCCGCGAATCTGCTCGGAGCGTTCGCGGACGGCGTCTTCTTCGTCGCGCTCGAACCGATCAAAGACCCGTCGCTCGTCGTCTCACAAATCGCGCAGGCGCTCGGCGTCAAGGAGGCCGCCGGGACGACGCTCGACGAGAATTTGAAGAAGCACCTGCGCGACAAGCGAATGCTCCTCATCCTGGACAACTTCGAGCAGGTGACTGGGGCCGCGCCCCAAATCGCGGGGCTGATGGCCGCCGCGCCTCGCCTCGTGGTGCTGGTGACGACGCGCGAGGTGCTGCGCCTGAGCGCGGAGCACGAGTTCCAGGTCCCGCCGCTCCTGCTCCCGAACCTGACGGCCCTGCCGCCCGTGCCAGACCTGATGCGCTACGAATCGGTCGCGCTCTTCACGGAGCGCGCGACGGCCGCCAAGTTCGACTTCGCCCTGACGGAAGTCAACGCGCAGGCGGTCGCGGAGATTTGCACGCAACTGGACGGGCTGCCGCTCGCGATAGAGTTGGCCGCGGCGCGCATCAAGCTGCTGCCGCCGCAGGCCATGCTGATGCGCCTCGAAAGTCCCTTCAAGCTCCTGACGGGCGGCGCGCGCGACGCGCCCGCGCGCCAGCGCACCATGCGCGAGACCATCGCCTGGAGCTACGAGTTGCTCGAAGAGCCCGAGAAGACTCTCTTCCGCAGGCTCGCAGTCTTCCTCGGAGGCACGACGCTCGACGCGGCCGCGCGCGTCTGCGACGCGGAGCGCGACCTCGGCATAGGGATAGAGGACGGCGTGGAGTCGCTCGTGGACAAGAGCCTGCTCAGGCAGGTGGAGCAGGCGGGGGTCGAGCCGCGCTTCGCGATGCTTGAGACCATCAGGGAGTACGGGCTTGAGCTGCTGAAGGCGAGCGGCGAGTGCGAGCGCATGCGGCAGCTCCACGCGAGTTACTTTCTTGAGTTGGCGGAGCGGGCGGAGCCGGAGCTGGAGGGCGCGCGCCAGAAAGTCTGGCTCGAACAGCTTGAGCATGAGCACGACAACCTGCGCGCGGCGCTCAGGCGCTCGCTCGAATTCAACGAGACGGAGACGAGCCTGCGACTCGCGAAGGCGCTCTGGTGGTTCTGGTATCTGCACGGCCACTACCGCGAGGGGCGCGAGTGGCTCGGCAAAATTCTCGCCGCGAGCGGCGGCGGGAAGGCGACTTTGCGCGCGGGCGCGCTCCTCGGCGCGGGCGTCCTGGCCTTCCTGCAATGCGACTACGAACTGGCGAAAAAACTCCTGGACGAAAGCCTGGGGCTCGCGCGCGGGCTGGACGACCGCGAGAACGTGGCGACCGCGCTTCAGGTCCTGGGGAGCATCGCGCGCGAGCAGGGCGATTACAGGCGCGCCGTCGAGCTTCACGAAGAGAGCCAGGCGCGCTGGGAGGAGGCCGGGGACAAGCGCGGCGTGGCGCGCTCGCTCAACTACGTCGGGTTCGCGGCGTGGCTGAGCGGCGACTTCGAGCAGACCAGGCGTGCGTGCGAGGTGTCGCGCGAGTTGTTCCGGGAAGTCGGCGACCGCGAGGGGGCGGTCTGGTCGCTGCTCAACCTGGCGGCCGCGGCGCACTACGAGAATGACCCGGAGCGGGCCGAGGCGTTCGGCCGCGAGAGCCTCTCGATCTCGCGCGAGATCGGGTACAAGGAGGGCATCGCCTGGTCGCTCAACGTCCTGGGCAACGTGGCGCGCGCGGGCGCGGACTACGAGCGTGCGGCCTCCATGCTGCGCGAGAGCCTGGCGCTGCACGACGAGTTGGGCGACCGCTGGCGGATCGCGAGCGTGCTCGAAGCCCTCGCGGAATTGGCACAGGCGAAGGAGCATCCGCAGCGGGCCGCGCGACTCTTCGGCGCGGCCGCGCGCCTGCGCGAGACCATAGGCACGCCGCTCCCGCCCGTCGAACGTGAAGATTACGAGCGCCACCTCGCGGCCGCGCGCTCGCGGCTGGACGAAGAGGAGTTCGCCGCGCTCTGGGCCGATGCGAAGGCGACGCCGCTGACGCAGACCATCGCCTTCGCCCTCGAACGCGCGAAGGCGAGCGGACGCGCGGTTGCGGAGTAGTAAGGAAAAGAGTCGAGCATTTCTTCGCGCCTCCGGCGACTTTGCGCGAGGTTAAATCTCTTGCAAAGTCGCCGGAGGCGCGAAGGTGTTGGGCCGTTCTGTCGCGGCTTATTGCTCGCCGAGGTTGTTGGTCGGCGGGCCGTTGCCGGCGGCGTTGCCCGCGATGCGGCAGTTGCCGAACGTGTCGATGGTCCCGCCGCCCGCGGTCTGCAGCCCCGTGCCGTTGTCCGTGACGGTGGTCTCGGACAGGCGCACGACGGGCGAGCCCGGCCCCGAGTAGATTCCTATCTGGTTGTGCGAGAGGACGGAGCGCTCGACCATCACCTCGGTCGTCCCGGCGCTCGCGTCCGCCTGGACGGCCGCGTTCCCGTTCCCGGTGATGTTCGAATCCTTAATCGTCACGCGGCTCCCCGGCCCCGCGTAGACTCCCGACAGCACGCTGCCCTCTATGACGACGCGGTCGAGCACGGCCGTGATCTGCGTGAAGCCGTTGCTGGGGTAGACGACGACGGCGTTGGCCCCGCTGTTCCTGATGACCGTGTTCGTGACGAACAGCTTGCCGCCGTTGGTCCGCTCGTCCGAGATGCCGCGCCCGTTCGTCCCGCCCGACGTGTCGAAGTTGTCGATCAGCGTGTCCTCTATGTAGACCTTGTCGGCGGCGACGATTCTGATGCCCTGCGTGCCGTTGTTGCCGGCGGCGTCGGCCCCGTTGAGCGAGAGGCCGCGCAGGCGCACGGTCTTGCGCGTGTCGGCCGCGTTGGTGATGTTGATCGTGATGCCGCGCTGGCCGCCGCTGGCGATGATGTGGCCGAGGTAGCCGCCGCCGTTAATCGTGACCGACTTGTTGATCGTCACCGTGCCGTAAGTGCCCGGCTCGACGAGGCTGATCTCGCCGTTGATGGCAGTCTTCGAGAGCGTGATGGTGAAGGTCCTGCACGGCGCGGTGAAGGTGCAGGGGTTCAAATCGTCGCCGGTCATGGAAATCCAGGTGCGTATGTTCTGGGAGCGCGCGACCGAGGAAGCGGACAGGGCCAGAACGGCCAGGGCCAGAAATCTGAGCGTGAAGCGAAACCTGTTCATCAAGGGCCTCCTTCTGGTTGGACGGGTTCGAGACGGACCGAGAGCTTCTCCGCCTTCTACCGTGGGGACGGAATTTTTCAGCTTCGCGAGGATGCGAATCGCCTACGTGATGCGGCGGCGCGGCGGATTTTGCGTAAGGGTGAGGCGCGGCATTTCTGGCCCACAGGAGGGCCGGGCGCGGGCGTGCGAAAAACCTTCCGACGCCCTCCCGGCCGGGCGACCGCATCTTTGTGCGAACGAGGCGCACGGTGTAAGATGGCGTTTAAATTTCATCCCTTTCCGGGACACAGGGTTTCTACAGAGCCTCGCGCAACCATTTTTATGCCAACCTATAGCTTAAGGAAGAGTGAAGATGATTGAGTTTGAGTTGAACGAAGACCATCAGGCAATCCGCCAGACCGTGCGTGATTTCGCGACGAAGGAAGTGGCCCCCCGCATCAAGGAGTTGGACGAGAAGCAGCAGTTCGACCGCTCCATCTTAGACAAGATGGCCGAGCTGAACCTGCTCGGCGTCTGCATCCCCGAAGAGTACGGCGGCGCTGGCTTCGACTACATATCGCTCGGGCTGGTCTGCGAGGAGCTGGAAGCCGTAGACACTTTCATGCGCGTCGTCATGTCGGTCCACACCGGCCTGAACAGCCTGACGCTCTACACCTGGGGGACGGAAGAGCAGAAGCAGAAGTACCTCGTGCCGCAGGCGAAGGGCGAGAAGATTTCGACCTACGGCTTGACCGAGCCGGGCGCAGGGAGTGACGTGGTCGGCGCGCGCTCGACCGCGAGGCGCGAGGGCGACGAGTGGGTCTTGAACGGCGAGAAGATGTGGATTTCTCTGGGCGACGTGGCCGACAACTTTCTCTTCTTCTGCTGGACGGACGAGGAGAAGCGCCGCCGGCGCGACCACTCCGGCATGTCCTGCTTCATCGTCGAGCGCGGGATGAGGGGGTTTTCTTCCGGCACGATTCACGGCAAGATGGGCATCCGCGCGGGCAACACGGGCTACTTCTCTTTGCAGGACGTGCGCGTGCCCCAGGAGAACATGGTGGGCGAGGAGGGCGAGGGCTTCAAGATAGCCATGTTCGCGCTCGAACAGGGGCGCTACACCGTGGCGTCCGGCGCGACCGGCGTCATCCGCGCCTCGCGCGACGCTTCCGTGGCTTATGCGTTAGAGCGCGAGACCTTCGGGACGAAGATCGCGAACCACCAGCTCGTCAAGCAGAAGATCGCAGAGATGGAGGCCGATTACCAGATGTGCCACCTGCTCTGGCTGCGCGCCGGGTGGCTGAAGAACGAGGGCAAGATGAACGCGCGCGAGACCAGCCTGGCGAAGTGGCAGGCGACCGTGAGGAGCGAGAAGGCGGCCTCGATGGCGATTGAGGTCCACGGCGCGAACGGCTACTCGAACGACTACCCCGTCGAGCGTTACCTGCGCAACTGCAAAGCGGCCGTCATCTACGAAGGCACGCGCGACATACACACCCTGATGCAGGCCGACTGGGCGCTGGGCCTGAAGAAAGAGAAGCCCGCCCGCAAGATTCTCCCGCCCTGGCGACCCGCCGAGGCGCGCGAGGGCGTGGCCGCCGGTTAAATCAGGGGGGACGCCGCGCCGAGAAGTGTTAGTGAAACGCCCGCGAGGGGTGTTGCGACTCGCGGGCGTTCTTGCGTTCAGGCCACGACCTTCAGTGGGTCGAGACGAGGAACACGTCCCAGGCCCAGCGCCCGACGTGAGAGCGCTTCGCGTCGCCAACTTTCGCGCGATAGCGGAAACGGTTCCCGTGCTGGTCAGTCCGTTTTGATTCCGTGTAATCAAGGGAAATCGAAGCGACGTTAAGTGCCGACAGCGTGTGTAACTCGCCCGGCTCCGAGACCCCGTTGTGATTGATGTCGCGCCACAAGCGCAGCGAAGAGAAGACGGCGTCACGACTGTCCACTACGCCGTCACTGTTGCCGCCGCTTCCCTGTCTGTCGTACTCGGCGAGCGCGAGGAAGCCATTCGGGTTTGCCGCCGTTGGTTGCGGCGTGAAGTTGCCGAATAGCTCCGAGCCGTTATCAACCGCGCCGTTGCCGTTGCGGTCCAGCGCCAGCCAGGCGTCGTCCGAGCCTGCGGCCGTCCACGCCAGTCGTTCGGCCGCGTTGATGCCGTCGAGGTCGAAGTTGACGCCGCCCGCGGCGTCCGTCAGGCTGAAGCCGTCGCCGAGCGTATCAACGAGCACGGGCGATTTATCAATCGTCGTGTCGCAGCCACAGCCTTCCGGGGGATATATCCACTCACCGCCGGAGCCGTAACAGAGCGCGAGGATGCCCGCCCCAGGATTGCAACTGCTGGTCGGCGTCGGCGTCGGCGTGGGCGTCGGTGTCGGGCAGGCGCACGTCGTCGGATTACGGTAGCCGCCATTCGGGCAGGGGCTCTGGTCTATGCAGACGCAGCAATAAAGCGAACCGATCCGCATGTTGGATGGGCAGCCGGATGACGGGTATTTGGAATAATCCTGCGACGTGCCACCAGGACAGGGAGGGCAATAATAGGAATAGGTGCCGAATGGGCCTGGGAGGCACTCGCAGCCAGGGTTGCGTCGTATCTGCCCTTCGCATCCTGCCGGGGGCGTCGGCGAGCCTGTCGGTGTTGGTGTAGGCGTCGGCGTCGTCCCCCCGCACGGGACGAATCTGGTATCAAGACAGTACCCAGCACCACAAGCAAGCCAGAAGTATGCAGCCGAATAACAGCCTGCTCGCGGATCAGCACAGGAGGCATTCAGAAGTCCGTCCTTACCTCCGCAATAGCAATCAGTCACATATGGCTTAGAGCGGAAGCAACCGCTACCGGAGCAACATGTGTCCGGTCGCGGGTTCAGTCTGCGGGAAGTCGGCTGGGGCGACTCCGGGGATAAAAAATTTGCCAGCAGAAAGTTTGCTGGCAAATTATCGGTCGAGAAAGTTGTAGGCCAACTGCGCCACGATACTTGTTGGATTTTCAGGCCGCCGGGGTCAGTCAAATTCGATCCCGGCTTACAGCTCTTCAGGCTCGACTTAGCGTCCGGCCCGTGCGGGACGGCCATCCCGTCGTTCCCCCAGAATCCAGTCCCATCGCCGAAGCTCAATATCTGAAAGTACAGAGTCAGTTTCTTTGCGTCAGGCTTGTTCTCCCTCTGCCGGAAGTTCTCCCAACTCTCTACTACAATGTCGGAGAAACTGTAAACGTAAGTCTCTCCAGGTTTGATGGGGACATCATCCGGCCCCGCTTTGGTCTCGATATCCCCTAGCTGACTTCTCCCGTAGTGTATTGAAAAGCCCATTTTATTTTCATCAGGCCCTATCTGGTACGGCGCTGTTATTTCAGGCAGGATTACGCTGAGGCTCAGGAAATAGATCGGCTTGTTCCCGGTGTTTGTAATTTCAAGCTGGAAGTCCCGCACCCACTTCTCATTCTTCGCGTCCTTAAACGCCTTTTCCTTCTCCTTCTTGATCTTGACCTTGATAGGTAGATGCTTGGGTATCTTATCTTCAAGCTCTCTCTCTCCAGTTGATTGGGCGGCGCTTGGAACTAACACGAATCTCACCAAGAACAACGCGGCCAAACAGACAAGTGACACTTGGAAAAATCTCTTGACGCCGAGGGCGAGTGCTTCTCGTGGGGGATTCATGAGGGGGCTCCTTTAGCAAGTGGGGGGGAACGCGAGGGGACGAACAAGCCGCTTATACGCTTGTCCCCTCGGCAAGTCAAGAATTTTGGATTAAGATAAACGTAACTATTTTCTTCAACGGAGCGTATAGACATTCGCCCTCTCGGCAATTCCGTCAGCTTGGAGAATTCATCAATGAAGTCAAATCCTTTCGCAAACCCGGCGGGGCGCAGGCTGTCCGCGCTCGTGCTCATGGTCGCGCTCGTCGCGCCGTCCGCGTTCGGGCAGGCGACGGCCGTCGCCACACGTCCGGCCGCCGCGCTCACCCCCGCCGAGCAGCAGGCCGCCGCGCTCGTCAAAGTCGAGACCATACGCGACGTGACCACGGCGCTCGCGGCCAAAGAGATGGAGGGCCGCGGCACCGCGCAGCCCGGCGGCGACCGCGCGGCCAAGTACATCGCGGACCGCTTCAGCAAACTCGGCCTCAAGCCCCTGGGCGACGCGGGCACTTACCTGCAAGCCGTCAGCTTCAAAAGCTCGCAGGTTGCGCCGGAGTCTTTCGTCAAGGCGGGCGACGCCGCGCTCGCCTTCGGGACGGAATTCGTCCCGGCCCCGCCCTACACCAGCGAGTTGTCGGAGGCTTCGGGCGGGCTGGTCTTCATCGGCTACGGCATGACCTCGCCCGAGTTTAAGCGCGACGACCTGGCCGGACTGGACGTGAAGGGCAAGGTGGTTGTCGTCGTGGGCGGCACGCCGAAGGGCGTGGACGAGGCCGCGTGGAAGAAGGCCGCCAGCGGGCAGGCGGTCATCGGCTCCCTGATGGGCAAAGGCGCGGCCGCCATCATCCTCGGCAACTTCGGGACGAAGCAGCAGCCGTTCTCGCTGCTCAGCACCTACCTGACGCGCCGCCGCGTCACGCTCGCGGACGCGCCGGAGCCGCCCTTCAAACTGCCGCCCATCATCGTCGCCGGCGACGCCGGGATGGAGAAGATTTTCGCGGGCACGGGCGCGACCTACGCCGAGACGCTGGCGAAGGCCGAGGCGGGCGAGACGGTCTCGAAGGATTTGAACAAGCAGGCGCAGATTTCCATCCGCGTCAAGAAAGAAACTGGCCCAGGCAGCAACGTCGTCGGCCTGCTCGAAGGCTCGGACCCGAAGCTGAAGGATCAGGCGGTCGTCTACACGGCGCACTACGACGCCTACGGCATAGACTCGCAGGGCCGCATCTTCCCCGGCGCGGCCGACAACGCGCTCGGCGTGGCCGAGATCGTCTCGATTGCCGAGGCGTTCACGAAGTCCAAGACGAAGCCCAGGCGGTCAATCATCTTCCTCGCCGTGACGGGCGAGGAGCACGGGCTGTTGGGCGCGGAGCACTGGGTCGCGCACCCCACCTGGCCGCTTGAGAAGGTGGCGGCCAACCTGAACTTCGACGGAATTGGCACAGAGGTTTACGGCCCCGTCAAGCGCGTGGTCGGCTTCGGCGCGGAGCACTCGGACTTGGGCCCGGTGCTCGAAGCCGTCATCGCGGCCAACGGCGGGCAGATCGCGCCCGACCCGCTGCCCGAGGAGAAGGTCTTCTACCGCTCGGACCATTACGCCTTCGTCAAGAAGGGCGTGCCCGCGGTGATGATGACGGGCGGCCCCGAAGGTGACGTGGCGGTCTGGATAGGCAAGGCGAAAAAGTGGATGGAGACGGACTACCACCAGCAGACGGACATCATCCGCCCGGACTGGCACTGGGACGGAGCGCGCACCGTCTCCGTCATGGGCCTCGTCATGGGCATGCGCGTGGCGGACGCCGAGCAGATGCCCGCGTGGTTGCAGACCTCGCCCTTCAACAAGCCGCGCGGCGGCGCGAAGGCGGCGGCGGCCGCGCCCGGCCATGATTAAAGGACAAGGATAAAGCCCCGTCAGGGCCGCGCGGCCCTGACCCCTGAGGGGGCCACATATAATAGCCAGGGGTAAGCGCGAAAGCGCGCCACCCCTGGTCAGGCGTAAAGAAAAGAAACCGACCCCGGAGGGGTCGCGCCTCGACGTCGAAGGCGCGACCCCTCCGGGGTCGGTTCATGCTTGCACATTCTACCGGGGGCGTCGCTCATGCGCTCGTGCGCATTCGCTTGCCCCCGGCTATCGTGTTCATCCCCTACGGCGATGATGCGACGGGAATCCTCACGCTTTCACGTTTCTAAAAATTCCTCGTCTCCCCCGGCTTCATGAACTGCACGCGGCGGTCCCTGCCGATGGCGGCGCGCACCTCCGCCTCGGTCGACATGGTGGGCATGGAGGCGTAGTGCATCGGGATGATGACCTGCGGCCGGAAGAACCTGTTGACGGCGAGCAGCGCGATTTCGGGGCTCTGGCCGTAGGCTTTGCCGCCCGTGTTCATCAGGATGATGTTCGGGTGGTAGAACTCCTGTATCAGCGCCATGTCGTTGAAAATCCACGTGTCGCCCTGGTGATAGACCGAGCGCCCGTCCGCGAAGTCGATCACGTAGCCGAGGGGCCGCCCGCTCGGCTCGCTCCCGTGCATCGCGGGGACGGCGTGGACCGTCACGTCGCCCAGCGAAACTGTGCCACCGACGTTGACCGTCTGCACAAGCTCCTCCGGCAGTTGTTCTCTCTGGAAGAGGGCGGGGAAGTTGACCGTGACGAGTTTGGCGCGGCTGGCCTTGGCGATCTCTATGGCGTCGCCCATGTGGTCGCCGTGCGAGTGCGTGACCAGTATGTAATTCGGCTTGTAGCGCGAGAGGTCTTTGAACTCGGCCGGCGTCGCCGGGTTCTCCTTGAGGAACGGGTCGATCAAAATCCTCGTCCCGCCCGAGGAGACTAGCTCGAAGGCCGCGTGGCCGAGCCACGTGATCTGTATGTCCTTCTTCGCGGGCCGCGCCCGCCTCTGGGCGCTCGCCGGCGGGGCCGTCACGAGCAGGAGCGTGAGCGCCAGGACGGACGTTTTCAAAAAATTCATCGTCACCTCCGGGAGATTACGTGCGGCGAAAAACCTTCACGGCTCTTCAGGGCTTCGGCGCTAGTGCGTGTGGCGGCGACGCTTGGCCGCGCGGTGCCGCTTCTTCTTGAGGACTTTTCGCATCGCGGCCCTGTTGCTCATCACGGTCCGCGTCCGGTTGTACGTGCCCGGGTTGTAAACGCGCACGCGGCGCGAGCCGGAGAATTGTGCCAGGACAGGGCAGACGCTTTCCAGGAGCAGTGCCACGCTCGCCAGCAGAATGAACAGCTTGTTCCGCAGGTTTTTATTCATCTCCCCTCCTCACGCCGTCAAGCCTTGATCGAAATGGTCGGACAAAGAATAGCTTACTTTCGACGCCCCTCGCTATCCTACAAATTCCGCGCCCGCTCTGCTACTATACGCCTCGAAATTCTTTCATCTCGCAAAGCAGTTTTGGCGTGACACGGCGTCGCCGCCAGACTTCATCTTCAGGAGAATCGAAGCGTGATGGGACACGAGTTGAGAATGGAGCGCGAGCTGTCGCTGGACTTCCTGCGCGTCTGCGAGGCGGCGGCCATCGAGGCGGCGAAGACGATGGGGCAGGGCGACCGCAAGTATTCGGACCAGGTGGCGGTCGAGGCGATGCGCGAGGTGATGGACACCGTGCCCATGCGCGGGCGCATCGTCATCGGCGAGGGCGAGCGCGACGAGGCCCCCATGCTCTACATCGGCGAGGAGGTCGGCGGCCGGGCGGCGAGCGAGGAGCTGCGCGCCAGCTTCCCCGAGGTTGACATCGCCGTGGACCCGCTCGAAGGCACCAACCTCTGCGCGCTCGGCGCGAACAACGCCATCGCCGTGCTGGCCGCCTCGGAGCGCGGCGGACTTTTGAACGCGCCCGACATCTACATGGACAAGATCGTCGTCGGCCCGTCGTGCCGCGGCTCCGTCGACATAGACGCGCCCGTCAAGGACAACCTCAAGAACATCGCGCGCCGTTTGGGCCGCGACGTAGACGACCTGACCGTCATCGTGCTCGACCGCTCGCGCCACAAGAAACTGATCAACGACGTGCGCGAGGCAGGCGCGCGCATCCGGCTGATTTCGGACGGCGACCTTTCGGCGGGCATCTCGGCGGCGGTCGCGGGCACCAACATACACGCGCTGATGGGCATCGGCGGCGCGCCCGAGGGCGTCTTGACGGCCGCGGCAATGAAGTGTCTGAACGGCGAGATTCAGGCGCGGCTCGTCTTCGACCACGACCGCCTCGGCGTCGACAAGAGCAAGGTGCCGGAGCGCGACGAGGTGCTCGCGCGCCTCAAGGAGATGGGCATCTCCGACCCGGACAAGGTCTACGACACGAGCGACCTCGCGCCGGGCAAGCGAATCATCTTCTCGGCGACGGGCGTCACGGACGGCGCGCTCCTGCGCGGCGTGCGCTTCTTCGGCGCGGGCAAGCGCACGCACTCGCTGGTGATGACCACCGAGTCCAAGCACATACGCTTCGTCGACACGGTCCACGTCGAAGGCGGCCCGGACGCGGTCATCAGATTTTAGGGACGAGGGATGAGGGATGAGGGATGAGGGATGAAGTAAAGCGGGAGGCGGGGGGCGCAAGGCGCAAGGCAGAGGACAGTCGAGTGAAGCCCGCCTTCCGCCTCCAGCCCCCCGCCTTCTCTTCTTTCATCCCCCATCCCTCATCCCTCATCCCTCATCTCGTCTGGGCGGTCGCGGCTGCCTTCGTGCTCGGCTTCGTGAGTCTGGTGATGGTCGCGCCGGTCGCGCGCGCGCACGGGCACTCGCTGTCGGCCTTCTTTCTTTACGAGATGTTCGGCCGCGTGTGCCACCAGATTCCCGAGCGGGCGTTTCAACTGGCGGGCTACCCGCTGGCCGTCTGCGCGCGCTGCACGGGAATCTACTTCGGGTTCGCGGGCGTCGTGCTCTTTTACCCGCTCGTGCGCTCGCTCGGGCGCACGGACGCGCCGGGGCGCAAGTGGCTGCTCTGGGCGGCCGTGCCCACGGCGCTGGATTTCGCGCTGGGCTTTTTCGGCGTCTGGGAGAATACGCATTGGTCGCGCGCTCTGACGGGCGCGCTCCTCGGCGCGGTCGCGGCCCTTTACGTCGTGCCGGGGCTGGTGGACCTGGGACACATGATCCGTGAGCGCCGGCCGAAAGTTTTGGGGCGCGCGGGGTAACGCTTCGAGGGGTGAGATGAGATGAACAGCAAACTGCGAGCGGTGCTCATAGGCGGCGTGGTGATGGGCCTGCTCTCCGGCCTTCCTTACGTCAGCCTGGGTAATCTGGCCTGCTGCCTCTGGGTGGTGCTGGGCGGCGGGCTCGCCACCTACCTGTACATCAAACAATCCCCGACGCCGGTCAGCATGGGCGAGGGCGCGCTGCTCGGTCTGCTGGCCGGGCTGGTCGGCGCGGCGATCAGGATCGTCGTCGGCGTGCCGATCTCGATTCTGACCGGCTACCCCGAAGGCCGCATCATGCTCAACCTGATGGAGCGGCTGGACGCGGACAAGGCGGAGTTGTACAGGCAGGCGTTCGAGGAGATGACGGCCAGGCCGTTCTTCGAGCAGTTCGCGGGGGCCGTCTTCTCTTTGCAGACCCTGCTCGGCATCATCATCACGCTCGTCTTCGCGGTGGTCGGCGGCCTCCTCGCCGCCCCACTCTTCGAGAAGCGTAAGGCGGACGCCGGCGGCCCGCCGCCCCCGCCGCCCTACTACGGCGGCACGCCCGGCCCCACTTACGCGCCCCCGCCGCCCCCGCCGCCGGGCGACTACGGGCCGAGTGCCTGAAAGGGCAAAATGGAAGACCCCTTCAGCGACTTGCCTTTCGCCTTTGTCTTAGACATCTATTAATGTAAAATCAGCGTCTTACGTGGCTGGCAGCGCGGGGTGCCCTGGGGCAGATGCGCTGCTAGTTTTATGTGCGGCGACGGAAACCGGCGCTCGCCCCGCCCGTTAGTCGGAGGCGGCCAAGGCCGCCCCTGAAGTCCTTAGAATTAAAAATGCCTCTCTATTCACTTGCCCTGCTCGCCGCCACGGACGATTTGTGCCAGAAGTTCCCGAACTTCTGCGAGATCGTCGACAAGACCGCCGGCAACATCAGCCCGCTCTACCGCCTCGACACGTTCGACTGGACGGTCCTGATTCTCTACTTCTCGATCCTGACGATCCTCGCCGTCTACGGCGGCTACCGCGTCAAGCAGGTCGTGGACTTCTGGCGCTACCGCAAGCTCACGCCGCAGCCCTCGGCGCGCTTCAACGAGGACGAGCTGCCGCACATCACCGTCCAGCTCCCGCTCTTCAACGAGATGTACGTCGTCGAGCGGCTGCTCAAGTCCGTCACGGAGATCGACTACCCGCGCGACCGGCTGGAGATTCAGGTCCTGGACGACTCGACGGACGAGACCGTCAAGCTCGCGGAGGCGACCGTCGAGAGCTACAGGCGTGAGGGCTTCGACATACACTACGTTCACCGCACGGACCGCACGGGCTACAAGGCGGGCGCGCTGGAGAACGGCCTGAAGACGGCGAAGGGCGAGCTGGTCGCCATCTTCGACGCCGACTTTGTGCCAAAACCCGACTGCCTGCGCAAGCTCGTCGACTTCTTCACGGACCCGCTCGTCGGCTGCGCGCAGATGCGCTGGTCGCACATCAACGGCGACTACAACCTGCTGACGCGCATCCAGACCATCATGCTCGACGGCCACTTCGTCGTCGAGCAGACCGTCAGGAACCGCACGGGCGGCTTCTTCAACTTCAACGGCACGGCCGGCATCTGGCGGCGCAAGGCCATAGAGATGAGCGGCGGCTGGCAGCACGACACGCTCACCGAAGACACGGACCTCTCTTTCCGCGCGCAGCTCATGGGCTGGCGCTTCGTCTACCTTCTGGACGAGGACGCGCCCTCGGAGATTCCGGTCGAGATCAACGCCTTCAAGGCGCAGCAGCGCCGCTGGGCGAAGGGCGTGATGCAGGTCGGCCTGAAACTCTTCCGCCGCATCTGGTCCGCGAAACTCCCTTTGCGCGTCAAGCTCGAAATGTTCTTCCGGCTGACGGGCAACATCAGCTACCCCCTGATGATCTTCGTCAGCCTCCTGCAATTCCCGCTCTTGCTCGTGCGCTACAACCAGGGCTTCTATCACCTGATGATGTTCGACGTGCCGCTCCTGTTCTTCTCCACGCTCTCCGTGCTGCTCTTCTACGGCACGGGCGTCTGGTACCTGGACAAGCGGCGCGCGCCGCGCCTCCTGCACCTGCCGCTCGTCATGGGGTTGGGGATAGGGCTCGCGTTCTCGAACGCGCGCGCCGTCATAGAGGCGCTCGTCGGCTACCGCACGGAGTTCGTCCGCACGCCGAAGTACCGCGTCGAGGAGCAGAAGGACGAGACGTGGAAGCGCAAAAAATACAAGCGCAAGCGCGGCTGGCTGCCGCTGCTGGAGCTGGGCTTCTCCGTCTACTTCCTGCTTGCCATCCTCTACGCTGTGGAGATGAGACTGTGGGGCACGATTCCGTTCCTGTCCCTCTTCTTCTTCGGCTACGGCTACATGGGCGTGATGAGCCTCTTGCAGTCCGGGTTCGGCAGCCGGCTCCAGGCGCTGTGGCAGCCGCTCGTCCCGAACGGGCGCTCGTGATTCTTCGGCCGCACCGCTTGAAACAAAAGCGCGCCCTCAGTCGTTCCTGTCTGTACGATTGAGGGCGCTCTCGTTTTTCTGAACCGACTCTTGATAGTTTCGACCCCGAAAGGGTCGCACGCGATAGCCGTGGGCAAGCAAACGAATGTTTGCGCCGCCCACGGATTGGCGCGAAAATAATGCTGGCCCCGGAGGGGTCGCACATTCGAGTTTGAGGCGCGACCCTTTCAAGGTCGGCACCCGATTCTCATCTCTGACCGGGGCGTTGCCCCCGCCTATTATGTTCGTCCCCTGCGGGGACGTCCGATTGATGTTCGCCATGAAAAAATTTAGCTACACTCTGCTTGCGCTCCTTCTGCTCGCTGGCGCGCTCTGCCCTTTCACCTCTTCGGCCGCCCCCTGGGACTACTACGACGAGCCGGGCGTGCGCCTCTTGAACCAGCCCGTCGCGGAGTACCGCGCGCGGCGGCAGAGGCTGCTCGGCGAGATTAAGGACGGCGTGGTCGTCATCCTCGGCAACGTGGAGGAGGACATGGGCGTCGAGATGCGCTACCGGCAGAACAACTGGTTCGCGTACCTGACGGGCGTTCGCACGCCGGACGCCGCGCTGCTGCTCGTGCCGCAGGGGCTCGCCTCGGCGGGCGGCGCGCGCGAGATGATTTTCATCCCGGAGCGCAACCTTCAGATGGAGCGCTGGACCGGCGTTCAACTCGGCCCAGGCCCCGAGACGGCCAAAGTCTTCGGGGCCGAGCGGGTGCTGCCGAACGAAGAGCTGTGGGCCAAATTGAAGGAGGCCGCGGCGCTCCCAGCCTTCAAGGGCGCGATGAAGCTCTACACCATCGCGCCGCGCGCGGTGAGCAACGGCCGCGTGCGCGAGTACCAGTTCGCCGAGCGCGCGCGCCGCGAGCTGCCCGGCGTGCAGATCAGTTCCGCCGCCGACATCGTCGGCGACATGCGCCGCATCAAGTCCGCCTCCGAGGTGGCGCTGCTCCAGAAGGCGATTGACATCACGGGCGAGGCGCACCGCGACATCGCGCTCAACCTCAGGCCCGGCATGTACGAGTACGAGATACAGGCGCTGCTCGAAGCCGCGTTCACGCGCAACGGCTCGGAGCGGCCGGGCTTCCCGTCAATCGTCGGGAGCGGCATCTACTCGACCATCCTGCACTACAGCGAGAACCGCAAGCGGATCGACGACGGCGACCTCGTGGTCTGCGACATAGGCGCGGAGTACTCGCTCTACACGGCCGACATCACGCGCACCTACCCGGCGAGCGGGAAGTTCACGCCGCGGCAGCTGGCCGTCTACCAGCTCGTGCTCGACACGCAGTCGGCCGTGGCCGCGCACTTCAAGCCCGGCATGACGAACGGCGACCTGCACGTCTTCGCGGCGCAGTACCTGCGCAAGAGCCCGCTGCGCGCGAAGGACACGGACGGGCGCGAGTACACAATGGACCACTTCTTCATACACGGCCTCGGCCACGCGCTCGGCATGGACGTGCACGACGTGGCCGACGACCTGCACCAACTGCAACCCGGCGAAGTCTTCACCATAGAGCCCGGCGTCTACATCCAGGCCGAGAAACTCGGCGTCCGCATCGAAGACGACTACCTCGTCATGCCCGACGGCACGCTCAGCAAACTCTCCGGCAAGATTCCCTCGGACCCGAAAGAGGTCGAGCGCGTCATGTCGTCGAAGAGGCAGTAGGAAATCAAGGTCGGAAAGGGCGAGCCACGAAGACACGCGAAGCGGCACGAAGAAAGGAGTCGAGCCTACTTCGTGCCGCTTCACGTGTCTTCGTGGCTCGCCCCTTCACGGCTTCAGCTTGAGCCTGTAAATCGTGAAGAGGCCGGCGCGCTCGCCCGCGTCGCGCTCGTACCAGCGTTCGAGGTTCGAGAGGTCGGGCGGCGCGTCCGTGGGGACGACGAGGTGTGAGAGCGCGGGGCGCGAGGCGTGTTCGCGCGTGAAGGCGGCGGCGTAAGCCCTGTAGCCGTCGAGCGCGGCGCGCACGTCTTCACTCGTCAGCGGCTTCCAGTTGACCGTCCACGCGGGGTCGTTGTGGCCCCACTCCATCAGCGAGCGAATCAGAAATTTCTTCCTGTAGTCTTGCGCCTCGAAGTTTTCTCCCGCGCCTGTGAAGTCTTCGTTGACGTAGTAGAGATACTGGTAGAGGCGCTCGCGGTTCTCTTCGAGCGTGACGCCGGAGAAGGCCGGGACGTGCGGCGACCAGAGCACGGGCTGCGGCGCGACGACCGGGGAGAAGTCCGCGTGATCCAGGTTGCTGTAAAGCACGACCGACTGACTGTCGTTTGACGCGGGCTCCTCGCGCGCCACTTCGGCCAAACGCCGCGCGGCCGCCAGCGCCTCGTCGCGGTCCCCGCTCGCCCAGGCGTGCCTCTTCGTCTCGACGGCCGTCTCGAACATCCCCCAGCACAGGGCCACGAGGGCCGCGCACGCTAACACGCGCGCCGGGAAGGGACGCGACGCGCCCGCGCGCCCGCGCCGTATGAGGGCGACTGCGAGCACGAGCGCCGTGAGCGCCAGGTATTTCGCGATGTAAAGCTCGTAGTGGAGCGGTTGCAGCGAGCGGCCGGTCAGCACTTGCTGGTTGAAGACGACGAGCGGGGTGAGCGCGAGCGAGGCCGCGAGCAGCACGGCGCGGCCGCGCCACTCCACGCGGCCGCGCCACGCGGCGACGCCGAGCGCGACGCAGACGATGAGGCCGAGCTTGATTGACGAGCGGGAAAAGTCCGGCGCGTGCGTGGCGGCCAGGAGCTGCACAGTGTCCATCGACGGCGCGCGGTTCGAGAGCAGGAGCGCGTAGGGCACGAGCGCCGCGAGCGCGACGAGCGCGACCGGGACGAACGGCGCTAGAGTTTTCCAAAAACCTTCGCGGCGCGCGGCGAGCGACAGCAGGACGAAGCAAACGGCCCAGGCGGCGGCCGCCGTCCACAGGTAGAAGTAGGAGTAGACGAGCAGGCCGAAAGTCGCGCCCGCCAGGACGCCGTAGGTCCGCGCCGCGCGTTTCTCATTGTTCGTCACGGCGCGCCAGACCAGCGCGCAGAAGACGAAGAAGAGCGGGAAGGGGAACGCAGGCACGTAGCGCCGCAGGAAGGGGAAGTATTCGAAAGTGTAGGTCGTGTCCAGCCCCGCGAGCGTGCGCAGCGGCGCGTAAAGGATGGCGAACGTGCCCAGGCAGACGACGACGAGCGCGCCCGCGGCGGCCAGGTTCTCGTCCTCCGTCACCAACCGTATGAGCCAGAAGAGGGCGAGCGTGGAGAGGAAGGCGACCGCCGCGGTCAGCAGAATGAACGTCGCCGGGGCGCTGATGCCGAGGGCGCGCGCAGGGTAAGCGATCAGGTAGGCCGGGACGAATTGGATCGAGAAGAGGGACTCGTGCTGCGGCGCGCCGCGCGCATCGTCGCGGCCCGTGTAGGGGTCGTTGCGGCGCGGGCGTCCCGCCATCAGGGCGTTGACGTAAGCGTTGTAGGCGACCTCGTCCTGCGAGAAGATGGCGTAAGAGCCGTTCCAGTTTCCCCCGCGCTCCGCGATGAGGCGCAGTTGCGGGTAGAGCGAAACGAGTGTGACCGAGAGCGCGGCGAAGATACCCAGCCGAAAGCTGTGCCGCCGCCCTGTCTCGCGCAAGCTCTGGTTTCTCCTCACAAAGGCCGGTTATTGCTCGCCTGGATTGACGAAAGACGCGCGATGATAGCTCATTCCGGCTGATTGGGGAAATAAGTCCGTGGCCGCGAGCGCCGGTTTGTTATACTCGCCCGAAAGGAGAGAGCTGATGGCGGAAGAGACGGTGAATCGTTGCGAGCGTTGCGACGCGGAGACGGAGCGCTTGATAAAGTTCGTCGGGCCGGACAACGCGCCGCACTACGTCTGCTGGTCGTGCCTGGCGCGCGAGGAGAAGAAGGTCAACCTCAAAGGGACCTGGAAGCGCGGGGGGCGCGCGCGTTAAGAGTCCGAAAGGAAGTCCAGCGAGTCCGCGGGGCCGTATTCCTTCACGTCCTCGCCGCCCGCGAAGACGCGCGCCGTCTTCGCGCCGAGCAGCCTGATCTCGCGCCCTTCAATCCTCAGAATGCTCCCCTCCCTCAGGCCGACGACGCGCGTCGCCGGGTTGGCCTTGAGAAATTCCGCGATGCGCTGCTCGCGAGTCTCGCCCGCGTGATTCGCCGGCATCTCGTCCGTGTAGTGCGGGTTGATCTGGAAGGGGACGAGCGAGAGCGCGTCGAAACCGGGGGGCTCGACAATCGGCATGTCGTTCGTGGTCCTTATCGTCGGGCAGGCGACGTTCGACCCCGCGCTCCACCCGACGTAGGGTGTGCCAGTTTCCACGCGTGCCCTGATGCTCTCAATCAAACCCGTCTCGTACATCCCGCGCAGGAGGTGGAAAGTGTTCCCGCCCCCGACGGCAATCGCCTCCGCGCTCTCGACCGCTTCAAGTGGCTTGGCGGCCTCGTGCACGGAGTCGAGTTGGTAGCCCATCTCCTCAAACCGCTCGCGCACCACCCTTGCGTACTCGTCATACGAGCGCGTGACGCCCGCGAACGGCACGAACAGGACGCGCTTCACCGACGCGCCCAGAAAGTCGCGTATGTCTCCGACGGCGTGTGCCAGAAACTCCCCGCCGTAGTTGGTCGAATTGCTGAGCAGCAGTAATCTTTTGCGTGACATGCGGCGCTCGAATCTGTTGAAATTATCCCGTCAGGAATAATCCGCCAGCGCGCGTTTCAATGCAAGGAGAAAAGAGAATCGTGGAACAAGAACAGTCGCTCAGGGAACACCTGCTTTACCTGCTCGGGGGTGGCGGGGCGCACGTGGATTTCGAGTCAACGATCGCGGACTTTCCCGCCGACAAGGTTCACCAAAAGATAGACGGGCTGCCGTACACGGCGTGGCAGGTGTTGGAGCACATGCGAATCGCGCAGTGGGACATTCTTGAGTTCAGCCGGAACTCTGGTTACGTCTCGCCGAAGTGGCCGGAGGGGTACTGGCCTGCAAAGGATGTCGCGCCCGGCGCTGGGGCTTGGAACGAGGGTGTGGAGAAATTCCGGTCTGACCTCGAAGAGATGAAGGCGCTGGTCGCGGACCCCGAGACTGACCTCTTCGCGCGCATCCCGCACGGCGACGGGCAGACAGTGCTGCGCGAGGCGCTGCTGGTCGCGGACCACAACGCCTACCACCTGGGCGTGCTCGTCACGATGAAGAGGCTTTTAGAAGAGCCAGCGGATTAAGTAGTAGAGCCCTAGAACGAGGCCGCCGAGGACGAGCAGGAGCAGGGCGAGGCAGCCGAAGAGCACCAGTTTCGTCTTCTTGGCCCGCCCCTCGTCCGGCGGCGAGAGCTGGTTCTGCGGGAAATACGGCGGGGGAGTCTCTGTCGGCATTTAGCTTCTCCTCAATTCCTATCCGAACAATCACGACTTCGGTCCATACAGTAGCACCGGAATACTCCGGCGGGAAGCGCACGCGTCTTCAGAAAATCAGTTTGACGCCGAGCTGGACGTTGCGCGGGAGGTTGGCCTGGCTGGTGACCTTGCCGAAGTTCGAGCTTGTCGGGTCGAGCACGGGGTTGTTGAACTGCGGGTGGTTGAAGGCGTTCAAGAATTCGCCGCGCAGTTGCAGGCGCGTCCGCTCCGTGAAAAGAAAATTCTTGGTGACCGAGATGTCCGAGAGGTTCAGGGGCTGGCCGCGCAGGCCGGGCAGCCGCGACGGAAGCCGCCGGACGTTGAAGAGCAGGCGTATGCGCGGGTCGTTGCGCTGCAACGCCGGGTCTGGACGGCCATTCCTCTGCACCGGCGCGTCCGTGAAATAAAAACCGCTCGTGTCGAAGACGGCGTCGACGGCGCTCCCGTCAATTCTGGTCCGCAGCTCGGACGGGTCGCCGTCGACGTAGAGGTTGCCGATTTCGAGCGGCCGCCCGCCCTGCGCCTGCCAGATGCACTGCACCTGCCAGCCGCCGAGGAGCGTGTCGGTCACGCCGCCCCACGTCGCGCCCCACCTGCGGCCGCGCCCGAACGGGAGTTCCCAGATGCCGCTCAGGACCAGGCGGTGCGGCGTGTCGTTCGCGGAGAGGCGCTTCTCGTACTCCGCGTCCGTCGGGTTGAGGAACGAGACCTCTTCGAGCAGCTTCGACCAGGTGTAGCTGGCGAGCAGGGTGTAGCCGCGCGTGAAGCGTTTCTCGACGCGCAGTTGGCCCGCGTGGTAGATGGAGGAGCCGTCGTGGCGGCGCGTGCGAAGGTTTCCGAACTGCGGGAAGGGGCGGAGCAACTGCTGGCGCTGGACGGTCGCGCCGTCGAGGCTCGTCCCAGGCGCGAGGCCGCGGAAAGGGTTCGCGACGCTCGCGGTCAGGAAGTTTATCAGCGCCTGGTCGCGCGCCGCCGCGTTCGAGAGGTACTGGCGCGGCAGGGCATTAAGCGCGTCCGTCTCGGCCGTCAGGTCGTAGCCGCGGTTGCCTATGTACGCGGCCTCGACGAGCCACGAGCCTGGGAACTCGCGCTCGAAGCTCAACTGCCAGCGCTGCGACTGGCCGTTGCTTCTTTCGACGGGGACGAAATCCAGGTCGCGCCCGACGAAGGTCGCGAGGCCCGCGCTCGCCCCCGGCGCGGCGGGCAAGCCTTCCGGGAACGGGTCGAAAAGATTGGCCCGGAAAGTCAGCCCGGAGTCTTCCGTCGGGACGAGGTTGATTGACTGCGAGAAGCCCGCCTGCTGCACGCCGTCGAAGATGAAAGGCACTGTGTAAATGGCCCAGCCGCCGCGCACCACCGCGCGCTCGCCGATTCTGTAGGCGAAGCCCAGGCGCGGCTGAACGTTGTTCTTGTCCGCGTCCCAGAAGCCGCGGCTGTCGCCGCCCGCGAAGAGCAGCCCGCCGCGCACGCGGAAGTCTTCGGGCGACAGCTCTGGGATAGGGTTGGCGGCGTAGGCGGCGCGCGCGGCCGCCTCAATCGGGTTCGGCGTCAATCGGTCGAAGCCGCGCACGTTGCGGTCGAAGCGCTCGGTCGTGGCCCCTTCGTACTCGTATCGCAAGCCCAGGTTGAGCGTCAGGCGCGAATTGATTTTCCAGTCGTCCTGAAAGAAGAGGCCGTGGTAAGGCGTCTGGTTCGAGCGGGCCGTGTTGCGCTCCAGGAGTCCGCCGGTCGGTTGGCCCAGGAGGAACGCGGCGAGTTCCTGGCCGATGGCGGCCTGAGGCGAGTTGTCGAACGGCCCGCGCGTGAAGTCCGTGCGGAAGTCGTAGCGCCCGGCGGCGTGCCCGAGCCCCGAGGCGTCCTCGCGGTAGACGCGGAAGTCGTAGCCCGCGCGCAGGGCGTGGCGGCCCGCCAGGCGCGTCACCGTCGGCTGAAGCGAGTAGATGCTGTGCGTGAAGCCCGCGCCGAGCGGGTCGCCGAGCGGCGAGAACTCGCCCGTCTCGAAGCGCGGGAAGTATGAGAGGCCGCCGAAGAGCGCGGCCGCCCGCGGCGAGAAGCCGAGCGAGGCGGGCGAGAAGAAGCCTTCGCTCGCCCGCAGCGTCGGCGAGTCGAAGTGCGAGAAGCCCGCGCGCACGTTGAAGACGGTCCTGGGCGAAGCGGTGTAGACGTGGTCGTAAGTCGCGGCGTTGTTGTTGCGGTAAAGGAGCGTGCCGGCCGGGCGGACTCCGTTGACGACGCCGGTCCAGTTTCCGCGCTCCTCCAAACGGTTGTTGCGCGTGTAGCGGAAGAACGACGCGTGCCTCTGGTCGAAGGCGAAATCGAGCCGGAGCGTTTCGGAGTTGAACGTGTCCGTGCGGAGGTTCGCGCTGATGAAGTTGTTGCGCCCCTGCGCGTCGCCCGGCTGATTCGGGAGCGGGTAGTATTGCAGGTAGGCGCGGGCCACGTCGCTGATGCGCGCCCCGGGGATGACGTTTCCGGGGAAAGGCGTGCGCTCTACGCGCGCCCCCACCCTCACGGCCGTCTGCGGGTCGTAAATCCGTATGCCGAGCGGCAGGAGCGCGGAGAAGTCGCCGCGCCTCTCTGCCAGCGTCGGGACGGTGAATTGGCCCGGTTCGGGGAAGACATCCTTCAAGCCTTCGTAGGCGAAGAAGAAGAAGACGCGGTCGCGCCCGCTCCACGTTTTTGGCCCGCCCGTGCCGAAGCGCGGCAGATGGACGGGGCCGCCGAGCGTCGCGCCGTAGCGGTTGTAGCGGAGCGCGTCGCGCGGCCGTCCGGCGCGGTTCAAAAAGAAGTCGTTGGCCGAGAGCACGTCGTTGCGGACGAATTCGTAGAGCGAGCCGTGGAACTCGTTCGTCCCGGAGCGCAGCGTCACGTCGACGTTCGCGCCGGCCGTGTGCCCCTGCTGCGCGTCGAAGCTGGTGGTCACGACCTTGAACTCCTGCACGGCGTCCGCAGGGGGCACGAAGGCGACGCGCGAGTCGCGGTTGGCGGTGTTGGGCGAGCCGTCGAGCGTGAACTCGTTGCCGCCGGGCGCGCCGTTCGAGACGATTGAGGACGTGCCGAGGTTGTCGAAGGGGCGCGAGAATTTGAGGTCGCCCGTGTAGGTGACTCCGGGCGCGAGGCGCGAGAGCACGAACGGGTTGCCGTCCGAGAGCGGCAACTCCGCGATGCGCCGCCGGTCAATCACCTGGCCCGACGACGCGGTCGCCGCTTCGAGGAGCGGCGTCTCCGTCACCACGCTCACGGTCTCGACGAGTTCGCCCACTTCGAGCGTGAGGTCTAACGTCAAACGGTCCCCGACGCGCACCTCCACGTTCTGCCGCAGGAGTTTCTTGAAGCCGGCGGCCTCGACCGTCAACGCGTAGCCGCCCGGCGTCAGGAACAGCATGGTGTAGTCGCCCGACTCGTCCGTCGTGGCCCGGACCGCGTTGTTCGTCGCCGCGTTGGTGGCGGAGACCTGCGCGTTTGGCACGGCCGCGCCCGACGCGTCCGTCACGCGCCCGGTGATCGAGCCGCGAAACTCCTGCGCCGCCGTCGAGCCGGCGACGAGCAGAAGACAAAGGGCGGCAAGAAGAGAACAGAAAATGCGCCGACAGTTCTGCCGCTTGCGAGGCCGGACCATTCATCACTCCTGGGCGAGTTTATGCCAGTTGCTCAAACGTTAGAGTGCCTTCGTCAGCCGCCGCAGCCTTCTCAAGTGTCAAGAGAAAACTTTCGACGGGCAACCTGTAACGCGGGCTGATGATTCCGCGGAGCAGTCCGACCTGTTCGTCGTGAGCCTTCCGCTCCTCTTCGTCAGTGTAGGGTGGAACCAGGACGCCGAATTTCTCATAAGCTTTGCAGCCCCTGTGCTCCAGGACAATCACTCTCTGTATCTGAGGGTCAAGACTTCTGGCAAGTTCCAGGTGGTCAAAAAACGTCTTGTGCCAGGCCGGCTTCGCCGGCTCCTCCGGCACGACCGCGCCGAGTGCCGCGCCCGCGAGAATCAAGTGGTAATACTTACCAGTGGATCCTGCGTCTTTCATGTACTCTGTGACCAGTTCAAAAAAACGAAAGTCCATGCAAGTGAGCAACACGACTTCGGCTTTGGTTGAATCGTCGCTCACAGACAAGCCTTTAAGATACGCGGAGAAATCGCTTAAATGTGCGCCATTGGTCGTCATCGAATCATCCTCCTTTACTGGAAGAGCAGCCAGCGAGGACAGCGAGGCGAATCGAGAAATAATATGGCGGTCGGCCCCGTTCTGAACGGGAATGTTCTTTTCGCGCCGGTGCGGCGCGCTTGGCGAGCACTCAGCTTAAAGCGACCCTGGCGCACACGTCCGCGAGCCTGAGTGTGCATCCGACGGAAGGCAACTCAAATACGCCTTCGAGAGAGCGGATGTCAGACAGCCGCCACCGCCCGTCCGCCTGCCTGACGTACTGCTCGACTCCGTGCTCGTCCTGGGCGATTAGTAAATATTCCGATTGCGGTAGGCGGCACTGACCCGCGTTACACTCAAACGCCGACCGCTATAAAAGGCCGGATAACTTTATCACGCGGCGCGCTCAGGGGGCGAGTTTTATCAGTTGGAGCATTTCGGTGAGGCGCGGGTCGGCGCGCAGGCTGTCGAGGCGCGGGTCGACTTTGAGGTGGATGAAGGATTCGTCGCGCTCGCCGTAGGCGCGCTCCAGCCACTCGAAGGCTTGTTCCTTGTCGCCGAGGGCGGCGTGGATGAGGGCTATCGAGTAGGGCGAGACGTAGTTCTGGCGGCCGACCAGCTCCTTCAACTGCTCAAGGATTCTGAGCGCGTCGTCGCGGCGGCCCGAGACGGCGTAGGCGTGGCCGAGCGCGGCGATCATCTCGGGCTTGCCCTCGGGGAACTCTGCCGTCTTCGAGAGGCTGATGGCGCGCTGGTAGGCGCTGATGGCCTCGTCGTACATCTCCTTCTGCTCGTAGGCCAGGCCGAAGCTCCAGTGCGTGTCGGCGTATCTGGGGTCGCGCTCCAAAGTCTTCTGCAAGTGCGCAATCGATTCGTCGTAGCGCCTGGCCCAAAAATAGGCGCGGCCCACGCCCGTGCTGATGGAGAGCGAGAGCGGGTCTAGTTCGAGCGCGCGCTTGCGGTGTTCGAGCGACTCGTCGTGGCGGCCCATCTCCGAGAGGTAGACGCCGTACCACTGGTGCGCGGTCGCGTAGCCGGGCTTGAGCTCCAGCGCACGGCGGAACTCACTCTCCGCGCCGACCCAGTCCCACTCGTAAGAGAGCTTGATCTTGGCGAGCGACGTGTGGGCCTCGGCCAGTTGCGGGTCAATCGCGAGCGCCCGGTTGGTCTTCTCGATGGCGACGGGCATGGCCTCCTTCGGCGAGAGTTGCAGGAGGTTGCCGAGGACGTAGCAGTCGGCCAGCCCCGTGTAGGCGAGCGCGTACGACGGGTCGAGGTCGATGGCCTGCTGGAAGTTGCGAATCGCCTCGCGTATGTCCTCGGGCCGGCGCTTGTTCCAGTAGTAGCGGCCCTTCCAGTAGAGCTGGTAAGCCTCCGCGCTTTCGGTGTAGCGCTTGGCTAATTGCCTGCGCTCCTCGCCGGAGAGTTTGAGGCGCAGCTTTTCGGAAATCTCGCGCGAGATGTCGTCCTGGAGCGCGATGATGTCGGAGAGCTTGCGGCTGTATCTTTCGCCCCAGAGCCGCGTCTGCGTGTCCACGTCCACCAGCTCCGTCTCTATGACGAGGTCGTCGTTCATGCGCACGACGCGCCCCGTGAGCACGGCGTGCACGCCCAGCTCGCGCCCGACCGTCTGCGGGTCAACGTCGCGCCCCTTGTAGCGGAAGACGGAGCTGCGCGCGATGACTTTCAGGTTGGGAAGCTCCGTCAGGCTGTTGATGAGACTCTCGGTCAGGCCGTCCGACAGGTATTCGGTCTCGGCGTCGCCGCCGACGTTGACGAAGGGGAGCACGGCGACCGAGTCGATGGCCCCGGCCGGGCGCGAGAAGTACCAGTAAGATAAGAGGGCGGCCGCGAGCGCGAGCGCCACCGCGGCGAAGAGGATGACGTGCCCGCGGCGCTTGTGTTCCGCCGAGTGCAGGATGCCGCTCATGGTCGCGCGCGCCAGCGGCTCGCGCGTCGTTGCTTGCGCGAACTGGTCCGTGCTCGTGACGCCGCCCGCGGGAGCGCCGCCCGAGGACTCCGCCGACGCGCTTCTCCCGGCGCGCGCCAGCTTCAGCTCGAACTCCAAATCCTGCTTGAGAGTTCTGAGGTCGTCGAGCATCTCGCGGGCCGTCAGGTAGCGCTCGTCGCGGTCTTTCCTGAGCGCGCGGCCGACGATCTCCTGTAGTTCGGGCGGGACGTGCTCGACGTGGTCCGCGAGCGGGCTCGGCTCCTCTTTCAGAATAGAGGCGACGACCTCGTGGTTGGTCGCGCCCTCGAAGGGCGAGCGCCCGGCCAGCATCTCGTAGAGCACTATGCCGAGCGAAAAGATGTCCGTGCGCCCGTCGACTTCGACCCCTCGGGCCTGCTCCGGCGACATGTAGCGCGCCGTGCCGATGACCGCGCCCACGTCCGTGTGCACCTGCGTGACGGCCTCCGGGGTGGTCGCGCGGTTCTCGGCCAGCTTGGCGAGGCCGAAGTCGAGCACCTTGACATAGCCGTCCTCGCGGAGCATGACGTTCTCGGGCTTGATGTCGCGGTGGACGATCTCTTTGGCGTGGGCCGCGTCGAGGGCGCTCGCCATCTGGATCGCCACGTCGAGCGCCTCCTCGGCGGGGAGCGGCCCGCGCTTCATGCGCTCGCGCAAGGTCACGCCCTCTATGAACTCCGTGGCGATGAAGGTGACCTCGCCCTCGTGCTCGATCTCGTGAATCGTGATGATGTTCGGGTGGTTCAGGGCCGAGGCGGCGTGCGCCTCGCGCGTGAAGCGCTGCATGCGCTTCTGGTCGGAGGCGACCTGGGCCGGGAGGAATTTCAACGCGACCGTGCGGCCGAGCTTGGTGTCGGCGGCCATGTAAACTTCGCCCATCCCGCCGACGCCGAGCAGAGAGCGGATTTCGTAGCGTCCGAAACGTGTTCCTGGGGGGAAGGCTCCTGCCATCCTGGGCGAAATTCGGTAGGCTGCAAAAATGGGCCAGCAGTCTTTGTGGACAGGGCCGCCGGCGTCAACCTCGCGCGACCGGAAGATTCTAGCCGAGTTCCGCGAAGAACAGAAGGCAGTAGACCACAGGCGGAAGGCGGAATAAGAATGGCCGGAGGGACGAACCGCGCGCATGACACGAAACGACGCGAAAGGAGTTGACCCTACTTCGTGCCGCTTCGTGTCATGCGCGCGGTCCCCGTTCTTTGACCCGACGAAGTCGCCTCGCCGCGCCTTCCTACTGCGCCGCGGGGAGCGCGCCCGTCGAGCCGCACTGGCCCGCGCCGGAGCCGGGCGGGACGGCGAGCGGCCCCTGCTGGATGAAGCAGAGGAACGAGTACTCCTTCTTCGCGTTCGCCAGCCCCGTGAAGCTTGAGTCGAGCAGGCCGTAGGCGTCATTCCCGTTGACCGCCCAGTACGTCCAGTGCAGCGAGCTGACCGGGATGCCGGGGTCGTTAGCCGCCGTGCGGTTGTAGCTGCTCTGTATGAAGTTGACCATGTCCGTGAAATACTGGCCCTGCGAGCCCGCGCCCGTAGAGAAGAGGTCCGCGTCCGTCTTCCCCGTCCCGACTTCGCCTATGAAGACGGGTGCCTGCGCGTAGCCCGTGTGACCGGTGTTGCCCCACGGGTACGAACTGTGGCCGGGCCAGACGGGGTTGACGCCGCCCGCCAGGTTCGGGAAGGCCCAGAACTTTCTCCAGGTGTCCGCGAGGCTCGACGCGGAGCACCCGCTGCGGTAGCAGGTCTGGGCGTTGAACCATCCCTGCTGGTATTCCACGGGGCCGTAGTCGTGGCCCGAGTAGACGAGCTGGTTGTTGACGGCCGGCCCAAGACTGCTGGCGCTGCCGCCCGCGTTGAGCACCACGGGCGCGCCAGGGTGTCCGGCGTTGCCGTTGACGCCGAGCAGGTTGCCGCCCCACCAGTACCAGTCGTAAGGCCCCGCGGCCATTGTGCCAGTCGCGGTCGGGTAGGTGCTGACGCCTTCGACGAAGATCAGCGGATAGTCCCAACCGTTGGCGAGCGCGTCGCCCAGGATGGTGTCGCCCGCGCGCTCGGCGGCGAGCCGCCAGTCCTTGCACGTAGAGGTCGCCACGCAGGCAGGCGCGAACGGGTTCGGGTTGGGGTTGACTTGCGGGTCTATGCCGTCGCCGCTGCCCCAGGTCGCGCCCGAAAGGTAAGCGGTCCGCGAGGGCGTGTGCGGCTCGTTGCGCAGGTCGTAGCCGAGGATGACGGGGAAGCCGTCGGACGCGAGGTAGTTGACCGTCACGGTGTCCGTCGAGCCCATCGTCTGCCGTATGCCGTGCGCCCAGCGCTGCACGCTCACCCAGTCGTTAATCCACTTCTGCTCCGTGTAGTTGCTCTTGCCGGAGACGAAGTACCAGAGCCCGTTGCCCTGCGCCGAGTTGCCCGCGTCGGAGCGGTGGTTGTCGAGGATGACGTGTAGTCCGCGCGAGCCCGCGTAGTTGACGATGAGGGCGAGGATGTCGCGCGCGCGTTTGCCCTTGCAACTCGGGCAGGCGCTGATCGAGTTGGCGTTCGGCGCGGGGTTCAGTTCCCACATCGCGTTGGAAAAGGGGATGCGTATGGTGTTGTAGCCGTACTGCCTGATCCGGTCAACGATGTAGGTGTAGTCCTTGGCGTAGAAGCCGTGGGCCACGCCGCTCGTGGTCTCGAAGCCGTACCAGTTGATGCCGGTGATTCTGAACTCGCTGCCGTTCGGGGCGAGGATCTTGCTCCCGCTCGTGCTCCAGCCGGCCGTGACTGTGCCAGAAACGCAGCAGACCAGCAGGCAGGCGAATACCATGCTCCGTGGGAACCGAGACCGGACGCGTAGACGCATATTGTTACCCTCCTCTTTGGCTGTAAGGACCGAATTTGTGTGGAAAGAAGAAAACCCAGGGGCGACCATCTTATCCGCGCCCGCGTATAAGTCAAGCTCTCCCGGGCGGCGTTGACATACACCTCTGGCCGGGAATATCGTGCGCCTGCGCCCTGACGGGCTTCAAGCCGCCCGAAAAGTAAAGCGCCCGATTCCGGGGCCGTGCGGCCCGACGCCCTGCTCAACCTCATGAGGAGACAGCCGTGTTGAAACTAGTAGCCGTGACGGGACTCATCCTGGCCCTGTCGTGTGTGACCGGGGCCGAGCCCGCGAGGGCGACTCAGAACGACGAGCGCGTCGCAGACGTTGCCGCGAGGTCGGCCTGCGCGAGGCACCGCTGGGCGGGCAGGGGATTCGCCCCGGTCGGCTACATCAAGGGCATGGCGCTGATGTACGCCAAGTCTTTTTGCGAGAGCCGGGACCCCGCGAACCAGGTTGCGGCCGCGATGAGGCAGCCGCTAATGGGCAGCAACGACGCCCTCGTGCGGTACCGGGAAGACCTGGCGCGTAACGGCGTGGACGTTAACAATGACATAGAGCGACTGCGCGCCGTATACACGCTCGCCATCGGGGAAGGAATGATGGAGAGCGCCGGGAACACGACCGAGGGCGTTGACGCAACGGTGCGTCGCCCGACCGCGGCCACCGCCGAGGCGGGCCTGTTCCAGCAGAGCTTCGACTCGCTCGGCCGCTCCCCTTTGTTCGCCACGCTGTTTGAGCAATACAAAGCGAACGCGGGCGCGTGTCTTCTTGAGGTGTTCAAGGAGGGCGTCCGAAGATTAGATACGCGCCCCGTCGTCGGCAGCGGGCGGGGCGCGGAGTTCCAGCGTTTCACAAGGGACTGCCCCGCATTCGCGACCGAGTTCGCTATGATTCTATTCCGTATCAACCAGAGGCACTTCGGCCCGGTGAGGAGACACGAGGCGGAGTACCATCAGCCCTGCAACGACATGCTGAAGGAAGTCGAGTCCGTTGTAACCTGCACGCCGTAACGCGCGGCGCGCCCGGCAAGGTATTTGATCCGTAATTGCTATTGACCTCGCTCGTAAATCACGCGGCCTCCGAGGATGGTCATCAAGACTTCCGTCTGCAATATCTCTTTAGGTTCGATGGTCAGCAGGTCGCGCGAGTGGACGACGAGGTCTGCGAGCATGCCGGGCGCGATTTGCCCCTTCTCCTTCTCTTCGAACGAGGCGTACGCGCCCTCGGCCGTGTAGCAGCGGATGGCGGCGGCCATAGTGAGCCGCTCCTGCGGCCACCAGCCGCCCGCGGGGTCGCCCTCCGTGCTCTGGCGCGTGACGGCGGCGTAAAGGCCGAGGTAGGGACTAATCGGCTCGACGGGCCAGTCCGTGCCGAAGGGGACGCGCACGTTAAAGGCTTGCATCATGTGCCAGGCGTACGCGCCCTGGACGCGGTACTCGCCGAGGCGGTCCTGCGCCCAGCGCTTGTCCGAGATGGCGTGCGACGGCTGCATAGAGGCGATGACGCCCATCTTGCCGAAGCGCGCGAAGTCCGAGGGCGCGACGACCTGCGCGTGCTCGACGCGGTGACGGTTCCAGGGTTTAGGGGGGCCGGCATCGTTTCCAAAAGCACTTGCCAAACGCGTTTTGTCCGCCTGCTCAAACCCGTCGAGCGCCATGCGGTTCGCGCGGTCGCCGATGGCGTGCAGCGCGATCTGAAATCCCGCCTCGTTGCGCTCGACGATCATCTTCGTCAACTCTTCCGGCGGGCGGCGCGGGATGCCGCTATTCTTCGGGTCGTCGGCGAAGGGCGCGAGCATCGCGGCGGTGCGAGAGCCGAGCGTGCCGTCAACGTAGCCCTTGAGCGCGGTCAGGCGCAGTCGCAAGGGATCGTCCTTGAACGTCGCGAACTCCGCGCGCTGGCGCTTCAACTCTTCGACCGAGTCCTCGAAGTCCTGCCACTCTGCGACGCGCACCGTGAGCTTGTCCTGCTTCAGCAACTCGCGGTAAAGCATGGTCGTTCTGTAGCCGGAGTTGTCCTGAATCGAAGTCAGACCGTAGCGCCGCGCCTCGGCGAGCGCGCGCTCAAGCGCCTGCAACATCTCTGCGGGCGTCGGCTGCGGGACGACGCGCGCGACGAGCTGGGCCGCGGTCTCCTTCAAAATTCCCGTCGGCTCGCCGCGCTCGTCGTGCAGAATCTCGCCGCCCTCTGGCGCGCGCGTCTCGCGCGTCACGCCGGCCTTTCCGAGCGCCAGCGAATTGGCCCAGGAGACGTGCCCGTCAACGCGCTGGACGAAGACGGGGTTGTTCGGCGCGACCGCGTCCAAATCCGCGCGCGTGGGCCACTGGCCGCCCCACAGGGTGTGGTCCCAGCCGCGCCCCAGAATCCACGAGCCCGGCGGGAGTTCCTTGACCTTGGCCGCGATGCGCTGCCTGGCCTCTTCGAGCGTCTTCGCGCCGATTAAGTCAACCCGCAGGAGTGAGAGCCCGCCGCCCAGGAAATGTAGGTGGGCGTCGTTGAAGCCCGGCGTGACGAGCTTGCCCTTGAGGTCAATCGTGCGCGCCGCGCTGTAACGCGCCACGAGTTGTGCGTCGGGGCCTACGTCCACGATGCGGTCATTGTCTATGGCGACGGCCTGGGTGATCGTCCCGCGAGCGTCGGCCGTGAAGACCTTGCCGTTCACGAGCAGGAGCGTGACTGTGCGCCGCGCCTGCGTGCCGGAGGGCGTCGCGCCGAAAAGGAGCGAGAGAATGACGAGCGAGATTGAAAGGGTGCGTCGCATCTTTTGTGTCGCGGTAAACGGGAATAGGGGAGCGCGCAAAGTTATATCACCGATTCCGAGAAAGTTCACGCCGGAGGCGCGAAAAGCAATGCGGAACGATGAGTGATGAATGATGAATTAAAAAGCAATCGTCTTTAACTCATCATTCATCCCTCCGCATTCCGCATTGCTTTTCATCCTTCTCTTTCAACCCGGCCGAAAACGGCTATAATCATCCCGCCAAAATCTTACCGACAAAGGAACCCTCGGACGATGAAGACAGAAACGCTCGACCTACAGACTCCGAACGGCGCGACGACCGCGCACGTCGCGCTCCCCGAAAACGAAAGCAGCGCCGCCGTCATCCTCATACAGGAATGGTGGGGCATCAACGACCACGTCCGCGACCTCTGCGCGCGCTACGCCAAAGAAGGCTACACCTGCGTTGCGCCCGACCTCTACCGCGGCAAAATCACCAAAGACGCGGAGGAAGCCTCGCGCATGATGCACGAGCTCGCGACCGAAGACGGCATGGCGACCATCAGCGCCGCGCTCTCCGCAGTGCGAAGCAAATACAACGCCGAGAGGGTCGGCATCACGGGCTACTGCATGGGCGGGAGCTTCGCCCTGCGCGCCGCCTGCGAGCTTCACGAGCTGGCGGCCGCGGCCCCCTTCTACGGCGACATCCCCGGCGAGAAGACGCTGGCACAGTTGACCGTCCCCACGCTCTTCATCGCCGGCGCGCGCGACAACTGGATCACGCCCGAGAAGGTCAACGAGCTGAAGGAGGCCGCGCACAGGCACAACCTGCCCGTGGAGGTCGTCACCTACGACGCGGACCACGCCTTCTTCAACGACACGCGGCCCGAAGTCTACAACCCGGAGGCCGCGGCCGACGCCTGGCGGCGCGTCCAAAACTTCTTCGACGGCCTCCTCAGAAAGTGAGGTGAACGATGACGACAAGAACACTCAGGGGCGTGGCCGCCGCCGCGCTGCTTCTCCTCTGCGCGCACACCGCCCCCGCGCAATCGAACGCGGTCGCGAAACCGGACGGCACGATCATCGAGAGCGCCCCCTACCAACTGCCCACACACGCGCAACTGCCGGCCAACCTGCATTCAGCCTACTCGCATGAGGCGGTCGAAAAAATCAGGACGGCCGCCGACCTTGAGCTGCTGAAGATCACGTACATGAGCGACGGCCTCAAGATCGCGGGCTTCATCTACAAGCCGAAGCGGACCGAAGGGCAAAAGCTCCCGGCGATCATCTTCAACCGCGGGGGGCTGGCCGACGGGGCGATAGGCCCTGAGAATTTCAACTACCTTTACGAGATGCACCGCTACGCGTCCGAGGGCTTCGTCGTCATCGCCTCGCAGTACCGCGGCGCGGGCGGCAGCGAGGGCAAGGACGAAGCGGCGGGCGCGGACACGAACGACGTGATGAGCCTCATCCCGCTGGCCCGCTCGCTCCCTTACGTGGACATGAATAGACTGTTCATGTGGGGCTACTCGCGCGGCGCGATGATGACTTTGCAGGCGCTCAAGCGCGGCGCTCCCGTCAGGGCCGTGGCCGTCGTCGGTGCGCCGACGGACCTGACGGCGAACGTGAACAACCCCGGCTTCATACAGTTCGCGCGCGCGGTCTACCCGGACTTCGACGCGCGCCGCGACGAGCACCTGAAGAACCGCTCGGCCATCCTCTGGGTCGATAAGATTGAGGTGCCGCTGCTCATTATGCACGGGGGCGCGGACCCCGGCACGCCCCCGACGCACGCGATCAACCTGGCACAGAAGCTGGAAGAGCAGGGCAAGACTTACGAGCTTGTGGTCTATGCCAGGGACAACCACGGCGTCTTCCGCAACGCCGAGGACAGGCTGAGGAGGACTGTCGACTGGTTCAAGAACGTCCGCGCCATGTCGATAGCGCAAGTCCTCGGCCGCACCGTCAGGGAGCAGGGCGCGGAGGCCGCCGTCAAGCAGTATCACGAGTTGAAGAGAACCAGGCCCGACGTGTACGACTTCGCCGAGCCCGAGCTGAATACGCTTGGCTACCTGCTGCTGCGCGACCAGCGCGTCAGGGACGCGATTGAGATTTTCAAGCTCAACGTCGCCGCCTACCCCGAAGGCTTCAACACCTACGACAGCCTCGGCGAAGCCTACCTGGCCGCGGGCGAGCGCGAGCTGGCGATTCAGAATTACAAGAAATCTCTGGAGCTGAACCCGCGGAACACGAACGCCACGGACGTGCTGAAAAGAATCGAGGGGCAGGAATAAGACCCGCGGCGCGGACGCCTTCGCTTAGCCTAGAGTGGCCGGGTCGCCTTCGAGAAATTCAGTCAACTCCTTCTCCGTCGGCAATGCTGTTCTCGCCCCGAGGCCGCGGCACTTGAGGGCGGCCGTCGCGTTGGCGAATCTCATGCACTCTTCAACTTGTGCGCCGCGCAGCATCCCGTAGATGAAGCCCGCGTGGAAGGCGTCGCCCGCGCCAGTCGTGTCGCGGCAGACGCCGGGCACTGCGAAGGCGGGCGATTCCAGAAAGACCCCTTCGTGATAAAGGAGCGCGCCGCGCGCGCCGAGCGTCATCCCGACGAGCGCGCAGCCGTAACGCGCCTTGACCTCCACGAGCGAGGCGCGCTCGTCCGCAATCCCCGTCAGCCTGTGCGGGAACTCTTTGGAGGAGACGAGCACGTCTATCAGCGGCAGGAGTTCGGGCAGCCCATTGTAGATGTTGTCTATGTCCGCGGAGACGATTGTGCCGGCCGCCCGCGCCGCCCGCGCCAGAGGCACGCAGGCCGGCGGGTCGTGCGCGTCCAGGTGCAGCACGCGCCCGCGCGCGGCTATCTCGACCGGGGCCTCGCCGGGCGCGTAAGCCAACCTTTCGTCGCGGTCCCAGATGACGGTGCGCTCGCCGCTCGGCCCGTCAATGATGATGAAAGCGATCTGATTCTTCGCGCCCTCGACCACCTCCGCGAAGTCCGTATTCACGCCCTCGGCCACCAGCTCCGCCAGCCCGAAGCGCCCCGCGTCGTCCGACCCGAAGCGCCCCGCGTAGGCGGTCTTCATGCCGAGCCTGCGCAGCCCCGCCATCGTGGTCGCCGTCTGCCCGCCCGCCGCGCGGACGTGCTCGCTGAGACGCACCTTCGTGTCGAAAGCCGGGTACGCAGGCACGACGACGAGGTGGTCGACCGCGTTCAGGCCGAAGCCGACGGCGTCGAAATCTTTTTCGTCTGACAGTTGAAAAGTGAAGCGCATCGAATCTTCGGCGGCGTTATCGCTCTGCGAGTTTCTAGGCTATCATAAACGGTCAGCAGACTGTGCCAGTAAAAATCAGATGAGCGCGTCGTTGGACGAAAAGCTGAAGAACCTCCCTGTCTCGCCCGGAGTCTACCTGCACAAGGACGAGGCGGGCAAGATTCTGTACGTCGGGAAGGCGAAGAACCTGCGCAACCGCGTGCGCTCGTACTTCCAGTCGGGGCGCGGGCACGACCGCAAGACGCGGGAACTGGTGCGCCGGATACGCGACCTGGAGTTCATCGTCACGGACAACGAGGTCGAGGCGCTCGTCTTAGAGTCCAACCTCATCAAGCAGCACAAGCCGCGCTACAACGTGCTCTTGAAGGACGACAAGCAGTACCCGCACCTCAAGCTGACGATCAACGAGCCGTTCCCGCGCGTGATGATTACGCGCCGGATTCAGCGCGACGGCTCGCTCTATTTTGGGCCATTCCTGCCGGCCTCGCTCGCGCGCCGCACCATCGACCTCATCAACCGCACGTTCCAGTTGCGCACCTGCGACATAGAGATCGACGGGAGGCTCCCGCGCCCGTGCCTCGAGTATCACATCAAGCGCTGCCTGGGGCCGTGCGTCAAGGGCTTGTGCACGCCGGAGGAGTACACGGAGGCCGTGCGCGACGTGCGGCTGCTGCTCGAAGGGAAGAACAGGGAACTGGCCGACACGCTCGAAGCGCGCATGACGCAGGCGTCCGAGGAGATGCGCTACGAGATGGCGGCGAAGTACCGCGACCTCAGAAAGACCGTGATGGCGATTGCCGAGCAGCAGAAGATGGCGACCTCGCCCGAGCGCGACGTGGACATCTTCGGCTTCTACCGCGAGGGCGCGCGCCTCGCGCTCCAACTCTTCACGATGCGCGAGGGCAAGATCGTCGGCCGCCGCGAGTTTTACTGGGAGGACTTGTCGGAGGACGACTTCGACGCGTCCGCGTTTTTGAGCGACGTGATGACGCAGTATTACTCGACCGACTACGTCCCGCGCGAGATTCACGTGCCCGTGGATTTCGAGGACCGCGAGTTGTTGGAGAAGGCCCTGACCGAGAGGCGCGGGCGGCGCGTCCGCATCCTGGACCCGAAGCGCGGCGAGAAGCGCGACCTGATTGACCTCGTCGAGCGGAACGCCAAGCTCGCCTTCGAGCAGCGCTTCCGCGTCCTGAAGCCGGACATGGAGCGCGTCCTCGAAGAATTGCAGGAGGTCTTGGAACTGCCGCGCTTCCCGGCGCGCATAGAGTCGTTCGACATCTCGCACATACAGGGCGCGGAGAACGTCGGCAGCCTCGTCGTCTGCGAGAACGGCAAGATGAACCGCGCAGAGTATCGCAAGTTCAAGATCAAGAGCGTCGAGGGCGCGAACGACCCCGCCTCCATGCACGAGGTCGTGTTACGTCGCTACCGCCGCCAACTGGACGAGGGGAACCCGCTGCCGGATTTGGTGATGATTGACGGCGGCAAGGCGCAGTTGAACGCGGCGGCCGCGGCAACGCGCGAGCTTGAGCTTGAGGCCGTGCCGATGATCGGCGTGGTCAAGCCGCCGCGCAGGCACAACGAGGTCTCGCACCTGCTGGTCAAGGGGCGCGAGCACGAGCCCGTCTTCCTCGACTCTCACTCGCCCGTGCTGCGCCTGATTCAGATGATACGCGACGAGACGCACCGCACGGCCGTGCAGTACCACCGCAAGCGTCGGGAGTTGCGCGACTTCACCTCGGAGCTGACGGCGATTCCGGGCGTCGGCGAAAAGCGCAAGAACCGGCTGCTCAGAAACCTGGGCTCGATTCAGCGCGTCGCCTCCGCGACCGTGGACGAGCTGTCGCCCTTCGTCGGCCGCAAGACCGCCGAAGATGTCGTGGAGCACTTCGCGCGCCAGCGCGCGCTGGCCGGCGGCGGGCAGGAGACTCAGGACGCCGAGAAGCCCGAGCGCGAAGACGGGGCGCGCACGGGGCCGTCCGCCGAAGTCATCGCCGCCATCGTCGAACCCGAGAACATAGAGACGCGGCTGGACGACCCCGAAGGCGACGCGGAGGACTTGCGGCCCATACGCTCCGTGGATCAGACGGGCCGCGTGATTGAGCGCCGCAAGTCGACGCGCAAGCGCGGCGAGCGCTCCTCTAACCCTCACGGCGTCAGGCGCGAGAAAATTTCCGCGCCCGACACGCCCGCCCCTGCGGCCGCGGACCCAGGCGCTGACCCGGCCGAGTAAATCCACAAAACACGGAAAAAGAAGATTCGGAATTTCAGATTTCGAATCTCGAATTCCCTTGTGTGCCAATTCCAAAAGTGGCACGCGGCGCTGTGCTCAGGCGCACACCCCGCCTTCATGCACACCCCCTGACGTTCGGCGGCTGACATCAAAGTTTCGAATCGGAGTTATGAATGGAATCGATGAAGCTCCAACTGTCGGGCTTTTCGTGCGGGGGGATGCCGCCGCCGCGGGAATTACGGCCTGAATCATACGAGTTTTCCACGGCATCAGTCTTGCCATGAAATCGTGACGAACTCGAAGGCCGGGTGCGACGTTTAGCGTGGGTCGCGAGGCAACCCGGTGACACTTCAAAGTGTCTCATGGGCCTCAAAGACGGGGGCCGCCGGACGGGCGGCCCGGAGAGAGAGCAAAGGGGGTTTCCATTCACTTGGGCCTTCATAAAAGAGCGGGGAGCAATCTCACGAAAGTGTCCCCGGAAAGAACAACATCACGGGAGTGAAAATCTATTATGCGTAAACTACTGTTTTTAGCAGTCATGGTCGTGGCCTCTGCCTCTATGGCTTTCGCGCAGGGCGACGACTACAACAAGGTGGAGGTCTCGGGCGGCTTCTCGCACGCGCGCGTTGACACGGGCGTCGATGACCCCGACCTGGACGACGACTTCGCGGACTTCCTGAGTGACCGCCGCGGCTTCAACGGCTTCGACGTGTCAGTCGCGGGCAACTTCACGCGCTACTTCGGCGTCAAGGGCAACTTCTCGGGCCACTTCAAGAGCGACAGCTTCGTGGACGCCGGCGACATCATCGACACGCGCGAGCGCATGTGGCAGGCGATGGGCGGCGTGCAGGTCAAGGACAACTCGAAGGAGACGCGCTTCAAGCCTTACGCGCACGTCCTGGCCGGCGCGGCCCGCCAGACCGTCGAGTTCAGCTCGCCGGACTTCACCGACACGTTCGACGTGAGCGACACGAACTTCGCCATGAAGTTCGGCGGCGGCGTGGACGTTCGCGTCCACCCGCGCGTCGACCTGCGCCTGGTCGAGTTCAACTACAACCCGATCTTCCGCGGCGACATCACGCTCGACGACGAAGTCTTCCAGGGCAGGACCCAGCACAACTTCACCGTCGGCTTCGGCGTCGCCATCCACTAATTCCGTAGAGCCCCTGAAAAGGCTCGACGAATAAACCGCGAAGGCGATGGGGGAGTTACTCCCCCATCGCCTTCGCGTCTTTGTGTCCGATTAATGATGCGGGCGAGCGCTAACTCACTGCGCCACGCCGCCGGGCGCGCCGCCGGGCGTGCCCGCGAAGTCGAAGCTCAGGTGGAGTATGAGTTTGCCCTCGGCCACTTCCGCGCGCACGTCTTTGACGTTGGCCTTGAGCGTCCCGTTGGCGGACTGCACGGGCACGGCGAGTGCGAGCTGCTGCGCGCGCAGGATTTCGAGCGGGTTGATTCGCTGGTTGATAGAGCGCTGGACCAAGAGCGTCGCGATGCCGCCGACCGCGGCCGGCGCTCCCTCCAGGCTGACGCCCTCCACGTTGATCTGGCCGTAGACGGTCTGCCTCTCCCGGTCGAAGCGCAGGTCGATGCTCGCCTGCGCCCAGCCCTGAAAACGCACGCACGCGCCGAAGATGTTCTTGCTGCCGTCGAAGGCGAGCGGCGCGGTGATCTTCCCGCCCGTGAACCTCACGCCCGTCTTCACATTGCTGCCTTCGGTTTTAATGACGACCTTGTCCGGGCAGTCGCCCTGGAACGCCGCCGGGACCATCGCCCACGTCGAAGCGTCCGACGGGTCACGCTCCATCATCGCCAGTTCGAGCGGGAAGGAGGGCTGGCCCAGGTCGCGGAAGACCGTGCCGAGCAGCGGGTCGAAGAACTTTTCGTCGAGCGTGACGACGGCCGTGCCCGGCGGGTCGCCGCCCGCCTCGGGAGCGCGCACGGGCTCGCCCGGCAGCGACTTCGGCTTCGCCGCGCCGACCAGGAAGAGCACGAGCAGCGCGCCCAGCACCAGGCCGACGACTCCCGTGATGACCGCGAGAAGGTATTTCATCGCTCTCCTCTCAGCGCGCGGGCGAAGCGGCGGGCGAAGACGCCGGCGATGCCGCGGGCGACGCCGTCGGGGCCGGCGCGGGCGGCGTGCTGCCCGCGTTCATCAGGCCCTGCGCGAAGTAGAGCGCGGCGCGGACCACCGCCTCGACCTGCGAACGCACCTGGGCCGGGTCGACCTTGCTCATCCCCGTGGGCTCCGCGAACGTGTCGGGCGCGACCGTCGTCTGGATGTTGCTCAGCTCGGTGACGATCTTGGCGGCGCTCGCCCCCGCGACCGGGGCCTGCGAGCTGATGAGCGTCTCGGAGCGGAGCGGGAGCCCCGTGTCCTTGTCGACGTAGATGAACGACTCGGCCTTCACGTCGCCGGCCTGTGTGCCAGTTTTGGCCGCGCCCGCGCAGCGGTACTTGACGGCGCTGCGGCCCGCGTACTGCTCATCGCCAGCCTTCTCGCACCCGCTCACGCTCTGCACCTGCTTGATGATTTGGCCCGGCGTCATCACGTCCGGCACGTTGAAGCCCGTCGTCTGGCGGTCAACCTCCGCGTACTGCTTCCGGTTCGGCAGGATGACGTAGTGCTTGTCGGCGCGGTCCAGGTAGACGACCTCGTCGCCGCCGATCTTGAAAGAGATGCGGCGGTCGCCGCTGCTGCGCGCGAAGTTGGCCGTGAGCGGCGGCGTCGCCACGCTCCTCGCGCCCGTCACCTCGACCTTCATCGTGATGGTCGCGCTGTACTGCTCCGGCTCGCGCGTCTCGATGGCGTTCGCGGCGGTCGTGGTCGTCGTGGTGTTCGCGTTCGACGTGTTCGAGCCGTTGGCGTTGGTCGTCGTGTTCGCGTTCGTCGTCGTGGTCGTGTTGGTGCTGTTCGCGGGCTGCTGCTGGCACGCGGACGCCGCCACGGCGAGCGCGAGCGCCGCGGCCGCCAAAAATTTAGCGGACGGCTTCAACGCAAAAATGTGCATGAGAAGACTCTCCTCAAGTGGGCGGCGCGGGCCTGGCCCGCGGCCGCCGGGTTAGTAAAGCTGTCGAGAAGGGGCTAGTGCGCTAAGAATAGCACGCGCGCCCCGGCCTGAAAAGAAGTGGGCGGTAGGCAGTGGGCAGTGGGCAGTCGTTGAGTGTCGGCAGTCTTGAGTCCTAATGGAAGAAGCAAGCTTCGGCATTCGTATCTTAACTGCCCACTGCCCACTGCCTACCGCCCACTGCCCTTGACTCGCCGCGCGAATTGGCGTAGAAGCGGCTTGCTTTTCCAGTCCCCCTAGCGAGTGAGTTAAATGATGAAACGAATTTTTTTGATGATGGGTCTGGCGCTGCTGCTGGCGTCGTGCAGCAAGGTCGGGCAAAAGTTCGACCAGCGCAACTCCGGGTCGGCGGGCGCGTCCACGGCGGGCGCGGGCGGCGACGCGGCATCCTCGGGCGCGTCGACGACGAGCGCCGGCTCCGCGTCATCGGCGGACGCGAGCGGGGGCCAGGCGGTCGAGCGCCCGCAGCCGACCGCGGCCCAGTTGGCCGCCATCGAAGGCGGGCAGGAGGCCAAGTGGGACCAGCAGGGCATGACGTGGACGGTGCCGAAGGATTGGAAACAGATGTCGGCCGAGACCAAGTCGCTCCTCTGGGGCAGCCGCAGCGGGGGCGACATGGCGTCCCTGATCGTCAACATCTCGCCGATGGACGAGAATTTCCCGACGGACGTTTCCCTCAAGGCGTTTTACGACGGCGCGGTCACGCGCAGGAAGAACGGCGAAGTTGACGAGGTGCGCTGGCTTGAGCTGGACGGCGTGAAGGGCGTGGCGTTCCGCGAAACGAAGCCGGAGGGCGCGGAAGACGCGCGCCGCTTGCAGTGGATAACTTATCGGAAGTTCGCCGGGCAAACGCAAATGGTCAATCTCATGCTCGCCACCACAGGCCGGAGCTTCGAGAAGAATCAGGACACTTTCTACGCCATCCTCTACTCGACCAAGTTAGTGCACTGAGGAAGGAACAGGGAGAGGAAGAAGTGAAGACCCCGGAGGGGCCGCACCTCGGCGTCGAGTGTGCGGCCCCTCCGGGGTCGAAAATCTTTCTGGCACATTTCCGGGGGCGGCGCTCGTGCTCTGCACTCGCTTGCCCTCGGCTATCATGTCTGACCCCTCCGGGGTCTTCCCTTTACCTTTCCCTCCTATTGCTTTTTGATGTAGCTCCTGTGGAGCGTCGCGTCCTGCTTCTGGTCGCGGGTCTCGAAGAGGAGGTTCTTGTCCGTCTCGCGCGTGACGCGGCGGACGCGGTCGGTCGACTCGTCCCCGGCGGCCTTGCCGTCTTCGGCCTCGGCGAAGAAGCCCACGACCTCGTCGACCCTCGCGGCCTCGAACTTCTCGCCGCGCTGCAGCTCGGCGACCGCCTCGACCGCGCTCGCCTTCAGAAGCTTGGGCCAGAGCTTGCGGAAGAGCGCGCTCGAACCGTACACGTCCGCGTTGTTCATCTTGCCGTTGACGGCGACGGCGTAGCCTATCACGTCAGACTTGCCTTCGACGATGTCCGCGAGCTTCTTGACGTAGCTGTCAATCCCCTCCTGAACCTTCTTGTTCTCCAGGCTCAGTTGGAGGCTCGACGCGGAGACCGTCGAGTTGACGGAGCCGCCGACGTTCTCGCTCAGCTTCGCCTGGGCCTCGGAGACTTTGGCCCAGACCTCGCCCTGCGACTTAGACTTGTTGGCGGCGATCCTCAGCGCGTTGGACGCGACGATGTCGTTCGACGACTCGAATTTGCCGGCCTCCTCCTGGCCGCGCTGCCGCCAGCGCCCCTGCTCGACGCAGAAGGCCGCGATGGGGATGCGGCCCGAGCGCGGCGGCACGATCAGGTCGACGGCCAGCACGCGGTCCTGCTGCCCGCCCTTGACGATATCGCCCGACTGCACGTAGACCTCCTGGTCTTTGGAGACGTTCTCGATGGCGAGCTCGTTCACGTCCTTCGTCTCGTGGACGATGACGACCTTGCTGGCGAGCGCCTCCTGGAGCGTCAGGAATTTTTTGCCGGGGAGCGTGTCTACCCCGTGGACGAGGAAGATGGTCAAATTCTCGTGCGTGTAAGGCCCTGAGATTTTGTAGTCGGCGGACTCGGTCTTTTGAGTTTTTTGGGCGGGGAGAAGCTTGGCAGTTGCGAACATCGCCAGCGGGATTCCGACGACCGCCAGGAGCACTGCGATCCCGACGGAGAGCGCGCGGAACTTCATACTCTACCTCCTTAGAGAAGCGAAAAAAATTGGCGCGGGCCGTTGCGCTTCACCAACAGAACGGGAGACGGAGGTCTTCTTGCGCGAAGCGGCGAGGGTTTGTCTCGACTTTGGTTGCAGAATCGCGGCGGGAGCGTTGCCAGCGAAGGCAAAAGTAGTTGGGGCGGGCGCGGCGAAGTGAGGGCGCGGCGTCGGGTCCGCCGGACTATTTCTCGCGGGTCAGCTCTTCGTACCTGTGAAGGTCGGCCCGCGCTTTGGCCGTTCGGCCGAGCCGTTTATAGGCGAGACTGCGACTATGGTAGAAGCGGGCGTTCCCAGGCTCCAGCTCAATCGCCTTGCTATAGTCTTCGACGGCCCGCTCGTCATCGCCCTTCATGCTGTAAGAGTTCCCGCGATACTCGTAAAGCTCGGGAACCTGCGGGTATATCTTAATCGCCGCGCTATAGTCCGCGACGGCCCTGTCATATTCGCGCTTACTGTTATAAACGGAACCGCGTAAGACATGAGCTTCGGCCCACTGAGGGGCCGACTCTATCGCCGCGTCCAGGTCGCGGAGGGCTTGATCGAAGTCGCTCTCGCTATTGTGAATCAACGCGCGATTCAAATAGGCGTCGGCGTAATGCGGGTCCAGTTCGATGACCGCGCCGAAATCGCGTAGGGCCTGCTCGGCGTCGTCGTTCTTGACGTGAGCCAAGCCGCGGTTGTAAAGGGCGTCCGCGTCTTGCGGATTCAGCTCGATTAACTTGCTGTAATCCTCAATCGCCTGGCAGTGGTTGCAGTGCTCGCCCTCGCTGTTGTAGATGAACGCGCGGTAGTTGTAAGAGTCAACGTGCTCGGGCTCCAACTCAATCGCTTTATCCAGGTCGGCGAGGGCGCGGTCATAATCTTCCTTGCTGCCGTGCGCGACCGCGCGTTGGTAGTAGGCGTCGGCGTACTGCGGGTCCAGTTCGATGGCCGTGCTTGAGTCCGTGATGGCCTGGTCAAAATCGCCGCTGTTGATGTAAGTCTTGGCGCGATTATAAAAGGCATCGAACGACTGCGGGTTCAGCGCGATGGCGGCGCTGTAATCCACTATGGCCCGGTCAAAATCCCCTTTGTTATTGTAATCGTGACCGCGACACAGGCGGGCCTCGGCGTCCTCAGGATTCAACTCAAGAACCCTGTCGTGGTCCGCGATGGCGTGGTCAAAGTCTCTTTGCAGGTTGTAACAATTCCCGCGGTTGAAATAGGCGTCGGCGTGCCGCGGGTCTAATTCGATGGCCCTGGTGTAGTCCTCTACGGCCCGCTCCAAGTCACCCTGATTGGCGTAAGCATTCCCGCGGAAGTAAAAGGCGTCGGCCACTTGCGGGTCAAGCTCAATCGCCGCGCTGAAGTTTTGAATCGCGCCGCCGTAATCTCCCCGCTCGGCGCACGCGCGCCCGTTGTCGAAGTGCTCCTCGGCGGGCGATTTGAGGGGCTGCCGTTCGGCCTCGTCTTCGGCCCCGCGCCGCGGCCCTTCTTTCTCCGGCTGCTGCTCGATGACGATCGTTTGGCTCTCGACCCGCCGCCGAAAGTCTCCCCACGCCTGCTCCAGGGCCGAGCGCAGGGCCTGTGCTGTTTGAAAGCGTTCCGAGATGTCTTTGCTCAGCGCCCGCTCGACGACGAGGCGCAGTTCTGTGGGGACGTGTGGCGGAAGCGTGTCCGGGGTGGAGGCGAGGATTTCGTTGATCGAGTTGAACGGCAATCTGCCCGCGAACATCTGGTAAAGGGTGGCGGCCGCCGCCCACAAGTCGTCGGCCTCCGTGCGCTCGAAGTCCGTCGCGGCCCCCGCCCGCAGGTCGAGGAAGGCGGCGAGAAGCTCCGGCGACATGTAGAGCATCGTGCCGCCCAGGCGATTGCTCTGGGCCAAATCCAGGCCGCGCGCCAGGCCGAAATCCGCCAGCATGGGGGTGTTGCCGGTGAGCAGGATGTTGGCCGGTTTAATGTCCCGGTGCACGATGTCGTTATCGTGCAGGTGCTCCAGCCCGGAGAGGAAACTGATGATCAGCCCGACCGCCGTTTCGACCGACTCCTGTCGCCCGGCGTGAGCTTTAATCCAGTCCTCTAAAGTCCCGTCGGTGGCGCATTCGCTGATGAGCAGAATCTGATTGTCGTGCTCGGTCGCCCCGATGAAGCTCAGAATGTTCGAGTGGTGACTGACGCGCGCCCAGGCCGAAACCTCTTCCAGGATGTCTTTAAACTTCGGGTCTTTGAGAATCTTGAGAGCGCCCTGCCGCTTGGAACCCTTTTTGCCGGGCCACTCGACCAGGTAGACCACGCCGAAAGTTCCGCTGCCTAGTTCTTTAAGGACCGTATATTTCCCGATGGTGTCGCCGGCTCTGTAGATCATGAGGCTGTTTCACCCACAAGCCCGCCGCGCCGAGCGGGGGCACGATGGAGCTTGACCAAAACGCTATCGCCGCCTGCGGCGTCCACGCGCCCGCCGGTGAATGTTCGGCGGGCCGGGCACTCAATCCGCCGCTTCCGTCACGTACGAAGTTGGCGCGTCGGCGTGGGGGACGAAGCAGCGGCGGCAGCGGGCCTCGTACATGCCGCCCGCGCCGACGGCGACGCGCTCTTCGGAGTCGAAGGTGCGCTGCGAGTAGTTGGCGGGCTGGCCGCAGCGGACGCAGATGGCGTGCGTCTTGGTGATGTACTCGGCGACGGCCAGAAGCTGCGGCATCGGCTCGAAGGGTTTCCCGGTGTAGTCCTGATCCAGCCCGGCGATGATGACGCGCACGCCGCGCCGCGCCAGCTCGTTCGCCACCGCGACCAGCTCGTTGTCGAAGAACTGGCCCTCGTCAATGCCGACGACCTCCGTCCCGCGCTCGACGCGCGCCAGAATCTCGGCGGCCGTTTCGACGGTCGAAGACTCGTGGCGCATCTCGGAGTGAGAGACGATGTGGTCGTGCGAGAAGCGCGTGTCAATCCGCGGCTTGAAGACCTGCACCTTCTGGCGCGCGATCCTGGCGCGGCGCAAGCGCCGTATCAGTTCTTCGGACTTGCCGGAGAACATGGAGCCCGCGATGACTTCGATCCAGCCGGGCGCTGTTGTCCTGAGGTGTATGAGGTGTTCGTCGTTGCCTTGCGCTGTCAATTCGTCCATCTGCTTAATGCCTCTGGGGGTTATTTTATCTGTAAAGCCCTGGGTTATAAAACGGCGCGAAGGCCGCGATGAGCGCCGCCTCGAAGCTCATCGCGCGCGTCAGCAAGTCGCGCGAGAGCACGCCCCATGCGCCCTGCCGGCTGCGCACGTCGCGCTCGTTCGCCACCTCGTCGATCACCTCGCCCAGCTCGCGCTTCCCGTCAATCACCATGTCGGCGATGAGGTGCGGGACCGAAACGGAAGGGCCAGCGCCGAAGTAGCCGTACGTGCCGTCGGTGGCGTAGGCCCAGCCGCGCAGGAAAGTGTGCCACTCGTCGTCGACCGAGAGCGAGTGAAACCCGCCTTCGAGCCCGACGTAGAGCTGCGCGGCCGAGCCCTCTTTCTCAAGCTCGGCGCGCACGGCCTCGGCCCTGGCGCGCGCGCCGTGCATCAGTTGCCAGTCGGTCAGCGGCATCGGGGGCGCGTCCGTCTCGACGGCGCGCGCCGTCACGGCCGCCTCCGCCCAGCGCGCGTCGACGGTAGCGATGCGCGCCGCCGCGGCGCGGACGGCCAGAATCTTGGCGGCGCGGTCAGACCCGAGTGCAATAATCATAAAGCAGCGACGAGTGGACAAGTGACGAGCAGGAGATATTAACTCGTCACTCGTCACTTGTCACTCGTCACTGCTTTATTGTTATCTCGGCGGATTCGGGCGCGGCCGGCGGCCGGGCGGCGGAGAGATTCTGATATCTTTGACTTCGCCGTCGGGGTTCTTCTCGCGTCGCTCCTCGACGAGCCTTTGCGCCTCGGCGTCGGCGATGGTGACGTTGGGCGAGACGCCGAACGAGTAGGCGAGTGTGGCGCTGAAGCCCAGGCAGTCGACCTTGTATCTTTCGCCGCCCCTGTCGCGCGACGTGTCCGTGGTCGCCGGCTCCGGGATGCCCAGCTTCTCGGAGTTCTGCTTGAAAAAATCTTTCGCCCCGAACCAGACGCCGCTGTGGTAGGCCACGCGTATGACCGCCAGCCGCTTGTCCACGAAAGTCAGGTTCACGTCGTCCACGCCTTCCGCGTACTCGTCCTTCAGCTCCGCGCCCGAGACGCGCACGGCCTGCGCGCCGATCTTGTTCGCGGAGACTTTGGAGTCGAACATGGAAGTGTCGGCGAGCATGTCTTTCACGTCCTCCAGCGCCATGCCGAGCTGGAACCCTTTGAACTCCGGGGCCTGCTTGAGCGGGCACACCGGCTTCGGTGGCTTCTGTGCCAGGACGCCGGCTGCGCTAAGGGCGGTGATTGCCAGGAGTGCGAGCGAACGTAAAAGCTTCATGATTCCCCTCGTCTTCGTGCGAGAAATTCGTCGGGCCTGACCGGCGCGCCGCTCATGATTTGGGCGGCTCTTCGGGATTAGATTGCACCGTCGGCGCAAGGTTGCTTCGGGGCGCGTCGGCGTAAACCAGCGTCGCGTTCGGGTCGCGCTGTCGCGTCGGGGCGGGCACGCGCTCCAGCGTCGAGCCGTCGCTCAGACAAAAGGCCAGCGTCTCGTCCGCGTAGATGCTCTGACACGTCGGGCAGCGTTTCGCGTAGTGCCCGGCAGAGACGGCCTGCTCTCTGGCGCCGCTCGCCGGCCGCGCGCCCGTTGCGTTCGCATACTTCCCGGCCTCTTTGCGCCGCGCTCTGCCTAAGATGAGTACGAAGATGACGACGACGGCGGCAATGACCGCCAGCACCGATAATATCGGGAAGCCCCCTATCGAATAACCGTTCTGCATCGCGATGCCAGTTACCATCGAACAGCTCTCGCGCCGTCTCAAACAGTCTCTTCCCGCAAGGTCTGCAAAGCCACCGCACTTTTAACCCGGAATCGGCGGAACTTCAATCCTCAAGTCCGGCTCGTCGTGTACGAACGTAATCTCAAGCGTGCCTGTGACCTCTGATGCCCGCTCCTCCGCCGACAGTTGTTCCGCCCGCCCACACGCTTCCGCCAACCGCGCCCGGCTCTCCTCCGTCAACCCCAACCCCGTCTCTTCAAGCGCGTCCTTCAAACTCCCGACCTTCCCCGCCGCCACCTCGAAGTTCAGACAGATCGAGCGGTTCGAGAACATGTGAAAGTCAACCACGAACCCGCCGCCCTTCAACACGGCCGATCATGCCACTTTAGAATGCGTCCCTTCCGCTCGAAGGCAATCAGTTGGCGGCGTACATCATCCATAAGAGCCTCATCTTCATGCGCGTAGGAAAAGAGTATTTCAATCGGCTCATCCATGCTTTACCTCTGCCCTACTGAAGCAGTCTTACTAAATAAGTACGCGGTGGGGGCTAATTATATAACAAGGACGAATGATCGGCGGATGATTCACAGTATTTACCGCCACGGTAAATTCAGTCGCTTGACATTCACCCGCGCCGCTTGCTGTAATCCAATTTCTTCCCGCAACGTTGACGAAATTCATGAAGACGCGAGAGGTGTCTGAGAAGTGCCTGCCGAAGAACTGGTTTACGATTGGAATAAGGTGGAGCCGACGACGCGAGCGCCGGGCCGGCGCATCAGCTTCGACGACGAGACGCTGCGCGACGGGTTGCAATCGCCTTCGGTCTGCGAGCCGCCGGTCGAGAAGAAGATAGAGCTGCTGCACCTGATGGAGGCGCTCGGCATCGACACGGCCGACATAGGCTTGCCCGGCGCGGGCGGCACGCACGCCGCGGGCGTGGAGCGCCTGGCGCGCGAGATCGCGGACAAGAAATTGAAGATTCGGCCCAACTGCGCGGCGCGCACGCACGCGGCCGACATCAAGCCGATTGCCGAAATCTCGCAGCGCGCCGGCATCGCCATCGAAGCCTGCACCTTCATAGGCTCCTCGCCCGTGCGCTTCTACGCCGAAGACTGGACGCTCGACAAACTTCTCAAACTCACGGAAGAGGCCGTCACCTTCGCCGTCAAAGAGGGTCTGCCCGTGATGTACGTCACCGAAGACACGTCGCGCGCCGCGCCCGAGACCATCCGCGCCCTCTACACGACGGCCATCCGCGCGGGCGCGCGCGCGGTCTGCGTCTGCGACACGGTGGGCCATTCCACGCCGGACGGCGCGCGCGCGGTCGTGCGCTTCGTCAAGGGCATCATCGAAGAGCAGGGCGAGCGCGTCCGCCTCGACTGGCACGGCCACCAGGACCGCGGCCTCGGCGTCATCAACTCCATCGCCGCGATTGAGGGCGGCGCGGACCAGGTGCACGGCTCGGCTCTGGGAGTCGGCGAGCGCGTCGGCAACACGCCGATGGATCAACTGCTCGTCAACCTGAGGCTGATGAATTGGATTGATAACGACCTGTCGCGCCTCGGCGAGTACTGCGCGGTGGCGGCCCAGTCGTGCGGCTGGACGATACCCTACAACTACCCCGTCTTCGGGCGCGACGCCTTCCGCACGGCGACGGGCGTGCACGCCGCGGCCGTCATCAAGAGCTACAGGAAGAACGACCCCGAACTGGCCGACCTGGTCTACTCGGGCGTCCCCGCCGGGCTCTTCGGCCTCAAGCAGAAGATCGAAATCGGCCCGATGAGCGGCAAGTCGAACGTCGTCTTCTGGCTCGAAACGCGCGGCCTCGAAGCCACCGAAGAACGCGTCTCGCGCATTTACGAGCACGCCAAACAATCGTCGGCCGTGCTCGAAGAAGACGAGGTCATGCGGTTAGTTTAGAAAAGTACTGAGTGCTGAGTGCTGAGTGAAAGAAAGCAGGTTCTTACTCAGTCCTCAGTCCTCATCACTTCTTTATGTTTCCTTCCACAGCGCTCGCGCCGGAACAAATTTTGAAAGAGGTGCTCGACTCGGGGCGGGTGCGGGCGGCGCTGCAATTTTTCGAGGGCCGGGCGGCGGAGATTACGGAGGAGCACGTCAGGATTTGTGCCATCCCGTCGCCGCCGTTCGGGGAGGGGGAGCGGGCCGAGTACCTGTGCCAAAAATTCCGCGAGCTGGGGCTGACCGGCGCGCGGCTGGACGCGGAGGGCAACTGCGTGGCTCTCCGGCGCGGGCGCTCGCTCAAGCCGCTCCTGGTCGTGAGCGCGCACCTCGACACGGTCTTCCCGCCGGGCACGGATTTCACTGTCAGGCGCGAGCAGAGCAAGCTGCTCGCCCCCGGCATAGCGGACGACGGCTGCGGGCTCGCCGCGCTCGTCGCGCTTCTGGGCGCGCTCGAAGAGAACGCAATCGAGACCGAAGGGTCGCTCTTGTTCGTCGGGACCGTGGGCGAAGAGGGCGAGGGGAACTTGCGCGGCGTGCGTTACCTTCTGACAGAGGGCGAGTGGGCCGGGCGCGTGGACGCCTTCATCAGCTTCGACGGGCCGGGGGTGGAGCGCATCACGCACGCGGCCCTGGGGTCGCGCCGCTACCGCGTGCGCCTGACGGGCAGGGGCGGGCATTCGTGGGGCGACTTCGGCGCGGCCAACCCCGTGCACGCGATGGGGCGCGCCGTCGCGCGGCTCAGCGCTTACCCCGCGCCCAGGGAGCCGCGAACGACCTTCAACGTGGGGCGCATCTCGGGCGGCTCCAGCGTCAACGTCATCCCGCGCGAGGCCGCGATGGACGTGGACCTGCGCTCGGAGTCTGCCGAAGAGTTGCAGCGCCTGGACGCCTTCTTCCGCCGCGCCGTGCGCGAGGCGGCGGACGACGAGAACGCGGCGCGGCGCGCGGGCGCTCCGCCCCTGGAACTCGACGTGAAGTTGATAGGCGACCGCCCGAGCGGCGAGACCCCGAAGGACGCCCTGCTCGTCCGCATCTCGGAAGAGGCGACGCGTTACCTGGGCTGCCGCACGCGGCTCGACCGCTCCTCGACCGATTCGAACATAGCCATCTCGCTCGGCGTCCCCGCCGTCACACTCGGCACCGGCGGCACCAGCGGCAACTCACACACCCTGGACGAATGGTACGACCCGCGCGGCCGCGAGACCGGCCTCAAACGCGCGCTGCTCGTCATGCTCGGGATGGTAAGACAAAAGTAAAGACCCGAAAGGATCAGACATGTAGCCGGGGGCAAGCGAACGCGCGTTCGCTTGCCCCCGGCTACATGTGCGACCCCTCCGGGGTCAAGACTTAAACTTTTGCCTTTTAATTTATCGGGATCGTGACGGTCGTCGTGCCGGCTTTGCCGGCGGGGAAGCGTTTCTGGCGGGCGATGCGTTGGGCCGTGCCGTCGCCGCCGGAGGTCTGCGTGACGCGGCCGGCTTCGTCGTAGCTCACCTGGACGGTGACCATGCGCGGGCCGGGCTTCGCGGCTTCAGGTTTCTTCGGGGCTTCCGCAGGGCCGGCCGGTTGGCCGCCCGCTGCGGCTTGCCTGGCCGCTTCCGCCTGGCGTGCGCGCTCTCTCGCTTCGCGCGCTCGCTTCGCGGCGATTGCGTTCATGTCGGTTGACGCGGCCGCAGTCTCTGCGCTCGCGGGGGCCTCGGTCTGTTGCTCCGGCTCGCTCGCGGCCTCCGTGCTTTCGGCCGCAGGCTGTGCGTCGGCGGGGGCCTGGGCTTCCGCCACGGGTTGGGCCGGGGCCGGTTTGCTCTTGTACCAGCCGGCGGGGATGCCCGCGACGGCGACGAGCGCGATGACGGCCAGCGCGATGCCGGCGTAGACCATCTTGCCTCGGCCGCCGCCCGCGGCGCTGTCAACCATCATCGAGAGGGGCGTCTTAATCTCGCCCTCGTACTCGACGGCTTCGTCGTCCTTCCTGGCCTCGTCCAGTTCCTCAGGCGGCAGGACGCCGGTCACGGGCTCGGGCGCTCTCGGCTTGATGCCTTCGTCCAGGCGGCGCAAGCCTTCGAGCGTCACCTGCGTCCAGGGCTGGTGAATCGTGCGGCGCGTGGCCTCGAACGACGGGCTGAACTTGAAGGAAGCGTTCGCCAGCGTCAGCGCGTAGTAGATGGCCTCGATTCCGTTGAGCGAGCCGACGCGCGCGTCCACCAGGTCGCCGCGGTCGAAATAGAAGTAGCCGGGGGTGGCTTCGTACGCGACTTTCAGCCGGCCGGTCTTGCGCTGGTTGCAGAAGAACTCAATCAACTCCGCCAGCGAAAGGTCGCTTAGTTGTCCACTTAATGCCATGTCTTGTCCTCTGTCTGCGGGGCGAAAAATTAAAACCCTCGGCCGGTAGTGCTTACTGGCTGAGTGCGAAGCTGTAGTTAATCTCGCCCGTGACCTTCACGGGCTGGCCCGAGAGCAGCGTCGGCGAGAAGCGCGCGCCCTGCGCGGCCTGCACGGCGGCCTGCCTGAGCATGTTGTTGCCGCTGACGGCCTTGGCCGCTATGACCTTGCCCTTCTCGTCTATCACCACTTCCACGATCACGACGCCCGAGGCTCGCGCGGTCTTGGCCTGCGCCGGGTAGGCCGGTTTCGGCAGGTCAAGCGCCTTGCCGTTCAGGACGCCGCCCGAGATGGGCTTGAGCAGGGGCTTCGGCGCGCGGGCGGCGGGCGGGGGCTCGCTGTCAACTTTGGCCATAGCTGTGGACGCGACGCCCGCCATCTGGCGCAGCGCGGCGGCACCGTCGGTCGCCCCGGCCATGTTCGCCTTCATGAGCGAAGCGCCGCTCGGCAGCGGGGCGCTCGTCTTGGCGGCCGCGGCCGTCTGGCCCGCGCCCGGCGCGGACTTAACCGCGGGCTGCGGGACGGGGGAAGTCTGCTGCGCGGCGGGCACTGTGGCCGCGGGCGTGGTCGTCGTCGCGACGGCAGCGCCCGCGGGCTGGCTCATCCTGGCGAGGGTCGCCTCGTCCAGGTAGTAGCTGATCATGCGGTAGGTCACTTCCGTCGGCTCGTAGGAGAGCTTGCCGCCTTCTATGACGGCGACGGAGGTGGTCATCTTCGTCCAGTTGCCGAACTGGTCGAACTCGTAGCTGTAGACCTCTTTGCTCAGGAGCGAGCCGTCCGTGTTGAGCAGCGTCATCTCCATGATGTTGCCCTTGTCGTCGTACTTGTAGACTTCCTTGCCGGTCAGGGCCGCGCCGGGGACGGGGAAGTAGGCGTTCTCCGTCTTGTTGCCCTTGATGTCGTAGGCGACGGATTCCAGCACGGCGCGCGGCCCCTCCGCGGGCTTGCCGCCCTTGTTCGACAGCTTGGCCGTTTCCGTGCGCACGCGGCGCACGGGGCCGGAGAGCCCGTCGCGGTCCCTGTCCGTGTCCGTCGCGGAGACGGAGGCCGCGTAAAACGCCCGTGAGGGGTTAGGCAGGGCGGAAGCCGGCCGGAAACTGGCGGCGGCGAAGAGGAGGACGAGGGACAGCATCAGGCTAGTTCGTCTGCTCATAGACTTAGCTCCTGAAATCATATTGGTGAGTGCTCACAGAAAATCGCGGGAATTCGGAAAAGCCCGAGGAAAGGAATGTGCCACCACAGACACCGCCCACGAATACATCCGCAGGCAGCGTAAACATATTAGCTTGATTAACAAAGTTTGTCTATAGGCAACATGGTAAAAAAATGGGCGAGAACTTGGCGAAAAAGGCCGGTTTTCAGGAATCGGCGGTCGGGAGGAGGGCGGCAAGGGGGTTGAAAACGGCCTGGCCGGGGAGTCTGCGGTCGGCGTCAACTGGAGAAGAGCGTTTCGACTCGGCCGGCGGCGAGGAGTTCGCGCGCCGCCTCGTAGACCTCGTCGGTGGTCATTTCAGAGATTCGGCGGCTGTAGATGACCCTGTGTCGCTCTTCGACGGGGATGAAGCTGTTGGGCGTCGGGCGGTCCAGGAGGGCCACGACCGAGGTGCCGACGGCCGTGGCGATGTGCATGGGGCCCGTGTCGTTGGAGACGAAGACGGAGAGGCGCGCCAGCGCGGCCGCGAGCTGCGGGACGGTGAGCCGGTCGAAGATGACGGTCGAGCGCGGGAAGCTGGCGCGCATCTCTTTGACCAGCGCGCGCTCTTCCGGCCCGGCGAAGAGGACTATGCGCACGGAGTCGTTGCGCGCGAGACGTTCGGCCAGCTCCGCGAAGCGCTCCAGCGGCCATCGCCTGCCGGGGTGGCCCGCGCCAGGGAAAAGCCCCACGAGCGGCGCTCCCGCCGCCGCCTTCTCCTTCTTCAACAACTGCTCGACCGCGGCGTCGTCCTCCGAGCGCGTCCGCAGGCGCGGGACGCGCGGCGCGTCGCGCACGCCGAGCGGGACGAGCACGTCCAGGTAGCGATCAATCGCGTGCTTCTCTGGGCGGTTGTCCTCTACGGGCGGCTTCGGGTGAAAGTTGGAGAGGAAGTCTAGCGAGCGGCCCGGGCGGCGCGCGTAGAGTCTGGTCTTCGCGCCGGAGAGGAAGCCCAGGAGGTTCGTCTCCGAGAGGCTGTGCAGGTCTATGACGAAGTCGAAGCCCTCGCGCCGCACCTGCTTGACGATGCGCCCGATGCGGAAGAGAGCCAAAAGTTTCGAGCCGTCGCGCAGCGCCACGCGGTCCACGGTGATGGTCGCGTCGGCGTAGCCGGAAAGGTCTACGACGGGCGCGCCCGGCTTGCCGACGGCGACGGTGATGCGCGCGCGTGGGAACCGCTCGCGGACGGCGCGCAGCGCGGGCAGGCTCAAGACCACGTCGCCCAACTGGCCGAAGTCTATGACGAGAATGTTCTGCGGGTCGAAACTCAACTCTTCCGAAAGCGCCACCAGCGTAAATCTCAGCCGACAGTTTACACGCCCTCGCGCGTGCTTGTCAGCCCACCTGGATTTACGGACGCCGCGCCCCTATTGTTTCGCCCGTTGTTTCGCCGGACTCTTCTCGGCGGCCGCCTTCTCCAGAATGGAGACGACCTCGTTGCCCTCTTTCCTGAAAGCCACGCTCAGGGCCGTCTTCCCCTCGCCGTTCCTGAAAAGGACGTTCGCGCCCGCGTCGAGCAGCACGCGGACGGTGTTGGCCTGGCCCGACTGAGCGGCGAGCATCAAAGGCGTCCAGCCGTTGTCGGTCTGCACGTTCGGGTCCGCGCCAGCGTCCAGCAGCATTTTCATGGGGTGCGCGTTGACGAAGCTAGACGCGTTGACGAGCGCCGTCTTCCCTTCGAAGTCCCTGGCGTTGACGGCCGCGCCCGCGCCGAGCAGCACGCAGATCACGTCCGCGCCGCTGGGCCAGGGGCCGGTCGCCGCCATCAGCGCCGTCCGGCCGTTACCGTCTCTCGCGTCCACGTTCATGCCCGCGGCGAGAAACAGTCTGACGGCCGCGGCGTTCCCGCGGCGCGCGCGCTCTATGAACTCCTCTTCCGTGTAAGGGATGTTCCGCTTCTCAAGTTCGCGCCGGGCCTCTTCCGGCGTGAGGCCCGCGCCGCGCGCCGCGTCGTTCGTCTTGCAGTCTGCGTCCGTTAACCTGACGCTCGCGGTCAAGGGCTCTTTCGCCCCTTCCGCGACCGCGACCGGCGCGTCGAGCGGCGACCAACTGAACGAGTCGCCGAAGACCGCGACGGCCAACTCCCACGTCCCCGCGGGCAGCGCGACGACGATTGCCGATTCGGCCTTACGCATCGCAGGTTCTATGACGCCGCCCTCCTGGACCACGTCGCCGCGCGCGTCGCGCACGCGGATCAGCATGTGCCGCCGGACGCCAGCGTCCGGCGCGAAGGGCTCGCCCTTCGCGTCCAGCAGGCGGATAGAGACCTTGCCGTAGTGCGCCTGGACGCGCACGTCGCCCAGGTCGACCCGCTCCTTGCCGTCGAAGCGGACTTTCTGCCCCGCGAACGATGAGCCCAGGTGGCTGAGCCTGCCGAACATGAAGTCGACGGGAACGAGAGCGTCGGCTGGCGGCGCGCTGACGTAGAAGGTCGCCTCATCCACGGGCCGCCGCGCCGAATCGAAGGACATGAATCGCCCGTCTTTGCCCGTGATGGTGGAGCGATACGCGTCCGGCGATTGCGGGTCGGGCACGCGCAGGCCGACGAGCGCCCCCGCGACGGGCCTGCCCTTCTCGTCAACGACCCGGCCCGTGATCTGGTAGCTCACGGGGGTATCCTGCGCCGCGAGCCGCGCGCAGCAGAGCGTCAGCAGCAGCAGGCCGCCCGCGAGAAGACGTCGAAAGCGAAGCGTGATCAAGACAGAACTCCTTCGGTGAAGTTTAATGTCGGGGTGCCGGGTGAAGTAAAGGTGCGGCCCGTTCCTCCCCTCGATTTTCACTGTGCCAATTCTACCGCACCAGGACCGTTTCGGCGCGGGCCATGAATCTTTGCAGCCTGACGGAGCGCCGCTGCGTGCTGCTGCCGTAGACGGACAGTTCTTCGTCTTTCTCGGCGGATTCAGTCTCCGCCGTCTCGGCCTCACCCCCGCCCTCGTTGAACGCGCTCGCCGGGTCGGGGTCTCGATGCCAGGCGTTCAGGCAATACTCCTGCGCGAGCTTGGAGAGTTCCCCGTCGCCCAGAATTTCGGCCAGTTGCGTCACCAGAGACGTCGCCTCGCCGGGCGGGTCGTCCTTGAAGCCGCGCAACTGTGAGATGAGAAACGGGACGAGGCGCGGGTCGTCCCACTGCCTGACCAGATTGACGAGGGGCAACTCGACATTTGTGATGGTCTTCGTGCCGAAGAGTAGGTTCGCCAGCCGGCTTTTCTGCTCCGCCGTCAGCAGCTTGATTAACTGAGAGTCGAGTCCCATGTGCAAACGCCCGCCGGGGTTGGGGAGATTGACGCTTTGCAGGGGCGTGAGTTCGACGGAAGTGTCGGTCTCCGCGGCCTCCGTCTCTTTATTCGCGTCGCCCCCCTGATTAGTCTCGCCCTTCTCCCCCTCGGCTGAGAGGGCCGCGGCCTCCTTAATCTTCTTCTCCTCCGCCTCCCGTTTTTCGGCGATCAGGGCGTAGTTGCTCCTGGTGAGTTCGTAGAGACCTTCCCATCGCGTCTCGGGCTCTTCGACGCAGCGGACCAGCCATTCGACGATCCGCGCGGGGTCCGGCTCCTGCTGCCGCATAATCGAGTCGAGTTCGTCCAGGCGCTGCACGTAAACTTTCAGTGCCGCATCCGTGAGGCTCTTGACGCCGTCTCTGATGTTCACCAACTGGTAGCCGTCGCCGCCCTCGCGCTGCCTGAGGAAGACGAGCAGTTTGTTGCCGCCGTCCGCGTAGTCGTCCAGGGGGTGAACAATTCTACCCTCGCGCTTCCAACCGGGGTGGTAAACGCGCACGAGCGAATAATTGCCGGCCCCCTTGACCGTCGAAGAGACCTTCAGGTCGGTCCTCATCAAATAGTTTTCGTAAGAATTTTCCTCGCTGTGGCTGACCAACTCGACGGCGGTCGTCTCGCCGACGCTGCCGGCGACGACGAGGTCGCTTGTGAGATAAAGCGTCCGCAGGGGCACAGGCGGCGGCGGGCAGGCGCGAGTCGTGCGGGTGTTGACGAACGAGGCGGCGGCGAGAAAAGCGGCCACGGCCGCGGCGACGACAGCGGCCCGTCGAGAAATGAATCGGGCGGACAGACGCGCGGTAGGCATGAACGAAACTCCTTTCTGGTCGGGGCCGACTGTCGAAGAGTGCCCGGCGCAAAGCCGAGCGTAAGTTTCCAGATGCCGGGCAAGCCGGGGAGTTCCGCCCGCTCAAGGCTGTCGCTGTTTGGTCTATAGAGGTGAAAGCCGCCGCAATGGTTGCCGCGCGGGGCCGGGGAAATCCGCGCACAGCAATCCGCCGCGCGCGGCGGCGCGCCGTCACCCGAGTTGTTCAGTAAAGTTCGGACGCCTGGTTAGACGCCGCGCGGCGGCGGAAGTTCCGCGAAGGTGAAAAGAAGCGGAGGTCCAGTCTTCCCGGCGGGACTCCTTGCGTTGCTCTTAAATCAAAGCTCCCGCAGGTCGCGCCCGGTCATCTCGGCCGTCTTCTCCAGGCCGAGCAGGCCGAGCATCGTGGGCGCTACGTCTTCGAGGGCCGCGCCGTCGCGGAGTTTGAGGCCGACGCTCGCCTCGTCTATCAGGTGGAAGGGGACAAGGTTGCTCGTGTGCGCCGTGTGCGGCTGGCCCGTCTGTAGGTCGATCATCTGCTCGGCGTTGCCGTGGTCGGCGGTGATTAAGGTTGTCCCGCGGCGCTGGCGGATGGCTTTCGTGATCCAGCCGAGGCAGGTGTCGACGTACTGGCACGCCTCAATGGTCTTGTCGAGTTTGCCCGTGTGCCCGACCATGTCGGGGTTGGCGAAGTTGACGATGAACACGTCCGTCTCGCCCTCGTCAATCGCCCTCAAGACTTTGTCCGTGACTTTGAAGGCGGACATCTCCGGCTCAAGGTCGTAGGTCGCGACCTTCGGCGAAGGCACGAGCAGCCGGCGCTCGCAGGGGTACTCCTGCTCGACGCCGCCGTTGAAGAAGTAGGTGACGTGCGCGTACTTCTCCGTCTCCGCCAGGCGGAAGTTGCGCACGCCGAGGTTGCCGAAGACTTCGGCCAGGACGTTGCGGTGCGACTGCTGGGCGAAGGCCACGGGCAGGTCGAACGTCGCGTCGTACTGCGAGAAGCAGACGAAGTGCACTGACGGGCGGCCGGCCGTCGAGAAGGCCCCGAAGCCGGGCTCAATCAGCGCGCGCGTAATCTGGCGCGCGCGGTCGGGGCGGAAGTTGAAGAAGATGACCGAATCGCCTTCCTCTATGACGGCCACGGGCTCGCCCGTCTCGCGCTCGACGACAATCGGCTCGACGAACTCGTCCGTGATGCCGCGCTCGTAGGAGCGCTTGATCGCCTCGACCGGGTCTATGACGCGCTCGCCTTCCGCGTGGACGAGCAACTTGTAGGCGCGCTCGGTCCGCTCCCAGCGCTTGTCGCGGTCCATGGCGTAGTAGCGCCCGACCGCCGACGCGATGCGCCCCGCGCCGATCTCGCCGCACTTGACCTGCAAGGCTTCGACGTAGCCGTAAGCCGAGGCGGGCGGCGTGTCGCGCCCGTCGAGGAAGCAGTGTACGTAGACGCGCTGTAGGCCGCGCTGCTTCGCCATCCGCAGCAGCGCGGAGAGGTGCTCCTGCGAGGAGTGGACCTGCCCGTCGGAGACGAGGCCCATCAGGTGAAGCGCCTTGCCGCCGGCCTGCGCCGCGTCCATCGCCCCCGTGAGCGCGGGGTTGCCGAAGAACTCGCCGGTCTCTATGGCGTGGTCAATGCGGGACACGTCCATGCGGACGACGCGGCCCGAGCCCATGTTGAGGTGGCCCACTTCGGAGTTGCCCATGACGCCTGCGGGCAGGCCGACGCGCGAGCCCGAGGCTTCGAGGAGCGTGTAAGGGTACTTTCCCGTCAGCTCGTCGTAGAAAGGCTTGGCGGCGAGAGCGATGGCGTTGCCCTCGCGCTCGGCCCTGTGGCCCCACCCGTCGATGATGATGAGCGCGAGCGGCCCTCGTTTGTCGGTCACGATTCGAAACCCCCTGAAGGTGTCAACTCGGAATCAAGAGTCCTGTTGGTAGCGCGTCTTGCAGTTCGGGCACTCCAAGAGTTTTTTGACGCCGCTGACGGGGAAGACGGGCACCACGAAGAAGATGGTGACGAAGCGCATGCCCTTCTTCATGAGGAAGTGCTGAATCATGCCGCAGTTCGTGCACTGCATCGCCTGCGGCGTGGTCTCCGAGCCCCACGTCAGGAAGTCCACCCCGATGATGATGAAAGCTAAGCCCATCGAAATTCTCCGCCCGTCATTTCTTCGCCGCGCGCGCTCGCTTCTGGCGTCCGCCCGCGGCGTTCGCAGGCTGCTCGATCTGGTAGAAGGCGCTGCGGCCGGGATAACGCGCGGCCGTGCGCAGGTCCTCTTCGATGCGCAGCAGTTGGTTGTACTTCGCCGTGCGGTCCGAGCGCGAGGCGGAGCCCGTCTTAATCTGCCCCGCGTTGGTCGCGACCGCGAGGTCCGCGATGAAGGAGTCCTCTGTCTCGCCCGAGCGGTGCGAGATGATGGCCGTGCGCCCGTGCGTCTTCGCCAGCTCGATGCAGTCGAGCGTCTCCGTCAGTGTGCCAATCTGGTTGACCTTAATCAGAATCGAGTTCGCCACGCCGCGCTCTATGCCCTTGCGCAAAAACTCCGTGTTGGTGACGAAGAGGTCGTCGCCGACGAGCTGCACCGTGCGGCCGATCTCGTCGGTCAGAGTCTTCCAGCCGTCCCAGTCGTTCTCGGCCATCCCGTCCTCAATCGAGATGATCGGATAATTTTCGGCCCAGTTCTTCCAGTAGGCGACCATCTCGTCGCTCGAAAGCTTGCGCTTGTCCGATTTCTTGAAGACGTACGAGCCGTTGTCGTAGAACTCGCTCGCCGCCGGGTCGAGCGCGAGCATTACGTCCTGGCCCGCCTTGTAGCCCGCCTGGCTGATGGCTTCGAGAATCGTTTCGACCGCCTCTTCGTTCGACTTCAGGTTCGGCGCGAAGCCGCCCTCGTCGCCGACGCTCGTCGCGTAGCCGCGTTTTTTGAGGACGCCTTTGAGCGTGTGGAAAATCTCCGCGCCCATCCTGAGCGCCTCGTGAAACTCCGTGGCCCCGACGGGCGCGACCATGAACTCCTGGAAGTCCACGTTGTTGTCGGCGTGAGCGCCGCCGTTGAGGATGTTCATCAGCGGCACGGGAAGCATTCGCGCGGAGGGGCCGCCCAGATACCTGTAGAGCGGGATTTCCAGGTAGGTCGCGGCGGCGCGCGCCGTGGCGAGCGAGACGGCGAGCAGCGCGTTCGCGCCGAGCTTGGCCTTCGTCGGCGTGCCGTCGAGAGCGATGAGCGCCTCGTCGACCTCGACCTGGTCGAGCGCGTCGAAGCCTTCGAGCTCGCGCGCGATCACGTCGTTGATGTTCTGGACGGCCTTGAGCACGCCCTTGCCGAGGTATCGTTTCTTGTCGCCGTCGCGCAGCTCGACGGCCTCGTGCTCGCCCGTGCTCGCGCCGCTCGGCACGGCCGCGCGGCCCGTCTCGCCGCCGACGAGCGTCACCTCGGCCTCGACCGTCGGGTTGCCGCGCGAATCCAGAATCTCTCGCGCGCTGATCTGCTCAATCAAGCTCATGAGTCAAGTGCTCCTGCCCGCAATATGGTTTTGAAATTTCTAAGGGGTAACTTTATCAGGAGGAGGGCGGTTCGTAAATCGCGACCGGCGGGCCGGACCCTTCACCTGTTCCTCTTTCTGTCCTTCTCCCTGTTCCCCTTGTGCAGATAGAGGCCGACCGCGGCGGCGACAATCGAGGCGTTGAGGACGCACCTTAAGACAACGTTGAGGGCCAGGTTGTTAGTCACCGGGAAGGTCACATAGGTAGGCTTTCGGAAAATGAAGGCGAGGACGGTGCAGACGGCGACCCCGGCCGCGACGGACAGAACAATTCCCCACTGGAACGAAGTCAGACCGAACCTTCTGCGCATTCTCAGGACTTACCGTCGGCGGCCGTCGCCTCGGCCTCTGCCGACTCTTCGGCGGCGGACCCCTCCTCCGTCTTTTCGAGGCGGACGCGCATGACGCGGCGTCGCTCGACGCGCTCGATGTGGAAGAGGAGGCCGTCGTGCTTGACCACCTCGCCGGGCTGTAAGACGTGGCCCGCCTCGCTCATCAAAAAGCCAGCGATGGTCGTGTAGGCTTCCGACTCGGGCAGCGAGAGCTTCAGGCGGCGGTTGAGGTCGCGCACCGCGAGGCCGCCGTCGAGGACGAAGGTCCCGTCCTTCTCCTCGCTGATCTGCTCGTTGACCTCCTCGTCGTGCTCGTCGGAGATTTCGCCGACGATCTCCTCCAGGAGGTCTTCGAGCGTGATGATGCCCTCGACGCCGCCGTGCTCGTCAATCACGAAGCCGAAATGAGATTTGGCCTTCTGCATCTGCTTGAGCACGTCTTCGAGCCGGGCGGTGTCCACGACGTAGAGCGGCGACTGGAGGACGTGTTCGAGCCGGAAGCTCTCGGGCCTGAGCAGGTAAGGCATCACGTCCTTGCTGTGTACGAAGCCGATCATGTCGTCGAGGGACTCGCGGTAGACGGGCAGGCGCGAGTAGCCGTGCTTGCTGAAAGACTTGGCTAGCTCTTCGAGCGAGCAGTCGCTGGAGATGGCGGCCATCGCCGTGCGCGGGACCATCGCCTCGCGCACGAGGGTGTCGGAGAACTCGAAGACGCGGTGAATCAGGCGCTGCTCGGAGGCGCGCAGGTGGCCGCTCGCGCGCGACTGGTCAACCAACTGCCGCAACTCCTGCTCGGTATAGATGGAGGCGTGCTCGGAGGTCGCGTGGATGCCGAAGGGGCGCACGATGCGCGCGCTCGCCCAGTCGAGCGCGCGTATGGGCCACTGGAATATCGTGTAGAAGAGTTCCATCGGCCAGGCGGTCGAGAGCGCCACCTTCTCGGCGGCGGCGAGGCCGAAGAGCTTGGGGGCCTGCTCGCCGATGACGATGTGGAGCGACGTGATGACCGAGAAGGCTATGCCGAAGGCTATGGCGTGCCGCCAGGCGTCGGAGAGGTTGGCGAGCGGGCCTTCCAGGAGTTGCGCAATCGCGGGCTCGCCGAGCCAGCCGAGGCCGAGCGAGGCGAGCGTGATGCCGAGCTGCGAGGCCGAGAGGTAGGCGTTGAGGTTACCGAGCAGCCCCATCAGGCGCTTGGCGCGCTTGTTGCCGGCGGCCGCCAGGGCTTCGATGCGCGAGCGGCGCACGCCGACGAGCGCGAACTCGGCCGCGACGAAGAAGCCGTTGGCGATGACCAGCACGAGCACGGCCGAGAGCTTGATGACAGCCCCCCACAGCGAAACAGGCCCGTGCGGCAAAGCCGCCTCATCGAAAATGAGCGTCAGAAGATAACTCGGAGGTTCGTCCATCTCAGTCCAGCGGCGGGGGAACTGGCGCGCGAATTTAGTTTGGTTTTAAACGCGCGTGATTATAGCACGCCGCGGGCCGGACGCAGAAAGAGTCGGCCGCGCCCGGCGCGAGGGGGCAGTCGTGGACCTTCCCCGGAGGGGGGCCGGGGGCGGTGCAGTCCGTTTTGGGTTGTGCCGAATTAGTGGCCTACGGCGGCGCCCACGGCGCGTGCGCGCGTTGGGCGGCGTTCGTGCTTGGCGCAGGCGCGGGCCAGGGCCTGCTCGACGCGCGGCTCGACGTTGCACTCGGGCTGACGGCAGACGGCCGCCAGTTCGGAGATGACCAGGTAGCGCGCGCGCTCAAGCATCCGCTGCTCGCGGAAAGAGAGTGGCTTGAGGTGACTCAGGAACGTCAGGTTCTTGAGCACGTCGGCGACCTCGAAAATGTCGCCGGTGCGCATCTTCTCGGAGAAGTCTTTGAAGCGGTCTTTCCAATCGTGGGCGGGGGACGAGAAGTCGTCTGAGAGATTCTTGATGAGCATCTCGCATTCGCCGGATGAGATTGGGGAGCGAAGGCCAACTTCGGCAGCGTTGGCGACGGGGACGAGAACCAGGGAGTTGGTGGCAGCCAGGCGAAGCGTGTAGAAGGGAAGTGAGTTGGAGCCTATTTGCTTCTGCTCGATCTGCTCGATGGTCCCGATTCCGTGATTGGGGTAAACGACTTTCTGGCCGACTTTGAAGCCCACCATAGCACCTCCATCGAATTACAAAAAATCAGACTGCGCCGCCGGGCGCGGGGTGTTCTCGCCGCTCAGGCGAAGGCGACGCAGGCGTTAGCGTCGGGTTACGCTTAATTCTCACGAAAGTGTAACAAGCGCTCTCGCGAAGCGTCAAGGAATATAAAGCGACGCGGGATGATAATGATGAATGACGAATTTTTAAGATGAAAACTTCTTTAATTCGTCATTCATCACTGCTCATTCATCACTTTTTGGAGGCAGTAGCCGACGCAGACTTTCGTCTCGATGTGCAGGCCGTAGGGCGCGAGGCGCTGGCGCAGGCGGTAGATGTGTACGTGCAGACTCTGCGCGTTGAAGGGGGCGCTCTCGCCCCAGGCCGAGCGCCAGATTTCTTCCGAGAGGACGAGGCGCTCGATGTTGCGGACCAGGCGCGAGACGATGAGAAATTCTTTGAGCGGGAGTTTCAGCGAGCGCCCGCCGCACGCGACATAGTAGTTACTGTGCTCGACGCGCAGGTATCCGTCGTCGTAGAAATCCTCTTGCTCGCCGCCCTTTGGAATTTTAGATTGCGCGAGAGACATAGAGAAAAAAGTGCTGAGCGCTGAGCACTGAGTGCCGAGTAAAAGAAAGCAGGTTCTTACTCAGTCCTCGGCACTCAGCACTCAGTACTGCTCTTAAAAGTTCAGTCGCAGGGCGAACTGAATCTGGCGGTTCGTGCCGAGGCCGACGGTGCGCTCGACGGTCTGACGCAGCAGGCCGAAGGTCTGGCCGGCGGCCGATTGCGTGAAGGCCTGGCCGGGCTGGCGGCCCGAGCCGACCGCGTAGAAGCCGGTCCCCGAGTTAAAGCTGATGCTCGGCAGCGCGTTGTTCAGCGTCGAGGACGGGTTACTGAAGTTCGCGGTATTGAGGATGTTGAAGACCTCCGTGCGGAACTCCACGTTGACCGTCTCCGTCAGGCGGAAGCGCTTGTTGAGGATCAGGTCGAACTGCTTGAAGTCCGGCCCGCGCAAGGCGTTTCGCGGCAGGTCGCCGAACGCGCCCGCCTCGGGAATGGCGAACGCCGCCGGGTTGAGTATGTTGCGGTCGGCGTCCAGGTAAGGGTTGACGCCGGGAATCAGGTCCGGGCGGCGGACGTTGCGCGAGGCGCCGCCGCCGGGCGTGTTGACCACGGCGACGAAGCCCGGCGGGAGCGGGTTCGCGGCGTTAATCGTGCCGGGAAGCGCGGCCACGAATCCGTCGGGAAGCGTCGCGTTCGTGCCCGCGCCGGTCGGCACGGTGCAGCCGCCCGCGCCCACGCACTGAATCACCACGTCGGGCCGCGTGACGAGCACCTCTATGGGCAGGCCGGAGCGCGCGTTGACGATGCCGCCGATCTCCCAGTTGCCGAGGATGGCGTTGCCGACTGGGCCGAGGTCATAGCGGCGGCCGGAGCCGAACGGGAGATTGTAGATGGCGCTCAGGTTGAAAGTGTGGCGCACGTCGAAGTTGTTGTAGCCGCGGTCGTCCTCGAAGTCGAAGTTGGTCGCCAGGGTCCTGGCCTCGTTCGAGCCGGCCGTGTTGCCGTAAGAGCGCGCGAAGGTGTACTGCGCGTTGAGCGTCAGCCCCGTGTTGAAGCGGCGCGAGAGCGTCGCCTGCAAGGCGTTATAGCTGTCGGAGCCCCCGGTCGTCTTGTAGTCAACTTCGGCGAACGGGTTCTGCACGCTCGCGCCGTTCAGGATGGAGAACTCGCGCACGGTCGTGACGCCTATGACGCGGCCCGTCGCCGGGTCCGTGCGGTTGACGACGCCGACGCCGGCGGGGATGTTCGTCCCGTTGACGATGGAAGTCTGGCCCGGAAGGATTTTGTTGGCGACGCTCCGCAGGAAGAGGTCACGGCCCTGGCTGCCGACGTAGCCGACGGTGGCGACCGTGTTGTAGAACAGCTCCTGCTGGATGGAGACGCTGTACTGGTAAACCTTCTCCGGTATCTCGTACTCGTTGGCGTAGGCGCGCGGCTGGTAAGAGCGCGTGTTCGGGTTCGAGTTGAAGAAGGCGATGGCCGCCTCCGTGTTGAGCGGGAAGACGTTGAGCGGGCCGCTCGTGAAGGTCGAGCTGATGCGGTCGGATTCAATCGGCTGAATCTGGTCTTCGGTCTGGCCCGGCCCGTAGTAGATGCCGAAGCCGCCGCGCAGGACCGTGCGCCCGCCGCCGAAGAAGCCCGGGCCGTTCGGACTCGGCGACCAGGTGAGCGCGACGCGCGGGCCGAAGTTGGTCTTCTTCGATTTGAAGGCTTCCTCGGACGGGTCCCTGAGCGTGCCGGCGTCGATGTCGAAGAGGACTTGCAGGTCCCTGGCCTCGCGCAGCGGCGTGTAGTACTCGTAGCGCAGGCCGTAGTTCAAGGTCAGGTTCGGCCGAATCTTCCACTCGTCCTGCGCGTAGCCGATGTAGTACTCCTGCTTGGCGAGGCGCTGGCCCGACGCGCCGCCGTTGAAGGGGCTCGGCGCGCTCACGTCGCCGAGAAACTGGACCGACTGCGGCGTGTTCGCCAGAAAGCCGGTGATGTTCGAGTAGGTGTAGGTCGTGCCGCCGAGGCGGTCCGTGTAGAGGCGTATGGCGCGGACCTCGCCGCCGAACTTGAAGTTGTGGTTCCCGCGCGTCCAGTTCAGGTTGTCGACGAAGGAGAGCGAGTAGGGCGTGTAGGGCTGGCCGCGCCCGTTCGTCGCGGAGTTGGCGCGGACCAGGCCGCCGGGGATGGCCGTGCCGGCGGAAGTGCCCTGTCCCGCGATGCCGAAGTTCGCCGTGTTGCCGGAGATGTTGATGGCGACGGACGAGAGGTCTATGCCGTTCACCGTCGGCGCGAAGCCGTTGATGCGCGTGTAGGCCCCGTTGAAGCCGAACTTGAATTCGTTCAACAGCGTCGGCTTCAGGATGGATTGCAGGGCGACGACGCCGTTCTGCGGGTTGGCCCTAATCAGCACGCGGCGGCCGGTCACGCCTTCGGGCTGGTCGTTCGTCCCCTGGTCGCGGAAGTAGCGCACGTAAAGCGAGTGGCGCGCGTTGACCTTGTAGTCGAAGCGCGCGGCGATGGCGTTCTCGTCGACGATGGAGTTCTCCTGAAGCTGCGCCACGTCGAAGAGGTTCGGGCCCGTGCCCTGCTGAATGATCGCCGCGTTCGGCGAGCGGAAGGCCGGGAGCAGCGGCACGATGGCCGCGTTGCAGTTGACTGTGCCATTTCCGAAGGGCGGGGCGCAGATGCGCGAGGCCGTTCCCGGCACAGCCTCGATGGAGTTGACGCCCGCGCGCAGGCGGTAGCCCTCGTACGAGACGAAGAAGAAGAGCCTGTCTTTCATGATCGGCCCGCCGACTGAGCCGCCGAACTGGTTCAGGCGGAGCGGACTCTTCTTGCCGATGATGTTGTCGAAGAAGTTGGCGGCGTCGAGCGCGTCGTTGCGCAGAAATTCGAAGACGGAGCCGTGGAACTGGTTGCCGCCGGATTTCGTGACGACGTTGATCTGCCCGCCCGTGCCCGTGCCGTACTCGGCCGGGAAGTTGTTCGAGTCGACGCGGAACTCCTGCACGTTCTCCAGGGAGGATTGCAGGCGGAAGGGCGACGGCACTTCGCCGTTCAGGTTGCCGGGGCTCGCGTCGATGATGGCGGAGCCCTCTATGCCGTCGAAGCGGATGATGTTCTGCTGGACGGCGCGGCCCGAGAAGCGTATGTCGCCGAACGTGCCCGACCCACTGTTGACCGAGCCGGGCGCTTGCAGGTAGAGCTGCGAGAGCTGGCGGCCGTTAATCGGCAGCCCCTCGACCTCGCGCTGGTTGACGGTCGCGCTCATGCTCGCGGAGCTGGTGTCGGTCACGGCCTCCGTGCCGGCGACGATGTTGACGGACGCCGTGACTTCGGTCGTCCCGAGCGTGATGCTCAAGTTTCTCTCCTGCCCGACCGCCACCTGAACGTCCGTGACTTTCGCGGGGGCGAAGTTCGGCGCGGTCGCCGTGACGGTGTAGTTCGACGCCTTGAGCGCGGGGACGATGAACGTCCCGTCGTCGTTCGCAGTCGCCGAGCGCCCCTCGCCCGTCCGGTCGTTTCTGATGACGATGGCCGCGCCGGGCACGATTGCGCCGTTGGCGTCCGTCACCGTGCCGACGATGCGGCCCTGGTCGGTCTGCGCGAAGACGGCGGCGGAGCTGAAGAGCAGCGCCGCGAGCGCGAGGACGGCGGGCCGTAGAAGCCGGGGGAGCCGCCTGGAATAGAACTGAGCCATAAAGCCTCCTGTGGAATTTGTGTAAAGTTGAAGTGTTCGCGCGGGCCCGGAGAGAGCCCGCCGAACAATAGGATTGACAGAGGTGCCTGTCGCGAAGCGAGTCAGAGTCTTCACAAGTGCGTGTGGAGTGCGTCGAAACAAAGCCGGAATGTATCGGGCGGAGATTACACGCGGGTGAATGACGCCTTAATTATTTGTAAACTTAGCCCGAGGGCAAATAGCTGAGCCCCCCGGGCGGCGGTAGAATCAGCCGTCGCCCGGGGGGCTCAAACTTAATTAAGGATAGATTACCTGCTTGATAAGAGCGTAGAAGGTTCTACATCTAAGTCTGTACGCCACGTCAAAATCCCTTTCTTGACGGCTACGGACCACGGCTCAAGGCGAGTACTACTCGTTCGGGAACGGCCGCGTTCGGGATGGGCTGCGCGGCACCCGGCATGTTACCAGAGGGTTAATGTGGTGTATACAAAATGTTAATTGTCGGAAGGAGCGGAAGGCAGAAAGCAGGAGGCAGTAAAGCGGAAGGCGGCAGAGTCACGCTCGACATTGCCGCCTTCTTTCTTTTACTGCCTACTGCCTTCTTCATCCCTTCATCTCTGCGGTGTCGGTTTTGTGGGTCTTGAGGGGCACGGCGACTCGTTCGCGCTCGGGTGGGGAGAGCAACTCGGTCGTCCCTTCGGTGACGGAGGCGTGCGGGGGCAGGGCGGCGGTTTGCGCCGCGGGGAGCGCGTGCGGGACGTGAGACGGTCGGAGTTGTTTCGTCTCGTGCTTCGGGTTGAGCGTGCGGTGCAGGTGCCACATGCCGTAAAAGAGCCAGAGTAGCGCGAGGGCTTCTCCGACGATGAGGAGGATGGTTCCGCCGCGCGGGCCTTTGCTGCTCAGGAAGATGATGGGCAGCGCAATCGCGAGCACCGCCAGCATGGCGATGATGCCCCCCGTGATGCTTTGGTGGCCGACGCGCGCGCCGGAGGTCAGGCGCAGTATCTCGACTTCGGCGGGCTCGCCCGCGACGCTCGGCGCTCCGCAGTTGCGGCAGAATCGCGAGTCGCTCGCGTAAACGGTCGCGCAGGATGGGCAGGAGCCCGACGCCGGGCGCGAAGCGGCCAGCGCCGCGATGGCCTCGGCCTCGCGCTCCACGGTCTGACGGTCGCCCTTCGTGACGAACGCGTTCAAAATCTCGTAGTCGAAGGTGACGAGCGTCGAGGTCGGGTTCACGGCTTTCAAGCCGACTGTCAGACTCTTGACGCACTTGAGCACGTCGAAGGAACAGGAGGACGCCTGGCCCCGAGCGCGCTTGGCGACCAGCGGCTGCTCGCTGATGACGCGGTAGCCCACCCTTTCGAGCGCGTAGACGAGCCGCTCGCGGACGCTCTCGATGTCGCCGACGATTATTCTCCTGTAATCGTGCTCGGTCGTCTCTGAATACGACCCGTTGGTCAAAAAGTCTGCCATTCGAGCACCTCCCCGAACTTTCGTCGAAACTTTACGCGCGTCACAGGGTTATTACGACGGGACGCCCCGGCGCGTTTCCGCCGGCCCGAAGTTTGGCACAAATCATAACCGAAGTCGCCCGCGGCCCGCAGGCAAAATCTCGCAACGAAGATAGTCCGGTATTGCCGGCAGATTGTTTCCGGCCGGGCCTCGTTTTGTAACACCCCGTTAACACCCGGCGAATATGCTGCCCGCATCCAGTGCAGCTTCAGCGGCGGGGGCGCTCTTCAGAGCGTTCCGGCCAGGGAGTTACAAAATTTATGGGCATTGCCAACGAACTGAGCAGCGACGTGGCGGCGGCAGTCCTCGCGAGCCGGCCGGGCGAGACTAAAGAGCTGGTCGAGATTGTCCGCGATTTTCATTCCGCGATGCGCGACCTGGTGGGTGAGGAGCGCCGCCGCCGCCTCTCGCAGTTGCCCCCGGCGGAGCCTCCGAGCTGGGCCAGCGGCCAGACCGCTTCCGGCAGCCGCTGAAAGCGCAGGGGCGCGGCCTCCACCCGAGAAAGACTCAATCCTTCGCAAGCTCCTTCGGCTTGACGAGCCATTCCAGGCGTCCGCCCCGCGCGACCGCCTCAGTCCAACTGTCCGCGCCGAGCGCGATGCGCGCGAGCGCGGCCGTCGGCACGCGCAGACTCTCACCCGTCAGGTGCTCCAGCAAATTCTCGAAGCCTGGGTTGTGGCCGACGAGCATGACTTCCTGCTTGTCGTCTTCGACACCGTTGATGACTGCGAGCAGTTGCCCGGTCGTCGCCTCGTAGATGCGCTGGTCGTAGCGCAGCTCCGTCTCCAGGCGGGCGGCTTCGAGGACGAGCGCGGTGGTCTCCCTGGCCCTCGCCGCGGGCGAAGAGATGACGAGGTCCGGGCTGAGTTGTTTCTCGCGCATGAAGTTGCCCATGAGCGGCGCGGCCTTGCGCCCGCGACCGTTCAAGGGGCGGTCGAAGTCCGCGAGGCCGGCGTCGTCCCAACTCGATTTGGCGTGCCTGAGGAGCAGGAGCTTTTTCACGGCGAAAGACTTTTCCCTTCAGATGAGCGCGGCCGAGAGCGCGCCCTCGTCGCCCGCGTCGTCGTCGCCTTCGGACGTGCGGTGTTCAGAGAGGGCCTTGAGGGTCTCCATCGCGTCGCGGTGTGAGATGTGCTTCTTGCTTTTGCCGCGGCTGGAGTGGAGCACCACGTCGTTGATGGAGAGGATGCCGCGAAGGCCGCCGTCCGCGTCGACGACGGGCAGCCGGCGCAACTGCGAGCTCTGCATCGTTTCGAGCGCGTCGCGGATGTCGTCGTCCGGCGCGCAGGCGTAGACCTTCCCGGAGATGACTTCGCCGACTTTCAACTCGGTCGCCAGCTTGTTCCTGGTGCAGACCGCCATGCAGATGTCGCGGTCCGTAATCATGCCGACGATGCGCCGCTCGGCGTCCACGACTGGCACACTGCCGCAGTCTTTTCTCCACATGATCATGGCCGCCCCGGCCAGGTCACTTTCGGGGCCGCAAGCCTCCACGTCGGCGGTCATAATATCCTGCACTTTCATCACAGCGTCTCCTTAAAGGGTGCTTCCTTCGCGCCTTTAGTCTTTCTTCTGCGCCTCCGGCGTGAACTAATTTTTCTCGCAAAGGCGCAACAAAAGAAAGACCGAAGCCGCAAAGGGGCTGAGTTACCTCGTGTCTTAAAAAACTTAGGCAGTGTTTTAGCACAGGTGGGCCGCCTCGGCCAAAAACTTCCGAGCGGGCGCTCGGTTGCCCGCGCCCGCTTTTCGTGTTGTAATCGCGCCATCGAATACAGGGGTTCATCAGGTGTCAAAGCTCAAAAAAATCGGCGCTCACGTCCTCGTCTGCAAGCACAAGACCTGTCTGCGCCAGGGCGGCAAGGCTTCGGCCCGCGCCCTGAAGCGCGAGCTTAAGGAACAAGATTTGGACGGCCGCGTGATGATCACGAAGGTGAAGTGTCTCAAGCAGTGCGGGCGCGGGCCCGTGACGGTCGTTTACCCGGACGGCGTCTGGTACGGCGGCGTGGACGAGGAGACCGCGCGCCGCATCGTCTCGGAGCATCTGGCCGAAGGCCGGGCGGTCGAAGAGAAGGTGCTGCGCGACATGCGCGGCGCGGGGACGGAGGGATGAGCGGCGGGCGGACCATCGTGGTCGGCGACATACACGGCTGCTACGACGAGCTGCGGGACTTGCTGGATAAGGCCGCGCTCGGCCCCACGGACCGCGTCGTCTCCGTGGGCGACCTCGTCGTCAAGGGGGAGAAGAACCGCGAGGTGCTCGACCTCTTCATTGATGACGAACGCTTCTCGGCCGTGCTCGGCAACCACGACCGCGCCCTGCGCCGTTACTGGCGCGGCGAGGGCGTCGCCCTGAAAGAGTCGCAGGAGCGCGCGCGGGCGGAACTCGCGGCGGCCGACGAGGCGCGTTACTCGGCCTACATACAGTCGCTCCCTTTGACGATTGACCTCGGCTCGCACCTCGTCGTCCACGCCGGCGTGCGGCCGGGCGTGGCGCTCGCGGCGCAGTCTGTAGAGGATTTGACGGAGCTGCGCACGCTCGGCGATGACCGCACGAGCCGCGAGGGCGTGCCCTGGTACGAGCGTTACGACGGCGCGCAAACGGTCCTCTTCGGCCACTGGCCCGCGCCGGGGCCGCGCCGCGGCCCGCGCGCCATCGGCCTGGACACCGGCTGCGTCTACGGCTTCCAACTGACGGCCTACGTCATAGAGACCGGGGAATTCATGAGCGTCGAGGCCCGCCGCGCCTACGAGGAGCCGAAGCGGCGCGTGGCCTGAGCGAAGAACGAATTAAAGAGCGCGGATTGTCGCCGCGTGAGCGGCGGAGTAAGCGTTAAGAAAAATCTCCTTCCCGTCTCCGTCTCTTTGTGGTTTATTAGACTTCACAGCCGTGTAACACGAAGGGACTAGATTCGTCGGCCGATGATTACATACGGACACCACCATTTCCCCGGCAAGCTTTTCGTCGTGGAGGGCACGGACGGGAGCGGGAAATCGACGCAGCTCGCGCTCCTCTACCAGTGGCTCAAGGCCGAAGGCTACCCGGTCTTCTTCTCCGAGTGGAACTCCTCGCCGCTCGTCAAGGACACGACCAAGCGCGCCAAGAAGCGCAGGCTCTTTACGCCCGCCACGTTCTCCCTGCTTCACGCGACGGACTTCGCGGACCGCACCGAGCACGACATCTTCCCGCCCCTGAAGGCGGGCGCGATAGTCCTCGCCGACCGCTACATCTACACGGCGTTCGCGCGCGACGTGGCGCGCGGGTGTGACCGCGCGTGGGTGCGCCAGATGTACAGCTTCGCCGTCAAGCCGACGGTCGCCTTCTACTTCCGCGCGCCGCTTGACGTGGCCGTCGAGCGCATCATGTCGGGGCGGCCGATGCTCAAGTATTACGAGGCGGGGATGGACATGGAGTGGGCCGACGACGAGGAGGAGAGTTTCAAGCTCTTCCAGGGCAGAATCCTGGAGGAGTACGACCGCATGGTCGAAGAGTACGGGCTGACGATGATCGACGCGACGCGCTCGATTGAGAAGCAGCAGCGCGAGATGCGCGCCATCGTCAAAGAACACCTCGCGAAAGAGGGGGCGGGGGCGTCGCGATGAGAGAGATGAGATTCTACGGGACGCCGCTGCCGAGCGTGGAGCTTGAGCCCTACCCCGGCAAGCTGATCGTCATAGAGGGCGCGGACGGCGTCGGCCGCTCGACGCACACCGCACTGCTTCGGACGTGGCTCGAATCGCGCGGCCACGCCGTGCTCGACACAGGCATGACGCGCTCCGCGCTCGCCGGGCGCGGCATCAAAGAGGCGAAGAAGGGGCCGACGCTCGGCCGCATCACCATGCAGCTCTTCTACGCGACGGACTTCGCGGACCGCCTGGAGAACCAGATGCTCCCGGCCCTGCGCGCGGGCTTCATCGTCCTGACCGACCGCTACATCTACTCCGCTATTGCGCGCGCCGTCGTGCGCGGCGCGGACCCCGACTGGATGCGCGCCGTCTACGGCATTGCGCTCGTCCCCGACGCCATTTTTTATCTCAACATCCGCTCGCCCGAAGAGTTGGTCGAGCGCATCCTGGCTTCGGGGCGCGGCTTCGACTACTGGGAATCGGGCATGGACATGTACCTGGGCGAGGACTTTTACGACAGCTTCGTCGCCTACCAGACGCGCATGTTGCGCGAGTTCGAGCGCATGAAGGGCGAGTACGGCTTCCGCGTGCTGGACGCCTCCCGCTCGATCAACCGCGTCGCGGCCGACCTGCGCCGCGCCGTGGCCCGCGTGATTGACGAGGGGAAGATTCTGGACGCGGACGACTCCGTTAAAAGTTTTCCGGCGGCGGCGGCGAAGCGACAGGCCGCGAGGTCTAAAAAGTCTGAGGCGGAAGCACGCAGCGCGGAGAGGCTGGAAGGGACCGGCAGACGTTGAAACTCGCGGCCATAGACATCGGCTCGAACTCCATTAAGCTGGCCGTCGTGGAGGCGGCTTCGAGCGACTCCTTCGCCGTCATCGCGCGCGAGAAGGAGGTCGTCCGCCTGGGCCACGACACCTTGCGCGAAGGAAGGCTCGCGCCCGAGGCCATCGAGCGCGCCGCCGCGTGCATCGGCCGCTTCCGCTCGATAGCCGAGGCGCGCGGCTCGCAGCACCTCATTGCCATCGCGACCGCCTCCGTGCGCGAGGCCGACAACGCCTCGGAGTTCATAGACGAAGTCCAGAAGCGCACGGGCGTGCGCGTCGCGGTCCTGTCGGGGCTGGAAGAGGCGCGGCTCATCGGGCTCGCCGCCGCGCAGGGGTGCGCCGCAGGGAGCGCGAGCCTGCTCAACATAGACATCGGCGGCGGCTCCACGGAATTCTCGTTCGTCGTGGACGGCACGCCCGCTGAGCTTTACTCGGTCAAGCTCGGCGCGGTGGGCCTGACCGAGCGCTTCATCTCGACCGACCCGGTCAAGCCGAAGGAGCTGCGCGCCGTCGTCGAGGAGATACGCTCGGCGCTGGAGCGGCCCTCGCGCGAGTTGCGCGGGAGAGTGTGGCAGGCCGCGACAGGCACTTCGGGGACCATCATCGCCATCGGCGAAGCCCTGCGCCTGCGCCGCCTCAAGCGCGACCCTTCGTCCGAGGAACAAGGGGCGCAGCCCGCCGGGGCCGAGATCACTTTGGAAGAACTCGCGCGCTTCAACGAGCGCATGGCGGGGATGGACTTCGAGAAGCGCAGAGGCGTCCCAGGCGTCAGCGCGCAGCGCGCCGAAATCATCATCGCGGGCGGGCAGATTCTCGAAGGCTCCATGCGGGCGCTGAAAATCAGCTTGCTGCGCTCCTGCGACTGGGCGCTGCGCGAGGGGGTGGTCATAGACAGGCTGCGCGAGTTGGAGGCCGAGGCGCGCCCGCCCGTGCCGGACACCGAAGACCCGCTCTTGCGCGGCGTGCGCGCGGTCGGCCGCCGCTTCGGCTACGAGGAGGCGCACGCGCACCAGGTCGCCGCCGTCGCCGAGAAAATCTTCGACCACCTGGCCGAGCACTACAGGCTGAGCCGCCACCACCGGACGCTGCTCTCTGCGGCCGCACTGCTCCACGACATCGGCTACCACATCGCGCACGAGTCGCACCACAAGCACTCGCTCTATCTCATCAAGCACTCCGAGCTGACCGGCTTCTCCGAGGCCGAGCGCGAGGTGATAGCCAACGTGGCGCGCTACCACCGCGGCGCGCTGCCGAAGGAGCGGCACGGGGACTACTCCGTGCTGGGCGAGCAGGACCGCGAGACGGTCTGGCAGCTCGGCGGCATCCTGCGCGTGGCCGACGCGCTCCACTGCGGCTACGACGGCAGCGTCCGCGACATCGGCATCGAGCGCGAAGGCCGCGCGGTCCACATACGGCTGCTCGGCGAGAACGGCTGCGACAAGGAAATCTGGGCCGCCGAGAAAAAACGCGACATGTTCGAGCAGGCCTTCGACTGCAAGCTGACCTTCAGCCGCGAAGAACTGGCACAGAAGTAGATTTGAAATCTCAAATTTGAAATCTGAGATTTCTCTTCCCTATGGCGAAAGCGAAAGAGATTGAGGGGCTGGATTGCGGCGCTGAGGCGGGCCAGGGCGTCCGCCTGGTGCTCGGCACGCGCCTGGGGGAGATGTGCGGCTTGCGCGCGGCGGCGCTCGATTGGAGCGACCCCGAGGGCGTGCACGACATGCGCGTCGCGTCGCGCCGGGTGCGGAGCGCGCTTCGGGATTTCTCGCCGTACCTGCGGAGGCGCAAGATGCGCCGCGCTAAAGACGAGTTGAAGAGTCTGGCGGACGCGCTCGGCCTGGTGCGCGACGACGACGTGGCGATCATGGCGCTGGAGAAGCTGGCGGAGGAAGCGCCGGCGGAAGTCCGGGCGGGCGTGCGCCAGTTCACGGACGAGCGCAGGCGCAGGCGCGAGCGCGCGCGTGCCAAGCTCGAAAGGGTGTTGACGGAAGAGGCGCTCGCGGAGTTGCAGGAAGAGTTCGCCGACGCGCTCGCCGACGCGGTGAAGGCCGCGCGCAGGCCGGAAGAGGGCGGCGAGAAGGGAAAGGGCGTCAGCTTCCGCCGCGCCGGGCGCTTGATTATCCTCGCGCGGCTGGCTGAGTTTCAGGAGTTGAGCCAGAATCTTTACAGCCCTTTGAACTCGGAGCCACTCCACCGCCTGCGGATCGCTGCCAAACGCTTGCGCTACGCCCTGGAGCTTTTCGCGGTCTGCTGGGACGAGGGCGCGCTCACGTCCTCCGCCAAGGAGATCGCCAGAATGCAGACCTCGCTCGGCGAGCTTCACGACTGCGACGTGTGGGTCGAAGAGATAGGCGAGGCGCTCAAGCCGGCGGGGCGCGAAGGCGCGGGCGCGGGGGACGCGGCCGCCGGGCAGAAGCGCGCCGCGGCCTTCTGGCTGTTAGACCACTTCGTCAAAGAACGCGCGGGCCACTTCCACGACGCGCTCGCGCGCTGGCGCGAGTGGGAGGCGACACAGTTTCAGGCGCGTCTCGCCGGACTCCTCGAAGAACCCGCCCACGATTCAACGCCAGCCCAGGCCGGAACGCCGTAGAGGCAGAGACACGCCCCGCCCCTACAGTTCGGGCGATCTGTGCCGCAAAAATGTGCGTATTTACTTTCTTTACGGCGGGATTCCATTTGGGGAATGGTGCTTGCTAAACTACAATAGGGGTCGAAGCGAATACTTCTCTCCCGCCGGTCGCTATCAGTAATCCGGGCCGAGGCCCTTCGGAGCCCGCGGGACGGGGACGGCTGCGCGCGGGCTCCGCGTTTAAGTTTCGGGCTTTCTGAGGCGTCCCCCGGTTGGCTTCGACGGATTTCAAAATCACTGAGGGTTTTCTTCGCAACCGAATGACTATAGGCGAGAGCAAGCAATCTCTGACGGACGAGCGCCGCGGCGACGAAGCCCCGCGGGCGACACTGCCGCCGAAGCTTTCGGGGCCGGAGTTTCTCATCAACCGCGAGCTGAGCCTGCTCGAATTCCACCGCCGCGTGCTCGAAGAGGCGCTCGACACGAGCCAGCCCCTGCTCGAACGGCTCAAGTTCCTCTCCATCTTCTCGACCAACCTGGACGAGCTTTTCATGATCCGCGTCTCGGGCCTCAAGGAGGCGCTCGAAGAGAAGGTCACGGAACTCTCGCCCGACGGCATGACCATCACCGAGCAGCTCGGCGAGATTAGAAAACGGCTGCTGCCCATGTTCGACGAGCAGATGCGCTGCCTGCGCGAGGAGATTCTCCCGCAGCTCAGGGCCGAAGGCATAGAGGTCGTCCCTTACGACTCGCTCTCGGAGGACGAGCGCGGCCTCGCGGACGATTATTTTTCGGAAGACGTTTTCCCGGTGCTGACGCCGCAGGCCGTCGACTCCGCGCACCCGTTCCCGTACCTCTCCGGCCTCAGCCTCAACCTCGGCCTGATGGTCGAGCCCGTCCCCGAGCACGGCATCACGCGCTCGCTCACGGGCGGGGTGGAGGCGCGCTTCGCACGCATCAAGGTGCCGCCGCTCATGCCGCGGCTGGTCAGGGTCGGCAAAACTGGCACACGATTCGTGCTCCTCGAAGAGTTGATCGCGGCCAACGCCTACGCGCTCTTCCCGCGCATGCAGGTCAGCCAGAGCCACGTCTTCCGCGTCACGCGCGACGCGGACATAGAGGTCCGCGAGGACAAGGCCGCGGACCTCCTTAAAGCCATCGAGCAGACCCTGCGCAAGCGGCGCTTCGGCTCGGCCGTCCGCCTGGAAGTCTCGAAGGGGATGCCGGACTTCATGGTCCGCTACCTGACGAAGGAGCTGGAACTCACGGGGGACGACGTGTACGTCGTGGACGGGCCCCTGCGCGTCGACGACCTGATGAAGCTCTACGGCCTGGACAGGCCCGACCTGAAGGACAAGCCCGTCAAGATAACCATCCCGGACTTCATCAAGAACCAGGACTCAATCTTCGACGTCATCAAGCGGCGCGACGCGCTGCTCCACCACCCGTACACCTCCTACTCGACGGTCGTTAAATTCATCGACGCCGCGGCCCACGACCCCGAAGTGCTCGCCATCAAGATGTGCCTCTACCGCACGGGCGCGAACTCGCCCATCCCGCAGTCGCTCATCGAGGCCGCCGAGCAGGGCAAGCAGGTGACGGCGATTGTCGAGATCAAGGCGAGGTTCGACGAGGAGCACAACATCGAGTGGGCCAAAAGGCTGGAGGAGGCGGGCGTCCACGTCGTCTACGGCGTCGTCGGCCTGAAAGTCCACTCGAAGGTCGCGCTCGTCATCCGCCGCGAGGAAGACGACCTGCGCCGCTACGTGCACATCGCCACGGGCAACTACAACCCCATCACGTCCAACTTCTACACGGACCTCGGGCTGCTGACCGCCGACGAGGAGATCGGCGCGGACGCCACCGAGTTGTTCAACTTCCTGACGGGCTACTCGCGGCAGAAAAAGTACCGCCAACTCCTGGTCGCGCCCGTCAACCTGCGCGAGCGGATGATCAGCCTGATCAGGCGCGAGGCCGAGCACGCCAGGGCGGGCCGCCCCGCGCTCATCCGCGTCAAGATCAACCGCCTGGCAGACGAGGCGGTGGTTCGCGAGCTTTACGAGGCGTCGCAGGCCGGCGTGCCGATTGACTTGATCGTGCGCGGCGTCTGCATCCTGCGCCCCGGCGTGCCCGGCCTCTCGGAGACGATTACGGTGCGCAGCATCGTCGGGCGGCTGCTTGAGCACAGCCGCGTCTACTACTTCCAGAACGGCGGCGAGGAGGAACTCTACACGGGGAGCGCCGACTGGATGTCGCGCAACTTCGACCGCCGCGTAGAGGTCATCGCGCCCGTCTACGACCCGAACCTGAAGAGGTATTTGAAGGACGTGGTGCTGGCCTCCTATCTCAAGGACAACGTCAAGGCGCGGCTGCTCCGGGCCGACGGCAGCTACGAGCGCGTGCGGCCCGCGCCGGGCGAAGAGAGTTTCGACAGCCAGATGCACTTCCAGGAGAGCATCGGCATGGGGTTTTAAGTTCGACAGTCAGTGCCGCGTGCGGTACTGGCCCACTTGAGAGGAACGAATATAGCCGTGTTCACACAGCGAAGAGTCTTTAAGTTTGCGACGCTGGCAATGGCCCTCCTCCTGACTTTCCAGGCGTCAGCCTTCGGCCAGGACGAGGAGAAAAAGAAGAAGAAGGAACCGCTGACGGGGACTCCCGTGCTGTGGAGAGACCCCGGCGACATCTCTTCGCGCGACCTCTTCCTGGGGGCGGGCGGCGAGGCCATGAAGCCAGACATCAGCAACGTCACCTTCCTCAAAGACGAAGTGGGCGGCTACTCCGCTGGCTTCCGCGTGCGCGACGCCGCGGGGAACACCTGGGTCGCGAAGCTCGGCAAAGAGGCGCAGCCCGAGACGGCCGCGTCACGCTTCGTCTGGGCCGTCGGCTACGTCACGGAGATTCACTACCTCTTCCCGTGCGTGCACATCAAGGGCGCGCCCGACAAGAAGGTCGAGAGGTGCGAGGGCAAAGGCTTCGCCAACGTCCGCTTCGAGGCGCGGCCGAAAGCCTACAAGCGGCAGGGCACGGTCTGGAGCTGGACGAACAACCCCTTCGTGGGGACGAAAGAGCTGAGGGGCCTCATCGTCATGATGGCGTTCCTGAACAACTGGGACCTGAAGGACGACAACAACAAGCTGGTCTGGGTGCCCGGCAGCGACGGCGGGCAGGGGGAGCTTCATTACATCCTGAGCGACCTCGGCGCGACCTTCGGCAAGACCGGCGGCTTCATGTCGCGCAGCCGCAACGAGCCCGAGGACTACGTCAAGAGCAAGTTCATAGAGGGCGTCGAGGGCGGGCGCGTGAAGTTCGCCTACAGCGGGAAGAATTCCGCCCTCTTCAGGGACGTCACGGTCGAGGACGCAAAGTGGGTCGGCTCCCTGCTCTCGAAGCTGACCGACCAGCAGTTGACGGACGCCTTCCGCGCCGCCAACTTCACGCCGGAAGAGGTTCAAATGCTGGTCGGGGCCGCGCGCGCCAGGATCAGCCAGCTCGTCAACCTCCCCGGGGGCGCGGTCGCCGGCACGAATTAAAGAAGGCCCAATGAAGAGAAGAGATTGGAACTCGATTCTGGTGGTGGTGCTCCTGGCCGGCCTCTTCGGGTTCGCGCTGGTGACGTACATCCTGGGCGACAAGAAGCCTGAGGCTGTCAGGCAGATTCAGTCGACGGCGCAGAGCGCCCCGCAGACTTCGGACCAGAACGCCAACACGCAGGGCGCGCCCCAGCCGACGGCCACCGGCAGCCCCAGCGTCATGGAAGTCTTCGGGGTCCAGGAGGGCATTCCGGGCGAGCCGAGGCACGAAGACTGGAAGACCATCATCCCGCGGATCATCGTCCGGCTGGCGCTCGCGGCGTTCCTGGCCGCGCTGCTCGCCTTCCGCCCGCGCAAGGACTTGCCGCTCCGCCAGCGCAACCTCTACGTGGCCCAGACGCAGATTCTGCTGGCGGTCGTCGCCAGCGCCCTGATGATGATCGTCGGCGATAACGCCGCGCGCGCCTTCGGCATCTTCGCCGCCGTCTCCCTGGTCCGCTTCCGCACCAACATCAAAGACCCGAAGGAGATCACGGTCCTCCTGCTCAGCCTCTCGCTCGGGCTCGCGACGGGCGTGGGCCGCTGGGACCTGGCGCTCGTCCTCTGCCTGTTCGTGCTGCCGCTGCTCTGGCTCCTGGAGTCCAGGGAGGAGGCGGAGCTGTACCGCGCGATGGAGCTGACGGTCAAGACGAAGGACACGGAGAAGATGCAGGACATTTTGAAGGGCGTCTTCCATCGTCACCGCCTCGAAACCGAGTTGCGGCAGATCGACTCGCCGGACGAGGACGACCCGCTCGGGTGCATCATGTATTACGTCAGCATGCCCCCGACGGCGAGCACCGACCTGCTCAGCGACGAGATACGCTCGCTCGACCCGCAGAACGTGGACTCCATCGAGTGGTCGCAGAAGAAGGACTCCTCGTACTATTAATGAGCGGGCGGCGGTGAGTGCCGGCCCCGGAAAGCGAAAAGGCCGCTCCCCGAAGAGAGCGGCCCTTTTCATGCCTGCGATTCTGTCCGGCGGGATTAGCGCCCGTCGGCCGAGGCGGCTTTGGCGTTGGCCGCCTGCTGTCTGGCGTAGAAGTCCTCGACGAAAGTCTTGAAGTCGCCGTGGCCCCAGGAGGTGTAGAAGTCGAACTTCTTCATCTCGGCGTAGACCTGGTCGAAAGTCCAGTTGTATTTGGTGAAGCGGTAGACCGCGCCCATCGCGCCCGTGCGGTGACGCCCGCCCGCGCAGTGCACGTAGAACTTGCCGGTCTCGGGGTCGTCCACGAGCTTCATGAACGCCTGCACGGCCTCCTCGGTCGGGTACTTCTTGCCGACCATCGGGATGTTGACGTAGCGCATGCCGAGCGACTCGACCATCCGCTTCTCGTACTCCTTCGGCTCGGCTTGCAGGTCGACCACGGTAGTGATGCCGAGCGCCTTCAGCGACTCGTAATCCTTCTCCTTGGGCTGCGCCCCGCGGTAGAACCGCTCATCCATCTGCCCGAAATTTTTGATTTTAACGTTAGAGAAGTCTGCCTGCGGCGCGGAGGATTGCGCGGCGGCCATGACGGCGAAGATGAGGAGTGAAGCGAAAGCACCAAGCACGTGACGTAAGCCGTTCCGATTCAAAGTCATTCCAAAACCTCCAGAAGTCAGCACACAAAGGGAATCCGCCCAGGGGATTCGATTAAATTTTAGGGAAAGCTATGGGGGTTCCTGCGGCACACCCGCCCGAGGTGCCAGATACGTTTGATAAACTCAAAAAGTTTATCCGCGAGGGGCTCTAATCTTAATTAATCTCGCCCCGTCCTGGCAAGCATTCGGGTTGTCAAAGTGACCGCATCGCGTCGGTTCACACACTCGCCAATTCAATTGTCTCGTTTGAGCGCCTTAACTGACGCGGGAGTTAAGATTCCCAAACGAGCACCGCGGTTGCTAACCCCTTCCTCTGCGGAAGAGGTGAAAATTGACCGTTCGCTTAACGTACTTAGGGGGCGAAATACGACCCTGCCCGGAGTCGTCAGGGGCGACGAGCGGGTCGCCGAATTTTTGCCGAATTATTTTTTCGATTGCCGAAAAAAATAGGCCCCGGCAGGTCCGCAATCTGCCGGGGCATCGCTTCAAAGCCGTGGCGGGGTTAGGAGCAGCCGCGGCGCTTCTCCCTTTTGCTGCCCTTCAGGGCGACGCATCCGGGAGCGCGCCGGGTATCGGTGGGGGGCAGCTTCAAGATAAAGCCCGGCTGCTAAGAAACGGTTAAGCCCAGATTAAATCTTAGTGAAGACGCGCTGAGGCCGCCTAGTCGTCCGCGGCCTGAGCGGCCTCGACCCCTCCGCCTTCCTGTTCGAGCATCTCCCTGGCCTTGAGCAACTCCTGCCGGTGCTCCTCGCCGACGGTCGGGTAGCTCAGGTTCATGGACTCAAGCTTATTAATAATCACGTCGGCGACGGCCGCGCGCATGAACCACTTGTGATCGGCCGGGATGATGTGCCAGGGGGCCCACTCCGTGCTCGTGTGGTTGAAGCAGTCCTCGTAGGCCGCCATGTAGTCGTCCCAGTAGCGGCGCTCCTTCACGTCATTCAGGGAAAACTTCCAATTCTTCTCGGGCGTGTTGATGCGCTTGAGGAACCGCTCGCGCTGCTTCTCCTTCGAGACGTTGAGGAAGAATTTGAGGACGTTGATGCCGTTCCTCGTCAGGTAGCGCTCGAAGTCGTTGATCTCCTCGAAGCGCCGCTGCCAGATGTCCGGCCCCTTCGACTCGGGCGGGAGCTGCTGCGCGTGCAGGATTTCCGGGTGGACGCGCACGACCAGCACCTCCTCATAGTAGGAGCGGTTGAAGATGCCTATGCGGCCGCGCTCCGGGAGCGCCTTCATGCTGCGCCAGAGGTAGTCGTGATCCAGCTCTTCGTGCGACGGCGACTTGAAGCTGAAGACCTGGCACCCTTGCGGGTCGACGCCCGACATGACGTGTTTGATCGTGCTGTCCTTGCCCGAGGCGTCCATCGCCTGGAAGATGATGAGAAGCGCGTAAGTGTTCTGCGCGTAGAGCACGTCCTGGAATTGTGCCAGCCGCCCCACGTCTGCCACCAGCTTCGCCTCGGCCTGCTCCTTCTGCTCGAACTGGCCCGTGTGGGCCGGGTCGTAATCCTTGAGCCGGATTTCCTTCCCCGGCGGAACCAGAAAATAGTCGCGATTTATCACCGGCATGCTCCAAAGCCCACGAGGTCTGAGAAAACTCTTTAGGAGAATGCCACTTATCCGCCAGTTGTCAAGCCCCTTCCCCCCTTCAGAAGCGGAAGAGCGTGTCGAACTGTATACGCGTCGTCGGCTGATTCAGCGACCCCGCGAGCGTCGTGCCGAAGGGGCCGAGCAGCCCGTTGGCGCGCTGCGTCACTATCCCCGTGAGCGTCAGCACGACGCGCGGGTCGGCCGCGTAGTTGACCTGAAAGCGGTGCGTGCGGATGTCGGACTGCTGAATCAGGTCGGAGTAGTTGAAGGGCGTTAGCACGGCGTCCTTCTCCAGCCGGATGAAGGCGTAGCCGAAGAGCCAGTCGCCCCGCTCCCTGGTCTTCCCGACCTGAGCCTCGGCCCAGTAGCCGTGGTTCTCGTCGTTGTTGAGGAAGACGGTTGAGCCGCCCGGCCCCGCGACCGAAACGTCGCGCGCCTGCGTGTTGGTGACGAAGTCCAGGAGCAGCATGACGGGCCAGCGCTTGCTGTGCGTCAGGTCGAGCCGGCCGATAACGTCCACCAGGTTGTAGCCGGACGAGAGCCGCCCGTCGCGGCCCGTCGCGTTGGTGTTGGCGACCGAGACGCCGAGGTTGCCGTTGCCTGGGACGAGGAAGTCGCGCGGGATTGCGACCTGCGTGGTGACGGTCTGCGCGGGCGTGGTCGCCGTCGCGGGAATCGTCACGGTCACGGGGAGTTGGAGCTGCGAGCCGAAGAACTGGATCGGCGTGATGAACTGCGTGCCGGAGAAATAGAGGTCGGCGAGCGAGAGCGTCAGGCCGACCTTCTCCGCGGGCTCGAAGCGCGCGCGCACCTGCGCGCCGTAGAGCGCGAGGTCGCGTCCGCCGCGGCGCGACTGCGAGACGTTGACCGTCCCGTCCGGGTTGCGCACGAAGGCCGAGGTGCGTTCGAGCATCGGGAGCTGCCACGCAGTGAGAGTCAGGTTCTTGAGCGCGGAATTTTTGAAGTCGCGCGAGTAGGTCTGGCTGAAGCCGTCCGGGTTGAGGTCGTTGTCGATGGTGAGTTCCGTGCGCGTCCACGGGACCTCGAACTTCCCGCCCTGTATGCGCAGCCCCGGCACGCGCCGCGGCGTCCAGGCGAGGTACGCCTGGTCTATGCCGAACGGCTTGTGCGTGAAGAAGTCCGTGAGCGTCTGGTTGGCGGAGACGGAGTTGGCGAGGCTGCCGGTGGCGAGGCGTAAGCCCCAGTCGAAGTTCTCCCCCACCTTGCCGCGAATCGCCAGGCGCGCCCGCACGCGGAAGCGGTTGCGGGTGGACAACTCGTTGCCGAGGGCCGCGGGGTTCTCGGCGTTAGAGAGCGCGTTCAGTTGTCCGAAGAAGCCTTCATAGCGCAGCCGCAGGTCGCCGCTGAAAGTTATCGAGCCGAGCTGCTTCATGAGGGCTTCGTGCGTCTTCCTGGTCTGCCCCTCGACCCGCGCCAGGCGCTCTTCCGTGTCCTGCTGCGCCGGGGGAGCTTGCGGCGTCACGCGGTCGCTGACGGGAATGTTGCTCGCGTTGACGGTCGCGGCTTGTCCGGCCGTCTCCTCTACGCGCTGGCGGAGTTCGCTTATGACCTGCGACTGCTCTTCGATGAGTGCGCGCATGCGCTTGATCTCCTCCTGCTGCTCCAGGAGCGCGCGCTTCACCTCTTCGAGGCCCGCGTTGCCGGAGGGCGCGGCCTCGGTGCTCGCCGGGGCGGCGGGGCCGATGCTGGCGCGGCCCGCCCGCGGCGACTGCGCGCGGGCCGCTAAGCCCAGGCCGAAGCAGAAGGCGCACGCCAGCAGCGCGCGCGAGATGGTGAGTCGTGTCATGAACAGATTCCTCCCCGCAAAGATTTTCGACTGAACTGAGATTGTGGCCCGAGACGGGCGCTCGGCTCGTAAGGCTGAAGATTCTATGAACCCTATATTAAGCCGGTGTTACGGAAAGGCAGAATACAGAATTCATAGGTCAGGAGAAAAGAGAAGCAGTTGAGGGGTCGAGAGCCTTTCATTCTGCCTTCTGACTCCCGGATTCTGTATTCTGCTTTTCTAATTCCTCGCTTTGACTGTAAAATCGAATGACACTCCGGCAAGTCGAGGAGCTTCCACGGTAATCTTTATGGCTTTGCTGAAAATCACAGACGCGAGCGGCCGCCAGTGGCAGTACAATTTGTCGCAAGTCCCCTGCACCATCGGGCGCGCGCCGGACAACTGCGTCGTCCTGGACGACCCGCGCGCCTCGCGCCACCACGCGCACATACGCTTCGACGACCCAGGCTACACCATCGTCGACGGCGTCATCATGAACGGCCAGGTGAAGCGCAGCGCCAACAAGGTCTTCGTCAACGGCGAGGCGCGCTACGAGCACACGCTCAAGGACGGCGACCGCGTGACCATCGGCGCGAGCACCCTGCGCTTCGAGCAGCAGCTCCAGGAGCGCACGACCGACGTGCGCTACGACGACAAGCCGCTCGGGCACACGCAGCTCCTCATCTCGGCCAACGACGTGATGACGACCGTGCTGCGCACGAGCAAGCCGCCGGCCTCCGCCGCGCCGACGGCCGCGCCCTCCTCGCGCGACAAGGAGATCGAGACCCTCCAGCGCAAGGCCAACATCCTCGCCGAGCTTTACGAGATGAGCAAGACGCTCGGCTCCGTCTTCGACTTGAACGCCATCTTCGCCAAGGCGACGGACATCATCTTCCGCTCGACGCCCGCCGACCGCGTCGTCGCTCTCCTAGCCGAAGGCACCAACAGCGACGGGGACGTGGAGTTGGTGCCGGTCGCCACGCGCGCGCGCGACGAGAAGCTTGAGGCGCACGCCAAGAAGCTGACCATCGGGCGGACCATCACGCGCAAGGTGATGAAGGACCGCGTGGCGCTGCTGTCGCAGGACGCGGCGGCCGAGGCCATGTTCGCCGGCGTTGAGTCCATCGTCTCGCAGGGCGTGCGCTCGACCATCTGCGCGCCGCTCGTCGCGGAAAGCGGGGTCCACGGCGCGCTCTACGCCGACCGCCTCGACCCGTTCGCGGCCTTCAAGCCGGACGATTTGGAGTTGATCACGGCGGTCGCGGCGCAGACGGCCGTCGCGGTCGAGAATGCGCGCGCGCACGAGCGGCTCGCGCGCGAGGAGGTCGCGCGCGCCAACTACAGCCGCTTCCTCCCGGAGTACGTCGTCAAGCAGATGCTCGAAAACCCCGAAAGTTTCAAGCTCGGCGGCGTCAACCAGACCATCACGGTCCTCTTCGCGGACATACGCGGCTTCACGCGCCTCTCGGAGCACGCCAACCCCGAAAAGGTCGTGCAGCTCCTGAACAAATATTTTTCGGCGATGACCGACATCATCTTCGCGCACGGCGGCACGCTCGACAAGTACCTCGGCGACGGGATGATGGCGCTCTTCGGCGCGCCGACCGCCACGCCGCAGGACGCGACCAACGCGCTCAACGCCGCGGTCGCCATGCAGCGCCGCGTCTTGAGCATCAACCAGGAGCTGCGCGCCGAGGGCCTGAACGAGATAGGCGTCGGCATCGGCCTGCACACGGGCGAGGCCGTCGTCGGCTACATAGGCTCCGAGCGCCGCTCCGAGTACACGGCCATCGGCGACACCGTGAACACGGCCTCGCGTCTGGAGTCGAATTCGAAGGGCGGGCAAATCCTCCTCAGCGACGCGACGGCGCGCGCCGCCACGAGCCGCTACCCCCTCAAGCAGCGCGACCCCATCTACGTCAAGAACCGCGCCCAACCCGTCCCCCTCTTCGAGGTCGAGTGGGAGACCGGCAAGTCGCAGGGCGACCCCCTCGCCGCATCCTATAAGGAGGGATGAGGGGTGAGGGATGAGGGATGAAAAAGCAAACGCTTTTCCTTCGTCCCTCATCCCTCACCCCTCATCCCTTTTTATTCTATGTCTTCTTTCATGGACAGGACGCGGGCGCTCATCGGCCTGGACGCGCTCAAGAATCTAGTCTCCGACTCGATGGCGATAGACATGGGGTCGGCGGGGACGATCATCAGCGTGCGCGGCCGCGGCGTCGTCGTCGACGAGCCCTCGGTCGTCGCGGTCAACAAGGTGACGGGCGAGGTCGTCGCGGTCGGGCGCGAGGCGCGGCAGATGCAGGGGCGCGAGGCGCGCGACGTGGCCGTGATCGCGCCCCTGGTCGACGGCGTCGTGGCCGACTTCGAGCGGACGCAGAAGATGCTCGACCACTTCGTCCGCGAGGCGCGCAGCGGCTTCTCACACTTCAGCCGCCGCGCCGTGATGGGGGTGCTGTCCGGCGTCACGCAGGTCGAGCAGCGCGCGCTCCTGAGCGCGGCCGAGCACGCACACATCCGCCGCGTCTTCATGGTCGAAGAGGGGTTGGCCGCGGCCGTCGGCGCGGGCGTGCCCGTCACGGACGAGCGCGCCTCGGCCGTCGTCGACATAGGCGGCAGCACCACCAACGTGGCCGTCGTAGCAAATGGCACAATCGTTCACGCCAGCGCCGAGCGCATCGGTAGCTCGGACATAGAGGCGGCGATTATGGACCGGCTGCGCCGCTACCGCGGGCTCTCGGTCGGCCTCCCGACCGCCGAGCGCTTGAAGATGGAACTGGCCTCGGCCACTGCGCCGGCAGACGCGGCGCTCAGCCTGACGGTCAAGGGGCGCGACGTGCAGACGGGGAGCCCCGGCGCGATCGAGGTGACGGCCGAAGAGGTCTACGGCGTCACGCACGTCGTCCTGAGAAAAATCGCCGACGCGGTGCGCGAGACGCTCGCGGAGTTGCCGCCCGAGGTCGCCGCCGACATACACGACCGCGGCCTCATCCTGACCGGCGGCGGCTCCTTGCTCAACGGCCTCGTGCAATTCATGACGGCCGAGACGCGCCTGCCTGTGCGCGTGGCCGACGAGCCGCGCTTAGCCACCGTCAACGGGCTGGCCCGCTTCTTCGACGAGCCGCTGCTCCTGCGCCGCGTCACGCGCAACGAGCCGCCGCCGCTCATCGACGACGAAGGCAGGGCGTTTGAAAGTTAAGCCGGGAGACGCGCCGGGCTGGAAAACAGGTGTGGCGGGGACGAGAATGGAGAGACCGTGAATATCGGTAAGCTCATACACAGGCAGATTTCGGTGGCACGGGTTTACGGCATCCCCGTGCGGATAGACTACCGCTGGTTCCTGGTCTTCGGGGTCAGCGTCTGGCTGGTCTCTCTGAATTTGCAGCGCGGGATAAGGGGCCTGCCGCCGGTCGAGCCGGTGGTCGCGTGGGTGCTCGGCGTCATCACGACGCTCGCCCTCTTCCTCTCCGTGTTCGGACACGAACTGTCGCACGCGCTCGTCGGCCGCATGGAGGGGATAGAGATTGAGGAGATAGTCCTACACCCGTTCGGCGGGCTGGCGCGGCTCAAGCGGCAGCCAGACACGCCCGGCGCGGAGTTCCGCATCGCGGTCGCCGGCCCGGCCGCCAGCTTCCTCTTCGCGGCGCTGACCTTCGGCGCGTACCAGCTCGCGCTCGTCGGCGGCTACCGCACGGCCGCCGCCATCCTCTTCTTCATCGGCGCTGGCAATCTGCTCCTGGCCGTCTTCAACCTCTTCCCGGGCTACCCGCTCGACGGCGGGCGCGTGCTGCGCGCGCTGCTCTGGCGCAGGCGCGGCAACATCACCGAAGCCACGCGCATCGCCGGCCTCTGCGGCGTCCTCATCGCCGTCACGCTCATCATCACGGGCCTCTACATGGCGTTCTCGCCGAAGTGGCAGGGGACGCTCTCGGGGCTCTGGTCCGTGCTCGTCGGCCTCTTCCTCTTCGACGCGGCGGCGAGCGTGGTGCGCCACGCGCGCAACATGAAGCAGGCGACCGTGGCGGACGCGATGAGCGCGCCCGTGGCGGTTGAGCCGGACGTGACGATCCTGCACTTCGTAGACTCGATCCTGCCGCTGCACCGCCGGACCAGTTTCCCCGTGGCGCAGAGGGGGAAGCTGCACGGCATCCTCACGCTCGAAGACCTCAAGGCTCTGCCGCGCGAGCGCTGGCGCGAGACGCGCGCGCGCGACGTGATGCGGCCCATTGACCCCACACTCTTCGTCGAGGCTTCTGCAACGATGGAGCGCGCCGACGCCATCATGCGGCGCAACGGCCTCGGCGCGCTCGCCGTCATAGACCCCGCCGGCCAGCTCGTCGGCTACCTCCAGCGCGGAAGGCTCAAGAAGGTAAAGACTCGTAAATCGTGAATCGTGAATCGAAAAAGCGTTCGACGATTTACGATTCACGATTTACGATTTACGAATTAAAATTTTTCCCCCATAATCCTTACGGAGTCCCCGTTTCCAGTCAGGAGGAGAGTTTATTAACGCGGTCGGTGCTCGGAGCACCCGTTGCTAATGGTCTAGCCAGCGTGCTCCCTGCTGAATTCCGAGCCGGATTCTGACGAAAATGCTTTTGTCCCTGCCAGCTAGCGAGTACCTCGGGAGGCTGCGCGAGCCGCGTAACATCGCGGACATCGTGCTGGTCTTTCTCATCGTGTACGCCGTGCTGAAGCTGGTCAGGGGGACGCGCGCCGCGCCTATGGCGGCAGGCATCGCCTTCATCCTGCTGCTCTACGGGCTGGCCGTCAGCCAGGACTTGGCGACGCTCGAATTCATCCTGCGGGGCGGGCTCATTTACATCGGCGTCGCCATCATCGTGCTCTTCCAGAGCGAGATTCGGCAGGCGCTCATCTCCTTCGGCAACAGCGTGCGCATGCCTTTCACGCGCCGCCACCGCGGGCAGTTCGGCGAGGGCGTTTACGACGAGATCGTGCTGGCCGCGACCACGCTCGCCTCGACGAAGACGGGCGCGCTCATCGTCATCGAGCGCAACGTCGGCTTGAAGAACGTGACGGACGGCGGCGTTAAACTAGAGGCGGAGCTTTCGTACGACCTGCTCGTGACCATCTTCAACCCGACGACGCCGTTGCACGACGGCGCGGTCGTCGTGCGCCGCCACCGCATCGCGGCCGCGGCCTGCTTCCTGCCGCTCACCTTGAACCCGCGCCTCTCGAAAGACCTCGGCACGCGCCACCGCGCGGCCATAGGCATCACGGAGGACTCGGACGCCGTCGCGGTCGTCATCTCCGAGGAGACCGGGCTCATCTCTTTCGTCGAAGGCGGGCAGATACGGCGCGGGCTCGACGCGACCAAGCTGCGCGCCGCCATCTTCCACGCCCTCGAAGCCCCCGCCGCCAGGTCCGCGCGCGAAAAAGGCAACAAGCCGGCGGAGACGGAAGCCGAAGAAGCGATAACAACGTGAAAAGCAGTAGTCAGTGGTCAGTAGTCAGTAGTCAGTTAAAAACTGATTCTTACTGACCACTGACCACTGACCACGGACCACTGACTATGTCTTTCCGCGAAATAAACGAGGACGTGAAACGGCCTGCGCCGGCGAGGCCGCACTGGGCGCGGCGTTGGCTGCGCGTCGTCTTCGTCGAAGACTGGTGGCTGAAGCTGCTGGCGCTCGTCATCGCGCTCGGGCTCTGGTACGGCGTGACGGGGCAGCGCAAGCCGACCACGGTACGCGTCTCGCGCGTCCCGCTCAACTTCCGCCTGCCGGGCGACACGGAGATCAGCAACGAGCCGCGCACGGACGTGGAGCTGACGCTGACGGGCAGCAAGCGCGCGCTCGACACGATCAACGTGCGCGACCTGATGGCGAACGTGGACGTGAGCGACCTGAGGCCGGGCGAGCACAGCGTGGCGCTCACCCCCGAGCGCGTCACGATGGCCCTGCCCGACGGCGTGCGCTACGGCGACATACAGCCGAGCAACCTGACCCTCAGGCTTGAGCCGCGCGTCGAGCGCGAGCTGGAGGTGGAGGTCAAGCACACGGGGAGCGTCGCCGAAGGGTACGAGCTGCAACGCGTCACGGCGACGCCGGACAAGGTCAAGGTGCGCGGGCCGGCGAGCCACGTCAACGCCTTGCAGAAGGTCCCGACCGAGGCGATCCTCCTCGACGGGCACCGCGAGACGTTCACGCTGCCGCAGGCGGACATCCAGATTCCCGACCGCAAAGTCGACCTCATGAACGGGGGCGTGAGCGTCACCTTCGAGATCGGCGAGCAGCGGGCCGAGAAGACTTTCGGCGGGGTGGCCGTCGTGGCCGGCGACGGCGCGGGGGTCAATCCTGAGGCGGTCAGCGTCACCGTCTACGGCCCGCGCTCGGCCCTGGGCCAACTGAGCGCGGATAAAATGAGACTCGTTTTGGACGTGGCCGAGGACGGCTCGTACCGGCCGCGGCTTGAGCTGCCCGCGGACTTGCAGGGCCGCGTCGAGCTGCGCGGCACGAGCCCGTCGGTCTTCACCAGGAGATCGTTCTTCTAACCAGCATCGGGGAAACGGCGGACGGATGGCGAAACTTTTTGGCACAGACGGCATGCGCGGCGAGGCCGGGCGCTTCCCGCTCGACGCGGCGACCGTGCGCGACGCGGGCCGCTCCCTGGCCCGGCACCTGGCCGCGCGCTTAAGCGCGGAGGGAGGGGCGGGGCGCGCCCCGCGCATCGTGACGGGGCGCGACACGCGCGAGTCCGGCGCGTGGATCGAGCGCGCGTTCCTGGCGGGCGCGAGCGAGGGCGGCGCGCGGGCCGAGTCTGCGGGCGTCATCACGACGCCGGGCGTGGCTTACCTGGCGCGTACGCTGCCGGCGGACGCGGGCGTCGTCATCAGCGCGTCGCACAATCCTTACCAGGACAACGGCATCAAGATTTTCGCCCCCTCGGGCCGCAAGATGGACGACGCGACCGAAAGGCTGATAGAGGCGGACATCGAAGCCTGGAAGGGGAGCAGGGAAGCCGAAGCGGCGGCGGACGCGCCCGCCGGCGAAAATGGCACAGCCCGCGCCGCGGACCTGCGCGAGCGTTACCTCTCTTTCCTGGCCCGCGAAATCGGACACGACCTTTCGCTCGGCGGCCTGCGCCTCGTGATTGACTGTGCCAACGGAGCGGCCTGCGGGCTCGCGCCCGCGCTCTTCGAACGCCTGGGCGCGCGCGTGACCAGCATCAACGACGAGCCCGACGGGCGCAACATCAACCGCGACTGCGGCTCACTGCACGTAGACGGCCTGCGGCAGAAAGTCTTGAGCGAGGGCGCGGACCTGGGCGTCGCGTTCGACGGCGACGCGGACCGCGCGCTCTTCGTCGACGCGCGCGGCCAGTTCGTCGACGGGGACGCGACCCTTTGGGCGCTGGCACAATTCCTGGACGCGCGCGGGCGGCTCGACGGCCGCCTGGTCGTCGCCACTGTCATGAGCAACATCGGCCTGGAGAGGGCGCTCGGCTCGAAGGGAATCCGCCTCCTGCGTGCGGACGTGGGCGACAAGTACGTGCTCGAAGAGTTGCTGCGCGCGGGAGGCTCACTCGGCGGCGAGCAGTCGGGACACATCATCTTCCCGCGCCTGAGCCTCGCGGGCGACGGGATGCTGACGACGCTCTGCCTGCTGCGCGCCGTGACAGAGTCGGGCGCGCCGCTCAGTGACTTGACGGCGGGCTTCACGCGCTACCCGCAGGTGCTCGTCAACGTGCGCGTGCGCGAGAAGCGGCCGTTCGGCGAAGTCCCGTTGGTGGCGCGGGCGGCGCGCGAGCTGGAGGCGAGGCTGGGCGAGACGGGTCGGCTGCTGCTCCGCTACTCCGGCACAGAGCCCCTGGCGCGCGTCATGATCGAGGGCGAGCGGCAGGAGGAGATCGAGCGCGAGGCCGAGAGCCTGGCCTCCGTCATCAAGTCGGCCTTCGGCTAGGAAAATTCTACGCGACCCCCGGTGTAAGTCTTACACGCTCGGCCCCGATTTACACCTCGGGTCGGGGCGCGCGCGGGCTCCTTTCGGGCAAAAGCTCAACAAAAACGAAGCCCGCGCGCGCCGGGGAAATTACTACTTGCATGGCACGAGCGTTGCGGTGTATATTGCGGGGCAAGAGAGACGGTTGGTGGATCCTCCGTCTCAAGTGGTTGCTGGGGTGAGGACAGTAACCACGAATATGAACGGGCGCGGCACACTCCCACGTTGCCGCGCCTGTTCGCTTTTAGGGCCATTTTAATCTTTCCCGGTTTAAAAGTTCTCTCCCGCGCCCGCTTCATCGTGCTACAATCCGCCCCGGCTGGTTAATCTCCCATAACTTTCGACTCGGACCCGGACAGACGAAAGCAGAGCCTTGCCTCACGATGAACATTAGCGACTACCGCCGCGACTTCGCCGCGTCCTGCTCGGCCGTGGAACTGGCACATTACCGGTACCGCGCCGGATTCGAAAGAGAACTCCACCTCGAACCCATTTACGACCGCTACGGCCACCTCTTCACGCTCGACGCGATAGACTCCCTGCGCCGCGCCCGGGAGGAGACGCCCGCGCACCTTGAGACCGAGCGCGCCGGCCTGCTGCTGCTCGCGGGCTCGGCGCGCGCGGGCTTTCTGGAGGCGCGTGGCCGCGAGCTGACCGACGAAATCTCGCGCTGCGAGGCGGCGGCCGCCGTCGAGTGGGCGGGCGAGCGCGTGCCCTTAAACAACGTCCCGAAGATAATCGCGAACGAGCCCGCGGCCGCGCGCCGGCGTGAACTGGCCGCGCGCTGGGTCGACGCGCACCGCTCCTGCAACGACCTGCGCGCCGCGCTGATCGAATCCTTCCACGAGTCGGCGCTCGCGCTCGGCTTCGACTCCTACCGCGCGCTCTTCGCAGACATCATGGCGACGGACTTCGAGCGCCTCGCCTCCGCGGCGGACCAATTCCTGGAAGGGACCGAGAGCCACTACACGTCCGCGCTCCGCAGGGCCGTCGCGCGCGACCTGCCGGGCGTCGCTTTCGAAGACCTACAGCATGCCGACTACCTGTACATCCAGCGCGCGCCGCGCCTGGACCCTTTCTTCCCCGCGCAGGAGTTGATGGCGACCTACGCAGAGGGCGTGGCCGGCCTCGGGATACGCGTCGAGCGGCAGCGGAACATACACATCGACGCCGAGCCGCGCCCCTTCAAGAACCCGCGCGCGGCCTGCTTCCGCATCGACCCGCCCGAAGACGTGCGCCTACTGATCGCGCCCGTCGGCGGCGCTTACGACTACACGGTGCTCTTCCACGAGGCGGGGCACGCGCAGCACTTCGGCTGGTCGTCGCGCGACCTCTGCCGGCGACACCCCGAGTTCCTCTACGCGCCCGACAACGCGACCTCCGAGGGCTACGCCTTCCTCTTCAGCCTGCTCTTCCAGGACGCCGGATGGCTCGTCGAGCACCGCCACGTCGCGCCGGCGCAGGCGCGCGAGATCGTGCGTGACCTCGCCTTGCAGACCTGCGTCAACATACGCCGCCGCTGCGCCTCGCTCGCCTACGAGATTGAGCTGCACGGGAGCACGCGCCTGCGCCGCGAGGGGCTGGCCCAAAATTACTCGGACAGGCTGACCGAGGCGACGCGCTTCCGGCGCAGCCCTGCGCTTTACCTGGCGGACGTTGACGACGGCTTCTACTCGGCCGCCTACCTGCGCGCCTGGGCTTTCGAGATTTCCCTGCGCGAGCACCTGCGCGTGCGGCACGGCCGGCGCTGGTGGGCGTCGCGCGCGGCGGGCGACGAATTGATTGACCTCTGGAACACCGCCTCGCGCTATACTGTCGAAGAACTCGCCCGCCACGTAGGCTTCGGCGAGATCAGCTTCGAGCTTCTGGCCGAAGCCCTAATCGCGGCGATGAAAGAGGACTGAAGGACAAGTGCGGCGCGTGCGCGTGCGCCTCCGGGCGCGGCGGGAGGAGTACGAAATAACGATCGGGTCCGGCACTCTCGCGCGACTGGGCGAGGCGGCCCGGCGCGCCCTCGCGGCCCACGCGCGCCGCGTCTTCTTAATCTCCAATCAAAAAGTCTTCGACCTTTACGGCGCGCGCGCGACGGAGAGCCTGCGCTCGGAAGGCTTCGCGACCGAAGTCCTGCTCATCGGCGACGGCGAGCGTTACAAGTCGCTCGCCACGCTCAGGCGCGCGCTCGACGCGTTTCACGGCGCTGGGCTTGAGCGCGGCGACGCCGTCCTGGCTCTGGGCGGCGGCGTGGTCGGCGACCTCGCGGGCTTCGCGGCCGCCGTCTACCTGCGCGGCCTAGCGTTCCTGCAAGTCCCCACCACTTTATTGGCACAGGTTGATTCTTCCGTCGGCGGCAAGGTGGCCGTCAACACGGACGCCGGCAAGAACCTCGTCGGCGCTTTCCACCACCCGCGCGCCGTCCTGATAGACACGGACACGCTTCACACCCTGCCGCGGCGCGAGCTGACCGCCGGCTGGTGCGAGAGCGTCAAGCAGGGCGCGGCAGGTTGTCGCGCGCTCTTCGACGAGACTCGCGAATTCTTGCGCGCCGGGCCGACGGGCGAGACGGCCCGGCGCTCTCAAAAACTGGCACAACTCATCGCGGCGCAGGTCGCCTTCAAGGCGTCAATCGTCTCGGGTGACGAGCGCGAGGACGTTTCGCGCACGGACAGCCGCTCGCGCCGCATCCTCAACTTCGGCCACACGACCGCGCACGCCATCGAGGCCGTGACCCGTTACCGCCGCTTCCGCCACGGCGAGGCGGTCGGGCACGGGATGCTGGTCGCGGGGGAAATTTCGAAAAGGCTAGGCTTGCTCGGCGCTTCGGAGTTAGAATTACTGCGCGAAGCCGTCGGCCTCTGCGGCCGGCTCCCGCGCGCGGACGATTTGGACGAGTCGGAAATCCTGGCCCGCGTCGTCCACGACAAGAAGGCTGTCGCGGGCCGAGTCAAGTGGGTGCTGCTCGAAGCGGTCGGGCGCGCGCGCGTGGTTGACGGCGGCGAAATCACGCAAAGGGTCTTGCGCGCCTCGCTCCGCGCGGGCCTCAGGAGAGTTTCAACGAATAGAGAGTGAGGGTGAAGAATTGACGAAGAGAGCGTGCGGACGGTCCCCCCGCGCCGGACACGGCGAGCGCGGCTCGGCGCGCGTGAAATTCATCATCGTCCTGCTGGTCATCGGGGCCGTGGGCTACATGGCCTTCCAGTACGTCCCCGTGGCCTACCAGTCTTCGCGCTACAAGACGCGCATGCAGGATGTGGTGACGGAGGCCGCCGCGGCGGGCAAGAGCACCGAGTGGGTGATGAGCCAGCTTCAGGGCAGCGCGGCGGAGAACGGCGTCCCGAAGGACGCCAAGATCGTGCCAGCCGTCCAGGAGGGGCGGATGGCCGTGACGGTCCAGTTCACGCGCCCCATCAACCTGTTCCCAGGCTTCACCTACAACTACAACTTCGACCACACGGTGAAAAGCGCCGAACTCCTGGGCACAAAGTAAAGCCCCCGCCGGAGAACAAATCTCCGGCGGGGGACTTTCGTCCATCCCTTCAATCGACGCTTAAAGTTTAGCCCGCGGCGGCGAGCACGCGCTGGACCGTGGCGCTCTGCAACTGCACGAGGCCAGCGGGAGCAGACGCGAGCCACGTCGTCGGGCAGACGCCGCAGCGCGTGCACTGGTCGACCGATGGGCACGGGGCCGTCGAGTGCGCGACGTGGGCGCGCTCGTGCTCCTTCTGCATGAACTCGCGCCCGAGCCCCGCGTCGACAATCTCCCACGGGAGCCGCTCGTCGTAAGTGCGGTCGCGGCTCGTGTGGAAAGCCGGGTCAACCCCGGTCTCGCGCAGGGCCGCCTGGAGGTCCCCCTTCAGTCGCGCGGCCGCCTCAATGACGCGCGCGACGCTGCGGTCGCCCGAAGAGAAGAGCGCCTGCTCGTGCGCGATGCGCGCGGACATCGTGCGCACCTCGACGTTCGGAATCCGGGCCAGATTCTTGGCGACCCACTTCAGGCGGCGCTTCAACTCCTTCTCGCCGCAGATGGCGTCCCACTGCAAGGGCGTGTTCGGCTTTGGCACAAAACCGTTGAGCGAGGGGATGATCTTCCCGGCGCGCCCGAACCGCCTGCCCGCTTCGAGCATCCGGTCCTTGATGCGCTCGACCAGCACGATCATCTCTTCCAGGTCTTCGTCGGTCTCCGTCGGCAGCCCGACCATCAGGTAGAGCTTGACCGTCAGCATCCCACGGTCGAAGACCGCGCCGCAGATGTCCACGATCTCGTCGTTCGTCAGGTTCTTGTTGATGACCTTGCGCAGCCGGTCCGAGCCCGTCTCGGGCGCGACCGCGATCTGCTGGTCGCGCGACTCCACGAGCGCGTCCAACAGCTCGTCGGAGATTTGGTCCAGGCGCAGGCTTGAGACCGAAATCCGGTAGTCCATCGCCCTGAGGCCCTGTAGGATTTCGCTAATCTCGGGGTGGTCGCAGACGGCCGTCGAGACGAGCCCGATCTTGTCAGTCTTCCCGCGCCACTCGCGCGCCTTCGCGAGGATGTCGCGCGCGGGCACGACGCGCGGCGGCCAGTAGTTGAAACCGGCCCAGCAGAAGCGGCACCCCTGCGAGCAGCCGCGCGAAATCTCAACCAGGAAGCGCTCGCCCATCTCGGCCGCGGGCGCGTAGATGACGGTCGAGGGCGCGAACACCTCTTCGCCGCGCAACTGCTCCGCGAGTTCCGTCTTGCCCAGGCGCATCGCGCGCCTGAGGCTCCCTTCCTTCGGGTTCTCCGCCGAGACGGCCCGGCCGACGCGCGCCGGCACGCCCGCCTCGCGCGGCCTGTAGTCTTCGACGGTCCCGTCAGGATGGTAAGTCACCTCGTACAGCGACGGGACGTAAAAGCCGCGCCCGATGCGCGCCAGGGCCAGGAGGATTTCGTCTTTCGTCTCGTGCTCGAAGATGGCGTCGACCAGTTGGTGGCCCAGAATCTCGCCCTCGCCGACGCCTATCACGTCCGTGAAGTCCGCAATCGGCTCCGGGTTCAAAAACGACGCCGCGCCGCCCATCACGACGAGCGGGTCGTGGCGCGTCCTGTCCCTAGACCAGACGGGCACGCCCGAGAGGCGCAGCATGCGCGCCATGTTCAGGTAGTCCGTCTCGAAAGAGATGGAGAACGCCACCACGTCGAAGTTGCGCACGGGCGTCTGGGATTCGAGCGAGAGCAGCGGCTGGCGCGACTTCTCGTACTCGCGCGCCTCGCGCTCGTCGGGCAGGAAAACGCGCTCGCAGGAGACTTCGGGGATGCGGTTGAACAACTCGTACATCGCCTGGAAACCCAGGTTCGCCATCCCTATCTCGTAGACGTTCGGGTAGCACAGGGCGATGCGCAGCCGCGCGCCGCGCTTCAAAGTCCACCCCTCCTCGGCAGCCAATTTCTGCTTGTAAATCTCAGTAATTTTCATAAAACGGAAGCGGGGAGTTAGATGCCCGGCGCACGTCATTAGTCGCCTCGGGCGCTGCAATTAACTTCCGGCTTTAACGCTGCGTACTCTCTAAAAATGCCTTCAGTTTGCGCGAGCGTGAGGGGTGGCGGAGTTTCCTCAGGGCTTTGGCCTCTATTTGGCGGATGCGCTCGCGGGTGACGGCGAAGTGCTGGCCGACCTCTTCGAGCGTGTGCTCGGAGCCGGAGGTCCCGAGGCCGAAGCGCATCTTGATGACCTTCTCCTCGCGCGGCGTCAAGGTCGCGAGCACCTCGTCGGTTATCTCCCGCAGGTTCGAGGCGACGACCGCGTCCGCAGGGTTCAGGATGGACTTGTCCTCGATGAAGTCGCCGAGGTGCGAGTCCTCCTCTTCGCCAATCGGCGTCTCCAGGGAGATGGGCTCCTGCGCGATCTTCAGAACCTTGCGGACCTTCGAGACGGGGATGTCCATCTTGCGCGCGATCTCCTCGCTCGTCGGCTCGCGCCCCAACTCCTGCACGAGCGACCGCGAAGTCCTGATGAGCTTGTTAATCGTCTCGATCATGTGGACGGGGATGCGGATGGTCCTGGCCTGGTCGGCAATCGCCCTCGTGATCGCCTGCCTGATCCACCACGTCGCGTAGGTCGAGAACTTGTAGCCGCGCCGCCACTCGAACTTGTCCACCGCCTTCATCAACCCGATGTTGCCTTCTTGAATCAGGTCTAAGAACTGTAGGCCGCGGTTCGTGTACTTCTTGGCGATGGAGACGACGAGGCGCAGGTTGGCCTCGACCAGTTCGCGCTTGGCCTGGCCCGTCTGGTGCTCGCCCGCGATGATCGACTGGTAGGCGCGCTTGATCTCCACGGGCGAGACGTTGTAGCGCGCCTCGATCTGCTGGAGCTGCTTACGGCCCGCGCTCAGGCGGCGCTTGTACTCTCGCTCGTCGTCGGCCTTGATGCGGCGCTTCGAGAGCTTGTCGGTGAGACTGTCCACCTCGCGCTCGGCGGCGCGAATCTCTTTGTGGACGGCGCGGAGCGAGTTGATCAGGCGCTGGCGCGCGCGCTCAGTCAGGTTGAGCCGCCCTATCTCCTGCGCGACCTCGAGGCGCATGCGCGCCACCTTGCGCTTGAGGCGCATCAGCTTCTTGGACTTCTTGCCGCGCGTCAGCTTCTGCTCGGCGCGCAGCCGCTCCCACTCCTTGAGGCCCGCCCTGTAGAGCTTGCGTATGTTCTGTATGCCCTCGATGGTCCACTTGAGGTACTCGTCGGCCTTGTCCTCGTCGCCGGTGAGTTCGGCCTGCTCGGAGAAGGTGACGATGTCGCGGATGTTGGTCGCGTCCTGCTCTAACTCGTCGCCGATTCTCAACAGCTCTTCGACGGCGATGGGCGAGCGGGCGATGGCCTTCTGCGTCTTGAGCTGCCCGCGCTCGATGCGCTTGGCGATGGCGACCTCGCCCTCGCGGGTCAGGAGCGGGACGACGCCCATCTCGCGCAGGTAGAGGCGCACGGGGTCGTTGGTCTTTTCGAGCGCGCCGGCCGAGAGGTCTAACTCTATGTCTTCGTCAACCGCCTCGTCGTCATCGTCCGAGACGAGGGTGGCGGCCTGCTCGATGAGGCGCTCGTCGGAGTCCGCGACGGGGATGTTCGAGCCTTCGAGCTTTTGCAGCACGTCCTCTATGTCGTCGGGCGAGACGACGTTGTCGGGCAACTCGCGGTTGAGGTCGTCGAACGTGAGGTACTTCTTGTCGCCGCCCAGCTCCAGCAGCCGCTGCATCACGTCGTCGCGGTCTTTCTCTTCCATGCTCAAGTTCTATTCACCTCCGCGCGCTTGGAGGGACCTTTCCAGATTTGAGGGGAAAGTCGCGCGTCCGTCTCTAATTCTGTTCTGGGCACACTACTTCACTTGCCAGGTGAAAGAATAGACGCGCCGCTCTAATTCGAGCTTTTCGGCGGCCAGCTTCTTAAACTGCTCATAATCGCCATCCCTGTCCGCGACTTGTATCTTGGCCTCCAGCTCTTTTCGCCGTCGCTCAAATTTCCTGTCCCACAGCGCGGCCAGGCACCTTTTGGCCTCAGCTTCCGTGTCGTCCATCGCCTCGCCGTCTTCACGCTGAGGCTCACTCCACCATAATAGAGCGATGACTTTATTCAACTCCTCATCTTCGCCAACCTTCGCGTTCAAGGAATCAGGGTCAACGCTCTGTCCCGCCTCCTCTAACTCGACCAGCGCGCGAAAAATAGGGGCAGTCTGTAAGTCTTCGTAGTCGGCCGCCTCCAGCCGCGGCAGGATGGCGCGCCGAAGTTCCGCGTCGTGGACGAGCAGCTCCAGGAGCTTCTGCTCCGCGACGGTCGGCTGCGCCGCGGACGCGCGGACGATCTTCTGCCGCACGTCCTGCGCGGGCGCAAGGGCGCTCGCCCTGAGCGTCTGCCAGAGTTCTTTGCGCAGCGCGGGCTCTTCGACGCGCAGGGCGTCCATAGCCATGTCAAAGTATTCGCGCTTCTGAATCGGGTTGCGGACGGCGCGGACAAACGGGAGAGCCTCTTCGACGGCCGCGGCCTTGTCGGCCGGGCGCAGAAGGTTGCGGTCCCGTACCGCCTGGTCGAGCACGAATTGGATGTGTGGGAGCGCCTTGCCCCGCCGCTCGTGATACGCCTCTGCGCCGTGGGTTCTGATGAACTCGTCGGGGTCGGCACCGTCAGGCAGAACCAAAACTTTGGTCTCAAAATCTTCCGCCAGCAGCGTCTCGACAGCGCGCTTCGCCGCCTTCACGCCCGCACTGTCCCCATCATAGTTGACAACCACCTTGCGCGCAAACCGCCCAAGTAGCTTCGACTGCTCGGGCGTTAAGGCCGTCCCCAGAGACGCCACACAGTTCCGCACGCCGAATTGATAAGGGATGATTAAGTCCAGATAACCTTCGACCAGGATGGCGAACTTGCGCCGGCGGATTTCGTCGCGCGTGACGTTGAGGCCGAAGAGGTGGCGGCCCTTCGTGTACGCGGCCGTCTCGGGCGAGTTCAAATATTTCGGCTCGCCGTGGGCTTCGAGCGTGCGGCCGCCGAAGGCCACGGCGCGCCCCTGCGCGTCCATCACGGGGAAGATCAAGCGGCCGCGGAAGCGGTCGTAAAACCCGCCCGCGTCCTTCCTGACCACGAGCCCGCTGCGCTCTATCTGCGCGGCCGTGGCCCCGCGCTGCTTCAGGTGCGCCGAGAGCGCGTCCCAACTGTCCGGCGCGTAGCCCAAGCGGAACGCCTTGCGCGTCTCGTCCGTAATCCCGCGCCCCTCTAGATACTCGCGGGCCGCGCGCGCCTCCCTGGTGTCCTGCCCTAACTGCGCCTCCCACCACGCGAGCGCCCACGAGTTCAACTCCACGACCTCGTCGGCCTCTTTCTTGCGCGTCTCGAACTTCTTGTCCTCCACCATCGCCGGCAGCGGCACGTTCGCCTTCTCGGCGACGATGCGAACGGCTTCCGGGAACGCGACGCGCTCGATCTCCATCACGAAATTGATGACGCCGCCTCCCTTGCCGCACCCGAAGCAGTAGAACATCTCTTTCGACGGGTTGACCGAGAACGAAGGCGTCTTCTCCTGGTGGAACGGGCAGCACGCCATCCAGTTCGCGCCCTTCTTCTTCAAGCTGACGTAGTCCTGTATGACGCGCACGATGTCCGCCTGCCGTTTGAGGTCGTCGATGAATGTCTGGGGAAAGCGCATTAACGGTTGACCCTCTTACTGTTTCAACTCCACGACGGTCGCGCCCGCGCCTCCCTGGTCTTGCGGGGCGGGTCCGTAGCGGGCGACGTGCGGGTGGCCTTTGAGGAAGTCGCCGATGGCGCGGCGGAGCGCGCCGGTGCCGTGGCCGTGGACGATGCGCACCGTGTGCAGGCCGTTCAGAAACGCGTCGTCCAAAAACTTGTCCGCCTCGTCAACGGCCTCGTCGGTCGTGCGGCCGATGAGGTTCAACTCCGCACGCACCTCTTCCGCGGCGGCGCGCAGTTTGACTTCCGGGGCGCGCGCCTGCATCGCGCGCAGGACGCCCGCGCGGCTGGTCTCGGCCTTCGGCTTGACCGCCTCGACCAACTCAAGGTTGGCGAGCTTTTCGCGGAAGCGCAGCGCCTTGACGCGCACCTCCGCCTCGTTGCCGCTTAATTTATCGACGATCCCGACGGAGCCGAACGAGCGCAGCCGCACGCGGTCGCCCACGCTGATGGCGCGCGCCGCCGCGGGGGCCCTGTATTCTTCGGCCTCCTCCGTCGGCGTCGCGGGCTCCGCGCCGCTCAGGACCTTCCCGTCGCGTACGACGCGCACTGGGCGCGCGGGCTGCTGCTGTTGGGCGGGTGCGGCGGTCGCGGCACGCGCGGCGCGCTGCGCCTCGCTCTTCAACTCGGCCGCGCGCTTCTGCGCCTCGCGCTCGACTTTGGCGCGCTCTGCGCGGTCTTCGATTTTGGAAATCAACTCGCGCGAGCGGCGCTCGAAGTCTGACACGGCCTGCTGAAACTCGCGCTCGAAAGCAGTTTGACGCTCGCGCTCGCGCCTGCGGGCCTCCGCGTCGAGCGAGGAATATTTCTCGGCGACGGCGGCGCGCTCCTCCTCAAGCGCCCGCCTTAAACTCTCGGCCTCTTCGGCCTCGCGCTTGATGCGGCGCAAGTACTCCGCGGCGTCGCGCGCCGACTCGCCGACGTGCTCGGACGCCACGCGCACGATGTCGTCGGGGAAGCCGAAGCGCCGCGCGATCTCTACCCCGGAGGACGCGCCGGCCACGCCGACGAGCAATTTGTAAGTCGGCTGTAAGGTCTTCTCGTCGAACTCGACGCTCGCGTTAATCACGGCCTCCTCGTTCGCCGCGTACATCTTGAGGCCGCTGTAGTGAGTCGTCGCCAGGACGTGCGCGCCGCAGCGGCGGCGGAAGTGGTCTACGACCGCAACGCCGAGCGCCGAGCCTTCCTCCGGGTCCGTGCCCGTCCCGACTTCGTCCAGAAGGACGAGCGCCGGAAATTGGCACAGCTCGATCATGCGGCTGATGTTGGCGACGTGCGAGGTGAAGGTCGAGAGGTTCGCGGCGAGCGACTGGTGGTCGCCGATGTCCGCGAGCACGGACGCGTAGAAGGGGACGCTCGCGCGGCGCGCCGGCACGGGCAGCCCCGAGAGCGCCATCAGGGAGAGCAGCCCGGCCGTCTTCAGCACGACGGTTTTCCCGCCCGCGTTCGCGCCCGAGATCACCATCACGGGATGCGCCTCGTCGAGCGAAAACGAAACTGGCACAACCGAGCCGCCCGCCGCGCGCAGGTTCTCTTCGAGCAGAGGGTGGCGGGCGGCTTCGAGCGCGAGGGCGTTGCCCTCGTCAATCTCGGGCACGACGCAGTCGAACCTCTCGAAGAGGACTCTTTTCGCGTTGACGAAATCCAGTTCCCCGACGGCGCGCGCGGCCCGCTCGATGGCGGGCAACTCGCGCCTCAACTCCCCGGTCAGCGTCGAGAGGATTTTGAAAATCTCGCGCTCCTCCGTCTCGCGCAGCGCCTGCAACTCGTTGTTCGCCTCGATGGTCTCCAGCGGCTCCACGAAGACGGTCGCGCCCGAAGAGGAGATGCCGTGCGCGACGCCCTGGACGCGGCCGCGGTGGTCAGACTTCACGGGGATGACGAAGCGGTCGTTGCGGACCGTCACCAACTCGTCCTGGATCGCCGCGTCCTCGCGCCGCATCAGGCTTTCGAGCGAGCGCGTGATGCGCGAGCGCAGGGAAGTGATTTCGTGGCGCACGCGCGCCAACTCAGGGCTCGCGCGGTCGTCCAGTTCGCCCGACGGCAAAATCTTGTTCGCCACGCGCGCGGCCAGACTGTGCAGCTCGCGCGGCAGGCCCTCGATTGTCTCCCACAGGACGGGCGCGGCCTCGCGCTCCGCCAGGAGGACTGCGCGCGCGGAGAGCGCCTGCTCGCACAACCGTGCCAATTCCAGAATCCTCAAGGGCTCAAGCGTCGCGCCCTCGATCCTCAATCGCGCGAGCGGCTCCTCGGGGTCGGCCATCTCCGTGAACGACCAGGAGACGCCGCGCCGGCGCAGCTCGACGGACTCCGCCACGGCCGCCAGCTCGCGCCGCAGAGCCGGCAGGTCTTCAATCGGGGAAAGCGCCTCCGCGCGCGCGCGGCCCATGGGCGTCTGCGCGCCGCGCCGCACGAGCGCCCGCGCCCGGTCGTATTCTAGTGTGGCGAATGCCTGGTCGTTCATAGCTCAGGAGTCAGAATACAGGAGTCAGAAATCAGAATACAGAAGTCAGGAGTCGGAACAAAAGAAAGGCAGAAGTAGGAGGACGGTCAACGGCTTTCATTCTGACACCTGACTTCTGACTCCCGTGTCCCGACTCCTGACTTTCACGTTCGCTGTCGTCGGCGTTCTTCGCCGTGTGTGGCGGCGGCGAAGAGTTCTCGCGCGTCGAGGACGATTGTGTGGCGGTGCTCGCTGCGGACGACGCCGCACACGACCGCGGAAGAGAGGTCCTCGGCGGGGGGCGCAAGCTCGTCGGCGCGGACTTCGATGTTGCGCTCGACGCGGTTGACGGCGAGCCCGAGTTGTTCGTCGCCGCGCAGGACGATGATGGAACTGGCCGAGCGGAACGCGCGGCCCGCGCGCTCCGTGCCCAGCAGGGTCGCGGGGTCCAGCACCGTCAGCATCCGGCCGCGCACGCTCACCACGCCGAGCACGGCCGGCGGCGCGTGCGGCAGCGGCACGGGCGTGCGCCAGGAACTGACGCGCTCGACCTCGTCCGCGAAAACGCCTATGTTCCACACGCCGACCTGCGCCACCAACAACTCGCGGCCCGGCTCGCGCGCCTCCCCCTCTGCCGCGCCTTCCGCCGCGGGCGTCAACTCCTCAAGCCTCACCTGCTGCGTGTCCGCCTCGGACGGGGGGACGAGCGTGTCTTCAAACTCTTCCGACTTCGGCGCGGGAATTGGCACAGCGGCGGGCTGGCCGTTGTCGGGCGCGGGCGTGGGCGGAGGCACTCCGGGCTGCTGTATGGCGGGAGTCCCAGTGGCCCGCACCTGTTCGATGGCCTGCTGCGCCTCTTCGGCGGCCCAGTTCCTGACAATGGGGTCCGCCTCTTCGGTCGTCTGCATCTGGGCCATCTGCTCCGGGCTCGGCATCTCGTCTTCAGGCTTCTTCGTCGCCTCGACGCTCTCGTCGTAGGCGCGGCGCAGTTCGGCGGCGAACTCGGCGGCGCTCGCCTGCCGAAAGTCCCTGTCCTTTTCAAGCGCGCGCATGATGACGCGGCCGAGCCCCGCGGGCACGCGCGGGTCAATCTCGTCGAGCGGGCGCGGCGGCTCGTTCAGGTGCTTGTCGCGCAACTCGTCCTTCGTCTTCGCGAGGAAAGGCGGGTAGCCCGTGAGCGCCTCGTAGAGCGTGCAGCCCAGCGCGTAGATGTCCGTGCGCCCGTCGAGCGCCGTGAAGCCGCCGGGGCCGTCGCCGAACCACTGCTCGGGCGACATGTAGAAGGGCGTCCCGATGGGCGCGCCCTGCTTCGTCAACTGCATGGAGATTTCTTCGCCGCCCTGCTGCGTGCCGCGCACCTTGGCGATGCCGAAGTCCACAATCTTGACGACGCGCGTCACGTCGCCGTCCGCGGCGCGCTCCTCTGCGAGCAGGATGTTGTCAGGCTTCAGGTCGCGGTGGATGATGCCGCGCTCGTGCGCCGCTTCGAGCGCGTCGCAGACCGATTCGGCCATCTCGATCATCTCGGCCAGGGTGAGCGGCCCGCGCCGCTTCAGCTCGTCGCGCAGGCTGTGGCCCTCGACCATCTCCATGACCATGTAGGTGAGGCCCTTGGGCGAACGCTCCAGGTCGTAGACGAGGACGGCGTGCGGGTGGCGCAGCTTGCGAAGAGCGCGCGCCTCGCGCAGGAAGCGCTGCGAGAGCTTATGATTCTCGGGCGGGCCGAGCATGACCTTGATCGCCACGTCGTCGAGGGCGTGGTGCTGCGCGCGGTAGACCGCGCCCATCGAGCCCGTGCCGATGAGCTGCGTGAGGGTGTACTTCGCGCCGAGCGATTCCTGTAGGGCCGTGGCGAGCGGGTCCGGGTCGAGCGGCTCGCCGTCGTGGGCGCAGTAGTTCGGCTCGTCGCGCGTGATGATGTGGCACTTGCGGCAGAACTTCATGGCGGTGTCGGGGGACAAGAGCGGTTCTAACACAAAGATTACTAAAATCACAAATTTGAAATCTCGAATCCGCCATTTCAAATCCGTTTCGCCCTCTTGCGCGTAACTGGTTTACAATGTCACCCAAAGGATTATTCGAGATGAACGGAAGACGGCACGGCGGCGCGTGGGCCATTATTCTGAGCTTGGCTTTCATCCAGGCCTCTCTGCCGCTCCGTCCGTCTTCGACGAAAGGCGCTCAGAAGGTCATGGCAATCCCGCAGGAGGGGCGCGTGCGCGCGCCGGAACTGACGGGCGCGCGCGGCTGGCTCAACACCGACAAGCCGCTCTCGCTCGCCGCGCTCAAGGGCAAAGTCGTCCTCCTCGATTTCTGGACGTACGGCTGCATCAACTGCATCCACATCATCCCGGACCTGAAGAAGCTCGAAGCCAAGTACGCCAACCAGCTCGTCGTCATAGGCGTCCACTCCGCCAAGTTCGAGAACGAGAAGGAGACGGAGAACATACGCCGCATCATCCTCCGCTACGAGATAGAGCACCCGGTCGTGAACGACGCGGAGTTCGACATCTGGACGCGCTACCGCGTGCGCGCCTGGCCGACGCAGGTCTTGATTGACCCGGCGGGCTACGTCGTCGGCTCGGTCTCCGGCGAAGGCCATTACGACTTGCTGGACAACGCAATCGGGCAAACCGCCGAGGAGTTTCGCAAGCGCGGCGAGTTGAACGAGCAGCCTTTGAGTCTCGCGCTCGAACGCGCGAAGACGGGCGACCTGCCGCTCGCCTTTCCGGGCAAAGTCCTGGCCGACGAGAAATCGGACCGGCTCTTCATCGCGGACTCGAATCACAACCGCGTCGTCGTCACCAGGCTCGACGGCACCCTGCTCGAAATAATTGGCACAGGCGAGCGCGGGTCCGCGGACGGCGAGTTCGCCCGCGCCAGCTTCTACCGCCCGCAGGGGATGGCGCTCGACCATGATTCGCTCTACGTCGCCGACACAGAGAATCATCTCGTCCGCCGCGTCGACCTGAAGGCGCGCAAGGTCGAGACCGTCGCGGGCACGGGCCGCCAGATGAGTGAGTACGGATTGACCGGCCCCGCGCGGGCCGTCCCCCTGAATTCGCCGTGGGACTTGCAGCTCAGTGGGCGCACGCTCTACATCGCGATGGCCGGCCCGCACCAAATCTGGAAACTGGATTTGGACAAGCAGGAGGTCCAGACCTTCGCGGGCTCCGGGCGCGAGGCGCGCATTGACGGCGAGTTGGCGAAGGCCGGCTTCGCGCAGCCCTCGGGGCTGGCGCTTGAGGGCAAGACTCTCTTCGTCGCGGACAGCGAATCGAACATCGTCCGCGCGATTGACACGGGCGGGCCCGCGCCTTCGGTGCGGACGCTGGCCGGCGGCGACCTCTTCGAGTTCGGCGACGAGGACGGCGCGGGCGACGACGTGCGCTTGCAGCACCCGCTCGGCCTCGCCGCGCTCGGCGGGAAGATTCTCATCGCCGACACCTACAACCACAAGATCAAGCAGCTAGACCCGCGCGACGGCACGGTCAAGACGCTCTTCGGCACGGGCAAGCCGGGGCAGGCGGACGGCGCGCAAGCCTCGTTCTACGAGCCCGGCGGCCTGAGCGTCGCGGGCGGGAAACTCTACGTCGCGGACACGAACAACCACGCCGTGCGCGTCGTGGATTTGAAGACGAAGCGAACGGCCACGCTCATGCTCAAAGGCTTGCAGCCGCCCGCCGCTCCCGAGGCGGAAACGGTCGCCTCCGACGCCGCGCCGAACAGCGAGGAGATCAAGCTCGCCCCGCAGCGCCTGCGGGCCAAAACTGACGGCGCTCTCGTCGTTGACGTGGCGCTGCCCGCGGGCTATCACCTCAACCCGAGCGCGCCGCAGCGTTATCAGGTTTCAATCGAGGGCGAGTCGAAGCACCTGGCGCTCGGCGAAGACGCGCAGCATCCGGCGGCCCGCACGTCCAAAGACCTGCGGCTCCCGCTGCGTATTCCTTTACGCGCCCTCACTGAAGGCGCGGGGGCGCTGCGCGTCCGGCTCACGCTCTACTACTGCCGCGAGGACAACACGGGCACATGTCAAATCAAGACGCTCGTCTGGCGCGCGCCCGTAGAGGTCACGGCCGACGCCGACGCGCCGCGCGAGGTGAGGGCGCAGGGCAAGGTCGAAGCGCAATAGCCGCGCGCAGTCCTGAGCACGCCGCGGCTCTTGAGCAGTTGATGCAGCCGTGCGTCCAGAAATCTAGGAGGACGACTTTGCCGTTGAGTACGGCGGACTCGCGCGTCAGGCATCGCCTTTTCTGCTTTCCGTGGCTTCAGTGTAGAATCTTCATCGCACAAAATTTCCAGCACGAAGTCGGCGGGGCCCGCGCAGGCCCGCGTTGCGGGCGTGTCTGACGAAGGTTCAAGGTTTTGTCTGAAGGTCAACTGAATAACGCTAACTACGCCGGTCGGCCCAGTGTGTGCCGCAACTGCGGCGCGCTCGTCGGCTCAGGCGAGGCGAGTTGCTCCGCGTGCGGCGCGCCGAAAACCGCCGCCCCGCCGCCGCAGCAGGCGCGAGCGCCGCGCTACGCGCCGCCGTCCCACGACCGCGAGACCATCAGGTTCGCGCGCGCCGTCCTGAGCCGGCCCTACATCTTCACAATCATCTTTCTGGCCGCCAACATCTTCGTCTTCTTCCTGACCTCGCAGGGCGGGGCGAACGAAAACCCAGGCGTGCTGGTCAAGTACGGCGCGAAGTACAACCTGCTGATAGACCGTTGGGGCGAGTGGTGGCGCTTCGTCACGCCCATCTTCCTGCACGGCAACGTCGCGCACCTCCTGATGAACATGTACGGCCTCTGGATGATCGGCCCGTACGTCGAGAGGCTCTACGGCTCCGCGAAGTTCGTCTTCTTCTGGGTGGCGACGGGGATCGCGGGCGTGGTCGCCAGCTACCTCATCGTCCAGCCACGCCTGTACGAGAGCGGCACCGCCGGGCGACTCATTTTCAAGCCGCACGACACCATCTCGGTCGGCGCTTCGGGCGCGCTCTTCGGCCTGATCGGCGTGCTCTTCGTCTTCGGCATCAAGTTCCGCCACGAGCTGCCCGAAGGCTTCAAGCGCGCCTTCGGCACGGGGATGCTGCCGACCATCCTGCTCAACCTCGCCATAGGCTTCATCATCCCCGTGATTGACAACGCCGCGCACGTCGGCGGGCTCCTGGCCGGCGCGCTGCTCGCGCTCGTCGTCGGCTACAAGCGGCCGGGCGAGCGGGCGCGCGTCGCCGTCTTCTGGCACATTTTGCAAATCGCCGCGCTCGCGCTCGTCGCCGTCTGCTTCGTGATGGTCGCGCGCAACTTCAACAGGCCGTACGACGGCGGGGCCGGGCTGATCGCGCCCGTGGCGAGCGCGGATGAGGTGGACGAGTTCATCAACGCGCTTAACCGCGGCAACAACGCGCTCGCCGAGGCGCTCGGCAAGGGGGACGCGGGCGGTATCGACGAGGCCATCAAAGCGCTGGAGCAAGCCCCTGCGCCCGACAAGAGGTCGGGCGAGTTGCGCGACGAGTTGAAATCCCTGCTCGCGCGCGCCAGGGAGTACGCCGCGATGCCCGTGGCCGGCCGCGCTCAGCAGCAGCAGCGCGCCAGGGCGCTGCGCGGGTTGGACTCGGATGTCGAGGCGTGGATTAATAAGCGCGACCGCTGGGTCAAGACCGAGGGCGACAATTATCACATCTACATTCCGCCCCCGCCGCGAGACGCGCCGCCGGGGAAGTAGCCTTTAAAAGACGCACTACTCAAACAACAATTAGAGGAGAGAAGAGATGGAAATCAAAAAAGTCGGCGTGCTCGGCTGCGGCCTGATGGGCTCGGGCATCGCGCAGACGGCGGCCGCCGCCGGGTTCGAAACCGTCGTCCGCGAGGTCTCCGACGAACTGTGCCAGCGTGGCTTCGGCGGGATAGAGAAGTCGCTCGCGCGCTTCGCCGAGAAGGGGACGATCACCGCCGACCAGCAGCAGGAGATTCGCGGCCGGCTCAAGGGCACGACCTCGCTCGAAGACCTCGCCGACTGCGACGTCATCATCGAGGCCATCATCGAGAACCTCGAACAGAAGCGCGAGACCTACGCCCAGCTCGACTCGATCTGCAAGCCCGAGACGATCTTCGCCTCGAACACCTCAAGCATCTCGATCACGGAGATGATGACGGCGACCAGCGCGGAGCGCCAGCGCCGCTTCATCGGCCTGCACTTCTTCAACCCCGTGCCGATCATGAAGCTCGTCGAGGTCGTCCGCACGGTGCTGACGGACGAGGAGGTCTACGAGCAGGCGATAGAGTTCGGCCGGCAGTTGGGCAAAGTGACGGTGCGCGCGACCGACCGCTCGGGCTTCATCGTCAACCGCCTGCTCGTCCCCTACATGCTCGACGCCATCCGCGCGCTCGAAGAGGGCGTGGGCTCAATCGTCGACATAGACAACGCGATGAAGCTCGGCCTCAACTACCCCATGGGGCCGTTCACGCTGGGGGATTTCGTCGGGCTGGACACGACCTACTACATCGCCGAGATCATGTTCAGCGAGTACCGCGAGAAGCGCTTCGCCCCGCCGCCGCTCCTCAAGCGGATGGTGCTCGCCGGCCTCTACGGCCGCAAGTCCGGCCGCGGCTTCTACGACTACACGAAAGACCCCAAGAACCCTACGCCGATGAACCTGGTCTGAAAAATAGTACTGAGTGCTGAGGACTGAGTGAAAAGCTCGCTTTCTTTTACTCAGTCCTCAGTCCTCAGCACTCATCACTTTCTTTATGCTTGCTTTCGAGCAGCGAGAATCTGTCGCCGTCGTCCGAATCGACCGGCCGGAGAAGTTGAACGCGTTGACGCGCGGGATGCTGGCCGAGCTGGGCGAGGTGTTCGCGCGCGTGGGTCGCGAGCCGGGAGAGTTGCGCGCCGTCATCCTGACGGGGGCGGGCGAGCGGGCGTTCAGCGCGGGGACGGACGTAGGTGAGCTGGCCGCGGCGGGCGCGGAGGAAGGGCGCGGGATTGCGGAGCGCGGGCAGGAAGTTTGCGAGTTGATAGAGCGCTGCCCTGTGCCAGTTATCGCGGCCGTGAACGGCCTGGCCGCGGGCGGCGGGTGCGAGTTGGCGTTGGCCTGTCACCTCCGCGTCGCATCAAAAGGCGCGCGGTTCAGCTTGCCGGAACTAAAGCTCGGCGTCGTGCCGGGCTACGGCGGGACGCAGCGGCTGGCGCGCGCGACCGGCAGTGGCCGCGCGCTCGAAGTGATGCTGACCGGCGCGGAGATTTCGGCGGAGGAGGCGCTGCGCGTAGGGCTGGTCAACCGCGTGGTCGAGCCCGCGGAGCTTCTGGATGAGGCGGAAGCGCTGGCACAAAAAATCGCGGGCCTCGCGCCGCTCGCGGTGCGCGCCTGCCTCGAAGCCGTCACGCGCGGCGTCGCGCTCCCGCTCGAAGAAGGGCTGGAATTAGAGAGGGAACTCTTCAGTCGCCTCTTCGCGACCGAAGACGCGCGCGAGGGGACGCGCGCCTTCCTCGAAAAACGCGCGCCCGCGTTCAAAGGCAAGTGATTGCCCGGCCGCCTCCCGCGGGTATAAAATCCCGCCCAAGGAGGTGACAACCATGAGCGAAGATGTAACGGGGCGGCTGCCTGACCGGCCGGACGGCTTGCAAGAGCTGGTTCGGCTGGTTCAGTCATTCCGCGCGGAACTGGCAGACCTGAAGCAGACGGTCGAAGCGCGCCTGCACGACACGCGCCCGATCTGGGAGAAAGTGCTGACAGACATCGCACAGCTTCAGGAAGGACAGCAACGCATCGAAGAAAGAATCGAAGCGTTGCGGGACGATACGCGAACGGGGCTACGCAATCTCAAGAGGGACTTCGGAATCCTGAACGACACGTTCCTGGAGGTGCGCGGCGAATACAGAGACTTGGACAGGCGCGTCTACCGCCTGGAAGAGCCTCAACCCTAAACGCGAACAGGCGGCCCATCCACCCTACCGCCTGCTTTACCGCCGACGAACACAAAGTCCCGGAACAATTCCACACCCGCCGGACGTTTCAATTATTTCACGATCCGAATCCACCCATCGAGGGAGCTTCAATGCGCGAAGGTGTGCGCTCCTACCATTTTTCGGACGCCGTGTGATGACGGCCGCGGCCGCCCTTTGTCTTTGCTTTAGAATCGAGCGCAACAAGGCCCGCGCCGGCCTTCACCCTGCGCGAGAAGGGGTTCATCCCGGAGGGCATCGCCTACGACCCCGCGACAGGGACGTTCTACCTGGTCGCGAACAGCCAGCGGGGGGCGATTGACGAGGCGGCGCGGCTGGCCCCGCCCGAAAAGTCGAAGGAGCACGTCGTCCTGAAAGTCAATCCGGCGGCGCGTCGGCCCTGAGAAGGCGGGCCCGCGCCGCGCTTCACTTGTCACCCTTCTGCGCCTTCTTTATACTGCCACTGCTTTCATTCTTTAATGCGGACGGGAAACCACTCTTGCAGCCGAAGACTCATCAGGGACGACTCAACGCCGAGGGCTTTCGCTTCGCCGTCGTCGCCAGCCGCTGGAACGATTTCCTGACCTCGCGGCTGGTCGAGGGCGCGCTCGACGCGCTCGAACGACTCGGCGCGGACGAGAAGAGCGTGGAGGTGTTCCGCGTCCCAGGCTCGTTCGAGATTCCGCTCCTGGCGCGGCGGCTGGCCGCGTCGAACAAGTGGGACGCCGTGGTCTGCGTCGGCACAGTCATCCGCGGGCAGACGCCGCACTTCGAGTACATCGCCTCGGAGGTGACGAAGGGCATCGCGCAGGCGGCGATGGAGACGGACGTCCCCGTAGTCTACGGCATCGTCACGGCCGACACGCTGGAGCAGGCCATCGACCGCGCGGGCGTGAAAGCGGGCAACAAGGGGTTCGAGGCCGCCATGTCGGCCGTCGAATTGGTGAATTTATACAGGGAAGCTTTCAAGAAGGGGTGAGGGATGAGGGACGAGGGATGAAGTGAAAGCGGTTGCTTTTGCATCCCTCGTCCCTCCAATCCCTCGTCCCTCGTAATTGAGTTGTTATGGGTTCAAGGCGTAAGGCGCGTGAATGCGCCTTGCAAATGCTCTTTGCGGCAGATGTTTCCGAGACGCGTGCCGACGAGTTGGTGCGCACCTACTGGGCCGAGCTGGGCGACGCGGACGTGGAGCCGCCGGCGCGCGAATTCGCGACGCGGCTGGTGACGGGCACGCTCGCGCGCCTGGGGGAACTGGACGAGCGCATACGCTCGCGCGCCGAGCACTGGCGCATCTCGCGCATGGCCGTCGTGGACCGCAACATCCTGCGGCTGGCCGTCTACGAGTTCCTGTTCGAGCCGACGCCGCGCACGGTCGCCATCAACGAGGCGCTCGAAATCGCCCGCCGCTTCTCGACCTACGAGGCCACACAGTTCATCAACGGCATCCTCGACGCCATCAAGCGTGACCTGGACGAGCAGCACCCGCAGGAACACACCACGAACGAGGATGCCGAAACGGTCGGCGAAGAGGACGACAACAGTTCTTAATACCTTGTGACAGGTGACAGGTGATGGCTGACAGGTGAAAGCGTTTTCTCCTGTCACCCGTCACCTGTCACTTGTTACAATCCTTCCATGAGCGATCAGATTCTGAGCGAATTTCTGGCCGAGACAGAGGATTTGCTCGAAGTCCTGTTCGGCGACCTTCAGGCGCTGCGCGTCCGCCGCTCGGAGGGCCGCGCGCGCCGCGAACTGGTCGGGCGCATCTTCCGCCACGTCCACACCGTCAAGGGCTCCTCCGCCACGGTCGAACTAAACTCCATGACGAGAATCGCGCACGAGTTCGAGACTCTGCTCGACGGCGTGCGCCTCGGCCGCGTGCCCGTGGACGACGCCGTCATGGACGCCCTGGACGACGCGGCCGCCGCGCTCTCGCAGAGCCTGGAGCGGGCCGGGCGCGGCGAGACACAGGAACAGGACCAATCCCTGGTCGAGCGGCTGCGCTCGCTGGCGAGGACGGAGGACGGCGACCGCCGCAAGCCCGCCGTGCGGCGCGCGCTCGCCGCCCTGCCCGAAGAGATCGCGCGCTCGCTCAACGAGCACGAGGCGCACCGCCTCCAAGAATCGAGCGAAGAGGGCGCGCGCGCCTTCGTCGTCACAGCCCACTTCGAGCTCGCCACCTTCGACGAGCGGTTCCGCAACCTGAGCGACGCGCTCGCCGAGGACGGCGAAATCATCTCGACGCTGCCCGGCCTCGAAGGCACGTCCCCGGACCAGATCAGCTTCCGCATAGTCTACGCCGCGCAAGCCACCCGCCAGGAGTTGGCCTCGCGCATGAGCGCCTTCGGACAGGTCCTGGTCACGGAACTCGCCGCGCCGAAGCCGGACGACGGCGGCGAGGCCCGCGACGAGGGCGAAGCGGCGGCCGCCGAGGCGGGCCGGCCGAAGTCCGCCGCGCCGTTCTCCACGCGCGTGCGCGTGGAATTAAGCGAGTTGGACGAGGTCATCTCGGCGACGCACGAAGCCCTGGCGCGCACGACCGGCGTGTTCGGACTCGCCGCCGCGATGGCCCAGCAGGAGGCGGGCCGCGCCGGGCTCGCGGAGGGCGTCGGGGAGGTGCGCCGCCGCCTGGTCGAATTGGAAGAGAAGTTGATCGGGCTGCGCATGATCCCCGTGGCTCAGATGCTGGAGCGGGCCGCGCGCGCAGGGCGTATCGCGGCGCGCATGACGGGCAAGCGGATCGACTTCGAGGTCCACGGCGGCGACGTGCGCCTGGACAAGTCGCTCGCGGACGCGATGGCCGACCCCCTGCTGCACATCCTGCGCAACGCGGTCGACCACGGCGTCGAGACTCCGGCCGAGCGCCACGCCGCCGGCAAGACTGAGCGCGCGAGCGTGCGGTTGGAGGCCGCGGCCGAGGGCAGCCGCGTCGTCCTGAAGGTCGCGGACGACGGGCGCGGGCTCGACCCTTTGCGCGTGGCGCGCGCGGCCGTCGAGCGCGGCATCGTCGAGCCGGGCACCGTGCTAACAAAAGAGCAGGCCGTGCGTCTTATCTTCAGGCCGGGCTTTTCGACCGCCGCGTCCGTTTCGAGCGTGTCGGGGCGCGGCGTCGGCCTCGACGTGGTCGAGCGCGCGATAGAGTTGGTCGGGGGCGAGTTGCGCGTCGCGAGTGAGGAGGGCGCGGGCATGACTTTCGTGATGAGTCTGCCGACGACGCTCGCGCTCACGCCCGCGCTCGTCGTCACCTCCGCCGGCCAGCGCTACTGCGTTGACGAGCGGCACATCACGGAGACGGGCTTCGTCACGGCGGGCGACATCAGCCGCAGCGGGGAATTCGAGTGGGTGCACTGGCGCGGGAACATGGTCCCGCTCCTGCGCGCGCGCCAACTTTTGGCACAGCCCCCGCGCGAAGACGCGAACGGGGAGAGCCTGCCCGTCATCATCGCCCGCGGCGGCGGGGAGACGGAGGCGAAGCCCGCGGCGCTCGCTGTCGACGCCTTCGTCGAGCGGACCGAGGCGCTGGTCCGCGGCCTCGGGCGACACGCGGCGCGCTGGCGCGGCATCAGCGGCGCGACCGAGTTGCCGGACGGCACAGTCGCCCTCGTGCTGGACCTCCCGCGCCTCATGGCGACGGGCGGTTAGGAGGGGCAGCGCGGTTCTTCGTAAGGCAAACTATACGGGGCGCGCCGTCAATCTTCGGGTTTTGAGGGGATGGGCAAAATGACAGGAAGTAGGAAGGGAGGGGGCGGAAGCGTCAGGCGCGCGGGCGCATTCGCGGTGTGCGCGGCGCTCGTCCTCTCGTCGCTGGCCTTCGCGCAGCAGCACGCGTCCGGCTCGTCCCACGCGCGCACTTACCCGAAGGAGATTCGCGGCTACAAGGTCGAGCTGGCCGAGGTCGAGCTCAAGAAGACGAGCGCGAAAGACGGGAGCCGGCTCGACGCGGGCGAGGCGCAGGAGACGCTCATCAAGCTCGGCGAGCCGAAGGTGACGAGCCTCACGCCCCTCGGCGTACACCTGGAAGTGCCGGTCACAGTGGCCGCCGTCAAGCAGGGCGGCCGCATAGACTTCCTGACCTTCGAGGACATGACGGTCAACGGCACGCCCGTGACCGTCAACGAATACCACCACTCGTTCGATTTGCCGAACGACCGCCCGGTGACGCTGCCCGACCCGGTCACCATTCACATCAGCACGCCGCGCGTGCTCTTCGGCGCGCTCGGCGAGTGGAGCAAGCCGCAAGACATCTGGCCTGTCACGGGCCGCGTCTACGTCTTCGGCCGCTTCAAAAAATTCCTCTTCAAGTTCAAGCGCGTCGTCCCCGTCGAACTCAAACTCTCCTTCCGCAACCCGCTCCGCAGTAAGACGCCGGAAGGGATCAAACAGTGAACAGTGACAGGCGAGGGGAGAAGAACAAACTCTTTCCCATCACCTGTCACCTGTCACTCGTCACTGCCTTTCGTATATCAGTGTCGGCTTGCTGCGGCGCAGGCCGAGGAGCGCGCCGATGCCTGCGCCGATTCCGGCACCGGCGACGGCGGGGGCTGCGATTACCGACCTCGTCATGTCGCCTTGGGCGAAAGCGGCGAGGCCGATGCCGAGGCCGCCTCCCCCGCCGATGGCCGTACCTATGAGCGTAGTTCTTTTAACCGAACGCTTGCCCTCGACGAAAATTCTTTGTACGCGGTCGCGCGGGACCTCGACTCTTCTCCCGTCCACCGAGAGCGCGAGCGCCATGTCCGTCGCGTCGAGCATCTTTCCTTTGAGCGTCTCCCCGTCCGTCAGTCTCACCTCAAGCCTCGTGTCCGTGTAAACGCCCTTCACCGCGTCCCACGAGCCCGGGGCGGATTGTGCCAGCGCGGTCGTGGAAGCCGTGAGCAGAATGAGAACGAATGTCAGTGCCTTTTTAATCATCATCTCTCCTTGCATTTTTATGCGGGCCGGTTCGCGAGATTCTTCCGGCCCGCGCGCCCTGTAGCAAAGCCGGTGCCGTAAGAAGGAGCTAGGGAAAACGCGCGCGCGAGAGTCGTGAAGGCCGAAGGCAGGCGCAGGAAAAACCCGGCAGGTGGAGCCTTTCAACTCTCAGCGCCTTTGCGTGAGGAAATTTCACGCAAAGGCGCTGGAGGCGCTGAGAAGGTGCTTCTTGCTTTTGTCGAGTTATCTCTTTAGAGGTTGGGGCGGCGTTTGTGCCAGTCTGTGGCCTGCTGGTATTTGACGGCAAGGTCTATCAAGGTGCTTTCGCTCCACGCGGGGCCGACGAATTGAATCCCGGTGGGCAAATTATCCTGCCCGAAGCCGTTGGGGACGGAGATGGCCGGGACGCCCACCAGATTGCTCGCGCCGATGGGCGACGACGTGCTGATATCCGGGTAGGCTTTGTCGAAAGTCTTGTCGAGCGGGTAGGCGACCGTGGCGCGCGACGGGGCGACGAGCAGCCCGTGTTTGGCGAACATCTCGTCCCACGCGCGGCGCATAGGCGCGCGCAGGCGCATCGCGTGCAGGTAATCGACGGCCGTCACGAGCGAGGCCGAATAGCCGCCCGCGCGCCCCGCAGGCGACGCCAGCTCCGCGACGCGCCCAGACTCTATCAGGTCGCGGAACGCGCTCGCGCCCTCCGCGTCCACAATCGTCCCGACCGCCGGGCCGTAAGGAAACTCAGGCAGCTTCACGTCCATCTCGACGGCCGCGAACTTTCTCAGCACGTCGAGCGAGCGCAGGAAATTCTCCCGCACCGCCGGTTGCGCCTTCTCGTAAGAGTCTTTCATCACTGCGACGCGCGGCCTGACCCCCAGCCCCCGGCCGCCGCCTTTAACTTTTGCCGGCGGCGAGTTCTTGCCTTCAATGTCTCTCGATGTTGGGTCGAGCGGGTCGCGTCCCGCGATGGCTGACAGCACGACGCCGCAGTCGGCGGCCGCGCGGCACATGGGGCCGAGCTTGTCGAGCGTCCAGCACAGCGCCATCGCGCCGTGGCGCGAGACCGCCCCGTAGGTCGGGCGCAGGCCGTAGACGCCGCAGAACGCCGACGGGGTGATGATCGAGCCCGAAGTCTCGGAGCCTATGCTGAACGCGACCAACCCGGCGGCGACGGCCGCGCCCGGCCCGGAGGAAGAGCCGCCGCTCCAGTAGTTCTCGTTCCACGGCGTCTTGCACGCGCCGGTCCAGGACGCGTGCGCCTCGTTGTAGCCCATCCCGCCGGCGAGTTCTATCATCGCCAGCTTGGCGACGAGAATCGCCCCGGCCTCGCGCAGCTTCCTGACGACCGTGGCGTCGTAATCGAACTGCTGCTCCCTGTAAGGCGTCGCGCCCCAGGTCGTCCTGGCGTCGCGCGTGGCGAGCAGGTCCTTCGCGCCGTAAGGGATGCCGTGAAGGGGCCCGCGGTAACGCCCGCGCCGAATCTCCTGCTCGGCCGCCCGCGCCTCCTTCAGCGCGGACTCCCTCATCAAGCTCGCCACAGCCCCGAGCCTGCGCCCCACCGTCTCAAGGCGCGCGAGATAACTTTCGGTCAACTCGACGGGCGAGACGCGCCGCGCGCGTATGAGCGCGCCGAGTTCCGTAACGGAGGAAAAGAGGATGTCGTCAGGGAGCATCGTTCAAGTAAATTGCGTTCTTCAGTCCGGGCTGAAGACGAAGTCTGGCTCGTCGCTGTTCTTCAGCTTGACCGCGCGCAGGCGTTCGGACGCGGTGACGTAGCTGTTCAAATCTTTCCTGGTCTGTTCGAGCTGTTCGGGCGAGAGCTTGTCGCCGAAGCGTGCGCGCGCCACCTCGGCGTAGGCTGCGGCGACGGGCGAAAGTCCCTGCGGGGCCGGAGTCGGCTGCGTCGTCGCGGGCGGGGCCGTGGGCTCTTTGGGCCTCGCGGGCGTCTGCGCGTCCGCCAGCCGGGACGCGAGCGGGGCGGCGATGAGCGTCGCCGCCATTGATTTGGCGAACCGCCGCCGCGAAGTTCGTTCGGAGTCGCGCGAGTTAGATTTCGGTCCCATCCTCATCAAATCTCCGGCAGCGTGTACTTCCGCCCGGCGTTGACCTTCTTCAGGTAAGTCATCAGCGGCTCGAAATACCTGAGCATCGCCTTCGCGCTCAAGTCTTCGCCGGTCGTCTCCTTGAGGACGGCGCGCCAGTCGCGCGAGGCACCCGGCGACATGATCTTGCGCAGGAAGTCGCCGACGGCGCGGTTGCCGTAGTAGTTCGTCGCGTGCGGGTCCTGCTTCAGGATTTTGCGCGCGATGTGGTCGTGCAACTGAAACAGCAGGACGTTGGCGATGGCGTAGTCGTAGTACTGCGCCGCGTCGTCGTTGATGTGCGTCTTCGTGCAGGCGTCGCAGTACTCCTCGCCGCGCGGCGCGGGCGGGACGACGCCCTGGTACTTGAGGACCAACTCCCACCAGCGCTTGTTGTACTGATCCTTCGGCAGGTTGTTCTCGTAAAGGTCGTACTCGAAGCGCGTCATCGTGCCCGTGGCGAACGGCATGTAGGCGACGTAGTTGAGCGCCTCCCTGAGAAGCGCCTGCGTCTCGTCCACCCGCGCGCCTTTGGGCGCGAGGCCGCGCCCTTCGAGGAAGGGCCGCTGCGTGGCGGCCAGCCCGATCAGGGTCCCTATGGCCTCGTGGTAGGCGCGGTTCGCGCCCGCGCGCAGGAGCGGCGGGACCTCCGGGGTCGTGTAGCTGACGTAATAGTAAATGTGGCCCAGTTCGTGGTGCGCCGTCTCGTACCACTCGGCGTTCGGCTCGACGCTCATCAGCGAGCGTATGTCCGCCTGCCTGTCGAGGTGCCAGGCGCTGGCGTGCGTGTTCTTCTTGTAGGTCGCGCCTGCGGGCAGCGGGTAGAGCGAGGACTTCTCGTAAAAACTTTTCGGGAGCGCGGGGAAGCCGAGCGAGACGTAGAACTGCTCGGCCTGCTCGACGACCCACTGCGGCGTCTTCGGCTTGAGCGCGTCGTCGACGTTCATCCCCTCGACCTGCACGAGCGCGCTCCAGTCCTGCGCCCAGCGGTTCGGGAGCCAGTCGGCCGGGAGCTGGTCCGGGACGGGCCGGTTGTAGCGCCGGGCCAATTCGTAGCGCGCGTAAGTGTGCAGCTCGCGGTTGATTCTGTCCAGCAGCTCAAGCATCTCCGGGCCGGACAGGCCGTAGTCGGAGATTTGGTAGTTGACGGATGAGCTGTAGCCCAGGGGCCTGACGGTCGCGTTGCGCAGGCGTTGCAGGTTGACGAGCCCGTCCTTCAAACCGCGGCCGACTTCCTTAGAGGCTTCCCACGCCTTGCGCCGCTCGGCGGGGTCGTTGGAGGTGCGGAGGATTTCGTCAATCTGGTTCGGCGTGACGCTCTTGCCGCCAATCTTGAAGTCGAAGCCGTAGAGCTTTTCGGTCTGCGCGGTCTCGGCCGCGATGCGCTCTTTGACTAAATCTTTGGCGGTCTCCGGGTACTCGGCGGCGAGGTAGAGGATGGCCTTGAGCTGTGTGACCTGGAGCGGCGTGAGCTTGTCCCGCTGCTTCAGTAGTGCGGTCGCGCGCTCTATGTTCTGCTTGCTGCCGGTGAAAGCGGTCAGCCTTTCGAGCGCGGCGTTCTCCGCCTTCGCGTTCGTCTCGTCGCCCTCGACGATCTTCGTGTTCGAATTCCACGAGGCCAGGTTGTAGGCGTAACGCAACTGAAGCCACTCGGCCGTGAACTGCTCTATGAACTTCTGCGCCTCGGCCCGCGTGTCCGAGGCGTTGACTGTGCGCTGCCCGGCGGGAATGAATGCCGGGAGGAGAAAAAGAACGAGGGGCGAGAGAAATAGCGCGCGTTTCATTGACGGCCTACCTTCTTTGAGTGTTTTCAGGCTCAAGGGGAGCGAGCCGGCGGACGAGTTTCGGCCCCTCTTCCGGGCCGTCCGCCTGTTGATTATGTTGAGCGATGAGCATAGCATTCCGGTATCTAAAATTAAACTTCGGCGGGCTCATGCCGGGTGCAATCGGGGGCGGAAGATGGTAGTCTTTTGCATTCAGCACGAGTATCAAAAAGCCGTCGAGACTGTGCGTCAGTACCTACCGACGCGCGGCCCTCGGCCGGAGGTGATGAGACCTTGAGCGAACAGCAGAATCAGACGGACCTTTCGCGCTTCATCGCGGAGAATTTCGGGGCCAACGCCACTTACGTCGAGGGCCTGTTGAATCGTTACCGCAACGACCCCGCGCTCGTGGACGAGTCGTGGCGCGCGTACTTCGGGGAACTGATCGGCGGCGCGGCCGTCACGCCGACGCAGACGCAGGAGAACGGGCGCGCGGCCGCCTCGACGCAGACGAGCGGCGACGGCGGCGGAGGCGCGGGCGTTGCGACCGCGAGCGCGACGGCCGCCGCGAGTCCCGCCCCGGCCGCGGCCCCTGCGGCTCGCCCGGCGTCGGCCGCGAGCGCGGCCCCGGCCGAAGCTGCGGCGGCGGCCGAGAACGCCACGCCGATTCGCGGCGGCGCGCTCAAGATCGTCGAGAACATGGAGACGAGTTTGGGCGTCCCGACCGCGACCTCGAACCGGCGCGTCCCTGTCAAGGTGCTGGACGAGAACCGCCGCGTCATCAACAGGTACTTGCAGGAGCGGGGCACGGGCAAAGCCTCTTACACGCACCTCGTCGCCTGGGCCATTATCCGCGCGCTCAAAGATTTCCCGCAGCTCAACGACGGGTTCGAGGTCATAAACGGCACGCCGTCGCGCCTCCGCCGCGGGGGCGTGAACCTCGGCGTCGCCGTCGACCTCGCGAAGAAGGACGGCTCGCGCACGCTGCTCGTGCCGAACATCAAGAACGCCGAGCGCATGACGTTCTCGCAGTTCCTCGCGGCCTACGACGACGTCATCAAGCGCGCCCGCGAGGGCAAGCTGCAAATCCCTGACTTCCAGGGCACGACCGTTTCGCTGACCAACCCCGGCACGATTGGCACAGTCGCCTCGACGCCGCGGCTGATGGCGGGCCAGTCCGTCATCATCGCCACGGGCGCGATTGAATACCCGGCGGAGTTCCAGGCGATGACCCCGGAGGCGCTCTCGCAGCTAGGCATCAGCAAGGCGATGACCATCTCCTCGACCTACGACCACCGCATCATACAGGGCGCGGAGTCGGGCGCGTTCCTCGCGCGCGTACACGAGTTGCTCACGGGCGAACACAATTTTTACGACGACGTTTTCCAGAGCCTGGAGATAGCCTACCCGCCCGTGCGCTGGGCCGTCGACCGCAACCCGGCGCTCCTCGGCGGCGACCAGACCCGCGCGCAGACCATCAAGCAGGCGCGCGTGCTCGAACTCATCAACGCCTACCGCGTCCGCGGCCACCTCATCGCTGACATAGACCCCCTGCACGCGATGCCGCTGCACCACCACCCGGAACTCGACATAGAGACTTACGGGCTGACGATCTGGGACCTCGACCGCGAGTTCATCACGGGCGGCTTAGCGGGCCGCGAGAGCGCCAGCCTCAGAGACATCCTCGACATCCTGCGCCGCGCCTACTGCGGCAAGGTCGGCATAGAGTACCGCCACATACAGAGCAAGGAGCAGAAGGTCTGGATACGCGAGCAGATCCTCGTTCACTTCGTCAACCCGCAGCCGGTCGCGGCCGAAATTAAAAAGAAGCTGCTCGAAAAGCTTGTCGCCGCAGAGCAGTTCGAGCGCTTCCTGCACACGAAGTATCTGGGCCAGAAACGGTTCTCGCTCGAAGGCTGCGAGACGATTATTCCCGTCTTAGACCAACTGCTCGAAGGCGCGGCGCGGCGCGGCGTCGAGGACATCACGCTCGGCATGGCGCACCGCGGGCGGCTGAACGTGCTCGCCAACGTCGTCGGCAATTTCTCGGAGCGGATTTTTACGGCCTTCGAGGGGAGCGTGCACCCGAACTTCCCCGCGGACGAGGGCGACGTGAAGTACCACCAGGGCGCGACGGGCGAGCGCGAGACGGGCGACGGGAAGAAGGTGAAACTCACGCTCTCGCCCAACCCGAGCCACCTTGAGTTCGTCGACCCCGTGGTCGAGGGCATGGTGCGCGCCAAGCAGGACGCGATGGACATGCCGCGTGAGGAGTCGTTCGACCGCGCGCTGCCCGTGCTGCTCCACGGCGACGCGGCGTTCGCCGGGCAGGGCATCGTGATGGAGACGTTGAACCTCGCGGAGCTGCGCGGCTACCGCACGGGCGGGACCATCCACATCATCATCAACAACCAGATCGGGTTCACGACCTCGCCCGAGGCGGGGCGCTCGACCATCTACTCGACGGACGTGGCGCGCATGACGCAGCTCCCCATCTTCCACGTCAACGGCGACGACCCCGAGGCCGCGTGGCGCGTGCTCCAGATCGCCCTGGACTTCCGCCAGGAGTTCAACAAGGACGTGGTGCTCGACGTCGTCGGCTTCCGCCGCTTGGGCCACAACGAGTCGGACGAGCCGAGCTACACGCAGCCCCTGATGTACCAGCGCGTGAAGGCGCATCCGGGCGTGCGCTCGGTCTACGCGCAGAAGCTCGTGCGCGAGGGCGTGATCGACGAAGCGGGCGTGGAGGCGATGATCAAGGAGCGCGTCGAGCACTACGAGGCCGCGCTCGCGCGCGCCAAGGAGATTGTCGCGAACAAGCCCGCGGTCACGGAGGTTCCGCCGCAGCCGGCGGAGGAGGACGGGTCGAACGTCGAAGAGACGGGCGTGGCGCGCGAAGTCATTCGCGAGGTCTCGCGGAAAATCTCAATCGTGCCCGAGGGCTTCAACATCAACCCGAAGATGGTGGGGCAACTCGCGCGGCGCGCGAAGATGGGCGAGGGCGAGGTGCCCATGGACTGGGCTTTCGCGGAGGCGATGGCCTTCGGCTCGCTCGTGCTCGAAGGCACGCGCGTGCGCCTGAGCGGCCAGGACTCGGGGCGCGGCACGTTCAGCCAGCGCCACGCCGTGATGTACGACACGCAGACCGGCAGGCCGTGGACCCCGCTCGCGGACCTGCGGAGCGAGAGGAACCCGAAGGCGGAGTTCGACGTGTACGACAGCTCGCTCTCGGAGCAGGGCGTGCTCGGCTTCGACTACGGCTACTCGGTCGTCGCGCAGGACGCGCTCGTCTTGTGGGAGGCGCAGTTCGGCGACTTCGGCAACGGCGCGCAGGTCATCATAGACCAGTACATCGCGGCCTCGGAAGACAAGTGGCAGCAGCGCTCGCGGCTCGGTCTGCTCTTGCCGCACGGCTACGAGGGCCAGGGGCCGGAGCACTCCAGCGCGCGCCTCGAACGCTACCTGCAACTCTGCGCCGAGAACAACCTGCAAGTCTGCTACCCGACCACGCCCGCGCAGTACTTCCACCTGCTGCGCCGGCAGGTGATACAGCAGACGATGCGCCCGCTCGTCGTGATTACGCCGAAGAGTCTGCTCCGCCTGCCCGCCGCGACTTCCAACGTGGACGAGTTGACGGCCGGGGGATTCCTGCCGGTGATTGACGACGGGGAGGTGAAGAACCGCGAGGCCGTGCGGCGCATCGTCGTGTGCAGCGGCAAGGTCTTCTACGACCTCGCCGCCGCGCGCAAGAAGTCCGGCGACGAGCGCGTGGCAATCGTCAGGCTGGAGCAGTTCTACCCGTTCCCGGAAAAACGGCTGCGCGAAATCTTCAGCAACTACCCGAACGCGGCGCAACTCGTCTGGGCGCAGGAGGAGCCGAAGAACATGGGCGGGTGGACTTTCGCCGAGCCGCGTTTGATGAACATGCTGCCGGGGTGCCAGCGCCCGTATTACGTCGGGCGCGCCGCGTCGGCCAGCCCCGCGACCGGCTCCTACACGATTCACGAGCTTGAGCAGCGCCGGCTGGTCGACCAGGCGCTCACGGAAGACGCAGAATTCATCTCCGGCGCGAGCACAGACCGCTACGCCGGCCAGGCGGATTCTTAATAAGGCATCAGAAGTAACCTTCGCCAAAGCTCCGTAGGCGCGAGATGTTTATCGCCTGCGGCCAGTTCATCAAATCTCCAGCTCCGTAGGAGCGGCATGTAAGTTTCGCCCCTGCGGGGCTGGAAGAGTTTGGTGGCTCGTGCTATAAACGTTCCGCCGCGCGCGCGGCTTCATTAATCTGCCACTCGCAGCACCAGAAAGTCTCAGCCATGTCCCCTCGAAAATTTTTGTTCCCCCTCGTCGTCTTAGTCTCTGCCGCCGCCGTCTTCGTCGGCGGGGCTTGCACGGACAGTAAGGCCGAAGTCGAGCGCACGCGGTCACAGACCGCAGCGCCCGTGGTTCAGGTGTCGCCGACGCCTGAGGCCGAGTCGATCTCGATTGCCGCCGTCGGCGACACGATGCTCGGCTCGACCAGCCAGGGGCGCGGGCTTCCCGCCTACGACGGCGCGCAGATGATTTCGGGGCTGACGCCGATCATCTCGGCGGCCGACATAGCCTTCGCCAACCTCGAAGGCGCGATGATTGACGGCGGGACGCAGACGAAGTGCGGGCCGAACTCGAAGTTCTGTTACACGTTCGGCATGCCGACGCGCTACGCGAAGCACCTCAAGGACGCGGGCTTCGACATCGTGAGCCTGGCGAACAACCACTCGTCGGACTACGGCGCGGAGGGGCGCGCGAGCACGCGCAAGACGATTGCCTCCTCCGGCATCATCCACGCGGGCGCGGACCACCAGGACATCCCTTACATGAACGTCAAGGGCCGCAAGATCGTGTTCGTCGCGTTCGCGACCAACCCGGTTTCGCTGAATCTGATTGACGTGGAGAACTCGCGGCGCGTGGTGGCGGGCGTGGCGCGCAAGGCCAACATCGTCGTCGTCTCGTTCCACGGCGGGGCCGAGGGCTCCGCGGCGCAGCGCGTGCCCTACGGCTCGGAGACTTATTTGGGCGGCGCGCGCGGCGATTTGCGTAAGTTCACGCGCGCTGTCGTGGACGCGGGCGCTGATTTAGTTCTGGGCCACGGCCCGCACGTCGTCCGCGGGATGGAAGTCTACAAGGACCGCTTGATTGTCTACTCGCTCGGCAACTTCGCCTTCTACCGCTTCCCGTTCAACGCGGTGACCGGCCTCTCGCTCATCCTCGAAACGAACATCGGCCCCGACGGCGAATTCCTGAGCGGGAAGATTCACCCGCTCATACAGCAGGGGCAGGACGGCCCGCGCCCCGACAAGAACAACACCGTCATAGGCGTCGTCCGCCAGCTCTCAAGAGACGACTTCGGCCCGACGGCCGTCCAGGTCGCGGCCGACGGGACGATCTCGGCGCCTTGAGGCCCGCCTACTGCGCGCCCGTCTCATACGTGATGATGCCGTATGATTGATTAAAATATGTGTTGCCCAGCACGGTGTTATTCCCCCGTGAAATAACAGTGCCGTCGTTAGAGCCTTGGTGTAATCCGTAGAAGTTACTCACCACCATCGTGTTGGACACGCGCGCGACCGAACCTGCGACGTAAGCGCCCGGCGCGGCGACGATCGTCACGCTCTTCGTGACGGTGAAGGGGCCGTGGTTGCTCGTGTCGAGGACGGCGATCTCGCCCTTGGGAGAAACCTGCGTGAGCGCGTAGGCGAGGGTCAGGCACGGGGCCGTGCGCGTGCACGCGCCCGTGTTGGCCCCGTTCGACGCCAGGTAGACGCGCGGCGAGGCGGCTTGCGAATCTACGGCGAAGGCGAAGAGCACGAGGGCGAGTGCGCGGGCGAAATGTTTGGTCGTAATCACTGCGAGAACTCCTTTGCTAGCGCAGATGTCATAGGGCTTAAATGTGGAGCGATGGTGTGCGGCGCGGCTTCTTTCACCTGCGCGGGCGTGGGCGGCGGCCCTGCGGCCGCTTCTTCGCGGCCCGTTCGAGAAGCGCGACGCGGGCCTGTAGCTGCTCGATCAACTCCTGCTGCTCCTGGATGGCCTTGACGGCCACGGGCAGCAGCGCCATGTAGTTCAGGCCGAGCGGCTTCGCGGCGTCCGCCTCCCTCATGACTAGTTCGGGTAGGACTCTCTCGACCTCCTGAGCGACGAGGCCCATCTGGGGCTTTCCTTCGGGCTCATTCTTCCAGCGCCAGGAGACCGGGCGCAGGCGCATGAGGTGATTGAGTCCGTAGTTGAGATTAGTCACGTTCTGCTTGAGGCGGGCGTCGGACGCGCAGGGAATGTTGTCGGCGCAGACGTTGCCGTTTATGACCGTGACCGTGCCCTCTACATCAACGTTCCCGGCGAAGAAGCCAGCGAGCCCGCCCGCCGTGTTACCGCCGTAGATGCCCGCGGCACCAATGCTGCCGCTTTCCCCGGCCACTCCGGTGCCACCGGTGCTTTTGCCGTACACGCCGATGGTGACGCCGTCCCCGTACACGCCGTAGTCGCCCTCGCCTTTCACGCCTCGGCCAGGACCCTGGCCGTACACGCCGATATCGTCGCCTCTCCCGTACACGGCTGTGCCAATGCCGCCGTCAGCGTGCAGCTTGCCGTTGGTCGGGGTCTCGGTCCCGATTCCGACCCTGCCGAACGTGTCGAGGACGATGCCGCTGTTGGAGGGCACGTTGGAGGTGAGCCCGACTGCCAGCATCAACCTCCCGCCGTTGAAGCGGATGTCGGCGCGGGAGGCCACGACCGCTCCCTCCGCGGGCTTAATCCACCCGAAGCCGGTCTCGCCGTTCGGGGTGCCGAACTGCATGTAGCCGCCGTTGCCGCCTGACGGCGTTATCCTCATGTTGCCGTTGATTTCCAGCTTGATTCCGGCATCAGGAGTCGCGGTCCCGATGCCGACGCCCCCGTTGGTCGCCAGCACTAACTGGTTGGCGTTTGTCACGTTGTCGGTCATGTATCCGGCCGAGAACATCAGCGGGCGGATTGTGCCAGTCCCACTCTTGCCCGTGCCGAAGACGAAGTCCGCGCCCCTGGCCCTGAGCGCGGCGAACTCCACATTGCTCGGGTCTGCGATGGCGTCCGTGTTGGTGATGCTGAACTGCGCGCGGTTGTTGGGCTGGCCCGTCCCGCGCGGGACGACCGTGAAAGACGTGTTGACGTTCGCCCCAGTGGCCGGGTAGAAGCGCACGAGGGCGAAGTTGGGGATGTTGTTCGGATTGACGATGGTCGGGCTGACGCCAGAGCCTGCGGTCGCCCCGATTTCTAAGGCCCCGACGAGCCTGATCTTGCCCGCGCTTTCGGTGAGGACCGTGGAGTCCGTGATGGAGTTCGGCCCGTTGAACTTGGCTATCTTGCCGGCGGTGCCTTCGCCCGTAATCGTCCCGACGGCCGACGGCTCCGGCGGCGGGGCGGCGCTCTCCTGCGCCGTCGCCCCGTCGCCCTGCACGCTCACCTGCTCCGCGCGCCGCATGAGCTTGCCGGCGGGCGTGCGGTAAGTGATGGTCAAAACGTAATCGCCGGCCGCGACCTGCTCGCCGAGTGAATTCCTCATCTCCCAATCGAAGGAGCGGGCCGAAAGGATGCCGCTCTCGAAGACTATCTCGCCGTCGGCCGTTGCGACTTCGATGCGCGTCTCGAAGAGGTCCGAGCCGATGGCGACGTGAACTTTGTCGCGCGCGGCAGTGACGCGGACGGCGTCGCCGGCGAGCCGCCGCGCCCCCTCCTGCGCGTTGCCGCGCGGCGCGAGAATTAAAGCGAGAGCGATGGTCAGGGCGGCACGTATGAAGATCGTCATGGCGAGAGTTCCTTTGGAGTAGAGTCAGCCGTTCGTAGTCCGAAGTCGCGGCCGCGGCCGGCCGCGTCGCAGAGCGAGGCGGTGCAGACGAAGAGGCAGCCGTCGGCCGTCTCAAGAAAGTGCACGGCCCCTGCCTCCACGCTTCTGCAAATGGCACGCTGGCTCAGGCCGGAGAGGCGCGCGGCCTCCTCCGGCGTGAGCATGGCGGGCCGGCCCGCGCACTCCGCGCACCAGACGGCGGGCGCGCCCGCGCGACGCCTTACGACCCAGACCTCGTGCGTCTCGATTATCGTCTCCGTCCTCTTCATGGGTTTCGGCGAGCCGCCTTTCCTGATAAAACGTTGTCTGGGCCGCCGCCGGGGGCTACAATGTCGCGCGGCTTTCTTCTGGTCCTGTCAGACCGGCTAGTCTCCCCGGCAGCGCCGCAGACATTACAAGAGCGGCCGCCAAAAAGTCCTGTACGGGCTCTCTATAATTTCTCTATCAACCCCTTTGCGGCAGTAAATGGGTGAGCAATCGCGACACTTGTACGAGTTCGGCCCGTTCGTTCTGGACGCGGCGGAGCGGCTGCTGCTGCGCGACGGCCAGCCCGTGCCCCTCCCCTCGAAGACCTTCGACACGCTCCTCGCGCTGGTCGAACGCGGCGGCCGCCTGGTCGAAAAAGAGGAGCTGATGAAGGCCGTCTGGCCGGACACCGCGGTCGAAGAGTCCAACTTGAACCATCACGTCTGGGCGCTCAGGAAGGCGCTGGGCGATGGCTCGAACCGCTCACGCTACATCGAAACGGTCCCCAGGCACGGCTACCGTTTCGCCGCGGGCGTCAGGGAATTGACCGGCGCGGGCGAAGAAGCACTGGTCGTCGAAAAGCACACGCTGACGCGCGTCGTGACCCTGGAGGAAGAGGAGACGGCGGACGAGCCCGTCGCCGACGCACAACTGCCGGGGCAGCGATTGCTCGGGGCCGGGAAGGGAAAGCGGCCGCGCGCGAGATGGAAGGTCGTCGCGGGGGCGCTCTGCCTGCTGGCGGTCGCCGGCTTGCTGGCGCTTTACAGGCCCTGGCAGCGCGAGGCCGCGAAGCCCGAAGCGGGCGTCGTGGCCCAACCTCGGTTGAACTCAATCGCCGTGCTGCCCTTCAAGGCGATAGGCGCGGAGAGTGCGGACGAGTATCTCAGCCTGGGGCTGGCCGACGCCTTGATCACAAGACTGGGCAACGTCCGCGAAGTGGTCGTGCGCCCGACCAGCGCCGTGCGCCGCTACACGGACGCGAACCAGGACCCTGTCACAATCGGCCGCCAGCAGGGCGTGGACGCCGTGCTCGACGGGAGCTTCCAGCGCAGGGGAGACAGGCTGCGCCTCACCGTCCAACTCATACGCGTCGCCGACGGGGCGACGCTCTGGTCCGCCCAGTTCGACGAGCGCTTCACGGACATCTTCGCGATGCAGGACTCTATCTCGGAGCGCGTGGCGTGCGACCTCGTCGCGCGCATCTGCGGGGAGGCGACCAGACAGAAGCCGGTCAACATAGACGCGTACGAGGCTTACCTGAAAGGGCGCTACTTCTGGAACAAGCGGACGAGAGACGGGTTCCGCAGGGCCGTCGAATATTTTAAGCAGGCGATTGAGATAGACCCGACCTACGCGCGGGCTTACGCAGGGTTAGGCGACGCCTACGGGTATTTAGGCGGCGACGACCCGGCCGCGCAGTCCGAGAGTGTCGCGAAAGCGAAGGCGGGTGCCAGGCGCGCCCTCGAACTCGACGAGACGCTTAGTGAGGCGCATGCCTCGCTCGGACTGTTCGCCATGAACTACGACTGGAATTGGGCGGAGGCCGAAAAGGAGTTCAGGCGGGCCATCGAGTTGAACCCGAACTACGCGACCGCGCGCCAGTGGTACGGCGAGTTCTTAGCCTACATGGGGCGGTTCGACGAAGCGGTGGCGGAGATCGAACGGGCTCACGAACTCGACCCGCTCTCCCTCATCATCAGCACCGACGTGGCGAAGGTTTACACCCTGGCGCGCCGCTTTGGCGAAGCGATAGCGCAATACAAGAGGACGCTCGACGTAGACCCGGACTTCGTGGAGGCGCGAGCGCTGCTGGCGATGGCCTATTCGATGAACGGGCAACACGATGAGGCCGCGTCCGAAATCCTCAAGGTCAAAGATTTGGAAAACTACCCGGCGTTCTTGTCCTGGCTGGTCTACGTTTACGGGCGGGCGGGCAGGGCGGACGAGGCACAAAGGGCGCTGAGGCGGCTCAAAGACCTCTCGAAGCGGACCTTCGTCTCGCCTCTCTGGATGGCGGTCGCTTACACAGGGCTGGGAGAGAAAGATCAGGCGTTCGCGTGGTTCGAGAAGGTCTTCGCGGAGCGCTCCTCAGGCGGAGGGGTGACGCTCAAAGTGAACCCCATTTTTGACAGCCTCCGCCCGGACCCGCGCTTCCAGGACCTACTGCGGCGCGCCGGTTTCAACAACTGAGCCGACTCGGACACCGAGCGACATCCGACCTCCTGCCCGCGCCGTCCGCGCCGCACGCCCGCCCCGCGTCACACGACACGCCGAGTAGCGTTTAGCCCCCGCGCGCTTTTCTTTACCGGCTACGCCCGCTTCCGTCGTTTTTGCTTTATCAAGCAAAGCACTTGACTAATCGGGAGTCAGGCGTATCATCAGTCGCATGTCCTCGATTCACAAGTTCCCGCCGCGCGCCGGAGAAGAGGAAGTAGGGAAGCCGCCCGCGCTGCACGACCGCGCGATGGACAATCTCAAGTTCATACGCGAGACGATGGAGCGCGCCTCGTCGTTCACGGCCGTGCCGGGCTGGGGCGGCGCGCTGATGGGCGTGACCGCGCTCGGCGCGTCCGCGGTCGCGGCCTGGCAGCCTAACAGGAACCGCTGGCTGGCCGTGTGGGTTGGCGAAGCCGTGCTCGCGCTCGCAATCGGCGCTTGGGCGCTCAGGCGCAAGGCGCGGCGCGCGGAGACGCCCGTTCTTTCGGGGCCTGGGCGCAAGTTCGCGCTCGCCTACGCGCCGCCCATCCTGGCTGGCATGCTGCTGACCCTGGCGCTCCTGCGCGCGGGGATGACGGGCGCGCTGCCGGGCACCTGGCTCCTGCTTTACGGCACGGCGGTCGTGGCGGGCGGGACCTTTTCAGTCAAGATAGTGCCCGTCATGGGCCTCTGTTTTATGCTGCTCGGCGCAGTCGCGCTCAACGCGCCCGCCGGGTGGGAGAATTACCTGATGGCCGCCGGATTCGGCGGCCTGCACATCATCTTCGGCGTCATCATCGCCAGGAGGCACGGTGGCTAGACAGAACGCTTTAAAAAAGGAACCGCAGCGAAGGGGCAAGCTCAAGAGCGTCGGCGAGACTACGGCGGCCGAGAGCGCGCCGCACCAGAAGTTCGAGCGCTTGATTCACGAGCGCTCGCGCTTGGGGATCATCAGCGCGCTCGCCGTCAACGACCGGCTCACCTTCAACGACCTCAAACGCCTCGTCCAGACGACCGACGGGAACTTGAGCGTCCACGCGCGCAAACTTGAGGACGCGGGCTATATCAGTTGCACCAAGTCGTTCGAGGGCCGCACGCCGAAGACCGAGTACAAGCTGACCCGCCAGGGGCGCAACGCGCTCGAACAGTACCTCAACCACATGGAGGCGCTGATTAAGACCATGCGCCCGCAGTCCTGAGGGGCGCTTGTGTGTCAGTCGAAGGAGAGGGTCTCGTTCGGGTAGTCAATCGTGACCCTGAACTGCTTGAGAAAGTTGTAGCCGATTATCCCGTCCAGCCTGGTCATCACCGCCCGGCTGAGCGCGGGCAGAAAGTCCACGAGGACGACGGCCAAATCCTCCGCGCGGGCTTCCGCTACGGCGAGTGAGCTGACGACGCCCGCCGTCACCTCGGCCATTCCGCCCGCCCCGGTCAACTGCGGGACGGGCGCGCTCTCGATTCCCAGAAGCTGTGCCAGTTCCTTTGAGACGACCGTGCCGGACGCGCCCGTGTCCAGTATGAAATCGTGCGCGGGGCCGCCGTTGACGCTCGCGCCGATCAGGATGAGCGGCTGCGCCCCTCCCGCCAGGCGAAAACTGACCTCGCTCGCACCGTCGCCCATAAAGTAACTCCCCCCGGCGCATCAATCGTCACGACTCGCGCGGGCTTACGGCCCGTCGGCGCAAAGGTTTCACTCCCGCGCGTCGCCCAGGGCGGCGCACTTGCCTCGCGACCCGCGCTTGAAATATTTTGCGCGGCGGCGCGCTCGGGTAGAGAATGGGCGCTCGCGGACAAAGGGGGAGACATGGCGCAACTGAAAGACAAGATACAGAACGCGCTCGACGAAGCGCGCATGCTCGTACTCGGCTCGCAGGTGCTCCTGGGTTTCCAGTTCCGCTCGGCCTTCGAGCCGGGCTTCCCGAAGCTCCCGCCCTCGTCGCAGTATCTCAAGCTGGCGGCGCTCGGCTTGATGCTCGTCGCTCTCGGCCTGCTGCTCGCGCCCGGTGTGGCGGGCGACTTCTACGTCGTCGTGAGGAAAATTACCGAGTCCAATACATCTGCCATCGCGGCCGCCCTCGTATCTCTTCTGTTCTTTTACGGGCTCTGGTTCGGCTTGACACGCTACCGGCGGGGCCGGGAGCGCTCCGGCCCTGAGTCCGCGGAGCACGAAGGCCGACAGTTCGCCTCCTAGATTCAGAAAGGAGAAGTTATGAGAAAGAACTTCCGTCGTACACTGGGTCTGGTCGTTTTGCTGTTCGTCGTGGGGTGCGGATACGAAGCGCGCGCGCAGGACAATCCCACGCCAGCGCAGGGCGGCGCGCCGTCTCTTTACAAGCGGCTCGGCGGCTACGACGCGCTGGCCGCTGTGACGGACGATTTCATAGGCAGGCTGGTGTCGGACAAGTCTCTGGGGCGCTTCTTCGGCGGCGCGAGCGACGACTCGAAGAAGCGCATACGCCAGCTCGTCGTCGACCAACTGTGCGCGGCCACGGGCGGCCCCTGCCTCTACATCGGCCGCAGCATGAAGACCGTGCACGAGGGCTTAGGCATCACCGAGGAAGACTGGAACCTGGCCGTCAAGCACCTGGGCGACACGCTCAACAAGTTCAAAGTGGCGAAGCCCGAGCAGGACGACCTGATAAAAATCCTCGCCCCGCTCAAGGCGGACATCGTGGACAAGAAGTAAAAGCAGAATCCACGAGCCGGGGTACAGCGTCCAGAGGGAAGACTGCCGTCCCATTCTCTTTTTTCTGGATTCTCTACCCCGGCTCCTGTATTCTGCGCCTCGTATGACTCGCGATCTGGTGCGGGAGTTTCTCACCTACGTGCAGGTGGAGAAGGGGCTCTCGCGCAACTCCCTGGAAAGTTACGGGCGCGACCTGGCGCGGCTGAAGGCTTGGGCCGAGGCGCGCGGCCAAATGGTCGGGAGCCTTGAGCGCGCGGACCTGCGGGCCTGGATCGCGGACCTCTCGCGCGAGGGGTTGTCGGCCGCCTCAGTCTCGCGCGCCGTCAGCGCCGCCCGCGGCTTCTTCCGCTTCCTCATGCTCGACGGCCACATCAAGAAGCACCCGGCCGAAGACCTGAACACGCCTCAGCTCAACGCGCACCTGCCCAGATTCCTGAGCGAGTCGGAGATGGAGCGGCTGCTTGCCGTGCCCGACACTTCGACCGACGAAGGCGTGCGCGACCGCGCGATGCTCGAACTGCTCTACGCGGCGGGCCTGCGCGTCTCGGAGCTGGTCGGCCTGAAGCGCGCGGACCTGAATCTGGACGCGGGTCTGGTCGTCTGCCACGGCAAGGGGAGCAAAGAGCGGCGCGTGCCCATAGGCAAGAGCGCGACGCACTGGTTGCAGCAGTACGCGCGCGCGCGCGCCCGCTTCGACCGCGCACACAGCCAGCACCTCTTCATCAACAGCCTGGGCGCGGGCCTCTCGCGCAACTTCGTCTGGGCGATGATCAAGCGTTACGCCTCGCGGGCCGGGCTCGCCCGCGTCTCGCCACACACCTTGCGCCACAGCTTCGCCACGCACCTCCTGCAACGCGGCGCGGACTCGCGCTCGGTCCAGGCGCTTCTGGGCCACAGCGACATCTCCACCACGCAAATCTACACACACATCACCGACCGCCACATGCGCGCCACCTACGACCGCCACCACCCGCGCGCACGCTCCACCGGCGATGAGACGGAAGAGTGAAAAGCTGGCTAAAGTTTTCCGTTTCTGCTAAAAGGCGGTGAGCCGCCGCCCTCGTATGCGTGATGTGCTTCATGCGATCAGCCGGCGGGCGCTGAGTTGATGTCTCTAACCTCATACAAGGAGAAATTCTCGTGGCTATCTACGTTAGAACAACCGACCTCGCCTACTACGAAGTCACTGACCCCGCCGAGGAAGCCGCGATTGAAGTTCGCAAAGTGACTGGGGCTGCGCCTCCGGCGTTGGCGAAAGATACACTCGAAGCCTATAAATTAGAGTACGAAAAGTGCGCACAGCGATACGACGATGTTTACAAAGCCGCGTGGACTAACTTCTCATACATGGCGATTGTCGCCGGGGCCATTCTCACCTTCGGCGGCGACCGGTTTTTACCCGAACTATCGGCCTTCCTTGCCTGCATACCCCTTTTATTCTGGTGGCTGGCTAGCTTCGAGCCTTTGAACAGGTACGGCGATCAGGTTATCGAACGTCTGAGCTGTATTGAACTGATTCTGACAAACCTGTATTCGCTTGATACCCTGACGCCGAAGCAGACGGCTGCCGTGGCGAGACATAAAGGGCTGCGCCACTTCAGGAACTTTAAGGAGCGTGAAAAAAAAGGCATAAAGATACCGGCGAGCAAGAAGTTTAGATGGGCGATAGCGGGAATTATATTTTTTTTCGGACTGTTAAGGCTGGGGCTCATAATTTCTGCGATCTGGCGATTCAATGCTCTTGTGGACATCTCACTTGCCGTGCTGGTTTTTATCTCCCTTATAGTGTGGCTTGTCGTTGAGTACCAGTGTTTCAAGCGACACCTTAGAGACACCCTTCGCCAGTTCATGAGGGTGCGATTCGTCGTCCGATGTTTCGCCGCGCTTTTATTAGTCACTGCAATATGTCTCGGCATCAGGGTTTACCAGTTACATGTAAATGAAAACAAGCCGCTCCTCATTAAGAAGGATTCCGAAGTCAAGGTCATCCCCGTGGACTTCAATGACAATCTGGGGGTCAAGCTCGAAGGCATTACGGCGAAACAGGCGCAGGAGCTTCTTCAAAAGGCTGAGCAGCAGAAGAAGGCCGCTCAACAGCCAGAGCCATGACGCCCGCCTTTGACGGCGGCGCGGCGGGATAGCCCGGTGGACTCGGCCGATTGAAAATGTGAGCCGGACATGTTTTCATCTAGACAGCGACCTTGCTCTTAAAACTTTTCGGCCGTGCCGTTGACTGTTGAGCGGGGCGGCCGAGGCAGGATTAGAGGACAAATGTCAGATAATTTTCCGCCTCGCTCCGCGCACGAGCAGGAGATTGAGATGGTGCTCGGAATCTTGGTCAGCATGGTGGATGGGCGCAATGCCGTTTATATGAGCGCGCCGATTACTTCCGGGGCGCGCTTCCTGCGGTGGCGCGGGCAGCATGAAGGAGATGTTGACCCCTGGGGGCATGAATTTAAAAGCGACTTCCAGCGCGAAGTAGTCGAGCCTAATCGCGCCCGCGCCAGGTCGGTCGCGCGCGGGCTGCGCGAGTCGTTTCGCGAAGTGCTTATTGACCCGACGGCCGTCGACGACATAGACGGCTGGACGCAGGACGACTACCGCCACCTGTGGGCTCGCATCATCGAAGAGTATGTCAGGGCCGTGATCTGTACGGACGGCTGGCAGTACAGCAACGGCAGCTCGTATGAATTTCTGGTCGCCCAGCGGTGCGCCATCGCAACTCTCAAAGAGAACCGGGAGACTCTGACGCTGGAAGAGGGCATGCAGTTGATTCAGTCCGCGATTGACGAGATGCGGGCACCAGGTTTATCAACGGTCTTCCTTGAAAACGTCCTCGACGAGTTAGGGAAGCTGAGGGCCGAAAAGGGCGTATGCGCAAAGTGAAGGGGCCGGTGCAAGCCCAGCAGAATGGCGGGCGCGACGCCGCGGGCTCGCTCTTAAAAGATGAGGTGCTGAGCCGACTGGCCGACGTGGCTAACGTCGCCCAGTTCGTCAGTTTCGACCCGCGGCCTGAGCAGAGGCACGCGAGGATATACGGATACGAGGCTGACCACCCCTTCGGCTCAGTGGAGGCCGCCGCCAGCGCCCTGTTGAAAGCCTCCCCGGACAAGTCGGTCAACGTACGCAGCTTCCTGCCCGGCGAATCCAAGAGCCTCGAATTCCTTTACGGCCTGACTGGCGTTGAGAAAGTTTCGGCGGAAGTACGCCGCCTCGCTTCAAATGGCTTTTACACAATCGTCAACGAGACGGTGAACGTGAACGACGGCGGAGTCTCCGGCGTGCTGCTCGGTGACACGTTGGAGTTTGCGCCGGGGGACACGCCGCGCTGCGTCGAGAAGCCCGGAACAGCTTCGCTCCCACGCCAGATGGGGCTGCGCCTCCTCGAAAAGGTCTACCACTTCCGCCCCGAACTCTACATCTACGCGCGAGACCAGCGCGTCGAATTCAGCGTTCACCCGATCAAGAGGGGCGTGGAAAATGGTCATACCATCATCTGGGAGCTTGAGCGCTTCGAGCAGGTTGAATCCGCCCCGAACATTCGCTGGCCGAATAAATTCAGCCGCTTTATGGGCGATAAGGCGTTCGGGCTGTTGATAGCCGACGTGCTGGGCCTTCCCGTCCCGGCGACAACCGTCTTCCCGAGGTGGCTTCCCCCTTTCAGCTTCGGCAGACCCACGGGCACGGGCGAGGTGTGGATACGGACTTGCCCGGCCGAACAAAATCCGGGCAAGTTCAGTACCGCGCGGGGCTGGCTGGACCCGTACAAGGTGATGGCCGAAGAAGATGGCGAAGGCACTCAGATCAGTTCGGTGCTCGCCCAAGAGGGCGTTGAAGCCGTCTATTCCGGCGCGTTGATAGTCGGCACGAAACCCTCTTCACTTGAACCGGACGACATCTTGGATTGGACTGGCTTCTTCTCCTGGCTAGGCGGCGAGGGCCGTTATGATGCCCCCAGTCCGAGCCGCAGAATCGTCGAGCTTTTGCCCGGCGAGTTGCGCGAACTGGTCCTCAAGGGCGCGCGCGCGGAAAATCCCGACCAAGCGACGAAAGCGAGTTTACTCGCCGCTCTGAACGAGATAATAAAGGATCGAAACTTTTACCGCGCCGCGTACTTTAGAAGAGTTGTGCCGACGGACGAAGCCGAGGCGCTCTTGAGGCGCGAGCCGTCCGATCTATCGGATGCCGAAGTCGAGAGGCGCAATCGCCTGCTCTTGAAAGCCTGCTACCTGAGAGAAATTGCTGGCACCGAGGAAGTCATAGTCGAAGGAACCTCCGGCTTTGGTGACGAGTTCATGCTCGGGAAGGCTGAGAAGCGGAAGCTGCCGGGAGACGTGCTGGATTCGGTGCTTCAGGTTTACGAGCAGGCGGCGGCCTCTTTAGGCCCTGTGCGATTCGAGTGGGTCCGCGATACTGAAAGAGTCTGGATCGTGCAGCTTCACAGAGGGGCGACGGCAACCACGGGGAACACAATCTACCCCGGCGAGGCAGAAGTCTGGCGGCGATTAGACATCGAGCAAGGCATAGACGCGCTCCGCGCTCTGATCGCCGAAGTCCAGAATACTCAGGACGGCATTATCCTGATAGGTAATGTCGGGGTGAACAGCCACCTGGGCGACCTTCTCAGGAGAGCAAAAATCCCCTCTAAAATTGAACCGTCCAGGCACGCCTAACCCTTGTCCACACGCCCGCCCGTGTGGCAGCGGCAGACCATGTTCGGCCGGGACACACTTCCTCCCCGAGCGCCTTCGCACGAGCCGCGGCAGCCGCGCGCGCGCAACTCGGTAGCGAACCATAGCGGGGCGTCGGCCCACCAGTGGACCGCGGATTTAACAGCCGGCACAGTTTCTCAAATACCTTTGACAGTTCGCCCGGCGAGGCTCGCGACGACGGCGGCGAGCTCGGCCGGCTCGACGGGCTTGGGGAGGTGTATCTGAAAGCCTGAGAGCAGGACGCGCCTGCGGTCTTCGGAGCTGGCGTAAGCGGTCAGCGCGGCCGCGGGCGTGTTGCCGCCGCGCGAGGGGTCCAGCGCGCGCACGCGCTTAATCAGCGAGTAGCCGTCCTCGCCCGGCATCGCTATGTCTGCGACCAGCACGTCCGGCCTCAGACGCTCAAGCGCCGTCATCGCCTCGGCGACGGAAGAGGCGGCCGTCACCTCCGCCCCGCGCTCCCTGAGCGTCGCCGCCACGTAGTCGAGCGTGTCCGTCTCGTCGTCCACCACGAGCACGCGCAGACCTTGAAGGCTCGGCGTGCCGTCATCCTCGGGCTTACCCGCGCCCGGCTGCGCCGGAGCCGCAGCCTCTTCAACCGTAGGCGCTTGAGCCTTCGGCAACAAAGGCAGGTTGACCATGAAAGTCGCGCCGTGCCCCGCGCCCGCGCTCTCTGCGCGGACGGTCCCGCCGTGCAGCTCTACCAAGTGGCGCACGATGGCGAGCCCGAGGCCGAGTCCGCCGTGCAGCCGCGTGGTGGAGCCGTCGGCCTGCCGGAAGCGGTCGAAGACGTAGGGCAGGAACTCGGGCGCGATGCCTGGGCCAGTGTCCGAAACTCTGATCTGCGCGTCCGCGCCCGAACGGCCCAGTTGAATCGAGACGCGGCCGCCCGGCGGCGTGAACTTCACGGCGTTCGAGAGCAGGTTCCAGACGACCTGCTGCATGCGGTGCGGGTCGCATGGGACTAAGTTTACGTCCGATTCGAACGCCGACTGGAGTTGAATCGCCTTGGCCGCGGCCGCCGGGCGGACGGCGTCCGTCGCCGCCTCTATGACGGGCACGAGCTCGACCGGGCGCGGCTCAATCCTGAGCTTGCCGCTGATGATGCGCGACACGTCCAGAATGTCCTCGATAATCTGCGACTGCGCGCGGGCGTTGCGTTGTATGGTCTGGAGCGCGCGCGCAGTCGCCTCCTCGTCCAGTTGGCCCGTGGTGAGAAGCTGCGTCCAGCCTATGACGGCCGTCAAAGGCGTGCGCAACTCGTGCGAGAGCGTGGCTAGAAATTCGTCCTTGACGCGGTTGGCCTCCTGCGCGTCCTGGTAGAGGCGCGCGTTGTCCACGGCGAGCGCGGCCCTGTGCGCGAGGTCTTCCGCCAGCGCCAGGTCTTCCGCGCCGTAGCGCCGGCCCGACTCGGCCGAGATGAAACTGATCGCGCCGAGCGTGCGCCCCTGCACGACCATCGGGACGACCATCGCAGACTTCATGCCCAGACCGCGGAGCAATTGCAACTGCTCGTCGTCGCGCGCGGCTTCGACGAGCAACTCGTCCGAGATGTCGCTGAAGAGTTCCGACTGGCCCGTGCGGATAACTTTCGTCGCGCCGCGCTCCTCTGTCGGGTCGAGCGGGTAGCGGCGCTGGAGCTCGCGCGCCATCTCGACCTTCGAGGGGTCAACGTGCGCCACCGCCAGCGGGTGAACCGTGCCGTCCTTCTCCATCACGTGAACGGCGCACCAGTCCGCGACTTCGGGGACGACCAGCCTGGAGACGCTTGTGAGCGTCGTCTCGTAGTCGAGCGAGGAGGCCAGGATGGCGCTCGCCTGTGCCAGAAAAGCCGAGCGGTGCTCCGCGGCCCGCCCCACGCGGTTGGCCGCCTCCAGGACTCCCGTCTGCTCGCGCAGTTTCGCCTCCATGTTCTTGCGTTCGGTGACGTCCGTGCTGACGCCGACGTAGCCCCTGATGCGGCCCTCTGTGTCGGCGATGACGGCGTCGCGCACGTGCGCGCAGAAGGTGCTGCCGTCTTTCCGGCGGACGACGAACTCGCCCTCCCAGTAGCCCGTGCTCGCGATGCTCTCCATGATTTCGCGGGCCAGGGAGTCGGAGGAGGCGGGGACGGTTATTTGGAAGATGCTTTGGCCCAAGACCTCCTCGGCCGTCCACTGGTAGAGCTCCTGCGCGTGCTTGTTCCAGTAGACTATCTTGCCTTCGAGGTCCGTGGCGATGACGGCGTTGCGGACGTGATCGAGGAGCAGGCGATAAAGCTCCGCACTCCGGCCCAGGTACTCCCCTCGATCCAATCCTTCGAGCATAAGGTGAAGAAGCGCCGTCCGTCCCGGCAGTCTTGTCTTACGAAACGAGCGTGACGGGCCACGAGTCTGTGACTGGGATAAGAATTAGCAGATAAGAGGGGGAAAGGGAAGGACGGCGCGCGAGAACGACCACGGTTCGTTCACTCTCAAAACGTACGAACCGCGGAGACGCGCGGGGAGACGCGAAAAGGGTCGTCCCTGCTTCGCGTCTCCCCGCGCGTCTCCGCGGTTCCTGAGTTCTCGGGTCGAATGCTACCGGCTCGCGTCCTAGTTAATCACGAAGGACTCAAAGAACCGGCCGATCTCCGGGTCGTCTGGAATGTCGCTCAGCACGCCGGCGGCGACCATCGTCAGCCTCTTGTTTTTGATGTTGAAGTAGAGGCGCATGCCCCCCTTCAAATAGCAGCCGCGCACCTTGTAGCGCCGCCCGACGTAGCCGTTCATGGGGGCGTCTTTCACCTGGTAGAATTCGCACGGGAGCGAGTCGGCCGCCGTGTTCGCGTTGAACACCTCGACCATCCGGTCGAAAATGGCGGAGACGGCCTCCTTACAGAAATTGGCACAGTAAAAGCCGCTCGCCCACACGGCCCCGTATCCGATCTTCAAGTGCCTGACCCCGTAAAAATCCAAGTTGATCTGATGCCCCTCGGGCAACTGGATTTCTTTGCCGAATCGCAGGCCGCCCTCGGGCAGGCGAACCGAAAACTGGCCGCTCGGCGGCGAGAAAATGGGCCACTGCATGTCCTTAGTCTTGCCGCCGGGAAGCGCGGCGGAACTCGCCCGAACGTCGTTAGCCGCAGGCTGACGTGACGGCTTCAGCGTCCCGTAACGCCGCCTGTTCGCCGCGTACGCCCGCGCGCGCCGCCACTCCCAGGGGGGCGTAGGCTTTGCGTCCTGCCAGAGGCCGCGGCGCTCGTCGCGCGCCGCCCGCTCCGACTCAGCGTAAAGGCGGCTCACGGACGCGCCCAGGTTCGTCTCGTAGCCCCTGTCGAACCAGGCCACGCCGTCGCGAATCATTTGCAGGCCGACGTCCCTGTCGTCGCACAGGATTCTGCCGATGAGGACCGCTGCGGGGTCGAGCCCCGTGTATTCGATACTGACCTGGCGGTCGAGAACGAGCGACGCCAAATGCTGGCGCGCGGCTTCGCCGTAGGGCTGATCTCTTTCGGGGGCCTCGGCGGCCTTCAGCGCGACCTTAATCAGCCGACCCGTGTTTTCCACCGTCACCGTACGGCCGTCGTGAACCGACACGACCCGCCCCTGCAAGACAGAGGCGCGCGCGGACACGACGCCGCAAACAAACGTCAGGACAAAAAGCGCGAGGGTGCGTTTCATTAATGAATCCTTGAAGATAATGGTTAAAGAAGGAATCCCCTCCCGCACGCGGCACCGCGCGCAGAAAGAAAGCGTTTTCACTTCAGCTACTCTTTCGCGAAGATTCGGGGAGGAACTCAGGCTGGATTGACTTGAGCCGCCGAGTGAGGCGACACGATTGACTATAAATTCGTTCGGCGCTCAGGTCAAGAGGGCGATTCCCTTACCGCCCTGTCGAATTGAGAGAAAAATAAAAGAGGCCGTGACACGGCCTCTTCTGAAAACTAATGGTGCGCCCGGCACGACTCGAACGTGCGACCTTTTGGTTCGTAGCCAAACGCTCTATCCAACTGAGCTACGGGCGCGCTTCCTGAAAAGCGGAAGGAAGAATATACGGGTCGGTATCTTGGGTGTCAAGCGGGCACGTTTTGAGGAAACGGCGGCGCTCGGAGTCGTTAAATTAACGCCCGTAGTAGCCGGGTTTTGTGCGCGCGATCAGCTCGGGGCGGGAGACTTCGATGCGTACGACGCGCCAGCGGCCCGGAGGGGTGGCCGTGTTCGTCGGGCGGTAGAAGACCGTGTAGAGCGTGCGCAGGTCTGCGGCGACTTCGGCGTAGATGCGGCCCATGTCTTCGAGGCGGCGAATCTCATTTAAGCGTCCGCCCGTGCGGTCGGCCAGGCTTTGTATGCGCGCGCGCGCCGCCGAGTAGATGGCGATCTGCACGGGTATCGGGTAAGAGAGGCGCTTGGGGTCGCCCGAAGGCAGCGCGAGCGGGTAGATGGTGACGCCCTGCCGGTCCGCGGCGGAAAGCACGCCCCTGAGCGGCGCGCTCTCGTCAGGCTTGACGGAGGCGACGGCCTCCTCGTTCGTGCGCGCGCTCGCGGCGGAATTCCTGTCGAGCGCCTTCATCTGCGTGTCCAGCCCGTCGGTCAAGACCACTATCGCTTTGCGCCGGCTGCCTTCCTGGGCCAGCATTTGCAGCGCGTAGTCGAGCGCCTTGTAGAGGTGCGTCCCGCCCTTGCCCTCCACGTACTCGATGGCCTTGGCGGCCTTCCTGAAGTCGTTCGTAAAGTTGACGCGCGTCTTGACCTCCTCGTTGAAGGTGACGACGGCGACGCGGTCGTTGGGCGAGAGCGCGTCCAGGAAGCGGTAGGCAGACTGCTTGAGCGTCGGGCGGAAACTCTGCGTCGAGCCCGACAGGTCCAGAAGCAGCACGAGGCTGAAGGGCGCTGTGTTGGGCTCGAAGTCAGTGATCGGCTGGAGGACGCCGTCCTCGTAGACGGAGAAGTCGCCGCGCGAGAGGTTCGTGACGGCGCGCCCCTGGCGGTCCACCACGCCCACGTTGAGCTGCACCAGCGAGGTGTTGACCTTCAACACTTCGTCCGGGTCGTCCTGCGCGCGGGCCGGGGCGGGCGTCAAAAGGACGCAAGCCAGGGCGAGGGCTAAGCCGGCGCAGAAGGATTTCAGTGCACGGGGAACAGCAGAGGGGCGGAAGTTAATCATCGCTCGAAGCAACCGTCACAAGAGATGTTGCGAGTATGCCCGCCGCGCGCTCGGTTTGGCAAGCACCCGCCGCGCGGCACAAACACGCCCCTCTCCGACGCTCCCAGCCCGCCGAAAGTTGCTCCGGGAAACAGTAGGCAGCAGGCAGTAAAAGCAATCGTGCCAAACCTTGCCCTCGATTTTCAGGACTCAAGGCCACAGATACTCAGCCCACTGCCCACTGCCTAATGCCCACTGCCCACTGCTACCGGCCTGCTGCTTTCCGCCGCCGGGTGGGCAGCGGGGTGACGGCTTCCGCGGGCGCGACGGCCGTCAAGGGCGCGGGCTGTGGCTCCGCGGGCGGGACGGGACGTGGCCCGCGGCGGCTGCGCGCGGCTGCGCGTTCGGCCTCGGCCGCGACGGCGCGCTTGGCCTTCTCGATCCGCTTGCGCGGCACGAGCTGGTAGCGCAGCTCCATCTCCTGTGCCACTTTGTAAATGTTCTTGGCCTTCGCGCCGCGCTCGGCGCGGCGTATGATCTCGTCCAACTCAAGCAACTCTGCCTGGTCGTCTTTCCCAATCCAGATGTATACGGCTTCCTGCATCTCTCTTTTCACCTCTAAACGAATCAGCTCGCGCATGCCGACGGCCGCGCTGTGAAGGCGCGGCGCGGGCTGGCGCTGCTCCCGGCGCGGCGCGTCGTTGCGCGCCGCGAAGTAGTCCTCGACGAGCGCGTCCACGCCCGCGCGGTTCTCGTCATAAAAGATCGCGAAGTCCCGGCAGCGCGTGCGGTAGGGACAACTGACCGAGCACACGATGGCGTCTTTGAAATGCCCGTAGCGGTTGCAGTAAAGTTTTAAGCGCATCGGAACACGGCCGCCGCGCGGGGCGCGCGCGCCTCCACTCGTGAAGCCTGCGACCCTTCTCAAAGCCCAGGCAGAAAAGTGCGGACTTTCGTCGCTGGAAAACTCGGGAGGCTTGGGACTATAACACGCCTGTCTCACGCTTGCAACTCGTGCCCGCGCGCGCAACACAGAATGAGACTGTGCGGCCGATTAGTTTTGGGCATATAATCCGAGGCCGCAAACGGCGTCTTCACACCACCCTTGAAGAGTCCGCACGGGCGTCGTCTCTCAGACGCGCTTCACTCTCTGAGGAGGTTTCAGCCGTGTACAAACCCAACTTCTGTTCCGAATGCGGTTCACGAATCGAGCGCTCGCGCTGGCGCGTCTGGACGAGCAGGCGCTTTTGCGCGGACTGCGCGCCGCGCTTTCGCAGGGCACAAATTCTGTTGCCCGCGCTCGCCGGCGCGACCCTCTTCGTCGTCGGCCTCGTCATGGGGCGCGCCGCCAGGCCAGCGCCGCCCCCGCTGATAGTCGAGCGCGGCCACCTCGCCGAAGTCACAGCGCCGCATGTGAAGGACGCCGAGCGGGCCGCGGGTGCTGATAAAAAGGAAGGCGCGTCGAAAGACGGCGGGCCGAACTACGGCGCGGACGGGACGGCCACGGAGCGGCCGACCGAGCCTGACGAGGTCGTCTCGCTCTGCGGCGCGCGCACGCAGAAAGGCACCCCCTGCCAGCGCCGCGTGCGCGGCACGGGCCGCTGCTGGCAGCACAGGGGGATGCCGGCCGTTATCCCGCCGGAAAAGCGAGTGATTGCGGAGAATTGAGGGGAGGCTTGTGTGCCTGTGGTGTGACGACGCCCGGAAGAGGGGGTTCCCGTGCGCCCTTTCTTCAGGAACTCTCGGCGCGAGATAAGTACTCCGCGAGAGAGTCTATGATGTCCTGGTTCGCTTCTTCCTGTAAGTAGATGTTGCGCTCTTTGAAGACTATCGTGTGCCCGCCGTGATAGGGCAGAAAGTGTCTCTCTTCGTAGGTCAGCACCTCGCCCGGCGAGAAGGCGTTCCCGTAGAAGTCTGTGAACGCCCTCGTCACCGCGTAGGCCGCGCCCTTTTCCAGGGTGTAGATCGTAGCCACGCGCCGGCCGCTCACGCGATTTTCAGCGTGGACTCGGGCGGCTTGACCTTCATGCGGACCTTCAGCGACTCGCGCTTGTCGGCGCGCGCGCGGAAGGAGACTATCTCGACGGTGCGGAAGCCCTGGGCCACGACCGTAATCCTGTACGTGCCGGCGGGCAGCTCGACCTCGAAGGAGCCTTCGTCGCTCGTGTATGTCTCGCGGGACACGTCGGCGTTTTCGATTCTGACTATGGCATCAACTATGCGCGCGCCGTTCGCGTCGAGCACGACGCCTGCGATGCGACTCTTCCGTTCACCCCCGGCGCTTTCGGTCGCGCGCGCCGCGGGCGCGGCGGAGGCGAGGGCGAGGAGGACGACGAAAATAGTTCTGGCGGTTCTCATCTCTCGAATCCTTTCACTGGCAAGAAACATCTTCCGCTCTAACGCCTGTCTTTGAACTGCTCGTACAGTTCCGTGTGCCGGCTCGTGAGCGGGAGCCGGCGGCCCGCTATGAAAAGATAGCGAACGCGCGTGCGCGCGTCCAGGAGGTCTCCGTCGGTGACGACGAGGTTGGCCGTCTTGCCGGGCTCTACTGAACCGAGGCTGTTGGCTACGCCCATGATCTCGGCGGGGTAGAGCGTGATCGATTTGACGGCCTCGTCGCGCGGGAGGTCGAAGGCCGCGGCCATGCCCGCGTAGAGCGGGAGGTTGCGGACGAACTGCCCGGCGCTCCCGGTGGAGATGCAGAAGCGCACGCCCGCCTGTTGCAGCTTCGCGGCCGCCGTGTAGTTCGTGTCGTACGGGTCGTCCTCGCGCGCCGGCAGGTCTAAGGTGGTGGTCAGAATAACTGGCACATTTTTCTCGCGCAGGAAGGCGGCGATCTTCCAGGCCTCGCCGCCGCCGAGGATGACCGGCCTGAGGCGCAACTCTTCCGCGAAGCGTATGGCCCCGCGTATCTCGCTCTCGCGGTTCGCGCGGAAGATGACGGGGCGCTCGCCGCGCACGTAGGGGACGAGCGAGGCGAGGACGATGTCGCGGTCCAGGCGCGGCAGGCTCGCGTCGCGCGCGTGGGCGTCCTGGGCGCGCCCGTAGGCTTCGGCGTCGCGGAAGGCTTTGCGCACCTGTTCGAGCTGGCGGTCGCGCGTCGTCACCGCCTCGTTGATGTTGCGCTCCTGCGGGTTGAAGAACGCGTCCAGGCTGGTGACGCTGACGCGCGGGTAGTTGATGACGAGCGCCGAGCGCGGGACGACGGCCATCTCGTCGGAGGTCGTGCCGTCCAGGTTGATGAAGGCCGCCTGCCCGGCGATGAGGCCGCCGAGGGGGAGCGAGCCGACGGAGGTGACGCCGCCCGCGCGCGTGACGTTGACGTAGGCGCTGTGCGGGTTGACGGCCGTGATGGCCTGCGCGTTCGGGTTGATGTCGCCGACCTCGCTCGTGTCGACGCCGCCGGGCGCGCCGCTGCTGATCTCGACCAGGCCGACGGAAGTCCCCAGGTCGATCATGCCTGGGTAAACAATCAGGCCCCGCGCGTCAATCTCCTCCGCGCCCGCGGGCACGGCGACGTTTGTCCCCACGGCCTCTATCTTCCCGCCGCGCACGACCACAGTCCCGTTCTCTATCTCTGGGCCGCTCACCGTCACGACGCGCGCGTTGCGTATGACGTACGTGCCCTGCGGCGCGAGCACGCCCTGCTGCGCCGTGGCGCTCGTCTGGGCCGCGGCGTGAAGAGAAGTGAAGAGACAGAGCGCGATGATGAGAGGGAAGCTCTTCATAGTGCCAACGCTTCTTTGCGCCTCCGCGTTGGCGCGTCCACGCTTCTCCTTATCATTGAACGTTCCAGCCTTACTCACCTATGGTCACCTCCGTCGCTGTCGTCTTCCGTTTGCGCCGGCCTGCGTGGCGGCGCGGGCGGCGGCCCCGGCACGGGGGCGCGGTTGGACTCGGCCTGTTCGAGCTGCTTGCGCTCGGCTTCGAGCTGCGGGCGGCGCGCGAGGTCCTGCTGGCGGTCGAAGAAAATCTCGCCGTCTATGAAAGTGGTCTCGACGCGCGAGAGCGTGCTCAGGGGGTGGCCGTTCCAGATGACCAGGTCCGCGTCTTTGCCCACGTCAATCGAGCCGACGCGCGAGTCTATGCCGAGCTGCCGCGCGGGGTTGAGCGTAATCATTTTCAGCGCCTCCTCCTCCGGCACGTCGCCGTACCTCACGGCCTTCGCGGCCTCGACGTTGAGGCGGCGGGCCAGTTCGTCCGAGTCCGAGTTGAGCGAGACGAGGACGCCGGCGCGGTACATGATGGCCGGGTTGTAGGGGGTCGCGTCGTAGGCTTCGATCTTGTAGCCCCACCAGTCCGAAAAGGTCGAAGCGCCCGCGCCGTGGCGCGCGATCTCGCGCGCGACCTTGTAGCCTTCGAGCACGTGCTGGAAAGTCCTCACCTTGAAGCCGAACTCGTCGGCGAGGTTGATGAGCATCACTATCTCGTCGGCGCGGTACGAGTGCGCGTGGACGAAGCGTCTGCCTTCGAGGACTTCGACGAGCGGCTCCAATTGTATGTCGCGGCGCGGCGCGATCAGGTTCTTTTCGCCGCGCTTTTGGGCCGCGCGGTACTCGTCCCAGTCGGACTTGTAGTCGCGCGCGCGCGTGAAGGCTTCGCGTATGACCTCTATGACGCCCATGCGCGTGGCGGGGTAGCGGCGCGCCTGCATGGGGATGACGAAGTTGCTGCGCTTCGGGTTCTCGCCGAGCGCGAACTTGATGCCCGGCGGCGCGCCCGGAAAGATGAACTCTTCGACCGCGCGCCCGTACTTGAACTTGACCACCGTGTTCAGCCCGCCGATGGCGTTGCCGGAGCCGTGCAGGAGGTTCGCGGTCGTGACGCCTCCCGCCAGCTCGCGGTAGACGTTCTCGTCCGTGGGGTTCAGGACGTCGCGCGTGCTGACCATCGAAGTGACCGAGAGCGTCAGTTCGTTAACCGCGTCGAGCATCGAGTGCGAGTGGCAGTCGATGATGCCCGGCATGACGAACTTGCCCGTCGCGTCGATCACGCGGGCGTCGGCGGCGGCCTTCAAGTTCTGCCCGACGGCCGCGATCTTCCCGCCCCGCACCAGCACGTCCGCGTTCTGGAGCGTGCCCTTCGAGACCGTCAGCACGGTCGCGTTCCGAATCAGAGTCTCCGGCGCGTTAGCCTCGCGACGTTGCGCCGCAGTCCGCGCCGCACACGCCAACACGACCAAAAGAACGAACGTCAGCACCCGTTTCATCATCGCTTATCACTCATCACTGCTTTTGCGGCCTCGTCCCTGTGAACGTGGTCGAGCCGATTTCGGAAGCCACCGTGCCGCTCATCTGGCTGCCGGAGACTGTCCCCGTGACCGTTATCTCGACGGTGCGCCCCTCTACGGCGGCGGAAGTGGTGAAGCGGAAACCTTCCGCGCCCAACGAGCCGTCGCTCAGTTCGCTCGTGCCGAAGGGGCTTTGTAGAGTGCCCGAAAGGCGCTGGCCGTCCTGGCGCAGCGTCAGCGTCCCCGGCACGGTTCGCGCGCCGACGGCGACCGTGAGCGCCCAGGTGCCCGAAAGATTTGTGCCAGTCCCGGCGGGCGGAGTGCCCGGCCGAACTCCTTGCGCGTGGGGCGTGCGCGCGGGCTGTGTCGCGGGCTGCGTCGCGGGCGCGCCGGGCCGCGTGCCCGTGAAGGTGCCGGGCGATTGCCCGACGGCTTGCACTGTGCCGCGCATCGAGTTGCCGGAGATTGTGCCGTTGAAAGTCGCCTCGGTCGTTTGCCCGCCGAGGGTGACGCGGGCCGTGAAGCGTATCTCGCCCGCCGCGCTCACGGAGGCGTTGGCGATCTCGGCCGTGCCGAGCGCGCCCTGAATCGAGCCGCGCAGCGTCTCGCCCTCCTGTTGCAGGGCGAGCGTGACGGAGTGCTCGCCCTCGCCCAGTTGGACGTTGAGCGTCCAGGTGCCGGCCGCGGGCGCGGTCGCGACCGTCGGGGCGACGGCTTTCAACTCAACCGGCTGCCCGTCGATGAAGACGTGCGCGACGCGCATGGTCTTGTCGAAGAGGTCGCCGCGCGTGACGGTCAGGTTCGCGATCTTGCCGACCTCGATTGTGCCGAGGCGGTCTGCCACGTTGAAGATTTCCGCCGCGTTGACGGTCAGCGCGCGCAGGGCCTCGTCGCGCGGGAGGCCGTTCTCAATCGTCTTCGCGGCGTTCGCGAGATAGTCGCCGATGTTCTCCACCGCGCCCGACTGGAAGGCGAACCGCACGCGGGCGGCGCTCAAGCGGCCCGCGGTCCTCGGCGCGTTGACGCGCTCGCGCAGCACGCGCAAGGGGTCCGGGTCGGCGTCGGGCGTTTGCACCGTCGTCCGCCTGGGGAAGTTGAGCGAGAGCAGGACGGGCACGTCCTTCAAGCGGTCAGTGACCTTCCAACTCTCCGCGCCGCCGCTGATGATGACGCGCAGGTTGAACTCCGCGGCGAGGTCGAGCGCGCGGCGAATCTCGCGCTCGGTGTTGACGTGCATGACGACAGGCATCTCGCGTCCGAGAGCGGGCAGGAGCGCCAGCAGCGAGCGGTCCTGCTCGGGGCGGCGCAGTCCGCGGGGCGAGCGCGCGTAAATCTGGTTGGCATCGCGCAGGCGCGCGGCGTCCAAAAACATCTGCCTCAGGGCAGAGAAGACGCCCATCAGGCTCGCCGGGTAGACGCCGCTGCGCAAGGGCGTGAAGCCCACGTGCAGCGCGACGGGCGAGCGCACGATCATCTGTCTCGGAGTCTCGCCCGCCAGATTGACGAACGCGGATTGGCCCATCAGCACGCCGTCGCGCGGCGCGACGAGCGCGGAGGTCAGCCCGGCGTTCCGGGCCGCCTCGATCTGCGGGCCGCTTGGTTGAATCAAGTCGGCGGCCAGCGTCTCCGGCCGCAGGCCGGGCGCGGAAGTCGCGTAGGTGTAGAAGGCCGCGGAGGCCAGCGACGGCGCGGGCGACGCCGTCGGGGCGGGCGGCGCGACGATGGCTGCCCCCGCCGAAGGAGTAGCCTGCGGGACGCCGAGCGTCGTGCTGGCGTCAATCAGTCCGGGGTAGACGCTGAGCCCGGTGCCGTCAATCACGCGCGCGTCGGCGGGCGCGCTCACCTGAGCGCCGACCGCGGCAATCAGCCCGTCGCGTATGACGACTGTGCCGCGCTCTATGACGGGGCCGGAGACCGGGAAGATGCGCGCGTTGGTGATGGCGTAAGTCGTCACGGCGCGCGCCGGGGCAGGGGGGCGCGCGGGCGCTGGACTCGTGACGAGGGCGAAGAGGACGACGAGCGCGCAGGCTGCTCGCGCGTGGCGTGTGAGCATAGGAGTTTCAGAATTCAAGGGAAAAACAACGCAACACCTTTGCGGCTTTGCGCCCCCGGCGTGAGTGGTTTTTTATTTTTCACGCCGGAGGCGCAGAGCCGCGAAGAACGGTGCCCGATGTCGAAAGGCGCTTCGTTACTTACTGTTCGCGTTGGAGGTCCGGTTGGCGTTGGCGTCGCCGGCCCCGACCTTGAGCTGGTTCTGGACGCTCTTGCCGCCGGCGCTTTTGGCCGCGGCGTCCGCCTTCTTCACCTGGTCCTGGCTGGGGACCGTCCCGCGCAGGGTGATGACGCCGTTGTTCACGTCAACGTTGATGCCGGACTCTTCGAGGTCGTCGGCGGCCAGGAGCGCGCCGCGCGTCTTCACCCAGAGCCAGCCGTCCGACGCGGCGGTGCCGATTTTGTCGCCCGCGTCCTTGGCCTTCTGTGTGAAAGTCTCTTTGTCCTTCTCGTAATCTTCCTGGCTGATGTTGGCGTTGTACGCGCCGCGGTTGGCGGTGACGGTGGTGTTCGTGGTGTTCGTGGTGGTGGTGACGTTGCCGTTCGACGCGTTGGTCGTCGTCGTGGTGTTCGTGGTCCGGTTTTCGGTGGTTTCGCCGCCGCAGGCCGCGGCGAGCGCGGCGAGCGCCAGGGCGGCGAGCAGGGTCGTCAATCTCTTCATGGCTTTAATCTCTCCTCTGTGCGTTTGCGTTATGTCCTTGAGAACTGGCCCGGCTGCGTAACGGACGAGACGCGGCGCACGCGGCGCGGGCGGCCGGAAGACGGCCCTGCGTTCGGGCGGCGCGAATTTTGTAAGGGGAACTAAAGCGCGGGTATCTTAAATCAGTTGTTCGGCGGGGCGCAAGAAAGACGGGCGACTCTGCGCGCGGCAGAGTCGCCCGTCTTCAGTTAAATCAAGAGGTTGTCCGAAGGGCCGCGGTCTAGGAAGCGGCCTTCTTGGTGGCCGTCGCGGCCGGTTTCGCCTCGGGGTTGCAGGAGCCTTCGCCGGCGGCCATCTTGCCGGCGGCCGAGCAGCAGGCCGCGTCTTCGCTGCCCTTGCTGCCGCAGCAGGAGGACTTGCCGTCAACCATCGTCGAGCACGCGCCGTCTTTCGCGCCGCAGCAGCCCTTCTCGCCGGGCTCCGTCGAGCACTTCATCCCGGCCGCCGAGCACTTGCAGCCTTCCTTCGTGCCGCCGGTCTCGTCGGACGCGTTGGCATTGGCCTTGACCATGTTCGGGTCAGGCGTCGCGGTCGTGGAGGCCCTGTTCCCGGTGTTACCCGCGTTCATCGTGTTACTGTTGTTGGTCGTGCCGGTGTTGCTGGCCCCACCGCAGCCCGCCAGCGCGAGCATGGTCGCCGCAAGAAACGCCGCCAGTTTCATCTTCATCGAATTGTTCTCCTGTTGATTGAGCCGTAAAAATTTTTCGTGAAACCCCGTCGCCCGTCCGGCCAGCAGCGGGCGACGACGGTTTGCCCTGAGTCCATAATGGCGTAACGCGTCCGGGGTAATAATTAAAGAGTCAACCTTGAACTGCGCGCCCTTCAGGAAAGATGTGAAAGGCTCGGGACCGGACGGTACAATCCCTTAGGATGGCGGATGATACATCGGAACGCGCCGGCCGCGCAAGCATTATTCTCTGAGAAAAGACGTGGACCGTGAATCGAAAAAGAAAGGCCGCCCGGCGATTCGCGATTTACGATTCACGGTTCGCGGACATCCTTTTACCACTTGATGCTGCCTTCTTTGGAGGTGTCTATCTGGGCGAGGTCGCTGGAGCCGTAGAAGAAGGCTTTCATGTTGTCGAAGAGGAAGCCGTGCGTGTCCGGGTTGGAGAGGTCGAGGCCGTAGTGGTTGATGATCTGCGACTGCTTCTGGAGCCACTCGGCCCAGCAGGGCTGGCACACTTCCGCGCCGATCTTCTGCCCCAGCTCCGTCGGGACGGGCGCGTACCCCAGCGCGGGCCGCTTCTGCCCGCAGCGCGCGCACTTGATTTTGTCTGACATAAAAAAATCCTCCCTGCTGAAAACTAGCGCGCCCCGCCGTTCGAGCGCGCCGCCTGGTCTGACTGCGCCGTGCGTATGGCCTCTATCACCTGCTCGTCTTTCGGGCGGAAGAGCGAGAGCGGCTGCACCTGGCGGTGGCGCACGACGCCGTCGGCGTCGATCACGATGACGGCGCGGGCCGACCGCCCGGGTATCCACGAGCGCACGCCGTAAAGGCTCGTCACCTTGCTCTCCGGGTCCGCGAGCAGGCGGAAGGGGAGGCCGTGGTGCTCCCTGAACTTGCGGTGCGACTCGACCGTGTCCGTCGAGACGCCGACGACTTCCGCGCCCGTCGCCAGATAATCGGCCCAGCGGTCGCGCACGGAGCACATCTGTTTGGTGCAGACGGGCGTCTCGTCGCCGGGGTAGAAGAGCATCACGACCACCTGGCCGCGCCTCTCGGAGAGACGCCAGTCCTCGCCGCGCTCGTCCTTCAGCGTGAAGTCCGGGGCCTGTTGATCCACCTGTGTGCCTGCGGGCCAGCTCATCGTTCGAAACTTCCTTTTCTCGCGTAAGTTCTATATAACATCGCGGCGGCTCTTTTACCAATCAGGCAGAGAATCGAAGAATGAGACAGTACCTGGATTACCTGGAACACATTTTACGCAGCGGCGTCGAGAAGAAGGACCGCACGGGGACGGGGACCGTCAGCGTCTTCGGCTACCAGATGCGCTTCGACCTCTCTGAAGGATTCCCCGTCGTCACCACCAAGAAGCTGCACCTGCGCTCGATCATACACGAGCTGCTCTGGTTCATCCGCGGCGAGACGAACATCGAATACTTGAAGCAGAACGGCGTCAGCATCTGGGACGAGTGGGCCAATTCGGAAGGGGAACTCGGGCCGATTTACGGCAAGCAGTGGCGGCGCTGGGAGTCGGCCGACGGGCGCGTGATAGACCAGTTGGGCAACGTCATAGAGCAGATTAAGACCAACCCGGACTCGCGCCGCCTGATCGTCTCGGCCTGGAACGTGGGCGAGCTGGAACAAATGGCGCTGGCCCCGTGCCACCTGCTCTTCCAGTTCTACGTGGCGCGCGGGCGCTTGTCCTGCCAGTTGTACCAGCGCTCCGCGGACAGTTTCCTCGGCGTGCCTTACAACATCACCAGCTACTCGCTGCTGACCGCCATGATCGCGCAGCAGTGCGGACTCGAACCGGGCGAGTTCGTCTGGACGGGCGGCGACTGCCACATCTACTCGAACCACCTGGAGCAGGTCAAGCTCCAACTCAGCCGCGAGCCTTACCCCCCGCCGCGACTCGTCATCAAGCGCAAGCCCGGCTCGATCTTCGACTACAAGTTCGAGGACTTCGAGCTGCTCGACTACCAGTCGCACCCGCACATCAGCGCGCCGGTGGCCGTCTGAACAATTGAGGGCTCAAAAATACTTAGCGCCTCCGCGTGAGAAAAGTAGTCTCACGCGGAGGCGCTAAGAGTTACTTGACGATTGTCTTCGATTACCGCTGGCCTGCGGCCGCGGTGTGCCGTTCGTAGAAGGCGTAGACGAAGTTCTTCTGGGCCGGGGGGCCGCCGAAGAAGCTGTCGTTGAAGTCGTACTTCTTCATCTCGTCCCACGCCTGGTCGGCCGTCCAGCCGTCGTGCGTGATGCGGTAGGCGGCCGTCAGCGCGCCCGTGCGGTGGCGACCGCCCTTGCAGTGCACGTAGACGGGCCAGTTCGCCGGGTCGTTGACCAGTTTGAGGAAGTAGTCCACCTGCTCGGGCGTGGCCGCGCGGCTGGCCTTCATGGGGATGTTGAAGTACTGCATCCCGAGGCCGCGCACCTGCTCGGGCGCGGCGGCGACGCTGTCCTTGCGCAGGTCAATCACGGTCTTGATGCCGAGCTGCTTGAGCCGCGCGAAGCCTTCGGCGTCCGGCTGCCCGCCGCGGTAGTAGTGCTCGTTGACCTTGCCGAAGTTCTCGGTGGGAGTCGTGGCAGTCTTCTTGCCGTCGCGAGCGCCGGAAGCCGCCGCGCCCGCGAGTGCGAGCGTGGCGGCTAAGGCGACCGAAAGCAGGCGCACGTAAGAACGCGCCGGGCTTTTCTGCTTCATCGCTTATTCCTTTAACGGTTCTGTCCCGTGGCGACAGGCGAAACCGACGGCAGGCGCGTCAGCTCGTTGATGCGGCCGCGCAGCGCCGCGACGTAGCCTTCCATCGTCGCGTTGTCGTAGTGCGCCGCGCGGAAGGCGTCGCGCAGTTGCTCGTCGCTGAGCTGCGACAGCCGCTCCCCGATCCAGCGGGCGCTGTCGACGGGAATGGTCTTCATGGCCTTCTCCTTGTTGGCCTGGCGCTTGGCGTAGCCGCCGCCGAAGATGGAGGCGAACGCGCCGCCCGCGCCCTTCGGCTTCGTGTTGTAATCGAAGGTGACGAGGCCGTTGTTCACACTCAGGACGAACTTGCTGGACTGGAACTCCGGCAGCGAGTTCTTCGCGCGGCCGCCGCCCATGCCGCCGACTTTGCCGAGGGTCGCGCCGATGTCAGTCACGACGTAGCGCGCTTCGAGTTCGCCCGTGTCAGGGTTCTTGACCGTGTAAATCTGGTTGTTGTCGAGGCGCGTGTCGTAGTTGGCGACGAGGACCATCAGGACTTTCAGGCCGTCGAACTCGCGCTGGCCGACGAAGGGGTTTTGCAGCCAGTCCCAGATAGCGCCGCGGGACTCGCCCACGCGCCGCGGCTCCATGCGCACGTCGCGCACGACCTTGCCCGACTGGAACTCGCCGCCGCGCGCGAGTCGCGGCAGGTTCTGGACTTCGATCTGGTCGTAGTGGTAGGCCTCGTCGGCGAAGTAGCCCATGGCCCAGACGAGGCGCGTGGCGACCGTCTCGGCCTTCGCCTCGGGGCCCATCTTGACGGACCAGGTGACGCCGCGGGCGTCCTTGACTTTGAACTTGGGAGACGCGCCGACCTTGCTCTCCGAGACGAAGGTGAACGGGGCCTGCGGGGCCATCTCGGGTGAGCCGGGGCCGTGGAGCAGGTTCAGCGTGGAGATTTGGCCGGGGTCGCGCCAGGCGACGGGCTTGCCCGTGGGCTGCGGCGTGCCCTTCGGCTTCTTCTGCGCGTAAGCCAGGGAAGAGAAGCCTGCGACTAAAACGATTGAGAGAACGAACGCGTTGCGAAGTTTCGTTGGCGAGAACATGGGGGTTGAATCCTCCTTCAGAAAATTGCGTCCCGTTTGATTGTGCGCGCAAGGAGTGCCTTGTCAGGAGCGCCGTCATAAGGTAACGCGTGAGTCGCGAGGTAAAAGGATCAAGCCGGGCGGAAAATCCTGCCTGTCGGGGTCTGTATTGTAGGAGCGGCGGGCCGATTCTTCAAGGTCTAAACCGCGGCGAAAGGAAATAAAATCTGAGCCCCGGATTAAAAGATTTGCCGTCTCAAAACGTCTAGCCTGGAAGCTGAAATTGCGGAAAGCAGCGGCTGCTTTCTAAAATTCTCAGAGAGGTGATTTGCCGGAGGTCGGACTCGAACCGACACGAGGAGTGAACCTCGCCAGATTTTGAGTCTGGTGCGTATACCAATTTCGCCACTCCGGCATGCGAGGTATAATATTAAACGTCACAAGTCATGGTCAATTGGCGGCGGAGAAAATCCAGCATAAACGGAGTGCATTTAGACCATGGGATAGGAAATCTGAGGCTCCCCTGCCCCAACTGCCATTCACAGACGGCCACTTTCGCTGGGCGGAATAAAGGCCAGTCCGCCGCATTCTCCCTTCGCAAAACTAAGTTATTGACGCACAGTCGGCCGTTCAGGCATATTGATTGAGGCAACCTTCGGGCGTGGGTCTGGAGTCTAATGCCGTCGGTCGCGTGCCGCACGCGCGTTGCCCGTTTGCCCCCCTTGCAGAAGACGTATTGAGCGCCGAGCGCCCGTATGCTCCGCTGAAAAACTGAACCTCACTCTCGTGCGGAAATCTTATTGCCGATGACGGGGGGAACTCTGTCCGCGCATCTCGCGGCCGGGCGGTCCGCCCCAACAGGAACTTCGCAGATATGAAAAGATTAGTGGCTTTCTTCGCGGTCGCGGCCCTCTGCACGGTCGCCCTCCCCCACCTCCTCGTCAAAGCGCAGCGCCAGGGCACGCGCCTCAACAGGCCGGAACTGACGCAGGACGTGGACCTGGACCGCCTCGTCCGGCGCTACGAGCGCGTGAGTCTGGACAGGGCCGAGGCCGTCGGGCGCGTGCGCGCCAGGGGCGAGTTGTCGTTCAAGACTTCCGCGGGGACTTACGAGCTGGAGCTTGAGCCGAACGACATGCGCGCGGACAACTACTCCGCCGTGGAAATCGGCGCGGACGGCATAGAGCGGCCCGTCTGGATGAACGGCCCCGTCCGCACCTACAAGGGGTCCGTGCGCGGGATGCAGGGCGCGCAGGCGCGCTTCACCGTCGACGACGACACGCTCGAAGGCGTCATCATCACCCCGGCGGAGCGTTATTTCATAGAGCCGAAGCGCAAGTACGCGGCGGAAGCCGCCGAATCCGAGTTCGTCTTTTACAAATCTTCGGACGTGAACGCGGACGCGGCCGGCGTCGGCGGCACTCTCGACCGCGAGCTGAGGCACCAGGCGGAGGCGCTCTCCTCGAAGGTCCAGAATCTGGAGGCGGCGAGCCTGGGCGTGCTGCCCGCGACCACCGTGCGCGACGTGCAGTTGGCGACGGACGCGGACGCGGAGTACGTCGCCGCGCTCGGCAGCTCGGCCGCGGCGAACGCGGAAATCCTAGCCATCATGAATCAGGTCGAGGGCGTCTACCAGACGCAGCTCGGCCTCTCGTTCACCGTCGTTCACCAGAACGCGTGGACGAACGCCTCGACCGACCCCTACACGACCAACGAGCCGGGCGGCTGTTACACGGCCGCCATGTGCGGGCTGGCCCCCGGCGAGGCGCTCGACCCGAAGGGGTTGATTAACGAGCTGGGCGAGTGGTGGAAAGCGAACAAGGCTGGCGTGCAGCGCGACCTGACGCACCTGTGGACGGGCAAGGACGTTTTGGGGAGCACGGTGGGCCTGGCCTGGATGGGCGTCACCTGCCAGAGCCCGAGCTACGCCTACGGCTTCTCGCAGCGCCTCACGTCGCTGCCGGGCAAGTACATCGTGACGGCGCACGAGATCGGCCACAACTTCGGCGCGGACCACTCCGACGGGAAGACCGGGTGCAGCAACACGATCATGGGCTCGTTCATCGGCACGGGCTTCACCTTCTGCCCCTTCTCCGTCGGCCAGATTACGGACCACGCGACAGCCTTCTCCTCGTGCCTCACGTCCTGCAACATCTCCGCCTCGCCGACCACTAAATCGGTCGCGGCGACGGCCGGGCAGTACAACTTCTCGCTGACGGCCGGCTGCGCCTGGAACGCGACGAGCAACCAGTCGTGGCTCACGTTCGCCGCGGGCAGCGCGAGCGGGACAGGGAGCCAGACGATTGTCTACAACGTGGCCGCCAACGCGGGCGCGAGCCGAACGGCCATCATCAGCGTCAACGGCGAGAAGCACACCGTCACGCAGGCGGCCAGCGCCGCGCCGACGAGCCTTTCCATCAAAGGCAAAGTCACCCTCGGCACAAGCAACCTGGCCGGCGTGACGATGAAGCTGACGGGCTCGAAAGTCGCGAACGTGATGACCAACAGCCTGGGCGAGTACACGTTCACGGGACTAACCCCTGGCGGCAGCTACACCGTCACGCCGTGGAAACTGGGCTACGTCTTCTCGAACACGAGCGCCGCTTACGCGAACCTGACGCAGAGCCCGACGGGCGTCAACTTCGTCGCGCGCGCGCAGAACAACACCATCGGCGGGCGCGTCGTGAGGGCTGGGACGACGACCGGGGTCGCCGGCATCACGGTCGGCCTGACCGGCTCGCGGACCGTCAGCACCACGACCGACGCCAGCGGCAACTACAGCTTCGCGAACCTGCCCGCCGGCGGCAACTACACGGTCCGCCCGGCGAGCACGCTCAACACCTTCTCGCCGGCCTACAAGACTTTCACGAACCTCGTCGCGAACCAGTCGCAGCAGTTCACGGCGACGCTCAAGACCTATTCGATTACTGGGAAGATAACCGTGGCGGGCACGACGACGGGCATCTATCAGGTCGCCGTCACCGTCACCAGCCCGACGGCGGGCTTCACGGCGCGCACGGTCAACACCAACACCGCAGGGGGCTACAGCCTCACGGGCCTGCCCGCCGGGAGAAGCTACGTCATCACGCCGCGCAAGACCGGCTACGCCTTCACGCCGGCGAGCCGCAGCTTCACTAACCTCAGCGCCAACCAGCCGGCCGGGACGGCGACAAGCTTCACTGGCACTAACTAGTATCGAGTCAGTGCCGCCTGCGGCACTGACTCCCGTCATACTCAAGAACGCGAGGCCGCACGAAAGATCAACTCTTTCGTGCGGCCTCGCGTTTCTACGTGGCCCGCTGCCGCTCTCTTGTACCTTGTTCAGCCCCAGAGCCTGCGCTGGAGCGCCGCGAATTTTTCGACTGTCTCGCCCTCGGCCGCGTGCCGCCCGTCGGCGATTATCTGGCGGCCCGCGACGAAGACCTCTTTCACGGCCGTGCGCGCGAGCCCGAAGACGACGCAGGGCAAAAGGTCTTCCGCGCCGGCCCCGGCGATTGACGGGTCGTTCAAATCGACGGTGAAAAAATCCGCCGCCCGCCCCGCTTCGAGTTGCCCGCCCGGCGAGTCTATGCAGCGAGCGCCGCCCGCGGTCGCGCACTCGAAGAGCCTGCGGGCGAGCGCCTGCATGGAGTCGTCCCCGCGCGGCGCGAGCACAGCGCGTTCGAGTTTTTGCAGGCGCAGGTGGTACTCAAGCTCGCGCGCGTCTTCCAGCAGGTCAATCTGCGCGTGGCTGTCCGTGCCGAGCGAGACGTTGACGCCCTCCGCGAACAGCATCTCGGCGGGGACGACGCCGTCGCCCAGGTTGCGCTCGGTCGTCGGGCAGGCGCAGACGGTCGCGCCGGCTCGGGCCAGCGCGCGAGCTTCCGCCGCGGTGATGTGTACGGCGTGAACGCCCGTGAAATTCTGTGCCAGCAGCCCTTCGTCTCCGAGCAGCTCCACGGGCGTGCGCCCGTGCTCTTCGAGACACGCCGTCAGCTCCGCGGGCTGCTCCGCGACGTGCATGTGAAGCGGCAGGCCGCCCGCGCCCTCCGCGTAGCGCGCGACCTCGCGCAGGTAGGGAAGCGGCACCGCCCGCACGCTGTGCGGCGCGCAGCCTGCCCACGCCGTTCCATCGCCCGAGCGCGCAAGCTCTTCTTTCAACGACTCAACGTTTCGCAGGTACTCGCCCGCGTCCGCCTCTATGAAGCGCTTTTGTCTCTCGTTCGGCGCGACGTTGTGGCCGGAGCGCGCGTAGGCCACGCGCAGCAGCGCGACGCGCAGTCCCACGTCGCGCGCGGCCCGCGCGACCGTCTTCGCCAGCAAATTCGGGTCGTCGTAAGGCGCGCCGGACGGCGCGCGGTGTATGTAGTGGAACTCGCCCACGGACGTGATGCCGCCCGCGGCCATCTCCAGAAAGGCCATGCGCGAGGCGTCGTAAACGTCCTCGGGCGAGAGGCGCGTCGCCGCGCTGTACATCATCTCGCGCCACGTCCAGAACGAATCCTGCTCGCCCGTGCGCCGCTCCGTCCGCCCGCGTATCACGCGCTGGAACGCGTGCGAGTGCGCGTTGACGAGTCCGGGCAGCACGGCGCGATTCCTGAGCCGGATTGCGCCTTCCGTCTCGCGCGTGAGTTTGACGATGCGGCCGCCCTCGCCGCACACCAGCGCGACGCCGCTCTCGAAACGCCCGCCCGTGTAGATCAGGTCGGGCAAATACGCAATGTCTTCACTCTTGGGCCGCATGATTTGGCCTGACCCGCAAACAATAGAGAAGCAGGCTCGACGCCTCTGAATTACTTCTGCTTTTTACCGGCGATCCAGGCGTCCACGGTGCGTTCGAGCACGTCGAGCGGCACGGCCCCTGAAAGCAGTACGACATCATGAAACTCTCGCTTGTCAAAGCTCTCGCCGAGTTGCTGACTGGCCCGCGCGCGCAGCTCTTTGAGCTTCAGCTCGCCGATCTTGTAGGCCAGCGCCTGACCGGGGTTTGTGATGTAGCGATCAATCTCGTTGATGACATCAAGCTCCGACTTGGCCGCGTTGTCCAGGAAGTAATCTATCGCCCGCTGCCTGTCCCATTTCATGTGGTGCATCCCCGTGTCCACGACGAGGCGGACGGCGCGCCACATCTCGTAGGTCAGTTGGCCGAACTTCGAGTAAGGGTCGTCGTAAAGTCCCATCTCGTCGCCGAGCGATTCGGCGTAGAGTCCCCAGCCTTCTATGAAGGCCGTGTAGCCGCCGTAGCGGCGGAACTTGGGGATCGCGCCCAGCTCTTGCGCGAGTGCGATCTGTAGGTGATGGCCCGGCACGGCCTCGTGCAGCGAGAGCGCCATCATCTCGTACCTGGGCCTGGTCTCAGGTTTGTAGAGGTTGACGTAGTACAGACCCGCGCGCGAGCCGTCGGCCGCCGGGCCGTTGTAGTAAGCGGTGGTCGTGTCGGGCGCGATCTTTTCCGGGATGGGGATGACGCCGTAGGGCGAGCGCGGCAGCGTCTTGAAGACCTTGACCAGTTCCGGGTCGATGCGCTTGGACATCGCGCGGTAAGCCGCCAGCAGCTCTTCGGGCGTTTTGTAATAAAACTGCGGGTCGGTCCTCAATTTTTGGAAGAACTCTTTGTGCGTCCCCTTGAACCCCACCTTCGTCATGATCAGTTGCATCTCGCCGCGGATGCGCTGGACTTCGCTCAAGCCCTTCCGGTGAATCTCTTCGGGCGTCATCTTCGTCGTCGTGTACTTGCGGGCCTGGAAGGCGTAGTACTCCGCCCCTTGTGGCAACTGCCAGGCCCCGACCTGATCGAAGGAAGCGGGCAAATATTCTTTTCCGAAATACTCCTTGAGTTGTTGGAAGGCCGGGACGACCCGTTGAGAGATGGCTTCGCGCGCTTCCCGCGCGAGGCGCTCGCGCGTGCCTGCGTCCATCGAGTCCGGCAGGTTTTTGAAAGGCAGGTAAAAGGGGCTGTCTTCAGGCCGCGCGACGATCTGCTTGTCGAGTTGGGCGGGCACGCGCTGCAAGGTGATTTTGGGCCAGAGGATTTTCGCGCGCACGCCCTCGCGCAGCAGCGCCGTGGTTTGCTCCATCAGGCGCGGGAACGAGCGCAGCCGCGCGACCCAGTCCTCATAATCCTTGACGGTTTGAAAACGTAACAGCTCCGTCAATTCGTCCGTCGTCTGGATGCCCCCCATCTGGTTGAGCGGCAAAAGATAGGTGCGATACTTGTCCTCTTCGACCTCCGTCTCGTACTCCCTTTGAAAGAGGTCGTAGTTCAACTGATCGGCGGCCGAGAGGTTTTCACGGTCAATCTGCTTGAGGCGGGCCAGCGCGTCCTGCCTGTGCTGTTGGCGCTTTTGAATGGCATCTAAACTCACGTCCGCCCAGCGGTCGTTCCAGCGACGGTCGCCGAGCACGGAAGCCCACGTGGGGTTCTGCTCCATCTGGTAATCCCATTCGGCGTCGAACAGTGCGTGAAGCGCCCTGGCGTTTGAATCGTCCTGCCGTGCTTTCATGTTCAACGGAAGCCCTGCTATGACCAGCAGTGCGGACAAAAAAAGGATTGTTAAGCGCATGCAGCCCCCTCCTTTTGCTGGCGTCTGCCGGCTGTAAAGTAGATAGAGACTCGAAAGACGCCAAAGAATACAACATGAGGCCGACGGCGCGCACGCGTGTGCCCTGAAAATTACGCGTGCACCCTGAAACTTCCGGGGCGCATCTAAGGTCGCACGCATGATGAATCCTGAGAAGCTGAAAACTTACGTGCGCTTCGCGCGCCAGCACGCGCGGCGCTTTCTCTCGGAGCGGCTCGCGGAGACGGGGAAACCCATCCCGGCCGCCCCGCACCGCCCGCGGCCGGAATCCTGGCCCGACGACTCGCTGACGGTCGCCTGGCTGGGCCACGCGACCGTGCTCATCAACTTTTACGGGACGTGGCTCCTGACGGACCCGGCCCTGCGCTCGCACGTCGGGGTGCGCGTCGCCGGGCTGACCTTCGGCCCGCGCCGGCTGGTGGAGCCCGCGCTCAAGGTCTCGGAGTTGCCGCCGCTCGACGCCGTGCTCATCTCGCACGCGCACATGGATCACTGCGACCTGGGCACGCTCGGCCGGCTGCCGCGCCAGACGCAGGCGGTCGTGCAGCGCGGGAACCTGGACCTCGTCGGCCGCTTCCGCAGCAAGTATGAGCTGGGCTGGGGCGAGAGCGTGGAGATAAACGGCGCGCGCATAGAGTCGCTCAAGGTCAACCACTGGGGCGCGCGCACGCTGACGGACAAGCACCGCGGCTACGGCGGGTTCCTGGTGAGCAAAGGGGGCCGCGCCCTGGTCTTCGGCGGCGACACGGCCTACACGAGCGCGTTCGCGGCGCTGCGCGACCGCGCCCGTGTAGATTTAGCCATCCTGCCAATCGGCGCTTACGACCCTTACATACACGCGCACGCCAGCCCGGAGCAGTCCTGGGCCATGAGCCGCGAGATGGACGCGACCTACATCCTGCCGATGCACCATTCGACTTTCAGGTTGAGCCGCGAGCCCGTCGGCGAGCCCGTCAAGCGACTCTTGAGCGCGGCGGGCGACGAGCGCTGGCGCGTCGCGCTGACGGAGCCTGGGCAAACGTGGCGGCTCCCCGAGAGCCGTGAGCAGGAGCGGGCCGCGTGAAGCTTTAAGGAGGGCGTTAGTCTTTGTCGGCGTCCTCCGTCAGCTTGCGCAAGTGGAGCGGCCTCATGTCCGTCCACACTTCCTTGATGTAGGCCAGGCACTCAGCCTTGGTCCCCGTCTTCCCCGCGTCGTTCCAGCCCAGAGCGTTCTCGCGGTCGGCCGGCCAGATGGAGTATTGATCCTCGCTGTTGACGACGACCTTGTAGATTCTGTCGTCGTCGTCTCTGCTCATGCTGCCTCCCGGTGTGTGAGTCTGTGCTTCCCAGGGCTCGCCGGAAAATTCCCCTGTGAATCCGGGGCGAAAGCGATTATACTCCGTTAGCACTCCGGGCGCGCGGCCTTCGGAGCAGTCGCTTTCACTCCCGCAAGCTTCGCCCCTCCAGTGACCATCAAGCAGAACGGAGTCATCACCCCCAATGAACACTCTTCTGCGTCCAGAGCCCGCCCGCGTGCCTCCCGTTAACGGCGCGCGCGCCGCCCTCGATACGCTCCCGCGAAATTGGCACAAAAGCCTGCCCGCACGCCTCCTGGTTGTCTCGCTGCTGCTGACCGCGCTCGCGCCGGTTGTGGCGCGCACGCGCGCCGCCACCGCTTCGCCGACGGACGCGCCGCAGCGCAAGCGCGTCGTCGCGCTCCGCCGCAGCGAGACGCGGGACGGCGTGCGCTTCACGCTCACGTCCGACGCCGCGCTCGACGACTACAGGTCTTACGCCGAGGGCGAGCGCCTCTTCGTGCTGGTCCCGCGCGCCTCGCTCGCGTCGGCGCGCGGCGAGTTGGCGCACGGGCGCGGCTTCGCGGACCTGCGCGTCGAGCAGCGCGAAGACGGCCTGCTCATCTCCTTCCGCCTGCAAACGGGCGCGACCGTCGCGGTCAACCAGACGTTCAACCGCCTGGACGTGCTCTTCATCACCAACGAGCCGGCGGGCCGATTCAGGCTCGCCTGAAAATTACGGACGATGCCCCTGAGCTTATTCCCGAACCCCAAGCCCGTCGTCGGCGTGATTCACACGGGCGCGCTGCCCGGCACGCCCGCGAGCAATCTTTCGGTCGCGGACCTGATCGAGCTGGCGGCGGCCGAGGCGGAGGTCTACCGCGCGGGCGGCGTGGACGGCCTGATGATCGAGAACATGCACGACACGCCGTACACGCGCGGGGGAGCTGGCCCAGAAATCGTGGCCGCGCTCGCCGTCATAGGGCGCGAGGTCAAGATGCTGACGCGCCTGCCCGTCGGCGTGCAGGTCCTGGCCGCGGCCAACCTCGAAGCGATGGCCGTCGCCCACGCGGCGGGGCTGGACTACGTACGCGCCGAGGGCTTCGTCTTCGCGCACGTCGCGGACGAAGGGTTCATACAGTCGTCGGCCGCGGAGCTGCTGCGCTACCGGCGCAAGATCGGCGCGGAGCACGTGCGCGTCTGGGCCGACATCAAGAAGAAGCACTCTTCGCACGCCATCACGGCCGACATCTCGCTCGGCGAGACGGCGACGACCGTCGAGTTCATGCGCGGCGACGCGGTGATCGTCACGAGCAGCACGACGGGCAGGCCGCCGAGCGTCGAGGACGTGCGCGAGGCCAAAGCGCACACGCGCCTCCCCGTCCTGCTCGGCTCCGGCATCACCGCCTCAAACGTCGCGGACTTCCACGAGGCCGACGGCTTCATCGTCGGCTCGTCCCTGAAGGCCGGCGGCCACTGGGAGAACGGCGTCGAGCTGGGCCGCGTCGAACGTCTGATGGAAGCGGTGAGGAAAATGCAGTAGGCAGTTGGCAGTTAAAACAAGAGCAGCCAAAGTAATCACCGCCGGCCGCTTCTTGTCTTCCGTTTTAACTGCCCACTGCCTACTGTCTTTTCACCATCGGTGATAGGCCGGGTGGTCGGGTTTGACGGCGACGAAGGTGCCGCGCGCGGTCGCGCAGACTTTGTCGTGGGCGATGAGTTCGGCTTCGACGACGGCGCGGTCGTCGGTCGATTCGACGACGCGTGCGACGAGGCGGACGGGCGCGTCCGTCGGCGTCGGGCGCTTGAGCTTGATTGAGTAGTCGGCCGTCACCGTGCACGGGGCTTTCTCGGCCCCCGTGCGTCTCATCAGGTGCCAGATCGTCGTCCAGTTCATGTGGCAGTCCAGGAGCGCGCCGATGATCCCGCCGTTCAGCACGCCCGGAAACGCCTCGTGATAGGCTTCGGGCTGCCACTCGCAGACGACCTCCTCCTCCTCGCCGCTCGGGAAGCTGCGAATCCTCAGTCCCTTCTCGTTGGCCTGCCCGCACCCGAAGCAGGCGTTGTGCGGGGCGTACTTCTCCTGAAGACTTTTTTGTTCGCTCATCTTGAAGCTCAGTTGAAAATTACTTCGACCGGTTGGGGCAGCCCTTCGATGGTCAAGACCAGGCCGCGCGGGTTGTTGAGCTGTTCTTTCTTCGGCGTCTGAAAGAAGATGAGGCCGCGCCGCCGGGCCGCGGGTTCGAGCGGGGTCGCCAGGTCGAAGCCGTGCTGGTTGACGGCCTCTTGGAATGCGCGGCGCGAGTTCGGGTTGTAGAGGTAGACCTGGTCGCTTTCGAGTATGCGCGAGACGGCTTGCTTGGGCGTGCGGAATTTCCACTCGCCACCTTCGGCGTCGCGCAGGCGAAAGCGGACGCGCTCGAAGGAGACGGGCGACGCGCCCTCGTTGCTCATCTCCAGGCGCACGGGCAGGAGCCCCGCGAGCGGCAGGTTCGCCTCGAACAACTCCTGGCTCTCCTCGTCCGCGAAAAGTGGCACAGCGCGGACTTTGAAGCCGGCTGCGCTCGCCTCGCTCCCGCCCGCGACCGGCGCGTCGATCTTCGGCTTGACCTTGTAAAGCGACCCGCCGCACGCCGCCAGTAACAGCGCGAGCGCGAGCGCCGCCAAGCGCGCAAGCTCCCTCGTCCTGACACTCTTCTTCGCCCCGCTCATCATCGCGCCCGACTCTCTCACGCACGCTCCGCGCCTGTCAATATTCAGGGCATCGCGCCGAACCAGCCGCGGCGCTCGGCCCACTTGGTCAGTTCGAGGACGGGCGAGACTGTGAAGGCCAGGCCGATGACGATGAGCCAGTCGTTGAGCGTCAAATGGAAAGTGTCGAACATGTCGTGCAGGAAGGGCAGGTAGATGATCATCGCCAGCATGAACAGCTCCCACAGGATTGCGAGGTTGAGCCACTTGTTGGCGAAGGGCTTGCGCAGCACGGAGTGGCGGTCGGAGCGGAAGTTGTACGCCTTGAAAAACTGTATCAGGACGAGCGAGACGAACGTCATCGTCATCGCCTCCTGCACGCTCCGGCCAGAGTTGAGCGCCCACGCGAAGAGGCCCAGGTTGACGAGCGTTGACCAGAGCCCGCCCGCGAGCATCAGCATGACGACGGGGCGCGTGAAGATGCCCGAGCGTGCGTTGCGCGGCGGGCGGCGCATGAGGTCCGTTTCCGGCGGGTCGACGGCCAGGGCGAGCGCGGGCAAGCCGTCGGTCGCGAGGTTGACGTAAAGGATTTGCACGGCCGAGAGCGGGAGCGGGAGTCCCAAAAGCGACGCGCCGGCCATCAACCCGATCTCGCCTATGTTGGACGAGAGCAGGTACATCAAATATTTTTTGATGTTGCTGAAGATGCCGCGGCCCTCTTCGACGGCCGCGACGATTGAGGCGAAGTTATCGTCCGTCAGCGTCATCGCGGCGGCCTCTTTGGTCACGTCCGTGCCGGTCACGCCCATCGCGATGCCTATGTCCGCCTTCTTCAGCGCGGGCGCGTCGTTGACGCCGTCGCCCGTCATCGCGGTGACGTGACCCTTCTCCTTGAGCGCCGTCACCACGCGCAGCTTGTGCGCCGGCGAGACGCGCGCGTAGACCTCCACGCCCTCGACCTCGTTCTGAAACTCTTCGTCGTCCAGCACCTCCAGGTCCGCGCCCGTCATTAACCGGCCCGAGCCGAGGATGCCCAGCTCGGTCGCCACGGCGCGGGCCGTCAGAGGGTGGTCGCCCGTGATCATCACGACCTTGATGCCAGCCTGCTTGCACTCTGCGACGGCCGCCCGCGCCTCGGGCCGCGGCGGGTCAATCATCCCCACGAGGCCGAGAAACGTCATCCCGCTTTCGGCGTCCGCGAGCTTCGCGTTGTGCTTTCGCGCGACGGCGAGCACGCGCAGAGCCTCGCTCGCCATCTCCTGCGCCGTGTGAAGAATCTTCGCCCTGCAAGCCGTCGTAAGCTCCGCCTCGCCGTCGCGTGTTAATTGGCACGTACAGGAATCGAGGATGAACTCAGGCGCGCCTTTCGAGTAGGCGACTGCGCCGCCCCGTTGCGTCTCGTGCAGCGTCGTCATGCGCTTGGTCTCGGAGCTGAAGGGGATCTCGCCCGCGCGCGGGAACTCGCGGTCGAGCGCAGCCTTGTCCAGCCCCGCCTTCGCCGCCGCCACGACGAGCGCGCCCTCGGTCGGGTCGCCCTTGACGTGCCAGCGCCCGTCCGCCTCGTCGCGGACGACGCGCGCGTCCGAGCAGAGCGTGCCGGCGCGCAGCAGTTCCACGAGCGGCCCCGCGGGCTCGACCGCCGAGCCGTCCAGACTGAACGTCCCGCGCGGCTCGTAGCCCGCGCCCGCGACCTCGAACATTTGCCCCGAGGCGCAGATGCGGCGCGCGGTCATCTCGTCTTTGGTGAGTGTGCCAGTTTTGTCGGAGCAGATGACGGAGGTGCTGCCGAGGGTCTCGACCGCGGGCAGCCTGCGCACCAGCGCGTTGCGCTTGATCATCCGCTTGACGCCGATGGCGAGCGAGATGGTGACGACCGCGGGCAGCGCCTCGGGGACGACCGCGACGGCCAGCGCGACGCCGAAGATGACCATCTCGAAGAACGGCTGGCCGCGCAGGAGCCCGAGCGCGATGATGACGACGACGACCGCGAACGCCGCGCGCGCGAGCGAGCGCCCGACCTTGTCCAGGTGCTCCTGCAAGGGAGTCTTGTCGGACTCGACCTCTTGCAGCATGCGCGCGATCTTGCCGAACTCGGTCGCCATCGCGGTCGCCGCGACGACTGCGCGCCCGCGCCCGTAGGTGACGACCGTCCCCGCGTAGGCCATGTTCCTGCGGTCGCCGACCGCCGCGTCCTCATCGTCGAGCGCGTCCGTGTGCTTCTCGACCGCGACCGACTCGCCCGTCAGCGCGGACTCTTCCACTTGCAGGTTGATTGATTCGACCAGCCTCACGTCCGCCGGGACCTTGTCGCCGGCCGCGAGCAGCACCACGTCGCCGGGCACGAGCTCGCGCGCGGGCACTTCGCGCTCCGCGTCGTCGCGGATGGTCGTGGCCGTCGGCGCGGCCATCTCGCGCAGGGCTTCGATGGCGCGCTCGGCGCGGTACTCCTGAATGAAGCCGAGCAGGACGGCGAAGAGCAGTATGATCGTGATCGCGACGGCCTCGACCACGTGGCCCAGGAAGAAGGAGAGCGCGGTCGCGAAGATCAGAATCACGATCAGCACGTTCTTGAACTGTTCGAGCAGAATCTCCCAGGGCGAGATGCGCCCCGCGGCCTGCAACTCGTTCGGGCCGTACTCACTCAGGCGGCGCGCGGCCTCCGCCTCCGTCAGCCCGCGCGGCGCTGACTTCAAACGCTCGAAAGTGTCCGGGACCGTCAGCGTGTGCCACGGCGCGCCCGCGCCCGCGTCAACCTTCTTCGTGGAAACTGTGTCAACCGACATATTCATCCCTTCGATTTCGGATTGCGAATCGAAAAAGCAGTTGAGCCTGTTTCTTAAAGCCGCAATCCGAATTCCGCCCGCATTCATTCATTGGCGCGCGACTTCGACGGAGCAGGTTGCGCGCGCGGCCACCGCGGAGGAGACGCTCCCGGTCAGGAAGTGTTTGAAGCCGTGCAGGTCTCTCGTCCCGACGAAGATGGAATCAGCGCCCCAGCCCTCGGCCTCTTCGACCAGCGCGTGAGACGCGTTTCCTCCCCTGACGACGTTCGACGTGCTCAGCCCCGCGGCGCGCAGCTTGTCCGCCGCGGCGTCCGGCGCGACTTGCGCCTCGGGCGAGAGCGCCGTGACTATGCGCGCTTCGCTCCCCTCGGGCCACGCGCGCGAGGCGGCCGCGTCCACCGCACGCTCCGAATCAATCGAGCCGTTAAAGCCTATGACGACGCGGCACGGCCCCGTGCGCCCCGCTTCCACGCACCGCGCCACGCGCACGGAGCACCGCGCCTCGTGGAGCACCCTCTGCGACACGCTGCCCAGGATGAGCCGCCCGCCCGCGACCGTGTGGCCGTGTGAGCCTATGACGACGAGGTCCGCTTTGAGGCCGTCGGCCAGCTTGACCACGGCCCACGCGGGCGAATCGCCGCACGCCTCGGCCTTCACTTCCCAGCCGGGGAAGTTTTCCCTGACGCGCCCGGCGGCGCGCTCGGCCAGCGCCAGCGCTTCTTTCACGGTCTGCTCGGCGTGCTCCTGCGCGTGGCGTATGCCTTCGGGGATGTGAATGAGCAGCTCGCTTTCGGGCACTTCGTCGTCGGGCGGAGGGACGATCACGTCCGCCACCGTTATCACTACGGCTTCGAGCGTCGCGGGCAGCCCCGCGCGCTGCAAATCATTCAGCGCCGCGTCGGCGCACGCCGAGCCGTCGTAGGCTATTAAAATTTTCGAGAGCGCTTTCATCTTCAACTTCCTCTGGACGGGCGGTAGTCGGTTAAAGGTTCGGGTGGGACAGGACAGTTGGTTCGTCGCGGCGGGCCAGGCGGCGGGGGGCGTGCCGAATAATACGCGGCGGGCGCGTGTGTAAAGCGGAAGCAGGAAGGGGGAAGCGGAAGCACGACCATCGCCCGAGACCCTTTCGCGCGTCGGCACAGAACGAGGCTTCGAGAGCGAGCGCGGCAAAAGCAAAAAGACCCTTTGCGTGCTCGACAAGCCGCAAAAGGTCTTGGTCATGGAGCCAATTCTCGCTCTTCCCGACCGGCCGGGCGCTCTCTCGTCGAGCGCCGTGTTGACGGCCATGCCGGACCCGAAGCTAAGGCGGGCGACCTACTCCCCTTTTGAGTGCCGCCATTCTACTCCCGCGCGCGCGCAGAGTCCAACTTTATCCGCGACGGGCACGGATGCTGTCGGTAACGAAAAGCGCCTGGTAAGAATGAAGTCTTGTGGGTGGGTTCTTGCTGGTTAAGACTTCAGGGCCGGTATGTGTTCGCCGAGCGCGTGCTTCAGCTCCCTGAAATCGGCGCGAAGTGTCAGGAACTCTGAGCGCGTGCCGCTGGCAATGCTCTCAACGCGGTCGAACCGAACATCCATCTCGCGGCGCATCCCGTCCATCTCAGTATGCATTCCGTCAAAGCGTTCCAGCATCTCGCCGCGTATTTCGTTGATGCGCCCCAGCAGCTCACCGCGCATTTCGTTGATTCGCTCCAAGACCGTTTCGATGGTCGGCTTGGTGTCGTACTGCTGCGACATGTCTTGCGTCGTGTCTTCGCTCACTTCTCACCTCCCATGAGAATATCGCCCGTGCGCCGGGCAGCTTTAGGGTGGCCTCATTAATATACGCGCCGGAAAAACCCTTTTCAAGGCCGAGCCTTTCGACGGCAGGTCTTTTACAGGAACGGGCGCTTCCTTGCCCGGCCCGTGCGGCTCGTGTTAGGTTTTCGCTTTGTCCGAGAGCGGCGAACGTCAGCTATCCGGGCCGAAGGCGGCATGATTAGACCCTTTCGCGGCACGCACCCGCGGGTTCACCCGACGGCTTTCATCGAAGAGAGCGCGCAGATCATCGGAGACGTTCACGTCGGCGAGGAGGCCAGCGTCTGGTTCAACGCCGTCGTGCGCGGCGACGTTTTCTACATACGCATAGGCAACCGCACCAACGTGCAGGACGGGACCGTCATACACGTCTCCAACGGCACGCACGCCACCGTCCTCGAAGACGAGGTCACGGTCGGGCACAACGTCACGCTGCACGGCTGCTACGTCGAGCGCGGGAGCCTCATAGGCATCGGCTCCGTCGTGATGGACGGCGTGCGCGTCGGCGCGAAGTCTCTGGTCGCCGCGGGCTCGCTCGTGACACCTGGGACGCAGATTCCGCCGCGCTCGCTCGTGATGGGCTCGCCCGCGCGCGTCAGGCGCACGCTCACCGACGAAGAGGTCGCCGGCCTGGACGTGTTCTGGCAGAACTACGTCGAGCTGATCAGGATGTACAGGGACGAGCCGGCGGGGTCGAGTTCTTCAAATAATGGTTAAGGGAGAACCGTGAATGTCTCAAAACTCGACGGGCAGGACGGCACAGTATCTCAAATCAAGTCCTCGGATATTGGCCGCCCTGCTCGTGACGTTCATTTGTGCCAGTTTGGCGAGCGCGCAGAGTGATTCGGGCTACGAGCTGAAGCGCGGCGACAACGAGTACGGCGTCTGGGGCGGCGGCGCGTTCTCGGCGACGACCGCCTTCGGCGGGCTGACGGACGCCGAGGCGGACGAGCGCGGGTTCGTCATCGCGGCCTTCCGCTACGGGCGCACGCTCGCGGCGAATGAACACCTGGCCTTGCAGTACACGCTCGACGCGATACCGATGGCGCTGGCCGTCGGCAACATAGAGTCCGCGACGACGGTCACGACGCCCGCGGGGCCCGTGACGACTTTTACGCGCTCGACGGCCTACGGCGCGGGCGTGACGCCGTTGGGCCTGCAACTCGATTTCGCGAACGGCTCGCGCGTGAAGCCCTTCGTGCACGTGAACGGCGGCCTGCTCCTCTTCAACGAGTCCGTGCCGCTGCCGGACGCCGGGAAGTTGGCGCTGGTCGGAGAGGCGGGCGCGGGTCTCCGCGTCTTCACCTCAGAGCGGCGCGCCGTCAGCTTCGGCGTGCGCTTTCATCACATCTCGAACGGCGACCGCGCGGGCTCGAACCGCGGGCTGAACCAGTTCGTCATTTACGCGGGCTTCTCCGTCTTCAAGTAATGGCCCAGGGCAAGACACAGCCGGCGCGCGGGATGCGCGACTTTCTCCCCGCGGACGTTCGCCGCCGCGAGTACGTCATCGGCGTCATACGCGAGGTCTACGAGCGCTACGGCTTCGAGCCGCTGGAGACTCCGGCGGTCGAGAACATAGAGACGCTGATGGGGAAGTACGGCGAGGAGGGCAACCAGCTCATCTTCAAAATCCTGAAGCGCGGCGAGCACGAGAAGACGGGCGAGGCAGACCTCGCGCTGCGCTACGACTTGACCGTGCCGCTGGCGCGCGTCGTCGCGGAGTACCGCGCGACGTTGCCGAAGTTTTTCAAGCGCTACCAGATTCAACCCGTGTGGCGCGCGGACCGCCCCGCGCGCGGTAGGTTCAGGGAATTTTACCAGTGCGACGTTGACGTGCTCGGCTCGCGCTCGATGGTCGTCGAGGCGGAGTTGTGCGCGGCGTCGAGCGAGGTGCTGACGAAGTTAGGGTTTACGAATTTCACGGTTCGTATTAATCACCGGCAAGTCCTCGCGGGCGTGTTGGACTCTGCGGGAGTCCCTGCGGACAAACACGCGGACGCTCTCGTCGCGTTGGACAAGCTGGACAAGATCGGGCGCGAGGGCGTCTGGAAGGAACTGGCTGGGCGCGGCGTGGCGGAAGAGGCTGGCGGCAAGCTGCTCGGCTTCTTCGCGGCCCTGGGCGAATTGGAGCACGCCGCGGAGCTTGCGCCGGACGAAAAGGTGGCCGCGTCGTCTGAGGCGCTCAACGCCGTGACGCTCGGCCGTCTGGTCGAATTCGTGGGCGACCACGAGGCGGGCGCGCAAGGCATAGACGAGCTGCGGTCAATCGTGGACTTCGCGGCGGCGAGCGGCGCGGGCGCGCGCCTCCGTGTTGACCCGAGCCTCGCGCGCGGGCTCTCTTACTACACGGGCGCGATTCTTGAAATCAACGTGCCCGACCTCGCGGGCAGCCTCGGCGGCGGCGGGCGCTACGACAATCTGGTCGGGATGTTTTCGGGCCAGAACGTCCCGGCCTGCGGATTCTCTTTGGGTCTGGAGCGGATCATCGTCGTGATGACCGAGCGCGAGATGTTCCCGGCGAGTCTCGTCAACGCGCCTGCCGACGTGATGGTCACGATCTGGGATGAGGCCGCCGTCAACGATTCAATCAATCTGGCGACGGAACTGCGCGCCGCGGGGCTGCGCGTCGACCTTTACCCGGAGGCGGACAAGCTCGGCAAGCAGTTCAAGTACGCCTCGTCGCGCGCCGTCCCGTTCGTCGCCGTCGTCGGCGAGAGCGAACGCGAGCGCGGCGAAGTCTCTCTTAAAAACATGGCGACGGGCGAGCAGCAGACGCTCGCGCGCGCAGTCGCCGCCGCGACCATTCTGGAGGCGATTGGAAAATAGATTTATGGAAGAGGCGCTCGCGAAACATTACCTGGAAGACGCGCTGAGTAACTTTCGGGACTACAAGAAGCTGGCCGAGGGGGCCTTCGAGCAGGTGACGGACGAGGAGTTCTTCCGCGCGCTGGACGAGGAGGCGAACAGCCTGGCCGTCATCGTCCGTCACATGAGCGGCAACATGCTCTCGCGCTGGACCGATTTCCTGACGACCGACGGCGAGAAGCCGGACAGGAACCGCGACATGGAGTTTGTCATCGCGCCCGAGACGACCCGCTCGGAGGTGATGGCGCGCTGGGAGAAGGGCTGGCGCTGCCTCTTCGACGCGCTCGAAGCCCTGCGGCCCGAGGACGTGCTGAGGAAAGTCTTAATCCGCGGCGAGGAGCACACGGTGGTCGAGGCCGTCAACCGGCAGTTGACGCACTACAGCTATCACACGGGGCAGCTCGTCTTCCTGGCGAAACATTTCAGGTCAGCCGCCTGGAAGAGCCTGTCCGTCCCGCGCAACCGCTCGGCCGAGTTCAACGCCCACATGGCCGGGAAGGCGCATGAAGGCTCGCCGCGCGCCGGGCGCTTCGACGCGCCGCAGGAATTTTTTCGCGAACCTGAAACCGGGAACGGGAAGTGACCACGGAGACAGGAAGAGAAATTAAAGATTTCAAATTTGAAATCTCAAATTCGCCACTTCAAATTCTTTCCTCTGTGGTGAGTCGGAAAGTCTGAATCATGCTTGATCATTTAGGGAACCTTGAGCGGACACACTCGTGCGGCGCGCTGCGCGCCGCAGACGTGGGGAAGACTGTGACTTTGATGGGCTGGGTCGCGCGGCGGCGCGATTTTGGCCCATTGACCTTCGTCGACCTGCGCGACCGCGACGGAATCACGCAGGTCGTCTTCAACGAGGAGACCGCCGCCGAGGCGCACGCGAAGGCCAAAGAGGTGCGCGGCGAGTACGTCATCGCCGTCACGGGCGAGGTCGTCTTGCGCGCCGAGAACCAGCGCAACCCGAAGATTCCGACGGGCGACGTTGAGGTGAGCGCACGCGAGATTCTCGTCCTGAACGACGCGCGCACGCCCCCTTTCCAAATCGAGCCGACTTCGCAGGATCAGCTCGCGAGCGAAGACCTGCGGCTGAAGTATCGCTACCTCGACCTGCGCCGGCCGCAGCTCCAGGCGAACATCCGCCTGCGCCACAGGGTCGTGGCGGAGATTCGCCGCTACATGGACGAGAAGGCGTTCACGGAAATCGAGACGCCCATCCTGATTAAGTCTACGCCCGAGGGCGCGCGCGACTACATCGTGCCCTCGCGCATACAGCCCGGCAAGTTCTACGCGCTGCCGCAGTCGCCGCAGCTCTTCAAGCAGCTCTGCATGATCGCCGGGCTGGACAAGTACTACCAGATCGCGCGCTGCTTCCGCGACGAGGACTTGCGGGCCGACCGCCAGCCCGAGTTCACGCAGTTGGACGTGGAGATGAGCTTCGCCACGACCGAGCAAGTTTACAGGCTCATCGAAGGCTTGTTCGCGCGCGTCTTCAATTTGGTCGGCGCGGAATTGACTGTGCCATTCCCGCGCCTGACTTACAGTGAGGCCATGCGCCGCTACGGCTCGGACAAGCCGGACCTGAGGTTCGGAATGGAACTGCAAGACTTGTCGGGCGTGTTGGAGGGGACGACGTTCGCTCCCTTCGCCGCGACGCTCGAAGGCGGGGGCGAGATTAAGGGGCTGGTCGTGCCCGGCGGCGCGCGCCTGTCGCGGAAAGTCCTGGACGAGTTGCAGGAGTTCGTCAAGCGTTACAACGCGACGGCGCTGGCCTGGATCAAGCTCGGCGACGAAACCTCTTCGTCGCTCCTGAAGGCGCTCGGGCAGGAGACAATCGAGCGCATGGCACAGGGCGCGGGCGCGCAGAAGGACGACGCGGTGCTCATCGTCGCCGGGAAGCCGAAAGTGGTGGCGGCGAGCCTCGGCGCTCTGAGGAACGAGATGGCGCGGAGGGAGAAGTTGATTCCCGAAAATGTCTACGCGCCGCTCTGGGTGACGGAGTTCCCGATGTTCGAGTTCAACGAGGACGACGGGCGCTACTACGCCATGCACCACCCGTTCACCTCGCCGCTCGACGAAGACTTGCCGCTCCTGCGCCGCGCAATCGAGGAGGGCGAGACGCACCTTCTCGGCAGCTTGCGCGCGAAGGCTTACGACACTGTGGTCAACGGCGTGGAGGCCGCGGGCGGCTCCATCCGCATTCACCAGCGCGACGTGCAGGGGCTGGTCTTCAAGGCGCTGGGGCTCACAATCGAGAAGGCGCGCGAGCGCTTCGGCTTCTTCCTCGACGCGCTCGAATACGGCACGCCTCCGCACGGCGGCATCGCCTCCGGCGTCGAGCGCCTGCTGATGGCCCTGACGGGCATCGAGAACATACGCGACCTGATGGCCTTCCCCAAGACGGCCTCGGCCGCGGACCTGATGATCGACGCGCCCGGCGAAGTCGACCCGGCGCAGTTGGACGAATTGAAACTGAAGATCGTGAAATAGAGTTTGAGAAAGTTTTGAGGAGAAGATTGTGGACGAGCTGCTGACGAAAGAGAACCTGGAATACCGCGCGACGGCGCGCGAGATCGCCGAGAAGTACGTGCGGCCTGTGGCGTACGAGTTGGACGCGAAGGCGGAGTACCCGTGGTCTGTCGTGCGCGCGTTGCAGGACGCTGGATTGATGGGCGTGTGGATCCCGAAGGAGTACGGCGGGCGCGGCGGCGGCGTAACGAATCTGTGCATCGTCGTGGAGGAGTTGTCGAAGGCGTGCGGCGGAGTCGGCGTGACTTACGCCGTCAACGCCTTGGCGTCGTTCCCGATTCTCGTCGGCGGGACAGAGGAGCAGAAGCAGAAGTATCTGCCGGACGTGGCGCAGGGCAAGACCCTGATGGCCTTCGGGCTGTCGGAGAAGGAGGCCGGGTCGGACGCGGGGAGTTTGAAGGCGCGCGCCGAGAAGCGCGACGACTTCTACGTCCTGAACGGCGACAAGAAGTGGAACACGAACGGCAACGCGGCCCAGCTCTACACCATCTTCTGTTCGACGAACCCTGACCGCGGCGGGCGCGGCGTCTCGGCGCTCCTGGTGGAGAAGGGGACCGAAGGGTTCGAGATCGGCAAGAAGGAAGACTTGATGGGCATACGCTGCGTGCCCGTCCACGAGCTGCACTTCCGCGACTGCTACGTCCCGGCCGAGAACCTCCTCGGCGGGAAAGAGGGCCACGGCTTCAAGCACGCGATGATGACGTTGGACTTGGCGCGGCCCGGCGTCGCGGCGCAGGCTCTGGGATTGGCACAGGGCGCGCTCGACCTGGCGATTGACTACACGACCAAGCGCCAGCAGTTCGGCCAGTCGGTCGCCTCCTTCCAGGGCATACAGTGGATGCTCGCCGACATGGCTACGAAGGTCGAGGCCGCGCGCCAACTCGTCTACGCCTCGGCGCGCGCCATCGACGCGGGCGCGAAGAACGTCTCGAAGATCGCGGCGATGGGCAAGGTCTTCGCGACCGACGTGGCGATGAGTGTCACGACCGACGCCGTGCAGCTCTTCGGCGGCTACGGCTACTGCAAGGACTATCCGATTGAGAAGTACATGCGCGACGCCAAGATCACGCAGATTTACGAAGGCACGAACCAGATTCAGCGCCTCGTCATCGGCCGCAGTTTGATTAAAGAGGCGGCGGCCGCGCAGCCGCGCGCCGAGGCGGCCGAAGCCTAGCGGCGTGCCGGAGGGGCCCGGATGAAAATCTTCCTCGGAGCGGCCTTGCTGTTTCTCTTCACCTGCCCCGGTGCGCAGGCCCGGCAGGATAGGGATTACTACCCGCCCTTCGAGCATTTGAGGGGCGACTACAGGCAGGTCGGCCTCGTGGCCCACGTGCGAGTCAAGAGCGCGAAGTTCGCCGCGCCGGACGTTCACTCCCTTTACGTGCTTGAGAGCGAGGTCGTCGAGCCCTTGAAGGGCAGGCTCAGGCGCGGGCAGCCGCTCACGTTTTACATGGCCCTGGAGGATGACGTGGACGCCAACCACTTCCTGGGCGAGTGGATCGTCTTCCTCGAAGGCAGCGCCAACAGCCCGAACGGTAAGTGGAGTTGGTTTGTGCTGGAAAACTCCAGCCTGCCTTACTCGGAGGTGATCATCGCCGAGATGAGGAAAGTCAGGCGTCTGAGCCTGCGAAGGTCGAGGCCGAAACGTCGTCAGGCCGCCGCGCGAACAGGTTAATGAGATGTTCGCGCGGCGGCCTGACCGCTTTCGGCCTTCATCTCATACGCAAGGAGAACCTCGCCATGAACCACCCGCGCTCCCGCGCCACGCTGCTCCCGATTCTGGCCGCTTCCTTACTGTGCCCCGCGCGAGTTCTTCCGGCCGCCGCGCCGCCGCGGGCCGAACGCCGTCAGGCGGCGGCGGGCTGCGACGCGGCGGCCGCGCTCTCGCTCGTCGAGGAGCAGTTGTCGGAGTCGAAAACCCTGGGCGACGTTCCGGCGCGAATCAAGGTCCTGATTCGCGCGGCCGACCTGCTCTGGGCCGCGCGCCCCGAAGCGGCGCGCAACGCCTTCACGGAGGCTTACGATTTGGCCTCGAAAGATTTTAAGGAGCATGGCGACGCGGTGACCGAGCCGAGCGGTTCCACGCCGGGGATGTTCCTGCCCGACCAGCGCTTCACAGTCATTAGCGCCGTCAGCCGCCGCGACGCGGACTGGGCCAAGCGTCTGGCCGAGCGCGCGGCCAAACAGAGCGAGGAGGAGGCGAAGGAGAAAGAGAAAGCAACGGCCGGCTGGCCGCCCGCCGGCGAACTCAGGATGGGCGAGAAGTTCCTCGACGCGGCTTTCGCTCTCGTGCCCGTCGACAGGGCGGCGGCGCTCGACTTCGCGCGCAGGAGCTTCCGCTACCCCGCCTCCTGGAACGGCCTGACCAGCTTCCTCTACAGGCTGGCCGAAGCGGACCAGAAAACCGGGGACCAGTTCTACCTCGAAGCCCTGGAGTTTTACTCCGCGCGGCCCGCCAACGAGTTGCTCTACCTTACAGGCTACCCGTTCGGCCTGAACCGCTTCGTCGGTCCCGAGGCGAGTTCCGCTTACTCGCCCGCGCCGCAGGGCTTCGTGCCGAGCGCCGCGCTTCAGCAGCGCCTGATGGAAGTCCTGCTCAGGCGCGCGCGGGCCGCCATGCAAGCGCCTGCGAAGGCGAGCGGCCGGCAGAACTTTCCCGAGTCGGCGCAGCTTTACCTGGCGCTCGACAGCCTGAGTCCTCTCGTCACGCAGCCCGCCCTGGCCGAGCAGGTCGCGCAGACTAAGGTCGCGCTCGGCGCGGCCTTGCCCGCGAGGCTGCGCGAGAGTATGACCAGTCTCGGGCAGGAGCAGCGCGAGATTGACGAGCCGTCTTTCACGGACCTGGCCCGGCAGGCAGAGCGCGAGACCGTCCCGTGGAAAAAGGATTACTCGCGCGTGCATGCCGTCCAGGCCGGCGTCACGTCGGAGAGTTTTGAGCGTTTAGAGGAGTTGGCCGGGAAGGTCGAAGACGAGAACGTCCGCCGGCAGCTTCTCAACTGGCTCTACTTCAGGAGCGCGCAGAAGGCCGTGGCGGGCGGGCTGCTCGACGACGCGGCCAAGCTGACGCGCAAGGTGGAGGAGGTGGATCAGCGCGCCTACCTCTTCTTCGAAATCGCCAACGCCGCCGAGAAGAAGTTCGCCGACCAGGCGCGCTTCCGCGAGGCGCTGGACGAGGCGGCGAAAGTCGCGCTCTCCGCGCCGAACACAGACCGCAGGGCGCGCTCCCTGCTCGGCGTCGCGCACCTCTACTCGAAGCTAGACCAGTTCCGCGCCGTGGAGGTCATGGGCGAGGCCGTCAAGACGATTAACAGGCTGGATAACCCTATCTTCATGCCCGTTGTCTTCCAGGAAATTAAGGGCGAGCAGTTCGGCATCTTCATGGCCTACCCGCTCGCCGGCTTCGACATCGAGAACAGTTTCCGCGACCTGGCCGCCGCGGACTTTCAGGGAGCGCTCGCGCTGGCGCGCACGGTGGAGAACAAAGGCTTGCGCGCGGGCGTCATGATGGCTATCGCCGCGCGGTGCCTGGAAAAGCCTGCGCCTAAAAAGAAGGCCGCGGAAAAGAAGCGCAAGGCCGCGCAGCCTTCCCCGTCGCCCGCGTCCACGCCATGATTACGCTCTCGCGCGAGCACGTCGAGGAACTGTTCGCGCACGCGCGCGAGGCGACGCCGGCCGAGTGTTGCGGGCTCGTCGGCGGGAGCGGCAGGCGCGCACAAATCGTCTACCGCCTGCGCAACGTCGCGCGCGACCCGCTCGTCGGCTACGAGGCCGCGCCCGAGGAGTTGTTCGCCGCGCAGCGCGACATGCGCGAGCGCGGGCAGGAGCTTCTGGGCATCTACCACTCGCACCCGCGCGCAAGCGACCCCGTCCCGTCCGAGACGGACGTTCGTCTCGCCTACTATCCTTCCGCCATTTACTTTATTATTGGCCTGGGCGCGGGCCGGGCGACCCTGCGCGCCTTCCGCATCTCCGAGCGCGACGCGCGCTGGGAGCCGGTCGAGTACGCGGTCGCTGACTGACTTGGGGGAGAACCTTGCGGGCTACGATTTCGTAAACAACTTACGAAATGATGAAAGAGAAGAAGAAGAGCAAGTACGACACCAACCCGCTCGACGAGGGTTACGCGAAGCGCGCCGACGACGAGTGGGGCGCGACGAGGCGTGTCGAGCCCGTGCCCGAGGAGAAAGAGGTCTGGCCGGCGGAGGCACCCACGAAGCGTTACGACTCTTCGATCCCGGTCTCGTACCCTTCGATTCACGTCCCGCCGAGCTACCCGCCGCGCCCCGTCGGCCTCGCGGCGGACGCGGCGCGTCAGCCTGCGGCACCGCCGACACCTGCGCGCACGGTTCCGGGGCTCGGGATGCATGAGAACGTGACGCTCGCGCTGCCCTACGTGCCCTTCTTCATCGGCGGGGTGATCGGGGCCATAGAACTCGTCCTGACGCCGCGCGAGGAGACGAAGGCCAGGTTCTACGCGTCGCAGGGGCTGGCCCTCCAGTTGGTCGCGCTCTTCATCACGCTCATCTTCAACTTCGTCGGCCGCGTCACCGGCACGGGCATCGGCGGCGGGATGTTCTGGACCGCCTCGACCGTCTTCTTCATCATCAACACCATACGCATCTGGAAGGGCGGCACGCTCCACATCGCCCCCGTCCAGGACGCCGCCGAATGGCTCAACGAAAAAATCGAGCCGCAGCGACTCAAGCCGAAAAAGAAGTAGGCGGCGGTCAGTTAAAGACGGAAGAGGGCGGCCGAGTGTGATGGGCACGGCCGCCCTCTTCTTTTTGTTAACTGACCGCCGCTCTGTGTTAATCTCTCCGCGCAGGCTCTCTCCGGGACAGGTTTGTAATCGTAGCCCAAAAGGTAATTGATGAAGAGGAAACTTTGCGTCCTGTTGCTCGTGGTCGTCGCGGGCTCGCTCGCGTTCCCGGTCGTCGCGCAGCGACGCCGCAGACTCCCGCCGCGGCGCGTCATAACGCCGCCGGTCGCCTCCGACCGCGGCTACGTCAGCGCGCGCTTCCGGCAGATCGCGGACGAGTACCTGAAGGGCCATTACAGCTTCAACCCGACGGAGGCGACCTCCGCCGGGCTGCACGAGTACGACTCGCGCCTCGAAAGCCGTAGCCGCGAGAGCCTTGAGCGCGAGGCTCGCCGCCTGCGCGACACGCTCAGCCTTCTGGCCCGCATCAACCCTAACTCTCTTTCGGAAGACGCGCGCTACGACTACCTTGTCCTGACCTCGCACGCGCGCGGGCAGCTCCTGGACTTGCAGGACATCGGCCGCTGGCAGCGCGACCCGAACGCCTACAACCAGACGGCCGCCGCGGGCGTCGACAACATCCTCAAGCGCAACTACGCGCCGTTCGACCAGCGGCTCGACGCCGTGCTCGCGCGCGAGCGCGAGATCGCGCGGCTGCTCGAAGAGGCGCGCGCCAATCTGGAAGCGCCGCCGCGCATCTACACGGAGACGGCCGTCGCGCAGGTGCGCGGGAGCGTCGAGTACTTCGAGCGCGTCGTGCCGCAGATGGTCGAGCGCGCGGGCGGCGGGCGCATGAGCGCGGCGCGCAAGGGCGAGTTCGAGGCGGCGAACGCGGCCGCCATCGACGCGCTACGCTCTTTCGCCGACTGGCTCGCGCGCGACCTGCTGCCGCGCTCCACCGGCAACTTCGCCATCGGGCCGGAGAATTATAGAAAGAAACTGCTCTACGACGAGATGGTCGAGACGCCCGTGGAGCACCTCATCAACGAAGGCGAAAGAGAGCTGCGGCGCACGCAGGAAGAGATGCGGCTGCTCGCGGAAGAGATCGCGCCGGGGAGGGGCGTGCGCGCGGCGCTGCGCACTCTCGGGCGCGAGCACCCTTCGTCGGACGGGCTCGTCGGCGACACGCGCTCGGAATTGGACCGGATACGCGCCTTCGTCCGCACGGCCGACATCATGACCGTGCCCGCGGGCGAGAACCTGCGCGTCGCCGAGACGCCCGAGTACGCGCGCTCGACGAGCTTCGCCTCGATGGACTCGCCCGGCGCGTTCGAGCGCGTCGCGACCGAAGCCTACTACTACGTCACGCCGCCCGACCCGCAGTTGGACGAGCGCAGGCGCGAAGAGCACCTCAGCTTCTACAACCGCTACGCGCTGCCCATCATCTCGATCCACGAAGTCTACCCCGGCCACTACTATCAGTACCTGGCTTTGAAGCGGCAGCCGTCGCGCGTCCGCGTCGCGCTCTCGGCGGCGAGCTTCGTCGAAGGCTGGGCGCACTACTGCGAGCAGATGATGCTGGACGAGGGCTTCGGCGGGAACAACCCCAAGCTCAGGCTCGCGCAGTTGAACATGGCGCTCCTCAGACTGTGCCGCTACCTCGTCGGCCTGCGCCTGCACACGCAGGGCATGACTTACGAAGGCGGCGTTGAGTTCTTCATGCGCGAGGGCTACCAGGAGAGAGTCAACGCCGAGCGCGAGGCGCGGCGCGGCACGCTCGACCCGACCTACCTGGTTTACACGCTCGGCAAGATGCAAATCTTGAAACTGCGCGAAGACTACAGGCGGCGCGAGGGCGCGGCGTTCAACCTCGGCGCGTTCCACGACCGGCTGCTCTCTTACGGGATGCCGCCCGTCAAGATCATACGCCTCGCCATGCTCGGCTCCGCGGGCGGGCAAAATACCGGCACAGGAGGCGGCACGATTGAGCCGCAGCGCGACGTTGATTTTTCGGTCCTCGCGACGGGCTACAACAGCCGCTACGAAGGCACGCGCGCGCTCCAACTCATCACGAACCAGAGTGACTGGGAGCGCGCGTGGGAAGTCATAGGCCGCGGCAGCTCGGGCCCCATGCCCGAGGTCAACTTCAACACGCGCGCCGCCGTCGTCGCGCACCAGGGCCGCCAAAGCACCGGCGGCTACGGCATCTCCGTGGCCGCGATTCGCCGCGAAGGTCAGACGCTCGTCGTGCGCGTCGACGAGCAGCGGCCGGGGAAGGGCGACGTGGTGACGGAGGCGCTCACCTCGCCCTTCGTCGCCGTCTCCATCCCGCGCCCGCCCGACGGCGTGACCGCGAAGTTTGAGGACGAGGTAAACAAAATAGAACAGAATCGTAACGTGAACGAGCGAAGCTCTCCGGCGCGCAGACGTTACGGGCGGCGGCGCGGTTAAACAGGGCCAACCCGCCCTTGCCTCGTCTCATCAAAACTGGGCCGACGCGGGCGGGCCGGACCCGCGTGAGGTGCTATAATTCGGCGGAGATTAACGCGCCCTCTCTCCCTGCGCGTTCCGCGCCAGCGCGGTTGTCAAAAATTCGGGGGAGACGGCTGGAGTTTTAAAGTTAAGCGGCCCGCCCTCGAAAATAGTTCGGGAGCGGGCCGCTTTTTTACAGCTTGAGAGAACGGGTGCGGGGAAGCGCTCGCATCCTTTACGGGAGGGGGAAGAATGAAAACCAGTATTCACGCCCGCGCACGCGCGCTCGTCATGCTGCTCGCGGCTCTCGCGCTCTTTGCGTCTGCCTTCGATGTCTCGGCGCAGACCAGAATCAAGTTACATAGCAATAAGTATAAAATCTCCGACGACGTTCAGGCCGGCCGCCAGGCCGCCGCGCAGGTCGAGCAGCAGATGCCCATCATGCGCGACGAGATGGTCGAGAGTTACGTCGAGCGCGTCGGGCAGCGGCTCGTCGAGGCCATCCCGCAGGAGTTCCAGCACCCTGGATTCCGCTATCACTTCAAAGTCGTCAACGCGCGCGACATCAACGCGTTCGCGCTGCCGGGCGGGCCGATGTACATCAACCGCGGGATGATCGAGGCGGCGCGCAACGAGGGCGAGCTGGCCGGCGTCATGGCCCACGAGATCAGCCACGTCGCGCTCCGCCACGGCACGGCGCAGGCGACCAAGGCGCAGAAGTATTCCGTCCTGGCCGGCATCGGCGCAATCGCCGGCGCGGTCATAGGCGGCGTGCCCGGCGCTATCGTCGGACAGGGCAGTCAGGTGGCCGTCGGCACCTACTTCCTCAAATTCAGCCGCGAGTACGAGACGGAGGCCGACGTGCTCGGCGCGCAGATCATGGCGAACGCGGGCTACGACCCGCGCGACCTGGCGAACGTCTTCCGCACGATCCAGTCGCAGGGCGGGGGCGGCGGGCCGCAGTTTATGAGCAGCCACCCGAACCCCACCAACCGCTACGAGCGCATCAACCAGGAGGCCGCGCTGCTCCGCGTCTCGAACCCCATCCGCAACACGGAGGAGTTCGCCATGGTGCAGCAGCGCCTGCGCGGGCAGGGCCGCGCTCCTTCGATGGAAGAGATCGCGCGCAGTGGACGGCGCTACCCCGTCGAGGGCGGCAACTACCCGTCGAACTATCCCGAGGGCAACATCAGCGGGCGGGTGGCGTACCCGTCGTCGCGCTACAGGACTTTCAACGGCGGGAACGTCTTCCAGTTGCAGTACCCGGACAACTGGCGCGAGCTGGGCGAGAGCCAGAGTTCCGTGTGGTTCGCGCCCGAGGGCGCGTACGGGCAGGTGCAGGGCCAGCCCGTCTTCACGCACGGCGTCAACGTCGGCGTCACACAGGCGCAGGGCAACAACCTGCGCGACGCGACGGACTACTTCATCAACTCGCTGGCGCAGGGCAACGGGAACCTGCGCGCGCAAGGGGGCTACCAGCGCGGCTCGATTGACGGGCGCAACGCGCTCGCCATCAACCTGTCGAACGTCAACGAGGCGACGCGCCGCAACGAGCGGATCACGGTCTACACCACGCTCCTGCGCGACGGCCAGTTGTTCTACTTAATCATGGTCGCGCCGCAAAACGACTACGGCACCTTCCAGAGCGCCTTCGGCAACGTGCTGCGCTCGATTCAACTGAACTACTGACGCTCCGGTCGAGCAAGGGGGAGAAGCGAAAGGCCCGCCGTTCCGCGCGGGCCTTTCGCTTCTTTCGCTTTCCTTTATTTTGCGACTGGGTATAAGCTATGCGGCGCGATGAAAGACGAAGCCTCGCGGCGAAGACCTTTGGTGAAGTGGTCGCTGATAGCGGCCGGCTGGACTCTGTTCGGGCTGTTCTTCGCCGTCCAGTCAATCGCCGTGCGCGCCTACGACGGGAGACCGTTGAGGGTCGGCGAGGCGTTGTCGGCCTGGCTCCTCTGCGCCTACCTCTGGCTGGCGCTGACGCCTTTAGTCCTCCGGCTCGCGCGCCGCTTCCCGATTGAGCGCCGTAGCTGGCGCAGAAACCTCCCGGCGCACGTCGCGGCGGCCGTCCTGCTCTCGCTCCTTCAACTGGCGGCCTACGTCACGATAGCCTCCTGGCTCGGCAAAATTCCGGCCAACCGCTCTTTCTTCGAGTCCTTCCGCGGCTTCTTCGTCGGGGACTTCCACTTCGACCTGCTGACCTACGGCGCGATTGTCGGACTCGTCCACGCGCTCGACTATTACCGCAAGTACCGCGAGCGCGAGTTGCGAGCCTCGCAGCTCGAAACGAAACTGGCACAGGCGCAGCTCGACGCCCTGCGCATGCAGCTCCACCCGCACTTCCTCTTCAACACGCTCAACAGCATCTCTGTGCTGATGGCCGAGGACGTGCGCGCGGCGCGCCGGATGCTCGCGCGCCTGAGCGACCTGCTCCGCACGAGCCTGGAGGAAGCGGGCGCGCACGAGGTGGCGCTGCACCAGGAGCTGGAATTTTTGGAGAGCTATCTTGAGATCGAGCAGACGCGCTTCCAGGACCGGCTGACGGTGCGGATGGAGATTGACCCGGCGGCGCTCGACGCGCGCGTGCCGAACCTCATCCTTCAGCCCTTAGTCGAGAACGCCATCCGGCACGGCATCGCGCCGCGCGCGCGTGCGGGCACCGTCGAGATTCGCGCCGCGCGCGAGAACGGCGCGGTGCGGCTCGCGGTCGCGGACGACGGCGCGGGGCTCGGGTCGGCGCGGCCCGAAGACTTGATGAAGGGCATAGGGCTCTCGAACACGCGTTCGCGGCTCGAACAACTCTACGGCGCGGCGCACCGCTTCGAGATGCGCGAGCGCGAGGGCGGCGGCCTCGAAGTCTCAATCGAGATTCCCTTCCGCAGCGGGGGCGAAGGGACGCGCGCGTGAGGAAGATTCGCGCGATGATCGTGGACGACGAGCCGCTGGCGCGGCGCGGGATTCGCGCGCACCTCGCGGAAGAGAAGGACATCGAAGTCGTCGCGGAGTGCGGCGACGGGCGCGAGGCCGTCCGCCTCATACGCGAACTCGAACCGGACCTCGTCTTCCTCGACGTGCAGATGCCCGAGCTCGACGGCTTCGGCGTCCTCGAAGCGATAGCCGCTGAGCGCCTGCCCAACGTCATCTTCGTCACGGCCTACGACAAATACGCGCTGCGCGCCTTCGACGTGCACGCGCTCGACTACCTGCTCAAACCTTTCGACGCCGAGCGCTTCGCGAAAGCCCTGGCGCGCGCGCGGTCGCAGACGGAGCGCGAGGGGCTGAGCGAGATCAGTCTGCGCCTGCAAAGTCTGATTGAAGATTTGAAGACGAACCAGAAGTACGCCGAGCGGCTCGTCGTCAAGACGGCCGGGCGCATCTTCTTCCTCGGCGTCGGGGAGATAGACTGGGTCGAGGCCGCGGACAACTACGTCCGCCTGCACGCGGGCCGCGACTCGCACCTGCTGCGCGAGACCATGAGCAGCCTCGAAAAGAGACTCGACCCCGCGCTCTTCCTGCGCGTCCACCGCTCGGCAATCGTCAACGTCCGGCGCATCAAGGAACTCCACCCGCTCTTCCGCGGCGAGTACGAAATCATCCTCCAAGACGGCACGCGCCTCGCCACGGGCCGCGGCTACCGCGACAAGCTGCAGGAGCTTTTCGGCCACGCGGACTGAGCGCGCGCCGCGCCAGTTCGCCCCGCAAGGAAACCGGCCCGCCCACCGAAACTCGCGCCCCGCCACAAATCTCTTTTCGCCGGGGCCGCGTGAAGCTAAACTCCGTGCCCGACGCCAGAGAGCAAGCTCCCGACCGCACCGTCAGGCTTTGGAGAATAAGAAAGTGGTGACTGTAAAACCGAATCGAAAGGACGCTGTCATGAAGAGAAAATCCGGCCTCGTGTTCGTCTCCCTCGTGTTGGTCTTCGTCTCGCTCCTGCTGGCGCTCGCGGCCGAAGCGCGCGCGCAGTCGCCGGCGGACGCGGCGGCGATTAAGCAGGCGGCGCTCGACTACATAGAGGGCTGGTACGAGGGCAACGCCGAGCGCATGGAGCGCGCGCTCCACCCCGAGCTGGCGAAAAGAATCGTCCGCACGAACAAGGAGGGCTACAGCAATCTGGGCCAGATGAGCGCGATGTCGCTCGTGCTGGGGACGCGCCGCGGCGGCGGGAAGGAGACGCCGAAGGAGAAGCAGCAGAAGGACGTGACGGTCCTGGACGTGTTCGAGAACGCGGCGAGCGTCAAGGTCGTCGCCTCGGACTGGGTCGACTACCTCCACCTGGCGAAGTCCAACGGCCGCTGGGTCATCGTCAACGTGCTCTGGGAACTGAAGCCGGAGAAGAAGTAGGGGGCGGACCACGAAGACACACGAAAAGACACGAAGAAAGGAGTCGAGCCTACTTCGCGTCGCTTCGTGTGTCTTCGTGGTTCCTGTTCTTTTAGCCTATGAGCGGCATCTTCGCGCCGCACTCGGGGCAGAAGCGGGTGGGGTTCTCGGGCTCGTGCCCGCAGCCGGAGCAGGCGACGCGCGCGGGCTTGGTCGGCGTCCCGCACTCGGGGCAGAACTTGGCCTTGCCGACCTGCGCGCCGCAGGCCGAGCAGTTGGCCGCGGCGGCCGGCGCGGTTTGCGCGGCGGGCCTCGCGGGCGCTTTGGCGACCGACTCGGCGCTCATGTCAATCTTCGAGACGTAGTCGGTCTGCTGCGCCTTCTCGTAGAGCTGCTGGCGCGTGGCGTCGGCCTTGGCGTGGGCGTGCGCCGAGGCCGCCTCCTCCTGGTAGTCCGGCGCGCACTCCTCGCACTGGCCCGCCTGCGCGTTCCAGCAGATTTCGGGACAAACCCACTTGCCGCAGCGCGAGCACTGGTGAAAATGCTCCTTGCCCTCCGCGACGGCCTTCGCGAGCGCCGCGTCGTGGCCCTTGCCGCCGACCGCGCGCTGAACCTCGTAGGCGGAGTCGCCCGCGGAACTGGCCCACCCGCCGAAGAGGCTGCCGGCCGCGCGCAGAAGAGACCCGGCGGTCCCCGTGACCGACGGCTGGAAGCGCGACATGAAGCCGTTGCCGCACTTGTCGCAGTAGAACTTGAACTGGTAGCCCTTATCCGTGGACAGGTCATCGTAATTGCCGACGAACTGAATCATTGCCATTTGAAAACTCTCCTAAAAATTGTGAAAGGTGAAGGGTGACAGGTGACGGGACGAACCCGCCGTCACCTTTTGCAAGATAGCACCACGGATTTTTCTTGTCACCCGGCACTCGTCACTTTTCTTTGGCTTCCTGCCAGAGGGCTTCCATCTCGTCAAGGGTCGCGGCGCCGAGGGTGCGGCCGCGTTCTTTCAGCCCGCCTTCGATGTACTGGAAGCGGCGGCGGAACTTGCGGTTGGTCGATTTGAGCGCGGCCTCCGGCTCCACGCGCAGGTGGCGCGCGATGTTCGTGACGGCGAAGAGCAAATCGCCCAGCTCCTCGCGCACGCGCTGGTGGTCTTCCTCGGACTCCGACTCCTTGTGGGAATGGATGGCCGCGCGCAGCTCGTCCACCTCCTCGTGCAGCTTGTCGAAGATGTCTTCGACGCGCTCCCAGTCGAACCCTACGCGCGCGGCCTTCGTCGAGAGCTGGTGCGCCTCCATCAGCGCGGGCGCTTTGCGCGAGACGCCGTCGAGGAGCGAAGACTCTTTCGCCCCCTCGTCCTTCCCCGCGGCGCGCTTCTCCTCGGCCTTGATCGCCTCCCAGTTGCGCAGGACTTCCGCCGCGTCCTCGGCGCGCTCGTCGCCGAAGACGTGCGGGTGGCGGCGGACCATTTTCGAGTGAATCGCCTCGGTCACGTCCGCGACGGTGAATTCGTTGCGCTCGGCCGCGACCTGCGCGTAGAAGACGATCTGAAAGAGGAGGTCGCCCAGCTCGTCGCGCAGCTCCGCGGGCCGCCCTCCGCGCGCCTCCTCGACGGCCTCGAAAGCCTCGTAAGCCTCTTCCAGAAGCATCGGCGCGAGCGTCTCGTAAGTCTGCTCGCGGTCCCACGGGCAGCCCTCGGGCGAGCGCAGCCGCGCCATCAGTGCGACTAAATCATCGAATGTTGCCGGCATAACTTTTCAAGCCCCAAGTCCAAAGTCTGAAGTCCGAAGGCGGAAGTCTAAAGCCTGGCGCGTAATGTTCCAAGTCCGGCCCAAAGGTCGGCTTTTTGACTTTGGACTTATGTGCCGGGCCGGTGCTACCATCACTTCTTAAATAAACATTTCGGGGAAAATTTATGAGCGAAGAACAGCCAGTTTTCAAAGTCACTGACCGCAGACTATTCAACCCGGACGGCACGCCGCGCGAAGTCGAGCGCGAGGAGCCGGCCGCGGCCCCGGCGCAGGCAGAGCCGCCGGCCGCCAGCCAGGAGCCTACAGCAGCAGCCCCCGCGGAAGCGGCCCGCCCGGACGCGGAGCACGAGGGCGCGGCCGCGCCGACCGCCGAGGACATCCCCGAAGACGATTACGCTGACGACCCGACGAGTTTCGTGGGCCACGTCATGTTTATCGCCACGCAGGCCGCCGCCTCCCTCGGGATGCTCAGGCACCCGGAGACGGGTCAGGCCGAGGTCGACCTACAGTTCGCCAAGCACTGGATAGACGTGCTCGGCACGTTGCAGGAGAAGACGCGAGGCAACCTCGACGAGCGCGAGCGGCGAATCCTGGAGGGCTGGCTCGGCGACCTCCGCATGCAGTACGTGGCGATGTCAGGCAAGGCGCGCCCCGCGGCCCCGCGCGGGTTCACGGGCCGCGACATCATCGGTGGAAAGTAGTCAGTAGTCAGTAGTCAGTAATCAGCAAAGTCTGAAAACTGATTACTGACTACTGACTACTGATTACTCGAATGAAACTGACTTTCCTCGGCACAGGCACGTCAACGGGTGTGCCGTCCATCGGCTGCGAGTGTGAGACGTGCGTGTCGGAGGACCCGCGCGACAAGCGGCTGCGCGTCTCGATTCTAGTGGAGCACGGCGGGCAGACCGTCCTGGTCGACACCTCCTCGGACTTCCGCCAGCAGGCACTCCGCCAGCGCATACGCTGGCTCGACGCCATCCTCATCACGCACTGCCACGCAGACCACATCTTCGGCCTCGACGACATACGCCCGCTCAACTTCCGCCACGGCTCGCTCGGCGTCTACGCCAACGAGCGCGCTTGGAAAGACATCCGCCGCATCTTCCAGTACGTCTTCGAGCCGAGCTACACCGGCGGCGGGCTGCCGCAGGTCGTGCCGCACACGGTCGTCAACGGCGCGCCCTTCTGCATCGGGCCGGACCTGCGCGTCACGCCGCTCGAAGTGATTCACGGGCGGCTCCCGGTGGTGGCTTACCGCTTCAACGACTTCGCCTACGCGACGGACCTGAGCGAGATTCCGCCCGCGACCGTGGAGGGCCTGCGCGGCCTGGACGTGCTCGTGCTCGACTGCCTGCGCTTCCGGCCGCACCCGACGCACCTCTGGCTGGAGCGCGCGCTCGAGTACATCTCCGAGATCGCGCCGCGCCGCGCCTACCTGACGCACATCGCGCACGACGTCATGCACGCGCGCGACTCCGCGAAGCTGCCCGGCGGGGTCGAGTTCGCTTACGACGGATTGGAGGTAAGGGATGAGGGATGAGGGATGAGGGGTGAAGTACAAGCTTTCTTTACTTCACCCCTCATCCCTCATCCCTCATCCCTCAGTCAATGCGCCTCTTTCACGGCACGGATAACGCGGGGATAGCGCGGCCGACGGTGTTGACGTTGGGCGTGTTCGACGGGCTGCACCTCGGGCACCAACTGATCATGCGGACGGTGGTCGAGCGCGCGCGTGCGCTCGGCGCGGTGCCGACCGTGATCACCTTCGACCCGCACCCGCGCGCCGTGCTCCACCCGGAGTCGGCCCCGCCGCTCTTGCAGACCTTCGACCAGAAGATAGAGGCGTTCGGCGTGCTGGGCGTCGAGCAGTCAATCGTCATCCGCTTCAACAGGGCCTTCGCGGAGATAGAGGCGGAGGACTTCCTGCGCGACGTGGTGCGCGACCGGCTGCACGCGCTCGAAGTCTACCTCGGGCGCGGCTTCGCCTTCGGGCGCAACCGCGAGGGCAACATCGGGCTTTTAAGAAAGGTGAGCGAGCGGCTCGGCTTCCACGCGGACGAAGTGCCCGAGGTGCGCCTGCGCGGGCAGCGCATCAGCTCAAGCCGCGTGCGCGAGATGCTGGCCGCAGGCCGCGTGAACCTGGCGCGGCGCATGCTCGGCCGGCCTTACGGGGTGGAGGGCCGCGTCGTGCGCGGCGAGCAGCGCGGCCGCACGCTCGGCTTCCCGACGGCCAACCTGCGCCCGCAGAACCGCGTCATCCCCAGAGGCGGCGTTTACGTGACGGCGACGCTCATCGAAGGCGCGTGGCGGCGCAGCGTGACCAACGTCGGCACGCGCCCGACGTTCAAGGACGAAGCCGCCGGGCCGTCAATCGAGACCTACGTGATGGGCTGGGGGGGCGACCTCTACGGCGACGTGGTGCGCGTGCGTTTCCTCCGCCGCTTGCGCGACGAGCGAAAGTTTGCTTCCATTGAAGAGTTGAAACAGCAGATCGCGCGCGACCGCGACCGCGCTTCCAGCTATTTCGAGCGCGGCGGCGTGCGCCGAACTTTGGCAATAGTCTAAAGTCCGAAGTCGTTGGGCCAAAAGTCGCGCGCCGGGCCGTCTGACTTCGGGCCTTATACTTTGGACTTCTAATTTTATGGCCGCTCAGGAGCGAGACAAACTGGCACAGCGCGAGGGCCCCGAGGGCGGCAACGGCACGCCCGCGCCCGCAGCCCGCGCCCCCGCCAAGCAGCCGCTGCGCGCCCTGGAGATCGCGCGCGAGCGGGGCGCGGGGTTCAAGGAAGAAGAGCCGCTCATCATCATTCCGGGCACGCACGCGCACATCCTCCAGGACAACGAGGACATCAGCGCGCGCGGCTGGCGCGGCTGGCGGCGCGTCATCCAGGTGACGCGCGTGCTCGGCCTGCTCTCGCTCTACCTCTACCTCGACAGCTACGACATCCGCGCCACCTTCAACGAGCGCTTCGCCAAAAGGAAACGCGAGGAGGCGCGGGCGCGCGGGCGCATCGCGCAGTTCCAGGAGTGGACGCGCAACGTCGACCGCCGCATCCTGGACAAGCTCATCCGCGCGATGCGGTTCTTCGTCTTCCGCGGGGCCAGCCGCAAAGAGGCGCGGCAGGAGAAGCAGGCCGTCTGGCTCAAAGAGAGCCTCATCCGCCTGGGCCCGACCTTCATCAAGATCGGCCAGTCGCTCGCCACGCGCGGCGACCTGCTGCCGCTTTCTTACGTCAAGGAGCTGGTCAAGCTGCAAGACCAGGTCCCCGCCTTCCCGAACCACGAGGCGTTCGCGCGCATCGAGACGGAACTCGGGCGCAAGGTGCAGGAGGCTTACGCCGCGATGGACACGGAGCCGATTGCCGCCGCCTCGCTCGGCCAGGTCTACCGCGCGCAGCTACACACGGGCGAGGAGGTCGCCGTCAAGGTCCAGCGCCCCGGCCTCGCCGAAGTCATAGGCTTCGACATCGCTGTCCTGCGCCGCCTCGTGCAGGTCATGCGCCGCTTCCCGCAGATGAACGAGAACGCCGACTGGGAGGGGATGCTGCGCGAGTTCTCGGAGACCATCACGGAGGAGATGGACTACGTGCAGGAGGGGCGCAACGCAGACCTCTTCCGCGAGAACTTCAAGAAGTGGCACACCATCCACGTCCCGCGCATACACTGGTCGCACACGACCTCGCGCGTGCTGACGATGGAGTTCATACACGGCACGAAGGTCGTCGACATAGAGCAGCTCAAGGCCAAGCGATTCTCGCCCGTCAAGGTCAACCGCCTGCTGGTGCGGACCTACCTCAAGCAGCTCCTCGAAGACGGCTTCTTCCACGCGGACCCCCACCCTGGGAACCTGCTCGTGATGGACAACGGGCGGCTCGCCTTCTTCGACTTCGGGATGACGGGCAAGATCACGCCGCGCCTCCAGTCGCTGATGATCAACGCCTTCTTCCACGTCGTCAGCCGCGACGTGCAGGGACTGGCGCAGGACTTAATCAACCTCGACTTCCTCAAACCCGGCGTCGACCCCGAGCAGATACGCCCCGTGGTCGAGGGGCTTTTCCAGCACTACCTGAACCTCAAGCTGGGCGAGGTCAACTTCAAGGAGCTGACGTACGACCTGGCCGACGTGATGTACGAGTACCCGTTCCGGCTGCCCGGCAACTTCACCTACATCATCCGCGCGCTGATGACGCTCGAAGGCATAGGCATCGTCACCGACCCCGAGTTCAGCTTCTTCGACACGGCCAAGCCCTACGCCAAGGAGTTCATGCTCAAGCGCGAGGGCCGCCTCTTCCGCCAACTCCTCGTCAACAAGCTGCTCGGCCGCGAGACCGAGGGCCGCATCGAGTGGGGCAAGATGTGGAAGCTCGCCAAGATGGCCGCCAAGATGTACCTCGAAAAATGAAAATGCCTTATCATTCGGCCGGGAAATGATTCGGCGTCGGAGGCCCGCATGAGTTCCATCACAGTCAACCTTCCCGAAGAACACCTGTCGCGGCTCAGGGAGATCGCCGCCCGCCTGGGCGTCGCGCCCGAAGACCTGGCCCGCATGAGCATCGAAGAATTACTCGCCCGCCCGGAAGAGAGTTTCGAGCGCGCCGCCGATTACGTCCTCAAGAAAAACTCGGAGCTTTACCGGCGGCTGGCGTGATGCGCTATCTAGTCCTCATTCAGGAGTAACGGCGATGGATTGGTACAAAATCAATCTCACCAGAGATCAGGTTCAATACGGGGAAAACATCTCAATACATAACCGCCTCACTCAAATCATCCTCAGTGCGGGATTCCCGAAAGGTGCGGTTTCGTTTGAAATACGAGGCGAAAGCGTTGCTAAGGCATACACCATTTTTCTGTCTCCTGTCCTTGCCACTTATAGCTCAGACATCATTAGTGCTTACTCAGGTAGCCCCTGCCACAGGCCCGACCCCTGCTGATTTGATAATGATTACCGGCTCTGACGAAGACGCGGCGGAAGCGTTCAAATAAGCACGATCCCTCATTTCATTTGGCGTCAGGGTGTGTGACGAAGTAGTCGTAGACGGTGCGGGAGATTTCGGCGATGGCGCGTTCGCGGTCGGGCTGCTCTTTAGCGGAGGCTTTGACGAAGACGGCTATCGCGACGTGGCCCGCGCCGTCCGGGAGCGTGATGAGGCCCACGTCGTTGGTGGTGCCTCCCATCGAGCCGGTCTTGTGCGCGACGACGGTGCCTGCGGGGAGCAAGCCTTTGAGGCGCGCGGGGCCGGTGGGCGTCCCGGTCATGATGCGCAGGACGCGCTCGACGTTCGCGGGCGTGAGCACTTCGCGGCGGTGCAGGCGGACGAGCAGCGCGGCCATCGCGTCGGGCGAGGAGGTGTCGCGCGGGTTCTGTGCGAAGCGCCGGGCCGCCGCCTCGCGCTCGGCGTCGGTGATGTTCCGGCTCAGGCGCTCGAACATGGCGAGCGTCCACTGGCTCTCGGGCGGGTACTCGCGCACGCCCCTGTGGTCCATGATTAGCTGGCCCTCGGGCCGGTTGATGTCAATCTCCCTGACGCCCAGCTCGCGCAGACGCGCGGTGACGGCTGCGGGGCCGCCCGCGAGCCTGAGCATCGCGTCGCTCGCCGTGTTGTCGCTCTCGCCGAGCATCAGCTCAAGCAGGCGGCCCGTCGTGAACGTGACGGGCGTGTTGTTCGCCATCTCGGCGATGGGGCTGTGGCCGACGCGGAAGTCGAACTCGCCGAGTTTGATTGCGTCGTCCAAGTTCAGCTCGCCGCGCTCGACGCGCTGGAGCAGCCGCAGGGCGATGGGGAATTTGTAGACGCTCGCCATCGGGAAGCGCTCGCCGCCGTTGAAGGAGACGCGCCTGCCGGTCTCGACGTGAACCGCGGTCACGCCGAGCGTCCCGCCCGAGAGCCCCGCGAGCCGCGCGATTGCGCGCTCAAGGTTCTTCAGGGAGTCCTGCGGCGCGGCCTTCTCCTCCTGAGTTCGGGCGCTTGCCGGGCGCGCGGGCGGAGTCGCTTGCGCCGCGAGCGTGAGAACCACCAACCAAACGAGTGACACCGAGAGCGGCAGGGCCGCGCGCCTCTTCATCATCGACATTCAACCTTTCGGTAAGGGCTTAAAGATTCAAGTAGCGAGGACAGAGATACTTTGAAACGGGGCTCGCGCGCAGCCGAGCAGGCCACGTCGGGCGGCTGAGGAAAGCCACATCACAGGCGGGCGCGTCACCTCGCGGCCGCCTGAATGGTGACGCGCGACGGGAAGCGTTTCGAGCGGAAGACGCGCTGCGTGGCCTTCTGGTAGTCAGCGTCTTTCGCGAGGTAAATGTTCGGGACGAACTTTTGCGGGTTGCGGTCGTAGAGCGGGAACCAGGTGCTCTGAACCTGGACCATAATTTTGTGGCCTTTCAGGAAACGGTGGTCGCCTGTGTGTAAGTCGATCACGTACTCGCTGACCTCGCCGGGCGCGACCGGCTCGGGCTTCTCGAAGCTCTTGCGGAAGCGGCCGCGCAGGATGTCGCCCGCGACCATCAACTGGTAGCCGCCCATCTTCGCTTCCTTCGGGTACTCCTCCGGGTAAACGTCAATCAGCTTCACCACCCAGTCGCCGTCCGTGCCCGAAGTCGAACTGAAGAGGTGCGCGACGATTCGGCCCGACAGCACCACGTCTTCCGTCAACGCCTCCGTCTCCCAGGAGAGCACGTCCGGGCGCTGGTGCACGAAGCGCTGGTCTTCCAGCAGCCACGTGTACCAGCGCGAGCCACCTCGCGCCGAAGGGTTGTAAGTCGGCTCGACGGGGCGCGGCCTGTAAGGAACGGGGTGCGCCGGGTCCGAGACGTAGGAGTCGAACTCTCCTGGGCCATTTTGCGTGGGAGGGTCGAAGGAGAGACGCCCGCCGCCGTGGAAGTAGAGGCTGCGCTCCGCGACCAACGGGGCGCGCGGCGGCCAGGTCTCGTAAGACATCCACTTGTTGGCCCCCGTCTGGAAGGTGACGGCCTCGGGCTGGCTCCACCCGCCCCTGTCCTTCAGGAAGTGCGCGAACCACGGCGCGCGAATCTTTTCGCGGAAGTGTTTGCTCGTCGCGCTCTCGAAGTTGACGTTGCCGAGCTTGTCGCCGTCGCGCCGCTCCCACCCGCCGTGGTTCCAGGGGCCGACGACGAGGTAGTTGAGCTTGTTCGCGTCCGACTTTTCCAGCAACTCGTACGCCTTCAGCGGCCCGTAAAAGTCCTCCTGGTCCCACCAGCCCGCGACGTGCATGATGGGGACGGTCGGCCGCTTCAACACGCCCGCGAGCGCCTGGCTCTTCCAGAACTCGTCGTAGTTCGGGTGCGCGACGAAGTTGTTCCACGTCGGCAGCTTGCCGTTGAAATATTTCTCGTTGACGTTCGAGAGCGCGCCGAGGCGCAGGTACCAGTCATAGGTGTCATAGCGGTCGAACTTGAAGTTCGCGTCCTCCTTCGACGACTCAAGCTGGTAGGCGTACTCGAAGCCGTAGCTCAGGCGGAACGCGCCGTTGTGCAGAAAATCGTCGCCCATGTAGGAGTCCGCGGGCGAGGCGTGCTCGACCACGGTTTTTAAAGCGGGGTGCGGTTCGAGTGTCGCCATCACGGCGAGCCAGGCGTCGTAAGAGCCGCCGGTCATGCCGACGCGCCCGTTGTTGTTGGGCACGTTCTTCACCATCCAGTCAATCGTGTCGTAGGCGTCCGTGCCCTCGTCAACGGCCTTCGGGTCCGAAGGGTTGGCGCGCGGCGGGCGCTCCATGACGAACGCGCCCTCGGACTTGTAGCGGCCGCGTATGTCCTGGAAGGCGAAGACGTAGCCCTCGTCCACCAGCTCCTTCAGGGACGCGCTGTTGAGCGAGCGCTCGCCCCAGCCGCTGACCCCGTAAGGCGTGCGGAAGAAGATGATCGGCAGCGGCTCTTTCGCATTCTCCGGCGCGAAGATGAGCGTGTAGAGGCGCGCGCCGTCGCGCATCACGATCATCTGCTCGGTCTTGTCGAAATTTTCCGCCGGCGCGGGAGTGGGGGAAGGAGTCGGCGCGGGAGTTTGGGCCAGAAGCGGGGAAGTGGAGAGCAGGACGAAGACGACGGGCGCGAGCCGCAGCGTCAGGCGCTTCAACATTCTGTTTTTCATGAATACTCCGGGCGCGGTGGATGAGAAAAAATTTAGGCTGCTCTCTCTTTGGCGAGAGCAGCCTAACTAATTTCGCCGAGGATTACCATCTTCAGTTCGGAAGAAAGGTCTCGGAAAATTCCAAAACAGTCTAAAATCAAACTCGCAAGGCCATTCTGCGCTGGGGAAGATGATGGCTGACGATCTATTCTTTGAAGTGGATACGCCTCTCGGTTTCAGCGTTCGTGTTACGCGGAGCTAATGGGAATTGATTGTCACGATCAAGCATCCTGCCATGCTCAGCCGCGAGGCGGATGTGCAGAATACTTTGCGCGAGCCCGACGAGATTCGGCGAAGCCGCAACGATCCGACTGTACATCTCTTCTATCGGATCGAACGCCCGAGGCGGTGGATTTGTGCCGTCGTAAAACGGCCCGACGGAGACGGCTTTTTGATTACGACTTTCCCGACCGACGCGATTAAAGAAGGTGAGCGAATATGGAGCAAGTAAAAGTTTTCTACGACCACGCGGGCAACACGCTGACCGTCTGGTTCGGTAACCCGCAGGACGAATATGTCTGCGAAGAGACCGGCGATGAAGTGATTTTAATGAAAGACCGTCAGGGCCGGGTGATCGGATTTGAAAAACTGAACTTCTCCGTCCCCGCACCTGAACAACTTCAAGTTGCGCTTGAAACGGTTTGAGGCCGAAGCCTGCGACATTGATTGTTTGAAGATAAAACCGAAACGGCGGCTCAGAGAAGAGCCGCCGTTTCGGTTTGCAGTCTGCCGCCGCCTCACTTCACCGACGCTTTCGAGCCGTTCTCCGCGGGGAGGTTCAGGCGGTCTTTGAAGAGGTTGAGCAGGAGCAGCGTGCCTAAGCCCCCGGCGCCATCGCCTGAGCCGCCTGTCGCCATCACGTCGGGCGTGATGCGGACGCCCTTCTCGCCGATGACCTTGAGGGTCTCGACGAGCGCGACGCCCTGCGGCCCGAGCGCGTTGACCTGCTCCTTGTAGGCGACGCCCTGGGCCTCGCCCATCAGGCGCACCTTCTCGGCCTCGGCCTTGCCCGTCGCCAGGATGTAGTGGGCCTCGCCCTCGGCCTCGGCCTTGCGCTGCTCGGCGCGCTTGCCCGAGATTTCGACGCCGACGGTCGCGGCCATCAGGTCCTTCTGGTTGTTGGCCTGCGCCGTGATCTTCTCCAACTGAATGCGCTTCTCCTCGGCCTCGCGCTGCGCGTCGAACATGTTCTGGCGCTGCTCGGCGAGAATCTTCTCGGTCTGCGTCTTCATCAACTCCGCCGGGAGGTGTATGTGGCAGATGAGGACGTTGACCACGTCCACGTGGTACTTCAGGAGGTGCGCGCGAACCCTCGCCTCGGCGCGTTCCTGCTCCTCGTGGCGGTTCTGAAGGTAGGCCATCGCGGAGGACTCCGACGCCTGGTTGCGGAAGATGGAGTCAATCAGCGGGTGCATCACGTTCTGAATCAGCTTATCAATCGAGCCGATCTTGGCGACCATGAAGGGCGCGTCCTCGGGCTTGACGCGGAAGACGACGCGCACTTCCAGTTGCATCGTGAAGCCGTCCTTCGAGATGACCTCGAAGGGGTTGAACGACTGGTTGACTTCGCCCGCCGTCCACTCGACCGTCTGGTTCGTCGTAGGGATGACGATGGGGCTGATGGCGAGCGTGTTGACGTAGTAGCGGCCGGGGCCGACGACCGTCTCCTGTATGCCGCGGTAGCCTTCGGGGACGACGTAAGCCTCGTGCGCGCCCTCGTCGAGCCGGCGGTCAGCGGGGTCGCCCGACATCAAGTCTTCCTGAATCTCCGTGACGTTGCGGCTCTCGTCGGAGAGCTTGTCGAGGCGCGCGGCCGCCTGCTCAACGTGCTCCTGCTCTTCGCGCTCCATCCGCTCGCGGACCTTCGCGGCCATCTGCCTGCGAATCTCCTCGCCTGGGTCTTTGCCTATGTTGGAGACGATGACGGCCACCTCGCCGGGCGCGATCTCCTTCGCCGTCTCAAGAATCACTTTGAAGACGAGCGGGTTGATGTAGTAGGTGCCGGGCAGCAGGATGTCCTTCTGCGGGCCGCGCTGGCCGCCGCGGTTGATGAACTCGTTGCAGTCCTGGAAATTGTCGTGCCCCTCGACGGGGGTGGCGACGTAGTCGCGCGGGTCTAACGGCGCGCCGTCGAGCGCTTCGACCAGACCGATCTGGTTCTCGGAGATGATGGTCGCGTCGAAGAGGCGTACGTTGAAGAGCCCCGGCTTGATCGAGTTGGTGTCGTCCAGGTCGACGGAGTTGGTCAGGATGCGGTAGGTGCCGGGCGTCAGTATCTCGACCTGCGGGCCTTTCTGCCCGCCGCTGCTGATGAACTGCTCGGCGTCCTGGTAGTTGCGGTGGCCCGAGATGGCCTTGCCGTGCAGGCGTCCGGCGTCGAGTGGCGCACCGTCGGCCGCCGTGATGACGCCGACTTTGCCCGGGGGCACGACGGTCGTCTTCGCCACCGAGACGCGGAAGAGGTATGGGTGAATGGGCCACAATCCGGGCGGGAGCGTGCGAAGCTGAATGCCCTTGACGCCGCCGCGCTTGATGAAAGCAATCGGGTCCTGGAAGTTGTTGTGCGCGTTCTGCGCGCGGTCGAGCGCGAAGATCCCGCCCGGCGGCATCGGCTCGCCGTCAACCGCTTCCATCACACCTAACTCGTCCGAGCCGATTTCGATGAGCGGGACTTTGCGGACGACCTTCTCGAACGGCCACTTGATCAGGTGCAGCCCGGGCTTCAACACGTCGGCCTGGATGCCGACCTCGCCCTCGGTCGCGACCACGCGGCCCGGCGGCATCTTGTGGCCGAAGTAGCGCCGCTCCTTGATGGCGATCTCTTTGGCCCCGACGTTGACGAAGATGCGGCGCAGGATGAAGATCACCAGGACCAGCAGCACGAAGCCGCCGATGATGTATGGCAGGTAAGCCGTGATGTCAAAGTTGTTCATGTCAATCCTCGAAGAACGTGAATCGTGAATCGTGAATCGTCGAACCGTTTTCTATTTACGATTCACGAGTTGTTTGCGGAGGCGCGCGAGCGTGCGCTTGAGCACAAAACCCGCGCCGGAATTTCTCACCTCGGGGGCGAGCAGCCAGAACTCGCCCTCCATGAGCTGGCGCAACTCGTCCGCGGAGATTCCCGTCAACCTCCGGTCGCGCCAGAATTGGTATGCCGTCTCGATGGCCGCCTGGTAGAGACCCGCGTCGTTCGCCCCGGCCGCGACGTGCAACATCTTCATCGTCGAAGTCCTGTCGGGCGCGCCTTTCCAGCTCTCGATAAACTTCTCGGCCAGGCGGCGGTTGACCTTCAGGCCGGCGTCGCTCCGGCTGACGTAGGAGACGAGCGAGAGCAGATTTTTGTCCGAGTCGGCGCGCTCGACGAGCGCGTTCAGGACTTCGTCGTAGAGCGCGGCGTCTCCGGCCGCGTGCGCCCCTTCGAGCGCCGCTCTGTCGCCCTCTTCCGCGCGCGAGATTAAGGCGCGGCGCTCCTCATCCTCGACGGCTTTCCCGTCCGCCAGCTCGCGCGGCGAGGGCTCGGCCGCGTCGTCGCCGAATAAACTGACGCCCGGCGGCGGAGGGAGCAGGGCTTCCGCGCCCTCTTTAGACGAAGGCCGCTGCCAGAGGTAAAGGGCGTAGGTGATGCCGGCGATTAGGAGAAACGAGGTGATGAGAAGCGTGACCATTGACGGCCTCGCGGGTGCGCCCTGTGCCACGGCTTTCCAACTACTCTTGCACTTCTGCCGGGCGTACCCTTTAGCCAGAGCATTATACGCTACTTCGGCCCGCGAGGTTTAATTTTTCGGAAGGCGTTCATTTCTTCCGCGTCGGCCTGACGGTGCCGAAAAACAGTGGGTAGGTCGCCAAAGACTGCCCGCGGTACTGCGGGCGGAAGCCGAACAGGTAGACGCGGCCCTTCCCCACCGCGACCTCGACGAGCGCCGCCTTGCCTTTGAGTTTTTCGCCGCCGAGGAGCCAGCCCGAAAGGAGCGGGTCCGAGTTCTGCGGGTAACGCGCGACGACGCGCGCCCGCGCCGCGGCCTGCGGGTCGCCGCCCTTGATTTCAAAGGCCGGCGAATCCTCCACCCACGCGATTGACTCTTCCGGCAGGTGACTGGCGAGCGCGTGGGAGGTGTCAAGCTCTATGCGAAGAATAGAGCCGGGCGCGTAGAACTCCGTCCGCTTGAGGCCCGCCGTCACGTCGCGGACGGGCAGGCCGAACTGCTCGATGGCGAAGCCGGAGGCGCGGTTCAGAAAGACGAGCGTCCCGCCGTCTTCGACAAACTCGCGCAAGCTCCTGACGCCCTCGGGGCCGAGGCCGCCCGTATATTCTTCGGGCATCGCGCCGGGCTTGTGGCCTTCGAGAATCACGCGCGGCGACTGGTCCGGGATGATGATGGTGTCGTATTTCGCGTGCAGGCCGCCCGCGCGCGCTTCCGCGTCCTCCAGCGAGAAGCGCCTGACGCACTTCAGCTTCGAGGCGATGTCCGACCGGCCGTCCTCGTTACGCCAAATCCAGCGCGTCCAGCCCTCGTCCATCGAAGGGACGTGAGATTTGTAGATTGCCACGTCGCCTACGCCCTGGCTACAGCCGAACAGGCCGCCGAGCCAGGCGTACGAAGTCTCTTTATACCGGATGGGCGAATAGAGGGGCTTGACCTCTATCCCGTAGAGCAGCGGGAGGGTGTGCGCCGTCACGTCGTAAGGCGGGACGGGGTTGCCCCGGCCGTCGCGCAGGTTCGGGTATTGCTGCTTCTCCAGCAGCGCCCTGGCGAAAGCGCCGTAGGGCTGATCCATGCGCACCAGCATTCCCTGATCGGTGTCGAGCACTTCGACGCCGCCCGTGGTAAGGATGTGGCTCAACGGGGAGACGTTCGAAAGACCTCTTGCGGGCGGCCGCGGGAGGAGAAAGCCCCATAGCTCGCCCTCTCTCCGCGGCCTGACGGCCTGCTTCCCCGTCTCGTAAAACCTCGCCAGCCACCGCCCGCGGTTCCGCGCCGCGTGCTTCAGCAGCGCGAAGGCGGCCGTCGTCATGTAGTCGGTTACGTCGCGCAAGCGCCACTGGCCGCCGGGCCAGAGGTCCGGGAAGTTGGTGGAAGTCTTCCGCGGGTCGTAGCCACGGCCCGCGCGCAGGTCGTCGAACTTGACGTTGACGGGCGTGGCGATTCTGGCCGAGGCCGTTTCGGAGAGGATGCGGACGCCGCCGTGGTAGTGCGAGTAGGCGCGCGCCGGCGTCCAGGCGTCGAAGATGGCGTCGGTGACGACGCCTTTGAAGCTCTCGCGGCGCATCTCGGCGGCCATCGCGCGGCCCAGTTCCGTGTAGCCCTCGACGATCTGTTTTGGCACATTCGGCTCGACGGGCTGCGTGTAAGGCGGCAGGAAGAGGCGCGCGCCGTCGCGGCCCATCTGGTGAATGTCGTGGACGATCTGCGGGTGCCAGACGTTGTGAATCTTCTCGACCGTGAGCTGCGTCTCCCTCTGCGTGAAGGCGTACCAGTCGCGGTTGTTGTCGTGCCCCGTGTACTTGTGATAGAGCGCGGGCGGCTCCGTCCCCTCGTAGGGCGTGCCGAGCGTCTTGTCGTACCAACTCTTGACGATGTCCACCCCGTCCGGGTTGAGCGAAGGGACCAGCAGCACGATTGTCTCGCGCAGGATGTCCAGCACAACGGCGTCGTCCGAGGACGCGAGCCTGTGCGCGATGAGCATCGAGGAGAGGTAGGAGCCGACTTCGGTCGAGTGTATGCCGCAGGTGATGAGGACGATTGTCTTGCCGCGCGCGATGAGCTTGCGGGCTTTGCGGTCTGCGTCTTTCCCGAGCGTGCGCGGGTCGGCCAGCCGCCGCTGAATGTCTTTGAACTCTTCGAGCCGCCGCAGGTTCTCCGGCGCGGAGATGGTCGCCACGACGAAGGGCGCGCCCATCGTGGACTTGCCCAGCTCCTCGAACCGGACGCGGTCGCTCGCCTCGTCCAGCCGCTTGAAGTAGGCGACGACGCTCGCCCAGGCGGCGAGCTTGCGGTCGTCGCCTGGGCGGAAACCCAGGACCTCCTCCGGCGCGGGCACGGGCGCGACCTTGCGTGCCGCGCGCGTCGGCGGCAGTTCGCGCCGCGAGACCGCCGGCGAGGCTGAGAGAATCAGGGCCGTTAGGACGAAGATTGCCAGCGCGCGCACGGGCATGAAGACTCCGTTGACGAATGACGAAACTTAGAAAGCGAAGACGGCGAGGGCGAGTGTAATGTAAATTCCCGCCGCGGGGAAAGGGGCGCGAGCATCCCCGCGGCGGGCTCGCGCCGTCAAATGGGCGGGAAATTGACAGTAAATTGTCCGAAGGAGGCTTGCTTCCAGACTTCGGACGGATGTAAAGTAGGCGAGCAATTTACCCCTTTCCACTCCCCTTGTTCTGAAGAAATTTAAGTCGGAGGTCAAAGCCGTATGGCGACCGAAACAGTTAAGCCCGGCGTGAAAGACCCTGTCGCTGAGACGAACGAATACCCGGACATCGTCGGGGCCAAGCCGGACAACCCGTGGCTCGCTAGATTCGCACCTTACATCCCGGCCCGCACGGTGATGCGCGAGCTGACGCCGCGCGCCCTGATCGTCGGCACACTCCTGGGCATGGTCTTCGGCGCTTCGTCGCTCTACCTCGTGCTCAAGGTCGGTCTGACGGTGAGCGCCTCGATTCCGGTCGCCGTCATCTCGATCACGCTCTTCCGCATCTTCTCGAAGATGGGCGCGAAGAACGCGACCATCCTGGAGAACAACATCGTCCAGACGGCCGGGTCGGCGGGTGAGTCAATCGCCTTCGGCGTCGGCGTGACGATGCCGGCGATCATGATCCTGGGCTTCGACCTGGAGATGACGCGCGTCCTCCTGGTCTCGGTCTTGGGCGGCCTGCTCGGCATCCTGATGATGATTCCCTTGAGGCGCGCGCTCATCGTCCAGCAGCACGGCATCCTCAAGTACCCGGAGGGCACGGCCTGCGCCGAAGTCCTCAAGGTCGGGGCCTCGGATGAATCGAAGGCCGCGGCTTCTGACCAGGCGAAGGCGGAGCTGGCCGCCGCCGGCGGGAGCAACATCGGCGCGAAGACCATCTTCGTCGGCTTCGGCATAGGCTTCCTTTATCAAGTCCTCAACAAGGCGCTCTACGGCTGGAAAGAGATTCCCGAGAAAGTTTTCGGGCGGCCCTTCGAGGCCGGCTCGGTCGGGGCCGAAGTCAACCCGGCGCTCCTCGGCGTCGGCTACATCATCGGCCCGCGCATCGCCTCCATCATGGCGGCGGGCGGCGTGCTCGCCTACCTCGTCCTGATTCCGGCGATCAAGTTCTTCGGCTCCGGGATGACGGAGGCGCTGCCGCCGGGCGACGTGCCCATCAGCGCGATGGGGCCGAACGAGATACGCGGCGCGTACGTGCTCTACATCGGCGCGGGCGCGGTCGCCGCCGGCGGCATCATCAGCCTCTTCCGCAGCTTGCCAACCATCTGGCACGGGCTCAAGGGCGGCATACGCGATTTGCGCGGCGGGCAGGCCGCGTCGGACGCCGCGCCGCGCACGGACCAGGACCTCTCGATGAAGTACGTGCTCATGGGCATCATCGCGCTGCTGGCCGCCATCGTCCTGTTCCCGCAACTGGGGCTGCACATCACGACGCCCGTGGTCGCCATCCTGGGCGCGCTGATGATCATCGCCTTCGGCTTCCTCTTCGTCACGGTCTCGTCGCGCCTGACGGGCGAGATCGGGTCGTCGTCGAACCCGATCTCGGGCATGACCGTGGCGACGCTGCTCCTGACCTGCCTGGTCTTCCTGCTCATCGGCTGGACCGGGCCGGCCTACTTCGTGACGGCGCTCTCAATCGGGGCCATCGTCTGCATCGCCGCCTCGAACGGCGGCACGACTTCCCAGGACCTGAAGACGGGCTTTTTGGTCGGCGCGACGCCGAAGTACCAGCAGATCGCCATCCTCATCGGCGCGGGCGCGTCGGCACTGATTCTCGGGCCGATTCTCCTCAAGCTCAACAACGAGGCGACCGTCTACGCGCCGGTCAAGGAGATGCCGGCCGAAATCCGCCTCGCGCCCGAGCAACTCGGCCCGCCCGAGGCGCTGCACGGCCCGGAGGCGGCGGCCGATCCGGGCACCTACAGAATCTGGCACAACACGGACGCTGCCATCGCGCCCGCGGGCAAGTACCTCGTGGACGACCAGGGCGTGCCGAAGTACAGGGTCGACCCCGGCATCAACGGGACGGAGAAGGTCCGGCCCGACGGGACCCAGGTCTCGAAGTTCGACGCGCCGAAGGCGACCCTGATGTCCTACATCATCAAGGGCGTGCTCGACCGCAAGCTTCCCTGGGGGCTCGTCCTGCTCGGCGTGATGATCGCCATCGTGCTTGAGATGTCGGGCATCCCGTCGCTCGCCTTCGCGGTGGGCGTCTACCTGCCGCTCGCTTCTTCAGCGCCGATCTTCGTCGGCGGCATGATTCGCTGGCTGGTCGACCGCAGCATGCGCAAGCGGCTCGCGCACCGCAAGCTTTCCGAGGAGCAACTCGTGGCCGAGGGCGACAAGAGCCCCGGCGTGCTGATGGCCTCGGGCTACATCGCGGGCGGCGCGATTGCCGGCATCGTCATCGCGTTCATGGCGGGCTTCCTGACGGACACGACGCGCGGGATAGAGGAGTGGTCGAAGGAGCACAACCCGTTCTTCAACGGGGCCAGCGCCGACCTGCTCTCGCTGATCCCGTTCGCGCTGCTGGCGTTCCTGCTCTACGCGGTCGGCAGGGAGTGGGTGCTGGCGTCCAAGCCGGTCGCGGCCCCGCCGGGCGCTCCGCCCCCGCGCGGCAATTACAGGTAGTGGCGCGGGGCGGCAACGTCCCGGCCGCCTTTCCACCGTCTATCGAATGTGCGGCGCGCCTGCCCGAACAAGGCGGGCGCGCCGCACATTCCTTATGTTAAGAAGTGAAGTTGTTATGAACCGTTCCACGCGCAGCAACCGCCCGCGACTTCTTGCGGCCTTCGCCGCGTCGCTCCTGCTGCTCGCCGCCGCCGCGGCGACGCCGGCCGCGCCTTCTTCTCCGCGCGGCGCGCAGGCGCGCACGCCGACCGAGACCGTGCGCGAGTTCTACAGACTGATGCGCGAGCGCCGCTTCCGCGAGGCGTTCGCTCTCTCGATTTACAAGCCTGCGGTCGAGGGACTGAGCGAGCAGGAATTTGATGAGCTGCGCCCGGACTTCGAGAAGATGGGCGGCGTCATCCCCGAAAAGATTGAGATCAACGGCGAGCAGATCAGCGGCGACACGGCCACCGTCTTCGTCAAGATAGCGGACGCGGACAAGAGCGCGACGGAGGCCGAGCCGGTGGCGCTGGTGCGCGAGGCTGGCGCGTGGATCGTCGGGGACCGCGACAACCAGCGGATCGTCAGCCAGGCCGGCAAGCAGTTCTTCTTCGAGGCGCGCATACAGACGCACCACAGCGAGGTGCAGGACGTCCTCCAGCGGATAAATCTGGCACAGGGCATCTACGCCTCGCAGCACAACAACACGTACGGCGACCTCGCGGCACTCATCAGCGCCGGCCTCGTCCCCAAGGACATAGAGTCGCCGGAGTCCACGGGCTACCGCTTCCGCGTGACGCTCTCGAAGGACGCGAAGGGCTTCACGGCCGCGGCCGAGCCCGTGCGCTACGGCCAGACGGGCCGCCTCTCCTTCATCCTCGACGCGTCCGGCATCCGCAGCGCCGACACCGGCGGCAAGCCGCTCGAAAAGTAAAAAGGCAAAAGATAAGGGAGAAGACAAGCAATCCGCTCTTCTCCCTTAACTTTTACCTTTTACCTTTTGCCTTTTACCTTTACAATTGTTCGGCCGCTTCCGATCTTGCCCAGACAATCTCTCACGCGTCGCCGGGCCGCCGAAGGCCCGCGCGAGTTACCTCTCCCCCTTTTGATTCTGGCAGCGTTACGGCCCCGAGTGGCCGCGAGGGTTGAAGCTGAATGCCGGAGCTGATTCGTTCCATCGCCGGTCGACTGCGCGAGTTCGTCGGCAACCGCCGCGTCGCGCCGCGCTACGTGACTCACCTGGAAGTGGGGCTCGCGCTGAACGTCACTCTGCCCGGCGCGGGCGGGCGCAAGGATGAGAGCCAGCCCGTGAGGCTCGCCGGCTACACGCGCGACGTCAGCGCCTCGGGCCTCGCCCTGATAGTCCCCTCGATACGCGTCGGCGGCCAGTACCTGACGGGCGAGAACCGGCGCTTACGCATCATGCTCAAGCTGCCCACGGGGCCGGTGGAGATTCACGCCACGCCCGTCCGCTACAGCCCACTCGACGACGACGACGGCGTCGACACGGGCTACCTCGTCGGCGTCCAGATCGTCAGCATGAGCGACGAAGACCGCGCGCTCTTCAACGCCTACCTCGAAAAGATGAAGACGGAAGCGTGAAAAGCAGTGGGCAGCAGGCAGTGGGCAGTTAAGACGAAAAACGAGAAGGCAGCCGAGCTATTCACGACCGGCTGCCTTCTTCTCTTTCGTTTTTACTGCCCGCCGAATCTTATCCGGCCGAAGGCTTCGGGGACGTGGAAGCCGGGCTCGTCCGTGTAGGTGGGACGCCAGGCGAGGTAGCCGCGCTCCGGCCCCGCGCCGACGCAGCGGAAAAGGTTGGCGCGCCAGCGGTCGCCGTGGCGCGGCGTGCGCCCGATGCCCGCGAACGGCACACGCATCGCAATCGTGACCGTCCCGCCCGAGACGCGCGCGGCCGCCGTCATGCCCGAGCGAAACTCCCAGTCGGTCTCGCGCTCGTCCGCGAACTGCCGGATCATCAGGTCAACCCACTCGCCAGTCGGCGCGGCCTCCAGTTCGAGGTAGCGCTCCGGCTCCCACGCGTCGGGCGCGACGAAAAGCTCGCACACGTCGCGCTCCCAGAGGCCCAGCGTCTTCCTCTCCGTTTGCGGGTCCGGGCTCACCACGAGCGGCTCTGTCTGCCGGCAGACGAAGCGCACGGCGAGCGCCTCGTCAGACCAGAGCAGGCGCGCCTCCGCGTGGCGGCCCTCGGGCGCGTCCTCCCCGGACCAGTACCGCGTGAGCCGCGCGGGGCGGGCCGCCTCCCACGCCGGGTGATCCAACTCGCCCGCGCTCACGTCCGCCGCCGCGTAGCTGGCTTCCAAAAGGTCGTCCCGCGTGTCGTCTTCCCTGGGTTCGTTAGTCGTCATCTCTTGTTCGGCTCGGTCACGGCCCCGTACTTTTTGAGAATGGACAGCGTGCGCTCAATCGGCAGGGCCTCGACGGTGCGGCCGCGCCCGGTCACGGTCGTGGCGCGGAAGAGCGAGTTGTAGATGGCCTCTTCCGTCGCCTCGATGGCGGCGAGGAAGAGCGGCGACACCGCGTCGTTCGGCAGTAGTCTCACGGGGCGCGGGGCGTTGCGCGCCGCGGCGTCCCGCGGCGCGCGCACGCGCAACTCGCCCGCCGTCGAGAACGCTATCACGTAATCGCCGCTCCCGTTGGTGGCGGCCGCGCCGGTCCTGCCCAAACCCAACATCCCGCGCGCGGCCAGCCGCCGCAGGTTGCGCGCGTCGACGGGCGCGTCCGTCGCGATGACGATGATGATCGAGCCGTCGGCCGCGTCAACGCCGTCGCGTTCAGCCTGAGCGCCGGAGGTCTTGTCGGTCGCCCGGCCGGCGCGCTCAAGGTCGTCTTTGAGGAAGTAGCGGTCGAGCTCGCGGCCGACGGGCGCGCCGTTGACGGTCAGCACGCCGCCGAAGTTCGTCTGCACCAGCACGCCCACCGTGTAGCCGCCGAGCGAGGCGGGGAGCTTTCGTGAGGACGTGCCGATGCCGCCCTTGAAGCCGAAGGCGACTGTGCCAGTTCCCGCGCCGACCGAGCCCTCCTCGACCGCGCCCTCGCGCGCGTTCTTTATCGCCGCCAGCACGTCCTCGGCTCGGACGTGCAGCCCGCGTATGTCGTTCAGCCCGCCGTCGTTCGTCTCCGCCACGAGCGGGTTGACGCTTTGCGCGTCCTCGTTGCCCGGAAGCGCGAGCATGTAGTCGAGCACGGCGTCGGCCGCGCGCGGGACGCTCAAGGTGTTGGTCAGCACGATGGGCGTCTCAATCTCGCCCAGCTCGTTGACCTGTGTCGAGCCGGCGAGCTTCCCGAAGCCGTTGCCGACGAAGACCGCGCCGGGCACCTTCTCGCGAAACAGGTTGCCGCCGTGCGGGAGGACGGCCGTCACGCCCGTCCGCACGTCCTCGCCGCGGACGATGGTCGTGTGGCCGACGCGCACGCCCGCCACGTCCGTGATCGCGTTGAGCGGCCCCGGCGGCAGAACGCCGACCCTGACCCCAACGTCCCGCGCCCGCGGCCTCTCATTCTTCTGCATCTTCGATTCCGTCAAGACAGATGGGGCCAGGGCTAAGGCGAGTGTCAGCGCCGTCAGGAAGGTTGTTGTCGCGGGCCTGCCAACACGGTGAGAGCTTTCATGCCGCTTATTTCTCATCACCCAACGGGACTTCAAATGGTTCGCTTCAGCTTCGGCGTTAGACTTTCTGGTAGGGGACAATGACGTTCTCAATCATCGGAAAGTGTTTTTTATTCAACGTCACCAGTTCCGCCTGCCTGACTTCGGCAGTGGCCGCGATGATGGCGTCCGCCAGTCCGACGCCGTGACTCTTACCGTAATCCCGGCGATGCAGTCCTCCGACGCTCGCAATCGCCTGGGTGACCGGGACTACTTCGAATGAGGCGATGAAGTAATCCAGCCCTCCCGCTCTTCGCCTTCGCGCACGCCCGCGTGAAGCTCCGCGACGGACATGGCGGAGATCAATAACTGTCCCGCCAAGCCTTCCAAATATGAGACGGCTTCGGCTCGGCCGCGCAGGTAATCAATTAACACGTCGGTGTCTATCGGCAGTCGCTCGGCCATACGAATCGGCAGCTACGGTTGAACCCTGTCCCACTCGCGTCGCAGGTCGTCGAGCTCGGGTAAATCCTGACGGCCTCTCCAGACGCCGCGGGCTTTCTGCATGAGGCCACGTCGGCCTTTCGTTTGAAACTCGCTGATCAAATGCTCCACCGCCTCGTGAATCAACTGGCTCTCGGTCTTCCCGCTCTGCCGCGCGATTTCCTGGAGTGCGCTGCGCTCCTGCTCCGTTAATTTAATCTCCGCTTCACTCACAACATCTCTCCCTGCGTCTGTGGCCCGGTAATGTATATGGTCGCGTTTCACTAATCAAGGCTTTCGACTTTTGCCGAGGGCGCGAGCGGGGAGCGTTGATTTCATGAGCAGCTCAATACAAACTCCTCACCCAGCCGCCGTCCACCTGCAAGGTGACGCCGGTGATGTAGGAGGCGCGTTGGGAGGCCAGGAAGGCGACGGCGGCCGCGATCTCTTCCGGGGTGGCCGAGCGGCGCATGGGGATTTCCGCCTCGCGCAGCGCGATCATCTCTTCCAACGTCTTCCCGGCGGCCTGAGCAGACGCCTCCAACACCTCCTCCTGCCTCTCCGTCATGGTGTAGCCGGGCGCGACCGAGTTGACGGTCACGCCTTCGGCCGCCACCTCCGCCGACAGGGTTTTGGCCCAGCCGGTCAGCCCCGCGCGCACGGTGTTCGAGAGCAGCAGCCCCATGATCGGCTGCTTGACGGAGATGGAGGTGATGTTGACGACGCGGCCCCAGCGGCGCTCGCGCATCCCCGGCACGACGAGTTGCGCGAGCCTGATGGCCGAGAGCGCGTTCAGCTCGAAGGCGCGGCGGTACGTGTCCAAATCCGTGTCCGCGAACGTCCCCGGGGGCGGCCCGCCCGCGTTGGTCACGAGGATGTCAACGCGGCCCGCGCGCTCTTCGGCCTGGCGCACGAACCGCTTTGCGTCCTCATCGAGCGTCACGTCCGCCGCGACGCCCCAGACTTCCGCGCCCGTCTCGCGCGCGATGCGTTCGGCCGCGCCCCGCGCACGCCCCTCGTCGCGCGAGCACAAGGCGACGCGCGCGCCCTCGCGGGCCAATTCGTACGCGGCGGCGAAGCCTATCCCGCGGCTCGCGGCGGCGACGAGCGCCACGCGTCCGCCGATTCCCAAATCCATCTCTCAAAGTCTCCTTGCCTGTTCGAACGCTTCGAGGCACGCCGCGACGAGCCGCGCGGGGTCTTCGCCGTGCAGGACGCACGCGCCCGTCTGCTTCGGGAAAATCTCCAGCAGCCGCTCGGCCTCGTCGGCCACGCCGCCCGTCCCCGTCAGGCACCCTATCACGCGCCCCTCGTCGTGCGCGATGGTGAACTCGTTGAGCGACCCCATCGAGCCGCCGACGAACAGCACCACGTCGCACGAGCGCACGAGCACCACGTTGCGGCCCTTCAGCCCGAAGCCCGTGTAGATGATGGCGTCCGCGGAGTCGAGCGGCAGGCGGTACCGCTCGACGTGCTCGCGCCCGCCGCTCGCGGGCGAGACGCCTATGTGAAACGCGCCCGCCTCGCGCGCCGCCTTGCCGACGATGTGGGTCAGCCCGGTCGTCGCGCCCGTCAGGAGCAGAACGTCGCGCGCGGCTATCTCGCGCCCCAGCGCCTCGGCCTTCCCGCGCACCGCCGCCTCGACGCCGCCGGGCAGCGCGTCGTCAGCCGAACCCATCACGCCGACTTTTATTTTCATCACGCCCCCACGCTCTCGCTCCTGCGCTCAAGCAGTATGACATCGCGCCAACGGTCGTTCATCTTCCCCAGCCGCTCGCGGCGGCCGACTTCGCGGAAGCCGTGTTGGCGGTGGAGCGCGAGGCTCGCGAGGTTCTCAGGGAAGATGCCCGCCTGCAAGGTCCAGATGCCGTGCTGTTCCGAACAAATGATAAGCGCGCCGAGCAATGCGCGCCCGACCCCGCGGCCCCTGAAATTGGCGGAGACGTAGACGCTCGTCTCCGCCACGCCCGCGTAGACGCGGCGGGCCGAGACGGGCGAGAGCGCGGCCCACCCGGCGACCTCCGCGCCAGAGCGTGCGACCAGCCTGCAATGCGCGAGGTGCCCCGCGTCCCACCTCTCCCACGAAGGCGCTTCCGTCTCGAACGTCGCGTCGCCGGTCGCGATGCCTTCGAGGTAGACGCCGCGCACCCCGTCCCAGTCCGCAGCGCTCACGTCGCCGATCTCGATTGCTGATTCGGAGACCATTCAATTAATCCGCAGTCAGGCGGGCGGCTGCTGTTGCTGCACGGATTTCCTGTAGAAGCGGTGCCAGCGGTGCTTGCCGCACTTCCGGCACTTGATCAGCGTCCGCTTGCCCGTCGACCTCCCGCCGTAGCGGATGCCGCCCAGCTCCCAGACGGAAATCTCGTGCCCGCAGGGGCACTGCACCATCCAGTCCTCTGAATCGGCCTGCATCTTGTCCATCGTTTCCTTCGAGAGCAGGGACCCAAACAGTTTCTGAAAAAAGCCCATCTCGCGCTCACCTCGTCACACCGACAGTCTCCTCAAAACGCTTGCTCGTCTCCAAAGCCTCCCCTGTACGTTCGCCGCGCCCATTATCCCACCACCGCCGCGTCACAAACCAGAGCAGCCCAGGCAGCAGGAAGAAGATTCCTATGCCGACCGTGACCGCCCGCGGCGAGAAATGAAAACGGTCCAATAACTCGCCCACCAAGTAGTTCGACGCGGCCATCGTCAGCGTCAGGAGCGCGAACTCGGCGGCGAAGACGCGCCCGCGGAAGTCGTCCTCGACGGCGCGCTGCAAGAGCACGGTCGAGTTGACCCAGACGACGCTGCCGCCCGCGTGCGCGATCATCAGCAGGATGATCGCCAGGACGAAACCGGTCGCGACGCCGAAGGCCGCGTAGAAGAGCCCGCCGACGATGAAGGCGAAGCCGATGCCCGTCTGCATGTTCGCGCGCGTCTCGCCCGCGATGCGGCGCATGAGGACCGGGCCTATGGCCGTGCCTATGCCGCGCGCCGCGTAGAGCACGCCGATGCCGACCGCGGGCTTGCCCGCGACAGGAAAAATCTTTTCGCCGAAGACGGCGAGCAGGGTGAGTATGCCGCCGCCCGCGCCCCACGCGGGCTTGACCATCAGCAGGGCCAGGACGCGCGGGCGCTGCCAGACGTAACGCGCGCCCTCGACGGTGTCCGTGACGCCGAGCGCTTTGCCGATTGTGAGTTTGGTCTTGGCGCGCGCGGGCCGGCGCGGAAAGCGCACGCGCGCGATGAGGAGCGCCGAGGCTAAGTACGTCAGCGAGTCGAGGACGAACGCGGCGTCAGTGCCGAGCCAGCCGGTGACGACGCCGCCGAAGGCCGCGCCGAGCGTGAGCATCACGGACCAGGTGGCGGACGAGATGGCGTTGGCGGCCACGAGCTCGCGGCCCGAGACGATTGACGGGATGACGGCCGTCTTGGCCGGCTCGAAGAAGGTCGAGAAGACGAGTTGCAGGACGGTCAGCGCGTAGACGAGCCAGACCTGGTCCGGGCGGCGCACGAGCAGGAAGCCCAGGACTACAGCCGCGCGCAGCACGTCCGAGACGATGAGAATCGCGCGGCGGCTGAAGCGGTCTGCGATTACGCCCGAGAGCGGCCCGACGAAGAAACTCGGCAGGAAGCGCGCGACGAGCATCAAGCCGATGGCGCGGCCAGAGTCTTCCGTCAGGTTGTTCAGCAGCGTGTAGAGCGCGATGGTGTCGAACCAGTCGCCCAGTTGGCTGACGACCTGGCCGAGCCACAGCAGCCGGAAGTCGCGGTTGCCGCGGAGCAACTCAAGGTAGCCGGAAGGGGCCTCCGGCCCCGTGCTTTGACTCGCAGCTTCTCCCAACGGCCCGACCGCCCGACGATGAAGAGTAATTGTGAGGTTGCACTTTCGCTCCGGCCGTTGTCAACCCGCGGGAAATTTATCGCGGCGGTTTCTCCGGCTCCGGTTGCGGCGGCTTCCTCGGGCGCTGCCCGTCGCCCATCTGAACTATTCTCCTGGAGAGATCATCGACCCGGCTCTCCAACTTCCGCACCCTGTCTTCGATGCTTTGGCGTTCGAGCTGTATCAGCCTGTTGTTGATGGCGTCGAGCCGGTTGAGCTTCTCGTCGAGCCCGTCGAGCTTTCTTAATTTATCGCTGACCCCGCTATCCAGCGCCCTTATCTGCGCCCTGACCTCCGTCTTAAGAGATTCGCTCTCCCTGCGGAGCGCGGCGGTCGTCTCCTGCTGCGAACTCTTGACGGAGCCCGCCACGGTGTCTATCTGGGTCTTGAGCGACTGGCTCTCTTTGCGGAGCGCCGCCGTCTCCTGCTGCGCCGCCGTCAGGGAGGTGGCTATCTGATTCTGCTGCTGCCCGACCCCGGCCACCTGCTGGCGCGTGGCGGCGAGTTCGTTTTTCACTTCGCCCTGCTGACTCTCCAACCCTGCGATCTGCTCCAGCGTCGGCGCGAACTGGTTCCGCACCTCGCTCTGGATGGTCGGCGCGATCTGCTCCCCGACCTCCTTCTGCACGATGGGCGGGGCCTGCGCCTCTATCTCCTCCAGCACCAGCCTGCGGTCTGAGCGGCCGAAGACCAGGACGGCGACGCCGAGCGCTACGGGGACGGTCAGCAGCGCCAGGTAGAGCCTGAGCGTGCGCTTGCGCCGCAGCGTCTCGCGTTCGAGGAACGAGCCCGCCTCGTCTTCCGCCTGCGAAGGCGCGTTCGGGTCGCGCGGGGGGCCGACAACTTCCGGCGGGCGGTTGCCGCCTTCATCAACTTGGGCCATTTTCATCTCCCCATTTGAGACTTGAGCGCCACGATGCCGAGCAAGACCGTGAAGAACGTGAGGGCGCAGAATCCGAAGACGGAGCTTTGAGAGAAGGGGACGACCTGCATGATGAAGAGCAGGCTGACGACGACGCAGACGAGAATCAGGCCGAGGGCGGCGGGCTTGAGCATCCGGTTGAGCCAGTCGGCGGTGGCGGCGCGCGCCCTCTTGTACTGCCTCGCCAGCCACCTTTGCAGGCACCAGTGCACGACGCCGGGCAACTCCTGCGGCGAGTCGTAACGCTTTCCCCACCTGCCCTGGTCGAACCCGGAGACGCGGTTGATGAAGTCTCGCTGCGGCGGCTCGATCTGGTCCTGCGGCACGTTCTTGGTGAACGGCATGATTTCGAGGCCGGGGCGCGACTGCGCCGTCCTGAACTCCCACTCGACTATCGAGATCGGTTCCGCGCCGTCCGGGGGCTGGAAGAGCGAGCCGTAGCGCGAGCCGAGCAGGCAGACGAACACGTCCGCCCCTCTGAGCTTTCTTTCGAGGATGGCTTTGGGGGACGTGTTGCCCTCCTCGTCGCCGCCCGCGCCGAACTCGCCGTAATGAAACTGCCTGCACAGGCCGCGCAGTTCTCTGTGCTTCTCCAGCTCGGCCCTTTCGGGGTCGAAGTCTGAGGTGGAGCTGATGAAGAGTTCTATATCGGAATCCATGACGACAGAGAGGGTGAGCGAGGGCGCGCAAAGGCTTTCGAGCGCCGCCTGTCCGTTCGAATCTACGCGCGCGATAATAGCACCCGAGCCCGATTGCCTCCAAGAATTTTAGAAGTCTGGTTCGGGCTCTATTCATTCTCAAAAAACAGGGATCACGAGGACACACGAAGAGACACGAAGTAAGACAAACATATTTTCGTGTCTCTTCGTGGTTCCAGGCGCGCGGTCAATCAGATTCCGCGACCGAATCATCATTTTGACCTGTCAGGTTGATGGGGGCCTCCGCGCCCGGGCTTTCCCGCCGGCGGCCCGAAACCGGATAACCTTAACTATTTTCCAAGTTGGTCCTGTAAGTCGGGGCGTAGGGGCGCGCGGCACGGGGGTTGTTAAGTGATAGGGCGCGGCTCGAAGCGTCGCGAGGCGCTTCACGGACCCACCGCACGGGGTCCGCGCGAGCCGCACCATTTTGATAAGGCCCGCGAGCGCCTTGGCCCGGAATGTAGAGACGTGCGTGTCCGGGCGAAGTAGAAGGCGCAACAGGGCCGAACGATTCTCACCCCAAACTGGCGCGCAACGAAGTGCCAAATGGCAAGCGCGCCACTTGCCCCGTCCCGCGCCGGCGGGCGAGAGCGGATTTGCTCCCCGCTCCCGTCTCCCGGCGCGGGGCACAGTATCTCGGATGGTTAGTCGCGCGCGTCCGCGTCCGCGCCCCGCGCGCCGTCATAATTTTTCAGGAACGGGCGGGTCCGTACTCTCCACATTAATGTTCTAGGTCTTCAACTCGCGGTCGCCGAAAAGGGCTGGAGCGCAAGTGAAACTCAACTGGATGTCTGACTACAACCGCGCGGCCAGGATTTACTGGTCCGTGACGGTTGCCGCAGGCACGCTGACGGCGGCGTGGGCGCTCTCTCAGTGTCTCGTCTTCAACTCGTCGCAGTGGTCGCAGTTTCTGGCCCTGCTCAGCCTCGTCATCGTCACCGGCTGGTATCCGATTAAGATTCCGGGGACGACCGCCAGCGTCACGGTCGGCGACACGTTCACCTTCCTGAGCGCGATTTTCCTGGGCGCGCCCGCGGCGATCATGCTGAGCGTGACAGACGCGTTCCTCGGCTCCTGCCGCTCGACCGGGAGGCCGGCCAGCCGGCTCGGCGCGACGGCCATCATGGCCGTCACGACTTTCGTCTCGGCCTCGGTCTTCTACTACGCGCTTGCGGCCTACGCGCAAATCAAGACGGCCCCGCTCGGCCTCGCCGGCCTGCGCGCGGACCAGCTTCTCGTGCCGCTCGCCGCGATGGCGGCGGCGCACTACGTCCTGAACGGTCTCTCGCTCGCCACCATGTACACTCTTCGTCAGCGCCGCTCGTTCGGGCGCTTCTGGCGCGACAACTATCTCTGGACGGCGCTGACGTTCGTCGCCGCCGCCGTGACCGCCGCGCTCATCTACGGCGCGATCACGACCTACGGCTTCCTTTACGTGCTGCTCGGCGTCCCCATCATCGCCGCGACCTACGCGACCTACAAGACCTTCTTCGAGCGCGTCCACGAGAAGACGCGCGAGGCGGACGCGCTCTCGCGCCTGCACCTCGCGACGGTCGAGGCGCTCGCCACGGCGATTGACGCGAAAGACCAGACGACGCACTACCACGTCCGCCGCGTGCAGCTTTACGCCGCCGGGATGGGCCGCGTCTTCGGCCTCTCGCGCGACGAGATAGAGGCGCTCAAGGCCGGCGCGCTCCTGCATGACGTAGGGAAGCTCGCCGTCCCGGACCACATTCTGAACAAGCCCGGAAGACTCACGACGGCCGAGTTCGAGCGCATGAAGGTGCACACGACCGTCGGCGCGCAGATTCTTGAGCGCGTGAATTTCCCCTACCCGGTTGTGCCAATCGTCCGGCACCATCACGAGATGTGGAACGGCGCGGGCTACCCGGACGCGCTGCGCGGCGAGCAGATTCCTTTGACCGCGCGCATCCTCTCGGTCGTCGACTGCTTCGACTCCGTGCGCGAGGACCGCCCGTACCGGCGCGGGATGACGCGCGAGGAGGCGAAGGCGCTCCTGCTGCGCGGCGCGGGCACGCACTTCGACCCGCGCGTCGTCAACCTCTTCATCAAGCACCTCGCGCGCTTCGAGGAGGAGATCATGCTGCTCGGGCTCGAACAGCAGGGCTTCACAGAGGACGAGAGCGAGACGCGCGCGCTGGTCGATTACGACATTCACCAGAGCAAAGACCAGACTTCGGTTCTGGCCTACGACCAGATCAAGAACGCGCACCGCGAGGTTTACGCGCTCTACGAGATCGCGCGCACCTTCGGCTCGTCGCTCGACATAGAGGACACCGTCTCGATTCTCGTCAACAAAGTGGGCCACGTCGTCCCGTTCGACACCTGCGTCGTCTACCTGTACGACGAGCTGAAAGCCTACGCGACCGCCACGCACGTCGCGGGCGTGAACTCAAACGTGCTCTTAAACCGCTGCATCGCGCCGGGCGAGGGCGTGACGGGGTTCGCGCTCGCGAACCGGCGCTCGATCAACCGCATCGACCCGTCGCTCGACTTCGACGGCGTCCAGCTCGAAACCGAGAGCGAGTACCGCGCGATGGCCGCGCTGCCGCTGATGAAGGACGAGCGGCTGCTCGGCGCGCTTTCGGTCTACTCGATTGAGCTTCACGAGTACACGGACGACCACATGCGGCTGCTTGAGACGGTGACGCGCCTCGCTTCGGACGCGCTCTTCAACGCGATGCACCACGCCGAGGCCGAGTCGAACGCGCTGACGGACCCGCTGACGGGCTTGCCCAACGCGCGCTGCATGTATTTGAGGTTCGAGCAGGAGGCCGCGCGCGCGCGCCGCACGAACCGGCCCTTCCAGGTCATCATGCTCGACCTGGACGAGTTCAAGCAGGTCAACGACACCTTCGGCCACCGCATCGGCGACAAGATGCTGCGCGAGGTCGCGCGCATCTTGCAGGGACAACTCCGCGAGTACGACTTCCTGGCGCGCTACGCGGGCGACGAGTTCGTCGCCATCGTGCAGGACTTGCACGGCCCGCAGGTCGAGGAGCTGTGCGAGCGCATCGAGGCGGCCGTCTCGAAGTTCTCGCTGCACGTCCGCGCGGACCACGCCGCGCGCGTCGGCATCAGCGTCGGCTCGGCCACCTACGGCATCGACGGCGAGACCCCCGACCAACTCCTGATCGCCGCCGACCAGGCCATGTACTCCGCCAAGTCCACGCACAAAGAGCGCCGCCGCGACAAACTCGAAGGCAAGGCCGACACGGTCATCAGCCTCGACACGGACAAGCTCACTTCGACGGCGATAAATTAACGAGGGGGTTGATTGGTAAACGGTGAATGGTAAATAGTGAAAAGCGGTCTTCACCCATTCACCATTTACCATTCACCGTTTACCGCTTTATCTTATGAGTTATCACATTCTCCAACAGTTCGACGAGCAGTGGCTGGCGGACCTCAAGCAGGAGACGCCGGGCGACGCGCGGCGGAGCCTCCTGGACTCTTTCGAGGACGACGGCCCGCGCGCCCTGCGCGCCCGGCTGGCCTCGCGCGAGAGCCGGCGCTGGGCAATCGTCGTCGCCGCCATCCTGCTCGCGACCTTCGCCCTCTTCTTCTCGATTGACGCCAGCCGCCGCGCCGAGTCCCTCCAGCAGCGCCTCGACGTGCTGGAAAAGACTGCGAAGAAGTAAGAAGGCAAAAAAGGGAAGACCCCGGAGGGGTCGCACGTTATAGCCGGGGGCGGCGCGTCGTGCGCTAGGCGCGCACTCGCTTGCCCGCGGCTATCATGTATGATCCCTTTGGGGTCTTCCCTTTTCCCTTTCTTAGCGGCTCGCCTTGATGTCGTAGGCCCATAGCGTCCCGAGGTCGCGGATGTAAAGCCTCCCGTTGGCGATGACCGGGTACGCGAACGACATCTCGGGAAACTGGCCCACCTGTTTATGCTTCGGCTGGTTCGGCGGGGTGAAGCGGCCCTTTTCGCGATAGGCTTCCGGGGTCGCCTCGGCCAACCCCACGTCCCCGTTCAGGTGGTGTAGATATAGGTGCCCGTCGGCGTAGGCCACCGAAGCCCAGCCGAAATTCTTGTCCTTCCATTTCACCTTCCCCGTGGAGAACTCGACCGCGGTCAGCGCCTCCCCCGGCATGTCCGAGCCGTAAAGATGGTCGCCGACCAGCACCGCCCCGCCGATGCCGTTCGGGAGCCCGCGCGTGAAGTAGACCTGCTCCGCGGCGACCCCGCCGCCGTCCGGCTTTAAGCGGACGAGTGCGCCCCCGACGCCGAGCGCCCCGGCGTAGACGTATTCGCCGCGCGCGACCGGCGTGAAATACTGCGCCGGCCCCTTCGCCGCCTCCTTGTAGCGCCAGAGGAACTGGCCCGTCTTCGCGTCGACCCCGACTATGCCCTTGCTCAGGAGCTGCACGTATTGCTTGCGGCCGCCCCCTTGCACGACAATCGCGGACGCGTAACCCGCGGGGTCGCCGCCTGGGATCGCAGACTTCCAGACCAGCGCGCCCGTCTTTTTGTTAAGCGCCAGCATCGTGGCCTCGGCTCCGCCGGGGGTGACGACGACGAGGTCGCCGTCGACCAGCGGCGACTCCGCGTAGGCCCAGTCGCCCGGCTGGCCGCCGAACTCCTTGCGGACGCTCTTCTGCCAGCGAATCTTGCCGCTCTTGGCTTCGAGGCAGGCGAGGTCGCCGTCCGAGCCGAGCGCGTAGATGAAGTCTCCGTCGACGGTCGGGGTGGAGCGCGCCTTCGCGTAAGGCGGGTTCATGTCCGGGTTGCCCACGTTGCCGACGCGCGTCGTCCAGATGGTCTTCCCGTCCTCGGTCGAGAGGGCGTGGACGAACTCGTTATCCATGCCGCGGTTGCTCAGCAGGTAGATGCGCTTTCCGACGACCACGGGCGTCGAATAGCCGTCCCCTATGTCGTTCACTTGCCAGAGCAGTTTCGGCCCACCCGCCGGCCATTGTTTAAGGAGGCCGCTGTCCTTCGATATTCCGTCGCGCCCAGGCCCCCGCCACTGGGGCCAGTCGGAAGTCGAAGCGGCCATGTTGGCCGGCGTCGTGACGGCGGACGCGGCCAGGAAGCACAAGCAAAGCGCCGCAATGGCAGTTAGCAAACGTGACTTCATTGTCTTCTCCTTACTGACGGTTGAGTCCGGGAACACAGACGAGAGCGCCTTGCCAGGGACGGCATCCCGATGATGGCGAGGAAACAGAGTAAAGATTAAAGGCCGGATGAACGCCCCATTCTATAAGTCATAACGTTTGAGCCAGCGAAGTGTTAACAGCCGGTCATAAATTTCAGAGGCAGTGTCCTCCAGCTAAAGTCCTGCTTTGCATTCCGCCGATTCTACGCGCGGCGGAGGAAATAGGTTTCTTCACCGAAGCCGCGCAAGTTCGATAAATAACGCGGAGGGGCGGAACCGGCGGCTCCCGTCTTGCGGCATTTGTCTCCCGCGGGCTGCGCCTCGTCGGGTGATAAATTGAACCTCTTAAATTCTTCGGAGCGCGGGGTGCTGCCGTGCCCCGCGCTCGCACCATTTTGCTGGCCCGGATTCCCGGCCCCGTGCTATCTTCTGCGACACAGTATTAAGCGCGGCCTTCCGCCCGGCAGGCTCTGACCGCCCGCACGGGCCGAATGCTCCCAATTCACCGCTTTATTCCTGCGGCCCGCATCGCAGGCTGACCCGGACTTAGACGCAAACCAGTTGGCTAAGCCATAGAGCCTTTGCGCCGCGAGAGCGTCCTCTTTGCCCTTAGCCCTTCGGCTGCAACACACGGCTCCTGTCCTGTCCCTCGCAGGACGCAGAGACTCTTGCAAGGAGTTCCCCCGATGCGCCTCCCACTCCGCTTTCACAGACGGTTGTTGATGCTGATGCTGGTGACGGTCCTGGCTACCATGTGGCTGTGGGGCGGGACCGCTTCGGCCGACGTAAACTTCCTGACCAAGTGGGGCTCATTCGGCACCGGCGACGGGCAATTCCAAGACCCGTGGAGAATGGCCGTAGATTCAGCGGGCAATGTCTACGTCGCTGACCGGCTCAACTGCCGTATCCAGAAGTTCACCTCAGCCGGCGGCTACATCACCCAGTGGGGTAGCCCAGGCTCAGGCGACGGGCAGTTCCTACAGACTGTTGGAATAGCCATAGATACGTTGGGCGATGTCTACGTCGTTGACAGAGACAACGCCCGCGTCCAGAAATTCACCTCGACAGGTACATTCATCACCAAGTGGGGAAGCTTTGGCACGTCAGGCGACGGGCTGTTCAACCAACCCTACGGAATAACCGTAGACGCGGATGGCTACGTCTACGTCGCCGATTCGGGTAATAACCGCATACAGAAGTTCACCTCCGTAGGTGCGTTCGTCACTAAGTGGGGCACGGACGGCACGGGCGACGGACAGTTCAGCTTTCCTATGGGGGTAGCCGTAGACACTGCGGGCCACGTCTACGTAGTCGAGCAAAACAACCACCGCGTCCAGAGGTTCACCTCCGCAGGCACGTTCCTCGCCAAGTGGGGGACAAACGGCATAGACGGCGGGCAGTTCAATTACCCGGCTGATGTAGCTGTAGATTCGTCGGGCAATGTGTATATCGCTGATGCTCACAATCACCGCATCCAGAAGTTCACCTCCGCAGGAACGTTCCTCGCCAAGTGGGGCACGACCGGCACGGGCGACGGGGAGTTCAGCTTTCCTTATGGGGTAGCCGTAAGTGCGGCAGGCCACGTTTACGTCGCCGATCCAGGCAACAACCGCATACAGAAGTTCGGCTGCGACGACGCGGAAACTTATTTAATCACCCAGTGGGGCACGCAGGGCACGGGCGACGGCGAATTCCATAGTCCCACCGGAATAGCGAGAGATTCGTCGGGCAATATTTATGTCGCCGACTCAAACAACCACCGCATCCAGAAGTTCACCTCAACAGGCACGTACATCACTCAGTGGGGCAGTGTTGGCACGGGTAACGGAGAGTTTTTCAGCCCCTGGGGAGTGGCCGTAGATACATCGGACAATGTCTATGTCGCTGATGTAGGCAATCATCGCATCCAAAAATTCACGTCCACGGGAACGTACATCACTCAGTGGGGCGGTCCTGGCACGGTTAATGGTGAGTTCGATAATCCTTACGGGGTAGCCGTAGACACAGACGGCAACGTCTACGTCGCCGACTCACACAACGAGCGCATACAGAAGTTCACCTCCACGGGCACATATATCACCCAGTGGGCCATCCAGGGCTTAGACCCCGGCCAGGCTTCTGAGCCTATCGGAATAGTGGTAGATGCTTCGGGCAATATTTACATCGCCTGGAGATTCAATCCCCGTATGCAGAAATACAGTGCCACAGGCACGCTCCTCACCGAGTGGGGCAGCCAGGGCTCAGGCGACGGGCAGTTCCAGCACCCTAGTGGTCTGGCCCTGGATTCATCAGGCAATGTCTACGTCGCCGATCATTTCAACAACCGTATCCAAAAGTTCACCTCCGCTGGCACATTCCTCGCCAAGTGGGAAAACCCTACATCAGGTGACGGACTGTTCGCTTATCCTATTGGGGTAGTTTTGAACACGTCGGGCCACATCTATGTCGCTAATTTGATAGGCCAAAACGTCACGAAGTTCGACCAGACAGGCGCGCCTATCGCCAACGCCGGGCAAGACCAGTCCTTCAGTTGCGTCAAGACTACTCAGGCCGTCACGCTCGACGGCACGGCGTCCTCCGACCCGACGCCCGGCGACTCGCCTACGCTCTCCTACGCCTGGAGCGAGGGCACGACCGTTTTGGGCACAGGCGCGACCCTCAACGTGAACCTCGCGCCCGGCACGCACACCATCACGCTGGCCGTCACGGACTCCTGCCTGCACTCCTCCACGGACACTGTGACCGTCGAAGTCGAAGCCTACAACTCCGTGGACTGCAACACAGCGCCGGACGCGGTGGACGACGCGGCGAGTGTGGCGGAAGACAGCGGGGCCAACGCCATCGACGTGCTCGCCAACGACACGGACTTTGACACGGGCGACCCGAAGACCGTCACCGCCAAGACCGACGGCGCGAACGGCACGGTCACGATTACGGGCGGCGGCACGGGGCTGACCTACACGCCGGCCGCCAACTTCCACGGCTCAGACACCTTCACCTACACCATCAGCGACGGGCGCGGCGGCACAGACACGGCCAACGTCAACGTCAACGTCACCGCCGCCAACGACGCGCCCACGGACATCGCGCTCTCCGCCAGCAGCGTGCCCGACAACAGCCCCGGCAACACGACCGTCGGCACTCTTTCTTCGACGGACGTTGACAGCAACACCTTCACCTACACGCTGGTCAACGGCGCGGGCAGCACCGACAACAACTCGTTCGCCATCTCCGGCAGCACCTTGAAGACGGCCGCGCTCTTCGACTTCGAAACCAGGAGCGTCTACAGCCTGCGCGTCCGCTCGACCGACACGGGCGGCGGCTTCTTCGAGGAGCAGTTCCTCATCACGGTCGCGGACGGGGCGGACACTCCCGGCTCCGTCGCCTTCTCGCAGGCGAGCTACAACGTGGCCGAGAACGCCGGCAACACAACCTTCACGCTCAAGCGCACGGGCGGGACGGACAACCCCGTGGTCGCCAAAGTGAGCCTGACCGACGTGACGACCAGCGCAGCCGATTACACCTTCAAGCCCGGCTCGGCCGACGCGTCATTCAACACGGGCACGGGCGCGGATAACGAAGTGTGGTCGGTCGCCTCGCAGGCGGACGGCAAGATTCTCATCGGCGGAAAGTTCCTCAACTACGACGGCACCGCGCGCACACGCATCGCGCGCCTCAACCCGGACGGCACCCTGGACGCCTCGTTCAACCCCGGCACGGGCGCCAACGACATCGTCTACGCGATAGCCGTGCAGCCGGACGGCCGCATCCTCATCGGCGGGGCCTTCACGGATTACAACGGCACCGCGCGCTCGCGCATCGCGCGCCTCAACCCGGACGGCACCCTGGACGCCTCGTTCAACCCCGGCGCGGGCGCGGCTGGCACCGTGCCCGACGTGCGCACAATACTTCTACAGCCCGACGGCAAGGCCATCATCGGCGGCAACTTCACCATGTATGACGGCGCCGCGCGGGGCCGCATCGCGCGGCTCAACTCGGACGGCACGCTCGACACCTCTTTCGCCGCGGGCGCGGGCGCAACCGGCGGCGGTGTCTTCGCGATGGCGCTCTATTCCGACGGCAAGGTTTTCGTCGGCGGGGCCTTCACCATGTACGACGGCGCGGCCCGAGGTCGCGTCGCGCGCATCAACTCAGACGGCACGCTCGACGCCACGTTCAACCCGAGCACCGGCGCTGAGGGCAGTAACATCAACGTCTGGGCCGTCGCCATCCAGCCGGACGGGGGCGTCCTCATAGGCGGAAACTTCACCGTCTACAACGGCACCGCCCGCGGCCGCATCGTGCGCGCGAACTCTGACGGCACGCTCGACGCGACATTCAACCCCGGCACCGGCGCGAACAGTGTCGTCTGGACGACGACCATACAGCCCGACGGCAAGATCATCGTCTGCGGCGCTTTCAGCGCGTACAACGGCACCACGCGCAACCGCATCCTGCGCGTCAATACGAACGGCTCGCTCGACACTTCATTCAATCCGGGCACGGGCGCGAACGCCGTCATCTTGTCGGCGACCGCCGTGCAGCCGGACGGGCGGATCGCCTTCGGCGGCCAATTCACCACTTTTAACGGGGCCACCGGCAACCGCGTCGCACGCGTGAGCGGCGACCTCTTCGTCACCTGGCCCGCGGGCGACGCGACCGACAAGACCATCACCCTGCCCGTCGTCAACGACGGCGCGAACGAGTCCCCGGACGAGACGCTCAACCTCGGCCTGGCGGTGATGTCCGGCGGGGCCGCGCTCGGCTCGCCCAACACGGCCACGCTGACCATCCAAGACCCCAACGACGCGCCCGCCAACGCGGTCCCCGCCGCGCAGTCCACCGCCGAAGACACGGCGCGGGTCTTCTCCTCGGCCAACGGCAACCAGATTTCGATTGCCGACCCGGACGCGGGCACGAACCCCGTGCGCGTCACGCTGACGGCGACTAGCGGCACAGTGACGCTGAACGGGACGGGCGGCTTGAGCTTCATCACCGGCGACGGCACGAGCGACGCGACGATGAGTTTTACGGGCACCGTCACGAACATCAACGCGGCCCTGAACGGGCTGAGCTTCGCGCCGACGGCGAACTTCAACGGCGCGGCGAGCCTGCAAGTCCTGACCAACGATCAGGGCCAGGCGGGGACCGGCGGCGCGCTCTCCGACACGGACACCGTCAACATCACTGTCACGCCGGTCGCGGACACCCCGACCGTGACGAACGCCACGACCAGCGAGAACGCGAAGACCACGTCGGGCCTCGTCATCAGCCGCAACGCGGCCGACAGCGCCACGACCACACACTTCAAGATCACGGCAATCACCAACGGGACGCTCTACCAGAGCGACGGGATAACCGTCATCGCGAACAATCAGTTCATCACCTTCGCGCAGGGCAACGCCGGCCTGAAGTTCCTGCCGGCGGCGGGGCTGAGCAGCCCTTCGAGCGGCTTCAACTTCAAGGCGCAGGCTTCGACCAGCGCGGCGGACGCCGGCCTCGGCGGCTCTATGGTCACAGCCACCATCACGGTCAACGAAGGCGGCGTGCTGAAATTCAGCGCCGCCGCCTACAGCGTCAACGAGGCGACGGCCACGATGACCATCACGGTGACGCGCACGGGCGGCGGCAGCGGGCCGACCTCCGTCAAGTACAGTACCTCTGACGGCACGGCCACCGGCTCCACGAGTTGCGCCGCCGGCAAGGACTACATCACGAAGACCGGCACGCTCTCCTGGGCCAACAATGATGTGGCGAGCAAGACTTTCGCCCTCGCCATCTGCCACGACGTGGTCTTCGAGGGCAACGAGACAATCAACCTCGCCTTGAGCAACGTCACGGGCGGCGGCAGCCTCGCCGCCCCGCAGACTGCCGTGCTGACGATTGTGGACAACGAGACGCAGCCGAAGCTGTCCGTCAACAGCGTCATGGTGACGGAAGGCAACGCCGGCTCGGTCAACGCCGTCTTCACGGTGAAGCTGTCGGGCGCGAGCAGCAAGACCGTGACGGTCAAGTACGCGACGGCCAACGGAACGACCAACCCGGCGACGGCCCCCGCGGATTACACGGCCTTGCCTTTGACGACGCTCACCTTCACGCCGGGGCAACTGAGTAAGACCGTCGTCGTGGCGGTCAAGGGGGACTTGATAGACGAGTTGGACGAGACCTTCAGGCTCCTGCTCTCGTCGCCGACGAACGCCATCATCGCGGCCGGCGCGGGCGTCGGCACCATCAAGGACAACGACACGGCGGCCATCGCGATCACCAACGCGGCCGTGACCGAGCCGGACGCGGGCACAATCAACATGACCTTCACCGTGAACCTCTCGCTGGCGAGCAGCCGCACAGTGACGGTCAAGTACCAGACGGCGAACAACACTGCGACGGCCCCCGCGGACTACACGGCGCTGGCGCTGACGACGCTCTCCTTCAGTCCGGGGCAGGTGAGCAAGACCGTCACCGTCCAGATTAAAGGGGAGCTCCTCGTCGAGCCGAACGAGACGCTCTTCGTCAACCTGAGCGCGCCGGTCAACGCCGCGATTGCGGACGCGCAGGGGCTGGGCACGATCACGAACGACGATTAGGGGATGATTTTTACGCGGCAGTCGCGCCGCAGGCATGAATCTTTGCGGGAGCCATCTCTTGGGATGAGCTGCCGGGCTGGCGATTGGGGAGCTACTCGACTAACTACGGCACATGTCTGCGAAGGCTGCCGGGTGTGCCGTCCGTCTCTGTTGAAACCTGAACACGGAAGATTTTATCCAGTTGCCGCCTCCACCTGTAAGTCTGCTAGCTTCCTGGCTATCGCATCTGCCTTCTCTTCGTCCTCGTAAAACAAACTGCTGAGATTTTTATGCACGAAGGCTGTGTCTTTCATCTCCTTGTTCATCAGGTAAAGCATGTTATCGATGAATTTTTCATCCCACGTTTCCGTACCGTGTTTGACGCCCAGAACCTGCGGGTCGAAACTGCTGGGCCCGGGTTCGACAATGAAGCAGCCCGCGCGATACAGCGAATAAAGGAGCTTGAAAGCTGCGGGCTGGGTGATGGTAATCTCCTGCGCGAGCAATTCGTCCGCCACGTCATGACTGAGGTCATTTAAGCCGATGCTCAACTCTTCATCATTCAGCACCTCGGCTGTGGTCTTGTAGATTCTGCCGCGCAAGTCGCGGGGCGGCAGCGGCACTCGTAGTTTCCCTTCCACGAAACGGCGGTATTCTTCGGCCGAGCCGGATTTGACTAATTCGGTAGAACTCTCAGTTGTCGTTTCGGTAGTCGCAGCCGAAGGTAAAGTCACAAGTATGTCGTAGCCCTGCCACCTGGTCGAAATCAACCCGGCTTCTTCCGCGATGGCGACGAATTCTTTAAAAGAAGAGAAGCCCGCGCGACTGACGTCGAAGTCGGACTGCATCTGACGCATTCGAGGCACAATCGATGCGCCGATAGTCTTCCTGCCTTGCTCTGACAAAGAAGAGACGGCCCTCACCAACAAATCGAGGTACTGCTCTCTGAGGTAGGACTCGGAGACCGGCTCCGCCACGACACCAGCGTCCGCGGCCTCGCCCAGCAGGGCCGACTCGGCTTTATACAAGTCTTCGACATAGAAGATGGCATCGCAGGCGGTTATGTATCTGTCCCTGACCGTGGTCGGGTTGCCTGAAATGCCGGTCACGTTCTTGCCCAGCTCGCGCAGTTTGGCGAACAAGGGGATGTAGTCCCGGTCGCTTGCGACGACGGCGAACGTGGTGATGTCCGGGTGTCTGAAAGCGATGCTCAGGGCTTCGACGGCCAACCGGATGTCGGAAGAGTTCTTATACTTGCTGTCGTAGGGTACGTCTTCGTGTTGGACGAGATTTCTCTGAAGCATCTGCCGGACGTGATGGAGTCTATTGTACTGCTGGGTCGCGCCGAGGCTCTGGTTAAGATCGCCGAACGACCGGCGGAACAGAACTCTCCCCGTCTCCGTCAGCTTTTTTATAACGGGGGCCAGGTCAATCGGCAGGCGTAGGGCGTAGGAGAAGCCGATGAAGTTCTCGACATCAACGAAGAGCGCGATTTTTTCAGTTTCCTTCAGTTCTTGCATAGCTTCATTCGGTAATCCTTTCTGAAGTGTGCAAAACTAAGTAACCGGTAAGTAATCATAAGGTTGTGTGTGAGTCAACCATATTTATGCTTTTTCTTTTTGCCTTATCTTGACAAACCCCGCCGGCATCGCATTCAATCCTTAAGGGCTTCAAACGGAAGGCTGAAGCGAACCGCCTCTGAGACCCTTTGAACGCTCGCGCCCCCCTGTGCCTTTTATCTTTTTCTTCTTAATCTGAATGTCTTCTCCTGCTAACACGGCCGCCGCGAGCGCCACGCTGCTGATCGTTGACGACGAGGCGGGCGTGCGCCGTCGGCTGCGACAGATTTTCGAGGGCGCTGGGCACCGCGCGCTCATCGCGGGCGACGCCCCGAAGGCGCTCAGCCTGCTCCACCGCGAGCACTGCGACCTCATCATCCTGGACGTGGAGATGCCGGGCGTGGACGGGCTCGCGCTGTGCAGGCTCCTGCGCGCGCAGGCGGCGACGAAGCAGTTGCCCATCGTCATCTTCTCGGCGCAGGACGACGAGAACCGCAAGGTCGAGGCTTTCGCCGCTGGCGCGGACGACTACATCGTCAAGCCTTCGACGCCCCGCGAAATCCTGACGCGCGTCAGCGCCCACCTGGAGACGGCGCAGCGCGAGTGGGCGCTCGTCGGCAGCAACCTCGAGCTGAGATTTCTGGCGGACCTCGGGCGCGGGCTCCTGCGCGCTTTGGAGCCCGAACAGGTCGTGCGCCACGTCGCGGGCGCGACCTTCGAAGGCACGGGCGCTTCGCTCTGCGCCGCCGTCATGAACGTGGACAGGGAGCGCGCCGTCGCCTGCGCCTTCGACCGCGAGGGGAGCGCCGAGGACGACCGCCTGATTCACCTGGACAAGATCGCGGCCTGGATAGCCTCGCCTTCTTCTTCGACCTCCGTCTTACTGGACGACTCGTCGCGTTTCTTCCTGCGCGACAAAGAGCACCGCGTGGAGTACGTCGCGCCGCTGCGCTACGGCGGGCGCACGAAGGGCGCGATTGTCGTCGGCTTCGACGCGCCCGCGGCCTGCGGCGAGACTCAGGCGCGGCTCGTCGACGCCGCGGCGCAGCAGGCCGCGCTCGCCGCGCACGTCGCCACGCTCTACCAGGCCGCGCGCCAGTCCGCAGGGCTCCTCGCCAAAGAGGTCGAGCGCCGCACGATGGAGGCAGAGGCGCAGCGCCGCTTCACCGAGGCGATCATCGACAGCCTGCCGCTCTCGCTCTACGCAGTCGACCGCGACTACCGCATCGTCGCCTGGAATCGCAACCGCGAACTCGGGGGGCAGGGCATCCCGCGCGGCATGGCGCTGGGCCGGAACATCTTCGACGTGCTGACGCGCCAGCGCCGCGACGTTCTGGGCCGCGAGTTCGCGCGCGCCTTCGAGACGGGCGAGATCGAGCGCATTGAGCAGGAGGCCACGGGCGCGGACGGCGAGACGCGCCACTGGCTCGTCAGCAAGATTCCCATGCGCGCCGACGACAGCCGCGAGGTCAGCCACGTCATCACCGTCGGCGAGGACATCACCGGGCGCGTCGAGGCCAACCGGGCGGTGGCGCGCGCCGAAAAGCTGGCCGCGGTCGGCCGGCTCGCCGCCGGCGTCGTCCACGAAATCAATAACCCGCTCGCGACCATCTCGGCCTGCGCCGAGGCGCTCGAATCCCGCCTCAAGGAGGGCGCGTTCGACTCCTCGCCCGAGGTCGAAGACCTGCGCGAGTACCTGTCGCTCATCCGCTCCGAAGCCTTCCGCTGCAAGTCCATCACGAACGGCCTGCTCGACTTCAGCCGCACGCGCGCGGGCGAGCACCTGCCGGTCAACCTCTTCGAAGTCATCTCGACGGCCGCGCGGCTCGTCGCGCACCAGCAGCGCGGCGACCGGATAGAGATTCGCATCGAGGTGATGGAGCAGCTCGCGCCGGTCCTGGGCGACGAGGGGCAGTTGCAGCAGGCCGTGATCGCGCTCGCCACCAACGCCATCGACGCGATGCCGGAGGGCGGCCGCCTCACCTTCGGCGGGCACAACGAGAACGGGAGCGTCGTCATCAGTGTCGGCGACACGGGCGTCGGCATCGCGCCCGAGAACCTGACGAAGATTTTCGACCCGTTCTTCACGACTAAAGAGGTCGGGCGCGGGACAGGGTTAGGGCTGGCCGTCTGTTATGGTATTGTTACCGAGCACGGCGGGAGGCTCGACGTGCAGTCCGCGGTCGGCGCGGGCACGACCTTTACGATTTCACTCCCGGCCGCGGCCGATTCCACTACAGACGGAGACTGAGTGACTTTGAGCGAGATGAAGGGTGCGCGACTTCTCGTTGCCGAAGACGAAGCCAACCTGCGGCTGGTCATCCAGAAAGAACTTCAGCGCCTGGGTTACCGCGTGGACGTAGCGCCCGACGGCGAGGCCGCGCTCCGGCGGCTCGAAGAAGGGAACGTGGACGTGCTGCTCTGCGACATCAACATGCCGCGGATGGACGGCATGGAACTCCTGCGCCGCGTGCACGAGCGCGCCAACCCGCCCGAAGTCATCATGCTGACGGGCCACGCCACGGTCGAGACGGCCATCGAGGCCATGAAGCTCGGCGCTTACGACTACCTCTCGAAGCCTTACCGTATCACGGAACTCGACGCGCTCGTCCGCCAGGCCGCGGAGAAGCGTCGCCTGCGCGTGGACAACCAGCGCCTGCGCCAGCAGCTCGCGCGCCAGTCGCAGATGCCCGAGATCATCTCGGTCTCCGATGCCATGCGCGAGGCCCTGCGCCTGGTCGAGCGCGTCGCGCCCTCCGACGCGTCGGTGCTGATTACGGGCGAGAGCGGCACGGGCAAAGAGTTAATCGCGCACGCGATTCACCGCCTCTCCAACCGCGCCGACGCCTCCTTCGTCGACCTCAACTGCGCGGCCTTCCAGGAGTCTCTGCTTGAGTCGGAACTCTTCGGCTACGAGGCCGGCGCGTTCTCGGGCGCGAAGGGGCGCAAACTCGGTCTGATAGAGTTGGCCGACGGCGGCACTCTCTTCCTGGACGAGATTACGGAGCTTCCGACGCAGTTGCAGTCGAAGCTGCTGCGCGCGATTGAGACGCGCACCTTCTACCGCGTCGGCGGCGTGCGCAAGGTCGAGGTCAACGTCCGCATCGTCGCCGCGACCAACCGCAACCTCGACGCGGTCGTCACCGACGGCACCTTCCGCGCGGACCTGCTCTACCGCGTCAACGGCTTCCAGATCGCGCTCACCCCCTTGCGCGAGCGGCCCGAAGACATAGAGCCTTTGGCCCAGCATCTTCTGAAACAGGTCGGCGGCGCGCACCCGCCCGAGCTGACGCCCGAGGCGCTCGCGGCGCTGCGCGCCTACAGTTGGCCCGGCAACGTCCGCCAGCTCAAGAACTGCCTGGAGCGCGCCGTGCTTCTCTCCAACGACGGGCGCATCACCCTGAACGAGTTGCCGCCCGAAGTCGCGCGCCCCGCGCCCGCCTTCGTCCCCGTCACGGCGGCCGCCACCTCGGGCGACTCAAGCTCCGCGCAGGCCGCGTACAACGCGAACGCAGCACAATCACCCGCCTCCCTGCGCGAGGTCGAGCGCCAGCAAATCCTCGCCGCCCTGGAGCAGACAAACTGGCACAGAGGCAAGACCGCCGAAATGCTCGGCATCTCGCCCTCGACACTCTACCGGCGGCTCCGCGACTACAACCTTGAACGGCGCGGCTAGGGCGAAAGCGAGATGAGCATGTCAGCCGGCCGAAGACTCATCCTTCTATTTTCGATCCTCGCGCTCTGCATCGTCACCGCCGGCGCGCAGACCCGGCGCCAGGCCCGACAGACGAAGCCCAAGCCCGACGAGCCTAAGTTCGAGGTCACCGTCACGGCGGGCACAGGGAAAGAGGGCAAGCGCCTGCTGAGAGAGTCCGCGCGCCGGGCCGCCGTCAGAAGTAAGTTCTTCGAGGAGACGGGCAAGTGCCGGGAGCTTTTGAAAGCCCGCATGCTGCAAGGGGCCGAGACGGTCTGCAAGTCCGCGGTCAAACTGGCCGAGCAGTTAGAGGCCCACAGCAGGCTTGAAAGGTCCGGCGCGTACGAGGCGGTCGGGCACGTGATGCTCGGCCAGCAGCGCCACGAGGAGGCGCTCGATTACTACACGCGCGCCCTAACGGCCGTCGAACCGACACTGAACGAAACCTCCGCCGAGTTGGCACAACTTTACGGCAACCTCGCGATGACGAATCACCTGCTCGGCCGGCTGGACAAGGCGCTGGAGCTGTACCGCAAGTCCGGGAAGATATACAAGGCCGCGTACGACGACTTCGGCAAAGACGACCGCGGCGACGAGTGGGTTCAGAACATGAGGCAGAGTTACCTGAACTCCCTGAAGACGCTCCTGGGGTTTCACCGCGCCGCCGCAGCAGAGGCGGGCGCGGCTTCCGAAATCGAAGAGGTCGAGAAGCTCCTGAACAGCCTTCCCTGAAACTGCGGAAGTCGTAAGATTTTAAATATCCCACCGAAACAGCCATGCTTGACAACCGCGCCTCGCAGCGCGGAAGATACGCGTCTGTTGTCCGCGAGCCTTACCGTCTCCCGTCGGTCGCCGCCCAGGCAAAAACCGGCTTCCGGCGCGTTCCAGAACTCAGGCGTACGAGCCGGGCCGGCTCCGCCTTTTAAGGTTTAAATTTTTGACCGGAGACATCATGAAAGACCGCCGCACCCCCGACGCGCGCTCGCTCAAGTTAATCTGCCTCCTGCTCACGGTCGCCTTCGCCGCCCTCGCGTCCCTGACGACGCGCTCCGGCGCGCAGAGCCCTGCGGGGCTCGCGGCCGCCAACGGGAACCGGCCGCCCGAGATGGACGCCGTGCGCGTCAAGCGCGTCGGCGTCGGCCAGCGCGTCACCTTCGGCCTCTCCGTCATAGACGAGGAGACGGACGACCTGCGCGTCGAGCTGACCGACCGGCCCCCTTCGGTTAAGTACAACGAGAAGACTCTGACGGTCGACTGGACGCCGACGCGAGCCGACGGGCGCGTGGGCCAATTCGCCGTCCGCATCACGGAGTACCCGCGCGGCGGCGGCCAGCCGCGCACCTCCCTCAAGACCTTCAGCATAGAGATCGCGCCCGCGCCCGTGCCGCAGCCCTCGCTGCCCCCGGCACCGCTCGCCGTCGAGACGCTCATCTCGATCACGGACCCCGAGAGGCTGGCGACGGCCAACGCGCGCTGGCCCATTCTCGCGATGTTCGACCGCGTCGCCGCCATCGAGGCCGCCAAGCAGGTCAAGCCCGACAACGGCGTACAGCCGACGACCGGGGCCAACCTCTTCAAGGACGCCCTGCGCAACCTGGCACAGCTTCACCGCAACGACGAGATCAACCCGGACAGCCCCCGCTACAACCCGCAGTTCAACGCAGAGAACTGGCGGCTCATCATGGTGCGCCCGCGCGTCAACAAGCGCATCTTCGAGTTGCGCCTCGTCTACAAGAACGTCGTCGCGGCCGAGCCCGTCTTCCTGATGCCGCGCATGAGGATCACGCGCCTCAAAGACCCGGAGCTGGACAAGGACGACGCCGCGCGGCAGAAGAACAACAAGGCTTTCGCCACCTTGCTCCACAACGCCTTCTTCGACGGCGCGGACTTGAAACCCTTCGTCGCGCGCGACAAGAAGAGCTACGCGGACGCGCTCGCGGACTTCGTCTCGGCGGTCGTGCATTACGGCGACAAGGAAGACCCCAACATGCAGGCGAACTTCGCAGCGCTCCCGCACAACGCGCGCCTCGGCGGCGACGACGAGTTGGACGCGAAGGGTCGCTACGTGAAGGGCGACGGCTGGGCGCTCGGCGTGATGAAAGTTGTGCCAGTCGAGCGCGGCGGGCGCAAGGTGCTGGCCTTCAGCAACCTCCCGATTGACGGCTTCGCGACGAGCGTCAAGCCGACGCCGGACGGCACGGCCTTCAGGCGCGTGCCCGCGCCCGCGTTCGACCCCGGCAGCAAGAGCTTCGTCCCGGGCTTCGACAAGCTGGTCGACGCGGGCAACTTCTCCGCCATCCCGGACGACCACGACGCCGGGGCCGTCAGGCCCGCGATGATCGACTCGTCCATGTTCTCGCGCGACTTCAAGCTCAGGCAGATGGTGGCCGAGACCTCTTTGCGCGACCCGCGCCGCCGCCTCTTCGAGGAGCGCGGGATGACCTGCATACAGTGCCACGTCCGCAACTTCGACGAGGGCGACTACCTCAACCCCGGCGTGAAGAACCCGAAGGAGGGGAGTCCGGGCGCGGCGCGCGACATCCCGCGCCTCTTCTTCGTCATCACGCCCGACGAAGGCTTCCGCCCGGAGTTCTTCCGCCGCAACGAGGAGGAGCAGGTCGGGAACCTCAAGGGCGTCCTGCGCGACTACCTGGACGTGAAAGTCAACCTCGAATCGCCCCTCGCCTCCGAGTGGCCCTTCAAAACGAGAGCGGGAAGAAGCTAACGACAGTTTTCAGTTTTCGGGTTTCGGTTTTAAGCTAAGACAAGTTGCTTTCACTGAAAACTGAGAACTGAAAACTGAGAACTGAACTTATGGCAGTTGCCACACCTAGAAATCCAGCGACGCCGACGCGCAGTTTGCCCGTGGTCGGCAAGAAGAAGGAAGAGCCGGAGGCCGAGTGGTGGGTCGAGTGGCTCAAGTGGGCCGCGCTCGTCGTCTTCGTCGCCGTGCCGACGTTCGCGCACACGAAGATGATGGAGACGCTCGCCGGGCGCATCGTCTGGACGGTCGTCGTCGCGGCCATCCCGCTCTTCATCGTCCTCGTGGGCTACCACCGCTGGCGCAGGCTCTGCCCGCTCGCCTTCTTCGCGCAAATCCCCGTCCGCCTGAAAAGGCCCGGCATCAAGAAGGCCGGCCCCTGGCTCGAAGCGAACTATTATTACGTCTCGTTCACCATCTTCTTTTTCTCGCTCTGGGTCCGCCTGATCGCGACCAACGGCGACGGCCACGCCATCTCCGCCTTCTTCGTCATGATCGCGTTCGCCGCGCTCATCTTCGGCGCGTTCTACACGGGCAAGACCTGGTGCAACTACATCTGCCCGCTCTCCTTCATCGAGAAGATTTACACGGAGCCGCACGGCCTGCGCGAGACGAAGAACTCGCAGTGCACCAAGTGCACGGCCTGCAAAAAGTCCTGCCCGGACATCAACGAGGAGAACGGCTACTGGAAGGAGTTGGAGTCGCGCCCAAAGCGCTTCGTCTACTTCGCCTTCCCGGGGCTCGTCTTCGGCTTCTACTTCTACTACTTCATGCAGGCGGGCGACTGGGCCTACTACTTCGGCGGCCAGTGGACGAAGCAGGCTTACGTCATGCACTGGGCCTTCAAGCCGGGCTGGGACCCTGAGACCGCGGGCTTCTTCTTCTGGTGGGGCGTGCCGCGCGCGGCCGCCGCGCTCCTGACGCTCGCCGCGTGCGGGCTCGCGAGCTACCTGCTCTTCTCGTTCCTGGAGCGCCCCGTGGGCGACTTCCTCAAGCGGCGCGACCCCGAGATCGAGCCGGGGCGCGTGCGCCACGTGATGTTCACCGTCGCGGCCGTCACGGCCTTCGTCACCTTCTACACCTTCGCCGGCGCGCCGACGCTCTGGAGAGCGCCGTGGGCCGTGCCGCACCTCTTCGTCATCGTCGTCGTGTTAACGGCGACCCTCTACCTCGCGCGCCGCATACGCCGCCGCCAGGCGATCTTCGCGGAGGAGACCTTAGCGCGCAACGTCATCAAGCGCTGGGAGTGGACGGACAAGCCGCCGCGCGATTTGCACGAGGCGTTCCTGATTCACAACATACGGACGCGCGAGAGCGCGAAGGGCGCGGCGCAGGTGATAGAGGTCTACAAGGACGCCGTGCGCGAGGCGCTGGCGAACGGCTTCGTGACGCGCGAGGAAGTGCAGATGCTCGAATCCTTGCGCAACCAGTTGCAGATCAAGCAGGCGGACCACGACAAGGTGATGGCCGCGCTCGCCGAGGAAGAGCGCGCGATGTTCAGCGACCCGTCGAAACAGATTTCCGCCGAGAAGCGCCTGCAACTGGAGACCTACCGCCACGCGCTCGAAACTTACCTCGACCGCGTGCTCGCCGCCGAGGGCACTTACGACGACAGCTTCATAGTGCAGTTGCGCTCGGAGTACCGCGTGACGAGGGAGGAGCACGCGGCCGTGCTGGACGAGCTGCTGGGCGGCGACCGCGGCATGGCGTCCCGGCTCGCGGAGCAGGCGGCGGCGGTCGAGCGCGCGGCGCAGACCATACAGGCTCTGGAACTCGCGCCCTCGCCGACGCACGACTTCCTGCGCGACTTGTTGCAGCGGCGGCGCGCCCGCGCCATCGACAGCCTGGTGCGCGGCCTGAGTTTCATGATCGAGGGCGAGACGAGCCAGGCCGTCCGGGCCGGGCTCGCCAGCCCCGAGGGGAGCGAGCGCGAAAGTGTGATGGAGCGGCTGAACGCGCTGGTGACGCCGGCCATCGGCGAGCGCCTCGTCGCGGCCTACCGCGAGACGGCGACCATCGAATCGAGTTGGCCCACTTTGACCGAGATGCTCCACGCGCGCACGAGCAGCGTCGACCCGCACGTACGCGCGCTCGCGCTCTACGCCCTCGGCGAGCGCGGCGCGGCCGACCGCGAAACGCTCGCCCGCATGATCGCCGACGAGCACGAGTTGGTGCGCGAGACGGCGGCGCACCTGAGGGAGCGCGGCGGCCGCGACCCAGGCACGCACAGCCATTTGATTACCGTCGAGAAGATGATCGCGCTGCGCTCGGCCCCCGTCTTCTCGAAGATCGGGCCGGAGGGGTTGGCGCAGTTGGCGCGCGCCAGCCGCGAGGACGAGTTCGCGCCCGACGAGACCCTCTGCGTGGAGGGCGAGCCGGGCAACGAGGTCTTCATACTGCTCGCGGGCGAGGTCAGGATTCTGAAGAGGGAGGGCGAGGGCGAGAGGTTCATCGGGGCGGAGAAGGCCGGCGGCTTCATAGGCGAGCTGGCCGTGCTGGACCCCGCGCCGCGCTCGGCCACGCTCGTCGCCGGGGCCGAAGGCACGCGCGCCCTGCGCCTCAACGGCGACGCCTTCCGCGCCGCGCTCGACCGCGACCCGACCATCGCTTCCAGCGTCATCCGCACGCTGGCCCAGCGGCTGCGCCGGTAACAACAGATCGAATCAAAAAAAAATCGGCGCGGGTGGGGAGCACGTTCCACCCGCGCCTTCTAGTTTGGCAGGAGAAAGGGGATGTTTCTTAGGAGTCGCTTTCGCCTTGCGCCTTCTTCTGCTGGCGGCGGCGGCGCGCGTAGAGGCCGGCGAGGCCAGTGCCGAGCAGCGCCATCGTCGTCGGCTCGGGGACCGGCGCGGGGGTCTTCGTCGTAATCTCGAACTTGATGCCGTTGTTCCAGAAGTGGCAGTCGGGGTCGAAGCCGAACGCCAGGGTGTTATCCAGCGAGCTGAAAAACTCGTTGAGCTTCAGGAGCTGCGCGGCCGTGAATTCATACGTGATGGTGTTCGGCGTCATCGAGAGATTCACGAGCGTCGTCAAGTCTACCTTCTCCGCGCCGTTGCCTAAGTAATTGCCGTTAACGTCGAAGTAGTCGCTAAAGCCGCCGTTGCCCTGCGTCGGGTCGACGTTGGCGTCCTGCACCGAACTCACGTTGTTGTGCGCCGTGTTGCGCGCGTAGTCGAGGAGGTTCACGTAGAGGCGGTTGGCGTTCGGGTCCCAGTTGTGAATACTCCTGAAGACAAGTTTCGCCGACGTGATCTGTTCGCCGGCGGCGAAAGTATGCTGGACGCTCCACGTGTAGGCGCGGTAATGGTCCAGGTCGAAATTGTTCGGGCCTCCCGACCCGTCGTTGGGCTTGGTCGCGGGCGCGTTGAAAGTTATCGTGTCGGCGCGGACGACCGGCGGCAGGGCGAAAACGATAAGGGCGGCAAGAGACACGAGTAGCTTCTTCACAGACTTCATTCCTCCGGCTGTGTGTGGATCCCCTCTATGCTGTGGCAGTCTTATTAAAGTGTCAGCCGGGGCGTTCTTCCAGAAAATCCACCGCGCGGTGTGAATATGTGGGCGAGTTATCCGGTGGGCTGTACAAAAACTGCACGGAGACTTTCGGGGACGGCGACGGCGCGGCGGCTGTCCAGGTTCATTGCCGCGTGGACCTGGACCGAGCGCGCGCAGGTCGTGGCGTCGCCCGCGCGTCTGACTTCATACTCGAACGTCACCGAACTCCGCCCGACGCGCGAGACTGTGACTTCGACCTCCGCCTCGTCGCCGTAAACGAGCGGCGCGAAGAACTCCGCCTGCACGTTGACGGTCGGAAAGCCCAGGCGCTCGTCCCGCATCAGGCGGTCGTAACTCACCCCGCAGCGCGCCTCGACAAACTCCTCCATCGCGACGTGGCAGTAGTGGAAGATGACCGGGTAATAAACCAGCCCCGCCGGGTCGCAATCCCCGAACCGAACGCGTATGCGCGCCACGAAAGCCATGATAAAAACAGTGATGAGGGCTGAGTAAAAGAAAGAAAGTTCTTACTCAGTCCTCGGCACTCATCACTTCTTTTCGTTTTTCCACTTCAGTTGGAATTCCAGTTCTTCCTCGCCGCCTTCGCGCTCGTGCTCGATGTTGGCGAGGGCGTCGGCGGGAACGTTGATGCGCTCGCCGGCGACCTGGATGGTGAACCGCTCGCCGCTTTCCAGAGCGTCGGCCAGCCGGCGCAGCTTCTCTATGAATTTCCTGGTCGGGTAGGTCTTCTCCAGGTCACGGTCTTTCTTCCGTTTCAAATCGTTACCTTCCTTTCAACTGTTTGCGGTCAATCTTGCCGCGGTCGTTCTTCGGCAGCGACGAGACGAACTCGACCCAGCGCGGGTACTTGTAGAGCGCGAGCCTTGATTTGACGAACTCCTTGATGTTCTGTGCCAGTTCTTCGGTCGGCGCGTGGCCCTCGCGCGGGACGACGAACGCCTTGGGCTTCACCAGCCCGGAGCCGTCGTCGTGGCCCACGACGGCCGCCTCCAAGACCGCCTCGTGTTGCAGCAGGCAGTTCTCTATCTCCGCGGGCGCGACGAAGACGCCCGAGACTTTCAGCATGTCGTCCGTGCGGCCGTGATACCAGTAATAGCCCTCGGCGTCCGCGTGGAACTGGTCGCCCGTCGTGCACCAGTCGCCCGCGAAAGTCTCTTTGGATTTCTCATGCGCGTTCCAGTAACAGAGCGCCGCCGAGTCGCCCTTGACGCGCAGCGTGCCCATCTCGCCCGTGGGGACTTCCCGCCCCTCGGCGTCCACGACGCGCGCCTCGTACCCTTCGACGACGCGGCCCAGGCTGCCGGGCTTCACGTCGTCCGGCCGGTTCGTGATGTAGATGTGGAACATCTCCGCCGAGCCTATGCCGTCGCAGATTTCGACGCCGAAATTCTCCACCCAGCGCGTGTAGAGTTCGACCGGCAGCGCCTCGCCCGCCGAATAGCAGAAGCGCAGGGAGGACAAGTCTCTTTGCGCCGCGCCTTCACTGTTGAGCATCGCGTTGATCATCGTCGGTACGGTCGTCAGGATCGTGGGACGGTAACGTTCGATGACTTCGAACAGCTTCTCGGGCGTCGAGCGCTCAGAGAAGAGGGCGGTCGCGCCGCCCACCGCGAAGGGGAAGAGCAGGTTCGTCCCCGTCGCGTAGCCGAAGAACAGTTTTGGCACAGAGACGGTCAGGTCGTTTTCGCTCACGCCCATCGTCCGCTTGGCGAAGACCTCCGTGTTGAAGGGCAGGTCGTGCTGAAGGTGCACGGCCCCTTTCGGGTGGCCCGTCGAGCCAGACGTGAAGAGCCAGATCGCCACGTCGTCGCGGTGCGTGTCCGCCGGCTCGCACTCGTCCGCCTGCGCGCTGATTGTTTCCCCAAACGAAAGAAAACTCCCGCGCTCCTCGCCCACGACGAGCGTGTTACGCAGGTAACGCGCGCCGGCGGCGGCCTCCTCGAAATTCTTCAGCAGGGACTCGTGCACGACCGCGCACCGCGCCCGCGTGTAGTCCAGGTAATACTTGTAATCCTCCGCCGGCAGCAGCGGGTTGACCATCGTAATCACCGCGCCCACGCGGCTCGCCCCGAACCAGGTCCACACGAACTCAGGGCAGTCCGGCAGCACGATCAGCACGCGGTCTTCAATCTCCACGCCCGACTCGCGCAGGGCGTTCCCCGCGCGGTTCGACATCCTCACCGCGTCGCCGTAGGTGTACGACTCGTCACGGAAGTAAAGGCAGGTCTTGTTCTCGCGCCCCTCCTCCACGTTGTGGTAGAGGAAGTAATCCGCCATGTTGAAGCGCTCGGGGAATTGCATAAGACAGTGACAAGTGACGAGTGACGAGACGGGGCGAGATTCTATCTCGTCACCCGTCACTTGTCACTCTTGACTGAAGTAAAGGGGCAGCCCGCTTCGCCGTGCTTCGTGTCCAGATAAGTGCGCGCCTCCCAGAGTTCGGGGAAGAATTTTTTGTCGAGCGTGGTGCGCAGGTAGCCTATCCCTTCGGAGCCGCCGGTGCCGCGCTTGGCCCCGACCATGCGCTCGACCATCTTGACGTGATGGAAGCGCCAGAGCGAGAAGTACTCGTCGTGTTCTATCAGGGCTTCTATCAGTTGGAACTCCTCGAAGCGGTCCTCGAAGTGCGTGAGGATTTCCAGCGCCACGCGCGTGCGCTTGCCGTAGTTGCGGCGGCGCTCCTCCTCGGCGGCGGCCGCGTCGTCGTCGGGCGCGTCGAAGCCGCCGCGGCGCAGGTAGGCGTAGAGCGCGTCGGCGAGCGTCGGAGCCGAGAGGCGCGCCTGAAGGCGCGGGGCGGCGAACTCGTCGTCCCGAAAGTTGTCCAAGATGGTCGGGTCCTTGAGGCCCGAGGAGAACTCTATCTCGCGGAACTGCATGCTCTGGAAGCCCGACGCGGGGTTCAACTCGTCGCGGAAGGAGAGGAAGCTGATGGGCGTCATCGTCTCCAGGATGTGTATCTGCTGGACGAGCACCTTCTCAATCTCGACCACGCGCCGGAGCGAGCGCGACGCGGCCGCCGCGCGGTCTTCGGCCAACTGCGCCGTGGCCGCGTCAATCTCGTGAAGAATCTGCTTGAACCACAACTCGTACGTCTGGTGAATCGTGATGAACAGCAGCTCGTCGTGGTGCGCGGGCTCGGACAGACAGTCCTGCAAGCAGATCAGGTCCGCGACGCGCAGGTACTTGTTGTAAGACAGTGGGGCGTTCTCGCCGTAATCGTTTGCCATAACTCAAGTGACGAGTGACGAGGGACGAGCGAAAGAGCTTTTAACTCATCACTCATCACTCATCACTTTTAAAACGTTGCGCCGGCCGCTTCGTGCTCGGCGTAGGCGCGCGTGTCGCGAATCTGTTTCATCTCGCGGACGATGAGTTCTAGTTCTTCGTCCTTCGTGTAGAAGTGCGGGGAGATGCGCACGCCCGCGCCGGGGCGGTAATCGACTATGAACTCGCGGCGGATTAATTCTTTGGTGACGGCCGCGGCGTGCTCGGCCGCGATGGTGACGGTCCCGCCGCGGCGCGCGGGGTCGTGGGGGCTCGTCACGCGGAAGCCAGCCTCCTCGGCCAGCCCTATCAGCCGCGTCGTCTGCCGCACGCTCTTCTCGCGAATCGCGTGGACGCCGACCTCGTTGATGATGCGGTAGCCGCTCTCCGCGGCGTAGAGCGCGGGGATGGCGGGCGAGCCGTGCAGGAAGCGCGCAATCGTCGGCGCGTAGCGCATGGAGCTTTCGAACGAGAACGGCGCTTCGTGGGCCATCCAGCCGGTCGTCCGCGGCTCAAGCTGGCTCTGCAAGTCTGGACGGACGTAAAGGTAGCCCGCGCCGGGGCCGCCGCAGAGCCACTTGACGGAGCCGCCGCACGCGAAGTCCACGCCGAGGTCTTCGACGCTGAATGGAACTGTGCCAGCCGACTGATAGGTGTCGAGTACGACGCGCGCCCCGACCTCGTGCGCGCGCTCGGTGATGGCGCGCGCGTCTTGCAGGAAGGCGCTCTTGAAGAGGACGTGCGAGATGGGGACGAGCAACGTCTCTTCGTCAATCGCCGCGAGCATGCGTTCGAGCGGGACGGTGATGCCGTCGTCGGACTTGACAGTCTCGATCCGCAGTTTCCCGTGCCGCGCGTGCGCCTCGTAGACGTACATCACGGAAGGGAAGTTGAGCTCCGAATAGACTATCTTGTTGCGGGGCGGCTCGGGGTCGAAGCACGAGAGGATGAGCGACTGGCAGATGGAGACGTTCTGGTGCATGACGACCGAGGCGGGCGGCGCGCCGATGATGCGCCCCACCTCGTCGCCCAGTCGGACGGGCATCTCCCACCAGCCTTCGGCCCACGCGCGCACGCCGCGCGTCGCCCAGGCCTCGGCGTAGTCCTGTAGCCGGTCGTAAGTCCCGCGCGGCATCGCGCCCAGGCTGTGCGAGATGAGATAGACGCACTTCTCCAGGATCGGAAACTCCGACCGCCACTTTAACAGTTCGTCCGCCAACGCGCGTTAATCCTCCCGTATGAAATCAATTTACTAGATTGACACGGAGAACGTCCATCCGTTGCGGATTGCGGATTAAAAGACAGGCAACGCTTTCATCAACCCGCAATCCGCAGTCCGCCCGCATTCGTCGTCTCAGATGTCGCAGGGCGCGCTCTCCGTCTCTTCGTACCAGCAGTTAGCGCACCACCTGTGCGTGGCTTCCCGCTCGCCGGGCGAGTAGTCCACGGAGCCCGCGAGGCTGCGCACGACCGTGCGCTCCTCTTCGCTCAACTCGTCCCAGCCGTGCAAACTGCCTTCGCCGCAGCGCGGGCACTTTGTGCCAAACCTCTCGCTCATCGTCTTTATTCCTCGGAACTTTCCCCGCGCCTCCAGCGTCTTTGCGTGAGATAGGTTTTTCACGCAAAGACGCTGGGGCGCTAGGAAATTAGGACGGCTTTTACATTCTGATTTGAAGCGCGGTAATATCGCTTGCGTCTTTGCCGAAAACTCACCGGAAGTAGAAAGCTAAAAGCCAGCATGATCTCGACAAGCCGCTCGCTTCGTGCACTCGCGCTCCTCTGCACGCTCTTCGCCTTCTCCGCCTACCCGCAGCGCGACGACTCGCGCTTCGACTTCTACGCGCGCGGTCCCTACCGCGACGCGGTCCCGCGCCCGCGGTCCGTGCTGCGCTACGACGTGGGCGAGTTCCACACCAACTACGCGATGATGGAGCGCGTGCTTGAGAAGATAGCACAGGCCGCGCCCGACCGCGTCCGCGTGATGGACATGGGCCTGACGAACGAGCACCGCATGATGCACCTGGTCGCCGTCAGCGCGCCGGAAAACATCCAGCGCCTCGCGGAAATCAAGGCCGACATCGCGCGCCTCGCCGACCCGCGCCGCACTTCGGCCGAAGAGGCGCGCCGCATCACCTCCTCCTCGCCCATGATCGTCTGGCTCGCCTACACGATCCACGGCAACGAGTCCGCCTCCTTCGAGGCGATGATGCAGGTGCTCTACCAACTGGCCGCGTCGGACGAGCCCGCGACGCTCGACATCCTGAAGAACTGCGTCGTCCTCATCAACGTCTGCGAGAACCCTGACGGGCACGAGCGCTTCGTCACCTGGTACAACTCGAACGCCGTCGGCGACCCGGACCCCTTGGCGGCCGAGCACCGCGAGCCCTGGTCCGTCTACGGCCGCTACAACCGTTACCGCTTCGACCTCAACCGCGACAACGCCGTCTCCTCCCAGGTCGAGACGCGCCACATGCAGCGCGCCTACCTCGAATGGACGCCGCAGGTCGCCGTGGACCACCACGGCCAGCCGCCGCAGTACTTCTTCCCGCCCGCGGCGCTGCCCGTCAACCCCAACCTGCCGCCCGAGCAGACGGCGCGCTGGATGGCCGAGTTCGGCCGGGCCAACGCCGCGCAGTTCGACGCGCGCAACTGGGACTACTACGTGCGCGACGTTTTCGACCTCTTCGGCCCGTTCTACTGGGACTCGTGGCCCGCGTTGCAGGGCGCGACCGGCATGACTTACGAGACGGACGGCGGCGGCTTCAAGGGGCTGCGCTGGAGGCGCGACGACGACACCATCGTCACCCTGCGCTCGGCGGTTGCCAAGCACTTCGTGGCCTCCATGACGACGCTCGACACGGCCGCGCGCAATCGGGAAGCGCGCCTGCGCGATTACTACGACTTCAGGCGGAGCGGGATCGAGGAGGGGCGCACAGGGAGGATGAAGCGCATCGTGATGATGCCCGGCCGCGACGCCGGCCTCGCGCGCTCGCTCGTGGAGATTCTCCTGCGCGCCGGGATAGAAGTCGGGGTGGCGCGCGAGCAGTTCGGCTCGACCAGCGCGCACAGCTACACGGGGCGCGAGACGAGCGCGGCGCGCAGCTTCCCCGCGGGCTCGTACGTCGTGGATTTGGCACAGCCGCAGAAGCGTTTGGCGAAGGCGCTCCTGGAGCCCGACACGGCGCAGGACCCGGAGTTCCTGCGCGAGCAGCTCGCGCGCTTCGCGCGCAACGAGCGGCGCGGCGCGGGCGCGCTCAAGGAGAACTACGCCTTCTACGACATCACGGCCTGGTCGCTGCCCCTGGCCTTCGGCGTCGAGACCTACTGGACCGAAGACGCGGGCGCGGTGCGGACAGACCCGGTCACGCTGGCCGAGTCGGAAGCCCCCGCGGGCGGCGTGCAGGGCGGGCGCGCGCAGGTGGCTTACGTCATCCCTTACGACACGAACGCCGCGCCCGTGCTCGCCTACCGCCTGCAACGCGAGGGCTACCGCGTCGCCGTCGCCATGCGCAAATTGACGGCGGGCGGGCGCGAGTGGCCGCGGGGCACAATCGTCGTCCGCGTCTCGCGCAACCCCGAGGGCTTGCACGACGCCGTGGCGCGGCTCTCAAGAGAGACGGGCGCGCAGGCCTGGAGCATCAACTCCGGGTTCTACGAGACGGGCGACGTGGGCGTCGGCTCCGAAGACATCGTGAGCCTGAGGCGGCCGCGCGTCATCATGGTGGCCGACGAGGGCGTGGACTCTTCGAGCTACGGCGCGCTCTGGTGGCTCTTCGACCAGGCGGGCGTCGAGTTCACGCCGATGACCATCGCCAACATCAAGCGCGCCAGCCTGGCGAGCTACAACGTCATAGTCATCCCGGACGGCTCGCCCGACCGCTACCTCTCGTCCTTCGATAAAAACGGAATCGAGACGCTGCGCCGCTGGGTGCAGAACGGGGGGACTCTGATCTGCGTCAAGGGCGCGGCCGTCTTCGCCGCGCTCAAGGACGTGAACCTCACTTCGTCGCGGCTGGTCGGCTCCGAAGAGGACGAAGTGAAGCAGGGGAAGGGGGAGGAGGCGAAGGCCGAGCCGACGCCGACGCCGCAGGCGGAAACTGGCACAGCGCAGCAGGCCGGCACTCGCCGCCGGCGTCAGGGCGAGGGGCAGACCGCGGCCGAGCAGCAGCGCGAGGTGTCGGACCAGACGGAGAAGCTGGAGGGCGCGCCGCCCGAGCTGCCGCTCATCGCGTCGCCTTCGGCGCGGCCCGGCGAAGTGCCTGAGGCCGTGCCCGGCGCGATCATGCGCGCCAGAGTTGACCGCACGACCTATTTGACCTTCGGCTACGAGGACGCGACGCTCCCCGTGCTGGTCAACTCGGGCTACTTCTTCCGCCCGACCAAAGAGGGGACGAACGCGGTCATCTTCTCGCCGGACGAGAGGGAGCAGATGCGCCTCTCGGGCTTCGTCTGGCCGAACAACACGGAGCGGCTGCTGCGCGGCACGGCCTACGTCATGGAGGAGCACGCGGGGCGCGGCCACGTCGTCATCTTCGCCGAAGACCCCAGCTTCCGCGGCATCTGGCGCACCACCGTGCGCCTCTTCTTCAACGCCATCCTCTTCCCGTCGGCGATGTGAAAAAGCAGCGGGCAGTTGGCAGTGAAATCCGACTGCTTTAACTGCCCACCGCCAACTGCCCGCTGCCTACTGCTTATGTTTCGTGTCCGTGCAGAGTTTCGTGAGGATTTGGAGGTCGGGGCGAGCGTGGAAAGTGTGCGCGCTCTCTTCGCGGACCCGCAGAGCTTCGCGCGGCTGATGCCGGGCGTGGAGAAGGTCGAGCAGGGGAGCGCGAGCACGGCGATCTGGACTGTGCGCGCCGAAATCCCGCTCGTCGGCGCGGCCCGCGGCCGGTTCGAGTTGGAGCGCAGGGAGGAGAGCGCGACGCGCGTCGAGTGGGGGCCGGCCCACGCCGAAGAGAAGAATTTGCTGCGCTACGCCGTCGCCTTCGAGGAACTCGGGCCTTCGCGCACCCTCGCGCGCTTCGCCCTGCGCTTGGAGCTGAGGCGCGCGCACGCCAGGGACCTGCACCTGGCGGCCGCACTCATCGGCGAAAGACGCATCAGCGCCGGAGTGCAGGAGCGCGTCACAGAGATGTTGAAAACTTTTCTCTCTCGCTCACGCGCCGAGTTGGATTGCTAAAAAGCCATTACCTGTAAGTTAAAATCCAGACTTTATACATTACTCGCCCCTCCGCACTCTTTATGCCTACGGTGGTGAGTTGCTGCCCACATGACGCTCAACTTCAAACTAAACTTACTCCTTCACTTCGAAGGCTTCCAGACGAAGCCGCCGGCCTTGTCTATGTAGCCGTGCTTCCCCTTCACGTAAATCTTGGCGACGCCGCCGGAGAAGGGGAGTGCCGTGTCGAACTCGGGCGCGATGACGACGCGCCCCGTGCGGTCTATGTAGCCGTACTTGCGCTTCTCGGAGATGACGGCCAGGCCCTCGGAAAAGCGGTCGGTCCATTCGAACTGCGGCGCGATGACGACCTTGCCCGTCTTGTCCACGAAGCCGTACTTGCCGTCCACGATGACGGGGGCCAGCCCCTCCGAGAAGGTCCCTGTGAAGTCGAACTGCGGCTGGATGGCGACCTTGCCCTTCCTGTCTATGAACCCGTACTTCGGCCCGAGCTTGACGTTCGCCAGTCCCTCGGAGAAGTGGTAGGCGTTCTGGTACTGGGCCGGGATGACGACCCTGCCCTTGCGGTCTATGAAGCCGTGCTTGTTGCTGATGATGACGAGCGCGAGGCCGTCGTGGAACGGGTAGGCTTTCTCGAACTGCGGCCTGATGACGATTCTCCCGGACTTGTCCACGAAGCCGTACTTGCGCTCGACCATCACGACGGCCAAGCCCTCCAGGAAGCTCTCGACGGCGTCGAACTGCGGCGCGATGACGAGCCTGCCGGCCTTGTCTATGAAGCCGCGGCGCGGGTTTTGTCCGCCGGTCTGGACGGGGGCGAGCCCTTCGGAGAAGCGCCCGGCGAAGTCTACCTGCTGGAGGTCTACGACGATGTTGCCGGTCTGGTCTATGACGCCGCGCCGCCCGCCCGTGCGCACGTAGGCCATCCCGTCCGAGAAGTCCCACGCGTCGTCGAACTGCGGGGCGATGACCACCTGGCCCGCCGCGTTGATGTAGCCCCACTTCCCGTCCTGGCGGACGGGGAAGAGCTGCGGGCCGTCTTTCTTCTGTGCCAGCGCAGGAAGAGCCGCAGAGACTAAAAGGCAGAAGGCGGTAGGCAGTAGGCAGCAGGCACGAAACGCGCGGCGGCTCTCCGCCCTCCGCCTAACGCCTGGTGGCTTCCGCTTTCTGCCTTCTGCCTTCATTTCTTCTGGCGGCCGTAGCTAATCATGTTGGCGAGGACGCGGTAAGCGCCGGGGACGCCCGCGCGCAATTGCCTGTACCAGACCATGCTCGTGTAGACGTAGCGCCCGCGGCCGTAGTCCGCCGCGAGCAGGCCGCCGCGCAGAGGGGCCTCGCCCCGGTCGCTCGTCGAAAGCGGCGCGCTGTAGTGCGCGTCCCACTTCTCCGGGTAGTAGAGCCCGCGCTCCTGAATCCAGCCGCTGAAATCTTCCGGCGCGATCTTGTTGGGGTAGTTCAGGAGCGGGTGCTGCGGCTCCGTGAACTGGACCGGCGCGGTCTCGTCCGTGACGCGCGAGTTGCCGAGCGTGAGCGGGTAGGGCGCGAGCTGCGGCCGCTTCCTCTCCGCGTCCGGGTTCCACTCGTTCGTGCGGTGGTAGAAGACTATCAGCGTGCCGCCCTCGCGCGCGTAGTCGAGCAGCCGTTGGTTGGCCGCGACCAACTCCGGGTGCGCCTGGTAGCCGCGGTTGTCCACGATGACGGCGTCGAACTTCGAGAGGTCGCCCGCGCTCACGTCCCCGACCTTCAACTCTTTCGCCTCGACGCCGAGCGCGGCGAGAGAGTCCCTCAGCGTGTCGTCGAAACTTCGGACGTAGCCGACGCGCAAGTCGGGCGCGACGCGCGCGTCCGCCCACACGACACGAACCGCGCGCTCGGCGACGACGTTTGAGCCGCCGTCGCCGACGACGCTGAACGTGACGACTTTGGGGAGTACCTCCAAGCCGCGCTCGTCGAGACCTGTTAAGACGAGGTCGCCTCCGCGGGTCACTTCCACCGCGCCCTCCTCTTCGGCCGCGAGCGTGACAGGCACTCCTCCCGCCGCGGCTTTACGCTCTCCGGCGATAACTCGCCCCTTGAATGGCGCGTCCCGGTGGTTAATCAGGCGGAGCGAAAACTTGGTGCCGGGGATGGTTGCTACGACCGGAGTTCCTTCCGCAGAAGGGAAGTCGTAGGCCGCCCGCGTCAGCACGAGGGGCGATGGCCTGATGTCCGCGATTTCGACCGCGGGCGCAACGTCCATGCGCGTCGCGGCCTCGACCGGGAAGATTTTTCCGTCAATCTCGACGCTGACGGAGGCGGAGAGTTCGCGGCCGAAGAGTCGGCCGTCGTAAAGGTGCTCGGCGCGCGGGACGTTGATCTGTGCCGCGCGCGGCGTGGGGCTCAGAAGCTCCACGTTCACGCTCGCGCCGGGCGCGAGGATTTGGGAGAGGTCCGCCCTCTCGGGCGGGCGCAGTCCGCGGAAGCTGATGCCGCGCAGGCGCACGGGCACCGCCCCCTCGTTAGAGATTTTGAGTGAGACAGGCGTCTCGGTTCCCGGAATGAGCACGTCGTCGTGCGGAGTGATCGTCGCACGGATTCCGCTCGCCACGACGAGCGCGCGCTTCAGCCGCACGTCCATCAACTCGAAGCGCGACCAGTCGGGGGTGGGGTAAGAAGGGGGCCGTGCGGAGACGTTCCCGCGCAGGGAGAGGAGCGATTGGAGAACGCCCACGGGGTCGTACCTGTTGGCGACGTACATGGGCAGAACGGCCTGGGCGGCTAAAGGGACGACCCTCCCGGCGACATCTTTGCGCAGCGACATGCCGTCGAGAAAGGTCTGCGCGTTCGGGGGCAAGGGCGGGGCCGTCTTCGCGCTGCGCGCGAGGCGGTAGCGTATCGGGGTGGCCCAGTTCGGGGGCACTGTCTGCGGCCAGGGGCCTTGCGTGGCGTGGCGTTGCAGGGCCTGAAGCGCCTGCTCCGCGTAAGTCGTGCCGCGCACTTCGTCGCGCTCGTTGCGGTTGACGGAGACGATGGCGGCCTCGTCAGCCGCGGGCTTGCCGCTTGCCGCGCCGGGAGCGCCGACGCGCACGAAGATGCGCTGCACTTGCCAGACGCTCGCGCCGCCGCGCCTTAGTTGTTCAGGGAAGCGGCGCGGGTCGGCCGCCGCGTCGAAGGCTTCGAGCACGAGGCGGCCCGTTGCCTGGTGGTGGCCGTGGCCGCTCGCGGTGTCGTGGTTGGTGATGATCACGTCGGGCCGCAGTTCGCGGATTTTGAGCACGAGGCGGCGCAACGCTTCGTCGTGCCCCCAGACGCGGAAGGCTTCCTCGGCCGACTTGGAGAAGCCGAAATCTTTCAGGCCCAGGAAGTGCGGCTCGGAGCCCTGGATGGCGGACGCCTCCACCGTCTCGCGCGCGCGAATCGCGCCCAGCTCTTCATAAAGCTCAGGACCGACGGCGTTCTGCCCGCCCTCGCCATAAGTCGAGAAGACCGTCACGGTGTGCACGCCGTACTTGCGCCTCAGCACGGTCAGGGTCGCCCCGTCCTCGTCGTCCGGGTGCGCCGCCACGCACATCACCGTCCAGGGGTTCTGCAAATCGAGCAGCGCTTGGTAAAGCTCCGCCCTGTCATTCTCGGCCGCGACGACGCCCGCCCGCCGCTCGCCCGCGGGCGCGACGAGAGCCGACAACGCGAAGACGACCAGCGCCAGCCACGCGCGAAAATCTCGCCGCGCTGCCAGCGGGCTTCCACGCCTTCCGCCTTCCGCCTTCTGCCTTCTGTTTTTCACTCGAACTCCACGCACAGGTCGAAAAGTTTGCTCGGCAGGCGCACGTCAACGCGCTCTGACGAAACGTCCACGCTGACGACGCGGTTGCACACGAGGACGAAGAGGCGCTTGCAGCCTTCCAGCTCCTCGCCCTTGCCGAATGTGATGTGGAACGAGGAGGGGCGAATCTCGTAGGTGCCGCTCATGCGCTCGGGCACGCGCATGGCGAGCCCTTCGCGGCCCAACTCGAACGTCGCCTCCGGCCCCTTGCCGAGCCTGAACTTGCCGCCGTGCTCGCCCGCCGGCTCGAAATGTATGTCGCCGCGCGCCGCGACCTTCTTCAACTCCTGGTCGGACGCGCCGGGCGCGAAGACGCGCACGAAGTCCACCATCGGAATCGAGAAGCGTCCGGCGGCGTGGCCCTCGCGCATGCGCGCGATCAGTTCGAGCGCGACGGGGCGCATCTCCGGCCACTTGAGACAACTGAAGAGAGACATCAGATTTTTGATTTGCGATTTTTGATTTTTGACTGGAAGAGGATGCGTTTTATTCCTCGTCCAATTAAAAATCAAAAATCAAGAATCCCGAATTCCCACGCTTCGTATTTGACCCGTGCCGCTAATATACATTCTCGGGCGCGAATCGTGCTATATTCCCGTGACTTGAATCTATCATCCCACCCGACCCCAGGAGACACCTAATGAGCCGCTTGAAAAAAATCTACATGCTGACCGCCGTCTTCATCCTGATCGCTTTCACCATCTCGTGCCAGGGCGAGTTGAAGAAGGCCAACCAGAACGTCGAGGAAGGCAACGCCGCCGTCACGGAGGCGGAGAAACTGGCCGGGCAGGCCGACGCCAAGATTAACCAGTTCGAGTCCGCGCTCGCCACGTTCCCGGAAGGGCGCGACCAGTTGAAGGCCCCTTCGCAGGAGGCGACTGACCTGCTCGACAAGGCGGCCGGCAAGCTGCGCGAGGCCGAGAAGAAGTTCGGGGAAGCGAGCAAGCTCGACGTTGAAGCCGCGTACAAAGAGTACCTCTCGGTCAAGTCGCAGGAGTACGGCAAGCACGCCGAGCACCTGGAACTCCTGAAGGACATCCCCAAAGCCTTCACGGACCCGGCGGTCAAGGACGGCGACGCGCTCAGGGAGCGGTTCGTGTCGATCAAGGAGCGCGTCGAGAAGCTGGAAAAAGAGTGGACGGACCTGGCCGCCCGCGCCGACAAGATTTACCAGGCCAACAAAGACAAGTTCAAATCCTGAGAGCGTAGAGGAAAGACGGGGACCACGGAGTCACACGACACGACGCGAAGGAGGTTACGTTTAGTGTCGTGTCGTGTGACTCCGTGGTTCGTCGTTTCTCTCCCGGCACACCAATCTCCTAAGCCGCGCCCCCTTTCCTTTCCAGCCGCGAGGCGGCGAGCATGGCGAGCGTGACCATGAGGATGAGGATGACGCCGTAGGCCGCGGCCGTGCCCAGATTGAAGTCGCGCATCTCGGAAGCGATGCGTATGGAGATGGGCTGGTTAGAGGGCACGAAGACTAGAACGCTCGCGACGTACTCGCCGAGCGCGATGACGAAGGCCAGGAGCGTGCCCGCGACCGCGCCCGGCCACACGAGCGGCAGGCGCACGCGCCAGAAGCGCGCCCAGGCGTTCGCGCCCAAACTCCCCGCCGCCTCCTCCAGGCTCGCGTCCATCTGCTCGACACTCGCCTGCACGGCCCGGACCACAATCGGCATGAACCGCAGGAAGTAGATGACCGGCAGAATCCAGAACGTGCCGACGAGGATGAACGAGCCCGTCAGCGGGTTCTCGCGCCCGTAAGCCTCCGCAATCGAGATCGCCACGACCGTGCCCGGCAACGCCCACGGGACGAGCACGAGCAGGCTCACGAGCCTTCGGAGCCTGCTCCTCATCTTCGTCACCACGGCCGCCACCGCGAAACTCCAGACGAGCGCGAACAGGGCCGCGATGCCGGCCATCAGCAAACTGTTGACGATGACGGACGCGGAGTCGGCGTCGGTCAGCACGCGCGTGTAGTTGGCGAGCGTGTAAGCCGGCGGCAAGGTCTCCGTGCGCCACGCGCCCTCGCGCGCGAAGCTCACCAGCGCGAGCGTCGCCACCGGCAGCGCGAGGATGATCGTAAAAATCACTCCGCAGAGAGTCGCCAGCGCGCGAGCCCTCCCGCTTCGGACGGGCTCGCGGGCGCGCGTCGCGCCTTTCATCGCGGCCGCGGCGAAGCGGCGCGTCCCCTCGTAACGCTGGAAGACGACGAGCGCGGCGAGCGAGATGACGGCCAGAAGCACCGTCAGCGTGAGCGCCGTCTGTGAGTCGCCGCGCTGCCGCGCGGTGAAGATTTCGAGCGTCAGCACGCGCACGTCGCCGCCGAAGAAGAGCGGCCCGCTGAAGCTCGCCATCGAAGTCATGAAAGTCAGAAGCGCCGCGGCGATTAAGGACGGCGCGAGCTGCGGCAGCGTGACGCGCAGCAGCACGCGCAGGGGGCCAGCGCCGAGCCCGCGCGCGGCCTCCCCGAGCCCGGCGTCAATCCGCCGCAGGCCCGCCCCCGTCAGGACGTAGAAGAACGGGTACATCGTGTAGGTGTGAAAGAGCAGCAGCGCCCCCCACCCGCGCAAGCTCCACGGCGCTTCCCTCATGCCGAAGAGCCACTGCACGAAGCGCGCGAGGATGCCCGACTCGCCGCAGAGGAAGATGAAGGCGATGGTGCCGACGAGCGGCGGGAGCACGAGCGGCAGCGCCGCCATCGCCGCGAACAGGCCGCGCGCGGGGAACGTGTACCGCTCGAAAAGGAACGCCAGCCCCACCCCGACCAGCGCGCACAGCGCGACGGTCGCGAGCGACAGTACGACGCTCGACCACGCCGCCTCCAGCACCGCGCGCTGCGACAGCAGCTCCCTGTAATTCGCCAGCGACCACTCGCCGCCCGCCTGAAGCGAATCCGTCACCACGCGCAGATTCGGGTAGACGACGCCGTAGACGAGCACGACGAAGACGGCGAGTAAAAGGATGAGGGACGAAGGACGAGGGATGAATGAAGAGAAAGAAGAGGGCGGACGGCGGGGGGCAGAATCTACTCGACCGCTCTCCGCCCTCTGCTCGTTGCTTTCTGACCTTCGCCCCTTTTCATCCCTCATCCCTCATCCCTCATCCCTTCGTTGAGGACGTTGATTCTGTCTGGAGGGAGGTGCACGGCGCAGGGCTCGCCGGGGGCGAGGCCGTCCGGGCCGAGCAGCAGGGCTTCGAGCGCGAGGCCGCCGGCGTCGAGTCGCACGCTCGTGGTCGCGCCCGCGAAGTTGATTTCGCGTGCGACGGCGCGCAGGACGTTCTCTCCCGCGGGCGCTTGCTGACCTTTGGTGATGACCAGATGCTCCGGGCGTATGCTGAGCGTGCTGTTCTTGTTGATGGGGCCGAGCTGCCCGCGCCCGGCGGGGACGACGAGCGTGTGGCCGCCCTCAACCGTGTGGAAGCGCGCGGGCCGTTCGTCGGTCGAACTCAGCCGCCGGGCCGGAATCAGGTTGTTGCGGCCGAGGAAGCGCGCGACCGTGACGAGGGCGGGGCGCTCGTAGAGCTCGCGCGGCGCGCCGGTCTGGAGGATGCGCCCGTCCGACATCACGCCTATGCGGTCGCAGAGCGCGAAAGCCTCTTCCTGGTCGTGCGTGACGTAGACGGCCGTCAGCCCGAGCTTCGAGACCAGCTCGCGCAGCTCGCCGCGCGTCTCTTCCCTGAGCGCCACGTCAAGGTTCGAGAGCGGCTCGTCGAAGAGCAGGAGCGCGGGCTCTATGCTGATGGCGCGCGCGATTGCCACGCGCTGCTGCTGCCCGCCGGAAAGCTCCGTGACGGCGCGGCGCTCGAAGCCCGGCAGTTGAACCAGCGCGAGCGCGCGCGCGACGCGATCCATCGTCTCCTCCTTCGGGCGCTTGCGCGCGCGCAGGCCGAAGGCGACGTTCTCGAAGACGTTGAGGTGCGGGAAGAGGGCGTAGTTCTGGAAGACCATCCCGAAGCCGCGCCGCTCGGGCGAAAGGCCCGTGATGTCGCGCCCGTCGAACTCGATTGTGCCAGTGTCGGGCGTCTCAAGCCCCGCGATGATGCGCAGGGTCGTCGTCTTGCCGCAGCCCGAGGGGCCGAGCAGGCCGAAAATTTCTCGTTGCTCGACATCGAGCGACAGGTCCGCGACGGCCGCGGCCTCGGTAGTGCCCGCGCCGTAGCGCTTAGAGATGTTCCGCAAAGAGAGAAACGGCAACTCTGCTGCTCCTTCGTGTCTCTTCGTGTGGCTTCGTGGTCCCAAGCTTTCCGCATGTTACATCAATCGGCAAGTTCTGAATATTGACGCCGTCCGGGCGGTGGTGCTAAGTAAGACCCTCGAAGCTCTCCCGTAAGGTCAACGTCGCTGAGAGGAGAACCCCCCTTAAATGTCCGTCAGAAGAATTCTCGCCTTCGTCCTCGCCGCCTGTTTCGCGCTCGCGCTGACCGCGTGGGCCGCACCCACTACCAGCGTCTACAGCTCGCTCTCGGGCTGCAAGCTGGTCAAGACCGGGCACGACTGGTCCGTTTCGGCCTGCCGCGGCGTCGGCGGCTACAGCCTGCAACTCGAATACGACGACGCGCGCGAGTCAATCTCGGTCTACACCCCGGGCCGTCAGAAGCACCCGCTGGAGTTCTGGCGGGTCGTCAGCACGGGCTTCAGCAGCGTGGGCCAAAAGGCGGAGTGGCGCGTGACGAGGAAGGGCGGCAAGCCGGTCCCGCACGCGCTCATCGTCCGCTTCAACGCCAGCGAGAACCCGGAGGATTCGAGCAAGGTGACATCTTACCTGGTCGTCGCCAAGATCACGCCGGATAAAATCTGCGTGACGGACAAGATCGCGCCGTCAGCGACGGCCAACGAGGAGGCGAGGCGCGCGGCCGACGCCTCGGCCGCCAAGCCCTGCCTCGAAGCGCCCGAGTAGCTTTTAGAAAAGGCCGCCTAAAATTTGGGGCAGGGCTTGTCCGGGCCGCCGCTCTCGTCGCCGAAGTTAGTGACCCCGTCGACGCAGACGACCGTGTGGCGCACGTGCGGGAACTGCTTCATCGTCCGCGCGACCGCGTCGCCGAACGAGAACGGGCTGAGGTCGCCGGACCAGCCGGGCCAGCTCTTGCGGTGCGCGAAGCTGGCGTAGGCCGTGCCCCCCTTGACCGCGACCTTGACGACGTAAAGCCCCTTCGCGTCGAGAGCGCCGAACCCCTGTTGCTGCTCCTGCCGGGTCGGCCCCTTGAGCAGCGCCTCGATGGCCGGGCGCAGGGGGGCGGCGGCCGTCACCCTGCGCGTGACGGGCTGAAGGTTCCAGGGGTTGTTGGTCCCGTCCGCCGAATCCCCCTCCTTCGGGAAATAGACCTGCACCTCCGCCGTGCGCGAAGATTTCCCCGCCTGCGCGCTGACGCCGGAACAAAGCCCGCTCAGCATCAGCGCGGCCGCCAGCATGACAAGCACTCGCCTGGTTCCCATCACCAAACTTCTCCCTTGAAACTTTGAGTGACACTCGCTCTAATTCTTGTTCCGCCCGCGAATCTCCGTGTCCCAGTAGCGCAGCCAGTTATTGACCTCCTTGCGCAGCAGCTCCCAGTCAACGTGCATCCGCGTGAACGGCTCGTTCATCCAGGCCGGGAGCTGCGAGCGGTCCAGGTCCGTGCGCGTGGGGATGCGGTAGTATTCGCGCGCGGCGTGCGCGAGGCTCTCCGGGGTGGTGACGAACTCGTAGAAGCGGCGCGCCTCCTCCTCGTGCGGCGCGCCGCGCACGACGGCTATCCCGTCCGTGACGACGGGCGTCCCGCTGCGCGGGATGACGTAGCCGAGGTTCAGATTTTTCTTCTCGCGGAAAACCATCACGTCCGGCATGTCCCAGAGGCTGACCGTGCCCTCGCCGCGCGCGAGCTTCTGCAAGAGGAGCGTGCCGTTGGCCGTGTACTCGTGGACGTTCGCGTCCAGCCGGCGCAGCCAGTCGTAGCCGCCCGCGGTCGAATTCGTCTCCTTGTAGAACCGCCAGATCATCGCCCCGAAGATCGCGCGCATCGAGTCCGAGGGGTTCGGGTTGCGGATTAAGACCTTGTCTCTCCACTTCGGGTCGAGCACGTCGTCCCAGTCCTTCGGCGCGTCCTCCGCTTTCACCAGGTCCGCGTTGTAGACGATCACCTCGGGCGTCTCGTAGGTGCCGTACCAGCGGTCCTGCGGGTCGCGCGCTTCCTCGGCCACCTGCTCGGCCCAGGACGGGCGGTAGGGGGCGAGCAAGTTTTCGTCGGCCGCAGTCTGGAAGGTGATGTGCGAAGCGCCCCACCACAGGTCGGCCTGCGGGCGGTTGCGCTCGGCGCGCACGCGCTCCATGATTTCGCGCGAGCCCATGTCCAGGAACTGCACGTCCACGTCCGGGTGCGCCTGCTTGTAACGCGCCGCGAAGTCGCGCAGCATGTCCTGCCCGTGCGGCGTGTAGATGAGCAGCGTCTTGCCCTGCGGCGCGTCGGAAGAACGGCACGCGAGCAGCAGGGCCATGAAGAGCAGGATGAGAGTCGCGGCGAGCCCGCGGCGTCCGGCGAATGGCATCGTCTTTCGGGTCTTGTTCCTGATTTGAATAACGCCGCCCATGCTAACACACCGACGCGAGACACAGGCAACGGCGCGCGCGTTTCGAATATCTCTTAGAGCCTCCGGCGGGAGACTATTTTTCACGCAAAGGCGCTCAGGAGTTGAGTCTGTTAGAATGGGGAAAAAGGGGGAAACGAGAATGGCTGCGGGGCTGAAGCGTAGGTTGTTGCGGGCGGGCGGGTGGCGCTTGGCGAAGCGACTCATTAAACCGATTCCGGTCGTGGGGACGGTGCTGGTCGTGGGGCTGGCGGGCCACGAGATAAGAAAGAAAGGGCTGCTGCGCGGCGCGATCCACGTCGGCCTCGACGCCACGCCCGTCGTCGGCACGGCCAAAAGTCTGATCGAGTTGTTCACGGGCGATTTGATAGCCGACAAAGAGCCGGACGAGCGCGCGCGCCGGAAACGGCTGGCTCCACAGTAATCTCTTCCGATGAGCATCCCCGAGATAGAGACCGCGCGCCTGCGCCTCCGCGGGTTCACGCCGGACGACCTGGACGCGCTGTGCCAGGTCTTCGGCGACCCGGAAGTCATGAAGTACATCTCCGGCGGAGAGCCCAGGACGCGTGAGGCGACTGAAGAGGGCCTGCTACGCTCAATCGAAGGCTGGCGCAAGCGCGGCTTCGGCCTCTGGGCCGTCGTGGAAAAAGAGACCGGCGAGCTGATCGGCTACTGCGGACTCATCTCCCTCGAAGACACGCCCGAGATAGAGGTCGCCTACGGCCTGATGAGGTCCGCCTGGGGGAAAGGCTTCGCGGCCGAGGCCGCCCGCGCCAGTTTGGGGTACGGGTTTAATGAGCTGAAACTCGAACGCATCGTCGCGGTCGTCAACCCCGAGAACGCGGCCTCACGACGCGTCCTCGAAAAGCTCGGGATGAAGTACGCGAAGAACGCACGGCACTACGGCGCGGACCTGATGTACTACGAAATCTCACCCCTCAACCCGACGACGCACTCACGCGCGGGCGCGCTGTGAAAGGGTGCGCCTGCTCGTAGGCGTGCGCCAGGCGCAGGAGCGTCCCTTCCGACCAGAAAGGCCCCATCAGTTGAAAGCCTATCGGGAGCCCCTCGCCGGAGAGGCCGCAGGGGAGGGAGACGCCTGGGACGCCAGCGAGATTCGCCGTGCAGGTGTAGATGTCGTTCAGGTACATGGAGAGCGGGTTGTCCGTCTTCTCGCCGAGCAGGAAGGCGACCGTCGGCGTGGTCGGCGTCGCGATGGCGTCGCAGCGTTCGAACGCCTTCAGGAAGTCCTGCCTGATGAGCGTCCGCACCTGCTGGGCCTTGCGGTAATAGGCGTCGTAGTAGCCGGACGACAGCACGTAAGTGCCGAGCATGATGCGGCGCTTGACCTCCGCGCCGAAGCCCTCGTCGCGCGTGCGGCGGTACATCTCGCGCAACTCGTGCGAGTCCTCCGCGCGGAAGCCGTAGCGCACGCCGTCGTAGCGCGCCAGGTTCGAAGACGCCTCGGCCGTCGCGATGATGTAGTAGACCGCGATGCAGTACTTCGCGTGCGGCAGCTCGACGTCCACTATCTCCGCGCCCAACTCCCTGTAAGCCTCGATGGCCGCCTCGACCGCCGCGCGCACCTCCGCGTCCAGCCCCTCGCCGAACAACTCGCGTGGCACGCCGATGCGCGCCCCGTCTAGGCCGCGCTCAATCTCCTGCGCGTAATCCGGGACGGGCACGTCGGCGGTCGTCGAGTCCTGCGCGTCGCGGCCGGCGATGACCTGTAGCACGCGCCCTACGTCGAGCGCGCTGCGGCCGAAGACGCCGATCTGGTCTAACGACGAGCCGAAGGCGACGAGCCCGTAGCGCGAGATGCGGCCGTAAGTGGGTTTCAGTCCCGTGATGCCGCAGAGCGAGGCGGGCTGCCGGACGGAGCCGCCGGTCTCGGACCCGAGCGCGACTGGCACAATTCCCGCGGCGACGGCCGCCGCCGACCCGCCGCTCGAACCGCCCGGCACGCGCGACGTGTCCCACGGATTCCTGACCGGCCCGAAAGCGGAGTTCTCGTTGGACGAGCCCATCGCGAACTCGTCGCAGTTGGTCTTGCCTACGACGACCGCGCCCGCCGCGTGGAGGCGCTCGACGGCGGTCGCGCTGTACGGCGCGTGGTAGGGTCCGAGAATGCGCGAGCCGCAGGAGGTCTGTAGCCCGCGCACGCAGATGTTGTCCTTGACGGCGACGGGGACTCCCGCGAGCGTTTGGCTTTCGTCGGCGGGGGACGCCGCGGCGTCCAGCTCTTCGGCGCGGCGGAGCGCGCCCGCGCGGTCAATCTGTAGGAAGGCGTTCAGCGTCTCGTTCAGCCGCTCGGCGGCGTCGAGCGCGGCCGCGGCGGCGGCGCGCGCCGTCGTCTCGCCGCGCGAAAGCTTCGCGCGTAAAGTGTCTATGTCGTCGGTCAGAAGATCCATCGCGGGTTTATTGATTGCAGCTTTCGGATTTGAGATTTCAGTCGCCGCAGGCTTCTCGGCCTGCCGCTCATAAAACTTTGGGCACGCGGAAGTGGCCGGAGGCCGGGTCGGGGGCCTGGTCGAGCGCGAGTTCCTGGCCGAGCGAGGGCCGGACAACGTCGTCGCGCGCCGAGTCCGTGCGCCCGCCTTCCGGCGTCAGCCCGCCCGTTGAGGGCTCGACCCGGCTCGTGTCCAGCTCGTTCAACTGCTCGACGTAGGCGACGATCTCCGCAATCTGCGGCGTGAACGCGCGGCGCTCCTCGGGCGTGATCTCCAGGTGCGCGAGCTGCGCGATCTTCTCGATGTCGGCTTCAGTAATGGGCATGATGATATTTTTAATTTTAGATTTGCGATTGGATAAGGAATAACGGCTCGTCCTCTCCCAATCAAAAATCGCAAATCTAAAATTCGTTCTCTCTCCTGTCAATGCAGCTGCCGGCGGCGAGGAGGAAGCGGCGGCGCAGGTCTTCGTCGTGGATGGCGTCGGCCGCGACCGCTATGTCGCCGGAGACGCTCTTGAGCGCGCGGCGCTCCTGCTCGCCGCGGTTCGCCGCCACGGCCCGCGCGGCCTCGCGCTCGGCCCGCACGGTCTTCGGGTCGATGCGAAACTCTATGTAGGTGACGACCGCCTGGCCCAGAAGGGAGTTGAGGCGGAAGAGCAGTTGGCCGCTCATGGCCTCGAGCTGCTTCTGCCAGGTGGCGTCCGCCACGGCGACAATCAGGGTCTTGCGGTAAAGGCGGAAGGGCACGGCCTGCGCGCGCAAGCCCTCGCCCGCGACCCTGCGCCACGCGACGAGCGCCGCCGCCTCCAAGACTTCCTCCGTCTCGCCGGCCGCGCGCAAGAGCTTCGGCAATGTTCGGATCAGGTCGTCCATGAGAATTTGCGATTTCAGATTTTGATTTGCGATTTATGGCTTTCAATCTAAAATCGCAAATCAAAATCTGAAATCGCAGGTGAGTGTAATGGAAAAGCGGAGCGCGCCACAAGTGAGTGTTGGTGAACAAAAGCCGGGAGAAGTGGCGATGGAAAGGGTCCTGCTGGCCTCGGCGAGCCCGCGCCGCGCCGAAATCCTGCGGGCCGTCGGCTGGCCGTTCGAGACACTGGCGGCCGACATCGACGAGACCTTTGCCCCCGGCGAGGCACCTGAGCGCGCCGTCGAGCGCCTCGCGCTTGAGAAGGCTCTGGCGGCTATCGGGCGTAAGCCTTCGCCGCTCGTCCTCGGCGCGGACACCACCGTCGTGGTCGACTCGGAGGTCCTGGCGAAGCCGAGTGACGACGCGGAGGCGCGGCGCATGCTGCGGCTGCTAGGGGGCCGCTGGCACGACGTGGTGACGGGCGTGGCCCTCGTGCGCGAGGGCGGCGGCCGACTGGTCGCGCACGAGAGGACGCGCGTACGTTTCGGGCCGCTCACGGACGCGGAGATAGAGTGGTACGTCGCGAGCGGCGAGCCGCGTGACAAGGCTGGGGCCTACGCCGTGCAGGGCCGCGCCGCGCTCTTCATAGAGGAGATCGAAGGCGATTACTGGAACGTCGTCGGGCTGCCCATCCGCCTCGTCTACAAACTGGCCGCGGACATCGGCCGACCCTGAGCCGCGCGAAACTCGGAGCGAGAATGAGGAGGGAGTGAAGGGAAGTCTCCCGACAGGAAAAGGTCGCCTCAGTTGGAAGGCGACCTTTTCTGTGCCACTAATTTTGGGCCTTACTGTTTGGCGAGGACTTGTTCGAGCGGCTGCGCCAGTTGCTTGGCGAGGTCGCCCTCGGGGTCGAGTCCGCCGATGGGCGGGCCGGCCGGCTCGCCCTGCTTGTCGAGGATCATGATGGCCGGCAACTGGTCAACCTTGAACTGCTTCGAGAGCTTCCCCTCGGGGTCGCGCAGCACGGTCACGTTCAGCCCGTACTTCTTCGAGAAGGCGCGAAGCTGTTCGTCCGAGGCGTAGTTCTTGGACTTGGGCGACTCGGAATCCGTGCTCACCCAGTAGACCACGACGCCGCGCTCACTGTACTTGTCCGCGAGCTTGCGTATGCCCTGAAGCTGCGTGCGCGAGAGCGGCAGCCAACTCGCGCCGAAGGCGAGCACGACGACCTCGCCGCGCAGGCTCTCGGACGTGACGTTCTGCCCGTCAATCGAGCGTAAGCTGAATTCGACTGCCTGCGGCGCGCTCGCCGTCTTGCGCGGGGTGAAGGCCACCGCCGCGGACAGCGGCAGCGCCAGTGAAAGGGTCGCGGCGGCCACGGCCTTGCGACTTCTCAAAAACATTATCTTCTCCTTTTCGCCCCTCCGCCCCGGCCGACGGTCTTCGCTCTTCCTGCCGCCGCGTGCGCCTGAACTTTCGGGAGAGGCGACACATCGAACGGTTAGATGAGACTACCTGTGAAACAGTTGGCAGTAGGCAGTGGGCAGTCGGCAGTTAAAGACAAATGCTCAACGCAGCCGGACGCCCGTTCTTACTGCCTACTGCCCTTCGGTTCTGTGCCAAAGACCTCGCGGTGGAGCGCCAGGTAATCATCCCACTGATCCATGTCGCGCGCAACGTAGGGGGAGGTGACGGGGACGCGCAAGACCTCGTCGCGGTGCGCGTCGAACAGGGCGCGCAAGCCCCGCTCCGGGTCCAGACTCATCAACTCTTCGCGGAAGCTGAGATCGATCCAGACGGGGTGCCCGCCGCGCCCCTCGTATTCCGGCACGACGAGCCGCCTGCCCGTGCGCCTGGCGACCGCGTTTAAGAGGCCGATTGTCGCGTGCGAGACGGCGGGCTGATCCACGAGCGCGATGAAGACGGCTTGCGCTTCGGGCGAAAGCTGTTCGACTCCCCGCGCGATTGACGCGCCCATCTCGCTTCCGGCGTCCGCGTTGACCGCGAACTTGACCGGCAGGCGCGAGAGATGCCGGCGCACCTCGTCGCCGCGGTGGCCGACGACGACGACGACCTCCCCGACCCCGCCCGCCAGCAGATTCTCAACGCACGTCTCAGCGACCGTCCGCTCGCCGAAAGGCAGCAGCGGCTTGAACGCCCCCATGCGCCGCGAGCGCCCGGCCGCTAGAAGGATGGCGGAAGGAGAGGGATGAGGGATGAGGGATGCGGGATGAGGGATGAGGGATGCGCGGTTTTTCTTCATCCCTCATCCCTCATCCCTCATCCCTGCTTTTAACTCCTGTAGGGCGCGCAGGACGTAGGGGCGGGCCATCTGCTTGCGCCAGTTCATGACGAAGTCCGTGTTGTCGAGCGGGCGGGCCTTGAGGTAGCAAGCCTCGGCGGCCGCCTGCATCCTCTCTTCGTCGAGCGGTCCCCCGACCAGCGCCGCCTCGGCCTCCCTCACTTCAATCGGCGCGGGCGCGATGCCGCCCAGGACGAGCTTCGCACGCGTCACCGCGCCGTCGCCGCCCACGTCGAGCCGCGCCGCCACGCCCAGCACGGGGAAGTCGAACGCCCCGCGCCGCCTGAGCTTCTTGTACGTCGCGCGCCAGCCGTTCACGGGCGGCAGTTGAATCTCCGTCAGCAGCTCGTCCGGCCGCTTGTGCAGGTAAGCGATCCCGTCGTTGTTGTAGAGCCCCGCGGCGTCGACCACGCGCTCGCCGAGCGTGGAGGCGAGTTTCACTTTCGCGCCGACGGCGACCATCAAGGGCACCAGGTCCGCGGACTGCACGGCCCAGCACTTGGAACTCCCCGGCGCGACCCAGCAGACCTCGCCGTCCTTCTTCATGCAGAAATTGATGCCCTTGCGCCACTCGTAATTCTGGTCGTAGTAGTTGCAGCGCGTGTCGAGCAAAAGGTTCCCGCCGATGGTCCCCATGTTCCGCAGGATGGGCGTCGAGATGGTCCGCGCGGCCTGTGCCAGAAACGGGTAGTCGCGGTTGACGACCGTGTGCTCGCACAACTCCGTCAAACTGACGCCCGCCCCGATTCTCAAGCCGCCCGCCCCGTCGCCCTCGACCCGCCTCAACTCTTTCAGCCGCGCCACGGAAATGACAGTCCGCGGCGTCTGCTGCCGCCGCTTCATGTTCGGGTACAGGTCCGTCCCCCCCGCCACGAACTGCCCCTCCGGCCCCGCGTCGCCCATCATCCTCACCGCGTCCGAGATTTCCCTCGGGACAAGGTAAGAGAATTTCGGAAGTCTCATCATAACGTTTTTCTCATTCCCCCTTGCTCTACGAATGCACGGCCACGCGCGGCATCTCGCGGCCGTCGCCGCCTTCGGCGGGCGTCTGCACCTTGAGCGGCTCGGGCCATTCCACGTCGGGCACGGACTTGGGTCCGAAGCGGGCCGGGCGGCCTCGGGCCTTGTCGCGCAGGGCGGTCAGAACTTTTTCGGGCGTGATGGGCACTTCGTCTATGCGGACGCCGACGGCGTCGTAGACCGCGTTGGCGACGGCGGGCATGACGGGCAGGAGCGGGCCCTGGCCGACCTCTTTCGCGCCGAACGGGCCGTTCGGGTCTGCGTCTTCGACCAGGTAGGTCACGACGTCGCACATCTCAAGCGTCGTGGGGCTCTTGTATTCGAGCAGGGAGGGGAATTTGTGTACGACGTTGCGGTTCGCGCGGTAGGTCATCTCCTCCATCAGCGCCTCGCCCAAGCCCATGTAGACGGAGCCCTCGACCTGGCCCATGACGAGCGCGGGGTTGATCGAGCGCCCTATGTCGTGGCCGATCCAGACGCGCTCGACCGTCACGAACCCGGTCGCCGCGTCCACGTCCACCTCCGCGACGGCCGCCGAGTAGCTGTACGCGGGCGAAGGCCCGACGCCCGCGCCCTTATATTTCCCCGGCGAGCGCGGCGGCGTGTAAGAGCCGACTGTGCCAATTGTGCCGAACTTCGATTCGGCGAGGACGACCGCCTCCGCGAACGTCACGCCCACTTCCGGGTTCTCCACGTCGAAGACGCGGCGCTCGGCGAAGGAGAGATTCTGGATGGGGACGGAGAGCTTTTCGGCGACGGCCATCGTCAGAAGCTCGCGCGCACGCTCGGCCGCCTGGAGCGCGGCGTTGCCCGTCATCAAGGTGACGCGGCTCGAATAGCTGCCGAGGTCGACGGGCGTCAAGTCCGTGTCGGCCGTGACGACGCGTATGTCGAACGGGTCAATGCCCAGGACTTCCGCCACGATGTAGGCGAGGATGGAGTCAGACCCCTGCCCTATGTCGGTCGAGCCGCACTGGACGCAGACGCCGCCCTGGCGGTCGAGCCGGAGCTGCACGCCCGAGTGCGGCATACTGTTCCAGTAAATGGGCAGCCCCGCGCCGCAGATGTAAGAGCTGCACGCGATGCCTATGCCTTTACCCTCGGGAAGTTTTCTGTTCTCTCGGTCCCAGTTGGAAAACTTGTTCTTCCAGCCGGAGCCCTCGACCACCTTGTCAATGCACGCGCCGAGGCCCATCGAGCCGACGCGCAGGTAATTGGCCGTCACCGTGAATGGCTCAACGAGGTGCTGGCGTCTAATCTCTACGGGGTCGAGTTTCAAATCTTCGGCGAGCTTGTCGAGCTGGACTTCGAGCGCGAAGCGCGGCTGCGGCGTGCCGTGGCCGCGCTTGGGGCCGCACGGCGGCTTGTTCGTGAAGGCGCGCAGGCCGCGGAACTTGTAGCGCGGGACGTTGTAGGTGACGGTCTGGAGCGCGCCCGTGTAGAAGGTCGAGGCCACGCCGTAGGAGCCGTAAGCGCCGCCGTCCAGGAACGACTGAAAGTCCATCGCCGTGATCGAGCCGTCCCTTTTCACGCCGGTCTTAATCTTCATCAGCACGGGGTGGCGGCCGCGGTGGCAGTAGAAGACCTCCTCGCGCGTCAGGGTCACTTTGACGGGCCGCCCCGTCATCATCGCAAGTTTGGAAACGACTATCTCGTGGTTGAAGGGGTCGGACTTGCCGCCGAAGCCGCCGCCGTTCGGCGTGGCGATGACGCGGACGTGGCTCGCGGGGAGTTCTAAGGTCTTGGCGAGCGCGCGGTGCACGTAGTGCGGCGTCTGCGTCGAGCTCCAGAGGGTCAGTTTCCCGTCCGAGTCGAAGTGGGCGACCGCGGCGTGCTGCTCCATCGGCAGGTGCGTGTTGCCTTCGAAGAAAAGTACGTCTTCGCGGACGTGGTCGGCCTCGGCAAAGCCCGCCTCCATGTCACCGAATTCGAGCGAGACTTTCTTGTGCACGTTGCCGCCGTCGCCGTAGTCGTGTATGCGCGGCTCGTCCACCATCACGGCCTCTTCGATGTTCGTGATGGTTTGCAGTTTCTCGTACTCGACCTCGATCAGGTTCATCGCGTCGAACGCCGTGTCCTCGTCAATCGCGGCGACCGCCGCGACCGGGTCTCCGATGAAGCGCACCTTGTCAACGCAGAGCGGGTGCTCGTCCTGACTCACGGGGAGAATGCCGTAGGGGATCGGCAAGTCCTTCCCGGTGATGACGGCCACGACGCCCGGAAGCGCGAGCGCCTTCGAGGCGTCGATGTTTTTGATGAGGGCGTGAGGCTCGGTGGCGCGCAGGATTTTGCAGAAGAGCATGCGCGGGAGCACTATGTCGTCCGCGAACTTCGTCTGCCCGGTGCATTTCGCGCGCGCGTCAACCTTGCGGAACGGCTTGCCTATGACTTTCAAAGGCCCGCCGTTGCCGTTCCCGTTCTTTTTATTCGTAGCCATAAATCGTCTCTTTAACAGGCTCGGCCTCTTCGCCGCGCATGCGGGCGGCGGCCAGCTCGACGGCCTCGTAAATTTTCAAATACCCGGTGCAGCGGCAGAGATTACCCGATAGCGCCTCTTTAATTTCGTCGCGGTTCGGTTCAGGATTGGTCTTCAACAATTCTTTGGCGACCAGGAGGAAGCCGGGCGTGCAGTAGCCGCACTGCGCCGCGCCGAGGTCGGCGAAGGTCTCCTGCAAGGGGTGGAGCCGCGGGCCGTCGGCCATGCCCTCGATAGTCTCGACCTCGCGCCCTTCGGCGTCGAGCCCGAGCATTAGGCACGAAAGGATCGAGCGGCCGTCGACCAGCACGGCGCACGTCCCGCACTCGCCCAACTCGCAGCCGTGCTTCGTCCCCATCAAGCCCAGGTCTTCGCGCAGGACTTCGAGCAGCGTCTTGTGCGGCGCGAAGGCGACCTCCGCAGGCTCGCCGTTCAAAGTGAATTCGATATGAGCTTTCATACGGGTAAATAGTAAATGGTAAATGGTGAATAGACAAAATCGGCCCGTCTATTCACCATTCACCATCTACCATTCACTATTTACTAACCGGCCGTCTCGCCGCCGTTCTTCTTCCGGTTGAGGACGACGTTGTCTATCAGGCGCGTCTTGCCGAGGCGGACGGCGAGCGCGATGAGCACGGTGCGGTCGTCCAGCTTCTCCAACGGTTCGAGCGTGTCCGCGTCCGCCACCGTGACGTAGTCCAGTGTCGCGAGCGGCTCGGCGGCCACCGTCGAGCGCACGGCCTCGGCCAGGCGCGAGCCCGAGCGCTCGCCGGCCTTGTACGCCTCCTTGGCGCGCGAGAGGGCGCGGTAGAGGACGAGCGCTGCGCGCCGCTCGTCCTGGTTGAGGTAGGAGTTGCGCGACGAAAGCGCGAGGCCGGACTCTTCGCGCACGGTCGGCAGCACGACGACTTCACTCTCGAACGCCAAATCGCGCACCAGCCTCTTGACGACGAGCGTCTGCTGCGCGTCCTTCTGCCCGAAGAAGGCGAAGTCGGGCCGGATGATGTTGAGCAGGATGGTGACGACCGTCGCGACGCCGCGGAAATGGCCCGGCCGCGAAGAGCCTTCGAGCTGGTCCGAGAGCCCGCCGACCGTGACGTAGGTCGCGAAGTCCTTCGGGTAAATCTCCTCTATCGAGGGCGCGAAGATGTAGTCGACGTTGTAGTCCGTCAGCACGGCCGCGTCCTTCGTCAGGTCGCGCGGGTAGTGCTCGAAGTCTTCGCCGAGGGCGAACTGCGTCGGGTTGACGAAGACGGAGATGACCACGACGTCGCACATCCGGCGCGCCTCGCGCACCAAACTCAGGTGCCCGTCGTGCAGCGCCCCCATCGTCGGCACGAGCCCGATGGTCTTGTCCTGCTCGCGGCGCACCTTGCGCGAGACCGAACTCATCCGTTGACGGCGATTGATGATTTCCATAGGGCAGTGGGCAGTGGGCAGTGGGCAGCGGGCAGTGAAAAGCAGTTAGTCTTAACTGCCCACCGCCCGCCGCCTGCTGTCTACTGTTTTTCCACCTCCGTGCTCGTGTTGTCGAGCTTGAGTTCGGCGGCGGCCTCGGCGGGGAGGCCGTAGGATTCGGCTTCGGACGGGTAAGCGCCTGTGCGCACGTCGTCGGCGAAGCGTGTGATGGCGTCCGTCATGGCCTCCTTCAGGTTCGCGTACTGGCGCACGAAGCGCGCCATCTTGCCGAAGGCGAGGCCGAGCAGGTCGTGTATGACCAGGACCTGTATGTCGCAGTGCGGGCCAGCGCCGATGCCTATGGTCGGAATCTTGAGGCTCTCTGTGATGAGCCGCGCGATCTCGCGCGGGACGACTTCGAGGACGACGGCGAAGGCCCCCGCCTCTTCGAGCGCGCGCGCGTCCTCTATGAGCTGGCGCGCGGTCTCGGCCGTCTTGCCCTGCACGCGATAGCCGCCGAGCTGGTTGACAGACTGCGGCGTCAAGCCTATGTGGCCCATGACGGGAATCTCTTCGTCGACGAGCCGCTTGACGAGGTCTGCACGCTTGGCCCCGCCTTCGAGCTTGACCGCCTCGGCCGCGCCCTCCTTGATCAAACGAAGCGCGTTGCGCACGGCCTCGTCCTCGCCCGTGTGGAACGAGCCGTAGGGCATGTCCGCGACCAGGAGCGCGCGCTGCACGCCGCGGCGCACGGCCCGCGTGTGCATCACGATCTCGTCGAGCGTGACGGGCACCGTGTTGCCGTAGCCGAGCATGGTGTTGCCGATGGAGTCGCCGACGAGGACGATGTCAATGCCCGCCTCGTCCACGATGCGCGCCATCGTGTAGTCGTAGGCCGTCAGGCAGACGAGGCGCTCGCCGCGTTCCTTGCTCGCGCGCAAGGAAGGCGCGGTCACCTTCTCGGGCCGCTGCGGTTTGAGATAAGCCATGGTCGGACTCTTTTCTCCAAACAGATAGGCGGCGGCCCGTTTACCAAAGGCCGCCGCGTCGGTTTTCGCTCTACGTCTTCATTTGTAAGGAGTGCAAGGCCGTAATTATAGGCCACGGCCGGGGAAAAGCAAGCAGAAGTTAAGGAATCGCGGATGAGCCGGGAACGATTCGACCACTTTGCGGCTTCGCGCCTTGGCGTGAAAATCATCCTCAGGCAAAGGCGCGAAGCCGCAAAGAAAAGCCTGATGCCTGTTTTTCAATCCGCAATGAGGCGGCTTCTCCAGCGTTCGACTTGCGATTCGTCCGAGGTTCCGGCGAGGAGTTGGGCGACGGTGCGGTGGAGCGTCGGGTGTCGGAGTTCGGGCACGAGCTCCGCGAGCGGCGCGAGGACGAAGCGGCGCAGGTGCAGGCGCGGGTGCGGGAGCCGGAGGAACTCCGTCTCCCGCCGCTCGTCGCCGTAGAGCAGGAGGTCCAGGTCAACCGTGCGCGGGCCGCGCCGCACGTCGCGCCTGCGGCCGAGCGCGTACTCGACGCGGAGCAGCCGCGCGAGCGTCTGCTCGGGCGAGAAGAGCGTGACGCGCAGTTCCGCGACCATGTTGAGGAACGCCGGCTGCTCCTTCACGTCCACGGGCTCCGTCTCGTAGACGGCCGACAGACGCCGGACCGCGAGCCCCGCGTCCATCATCCCGCGCACCGCCAGCAGGAGATTCCCCGCGCGGTCGCCCATGTTCGAGCCCATGCCGACGTAAGCGCAAACGGACATAAGGCAGTAGTAATCAGTGGTCAGAATGCGAACTGCTCACGTCTGGATTGTACAATACGGGCGAGTGGTTAATTAATGAACCGGCGGTGGGCCGTGGAGTTTAAGGCATGACGCGAGCGCCGGCGTGCGTTATTCTGACTTCCGTGTTCTGACCACTGATTACCGACCACTGATTACTGATTACTGACTACTGACTACTGTTTTATGGCCCAGTTCTCCGCGCTCATCTGGCTGAAGTGGACGCTGTTCCGCAACTCGCTGCGGTCGCGCAAGGCGGTGCTGAGCCAGGTCGCGTCCATCCTCGGCACGCTGGCGGCCATCCTGGTCGCGCTCCTCATCGCCCTGATCCTCGGGTTCACCGTCCACAGGCTCTTGTCGCCGGGCGCGGCCGGCGAGATTCTGGCACAGTTGCCGCCGGGCCACGCCTACGCCTCCGAGGTGCGGGAGATGATGCGCAACGGCTTCATGCTCCTCTTCATGGTCTTCGCCATCCTCTACCTGATGTGGGCGACCGTGCCGCTCGGCCTCGGCGGCGGCAGCCAGTTCACGCCCGGCCGCCTGCTCCTCTACCCCGTCAGCCTGAAGAAACTCTTCGCCATAGACTTCCTGAGCGAGCTTGGGAGCCTCGGCTCCATCTTCGCCATCCCCATCATCCTCGCCGTCTCGGTCGGCGCGGGAGTCGCGCTGGGCAATCTGCCGGCGGCGCTGCTCGTGGCGCTGCTCGCCATGTGCTGCGGCATCAGTCTGGCGAAGTGGCTCCAGACGGCCATGAGCGCGCTCATGCAGAAGCAGCGGACGCGCGGCGAGACGGTGCTCGCGCTGATAGGCGTCGTGGTCGGCTTGGGCGGGGCGTTCATGGGCGAGCTGGCGACGTACATGGCCCGCCCCGGCGTCGAGTTGCGCGGCCTGCGCTGGACGCCGCCGGGCGCTGCGGCCGTCGCTTTGACCGAAGGCTTGCGCGCCGGTGGCGGGAGAGTTTACGCGACCGCCCTGCTGGTGCTCGCGGGCTACACGGTCGCCCTGGTCTTCGTCACCTACCTGATAGCGCGGCGCGCGGCGCTCGGTGCCGGCGGGGCGAA